>Ga0228702_1000001_pt1 | contig 895905 bp, 825 predicted proteins | sample McNCre217_Aug_MG_2_FD_178018 | JGI IMG/M metagenome (GOLD analysis project Ga0228702, IMG submission 178018) | Freshwater microbial communities from McNutts Creek, Athens, Georgia, United States - 20-17_Aug_MG | ecosystem: Environmental > Aquatic > Freshwater > Creek | place: USA: Georgia... | reverse complement strand
GTTACTCACCCGTTCGCCACTAATCCACCGGAGCAAGCTCCAGCTTCATCGTTCGACTTGCATGTGTTAAGCACGCCGCCAGCGTTCGTCCTGAGCCAGAATCAAACTCTCCGTAAAAAATGTTTTCAGTCCGAAGACCGAAGTTTTTTCGAAAGCCTCGGAATTTTGAGGCATTCAAGTTTGATTTGACTATTCAGATTGCGCTTGGCAATCTGTCTAATCCAAATTGACAAGGTTTCAAGCTAATGCTTGAAGCCAAGTTTTTTGGCATCGACATTTGTGCACACTGTTGAGTTCTCAAGGATCGGATGCATCTGAGGCTTTGCATTTCTGCTGGGGCTTCAGAGCAACTTCTCTAACTTACCTGTTTCCCGGTGACTTGTCAAATCGACTCGCCGAACCATTTTTCAGGGAAGTTCAATCATAAACGTTCAGATAACTACCTGCAATAGGCATTTGCTCTAAGGCTTTTGATTGGCTGCGTCTTGAGCTGGGCAACCTTCAGGATTCAGAACCTTCTTGGTTTTGGCCGCTTGCTTTGGGCAACAAAGAAAACATTACGGGAAGGTAACGGGGATGTCAAATCCAGCCAGTTCCACCCCCAAAATCCGCGTCATTCCGCGGTTTTCGGAGGCATGCCAAAGTGAATTTCTGGGGTAAATCGCGAAATTCCCAAATATTTCTTTCAAAAACTTTTCAAAACCGTCCAAAATCCGCGCCAGAACTGGCATCGGTGGGGTGTACAGATAAGCCGAAAGCCCAGTAACCACGCTGATTACTGGGCTTTTTGGCTTTTCTGAAGTTTTGCTAGTTGCCGGCGAAGATTCCCGCCAGGGTTTTCTTACCGCGGCGGAGAACTGCGAACTTACCGTGGATCAAATCGTCGAGGGTTGCAGCCTCATCGGTGATCTTCACATTGTTCAGGTAAACGCCGCCCTCTTTGATGGCACGACGGCCGGCGGAGATTGAGTCAGTGAGACCGGTGTCCTGAAGCAGCTGCACGATGCTGGCACCCTTGATGGCGTTGGTGTTAGGCAGTTCTCCCAGTGCCCCGGCGAGAGTTGACTCGTCCAGACTGGTCAGTTCGCCCTGGCCAAACAGTGCGGCTGAGGCATCGATGGCACCATGCGCTGCGGCATTGCCGTGGACCAGAGAGGTCACCTCGAATGCCAGCGCCTTCTGGGCTGCGCGCTTGAATGGCTCCGATGCGGTCTGCTCCTCCAACTGTGCAATCTGATCGCGGTGCAGGAAGGTGAAGATCTTGAGCAGCTTGATGACATCGGCATCGTCCACGTTGAGCCAGAACTGGTAAAACGCGTAAGGGCTGGTGAACTCGGCGTCGAGCCAGACTGCGTTGCCCTCCGACTTGCCGAACTTCTTGCCGGTGTGGTCGGTAATGATTGGGGTGGTGAGCGCGTGCGCACTAACGCCCTCTACGCGATGAATGAGGTCGGTGCCGCTGGTGAGGTTACCCCACTGGTCGGAACCACCGGTCTGCAGGATGCAGCCGTAGCGACGGTAGAGCTCCAGGTAGTCCATGCCCTGCAGGATCTGGTAGCTGAACTCGGTGTACGAGATACCGGCATCGGAGTTTAGACGGGCCGAGACCGAGTCCTTGCTGAGCATCTTGCCCACGCGGTAGTGCTTACCGATGTCACGGAGGAAATCAATGGCGGACATTGGTGCTGTCCAGTCCAGGTTATTGACAAGCCGAACCGCGTTGGTGCCGTCGCTGGAGAGGAAGCGTTCCATCTGGGAGGCCAGCTTGGTGACCCACTCTCCCACGGTCTCCTTGGTGTTCATGGTGCGCTCGGCGGTTGGACGAGGATCGCCAACCAGTCCCGTGGCGCCTCCCACGATCGCCAGCGGATTGTGGCCAGCCAGTTGCAGTCGACGCATCAGCAAAAGCTGCACGAGGTTTCCCAGGTGGAGCGAAGGAGCGGTCGGGTCGAATCCGCAGTAGTAGGTGATTACACCCTCGGTGAGAAGCCTCTTGAGCTCGACCTCATCGGTGGATTGATTGATGAGGCCACGCCACTGGAGCTCTTCCCAAACATTGGAGAAGCTTGGGTCATTGCTCTGGGTTGCAAGAATCTGCGGGTTTGCCACGATGCCCCCTACCTAGCCGGCCTGGCCGAGACGCGGGGCAACCAGACGGCGGAGTGCCGAGAGCTGCTCGAGGACACGAGGTAGCGCTGTGCCACCGGCGCCTGCGCGAGCACGAATGGAGCCCTGAACGGTGAGGACCTCGCGGACCTCTGGAGTTAGGTGCAGTGAGATTGCGGCCATGTCGCCATCTGGAACCTGGTGCAGTTCGAGTCCGTGCTGCTCACAGTAGGAAACCAGTTCCCCAGTGATCTCGTGGGCGTCGCGGAAGGCAACCTTCTGCTTCACGAGCCACTCGGCAACATCGGTGGCAAGCGAGAAGCCGGCCGGAGCCAGTTCCTCCATGCGCTCGGTGTTGAAGGTCATGGTCTGAACCATGCCGGTGAAGGCAGGCAGCAGAACGAACAGGGTGTCGATCATGTCGAAGATCGGCTCCTTGTCCTCCTGAAGATCGCGGTTGTAGGCCAGCGGCAGACCCTTCAGGGTTGCCAGCAGTCCGGTGAGGTCACCGATGAGGCGACCCGCCTTTCCGCGAGCCAGCTCGGCAACATCCGGGTTCTTCTTCTGCGGCATGATCGAGGAGCCCGTGCTGTAGGCATCGGCCAGCTTGATGTAGCCAAACTCGGCGGTTGCCCAGACGATGATCTCCTCGGCGAAGCGCGAGAGGTTGATGCCCATCATGGTGGCGATGAAGCCGAACTCAGCTGCCACGTCGCGACTGGCGGTGGCATCGATGGAGTTAGGGGTTGGCGCTGCGAGCCCAAGTTCCTGGGCAACCAGGTTTGGGTCGAGCCCAAGGGTGTTGCCCGCGAGTGCACCGGCGCCGTAAGGCGAAAGCATGGCACGCTTGCGCCAGTCGTCTAGGCGCTCCAGGTCGCGCTGCAGTGGCCAGGCGTGCGCCAGCAAGGAGTGCGAGAGCAGCACCGGTTGGGCGTGCTGGAAATGAGTGCGGCCCGGCATCGCAACGCCAAGGTGCTCTTCGGCTCGGTCGGAGATGACGCTGATGAGCTGGCCCACCAGGAACTCCAGGTGCTTGGCCTCGTCCAGCAGGTAGGTGCGGATAAGGGTTGCGATCTGGTCGTTACGGCTGCGGCCGGCACGGACCTTGCCGCCCAGCTCCTTGCCGGTGATCTCAATCAGGCCGCGCTCGAGAGCCGAGTGAACATCTTCATCGGTTTCCTTCGGCAGGAACGAGCCCTGCTCGATTCGGTTCCATAGTTCGCTTAGGTCGCGGTCCAGCTTCTCCATCTCGAGCAGGTTGAGGTAACCGGCCTGCTGTAGCGCGCGGATGTGAGCCTTGGTGCCGGCGATGTCGTACTTGGCCAAACGCCAGTCGAAATGAACCGAACGGCTCAGAGCTGCCACCGAATCGGCTGGGCCACCCTCGAAACGGCCGCCCCAAAGGGCGCCGGCCTGTGATGCGTGCTGTGACATGAAAAAACCTCGGATATCCGTTAGCGATGTGCGGCTAGCGCACAACTATCAAGTTTATTTAGGTGCTGGTTTCTGCTGGGTTTAGTTGCCTAGGCAGACTGCTCTACCAGCCAAGCCATCAGTGCCTTCTGGGCGTGTAGGCGGTTCTCCGCCTCATCCCAGATCACACTCTGGTCGCCGTCGATGACATCGGCGGTGACCTCATAGCCGCGATAGGCGGGCAGGCAGTGCAGGAAGATTGCATCGGAGGCAGCCTTGGCCATCAGCTCGGAGTCGATGGTGAATCCCGCGAAGTCCCTGATGCGCTGCTCCTTTTCATCTTCCTGACCCATCGAAATCCAGGTGTCGGTGGCAACCGCATCGGCGTTGGCAATGGCGGCGGCGGCATCGGTGGTGACCAAAACCGACCCACCATGGGCGGCGGCAATCTCTTGGGCCCGCGCTACCACCGCGGCATTTGGCAGGTAGCCGCTAGGTCCGGCTACAGCAACGTGCATTCCGGCGAGCGCCATGCCAATCAGGTAGGAGTTGGCCATGTTGTTGCTGGCATCACCGATGTAGGCGAAGCGCTTTCCAGCCAGAGTGCCCTTGTGCTCCTGGATGGTCAAAAGGTCGGCAAGGATCTGGCACGGGTGGTAATCGTCGCTAAGCGAGTTGATAACCGGCACGCTGGAGTTGGCGGCCATCTCCTCGAGACCAGAGTGGGCGTAGGTGCGCCAAACGATGGTGGCTACCTGGCGCTCCAGGACGCGAGCGGTGTCGGCAATCGACTCCTTCTTGCCCATCTGGCTGGTTCCGGTGTCGATGACCATTGGGTTTCCCCCCAGGTCGGCGACACCTACCGTAAAGGAGACTCGGGTGCGGGTGGAGGTCTTGTCGAAGATGAGCGCCACGGTCTGAGGTCCGGCAAAGGTGCGGCGCGAATAAGGGGCAGCCTTCAGCTCGCTGGCGAGAGCAAGGATCTGAGCCTGCTCGGCAGCGGTTACGTCGTCGTCTTTTAGGAAGTGACGGACCATGGTTGCTCCTTCTGGTTTGCTAGCCGGAGGCTAGTTTGGAACGACCAGCGTACCAACGCCGGTCTGGGTGAAAATCTCCAGCAGAATGCTGTGCGGGGTGCGTCCGTCAATAACGTGAGCGCGAGGCACTCCACCAATGACGGCCTGCAGGCAAGCCTGCATCTTTGGAATCATGCCGGATTCGAGACTTGGCAGCATCTGCTCCAACTCCGCCACCGTGATTTCGGAAACCAGTGAGTCTAGGTTTGGCCAGTCGCTGTATAGGCCAGCTACATCGGTGAGCACCATGAGCTTGGCGGCACCAAAGGCAACCGCAGCGGCCGCGGCAGCCAGGTCGGCGTTGACGTTGTAGAGCTCGCCGTCGGCGCCCGGGGCAACCGTGGAAATCACCGGAATCTTGCCGGCGTTAAGTGCGTCGAGCACCACGCGCGGGTTCACGCTGGTGACCTCACCAACGAAGCCAATATCTACCTGACCCTCATCGGTGCTCAGGAAAGTCTTCTCGGCTCGGAACAGGAACGAGTCTTCACCGGAGAGCACCACTGGGTCTCCCCCGGCCTCGGCAATCATTGCGGCGAGGTCGGCCGAAATCTGGTTGCGGAGCACGTCCCGGACGATGCCGATGGTTTCCTTGGTGGTAACTCGCAGGCCGCCTTTGAACTCGGACTGGATTCCCTTTTCCTTGAGAGCCGCCGAGATCTGTGGGCCTCCGCCGTGAACCACTACCGGCTTGATGCCAACCCAGCGCAGGTACGCCATGTCCTCGCAGAAAGCGCGCTGTAGATCGGAATCAACCATGGCGTTACCGCCAAACTTGACCACCACAACCTTGTCGTGGAACTGCTGCAACCAGGGCAGCGACTCGATGAGAGTTGCCGCCTTGATGCTGGCGAGCTGCTGGTTCTGCGCCTCGGAGCCGATCACGAGGAGTACTCGCTGTTCTCGGTGACGTACTTGTGGGTTAGGTCGTTGGTGTAGATGGTGGCGGCTGCCGAACCCGAGTTGAGGTTAATGCCGATGTCAACGCGGCGACCGGTCAAATCGATTAGGTCACGGGACTGATCTGGCTGACCTAGGCGGCTGACGCTGACTCCATTTATGGAGACGTCGATGTTGTAGGGGTCGAACTCGGCGCTGGTGGTGCCCACGGCCGCGAGGATGCGACCCCAGTTTGGGTCGTTACCGTAGATGGCCGCCTTGAATAGGTTATTGCGGGCAACGGAACGGCCCACCTCTACGGCGTCTGCCTCCGATGCGGCGCCGGTAACGGCGATAGCGATGTCGTGGCTGGAACCCTCGGCATCACCCAGCAGCTGTAGCGCGAGGTCCTGGCAAACTTCGGTGAGCAACTGCACGAACTCGTGCGCATCGGCCTCAACGCCGCTGGCACCGGAAGCCATCAGCGCAACGGTGTCGTTGGTGCTCATGCAGCCGTCGGAGTCGAGACGGTCGAAGGTTACTCGAGTGGCACTGCGAAGCGCAGAATCTAGAACGTGGGACGGCAGGTCGGCATCGGTGGTGATGACCACCAGCATGGTTGCCAGTCCCGGGGCCAGCATGCCGGCACCCTTGGCCATTCCGCCGATGACCCAACCGGCAGCCGAGCTGCGCTGTGCGGTCTTGCTTACCGAGTCGGTAGTCATGATTGCCTCGGCGGCCTGGATGCCGTTGTCGGCGCTCAGGTTAGCGGCGGCTGCCTCAACACCCGCAAGCAGCTTTGGTCGGTCTAGCTGGTCACCGATGAGACCGGTGGAGCAAACCAGGACGTCGCCGGCTGAGACTCCGAGGAGCTCCCCCACCTTTTCGGCGGTGGCGTGAGTGGTCTGGAAACCCTCCGAGCCGGTGTAGCAGTTGGCACCACCGGAGTTGAGGATGATTGCCTCGACCTCACCATCGGTGATGACCTGCTTGCTCCAAAGCACAGGGTTGGCCTGGCAGCGGTTGGAGGTGAAGACTGCCGCTGCAGCTTTGCGTGGACCCTGGTTCACCACCAGCGAGACGTCCTTATTGCCGCTCTTCTTGAGGCCGGCGGCAACTCCGGCTGCCACAAAGCCCTTGGCTACGGTAACGGTCATGGTGCTACTCCGTTCACGGTTAGACCGGTGTCTTCAGGCAGACCCAGTGCAATGTTTAGAGACTGAATGGCAGCACCAGCAGTGCCCTTGACCATGTTGTCAATGGCTGAAACGATGACTGCTCGGCCGGCGTGCTCGTCAACGGCTATGCCGATGAGGCAGGTGTTGACGCCTAGGGTGCTGGCGGTGCTTGGGAACTGTCCGGCCGGCAAGACCTGCACAAACTTCTCCTGACCATACGCCTTTTCGTAGGCAGCGCGAAGCCGTGCCTCGGTGGTGCCTGGCACCAGCTTGGCGGTGTTGATGGCAAGGATGCCGCGGCTCATTGGAACCAGAGCCGGGGTGAAGTTGAGAACCACCGAGCGACCTGATGCGTGACGCAGATTCTGCTCAATCTCAGGGGTGTGACGGTGAACGCCGCCAACTCCGTATGCCGAAGCCGAACCGAGAATCTCGGACGCGAGCAGGTTGGTCTTAAGGGTCCGGCCGGCGCCCGAAGTTCCAACCGAAAGAGCGCTCACGATGTCGCGCGGCTCCAGCAGGATTTCCGCCAGGCCAGGCGCGAGAGCCAGGGTGATTGCAGTGGCGTTGCAACCCGGAACAGCGACGCGCTTGGCGCCAACCAGGTTCTTGCGCTGCTTGTCCTTGCCGCCTTCAACCAGGAGCTCCGGCATGCCGTAATTCCAGTGACCGGCGTAGCTGCCACCGTAGAACTTGATCCAGTCGTCTTCGTTCTCGAGTCGGAAGTCGGCACCACAGTCCAGCACAAGGGTGTCCTCAGAAAGCCAGGCGGCAACCTCGGCACTCTTGGTGTGCGGCATGGCCAGGAACACGATGTCGTGGCCGGCCAGGGTGGCGGCATCGGTGGGGCTGAATACCAGCTCTGCGTATTGGCGCAGGTGCGGGTGCAGAGTTGCCACCTTTTCGCCCACATTGCTGTTGGCCGTGACGGTCTTGACCTCAAGCTGCGGGTGCGCCGAGATTAGGCGCAGCAGTTCGCCACCCACGTAGCCACTGGCACCGGCGATTGCTACCGAATAAACCATTTCGCTTCCTTGTCTGGGCCGACGCCCGCTGGGTTTTGAGGTGAAACTTTGTGCGACTAGCCGCGGATGACCGCCCCGAAGCGCTGGTTGGCAACTGCCACTCCGGCCTCCTTGGCTTCCGATGCCTCCGCCTGGGTAAGGGTTCGGTCGGTAGCGCGGAAACGAAGCGCGAAGGTGAGCGACTTGTGGCCGGAATCAATCCCGGTGCCGCGGTAGTCGTCGGTGAGTTGAATGTGCTCGAGCAAGGCGCCGGCACCTTCAACTAGGGCGGCGCGAACCGAAGCGGCCGGAACGTCGGCTGCAACCACCAGGGAAACATCCTGGGTGGCGGCCGAGTGGGTGTGAACCGCAGCGGCCTGGACCGATTCCGGTGCCAGCTGCCCTAGATGGTCGAGGTTGAGCTCAAGCGCACCAACGCGACGAGGCAGGTGGTTCTCGGCAGCCAAGGCAGGGTCAAGCTCACCGGCGTAACCAATAACCTGATCACCGTCTGAGTTGCGAACGAAAAGCTCGGCGGTGCGGCCCGGGTGGAAGCCCTTAGGCGAAGCCTGACGAACCTCGATCTGCGCTCCGAAGGCGAGACCAACGACGCGGGCGGCCTGGATTGCATCCTGGTAACCCGCTGCCTCGGTCTTGGTGCCCACCTGCTGCTGGTTGCGGTCACCTAGGAACAGCGCAGCGAGGTGCTTTGGCTGCGCCGGGATGGTGGCCTCAAGAGTTGCCAGCGCCTTCACCGATGGACGCTCATTGCCGATAGGCAGGTCACCGGTCTTACCCACGGCCTTGACTGGGTGGAACACCGAGCCGATCTCGTAGATTGCAAGGTTGGTGAGCCCGCGGGAGTGGTTGCGGGCTGCTGCCTCGACCAGAGCCGGCAACAGGGAAACGCGCATGTTGGATGCCTGACCCTGGAGCGGGTTAGCAAGCTTCACGGCAGCTACAGGCAAGGATGCTCCCGCCTGGCTGCTAGCCAGTTCGGCCACAGCAACCCACTCGAGTTGGGCATCGGTGACGAACGGGTAGTTCAGAACTTCGATGACACCGGCTGCGGCTAGCGCGTTTGCGGCCTTCCGGCGCTGTTGCTGCGCGCGGGTGTAACCGCGGCCCGGAGGGGCAACCGGCAGACGGGTTGGGATGCGGTCGTAGCCGGTGATGCGGGCCACTTCTTCAACTAGGTCTGTCTTGTGGGTTAGGTCTGGACGCCAGGTTGGAGGAATGACCTCGAAGCCGCCGTCCACGTGGGCAACCACGCAACCAATGGCCTGCAGCACCTGGGTAATTTCGAAGTTCTCGTATTGCACGCCAACCATTGAGGTGGCGAAGCCTTCCGGCAACCAGATGGTTGGCTGTGGCTCGTATGAGCGGTAGTCCGCACCAAACCATTGGGCCTCGCCCCTACCGTGCACCTCGAGCAACTGAACCACGCGAGCAGCAGCGTGCTTGGCCATCGAGTGGTCAACTCCACGCTCGAAGCGCTTGCTGGCCTCGGAAGGAAGCTTGTGGCGACGAGCCGAACGAGCGATGGAAATTGGGTCGAAGTTCGCTGCCTCGATCAGCACGTTCACCGTGCCGTCGGTGACCTCGGTGGACTCGCCACCCATAACACCGGCCAGGCCGATCGCACCAGAGTCATCGGCAATCACTAGGTCTTCAGCGTGCAACTTGCGCACCTGACCGTCGAGGGTCGTCAGAGTCTCGCCCTTGTTGGCACGACGAACCTGCATGCCACCGGTGAGCTTGTCAAAGTCGTAGGCGTGGGTTGGCTGACCCAGCTCGAGCATCACGTAGTTGGTGATGTCCACGATGAGCGAGATGGAGCGCATGCCGGCCAGCTTCAGGCGCGAAACCATCCAAGGCGGAGTTGGGCGGGTGGCGTCAATTCCGGTCACCTGGCGAAGCACGAAGCGGGTGCAGCCGTTGCGGCCGCGAATTGGAGCCTGGTCGTTTACCAGCAGGGGGAAGCCGCTGGTGGACTGAGGCTCGGCATTGCCGGCTGGGTCGCGGAAGGCGCTGCCGGTGGCGTGCGAGTACTCCCTGGCTACGCCGCGGATGCTAAGGCAGTAACCACGGTCCGGGGTGACGTTGATCTCGGCGGCCGTGTCGTCAAGGTGCAGCAGCTCCTTGGCATCGGTGCCAACCTTTGGGTCAAGCCCAAGTTCGGCAAGACGCAGGATTCCGCCGTGGTCTTCGCTTAGACCGAGCTCGCGACCTGAGGCAAGCATGCCGTCCGAGATGTGGCCGTAAGTCTTGCGCGCCGCGATTGGGAATGGTCCAGGGAGCACAGCACCAGGCAGGCACACAACTACCTTGTCGCCCACCTCAAAGTTGCCAGCACCGCAAACGATGCCGCGGACGGCTTCGCCACCGTCGGCGGCCTTCTCACCGGTTGGCGCAACCTGCACCTGACACCAGCGAATGGTCTTGCCATTGGACTGCTCCTCAGGAGCGAACTCCAGAACCTTGCCAACCACAACCGGGCCGGTCACGTCATAGCCGTGCGCACCCTCTTCTTCGAGACCAACCTTGACCAACTCGGCCATTACCGAGTCAGGGGTGGCGTCGCCAGGCAGGTCTACGTACTCTGCCAACCAATTCAAAGGAACGCGCATTACAGCACCAATCCAAACTGCTCGCTGAAACGCACGTCGGCCTCAACCATGTCGTGCATGTCCTTTACATCGTTGCGGAACATGAGCGTGCGCTCGATGCCCATGCCGAAGGCGAAGCCCGAGAACTCCTCGGGGTCAATGCCGGCAGCCTTCAAGACATTGGGGTTCACCATGCCGCAGCCGCCCCACTCGACCCAGCGTGCGCCGCCCTTGGCTCCTGGGTGCCAAACGTCAAGTTCGGCCGAAGGCTCGGTGAACGGGAAGAACGAAGGGCGCAGGCGAATCTGGGCGTCCGGGCCAAACATGCTGCGAGCGAAGTGCTCGAGGGTTCCGCGGAGATCGGCCATAGTCAGGCCCTTGTCGATGGCCAGACCCTCGACCTGGTGGAATACCGGGGTGTGAGTGGCGTCGAGCTCATCGGTGCGGAACACGCGACCAGGGCAGAGAACGTAGATTGGGACTTCGCGCTCCAACATGGAACGCACCTGAACCGGCGAAGTGTGAGTGCGCAGCAGCAGGTGGCTCTCCACCGGCTCCACGAAGAATGTGTCCTGCATGGCGCGGGCAGGGTGATCAACATCAAAGTTGAGAGCGTCAAAGTTGAACCACTCGTTTTCAAGCTCGGGACCCTCGGCAATTTCCCAGCCCATACCAACGAAGATGTCCGAAATCTGCTCCTGAAGCAGGGCAAGCGGGTGGCGGGCACCGATGCGCGCGGTGAGTGGTGCTGCGGTAACGTCAACTGACTCTGCGGCCAGCTTGGCGCGCTCTTCGGCGGCAAACAGCTCGGTCTCGCGAGCGGAATAGGCCTGGTTTAGTGAACCGCGGGCCTGGCCCACAATCTTGCCAGCCTCGGCCTTGAACTCTAGGGCAAGCTTGCCCAGCTGACTGTTGAGGCCAGCGATTGGCGACTGCTCGCCCAGAACGGACGAACGCACGGACTTCAGCGCAGTGAGATCTGAGGCGGCCGCAATGGCGGCCAGACCCTCTGCAACCACGGCATCTACCTGGGCAGCGGAGATTGGATTTTCGCTAGTCATAAGGGTTTCAGTCTACCTTTTGAGGACCATTTGAAGCCTGATAGGAGGCTGTTGTGGCTCTAGTTTGTGCGGATTTAGGCTCGCTGCGCGAAGGCGCTTTGATACAGGCAAACGCTGGCCGCGGTGGCCAGGTTTAGGCTCTCAGCCGGACCATAGAGCGGTAGCCCAACCACGGTATTTACGGCGGTCAAAGTTTGCGGCTCGAAGCCCCAGGCCTCGTTGCCAAACACCCACGCGGTTGGCTTGGCTAGGGTTCCAGCGGGCAGCTCGGTGATCAGGCTTCCGCCACCATCGGCTGCAAAGACCTGAATGCCCGCCTGCTGCAACTTGGCAATGGTCTCGCCAATCTCGGCGCCAATCACAATAGGCAAGTGAAAAATGCTGCCAGTGGTGGAGCGAACTACCTTCGGGTTGTAAAGATCCACGCTGTTGTCGCTGAAAATAACGGCGTCTGCACCGGCGGCATCGGCGGCGCGAAGCACGGTGCCGGCGTTGCCTGGGTCACGCACCTGCGAAAGGACTGCAACCAGCTTTGGTTTCAGGCGCAGCACCTCGTCGAGGACGACATCAACCTGCTCGCAGACGGCAACCACGCCCTGAGGTGTGGTTGTGTCGCACATTTGCTCCAGCACGCGGTCGGAAACCAGCGTGACATCGATGCGGCTGCCGCGGGCGCGTTCAAACAACTCTGGATTGCGTTCAACGCACTCCGGGGTTGCGTAGAGCTCAACGATTAGCTTTGGGGAGCGCAGGGCCTCTTTGAGTCCCTGCAGCCCCTCAAGCAGAAAGAGCCCGGTCTGGGACCGGGCGTCTTTCTTTGAGAGCCTAGCGACCCCTTTGACCAAACTGGACTTGGGATCGATTAGCATGCTTGCCTTAGTTGGCAGCCTTCGGTGCCGAGGTGTCGGTAGGAAGAGCGGCCTTGGCTGCGGCAACCAGCTTGCTGAAGGTAGCTGCATCGTTGATGGCCATGTCAGCAAGGATGCGACGGTCAACGGTGATGCCAGCCAGGTTCAGACCCTGGATGAAACGGTTGTAGGTCATTCCGTTAGCGCGAGTTGCAGCGTTGATGCGCTGGATCCACAGACGACGGAAGTTGCTCTTGCGGTCGCGGCGGTCGTTGTATGCGTAGACCAGCGAGTGCAGCATCTGCTGCTTGGCCATACGGTACAGACGCGAACGCTGACCACGGTAACCCTGTGCGCGCTCCAGAACAACGCGGCGCTTCTTGGCGGCGTTTACAGCATTTTTGACACGTGCCATTTTTCTGCTCCTAAGTTATTGGGCTGACCGACTAGCGGCCGAGCTGCTTCTTGATGGTCTTGAAGTCGGCTGCGGAGACCAGCTGGTCCTGGTTCAGGCGACGGGTACGACGGCTGGACTTGTGCTCCATGTTGTGGCGCATGTTGATCTGTTCCTTCATCAACTTGCCGCTACCGGTGAAGCGGAAACGCTTCTTAGCGCCAGAGTGAGTCTTCTGCTTTGGCATTGCTTTCTCCTAGTTCTGTTCGGCTGGCTCAGCCGACTCGGTTGGTTCGGTGGTTTTGGTGGCAGCCGCGGCCGAGTTGGCCTTGTCAGCTGCGCGCTTGGCTTCAGCCTTAGCGTCTGCCTTGTTCTTGAGTGGACCGATGACCATCACCATGTTTCGTCCGTCGATCGACGGAGTGGACTCCACGGAGCCCAGGGTGTTGACCTCTTCGGCAAGCTTCTGAAGCAGCTTGATACCCATCTCTGGGCGAGACTGCTCGCGGCCACGGAACACGACGATGACCTTCACCTTGTCGCCGGCCTTGAGGAACTTCTCAATTTGGCCGCGCTTGGTGCCGTAGTCGTGGTCGTCAATCTTCAATCCAAAACGAACAGTCTTGAGGACGGTGTTGACCTGGTTCTTGCGAGCCTCGCGCACCTTCTGCGCTGCCTCGTACTTGAACTTGCCGTAGTCCATGATCTTGGCTACTGGCGGCTTGGAGTTAGGGGCTACCTCGACTAGGTCAAGGTCGGCCTCCTGCGCCATGCGCAGTGCCTCTTCAATACGGACTACACCAACCTGCTCTCCGGCTGGGCCTACGAGGCGGACCTCGGACACACGGATGCGCTCGTTGATTCTTGGATCGCTGATTGTTGCTCCTATGACGTGACGAAAGTGGCCACGTCCATGGGCAAAGGTGCCGATAAACGCACAGAACTGTAAGTTCTTGGGCAACCCGGCCATCATTTTGAGCGATGAACGCGGGTGGGAACTGAATCCACTTCTGACCGAGGCATGCCTCGGAGCCGTGGGTTAGTCTATCAGGGTTAGTCCGAGAGAGTAAAGTCCCCGTTTTTTGCGCGGCAGAATGCACACCGATGTCTGAACAGCACGACCACTCCGATTCTGTATTCGAACAGATCAACGACTTGGCGGACATTCCCGCCGTGGAGGTGGTTGGCCGCTACTTCGTGGAGCTGCTGAATCTGGCCGCCGTGCACTGTGGACTTTCCGAGGATGGCCGCCCAGCCGATTTGGATGAGGCCCGCAAATACATTGATGCGGCCGCCGGCATGCTCACCGCCACCGCTCCTTACATGGGCGACCAGCATGCTCGAATCTGGCGCAACGCGCTTCGCGAGGTGCAGCTGGCATTCCGCGAGGAGAGCACCGTCAAGGATGCCCCTGGAAGTGGCCCGGGCGAGAAGTACACCGGTCCGGTCGCCTAAGAGTTCTCGACTAAGCGAGCGAAGCTAAGCGCCGAGCTCAGTCCTCAACCGTCCAATCGCCTCGGTCTGGTTCCAGACTTCCTCAATTCCGGCCTCAAAAGCCACCTCGCCGGTGGCCGCGTTCATCAAAACCATTAGACCCCAACCGGGGCCACCCCCGCCGTGCCCCACGAGGCGAACCGGATTGCCATCGTTCATGAAACCGAGGCCATAAGCGGGATCATCAAAGCCCGTGTTTGGGTATGGAACTGTCACTAACCCAGTTTCCAGACCGATGGTTGCTTGGCGCCACTCCACCAGCAGCCCAAAGGACTCAGCCACATTGGCATCACCCTCCAGGAAAGTGCCAGAGTAGACCCACTTCGGGTCATAGTCGGGAACCGCATCGGTGGGTTCTTCCCATTCCAAGTGACCCGCGATCTCGAGCGGGTCAAAGACCAACTGCTGGAGTGAGTCAAAGTAGCTGAGACCGGTTGCCTGTTCGACCGCCATGCGCAGCAGCAGGTAGCCGATGTTGGAGTACCTGAAGCCCTGGTTTGCGTGGGAAAGCACCAGGCTGCGCTCCAGCAGTTCGGCGCGGCTCCAAGCGCGTTCGCGGTTTGCCACAGCCGTGGCGTATTCGGGTAGCTGGCTGTAGTCGTCCAATCCAGAGGTGTGGTTTAACAGAGCGCCTATGGTTCGCTCGGAATAGGTTGAGGCCAGGTTGGGCACGAACTCGCCGATGCTGGCATCGAGCGGCAACCCCAACTGCAGAACAGCCTGAGCCAAGAACGGCTTGGAGATGGAATAGACCGGCAGCTCCACGGCTAGACCAACTTGATTCCGAGCGAGTCGACGCCTTCGGCAATGTCTGAGTTGGCGGCCCAGCCGGCGGTGAGGCGGCTCAGCAGGTCTTGCAATGCGGAGGCATCTAGGCCCGGGGTCAACTTGAGGTACACCAGCACCTCTGGTCCGGCCAAACGCGCCAGCGGGTCGCCGTTTTGAATGGCAAAGTTCTCCACGGCGGGTTCCAAATCAATCACCGATGCAAATGCAGCCTTGATGCTGACATCCAGACTCGGGTGCATCCAGGCGCTGCCATCCGCGAGGGAACGAAATGCGGTTCGGCGAACGACAAATTCGGTCGCACTGCCGGGGTCAAGAATGATTCGGCCATTTTTCTCCGATGCGGCCGCGAGCGCCACCCGAGCTGTCTCGATGGGTACGGGTCTGGCTGAACGATTCCAAACGCTCATAGCAGCTACGGAACTGAATACCGGCAGCGCGGTCTGCCCGTCGGGGCTAGAGACCGAGACGATGGAGAGATCTGCCGACTTGTCAACGGTTTGACCGTGCGCACCTTCGCCAGCTTCTCCCAGGTTGGCCACCAGCGGAACCAGCAGGCGGGACTCACGCAAAACGGCGTGAACCTCATGGGCCCCAACCGAACCAGAGCGAAACTTTGCCAGCACCTCCAGCAGTTCCGGGTTGGCCGAACCGTCGTCGCCGGCCCACGGGTTTGCCTCAAAGTGCCTACCCTCCCAGGGCACACCCGCCGAGTCGGCGAACCGATCCGGGTTGATGTGCTGGTAGTCGTGAGACATCGGTGGTCTTTGGAGTTTTGGCTACTTGCCGCTGGCTACGGCGAGCGCCTCTTCCAGAGTGAAACGGCCCGCGTAAAGGCTCTTGCCCAGGATGGCGCCCTCGAGACCTAGCTCAACCAGAGCGTAAAGGTCAGCGATGTCCTGCAGGCTGCTGATGCCGCCCGATGCCACAACCGGCTTGGCGGTCTTCTCCATGACCTGCTTTAGGAGCTCAAGGTTTGGGCCACGCAGGGTGCCGTCCTTGGTAACGTCGGTCACCACGTAACGGGCACAACCCGCGGCTTCCAGGCGAGCGAGCACTTCCCAGAGGTCGCCGCCCTCCTTGGTCCAGCCTCGTGCGGCGAGCGTGGTTCCGCGGACATCCAAGCCAACGGCAATCTTGTCGCCGTGCTTGGCAATTACCCGCTCGGTCCACTCAGGGTCTTCAAGCGCTGCGGTTCCCAGGTTAACGCGGGTAGCGCCCGCCTCGAGTGCAGCCTCGAGGGAAGCATCGTCGCGGATGCCACCGGAAAGCTCGATCTTCACGCCGGTGGAGGCGTTGACAACGCGGGTGATTACATCGCGGTTGTTGCCGCGACCGAAGGCGGCATCCAGGTCAACCAGGTGAATCCACTCGGCTCCGGCGTTGATCCACTGCTGTGCCGCCTCAACCGGGTCACCGTAGTCGGTTTCGCTACCGGCTTCGCCCTGGGTCAGGCGCACGGCCTTGCCATCGGCAACGTCTACAGCCGGAAGGAGTTCGAGGTACTTGCTCATTGGTGGTGCTTGCCTTTCGCTAAAAGCTGTTTACCCAGTTGGTGAGCAGGCGGATTCCCGCCTGCCCCGACTTTTCCGGGTGGAACTGAGTAGACATGAGAGGGCCGTTCTCCACAGCAGCCACGAATGGCCCGCCGTAGTTGCCCCAGGTGATCTTTGGCGGAGTGAACGCTCCCCCGCCCAGCGGAGGGAAGTGCTTCACCCCGTAGGAGTGGACAAAGTAAAAACGCTCGTCACCGATGCCGTCAAATAGCACTGAGTCAGCGGGAGCTTCGACGGTATTCCAACCCATGTGCGGGAGCATCGGTGCGTCTAGGAGTTCAACCACCCCTGGCCACTGACCCAGACCCTCGGTCTCAACCCCGTGCTCAACACCCTGCTCGAAGAGAACCTGCTGACCAACGCAGATGCCGAGGACGGACTTGCCCGCAATGAGACGCTGCTCAATCAGGCGGGAACCATTTACCTTGGCCAGCTGCTCCATAACGGCTGCAAATGCTCCAACTCCGGGCACGATTAGGCCGTCGGCGGCTTGCACAGCCGCTGGATCTGCGGTGAGTTCAACCTCTGCACCGGCAACAGAGACTGCCTTGGCTACCGAGTGGACGTTGCCCGAACCGTAGTCGAGAACCACCACGCGAGGTTGGGTCACAGGGCACCCTTGGTGCTCGGAATACCAACCACGCGAGAGTCTGGCTCAACTGCCTTGCGGAAGGCACGAGCGAAGGCCTTGATCTCGGTCTCGGCAATGTGGTGAGGGTCGCGGCCATCGAGCACTGTAACGTGCACGGTCAGACCCGCGTTGTAGGCAATTGCCTCAAAAACGTGACGAACCATGCTTCCGGTGAAGTGCCCACCGATGAGGTGCAGCTCAAAGCCTGCTGGCTCACCCTTGTGAACCAAGTATGGACGGCCGGATACGTCAACCACGGCGCGCACCAGCGCGTCATCCAGTGGCACGGTGGCGTCGCCGTAGCGACCGATTCCCGACTTGTCGCCGAGAGCCTGCTTGATGGCTTGGCCAAGAACGATAGCGGTGTCCTCAACGGTGTGGTGTACATCGATGTGGGTGTCACCGGAGGCCTTGACGTTGAGGTCGACCAGAGAGTGCTTGGCGAATGCGGTAAGCAGGTGGTCGAAGAATGGCACAGTGGTGTCAATCTGGGACTTGCCAGTTCCGTCGAGGTTGAGGCTCAGCTCAATTGCGGACTCACTGGTTTTGCGGCTCAGCGCTGCGGTACGACTCACGGTCTAGACCTTTCGTGGGAGCTAGCACCAACTGGCGCTTGGTCTATTTTACCTGAGGGGGCGCCAGCGCGACCGGCCGGATTACGCTTGCTTACCCTGGGCCAGGACCTCACGCATAGCGGCGAGGAATGCGGTGGTTTCCGCAACAGTTCCTGCGGTTACGCGAAGTGTCCCCGGAATGCCCACATTGCGAATCAAAACATCGCGCTCGAGGAGAGCCTTCCAGACTGAATCGTTGTCTGCGAGTCCGCCGAAGAGTACAAAGTTGCTGTCCGAATCGTAGACGTCCAGGCCCATTTCGCGGAGCTCCTCCACGATGCGGTCGCGCTGTACTCGGATGTCATCGACATTGGCCAGCAGTGCGTCCGAGTGGGCCAGAGCACCCTCGGCAGCTGCCTGGGTGAACGCACTCAGGTGGTAAGGCAGGCGAACCAGACGCAGGGCATCAATGACGGCAGGGTCTGCCAGCAGATAGCCAACGCGAGCCCCGGCAAAGGCAAAGGCCTTGCTCATGGTACGGCTCACCAAAAGGTTTGGGCGGCCGTCTAGCAGGTTTATTGCGGTGACAGAGGTGTCGTGGGCGAACTCGGCATAGGCCTCATCAACCACAACGATGCCGCCGTAGGTGTGGGCCGCCTCATAGGCTGCGTCGATGCACTCCAGCGAGAGTGGAGTTCCCGTTGGATTGTTTGGAGCGCAAAGCATGATGATGTTTGGCTTGTGCTGGCTGATGGCCGTTGCCACAAGTTCTGGGGTTAGCTCAAAGCGGGGCCCGCGTTCCACTGAGATGTAGTGAGTGCCGGTGCCCTCAGAGATGAGCGGATACATGGAATAGGTGGGGGTAAATCCCATTGCCGAGCGGCCCGGGCCACCGAATGCCTGGAAGATGTGCTGAAGGACTTCGTTAGAGCCATTTGCAGCCCAGACCTGCTCGGGTGTGACGCCGCGGCCAATGTATTTCGCAAGGGCGTTTCTCAGACCGGTGAACTCACGATCTGGGTATCGGTTAACTTCGAGCACTGCCGCAGCAAGGCGACTCACGATGTCGACTGCGACTTCCTCAGGGATGCGGTGGGTGTTCTCGTTTACGTTGAGGGCCACAGACACCGCGAGCTGTGGTGCACCGTAAGGCTTGCGCCCTACTAGGTCGGTGCGGAGGGGAAGGTCGGATAGTTCAGTCACCTGTTAAGGTTACCGACTGCGGATGCACTAGTTACTTGGAACTGCTAGACGCTCACCCGCGAAGATGCCGGCAGTGCCCAGGTTGTTCATGGTGGACACGGTGTCGATCCAGTCGCGTGGGTCGGTGTTTGGAGCTAGGCGCTGGGCAAGAGACCAGAGGGTGTCACCAGCGTGAACCGATACGTAGGTGATTGCACCAGGGTTTACCTTGGTGTCTGTTGCGGATGCGCCAGCAACGAAGTGAGGGAGCTGGTTGCCGACAGTGATTACTGCGGCAAGTAGGAAGACCGTGCGCACCTGCTTGGCACGACGGCTAAGACGGAACTTTGGCTGAGCCACTGCTACTACTGCCATTTTGGAACCTTCCTTCTCCGGCTGCTAGCCCGGATTTCTGAACAGACTTCGAACATTTGTTTCGAACATCTGTTCTAATAACTTCACTTTACGACCCCATCCAGACACCTTGTCAAGATTTTTTCTCAACATTTTCGAAAATCTGTTTGGATATCCAGATTTTTTCGAATAAAGTTTCGATAAAGGATCTTGTAAGAGATTCAATCTGGTACCACGGACATTTATTTGGTTGACCTCTCAAGCGGCCAACCTAAAGGAGGCAAAGTGGACGAGCAGCAACTCACTCAGCGTCAGCGCGCGGTGCTTGATGCAATTAGGACTCTTCGAGAGTCAAAGGACATGCCCCCAACCCTTCGCGAGATTGCCGAGGCCGTAGGGCTCAAGTCGGTAGCCTCCGCCAAGTATCAGATTGACCAGCTCAAGGCCATGGGTTACCTGGAGCAGCGTGACAACATTTCGCGCGGCATCAGCCTGAACTCCCAGGGCACCGATGCCACCGATGCGGTTGGCACCAACAACGTGGTGGCCGGAAACTTCAAGCAATACCCACTTCTCGGCAAGATTGCCGCCGGTGTGCCGCTGTTGGCCGAGGAAAACATCGAAGACCGAATCGCCCTGCCGGAGTCATTGGTGGGCAAGGGTGACATCTTCTTGCTTAGAGTGCAGGGTCAGTCCATGATTGACGCCGCCATCATGGATGGGGATTTGATTGCTGTGCGGCAGCAGTCCACCGCCGACAACAACGACATCGTGGCCGCTCTGGTGGACGACAGCGCAACCGTGAAGGTATTCAAGCAGGCCGATGGCCACACTTGGCTGCTGCCTCGCAACCCGGCATTCGAGCCGATTCTGGGCGACCACGCTCAGATCATGGGCAAGGTAACCGCGGTACTGCGCTCCGTCTAGCGGTAAACCCCTCCAAGGAGACAACGTGCCATTAGCGGGCGAAGCGCTCTAGCTCTCCGGCCAGTTCCCCGCGCACAAAGGCCTCAACGTAAGTGCCGGCTTCGCGGTATTCGAGTTCCACAATGCGCCCACCCAGGTGAATCTTGCTAACCAAGTCTCCCCTGTCGTAAGGGATCAGAACGTGCATAAGCACATCCGGACGCGGCAAGCGAGCCTCGATGACAGCTAAGAGCTCCTGAATGCCCTCGCCGCTCCTGGCAGAAACCTCAACTGAACCCGGCTCCATGCCTCGAAGGGCCAGTCTCGTGGTTTCGTCCACCAGGTCAATCTTGTTGAACACAATCAGCTCTGGAACATCGTGGGCTCCAACGTCACTGATCACGCCGCGAACCGTTGAGATCTGACCGGATGGGTCCGGGTGTGACGCATCAACCACGTGCACGATCAACGAGGCATCGGAGATTTCTTCAAGTGTGCTGCGGAAAGCCTCAACCAGCTGGTGCGGCAGGTTGCGCACAAAACCAACGGTGTCCGCGATGGTGAATTCACGACCGTCCGGGGTCTTGGTCTGACGAACAGTTGGATCCAGGGTTGCAAAGAGCGCGTTTTCAACCAGTACACCGGCCTTGGTGATGCGGTTCAGCAATGAAGACTTACCAGCATTGGTGTAGCCGGCGATGGCAACGGCCGGAATCTCGGTGCGGTTTCGATTGGCGCGCTTTGCCTCACGCGCCGGCTTCATCTCCTTGATCTGAGTCTTCAGCTTGGAGATGCGAGTGTTAATGCGGCGGCGATCCATTTCGATCTTGGTCTCACCCGGGCCGCGGGAACCAATGCCACCGGCCTGACGCGATAGCGCCTCACCCCAACCGCGCAGGCGAGGAAGCATGTACTGCAACTGGGCTAACTCAACCTGAGCCTTACCCTCTCGGCTCTTGGCATGCTGGGCGAAGATGTCGAGGATTACTGCGGTGCGATCAACCACCTTGACCTTGACAACATCCTCCAGGGCGCGACGTTGGCTTGGCGCCAACTCGGCATCGGCAATGACGGTGTCGGCGCCGGTTGCCTTCACAACATCGCGAAGCTCCTCGGCCTTACCCTTACCGATGAAAGTTGCGGGATCTGGATTGGCACGACGCTGAAGCAGGCCGTCAAGAACTTCTGATCCTGCGGTCTCGGCTAGCGCCGCCAGCTCGTGGAGCGAGTTCTCAGCCTCGCGCGGGTCGCCCGAATAGATGCCAACGAGAACCACCTTTTCCAGTCGCAGCTGGCGGTACTCAACCTCGGTAATGTCCTCAAGCTCGGTGCTCAGGCCCGCAACTCGGCGCAGGGAGGCACGCTCTTCGAGTTCAAACTGGTCGCCGTCATCGGTGTGGTGCTGGTGAGTGGACTCGTCACCGATGGCCGCCGCGCGATCCGCTCGGCGGAGGATGCGCTCAATCACATCGTTGCTGTCTGGTTCTTTTTCACTCATCGCACTAACAATAAACCTCAGATTGCGTTAGTTTGTTTTTTATGTCTTCGGAACACTACTTTGCGGAGACCCCCGGCAGTGATTTCAAGCCCAAGCGTATAACCATCCAATTGCTCGGAAAGAGCGTTGAGGTTGAGACCGCGGGAGGCACCTTCAGCCCGGATCGACTCGACCAGGGCACGGCAGTGCTGCTCTCGCACGTGCAGATTGCACCTCGCGGCGGTAACTTGCTTGACATCGGCTGCGGATGGGGTCCAATCGCTCTCAGCCTGGCGCTACAGGCCCCGCAAGCCACGGTCTGGGCAGTTGACGTAAACGAACGCTCACTCCAGCTGACTCGCGAAAATGCGGCCCGCCTGGGCGTAGCCAACCTCAAGGTTTGCCGCCCCGATGAAGTACCCGCCGACCTAACCTTCGATGGAATCTGGAGCAATCCGCCAATCCGCGTGGGTAAAGACGTTCTGCACGAGATATTACAGACTTGGCTGCCGCGGCTGAGTGCTGGGGCAAGTGCCTACCTTGTGGTTCAGAAGAACTTAGGCAGTGATTCGCTGCATCGGTGGTTGGACCAGGTTATGCCAGCCTTCGAGACTAGCCGCGTGGATACGGCCAAGGCATTCCGCGTGCTGCGGGTTTGGAACCGCGGCTAAGAACTAAGAGGCGAAGTCGGAGGAGCTCAGCTGGATCTGGCCGTCATAGACCAGCTCGGCGGCTCCGCTCAGGCCAACGTGTTCGCCCTCTTCGGTTGCAAACATGCGAACCCCGAGGGTGCCTCCGGGAACAGTCACCTGCCAGTGGTTTGGCGCGCCGGCTCCTGCCCAGTGGCGAGTTGCCAGAGCTGCTGCAACCACACCGGTTCCACACGACAGCGTCTCACCGGAACCGCGCTCAAAAACTCGCATGTTGATGCTGCCAACGCCGTTGGTGACCATCGGCTCGTGGGGAACCACGAACTCTACGTTTGCCCCCGCAGCAGGAACCGGTTCCAGCGCGGGTGCCGAGTGAAGATCCAGATTGTCTAGTTCTGCTTGGTCCGCAAGTGCCACCACAACGTGCGGGTTACCCACATTGATGCCCTGTCCCGGGCGGGCAACCGAAAGGTTGTTGGCGTGCACCAAGACATCGGAGGATTCCAGCTTCCAACGACCCATGTCAACCGCAAAGCCAGCCATGTTCTGCTGAAGATCTTTCACTCCGGCGCGGGTGCCAACACTGAGAGTCTCGCCCTGGCCCAGGGTCACAAGACCCTTCTCGGTCAGGTAGCGTGCAAAGACTCGCACACCGTTTCCACACATCTCCGCGATTGAACCATCTGAGTTGTAGTAGTCCATGAACCAGACCGCCTCTGGCTCAGCGGCCGCAATGGCTGCCCCGGCCTCAAGGTTTGCAGTTTTGACAACGCGAATCACGCCGTCGGCACCGATGCCAAACCGGCGGTCACAGAGCTTTGCTATGGCCGCGGTAGTGAGCTCCTTCTCACCGGACTCGTCAAAGTAGAGCACGAAGTCGTTACCCGTGCCCTGGCCCTTGGTGAACTGGAAGGTTACTGAAGCGGTCATGAATTAAGCCTAAGGTGTTCTTCAACTAAGTGAATGGCCTGATTTAGAAGGTCTGGGTCGCGGTAGTCCAGCCACTTAATGCGCTGGTCCCGGCGGAACCAAGACATTTGGCGGCGAGCGTATTTCTGGGTGAGCCGGACAGTGTCAGCTATGGCTTCGGCCTCCGTCATATCGCCGTCTAGTTGGGCCAGCGCCTGGGCATAGCCAATGGCACGCTTGGCGGTCTTGGCCTGCCTCAAACCCTTGGTAACGAGCCCCTCCACCTCGGCCACTAGCCCAAGCTGCCACATCCTTCGCACTCGCTGCTCTAGGCGGGTGATGAGCTCTTCGCGCGGACCATTTAGCCCGATCTGGAGCGAAGGCTGCCATTCCTCTGGAACCTCGGGTAGGGCCGCCGCAAACGGCTGGCCGGTCATGGTGACAATCTCAAGGGCGCGAACCACTCGACGACCGTTCTGCGGGATGATGCGTTCGGCGGCGATGGGGTCGATCTTGGCGAGTCTGCGGTGCAGCTCAACCGAGCCGAACTCTTCTAGGTCTGCCTCAAGTTGTGCTCGCAGCTCGGCATCGGTGCCTGGGAAATTGAAGTCATTGAGTACCGCGGCAATGTAGAGCATGCTGCCACCAACCAAGATTGGGATTACGCCGCGCGCCTGCAAATGCTCTATGAGCGGACGAGCCAATTCCTGGTAGTTTGCGGCAGTGGATTCCTCAGTGATTTCTAGGAAGTCAAATAGGTGATGAGGCACTCCCCCGCGCTCTGACTCGGGAAGCTTGGCGGTACCGATGTCCATGCCCTTGTAAAACTGCATGGAGTCGATGTTGATGATTTCGGAGGGACGTCCAGACTCAGTTAGGTAGCGAGCCAGTGCAATGGCCAGGTCTGACTTACCAGTGCCGGTGGGGCCAACCACCGCTAGCAGTGGCATGCTAGCCGCGTACCTTCAGGTCTATCGTCACTCTTCCGGTCACCGATGGACTTGAGCCGGAAGTGGGAATGGCGCAGGATTCGGCTTGGGCACGATCCCAGGCGTCACCGGCTGCGGTCCGGCGAACCGAATAGACACCTCCGCTTACATCGGCAAGCAGGAAGTAGGGCTTGGCATCGGTTACGCGGACGGTTACGAGGTCACCTGGACGAGGAACCTCGCCGCCGGCTGGTAGCTCGAAGTGGACCAACCGGTTATCCCTTGCGCGGCCAGACATGCGGTGGGTGGCCGCATCCTTGCGACCCTCGTCGTTGGCCACCAAAACCTCAACCTCGGCGCCAAGTAGTGCCTTATTCTCCGTCCAAGCCAGGTCGTTACAGAGAGCCAGCAGACGCTCGTAGCGGTCCTGGACCACCTCCTTGGGAAGCTGGTTGGGAAGCTCGGCCGCGGGGGTTCCTGGGCGCTGAGAATACTGGAAGGTGAAGGATGCAGCGAAGCGGCTTGCCTCGGCAACCCGCATGGTCTCGAGGAAGTCCTCCTCGGTCTCGCCGGGGAAGCCTACGATGATGTCCGTGGTGATTGCCGCGTTAGGGATGCGCTCGCGCACCTTTTCAAGGATTCCCAAGAACTTGGCGCTGCGGTAACTGCGGCGCATCTCCTTGAGGATGCGGTCGGATCCGCTCTGGAGCGGCATGTGCAGCGTAGGCATAACGTTCGGAGTCTCGGCCATGGCGTCGATCACGTCATCGGTGAAGGCAGCTGGGTGAGGACTGGTGAAGCGAATGCGCTCTAGGCCCTTGATTTGGCCAACCGCCCGCAAGAGTTTGGCGAAGGCGTCCTTCTCGCCGAACTCAACTCCGTAGGTATTCACATTCTGACCAAGTAACGTCACCTCGATTACACCTTCGGCGACGAGAGCCTCGATCTCGGCGAGGATCTCACCTGGGCGACGGTCGCGCTCCTTGCCACGAAGACTTGGCACGATGCAGAAGGTGCAGGTGTTGTTGCATCCCACACTGATACTTACCCACGCAGCATAGGTGCTGTCACGCTTGGTTGGCAGGTTGCTCGGGAAGTGCTGGAGAGTCTCTTCAATCTCGAGTGCCGCTTCGTGATTGTGTCGGCTGCGCTCCAGCAGCGCTGGCAGCGAACCGATGTTGTGAGTGCCGAAGACCACGTCAACGTGTGGCGCCTTCTTGAGGATGAGGTCGCGGTCTTTTTGAGCGAGGCAACCGCCGATTGCGATCTGGAAGTTTGGGTCGTTCTGCTTGCGCTCAACCAGCTGGGCCAGGTTTCCGTAGAGCTTGTTATCTGCGTTCTCTCGAACCGCACAAGTGTTGAAGACCAGGATGTCGGCGTCTTCGTCAGATTTTGCTGCCACATAGCCAGCACCCTCGAGCAGGCCGGTGAGGCGCTCGGAATCGTGCACGTTCATTTGGCAGCCGTAGGTCTTCACCTGATAGCTGCGCACTGGCTTGATTTGGGCGGTTGTCATAACCGAATAATTCTAGGCGAGCCGATCGGAGTCGGCTACCGAACGGATGGCGGCGCTAATGGTGCCACCTGAGAAGCCCCTTCGCCCCAAATAACCTGACAGCCGCCGATACCGGGCGTTGGACTCCAGGCGAGACAAACCCTGCCAGCGCTTGGCGACCAGGCTTATAGCAAGCTCCAGGTCATCCTCAGCCGTGTATTCCTCAAGGGCCTCTGTGACTAGTTCCTGTTCCACCCCTGCCTGGCCAAGTTCTCGCCTGAGGGCCGACTTGCTAAGCCCACGGGACTGCCTGCGGTCTCTTGCGAAGGCGCGCGCGTAGGCAGCATCATCAATTAGGCCTACATCCTCGAAGCGATCGAGAAGTGGCTGAGCGATTTCTTCGGGCACGCCCTTATCGGACAACATGCGCGCCAACTGGACCTTGGTGCGCGGCCCTCTGGTTAGCCGACCTAGCAACCAGCCTCTAGCCTTTTCGTCCCACTCCTCAGGGGTGCGCGAAAGGTCCGAATCTTTTGACTCGGACCTTTTGCGATTGAAAGCCATGAACTATCCGTTTACCGCCAAGGAGGTAGCGGATGCGCCAGCTGCCGAACTGGAAGCTGCAGCCGCCTTTGCCGCCTTAGCGGTTGGGGCTACGTCGATTGGTTCGTCCTCGATATCAGCAACGGCGCGAGGAACACCGATGCCGAGCTTGGCCTTAATCTTGCGTTCGATTTCTTCGGCTACGTCAGGATTCTCGATGAGGAAGGTGCGGGAGTTTTCCTTACCCTGACCCAGCTGCTGCCCCTCGTAGGTGTACCAAGCGCCGGACTTCTTAACAATTCCCTCGTCTACACCCATATCGATGAGCGAGCCTTCGCGGCTGATTCCAACGCCGTAAATGATGTCAAACTCGGCCTGCTTGAAAGGTGCAGCCATCTTGTTCTTGACTACCTTGACGCGAGTACGGTTACCCACAGCCTCTGTGCCGTCCTTGAGGGTCTCAATGCGGCGAATGTCCATGCGGACCGAGGCGTAGAACTTGAGTGCCTTACCACCAGCGGTGGTCTCTGGGCTCCCGAAGAAGACACCAATTTTCTCGCGAAGCTGGTTGATGAAAATTGCTGTGGTCTTGGTGGAGTTAAGTGCACCGGTGAGCTTACGCAAAGCCTGGCTCATCAGACGAGCCTGGAGACCAACGTGGCTGTCACCCATCTCACCCTCAATTTCGGCCTTAGGCACCAGGGCGGCAACGGAGTCAATGACGATGATGTCGATTGAGCCAGAGCGGATCAGCATGTCTGCGATCTCAAGAGCCTGCTCACCGGTGTCTGGCTGGCTTACCAGCAGTGCATCGGTGTCGACGCCGAGCGCCTTGGCATACTCAGGGTCAAGAGCGTGCTCGGCGTCAATGAAGGCGGCGATGCCACCATTGCGCTGAGCGTTTGCGATGGCGTGCAGTGCAACGGTGGTCTTACCACTGGACTCTGGGCCGTATACCTCAACGATTCGACCGCGAGGTAGACCGCCAATACCGAGCGCGACGTCAAGTGCGATGGAGCCGGTTGGGATTACCTCTACTGGCGCACGATCATCAGAGCCCAGGCGCATGACCGAACCCTTACCGAACTGACGGTCAATCTGTGCGAGAGCTGACTCAAGGGCCTTTTCGCGCTCTGCTGGTGATGGCATTTGATCCTCTGTTTTCCGGCCTTAGACCTAAGTATTTGCTAACTGCTTAGAACCTATGTGGAGGCTCGGACATTTATTTTCGCCAGTGTGCAAACTGTGGAAAATGCCTGTCTTTTGAGCTTGTGATTACTCTAGCAAGTTTTCGAACAGATTTTCGAAAATATGTTCCGCTAGGCCTTCTTGGGCGTGTTGCGACCGTGCCAACGTTCTTTTGGAACCGACTGCGCCTCGCAAATGGCAATCCAAACAGCTCGAGGATCTTCACCGGCTGCGATTAGTTGGGTCCCGGTTTTATCCCCCATAGACCCAAGGACCAGGTCTTTCATTAGCACCGATGCATAGGCAGAGCCAAACTCATCGGTCATGAGCTCATTGAATTTGGTGAGACGCAAGGGCAGAGCCCAGAACTAGTGGCGTACGAAGCCGGCGCGTGGACGAATGGCGGCTGCGTTCACGATTTCGCGGGCCTCCATGACGGCGGCACGTGCAGCATCAGGCTGGTGCGAGTAGTTTGCTACCAGCTCTGCTGGGACGGTATCTGGAACGGTTACTGCTGAGCCCACGGATACGCCCTCAGACATTGCCAAGCGGTCTGCAACCTCACGCATGATGGTGGAGATTGGAACCTCAAGAGCCTCTGCAACCGAAGCCAGGATTTCGGAGGATGCCTCCTTTTGGCCGCGCTCCACTTCGGACAGGTAGCCGAGTGCAACTGAGGCACGGGAAGCCACCTGACGAAGGGTGTGACCCTTGCGCTGGCGTACGTCACGCAGGACGTCACCGATTTCTTGACGAACCAGAAGCATCTGCGCACCTCCCTCTCTTGCCCAACTCTTTTGGCCAAACCCGCTTGGTTATGTCCTATGTTAGGGGCGAACCCTGACATTTTTCTGAGAGTGCCCAGTGATTCTAACCAGACATTCCTGCTCTAAACAAACCGGGTTACGCCGGAAATTGTTCCAAGACCAAGTCCAGGCTAGCTTCCACGGCTGCCTCACGAATTGCGGCGCGGTCGCCACTGAAAGTCATCTCGCGAGTAAGAGTTTGCGAGCCGGTGCACAATGCCACGTGAACCCGACCCACTGGCTTTCCCTCTTGTTCTTCTGGGCCGGCTACTCCCGTGGTGGCTAAGGTCCAAAGTTTGGTTGCGTCCAGACCAAGAGCTACGACCTCGAAGTTCTTACGCACGCCTTTGGCCATTGCTGCTGCCGTCTCTGCCGAAACAGCGCCGCAGTCGCTTAAAGTCTCGGGACTAACCAGGAGAAGCTCCGCTTTGGCTTGGGTGGCATAGGCCACTACCCCGCCGAGAAAAACCTTGGATGCGCCAGGCACGTCGACGATGGTGCTTGCCAACAGACCTCCGGTGAGACTTTCGGCCACTGCCAACTTGATGCCGGCAGCCGCCAATAGCGCTAGGGCGTGTTCGGCTTTAGACATTCTGCTTCCTGGCAGCCACCAGATACTGCACTCCCGTAATGAGAGTCACAGCCACGGTAATCCAGAACAAAACCTGAGCCGATAGTTCAATCCAGTTGAAGCTAGCAGCCAGGGGTGAAAGTATCAGTGGGATGACGATAGCCTGCAGGATGGTCTTGATCTTGCCGCCTCCGCTTGCAGCAACCACACGCTTGCGAGCAATGGTGAGGCGCCAGGCGGTTATGCCCCACTCGCGCAACAGCAGCAGCGCCACGATCCAACCCGATACCAGGCCAAAGTGAGCCATCAAAATGAAGCCAGCTCCAGTCAAGGCCTTGTCGGCGATTGGGTCGAGAATCTTGCCCAGATTGGTGATCAGACCGCGGCGTCGAGCAATGGCCCCGTCAACCCCATCGGTGGCGATTGCAAGCACAAACACCAGGATTGCCCACCAGGCCATTGGGCCAGAGATGCCGTAGTGCAGCGATAACCAAATGTAGAGCGGAACCAGCAGGATGCGGGCCACCGTGATGGCATTTGGCAGGTTGTACGGCGAGTTCTGCTGCGTCATTCTGGGCGTCCCGTGAGGAACCAGGCATCCTCTGGGTCTTCGGGCTCGCCGCGGGCTATGAAGTCTTCAAAGCTTCCGGAAGCCATTGCACCAACCTCTGGGGTCAGGGCGCCAGCTTGAGCGGAGTCAATCTGCGCGGCAGCCTGAGCCACGGCCGGGCTTGCGCTGGCTCCGGGCTCGCCACGCAGCTGCGCCATGAGAACTGGGAGCTCATCGGGCTTGACCAAAACCTCGCGGGCCTTTGCACCTTCCGAAGGACCAACCACGTTGCGTGACTCCAGGAGGTCCATCAGGCGGCCGGCCTTAGCGAAGCCAACCCGCAGCTTGCGCTGAAGCATAGAGGTGGAGCCAAACTGCGAGTTCACAATCAGCTCGGCGGCCTGAAGCAGGAGTTCCAAGTCATCACCGATGTCGGCGTCGACAACAGCCTTGGCTGGGGCCTCGGCAACATCGTTGCGGTACTCCGGCTGCATCTGAGCCTTGACGTGCTCAACGACGCGGTGCAGCTCGTTCTCGGCAATCCAGGAACCCTGAACTCGAATTGGCTTGCTCGTGCCCATTGGACTGAACAGTGCGTCACCCTGACCAATGAGTTTCTCGGCACCCGGACCGTCGAGAATCACACGAGAGTCGGTGACGGAGGAAACGCTAAACGCAAGGCGGCTAGGAACGTTGGCCTTGATCAGCCCTGTGACAACGTCCACCGATGGGCGCTGAGTTGCCAGGACCAGGTGGATTCCAGAGGCACGGGCCAGCTGCGTGATGCGGACGATGGAGTCTTCCACGTCGCGCGGGGCAACCATCATGAGGTCCGCGAGCTCATCAACCACAACCAGCAGGTAAGGGTAGGGCTGGAGGACTCGCTTGGAGTTCTCTGGAACCTTGATCTCGCCGGCCACGATTGCTCGGTTGAACTCATCGATGTGCTTGAAGCCGAAAGACTCTAGGTCGTCATAGCGGGAGTCCATCTCCTTGACAACCCACTGCAGCACCTCGGCGGCCTTCTTGGGGTTAGTGACCACCGGAGTGATTAGGTGAGGCACTCCCTGATAAGCAGCCAGTTCAACTCGCTTTGGGTCGATAAGTACTAGGCGAACCTCGGCCGGCTTGGAGCGCATGAGGATGCTGACGATCATGGAGTTTACGAACGAAGACTTACCGGCACCGGTGGCACCAGCCACCAGAAGGTGAGGCATCTTCGCTAGGTTGGCCACGACGAAGCCACCCTCGACGTCTTTACCAATGCCAACAGTGAGCGGGTGGGTGGCCTGCTTAGCTACATCAGAACGGAGCACGTCGCCGAGAGTAACAATCTCGCGGTCGGTGTTGGGAATCTCAATACCAATTGCGCTCTTGCCTGGGATTGGCGCCAGGAGGCGAACCTCGTTGCTGGCCACAGCGTAGGAGATGTTGCTGGCAAGGCGGGTGACAGCCTCAACCTTTACACCTGGAGCAAGTTCAACCTCGTAGCGGGTTACGGTTGGTCCACGGTTGAATCCGGTGACCACTGCGTCAACGTCAAACTCCTTGAACACCGATGAAATGGCAGCGATCATGGAGTCGTTGGCGGCCGACTTGGACTTTGGTGGCGTTCCCGGAGATAGCAGGTTGACCTGCGGCAGAACATAAGGACGCTTTGCCGGAGCCGGAGCCTTGGCCTCCACACCGAATGTGGTGTTCACCACGTCCGCCGCGCCGGTCGAAGTAGCCGCAGACGCCGCGCCGGTCGAAGTAAGCGCAGACGCCGCGCCGGTCGAAGTAGGCGCAGACGAAGATGCAGGTGACAACGGAGGTGGTGCTACGAAAATCGGCGCGGTGGCAGCCGCAGGTTCGGCCGGTGTGGTCTCACCAAATAGTTCGTCAAACTCGTTGCCTTCGCCGTCAAAGCTCGGCTCTGGCTCCGAATTGTTCTCGGAGTGCAGGGCAGTATCGAACGGGGCATCGGTGCCCTTATCCTTGCGCCACCAGGGCACGCGAGTGCCGTCAAAGGCATCGTGGATTTCATCGGTGACCAGTTCTTCTTCTGGCTCAACAACTCGACTCTTACCCTCGCCAAATAGGCGAACCCAGGCCTGACCGAGACGCTCGATGACGCGGCTAGGCGGAGTCTTAGTCATGATCAACAGAGAGCCGGCAAGAACCAGGATCACCAGCGGAATGGCGGCCCAGATGGTGAGCACCAGCAGCGGAGTGGCCAGCAGCCAACCAAAGACACCGCCGGCATTGGCCAGCAGGGCCGGGCCGTTGGCATCGGATGGATTAATCCAGGTCTTGAAGTCAGTGGTGCCAGTGAAAATGTGCAGCAGTGCCGCGGCTGAAACCACCAGTAGGAATAGTCCAGAGCCAACACGAGTGTTGTCCCGCACCGATGATGGGTGGCGGGCCAGGAATACGGCGAAAGCCACCAGCACAACGGGTAGCACCTTGGAAAACTGGCCGAACAGAAGGCCCACGGTGTAGGTGTTGAGGAACTGCTGGGGCCAGGAATCCGATTTAAAGAACCACATGATTGCCGCGCCGGCAATGCCCATTAGGAATAGGGCGAAAGGAACACCATCGCGACGGTCTTCCTTGGCGATTTTCTCTTGGCTGAGGGCGCGGGCAGCCCCACCGAAAACGTGAGCCAAAGCCAGCCAGGCTTTAGCTAGTCCACCCGAAACCGTGCCCGGAGCCGACTGTGCCGACCGTGGCTGACGGGCAGCAGGGCGCGCCTTAGTTGCCGGACGGCGCGCTGGAGTGGATTTGCGTGTAGCCATGCCTCAAAAGTAACAGGAGGCAGGGACAGTGAGCCCGCTTGACACGGCTATCTCAGCCAGTCTGAAGGCCGCTAAACCTAGTTAGTGACAACCACTGGAATGATCATCGGACGACGACGATGTGCCTTGGCAACCCAGGTTCCGATGGTGCGGCGAATAACCTGCTGCATAGCGTAGGTGTCTCGCACTCCCTCGCGGGCGGCCTCTAGCATGGCTCGCTCGATGGCCGGCTTGACGTTGTCAAAGACGTGGTCTTCCTCGGCAAAAGCTCGGGCGCGAATCTCCGGCCCAACCAGCAGGTTGCCAGACTCTGCATCAATCACGCAGAAGATGCTGATGAAGCCTTCCTCTGACAGCACGCGGCGGTCCTGAAGGTCTTCCTCGGTGATCACGCCAACGTTCTTGCCATCCACGTAGAGCATTCCGCACTCAACCGCGCCAACAATCTCGGCCTTGCCTGCAACCAGGTCTATAACCCAGCCGTCCTCGGTGATGAGAACGTTTTCCTCTGGAACACCAGTGGCCTTGGCCAGGTTTCCATTGGCAATCAGGTGACGGTATTCGCCGTGCACAGGCATGACGTTGCGTGGCTTCAAAATGTTGTAGCAGTAGAGCAACTCCCCTGCGGCGGCGTGACCCGAAACGTGCACCTTGGCGTTGCCCTTGTGCACCACGTTGGCACCCAACTTGGAGAGCTTGTCAATTACGCGGTAGACCGAGTTCTCGTTACCCGGAATCAGGCTGGAGGCAAGGATGATGGTGTCTTCCTCGCCAACCTGTATGTCGTGGTCGATGTTGGCAATGCGCGCCAGCACCGCCATCGGCTCACCCTGGCTACCGGTGCACATGTAGACAATCTCATTTGCAGGCAGCTGTGCAGCCTTCTTGGCGTCCACAATCATGTTGTCGTCAGGCAGCTCTAGGTGCCCCAGGTCGTCGGCAATCTGCATGTTGCGAACCATGCTGCGGCCAATCAGGCAGACCTTGCGGCCGTGCGCGTGAGCCGCATCGATGACCTGCTGAACGCGGTGCACGTGGCTGGAGAAGCTGGCAACTACAACCTTGCCGCGAGTGCGGCCAATCACGTTCTCAAGTACCGGACCAATGTCCTTTTCCAGCGGCGTGAAGCCAGGCACATCGGCGTTGGTGCTGTCGCAAAGGAACAGGTCAAGACCTTCTTCACCGATGCGGGCAAACGCGCGCAAGTCAGTGATTCGGCCGTCTAGTGGAATCTGGTCCATCTTGAAGTCACCGGTGTGCAGAACCGAACCGGCCACGGTGCGGATCACAACTGCCAGGGCATCGGGGATGGAGTGGTTTACCGCCACGAACTCCAAGTTGAAGCCGGCCAGCTGCTCCCGGTCACCCTCGCGAACCCGCAGGGTGTAAGGCGCAATGCGGTGCTCCTTGAGCTTGGCCTCCACGAAGGCCAGGGTCAGCGAGCTCCCGATCAGCGGAATGTCGGCCTTGAGGCGCAGCAGGTAGGGAACACCACCGATGTGGTCCTCGTGACCGTGGGTGAGCACGATGCCAACGATGTCATCGATCCGGTCGCGCAGGTAGCCAAAGTCGGGAAGGATGACGTCGACTCCCGGGTGGTGCTCCTCTGGGAAGAGCACGCCACAGTCAACCACCAGAATCTTGCCGTCAACTTCAAAGACGGTCATGTTTCGGCCAATTTCACCGATGCCGCCGAGCGGAATAATGCGAAGTACGCCCGGCTTCAGTTTGGCCGGAGCGGGAAGGGTCTGAACCAAGATGGTTCCTTTCGGGTGGAGCAGCGAGGCCTGAGCCGACTGCGCTCCCCCATTATTTAGCGAGTGGTGCCAGCCACCTTAGGCAGCGCGCCACCGGCGGCTGCATTGCGGTCTGGACGGAAGTTATCGAACGAAATGCCAGCGATCTGCTTGACCTTGTCAATGTCGTTCTCAATGCGGGCTGCCTCGGCGTCTTCCGGACCAACCAGTGGCAGGCGGACGCGTGGGCTGTCGATTACGCCAAGTCCGTGCAGGGTGTACTTGGTGGCCACAGTTCCGGGAACGTGGGTCATCAAGGCGCGCTGCAGCGGCTCGAGCGAGTTGTGCACGCTCAGGGCGTGGTTGAAGTCGTTGCGGTTGGCGGCATCCACCATCTCGCGGTAGGCAGCCGGCGCAACGTTGGCGGTAACGCCAATTAGGCCGGTAGCACCGATGCTGAGGTGCGGCAGAACGTTGCTGTCGTCGCCGGAGAAGTAGATGAGGTCGGTCTCGTTCATGATGCGCGAGGCCTGGGCTAGGTCACCCTTGGCGTCCTTCACGGCAACGATGTTTGGGTGCTTCGCCGCGCGGTGGAAGGTGTCGTAGGCAATTGGAATGCCGGCGCGACCAGGGATGTCGTACAGGATGACTGGCAGGTCGGTGGCATCGGCGATCAGGCGGAAGTGAGTAAGAACACCGGCCTGAGAAGGCTTGTTGTAGTAAGGGGTGACGATCATGACGCCGTCGGCTCCGCGCTTTGCACTCTCCTTGTAGAGCTGCATCGCGTGAGCGGTCTCGTTGGAGCCACCACCAGTGATGACCTTGGCACGGCCGCCGGCAACCGACTTGGCCACCTCAACCAGCTTTAGCTTCTCGGCATCGGTGAGGGTGGAGGTTTCACCGGTGGTGCCGGTGACCACGATGCCGTCGGCGCCGTTGGAAACCACGTTGTCGATTAGACGCTCGGTGGAGGCCCAGTCAACCTCGCCATCGGTGTTCATAGGCGTGACGAGTGCAACCAGCACCTGGCCGAAGATATCTTTACCCTTTAGAGACATGGCTTAAGACTATCCGTTTGGCACCTGTTGCCGCGTGGAAGGCTTCTAGAATCAGAGCAGACAGCGTTGTTCGGTAGCGAAAGAAGTTCAGTGCGATCACTAAATCGGGATCTCCTGGCTGGTCTCACGGTAGCCCTAGTTGCGCTACCGCTAGCTATTGGGTTTGGAGTGGCTTCGGGAGCCGGAGCCGCCGCTGGCATAGCCACCGCCATTGTGGCCGGATTCGTCGCCGCAATATTCGGGGGCAGCCGCTTCCAAGTTTCCGGACCCACCGGCGCCATGACAGTGGTTCTGATTCCCCTTGCCGGAGCCTACGGACTGCATGCGGTGCTGCTGGTTGGATTCATTTCCGGAGCTCTTCTCGTGGCGTTGGGGCTGCTAAAACTTGGCAATCACATCCACAAGCTACCCACCGCACTGATTGAAGGCTTCACAGCGGGCATTGCCGTGGTTATCGCGCTGCAGCAAGTGCCAGCGGGACTAGGCGCAAAGGCTGCTGGCGGCGAGGGTATCGCACAAGCGGCATTTATGGCCGTAGTTGAATGGTCCAAATCTCCAAGTTGGGCACCGATGCTGGTGACTGCCATCACGGCCGGGCTGCTCATTTGGGCGGGCCATCGATGGGGGCGACTGCCGTTGAGCCTGATGGCCATTGCACTTGCTACTTTGCTCAACTCGACTGCTGGCCTGAAACTAGCCACAGTAGGCGCCCTCCCCTCATTCGGCAGAGTTGACGTGGCGTGGCTTGGCGCTGCAGCGCACTGGCAAGCCTTGGTTCTTCCCATCATTTCGGTGACGTTGCTCGGTGCGTTGGAGAGCTTACTTTCAGCCAAGATTGCCGACCGGATGCGTCCTGATGTGTCGCCCCACGACTCAAACCGCGAATTGATTGGTCAAGGGATTGCAAATCTAGCGGTGCCATTCTTTGGCGGCATTCCAGCTACCGCTGCGCTAGCACGCACCGCCGTGAATGTTAGGGCCGGCGCCCAGTCCCGATGGTCAGCAGCATTCCACGCCGCCATTCTGGCTTGCTTCGTGTTGGTTCTGGCTCCACTCGTTGAGCAAATCCCGCTTGCCGCACTGGCCGGTGTTTTGATAGCTACCGCCAGTCACATGATCAAGCCCTCAGAGCTAATGCACACCATTCGTCAGAGCCGACTCGATGGCATTGTTCTTCTAGCCACATTGGCGGTGACAGTTTTTGCCAATCTCACTGCAGCTGTTGGTGTTGGGCTGGTGCTGTTTATTGGCCTACGCCGCACTCGGCTAAACGATGCCGAGGTTCCAGTTGACCAAGAAGAAACCCTCGGCGATTAGCCGAGGGTTTCAACCTGAAGTTTTGCGAGCCTAAGGCGCGACGCGGCCGTTCTTGTTGAACGCCTCGTAGGTGCCGGGCATGAGTGCGGCCCAGAAGTCTTCCATCTTCTCGGCAACCATCTCGATCTCGCGCTGAGGGAAGCTTGGGAAGTGGGTGCCCTCGCGCTTGGTGCGCAGGCTCAGGAAGTTCATGAGCGCACGCGAGTTCATGGTCACGTACATGCTGCTGTAAATGTTCAGCGGCAGCACGATGCGAGCAACCTCGCGGGCAACACCGGCCTCCAGCATGCGCTGGTAGCTCTCGTAGGCGTTGATCGACGCGGTGCGAGCCTCCTGCTGAACCAGGGCAACCTGCTCGGCCGAGCCGGGCAGGAAGTCGTAGGCGCCGGGCTTGCCGGTCTGGATGAGGTTGCGGTCATCACCAGGAACATAGAACACAGGGCTCAGTTCCTTGTAACGGCCTGACTCCTCGTTGTAGCTGGCAATGCGGTGGCGCATGAACTCGCGGAACACAAAGATAGGCGCCTGCACGTAGAAGGTCATGGAGGTGTGCTCGAATGGCGAACCGTGGCGGTCGCGCATCAGGTAGTTGATTAGGCCGCGGTCGCGCTTGGCGGTCTCTTCGGCATTCTCATTGGCCAGGGCGGACTCGAGAGTCTGCTCACCCTGGGTGGACACGCGAGCGGCAAAAAGCACGTCGCTGTCGGCGGCGCTTGAGCGCACCAGTTCAACGGTTACATCGCTACGAAATACAACATCAGACACGGCAATAGCCTATCGGTTTAGGTCCGTAACACTGCGTCACTCGCATCGGTGCCCCTCACCGATGATTTACCCTTTTCTCATGTCGATTTTGGTCAAGCTCGGGCTGTTTGTGGCCCTGATTGCAGTTGCTGCGGTGATTGCAACCGTTTGGAAAATCAAAACCGGCACCGCCAAGCAGATCACCGATGGTGAGACCGTAGACCTAGCCGAAATAGCTGTGGTCAAGGACGGCAAGCCGGTGACCGCGCTTAACACTCGCATCACCTTCCTGCAATTCAGCACCGATTTCTGCACCTTCTGCGGCCCAACCGCAAAGATGTTCCAGACCCTGGAAAAGTCGGACCCGTCGGTCACTCACCTCGAGGTGAACGTGACCGAGCGTCTGGACCTGGTGAAGAAATACAACATTCTGCAGACTCCAACCACCCTGGTCCTCGACCAGAAGGGAAAGATTGTGAGTCGCATCGGTGGCGCACCAAAAGCGCACACCCTGGTTACCGAGATTGGAAACTTCGATATCTAATGGCACAGAACCCAACCCAGATTGACCCACGCGGCCCACGCTTTGGCGCCACCATCACCAACGTGCTCTCGGCCATCATCTTCTTTGAGGCGCTGGACAAGAGCACGGAGGCAACCGGCGCAGTGTTGTTTGGTATTGCCGCAGTGCTGTTCCTGATAGGAACCGTGTTTGGCACCAGCAAGCACCCGTTCGGCTGGTTGTTCCGCACCTTCGTGAAGCCTCGCCTCTCGGCTCCAAAGGAGCTCGAGGATGCCCGTCCGCCACAGTTTGCGCAGTTTGTTGGACTGTTCGTTTCGGTGGTTGGACTGGCGCTGTACTTTGCCGCCGTGCCATTCGGTCTAGCTATTGCCGCTGGTGCACTGTTCCTGGCCTCGGCTCTGCAGGCCTACGTTGGCTTCTGCCTGGGTTGCCAGATGTACCTGGGCCTTCGTCGCCTCGGAGTCTTTAAGGCGTAGAGCTACTTAGCTTTTAGAACCAGGGCCTTGCGCATACTTGCGCGGGCCCTTCTTCTATCTCCGCAGGCATCGTAGGCAATGCCCAGGTTGAACCAGCTGTGCCAGTCTTCCGGGGCCTCGTCCAGCTCTTCACGGATGCGTTCGAACTCTTTGTCTGCGGCGGCCTTTTCTGGTCGACCACTTGGGCGCATGGGAATGTCACGGATTGGCCAGGTACCCTCGGCCTCAACCTGCTTTGCCAGGCGCTCTACCCGGATGCCGAAACGCAGCTCGAGGAAAATGCCAACAAAGCCAAACACCGGCAGCACCAGGATGAAGATGCCGAAGATTTTGGCCACAGGGCTGCTCTGCTCGAGCATAAGCAATCCGCGACCACCCAAAACAATCACATAGAGCAGGGTGAGCACGGTCATCACCATGGCACCGAGTTTGGCCTGCATGAACTACTTGCCCTCGACCACGGCCTGCAGGCCAACGGTCAGACCGGTTGCCGAAACTGCCTTGCGCAGGCAGAGCAGGATGCCCTGCACGTAGGAGCGGGTGCTCGATACATCGTGCGAAATGGATAGCACTTCGCTCTCGCCACCAAACAGGATCTCCTGCTTGGCGCTGATGCCGGCGAGGCGGATGCTGTGGATTGGAACGCCCGCAACCACCTGGCCGCGAGCTTCCTGGCCAACGCCCGGAATGAGCGGTTGGGTCTTGTCGGCGCGGGCGGCTGCCATCAGTTCGGCGGTTCGAACCGCAGTTCCCGAAGGCGAGTCAATCTTGCCGGCGTGGTGTGCCTCGATGATTTCCATCGAGTCGAAGTAGCGGGCAGCCTCGGCGGCAAACTTGGTTGCAAGCATGCTGCCGATGGAGAAGTTAGGGATGATGATTACCGCGGCGGCGGGGGCATCGGTGAGGTGTTTCTCAACCACTGCCAACTTGGCAGCCGACCAGCCGCTGGTGCCAACCACAACCTTGAGGCCGTTGGCAACACAGAACTCAACCACCTTTGGGCTCACATCCGGCAGCGTCACGTCAAAGACCACGTCCGCACCGAGCACCTCGGCCAGCTCGCTCTTAGAGTCGAGCGCGGCGTGCAGGGTTAGGTCCTGGGCGGCATCAATCAGATCAAGCGCCAGTTTTCCCATTCGCCCGGTGGCGCCGACAACAGCAACCTTGATGGTCATTTCATACTCCTACTGGGCTTGAGAGCCCGTGAGTTAAGCCTAAAGCAGGTGAGAGAAATCGTTCTCGCTGCACTCGCCAACGGCAACGATGGTGCGGTCTCGGCCTGCAATCTCGGCAGCGAGTTCGCGCACCTCGTGCAGGGTCACTGCGTCGAATGCGGCGAGCGTGGTGTCGAGGTCGATGAACTCGCCCGTGACAATCTCGGCGCTGAAGAGGCGACTCATGCGAGCCTGGGTGCTCTCGTACTTGAGTGCCAACCCGCCGGAGATGTTGCCCTTAGCCAGATTGAGCTCGTCCTCGGTGATGCCGTGATTGGCAACCTTATCGAACTCTGCGATTAGGAGCTCAGTTACCTCGCGGGTCTTCTTAGGCGAGCAACCAGCGTAAAGACCAAAGACCGAGCCATCGGAATAACCCTGATTGAAGGAATAGACCGAGTAGGCGAGTCCGCGCTTTTCGCGGATCTCCTGGAAGAGGCGGCTCGACATTCCGCCACCGAGAACGGTGTTGAGGATGCCCATCGCGTAGCGACGAGGGTCGTCGGCCACCAGACCCTGCGAGCCAACCAAGATGTTGACCTGGGCGGTAGGACGGTTGATGACCTTGAGGTTTGAGGAAGGCTTGATTTGCGCCGGGTGGGTGATGCGGCGTTCGCGCGGAGCTGCCTCAACCGAGAGGTCCCAACCCGCTTCGGTGAGCGACTTTTCAACCATTTCGATGAGCTGGTTGTGGTCAACGCCGCCGGAGGCAGCAACCACCAGGTCCTGCGGGCGATAGTTAGCCTTGTAGTGCTCCCAGACGGCGTCGCGGGTTACCGCGGTGATGGTGGCTTCATTTCCACCGATGGGGCGACCCAGCGGGTGCTCCCCAAGCACGGTCTCAAAGAAAGTCTCGTGAGCCACGTCTTCTGGGTCGTCGTCGTTCATGGCGAGTTCTTCGAGGATGACGGTGCGCTCGTTCTCGAACTCAACCGGGTCAATCAGGCTGCTGGTGAGCATGTCACCGATGACCTCCACCGCGAGCGGCAGAGCCTTGTCCTGGACGCGGGCGTAGTAGGAGGTGTGCTCCTTACCGGTTGCGGCATTGGATGAGCCACCGACGGAGTCAAATGCGATGGCAATCTCGAGCGCGGTGCGCTTGGTGGTGCCTTTGAAGAGTAGGTGCTCTAGGAAGTGGGTACTTCCGAAGTGGCCGTTGGTCTCATCGCGCGAACCAACTGCCACGTTGAAAGAAACCGAAGCCGAGGCGGAGCCAGGCACGGTCTCGGTTAAAACGCGAACACCGCTTGGGAGAACAGTGCGGCGAACCACACTGCCTCCCGAAGCGGTGAACGATAGCTCGTTCTGATCCAGTGGAAACAGAATTTCAGTCATTGAAGAATGCTAGCGGGGAAAACCGATTACTCGGCGTCCTCGTCAGCAGCGGCAGCGCCGCCTTCAACAACTGGCGAAAGCGAGAGCTTGCCGCGGTCGTCGATCTTGGTGATCTCAACCTGAAGCTTCTGACCAACCTCGAGTACGTCTTCAACGTTCTCAACGCGCTTGCCAGCCATCTTCTTCAGCTCGCTGATGTGCAGCAGGCCGTCCTTGCCTGGAACCAGGCTAACGAAGGCACCGAAGGTTGCCAGCTTCACAACGGTACCCAGGAAGTGCTCGCCCACCTGTGGAACGTATGGGTTGGCAATGGCGTTGATTGCAGCACGGGCGGCCTCGGCCGAAGGGCCGTCGGTGGCGCCGATGTAAACGGTGCCGTCGTCCTCGATGCTGATGTCAGCGCCGGTGTCTTCCTGGATCTGGTTGATCATCTTGCCCTTTGGACCAATGACCTCACCGATCTTGTCTACCGGGATCTTCACTGCGATAACGCGTGGAGCGGTTGGTGCCATCTCGTCTGGCTCGCTGATTGCCTGGCTCATCACCGAAAGGATGTGCAGACGGGCTTCCTTGGCCTGGTGCAGGGCGCCGCCCAGAACCGAGGCAGGGATGCCGTCGAGCTTGGTGTCGAGCTGGATAGCGGTGATGAACTCACCGGTACCTGCCACCTTGAAGTCCATGTCGCCAAGGGCGTCCTCGGCTCCGAGGATGTCGGTCAGCGCAACGTACTCGGTCTTGCCATCGATGGTGTCCGAGATCAGACCCATGGCGATACCGGCAACTGGAGCCTTCAGTGGAACACCAGCGTTGAGCAGAGCCAGGGTGGAGGCACAGACCGAGCCCATCGAGGTGGAGCCGTTGGAACCGAGAGCCTCGGATACCTGGCGGATGGCGTAAGGGAACTCGGTGCGAGTTGGCAGCACTGGAACCAGTGCGCGCTCGGCGAGGGCTCCGTGACCAATCTCACGACGCTTAGGGGTACCAACACGACCAACTTCACCGGTGCTGTATGGAGGGAAGTTGTAGTTGTGCATGTAGCGCTTGGTGGTCTCTGGGCTCAGCGAGTCAATCTGCTGCTCCATCTTGAGCATGTTCAGAGTGGTTACACCCAGGATCTGGGTCTCGCCGCGCTGGAAGATAGCCGAACCGTGAACGCGTGGGATAACTGCAACCTCTGCGTCCAGTGGACGGATGTCGCGCAGGCCACGGCCGTCGATGCGGACCTTCTCCTTGAGAACGCGAGTACGGACAACCTTCTTGGTTACCGACTTGTAGGCGGCGGAGATCTGACCCTGCTCGTCTTCGGTCAGAACGGTGGAGAGCTGGGTCTTCACCGATGCCTTCAGTGCGTCGTCTGCATCCTGGCGCTCCTGCTTGTCAGCGATCTGGTAGATCTTGACGAGCTCTGCCTCGGCCAGCTTCTCAACGTGGCTGTAGGTGTTGTCGCTGTAAGGAGGGAACACTGGGTACTCAGCGGTTGGCTTGGCTGCAACTGCGGCAAGCTCAGACTGGGCGCGGCATAGCTCAGCGATGAATGGCTTAGCTGCCTCGAGGCCGGCGAAGACTACGTCCTCAGATGGAGCAGTTGCGCCACCCTTGACCAGGTCCCAGGTGCGCTCGGTGCTCTCGGCCTCAACCATCATGATGGCTACGTCCTTGACGCCGTTCTCCTCGATTACGCGACCGGCAACAACCATGTCGAACACGGCGTTCTCCAGCTGCGAGTGCTTAGGGAAGGCAACCCACTGGTTGTCAATGAGTGCAACTCGCACGCCACCGATTGGACCCGAGAATGGCAGACCAGCGAGCTGGGTGCTCATGGAGGCTGCGTTGATTGCGATGACGTCGTACATCTCGTCTGGCTCGATTGCCATAACGGTTACTACAACCTGAACCTCGTTGCGGAGACCATCGACGAACGATGGGCGCAGTGGGCGGTCAATCAGGCGGCAGGCCAGGATAGCCTCGGTAGTTGGACGGCCTTCGCGACGGAAGAACGAACCTGGGATACGGCCAGCTGCGTACATCTTCTCTTCCACGTCAATGGTGAGTGGGAAGAAGTCGAACTGGTCCTTAGGCTGCTTGCTTGCGGTGGTTGCCGAGAACAGCATGGTCTCGTCATCCATGTATACGGCCGCGGCACCCTGTGCCTGCTGAGCCAGACGGCCGGTCTCGAAGCGAACGTAACGCTTACCGTACTTGCCGTTGTCGATGGTGGCTACCGCGAACTTGGTGCCATCCATCAGGGGGTTGTTGATGTCAATCGACATGTATTTCCTCTTTTATCTTCTTTGTCGTCTAAGACACAGAGCTGCGTGTGCACTCGAGCGAGTGCGACAAAAGACGCAGGTATGAATGAGGAATTGGGGCCGACGCCCAGGGGAATCACGCCGCAGTCTTGAGCAGCGAGGTCTGGTCTCCAGTGACAAACCTTGGGATTTTGACATTTGCCAGGCCCAAGACCTTCCACCGAGGACCAGCATCGATCCGATTCCTCAGTTACAGGCTACCAGCGAAGGGTGACATTTAGCCAGAGTGGGCTTTGTGGCGGCTGAAGCGCGAGTGAAGCATCGGTGCGTTTTGAGTGAACGGTTAAAGCAGAAACCCCGAACCGAAGTCCGGGGTTTCTGGGAAGACTGAATTAGCGACGAAGGCCAAGGCGCTCAATCAGAGCACGGTAGCGAGCGATGTCTACACCCTGGAGGTAACCAAGGAGGCGACGACGCTGACCAACCATGAGAAGCAGGCCACGACGGCTGTGGTGGTCGTGCTTGTGCTCCTTCAGGTGCTCGGTGAGGTCCTTGATGCGCTTGCTGAGAACAGCAATCTGAACCTCAGGCGAACCAGTGTCACCTGGGTGGGTTGCGTACTCTTCGATAATTGCGGTCTTCACCTGTAGGTCAAGTGCCATAGTTCATTTCCTTTCGGTTCACTGCGCGGCGCCCAGCCCGATGGGTGAGCTCTCTTTATCCGCGGCCGATACACGGCAACCTGTCTAGTTTAGGCGGTTTGCGCGGCGAGCGCCAGCCCGAGTTGGCTACGCGTGCCTGTTAGTTGCCGAGGGTGTTGCCTGGAGTGCACAAATATAGCGAGCCCCCGCTGTAGTCAGTGAGCTTACAGTTGGCGATAACCCAGGACTGAATTGCTGAGGTATTACTGGAGCCGGCCGAGGTGGTGGAGTTTCCCGCCGAGCCGCCCGCTCCCCCGGGTCCGCCGGAAACGCCACCCATGCCGCCACCCATGCCGCCACCCATGCCGCCGCTCACTAGGACGTACCTGAGGTCTCCGGCACGAATCCAGCGTTTGAGTTGCGACAGAGTTGGAGACGGGTCAGCGCCGTCGAAACCACCGATTGGCACGATGTTTTCGCCGCTGGCGGTTATGTATGGCGCCGCCGTCATAGTGCCAAACATAGCCACCAGATACTTGGCACCGTGACGATTGGTCTTGAGGTAGCTGAGCAGGGCATCGGTGCCAGTGTTAGAGCCAAAGACGTTGGCCGCGCCAGGCGCTACACCCCCGCCGCCAAAACCACCCATGCCCGGGCCGCCGTTGGCACCCATTCCGCCGCCACCGAATGTGCCCATCACGTTGCTTGGCCCTGCCACGGGGTTGATGGATGACGGGTACTGGTAAACATCGGCTGCCCAAACTGCCGGACTGAAGACCAGCGCACCAGTCAGGGCTATTGGTAGCACCCAGCCAGCCTTGCCCGGCAGTCCAACTAGGACAAGCACCACTGCCGCCACGGCCAGCGCCAGCTGAACTATTGGCGCCCAGGCCTGGTAGCCCGAGTACTGAATGGCGATGAACATGGTGGTGATAGCGGACACCACAACGATGACCACTGGGCCAACGCGATCACCGCGCTCGCGGGCCACCGTGTATGCCTGTGCCAAAAGGAGAGCAAGGCCGAGACCCAGCTCGGCAGTGTAGAACTGGTGCATTCCAGCAACCACCGAGAAGAGCACTGCGTAGATGGTGAAGAAGCCGATCACAAACCAGGACTCAGACTTCACTTTGCGACTGATGATGATTACCGCGATTGAAACCAACGCTGCAGGGACTAACCAGCCAATCTGCGGAAGCAGCTGCGAGTTGACTAGACGGAAGATGCTGGCTGACCCGCTAAAAGGCGGGGTGAAACCCCGCACAGTTGAGCCGGTAGTTGAACCTGTAAGTCCGTTGAAGCGCCCAAGGCCGTTGTAGCCAAAGACCATCTCCCAGGCACTATTTCCGTTACTGCCACCGATGTAGGGACGCGCGCTAGCTGGAGTGAGGGTGACGCTGATGATCCAAATGAGACTTAGGAAGAGGCTGGTGAAGCCGGCGATCAATAGTTGCCAAATCTTGGTTGACCAGGGCTTGCGCACGGTGAGCCAGGCCAGCCCAAGCGCGGGCCAAGCCGCCCACGCCACCAGCATGTAGCTGTGAAAGGCCATTGCAATAAAGGCACCGGCAAACATTAGGTGTTTGAAGCTGGATTCCTGAAGTGCGCGAACCCCAAAGTAGGCCACCATGGCCAGATAGAGCAGGAAGAATGATTCGGGCTGGTTAGAGCGGGCCACGGCAGCCAGAATCGGAGTGGTTGCGGCTATCGCACCTGCAATCAAGCCGGCGTGGCTTCCTCCCAGCCGTTTGGCGGTAAATGCAATAACCAAGACTGCGGCAATGCTTGCTAAGGCGTTTGGAACATTCACAGACCAGGTTGAGAACCCAAAGAGCTTTACGAAGATCGCCGGCACCCAGTATGAGCCTGGTATTTTGTCCAGCGTGATCGTGCCGCCCGGATCTGCAGCACCCCACCACCAGTTTCCTAGGCTCAGTGACATGCTCTTGGCAATCGCCCCATAGAACTCGGAACGCTGGCCATTGGTGAGGTCAAAAAGGTAGGACACGCCACTGTAGAGCGTTAACCCCACAAGGCTAAAGACCCAGAAAAGGTTGAACCGGCCGGTTTCTGGGTGCTTTAGAAATTTCAAGATGGCCTAAGGGTTGCTGGTGCCGGTGGTAGCCGAGCTGCGGGCATCGGTGGTGTTTGGAAGCATGAAGCCGTGCTGGCCACGGTCAGTTCCGGCGCAGTGGTCTGGGTCATCGGCTGGGCAACCGCCTGGACCGCCAGGGAACTGGCCCTGCTGGCCAATTTGCGGGCCACCAAACTGCTGATTGAATCCGCCCCGGTCACCAAAAGACTGGTTGTTACCACCGATGCGCTCGCCCGCGAGCACACCAGCTCCGAAGGCACCCACCAGTGCGATAGCCGCGATCAGCGAGATACCGGTGATGCGAACCCAGCGCTGGGCGATGAATGTCTTGAAACCGCCCTGAGGCTGATCTTCGTGGACGTAGTTAGTTGAGTCAGTCATGATTTCCCCGTTGAAATGGCTATTTGCCTAATGGATTAGTCGTCTTCACCGTTGTCATCCGAGCCACCCGGAAAGCGGATGTCTGCGGTGTTTACTGGACGCTTTTTGTGGTGGTCATCTCCGCCACCAAAACTTGGAGTTCCAGTGGTTCCGGAACCAGTTGAAGCCTGGCCCGAGCCTGCCGCAGGAGCCGAGCCCGAGCCCGCAGGTGGTGGATTCTCGTGGAACTCGCGCTCGCCATTTTTGTCGTCGAAGGTGGCGGGAGGAACGGCAATGGTCTTACCAACAACTTTGTCACTGGTGGCGGAACCGGCGGCGGTGGAGGTTGCAGCCTCGCTGGTGGAAGATGCCGTTGGCTCTGGCGTTGCCGCAGCGTTCTCGGCGGTCTGCACCGAGCTACTCTCGGACTGCACTATGGGTGCCGCCGAGCTGGTGCCAGTCTGGCTTGGGTTGGAGAGTGCGAAAGCCGCGCCACCAGCGAGGCCCGCTACAACAAGCAGGGCGGTGGTGCCAACCGTGGTGGCACGCAGGCGCGAAGGACGCACCACAGGCTCACTGTCAACGGCGTATACGGGCGGGGTATTGCCGCCGTATTCGTAGTCCTCTGGGTTCTGGCCGCGAGGTGACATTTTCCATCTCCTTGGAAATCACGATGATTTCTCTAAAGCAAGCCTTTCAGCAGAGGTTGCAAGAATGCCCCGAGAATGCTGAAAGAATCCTGAGAATCCTGAAGAGTTAGTCTCGGTTGAGAATTTCGCGAATCGCGTCGCAGTCTCGGCGGATGGCGCCGATCAGCTCCTCGATTCCACTGAACTTAGCCGGCGCACGCAGGAAGCTCACGTGCTCAACCGTGACGGTCTGGTCGTACAGGTCCAGGTCATCGCGGTCTAGCACGTGCGCCTCTAGAACTCTAGGAACAGCCTGAATAGTCTCGTTGATTCCAATGCTTAGGGCAGCCGGGTATCGCTCGCCATTGGCGTGCAACCAACCCGCATAAATACCGTCTAGCGGGAGGAAACCCTCAGCCGCGCGCGAGATATTTGCGGTTGGAAACCCCAGCTGGCGGCCGAGCTTGAGGCCGTGTTCAACCAATCCAACCGTGGAGTGTGGACGGCCCAGTAGGCGAGCCGCAGTTGCGACATCGCCGGAATCAAGCAGCTCTCGAATCAGGCTGGTGGAAACGCGCTGGCCGTCAATAAGCACCGGGGCAATTACTTCAACCGAGAAGCCGAATTCCCCGCCTAACTCCCGCAGGGTTTCAACCGTGCCGGATCCTTTAGCCCCGAACCTGAAGTCCTGGCCAACTACCAGGTGCTTGACGTTGAGGGCCGTGACCAAAATGCGCTCGACGAACTCGCGAGGGCTGAGGCACGCGAGATCGTGGTCAAACGGCAACTCCAACATGGCGTCAAAGCCAGCTGCAGCAATTAGTCCAGCCTTCTGACCTGGTCCAATCAGTGGCTGACGGAGACGGTCTGGCGCCAAGAAGGCATCCGGGTGGCGATCAAACGTGACACAAACCGAAGTGAGCGCGTTCGCCGCAGCGGCATCGGTGGCCGCTTTTAGCAGGGCCTGATGCCCAAGGTGTACGCCGTCAAATTTGCCAACCGTCACCGATGTAGCTGCGCACCCGGCAGGCACATCGGTGAGGCTGGACCAAAACTGCACGTTGAAACCTAGTTGGCCTGGTGCTTACGAAGCCAAAGTAGGCCAATGATTGGGAGCGCCAGAGGAAGGCAACCGTAACCGGCACCAAACCAGCTCCACACCGACGGGTGGGCAAATAGCGCAGGGCTCGAGAACGAGAGAATGCCAACGCAAATCACGCCGACAAGCTCGAAACCGATGGTGGTGCGGGCGATGCGGTGCCAGAGAGGCTTACTCGCATTTGCCAGGGCGATGGTGGCCACTATGTAGACCAAAGCCGATACCAGGGAAAGCGAGTAGGACAGCGGAGCCAACTGGAACTTGACGATCAGTTCATAGATTCCGCGAGCCGAGGCTGCCAACGCGAGCACCGCGTAAAGGGCAACCAACACGCGCGAAGCACCGCGAGGAGAAGATTTTGCCATGAGGTTAAGCCTAACGAGTTGGAGCTGCGGGTTTGCCGACCAGCTGCTACGAGAAGTTGCCGGTCCAGAGCTGATGCATGCGCACCAGCATGACAGCGATTGAAAGGGCTGCGACCGCCAGCACAACAGTTGACCAGCGCGAGTTTCGTTCGACTAGAGCCCAGAAAACGGCTGCCGGCGGGATCAGCAAAGCTGTGATGACATAGGCAAAGAACTCCACCGTGTCGGTGGCAGCCTGCTGCCCCTGCGCCACCAAAACGATGGTGGTGACCAGCTGTATTAGGAGCAGAAGCTCGGTGACAGCCAAGCTGATGGCCATCCAGTTGTGCGGTTTGAAATTAGCGAACCCAAGAACCAACATGACCACGCCTGTAGCCAGGTTGAACCAAAGCGGCAGCTGGTAGAACAGATCAGGCATTGGCAAAAACCACCGATGACTTGAGCTGCGCGCCGTGGCGCTCGAGCATAGCGACGAGTTGGTCACCGCGGATGCCCGCGATTGGCCGGTGCTTGGAAAACTCAGAGCGCTCGGCATCGCTTAGGGCCAGACGCTTGCCGTGCCGAAGGTCCACCTCGTCCTGCTCGGACAGGAGTTTAACGGGAAACTGCTGGGACGCGGCAGCCGCACTCGGCAAGATTGGCAGATCTTGGCCGGCGGCCTTGGCCGCCTGGAGTTGCGGGAGGGTCTGGGCCTGCTCCACGGAGTAACGGCCGATGCGGGTTCGCCGCAAGGCGGTGAGGTGGCCGCCCACACCGAGGGCGGCGCCGAGGTCGCGGGCCAGCGCACGAATGTAGGTGCCGCTCGAGCAGTCAACAATCGCATCGACATCAAGGTACTTGCCGTCAACCAGCGTTGGCTGAGAGGTTAGCTCGAAGCGGGAAATGGTCACCGGGCGGGCGGCAAGTTTTACTTCGTCTCCCCCGCGAACCTTGGCGTAGGCACGTTCACCGTCCACCTTGATTGCGCTCACCGATGACGGCACCTGCTGGATGTCACCTCGCAGATTGGCGAGTGCGGCTTCGATCGCATCGGTGGTGATGGCGGCAACCGCAGCGGGATCAGCCTGGGTGAGAATGTCGCCTTCGCGGTCATCGGTGACAGTGTTTGCGCCGAGCCGAATGGTGGCGGTGTAGGTCTTGTCCTCCCCCACCAAAAAGGTAAGGAGTTTGGTTCCCGACTCAAGACCCAGCAATAGCAAGCCGGTTGCCATGGGGTCTAGCGTGCCGGCGTGACCAACCTTGCGGGTAGCAGCAAGACCCCGCACCTTGGCAACCACATCGTGGCTGGTCCAGTCGGGGTCTTTATCTAGTAGCAGCAGGCCGGGAAGCGCCAAGGACTATTCCTCGTCCTCGGCTGCCGAGTCCTCGTCGAGCTCATCGTCCGAAACCTTGCGAGGCTCCTTGTAAGGGTTCTCCTCGCCAGCGTAGGACTTACCCTCGGCAACCTTGTGAACCTGCTCATCGCGACGGTGCGCTTCGGCTAGCAGCTCTGTAATGTGAGCGGCGGTCTCGGGCACGGCATCGGCGACGAATTCAATGGTTGGGGTGAGGCGAATCGATAGGCCACGACCTACCTCGCGACGAACGATGCCGCGGTTGCGCTCGATGATTTCGCTCGAACGCTTCTTATCTTCATCGGATCCGAAGACGGTGTAGTAGATGGTGGCGTTCTGCAGGTCTGGGGTGACGCGAACATCGGTGATGGTCACGAAACCCAGGTCAGGGTCTTTGACGGCGCGTTCCAGCGCCTCGGCCACCAGCACCTTAATGCGCTCGGCAAGTTTGCGAGCACGGGCGTGATCAACCATTATTACTCCTTTGCTGAAGTGGTGGGGCCAACCTAGGCCAGCCCCACCGCATTCAAATCATTAGGCGCGTGGCTTCTCGCGCATCTCCCAGGTCTGGATGATGTCCTCGAGCTCCAGCTCGTTGAAGCCGTTCAGTCCGATACCACACTCGAAGTCAGTCTTGACTTCGGTGGCGTCGTCCTTGAAGCGCTTGAGCGAGTCGATCTTGAGGTTGTCGGCAATCACTACGCCGCGGCGGATAACACGGGCCATGGCGTTGCGCTTGATGCTTCCAGAACGAACGATCGAACCAGCAATGGTTCCAACCTTCGACGACTTGAAGAGCTCGCGAATCTCGGCGGTACCGGTCTGAACCTCTTCGTACTCTGGCTTGAGCATGCCCTTGAGAGCCTTCTCAATGTCCTCGAGTGCCGCGTAGATAACCGAGTAGAAGCGGATGTCAACACCCTCGCGGTCAGCGCGCTCCTTAGCCTTGTTGTCCGGACGGACGTTGAAGCCGATGATGATTGCGTTGTCCACGGTAGCGAGGTTTACGTCGCTCTCGGTGATGGCACCAACACCGCGGTGCAGGATGCGCAGCTGGACACTGTCGTCCACCTCGATCTTGAGCAGCGAGTCTTCCAGGGCCTCAACGGCACCCGAAACGTCACCCTTGATGACCAGGTTGAGAGCCTCAACCTTGCCGTCCTCGAGAGCCTTGGTGAAGTCCTCGAGGCTGACGCGCTTGCGGGTACGAGCCAGCAGAGCGTTACGGTCAGCTGCCTCACGCTTCTCGGCAATCTGGCGGGCCTGACGCTCGTCCTCGGCAACCACGAAGGTGTCGCCGGCGCGAGGAACAGACTGCAGACCGAGAACCTGAACCGGACGGCTCGGGGTGGCGGCCTCAACCGGGTGACCGTTCTCGTCGAACATTGCACGCACACGACCGTGAGCGGCACCGGCAACGATTGGGTCTCCGACCTTAAGAGTTCCAGACTGAACCAGAACGGTGGCAACCGAACCGCGCCCCTTGTCAAGGTTGGCTTCGATGGCGACACCTCGGGCATCCTTGTTCGGGTTGGCGCGCATGTCGAGGGCTGCATCGGCGGTTAGCAGAACTGCGTCAAGCAACTCTGCGATGCCCTTGCCCTGGAGGGCCGAAACGTTGACGAACATTACGTCACCGCCGTACTCCTCTGCCACCAGGTTGAACTCGGTTAGCTGCTGACGGATCTTGTCCGGGTTAGCGCCTTCCTTATCAACCTTGTTGACGGCTACAACGATTGGCACGCCAGCGGACTGGGCGTGGTTCAAAGCCTCAATGGTTTGCGGCATCACACCGTCATCGGCTGCAACCACAAGGATTGCGAGGTCGGTGACCTGAGCACCACGTGCACGCATTGCGGTGAACGCCTCGTGACCCGGGGTGTCGATGAAGGTGATGGCGCGGTCTACACCCTCGTGCTCAACGTGTACCTGGTAGGCACCGATGTGCTGGGTGATTCCGCCGGCCTCGCCAGCCATGACGTTGGACTTACGGATGGTGTCAAGCAGGCGGGTCTTACCGTGGTCAACGTGACCCATAACGGTGACAACTGGCGGACGTGGAAGCAGGTCTTCCTCGTCATCGTCGTAGTCGGCATCGATGTTGAGACCGAAGCCCTCGAAGAGCTCGCGCTCTTCATCCTCTGGCGAAACGACCTCGATCTTGTAGCCGAGCTCCTCACCGAGGATCTGGAAGGTATCTTCATCCAGCGACTGGGTGGCAGTTGCCATCTGGCCGAGGTGGAAGAGCACGGTGATCAGCTGACCGGCATTTGCCTCAATCTTGTCAGCGAAGTCCTGAATGGATGCACCACGGCGAAGGCGAAGCACGGTGTTGCCATCGCCGCGTGGAACTAGTGCACCACCGAGGCTAGGAGCATTGGTACGTGCTTCGTACTCTTCGCGCTTGGCGCGCTTGGACTTACGGGCCTTGGACTGGCCGCGAGCGCCGCCCTTACCGAATGCACCGGCAGTACCGGATGCGTTACCGCGTCCACGAGCCGGGCCGCCACCTGGCGCGCCACCCGGACGGTTGAAGCCGCCCGCACCTGGAGCGCCGCCACCTGGGCGGGCAAAGCCTGCGCCTGGGGCGCCGGCTGGACGTGCGAAACCTGCACCTGGAGCACCGGCTGGACGTGGTCCACCCGGACGAGCTGCGCCACCGGCAGCGCCGGCTGGGCGTGGACCGCCTGGACGCTGACCCTGGCCAGGTCCACCCGGGCGCTGACCCGGACGTCCCATGCCCTGCGAAGGTGCGAATGGGTTGTTACCTGGACGAGAAACTGGGCGAGGAATGCCCATGCCCTGAGCGGCTGCAAACGGGTTATTGCCCGGACGTGGGATACCCATACCGCCAGGAGTTGGAGGCTTTGGAGCGCCGCCGTCGGCTGCCGGAGCTTCTGGGGTTGCGGCCGCAGGCGCCGCTGGGCTGGCTGCAGGCGCCGCTGGAGCGGCTGCTGCAGGTGCCGGGGCCGCTGGCACAGCTGCCTTTGGAGCAGCAGGGGCTGCTGGTGCCGGTGCTGCTGGAGCTGCCGGAGCGGCTACCGAAGGCGCAGGCGCGGCCGGAGCAGCTGGACTGGCTGCCGCCGCAGGCGCAGGCGCGCTGGCGGTCTTTGCCGCTGCAGCGGCTGCTGGGAATGCGTCTCGGAGCTTCTTAGCTACCGGAGGTGCAATGGTGGACGAGCCCGACTTAACGAACTCTCCCAAATCTGCAAGTTTGGCCAGGGCATCCTTGGTATCAATTCCAAGTTCCTTGGCAATGTCGTAAACGCGTGGTAATGCCACTTAAGTTTTCTCCTGTCTGGGACCCACCCAGGCAGGGCAGGCCGTTAAAGCTTTGAGGTACTCATTTCGAGTTACTCATTAGTTGGCCAACATCTTTTCCGCCTCTTCAACGAATTCTGAAACCGCGTCCACTCTCAGCTCTCCGGTAGTTCTTAGTGCCCTACCAAAGGCCTTGCGCTCGATTGCGAGCTTGAGGCAGCTACTGCTGATGTGCATTCTCGCGCCTCTGCCGGCAAGTTTAGATTGGGGATCGGGTGTTAGATTTCCCGAAATTACAACCACTCGAAGCAGGTTATTAGCGCGCTGTTTACACCCAACGCAGGTTCGTACTGGTTCCATTCTAACCGCTAATGCCCTTGGGCGACTAGCCCTGTGGGTGCTAGCCCTCGAGGATGGAGTCAGGCTGAACGTCAATCTTGGCGCCGGTTAGACGAGCGGCCAGACGAACGTTCTGACCCTCCTTACCGATGGCAAGCGACAGCTGGAAGTCTGGCACCAGGGCGCGAACGTGCTTGGTGGCGGCATCCAGCATGAAGCAGCTGGAGACCTTAGCCGGGCTCAGCGCGTGAGCAACAAACTCCGGCAGGTCCTCGGAGAAGTCAACAATGTCGATTTTCTCGTCGTTGAGCTCGGCGCCAACCGCGCGAACGCGCTGGCCCAATTCACCGATGCAGGAACCCTTGGCGTTGACGCCAGGCTTGGTGGCGCGAACCGCGATCTTGGTGCGGTGGCCGGCCTCACGAGCAACCTGAACGATCTCAACGTCGCCGTTGGCAATCTCTGGAACCTCGAAAGCGAAAAGCTTGCGAACCAGCGATGGGTGGCTACGGGAAACGGTGACCTGGGCGCCGCCGCGCGTGCCGCGAGCAACCTTGGTGACGTAGAAGCGGTAACGCTTGCCGTGGCTGTAGTCCTCACCCGGTACCTGCTCGCTGTCCGGCAGCATGGCCTCAACGGTTCCCAGGTTTACGTAGACCAGGTATGGCTTTGGACCCTGCTCGATGACACCGGTGACGATGTCCTCTTCTTTGCCCTGGAACTCGCCGAACACTGCGTCGTCGTTGAGTTCGCGTAGGCGCTGAGCAATGACCTGCTTGGCCGAATAGGCGGCGATGCGACCAAAGTTCTCAGGGGTGGCATCGGTCTCTTCGCCGGTCTGCTCGCCCTCTTCGTCCAAAACGGGAACCAGAATGCTGACCTTGCCGGTCTTCTGGTCGAGTACGGCGCGGGCAGGATCGTGGTTGCCAACTGCGCGGTGGAAGGCGGCTACAACGGCCTCTTCAATAATCTGAACGAGTTCCTTGAAGGGAATCTCACGCTCGGCTTCGACTTGCTTCAACAATCTCAGGTCGATATCCATGGTGGTGCCTTCCGTTACTTCAGTTCTGACACTGCAGAGTTTACCGCCACCGAGCGACGCTCGCCCGTCCGTCGGTTCCAAACGTCTACTTCGCCGTTCTCCAGACCCTTGCCAACGATGACGATATTTGGCACACCGATGAGCTCGGCATCTCCAAACTTCACACCAGGGCTGACCTTTGGACGGTCATCCAGCATCACGGTCTTGCCCGCTGCCTCAAACTCCGATGCCAGCTTCTCGGCGGCCTCGAATACTGAGTCGTCCTTGCCGGCGGCAACGATGTAGACATCGGCAGGGGAAACTGCCTCAGGCCAAATAAGGCCCTTGTCGTCACGGTTGGCCTCGGCCAGAACCGCAACCAGACGGGTGACACCGATTCCATAGGAACCCATGGTTACAACCTGAAGTTTGCCGTTCTCGTCGAGCACCTTTAAATCCAGCGCCTCGGCGTACTTGCGGCCTAGCTGGAAGACGTGGCCAATTTCAATTCCGCGGGCTAGCTCGAGTGCACCCGAACCATCTGGAGCTAGGTCGCCGGCGCGAACCTCGGCGATATCGGCGATGCCGTCGGCATTGAAGTCGCGGCCCTTTACTAGCTCAAAGATGTGCTTGTCGGCCTGGTTCGAACCCGAGATCCACTGGGTGCCGTCAACCACGCGCGGGTCGAGCAGGTAGCGGATCTTGGTGCTGCCCTCGAGGCCGAGAACCTGGGAAACCGAGCCATCGGAGTTCAGCGAAACCGGACCGATGTAACCCTTGACCAGACCAGGGTTGGCTGCAAAGTCAGCCTCAGTGGCTGGCTCCACTTCATTTGGACCGAATGCCGCCTCGGCACGCTTGGCATCAACCTCGCGGTCGCCAGGAACACCAACCACAACCAGTTCGCGCTTGCCTTCTGGGCTAACCAGCGCCAGCACCACGTTCTTCAGGGTGTCGGCCGCGGTCCAGGCACGGTCGCTGCGTGCAAAGTGAGCGTTCGCGTGATCCACCAGGCTTGCGATTGTCGCAGTTCCCGGCGTTGCATTGACCACAGCGGCTGGGAGGCCATCGGTGCTGGTGGCGGCAGGAGCAACGGTCTTGACTGCCTCAACGTTGGCGGCGTAGCCGCCAGGCGAGCGCACGAAGGTGTCTTCGCCAATCTCGCTAGGGCTGAGGAATTCCTCCGATGCGCTACCGCCCATGGCGCCTGCGTCTGCCTTCACGATGACGTAGTCAACTCCGAGGCGGGTAAAAATGCGCTCGTAGGCGTCGCGCTGCGCCTGGTAGGCCTTAGCCAGACCTTCATCGGTGAGGTCAAAGCTGTAGGCGTCCTTCATGACGAATTCGCGACCGCGGAGCAGGCCAGCGCGAGGGCGAGCCTCATCGCGGTACTTGTTCTGGATCTGGTACAGGCAGACCGGCAGATCCTTGTAAGACGAGTAGAGGTCTTTCACCAAGAGGGTGAACATTTCCTCGTGAGTTGGCGCCAGCAGGTAGTCGGCCTTCTTGCGGTCCTGCAGACGGAAGAGGTTGTCGCCGTACTCGGTCCAACGGTTGGTTGCCTCATAAGGCTCGCGCGGCAGCAGCGCTGGGAAGAAGACTTCCTGGGCACCGGCATTGGCCATTTCCTCGCGGACGACCTTCTCGATCTTGGCCTTCACCAGCAAGCCGAGCGGCAGCCAGGTGTAGACACCGGGGGCGGCACGACGGATGTAACCGGCGCGCAGTAGCAACTTGTGGCTGGCTACTTCAGCCTCGGCTGGGTCTTCGCGCAGAGTGCGCAGGAACAGGCTTGAAAGACGTGTTGGCATGCCTTCTAGCCTACCGTTTGGGCAGGAACGAAGACGCCTAGGGGCGGTTGACTAACGCTGACCTACTTGGCAACCACCACAGTTGGACTGCCCACTAGAGCTGGGTCCATGGTGGCCGCAATGCGGTTTGCTTCCTCAATGAGGGTGGCCACAATCTCGCTCTCGGGAACGGTCTTGACGACCTCACCCTTCACAAAAATCTGGCCCTTGCCGTTTCCGGAGGCAACACCTAGGTCTGCCTCGCGAGCCTCTCCAGGACCGTTCACAACACAGCCCATTACGGCCACACGAAGTGGAACAGTTAGCTTCTCCAGTCCGGCGGTTACATCGTTTGCCAGCTGGTACACGTCTACCTGGGCACGGCCGCAGGATGGGCAGGAAACAATCTCGAGCTTGCGAGGGCGAAGGTTTAGGCTCTCCAGAATCTGGCTACCAACCTTGATCTCCTCAACCGGTGGGGCCGAGAGCGAAACGCGAATGGTGTCACCGATGCCCTTAGCCAACAAGGCCCCGAAGGCAACCGAGGACTTGATGGTTCCCTGGAAGGCCGGTCCAGCCTCGGTCACTCCGAGGTGCAGTGGCCAGTCGCCACGCTCGGCGAGCATCTCGTAGGCCTTCACCATGATCACAGGGTCGTTGTGCTTCACCGAAATCTTGAAGTCATGGAAATCGTGCTCCTCGAACAGGCTGGCTTCCCAGACGGCACTTTCAACGAGCGCCTCCGGCGTTGCTTTGCCGTACTTCTGGAGTAGGCGCGGATCGAGCGAACCCGCGTTCACGCCGATGCGAATCGAGACACCCGCGTCCTTAGCCGCCTTGGCAATCTCCCCCACCTTGTCATCGAACTGGCGGATGTTGCCTGGGTTTACACGCACCGCGCCACAACCGGCATCGATGGCCTGGAAAACGTACTTTGGCTGAAAGTGGATGTCTGCGATCACTGGAATCTGGGACCGCTTGGCGATGATGCGGAGCACATCTGCATCGTCCTGACTTGGGCAGGCAACGCGAACGATGTCACAGCCGGAAGCGGTGAGCTCTGCGATCTGCTGCAGGGTGCCGTTGATGTCTGTGGTCTTGGTGGTGGTCATGGATTGCACCGATACTGGTGCATCTCCACCAACGGCTACCTTGCCAACCATGATTTTGCGACTCTTGCGACGCGGCGAAAGCACCGGTGGTGGGGTCTTGATTGGTCCCAGATTTACCGCTGGCATGTGACTCTCGCTTTCTGTGAAAACAGCCTAGTGAAGCCTAACCCAGAGAAACTGGGTTGATTACGTCCGACAGGATTACCAGCGCGCTCACACCCATTAGAACCACCCACATTGCCATGGTGAAGGGCACCAGTTTTGCCGTGTCCAATGGTCCTGGATCGCGCTTCCAAACAATCTTGGAGAAGGTGCGCTTCACGAACTCAATCAAGGCATTCAAAACATGCCCGCCATCGAGTGGGAGCAGCGGGATGAGGTTGAAAACAAATAACGCATAGTTCAGCGAACCCAGAATCAGGAACCAGACCGAGATCTTGCCTGGGATGTCGAGGTTATTGTTCTCGGCAATGGTCCCGGAGATGTTGCCGATGCCCAGAACCGAAACTGGGCCGGTTGCCGAGCGTTTGCCACCGGTGAAGGTGGTGTAGGCCAGCTCACCGATCTGACGTGGAAGGTCAACCACCATGGCAGCGGTTTGACCGATTGCCATGGCGGAGTAGCGCAGCGAGTGGTCCAGCGAGTATGGAGCTCGGACATAGTTGAGCTGAACGCCAACCACTCCGCGTTGGATCATCTTGAGGCTGCCGTCCTTGTTGGTGACGGCACTACCGGTGAGTTCGTCAATGGCCGGGCGCGACATAACTGCAGGGTGAACAGTTACATCCACGCTCTTGCCTGCACGCATTACCTGGATGTGCAGAGTGCTGACCCGCTGCACCAGCAACGCCTGAACCGGAGCCCAAGTTGTGACCTTTGTGCCGTTTACCGCTGTCACTAGATCGCCAGCCTGGAGGCCCGCGAGCTTGCCCGGTGACTCAATATCACTGGCGGTACAGGCCTTGGTGTAGTCGGCCGGAACACAGGCAGAGACCGCGTCAATCTTGGTTCCAGTCTGATAGCTGCCAAACACACTCAAAGCCAGAACCACAAAGACAGTGCCCAGGATGAGGTTCATGATTGGCCCACCAAGCATGATGGTGATGCGACGCGGTATTGACAGACGGTGGAACGCCTGGGCCTCGTTGTAGTGACCGTCCTGAGCTATTTGCTGGCGGCGAGCAGACTCAACCCAGCGACGAAGCCAAGTGCTTGCACCAACCTTTTTGCCCGGATTGATGACGCCTTTTGGGAACATGCCCGCTATTGAGATGTAGCCGCCGAGGGGAAGAAGTTTTATTCCGTACTCGGTACCGCCTCGAGTTGCCGACCAGATGGTTGGACCAAAGCCAATCATGTACTTGGAGACACGGGCACCAAAGAGTTTGGCGGGCAGGAGGTGGCCCAGTTCATGCAAGCCAATAGAAACCCCGATGCCCACTAGAAATACCAGGACGCCGGTTAGATAAGCCAAGATGCCGTTCACGCTTTTACCCTAAATCCTGATTCAGACATTTTCGATTGAAGTTCCCCACAGTTACTAACCGCTGACCAAATTAACAAGCTCGGGCGATGATTCCATCCGCTCGGTCGCGTGCCCACTTCTCGGCGGCCAGAACCCCCTCGAGAGTCAGTTCGCGCTCGGCATCGTGGCTGGTGACCACACGATCAATCAGGTCAACAATTTGGTTGAAGCCGATTCTGCCGCGGTGGAAGGCCTCGACCGCCTGCTCGTTGGCGGCGTTGTAGACCGCAGGATAGGTGCGCCCGGCGGTTCCCACCTGACGAGCTAAAGCCACGCTGCGGAAAACCTGCTCGTTCAGCGGCTCGAAGGTCCAAGTTGCCGCCTTAGTCCAATCGCAGGCGGGGGCAACATTTGCAACCCGGTCAGGCCAGCTCATGCCCAAGGCGATGGGCAACTTCATGTTGGGTGGCGAGCACTGCGCCAGCACCGAACCATCGATGAACTCGACCATGGAGTGCACCACCGACTGCGGGTGGACAGTAACTTCGATTCGGTCAAATGGAATATCAAAGAGTAGGTGTGCCTCGATTACCTCGAGACCCTTGTTCACCAGGGTGGCCGAGTTGGTGGTGACCACCTTTCCCATCACCCAGGTTGGGTGCGCCAGAGCCTGCTCCGGCGTCACGTCCTGAAGTTGCTCTCGGGTCCAGCCCCGGAATGGGCCACCGGAGGCAGTGAGAATAAGTTTTCTAACCTCCGATGCCTTCCCGCCGAGTAGACACTGGGCCAGCGCGGAGTGCTCGGAGTCGACCGGGACGATTTGACCTGGTGCGGCTGCATCGGTGACTAGACGGCCACCAACAATTAGCGATTCTTTGTTGGCCAGAGCAAGAGTCTTGCCCGTGGCCAGCGTGGCAAGGGTTGGCGCCAGACCGATTGACCCGGTGATGCCGTTAACGACCACATCGGCATCGGTGGAATTTACAAGTTCGGTGGCATCGGCAGCCCCCAGAACAGCCTTGTCAGACGGAACTTTGAAGGTTTGGCGCTGCTGCTCGAGGAGGTCTGCGTTGGTTCCAGCGGCGAGTCCAACCACCTGGAAAAGGTCAGGATTTTCGCCGATGACTTCGAGAGCCTGAGTGCCGATAGAACCCGTTGAACCGAGGATTATGACGCGACGCATTTTTCCATTCTCCCACCCCCTTAAAAGTTGTTGTTAATTCGCCCAAATTCCGCTTTCGTTCGCATCCAAACGGCTTGCCAACTACCCCATCGGCCTTAGGATTTAACGTATGACTGAGTTCACCATCGCGCAGGAGCGCAAAGTCGTTACTTCAATCCCTGGCCCAAAGTCCAAGGAACTCCACGAGCGTCGTCGGAAGGCCGTTTCTAACGGTGTCGGCGCAGCTCTTCCGGTATACATCGAGAAGGCCAACGGAGCCATCTTGGTTGACGTTGACGGAAACCAGTTCATCGATCTCGGTTCGGGCATCGGTGTGGTTTCTATTGGTCACACCAACCAGGGCGTTATCGATGCGGTTTCGCACCAGGTGGCTCAGCTCACCCACACTCTCTTCACCGTAACCCCGTACGAGCAGTACGTTGAGGTTTGCGAGTTGCTCAACAAGCACACCCCAGGAAACTTCGAGAAGCGCTCGGCGCTGTTCAACTCAGGTTCCGAGGCCGTTGAGAACGCCGTCAAGTTTGCTCGCAAGTTCACTCGCAAGCCAGCCATTGCGGTCTTCGACCACGGCTACCACGGTCGCACCAACTTGACCATGGCCATGAACTTCAAGGCAGCACCTTACGCAAACGGCTTCGGCCCGCTGGCTAGCAGCGTCTACCACGTGCCAATGTCCTACCCGTTCCGTGACCCAGAGGGCATGACCGGCGAGCAGGCTGCAGAGCGCGCCATCGTTTACATGGAGAAGCACATCGGCGCCGAGGACCTAGCTGCCATTGTGATTGAGCCGGTTCAGGGCGAGGGTGGTTTCATCACCCCGGCTCCAGGCTTTCTCACCGCTATCACCAAGTGGGCCAAGGCCAACGGCGTTCTCATCGTTGCCGACGAGGTTCAGGCCGGTGTAGCTCGTACCGGCCAGTGGTTCGCTTCCGAGTTTGAGGCCGGCTTCGAGCCAGACCTGTTCACCATCGCCAAGGGCATCGCCGGCGGTATGGTGATCTCGGCCGTAACCGGTCGCGCCGACATCATGGATGCAGCCCACCCGGGCGGCATCGGAGGCACCTTCGGTGGTAACCCAGTTTCCGCAGCTGCCGCAGTCTCCGTGCTGAAGCAGATCGAGGCCGGTGGAGTGCTTGAGGCAGCCCAACGCATCGAGGCCACCCTGATGCCACGCCTGCTGGACCTGAAGGCAAAGTACCCGGTTGTGGGCGATGTCCGCGGCCGTGGCGCCATGATTGCAATCGAATTTGTTGAGGCTGGTAGCAAGAAGCCAAACAAGGAAATCACCGACAAGTTGATTGCCCACTGCCACCAGAACGGTGTGTTGGTGCTGAACGCCGGCATCCACTACAACACCCTGCGCTTCCTGCCACCTCTGGTAATCACCGATGAGCTTCTCAACGACGCCATCGATGTTCTGGAGGCCGGAATCAAGGCCCACAGCTAGGCCCAGATTCAATAGACCAAAGCCGAAAGCCCCGACCACTGGTAGGGGCTTTCGCAATTCCTGAGTCCTAGGAAGCTCCTGGGGTTAGCTACTTCAGTGTGTTTAATCGCTTCTGACGAATGTTGGATGCCACCTGGGTGCCAATCACGATAACCAACGCAAGCAGGAACACCATGCTGGCAATCACGTTGACCTCGGCCGGTACGCCCTTGGCTGCCGCCACGTAGATGAACATCGGGAAGGTCACCAGAGCACCACCCGCGTTGAAGTAGGTAATGATGAAGTCGTCGAAGGAAAGCACAAACGAGAGCAACGCACCCGACACAATTCCAGGCAGCAGCAGCGGGAAGGTGATGCGCCAGAACACCTGACGCGGGCTTGCGTAGAGATCCGCTCCGGCCTCTTCCAGAACTGGGTCGAGGGTCTGCACTCGCGCCTTGACGGTTACCACCACAAACGACAGGCAGAACATGATGTGCGCGAGGATCACGGTGAGGTAGCCCTGACCGAAGTTCAGGTTGAAGAACAGAGCTGCCAAACCGGCACCCATGACAACCTCGGGAGTTGCCATCGGAAGGAATAGCGAAAGCGAAACCAGACTGCGACCCTTGAAGCTGTAACGCACCAAGGCAATGGCCACGGCGGTCCCGAGCACTGTTGCCACCAGCGTGGAAACGGTGCTGATTAGCAGTGAGGTGCCCACCGATGCACAGACATCAGGGCGGGCGCATACGTTCATCCATTTCTCCAGGGTGAATCCCTGCCAGATGGTGTTGGTGCGACCCTGCGAGTTATTGAAGGAAAACGCGATGGTGTAGACGATTGGGATCAGCAGATAGACCAGCGCAATGACCGAGTACAGCGGAAGTGCGAAGCGACCCAGGCGGAGTTTTTTCACAGCAGGTCCTCCGTTCCGGTGCGCTTCACGTAGATTCCCACGATGATCAGGATCACTGCCATGAGAACCGCAGAGAGCGCCGATGCAGCCGGGTAGTCGCTGTTCTGCAGGTAGTCGGCCTGAACCATGTTGCCAATCATCGAGGTATCCGAAGCGCCCAGGAAGTCACGGCTGGCGTTCACATAGTCACCGGTGATTGGAATGAAAGTGAGCAGGGTTCCAGAGATGACACCTGGCATGGTCAGTGGCAGGGTCACCCTACGGAATACTGCGGCCGGAGTTGCGTAGAGGTCGCCCGCCGCCTCTAGTAGGCGCAAATCTAGACGCTCCAACGAGGTGTAGAGCGGCAGAGTCATGAACGGAATGAAGTTGTAGACCAGACCCCAAACCACCGCGCCTGGAGTGCCCAGGAAGTGGAAGGTGTTGTCCAGGTGGAAGAGGTCACGGACAAAGGTCATTGCTGGCGCATTGTCTGCAAACAGCTGCTTCCAAGCGATGGTGCGGAGCAGGAAGGAGATGAAGAACGGCGCAATCACGAGGGTGAGCGTCAGCTTCTGAATCAAAGGCCGGCTGCGAAGACGGATACCCACGAAGTAAGCCAGCGGGTAGCTGATCAGCAGGGCAATAACGGTTGCCGCAAAGGCATAGAGGAACGAGCGGCCAATCTGCGGCAGGTAGTCCACCACAACGTGCTGGTAGGCCGATAGGTCAAAACCGTAGTTGTAGATGCCGTAGGCGCCCGATGGGTCGGGAGTCATCACCGATGTGATGAGCAACGAAACCAGCGGCACCATGAAGAACATGGCCAGGTACAGCAAGCCAGGCAGCAGAAGCACCCAAACGAATCGACCCGACTTTAGTGCAGATGCAGCCTGTGGCTTTGGAGCCGCGGAAGAGAAACCGGCCAGAGCCACCGCTACTCCTCGTCGCCTACCGGAAGGTCCTGCAGACCAAAGGCGTGCTCAACCTTGAACGAGATCCAGACCTGCTCACCCAACTCGATAACCGGCGAGATGCCGATGTTCTGAGCGAAGACCGTGATGTGGCCGACGTCTGAGATGTCAATCAGGTACTGGTTACTAACACCAGTGAAGCGAATGTCCTTGATGGTTCCAGGGCCAAGGATGTTGAGCTCACTGTTTGCGGTCGGCTCAGCGCGGTGGAACTCAACCTTTTCAGGACGAACACCGATGGCAATCTTGCCCTGCTGCTTCTCGGCGCGAGCCTTTGGAACTGAGATTCGGTTTCCGGCTACCTGGATGCTCAGACTGTCGGCGCTGGAATCAGAAACCTCCCCAACGAAGAGGTTGGATTGGCCCAGGAACTTAGAAACGAAAGCGGTCTTCGGGCGCTCGTATAGCGACTCCGGAGCACCCATCTGCTCGATGCGTCCGCGGTTCATCACGGCAACGGTGTCAGCCATGTCCATGGCCTCTTCCTGGTCGTGGGTAACGTGCAGGAAGGTGAGACCAACTTCCATCTGGATGGCCTTGAGCTCGATCTGCATCTGGCGGCGAAGCTTGAGGTCAAGGGCACCAAGTGGTTCATCCAGGAGCAAGAGCGACGGGCGGTTTACCAGAGCGCGGGCCAAAGCCACACGCTGCTGCTGTCCACCGGAAAGCTGCATTGGGCGACGCTCACCAATGTGACCAAGCTCAACCATTTCCAGTGCCGCAGCAGCCTTGGCCAGTGGGTCAGAAACGTTCTTGCGACGAAGGCCGAAGGCAACGTTCTCGAGGATGGACATGTGCGGAAACAGCGCGTATGACTGGAATACGGTGTTCACCGGGCGCTCATGCGGCTTGGTAAAGGTCACGTCTTCGCCACCGATGAGCACCTGCCCCTGGGTTGGCTGATCGAGCCCGGCGATGATGCGAAGGGTTGTGGTCTTGCCACAGCCTGATGGACCTAGCAGTGCGAAGAACTCACCCGCCGGTATGCGCAAATCGAGGTTTTCGATTGCCGTAAAGCCTGGAAACTCTTTGCGAATCCCCCGAAGTTCGAGGTCGGCGCCGGCGGGAACGAATTCCTTCAATTACACAACTCCATTCGAGGCGTCTGACCATGCCTTGGAGAACTCGTTGTCCTCCTTAGGAGTGAGCGGGCGGAACTGGTGCAACTTGCTCCAGTCACTTGGGAAAATGAGCTCGTTGCTACCGATTGCAGGGTTCTTGGCGGTTGCGATCTCCTTGGCGCCCTTCACAGGTGGCACGTAGTAGACGCCGTTCAAAGCCAACTCCGCTGCAACAGCTGGGTCGTAGTAGTAGTTGATTAGCGCGTGGGCATTAGCCGCGTGCTGCGAACCCATTGGAATCAGGTAGTTGTCGCAGGCGAAGGTTCCACCCGTGGTTGGAATAACAGCACCCAAAACGTCCTTGCCGAGCTCAAGGTTGGTGGCAACCAGGTCGCCGGCCCAGATGATGCCGATTACGGCGTCACCGTTCTTGAGGTCATCAATGTAGCTGTTTCCCTTGATGCCGCGGATCTGACCGCTCTTGACATATCCCTTGAACTCGTCGAGCGCCTTGTTGAAGTCGTCTGCGGTGAATGCTGTGATGTCAACGCCGTTGGCAAGCATCATTACGCCTAGGGTGTCGCGCATCTCCGAGAGCACAACCACCTTGCCGGCAACCTCTGGAGCCCAGAGGTCTGCCACCGAGGTAGGGGCATCCTTACCGGTGAGCTTCTTGTAGTTCTCCTTGTGGAAACCGATGCCAGCGATGATGCCCTTCCAAGGCAGCGAGTGGGTGCGGTCGGAATCGTAGGACCAGGCCTTGCCCTTGAAGAATGGGTCTAGATTCTTGGCCACGTTTGGCAGCAGCTTGTAGTCAAGCTCCTGGACGTAGCCGGAGTTGATCAGGCGGGCAGCCATCCAGTCGGTTAGACAGAAGGTGTCTGCTCCAGTGTCCTTGCCGGCGGCCAGCTGGTTTTTGATGCGGGCATAGTAGGTGTTGTTGTCATCAATGTTGATCTGGTACTTCACCTTGATGCCGGTCTGGCTCTCGAACCCCTTGATGGTTGGAGACTGCGGGTTGTCGTTTCCATCCATGTAGTAGGGCCAGTTGTCCCAGGTAACCACGTGCTGCGAGGACGATAGGTCCTTGGCGGCGGTTAGGTGCTTGGCACCACCTGGCGCACAGGCTGCCAGGGTCATGGCAGCGGCACCGATGCCGGCACCAGCCAACACAGTGCGGCGAGTAACCGGACTAGCGGAGGCGTTCTTGAGGTTGTGGAACACCGAGTTTTGAGGGTTGGACATATCTGTCTGCTCCTAAGTAAATGGGGATGCTCTCACAACCCAACCAACACTGCAGATGACCGCCTAAGCGCCCAAAACAAAATCCTGCCATATTTTCGGTTTATTCTTGGCCAGTTTCTGCTGTTAACTGCAGTTGTTTTTCTATTCCAATACTGAAATCGAAGGTATTTTTGGGAATCACAACCGATTCCGCATTTTTGAAGCCGTTTTCATCGCCAAAAGGTCCAATCACTTCGGAAAAAACTTTTTCCGGATTGTCCTGCGCTGGCGCCGCTAGCCTTTCAACCGCCACCTTTCCGCCACTCGGAAAGCAAAATGACAGCTGGCTAGAAGGCGTAATCATGACGGCGTTGCCCCAACCTTCCTGCTGAGTTAACTGCAACGTTGGATCAATCCGTTCAACTGACCCTCCAGGCCGCTGGAAGCCCAGCTGGGCCAGTTCCACGGGATCGGCTTTGCCAAGGAAGAAGCGGGCGCCAAGGTTGGTGATTAGGGACCTTGGAATGCCCGTTAGTGACTGCCCGGTGAGTAAGAGGTGAATGCCCAGGGAGCGGCCGCGCGCGGCGAGCGCCTGCAGGGGCTGGTGGGTAGCAAGGTCAGCTAGCAGGGCCTGCGCCTCGTCGATTGCGAGCAAGATTCGGGCGGGGCGCAGTTCCGCCGGAAGGTCTTCAACCCGGCCAACCGAGTTTTCGCTCAGCAGCGCCTCACGATCCCCCATCTCAGTCACCAAGTCGGCGATTACAGCCGGCGCGGAGGCATCGGTGTTGGTAACGAAGGTATGAGCCCATGGCAGCGCAGCAAACGGAGCCAGCGTTGCACCACCCTTGTAGTCAATAAGCCAAAGCTGCAGTTCGACCGGTGAGTAACCCTGCATAAGCGAAACCAGCCAGGTGGTGAGCAGCTGACTCTTGCCTGTTCCAGTGGCACCGATGATGAGCCCGTGGGCACCGTTGGTGGGTAGGTCAATCGCAACCTCGCGCGAACCGGCAAATCCAATCCAGGCCTGAAGAGCATTCTCGCGACGAGCCGAAAGCGATCCGGAGAGCCTTTGGCCGAGTTCAAAGCGCGAGCGCTGTTGGACGTTCTGGCTCTCCAGTTCTTCATAGACCCGACCCACCCAACCGGCCTGCCAACGCCACTGCCAGCGTGGCAGCACACGATTGCCGATGGCTACCCGCCATTTTTGCGAGGCGGCGGCAATGTGCACTTCACCCTTGGGGTCTACGGGTTCACGCCTGCCTCCAAGCAGGCTGCTGCCCACTAAGGCAACGGCACTAAAGCCGGCGAAAATGAGGCCCGTTGGCTGCCCGGTGGAGATGAAAAGGTAAACACCAAAGGCGAGCGAGGGCAGAATCCAGAGCCACTGCATGCCCTCAGCCAAGCAGAAAGGGTCGATGCCAAATAAGGCACCGACCCAAACTGTGGAAAACTCAGCTGCTTCTGCTCACTCATTCCCCAATAAAGGACATAACGTGCTTGATGCGGGTGTAGTCCTCGAAGCCGTACATCGACAGGTCCTTGCCGTAGCCCGAGTGACGGAATCCACCATGTGGCATCTCAGCCACCAGCGGAATGTGGGTGTTGATCCAAACACAGCCAAAGTTCAGGCCCTTGCTGAAACGCATGGCCCGGCCGTGATCGCGGGTCCAGACCGAGGATGCCAGGCCATAGTTCACGTCGTTCGCCCAGCGCAACGCCTCGGCATCGTCCTTGAACTTCTGAACAGTTACCACCGGACCAAAGATCTCGGTCTGCACCACTTCGTCAGTCTGCTTCAGACCCGTCACCACGGTTGCCTCGTGGAAGTAGCCGCCGCCGGCAAGGGCGTGACCACCAATGGCAATATCGGCGTGGTCTGGGAGCCGAGAGATAAATCCGGTCACGCGCTCCAACTGGTTGGCGTTGTTCACCGGGCCAAACAGAATGTCTTCGCGCTCAGGAGTTCCGGTGAGAGCGTTTGCGCGAACCTCGGCGGTGAGCAGCGCCACAAACTCATCGTGCACACTCTCGTGAACCAGGATGCGGGTTGCCGCGGTGCAGTCCTGGCCAGCGTTGAAGTATCCAGCAACCACAATCTGTGCGGCGGCCTTCGCCAGGTCGGCATCGGAGCAGACAATGACCGGCGCCTTGCCACCTAACTCAAGGTGAACCCGCTTAACGTCATTGGCGGCACTCTTGGCCACTTCCATGCCGGCACGAACCGAGCCAGTGATGGAGACCATCTGAGGGATGCCGTGCTCAATCATGGCGCGGCCGGTGTCGCGGTTACCAGTAACAACGTTCAGCACACCGGCAGGCAAAAACTCCGATGCCACTTCCGCCAGCAGCAGGGTGGAGGCCGGGGTGGTGTCGGAAGGCTTCAGCACCACCGCGTTTCCCGCCGCAATGGCTGGGGCAAACTTCCAGGTGGCCATGTTCAGCGGGTAGTTCCACGGGGTGACCTGACCAATCACGCCGATTGGCTCACGGCGAATCGAAGATGTGTGGTCACGCATGTACTCGGCGGTGGCGCGGCCCTCCAGGTTGCGGGCAGCACCGGCAAAGAAACGAATCTGGTCGACTGAGACCATGATTTCGTATTCAACAAGAGTGCTGCGAGGCTTGCCGGTGTTCTCGCTCTCAACGTCGGCGAACTCTTCGGCGCGGGCCTCCATGGCATCGGCTATGCGGAAAAGGGCAAGCTGACGCTCCGCCGGAGTGGAGTTGCTCCAGTCTTCAAATGCCTTGTCGGCAGCCTGATAGGCGCGGTCCACGTCCACGTCATTGGACACCACGGCCTGCGCGTAAACCTGCCCGGTGGCAGGGTTAATTACGTCGCTGGTCTGCCCGGAGGCCGACTCCACGAACTCGCCATTAATGAAGTTTGTTAGCTGACGGATTGCCACTTCAACTCTCCTTCGAGTTGTCTTGAGGATTCAATCCTCATCCTAATCTGAGGAGTTGGCCACCATTGAATCCGTAGTGATATTTCCCATTCAAGGACCAAAAGGTCACTCGTTATGGCGTCTTGCCACTGATTCTTTTGCCAAAAGCCATTTTGGCTGGCAATATCGACATATGTCACGAGTTATTCGCGCCAAAGCCAGCCAGCTTGATGAGGTTTCTAATGCCATCATCGAGCAGCTGCAGCAGGACGGCCGAAAGTCCTACGCCGAGATAGGCAAGGCAGTTGGCCTCTCTGAGGCCGCGGTTCGTCAACGGGTTCAAAAACTCACCGATGCTGGCGTGATGCAGATTGTTGCCGTCACCGACCCCATGCAGCTGGGCTTCTACCGCCAAGCCATGATCGGCGTTCGCTGCGGTGGCGATACCCGCGAAATCGCGGACCGACTGGCTGCCATGCCATCGGTGATTTATGTGGTTCTAACCGCAGGAAGTTTTGATATTTTGGTTGAGGTTGTCAGCGAGAACGATGAAGATCTCATCGACATCCTCAATTCCAAGATCCGGTCTCTGCCCGGAGTAACCAGTACCGAAACCTTCGTGTACCTGCGTTTGCACAAGCAGAACTACCAGTGGGGAACTCGCTAGAGTCTCCGCGTCGGGGCCGCCACAAGGGCACCCCGAACCAACCAAGTTAAGAGTGATATCAAATGGCAACCGTCGCCTCGGCGAATAGAGCCACACCTCTCCTGGATGCGCGCAAAGCCGGCCAGGAAGCTACTAAACCAATGTTGGAACAGTCGGCAAAAGACAACATGTTCCTGCATTTCACCCAGCACAAGCCACTGCTTGAGGGTGAACTCCCCATCATTACCCGCGCCGAAGGCCACCACTTCTGGGACATCGACGGCAAACGCTACCTTGACGGCATCTCCAGCCTCTTCGCCGTAAATGCCGGTCACGGACGCCCCGAGATGGCCGAGGCCGCATTCAACCAGATGCGCAAGTTGGAATACTTTCCAATCTGGAGCCATGTGCACCCGGGCGCAGTAGAGCTAGCGGAACGACTGCTGTCCTACGCACCTAAGAGTCTGGACCGCGTGTTCTTCACCACTGGCGGCGGCGAGGCAAACGAGACCGCATGGAAGCTTGCCAAGCAGTACTTCAAGCTGCAGGGAAAGCCACTCAAGCACAAGGTGCTCACCCGCAATGTTGCGTATCACGGCACCAGCCACGGAGCGCTCTCTCTAACCGGCATTGCCGCAATGAAGAAGGCCTTCGAACCTCTAGTTCCAAGCACCTTCCGCGTGCCAAATACCAACTGGTACCGCGCACAGGATCAGTTTGAAACCGAGGAAGAGTTTGCCATCTGGGCAGCCGACCGAGTTGAAGAGATGATTCTGTTCGAGGACCCAGACACCGTCGCGGCATTCTTCCTCGAGCCGGTTCAGAACTCAGGTGGTTGCTTCACGGCACCGAAGGTGTACTTCGAGCGCGTGCGCGAGATCTGCGACCGCTATGACGTACTGCTTGTGGCGGACGAGACCATCGATGCATTCGGTCGGTGCGGCGCCATGTTTGCATCGGAGCGCTACGGCCTGGAGCCTGACATGCTGGTTTGCGCCAAGGGTATGACGAGCGCCTACGCACCGCTTGGTGCCCTGCTCCTCAACGAGAAGCTCTTTGAGCCTTTCAAACACGGTGCCCTCTTCCCACACGGTTACACCTACGGTGGCCACCCGGTCTCCTGTGCAGTGGCGCTGGCCAACCTGGACATCTTCGACAAGGAAGATCTGGTTGGCAACGTGCGTCGCAACGAGGCTGCCTTCAAGGCAACTCTGGAGAAGCTCAAGGACCTGCCAATCGTTGGTGACGTTCGTGGCGTTGGTTACTTCTGGGCCATTGAGCTGGTCAAGAACAAGGAAACCAAAGAGACCTTCACCGATGCCGAGTGCGACAAGTTGCTGCGCGGCATCCTGAGCCACCGCATGTTTGAAGAGGGCCTCTACTGCCGCTCTGACGACCGCGGAGACCCAGTAGTGCAGCTGGCGCCGCCGTTGACCGTTGGCCAGGCCGAGTTTGATGAGATGGAGCAGATTTTGCGCCGGTGCTTCATGGAGGCATTTGCGGAGATGATCCCCTAGGGATTCCCTCGACTAAACAAAAAGAGGACCCCGACCAAATGGTCGGGGTCCTCTTTTGTGCCGAATGACTAAGAGAGAATGTCATCCACCAGGGTGTCATTTTCGTTCTTCTGCATTGAAGAGACGATGTATCCGATAACTGCCGCAGCGAATGGCAGCAGCACCAGGAACCAACCTAGGCCGCTGAGCTGCCAGGCCGAGCCAGGAGCCGACGGGTCCACTCCAGCAGGTGCAGTACCTGCCAGCAGGTTGAAACGGCTCATCAGCAGGTACTCTCCCACAGCCAGTCCAACGGCAGCCACGATTGGCGCAATCTTGCCCTGCCATACGTTGGCTCCAGCGTTGGACATAAAGTACTTGACTACAGCCAAGCTCACCAGAATTTCAACCAAGATGATGGCGATGGCGGTGATCGCCGACATCCAGAAGAACAGGTTGAGGATTGGGTCGAGGTTGGCCACGGCGAAGATGATGACGACCAGGGCAGCCAGAGCCGAGGTGAGAATCACACCGGCCTGAGGAGCGCCACGGTGGTTTACCTTGCCGAACGACTTTGGCAGCACGCCGCCACGGCCCATTGCGAAGAAGTAGCGCGAGGTTGCGTTCTGGAAAGCCAACAGACCAGCGAAGAGGCTGGAAATAACCAACCAGCTCATGACCTGAGGCATCCAGCCGCCAACATAGTGACCGGCCAGTGCGAATAGCACGCCGGCTGGATTGCTCAGGACAGCATCGGGGCCTCCCGAGTTGGCAACCACGTAGTCAGCCACCTTGGAAGAACCCATTCCGGTGACCATGGCAAAAGAAACCATGGCGAAGAGTGCGGTGATGATGCCAATAGCCCAGTAGGTGGCGCGAGGGATGGTGCGCTTCGGGTTGATGGACTCCTCGCCGTAGATGGCGGTTGCCTCAAAGCCGATGAAACTAGCGAATGCGAAGGCCAGTGCGATGCCAGCGCCGCCGCCGAAACCACCGGTGAAGATGGCGCTCGGCGCGAATGAGGCACCGAAGTTGAGGCCCTCTGGTCCACCGTTGCCGAGGATTGCCACAGCGGTGATCACAAGCGAGGTGAGCTCCAGAACCATGAGAGTTCCCAGAACCTTGGCACCAACGTCTACCGACAGCAGGCTAAGGCCGGTGACCAGAGCCCAGGCAATCAGAGTCCAGACATACCACGGGAGATTGATGCCTAAATCGGCAGCAAATTGCCCGGCAGCAAGGCCACCGAAGAAGCCGTAGATTGCAAGCTGGATGGTGACGTAGCCAACGATGGAAATAAAAGCGGAGGCCACACCAGCGTGCTTGCCAAATGCCTTACCGACGTAGGCGAAGAACGCACCGGCGTTGGTGACCTTGTTGCTCATGGTGCTGAAGCCAACGCTGAACACCAGCAGGGTTAGGCCCACGGCCAGGTAGGCACCTGGAGTTCCGGCCAGGTTTCCGGCCAGCATGGCAACTGGAACGGCGCCGGTCATACCGACCAACGGGGCGGCTGCGGCTACTACGAAAAAGACAATTCCCAGAACGCCAAGCTTGCCCTTCGCAAGCGAGGTATCCGACTGGGTGGCATCAGACATCTGATTCTCCTCATTGAGTGACTTGGGGTGGTGCCAGTTCAGAAAGTCGTTCATATCCAAACGACTTATTTCTTAGATTGGCTCATTCGGGGGCTAATGAACAACGAAAATGCCCGATTTAACGCCGATGTAATGGAATCGTTACAAGTGCCCGAGGTTGACTATTGTTCGGACACAAATGAAATCGGTAAGTTAGAAGAATGAGCGAACTCAAAGGTTTCATGGCGCCAAAGACCCCAAGCGGCAAGAGCGCAATCATCCCACCGATGCCTTGGCACTACTCCGGCACCCTACTGACCGTGGAGTATCTAACCGATCCTGCCAACGTGCGGGCGATCCTGCCGCCGGAGCTGGAGCTGGCGGATGACCAACCAGGCGCCGTTGCCTTCATATGGGCCGACTGGCAGAGCTGCTCGAGCGACAAGGCCGAGCTCCTCGACCCGATTCGCTCCCAGTACCTCGAGGCTTTTGTTGTGGTTCGCTGCAAGTACGAGGGCGTCACCTACAGCCGCTGCGTTGCCATCTGGGTCACCAAGGACTTCGCGATTGCCCGCGGCTGGTTCCAGGGCTACCCAAAGAAGTTGGGCTCGGCCCACGTCACCCGCGTCTTCAACTACGGCAAGGCCACTCCGGTCATCGGTGAGGGGGCCAAGCTAGGCGCCACTCTTTCTGCCTATGATCACCGCCTAGCGAGTGCCGTAGTGACCCTGCGCGAGCCGGTTGACTCCAACGGCTTTGTAAACGGCCACAAAATGCTGCACTCCCGCTGGATGCCTTCCATAACCCCCGGCGCCGGAAACTCGCTTGACCAGCTAATCACCATGGGTGGCGTTGACACCGCACTGGGTCAGGCCTGGGGCGGAGACGCCGAACTTGAGCTGCACGACTCCCAGTGGGACGAACTGGCCAGCATTCTTCCAGTTGAGAAGATCCTGGGCGGTTACTGGCGCGAGGTTGGAACCACCTTCAACGGCGGCACCCTGGTGGCCGACCGAAGCAACCCAAACGTTTAGCGACAAACCTTTTAGATAAAGCGAATCCCCGGAGCTTTTGCTCCGGGGATTCGCTTTTGGCTGGTTTCTAGTGAGACTGGTAGCTGGAGGCCTAGTAGTCCTCCATGTACTCCTGCCACTCCCAGTTGGTTACCTCGCGAGTGCTTGGGTCCTCGACCTCGGCCTCATAACGGGCAATCTCGTCGCGCTTGAGCACCGAGAACACGTTGATGAGTTCCTGAGACATCACGCCGCTGAGCGCGGTGTCGGCCTCTAGCGCGTCAAGAGCATCGGTGAAGGTAAGTGGCAGGATCTCAGCCGCCTCGTTGTCGTAAGCCATTCCCTCTGCTGGTTCTGGGCAAACCAGCTTGCGCTGAATTCCATCGAGGCCGGCCGCCAAAACTGCAGCAATCAGCAGGTATGGGTTGGCGGCGCCGTCGCCCACGCGAACCTCTAGGCGGGTGCCCTGGCCGCGCTCTGGCGGAATGCGAACCATGCAGGAACGGTTGTCGTAGCCCCAGTTAGCACGGAATGGAGCCAGGGTGTCTGGCCCCAGACGCTTGAAGGCGTTGACAGTTGGGTTGCAGAATGCGGTGAGCGCCTTGGCGTGATGGGTGATGCCGGCAATCATGTGCTTGGCAACCTCGCTCAGGTTGCCGTTGCCGTCGTGCATCTGGTTGACTTCGTCGCGGTTGGTCACTGAGAAGTGCAGGTGGAATCCACTGCCGCCCTCATCGGTCCAAGGCTTGCCCAGGAAGGTTGCAACCTTACCCTTACGGGTGATCACGTCCTTGATTCCTGTCTTGAACATGAAAGTGCGGTCGGCCGCATCCAAGGCCTCAGAGTGCCACAGGTTGATCTCATACTGGCTTGGGCTGAACTCGTGGTTACCGGCAAATACACCGATGCCAAGACGGTCCAACTGACGCAGGAGGTCGAGGAAGATTCCCTCCGGGTCAACCACGGCACCGGTCATGTAGACGCGGCCGGTCTTCTCGATGGCACGCTTGTAGCCGCCGTCCTCGGTGCGGTCTGCGATGTAGAACTCGAGCTCAGGGCCAACCACTGGCACCAACCCCAGCGCGGCGTACTTTGCGATGATATTGCGCAGGACGGTGCGTGGCGACATCAGGTTGTCGGACTTGTCCGGGTTGAAGGCATCGGCGATGGCGTAGGCCACTCCCGGCTCCCATGGAATGTCACGAACGGTGGCGGCATCCAACTTGGAGACCAGGTCCTGGAGGCCATCGGAGGCAATATTGTTGGCGTCTAGCACCCCACCACGGGTGGTGGTAACCCACACGCCCTGACAGAAGGCTGGGCCGTTGTGGGCGCCGTGCTCGAGTTGCGATACCAGCAGGTCCTTGGAACGCGGGATTCCCAACACGTCCGGGTAGATCAGGCGAAGAACGTCGATGCCGCGACTCTGAAGTCGGGTCTTTAGACCGACGAGGTCTTGCTCCATTGCAAACTCCTCTGCGCTTTTCGCGCATGAAATAGAACTCAGACAATCTCGAAATCGAGATTATTTGGACACTAACGATTGTCTATCCGATACTACTAATCTGAGATTAGGCAACGCTGTTTACGAAATCAAACCGTTACATTTCTAGCCACTTCGGAGGTACCAAAGTGAAGGCACTCTTCATTCAACACGACCACGTGAGCCCAACCGGGCCGGTTTCCGAGCGCCTCCGCCACCACGGTTTTGAGGTTGAAGAGCGCCTTGTAGTTTCGCAGGAAAACTACGCCAACCCAAATGTGCACTTCGACTTCCCCGACTGGCAGGACTACGACCTGATTATCCCAATGGGCTCCCCCTGGGGTGTCTGGGATGACGAATGCATCGGCAACTGGGTGCTGCCTGAGATCGAGTGGATTCGCGAAGCAATCGTTGCAAACAAGCCGATATTTGGCATCTGCTTTGGCGGACAGCTGATTGCCCGCGCCATGGGCGGAACCGTTGCCCCAGGACCCAAAGCTGAGATTGGCTGGACCTGGATTTCCACCGAGGCACCAGAACTGGTTGGATCTGGCCCGTGGTTCCAGTTCCACTACGACCGCTGGACCCTTCCGGAAGGCGCCAAGGAGTTGGCGCGCACCACTGTTGCCTCTCAGGCCTTCATTTTGAACAAGGCTCTGGCCATGCAGTTCCACCCTGAACTCGACGCCAACGCTCTGCGCGGCTGGCTGGACTGGGAGGGTGACAAGGCAGTCATGGCCGATGGTCAGGACCCAGAGGTCATGATGTGGCAGGCCACCCACGAGCAAGCTGCCGCTCGCCTGCGCACCTTTGAACTGGTCGATAACTTCCTGAAATGGTCCGGCCTACTCAAGTAGTGCGGTATACCTTTAACTCATTCAATAGCGAACGATTGCGGTAGCCGCATCGAAGTAAAAGGGGAAAGCATGGCTGGAGCACACACCCTGGCGGAGACCGAGCGCCAGGTAAGCAGCAAGCTGAACGGCCTGCCAATTGACTTCCGCGCTACCGCCGTAGCCAGCAACCTGTTTCGCGCGGCAACCGCGGTTCGCAACCACTTTGAGCGCACAGTTCTCGCTCAGCACGACCTCTCCTGGACTGCATTTGTGGTGCTCTGGGTGGTCTGGATTTGGGAGCCGATCGAGACCCGACAGATTGCCGACGAGGGCGGCTTCTCCAAGGCAACTCTCACCGGAGTGCTCACAACCCTTGAGGGGCGCGGCCTGCTACAGCGCCGGAAATCCGACACCGATGGGCGCCTAGTGCTGGTTGACCTGACCCAGTCGGGCCGGGACCTAATGGTTGGTCTGTTCCCGGAGTTCAACGCCGGCGAAGTTGCCATCAGCTCGATGTTTAGCAACGAGCAGAAGGATCAGCTGGCCGACATGCTGCGCAGTTTGACCGCCTTCGCAGAAGGCAAATAACTACTGCCTCTTGGCGGCCTCGGCCACGAGTTTCTCAAAGATCGCCAGATTCTGGCGCTGCTCGTTGTAGTTGTCTTCCGGGTGCCACTGCACGCCCATGGTCCATGCTGGCGAGTCAACACGGAACGCCTCAACATGGCCCGCGGCCGCATGCGCAATAACCTCTAGACCTTCACCGAGTTGGTCCACACACTGGTGGTGGTAGCAGCTGGCTAGAACATCGCCGCCATCGAGACCGAGCAGCTCTGGCTCGGTAACGTGGATGGTCTCAATGTGATGTTTGTGCGGAGCCGGCATGTCCTGCACCAGAGTGCCTCCGAGGGCCACGTTGATGATCTGGAAGCCTCGGCAGATCGCCAACAGCGGCAGGCCGTTGGCAACCGCGTAGTTGAAAATGTCGATGTCGGTCTGGTCCTGCACATCAACCACACCATAGATGCGGTCGGTACTCGGCTCCTGACCGTATCGGTTTGGGTTCACATCTCCGCCACCGGGCATCAGAATTCCATCGATGCCCGCCAGGCGCTCACTGAGGTCTGTGCCGGCAACCGGCAGCATGGTCAGAGGCTCTCCCCCGGCCTCCCACACGGCCTGAGCCAGTCGGAGCGCGGTGACTAATCCATCGTGCCTGGTTACCGAGGTGGATTCGGCAATGCGGCCAAGAATTGCGATGCGAGGACGACCCATGATTAACACTTCCAAATTGTTATAAAAACAGACCTAAACCAACACTACTCATCAACTAATCTAAATCATTAGCATCCGAATGATATGTGTTCAGAGAGGAACCCTCCAGATGTCATTTATTGAAGTGGTTGGCGCCAAGATCGACACCCGTCACTACATCAACGGCGAGCGCGTTGCATCGGAGCAAACCTTCACCAACACCTCCCCAATTGACGGAACTTTCCTCGGTGAGATTGCCCGCGGTGACGCCGCCGAGGTAAACGCAGCGGTTGCCGCAGCCAAGGCAGCCTTCCCCGCCTGGGCCAAGCTCGGCCCGAAGGGTCGCGGCGTTCTGCTGCACAAGCTTGCCGACCTGGTTGAAGCCAACATCGAAACTCTGGCTCAGCTGGAGACCATGGACAATGGCTCGCTGCTACGCTCCCACCGCCGCGGTGTGATGCCTCGTGTGGCCATGAACATTCGCTTCTTTGCCGACTACGCCATGAATGACCTGCACCACCCAGAGTTTGAAACCCGCGGTCACACCAACGTGGTCTCCTGGGACCCATCTGGCGTATGTGCCATCATCACGCCTTGGAACGCACCACTGATGCTCGCCACCTGGCGCATCGGTCCGGCGCTTGCCTCGGGTGACACCGTTGTGCTCAAGCCAGCCGAGTGGACACCACTTTCGGCATCTTTCTTTGCAGACCTCACCAAGCAGGCTGGCATCCCCGACGGCGTCTTCAACGTGGTTCAAGGCTACGGTCGCGAGGCTGGCGCGGCTCTGGTTTCTCACCCCGACATTGCCCGCATTGCCTTCACAGGTAGCGTGCCAACGGCCAAGACCATCGCCCGAGCCGCGGCCGAGAACCTCACCCCAATCTCCTTCGAGCTTGGCGGCAAGAGCCCGCTGGTTATCTTCGAAGACAGCGACCTAGAACTGGCCGCGGAGCTAGCGGTTGAGCAGTACGACAACGCCGGTCAGGTCTGCCTCTCCGGCACCCGCATCCTGGTTCACGAGTCCATCGTGGAGGCCTTCTCAGCCAAGTTCGCCGAGCGCGCCGCCAAGATCGTTCAGGGTGACCCTCGCGACGAGGCAACCCAGATTGGTCCACAGATTCACCAGGTGCACTTCGACCGCGTCAAGGGGTTCGTGGATCGCGCCAAGGAAGAAGGAGCCAACATCATCATCGGTGGAGAGCCAAACACTGAACTTGGTGGCCTTTACTTCAAGCCGACCCTGGTGCTGGAGCCAACCGCCGGCAGCGAGATTGTGACCAAGGAGATCTTTGGTCCGGTGCTCAATTTGCAGACCTTCAAGACCGAGGCGGAGGCCGTTCAAATGGCAAACGACACGGAATACGGCCTGGCCGCTGTTGTGGTCACCGGAAACCGTGAGCGCGCCGAGCGCGTCACCGCCGACCTGGTGGCCGGCACCATCTGGGTCAACTGCTTCTTCGTGCGCGATCTGCGAGCGCCTTTCGGCGGCTCCAAAAAGAGCGGCATTGGTCGCGAGGGTGGCGTCTGGTCGTTCGACTTCTACGCAGACGTAAAGAACACCGTGTTTTCTCCAAACGGATGGAAGGAATAACAAATGGGTGAGGTAGTAGGTGCAGCGCTTCTAGCGCACGTCCCAACCATCATGCTCCCCGAGGCGGTTCGTAAGGACCTCAACGAGGGCAAGGAAATCAGCCTGGTTCCGGGCCTCAAGAAGCTCCGCAAGGACATCTTCGAGACTCTGGACTACGACACCGTAGTTGTGCTCGACAGCCACTGGGCCACCACCGTGGAGTTTGTGATCACCTCCGCCGCGGAACGCAGCGGGCTCTTCACGTCCGAGGAGCTGCCACGTGGCATGAGCCAGATTCCTTACGCCATGAAGGGCGACCCAGAACTGGCCAACTCTTTGAGCAAGTACGACGAGAAGAATGGCACCTGGGTTACCCCGATTGCCGACCCGCACCTGCCGATCTTCTACGCCACAGTAAACCTGTGGCACTACCTGGGCCGAGGCCTGGACGACAAGCGTTGGATCAGCATGTCGGTCTGCCAGACCGGAACCCCAGAAGACTTTATCCGGGCCGGCCGCGCGCTCGGCGAAGCCATCCGCGACAGCGACCGCAAGGTGATTCTGATTGCCTCTGGAGCACTCAGCCACACCTTCCACAAGCTGCGCGACCTGCGCAAGCACGAAGCTAGCGACCCAATTCACATCAACCCACCCGAGGCCTACGAGTACGACAAGAAGGTCATGGAGTGGTTTAAGCAGGGCGACCACAAGGCCGTTCTGGACGACTTCGAGAACTTCCGCAAATACAAGCCAGAGGCTGGCTTCTTCCACTACCTAGCCATGGTTGGCGCCATCGGTGAAGAGGCCTGGACCTCAAAGGGTGAGATGTACTCGGAATACGAAAACTCGGTTGGCACCGGTCAGGTGCACTTCTGGTTCCCTGCCCCTGAAGGCGGCTTCCCCCTACCTAAGGACTTGGTGCTTTCCCGTGACTGAACTACGACGCATTCTGCTTGACGGCTACCCAGTGCAGGTTGTCCGCGACGGCGAGGAACTGGTTGCCCCGGACGGCCGCCGTATCGCCATCGAGGACGCCATCCACCTGGCGCCATCGGAGCCCACCAAGATCATCGCGGTGCACCTGAACTACGACAGCCGCACCAAAGAGTTCATGACCAAGCTCCCGCCTGCCCCAACCTACTTCACCAAGCCAATCACCGCGCTCAACACCCACAAGGGTGCCGTGGTGCGCCCAGACGGTTGCAAGTGGTTGAACTATGAGGGTGAGATCGTCATCATCATCGGCAAGACCTGCCGCAACATCAGCCCAGAGGAGGCTGGCGAATACATTGCCGGCTACTCGGTTGGAAATGACTACGGTCTTCACGACTTCCGTGACACCGATGCCGGTTCCATGCTCCGCGTGAAGGGTAGCGACACCCTGGCGCCGGTTGGCCCAGGCATGGTCACCGACTGGGACTTCCGCAACAAGCGCATCCAGACGATTGTCAACGGCAAGGTGGTGCAGGACGACAACACCTCCAACATGGAGTGGGACATGCACTATCTGGTTGCGGACATTGCCCGCACCATCACCCTGGTTCCAGGCGATATGCTCTTCTCGGGCACCCCTGCCTTCAGCCGTCCGGTTCAGCCGGGCGACGTGGTTGAGGTTGAGGTTGAGGGCCTTGGTCGCCTCACCAACCACATTGTGGTTGGCCCAACCCCAATCCGCACCGATGTTGGTGCGCAGCCAACCGAGTCTGAGGAAGTTATTTCCACTGCCCTGGGCGGCGACTGGGAGTTCCGCGGCATTCGCACCCCGAGCAAAGACCTTTACCCAAGCACAGTTGAGGAGAAGTAAATGACCATCAAGATCGATGTGGACATGACCAAGTGCCAGCACTACGGTCAGTGCGTATTTGAGGCACCAAACATTTTCCGCCTCAACAGCGACGACAAGCTGGAGTACACTGCGGAGGCCGACGACAGCGAGCTGGCCAACGTTGAGGCTGCCATTGACGTCTGCCCAATGCAGGCAATCTTCATCGTCGATTAGTAGTCGCGAAGAACTGACTTAGGCAGACGGCTGTGACCAAACCGGTAGTAATCGTAGGGGCCTCCATGGCTGGCCTGCGCGTGGCGGAAGCGCTGCGTCGGTTTGGTTACGCCGGGCCAATCACCGCCATCGGTGATGAGCCGCACGCCCCGTATAACCGCCCACCGCTCTCCAAAGAGGTGCTGGCCGGCGACGAGGTAAGCCACGCCACAGTTGCCTTCCCGCAGCGCGCGGCAACCGCCGATGTGGGTTGGGTTCTGGGCTCCCCAGTAGTGAGCGCGGATCTGACGCACCAGTCCGTAACCACAGCCGATGGCTCGGTATACGAGTACGACACCCTGATTGCCGCGACCGGGCTGCGCCCCAAGCGCCAGACCTACCCAAATAACCTGCAGGCCGGACGCCACGTCATCCGTTCGCTCGATGATGCCATTGCCTTGCGAGCCGCCCTGGTTCCAGGAGCACGCGTGGTTGTTTTGGGTGCAGGGTTCATCGGCTGCGAAACCGCAGCAACCGCTCGCAAGCTGGGCACCGAGGTAACCATCGTGGCCCCTGGTTCGCTGCCAATCGGCCGCATCCTAGGCGCAGAACTAAGCGCCGAAATCATGCGCCGCCAGCAGGCTGAGGGCGTTGAATTCCGCATGAAGCGAACCGTCACCGACCTGGTTGGCGAGGCCCGAGTCGAGGGCGTGCTGCTAGATGACGGCACGCTACTCCCCTGCGATGTCTTCATCGAGGCAATCGGCTCCCACTGCAACACCGAGTGGCTAGAGGGCAACGATATTGACGTCACCGATGGCGTTCTCACCGACTCCAATCTGCGTGCAGTTCGCGCTTCTGGCGGAGCCTGGGGCAACGTTTTTGCCATCGGTGATGTGGCCAAATTCCCAAACCCGCTCTTTGATGACCTGGCCCGCCGGGTTGAACACTGGAACATTCCAACTGAGTCTGGCAAGCATGTTGGTCAGCTGGTGGCGCTTTCGCGCTCCGATGCCGAGGACGCACCAGCCAAGCTGGCCGATTTGGTTGCTACTGGCTTCCGGCCGGTGCCTTCGTTCTGGAGTGACCAGTTTGACGTCCACCTGCTGGCATTTGGCCTGCTGGCGCTGGCGGACGAGAACAAGCTGGTTCAGGGCGAACTGAACGGCGACTGCGTCTTCGAGTATTACCGAGCCGGCAAGCTAGTTGGCGCGGCGGGAATTGGCATGCGCAGCGTAGTCCAGGGCTACCGCAACGCATTTATGAGTCAGGAATAAAGTGAACAACTCCTTCTACGACCTAGACCTCAACTTTCCTGGCGACGAACCAGACCCGGCCAAACTCCCCCTCGCCGTGGTGCAGGCCGCCATCGCAGAAATGCCAGAATCGCTCGCGGTTGTAGCTCAGGCAATCTTGGTGGACAAGCGCACCATGAGTGATGTCTCACAGGATCTTGGCATTCGCCAGGGCGAACTGGTCTCGCGCCTGCAGCGCGCTCAGCTTGCCATTGGCATGCACGTTTTCCAGCAGCACGGAGGCCGCCACTAATGAAGCAGTTCCAGAACTTTATTGGCGGCCAATACCGCGAAGCGCTTTCCGATGCGCGCATGGACATCTTTGATCCAACCACCGGCCTGCCCTATGCAACCGCCGCGGTATCTAGCGCTGACGATGTGGCCTTGGCCTACGAGACTGCCGAGAAGGCTTTCGAGACCTGGGGCGAGTCCACCCCAGCAGAGCGTCAGCTGGCCCTGATTCGCATGGCCGATGCCATGGAGGCACGCGCCGACGAGATTGGCGCGGTGGAATCTCTCGACACCGGTAAGCCGCTGCGTTTTGCCATCGGTGAGGTGCACGGCTGCGTGAAGCAGGTTCGCTTCTTCGCCGGCGCCGCCCGCAACCTGGAGGGTCGCGCCACCGCGGAATACGCCCGCGACCACACCTCTTCGATTCGGCGGGAGCCCATCGGTGTGGTTGGACAGATCACGCCCTGGAACTACCCGCTGGTGATGGCAACCTGGAAGTTTGCTCCAGCCATTGCTGCCGGCAACACCATTGTGCTGAAGCCTTCTGACACCACCCCAGCCGTCACCCTGCTGCTGGCCGAGATTGCCAGCGAGTTCATGCCTGCCGGAGTGTTCAACGTGGTCACCGGTGACCGCGGCACTGGAGCCAAGATGGTTGAGCACCCAATCCCTCAGATGGTGGCAATCACGGGTTCGGTTGGCGCCGGAATGTCGGTTGCCAAGGCCGCAGCTCTAGACGTGAAGCGGGTGCACCTTGAGCTCGGCGGCAAGGCTCCGGTTTTGGTCTTCTCCGATGCCGACCTTGCGCGCGCAGCCCGCACCATTACTGAGGCCGGCTTCTACAACGGCGGTCAGGATTGCACCGCTGCAACCCGCGTGCTGGTTCACGAGAGCGTTCACGACGAGTTTGTTGCCCTGCTGAGTGCCGAGGTGCGAGCAAACGCCAAGAGCGGTGTACCCACCCGCGAGGATGTGCTCTTTGGCCCGGTCAACAACCTGGCCCAGTATGAGCGCGTTCAGGGCTTTGTGAATCGCCTGCCAGACCACGCCCAGGTGGCCGTGGGTGGCGGCATCGGTGAGGTTGGATACTTCCACGAGGCCACCGTGCTGACCGGCCTGAAGCAGACCGACGAGCACGTGCAGGACGAGATCTTTGGCCCTATCGTGACTGTGCAAAAATTCTCTACCGACGACGAGGCGCTGCGCAACGCTAACGACAGCCGGTACGGTTTGGCTTCATCGGTGTGGACCCGTGACCACGGACGCGCCATGCGTTTCGCCAAGCGCCTGAACTTTGGCATTGTCTGGATCAACGAGCACGGCACCATGGCGGCCGAGATGCCGCACGGTGGCTTCCGCCACTCGGGTTACGGAAAGGACCTCTCGATGTACGGCTTTGAGGACTACACCCGCATCAAGCACGTGATGTCGTTTATCGGTGAATAATCGGCCGAAGCTAGACCGCTGACTTAACGCAAAAACCGCCCGGTAGCAGCCGGGCGGTTTTTGTCGTCCCCAGGTTTAGCCCGCCGCCAAGGAGAGAGAAGCGGCAGACAAGTTTTAGCGGGTGGTTACCGTTACTGGCATGCGCTTGATGCCGTGCACAAAGTTGGAGCGCAGGTAGTCGATGTCACCGGCCAGCTCAACCTTGTCAACGCGCGAGATGAGGTCCTCAAACATCACTCGGAGCTCGATTCGAGCCAGTGCGTTTCCGAGGCACATGTGAGGTCCGCCGCGGCCGAAGGTCATGTGCTCGTTAGGGTTGCGGGTCACATCGAACTTGTTTGGGTCGGTGAAGATGGTCTCGTCGCGGTTACCCGAGGCAAACCAGGTCACAACTTTCTGACCCGCCTTGATGGCCTGGCCGTTGATCACGGCATCGGTGGTTGCGGTACGACGGAAGTGGTAGACAGGGCTGGCAAAGCGAAGGAACTCTTCAACCGCCCATGGAATCAAGTCTGGGTTTTCCTGCAGGATTGCCAGCTGCTCAGGGTGTTGAATGAGGTTGCGCATGGTGTGGGTGATGGTGTGACGAGTGGTCTCGTTACCGGCCACTACCAGCAGCAGGAAGTTGGTGTGGAAGTCACGCTCGGATAGCGGGATACCATCGGTTGGCTCGCTATTGATCAGAACCGAAACCAGGTCGGTGCCGTCCTTGCCTTTGCGTTCCTTGGCCAGGGCGTCGCCGTAGGCAAATACCTCGAGTGCGGCAGGTGAGCGGAATGGAACCAGACGGAACTCCTCGGACTCAGGCGAATTGATGAGAACGTCGGCGTGCTCTGGGTCATCGAAACCCACCATGCGGTTTCCCCAGTCGATCAACTTATGGGTGTCTTCAACCGGAACGTCAAGCAGGCGAACCAGAACGTTAATTGGGAAGTCGGCTGCTACCTCGGAAACGAAGTCGAAGGTGCCCTTGGTGAATGCGTTGTCCAGAGTGGTGGCGGTGATGCCACGCAGGAAGGTCTCGTACTTGGCAACCGCGGCTGGGGTGAACTGGCCCTGCAGCAGGCGGCGCAGCGCACGGTGACGGCTTCCATCGGTCTCGAGCAGCGAACGGCGGGCGGCAATCTGCTCGTCATCAACCTCCTCAAGGTTGGTGAAGCGCTCGCTGGTGAAGGTCTCGGGGTCGCGGAGCACGCGAACGATGTCGTGGTAACCAAGCAGGCTCCAGAAGCCGCTGTTAGGCGCCTCTTCATCGCTCCAGTGCACCGGGTTGTTCTTTCGCAGCTCGGCAAAAGTCTCCCAAGGGGCACCGTTGGCGAAAAGGTCCAGGTTGGAAAGGTTGATGTTCGACATTGAAATCTCAGCTCCAAAATGCGGTTGCGAGGGCTCTAACAATCCCACCCTAGCGGGAAATCGTTTGGTAACTAACGACTTACCCAAATCGTTATGTTTTCGCTGGATTATTGTTGTCGGGAGGCTGGTTTACTTGACCAGAAAACACTCCAAAGAAAGCACCGATGAGCACGCCTTTTGACCTAGATCTGAATTTCACCGATGAGCCGGCAGAGGTCGATTTGAGCGGCGTCTCGGCATCGGTGTTGGCTGCTGAGGTGGCAAAACTCCCCGATGCCCTCCGGGCCGTTGCCACCGGAATTTTGGTGGAGCAGCGCACCTTCAGCGATGTGTCACAGGCGCTCGGCATCCGCCAGAGTGAACTGGTGACGCGCCTGCACCGCGCTAAGCGCACTATTGCTGCGTCTCTTGGGATTTAGGGCCTGCCCTAGGCTGTGAATTGGCGATATCGCTCCACAGTTTTTCACTTCGGCAAGCGGCCAACTCCAACACTCAACAGAGTAGAGACATGATGAATAAAGCCAAACTGAACTTTGACTCCTGCGGAAGCATTTCCTCGCCAGTGGGGCCGGTCTCCGTCTACGCCCAGGGCGACAGCATTGTCTACCTCGAGATGGTTCATGATGCAGCCCCAAACGACAAACGCTCCCCCGCAGTGGATTACGCGCTGCAGCAGTTGGATGACTACTTCACCGGGCGCTCCACCGTGCTGGACTTCAAGGTGCGCGCCGAAGGCACCGAGTTTCAGAAAAAGGTCTGGGCTGAGATTGCGAAGGTTCCCTTCGGCGAGACCATCAGCTACGCCCAGATCGCTGAGCGCATCGGCAACCCAAAGGCTTCGCGTGCCGTTGGTGGAGCAGTTGGCTCCAACCCGGTTGCACTGGTGATTGGTTGCCACCGCGTGATGGGTGCATCGGGGCGCATCACCGGCTACTCGGGTGGCGATGGCATTCCTACCAAGCGCTGGCTGCTGGCTCACGAGGCCATTGCGAGCGTTGACTAGTGGCGGCTTTTTCCGAGGTGTTTGCCGACGGCAAGACCCGCTGCGGCTGGCCGATTGGCAATGAGCTCTACACTCACTATCACGACACCGAGTGGGGCGTTCCGGTGCTTGGCGACGATGCCATGTTTGAGCGAGTTTGCTTGGAGGGATTCCAGGCCGGCCTGAGCTGGATCACCATTCTCAAACGCCGCGAGGGTTTCCGTCGTGCGTTCCACGGCTTTGAGATCGCTCGCGTGGCCGAAATGACCGATGCTGAGGCGGCCGACCTGATGGGTGATGTTGGAATTATTCGCAACCGCGCCAAGATCGAGAGCACCATCAAGAACGCCCGGCTGGCGCTTGAACTGCCCGGTGGGCTGTCTGACTTCGTGTGGCAGTTCGCACCTGAGCGCGGCAGTCACACCACCAACCCGGTTGACTTCCACTGGCACACCGAAAGCGAAGAGTCGCGTGCCTTGAGCAAGGCGCTACGCAAGGCAGGCTTCGGTTTTGTTGGCCCAACCACCATGTACGCATTGATGCAGGCCACCGGCATGCTCAACGACCACGCCCCGGATTGTTTTAGGCGCGCTGAGCTTTCTTGATTTGGTCGGTGACCAAAACTAGTTGGCTATCGGTCTCATAGAGTTCCATGCCGGCGGCCCGAGAGATCTCGGTTAGGTCTGCGATTGTTTCAGGAGCGCGCTCGGCAGTTAGCACCGCACGAATAAGCAACCCCTTGGCCCGCTTATTGAAGTGGTTGAGCGCCTTGAGCTTGCCATCACTCTCGCGAGAAACCACCTCAACCCACAGGCTAGACACCTCCGCGGGAATCGGAGCCAGTTCCGCGTATGCCTTGCTGCGCAGGTCGATGATCAGCCCCTGGTTCAGGCGCCTGAATATGGCTTCATGGGCCTCTTGCCAGACCTTTTTCAGACTCGCACCCGGCAGCGCCACCGATGCACTGAGCCGGTAGTTGGGAATCAGGTCCGTAGCCGGAATCAGTCCGAACAGGCTGCTCTGGATGAGCACAGACTCCTTCGCTCGTTTCCAGGCAACGTCGCCGAGAGGGGCATCGGTGCCGGTGAAACCACCGTGGATGGCGTCATAGAGAGTGCCGGTGTAACGTTCAAGTGCGCGCATGGTTGGAGCCGTCTGTGCCGCTAGGTTGACGGCCACATCACCGAGTTGCTTGGGCGATAGCTTGAGAGCCTGAGCCGCGACCTTGGGCTTCTTGCAGAGGCGTTCCAGCGCCTTGTAGACCTGGTCGCGGGCTGGATTCAATCCACCAAAGGTCAGTGCCACCTGCTGAATGTTAAGGCTGCCGCCGCCAAGAGCCTTGGTCTCACTCGGAGGCAGCAGAAACAACATGAGCCAAGTCTAAACTTGAGCCATGGTCAAGCTAACCAAGATCTACACCCGCACCGGCGACGACGGCAGCACAGGTCTGAGCGACTTCAGCCGGGTATCCAAGACCGATGCTCGCATTCAAGCCTTCGCCGATGTGGACGAGGCGAATTCGGCTCTCGGCGTTGCCATTAGCCTGGCCCACGAAGACTTTCCTGCAGCTTCATTGCAGCTGATGACCCAGATCCAGAACCAGCTGTTCGATCTTGGTGCCGACCTCGCCACTCCCCTGCGCCACAGCTACGAATACGAGCCAATCCGGGTGGATGCAAGTTGGATTCTCACTCTGGAGATGGCGATTGACCAGCACAACGAACACCTTGAGAAACTCGACTCCTTCATCTTGCCGGGAGGCACCAAGTTGGCGGCCGCTCTGCACCTCGCCCGTACCGTTACCCGCAGGGCCGAGCGCTCAACCTGGCAGGCAATTGAGATATACGGCACCGAACCGACCGATGGTGCCGAAGGCGGCATAAACCTCATTGCCGCCGCCTACCTCAACCGACTCAGCGACCTGCTGTTCGTTCTCGCGCGCTATGCAAACCTCAACCACGGCGGCGACGTAAAGTGGATTCCTGCCGCCCACAGGCACTAACCTCAACTAAACGAAGAACCCCGCACCGAAGTGCGGGGTTCGAACGTTTAAGTGGAGGCTAGGCCAGAGCAGCCTTGCGAGCAACGATGGTCACAACGTTGTTCTCAACCGAGAGGAAGCCGTCCTCTGCGTTGGCGTTGATCTTCTCGCCGCCAGGCAGGGTGATGCGAACTTCGCCCGAGGCCAAGATGGCCAGCAGAGGTTCGTGACCGGCCAGCAGGCCAATCTCACCCTCAACGGTCTTAGCGATGACCTGAGTGGCCTCACCGGTCCAGACGGACTGGTCGGCCGAGACTAGGTCTACGCGCAGAGTGTTTGCCATGACTAGTTGTTCTCCTGGAGCTTGGCGTACTCAGCCAGCAGGTCGTCAATTCCACCGATGTTGAAGAACGCCTGCTCAGGGATGTGGTCGAACTCACCGTTGGCGATCTTCGAGAATGCCTCGATGGTCTCCTTCAGTGGAACGGTGGATCCTGGGACACCGGTGAACTTGGTGGCCATGTAGGTGTTCTGCGACAGGAAGCGCTGGATGCGGCGTGCGCGGTTAACGGTTACCTTGTCCTCTTCGGAAAGCTCGTCAACACCGAGGATGGCGATGATTTCCTGGAGTTCCTTGTTCTTCTGCAGGATGGCCTTCACGCGGGTTGCAGTCTCGTAGTGCTCCTTGCTAACAAAGCGAGGGTCGAGAATACGCGAGGTGGAAGCCAGCGGGTCCACTGCTGGGTACAGACCCATCGAGGCGATCTCACGGGAAAGCTCGGTGGTTGCATCCAGGTGGGCGAAGGTGGTTGCCGGAGCTGGGTCGGTGTAGTCGTCAGCTGGAACGTAGATTGCCTGCAGCGAGGTAATCGAGTGTCCACGGGTCGAGGTGATGCGCTCCTGAAGGAGACCCATCTCATCGGCCAGGTTTGGCTGGTAACCCACGGCGGAAGGCATGCGGCCGAGAAGGGTGGAAACCTCGGAACCTGCCTGGGTGAAGCGGAAGATGTTGTCGATGAACAACAGAACGTCCTGCTTCTGAACGTCGCGGAAGTACTCCGCCATGGTCAGAGCGGACAGGGCTACGCGGAGACGGGTGCCAGGTGGCTCATCCATCTGACCGAAAACTAGTGCGGTCTTGTCGATAACGCCCGACTCGGTCATCTCGTCGATGAGGTCGTTACCTTCACGGGTACGCTCACCAACACCGGCGAATACCGAAACACCGTCGTGGTTCTCGGCTACGCGGTAGATCATTTCCTGGATCAGAACGGTCTTACCAACACCGGCACCACCGAACAGACCAATCTTTCCACCCTGTACGTAAGGGGTGAGAAGGTCGATGACCTTGATACCGGTCTCGAACATCACGGTCTTGGACTCGAGCTGGTCGAACGCTGGAGCGGCACGGTGGATTGGCCAGGTCTCCTTGATGTCGTAGGTCTCGCCAGGAACTGGGTTGAGGATTTCACCAGTCACGTTGAACACACGACCCTTGGTTACGTCACCAACTGGAACCGAGATAGGTGCACCGGTGTCGCTTACCAGACCGCCGCGAACCAAACCATCGGTTGGCTTCAGGGCGATGGCGCGGACCAGGTCGTCACCGAGGTGCTGTGCAACCTCGAGAGTCAGAGTGGTCTTCTCGCCGTTCAGGTCGATCACTGTAGTGAGAGCGTTGTAAATCTCAGGAATCGCGTCGTGAGGGAACTCGATGTCCACAACTGGACCGGTCACGCGAGCGATACGACCCTGAATGTTCTTCTCAGCCATGTCTCTTTCTTTCTCTTAGTCTTCTACGGTGACGGCCATTGCGTCGGCGCCACCGACAATCTCGGAAATCTGCTGGGTAATTTCGGCCTGACGGGCCGCGTTGCTGAGGCGGGTGTAGTTGGTGATTAGCTTCTCAGCGTTGTCGGTCGCGCTCTTCATAGCCTTCTGACGGGCGGCGTGCTCGGACGCAGCCGACTGCAGCATGGCGTTGAACAGACGAGTCTCAACGTAAACCGGAAGCAGTGCGTCCAGAACCTTGGTGGCGTCTGGCTCAAACTCGTAGAGCGGGAACACCTCGCCCTGTCCGGCCTCGGCCTCGGCAAGTTCTAGAGGCAGCAAACGAACTACCTCTGGCACCTGCGAAACCATGCTCACAAAGCGGTTGTAGATGAAGTGGATTTCGTCCACACCACCCTTGTCGGCTGGAGTGTTGAAGGCCGCGATGACGGCCTCCGCGATCTCCTGAGCAGTGTCAACCTGTGGAAGGTCGGTGCCGCCAATCCAGTTCTGCACAAAGCCACGACGACGGAAGTTGAAGTAGGTTGCTGCCTTGCGGCCAACCAGGTAGTAAACAACTTCTTTGCCCTGCGAAACCAGCAGCTTCTCCAGAGCCTCAGCTTCCTTGAGCACGGAGCTCGAGAAGGCACCAGCCAAACCACGGTCCGAGGTAAAGATGATTACCGCGGCGCGCTGGATGGTTGCTGGCTCAGTGGTGAGCGGGTGGTCAACGTTGCTGTAGGTAGCAACCGCAGAGACCGCACGAGTCACGGCGTGTGCGTAAGGGTTAGCCGCGGCAACGCGCTGCTGAGCCTTGTAAATACGCGAGGCCGAGATCAGCTCCATGGCGCGAGTGATCTTCTTGGTCGTCTTGGCAGACTTGATTTTCTGCCGGTAGACGCGAAGTTGCGCTCCCATGTCTCTCCTTGTTCCTTATCCGTTAGAAGGTTCTCGAAAAAGCCTTAGCGGCCCTTTACGATCTTCTCCTGGTTGACCTCGCCTGCAGGAAGAGCCTCAACGCTCACCGATGGCAGCGGAGTGCCCTCGTGAGTTGCAAAGGTCTTCTTGAAGGCAACGACAGCGGCCTCGAGGGCTGCCTTGGTGTCGTCGGTGAGGTTGTTGGTCTCACGGATGGTGGTAAGGATTGCGGTGCTGCGACGCAGGTAGTCGAGAAGCTCAGACTCAAAGCGCAGTACGTCGCGTACTGGAACCTCGTCAAGCTTGCCGGTGGTACCGCACCAAACCGAAACGGTCTGCTCCTCAACTGGGAATGGCGAGTACTGCGGCTGCTTCAGAAGCTCCATAAGACGAGCGCCACGCTCAAGCTGCTTGCGGCTGGCTGCGTCGAGGTCGGATGCGAACATCGCGAATGCCTCGAGCGCACGGTACTGAGCGAGCTCGAGCTTTAGGGTTCCGGAGACACCCTTGATGCTCTTGAGCTGTGCAGCACCACCAACACGGGAAACCGAGATACCTACGTCGATAGCTGGACGCTGGTTCGAGTTGAACAGGTCCGACTGAAGGAAGATCTGGCCGTCGGTGATGGAGATCACGTTGGTAGGAATGTAGGCCGAGACGTCGTTTGCCTTGGTCTCGATGATTGGAAGTCCAGTCATCGAACCTGCGCCGAGCTCATCGTTCAGCTTGGCGCAACGCTCCAGCAGACGGGAGTGTAGGTAGAAGACGTCGCCTGGGTAAGCCTCGCGGCCTGGTGGGCGGCGGAGCAGCAGCGATACTGCACGGTATGCCTCGGCCTGCTTCGACAGGTCATCGAAAATGATGAGTACGTGCTTGCCGCCGTACATCCAGTGCTGACCAATGGCCGAACCGGTGTAAGGAGCAAGGTACTTGAAGCCTGCTGGGTCGGATGCTGGAGAAGCCACGATGGTGGTGTACTCCATGGCGCCGGCTTCCTCAAGAGCACCCTTCACGGCTGCGATGGTGGAACCCTTCTGGCCGATGGCAACGTAGATGCAGCGAACCTGCTTCTTTGGGTCGCCCGACTCCCAGTTGGCCTTCTGGTTGATGATGGTGTCAACTGCGATTGCAGTCTTACCAGTCTGACGGTCACCGATGATGAGCTGACGCTGTCCGCGACCAACTGGAATCATGGCGTCGATTGCCTTGATACCGGTCTGCAGTGGCTCGTGAACCGACTTACGTGCCATAACGCCAGGAGCCTGAAGCTCAAGCGCACGACGACCCTCGTCCTTGATGTCACCCTTGCCGTCGATTGGCTTGCCCAGTGGGTCAACAACGCGACCCATGTAGCCGTCACCAACTGGAACGGAGAGAACCTCGCCGGTGCGGCGAACTTCCATACCCTCGCGGATGCCCTCGAAGTTACCCAGAACTACAACACCGATCTCGCGCTCGTCGAGGTTCAGTGCCAGACCCAGAGTGCCGTCAGCAAACTGCAGCAACTCGTTGGCCATTGCACTAGGCAGGCCCTCTACGTGGGCAATACCGTCACCGGCGTCAATAACGTAGCCGACCTCGTCGCGCGAAGCAGCGGCTGGCTGGTAAGAGCCAACGAAGTCCTTCAGCGCGTCGCGAATCTCGTTCGGGCTGATCTTCAAATCTGCCATCTCGTTCCTCTTCTTCTGGGCCCAGGGTAACTGGGGTCCGGTTGATCTAAGTGCCGGCTTTAGGCCAGCGAAAGCTTTGCTTCATTGAGGCGGGCAACAATGCTGCCGTCAATGATTTGGTCTGCGATCTGAACTCGAATACCGCCGATTACGGAGGCATCGTGTTCGATGTTCAGCTTGACCGAGGTGCCGTACGCCTTGGTTAGGGCGGCACGCAGGCGGTCCTGCTGGGCTGGCTTGAGGTCGTGAGCAACGGTGACCTTGGCAACCAGGGCCTGAGCCACCGATGCAATTACCTTGCTGTAAGACTCAAGTACCAGCGAGGTGCGGCGCTTGCCAGAGGCAACTACTGCCTCACGGATAAGCACTGCGCCCTCTGCCGAAGCGTTGCCGCCGAGAAGCTTCTCCACGAGCGCGATGCGGGCATCGGTGCTTGCGGTCTTGGAGGCCAGCGCAAACTGGAGTTCCATGTTCTCGTCGATAGCCTGCTGGAACACGAACAGTTCGTTCTCCAGGGCCTCGAGCTTGCCACTTGCGGCGGTGAGGTTAGCGACGACAAAGACACCCATCTGCTCGAAGGCGGACACGAGGTCCGATCCCTTCGACCAACGGAGTGCAACCAGGCTAGTCACGAAGCCGAGCGCCTCGGCTGAAACGGACTTGCCGAATACTGCCTTTACTGCGCCTTGCTTTGCGTTCACCTCGGCGGAAGGGTCCGAGAGGAGATTACGCAACTGAGCCGAACCGGCCACGGCACCCGACACTGCAAACAGTTGGGTAGCGAAGCTTAGGTCGGCCTTGGCGAGCAGCGGCTGAAGTGCCGCCTTAGCGCTCGCTAGTGACTGCCTGGTTGAACTTGCCATTACTTACTTCTTTACTTGCTTGCCTCGAGGTCGCCCAGGAACTGGTCAACCACGTCGGATGCAATCTTTTCGTTCTGGAGGCTGGCACCGACAACGCGCGAAGCAAGCTCAACGGCGATGCCGCCAACTTCCTTGCGCAGCGATACGAGTGCTGCCTGGCGCTCGGACTCAATCTGAGCCTTTGCGGTAGCGGTGATGCGCTCGGCCTCGGCCGCAGCCTGCTCCTTCAGCTCAGCCAGGATGGCCGCGCCCTGAGCGCGTGCCTCCTCGCGGATCTGCGAAGCCTCGGTGCGAGCAGCCTGCTGCTCTGCCTCGATGTTTGCGGTCTTGGCGGCTGCCTCAGCCTGAGCCTTCTCGGCCGCCTCTAGGCGACCTTCGATTGCTGCAGTGCGGGCATCCAAGTTCTTCTTGAAGTTAGGCAGAACCTTGGTCCAGAAGAACACCAGCAGGACGGCAAAAACCACCGATGACCAGACCAGGTCTGGCAGTGCAGGCACAAGCGGGTTGTGCGCAGCCTCCGCCACGACGATGCTGTGAATCATCATGATTTATTGATTCCTGACTGAATTAAGCGCCGAAGATGAATGGGGTTGCGAGACCGATCAGTGCCAGTGCCTCGGTGAAGGCGATACCAAGCCACATGGTGACCTGGAGGCGAGCTGCGAGCTCTGGCTGGCGTGCGATGGACTCGATGGTCTTGCTTACTACGAGGCCTACACCGACGCCTGGGCCGATTGCTGCCAGGCCGTAGCCGATGACTCCGAGGCTGCCGGAAACGCCTGCTGCGATGTTAGTTACGTCCACTTGATTTTCCCTTCCGTGGTTTTTGACCTGGTGGTTACCAGATCTTTAGTGCTCGTCTGCCAGTGCCAACTGAATGTAGACAGTGGTCAGAAGAGTAAATACATAGGCCTGCAGGAATGCAACCAGCATCTCAAACAGGGTGAATACGAAGCCGAACGCGAAGGTTCCGGCACCGAAGAACTTGAAGCCGCCCTCTGATTGGAACAGGAAGAACGAGGTGGCGCTGAAGCAGAGCACCAGCAGCAGGTGGCCAGCAACCATGTTCATGGTTAGACGCAGAGCCAGCGTTACCGGGCGAAGGATAAAGGTGGATAGGAACTCGATTGGAGTTACCAGGATGTAGAAGGCCTTTGGAACACCGGCCGGGAACAGCGATGCGGTGAAGAAGTGGCCGCCGTGCTTCTTGACACCCGCATAGATGAAGGTGACGTAAGCAGCCAGAGCCATGACTACCGGAAGGCCGATAAGCGAAGAACCCGCGATGTTCAGACCAGGGATGATTCCAGTGATGTTCATTCCCAGGGTGGTGAAGAAGATGGTTGCCAGCAGCGGAAGGAAGCGGTTTCCGTCCTTCTCGCCCAGCTGGTCGTGTGCGATTGACTTACGCACGAATTCGAGCGAGATCTCACCCATCAGCTGGAATCGGCCAGGAACCAGACGGTTCTCCTTGGCGGAACGCTTGAACTTGCCGGCCCAGAGAGCGAAGACAACCATCAGAAGTGCGGTAACCAGCAGACGAATCAGCATGATTCGGTTGATCTCAAACGGGGTGCCCTGGAAGAAAACTGCGGCAGGGTAGAACTCGTTGATGGTTGGAGCCTCAAAGCCCGACGAATCGGAGGAAGCGACGACACCTGGAAGAAGCAGGTTCAGTGCGTGTACCAAGGGCTTTAACTCCTGTGTCTAGGGCGTTCCAAAGCAGACTAAATGGTCTGATTTAGGCGTGCTAAACCCCGTGCGAAAACACGGGCTATGCCAATAGTTTATAGGCAAACTTAAGGTGATTACTGGGGTTTTTGTTTACCCGGTGACCTGAGGAGCAAAATTCTCCAAAAGTTGGTCAAATAACCGTGCGCTTAGTCCTCGGCAATTGGCAGGCGCGCCTTGAGAAAGACCCAGGAGTCGATAGCGAGCGAGCCAATCACGCTGGCAACCAGGGTGAAGAACAGGGTTGGACCGTTGACCCAGGTGGCGTGACGCAAAACCGCGATTACGGCGAGGAAAATGACCACCTTCAGAATCCACCCTCCCAATACAACTCCGTAGAAGGCCCCCAGGTTCAGTCGCCCGCCAATCCAGACACTCAGTGCGGTGAGGCTAACGAATCCCAGGGCAATCAGGGCGCCGGTAAGTGCGCTGAGCAGACCATCGGTGCCGGCAACCAGCCAACCTATGAGACCGGCCACAACGGCAATTGCACCGATGAGAGCGCCGCCCCAACCCAAGACGCGTTTGAAGAGCTGGGCGGAACCCGTGGTGAATGCGTTGGACACTAGTTGGTCTCCTTTGGGGCCTTAAGAACCGGCCAGACGGTGTAGGTGAGAGCCACAATGAGGCCAGGTACAAAGAATAGCCAAACCTGCTGAACCGGCACTAAGAAGAAGAGCAGGCAGCTGACCGAGATTAGGGCGGTCCAGACATAGAACACCAGCACCGAGCCCAGGTGGCTGTGCCCGAAGTCTTGTAGTCGGTGGTGAATGTGGTTTTTGTCCGCGGCAAACGGGCTCTTACCGGCGCGCAGTCGACGCAGCACGGCCAGGGTGAAGTCAAGCAGTGGCAGAACCAGGATTGCCAGCGGCAGGATGAGCGGCAGGAAGGCCGGAACCGCATTGGTCTTACTAGTGATGGTTGGGTCGATCTGGCCTGTAACGGTGAGAGCTGAGGTTGCCATCAGAAGCCCGAGCAGCAAAGCGCCGCCATCTCCCATGAAGATCTTGGCCGGACGCCAGTTCCAGGGCAAAAAGCCAATACAGACACCAATCACGATTGCCGAAATGAGGGTGGCTAGATTGAAGTAGTTGGTTGGGGTGGTCTGCTGAGTTAGCAGGTAGGCGTAGGTGAAGAACACCGCGGTGCCAATCAGCACAACACCGGCAACCAGGCCGTCCAAGCCATCGATGAAGTTGACCGCGTTCATGACAAGCACGGTAATGAATACGGTGGCCACCAGCGATACGCCAAACGATCCGATGGTGAGGCCGTCGATGGGGAGTGAGACGATCTGCACTCCCTGCCAGGCCAGGTAGCCAGCAATCAGGAACTGCCCAGCCAGCTTGAGGGTCCAGTCCAGATCGTAGAGGTCGTCAAAGAAACCAAGCAGGTTAATGGCTACCGCGCAGATAAGAATGGTGACTATCTTGGTGGGATCAATGAAAACCGAGTGGAACCAACCGAGCTGAGACGCAACTCCGATGGACACCGCGAAACCCAGCATCATGGCGATGCCGCCTAGACGCGGCGTTGGCTTGGAGTGTGAGTCGCGCGAGCGAATTGCAGGGTAAATCTTGAAGCGGTGTGCCAGGCGGAGCACCAGCCAGGTGGCACCAAAGGTTACTGCAGCCGCAATGAGCGCAATCAGCAGGTAGGCGCGCACTAGCCTTCCACCGCCGGTGCGAGTAGCTCGCCGGCAACTGCCGCAATCTGCTCGCGCGAGATGGCGCCCTGGCGAACCACGCGAATTTTGCCAGCCCACTCGCTACTGGAACCGTCGCCATCGGTTGCGCGGTGCTCGAGTGCGGTGAGGTCCAGAATGGTGCTGGCCTCCCCAACCGGAGACTGTCCCGCATCAAGGTAAACCGCTACCGACTTGCCTAAGTAGTCAGCTGCCTGCTGGCAATCCACGGCCGCAGGTTCACCGGTGAGGTTGGCACTCGACACGGCCAGCGGGCCGGTCTCTTCGAGCAGGGCCAGAGCAATCTTGTGATTTGGCACCCGAAGGGCCACGGTTCCGCGAGTCTCTCCCAAATCCCAGATCAGGCTCGGCTGAGCCTTGAGAATCATGGTGAGTGCACCGGGCCAGAAAGCCTCTGCGAGACGCAGCGCCACCTCTGGAACATCGGCGGCCAGGCCCGGCAGCGTGTTTACGCTTGGAATCAAAACCGGCGGGGGCGACTGACGACCGCGCCCCTTGGCAGCCAGAAGTGCGGCCACTGCGGTGGCATCGAAGGCGTTGGCGGCAATGCCATAGACAGTGTCGGTTGGGAGAACCACGAGTTCGCCGCGCTGGAGGCTCACCTTGGCCAGGCGCATCCCGGTTAGCAGGTCGGTGTCTACCGAGCAGTCGAAAATAGCCGGACTGTTTCTGTCTGCACTGTTTCTATCTGCCACGAGCACCTCCTAGGCGGTTGGCCCGAGTTACGGGCGAGTTGCGCTAACCACGCGGTCGCGCTGGTTGAAGTCCTGGTGCTGAACCACGTTCAGCCAGCCATCGCTTTCCAGTAATTCAACCACCGATGGCCCCTGAATGTCGGCATGTTCAACCGCAAACACGCCACCGGAGCGAAGCAGGCGGAGGCCGGTCTGCGAGGCAGCACGAACCAAATCGAGACCGTCGGTGCCGCCGTAGAGTGCCAACTTAGGGTCGTGGAGCACAACCTCGGGATAGATGGGAATCATGTCGTCTGGAATGTATGGCGGGTTAGTCACCAGAACATCGACGGTTCCGTTTAGGTCTTGAAAGGCATCGCGCAGGTCTCCCTGGCGCAGTTCGGCCTTGGCACCTAGCTCCACCTGAGCGGTAAAGTTCTGGGCGGTCCAGGCAATGGCATCTTCGCTCAGTTCAACCGCGTAAATCTTGGCCTGCGGCACCTCGGTTGCCAGGGCAAGGGCAATGGCTCCGCTTCCGGTGGCCAAATCCACACCGATGCAGGTACTGCCATCGTTCCCCGCTGCGACAACCGCGCGCAGAGCGTCGATACCAACCTGGGCTAGAAGCTCGGTTTCAGGGCGTGGCACGAATACTCCCGGACCCACTTTGAGGGTGAGATTGCGGAAGTAGGCCTTGCCGGTGAGGTGCTGAAGCGGCTCGCGTGCGGCTCGGCGCTCGGCCAGAGCCAAGATCTGGGTCAGTTTGGCATCGGTGACTGCGGCGGACGCCCCATCTGTGATTGCAAGAGCGGTTAGCTCACCACGGCTGAGTTCTAAGCAGTCGGCAATCAGGATTTCCGCATCGGCCTGAGCCGATTCGATGCCCGCTGCAGCGAACTGTTGGGTCAGCTGTTGAATGAGTGGTCTCAGTTGCATGGGCTGCTCGCGCAAGGACTTGTGGTTTACTTCTCGCCGGTTAGTGCGGCCAGACGCGACTCTTCGTCCATCTGGATTGCGCTATCAATGACCGGCTGAAGGGCTCCGTCAAGAACCGCATCCAGGTTGTACGACTTGAAACCGGTGCGGTGATCCGCGATGCGGCTCTCCGGGTAGTTGTAGGTGCGAATGCGCTCGGAGCGGTCCATCGAGCGAACCTGGCTCTTGCGAGCGGCAGACTGCTCGGCCTCAATTGCTTCCTGCTGAGCGGCAAGGAGGCGAGCGCGAAGCACGCGCATTGCGGCCTCACGGTTCTGCAGCTGCGACTTCTCATTCTGCATGGAAACCACGATGCCGGTGGCCAAGTGGGTGATGCGAACCGCGGAGTCGGTGGTGTTAACCGACTGGCCGCCAGGACCAGACGAACGATAAACGTCGATGCGGATGTCGTTCGGGTGGATCTCGAGCTCCTCCGGCTCGTCTACCTCAGGGAACACAAGCACGCCTACGGTCGAGGTGTGGATGCGGCCCTGGGTTTCGGTGGCCGGAACGCGCTGTACACGGTGAACGCCGCCCTCGTACTTGAGGCTAGCCCAAACGCCCTGCGAAGGGTCGGTGGCGTTGGACTTGATTGCCACCTGAACATCCTTGTATCCACCGAGGTCAGATTCGTTCTTATCCAGAATCTCGGTCTTCCAGCCGCGGCTGTTGGCGTACTGCAGGTACATGCGGAGCAGGTCGGCTGCGAACAGAGCCGACTCGGCCCCACCTTCGCCACCCTTGATTTCCATGATCACGTCACGGCCATCGTCAGGGTCGCGAGGAATGAGCAGGCGACGAAGCTTCTCGTTTGCGGTGTGCAGCTTCTCCTCGGTGACCGGAACCTCTTCGGCAAATGCTGCGTCTTCCTTGGCCAACTCCTTGGCCGCAGCCAGATCATCGGTGAGGGAAACCACGTTCTCGTAGGCAGCCACAATGGCGGATAGCTCCGCATAGCGGCGGTTCAACTTCTTGGCTAGCGCCGGGTTGGTGTGCACCGCTGCATCGGAGAGCTGAACCTGAAGGTCAGCGTGCTCCGCCAAAAGTGGCTGTACGGAATCAAGCATTTGTTGTGATTTCTGGTCTAGAGGTGAGCTGGATTTGAAGCGAGAGCCGGGAGGCTACTCGGCGTCGTTACCCTGCGGCACCGGCATGGACTTCTGAACCTGCATCAGGAACTCCACGTTGCTGGATGTTTCCTTCAGGCGGCTGAGAACCAGCTCGAGAGCCTGCTGCTGCTCCAGACCGGCCAGGGCGCGGCGGAGCTTCCAAACAATCTTGGTCTCGTCAGGGTTCATGAGCATCTCTTCGCGACGGGTACCCGAAGCGTTGACGTCAACCGCAGGGAAGATGCGCTTGTCAGCCAGCTGACGGCTGAGGCGAAGCTCCATGTTTCCGGTTCCCTTGAACTCCTCGAAGATAACCTCGTCCATCTTGGAACCGGTCTCAACCAGAGCGGTGGCCAGGATGGTGAGCGAGCCGCCATCCTCGATGTTACGAGCAGCACCGAAGAAGCGCTTTGGTGGGTAGAGTGCCGAAGAGTCAACACCTCCCGAGAGGATACGACCCGAGGCAGGTGCGCTCAGGTTGTAGGCGCGGCCCAGACGGGTGATCGAGTCCAGCAGAACCACTACGTCGTGGCCCAGCTCAACCAGGCGCTTGGCGCGCTCGATGGCCAGCTCGGCAACGGTGGTGTGGTCCTCGGCAGGGCGGTCGAAGGTGGAGGCAATGACCTCACCCTTGACGGTGCGCTGCATGTCGGTAACTTCTTCTGGGCGCTCGTCAACCAGAACCACCATGAGGTGAACCTCAGGGTTGTTCTTGGCGATGGAGTTGGCAATGGCCTGGAGAACCAGGGTCTTACCGGCCTTAGGAGGCGAAACAATCAGACCGCGCTGACCCTTACCGATTGGCGACACGAGGTCGATGATTCGGGTGGAGAGCTTGTTTGGCTCGGTCTCCAGACGCAGACGGCTCTGCGGGTAAAGCGGGGTTAGCTTGCCGAACTCAACGCGTGCCTGAGCCTGCTCAACGGTTAGACCGTTGACGCTGTCAATGCGAACGATGGCGTTGAACTTCTGGCGACCCTGGCCTTCGCCGTCGCGTGGCTGGCGGATTGCGCCAACAACTGCGTCACCCTTGCGCAGGCCGTACTTCTTTACCTGGTTGAGCGAAACATAGACGTCGTTTGGTCCAGGCAGGTAGCCGGTGGTGCGAACGAAGGCGTAGTTGTCGAGAACGTCGAGGATACCGCCTACTGGAACGAGTACATCGTCCGGCGAGATCTCTGGCTCGGCCTCGTCTGCACTGCCCTGTCCACCGCGACGACGGTCACGGTCACGGTAGCGGTCGCGCTGACGGTTACGACGGCCGCCGCGGCGCTCGTCGTCAAAGTCACGGTTGTTGTCGCGGTCCTGGCGGTCGCGGTTGCGGTTGCCTTCCGAACGCTCCTGGCGGTCTCCGCCATCGTTGTTGCGGTCGCCGCGCTCGTTGTTGCGCTCGCCCTGGTTCTGGCCTTCGCCACCCTCAGCGTTGTTGTTGTCGCGGTTGCGATTCCGATTGCGGTTGCGGTTGTTGCGGCCCTCGCGGTTGCCGCCCTCGCGCTCCTGGCGCTCTCCGCCCTCGGAGCGGTCGCTGTTGCGCTCGCCACCCTCGGAACGGCTCTCGCCCTCGCTGGAATCACGCTTTGGAGCACGCTCGGCTGGGGCCGACTCGCTGGTTGCAGCGGCGGCAGCGGCCTCAGCCTTTGGGCGACGGGTGCGCTTTGGGGCTGCTGCAGCGTCACCGGTGGTGGCAGCTGGAGCGGAGGTGGTGTTGGCTTCTGGTGCAGCAGCTGCAGAAGATGCGCGACGGCGCGGGCGTGCTGCTGGCTGTTCGTTCTGAATCTCATCCATTTTGGATTGTTACTCTCTTTCGGAGTTTGAAGGCGCCCAAAGCTGATTTGGGTTGTTTTCGCCTGTGGACGCGGTGGTAGCTAGTGGCTACGTTCCCACGGGAAAATGCAAGATTCCGCAAAAAACTACTGCGGGAAAACTTGCTTTAGATTGCACCGACCCCTGTTAGGCGCGGACACTACTGAACGGCATCCTCTTTATGGTGCAACACAACTGTAGCACCCTTGAAGTCAACCGCCAACAGGAGTGTGCGCCACTCTGGATAACTTTCGGTAACAAATTTGGCTGCCGCAAGGCGCTCGGCTGGGTCGCTGGCAAGCACCAGCACCGATGGTCCGGCGCCCGAAACTACCGCGGCGTGGCCGCGAGAGCGAAGTTCCTGAATCAGGGCCGCGGTCTGCGGCATGGCGGAGGCGCGGTAGTCCTGGTGCAGCTTGTCGCGAGTTGCTTCGAGTAGCAGTTCCGGGCTCTGGGTGAGTGCGGCGATCAACAGCGCCGAACGCGAAACGTTGAAGACTGCGTCCTCGTGTGGAACGCTCTCAGGCTGTAGCGAGCGAGCCAGTTTGGTGCTCAGCTGAAAGGTTGGAACCAGAACCAGCGGGTGAACTCCGCGGTGCACGTAGAGCTTCTTGTGGCGAGGACCGGCTTCGTCCTCCCAGGCAATGGTGAGGCTTCCGAACAGGGCCGGAGCTACGTTGTCCGGGTGGCCTTCAAGTTCGGTTGCAATGGCCAGCAGGTCGTCCTCGGTCATCTCAACGATGCCCTCGAGCAGACCCTTGGCCGCCATGATTCCAGAGACTACAGCCGCACCGCTCGAACCCATGCCGCGGCCGTGCGGAATCTGATTCTTGGCGGTGAGCTTTAGGCCCGGAAGTGGCTGGTTGAAGTGCTTGAAGGTGTGGGCGATGCACTTGACCACGAGGTTGGAGGCATCGGTGGGGACTTCACCCGCACCCTCACCGGTCACGTCAACAACCGCGCCAGTGCCGGCCACCGCCTCAACAACAAGTTCGTCGTAGAAGGCCAGCGCCATGCCGAGCGTGTCAAAGCCTGGCCCCAGGTTTGCACTGGTGGCTGGGACGTGAACTGATACGCGGCGGCCGACGATTGACATGGTTTTAGTTCTTCACCAGACCCAGGCGGTCGGCTACTGCCTCGGCGCTGTTTGGAACCACGGTTGGGGCAATCTCGTTGCCCTGCTCGTCCTTTAGCGCCCAGGCAACATCCTTCAGACCGTGACCGGTAACGGTAACCACAATCTTCTTGCCAGCCATGCTCTCGCCCTGCTGCGAAGTCTTGTACAGGCCTGCGGCACCGGTTGCCGACGAAGGCTCAACGAAGACGCCTACCTCCTGCGATAGGAATCGGTGCATCCAGAGGATCTCCTGATCAGAAACGGCACCGAAGCGACCGTTGGAAACTTCGCGGGCGTTCCAGGCCAGGTCCCAGGAAGCTGGGTTACCGATGCGGATCGCGGTGGCGATGGTCTCGGGGTTGGCAACTGGGTGACCCACGGTGAATGGTGCCGAGCCCTCAGCCTGGAAGCCCCACATCTGTGGCAGAGCGCTGATGCGGCCCTCGGCGAGGTCCTCGGCGTAGCCCTTGAAGTATGCCGAGTAGTTTCCGGCGTTGCCAACTGGCAGAACGTGCAGGTCAGGAGCGAAGCCAAGGGAGTCAACTACCTCGAAGGCGCCGGTCTTCTGGCCCTCGATGCGGTCTGGGTTGACCGAGTTCACCAGGTGAACCGGGTAGTTCTCGGCCAGGTCGCGAGCCAAGATGAGGCAGTCGTCGAAGTTGCCCTGAACCTGGAGGATCTGGGCCTTGTGGGCAACGGCCTGAGCCAGCTTGCCAAGAGCAATCTTGCCCTCTGGAATGAGCACAACGGACTGAATGCCGGCCGCTGCCGCATAGGCTGCCGCAGATGCCGAGGTGTTGCCGGTGGAGGCACAGATTACGGCCTTGGCTCCGTGGCTTACCGCCTTGGAAACTGCCATGGTCATGCCGCGGTCCTTAAATGAACCGGTTGGGTTCATGCCCTCAAACTTGAGCCAGGCGGCCTCGGCACCAACCAGCTTGGCCAGGGCGGGAGCCTGAACCAGCGGGGTTCCACCCTCACCAAGGGTGACGATGGTGGTGGTGCTGTCTACGTCTAGACGGTCGAAGTACTCGCGGATAACACCGCGCCATTGGTGAGCCATTTAGACACCTTCCACTCGGATGACCGAGGTTATGTTCACTACGGAATCGGTTGCCCGTAGTGCCTCAACAACTGCAGAGAGAGCTGCATCGGTGGCCCGGTGGGTACCGATCTCTAGGCTTGCGGTGCCGGTGCGCTTACCGTTCACCACGTTTGCCATCTGCTCCACGGTTTCAATCGAAACGTCGTGTGCAGAGAAAATGTTGGCAACCTGTGCCAGCACACCCTGCTGGTCAGCCACCTCAACGGTGATCTGATACTGGGTCAGAACGCGGGAGATGCCGAGAATTGGCAGGTTGGCGTGAACCGAGTCGGCCAGACCTGGACCACCGGCAACGTGACGCTTGGCGGCCGAAACCAGGTCTCCCAATACCGCCGATGCGGTCTGGACGCCACCGGCACCCGCACCGTAGAACATGAGCTCGCCGGCGGCCTCAGCCTCGACGAATACGGCGTTGAACGCTCCGCGCACAGCACCGAGCGGGTGCTCCTGCGGAATCAATGTTGGGTAGACGCGAACCGAGATTCCCTCTGGCTCGCCGTCCTCAGCCTCAATCTTCTCGGCGATGGCGAGCAGCTTGATGATGAGCCCGTCGCGACGGGCTGCCTCCATCTGAGCCTGGGTGATCTTGGTGATGCCCTCGCGGTGAACCTTCTCGAGAGGAACCTCGGTGTGGAAGGCCAGCGAGGCCAGAATCGCTGCCTTCTGAGCGGCATCGTAGGCCTCGACGTCGGCGGTAGGGTCGGCCTCGGCGTAGCCAAGGTCCTGTGCCTCACCCAGAGCGGAGTCGAAGGTGGCTCCAGTGGAGTTCATGCGGTCGAGAATGTAGTTGGTGGTGCCGTTCACAATTCCCATGATGCGCTTCACCTTGTCGCCGGCGAGGGATTCGCGCAACGGACGGATGATTGGGATAGCGCCGGCTACTGCAGCCTCAAAGTAAAGCTGAGCGCCAACCTGCTCGGCAACGTCGAAGATCTCGGTTCCGTGGGTGGCCAGCAGGGCCTTGTTCGCGGTGATTACATCGGCGCCAGAGTTGAGAGCCTGAAGCACATATCCGCGGGCTGGCTCGATGCCACCCATGAGTTCGATGACAATGTCGGCACCGAGAATGAGCGGCTCGGCATCGGTGATGAGCAGTTCCTTTGGAACTCCAGGGCGTTCGACCGAGAGGTCACGCACGGCAATGCCAATGAGCTCGAGCTCGGCTCCAACACGGGCGGCTAGCTCGGCCTTGTTTTCGAGCATTAGGCGGGCCACCTGAGCACCGACAGAGCCGGCACCCAGTAGAGCCACCTTAAGTGGGCGATATTCGATCAAGGTTTAGTCCTTCTCGTTTCGTACGGAGCCAGTGCGCGCTCCCCCGTGCTTTGCCCGGTACGCAACATCCCGTGCAAACAAGTCTGCCTCGGTTTCGCCTCGAACCAAAAGTTGAGCCTTGCCATCGCGCACCGAAACCACCGGTGGGCGGGCAATCCAGTTGTAGTTATTAGCCATGCTGTGGCAGTAGGCGCCGGTGGCGGCCACGGCCAATAGGTCGTTGGGCGCCACGTCGGCTGGAAGGTAGTCGTGACGAACCACGATGTCGCCAGACTCGCAGTGCTTGCCAACCACGCGACTCAGGGCTGGAGCTGCACTCGAGACTCGCGAGGCCAAAACCACGTGGTACTCGGCTTCGTACAGAGCGGTGCGAATGTTGTCGCTCATGCCGCCGTCAACCGAAACGTACTTTCGGGTCTGAGGCTTTCCGTCTTCACCGGCATCGGAGAGGGTGACGTCCTTGATGGTGCCAACGTTGTAAATGGTGACGCCGGAGTTGCCCACGATGGCACGACCAGGCTCAAAAGCTAGGGCTGGAACCTTGATTCCCAATCGCTGGCACTCGGCTGCAACCGCATCGGTGATGGCATTTGCAGTCTTGGAAACTGCTGGGGCGTCATCAGCCAGCTTGTAGTTGATGCCGAAACCGCCACCGAGGTTGAGCTCAGGGATGTCCCCGCCGGCAAGCAGCTGGGCGTGCAGTTCAATCAGGCGCCTGGTGCTGGCAACAAAGCCGTCGGCCGAGTAAATCTGGCTTCCCACATGCTGGTGAAGGCCCAGGAACTTGAGGTGACGGTCGGCGCGGATCTTGGCCACCAGGGCGGGAGCCTCCGCCAGCGGAATGCCAAACTTCTGGTCCTCGCGGGCGGTGGCTAGGAAGTCGTGAGTGTCGGCGTGAACCCCGGTGGAGACACGGAGGCGAACCGGCTGAACCTTGTCCATGGCTGCGGCAATCGAGGCGATGCGCTCGATCTCGATGTCGGAGTCGATCACGATGGCACCAACACCGGCGGAGATGGCGCGGCCAATCTCACCAGGTGACTTGTTGTTGCCGTGAAGTCCGATGCGCTCGGCTGGAATGCCTCCGGCGAGGGCGGCTGCCAACTCACCCGAGGTGGAAACATCGATGCTCATACCAAGTTCGTCCACCCAAGGCACAATGCCGGTGCAGAGGAATGCCTTGGAGGCGTAATAGACCTTGGCGGTGGTACCAATGCGCGCGGCGGCATCGGTGAGGGCAAGCTTCACAGCGGTGGCACGATTGCGGAAATCCTGCTCATCAATGACATACAGCGGGGTGCCAAACTGGTTGGCCAACTCATCCACGGTCAAGCCACCGATGCTGAGCTCGCCGGCCGAGTCACGGTGCGCGGTTGCCGGCCAAACCTTGGTGCTGATGGCGTTTAGGTCGGCTGGCGCCTTTAGCCAGTCCGGGGCTAGCTGAGTGCTGTGCTTGGCCATGACTACATCCGCTCCGGTGCGCTCACGCCGAGCAGGGCAAGGCCGTTGCGCAGGACAACGCCGGTTGCCTCGTTGAGCCAGAGACGGGTGCGGTGAACGCTCTCAACCTCGCCGCCACTGAGCGGAGTCACTCGACAGTTGTCGTACCAACGGTGGTAGGCGCCGGCAACCTCTTCGAGGTAGCGGGCAACGCGGTGCGGTTCGCGGAACTCTGCGGCCTGGGCAACTGTGCGTGGAAGCTCGCTGAGTTTGGCCAGCAACTCGCCCTCGGAGGCGTGGTTGAGAAGTTCCGGCATGAATTCGGTGCGCTCAACGCCTAGGCTGGCGGCATTGTTTGCCACCTGCTTGGTGCGGGCGTGCGCGTACTGAACGTAGAAGACAGGGTTGTCGTTGGTGCGCTTGGAGAGCTGCTCGAGGTCGATGTCCAGCTGCGAGTTGGCGCTGGAGCGAGCCAGTGCGTAGCGAGCGGCATCAACACCGACGGCGTCGACCAGGTCTTCCATGGTTACAACGGTTCCCGCGCGCTTGGACATGCGAACCGGCTGACCGTCGCGCATCAGGTTGACCAGCTGGCCAATCAGGATTTCCATGTTCACGCCAGGCTCGTCGCCGAATGCCGCACAAAGTGCCATCATTCGAGGAACATAACCGTGGTGGTCTGCGCCAAGCATGTAGATGCAGCGGTCAAAGCCGCGGCTGCGCTTGTCGAGGTAGTAGGCAATGTCGCCAGCGATGTAGGCGGCGTCGCCATCGCTCTTGATAACCACGCGGTCGCGGTCGTCACCAAAGTCGCTGGAGCGGAGCCATACCGCCCCGTCTTGCTCAAAGATGTGGCCCAGTTCACGCAGGCGCTCAATGGAACGCGCCACCGCACCCGACTCGTAGAGCGAGTTCTCGTGGAAGTAGACGTCGAAGTCAACGCCAAAATCGTGCAGGCTCTGACGGATCTCGCCGAACATGAGCTCAACACCGTACTCGCGGAATTTCTCCTGCGCCTCGTCGTCTGGCAGGGCCAAAATGTCATCCGCGGTTCCGGCCAGAACGCGGTCGGCAATTTCACCGATGTACGCGCCGCCGTAGCCGTCCTCCGGGGCCTCGAGGCCGCGGGCACGAGCCAGCAGGCTGCGAGCAAAGCGGTCGATTTGGGCACCGTGGTCGTTGAAGTAGTACTCGCGGGTAACCTCGGCACCCTGGGCAATCAACACGCGAGCGAGCGAATCACCGAGCGCGGCCCAGCGGGTTCCACCCATGTGGATAGGGCCGGTTGGGTTGGCCGAGACAAACTCAAGGTTGATGCGCTGCCCAGCTAGGTCGCTGCCGGTTCCGAAGGCCTCGCCTGCCTCCAGAATGGTCTTGGCCAGTTCACCGGCGGCTGCTGCATCAAGGGTTATGTTCAGGAAGCCAGGTCCGGCAATGTCCACTGCAGCAACGCCTGCAACCGCACGCAGCTCGGCTGCCATCAGTTCGGCCAGCGCGCGAGGGTTGGTTCCGAAGGCCTTGGCCAGCTGCAGGGCAGCGTTGGTGGCCCAGTCTCCGTGCTCACGATTCTTGGGGCGCTCCACCACCACATCGGTGGGCAGGCTGCCAGCGCCGAGCGTACCGGCGGCCTGAAGGCCAACCAGGATACGCACGATTGCGGCAGAAAGATCTGCAGGAGTCACAACATTCCTCACGGACTAGAAGTTTTACCCACGGGAATATCGGTCAAAAACACGAGAAAACACCCGAAAAATGGCTATTTAAAGCATACCGAATGCCCATTTGCCCCGTTTGAGAGGCCGTAACTAACCGCGATACATTGCATCGATGTTAGAAAACGCCTTGACCATGGTGAGTTTGCCCGCAAACCACTGGGTGAGGTTGGTCCAAATCTGTCCGGTTGCTCCGTTTGGCGCGCGGAGAATTTCGTCGAAGCCGATGCTTCGAGATGAATACAGAATGGCCGCCACCGCCTGCCGGAGCGGTCCCGGATAGGAGCTGACCGGGAAGCTGTAGTGGGGGTTGAAAATCCAACCCTGCTTTGCCAGGACATGACTGCCGAATCGCTCACCCATAAGGTACTTGGCCACCTTCACAGTGCCTGGGGTATTCATGGCCACCGATGCGAGAACGCCGCTGACCAGGGTTGCCGGGGTTCCGCCCACCGGGGTTGGCAACTGGAATACCTTGACGGAGTTTGACTTACCGCTGGCAATTTCTTGCTGAATGGCGGCCGGAAAGCTGGAGATGGAATTGAGCGAACCCAGCAGGTACATGCACTGACCAGCGGCTTTGCTGTTGGCAAATAGACCGTTAGCGGTGGTTGCGCCAAAGTTTCTAATACTCGCACCCGGGCCGCCACCCATCACCATTCCCGGTGCCAGAAGAGTCTGGGCCACCCGATTGCCCGCAGCGGTTACTACTCCCTTGGTCCAGGTGAGGGTGCCGTGCAGCCAGGCGTCGTATTTGCCCACCCCGCCGAGCCGAAGAACGTACGCCTTCATCCACTCATCCGCCGGGTAGCCAGTGGCCGATCCAGCCTCCAACCCGAGGCACCAGGGCCAGGCCTGGCCAGTCTTCACGATGCTGGCTTCCATGCTCTGTAGCTGCCCATCATTCTGGGGCAACCGGAGGCCGGCCTTTTTGAATGCAGCCGGGTTGGCAAACACCAGATCCTTAGGATTTGCGGCAATCGGAAGACCAAGGAGCTGGTTGTTCGCAACAGCCACCTTGTCCCAGCCGTATGCCAGGGTCTTCTTGACTGAGGTGATTCCGCCGGTCCCCAGGACCTTACTCAACGGCACCAGTGCGGCTGCATTTTGATCCAGGTTTTCTGGTTCATCCCAAAGCACAATGTTTGGCTTGGCGTTAGATTTCAAAACCACACCGATGCTGGAGTCGAAGTTTGCCAGCGGCGTGTAGCGCACATGGATGCCGCTTTCGGGCGGAAACTCCTGGTCAAGTTCCTGTTGCATCGCCGCGGCTTCTAGGCCACTCCAGGATCCATAGATGCCGACTGCTTCAACGGCCACAGCGGGTTGAATCCCCATCGATGCGATTATTGCGATTGCCAAAGTGGCCACAGTCAAACCGGGTGCGCTAAATCTAGGCACTTGAACTCCCCTTCATCGGTGCCTGACACGCACCAATGATTGGAGGCTAAACCCGTTGCCTAAAGCACGAGGTTAAAACAAAGTGGCGGCCACCTATTAGGTGACCGCCACTTTTCCTAGGAAAGGTAGACCCAGGATTTAATTACTTGACCGAGCCTGCGGTGAGTCCGCGGACGAAGTAACGCTGGAGGCTGAAGAACACGGTCAGTGGAACCAGAACCGAGATCAAACAGCCGGCCATCACGATCTGCCAACCCTCACCGTGCTGTCCGAGCATGGACAGAATCTGGTAGGTCATGACTGTGTGGTTACCCACGAACATGAAGGCGATGAAGTAGTCGTTCCAGACCCAGAGGAACTGGAAGATTGCGAACGAAGCCAGTGCCGGAACCGACATTGGAATGATTAGACGCCAGAAGATCTGGAAGTGGCTGGCACCGTCAATACGGGCGGCCTCAATCAGAGCGTGTGGCAGGGTCATCATGTAGTTGCGCAGGATGTATACCGCCAGCGGCATAGCGAATGCACTGTGCACTATCCAACCAGCTGGGTACTCGCCACTGAAGTGGAAGTCGCCGTATTCATTGCCAGGGATGGTCATTAGCCACTTGTCCAGGGCTACGAACATCTGCAGGATTGCCACGATGGCAGCCTGCAGAGGCACCACCATAAGACCGATGATCATCGAGAACCAGACCTCACGGCCACGGAACTCGAGGAAGGTGAAACCGTAGGCAGCGAAGGCTGCGAAGGTAATCGGCAGGATGGTTGCCGGAACAGCAATAGCAACAGTGGCAAAGAATGCAGGCCCGAGGTTCCAGGTGTTGCTGAATACACCCTCGAATGCACTTAGGGTCCAGTGCTGGTGGAATGGATCAAAGATTGCAGTCCACCAACCGGTGTGAACCGAGTCGCTCTGGGTGCGGAAAGCGGTAACCAGAAGTCCGATGGTTGGTAGCAGCCAGATGGCAACCACAATCAGCATGACCAGGGTGGAACCTGGCTTGAAGTTCTTGAAGCGCTGCAGCGCCGAAGTGTGCTGGCTCATCGGAGCTCCTCCTGCTTGCGGTAGGTGCGAATCTGGTAAATCATGACCGGGATGATGGCAAGCATCAGCAGAACCACAACAGCGCTGGCCTTACCGGTGTCGTTGTAGACGAAGTACTCGAGGAAGAAGTCCACACCCAAAACGTTGGTGTGGAAGTTTCCACCGGTCATACCCCAGATCACATCGAAGATCTTCATGGTGGAGATTAGTACGGTGATGAAAACCGAAACAGCGGTGACGCGAATCTGCGGAAGCACAATTCTGTAGAACGACTGCCAAGCGTTGGCGCCATCGATGGCTCCCGCCTCAACGGTCTCCTCAGGCACAGCCTTGATTGCGGCCGAAAGCAGAGTCATTGCGAAGCCTGCGTTACCCCACAGCACAACGACCATGATGAGGAGGCTGTTAAGGCTGAAGGTCTCGGCCTGCATCCAGGCAACTGGAGTTCCACCAAAGGCCTTGACGATTGCGTTGAGCATACCGATCTGGGTGTCGCCCGAGTCCCACTGGTAGTTAAGGCGCCAGATGGACGAAGCAGCTACGAACGAAATGGCCATCGGCATGAAGATGATGGACTTGAAAACACGTTCGCGGATTGAACCTAGACGGTCTGTAAGGGTTGCGATGGCAATACCAAAGACCACGGTGGTGATTGGGACCACGGCAACCCACAGGAAGTTGTTGAATACCGTGGAAACAAAGTTGGGGTCGCGGAAGAGGCGAGCAAAGTTATTGAAACCAACCCATGCTGTGGAGTCTGCGTTCATGAACGCGAAGGTCACGGTCTGGATAGTTGGGTACACCAGCAGGCCGCCAACCAGAAGGAGGACCGGACCGATGAATACGTATGGGCGGAGGCTCTTGCCAACCTTTTCTGGGAAAAGGTTTACGAGCCAGTTCAAAAAGATGTAAAAAGCGAAGGTCGCTAGAGGACCAACGATAATCGCGATAATCGCGATCAGAATGTCTTGCATTCCGGGTTCCTTCCCTGAAACTTCAGAAGGTTTGTGCCTTATTTTTGCCTATTGCTAGGCGTTGTGTGTAACCACTCTATGGGATGCGGTTCCACATAGATAAAAAGTTGGCGGGAAGAGGGAACTCTTCCCGCCAACTCTAGTTTTACCTAGGTAATCGAGATGATTACTGGTTGTAGGAGGCGTCGATCAGGTCGAATGCCTGCTTCATGGTCTCCTTGCCAGCGAACCAGTTGGTCAGCTCGCTCCACTCGGTCTTGTTGACCTGAGGTGGTGCCTGGTCCGAGCCGTCGAAGCCGAAGCCCTTGGCCGAAGACAGGATGGTTGCGAACTGGCGGTTCAGACCCGAGAAGTACGACACTGGGAAGGTCTTGTGAGGGCTCAGGAAGCCCGAAGCCTTAGCAGCGTAGACCTTGCTACCCATCTTGTCGCTCATGATGTAAGCGGCAACCTTGGCAACTGCTGGGTTGTTGTGGAATACACCAGCGGTGTCTCCACCACCGAGTACAGCGTTGTAGCCACCGGCTGGGGTTGGGTAAGCGAATACGCCAACGTGGGTGTAGTCGCCAGCCTTGAGCTCAGCCTGGATTGCGTCTGGGAAGAAGCCAGTGATGAACGAACCCTGCTTGAGCAGAGCACAGGCACCCTTAGCCTTGTCAGTCTGGAACAGACCCTGAGTGGTTGCCAGGCCGAAGAAACGGCTGGTTACACCAGCGCCGCCACCCTGGGTCTGACCGGAAGCCAGAAGGGTGTCTGCAAGGGCGTTACCGGCCTTGACGATGCGAGGGTCGTTCCAGTGAACCTTGCCGGCCCACCACTGGTTGTAAACCGAAACACCGGCGTTCTTCAGTACGAGCTCCTCCATCCAGTCGGTCAGCGACCAACCGGTAGCGCCACCCGACTCGGTACCAGCACACCATGGGTATGCCTTGCCCGAAGCGGCGATGGTGCTCTGCAGAGCTGCGAAGTCAGTGGCGTTCTTAGGAACCGACCAGCCGTTGGCCTTGAATACTGCTGGGTTGTAGAAAACGATCGACTTCAGGTTTGCCGAAACTGGCAGACCGTAAGTGGTGCTTCCCGACTTTGCCAGAAGCTCGAAGCCTGGAACGAAGGTCTTTACGATTGGGGTGAACTGGGCACCGAGTACCTGGTTCAGAGGAACAAGCTTGCTCTTCTGAGCGAGCAGTCCACCTGGCTGTGGCCACAGGGCGATGTCAGGAGCCTGACCTGCCTTGATCTTGGTGGTGATGTCAGTGTCGAAGCTAGCGAGCGAGGTGTACTTGACGGTGATTCCCGACTTTGGTGGGAATGCAATGTCGAGCTCGTCCTGGAATGCAGCAGCGTCTCCAGCAGCGTAACCACCGAAGATGGTGACGGTGCGGGTAGCAGCGTGTGCAGCGCCGAGACCGAGCGAAGTTGCAGCAACAGCAGCGATTGCTACCGATGCGGCGAGGCGAGTTGCCTTCTTCATAGTGTCTTTTCCTTTCCTATGAACACCAAACCAAACCCGTTTAGTGTCTGCAGAAAAGACTAAATACCTAAAGCGCAAAAAATAACTAAATAAAGGCAACCGTTATCAAATCTTTGTAACCGCTTGCAGATTTACTGTTGGATTGTGTGAAAACACCCCTCAGGTGAGCGGTTTTGAGCCTTGAATCGTTATAAACAGGGGTTTCTCCGTTATGTAAACGCTTGCTGTTTTCAAGGCTTTTTCGCTGCAAAAATTGCAAAACCGCCAGCGAAAGCTAGTCCTTAGCCACTAGTCCGCGCTCTGGGGTTGCTGTAACAGGAATTGGGTCGCATAGACGCCCTATAAATTCCCCACCGGCTTCGCCTTCCTGGCCAAAGTTGTCAAATCCAATCAAGTTCCAGCCGCCATCGCGTCCCTGAATTAGTCGCGCTGCGTAAACCAGACGATCCTCAAAGGCTCGAGCTCGGTTGAAGTCCAGGCCCGTTAGGTCGGCATTACAGGAGACGCTATAGGTTGCGTCGCGCTGTCCAAACTCCGCTAAGCGGTCAGCATCCAACTCGCGCCAGCCGCAGCAGAACACCACAACCGGAACCCCATCCACAACTTCAAACTGGAACACCTCAAGCTGACCAAACCCCTGGTGCGGTTGGCTCAGCGCTGGCTGCACGGTCCAGTTGCGCAAATCGGCGCTGGTGGCATGCCCCATCACTCCCCTGGTTCGCACATTTCCGCCCACCGATGCCTCGGCGCGCGCGGTTACCAGCATGTGCCAGACCTCCGATGCATCGGTGCCCGCAGAAACGCCGACCGCAGCCGCACCGGTACTTACCCCCTTGGGGAAGCGGAACACCCACGGGTCACGCCATGCTTCGTCATGCCATTCCGGCTGGTTCAACTTTTCGTACCAGGTTGGGTCCGCCTTGGCCAAAGGCTGGCTCGAGACCTTCTCCCAGACCAGTAGGTCTCTGGAAGTCGCGGCGCCCACAGTTTGCACGTCTCCGCCATCGGCGCGACTGGTTCCCGTGTAGAACATCCACCACAGCCCGTCGTCACCACGAACCACAGAGCCAGTCCAGGTGGTCCAGGAATCGAACGCCTCAGGGGCATCGGAGACTATGAGCGCGTCCCGCACAACTGTCCAGTTAGTTAGGTCATTACTGATTGCGTGACCGATGATGGGGTGGCGGTGACGGCGAACAGGGTCGCCGAGGGCGCGCGAGGCGTGCAGATAGAAGGCGTGGTAGCGCTCGCCGTCGAACACGTACCAGGAGTCCCAGATCCACTTGTCGGCCAATTCGAGAGCCATAGTTGTTAGCCTTTCACGCCAGAGGATGCGATGGATGCCACAAATGCTCTTTGAAATGCAACGAATAGCACTAGAACTGGCAAAGTGATGATTGTTGTGTAGGCCATTATTTCTCCCCAGAGGGTGTCGAGCTGGAAGAAATACTGAAGGCCAACTTGAACGGGTCGAAGGTTCTCTTCCTGGATGGTCATGATTGGCCAAAGGTAAGCATTCCAGACAGGAAGAAAATTCAAGATTGCGCTGGTTGCAAATGCAGGACCGGCCAGAGGAATGATTACCCGTCGGTAAATCGTCCACCAGCTGGCGCCGTCGATAAGTGCGGCCTCGTCCAACTCCTTTGGAATCGACTTGAAGTACTGGGCAAACAGGAAAATGCTGAAAGCGCTAGCCACAAAGGGCAGAATCTGCACCTCATAGGTGTTCATCATTCCTTGATGGTAAGAAGCCACGCCGTTTGCAAAACTCACCCATGGCAATTTGGAAACCAAAAATACCATTGGAATCGCAATGGTCTCGAAAGGAACCATCAACAATGCGATGAGCAGACCAAGCACGATTCCTCGCCCTTTCCAAGTCACACGGCTCAGGGCAAACCCCGCGAGCGAATTAACCACGAGCCCTAGCAAAACCACAATTGCGCTCGTTACAGCTGAGTTGGCAAGGAACTGAAGTACCGGCACACGTTCGAACACCCCAACATAGTTGGCGAATGATATTTTCCCCAGGGGCAGAAACGCCTTGAATGAATGCAGGTCCACGAAAATCTGCTGATCCGGCTTCAGAGAAGAGACAATCATAAAGATCATAGGGAATGCAAAAACAAGAGTGACTAGAGCCCCAAAGGTGTAATAGAAGGCTGCACCTAGGCGCAAACGCCTGACTGTTGCTGCGAATTTTGGTTCGGATTTAAAACCAGACATGTTGCTATTCCTTTTCCCGAGTCAGCCAGCGCTGAACGAGTGAGATTGTGAGAACGATTCCAAAGAATACGACCGCAATAGTTGAGCCATAACCCATCTGCTGTCGCCCATAGGCGGCCAGAAAGGCTTGGTACACCAGCGTCGTCGTCGAATCCAGCGGGCCACCCTGAGTCATTACATTGACCTGAGCGAACAGGCCGAACGCCGCAATGGTGATTGTGATCAAAATGAAGATTCGCGTGTTCTTCAGCCCCGGCCAGGTGACATGCAAAAAGCGCTGCCATGCGTTGGCGCCATCGATTGTTGCCGCCTCGTAAAGTTCACCTGCAATGGTCTGAAGACCGCTTAGCCAAATAATCATGTGGAATCCCACCGCCTGCCAAATGCTCATGATGATGATGGCGAAAAGCGAAGTTTTTGGATTGCCGAGCCAGTCGACGGACACCCATGCCGGATCAACTAGCTTGATCATGTTGTTGATGAGGCCGTCTTTTTGGTACATAAACAGCCAGAGGATGGAGATCACAATCATGGAAGTCACAACTGGAATAAAGATGATTGTTCTGAAGAAATTGCTGCCAATGCGTTTTAGGTTTACGAACAACGCAAGTAAGAGTGCCAAGCCGGCCTGGATTGGAACAACCACACAGACAAACACGAGTGTGTTGAGAAGAGATTTCCAGAAAAGCGGGTCGCCAGCCAGGATGTAGAACTTAGATTTGCCTCCATTGATGAGCCAAGAAGAAAGTTCGGACTTGAGGTGGAGCGGGTCAACTCCGTGCTGGATGTCTCGGGCAGCGGGAAACTCGAGCAGGCCAGATGCTGTTCGCAGAAGGTGTCCCGACTGGTCGTGAAGCGGCGAAACGGTCCGGAATTCAATCGACAGGAGGCGCCAAAAATTGTCCAATCCAACGAATGTTGGTGGAGTTGGGGATACCAGGCGCGCGTTAAAAAGCGACAACCCAAATGCCAGCAAAGTAGGTGCAACGGTAAAAACCAGAATCAGGATTAGTGCTGGCAGGATTGCTAAACGACCGAAGTTGGCCTCTTGGCGCTTGGCTACGCTTGGCCTGTTTCGGAGGCGCATTTTGGATAACTGAGACATCTGGGTTCCTTGATGCTGAAATGCACTTCAGCCTGATCTTGCGGGCGGAAAGGACGGCTTTGCTAGGTTCTTAGTTCTGGCAAGTGGGCGCACCGGGGAAAGGTGCCCGGTGCGCCTACCTAACAACTACAAATCTCTACTTGTAGTAGTTGTTGCTTGCCAGGTCGGTGTTGATGGTATCCACCGCGGTGTCGAGCGAAGTCTTGACGTCTCCGCCGTTCATGATGTCGGTGGCTGCCTTCTCAAATGCCTTCGAGATGACTGGGTATCCCGGGGTTGGAGGGCGCTTGAGTCCGAGCTTGGCGCTCAGGCTTGGGAACACCTGGTAAGGGCTTCCTGCCTTGTAAAGGTCAGACTTTGCAGCCGCTGCTGCGGTTGCAGGAATCAGGCCAATTCCGTTTGAGAAAGCCACAAGGTACTTGGTCTGAGTTGCGTACTTGATCCAAGCGTTAGCGGCGGCTGCGTGCTTAGAGCCTGCGGACACACCCCACTGCCAGGAAGAGGTACCAATGTGGGCTCCGTTGCCGAAGTCTGGAGTCGGCAGGAATACCAAGTCATCGCCATACTTCTTGTAGGCGTCCGTTGCAGCCCAGTTTCCGTTGAACTGTAGTGCTACATCGCCACTAATGAAGCCTTCGCGACCACCCGTTTCTTTAGGGTTTACATAGCCCTGAGTGAACAGACCCTGCCACCACTTGCCCCAGGTGACTGCGGCTGCGCCATTCAGTGTGCCCTCGGCGGTCTTGTAACCCTTACGGTTGATGAGATCGCCACCGAAAGACTGCAGCCAAGGGCTGAAGCCATATGGGTACCACTCACCGGTCCAACCGGTGCCCATGTCAAGCGCGTACTTGAACTTGCCACTTGCCTTGATGGTCTTAAGCGCTGCGTTAAATTCCGCACCAGTCCATGGCTTGGCAACAGTTGGGATTCGAATTCCCAGGTCATTCAGAACGCTCTTGCGAGCGAAAACTGCGCAAGCTGCATCGTATAGACCAAGCGAGTACAACTTTCCGTTGTAGACGCCCTGAGTACCTGGCATGAATTCCTTAGTGACGCTGGACGGAATGCTAAGTGGCTGAATGTACTTACCCCAAGCCCAGTTAGGCATGTTAGGACCGTCCATATCCAGAATGTCGGGCAGGCTGTTGGACGCGGCTGCGGCAACAACTGACTCGTTGTAGTCCGCTTGTGGGAACTTCTTAATAAATACCTGGTACTTCTTCTGCGAAGCGTTGAAATCGGTAGTGATCTTCTGGATTACCTTGAGCTCCACTGGGTTTCCAGCTGCGTGGGTCCAGAGTGTTACCTGTGCTGGCGCGGCATAAGCCGCGGTACCCAGCGATACAGCGGCGGTTGCCAGGATGGCAACGCCAGCAATGGTTTTAGCGAAACGCATTGCATCTCCTTTTGGTTCGTTGGTATGGGTTTGATTACTGCTCTGTTGAATCGCTTACTGGCCCTGGTGCTAAACCGATTTAGTAAAACGATTTAGTTTGAAGATAGTAGGTTTTAAATCGATTTAGCAAACCGAACCTATTACATTTGAATAACAAGTTGTTTAGCAGGGCGTTTAGCAGGATTTAGAAGAAAGGTAGGCTTTCGGCATGGCCAAGACTCGAACTACCCTCGCAGACGTTGCCCGCGAGGCTGGCCTATCAAAAACTGCGGTCAGCTTCGCCTTGAACAATCCAGAAGGTTCGCGCCTATCCCCCGACGCAATTGAGCGTGCTCGGTCGGCTGCAAAAAAGTTGAACTACACCCCCAACTTTGCCGCCCGTACTCTGAGGACTCAGCGCACACACAGCCTAGGTTTTCTTTCAAGCGATGTTGCAGTAACTCGTTTTGCTATGGCGATGATTGCGAGTGCTCTGAGAATGGCGGATACCCATGACATGGCGCTGCTCATAGCCGAGACAGGCACCGATGCGAAACGTGCAAAACGTGCAACGCAGGCGCTTTTAGACCGGCAAATAGATGGTTTAATCGTCGCCGAAATGGGTGCTAAGCAAGTAGATCTGCCAGACGTGCCAACTGGACTGCCAGTGATTTTCGCAAACGCACTCGGCCCTTCAGGAACCGTGTCCATCCTTCCGGACGAATCCGGGGGAGCAACTGACGTAGTCAATGAACTGCTCTCAGGCAAATACCGTTCGTCAATCTTGATTATCGGCGGGCACCCCGTTCTGGAGACCGACCTTCGCAGATCTGCCACAATCGGCACTCGCATGCGAGCGATTCGCGAGGCGCTCGTGGCAGGTGGTGTGAGCACCTGGAGCGAAGAGAAATCCATGGCGTGGAATCCTGACCTCGGCTATCAAACGATAAAAAGGCTGGCGGCCGAGGAGAAAATGCCCGATGCTGTTATTGCCTTGAACGACAACATCGCCCTGGGAGTTTATTCCGCTTGCAATGAACTGGGGATTGTCATTGGGAAAGACATTTCCGTTGTTTCATTCGACGATGACGAACTCATATCCCACCTGCGGCCGGGGCTTACTACTTCGAGACTGCCCTACGCGGAAATTGGCGAAGTAGCAGTAAAAGGGCTAGTCGAGAAACCCCTAGAACCTGGGGTTCACCTTATTCCCATGCCCCTTCAGGTGCGGGCATCGGTGGCCAAAGGTTAGACTTTACTGAACCCTTTGCCCCTATAGCTCAGGGGATAGAGCGCCGCTCTCCGGAGGCGGAAGCGTAGGTTCGAATCCTACTAGGGGCGCATGTTTGGAATCCATTGGCTAGACCCGCACCTGCTCATTTCTGAATTGAATGGGTTGGCGCTCTTTGTCATTCTTGCCATGGTCTTCGTTGAGACCGGCCTGCTGGTTGGATTCTTCCTCCCTGGTGACTCGCTGCTGTTTGTGACTGGTCTGGCCGTTGCCCACGGTGACATTCAGGTTGGCGGTACCGTGGTGCCGATCTGGCTCATGTGTTTGCTCATCTCGCTGGCCGGTTTCCTGGGCGACCAGACCGGATACTGGATTGGCCGTCGCTCCGGTCACGCACTCTTCAACAAGCCAAACTCGCGCCTTTTCAAGCACGAGAACGTGGAGAAGACCCACGCCTTCTTCGAGCGCTACGGTTCGCGCGCAGTCATCCTGGCTCACTTCGTTCCGGTTATGCGCACCTTCGTTCCAGTGGCTGCCGGCATCGGTGAAATGGAATACCGCAAGTTCCTGCGCTACAACATCATTGGTGTGATTGGTTGGGGCACCGGCGTAACCCTGCTAGGCGTATTCCTTGGCGGGTTCCAGGTTGTGGCTGACCACATTGACCTATTCACAATTGGTTTCGTGGTGCTTAGCACCATCCCAATCTGGATTGAAGGCCTGCGTGCCCGCAGGGCAGCCAAGCTTGAAGAAGACGAGCGCAAGGCTAACGACTAAAGTCCGTACTCGCTCAAGTAGCCGGCCAGCTGCTCTAGCGCCAATGCGCGGTGGCTCAGCGCGTTCTTCACTTCGGGTTCCAGCTCAGCCGCGGTAACCGCAAAGCCCTCAGGCACGAAGATTGGGTCGTACCCAAATCCGTGCTCGCCGTGCTCCTCGGTGGCAACCGACCCCGGCCAGATTCCAGTAAAGCTGAGTTCCGCATCGGCGGTAACCAAAGCGATGGTGCAGACGAAACTGGCGGCGCGGTGCTGTTGTGGAACGTCAGCTAGCTGAGCCAGCAGCAGACGGCGGTTGGCAACCGAGTCGCGTCCTCCAGTCCAGCGGGCGCTGAAGATTCCCGGGGCTCCGCCAAGCACCTCGACCGCGATGCCAGAGTCATCGGCCATGGCCGGTTTGCCGGTGTGGGCAAAGGCAGCCCGGGCCTTGATGAGTGCGTTCTCCAGGAAGGTCACTCCGTCTTCAACCGGCTCCGGGCCATCATAGCCCAGGACTGTCAGGCCAGGCACCGATGCACCCAGGATGGCCTGAACCTCCTGCACCTTGTGGGAGTTGTGAGTGGCTAGGACCAGTTCCATCGGTGTCTCCTGCTAAACCCGCGGCTACTTGCCCAGCTCAGCGGCGAGCGCCTCGGCCTGAATCTTGGCCAGGCTGGCGTTACCCTCTAGGGCGAGGTCGAGCAGCAGGTTGAGTTCGTCACGGTCGAACGGAGCGCCCTCCGCGGTGCCTTGCACCTCAACAAACTTTCCTTCGCCGGTAACCACCACGTTCATATCGGTCTCGGCGCGCACATCCTCGGTATAGGCGAGGTCAAGCATCGGTGCGCCGTCAATGATGCCAACAGAGATAGCAGAAACCGAACCGGTGAGAACCTTGGCGCGGGCTGGGATGTGGCCTTTGGCCTTGCCCCAGGCGATTGCGTCAGCCAGCGCCACGTAGGCGCCGGTGATTGCTGCGGTGCGGGTGCCACCGTCGGCCTGAAGCACGTCACAGTCGATCACGATGGTGTTTTCACCGAGGGCCTTGACGTCGACCACAGCGCGCAAGCTACGGCCAATCAGGCGACTGATCTCGTGGGTGCGGCCACCAATCTTGCCCTTTACCGACTCGCGGTCGCTGCGGTCGTGGGTAGCGCGTGGCAGCATGGCGTACTCGGCGGTTACCCAACCCTCGCCCTTGCCAACCTTCCATCGTGGCACCGATGCGGTGAAGCTGGCGGTGCAAAGCACCTTAGTGCCTCCAAAGCTGATGAGCGCCGAACCCTCGGCGTGGTCGCTCCAACCGCGTTCGATGGTCACTGGGCGGTGGTCGGCGTTGCTGCGGCCGTCAATGCGGGTCAAAGTAGTTCCTCAGGGATGTTGATGGTCTTGATGTTGATGGTCTCGGTGATTGGATAGGCCGTTGCGCTCTCCCCCGATGCACCTTCCGGCAGGTGCTCCACCACAGTCACCTCTGGTCCAAGGAATCGGCGGGCCAGGCGGCCGAATGGCTTGGCGTCACCGGTGGCCTGAAAGCGCAAGGTTGGGGCATCGGTGCTGGTGCGAAGCAGGTTGTTGGCCACCAGAATGCGATAAACATCCTTGGCAGTCTCGTCCGCGGAGGACACAAGCGTAACGTCGTCGCCCATCACGTAGCTGATGGCTCCGGAGAGCAGCGGGTAGTGAGTACAACCGAGAACCAGGGTGTCAACTCCGGCGGCCTTGATTGGTGCGAGGTAGGTCTCGGCGGCGGCCATGATTTCGGGTCCGCTAGTGATTCCACGCTCCACGAAGTCAACAAACTCCGGGCAGGCGGCCGAGGTGATCTTCAAGTCCACTGCGGCGGCGAAGGCATCGTCGTAAGCCTTAGATGCAACCGTGGCGGCGGTGCCGATGACACCCACGTGCTGGTTGCGGGTGGCGGATACGGCACGGCGAACTGCCGGCTGAATTACCTCAACAACTGGGATGCCCCGGCCAACGGTGTACCGCTCTCTGGCGTCTCTCAAGACTGCGGCGGAAGCGGTGTTGCAGGCGATTACCAGGACCTTGACTCCCTCATCAACCAGGCGATCCATTACGGAGAGCGCCAGTTCGCGAACCTGCTGCAGTGGTCTAGGGCCGTAGGGGCCGTTGGCGGTGTCGCCAACGTAGATGATCGACTCGTTGGGCAGCTGATCGATGATTGCGCGGGCCACGGTAAGGCCGCCAACCCCGGAATCAAAGATGCCAATCGGTGCGTCGTTCACGCTAGAAGTTTACTTGGGCGCACTTGCGCCAGCCGGAGCTACTTGGTGTCGCCGCCCTCGGCTGGTGGCTCTGGGCGAAGACCCTGGTAGATCTCCTTGCAGGTTGGACAGACCGGGAACTTCTGAGGATCGCGTCCGGGAATCCACTTCTTGCCGCAGAGCGCAGTCACTGGGTTACCCAGCACCGCAGACTCAACGATCTTGTCCTTCTTCACATAGTGCGAGTAGCGCTCGTGATCGCCAGGCTCAATTACCTGTTGCTCTTCGCGCTCCAGAAGGGTGGAGTTGGCAGTCTGGCCACCGATGCCGCCGGCACCGAGGTCATCGTTCTCGAAATTGCTCACGAGTTAATTATTCAGGTTTACGGCGTTACCCAGAGTCACAACAACCTGGATGGTCTTGCCACCGCGAAGCACGGTTAGTGTCACCTTGGTTCCCGGGGCGAGTAGGCGCACATCGGCGGTGAGGTCAGTTGCGCTGTTCACGGCCTTGCCGTTGAACTCGGTAACCACGTCGCCCACCTGCAGTCCGGCCTTACCTGCAGGACTGTTTGGCATGAGCTTGGCAATCTTGGCACCGATGCTGAACCCGCCACTGCCGCTGTTAGACATGGCATCGGAGACATAGGCGCCCAGCATTGCGTGGCTAGCCTTACCGGTCTTGATGATTTCCTGTGCGATGCGATAGGCGTTGTTCGAAGGAATGGAGAAGCCCACACCGATGGAACCACTCTGACTGCCGCTCGAACTTGAACCGGCCGACGCGATGGCCACATTGATACCCAGCACCTGACCCTGATCGTTCACGAGGGCACCACCCGAGTTGCCCGGGTTGATTGCCGCGTCGGTTTGGATCACGGTGAGGTTGATGGCGTTCTGGTTGCTGCTGCCGCCCTGCAGGAATTGAAGTCCGCCTCCACCGTTGCTGTTCTCTGGAGCGGCGCTGTTGGCAACCTGAATGGTGCGGTTAAGGGCACTAACAATGCCGCTGGTGACAGTGGCGTCGAGGCCGAGCGGGGCGCCGATGGCAACCACGTTGTCACCCACGTTTACCTGGTCGCTGTTTGCGAACGTGGCCGGGGTGAGCGAGCCAAGCGGGTTGACTTTAATTACTGCAAGATCGTTGGTTGGGTCGGTGCCCACAATGGTTGCCGCGTAAACTTTGTCGCCCGCAGTCTTGACCTCGATGACCGGGTTGGCGGTTGCACCCTCGAGGGTAACCACGTGAGTGTTTGTGAGAATATAGCCGGTCTTGGTGATGACCACACCTGAGCCGCTGCCGGAGTTGCCATTTGAATCTGCAACTGAAATGGTGACCACCGATGGTTCCGCTTTCTGCGCGACCGCGGTGACCCAGTTGACTCGTGAGGTGTCGTTGACAATTACGGTTCCGGCACCAGAGTTCATGCTGGCCGCTGTCACGCCTACGCCAGCACCGACAATGCCACCCATGGCCGCACCGATGATGATTCCGGTCATGGCCGAGTGCTTGAACAACTGGCGATTTAGCTTGGTGAACACTCCCCCGGCGGCTGCCTGATTGGCACCGGCCTGAATGCCGCTGGTGTCATAGACGAATTGGCTGCTGTGGTTGGAGTCAGTCATTGATGCTGTTACCTTTCCAAACTTGGTTCGCGTTTAGTGTCGCAAGCCAGTCTGAGTAAATCCTGATAACAGCCTAAGAGTCCGCTGATTGCTTTTAAGAGCTAAGGGGTTACCAGCACGATGTTTGCCGAATTTTCATTTGCCTTGACGTCACCAACTGTGATCTCGACTGGTTTTGCCCAGAGTTGAATGGTGTCTGGATCCCTAAACCAGGTGCCTGAACGTAGCCGATACTCAACCCGGTAGGTCACGGCCAGCTGCACACTGTAGGTGCCTGCTTGCTCGTAACTGTGCTTGAAGTGCGCCACCGATGCCGCCTCCTCTCGTTGCGAACCATCGCCGAGGTTGAAAGCGAGCGCCAGCGGAGTGAACCTAACTACCACTGGCGAGCCAAGAAGTTTGGTCCGGCCCAACCTGGTTTTCTGATCTGTGGAAATGGCGGCGCTTGCTCCGACTGTTAGTCGAAGTGGCGAGGCGGAGACCGGGTCGATGGTGGGGCGAAACACTCCCCGATTGCCCCGGTTTCCTGTGAGGGTCTTGGGCCTGGGCTTTGGCTTGGGCTTGATGGTCACTTTTGGCAAAGGTTTTGCCGGCCCCTTCTTGAGCGGGGCAGCCACTATTCGCGTTGGCTTGGGCGTGGGCTTGGCCACGGGAACGGGTCTTACTTTCAGAGTTGGTTTTGGAACCGGCTTAGGCGCAATCTTTTTGAGCAAGCTTTTGGAGAGGCAGATGGTCACTAGGTCGCCGTCAACCTGGGAGCCAATGCTGGCGCTCGCCGAGACCTGATTTGAGTGTCGACACTGATTCGCCGCGGGCAGTTCGCGCGCTTGGGCCGACAATGCCTCGGTGGTAATCGAGTGAAACGGAATGGCGGCCGCGGCCAGCAGTGCCGCCCAGCGTAGTGCGGTGATGTGGTTTCTTGGCATGGAGTCAAGTTAGCTAAACCAGAACCTGCGAATTCAGAACTATCCACAGGCCACAAAACTAGCTAGCGGCTGGTTAAAGGCGAAGGCCCCTGGAGCACAGGGGCCTTCTAAATGGTTGCGGGGGCAGGATTTGAACCTACGACCTCCGGGTTATGAGCCCGGCGAGCTACCGAACTGCTCCACCCCGCGGCGAAGTACTAACTCTACCACAGATCAGGGTGGAGCGCCAACCGAGGAGCAATCGGCTGGCGCTCGGCCACTACTTTCCGTTGGACGCAGAGATGGCTGCCTGCACCGCAGCTGCAAGAGCCTTATCGGCCTTACCGTATGCGGTCCAGTCGTTTGCAGCCAGCGCCGCCGCCTTATCTGCGATTGCCTTCTTGGCTGCCTGAAGTGCAGCGTTGAGAGCTGCGTTTCCGGTAGCAACAGTGCCATTGCCCGAAGACGAGCCTGAGCCAGTGGTGGCTCCGCCGGCGCCCTGGTTGGAAGCACTTGTTCCAGAGCCGTCACCGGCAACAGCACCTGATGCTCCGCCAAACAGATCATTCAGCGCCGCATCTAGGGTGTCTTCGAAGGCAATCTGATCACCGAAAGCAACCAGCACCTTCTTGAGTAGCGGGAACGAAGTTTCGCCCGTGCTCTGCACGTAGACCGGCTGCACGTAAAGCAGACCACCACCAACCGGCAGGGTTAGCAGGTTTCCGTTTAGAACCTCGGTGCTTCCCTGGCGCAGCAGGTTGAGCAACTTACTCACGTCGGAGTCGGCGTTGAAGTTGTTCTGAACTTGACCGGGACCAGGAACCACGGTGTCACGAGGTAGGACCAGCAGTTGAAGCTTGCCGTAGTTGGCCGCCTTGACACCCTTTGTGGTGCCCGCGTTTGAATCGGCAACCAGGTATCCGGTGAGAACGTTTCGACTGGACTCACCCGTGGACTTAGGTATGTAGGTGGTGTACAGGCTGAAGTTTGCTTGCTTCACCAGCGGGGTCTGCATGCTCAGGTAGTAGGGAGGCTGAGGCAACTGGCTTGCCTTGCTTGGGTCGTTTGGAATCATCCAAGCGTCCTGCTGGGAGTAGAACGAACCCGCCTCGGTCACGTGATAGGTACCAAGCATGTTGCGCTGAATCTTGAACAGATCTGCCGGGTAGCGCACGTGACTTATTAGGGCACCGGACATATGTGAGATTGGCTCGACGGTTGCCGGGTAGATCTTCTCCCAGGTCTTCAGGATTGGGTCCTTGGCGTCCCAGGCGTAGAGGTGAACCGAACCGTCATAGGCATCCACGGTGGCTTTCACCGAGTTGCGGATGTAGTTGATGTTTCCGGTGAAGTTACCACCCACCTGCTCGCTGTCTGCAACAGCACCGTTGGGATTTTCAGCCCTGGCGTATGGGAAGTGACTGCTTGTGGTGTAGCCGTCCACAATCCAAACCACCTTGCCGTCGACCACAGCTGGGTATGGGTCGCTATCGAGGGTCAGATACGGAGCCACGGCCTTGATGCGCTCGGCAGGGCTGCGCTTGTAGAGGATCTGGCTCTTGTCGCTGATGGCGTTGGAGAGCAGAATCTGCTCACTCTTGAACTGGATGGCGTAGGCCAAACGGTTGACTACCGAGCCGAGCGAAGGCCCGCCCTTGCCCTGGAAGGTGGTGTAGGTGGTCTGGCTGCCGTCCTTGCCGCCCGGGTAGTCCATCTCGAGCTGAGTCTTGCCACCGCCAACGATTGAGTAGCTTGGTGAGTTCTCACCAAAGTAGATCTGCGGGCGGTATTTGCCTAGGAGGCCAACCGAAGGAATTCCCGACTGCAGGAATTGCGGCTGACCGTCCACGGTGCGCTGGTTTCCGTAGGCGGCAACCACGCCGTAGCCGTGGGTGTAGACAATCACGTTGTTGTACCAGGACTGGCTGGATCCGAGACCCTTCTGGTTCAGCTCTCGAACCGCAATGACTGTGTCTTGGTCTTTGCCGCTCAAGTTGTAGCGGTCAACGTCGAGGTGATTGGTAAAGGTGTAGTACTGGCGGTACTGCTCCAGCTGACGGAACGACGATGCAATCAGGGTTGGGTCCATGATGCGAATCTGGGCCGCAGTCTGGGCATCTGTCTTCAATGCGCCTGGACTTGCTGTGGTCTTGGCGTTGTAGTTCACGGTCTGAACTCCATCGAGACCGTAGGCGTAGCGAGTGGCCTGAATGTTGCGCTTGATGAACTCACTCTCCAAGGTCTTCTCATTTGGAACCACCTGGAAGGTCTGCACCGCCCAAGGGTAGATTCCGCCCAGGATGATAGACGAAACCACCATTAGCGCGGTCGCCAAGATTGGGAGCCTCCAACCCCCGGTTGCTCCGGCGATCAGGAAGGTGACAGCAACCAGCAGAGCAATCAGGGCCATGATTTGAAGCCCCGGGATGGTTGCGTTCACATCGGTGTAGGTGGCGCCGGTGTAAAGACCGGATGCACTGGTCATGGTGTCGTACTGCTTCAGCCAAACCGAGAAGGCCTGCAGCGCCACAAAAGCCGCTCCGGAAATTGCAATCTGCCAGAGGGCAGCCTTGGTGAACTGTACGCGGCGACCACCCGGGAACGTGACTCCACCGAAGACCAGATTGATGGCCAAAACGGTGACGAATGCTAGGAACGAAATGCCGCTCAGATAGCCGTCTAGCTGCTCCAGAAAAGGCAACTTGAACAGGTAGAACGAGACATCGAGGTGGAACTGCTTGTCGGTGATGCCGGCAGAGGTGGCGTTGAGGAACATCAGCGCCTGCTTGTAGACCGGAATGGCTCCGGCACCACTCACCAGGCCAAACAGAATTGGTGCAACAATGAGCAGCGGCTTGCGGACCCCGGCCAAAAGTTCACGGTAAGCGGCGAAAGAGCGAGGGTTATCCACGATGGATGAGGCGTAAATGGGCCGTCCCTTGAAGGCCGTAAATATCGCCAGCCAGAGCACCAGTGCGGCGAAACCTCCGGCTGCCCCAAACATTGCCACCTGGGCCAAGATGTTGGTGGTGAAGACGCTGGCGAAGCCTAGCTGCTCAAACCATAGGAAGTCGGTGTAGACGCCCGCACCTCCGGCAACTATCACTCCCAGAAGCACGACGATAATGATGGCGATTCCGGCTGGGGAGACCCTGCGTTTTTTCACTTCTACTCCTAGTGGTGCAGTTTGTTTTGTGCAGTTTGTTAGTTTGCAATACCGTGGCTATTTGCCACAGCTGGGCAGACCCTGAACACTCTTGGTGCTGGCTATCTGCTTTACGGCGGCGAGCGCCTGACTGAAGTTGGCTACTCGCACCACCTTGAGGCCGGCGGGTATGTGACCCACCACCTCATTGCAGTTTTGGGTAGGAGCGAGGAACCACTTGGCTCCGCCACGCTGTGCTCCATAAAGCTTCTGACGAATACCACCGATTGGCCCCACAGCGCCCTGTTCATCGATGGTTCCGGTGCCGGCAATGATTTGGCCTCCGGTTAGCGCCCCCGGGGTGAGTTTGTCGTAGATGCCTAGCGCAAACATCATGCCACCGGATGGCCCGCCAACATCGTTGAGGCTGAGCTTCACGGAGATAGGGAACTTGAACTTGGTGCCAACATAAACACCGATGCGCCAAGCGCCTTGGATCATGCGGGGTTTGATCGAGTAACTGAATGCCTTACCGGCTCGAGTACCGGTAACCGAAACCGGTGCTCCCCCAGCGGCATTCACCGCAGCGCGCAGACTGCCAATGCCGGTTACTTTCTTGCCATTGGCGCTGGCGATGATGTCGCCACTCTGGAGAACGCCTGCAGAGGCACTGCGGGAATCAACGGTGTCAACGTAAACGATGTAGCTGTAGCGGTAGCCAAGTGAGCGAAGCGCGGCTGCAGTGGCCTGCGACTGCGAGTCCGACATCATCAACTGATTCTGCTTTGAGACATCGGTGGTGTTGGTGTTTGGCGGGAAGATCTCATCAATTGGCGTAATGACCTGTGATGGGTCTAGCCAGGCGCCAATGAGCTCAAGCCAACTTGGGGTTTGCCCAGGCGAGCCAAGCACATTTACGGTGAGGAGGTCGAGTGCGCCATCGGTGGGGTAAGACTTGGCGTCTTGAACCTGAATGATTGGGGTCTTACCCTCGTTTCCCAGAACATTGAAGACCGGGCCTGGACGCTCGATTACATAAGGTGTCTTGAGGTAACTGCCGAGCAATACAGCTGCCGCAACCACGGCAATTAGAACCCAGCCCAGACGGCGACCCTTGCGTTTTGGTTGCTGCTCAGGTTGGTCAAAGTAGATGCCCGAATCCATATCCTCAAGCCTAGGCGAGTGGTTGGACATCTATCTCTGTCGTCACTGGCTCGAGGCAACGCTTAGGGCGAACATTGGCCGATGCAGAGTGAATTAACCGCAAACCCAAAGCCTTCGGGCATTAGCGTTATTGCAAGAAAGGCTGCACCGATGGTTGATTTCCAAGACGAGTCCCCTGAGTCGAGTGACGAAGAGGGTGGCTTTGACCCGCGCAAGTTCAACCCTGCCGATTTCCAGGCCTTTATGAAGAAGTATTTGGAAAACCCTGACTCTTTCGAGGTTGAGGAATTAGCCAAGGCGGCCGGTATTCCAACCAATCCAGCCCAGCTCAAGCAGCTCCTGGAGATGCTAACCAAGGCGATGGACCAGCAGGGCAAGCCAGACGGAGTGGACTGGGTGCAGACCCTGAGCCAGGCCAAAACCGTTGCCCGTCGCTCAAATCATGCGGTCACCGATGCCCAGCGAAGCGAGCTCACTGACGCGGTAAATATTGCGAATCTTTGGCTTGACCAAGCCACCGATGTGAGCGCTCTGGCCACCGAGCCAAAACTGCTGACCCGCGACCTCTGGGTTGACGATGCCATGCCGCTGTTCCGTGCCATGAGCGAACCAGTTGCCAACCGCATGTCAATCGCACTTAGCGAGCACCTGGCAAACAGCGGACCCGAGGAACTCACGGGAATGATGGCCGAAGCTGGTCGCCTGCTTCGAAATGCGGGTGGCGCACTCTTTGCAATGCAACTTGGCCAGGCCATTGGAAAGCTCAGTGAGAGCGTGCTAAGTGGCGGTGACATTGGTCTACCAATCTTTACCGAGCAGCGAGCTGCCTTTGTTCCCCAAAACATTGCCGATTACGTAGCCGAACTCGGCGTTCCGGCCGCAGAGGCCCACATCTACCTGGCTGTTCGCGAGCTGGCTCACGCCCGCCTGTTCAAGCACTCACGCTGGCTGCGCGAGCAGGTTGTTGCCCAGATAGTCAACTACTCTTCCGAGATCAGCATCGATGAGGATCGCATCATGTCCGCCGTGGCTGACACCGACCTCTCCGACCCAAGTTCCATGCAGGGGCTGTTGGAGTCGGGAGCGATGTTGGCCGACAAGACTCCCGATCAGCAGCACGCCCTAGAGGCGATCGAGACTCTGCTTGCCCTCATTGAAGGCTGGGTGGACGCGGTGACGCAGGAGGCAACCAAGTTGCTGCCTAATGCTGCCCGAATCGGCGAGGCAGTCCGTCGTCGTCGCGCCAGCGGCGGCCCGGCCGAGCTAACCTTCGGAACCCTGATTGGCCTCGAGCTTCGCCCCCGCAAACTCCGCGAGGCAACCGCCATGTGGCTGCAACTGGGAATGGCTCTGGGCGTGGCCAAGCGCGATGCCCTCTGGGATCACCCTGATTTGCTGCCAGCAAGCGCTGACATTGAGGACCCAGGCGCACTGATAGCTCGACTTCAGGGCGGTGGCGATGACTTCGACTCGGCGCTCCGCAACCTGCTCGGTGAGTAGTTGTGGATAACTGACACCACGCTTTTAGCAGCCTTGCCAGAATCGCTGCATGGCAGTCAAAATCAACCCATTCCATCAGCTCACCTGGCGTAGCCCCAACACGCTGCAAATCGGCACGGACTATCGAGCTAAAGTAATTGACCAAGTTAGCCCGGCTCAGGAACGGTTCATAAACGCCCTCTACTTCGGCATGCCCGAGAGCCAACTGAGCGCGGTGGCTCGTCAAGTTCGGCTACCTGAAGAACAGGCTGCAGCCATGCTCAATGAGCTTTCCCCACTCCTTATAAAAACCACCGATGCCTGGGAACCCAGCGGCCGAGGACTCAGCGAGCGCGTGCAGGCATCGATGGATAATGGCGCCGACGACGGTGAGGTTATGAGCCACCGATTTGCATCGGTGGTGCAAATAAACCAACTGGATGCCACCGGGCTTGGTCTGACTTTGGCCATGGCGGCCGCGGGCGTGGGCACGATTCTCAGCCCAGATCACAGCAAGGTGACCGAGGCGGACTGCGCCAGCAACCTCTACCCAAGAGCACTCTTGGGCTATCAGCGCTTTCAGGCTGCCAAGCTCATTCTCGATTCCAGTTGGCCGGGTAGCCGGATGGTGAGTGCGGCGCGCGTCTATAAGTCGACTCCAAAGCCGCGGCTGGCAGTTCTCACCAGCCACCAGGCGACCCCGGTGGATGAGGTTGGCCGCTGGCGTACCCTAGGCGTGCCAATTCTCGAGATTCGCTACCACTCGATCGGAGTGGAGATTAGCCCAGTGCTAACCGCCGAATCCCCTTGCCCACTCTGCCGAGAACAGCACAATCAAGACCTAGAACCCACCCACCTGTCAACGGCAGCCCAACTCTGCAACAGCCAACTGACCTTCGACGACTCCGCCACTCGATTAGTGGGCACCGGCCTGGCGCTGCATCAGATCTTGCGATTCTTGGACGGCACAGCGGCATCGGTGAATGACCCGATTGGACTTAGCTATAACCGCCTACCCGAGATCAAACTTGAAGTTAGGCCCTGGCTCGCGCACCCTAAGTGCGGCTGCCAGATTGGCGTCCAGCCTGACAGTTGGGCTACTGAGCCCTCGCTGGCTGCAGCAGGTTGATGAAGCGTGATGTGGCACCATTCCAACTGATCATCAACTGCTTCTTTGCGCGCGTAACCCCCACGTAGAAGAGGCGATTCTCCTCGGCAATCTGGGCATCTGTCTTGGCGTAGCTGATTGGCAGATAGCCCTCGTTCACACCGACGATGAAGACGTTGTCCCACTCCTGACCCTTGGCCGCATGGATGGTTGAAAGCGTGACAGCAGCGCTCTCGGGCTCGTGCTGACTGCGAGCTCGCTCCTGGAGTTCACGGTAGAAATCATCCAGCGCAATATCCTCTGGCATCTCTTCAAGAATCTGGAGCAGTGCGTTCAAGCTGCCCCATTTTTCGGCCGCAGCGGAGTTGGCATCGGTGGGCTGGCGCAGGCTCCAACCCAACTCACGGCAAATGCGTTCCACAGCCTTGTGGGTTGGGGTGTCAGTCTTGGCAGCCATTTCCGCACCGATGGCCCGCACCGCGGCCTGGATTTCCGGCCGCTGGAAGAATCGCACTCCACCCTTGAGCTCGTATGGCACCTTGGCGTTGGCGAGCGCCGCTTCGATGGCTTCGCTCTGGCTGTTGACTCGGTAGAGGATGGCGATCTGACGGGGCTTGGTGCCGGCCTGGAGCAGTGAGGCAGCCTGGTGGGCGATGTAACTGGACTCTTCGTTGGCGTTGCTAAAACCCTGGAGCCTAGGAGTGGATCCTGATCCGCCCTGAGCCTGCAGTGGACTGAGTCCACCTGATCCCATCGGTGCCTTGTCGGTGCGCAAACGGTTGGCAAGGTCGATGATTTGACCGCTGGAACGGTAGTTACGCACCAGTTCGAGGACTGTGGCGTTCTCGTAGCGCGACTCAAAGGTTTGCAGGAAGCTGGAGCTAGCTCCAGTGAACGAATAGATGGTCTGGTTAGGGTCGCCAACCACGCAGAGGTCGCTGCGGTCACCCAGCCAAACGTCTAGCAAAGCGTGCTGCAGCGGTGAGATGTCCTGATACTCGTCGACGGTGAAGAACCGGTACTGCTGCTGCACATGGGCCAGGGCCAGGGGCTCAGACTTGAGCATTCCGAGGCAGAGCAGAAGAACGTCTTCCCAGTCAATCTGGTTGGCGGCCACCTTGGCATCCTCGTAGGCAGCCAGGAGTTCGAGCATCCTGGTTGGGCTCAGCCCTGCGGGTGGTTTGCGCTTGAGATCCGCGTACTGCTCCAGGCTGAGCATGGAGTATTTGCGCCACTCGATCTCGGCTGCGAGGTCTCGCAGGGCGGCGGCGTCCACCTTGATCTTGCGTTCCTCGGCAAGCCTGGCAAGCAGGCGCCCCTTGCCGTCCAGGACCTGGGGTGGGCGCACTCCGGTGAACTGTGGCCAGAAGTACTCGAGCTGCGAAAGTGCGGCTGCGTGAAAGGTGCGGGCGGAAACTGTCCCCACGCCCAAAGCGCGAAGGCGGGTTCGCAGCTCCGCCGCGGCCTTGTTGGTGTAGGTGAGGGCAAGCACACGGTTAGCGCTGTAGAAGCCATGCGAGATTCCGTAGGCAATACGGTGCGTGATGGTTCGAGTCTTGCCGGTTCCCGCACCCGCAATGATGCAGGTTGGGCCGAGCAAACTGGTGGCAGCTTTCCGCTGCTCCGGGTCAAGCTTGGCCAGCAGCGGGTCGAGTTGCTCCTGGCTATCAACACCCATGTCAGACACCCAACGGCCCGCCGTACCAGTGTTCGATTATCGCTCGAGCGATTGTGATTGGGCCTGGTAGCAGGATGCTGCGGGCCTCAATCTCGGCCCTGAGCTCAGCTCGGCTGAACCAGCGCACCTTCACGATTTCCACGCCGTCCGGGCGAATCTCTAGATGCGAGTGGGCTGGGTCAACCTTGGCTGTGAAGCCAACCATGAGCGACTGCGGGAAGGGCCAGGCTTGACTGCCAAGGTATTGAACGTCGTGCACCAATACCCCCGCCTCCTCCTCAACCTCACGGATGACCGTGGCGGTGAGACTCTCGCCAGCTTCAACAAATCCGGCCAGGATGCTCCAGCGGTTCTCTTCCCAAACGCCCTGGGAGCCGAGCAGGATGCGGTCCTGCTCATCGATGACGGAGACGATCACGGCCGGATCGGTGCGCGGGAAGATTTGTTTGCCGTCTTCCAAACAGACCCGGCTCCAACCACCGAGTTGAATCATGGTGGGCTTGCCACATCGAGGGCAGTAAACGTGACTGAGGTGGAAGTTTGCCAGTGCCAGGGCCTGCATGTAGATTGCGGCGTCGCGCTCGCTGAGGCCAAGGCCGTTGCGGCGCAGTTCATGCCAATTGGCGGAGTCTGGCTCAAGCTGTTGGGCCGAATTGTCGGAGAGCACAGCAAGAACTAGCGGGGTGGCCGCCGGCTCCGCGCCTTCGGAGTAGAGGGTCTTGCCGAGGTAGACCCGGAACTGAGCGCTGGGAACTGCCTCCACCGGGAGAAGCCGCAAACGCGCGACCGGGTGACCCTCGTTTTCCAAGAGCATGACCTTGCCATTGTGCACGGCTAAGACTCGGGTTTGCGGGTTGCCCCAAAGCAGGTCGAATAGTTCTGGGTGGTCGCGGAATTCGCCGTCGCGGTCGAGTGCTATCTGGGCGGCAGGGAGGTGCGGAAGTTGCGGAAGCCCGGTCATCGGTGGGCCCCCTTCGTCGGTGAAAAACCTGCAGATTAGCCTGTTTTGGCGTGGCAATGCTCAGCTTTTGGCGGTCAACTACCTAACCTAAAACCATGGCTAAGTCACCCTTGATTTTAGCGGCGCTGGCCAAAGACGCCGTTCCCCAACTTGATTTCGTTCAAGCTATCCCGCTTTCTCACGGGCACGGTGACCGTTTTGACTCCGCTGTACTAACTGCCACCGATGGCAGTCACTACGTGATCCGTCAGGCCCGAAGCGCAAACGCCGAGCTGGAGCTGGACACCGAGTTGGTTGCGCTTCGCGCTCTCACTCCATTCCGTGCGCACTTCCCATTTGAGGTCACCAAGTTTTTGGGCGAGACCAAGGATGCCCGCGGACGCCGCGCCCTGCTGTTCACTTACGTCTACGGTGCCCCTGCGGAATTCCACAACGTTGCGGCCAAAAGCCCAATGGTTTCGAGCGTTGCCAACGCACTAGCCGCCATTCACTCGCTCCCTCTGAGCGTGGTTGATAACAACGGCCTGCCTGCCTACGACGCTGCCGCAACCGTAAAGCAGCGCGTAGCCGAGCTGGACCGCGCTGCCCAGACTGGACGCGTGCCGGCGCTCCTGTTAAACCGCTGGGAGCGCGCACTCGAGGACGTTAGCCTCTGGCGTTTCCAGCCAGTTGTGATTCACGGACAGGCCAGCCCTGCCCACTTCCTGGAGAGCGACCAGACAATTTCAGCCGTTCTTGGTTGGGATAGCCTGCACATTGGCGACCCAGCCATCGACTTTGCCTGGATTCAGGGCTACGGAAACCCCGAGTTCTCGTACAGCACGTTACTTGAGTATGAGCGTCTCCGCGGTGGCGTTGATGAGAACCTGCGCGCCCGCGCTCAGCTTTATGCAGAGTTGGCTTATGCCAACTACCTGGTTGGGGAGATTGCCTCGGGCAATGCACAGACCATTGCCGACGCAGAGAATTTCTTGCTCGATCTAGTTGGCGACGTTGAGAATGGAACCGTTGGCCCTATCGGTCCTAAGCCTCTGGGGGTAGACACATTTGGCGATGAGGGCGAGTTTGGCAATGCCCCTGTTGCGACTTCCAGCCTGGCCTCGGCTGCTGGTTTTGTTGACGTTGCCCAGAGCGTAGTTGCGGATGAGGCCTTTGCGCCAGCGACCGCGCCGATTGATGTTCCGCTGATCATGCCGGTGATTGAAGAGCACGATCCGGCCGAGGTTGACTTGACTAGCGCGTCAATCTTTGAGCCAGTGGTGGACTCCTCTTACGATCACAAGAATCTCTTTGGCGAGACTGCCCCGATTCCTACCGTCTCCGATGCAACCGCACCTATTGAGGTTGTTGCCGAGGAAGAGCAGAAGCCTAACGGAGAGCTTTTCTAGCTAGAGGTTTCCGACTGCGGGGCCGCCACCTGCGCCCAGCTCTGTTTGAGCTGATCCAGAGTGAGGAAATCTTTCGGCACTAGCTCCTGATTTTCCGATACGTAGTAGAAGCAGGCGCTTACTTTTTCTATTGGTAATTTGCGCAGTGTTGCAAAGGCAAGCCGGTAGAGCGAGAGCTGCAGGGCTCGTTCCCTGAGTTCGGCATCATTAGCCGGCGCTAAACCGGTCTTCCAGTCGACTATCTCGAGAGTTCCGTCATCGTTCAGGAATACGGCGTCGAGCTTGCAGATGAAGATGTTTTCCCCGACTGCTAGCTGAATCTCGGTCTCAGCCTCAACCGCCACCTTGTTGGCCCATCTCGAACCAGCAAAGTTTGCCTGAAGTTCTTCAACCGTGGCCTGGTGCTGAGCTAGCTCGCCGGAACTGAGCTCCCTTGCCCAGAGCCGTTCGGACTCGTCGGCTATGTCGAGGTGAGGGTCTTGAGTGAGCTGTCGCACCAGGGTGGCGTTGCGCTGCTCCATGATTGAGTGGAAAACGGTGCCTGCTCGAGTTGCCTGATACGGCTTCTGCGGAAGCGGGCGGAGCATTCTTTCTGCAGCTTTTTGGGTGTTCAGCAGGTAGTCCTTGAACCCCGATGCGTTGATTCGCACCGGTAGCGGCACGAGCGATCGGGCTTGGATGCGGTTCTCGCGTTCGCGTAGGAGCAGCTCAATCTGGTCAACTTCGGTTTGGGCTGCACCTTCCTTGATGGCCGCAATCACAAGGTCACGAGCGTGAGATACCCGGGCACCGTGATGCTCGCCTAGTGGCTCGAGCGGCCACTGCTTGGTGACCTCGTTTTGGGCAAGTGGGTTTTCGTCTGACTCCCTTGGAGGAAATGCTGTTTGGGCTTCCGCAGGCTGACGATTGAATACCTCAACCTGGTCCTGAGGAAGTTCCACCGCTCGGTTGAGGAATGAGCTGGCCGCCTTGGCCTTTTTGACTCCCGGCTTCCAGTAGGAACCAGTGAGCAGAAGACCTAGTTTTGGTCTGGTTACCGCAACGTAAACCAGACGAAGTTCTTCTCGATATTGGTGCTCACGCATCTGAGCCTTGAATGCCTCAACCGACTTCTTGAGTTCTGGTTGCGCCTGTACAGATTTGTAGTCCCAATTTGGTAGCGAGGTGCTGTCGCCACGGAGTGGGTAAGGCAGCGCCCCTTTGGCCAGCCAACCGCTAGTTCCCTTACCCTCGGATGGGAAGTCTCCCTCGGCCAAGTTGGCCACCGATACGAAGTCCCACTCCAACCCCTTTGAGGCGTGAATGGTGAGCAGCTGCACCACTCCTGGCTCAGGCGCAGCGCTAGGCGCCTCGAGCCGCTCCCGCTCATCAACCACTTCTAGCCACTTGAGGAATGCACCAAGGTGTGGGCGATGGTTGCTCTGCGCGTAGCCCGCAACGATGCCGGCGAAGGCATTCAGATGGGCCATCGGGTTCTTCTTGCGCGGGTTGGCCATAACCTCAACGTCTAGCCAAAGCTCGCGTTCTACCATGCGCACAAATTCCGCAAGGGGCAGACCGGTCTGCGTGCGAAGGTTGGCAAAAAGCCCAGCAGCGTTTTGGAATCTCGACAACCCTGGCTCAGGGATGCCAGACTCCGCGGCCAGTTTGGCATCGAGCAGCAGGTCTAGAGCATCGACAATGCTGACCGAATCCTCGGGTGCAACAGATTCGTCTTTGAGGTGGAAGCGGTTTTGCTTGCGCGCAAAGCGGTGCAGGCGATCAATGTCCTTGGGGCCGATCCGCCAGCGAGCGCCGGTGAGCAGTCGGACTAGTTCGGTTCCTCGGCTAGGGTCGTGAATCACACGCAACGCTGAGGTCAGATCGATGATTTCTGGCAGCTCGAGGAGGCCGCCCAGCCCAACAACCTCAACCGAGAGGCCTTGGGTCTCGATTGCCTCTCGAAACAGTTGCATCCACTTCTTGGAGCGCATCAGCACCGCCGCGGTTGGGGGTTCGGGCGTGGCATCCGAACTAGCTGAGCCATAGCCGGCATTAGCCGGTGACAGATTCGCGGCCAGCCACTTGGCTACCGATTCAGCTTCCTGCTCGATGGTCTGATCCACCTTCACCTGGACACGGCCGGCAGGGGCATCGGAGCGCGAGTGCAGAGTCAGGGGCACCAGGTGATGTGCGGCTTTGGATAGATAACTGGCTGGAAGGGTGAGCTCTTGAGCCAAGTGGTTGGCCAACTTGAGGACCGAGACCGGGTTGCGCCACGAGGTGCTGAGCTCAAACTTGGACTCGGCCTGAGAACCGTTAGAGAAATCTGTGTGGAAGTTTGCCAGGTTGGACGCGCTGGCTCCTCGCCAGCCGTAGATGCTCTGGTTTGGGTCTCCAACCGCAAAAACAGCGCTGCCTTTGAAAAGGCCAGCTAGCAGTCTGGTCTGCAGGAACGAGGTGTCCTGGTATTCGTCGAGCAGGATCTGCGAGTAGCGCCTCCGCTGCTGCTCTAACACGTTGGGCAGTTCGCGAACGGCACGCTCGGCTAGGGCCACCTGGTCGGAGTAGTCAACGTAACCGAGACGATATTTCTCGGCACGGTAGTAGTCAGCCAGCTTGGCCAAAACCTCGGTCACACCAAATGGCTCAAGTAGTTCTGGGTAGTAGCCAAACTGGGTGAAGTCGGCGCCGCCTGGCTTTTTGGGTAGATTACTGACGCTGGCGAGAACCTTTTGGGTGATCTCGGTGACGGAATCTGCGGTGACTAGGTTGTCGTTCATGCTTCCAGCTAGCTCAAGTACTGCCTGGACAATGGGCTCCAGTTTCATGTCCACATCCGTCAGGCGGGCATCGATGCTGGCACCGTATTTGACCACCACCTCGCGTGCCAGTTGGAAGGCAGCGGCTTCGGTTAGCAGAGCGCTTTCTTGTTCAAGGCCGAGCGCGAGCGCGTTCTCTCGGAAGAGAGAGTTGGCATAGGAGTTGTATGTGGTGACATTTGGTTGAGCGAAGTCGTATTCCAAACCCTCCGGCCAATACTCGCTCTCGCGCAGCACCAGCAGGCTCTTGTAGATGCGCTTGCTGAGCTCACTGGCTGCCTTGCGCGTGAAGGTAAGTCCAAGCACTTGATCGGGCCTGGCGTGCCCGTTGGCCACCAGCCAAAGCACACGAACCGACATGAGTTCGGTCTTGCCAGAACCCGCTCCGGCAACCACCAAAGAAGGTGAATCAACCGGCCCGTCTTCAACGGCTCGCTGCTGTTCCATAGTTAGCGCGAAGGGCTTTAGTAGTGCGTAAATCTGCTGTGCCGATACTTTACTAGTCGCCATAAGACACTGCCTTGGTTAGGTGGAGCTGACAGCTTCCAAACTGGGAGTCATCATCGCAGTGGCTGGAGACGCGGGCCACAAAAATGTTGTCCGGCATGGCCATTCCATGGACGGCGGCCTGCACGAGATTTGTAAAGTAGGCGGCCTGCTCAGGTACCGCGTCAAGCGACTGCTGTGCCCTCAGGACTGGTGCGCTGCCAGAAACTAGTAGCAGCTTGGCCCCCTCCAACTTTGCATCTGGTTCCACCGATGAAAGTTCGCCGTAGGCTCCGTTTTGATAGGCCAGCTGATACAGACCCAACTGCGGGTTTGCCTCACCATCGGCAATGGAAACAACCTTGCTGCCAGTTTTGAGGTCGACAATCATGACCGAACCATCGGCGGTACGCTCAATGCGATCTACCTTGCCTCTGATGTGCGCGTCTCCGAGGTTGAACTCGAATGCCTGCTCCTTGGCTACCACGCGACCGCCACTGAGTTCGAACTGCGAGAGGTAGGCGCTGAGGTTGGCAACCATTTTCTGAGCTCGACGACGCTCAGCCTGCTCAATCCAGGCGCTCTCAAACTTGAGGGTGTGCCAACTTGAGTCGATGGTCTTCCAGAGTTCAGCCTCGTCAACCGAGGTTGCGAGTTCGAGCGCTCGGTGCACCAGGGTTCCGATTGATGCCGAATAGTCGGAACTTGAGGCGCCGTGGTAGTTGAGGAACCAGTGCAGCGGGCACTTGGCGAACGCCTCGAGTTGCGATGGGTTTATTGTGATTCGCTCACCGCGGTCGGCAGTTTCTTCGAGGTCCTGAAGGTTGCCATCGGAAACGAACTCAAACAGCGGCTCGGTACTGGAAATCTGAGCAAGGCCGTACCAGTCATCGGGATGAGCTCCCGGAACACCTGCCTGGGCTAGACGGCCGAGATCGACCGCCAGTTTGGCCTGCTCGACTGGATTCTGGCTTGTTGCCAGGCGACGGCGCAAGGAACCGGCCATTCCTCGAAGAGTGAGCGATGAAAGCTTGAAGTCTTCTTCGGCAGGGATTCCTGAAGGCGATGCCAAACCAACGAACTGGCTAACCTGTTCATCCTCATCAAAATAAGAGCTAATCAGGACCTGGCCCGAACTGGCTCCGATCGCCTTATAGAACATACGTAGTTCATCGGCCATTTCGGCCCGCACAGCCCCACCACCGGCGGTGACCCTGCCCGAAACTTGAGCCACCAAAAGGTTGGCATTTAGCAGGCTGTTTCGCGGCTTGAGGTTAGGCCAGACGCCTTCGATTAGTTGTGGAACCGCAACCAGCTGGAACCTGCGACCAACCAGACCTGCCGGCGTGAGCAACTGCACAAACTGGTCAGCCTGACGGCCAAAAGCGAGCGAGTCTTCTGGAACGGCTTGCTCCAACTGCGTGATGACGAACTGGGCTTTCTCACCGTTCGGGTTGCGCTCGACAAAACGGTTTGCCGCAGCAAATAGAGCAACTATGGCATCAAGGTTGCGGTTGGCCTGCGTGGCCACCTCGCCGATGCCCCGACTTGTTTCTGACCAGGCCTTGGCAAGTCCGCTCGACTCCCACAGGGACCAAAGCACGTCTTCGATGGTGGACTCTGGATTGGCGGCCAGCTTGGTGGCAGCACTGACCGATTTGAGGAAACCCCTGACCCGATATGCATCACTACCTCGCAGGGTCTCAGCGGAGGCCGGGATTTCGAATAGCTCAACCAGCAACTCATCGGAATTGCGGGCTAGTGTGCCTTCGGTGAGACCAGTGATTTCTTGGCGACGCAGCGAACGACGAAGGCGACGCAGGCCCACTGAGTCGAGACCGCAGAAGGGTGAGCGAAGGAGACGCTCGGCGAGGTCCGCGGTGATGGGCGGGTTCAGGCAAACCAACCCGGCGAGTTCCAGCATTTCCCGCGAGGCAAACTCGTCCCGCAGCGCTGTCTGAGCACCCGACACACGAATTGGAACGCTCTCGGCGGACAACGCCCGCTCAAGTTCGTCGAGCTGCTGACGAGTTCTGGCTACAATAGCCATTTCCTGCCAGGGAAGCCCCTGCTCCAAGTGCAGCTTTCGAAGCGTGTACGCCAGCCATTCCGTCTCCGCCTGCTTGCTCGCAAAAACCTTGACCGTTGGATCTGGCTGCGCCTCAGCCACGGCTGGACTGGAGTGAGTCTTGCGCTGGCGGCCAGCGCCTTCGGCTCCAATCAGCGATGAAACCTTGCCCAGCACCCGGCTGAATTCGGCAGAGCGCAGGCTGCCCTCCTGGCCCAAGACCACGTCTGTGACCGCTTGCCCCCGCGAGGCGGCCAGTTGTGAAGCAAAGCGACCCATCAGGCCAGGATCGGCCTGACGGAAACCCAGCGTTGAGACATCTGGGTCTCCGAAGAGAACAATCTCTACCCCAGCGGCCGCGATGGCCTGAATTAGCCTCGTTGCAGAAGGCGTCAGCTCCTGGGCGTCATCCACCAAAACCGCTTGGAACTCCGGAATGTTTTCTCCGGCCGCCAGCAGCTGAATTGCCCGATTGATTAGCGAAGGACTGTCAAACCTATTTAGGTATTCGGGAGTTGCCATCAGGGCCTCATAGCCCTCGAAGATTTTGGAGGCCGCAGCCCACTCCCTGCGAGCGGGGTCCAACGTTGCAAGTTGGCCGGCGGCAAGACCCATCTCCTGGCAAGCAGCCACAAGGTCGCGGAGCTCAGCGCGGAACCCGGCCAAACCCCGCGTAACCTCAGGGACATGCGCAGGCCAAAGATCCGCAGCCGCCCGGCCGGCCGGCCCTGCCAACAACTGCGAAAAGATTGCGTCCTGCTCGGCACCGGAAATGAGTTCTGGGAGGCGCACGGCAGGGGCATCGGTGTTGGAAGAAATGGCGTGATGCCTAACGATTGCAAACGCCACCGATGCGGCAGTGCGAGCCAAGGAACCCTCAACCGCATATTCTGACCCATTGGCCAAGGCCAAAACTAGGCGGTCACGCAGTGAAGCCGCACTCTCACGAGTGGCGGATAGAACCAAGATTTCCTGCGGAAGCAGGCCGTGTTCTTTCACGAGGGACACAAACCGAGCAACCAAAGCAGAGGTCTTGCCGGAACCGGGGGCGCCCAGCACCCTAGCGATACAACCCTGGGGCAACCCCACAACTCCGGAAAACGCTCCAGAATCTACCCAGCCAAATGTGGCTGGGGTAGGAATGAAGCGAGCCGTGGTCATGGCAACAACCTATCTAACGGTTGGGACATTTTTCTCAACTAATCTAGATTGAGTGCGCCTACCAAAGACGCACACTAGAGAAGCAAGAAGAGGCAGCAATGGAAATCCGCGTTGGAATCCGTAACTCCGCTCGAGAGCTGGTTTTTGAGACCAATCTTTCGGCCAGCGACGTAGAGACCGCCGTTGATGTCGCGCTCAACGCCGGCAGCAAGACCATCAAGCTGACCGACGACAAGGGACGCCTCTTCATCGTGCCAGCCGAGACCCTCGCCTACATCGAGGTAGGAGTCGAGGAAACCCGTCGAGTAGGATTCATCGCCTAATGTTCCAGCCACTTATCGAAGTTGCATTTCTCCTGATTTTTGCCGCGCTCATGGCCGCGGTCACCCCCTACGTGACCGGTAACAGCGACAAGCACGGCGTGCTGATCCCTGGAGCATTCGCATTCGCCGTTGGCGCTGTGGTCTGGAGCCTGCTCACTTGGCTAGGCATGGCGGACACCGATGGCTGGATCTGGTCGATCACCATGGTGCTTATGCCGGTAGGAATGGGCTTTGGCCTGAAGTATTACGTTCGCGCTCGCGAGGCAGGCAAGCTGGCTTTTGTTGACGCTCTGGCACAGTCCATTGATGGCTCCGCAAAGCAGAGCACCGACGAGGAACTGAAGACCGCCTAGGCCGCTAGGCCAATAGCGTCCATACGCAGCGAGTGGGGGCCATTGAGTTCCGCAATCAGCGGCTCCAACTCTTCCAAACTGGCATTCGGCACGGCCGCGCGCATCTCAAGCAAAACATCACCCATGATTCGGCGACCCCAGAGTGCCAGGCGCGAACCTAGGATTGGGTCCTTTGCCATTGCATCGGTGAGGACCTTCTTTGCAAACTTCTCAATGGTCTTGTCATTGAGTGCTTTTTCAACGTCTGCGTGCAGCTCATCGCTCAAGCCGCCGGCCAGCTTGCGGTAGAACTCCTCCAGTAGACCGAGGCTCAGGTAAAGCTTGAGGACGGTTTCATGCCAGTCCAGACCGTTGGTGCGACTGTGGAAAAGGTCGATGCGCTCGGTGAATGGGTCCATGGCATCGGTGGGATCAAACCCAAGTGCTGCCAGACGGCGACTCAGCGAACGGTACTTGTCAAAGCTCTTGGCCGAGGCCTCACTGAGCTGCGCTTTGGATGCGGTGGTGGGAGCGAACTTGATCTCCGAGGTCATGATTTCAAAGGAGCTGAGCTCCAGATAGGCCAGCTGACCGAGGAAGTCTTTAGGATTTGGGGCGAACTTGCTCAGGTCAACGGCACCCTGGTTGCGAGCTGAGCGCTCGTCGCGGGTTGGAAGCTGCAGGATTGGACCGCGCTTCTTGATGCCTTTTAGCCACTCAAACACCCATCTAGACTACCCAAACCGCACCGATGAGCCACAGAATTAGCCACCGTTACACTTAATAGCAATGAATAAAGACATCAACCCAGACGTAACCTTCCAATCACTCGGCATCGATGCCGACATTGTTGAAGCCCTGGGCACCAAGGGAATCACCCATCCATTTCCAATCCAGGAGTCCTGCATTCCAGTGGCCCTCACCGGCCAGGACGTAATTGGTCAGGCCAAGACCGGAACCGGCAAGACTCTGGGCTTTGGTCTTCCGCTGATCCAGCGCCTGGGCAAGAACCCGGAGAAGGGCGCCAAGGCGCTCATCGTGGTGCCCACTCGCGAGCTTTGCGTGCAGGTAGCCGAAGACCTGACCCTAGCCGTTAGCAACCGCGACACCATGGTTGCGGCAATCTATGGAGGCAAGGCCTACGAGGGCCAGGTGGCTCAGATTGACGCCGGCGCCCAGATTCTGGTTGGAACCCCGGGCCGCCTCATTGACCTTTCGCGTCAGAAGAAGCTAGACCTCTCCAAGATCGAAATCATGGTGCTGGACGAGGCCGACGAGATGCTCGATCTTGGGTTCTTGCCTGACATTGAGAAGCTCTTCACCTACACTCCTAGCGACCGCCAGACCATGCTATTCAGCGCAACCATGCCTGGCGTCATCGTCAACATGGCTCGCAAGTACCAGAACAAATCGGTTCACATTCGCGTGAACGACCCGGACGACGAAGGCCACACCAAGGCAGACATCAAGCAGTTTGTCTACCGCGCCCACTCGCTGGATAAGGACGAGGTTGTTGGCCGCATTCTTCAGGCTGAAGGTCGCGGCAAGACCGTGATTTTTGTAAAGACCAAGCGAGCAGCAAGCAAGGTATCCGAAGAACTCGTTGACCGCGGGTTCAGCGCAACTGCGCTTCACGGAGACATGACCCAGGAAGCCCGCGAGCGCTCGATGGCTGCCTTCCGTGCCGGCAAGAAGGATATTCTGGTTGCCACCGAAGTTGCAGCCCGAGGCATCGACGTCGATGACGTTACCCACGTGATCAACTACTCGGTTCCTGAAGATGAGAAGGCCTACCTGCACCGCGTTGGTCGTACCGGTCGTGCCGGTCGCACCGGTGTTGCGGTCACCTTCGTGGACTGGGAAGACCTCACTCGCTGGAGCCACATTAATCAAGCTCTGGACTTTGGTCAGCCAGACCCGATGGAGACTTACTCCAGCAGCAAGCACCTGTTCATTGACCTGAACATCCCTGAGGGCATCAAGGGCCGCCTCAAGGCCGCCTCTCCTAAGCCAGCCACCGATGGCCAGTCCTCGGGCGGCCGTGATGGTGGTCGTGGACGCGATGGCAGCCGCGGTGGTGACCGTAACCGCGGTGGCTCCGGCGGGCGTGACCGCAACCAGGGCGGACGCTCCGGTGAGGGTCACACGGGTAGCCGCTCCGGCGGTAACCGTGGCGAGGGCGCAAAGACCGAGACCCACGGCGGGCACGAGCACCCTGCTCCTAGCGCCGGCAACCGCAACCGCCAGCGTCGTCGCACTCGCGGCGGACCCCAGGGTGGAGCTCAGGGCTAGCTCATGTTGGGCTCTGAGTTCAGCGCATTTGCGGCTAGCCGCCGAACCACTCGCGACTTTCTGGCTACGCCAGTTGATCCTGCCCTCATTGAGCAACTGATCACCGATGGCTTGACCGCACCAAGCTGGAGTAACACCCGTCCGTTTGTGGTGGCAGTTGCAACTGGCAATGCCCGCGACCGCGTTTCAGCCGAGTTCCTAAAGCGTTGGGACGCCGTCAAGGATGCCCGCGGCGCCGGCTGGTGGCCCAAGCTCAAGCTCGCCACTAGACGCTATGGCTTGCCCACCAGCAACTGGATGATCTCAAAGCCTTACCATCCGGATCTCCTCCCCCGCGCCCAGCGAGTAGGCAAGGAGATGCTCGGTTCTCTCGGCATCGCTCGGGATGACAAGGCGGGGCGAGACGCCAGCTGGGCCAGGAACTATGTGTTCTTTGGTGCCCCGGTTGAACTTTTTGTATTCACCCACAAGACCCTTGGCAAATTTGCCGCCTCCGATGCCGGTCTCTTCCTTGAGAACCTGATGCTGAGCGCGCACGCCCACGGGCTTGGAACCTGCGCTCAGGGCTCGGTTGCCATCTGGGAAGACGTGGTTCGTTCTGAGTTTGAGGTTCCAGCGGAATACTCATTGCTCTGTGGCGTTTCGGTTGGCTACCCCTCCGATGCCGCCATCAATGGCTTCAAGGCACACCGCATCGGTGCTGCCGAGATCACCTTGAAGGCAAAGCGCTAACTAGCTTGTCACGCTAGTTGACCCTCGGGTTAACTAGCCTTGCGAAAGCCATCGAGGTCGGCAAAGAACGAGAGCTGACCGTCTGCGACTCGAAGTGACTCAAGCGCTAGATCTGGCCCGTTTGGTTCCATGGGTTGGGCTAGCCGGGCAGCACTGGCTGAATCGCCAGCCTTCAAATACAGAGAGATGGCGGCGGCCGTGAACTTGACCGACGTTTCCAACTGCCCAGGCTCGAGCGACATGGCCAGCAATTCGTAAGTTCTTGCCACTGTTTTCAGACAGTGTGGCCCGACGTCAATGGAAACAGCCTTCTGCAGTACCGGCCGGGCGGCGGCCAGCCGGTTTAGGCCAAGGAGCGCTGCCGCATGAACGTTGTGCCAGCGAGCCTGCTTGTCGAGGTTGACTCCCACAAGCAATGCCGACTGAGCCTCAAGCAAATTCAGGGCATCCTCATACTTGCCGGTGTCGCAGAATGACTCGGCCAGATTGACCACGAGAGACGAGGCAGTAACACCACCTTCTTCGAGTGCAGCCTCAAGGTTCTTTGACATTACCTCTTCGGCTTCCCAGAAGGCTCCTTGAGCGCGAAGAATCTTTGCTTTTGTAAGTTCGGCGTTTATGACGAGACCCTTTTCGCCAACACCATTGAAAACAGCCTTGAGTTTGCTAAGAAGCTGGCGCGCCTCGGCGAGTTGCCCCGAATGAAGCAGGACTTTGGCTCGTTCGAGGTCGCAAATTGCGGCCTCGCGGAAGTGGTGACCGCCACGGCGGTTAGCCTCGGCGGCTTGGTTCAATTGCTCAATTGCCTGATCGAATTCTCCGAGCTCTCCGAGAACGCAGCCGAGCCGGAACTTGGCAACGTTGGTGAACCAAATGTTCCCGATGAACTCGAAAATCTGCAGCCCGTCCTCAATGTGAGCCTTGGAATCGTTGAGTCGTTCCAGCATACTTAGAGCTTCGGCAGCGGCAAGGTGGTAGCGGCCGGCACCCACCAGATCGTCGGCCAGCTGGAAATACTCCAGTGCTTTGTCGTAAACCACTAGGGAGACCTCGAAGGCACCCTTCTGCTGCTGGATTTGGCCGATGTCCAGAGTGACAATCCCGGCGGAAGTATTTTGGAACAAATGAGCAAAAATCTCCGCTGCTTGGCGAAGGCTATCTAACGCTAGATCCGTGTTGTTCAGGTCTCGATTGGAGTAGCCGAGCATCTTTAGGGACTCCGCACGCCCCTCCTCGTTGATCAAATTCTCAAAGTCGGCAAGGGCGTATCCGAAAAACTTGCGAGCGTCGGAATAGTTACTTAAGGCGTAGTGCTGCTCTCCGATGAAGAAATAGCCGTGAGCCAGAGATAGAGTCTCGTCGAGCTGCTTGAAGAGTTCGATGGCAGCTTCTGCTGCACCGATGGCTTTCCAGGTCTCGCCTTCGTAAGCGAGACGCAGCGCAATCTCTACCAAGGCATTTTTACGGCCATCAATGCTCTTAGTCACCCGGGTGGCATCCCACAGGTCATCCATCGTCAGTTCAGCACCCTCAGGACGCTCAAAATCAAAATTGCTGAAGCCGAAACCCATCTTGCCCTCCACACTTACCGTCCGCCCTCATCGGTGAGCCCCCTTCCGCTTGAACGCGGCCCCCTTCACCAATGAGCCCCTCTCCGGAGAGAGGGAGTAACAGTATGCTTCCCTGGTGGGACATTTATAGATGAGCGAGAACCGTGTCGAGAATTTTGCCGTTGAGCCACGGCGTGTTTTCCACAGCCAACTACGCTTGAATCCATGAACCCTGAAGCACTGCTCTCCGTCGCCCGTCAAGCTGCCGAGGCAGGTGCCGCCGAACTAGTCAAGAAGTACCGCGGTTCGTTCCAAATAAACACCAAGAGCAATGAGGCGGACTACGTCACCGATGCAGATCTGGCTTCGGAGACCGCAGTGCGAGAGGTTCTTTCCCGCCTCCGCCCGAACGACACCGTTACCGGCGAAGAGTACGACGATACTCACGGCGAGAACTCCGCGGTTTACTGGAGCATTGACCCACTGGACGGAACAGTGAACTTTGCCCGCGGCCTGCCAAACTGGGCGGTCTCAGTAGGCGCCAAAGACCTCAAGACCGGTGAGTGGGTTGCCGGCGTGGTCTACTCCCCGATGCTCGGAGTCACCTACTACGCCCACAAGGATGGTGGCGCGTTCGCCGAGCGGGAGGGAAAGAGCACCCAGCTGACCGGCCCGATTGAGCGCAGCACCAAGATTGTTGCCACTGGCTTTTCTTATTCCCCCGAGGACCGCGTGCGCCAGTTTGCGCGCCTGACGGAGCTAATGCCCAACTTTGTGGACGTGCGACGCATCGGTGCCGCTTCTTTGGATATGTGTATGGTGGCCGAGGGTATGGTTGATGTCTACTTTGAAGTTGGCATCAAGGAGTGGGACTGGGCTGGTGCCATGGTGATTGCCGAAGAGGCTGGGCTCAAGGTCATTCGCCCAGCATTTGCCGGTGATCTGGGCGTAGTTGCCCGGGATCTTTCGCTGTTTATCTAACAGTTCCGCGAACCAGACTTTAAATGTCCTAGGTGGACAATAGTCTTTCCGTGTTCACTTAGCATTGGGAGACTTAGGCAATGGATCACCTCGGGGGCAATACCTGGAAGTTTGACACGCGTGATCTGATGCGTGCCACCACCTGTAAGCACTGCACTGCCATCTCAGTTCTCCGCGGCCTCAAAGTGCCTCAGGTTTTGCAGGCCATTGAGCCCTACCTGGAGCACGAACACACTCTTGCCATGAAGTACGGCAATCTCTACGAAGACGATCTTGTAGCCGAGTTGAAGGCATCGTTGGGTGATGACCTCGTGGTCGAACCACAGCTTCCCGAGATGGCTTCCATGGCTGACCGATTCGCCGCCACCATCGGCCTGATGCGCCGAGGCATTCCTGTGATTTACCAAGGCGCGCTGGAACACAACACTCGAGTGACAGTATTCCGCGGTAAGCCAGACTTCCTGGTTCACCAGGACTGGGATCTTGCTTTTGAGGACGGCAAACTCACCGCCCGCAAAATGCGGGAGACTTCGGGCGCTTATGGCTACACCGCTTGGGACGCGAAGTACGCCAGCAACGCCAAGCCAAACTACGCCCTTCAGGTAGCCCTCTACATCAGCGCGCTTGAGAGCGCCGGCTGGAAGGCAACAGATGCCCAGCACGGTGTGATCCTGGGAGACCGAAGCCTAGAGGCGTTCAGCGAGGCTGAGGTGGTTCCAGTAATGGAGTTGGCGCGCCTCGAACTTGACCGGACCATCGACAGCTTCGTTGCCATGTGGGATGCCCACAAGGTTGACGAGTTCCTCGAAACCTTCACCTGGAGCTGTAGTCGCAAGTCTTTCTGTGACATCTGTGAATACCCGGATCTCTGCGACCTAAATCGTCACGAAAACGACGATCTGCTTCTGGTGCACAACATTAGCGGCAGCCAGGCTGAGAAACTACGCCAGGCTGGAATCCAAAGTGTTGCCCAACTTGGCGCAGCCCCGAGCGAGGCTCGCCCAGCGAACCTAGACGAGAACATTTTCAACCGACTGCGGGCACAGGCTCAGGCACAGACACTGTCTAAGGCAACCGGCGAACCCGTTTCCTTTCTCCTGCCAGACCCTATGCTGCAATACCTGCCGCCAGCCAACCCGGGTGACATCTACTTCGACATGGAGGGCTTCCCTTATTACAAGGAGAAGGGAGGGCTTGAGTACCTGTTTGGTAACTGGACTCCCGAGGGTGAGTTTGTGGACTTCTGGGCTCATAGCCGCCAAGAAGAGGCTTCTGCCTTTGTGCAGTTCATGAACTGGGCGCTTGCCCGCCTGGAGCGCCACCCCGATGCTCACATCTACCACTACGCCTCGTACGAGCAGTCGGCGCTTCGCAGGCTGGCATCTCGCCACGGCGTTATGGAACAGGAAGTCACTCTACTTGAACAGACTGGTCGCTTCATTGACCTGGCAACGTTCGTCCGCAAGAGCTTGGTGATTGGCCAAGAGTCTTACTCAATCAAGTACTTGGAGCGCTACTACGGCTTCAAGCGAACCGCCGATGTCAAGAAGGCCACCGACAGCGTGGATGGCTACGACCAGTGGCTTGAACTAAAGGCCATTGCTGCGGATGAGAGCCGCGCACTAGATGAGCGGCAGGCTGCCGAGGCCGAGGCCGCACAGGTGCTTGCGGATCTCAAGCTCTACAACAAGGAAGACGTCATCTCCACCAAGGCGCTCTACGACTGGCTAGCCGGTATGGAGGGCGCGAGCAGCAAGTACGGGGATGACCCAGACCCAAAAGTAAGTAACGCCGACAACAACCAGTCGGCGTCCGCAGTCATTCTCCAGCAGCTGCTGGAGAAAACTCGCCAGCTCTTCGAGCCACTCGAGGACTGGCAATGGGGCATCGACGAGGCTGCTGATGACCGAGCGCTGGCCTGGGCAGCACTGGCGCACTCCATCCTTTTTTATCGTCGCGAAGACGTCATGTACTGGAGCGAGCTTTACCTGCGCCTAGAGCAAGACGATGCGGCCATGGAGGCCGACCGCAAGGCCGAGTTGCTGACCAACGTTGTGATCGAGTCCAGCGAGCCTGGGCGAATGTCCAAGGGGCAGCCAACCACCAAAATTGTGATTCGCGCCAACCTAGACCCCGAAGGCCTTTTCCGCCCCAAGGTGGGAGACAAGGTAGTGATGCGCCACAACCTCCGCGGTGGGCGCTCCGGCTGGACCCTAGGCGAGGTAATGGAAGCGGAAGGCGGTGTTATCCGCCTAAAGCGTTCGGCTAATGCGGCCACCGAAAACCTGATTCCAACCGCCATCCTCGACTACCAGTTCTTTAGCGCTGCCAGCAAGCAGGAAGCATTGAATACGCTGGCAGACCGAATTACGGTTGCCTGGGGAAGCCCCAAGGATGAGGCACCCGAGGGTTTTGCCGCTCTCGATCTCCTACTCCGCCGTCCGCCTCGGTTACAAAACCAGGAGGACATTCAGCACTTGACTCGAGAGCGTGATCTCGTGGGAATCATGCATGCAATCTGGCGCATGGACAACACGGTTCTTGCCATTCAGGGCCCTCCGGGAGCCGGAAAAACATATGTCGCTTCGCATTCCATTTCATACCTTCTAGACCTTGGGTTCCGAATTGGTGTGGTGACCACATCACACAAAGCCTGCGAGAATCTGCTTGAAGCTTGCATCGAACGAGGCGTGGACAAGGATCGCGTTTTCAAGCCCAACAAAGACAAGAACGACACCACCGAGCGCAACTGGCATACGCCAGAATCCAAAGAGCTGCCCAAGGCAATCAAAGACGTTGCCGGCGGAGTCCTGGTTGGAGGCACGGCCTGGACATTGTCTAACCCTTCGTTTGCCGAGCAGCCATTCGACTACATCTTCATCGATGAGGCGGCCCAGTTCTCAATGGTTGACGCACTGGCCGTAGCCAATGCCACCAAGAACCTTGTCCTACTTGGCGACCCGCAACAGTTGCCGCAGGTTGTCACAGCCATTCACCCTGGTGGTGTTGAGAACTCCGCGCTGGGGCACTACATGGGTGATCACGAGATTCTGCCTAAGACACATGGTTTCTTCCTCGACACCACCCAGCGCCTGCACCCCGGACTCAACAAGGCCGTCTCCTGGTTGTCCTACAACAACAAACTGAAAGCCAATCCAGGTAACGCATCCCGGACTGCAAAGGGTTGCGAACCCGGCGTGACCATCACCCCAATAAATCACCAGTTCAACAGCACAAGCAGCCTAGAAGAAGCCACTGCAGTGCTTGGTCGCCTCTGGCACCTGACCGGCAGCGAGGGGCAACTTACCCAGGAAGAAATCCTGGTGGTGAGCCCCTATAACGCCCAGGTGGACTTGATTCGTGAACTGCTAGACCAAGCCGGATTCATAAACGTGGAAGTTGGAACCGTTGATAAGTTCCAGGGACGCGAAGCAAAACTAGTTCTGGTTTCTATGGCAGCTTCGAGTGCTGAAGACGCTCCGCGCGGAATTGAGTTTCTTTTTGATCGCAACCGACTAAACGTGGCAATTAGCCGCGCTCAGGTGGCCTGCGAAATTTTCGTATCGAGCCAACTCATCATGGCCAACTTCAAAAACCTCAAAGAGCTGAAAGCGCTCAGCCGCTTCATTGGGCTGCTCCAATACGCTCGGGCTGGAGAGCTCTAGGAGCGGCTAATCGCTAGACGATTAGCGCCTTGAGGTCGGATTCAATCTCGCGGAACAACTTGCGAGCCATCATCATCGGCACCGCGAAGAACGGCATGACGCAGGCAGTAATGACAAATCCCTGATAAATCAGCGAAGTGTCTTGGCCAGTAGCCGCTTGGAGTCCAAAAGAAGCCACATTATTGACAACCTGCCACAACACCCAGAACCGCAACAAGCTGCGCCTACGCTCTTCAGCATTCGCGGCGCCAACACCCGCCACGTCGCGCAGAACCAGGTACGGCAGGATCAGTGACGCCACCGGAATAAACCAGGAGCCAATGGCCCAGCCAGCACCCCACCGCGTGGATACCCCGCGCTCTCGCACAAATCGAACGGCACGAAAACCAAAGTTGATTAGCGCAACTAGGAACCAAAGGTTGGTAAAAGCAAAGGCCATAAGGCCAACTACCGAAAAGAGAGCCCGGTAGGCCTCATCGGCGGAGGCAAAACTGCTGGAACGATCTGCCAATAGCGCGGAGAACGCCGGAATTGCAGGGAACAAGGCCAAGGCACCAAGCAGCGCAGTAATCGAGCCCCAAAGGGCAGATGCGCCAATGGAATCCGCCCACACCGAGAATCGGTTTCTAGGGTCGCGGGCTCGGGACTTAGTCAATGCCATAACTCAATGATGCCAGCGCAGGGTTAGCAGACTGACCAATGATCGATCTCAAGACCTTCGGCGCAGTGAGGTTCTCACCCAAGCGATTGGGTTTACCCGTCCCGTGATAGTCGCTAGAACCAGTGACCAGAAGGTGGAACTCGGCTGCCAGCTGCACAAACCAGTCGGTTGCGTATGATGGGACATCGCGGTGATGCGCTTCAAATCCAGCTAGGCCGGCCTCAATCAACTCAAGGAAATGCGCCCTGGGCATGGGTTCCCCAGGCTTGGGGCCACCACCGCGAGCCATCGGGTGGGCCACAATCGGAACACCGCCGGCGGCGCGAACAAGACCGATCGCATCCACGGTTTCAGGAACCCCACGATTTGGCACGTAGTACTTGGTTCCTGGGCGAACCCAGTCAAAGAATGGCTCTCGAGAGTCGATGATGCCGCGCTCAATCATGGCGTCGGCGATAGCGGGGCGGCCGGCAACCTTGCCATCTGCAAGCACCTCGAGCACGTGTTCCCAGGTGATGTCAAAATCTTCGGAAAGACGCTCGGTGATTGCCTGAAGGCGATCGACACGGCTGCTCACGGACTCCCCCAAAATCCGCTTCAGCTGAACATTATTGGGATCTGGCAGATAGGCCAAAAGGTGCACGGTGAACTTGTGCTGGGTGTCGCGCTGCACTCGCGTGGTCAGTTCAATGCCGGGAACAAATCCCAGGCCAATTCGCTGAGCCTCTGTCCTGGCCTCATCCCAACCCGCAACTGTGTCGTGGTCGGTTAGTGCCACGATGTCTAGACCTGCCGCCTTGGCCTCCGCCATTACCTGTGCCGGAGTACCCCTGCCGTCGGAACGCACCGAGTGAGTGTGCAGGTCGATTCGCGCGCCATCTTGGATAGGAGCAGCGGAAGCGGCATCGGTGTGGGGAATAGGGGTCACGCCCCCAGCATAAGACAAGAGGGCCCGGGATTTCTCCCGAGCCCTCTCGCGGTTTTCAGCTAGTTGCCGAAGGAGATTTACTCCTCGATTACAGCTGGGCTACCGATGCCCTTGGCGATAACAACTGCTACTGCGGTCACTACGGTACCAACCAGCATGGCAACCAGGTAGGTGCCAACGTTGCTGACCAGTGGGAATACGAAGATTCCACCGTGTGGTGCGCGCAGCTCGTTGCCAAATACACCAACGAGTGCACCGGTAACAGCCGAACCGAGCATGATCGAAGGGATCACGCGGATTGGGTCAGCAGCAGCGAAAGGAATTGCACCCTCAGAGATGAAGGATGCACCGAGCAGCCAAGCTGCCTTACCGTTCTCGCGCTCAGCCTCAGTGAAGAGCTTCTTGCGGATTACGGTGGCGAGGGCCAGACCCAGTGGAGGAGTCATACCGGCAGCCATAACGATTGCCATGATGACGAAGTTGTTGCTGTGTGCAGCAGCGCCAGCAGCGGTCAGACCGGTAACAGCGAAGGTGTAAGCAACCTTGTTTACTGGGCCACCCATGTCGAATGCCATCATCAGACCGAGAACGATACCGAGTACGGCAAGCGAACCAGTTCCCAGACCAGCAAGACCGTTCTGCAGGCTAGTCATCAGAGCCGAGATTGGGCCCTGGAGAACGATGACCATGACCAGGCCAGTTACCAGCGATGCGAGCAGTGGGATTACAACTACTGGCATAAGTGGACGGATCCAGCCTGGAACAGCCCAGCGCGAGATCCAGAGTGCGAGACCACCGGCGAGGAAACCGCCGAGGATTGCACCGAGGAAGCCGGTGTGGGTTGCCAGTGGGTTGCCGTCAAGACCGGTAGCAAGCGCACCTGCAACCAGACCTGGGGCCAGACCTGGACGGTCAGCAATTGCGTAGGCAATGTAACCAGCCATCACTGGAACGAAGAATGCGAATGCAGCCTTACCAATCCAGAAGATGATGAATGCCCAGGCACCGAAGTTCTGCAGCTGCAGGTTGCCGGTAACGGCACCGTTAGCGTCACAGACGTAGGCGTGGCTGAGGCAAGCGTCGTAGACGCGGATACCACCGGTGGTGGCGTCGTTGCCCATTGCCATGCTTCCGAAAAGGAAGCCGAGGGCGATGAGGATACCACCGGCTGCAACCAGTGGAATCATGTGGGATACACCGGTCATCAGCCACTGGCGGATGCGGGATCCAACGCTAACGTTAGACAATTTTGTCTCCTTTATTGGGGGCGATCATCGCTGACCACCACTGTTTCTTATTGGGACGATACTGCTTATTTACTTTTTGCCGAAGAGGCCTCCGAAGAGCCCTCCAGACTTCTTTTTATCTTGTGGTGCCTTTGCGGCAGCTGGGGCGGCGGGCGGCGTAGCCGACTGACCATCTCCAACCTTGGCGGCGGTACCGTTGGCAGCTGCCTCAAGCACCGTGTTGATAAGGCCCGCGGAACCGTTAATGGCCTTGGCCACACCCACCTGGATGTAAGGCTTGCCATTGAATCGGTCGCGACCCTTTACCTCTAGATCGACAGCGAAGATTACGGCGTCTGCCGAGTCGATGACATCTTGCTTCAGCGGGTTGCTACCCGCCGAACCCTGAGTCTCAACGATTACTTCGTGTCCAAGCTTCTTGCCGGCGCGCTCGAGTGACTCGGCAGCCATGTAGGTGTGTGCGATTCCTGTGATGCAACTGGTTACTGCAACGATCTTCATTAGTTCTGAACCTCTCGGGTTAGGATTTCGGCGATTTGGGCTGGGTCAGTTTGTGCTCGTAGGTGGTCACAGAACTCTTCGTCCATAACCTTGCGGGCAAGAGATCCCAGAATCTCGAGGTGAGCGCCTTCGCCGCTGGCTGGGGCTGCGATGAGGAAAATCAGGGTGGAAGGTCCGTCGTCGGCGCCGAAGTCAATGCCGGCCTTGCTGGTTGCAACGCAAACCGAAGGCACCAAAACGTAGTCACTCTGAGCGTGAGGGATGGCGATGCCACCTTCGATGCCGGTTGGGAAATGCTCTTCGCGAGCGGCCACGGCCTTGAGATACTTGCTGACGCTCTTTAGACGGCCAGACTTCTTGAGCAGCTTGGCTAGCTCTTTGGTTACCTGTTCCTTGGAGGTTGCGGTTGTGTTTACAACCACAATCTCAGGGATGGTGATGGGTGCGCTCAAAAGTTACTTCCTAATTTGTTGCAGCGCACAGGAATTACCCCTGGGCGCCTGGTGTTACCGAAACTACGCCCTTTTGGGGAGCAAAATACCCAATCAACGGTTACCGTGCGGCTGGTGTGCCCGTAACCGTTTCCAGTTTGTGTTGCAGCGAACTGCATTCCACTCCCCTTCCACACATCGCTGTGCGTATCGAGTAATCCATAAATTACACAGACTTTGTTGTTTAAACCGTTGAAACTCGGCGTTTTGGCAATTTCTGTGTCAAATCGTAATTATTGGCATTTGTTGTTTTAGTAACCTTAATGCTGGGGAAATCCAGTGTGTAAGCACTTACAAATCTTTCCCCCTCCATCCGCAAAATGGCGTTTCACGCACCAAAAACTTGAAAGGCAGCCCAATGGCCAGCTTTACCGGAATCGTAGAAGTTCTTGACCCAATCGGCATGCACGCCCGTCCAGCCGGTCAGATTGTCAAGCTGGTAAAGGAGTCCGGCCTGGACGTGACCTTCCAGTACGACGGAGCCGAGTCCAAGGCAAACTCTGCCCTGCGCCTAATGGCCATGAAGGTAAAGACCGGCGAGAAGATCACCGTTGTTATCGAGGGTGACGACGAGGGCACTGCAGCCGGCATCATCGCCCAGATTCAGGACTTCCTGAAGGGCTAATCCGAGAGTCTTCGGATCAACCCATGAGCAAGCAAATGAAAGGCCTAGGAGTAGGTCTCACCGCCGCCGTAGGCACCGTGCACGTTGTGGCGCCCGCCCAACCACTTCCAGCCTGGGGTCGTTCTAGCATCGGTGCCGAGGCAGAGATGGAACGCCTACGTGGCGCCACCGCCGCAGTGGTTGCAGACCTAGACCGCTTGGCCGCCGGAGCCGACCACACCACCGCCGAGATTTTCGAGGCGATGAAGATGTGGCTGGAGGACGACGGCCTGCTCGAAATTGCCGAAGAGCACCTCAACGAGGGTTCCGACGCAGCCGGTGCAATTGGCGAGGCCTTCAATGCCTTTGCCGCCATGTTCGAGGGTGATGCCGCCTTTGAAGAGCGCATCGCCGATCTGCAAGACCTCTCCCGCCGCGTTCAGGCGCACCTGGCTGGAATCAACCTCGGCCTGGACCTGCCGCATACTGGCCAGCTGGTTCTAGTTGGCGAGGACTTCTCGCCCGCAGACACGGCTCAGTTCACTCCCGCAGTAGTTGGCGTTGTCACCCGCGCCGGTGGCCCTACCAGTCACACCGCCATCATCTGTCGCGCCCGCAGCATCGCCGCGGTGGTTTCAGTCACCGATGCCGGTTCGCTGGTCAACGGCCAGAGTGTTCTGGTGGACCCAGTTGGCGACCGCGTGGTGGTTGACGGTTCAATCACCGATGCCACGAAGCCGCTCGAGTTCGCGGACACCGATGCAGACACCATCATTCCGGTGCGCAGCAACATTGGAACCGCGGCGGATGCCAAGACCGCAGCAGCCACCAAGGCAAACGGTGTTGGTCTCTTCCGTACCGAACTCCTTTATCTCTCGGCAAGCACTCAGCCGAGTGTTGAGCAGCAAGCTGCGAGCTACGCAGAGGTTTTGGCCGCAGCTCCGGCCGGTCCAATCGTGGTTCGCACCATCGATGCCGGTTCGGACAAGCCGGTTCCATTCCTGAACATGCCGCACGAGGAAAACCCTTCGCTCGGCGTCCGCGGCTTCCGCCTAATCGTGGAGCACCGCCAGTTCATCGCCGACCAGCTCACCTCGCTCGAGGTTGCCCGCAAGAGCACTGGCCGCGAAGTCTGGGTTATGGCTCCAATGATTGCCACAGTTGACGAGGCCGCCGAGTTTGCCGCGCTTGCCCGCAGCATCGGTGATTTCAAGGTTGGAATCATGATTGAGACTCCGGCGATCTCCATGCAGGTTGACCGCTTGAGTGGCGTTGTGGACTTCGTCTCGATTGGCACCAACGACCTATCGCAGTACCTGTTTGCAGCGGACCGCATGAACCCTGCTCTAGGCGCTCTGCTCAACCCTTGGCAGCCCGGTCTAATCCGCATGCTCGCCAAAATTGGCACCGATGGCGCAGCCGCCGGAGTATCAGTTGGCGTCTGTGGCGAATCCGCTTCCGACCCGGCCTTCGCGGTTGTGCTGGCTGGACTTGGCATCACCTCGGTGAGTGCATCGCCATCGCAGGTAAATGTGGTTAGCAATGCGCTGGCCTCAGTAACCCTGGAGCAGGCAAAGGCCGTTGCCGCAGCCGCGCTATCGGGCACCGATGCCGCTTCGGCTAAGGGAGCCGCACTGGAGGCACTGGCCGCAACCCGCTAAAGGTCGAAAAACTTCGATGGGGTCAGCAAAAGCTGACCCCATCGGTGTTTAGACTGAAACTCATGAGCGAAGAAGCCCTGAAGCAAGCCGAAGAGCGCAACCGTAACCGCAGCCGTGCCTCCAAGGATCCGGCCCACATTGCCTACATGGGAAGTGGCTGGCAGAGCCAGAACTCCGGGCAGTGGGAGCAATCCGAGGTGGCACCTTTTGCTGCGGCTCGTCGCGATGCACTAGCAGAACGCTTCCCGGGCAACACCTTGGCAATCTATGCGGGCGACCACAAGCAGCGTTCAAATGACACCGACTATCGCTTCCGCGCGCACAGTGCCTTCACCCACCTAACCGGTTGGGGGCGTCACGCCGTTGCAGGTTCAGTTTTAGTCATCACCGTTGACGAAGCCGGAGCCATTGTCGAAGAGGCCCTCTACCTGCTGCCAACCGCCGGCCATGGCACCGACGAATTCTTTGCCGATCCAGCCATCGGTGAATTCTGGGTTGGGCCAAGGCCAAGCCTGGAGCAGGTGGCTGCACTGCTAGACATTGAGACTCGCAATGTTCGCGACTTCACGGAACCCGAAGGCGCCTTGCGCATCGGTGGCGCGGACGACAGCTTTGAGCTGGTTGAGGCGGCGGCCGAGCTGCGCCTTATCAAAGACGATTGGGAGATTCGTGAACTCCAGCAGGCGTGCGATGCATCCGCAGTTGGTTTTGCCAACATTCTCAGCCAACTGAGCCGAGCCAAGGCCCACCCGCGCGGAGAGCGCGTGGTTGAGACCGCGTTCTATGCCGCCGCGCGCGAACTTGGAAACGAACTTGGGTACGACACCATTGCCGCCAGCGGAGACCACGCCAACACCCTGCATTGGATTGTAAACGATGGACCCGTGCTGGACGGCGACCTGCTGCTGATTGACGCCGGTGTTGAGGTTGATTCTCTCTACACTGCGGACATCACCCGAACCATCCCGGTTAGTGGCAAGTTCACTCCGGTGCAGCGCAAGATATATGAGGCAGTGCGCGAGACCGCCGATGCGGTATTTGCCATCGCCCGTCCGGGAGTTACCTACGCTGAGATGCACAACGAAGCTATGCGCGTGATTGCCCGAAAGGCCGAGGAGTGGGGTCTGCTGCCGGCCGGAGTGACTGCGGCTGAGTCGCTGGCATCCAAGGAGCAATGGCACCGCCGCTGGATGGTGCACGGAACCGGCCACATGCTTGGCCTCGACGTGCATGACTGCGCCGCCGCCCGCAAGGAGACCTACCAGGACGCCAAGCTGGAGCCGGGAATGGTTTTCACTATCGAACCTGGGCTTTACTTCCACAAGGAAGACTTGCTAGTTCCCGAAGAGTTCCGAGGAATTGGTGTTCGCATTGAAGACGACGTGCTAATGACCACCGATGGGCCGGTAAACCTGAGTGCGCAGCTGCCACGCAGTGCCGATGAGGTTGAAGCCTGGATGGCCCGAGCCGCAAGGTAAACCGTGCGCCGGCTGAGAAGGCTACTTCTTAGGCTGCCCGTTGATGCACTGCTCGAGGTGTTCCTGAATGGCATTCTTGGCCTGCTGAGACATAGGGTGAGGAACCACAACGTCGTAGTTGGCGGCAACCACCTGGGTGCTACTGGAGAATTCGTGACGGTTGCGTGCCAAGCTGAAGCGCAAAACATTGAGCAACATTCCGATGCCGGCACCAATGACGATGGCTGCGCCGGTGGTGGCCCCAACAGCCTGAGTGCTGCTCACCGGGATGAAGAGCGAGACCAGGAGACCCAGCCAGCTTCCGGTGATGATGCCGCGGAAGGCAACCGAGCCGTATGAAAGCTTGCCCTTGACTCGCTCAACCGAGCGCAGGTCGGAACCTACGATCGCAACCATCGGTGCGGGGAACTCGTGACGAATTAGCTGGTCTACACAGTCCACTGCTGCCGCGTAATTGGGGAATTTGGCCACAACTTCACCATCTGGGACGGCAAATTGGGCAATGCGCTGGTTTCGGCTACGGCCGGGGAGATTACTCACACCACAATTAAACAGTGAGTTCATCTGAAAACGTCCAACTGCTAGCCGCTCTAGCCAAGGTCATCGACCCAGAGTTGCGCCTTCCAATCACCGAGTTGGGCATGGTTGGCAACACCGAACTCGGCTCGGATGGCTCGGCGAGCGCCGTCATCAGGCTCACAGTGGTTGGCTGCCCGGCCGCCCAGCTTATCGAGGCTGAGTCGCTTGCGGCTCTCGAATCGGTGGTTGGCGCAGGTAGGGCATCGGTGCAGATGACCGTGATGAACGCTGATGAGCGAGCCGCCCTGAAGGAGAAGCTGCGTGCGGGTAAGCCCGCCCGAGTAAACCCCTTCGACGCCAACAGTCTCACTCGCGTGCTGCTGATTGGAAGCGGCAAGGGCGGCGTGGGCAAGTCCAGCGTGACCGCCAACCTGGCAGTGGCGCTTGCCGCGCAAGGCCACCGGGTTGGCCTGATTGACGCGGACATCTTTGGCTTCTCTATCCCAGGACAGGTTGGCCTCGGCTCGGCCGGCAACACCGTGAAGCCCACTCGAATTGACGAGATGATTCTTCCTCCGGTTGCGTTCGGCGTGAAAGTCATTTCTATTGGCATGTTCCTAGACGGGAACAAGCCGGTGGCCTGGCGCGGCCCAATGCTGCACCGTGCGGTTGAGCAATTCCTCACCGATGTGTACTGGGGCGATCTGGACTACCTTCTGGTTGACCTGCCACCAGGCACCGGCGACATTGCCATCAGCCTGGGGCAGCTGCTCCCAACCGCCAAGACCGTGGTGGTCACCACTCCGCAGGTAGCTGCAGCCGAGGTGGCCGAGCGTAGCGGTTCGGTTGGCTTGCAGACCGGTCAGCAGGTTGCTGGTGTGATTGAGAACATGTCCTGGCTGGTTCAGCCAGACGGATCTCGCCTGGCGCTGTTCGGCGAAGGTGGCGGACTGGCCGTGGCAAACCGCTTGGCGGAACTCCAGGGCTCCCCCGTTCCGGTGCTTGGCCAGATTCCTATCAGCATTCCGCTGCGCGAAGGCGCCGATGCTGGTGTTCCGGTGGTCACTGGCAACCCAACCGACCCGGCGAGTTTGGCCATCGGTTCCATTGCCGAAGCGCTCAACGCCCAACCCGCAGGCCACGCCGGCAAGCGACTTAGACTGAACCTGTGAGTGAATCATTTGGCATTGCGCAGCTGCTTGGAAGCCTCGGCGACCACGCAGAGTCCATTGAGGTAATCAACCCAAACTCCGGCAAGCTGGCCTACCACTTGCCACAGTTCAGCCACGACGAGGTGGCCGCTGTGGCTGCCGCGGCACGCCTGACAGCACCCACTTGGGCTGCGGTTCCGGTTCGCGAGCGCTCGCAGGTTGCCCTGCGTCTGCACGACCTAATGCTCAAGCACCAGGGGCGCCTGCTAGACCTGATTCAGTTTGAGACCGGCAAGACTCGCGCCGGGGCATTTGAGGACTTTGCTGGCGGCCTCTTTGCCGCCCGCCACTATGGCAAGCGCGCGCCTAAGTTGCTGCGCCTCACCCCCACTCGCACCGATGCCCCAATGTTTGTTCAAAACTACGTGGACTACCCGCCGGTAGGTGTGGTGGGTGTCATCACACCCTGGAATTTCCCGCTGGCACTGCCTGCCTTTGATGTGATCCCCGCTCTGCTTGCCGGTAACGCGGTGGTTCACAAGGTGGACAACCAGACCGCGCTCACCGGCCTGTACCTTCGCCAGCTTGCCCTAGAGGCCGGGCTTCCCGAAGGCGTCTGGAACATTGTGGTTGGCTCCGGCCCTGACGCCGGCAATGGCGTCACCGATGCCGTGGACTACGTGGCCTTCACCGGATCGACCGCCACCGGTCGCATCGTGGCGGAGCGCGCCGCCCGCCGCCTGATTGGCTTCTCACTTGAATTGGGTGGAAAGAACCCGGCGATTGTCTTACCAAGCGCCAACCTAAAGCGCGCCGCCAAGATTGTGGTTGCCGGAGCCATTGGTAACGCCGGCCAGATTTGCGTGAGCGTGGAGCGCTGCTACGTGCCGGTCGCTAAGCGCGACGAGTTCATTGAGCTACTTAGGGCTCAGGTGGCCGCAGTAACTATCGGCCGCAGCGCCGCCTTTGACCGCGACCTGGGCAGCCTCACCAGCGCCAACCAATTCAAGCGAGTAACCGGCTTTCTCCAGGAGGCTCGCGACAAGGGCGTGGTAGTTCACGGTGGCGACCCCGTTCCAGAGGCCGGCCCGTACTACGTCACCCCGGCGATTGTGGTGGAACCGACGGATGAGGTTTCGCTCAACCGAACCGAGGTCTTTGGTCCGGTGATTCAGGTCTACGGCTACCAGTCGGTGGACGAGGCGGTTGCCGCGGCCAATGACTCAGAGTTTGGGCTAAATGCATCGGTGATTGGAAAGCCTTCCGAGGCACTGCCGATTGCCCGCCGCATTCAGGCCGGCAGCGTAAACATCAACGACGGGTACCGCGCCAGCTTTGGCAGCATGTCTTCACCGATGGGTGGAGTGAAGCACTCCGGTCAGGGCCGCCGCAATGGTGACGGTGGACTGTTGCGCTTCACAGAACCCAAGGCGATTGGTGTTGCATCGGGGACCTTCAAGCTGCCAACCAGAGCGGAACAATACGGCCCGATTAGCAGGCTGCTGGTGGTTTTATCTAAGGTCCTGCGCCGACTCTAGGTAGCTTCGCTGTCGTAAGGCGCCGGCTCGTTTGCCGCCAACTGTTCCTGCTTGGCCATGGCGGCAACCGCAGCGGCGTGACCGCGGATGGGGGCATCGGAGTTTTTGACTGTTGAACCAGCCGAACCGGGTAGTGGTTCAACCAGGGCGTCGCGAATGATTCGACGGGGGTCATACTGCCGCGGATCCAGCTTGCGCCAATCCACTTCCTCGCCAAGCTCTTCGCTCAGTTGAGCTTGGGCGTTGTCGGCAAAGGTGCGGAACTTGCGGACCCACTCCGCCAGCTTTCGTGCATACTCCGGCAGGCGCTTTGGACCCAGCACCAGGGCGGTGATAACCGCCAGGATGATGAGCTTTTCGCTGTCGATGCCGAACACCCTTAAAGGTTACCCTGCGCCTCCAACTCAAAGGCTGGGCCTAGGTTTACACTTGGCGCATAGGCGCGGAGTTTGGCGCCTTCAGGGCAGTTATCTGGAGCACCGATGGTAGACAAGATCAGCAGTTGGCGTTACGTGGAGGAATTCACCGACGAGGCCGAGGTATTGGTTCGAGCCCGCATGCGCGCAGACGAACTGGGCGTGGAGTGCGTGACCGCATCGGTGGGAACCCACCTGGCAGCACTGGCCGCCGCTAGTGGCGCGAAGGCAATCATTGAGGCTGGAACCGGAACCGGCGTTAGTGGCCTCTACCTGATGCAGGGAGCCCCACACGCCATACTTGCCACCATCGATGCCGAGCCAGAGCACCAGGCCGCCGCCAAGGTGGCCTTCACCGAGGCGGGCATTCCGGCCAACCAGACTCGAGTCATTACCGGCCGCGCACTCGACGTGATGAGCAACATGGCTGATGCCGCCTACGACCTAATTGTGCTTGATGCCGACCGCGATACCCTCGAGGACCAGGTTCGCGAGAGCAACCGCCTGCTTCGTCCGGGTGGAACAGTTGTAATTCCGCACGCACTGTGGCGTGACCGCGTTCCAGACCCAGCCATGCGCGATGAGGCGACTCAGATCTTCCGTGACATTCTGCGTTTCTTCAAGCAGCAGGAAAACTACGTCACCGCGCTTTCTCCAGTTGGAGACGGCCTGCTGATTGCCAGCAAGCTGGAAATGTAGCAAAGAACTTAAACAATAAATCCGGCTCTTGGACTTTTCCAAGAGCCGGATTTTTGTTATTTGAATGTGTGCGCTTAGCGCTTCACAACGTTCTCTAGAACCTGGTACAGGCGGGAAACCTCGTCGGCGTTCATGCTGAACACCAGGCGACCCCCGCCATCAACTGGAACCTTCAGAACAATCAGGCCACGAGGTTCAACCTCGGCCTCCATTGGTCCATCGGTGCCGCGCGGCTTCATTGCTGCCATTTGTACTACTCCTGATACTTGGGCTACATTCGGCCCGAACTTCAATTAAAACAGACACCGTGTCAGCAAAAAACCGAATATCACTCTAAAGCGCTTTCAAAAGGTAACGGTTATGTAAAGACTTGGGGTCGGGCTCGTAAACCCAGTAAATCCATCAGGGAAAACCGCTGAATTCGCAATCCCAACTGCCTAGGGTGGGGTGAAATCGGGGTTTACGTATACCCAGCAGATGGCTAACCAGACCAGTTGAGTAATGGTCAGCCCGATCAGCAAGAACCACTTGGAGCTAGCACCCCAACCTCTGGTCTTGAACGCCAGCGCAGCCACCAGCGGGAATGCCGGTAGCAGAATGCGGAAGGTGCTGGACTGCGGATTGAATACCAGCAGCACGTAAGCAAAGTAGGCCGCGACCCAGAGGCGCAGCTCATTACCAAGCAGCTTCACCGATGGCAGGAACAGCAACCAGGCTGCAATGCCGAATACCACTAGCAGGAACATCGGTGCCCAGAAATCTCCCCAGATTGATGCCCCGAGTGAAAGCCAACCCTCAAAGGGAACCAGCTTTGGGTGCGGGGTAACCACACGCCAGGCCAGTTCGGTGGCGGTGTAGGCATCGGAGCGACCGGTGGCTAGCCATGCGACAACCGGCCAGGCCAGGCCAAGCGCACCACTGGCTAGAGTGAGGGCGCCAAGACCCCAGCGTTCGCGTGGCGGGAAATCAACTTGCCCGCGCTGCGCCTTGATGAAGCGCACCACCCACATGCCGGCAAGCATCGCGGCGAACGAGACCATTCCCGGGCGGGTAATGCTCAGGCCCACCAGCCAGGGTAGTGCCAATAGGTATCGGTGCTGCATCAAAAAGTAGAGGCCGCCGGCGAGGAGCACCAGACCGAGGCTCTCAGCGTAGCCAGCCTGCAATACGGGGCTCGCACACCAGAAACCGAGGAGGGTCACTGCCCACAGAGCCGTGACGTGCTCAAACTTGAGCGAGAAGATGCGGTAGATGAGGAGCGCCAAAACGAACGAGAGCAGCAGGCTGATGGTTGGGGCCAGGTATTTCCACTCGATGACACCTCCGGTGAGGAACGTTAGGGCTCGAACCAGCATCGGGTAGCCGGGCATGAAGGCCCAGGCGTTCTGCTTTACGCTGCCGTCTGGGTAGGTGGGCAGCACCGATGGATAGCCCGGCTCGTGACCAAGTCCGCCGGCGAAGATGCGCTGGTACCACTCCACATCCCAGATGTTGAGGAAGTCAAAATAGTTTGGGTGGGGCGTGGGCGACCAATAACTGGGCCCCTGGATTGATGCCGCCCAGATAAATGCACCGGTTGACACAACGCGAGTAAGGAGCCAGGCCAGTAGGACCTGGACCCACCAGGAGCGGCCGACGAACCAGGTCGCTAGCGGATTGGCAGGAGCTAGGCGGTCAGCCACTTACGAAGGGCTTCCTCGCAGGCGTATATCTGAGAGACGGGAACCGACTCGTCGTCGGCGTGAGCCTTGTTAGGGTCTCCGGGGCCAAAGTTGATGGCTGGAATGCCAAGTGCCGAGAAACGGGCCACATCGGTCCAGCCGTACTTTGGTCGGGTCTCCAGGCCGGTTGCGGCAACGAAGGCGAGTGCGGCCGGCTGATCTAGACCGGGACGGGCACCAGCGGACGCATCGGTGACAGTTACCGTTGCATCGATGCCGGCGAATACCTCGCGGAGGTGCGCCTCGGCATCGGCCACCGACTTACTTGGCGCAAAGCGGTAGTTGACGGTCACCTTGGCGGAGTCTGGAATCACGTTGGTTGCGATGCCGCCAGAGATCAGCACGGCATTGAGGCTCTCGCGGTAGGTGAGTCCGTCGACGGCCACCTCGGCGGTTTGGTAGGTGTTGAGTCGGTTCAGAATTTCGGCAGCTCCGTGGATGGCGTTCTTACCCATCCAGGCGCGGGCGCTGTGCGCCTTCACACCGGCGGTGGTTACCTCAACGCGCATAGTGCCGTTGCAACCGCCCTCAATGATGGCTGCGGTTGGCTCGCAGAGGACGGCGAAGTCGCCGGTGAGTAGCTCTGGGCGGTTTCTGGAAATGCGCCCCATGCCGTTCAGGCTGGCGTCCACTTCCTCGTGGTCGTAGAAGATCCAGGTGATGTCAACGTTTGGGTTGCTGAGCTCGGCTGCCAGCTTGAGCTGCACAGCCACACCGGCTTTCATGTCTACGGTTCCGCGACCCCAGAGGTGACGCTCGCCGCTTATTTCACGGAACTCGGTTGGCAGGTTTTGGGCCACTGGAACGGTGTCGATATGGCCGGCAATCAAAACGCGGGTGGCGCGACCCAGGTTGGTGCGAGCAACGATTGCGTCGGCGTCGCGAATGACCTCAAGATGTGGCTGCGCGGCAAGCGCAGTCTCGATGGCGTCGGCGAGCGCACGCTCGTTTCCGGATACGCTCTCGATGTCGCAAATGGCTTTGGTGAGCTCGGCGGCATCGGTGTTTAGGTCAAGGGTGACGGCCATGAAACTAGCCTACCCGCCACCTCGGGTAACCTTGACGGGTGAGTATTTCTACATTCCTTGAGGGCAAGGCCTGGGGTCACGGACTGGCAACTGTTGCCGCCGATGGCACCGTTCTAGACGTTTACTACCCAAACCCGCAGCTGGGTGCGGCGCCAACCTCCGATGCCCTTTGGGTAGTGCCAAAGGAGCTGGACGCAGTGGCTGGCGAGGATGCACGCCGCGGGGTTTCACTCCAGGTGATTCACACCGAGATTGAGCTGGCTCTGCCCGTTATCAACACCGCCGATGCCTACCTGCGACTTCATCTGCTGAGCCACCTGCTGGTCAAGCCAAACACCATCAACCTTGATGGCCTTATTCCAAACTTGCCTATCGTGGCTTTCACCAACATCGGAGCTATTGAGCTTGGCTTCTTTGAGGCCAACCGCGTTGCGCTGCAGCGCGCGGGCGTTCTGGCGCACTCCATCGACAAGTTCCCTCGCCTGGTTGACTATGTGGTTCCTAAGAAGGTTCGCATCGCGGACGCCAACCGCGTTCGCCTGGGCGCACACTTGGCGCCTGGAACCACCATCATGCACGAGGGCTTCGTCAACTTCAACGCTGGAACCCTGGGTTCGGCCATGGTTGAGGGTCGCATCTCGCAGGGCGTCGTCGTGGGCGACGGTTCCGACATCGGTGGCGGCGCGTCCATCATGGGAACCCTATCGGGTGGCGGCAAGCACAAGGTTTCCATCGGCACCCGCGCGCTCCTGGGTGCAAACTCGGGTATCGGCATCAGCATCGGTGATGACAGCGTGGTTGAGGCGGGTCTCTATGTGACCGCAGGCACCAAGGTAAACATCATTGACGAGGGGCCTGCCCGTTCGGTGAAGGCTTCGGAGCTCAGTGGCGTTGCCAACTTGCTGTTCCGTCGCAACTCGCTGACCGGCGCAGTTGAGGTGCTTCCTCGCAGCGGCGTGGGCGTTACCCTCAACCAGCAGCTGCAGAACCTGTAAGTTTTTCGACTAGGGGGCCTTAGGGCCCTCTTTTCGTTTAACTCGACGAACAGAGCCAAATTAAGCGCTAAATCGATCCTTAGGGCAACTCACAAGGCTCCAAAGTCGGCGTTTTCCACGAATTTGTAAGTCGAAACACAGCATGCTCTGCGCCTAAATAAGTTTTTGCTTATGCGTGATTACGACCCGAGAAAAAACCGTGCCACACCGAGCGGTTACCTTGCCGACCGGCATGCCAACTACTACGGCCCGCGGCCTTACGCGATGAAAACCCCTCCAGGAACTTCGGATTATTTCGAGGAAAAACCAAACATTCGGAACCCACACAAGGACTACAACCTGGTGGCTTTGTCTGATTTCAAAATAAACCCGTCGGTATACATGCATTGGAGCAAAGCGATACCCCTAGCCGTAACGAGATACGGCAGGATTCAGTCGATGGTTCTGTCCTTGGCCTACTACAACCAGCTTTTGCTAAAAATCCGAGAAGTTCAAGCCGAGGTAGCGAGGCTCAAAAAGCTACTAAAAACCATCGACCCGAATTTGCTCAAAATAGCCGAAACAATGCGCATCCAGTATGAGCTAAATCCAGACAAGGCTGTTTGGCCCCTTTTGGATCAGCAGCCCAAGCGCCGATCAACCGACGATCTTTCAAGCCAAGCACTCTTGGATGCGGTTGAGAGTTTGCGTGCTGAATACCCCGAGAGTCGGAATGCAACTGACGATGAAAATGCAGCTTTTGAAGTCGATGGTTGGTAAATGTTTGACTTGAAATTCTGCTTTCTCTACCCAAGTTTGAACCAAGACCAGTGCCCCTCTGAACGAATGTGGCTCTTAATTTGGCTCTGTTTGTCGAGTGTTGCAGAAACCTCCACCCACTAACCCGTGACCGAGTCCCAACCACCGGCTGAGATGACTTCAGAATCCAACAGCAGCGGACGGCCAGCCTGCGCCTCCAAAATCACACCGATGCTCTTGAAGCCGCGCGGCAGCACCGTACCGGCCGGGAAAGTAGCCAGCAGCGAGTGATCCTCGCCTCCGGTGAGAACCCACTTTCGGCAATACTGCTCGGCAGCCAGGTTGGGCTCGCCCATTTCGATGAGGTGGGGGTTCGCCAGCGACAGCGACTGAGCCGCTCCCTCCAGGCGAGCCTCGAATCCAAACAGTGCGGCCGACTGAATCTGCACGGTAACCCCTGAGGCCTTGGCAATGCGTAAGGCATCCTTGGCGAGGCCGTCAGAAATATCAAGCATGGAAGTGGCACCAGACTCGGCTGCAGCGATACCAGCGGCCAGCGGTGGTTGCGGCCTGCGCTGCACGCTAACCCACTCATCCCAGGCGCTCACGGCATCGGTGTTGCCGCTGGCGAGAAGGTCTAAGCCACATGCTGCCTGACCGAGGGTGCCGGCAACCGCCAGAATATCTCCCGGCCGGGCGCCGCTGCGAACTACAGGGGCACGCCCCTCTAGGTCGCCGTGCGCGGTAACCGAAATGACCACCTGCGAACCGGAGGCGAGGTCGCCACCCACCACGGCGGTGCCAGGCGAAAGAGCGAGGCAGGCCTCGCGCAGGCCATCGGCAAATGCTTCAAGATCGGCAACCAGAGTATTGGTTGGACAAACCACGGCAACCACCAGAACGGTTGGCTTGGCACCCATGGCGGCAACATCGGAGAGGTTGGAGGCGATGGCCTTCCAGCCCAGATCAAACCATGTGCTCCAGTCGAGTCGGAAGTCGTGATTCTGAACCAAAGTGTCGGTGGTGACAACAAAACTGCCGTGCTCAGCGCGAATTACCGCCGAGTCATCCCCGGGGCCAACCAGCTCCCAATCACCCTTATTGAGGCGCGAAATTGTGCGGCGCAGGCTCTCATTCTCGCCCACCGATGCAATGGTCTCGAGGTTGCCGGCCGGGCTGTTGGATGCTTGAGTCACCATTCAAAGGTAGCCTGTATTTGATGTTCAAAAGCTCAATCCGCCTCCTGCTCGCCTCCGCCACTCTGGGTGCCGCTGCCGCTAGCCTGTCTGCCTGTACCAGCGCAGTTGCGCTAGACCCGGCCGCCGCTTCCAACAGCCCGCGCTGTGCCGCTGTGGTGGTTCGCCTGCCGGAAAGCATCGATGGAAATGGCCGCCGGGAAACCAATGCTCAGGCAACTGGAGCCTGGGGAACCCCGGCCCGCATCATTCTGCGCTGTGGCCTTCCTGAGGTCTTGGCAAGCACCCTCCCCTGCGTTACCGCTGGAGGTATCGACTGGCTGGTGGATTCGAGCAAAGCCCCGAGCTACCGCTTCATCACCTTTGGCCGCAAGCCGGCAACCGAGGTGATTGTGGATTCCAAGAACGCCAGTGGCGTGAAGGCGCTTGACGCGCTGGGCTTCAGCATTGAGCAGGCAATCCCGAGTGATCGCCTGTGCACTGAACCGGCGAGTAAAAACTAGCGCTTGGCGGGCAACACCCTTTAGCGCTTGGCCCCGAGTCCAAGCTGAATCAGCTGGTCGATGAGGTCTGCGTAACCAATGCCGGTTGCGCCCCAGAGCGACGGGTACATGCTGAACTGAGTGAAGCCAGGCATGGTGTTGATCTCGTTTATGAAGAAGCCATCGGCCGTCAGGAAGAAATCAACCCGCGAGAGGCCAAATCCACCGATGGCCTCGAAGGCACGACGAGCCAGAGCCTGCATTTCCACCAATTCATCCGCGGTTAGAGCCGCGGGAATGATCAGGTCAACCGCATCCTCGTCACGGTACTTAGCCTCAAAGTCATAGAACTCGCGGCCCTTGACGATGATTTCGCCAGCAACCGAAACGCGGGCTGGTCCGCCGTCGAGCGAAGACAGCACTGCGCACTCGACCTCTCGTCCAACCAAACCTTTCTCCACGGTCACCTTGTTGTCGTGTTCAAGTGCGGTGCGCACGGCAATCTCAAAGTCAGCCATATCCTTGACCTTGGAAACACCCACCGATGAGCCGGCACGCGCCGGCTTCACAAACAGCGGGGCCTCGCCTAGGCGGGCGACCTCACCCATGATCAGGTGGCGGTTGTGCTTCCAGTCGTATTCTCGAATGACCACGTGAGGAGTAGCTGGAACTCCGGCAGCAAGGAACAGGTTCTTGGAGAACTCTTTATCCATGCCTGCGGCTGAGGCGAATACGCCGTTGCCAACGTATGGAATGCCGGCCAGCTCTAAGAAGCCCTGCATGGTGCCGTCTTCACCAAATGGACCGTGTAGAACTGGGAAGACCACATCGGCCACACCCATGGAGCCGCGGGTTTCATCAGCGCCAATCAAAAACAGTTCCCGCGAACCATCCATGGCGAACTCGACCCGACGGCCGTCGGCCTCAACAACAGGCAGTGGGCCGCTCGAAAGAGCCCAGCGCTCGACCGAATCAACTGCTGGAACGAAGACACCATCCTGGGTAATACCGACCGGAATGAGGTTGTACTTGCTGCGGTCGATGGCACCCATGACCCCGGCCGCGGTGGCACACGAAATAGAGTGCTCGCTGCTGCGGCCACCAAAGAGGAGAACTACGTTTAGCTTGGTCATTCCAGAGTCTCCGGCTCTACTCGCCCTGCGGCTCTTCGTCTTCGCCCATCAAGTGCGGGGCAATCTCCTTAGGAGGCATCTTGCCCTCAATCACCATCTGGACCTGCTCTACGATGGGCATCTTTACGCCCTTGGCGGCGGCAAGCTCAAGCACCGGAGCCACCGAGTTGAGGCCCTCGGCAGTCTGGCTGAGGCGGCGGAGCACCTCACGCTTACTAAAGCCCTTGCCAAGCATTTCGCCGGCGCGGAAGTTACGGCTGAGCGGCGACTCCGACGTAGCGATAAGGTCCCCCAGACCGGCCAGACCCATCATGGTGTTCTGCTTAGCGCCATAGGCAACAGCGAAACGCGAGATCTCGGCCAGGCCCCGGGTCATGATGGACGCCTTGGTGTTCTGTCCAAATCCAACACCGTTCACAATGCCAATAGCCACCGCAATCAGGTTCTTGAGAATGCCACCGAACTCGGTGCCAATTACGTCTTTGTTGGTGAAGGTGGTGAAGTACTCGTTGGTGCAGGCTCGTGCCACCGATGCGGCGGTCTCGGCCTTGTAACAGGCGGCAACTGCGGCGGTTGGGTGCTCTGCCGCAATCTCGGCAGAAAGGTTTGGTCCGGAGACCACAACCACCTGGCTCTTTGGCCAGTCCAGAACCTCTTCAATGACCTGGCTCATGCGAAGGCCTGTGCCCTGCTCAACACCCTTCATGAGCGAAACCAGGATGGCATCTTTGGGGATCATTGGACCCCAGGCCTCAAGGTTGGTGCGCAAGGTGGAGGATGGAACCGCGATATAGACGTGCTCGGCACCATCTAGGGCCGCAGCCGGGTCGAGGGTCGCGGTCAGACACTTTGGAAGGTCGATGCCCGGAAGGTAGTCACCGTTGCGGTGGTCGTCGTTGATCTCCTCAACTACCTCGTCGCGGCGAGCCCAAAGCACCACGTCGTTGCCGCCGTCGGCAAGAACCTTGGCGAAGGTGGTTCCCCAAGAACCGGCACCCATAACTGCAAACTTGCTCACTACTTTTTGCCCTTCTTGGCTGCCTTCACAAAGTTTCCGGTGGTGGACTGGCCCTGTTGAGCCGGATCCCAGAGCGTTGCCGGCGCGGGCTCCCCACGCAATTCAGAAACCAAACCTGTGATGGAACTCATGACCTTGGAGGTCGCAATTCCAAGCTCCTCTGGGGTCAATCTGCGACCCTGGAACTCGCTCAGGTCGATTTGGTCGCCTACCAGGACATCAACCTTTTTCCAGAAGCCCGGGCGGAACTTAGAACCGTAGCGCGGCAAGATTTCCTGCGCTCCCCAGTGGGCAATCGGATAGACCGGCACGTTGGTGTCCAGGGCTAAACGAACCGCACCCGAGCGCCCCCGCATTGGCCAGAGGTCCGGGTCGCGGGTAAGGGTGCCCTCAGGGAAGATGGCGATGGTGTGGCCGCGCTTCAGATACTCGTGGGCCACGCGCAGCGGCTCATCGTTGCGGTTTCCGGAGGAGCGATAAACCGGGATCTGGCCTGCGGCTAGCAAAAGCTTGCCAACCACAGGAAGCCGGAACAGGCCCTCCTTGGCCATGAAGTGCGGAGCTCGCTTAAGCGTCACGTAGACGAAATAGGCAACGGCAAGCGGATCAACGTTGGTTAAGTGGTTTGAGACCAAAACGTAGGGGCCGGTCTTTGGCAGCTTCTCGATGCCTCGAACCCGCAGACCAAAAAGCAGGCGCACCACAGGTGCCAGCCAAACGGCCACCGAACGCAACTGAGGGTTTAGCTCAGTGGCGTGGAACTTTGGCATCGGGAGAGCGCTCTTCTTGCTTGCCATAGTTCGCGCCGTCTACTCGGTGTAGGTGAACTCGGCACCCAGGTCGGTTAGCTTCTGCAGGAAGTTTTCGTAGCCGCGGGAGATGAGCTGAACGTTGGTTACGTTCGAGACTCCCTCGGCTGCCAGAGCCGCAACCATGTGACTGAAGCCACCGCGCAGATCTGGAACCCGAATGTCGGCTCCCTTGAGTTTGGTTGGGCCGCTGATTACAGCTGAGTGGAAGTAGTTGCGCTGACCGAAGCGGCAGCTGGTACCACCGAGGCACTCTCGGTAGAGCTGAATCTGAGCACCCATCTGGTTGAGGGCATCGGTGAAGCCAAAGCGGTTCTCGTACACGGTTTCGTGAATGATGCTCATGCCCTGGGCCTGGGTTAGCGCAACTACTAGCGGCTGCTGCCAGTCGGTCATGAATCCAGGGTGCACGTCGGTCTCAATCACAACGGAGTTGAGGGTGCCGCCCGGGTGCCAGAAGCGGATACCGTCATCCTCAATCTGGAAGGCTCCGCCAACCTTGCGGAAGACGTTGAGGAAGGTGGTCATCTCAGGCTGGCGGGCTCCGCCAACAAAGATGTCGCCGTTGGTGGCCAGTGCCGCAGCAGCCCAACTGGCGGCTTCGTTGCGGTCGAAGAGGGCGCGGTGCTGGTAGCCCACCATGCGGCTCACACCTTCGATGCGAATCACGCGGTCGGCGTCAACCGAAATGATGGCGCCCATCTTCTGCAGAATGGCAATCAGGTCCATGATCTCTGGCTCAATGGCGGCGCCTGAAAGCTCGGTCTTTCCCTCGGCTCGAACCGCGGTTAGCAGTACCTGCTCGGTTGCGCCTACCGATGGGTATGGCAGCGAAATCTTGGCTCCGTGCATTCCATTTGGCGCGGAGAGGCGTGTTCCATTAGGCAGCTTCTCAATCACCGCGCCAAAGGAGCGGAGAACGTCGAAGTGGAAGTCCAGCGGACGGCCTCCGATGTCGCAGCCGCCGAGACCTGGGATGAATGCCTCTCCCAGCTGATGCAGCAGTGGGCCGCAGAAAAGAATGGGGATTCGGCTGGAGCCGGCGTGAGCATCGATGTCAACCATACGGGCGCTCTTCACGCCGCTCGGGTCGAGGCTCATGGTGCCGTCTTCGGCGAAGTCAATCTGAACGCCGTGGAGCTGCAGCAGGCGCTGAACCACGTCAACATCGGAGATTCGCGGAACATCCTTGAGCACACTGGTTGACTCGCCCAGCAGGGCGGCCACCATGGCCTTGGTCACCAGGTTCTTAGCGCCTTTTAGGTCAACGCGACCCTTTAGGGGCTTGCCACCTACAACGGTGATCTGGCTCATTAGACTCCCTTGGCTGGCAGAGTCTGGGGCTTGAACGATGGTCGCTTGGCCTCAAAATCCGCAATAGCCTGCTCGTTTTGGAGGGTCAGACCAATGTCATCCAAGCCCTCTAGCAGACGCCACCTAGTGTAATCATCAATCTCAAAGTTGACGGTGAGGCTGCCCACGGAGACGGTCTTGGCAACTAGGTCAACAGTGGCACCGATGCCAGGCTGCGCCTCAATTGCCTGCCACAGCTTCTCGGTGTCAGCATCGGTGATCACGCCACTGAGAAGACCCTGCTTGCCCGAGTTGCCGCGGAAGATGTCTGCGAACTTGCTGCTGAATACTGCCTTGAAGCCGTAGTCGCGAAGCGCCCAAACTGCGTGCTCGCGGCTGGAACCGGTGCCAAAATCTGGGCCTGCGATTAGGACCTGACCGGCCTTGTAAGGCTCCTGGTTGAGGATGAAGTCCGGCTCGCCGCGCCATGCTGCAAACAGTGCGTCGTCATAGCCGGTCTTGGTGATGCGCTTCAGGTAGACGGCCGGAATGATTTGGTCGGTGTCAACGTTGCTACGACGCAGCGGAACCGCGGTGCCGGTGAAAACTTCAAACTTTTCCATTAGTTGTTCCCCAGGGTTGCGATTCCGGTGGTCAGTGGCTCGAGCGGCTCAAGGTCGGCTGGGCTCGAGAGAGTGCCGCGAACGGCGGTGGCTGCGGCAACCACTGGCGAAACCAGGTGGGTGCGAGAGCCCTTGCCCTGACGACCCTCGAAGTTGCGGTTTGAGGTGGAGGCGGCGCGCTCGCCCGGAGCCAGCTGGTCTGGGTTCATGCCCAGGCACATTGAGCAACCGGCAAAGCGCCACTCAGCGCCAAAGTCCTTGAAGATCTGGTCGAGGCCCTCGGCCTCGGCCTGCAGGCGAACCTTGGCCGAACCAGGAACCACCAGCATGGTGACGTCCTTGGCCTTGGTGCGGCCCTGGATGATGCTAGCTGCGGCGCGAAGGTCTTCGATGCGACCGTTGGTGCAGGAACCAACGAAGACGGTGTTGACCTTGATGTCGCGCATTGGAGTGCCCGCCTTCAGGTCCATGTACTTCAGTGCGCTCTCGGCAGCCTGACGCTCGTTTGGATCGGCGAAGCTGGCAGGGTCAGGCACTCGGTCGAGCAGGGATACACCCTGACCAGGGTTCGTGCCCCAGGTTACGAACGGGTCCAGGGTGTTGGCATCGATGTTGACCTCGGCGTCGAAAACTGCACCCTCGTCGGTTGGCAGGGTCTTCCAGTAGGCAACAGCCGCATCCCAGTCAGCACCCTCAGGGGCGTGCGGGCGACCCTGAACAAACTTGTAGGTGGTCTCGTCAGGGGCAACCATGCCGGCACGAGCACCGGCCTCGATGCTCATGTTGCAGATGGTCATGCGACCCTCCATGCTAAGTGCACGGATTGCGCTGCCGCGGTACTCCAGAACGTAGCCTTGGCCACCGCCGGTGCCAATCTTGGCGATTACGGCGAGGATGATGTCCTTGGCGGTTACGCCCGGACGCAGGGTACCTTCAACGTTGATGGCCATGGTTTTGAAAGGTTTGAGCGGCAGGGTCTGGGTGGCGAGCACGTGCTCAACCTCTGAGGTGCCAATACCCATGGCGAGCGAACCAAATGCACCGTGGGTGGAGGTGTGGCTGTCGCCACAGACCACGGTCATACCCGGCTGGGTGAGGCCAAGCTGAGGGCCCACCACGTGCACGATTCCCTGGTTGGCATCGCCTAGGGAGTGAATACGAACTCCAAACTCGTCGGCGTTCTTGCGCAGCGCCTCAATCTGGGTGCGGCTGGTCACATCGGCAATCGGCTTGTCGATGTCGAGAGTTGGGGTGTTGTGATCCTCGGTGGCAATGGTGAGGTCGAGGCGGCGAACCGGACGACCCGCCTGACGTAGACCATCGAAAGCCTGCGGGCTGGTTACCTCGTGCACCAGGTGGAGGTCGATGTAGAGGAGGTCAGGAGAACCGTCTTCGCCCTTCACAACCAGGTGGTCACGCCAGACCTTTTCGGCCAGCGTCAGCGGCTTGTTCGACATGGAAATACCTCACAATTCAGAACCTCAATTCTACCCGAAACCGCCTATTTACGGGGGTTAGGCTTAAGCCCATGAGCCCAAGCGGAACCAGCCAAATCACCACCGATGCCCTGCAGCGTCGCGTCCTACGAACCCTGATGAGCGGCCAGCTGCTCAGTGGCTTTGGGGTTGGCGTGGTTTTCTCCATTGGAGCCCTGCTGGCCGAGAAGCTTTCCGGAACCCCTGCCTGGTCAGGCGCGGCAGCCACCTTCAGCACACTTGGCACCGCATTCTGGGCTTTTCCACTCGCTCGTTTGGCCGCAGCTAAGGGACGTCGAATCGCCCTGGTAACCGGTTCATCCATTGCCATCACCGGCGCGCTGACCGCTATCCTCGCCGGAGTTACCGGCTGGTTCCCGCTACTACTGGTTGCGTTCTTCGGGCTCGGTGCATCCAGCGCAATTAGCCTGCAGGCTCGATTCGCCGCCACCGACCTGCCCTCTATTCGCTCCTCGGGTCGCGATCTGGCACTGGTGGTCTGGGGTACCACCATCGGTGCCGTAATTGGACCCAACCTGTTTGAGCCGGGCGAGATTGTTGGCCAGGCGCTTGGTTTGCCACACTTGACCGGCCCGTTCGTGATCACCATCTGCGCTCAGATTGCCGGCTCAACCGCATTCCTGATTGGACTACGGCCCGACCCACTGCTCACCGCGCGTTCCCTAGATTCCAGCAAAACCGGTCTGCGACGCAAGGTTTCACTGCCGATTGCGTTTGGCATTCTTCGCGGCAACCCGCGTGCCCGCTTTGCTGTAACCACCATCGCGCTGAGCCACATGGTCATGGTTGCCGTGATGAGCATGACCACGGTTCACATGGAGGGCATGGGCTTCAGCCTGGTGATTGTGGGATTCACCATCAGCCTCCATGTTGCCGGCATGTGGGCTTTCAGCCCGATCTTCGGCTGGCTGGGTGACCGTCTGGGTTCGCTGCGGGTAGTTGTCATCGCCCAGGTGGTTTTTGTGATTTCCCTGCTGTTCACGGCCTTGGGCGACATGGATCGCATCAGCCTGAGCATCGGGCTTTTACTGCTAGGTCTCGGCTGGTCGGCCGCCACTGTGGCCGGTTCGGCACTTCTCACCAGTTCGCTTTCCACCGATGAAAAACCAAACGTCCAAGGACTCTCAGACACGCTGCAGTCGTTAGCGGGAGCCATCGGTGGCGGACTCAGCGGCGTGATTCTGGCGGCAGTCATGTACCGAGGGCTTTCAATTGTGGCCCTTTTGCCAGTTGCCGTTGTGCTGGCGATGTCTTTCCGCGCCCGCGGAAAGCACGGCGCCACCCAAACCTCGGCTTAAAAGAAAACCCGCTCCCGGGACTTTCGTCAACCAAGAGCGAGTATCGTGACCCCAAGGGGATTTGAACCCCTGCTACTGCCGTGAGAGGGCAGCGTCCTAGGCCGCTAAACGATGGGGCCGTTTGAGCAACCTGTCTATTATGCCACGGGTGAGTTAGGGAGCGCAAACCCTTAGTGCTCCGGGCGCAATTCGAGTGCTCAGCGGTGACTGCCCCACGTATTCGCCATCGGAGTAGACCGGGGAGTCTCCGCTGTCTAGGAATATCTCCTGCGCAGCCACAAACTCCACCGCTGGATGAGTCACGTGACCGCCCGTGAAAACCTTGGGGAAGATGCGCAACAGGGTTTGGCGCGAGATCTTGTGCACGATGAAGAGGTCGGCAACTCCGTCGTCGTACTTGGCGTGCGGGGCAATCATCATGCCGCCGCCAAACGAATGCGTGTTTGCCACCGCGCAGAGCATTGCCTCAATCTTGCGCTCTTTGCCATCAATGATCGCGCGGTAGCTGATGCCCTTGAACTTCATGAGCTCCAAAACCATAGCTAACTGATACCGGGACGGGCCCTTCGGCCAGGTCATGCGGTTGGCTCGGGCATTCACAATGGCGTCAAAACCAGCCGAAACCGTGCCGAGCGAATAGAACTCCCCAGCGCCTGTTTCGCCTTGAATCAGGTCAACTGCCTTGGGTGAATTCACCGATGCCAGCACAGCGCGAACAGCCGCGGCAGCGTCATCGGTGGGGAGGCCTAGGACCGTTGCGGAGTCGTTGCCGGTTCCGGCCGCCACAATACCCAGCGGCACCGAAGTGTTGGCGCAGGCGTTGACGCCGAGGTGAACCATGCCGTCGCCACCCACCACGATGAGGGCAGAGATCGTTTGACTGGCAACCGCTGCCCGCGCGTTCTCGATGGCCTCGCGGTAGCTCGCCGCCGAGAGGTCAAAGGTGGAAACTCCGGCTAGAGCCGCCCAAACCGCATCGGTGACTTTGGCGCCTTTACCTTTGCCACTGGTTGGGTTGATCACCACGCCGATTGGTTTGGCGCCGACTTGTTTGGCACTCATCGCTTGCTCCAGAGGCCGCCAATACCGTTTACGACTACAGCCGTAGCTACCGCCGAAATCAGGGCCGAAACCGAAGGCGGAAGAACCTGCTGAAGCGGAGGAAGGACACCCGCGGCCAGCAAGACCCCAACCAGGTTGAAGGCGCCGGCAATCCAGAGGCTCCGAATCTGTTTGGCGTAGACGCGCTTACTGAGACCCAGCACATTTGCCACGGCTTCTGGATCCAAAGACTCGAGAGCCACGTGGGCGGTGCAATCTGCTGCCGAATCCACGCCAAATGCCAGTCCCAAATTCGCCTGGCTGAGTGCAGCCTCATCCGTGATGGAGTCGCCCACAAATGCAACTACCTTGCCAGAAGCCTGCAGTTTCTCAACCACAGCCGCCTTATCGTGTGGCAGCACCTCGGCGTAGATTTCGTCCATCTCAAGTTGAGTGGCCAGGGCCTTGGCAACACCTTGGGCGTCACCGGTAAGAAGCCCGGCCTTCTGGCGCAGAGCGTGAATCTCCCAAACTGCGTCAGCGCTCTCTGGGCGAGTCTCGTCGCCGATGCCCACCATGCCAAGCAGCATGTTGTCGCGCGCCAGGTAAATCACGGTCTGCCCCTGAGTGTTCATGGCGTCGGCCGCGTAGAGATCCTGAACATCAATGTCTATCTTCTGGCGGGTTAGCAGACCGGGGCCTCCGGCCATCATGCGGTATTCACCGATGCGCCCAGAAACTCCGATGCCCGGAATGTTCATTAGGTCGCGAATCGCGGCTGGCTCAATGTCTCGATCCTTCGCGGCTGCCAGGATTGCGGTCGCGAGCGAGTGTTCGCTCTCCACCTCAAGCCCAGCCAGGACAGCCAGGAGCTCTGCCTCATCCTCTAAGCCTCCGCGGCGAGTGATTCGCACTGACTCAAGGGAACGCATGCCCGTTGTAATAACACCAGTTTTGTCGAACAGCACCAGGTCAACTTTGCGTGCGTCCTCAAAAGCGGCAATGTCTTTGATTACTGCCGAGTCTCGCTTTGCCTGAGCGATGGCGAGTGTCTGAGCTAAAGGAGCGATGACCGTAACCGCCAGTGGGGAGGCGATAACCAGCACAGAAATGGTTCGCTCGAGAACCACCGCAGGATTGGCGTGAATTCCAAAGGCCCAAACAATCCCGGTCAAAACGGCTGCCGCGGCAACAGCCGCGACAACCCAAAACATGATCTGAGTGGTGGATTTAGCCAAAGGTCCGGGCAAAAAATCATTAGATTCCGGCTTACCGGTTTGGGCAAGGTGATTGGCGAATCCAAGGTGTACCCGCTTGGTTGCAAAAGTGGTTAACAAGTCGCCAAGTTCGAGGGCGAGCAGCAGGAGTGACAGCTGCCACCAGAAATCTATGCCTTCAAATCCAAGGTGAGCCGCCTGGAAAATGACCACTACCAGGGCAAACACCCAGGCTGCCAGAAGCGCGAGCGAGTTCAGAACTGACTCAGCAGGTTGACGTTCCTTTAGCTCGGCAAGGGCCGCTAACGCGCGCGATTTACCAAGCAAGACCATGCTGACGGTTGCGAATACAGCCGGTACAAAAATGGCCAGCGGGAAGCTGACCGGGGTGTAGTGAAGCCAGGATCCCCACATCGGTGACCAATAGATGGTTGGCAGGGCTAGGCCCACTGCCCCCAAGATGCGCCATAGCTTGTGCCGGCGTTGATTCTGCATTGCACTCTCCTGAACAACTAAGACTAGGTTAGAACCATGCGCCTCACTAAACATGCCCATGCTTGTCTCGAACTTCTTGATGGTGGCGAGCGCGTCATCATTGACCCGGGTGTTTACACCGCACCGATGAATGGCATGACCAACGTGAAGGCCATCGTCATCACTCACCAGCACGATGATCACTGCTGGGAAGAGCAGCTGGAGCGCATCATCGCCTTGAACCCCGATGTTCCGATCTACGCTCCAAGCGACGTGTGCGAGCGCCTATCCAAGGCCCCCCACCCGGAGCGGTACAACACAGTTGAGGTTCACCACGGTGACCTTCACCTGGCCGGCGCTTTCCAGCTGGAGTTCTTTGGTGAGATGCACGCCGAAATTCACCGCTCCATTCCGCTGGTTCAGAACTGCGGCGTGATGGTGAACGATGAGCTCTATTACCCGGGCGATTCGTTCACTCGCCCCGACCGCCCTGTAGCGGTGCTGGCTTGCCCGTCTTCCGCTCCCTGGTTGAAGATTGGCGAGGTCATCGACTTTGTTGATGATGTAAAGCCTGGATTGTCTTTTGCCACTCACAACATTCACCTGAGTGAGCAGGGCCACCAGATGAACAATGGTCGCATTCAGGCGCTAACAGAGCGCCACGGTGGGCAATTCCGTTTCCTGCAGGTTGGCGAGGTTCTGGACTACTAGTCCAGACGTTTACATGCTCGCGTGGCGGGCTGCGATAACCGCGCGGATGACTTCGACTGGCAGTTCGGGTTGGTCTTCGAACCAAAGGGTGGCGCCTTTGCGCTTGAACCATTCTGGATAGGTCTCCGCCAGCGGCTCCAGGTAGTGGCCACCGTGAAATGACATGTGGTCTTTCCAGGCACTCACGTAGATTCCGTATTTGCCGGCGATTGGGAAGCCGATGATTTGGTAACTGATCACCGGCTGGATGCCTAGTTCTGCTTCGAGGATTTCTACGATGCGGCGAAGCGGCTGCTCGTATTTGGGCAGCCGCTCGCTCAGGTATCGCTCCACCTCGTGCGGCTCGTACTTTTCCATGTGGAAAGCCTAGCCATACTGGTGGACTCGGTGACTATTCGTCGTCGTGGTAGACGACTTCACCTTCAATTGGGGCGTTTGCGCGGGCCTCGTCGAACTTTGCCTTCATGGTTGGGTTTCCGGCGGTTAGCTTCTTGACGCTGATGTCCTGTGCCTTGTTGTTCGCAAGACGCAAGTTATCCTCCGACTTTCGCAATGCCTCCTTGACCTTCTCCAACTCCTTGATGGACTTATCGATTCGGTCGATGGCTTCCTCGTACTGACGAGCGGCTAGGTCATAGTTGCGACCAAAACCGGTGCGGAACTCGTTCAGCTTGGCCTCGAAGTTGGTGACATCGACTGTCTCCGCCTTCATGCGCTCGATCTGGTTCTTGGCCTCGAGAGAGTTCAGGGCGAACTGACGCATGAGGGAAATCAGCGAAATAAAGAACTGCGGGCGGATGACATACATCTTTGGGTACTTGTGCGAGACGTTAACGATTCCGTCGTTGTAGAGCTCATTGTCGGCTTCTAGTAGCGAGACCAAGACTGCAAACTCACAGCCCTTCTCGTTGCGGTCCTTGTCCAGTTCTTTGAAGAAGTCTTCGTTCTTCTTCTTAGTGGCTGTGGCGTCGGACTCGTTCTTCATCTCAAACATGATGGTGAGAATCTCAGCCCCGGAGTCTGAGAATTCGCGATAGATGTAATCACCCTTGCTGCCGGACTTGGCGTCGTTGTCCTTCTCAAAATGGGCATTTGGGAAAGCAGTGGCGCGAATCCGGTTGAACTCGATCTCACAGTGCTGCTCAAGTGTCTCGCCCACCATCTTGGTGGACTGTTTGGCGCGGAAGTCCGCCAGGCGGGCGATCTCGGCCTCAAGATTACGCTTCTCGACCTGGTGGCTCTCCTTGAGGCTTGACTCAACAATCTTCTGCTCTGCCTCCTTGAGCTTGAGGTCAGTAATTGCCTTGTCGCGTTCCTTCTCCACGCGAGCCACTGCCTCTACGATGGCAAGCTTCTGCTCGGTTGCAGCACGGTCAAGCTGTGCCTTCAGTTCTGCGGCCTTCGCATTTGCGTCAGCCTCGGACTTGGCGTTCTGGGCCTTGAGCTTCTCAAACTCAACTTTGGCCTCCGTTGCGGCCTTCTCCTTGACCAGCTCTAGCTCAACCTTGGTCTTCGCCGCCGCTTCCTCTAGCCGGCGGTGAATCTCGGATTCAAACTCCTGGTTACGCACCTGTAGCAGTAGATCTGCATAGCCGGCTTCATCGATTGTGAAAGCGGTCTTGCAGTTAGGACAAACAATCTCGTGGGTGCTCATTGCACTCCCCCAATCAACTTGGTCTAGTGATTCCGGTTTGAAACCGCGGCTGCGATTTCCCCCAAGTGAGAAGGTATCAAGGGGGTCGGACATTTTATTTTCGAGGTGCCAAATTCCTCGTAAAGTAAGGCATCGGTGCAGCGCCGATTAAATGAAAAACGGCCCTTTTCAGGACCGTATTTTCGGGCGAAGCAGAATGAATATTCTTTTGCTGGGGTACCTGGACTCGAACCAAGAACAAAGGTACCAGAAACCTCCGTGTTGCCAATTACACCATACCCCAGAGCAGGTTTTCGGGGCCGCCATGGACGGCACCGACTCTCTATTGTATAGGCAGTTAGACAGTCAGAGCAAACTGCTTTAGGCGGGCCAGGCTCTCCGCCTTGCCCAGAATTTCCATGCTCTCAAACAGCGGAGGCGAGATGCGACGGCCACTGATTGCGGTTCGGATTGGTCCAAACGCAACGCGTGGCTTCAACTCCATGCCCTCAATCAGAGCCGCCTGAAGTGCGTCCTGGATGGCTTGAGTCTTGAAGTCAGAGTCGGCAATACCTTCCAAGGCACCGATGGCAGCATTAGCCACCTCAGCCGAATTCTCAGGCAGGCCAGCTTTGGCGTCGTCCTCGATCTCGATCTGATCTGCGGTTTTGAAGAGGAAGCCAAGCATCGGTGCGGCCTCGGAGAGAACCACGATGCGCTCTTGAACCAGCGGAGCCGCCTCTGCCAGGATCGCCTCCTGAGCAGGTGTCAACTCCGCGCCAACCAGGCCGGCCGACTGCAGGTAAGGGACCAGACGGTTCTTGAAGTCGTCAGCCCCAAGCAGTCGGATGTGTGCGGCGTTGATGGCGTCGGCTTTCTTCTGGTCGAAGCGAGCCGGGTTTGGGTTCACGTTCTTCACGTCGAAGTTGGCAGCCAACTCCTCGAGGGTGAAAATATCCTGGTCCGCGCTGAGACCCCAGCCCAGCAGAGCCAGGTAGTTGAGGAGACCCTCGGGAATGAAGCCGCGGTCGCGGTGGTGGAAGAGGTTAGCCTCAGGGTCACGCTTTGAGAGCTTCTTGCTACCCTCACCCATTACGTATGGCAGGTGGCCAAACTGTGGAATCCACTCGGCAATGCCCGCCTCGTACAGTGCGTTGTACAGAGCAATCTGACGTGGAGTGCTGGAAAGCAGGTCCTCGCCGCGAAGCACATGGGTCACTCGCATCAGGGCGTCATCAACCGGGTTCACAAGGGTGTAGAGCGGCTGGCCGTTAGGGCGAACCACCACAAAGTCAGGGAAGCTTCCGGCAGGGAAGGTGATCTCACCGCGAACCAGGTCGGTGAAGCTGATGTCCTGGTCAGGTACGCGCAGGCGCAGTGCAGGGGAACGACCCTCGGCACGGTAGGCGGCGCGCTGGTCCTCGGTTAGGTCGCGCTCGGAGTTGTCATAGCCCAACTGCTTGGCTCGGCCGGCTGCCTCGTTGCGGGCGTCAATCTCTTCGCCGGTCAGGTAGCTCTCGTAAATGTGCCCCGATGCCTTGAGCTTCTCAACTACCTCTCGGTAGATGTCCATGCGCTCGCTCTGGCGGTAAGGCTCGTTTGGGCCGCCAACATTGACGCCCTCGTCCCAGTTCAGACCCAGCCAACCCAGGGCGTCGAGGATCATGTCGAAGCTCTCTTCGCTGTCGCGCTCGGCATCGGTGTCTTCAATGCGGAAAACGAAGGTGCCGCCGGTGTGACGGGCATAGGCCCAGTTGAAGAGTGCGGTGCGCACCAGACCAACGTGCGGAGTGCCGGTTGGCGATGGGCAGAAGCGGACGCGAACGTCGGCGCCTTCAGCGAGAGAGAAGGGGGCTGTGATGGCAGACATAGTTAAAAAGTTTACCCGCGGGGCGCTTGGTAACCCCGCGGGAAGCCTTTGTTTGAAGCCTAGTGGTGGCCGCCGTGGTGTCCACCGAAACTAGGTGGCTGTCGCGTGTCGCCACTAACGGCAATAGGCGCAGGATGGAAGCGCACGTCCACACTTTGGTGGAACCGAATATCGGCGCTGGGGCGACTTGGTCGAGCGTCAATCGAGGCGAAAGGGCCGCCCCACATGCCGTGGCCTGCATGCTCGCGAACATCGCCAGACTCGTCGGCATCCTCACGTACATCGAAGGTGCCGCGAACGTCGAAGGTTGGGCGAATGTCACCAGAGTGGAACTGGATGTGACGAACATCGCCGGAGCGAACGTCCTGCGAGCCGCGAAGCTGACCCAGGTGGCGACCGTGGTGGCCCTCGCTGTGACCCTGCCAAGCGAAGCTTGGCGAAGGGAGCGCAGTTGCAACCGCGTTTGGCGCGATGGCAGCCAGGGCAGCCGCGCTCTGCGCACCTATAACTAGTGCCGCGATGCCTAGACCTATTACTACGATGTTCTTCTTCATGAGATAACCCTTCTATCTCTCATTCTGCCGAGAAATGTTGAGGGGTTTTCGGGGAGATGTTTGTGAGAAATTTGTGAGTTACGCAACCGGCCAAAGCATTAGATAACTGGATTGCGCAGTACACCGATGCCATCAACTCCGCACTTCACAACCTGGCCCGAGGCGATTCCGGAGATTCCACTCGGGGTACCGGTGAGCACGATGTCACCAGGCAGCAGCGTCATGTTCTGCGAGATGTGGGAAATGATTCTCGGAACGTCAAAGATCATGGAACCAAGCAGGTCGTCCTGGCGCACCTCGCCGTCAACCTCGCTCCAGATTCGCTGCTGAGCCGGAACCCAATCGGTCTCCACCCACGGCCCAACCGGGCAGAAGGTGTCGAATCCCTTGGAGCGCATCCACTGGTCATCGGTGGCCTGCAGGTCGCGCGCGGTCACGTCGTTGGCAATGGTGTAACCCCACACGGCGCCGAGAGCATCCGCCTCAGAAACATTGCGGGTCACGTGCCCAATCACCATGGCCAGCTCAACCTCAAGCTCAACCTGACTACTCTGGCGCGGCAGCACAATCGCTTGGCCAGCACCGATGAGCGCACTCGGCGGCTTGAGAAAAATGGTTGGCTCGGCCGATCCGACCAGACCCATTTCCGCGATGTGGGCGCCATAGTTCTTGCCTACGCAGACAATCTTGGATGGCTCACTAGGCGGCAGTAGTTGAACGTCCGCCAGCGCAATGTGCTCTCCGGTTGGCTCGGTGAGCCCAAGCATCGGGTTGCCGTGGAGAACGGCCAGCTGGGCATCGGTGCCCTCCCCCAGCACATTGCCAAAACTGACAACACCGTTGTGGGAGAAGCGCGCGATTCTCATTAGCGTTACTAGTCGCTGAGCTTTACCAGCCAGTTGTGGCGGTCTGCCACCAGGCCGTACTGAATGCCGGTGAGTTCCTCACGCAGGCTGACGGTAAGTTCGCCGGCCGGCGCATCTTCCGCACCGATGGTCTCCACTCGGCTCTTCAACTGACCCACCGGAGTAATAACCGCGGCGGTGCCACAGGCGAAGATCTCGGTGATAGCGCCGGAGTTCACACCCTCGCGAACCTCATCGAGGGTGATGAGGCGCTCTTCGAGCTTGATGCCGCGGTCCTTGATCAGGGTGATCACGCTGTCGCGGGTGATGCCGTGCAGGATGTTGCCGTCAAGCGAAGGAGTGGCAACGTGGCCGTCGGCGTAAACGAAGAACAGGTTCATGCCGCCAAGCTCTTCGATGTGGGTGCCGGTCTCGGCGTCGAGGAACATAACCTGCGAACAGCCGTTCTCGTAACCCTCGGTCTGAGCCAGCAGCGATGCGGCATAGTTTCCACCGGTCTTAGCCTCGCCGGTGCCATGCTTGCCGGCGCGGGCGCTGTCGAGGGCAATCCAGATCTTCACTGGCTTGACGCCACCGGTGAAATAAGGACCAACCGGAGATGCAATCACGCGGTACTCAGCGCGGTGGGCGGCACGCACGCCCAGGAAGTTCTCGGCTGCAATCTCGAACGGACGGAAGTAGAGAGTCTTCTCGTTTACCGGCTGAGGAACCCAAGCACCGTCAACGGCGATGAGCTGCTTTAGGCTCTCCACGAAGATCTCAACCGGAACCTCTGGCAGGGCCATGCGGTGCGCACTGCGCTGCAGGCGCTCGGCGTTAGCGGTTGGGCGGAAGGTCCAGATGGAACCGTCCTTGTGGCGGTAGGCCTTGATGCCCTCAAAGATCTCCTGACCGTAGTGCAGTACGGCTGCACTCGGGTCCATCAGAATTGGGCCATATGGCTCAACGCGAGCGTCGTGCCAACCCTTGTCCTTGGTCCAGGTCACAACAATCTGGTGGTCGGTGAGGTTGGCACCGAAGACCGGCGCCTCCAAGATGGCCTCACGCTCGGCATCTGGGAGCGGGTTTGGATTGCGGGTTACAGTCCACTGATAGGTCATGATGTTCCTTCCGCGCTCCGGGCCTTCGTTGGCCTCGGCTCGCAAACTTTAGAGATTGGCGAAGATGCTCTGGGCAACTTCGGTGGTGCTGCGCTTGGCGCTGCCGCGACCCGCGAGGTCGGCTGCAACTGCTCGCTCAATGCGGCCGGCTGCAACCGGGTTCTTCAGGTGGTCAAGCAGCAGGGCTGCGCTCAGGATGGCCGCGGTTGGGTCGGCAAGGTTCTTGCCTGCAATGTCCGGGGCCGAACCATGTACCGGTTCAAACATGCTTGGGAAGTCACCCTCGGGGTTGATGTTTCCGCTGGCGGCGAGGCCGATTCCACCGGTGATGGCGGCGGCCAGATCGGTGAGGATGTCACCAAAGAGGTTGTCGGTCACAATCACGTCGAAACGCTCAGGATCGGTGACCATGAAGATAGTGGCTGCATCGATGTGCAGGTAGTCGTGAGTCACGCCCGGGTATTCCTCCGCAACGCGGTTCACAATGTTCTGCCACATCCAACCGGCGTGGACAAGCACGTTGTGCTTGTGCACCAGAGTTACCTTCTTACGGTCGCGGCTGGCGGCCAACTCGAAGGCATAGCGAACGGTGCGCTCAACGCCAAAGGCGGTGTTGACCGAAACCTCATTGGCAACCTCGTGTGGAGTGCCAACGCGGATGGCTCCACCGTTTCCAACGTATGGACCCTCGGTGCCCTCGCGGACAACCACGAAGTCGATCTTGCCCGGGTCTGCCAGTGGGCTGGTCACGCCGGTGAAAAGGCGCGATGGACGCAGGTTGATGTAGTGGTTGAAAGCAAATCGCAGCTTCAGCAGCAGACCTCGTTCCAGCACACCGCTCGGAACCTTTGGGTCACCAATTGCGCCCAGGAGGATTGCATCGTGTTCCTTCAGAGCGGCCATGTCGGCATCGGTGAGGGTCTCACCGGTGGCGTGGTAGCGACGAGCACCCAGGTCAAACTCGGTGGTCACAAAGTTCACACCGGAGCCACGAGTCACAAGCTCAATGGCCTCCAGGGCGTACTTAGTTACCTCTGGGCCAATGCCATCGCCACCAATAACGGCGAGCTTGTATTCACGAGTCAATTGAAACCGCTCCTAAAGCAAGTTGTTTCTATCAACTTTACCCGTGGATTAGGCGGGTTTTTGGGCCAGCAGTACCACTGTCACCGATGGCTGGAATCCGGCATCGGTGCGCACCTTTCCGTCACGGTTCTCCAGGGTCACAACCTTGAGGCCCAAGCGGTCACAAAGGGCTCTTAAAGAGTCCACCGATGGCAGGGTGTCCGGGTTCTGCGGCCCGTGGCTGTTGTGCTGGAGGTTCTCCAGCGCGTGCCAGACTCCCATCAGGTAACCCCCCGGCTTTAGGGCGGCCACGGTCTGATACATGGCCTGAGCAAACTGGTGCGAGTAGATGTGCAGGTAGGCAACCAGAGCCAAGTCAACCGGGGCCAGGTGAGCCTCAAAGTCGAGTGCACTTGCCTCGGTGGTTACCAGTCGGTCTTCCACTCCGCGCTCCGATGCAAGGGCACGTGCCTTGGCCAGCGCGTTAGGTGCGAAGTCGATCACTTCAACCTGCCACCCCTGCTCGGCCAGCCAGACACCGTTGCGCCCTTCGCCACCGGCCACATCGATGGCCTTCCCCGGCGCAAGCGGACCGCACAGTTCAACCACAAACTGATTTACGTCCTTGGTGTACACAAAGGCATCGGTGTCATACTTCTTCACCCACGAGGTGTTGTCCATGCCGCTAGCCTACCTGCCGTAAATTGTTATTACCGCGGTAGTCGCGGCCCAAGATTTTCCAGAAAAGGATGCCCCATGGCTATCGAAGTTTCCATCGAAGACCTCGCCCGCGAAATCGCCAATGGCGCTTATGTACTAGACGTTCGCGAGGACGACGAGTGGGCCGCTGGTCACGTACCATCGGCGGTTCACATTCCACTCGGCCAGCTCGAAGCTCGCATCGACGAGGTTGAAGACGGCAGTCGCGTTTTTGTGATTTGCCGCTCGGGTGCACGCAGCCTCAAGGGTGCTGACATCTTGTTCAACAATGGCATCGATGCCGTTTCCGTGGCCGGCGGCACCATGGGCTGGATTGACTCCGGTCGCGCAGTTGAGTAACTAGTTCTTAAGTGAAAAGACCCGGTCCTCGGACCGGGTCTTTTCACTTGCTTGAGGAAAACTAGCTGAGTTCTACGTCGATTGCGCGCATCTCTTCGGCCTTGATCTCGGCGCGAACGGCCTCTAGAACGTTAGCGTCAACCTTGCTGTCAACGGTGATGACCGAAAGTGCACGGCCACCCTTCTGCTGACGGGCAATCTGCATTGCGGCGATGTTGATTCCGGCATCGGCGAAGGCCTTACCGTAAACTGCGACAATTCCTGGGCGGTCGGTGTAGACCATGAGAACTAGGTGCTCCGCAACGGCAAGCTCAACGTCATAGCCGTTGATGTTCACGATCTTCTGGTGGTGCTTTGGACCAATCACGGTACCCGAGACGCTGGCGGTGGTGCCGTCGGCCAGGGTTGCCTTGATGCTGGTGACGTTGCGGTACTCGTCGCTCTGGGTGTCGACGGTGAGCTTCACGTCAACGCCGCGGGCCTCAGCCATGAGCGGAGCGTTCACGTAGGAGACCTGCTCGGTGACTGCGTTCTGGTAGAAGCCCTTGAGGCCGGCCAGCTTGAGAACCGAAACGTCGTGAGCCGCGATCTCGCCGCGAACCTCAACCTCGATGGCGCTAATGTTGCCGCCAGAGAGACCGAACAGGATCTGGCCCATGTTCTCCATGAGGGCGATGCCCGGCTTGACCGAGGAGTCGATGTTGCCACCGGCTACGTTTACAGCGTCCGGTACCAGGTCTCCGGCCAATGCCAGGCGAACGCTCTTGGCAACCGAGATGCCAGCCTTCTCCTGAGCCTCATCGGTGCTGGCACCCAGGTGCGGGGTGACAACAATGTTTGACAGGGTGAGCAGCGGGTTGTCTTTTGGTGGCTCGGTGACAAATACGTCGAGACCAGCGCCGGCAATCTGACCGCTCTTGAGGGCCTCGTACAGGGCTGCCTCGTCGATGATTCCACCACGGCTGGCGTTGACGATGCGCAGGTTGCTCTTTGCCTTGGCAAACTGAGCGGTGCTGATCATGCCGGTGGTCTCAGGGGTCTTTGGAATGTGGATGGTGATGAAGTCGCTCTGCTCCATAACCTCGTCGAGGGTGGCAAGCTTGACGCCAATCTGTTCGGCGCGGGCCGGGGTAACGTAAGGGTCGTAACCGATGAGGTTCACGCCAAAGCCGGCGAGGCGCTGGGCAACCAGGGTGCCGATGCGGCCGAGGCCAACGATACCGATGGTCTTCTCGAAGAACTCGACACCGGTGAACTTGGAGCGCTTCCACTCGCCTGCCTTCAGGCTGGAGTTGGCGTCTGGGATGAAGCGTGCGGTGCTGAACAGCAGACCGATGGCCAGCTCGGCGGCCGAGATCACGTTAGAGGTTGGGGCGTTCACAACCATCACGCCGGCAGCGGTAGCGGCCTTGATGTCCACGTTGTCCAGACCTACACCGGCGCGGGCAACAACCTTCAGCTTTGGAGCCGCGGCGATGGCTTCGGCGTCAACCTGGGTGGCCGAGCGAACCAGGATGGCGTCGGCGGTTGCCAGCTCCTTGAGGAGCAGTGGGCGGTCGGTGCCGTCAATGTTGCGCACCTCAAAGTCTGGGCCGAGAGCGGCAACGGTAGCTGGCGAAAGTTCTTCTGCAATGAGCACGATTGGCTTAGTCATACCTTCAAGTTTAGGTTGCGGATTGCCCAAGTTGCGAAGCCATACTTTCAATAAATGTAAGTTACAATACATAATGTGAAATTAACGCCTGCACAGCTGTTCCCAATGATCAAAAGCGATGCCCAAGGCCTCATGCTTGCCAAGATTTTCATGCTCGAGGACCAGCTTTTTGGCATCTCTGAGCTCGCCGTGTTTGCCAACGTCAGCGTTCCAACGGCTATGCGCGAAGTTGACAGACTCCTTGAGTCTCACCTGGTTACTGAAAAACACTTTGGTAGAACCAGGGCAATCCAGGCAAACACCGGCCACGAGCTATATCCAGCAGTACGGAAGATAATCTCCTACACCTATGGCCCAGCCGCGGTCCTGCCCTCAGCCTTATCCGGCATCGACGGCTTGGAGAAGGCATACATTTACGGTTCATGGGCAGCGCGAATGAGTAAGCAAAGCGGACCAGAACCGCGGGATGTAGATGTATTGCTCGTTGGCTACATGAATCGAATCGAAGCCGCGAGGGCCGCCTCAAATGCCGAAAGGCGATTGGACAGAGAAGTGAACGTGCAGTTTGTGAGTAACTCTGAATGGGAAAGGGGGGAATCTGGTTTCATCAAGACTGTGAAATCCAGGCCCCTTGTCGAAATCCCACTGCATGCTTCTTAGCCGCGAACTCGTTAGAGCAAATGTTCACATTCAACATATTGAAGAAACAGATACGGACCGCAACGACGCGCTAGCGGAACTTTCGATTGCCAAACTTCACTTGAAATCTGCTGAGGCGATTAGTGAAATGGATTCAGTCGGGTCATACCAACTTGCTTATGACGGGGCAAGGAAAGCAATACAGGCGTTATTGATGTCCTATGGCCTGAGAGTCACATCAGCAGGCGGCCACTATGCCTTCGTGAAAATCGCTGAGTCTGGAATTTCCGAAAGTCCATGTTGGTTCCAATTCCGCACGATGCGTCAATTGCGCAATGCCTTGGAGTATCCCGATGGAGTTCACCATTCCGTTCCAAGCGAGCTTTTATGTGAGGCCCATATTGCGGCGCACGGAATCATCAGGGATGTTGAAAACTTGCTAAACCGCTAGCCTTTACCCATGCTTGAACTCGTCTTTTTCGCAGCCATTTCTTGCGATGGTTACCTGGCCGGACCCGACGGCGACATGGCTTGGGCAGAGAAATACTTGAGCCCCGAGGAGGACTACGGTTTCACTGAGCTCATGGGAAACACGGCAGCCCTAATCATGGGCAGCAAGACCTTTGATTTCAACCTTTCGGCCATGGGCGACGAACCTCAACCCCTGCCCACCTTCGTACTCACCACCTCCCCCATGAAGTACGACGGCCTCAAGGACCCAAATGTGCATCTGGTGCATGGTCCGCTTGATCAGGTTGTGGATGAACTCTCGCGGCACATCCGCGGACAGCTGCTGGTTTTGGGAGGCGCCGATGTGGTTCGCCAGGCAATTGATGCCAACCTGCTCAACAAGATCCAGCTCTTCATCACCCCCGACGTCCTCGGCTCGGGAACCAAGCTCTTCGAAGGCGAACTCGAGGGAACGCTCGCTGCTTACACGAAGGACTCTGAGCGAGATTACCCCAACGGCCTGCGCATGCTGAGCTACCGGCTCGGCAAATAGCAAACCCCAGACAACAAAAAACGGCGAGCCGAAGCTCGCCGTTTTTATTTGGACTAGTTGTTGCAGCTGCAGCGCTGGTCCGCAGGAACGCCAGCCAGTGCCTCGTCAATGTGCTGGCCGCAGCCAGTCCAGGTAACCTTGCCGCAGTCAGCGCAGTTGATTGGTGAGCACATTTTGTCCTCCATCGGTGGTAGTTATGAGCAAAACTCTATACCCCCTAGGGTATCTGCCTTTTGCGGATTTGTCTAGTAATCATAAGTAGGAATGAGGCAACAGCAGCACCCCACATGGCCGTGGTCATCCGCTGCACCGGCTCAAATGGAATGAATGAGGTTGCCGCAGCAGCAAAGGCCCCCGCCAAGGACTGCGCTAGCGCAAGCAGCGCAACACCGGAGGCCGCGTTCACCTGATAATCACGGAGGGCAAGGGTGGTGCCGTTTCCAACCACCGAACCTCCGCAGAAAATGGTGAGCACCTGGAACAGGATTACCGCCCAAGCTGCATCGGTGAAGTGGCCAACTAAAAAGAGTGCAGTTGCAAAACTAAACTGGGCAATTACAAAACCGGTCAGTAGCCGTTTTACCGCAATGCGCTTTAGCAGCCTACGGTTAACCTGCGCTCCAACCATCTGTCCAAATGCTGTGATCCCAAAGATCAACGCAAAGCTGGGGCGAGGCAAACCAAAGTGCACCAGATAGACGTCGCTGGTGGTGGAAATGTAGCTGATAGTGATACACACCGATGCGGCATTCTGCCAAAAGTATTGCCGAAAATGGCCGTCGCGCAGAATGCGGCCGAATGCGACCATGGCCTGACCAAAGTTGTTGGATACGCGGTTCTCTACCTTTAGGCTCTCTGGCAGAGCGAGGATACCGATGCTGCCGAAAACCCCAAAAGCCGCCATCATGACAAACAGAGCCTGCCAGTTTGCCACTCCCAAAATCAGGGCTCCCACCGATGGAGCCACAACCGGAGTGATGAAGAAAACCGTTGAAACCGCTGCCAACATGCGCGCCATTTCAGTTCCGCTGAAGAAGTCACGAACTAAGGCTCGACTTGCCACCACGGCCGCCGCACCGCCAGCACCCTGAACCAGGCGCCAGACAATCAACCAACCCAGGTTGGGCGAAAACACGCAGAGAATGGATGCGGCCACATACATTAGCGTGCCAATCAGCGCCGGAAGCCTTCGCCCGACTCGGTCGGACCACATGCCCCAACCGAGCATTCCAACACCCATGCCAACCATCGATGCGGCAAGCGTGAACTGAACCTGATTAATGGTGACGTGCAATTCGCGCGCCACCTCGGGGAAGGCTGGCAGATAGACATCGGAGGCCAGTGCCGGGAACATGCCCATCACGCCCAGGATGAGCACGAGCAATTTGCGCCCGAGCGGTGTGGTGATGTTCAAACGAGGCAAGCGGTGCAACCCGACTTAGGCCGGGACTACAAAAGTGCTGAACGAGTCTGCCGGAAGATCAACTTCCAGAACCTGGTCGCCAACAACCGCGCGGTAGTGCATGGGTGTTTGCATGTCATTTTGAACCACCAGCACGATGCTGCCGTCTGGGTTGGCGAAGGCAATCTGGTTCTCGTAACCCATGAAGCTGAACGCCGGAATGGCACGGGCGCCGGTCTGCACAAAGTGCGAAACGTGGCGTAGCACCTGGAACTCGTGCGAGAAGCGGAAGGTCTTGGCATGTGGGTCAACCACAACCAGCGAGTTCTGCGCCCAGCCCCAACGGCTGACGCCACCCTCCAGCAGCGCCATGTTCCAGTACATGTAACCGTTGGCTCCGTTGGTCATGTAGTGCTTCATCAGGCTCCAGGCGTAGCGAGCGTAGCGCCAGTTGTTTTCGCCGTCGCCGCACTCTTGCTCGGACTGGTAGATGCGCCGATCAGGGCGGTTGCGGTGGAGGTAGGCAACGGCTCCCTTGCCGGCCCACTGCACTCCAACTCCGGAGATGTACTTGCCAGCTTCTGGGTCATCGAGAACCGCTTCGGCTTGACTCTCCTTTGGACGCTCGAGAGTTCCGAGGAATACCTCGACGTTGCGCTTGGCCATCTCAGGACCCAGCTGCTTCACGAATGCCGAAAGTCCAGCCGAGGTCCAGGTGCAGCTTGGGAAAACCTGAGCCGAGTTGAACTCGTTCTGTGGCATGACCATGCCAATCGAGATTCCCTCGGCGGCATAGGCGTCGATGAACTTGCCAAAGTAGTTGGCGTAGGCGGTCAGGTGAGCCTCGTCCAGAATGAAGGTGTCGGTTCCCTCGGTCTGGATCTGGTCGTCGCGCAGGCCGTTCTCGACCGCCCCCATCAGCGGGTTTGGCTTGATGCCGGCGTAGTGCTTGTTGCGCTTCATCCAGGTTGGCGGACTCCATGGCGATGCCCAGAGCTTGAGCGCCGGCTGGCGCTTCTTGGCCTCGCGAATAAAGGGAATCAGGGTTTCCTGATCGTTGGCGATGCTGAAGTGGCTGAGAGCAAAGTCACCCTCGGTCTCGTCGTAGGAGTACCAATCGCGAGAGAAGTCGTTAGCGCCAACCGGCATGCGGCAGTTGGTGAAATTAAGGCCAACGCCCGGCTCGAAGAGCGCGCTGTAGACCGTGGCTTGGTCAGCCTGACTCAGCATCGAGATGGCATCCCAGCCCATCTCATTGAAGGATGCACCAAAGCCCTCAATAGTCTGCTGCGGGTTTTCCAGCTGCAAAATCACCGATGGAATGCCGGTTAGTGAAACAGGCGTCACCGGTGCTTGATCAACCCAAGGGTTGGTTTCGGTGGTGACCACCCAGCGAATATCGGTCATTTAAACATTCCAATTTCCAGCCACCCAGCCAGCGGGGGCATCAGTCCCAATTCTAAAACCATTCAGTTTTGAGGTTTTACCAAAGTGGCCTAATTAAGCGAAATGGGGCCTGCCGAAGCAAGCCCCATTCCAAGGTTTTAGTGCCGATTAGCGACCGGTCGAACCCTCGACGTAGTCCTTCTCGGTGTCTGCGGTGCGCAGCCACGAGAACAGCTTGCGGAGCTCGAATCCAACCTTCTCGATTGGGTGAGCCTCGCCCTTTGCACGCAGAGCGTTGAACTCTGGAGCGCCGGCGTCCTGGTCGGTGATGAAGCGACGAGCGAAGGTGCCGTCCTGGATGTCGGTCAGAACATCGCGCATGTGCTCCTTTACCTCTGGGCCAATGACGCGTGGGCCCGAGATGTAGTCGCCGTACTCAGCGGTGGTGGAAACCGACCAGCGCTGCTTGGCAATGCCACCCTCGTACATCAGGTCAACGATGAGCTTCAGTTCGTGCAGAACCTCGAAGTAGGCAACCTCAGGCTGGTAGCCAGCCTCGGTCAGGGTCTCGAAACCGTACTGGATGAGCTGCGAAGCGCCACCACAGAGAACAGCCTGCTCGCCGAACAGGTCGGTCTCGGTCTCCTCGGTGAAGGTGGTCTTGATGGTGCCAGCACGGGTACCACCGATTGCCTTCGAGTAGCTGAGGGCCAGGTCAAATGCCTTGCCCGAAGCGTCCTGCTCAACGGCGATGAGGTTTGGAACACCCTTGCCTGCGAGGAACTCGCGGCGAACCAGGTGACCTGGGCCCTTTGGAGCAACCAGGAATACGTCTACGTCGGCTGGTGGCTTGATGTAGCCGTAGCGAACGCTGAAGCCGTGACCGAAGACCAGTGCCTTACCGGCGGTCAGGTTCTTCTCGATGTCAGCGGTGTACAGGTGACGCTGTGCTGGGTCTGGGGTGAGGATCATGATGACGTCTGCCCACTCGGCAGCCTCGGATGGGGCCAGAACCTTGAGGCCCTGCTCCTCGGCGGCGGCGCGGCTCTTCGAGCCAGCCTGCAGACCAACAACAACGTCAACGCCCGAGTCCTTCAGGTTGAGCGAGTGTGCGTGACCCTGCGAACCGTAACCGATAACTGCTACCTTGCGACCCTGGATGATCGAAAGATCTGCGTCCTTGTCGTAGTAGATTTCTGCCACTTTGTTTCTCCTTGATTAGTTGGAAGTTTTGAAGCTTTGAAGTTTTTTTGGGGGTGTAGCGGAGGTTACTTGAGGACCTTCTCGGTGATTGACTTTGAGCCACGACCCATAGCCAGAACACCAGACTGAACCATCTCTTTAATGCCGAATGGCTCTAGCACCTTGATAAAGGCAGCACACTTGGCGGAGTCTCCGGTGACCTCAATGATTAGCGCGTCGCTCGAAACATCGATAACGCGAGCCCTAAACAAGGTTACCGCTTCGAGAACCTGGCCACGAGTGCTGGCATCGGTGCGCACCTTGATGAGCATGTGGTCACGCTGAACTGCCTGGTCTGGCTCCAGCTCAACCACCTTAATCACGTTGATTAGCTTGTTGAGCTGCTTGGTGACCTGCTCAAGCGGGGCCTCGTCAACACCAACCACTACGGTGATGCGGGAAAGACCCTCGATCTCGGTGCGGCCTACGGCCAGCGACTCAATGTTGAAGCCGCGGCGGGCAAACAGACCGGCAACGCGGGTCAGCAGACCTGGGCGGTCCTCAACCAGCAGGGACAAAACGTGCTGAGACATCTTTACTCCTCACCATCCCAAACTGGAGCGGCGTCACGTGCGTACTTGACGTCGTCGTTGGAGACGCCTGCGGCAACCATTGGCCAAACCATGCTGTCGCGGCTAACGATGAAGTCGATAACAACCGGGCGGTCGTTAGTCTCCATGGCCAGCTTGATGGCGGCGTCAATCTCCTCTTCCTTTTCCACACGGATGCCGAGGCAGCCGTAGGCATCGGCGAGCTTAACGAAGTCAGGAATCATCAGTGCATCGGTGCCGGTGTGGAGGTCGGTGTTGGAGTAGCGCTTGTCGTAGAACAGGGTCTGCCACTGGCGAACCATTCCGAGCGACGAGTTGTTGATGACAGCAACCTTGATAGGAATGTTGTTGATGGCGCAGGTGGCCAACTCTTGGTTGGTCATCTGGAAACAACCGTCGCCGTCAATTGCCCAGACCAGACGGTCAGGCTGGGCAACCTTGGCACCCATGGCGGCCGGTACCGCGTAACCCATGGTGCCCGCTCCACCGGAGTTGAGCCAGGCGTTTGGACGCTCGTACTTGATGAACTGTGCGCTCCACATCTGGTGCTGGCCAACACCGGCGGCAAATACTGCCTCCGGGCCACTCAATTCACCGATGCGCTGAATCACGTGCTGAGGGCTGAGCTTGCCATCGGTAGCAGGCAGGTATCCCAGTGGGTAGCGAGTAACCAAACCGTTGAGGAACTGCCACCAGTCCTTGAGGTCTGGCTTCTTGCCGGCCAGCGAGCTGTTGAGCTCGGCGTTCAGTTCGGTGATGACTTCCTTGGCGTCGCCAACAATTGGTACGTCTGCAAAGCGAATCTTGCCGATCTCGGCTGGGTCGATGTCAACGTGGATGACCTTGGCGTTTGGAGCGAAGCTCTTTACGTCTCCGGTAACGCGGTCGTCGAAGCGGGCACCCAGGGTGATGAGCAGGTCTGCCTTCTGCAGCGCGGTAACCGCGGGAACGGTTCCGTGCATGCCAGGCATGCCCAGGTTCTGCGGGTTGCTGTCTGGGAAAGCACCGCGGGCCATCAGGGTGGTTACTACCGGGGCACCCGTGAGCTCGGCCAGCCTGGCCAGCTCTGCACGGGCGCCGGCGCGTACAACGCCGCCACCAACGTAGAGAACCGGCTTCTTGGACTCGAGAATCAGCTGAGCGGCTGCCGAAATCTGCTTGCCGTGTGGCTTGGTGACTGGCTTGTATCCAGGCAGTTCAACTTTTGGAGGCCAAACAAACGGAGCCTTGCCCTGCTGTGCATCCTTGGTGATGTCAACCAGAACTGGGCCAGGGCGGCCGGTGGTGGCGATGAGAACTGCTGCTGCCAGCGTCTCTGGGATGTCAGCCGCGTTGGAGACCAAGAACGAGTGCTTGGTGATTGGCATGGTGATGCCAACGATGTCCGCCTCCTGGAAGGCGTCAGTTCCAATCAGGTGGGAACCCACCTGGCCGGTGATTGCCAGCAGCGGAACGGAGTCGAGGTAGGCATCGGCGATTGCGGTTACCAGGTTGGTGGCACCTGGACCGCTGGTGGCGATGCAAACGCCCAGCTTGCCTGAGGAACTTGCGTAGCCCTCGGCGGCATGGCCGGCGCCCTGCTCGTGACGAACCAGAATGTGGCGGATTTTCTTGGAGTCCATCAGTGGGTCGTAGGTTGGCAGAATAGCGCCACCTGGCAACCCAAAGACGTGCTCAATGCCCAGCATCTCGAGCGATCGGATGATCGCCTGAGCACCGGTGAGAACTTCATTGGACATGAATAAACCTCGTTGCTAAAACGTGAAAACGATTAGTGGAACGAACTAGCCGCAGTACGCACCCTCGGAGGCCGAGTGCACGAGACGCGAGTACTTCGCGAGCACGCCACGGGTATAGCGCGGTGGAAGGGGTGCCCAGTCTGCTTTGCGGGCTTCCAACTCTTCTGGCTCAACGAGTAGTTCGAGCGAACGAGCTGCAATGTCGACTCGAATCAAGTCTCCATCGCGGACTAGCGCGATTGGGCCACCGTCGGTGGCTTCTGGCGCAATGTGGCCGATACACAGGCCGGTTGTGCCGCCTGAGAATCGTCCGTCAGTCAATAGTAGAACATCCTTGCCCAAACCGGCACCCTTAATTGCTCCGGTGATGGCGAGCATCTCGCGCATACCAGGACCACCCTTAGGGCCTTCGTAGCGAATAACCACTACGTCACCGGCACTGATCTTGCCGTCGGTGAGAGCCTGCATGGCAGCTGCTTCGCGCTCGAAAACGCGAGCCGGGCCGGTGAAGGTCTCCAGATCAAAGCCTGCGGTCTTCACAACAGCACCCTCAGGAGCCATGGTTCCGCGCAGAACCGCGATGCCGCCGGTCTTGTGGATTGGGTCGTTCATCGCACGGATGATCTTGCCGTCTGGGTCAGGTGGGTTGATGCCCTCAAGGTTCTCAGCCAAGGTCTTACCAGTTACGGTCAAGGCGTCGCCGTGCAGCACACCTGCGTCCAGCAGGGCCTTCATCAGAACTGGAACACCACCGATGCGGTCAACGTCGGCCATAACGAACTGGCCGAATGGCTTCAGGTCACCCAGGTGCGGGACCTTATCGGCTACGCGGTTGAAGTCGTCGAGCTGCAGGTCAACCTCTGCCTCGCGAGCGATTGCAAGTAGGTGAAGGACGGCGTTGGTAGAACCACCGAAGGCCATGGTTACGGCGATGGCGTTCTCGAATGCCTTCTTGGTGAGGATCTGACGGGCGGTGATGCCCTTGGCAATCAGGTTGACCACGGCCTCGCCCGAGCGGTGAGCCCAGACGTCGCGGCGGCGGTCGGCCGAACCAGGCGAAGCCGAACCAGGGAGGCTCATACCGAGTGCTTCGGCGGCGGCTGCCATGGTGTTTGCGGTGTACATACCGCCACAAGCACCCTCACCTGGGCAGATTGCGCGCTCGATGCGGTCGAGGTCTTCCATGCTCATCTTGCCGGCCTTGCAGGCACCAACGGCCTCGAAGGCATCAATGATGGTCACCTGCTTCTCGGTGCCATCGGTGAGCTTTACCCAGCCCGGGGCAATGGAACCGGCGTAAAGGAACACCGATGCTAGGTCTAGGCGGGCGGCCGCCATGAGCATGCCGGGGAGAGACTTGTCACAGCCGGCCAGCAGAACTGAGCCGTCCAGGCGCTCCGCTTGCATTACGGTTTCAACCGAGTCGGCGATTACCTCGCGGGAAACCAGCGAGAAGTGCATGCCCTCGTGGCCCATGGAGATACCGTCCGAAACCGAGATGGTTCCAAACTCAAGTGGGTAGCCGTGTGCGGCGTGAACACCCTGCTTGGCGGCGTCAGCTAGACGGTCCAGCGAAAGGTTGCAGGGGGTTACCTCGTTCCAAGAGCTGGCCACACCAATCTGTGGCTTCTCCCAGTCTTCGTCGCCCATACCAACTGCGCGGAGCATTCCGCGAGCGGCAGCGCGCTCAATACCATCGGTGACAACGTGACTACGAGGCTTCATATTGCTAGGCATTGTTTAAGTCTAAACCTTAAAGTGCCTGATTCTGACGGGGTTTGGCAGGGTTTGAGACACCTCTGCACCCTAGGATTTAGCCATGCAGCAGAGCCGTGTCTACGTGGATGGAATCCTGGTTGACGCCGATGTCACACTGGGTAACCTCAAGAACTTCAAGCGCAAGCGCAAGACCGCCATTTGGGTGGACCTCATTGAGCCAACACCGAGCGAGTTGGAGTTGCTGGGGCAAGAGTTGGGGCTTCACCCACTAGCGATTGAAGACGCACTCAAGGGTCGCCAGCGAGCCAAACTGGAGCACTACCCAAGCCACCTTTTCATCAACGCCTACGCCGCCAAGTGGGAGCCGGTTGCAGATGAACTGGTCACCTATGAGTTTTCACTTTTTGTCACTCCGTATGCAGTCATCACGGTACGTGACAAGGATGACTTCGACATAGGCACCATTACCAAGCGCTGGGATGACTCGTCGTCCCTCGCGGAGGGTGGCGTTGGCTTCCTACTCTGGGGTTTCCTCGACGTTCTGGTGGACGGCTACTTCGAGGTTGTTGAACACCTGGATATCGAAGTGGACGAACTGGAAGATCTGCTTTTTGACAACCAAGAGGATCACGCCAACGAGATCCAGAAGCGTTCCTACAAACTGCGGAAGGCGCTGGTCACGCTCCGTCGAGTTGCAGTTCCGATGCGCGAGGTCATCAACCCTATCCTGAAGCAGGATGCACCGGTGATTGGCGAGGGCATGAACGCCTACTATCAGGACGTTTACGACCACGTGATGCGAGCGGCGGACTGGATCGACTCGCTCCGCGACCTGGTGACCACCCTGCTGGAAACCAACCTGACCATCCAGGGCAACCGGATGAACCTAATTATGAAGAAGGTGACTAGCTGGGCGGCAATCATCGCCGTGCCAACTGCGGTCACGGGCTTTTATGGTCAGAACATTCCCTACCCAGGCTTTGGCAACGCATTTGGCCTTTGGAGTTCGCTGGTGCTCATGGTGGGCGGTTCGGTTGGCCTTTACTGGGCCTTCCGCCGCAACGACTGGCTCTAACAGCAGCCAATCTTTACTAACCTAGAGACCATGACGGCAACGCAGCTTGGCACCGGTTTAGCGCAGTACACGCGCGCCGCCGAAGCTGCCTGTAACCAGGTGATTTCCCAGTACTCAACCAGCTTTGGCTGGGCCACTAAACTGCTCTCTCGTTCGGTTCGCCAACCGGTTAGAAACATCTATGCACTGGTCCGAGTTGCAGACGAAATCGTTGACGGTGCCGCGGCTCAGGCTCGCGCCGTTGGTGGTCAAGTTGATCCGGCAGTTGCTCTAGGCAACTATGAGGCGGCCGTCTACCAGGCCCTCACCGATGCCTTCGCAACCGACCTTGTAATCCATGCCTTCGCCTCTACTGCGCGCGACTGCGGCTTTGGACGCGACCTGATTGAGCCATTCTTTGCCTCGATGCGTGCTGACTTGACCGAGACGGTTCACGATTCCGAATCACTGGCACGGTACATCTACGGAAGCGCAGAAGTGGTTGGGTTGATGTGCCTGGCCGCATTCATTCGCTACGGCGGACTGGACTATAGCCGCGAAGAAAAACTTCGCTTGGCTGAGGGGGCAAAGGCACTGGGCTCCGCCTTCCAGAAGGTTAACTTTTTGCGCGACCTGGCGGCCGACTTCAATACCCTTGGTCGCAGCTACTTCCCGGGCATCACCGCTACCAACTTCACCGATGCCGACCGCGACCGACTGGTTGCCGAAATTGACCAAGAACTGGCCGTGGCTGCCAACGAACTTCCCAATCTGCCACCGGCTTGTTCGAGGGCGGTTGCCGCTGCGCTCATGCTCTTTGCCGAGCTGAACCGGAAGATTTCGCTTACACCTGCTTCCAAACTGGCAACCACACGGATCCGGGTGAGCAACGCGCGCAAGCTGGTTCTGGTTGCCCGCGCCTACTTGGGCGGAAAGGCCTAACGTGACCAAATCTGCGGTTGTAATCGGTGGAGGAATTGGTGGTTTGGCTACGGCCGCTCTGCTAGCCAAGAGCGGCATGAGCGTGAAGCTTTTTGAGGCCAATGAGCAGGTGGGTGGCCGCGCATCGGTGTGGGAACAGGATGGCTTCCGCTTTGACATGGGCCCCTCCTGGTATCTCATGCCCGAGGCCTTTGAGAACTTCTTCAAGCTGATGGGCACCACCGCTGCGGCTGAGCTCAACCTGGTGCGCTTGGACCCCGCTTATCAGACTCGCTTCGAAGACACTGATGATGTGCTGCGGGTTCGAGCCGACCTGGCCAAAAATCAGGCGCTGTTTGAGTCAATCGAGCAAGGTGCTGGTGCGGCTCTGGGTGAATACCTAGACAGCGCCGAAGACACCTACCGCCTTGCGGTAGACAAATTCCTTTACACCAACTTTGAGAACCTGAAGCCGTTCACAAATGCCGCGGTTGCAAAGCGAGCCGGTGGATTCATCAAGCACCTACTGACCTCACTAGACAGCTTTGCCGGTGCCCACGTTACCGACACCCGGCTTCGCAAGATCCTAAACTTCCCCGCCGTTTTCCTCGGTGCCTCGCCGTATGACACCCCGAGCATGTACCACCTGATGACGCACGTTGACATGAACGACGGCGTCTTCTATCCGCAGGGTGGTTTTGGCACCATCATCGATGCCATCGCAAACCTGGCCCGGAAACACGGCGTTCAGATCCACACTAACTCGCGCGTCTCGCAGATTCTGGTAGACGCAACTGGCAAGGCGCGCGGAGTGCGCATCGGTGCTTCTGAAATTTCAGCCGACCTGGTGGTGGCCAACGCCGACCTTCACCACGTGGAAACTCAGCTGCTGGCGCCTGAGTATCAAACCTTGCCCCAGCGTTGGTGGAACCGCCGCCAACCTGGGCCGAGCGCGCTATTGCTTTACCTAGGCGTACGCGGCTCGCTACCTCAACTTGACCACCACAGCCTGCTCTACACCGCGGACTGGAAGCGCAACTTCGCCAAGGTCTTCCGCAAGGCCGACGGCAAGAGTGAGTTCCCGCACCCGGCTTCGCTCTACATTTGCAAGCCGAGCGCCACCGATGCGAGTGTTGCTCCAGACGGTTACGAGAACGTGTTCGTTTTGGTCCCGATTGCAGCCGACCCTGCCTTGGGTAGCGGCGGCATAAACGGTGGTGGCGATCCTGCCGTGGAGGCCGAAGCCGATCGAATCATCGCCCAGATTTCGCAGTGGTGTGGCATCCCGGATTTGAAGGACCGCATCGTGGTGCGCCGGACCATGGCACCGATGGACTTCGTGAACCGCTACAACGCCTGGAGCGGAACCGCACTAGGCATGGCCCACACCCTGAAGCAGAGCGCATTCTTCCGCCCCAAGAATGTGAGCAGCAAGGTGGAGAATCTCTACTACGTTGGCCATAACACCGTGCCAGGTATCGGTCTGCCAATGTGCCTAATTGGTGCGGAGCTGGTCTACAAGCGCCTCACCCGCGACGGTTCGCCAAGCCCAATCGCCAAAGAACTTTCCACCCTCACCGATGCTGAGTGGAGCGGCCTCAAGTGAAGCTTCCAGGCGCCTACCTGATTGCACTGCTGTTCAGCATTGGTGGTCTGCTTGCGTTGGATCTGCGCTACTCACTGGCCATTCGCCGGAATCCAATTCGAACCCTTGGCACCCTGCTAGTTTCCGTGGCTCTGTTTCTGGGCTGGGACATCATCGGAATTGGCTCAGGAGTTTTTTTCGAGGGGCCATCGGGCCTCTTAGTTGGCATTGATCTGCTGCCGAATCTGCCGCTGGAAGAGATATTCTTCCTGGTGCTTATGAACTACAGCGTGCTGCTTGGTTACCTGGCATTGGAGCGCTGGCGCCTTTATCGATCTGCCGATTCGGGCGAGATTGGTGGCGCGCAATGAACCTGAGTTATCTTTGGGATGTGCTCTGGGTTGCACTGCCCCTGCTCGTGGTTTTGGTCCGGCCGCTAAGCCGTATCTCAAAGTCCACCCTCGCATTTTTGACTTTAGGGACTCTGGTCTTGAGTCTCGTCTTTGACAACATAATCGTTGGCCTCGGCATAGTTGCCTACGACGGTCAAAAGATTCTGGGACTGCGCCTGCCCGTGGCCCCGATTGAAGACTTTGCCTACTCTCTAATTGCGGTGGCTGTAGTTCCGGTTCTGTGGCTGGCACTGGGAAAAAAACGGGGAACCGATGACTAGCAATAATTCACAACCGCGCATCACCCTTGCCTCGCTGACCAAGCAACTCTTCTGGGCCTCGCGTCCAGTGTCGTGGATCAACACCGCCTACCCGTTTGCCATGGCCTACTGGATGATTTCGCAACGACTCGATGGAGTGTTCTTCGTGGGAACGCTCTTTTTCCTCATTCCATACAACCTCCTCATGTACGGAATCAACGATGTCTTCGACTTCGAGAGCGACATGCGCAACCCGCGTAAGGGTGGTATCGAGGGTTCGGTTCTGAATCCGCGTTGGCACAAACCAACCCTCTGGGTTTCGTTCCTTTTGCCTATTCCGTTTCTGGCATACCTCGTTTCTCAGGGCAACCCAGCCTCGGTTGCACTGCTGGCGCTTTTCGTCTTCACGGTGATTGCGTATTCCGCCAAGGGAATGCGTTTCAAAGAGATTCCGCTGGTGGATTCAATCACCAGCGCAAGTCACTTCGTTGGCCCGATGTTGGTTGGTCTGGCCTACGCTGGGTTCGACCTTCGCAGTGGAACTTCGCTAAAGCTGACCACGGCTTTCGCACTCTGGGGAATGGCCTCACATGCCTTTGGTGCAGTTCAGGATATTCGCGCTGATCGCGAAGCCAAAATCTCCAGCATTGCAACCGCATTCGGGGCCAAGGGCACGGTCTGGTTTGCCCTGATGGCATATCTCCTTGCCGGGCTAATTCTTTTGACCGGCATTTGGCCAATTCCGCTCGCCGCAGTCGCCGCGGCACCCTACCTGTGGGTGGTGTGGCCTTTCAGAAACCTCACCGATGCAGACTGCGAACAAGCCAACCTCGGCTGGCGCCGATTCATTTGGCTCAACTTTGCAGCTGGTTTCGTGGTGACCATGGTCATCATTTACGCCGCTGTATCGGCGCGTTAGGTTCCGCTGGCTTGCCGCGCGTTTTTAATCTCTGGCCAACCACTTGATTAGGTAGCGCACATCGAAGTTCCGCGAGCATTTTGAACAAGACGAAACCCTGGTTGGCTTGCGGTAGCGGTAGTAGGTGTGACCGTTTGGGCACTCCCCAATCCACTTAGCGTGCTCTTCGTCAACTTCCTTGGCACTGATGCGCTCATTGCGATATCCAAGGTCGGTGGCGATGCGTAGCCACTGGGCGTCATGGCCATGCCTCACGCCAGCCAAAGCGTGTGCAATCTCGTGGTACATCACCTGGCGACTCTGGTCCACCGGGTGCAGGTTGGACATGTGGCGGCTCAGCGAGATTCGTTTGTTGGTGTGGTCGCACAGTCCTGCTCTGCGTTTGCCAGAATCGAAGGCAAAACTCCACTGCTGCAGGTTGAGACTCTCGCCCATCAGGCGCTCGGCGAGCGCCGCCACGAAGTCCAACTTGGTCAGGCTCATGCGCTGGTAGCGCAGACCGGCATCGGTGTATTGGCGGCCATTCTGGAACCCGAGTTTTTGGTAGACCCGAATGGCACGCGGATTGTCCACCAGCACCGAGAGCGTTACCCTGGCCAGCTGCATCGAATCAAAAGCGTAGGTGAGCACAGCGTCGAGTGCGGCGGTGCCGATTCCACGGTCAAACCACCTTGTCCCTGCCAGGCAAATTCTCATGTTCATGGAGTTGCGCTCGGCGTTGTATTCGTTGAGCACAACCTCGCCGGCAAACTCGCCAGACTCGTTGTCCAGAATGGCCCAGTCGCACCTCTCGGTCTGGGCACGACGGGTCTGGAGCCAGTGCCGAATCTCCTCTGGCGTGAACTTCTTTTTGGTTCCGGTTAGAGCCGCGGAGTGTGGGTCATTCACCATTACGAAGACCTCGTCAAACCACAGCTCGGTGAGCGCGCGAAGGCTCACGTGTCCGGCATCGAGCGGGGCCGCGGTGGGATTTGAAAACACTGCCACGGCTTAAACCCTAAATGGCGTCAGCAGTGGCATCGGTGAGGGAAATCCGCAGTTTGATCAAGGCAAACAGCAAACCAACAGGGGCGTAATAAAGATTTAACAAAATATGCCGAAATTCAGGCCTCTATTGCCCTAAATCGTTTCATTTCAGGGGATGGCCTCCAATAGATTAACTGCATGGCACAAAACACTTCAGGCTCTGCTTCGGCAACCACTATCGAAATCCACGACGTCGCACCGATTCCGGCAAGCGATCGTCACGGCAAGGCGTGGCACCTCTTCACCGTCTGGTCGTCCCCAAACCTCGAGTTTGCAACCGTATTCGTTGGTGCTCTTGGCGTAATGTTCTTCGGTCTCGACCTGCCTCAGGCAGTGCTGGCCGTATTTGTTGGCAACGCCCTGGCAGCAATCACCCACGGTATGTTCAGCACTTTTGGTCCAGAGTCTGGCCTGCCTCAGATGGTTCTCGGACGCTCGGCATTCGGTAAGTGGGGAAACCTCATTCCTGCCGGTCTGAGCACCTTGGTTGCCGGTATCGGCTGGTTCGCCGTTAACTCGGTCTCCGGTGCACTGGCCCTCTCGGCTCTCACCAACATTCCTGTTGCTGGCGCCCTTGGCATCGTGGTTCTGGCTCAGATCCTGATCGCATTCGTTGGCCACAACCTCATTCAGGTTTGGGAGCGTTACACGTCATACGGTCTGGCAGTGGTTTGGATCATCGTTACCTTTATGATCCTGTTCGGCGGCCACAAGGCTGGCTTCCACGCCACCAGCTTCAACATCGGTGGATTCACTCTGGCTGCTGGTGCTGCCTACGGTTACACCGCCGGCTGGACTCCTTTCGCCAGCGACTACACCCGCTACCTTCCTGCAAACACCAACAAGCGTGCGCTTGGCCTGGCCGCTGGTCTCGGTAACTTCTTCAGCACCACCGTGCTGATGAGCGTTGGTGCAGTTGCTTTCGCCGCAATCGGCATTCAGGACAACCCAACTAAGGGCTTCACTGACCTGCTGGGCAACGGCTACATCGCTTCGCTAACCCTGCTGGCAATCGCTATCGGTTCCATCTCGGCAAACGTGCTCAATGTCTACTCTGGCGCAATGTCGTTCCTGGCCATGGGCTTCAAGCTTGGCTTCAAGACCCGTCGCGCCATCATGGTTCTGCTTGCCGGAATCATCGGTGGTCTGGTTGCATACGACGCAGCTGTTCTTGACCCTAAGGGACTTGGTCACAGCCTCGAGGGCTTCCTGCTCGTTGTCTCCTACTGGGTTGCGCCTTGGGTTGCAATCATCCTGGTTGACAAGTTGCTGCGCAAGGGTCAGAACCTGGGTGAGGTTGCACTCGGCATCAAGGAGAACCTGGCCGGTCCAATCGCATTCGTGGTTGCCACCGTCACCAGCATCTACTTCTTCAGCAACCAGTACCCAACCTACGTTGCCAAGGGCGCCGTTTCTGGCATCTTCGCTGACAACTTCTACATGGCTGACGGCGTAAAGATCGTCACCGGTGGAGACGCAACCGCACTGGTTGGCTTTGTTCTGGCCGCAGTTCTTTACTGGGTCCTGAGCAAGGCACTGGGCACCACCAAGAAGTAACAAAACCAATCTCAAGAGGAGCCTCGGCAATGGAATTCAAAGTAGGACAGATCTTCGCCACTGACGAAGAGAAGCTACAGGTAGCCATTGCCGAGGCCCACTTGGGTCTCGCCGAGGGTGGCATCCCAATTGGTGCCGCATTGTTCGACGAGGAAGGTCGCCTGCTTGGCAGCGGCCACAACCTGCGAGTGCAGGAGGGCGACGCCTCGATGCACGGAGAGACCAGCGCTTTCCGTAACGCGGGTCGCCAGAAGAGCTATCGCAAGGTGACTCTGGCCACCAGCCTCTCCCCCTGCTGGTACTGCTCGGGCCTGATTCGCCAGTTTGGCATTGGTCGAGTGCTGGTTGGCGATGACAAGAACTTCATGGGTGGCCAGGACTGGGTTGCCGAGCACGGCGCCGAGGTTCACGTCATGAACGACCCTGGCTTGGTCGAACTCATGCGCGAGTTTATTGAGGCCAACCCAACCCTCTGGAACGAGGATATTGGCGAGGAGTAGTTCCCGCCCGGGCCAACTCGGTCCACACTCAAACTTCGAGCCTGCTCCTAGAGCAGGCTCATTGTTTTAACCAGCTGCACAATGGCTGGGCCAAGCACGATGATGAACATGGCCGGCAGGAAGCAAAACATCAGCGGCATCAAGATGTTGATTGTGACCTTCTGACCTTGCTCACGCGCCTTGTCCTTGCGCACGGCTCTCATCTCCGATGCCTGCTCCGCAAGCACACCTGAGATCGGCACTCCTAGGCGATCCACCTGGAGCAGGGCGCTCAGGAACCGCTGCAGACCCTTGCTCTTGGTGCGCTCAGAAAGTTGCGCCATGGCATCCACCCGGCTCTTGCCAAGCTGAATCTCTGCCATCAAACCACCGAACTCCTCGGCCACCGGCCCGTTTAGGCTCACCGATACGCGCGAGATACCGTTCTCGAAACTGAGGCCCGACTCAACGCAGAGGTTCAACAGGTCGATGGCATCGGGAAGGCCCAGATCAAGTGCCTGCACCCGCTTCTGGCCGTCTGAAACCACCAGGAGGTCGGGCACAAAGAAGCCAAGTACCGGAAACAAAACAATGGCACCGATGCCGAACTCGGCGCTCTTGGTGAAGAACAAGAAGCCGAACATGGCTCCAAAGATTGCAAACATGACCTTCTTGGAGAGCAGAGCCTCGATGGCGAGATTGCCACGGCTGCCGGTCTCAGCCAACTTGTCGTTCAACCATTTTCCGTACCGCTCGGTGAGCAGTGCCCGGCCAATCTTTAGGAACAGGCTCCCGCCTGTTGGTGCTGCAACTACATTGGCCGCCTCCCGTCCATCGTGACTGCGGTTCACGTATTTGGGAAGCGCGGCCACCAGGGCTCGCGAGCCACTCGGTGAGAAGGTTCGAATCAAACTGGATACCAGGAACCAGACCGCGCCAGCGGCCAGGAGCGCCGCGGCAACCGCGAAGAGGCTAGACCAAGAAAAACTAGACACGAACCGACACCACCTTGTTCATCCAAATCCAACCGATGGCCATCATGGCCGCGAAGACACCGAGCAGAACGAAACCAACCGGATCGGTCCAGAAAAACTTCACGTACTCGGGGCGAATCACGAAGAGCGCAATGAAGGCAACCACCGGCAACGCAATCAGCACATAACCAGACATTCTTCCCTCGGCCGAAATCACCCGGATCTCACGCTGAACCTCGGCTCGACCCTTGATGGTGGTGGCAACGCCATCTAGGATGCCCGAGAGCGAACCACCCACTTCGCGCTGAATCTCGAGCGCCAGCACCAGCCAGGCTAGGTCCTCGCTGCTCATGCGGGTTGCCACCCGTCGCAAGGCATCCTCCATTGAGGATCCAAACTGCACCTCGGCTAGTGCCCGACGGAACTGGCGACCCACCTCACCCTGATCCTGGGTTGCGGTGGCGTTCATAGCCGAGGGAAACGTAAGACCAGCCCTCAAGCCGCTGGCAATCAAAGCCAGCACCTGCGGCAGTTCACCGGCAAACTTCACTGACCGTGACTTGATGCGGCCGGCAAGATATGCGTTCAGCAGGTAGAAGGCAACGATGCCTCCCATCAGAACACCAAGGATCCAGGAGCCAAAGAAGATGGCTGCTAACAAACCAAAAACCACCGCTGCAGCCACCGACCCCAGCACCCAGGTCTGGGCAGGAATTTCAACGCCGGCTGCCGCCAGACGCTCATCGGTGGCCTTTAGGAACTTGTCCAGGGCCTCAAGCCGCACCGGATTACGGAGCCCGAGGGCCGCGGCCTCTCCGGCACCTAGGGTGCGCGCGTAGCTGGATAGCACCTTGTCGAGCCGATTGGATTGCCCCCGTGAGTTCCAGACCCGGAGCACGGCGAATAGCAAAAAAGCCAGGGCAACCGAGGTGAGGCCCGCCATTAGCAGTGGACCGAAGGCATTCAGAAGGGGGATCACTTCTTGAACACCGCCTTGTCCAGGTGAATGCCGCGCTCCTCTAGGCGACTCAGGAACGATGGTTGGTGCCCGGTGGCGTGCAGCTGACCCAGCGCGCCGGCTTCGCCGTGACGGTGATAGTGGAAAGTGAAGATGTCTTGCAGCTGATACTCCCCGTGCTCCACTCCCATCACCTCGGTTATGGCCGTGATGCGGCGGCTGCCATCGCGCAGTCGTGACTGCTGAATGATGAGGTTCACGGCTCGGCCAACTTGGTCGCGTATGGCCGCCATTGGTAGTTCCATCCCGGCCATCAAACTCATAGTCTCCAGGCGGCTCAGGGCATCGGTGGAAGAGTTTGCGTGAACCGTGGTGAGTGAGCCGTCATGGCCGGTATTCATGGCCTGCAGCATGTCTAGGGCGGCCCCGTCACGTACCTCACCAACCACGATGCGGTCCGGGCGCATGCGCAGCGAGTTGCGCACCAGATCGCGAATAGTAACCAGGCCCTGACCCTCGATATTCATGGGACGGGTCTCCATGCGGATGATGTGCGGCTTGGCCAGTTGCAACTCGGCCGAGTCCTCAATGGTGACAATGCGCTCATCGTCCGGAATGAAGTTGGAGACCACGTTTAATGTGGTGGTTTTGCCGGAACCGGTTCCGCCCGATATCACGATGTTCATTCGGCCACCCACCGCGGCCTGAAGGAAGCGCATTGCGGCATCGGTGAGGGTGCCGGTGGTGATCATGTCCTTCACCGTGAACGGCTCCTTGAAGAACTTGCGGATGGTGATATTTGCGCCATCGAGAGCGATGGGCGGAACCACCGCGTTCACACGAGAGCCGTCTTTTAGGCGGGCATCCACGAGCGGGCTAGACTCATCGATGCGCCGACCGACCTTGCCCACGATTCGGTCGATTGTCTTACGCAAGTGATCCTCGTTGTTGAACGAAAGTTCGGTGAGGGTGAGGCGACCGTGCCGTTCGGCGTATATCTGGTCGTACTTGACCACCATGATTTCGGTCACATCGGCATCGCGCAACAGCTGCTCCAGCGGACCATTGCCCAGAATGTCATCGACAATCTCCTGAACCAGCTCGGCTCGCTCGCTATCTGTGAGCGGATACTCGTTGCGCTCAATCACCACGGCAATGGCCTTAAAGACAATTGCCTGTAGCGCATCGGCCTCCACGTTTCCGGAGTAGAGGCTCTTGCCAACCTGATCCTTGAGCTCGTCATTCACCTGGTTGCGAACCTCGGCAATATCCAGGCGCTCGGGGATGGCGGCGGCAATGGTGCGCAGCGCCCCTGACTGCAGGTAAGGGATGGACTCGGTCTCCGGTTCGGAACGGTTGAGACGGTCTGAAAGGCTCATCAGCTGGCCTTGCCAAAGGCAAATAGCGGCCGCTTCACCGATGCCCGACCGCCGCCTTTAAGAGGAACCGCACCGACCGAGTCGCCTGTTAGTTCGGCGACAATTGCACGAATCGCCGCGGTCACCGGGTGCTTCGGATTCAGCTCCACCACGGTTTTGCCCTTGTTGGTGGCGATAGGTACGGCATCGGAGGCCGGGATGGCGGCGAAGATTTCTAGGCCGATGGAATTGCGCACATCGCTAAGGGTCACTCCGGCCTTGGCGGTGGAGCGGTTGACAATGACCTTCCACTTGGCGCGAGGCATGCCCAGCGCCTGCAGAGTGCCAAGGGTGACCTTGAGGTTCTTGAGCGATGGCGTGTCGAGGGTGGTCAGCAGCAGGTACTGGTCTGCCAGGTCGAAGGCGCGGAGGATCACCTCGGTGAATGCCGGCGGGGCGTCAACCACCACGTAGTCAAAGCTCTCCTTCAGACCGCGGAGAAGTTTCTGAGCCAGGTCTGGGGTGATGAACTCAACGTCGCTTGGGTCTAGCGGAGCCAGCAAAACCTGCAGGTTTGACTTGTGCTGGGTGAGTAGGCTCTTGATGCCCTGAATGTCCAGCGAGTGCTGCATGCGGATGGCATCGGAGATGGTCTTGGCCGGTTCCAGCTGGAGTGCCACGGCCACGTCACCAAACTGCAGATCAAAATCAACCAGGCAGACCGACTTGCTCGGGTCGCTGGCGAGCGCTTCGGCGAGGTTGGTGCTGACAGTGGTCTTGCCGCAACCGCCCTTGGCGCTGAATACCAGAATCATCTGGCCTCGCTTGATGGAGCTGAGGTCCGGCCGCTTGTCGTTGAGGGTGCCGCTCACCTGCTCGCTGCGGCGGGTTGCGGCCAGCAACTCTGCTGCGTCATCGGCGGCCACCACCTCGCGGATTCCGGCCTGCATGGCTTGGGTGAGCACGCCAACCTCGAGACGCTGTCGCACCAGAACGATGCCGAGGGCCGGACGAGCCAGTCGATAGTGTTTGGCCAGCTCGAAGGCTACGGTCAGCGGCACTTCGGGCGCCACCACAACCAGTAGTTCGTGCTCGTCCTTTTCCACGTGATCCAGGAGTTCACGCGGGGTGGGAACCACAGGTGTTTCAGCTCCAAGGGTGAGGCGGAAGCGCTCCGCCGATGCCTGAGTCTCGCTCAAAATAACGGTCATTAGTTGCTCCTCAATGAGTCGGCGGTGGCACCTGATCCCTGAGTGACCGATGTGGCATCACTCAACAGTCCGAAGTAAAGGCTTCCGGTCTTGGTGGCAAGCACCACGCGCGGTGCATCGGTGGGGGTGAGCGCAAGCGTGACTAGAGAGGTGTTGCCCGAGCCGTTTGCCGCCGCACCGCTTGCGGTGGAGGTCGCACCCACGGCAATCACGTCGGCATCAGCCAAGAGCACTCGCGATTCTTTGTCGTCGCCAGGAGTCCAATAGACCACCACTCGGCTTCCCGGCTGGACAAAGCTTGCCACTCGAGCCGCCTCGTCAAGGTTCACCGAAACGGCCACTCTGCCGGTTGGAATCTGAATCATGGCGTTGGGATTCACAAAGCTGGAGAGCTCACTACCAAGCACCAACTGGCCGGCGCCAATCGCGTGACTGACCACCAGGTTGGCGGTTCCAGCATCGATGGTTGAGAGGGTGCCAGCCGGAAGGGTTCCCTGCGGGTAGGTGGCGTAGCCCACCGCTCCCCCAGCCACGGCATCGGCCAGCTTGGTGCCAACCGCCAAATCGGCCTTGGCCACCACTACCGTCACTCCCTGTTTGCCGGCGAGCGCACGCGCATCGGAGCTGGACTGGTAGAGGTAGACCGCCAGGCCCGCCAGCACGGCGAGCACCACGGCAATCAGGTACGACATTTTGGTTACCTTCATTTAGCCCTCCTCGGCTATTGGATGTGCTTGACCACCTGGTAGCCCAGGTTGAGAACTTGCGGATTTGAGGTGAGGCCAAGGCCGGTTACTGCGCCATAGGTGCCAGACACTCTTGAACTGAAATTTCCAACGATGCAGTAACTGCTGCTCGAGGTTGGGCTTCCGGGGCAGTAGGTGCTGTGGCTGGACCTGGAGCTGGTTACGCCGATTGTGGCGGTGGTTGGAAAGTTGAAGCCGAGCAGCTTGAACGGGATGAAGGCTTTGACGGTGAAGGCCGTGCCAACCTGAGTTACCACCGGCAGCAAGACTGTCTTGTTCAGGTTTAGCCGCATTGCTTTGAGCAGTCCGTCGTAGCCGAAGCCCGGGTAGACCTGACCGGTGCGACCCTTGGTGGTGTTGAGCGGAATGGCGGTGCAGTCGGTGGCACCCAGGGTCCAGCAGGCTGCCGTTCCACCCGAGGGAGCAAACTCCAGAAAGCCGCGAGTGCTGGAGGTGACCGTGGTTCCGTTGCGGTCGGTGATGCTGCAGTTGCTCGAGGTGGTGTCACCGAGAAGTTGAATGGTTCCGCCAGCCGCGCTGGTTGGCACATCGCAAAGACCAAACATGAACGGTAGCTGTCCGCTGTTGGCAGAGGTGTCCATGGGCACGGCGTTGGCCCTGCCCCAGTAGACCTGCGAACAGGCGGTCTCCTGGTAGAGCTGTGGAGTGGCATTTGCCAGATTTTCAAAAACCGGGAGGATCCCACCCGGATCGCTCGAGGTATAGACCCGAACCCAGTTGGAATATTGCGGATCAAGAGCTAGGTCGGTCTTGCAATCGTTGGCACTGCCTGTCAGCGGAGGACAAGGACCAAGACCCGTGGTGCTGGTGGTGCGACCGCAGATCAGAGTGACGGCCATGCTGGTGCCGCGTGGATTGGCAACCGAGTTCAGGAAATCTGAGTTGGTCTGAGTTGTGGGACCAGTGCCACCAATTCCCGCGTAGGCGTCAGTTGTGCAGTTTGCACTTGCCAGCGCCTTAGCGCAGTGAACGGCAACGGCCTCGGCCACCGAGTCGGCGGCGTTTCGGGCCAGCTGTTTTTGAACCAGAATCTGCCCGCCGTCAACCACCAGCCCAATGATTGCCATGAAAAGGCCGGCGCCTAGCATCATGGCAAAGATGGTGGAAACCGCACCGCGATCATCGGTGGGTTTTAGGTTGCGCGAGCGGGCTAGTTCAAGCACAGCAGCTTGGCCTTCCCCTCGATGATTGTGGTGTCATCCGCGTTGCGATCGAAATAGATGGAGTTTCCCGGGCCTACGTCCTGCGGGTTGGCCAGGTTGATGATCAGACCGATGGGCGTGATCCACTTGAAGCTCACATAGACGCGGGCCATTGCCCGATAGTTGGCCAAGACCGTGGAGCAGCTGGTGCCCGATGCAGTGCCCAGGTCGGTGCAGTTGCCATCCGGGCTGGGGCTGTAAAGGCCGTTGTTTGGGTCGAAGGCGTAGTAGTTCTCTGAGTAAAGCGGGCAGACAAAGACCGACGTTGTCAAACCTGTCGCTGTCATACCTTGATCCATTGTGGAGAGAGCAACGAAGGTATCAGGAACAGAAACTCGCATTTGACTCGCGGCGATGTATGGATCTGTACTCTCCGCCACAGCGCGCGCACCAACCTCGGCCGCATTGTTCAGCGCCATCTGTACCGTCAGGTAGCGGCCGGCGTCCAGCATGAAGAGAATCATGAACAGGAAGACCGGGAAGATGAGCGCAAACTCAACGGCAACCGCGCCGCGGTCACCGTACTTTCCGCCAAGTACGCCGGAGCACGCGGAGCCGCATCGGTGATGAGCGGCCCCGCGCACCCGGGCGGTCTTGTTACGGAGTTGGCAGCGTGGTTGCAACGCTGTTGAATGTGTGGCCAAGGTTCTGACCCAGCAGGATGACACCTGCGATCACCGCGATTGCAATCAGACCAACCAGCAGCGCGTACTCCACGGCACTGGCGCCACGGTCGCTGCCAAAAAGAACACTGAGCTTGCTCAGGAACTTAGTCATTGTTTTCCTTCCCCTTTTGGGAAGCTGCCTTCTCCCCGCCAGATAGTGCCAAGGTAACAACGGGAGGGCTCCAAATGGGCGGCCTGACGCGCGACACGCAACGGCTATTTCGCTCAAAATATACGGCTAGCCACCTGTTTTAAATCGGCTACAAAACCTTCGGTTAGCACCCTATTTTGAGCCAGATTTATCGTTTCCTTGCACCTCAAATGGCGCGGCAAAACCTAGAGTTCGCTCGGCTCCTGGAGGCGGGTTGCGGCCAAACTGGCCAGCAGGCGCAACTTTTCGGCGGTTGGCGAGGTTGGCTCACAGGTGTAAATGACCATCTTCAAGTAGTCATCGTTAGCGAAAACTAGTCCCTCATAGCCAAAGGTCAGTTCGCCCACCTCCGGGTGAATCATGGTCTTCTCTCCCGGGCCGTGGCGGTAAACATTCTGCTTCTGCCAGAGGGCGCTGAAGTACTCACTCTTGGCAACCAGTTCACCAATCAACTGGTGCAGCTGTGGCTCATTGGGGAACTTGCCGGCCAAAACCCGCAGGGTCGCTGCACTGTCCTCGGCAATCTTGGTCCAGTTTTGCCAGTAGCTCACCGAGCTTGGGTCCAGAAAGACAAAGCGCGCCAAGTTTCTGCCCGCTACCGGCGAAGACAAAATTGGCTCGTAAAGTGCGGCGCACAGAGCATTGGTTGCCAGCACATCCATCCGAGCGTTGCCGATGTAGGCGGGTGTGTTCACTATGGCGTCGAGCATCTGCTGGTGCTGCGGGCGAACCAGGTGGGCAACGGGCCGAGAAGGTTTGCGGGTCTCGGCCACAGCGGCCAGCTGGTTCAGGTGGTCGCGTTCAACCTCATTTAGTTGCAGGGCGCGGGCTAAGGCATCCAGCACCGATGGAGACGCGCCAGCGATATTCCCGCGCTCAATGCGGGTGTAGTAGTCAACGCTTACGCCTGCAAGCAGTGCAACCTCTTCGCGTCGCAGACCCTGCACCTTTCGGTTCAGGCCGTAGGTCTGAATTCCAGCCTGCTCGGGGGTGAGCCTGGCCCGTCGGGTTCGCAGAAACTCACTGATCTCGCGCTTTGCATCCATCTCTCCAGACTATTCGCCACCTCCCAACGCTCCAAGCCAAAAAGTTGGTGCAGGGAGGCACTGCCAATACCTGTAACAGCCTTACCCCTCAGGCGCATATGCGCAGTAGCGTGCAGCCACCAGAATGGCTACTACAACCACTGAAAGGCATCACTGTGAAGGCAACCTTCCTCTTCGGCACCTCAGACGTTCGCGTCCTAGACATTCCTGAACCAACCATCGTTCAGCCCACCGATGCCGTCATTCGCACCGTGGTGGCCTGCGTCTGCGGCAGCGACCTCTGGGACTACTGGAACAGCACTCCCGAGAAGCCCATCCCTAAGGGCCACGAGGTAATCGGTGTGGTTGAGGCGGTAGGCGCATCGGTGAAGAAATTCAAGGTTGGCGACCTTGTGGTGGTTCCATTTGTGGCTTCCTGTGGCGAATGCGATTTCTGCCTGCGCAACCAGCAGACCTCTTGCCGCAAGATTGCCTTCTTTGGCCACGACGGCGGTGGCGCCTGCCAGGCCGAGTTCGTGCGCATTCCAAACGCCGACGGAACCTTTGTGAAGCTGCCAGTTGCCGAGAATGACTCCCACATGGCTTCGCTGCTGACCCTCTCCGATGTTCTCGGAACCGGTTACCACGCGGCTAAGACCGCCGATGTTCAGCCCGGCGAGACCGTGGTCGTGATTGGCGATGGAGCGGTGGGACTCAGCGCTGTCATCGGTGCCAAGAAGCTTGGAGCCGAGAAGATCATCCTGATGAGCCGGCACGAAAGCCGGGCAATCCTAGGCCGCGAGTACGGGGCAACGCACGTAATCGCCGAGCGCGACGAGGCCGCAGTGGCGGCAGTCAAGGAACTGACCAGCGGTGACGGAGCGGACAAAGTGCTCGAAGCTGTTGGCACCCAGCAGGCCATCGACGGCGCTATTGCCATGGTTCGCTCCTACGGGACCATCGGCCGTGTTGGAGCCGCCCAGTACCCAAACGTTCCTATGGACTTCATGACCGTGATGCGCAACATCACCATGACCGGCGGAGTGGCTCCGGTGCGCGCTTACATCGAGACCCTGATGCCAGATATCCTGAGCGACAAGATCAACCCGGGCAAGATGTTTGACCTCGAGGTTGGTCTGGATGACATTGCCGCCGGTTACGAGGCCATGGCGACGCGCAAGGCAATCAAGACCTTGGTTCGCCCCTAGTTAGCATTCCAGCGATGTAATTGCATCAGAGGGGCTTGACCGCAAAATAGGTCAAGGATGCAATGAGGGCATTGATTCGTGGCTCGGCCACGGCTGTAATTATCGCGGCCGTGGCCGGGCTTTCGTCTTCTATTTTCCAGACACCGATGCCGGCTCGCGCCGCCAGCCTCACCGATGTGTCCACCCTCACAAGCATTCTGGCGGTGGCCCCGGAAGCAGATTCCGCCACCTACAACCGTGACTTGTTTGTGCACTGGATTGACGCAGATGGCAACGGTTGCGACACACGTGAGGAGGTGCTGATAGCCGAATCCAAGGTGAAGGCAACCCTGGGCGCCGGATGCAAGGTGCTCACCGGCCGCTGGTATTCGGCCTATGACAACCTCACCATTGCTCACCCGAGCGCACTGGACATTGACCACTTCGTGCCACTGCACGAAGCCTGGGAGTCTGGCGCCAGCCACTGGACTGCGGCCCAGCGCCAGGCCTACGCCAACGACCTTGGATGGGCTGGTGCACTAATTGCCGTTTCGGCCTCGAGCAACCGTTCCAAGAGCGACCAGGATCCGGCCACCTGGATTCCCACCTACAAGCCGTTCGACTGCGCCTACGTGGAGAACTGGGTTTTGGACAAGTACCGCTGGTCGCTCAGCATCGACGCTGCCGAGAAGGCAGCTTTGGATGCCCAGCTTTCAAAGTGCCCGCCGGTGGTCCTGGTTGTTCCTGCGATGGTTGCTGGAATCCCGAGCTCCGCAGACGTGACTAGCAACGCTCGCCCAGGTGCTACTGCGTCCGCTGCACCATCCCCCACGGCATCTGCCAAACCTTCGGTGAGCTCAACCGCATCGGTGAAGTTGCCGGGCTTTGTGACCCCTGGCGCTTACTGCGCTGCAGAGTTCAAGGGGCTGAAGGCCAAGAGTGAGACCGGGGTGCTCTATACCTGCAAGAGCTCTGCCACCGATGCCCGTTTGCGCTGGCGCAGGTGACTCTAGACAAACAACCATCGGTTAGATAACCTACGTACGTAATGTACGTGCCGTACGTAGGAGTAACTCTTGAGCCTCGCAGTTGACTACACCAGCTTTTCCGCGGCGCGCGACAACTTGAAAAAGGTGCTCGATGCGGCCGGCGATGGCAAGTCGGTGACCATCGCTCGTGGCTCGCAGGTTTCTGTGGTGGCAGACGGGGAGCGTCTACGCCAGTACCTCGGTTCCACAATCTCGGCCAACCCCCAAGTTTGGATTGAATCCGCCGCTGTTGGCATAGCCCTCTCAGACTTACCCTTTGTAGCCGAAGGCGCATCGGTGGAAGAAGCCCTGGCCGACCTGGTTCTGCAACTTCGAGAGTATGCGGAGGATTGGGAAACCCGACTGCTGCACGCCCCAAACCACGCCAACAACTGGGGTCTGGTTCAGCTGGTAAAGCTCTCAACCGATACCCAGCTGCTCTCTTGGCTGGAGGCCTAGTGGCCGAGAAACACCCGCCGGGAACCCGCAAGGACCACCGACGTTTTTGTGAGATCGAGCAGTGGACACTGGTCCGCGGGGCGACCGGCAAGGCGGTGAGCCACCATCAGACTTTTGAACTTAGCCTGTGGGACGGCCGTATCCTGCGAACTCGCGTGTCGCATCCAGTGAATAAAGATGCATACGTGAAAAACGTCTGGAGCCACATCCTAAGAACTCAACTCCAGGTGACCCAAACAGCATTCTGGGGATGCGTGAACGATGGCACACTTCCGGATCGCGGGCAACCATCGCTCGCGACTGGCCGCAAAACCCTGCCGCTCTATCTGGTGCGCGAACTTATCAAACTTGGGGTAACGCAGGCAGAGCTAGCCAATCTATCCACCGATGCCGCAGCCGCGCTTCTGGGTGAACTGTTGGCAGCCGAGTCCGAGCAGCTTTAAAAGTAAAAACCCCCGGCTGATAAGACTCGGAGGTTTCTGTGCGCCCCCCGGGACTTGAACCCGGAACCCACTGATTAAGAGTCAGTTGCTCTGCCGATTGAGCTAGAGGCGCATGCTGCACATTTCAGCGCAACGAGAAATAATCTTAGCGGAAAAACTGGGCGCTAAACAAGGCGCGCTTTTTGTTAGCCATCCAGCCCTAGACTGAGCGCGTGACTCAAGCAAATCAGCTCGATACTTTTCTGTGGTTCAAGGCCGGTCAACTGGAAGAGGCAATCCCGTTCTACCAGTCGATTTTCACCGACTTCAAGGTAAGCCACCTCAACCCGATGGGCCCTGGCGGGCCGCTGTTCACCGCTGGTTTTTCCATCCACGGACACAGCCTCATTGGAATGGCGGTGGAAGGCGGCCCAAACTTCAACCCCAGCATCTCACTTAGCCTCAGCGTTGACGGTCAGGACGAAGTGGACCGCCTCTGGAATGCGCTCACTGCCAGCGGCGGTGAACCTGGACGCTGCGGTTGGCTGACCGATCGTTTCGGCGTTAGCTGGCAGGTTGTGCCCATTCAGATGCATGCATACCTAGGCAACCCAGATTCCGCCATCCGCGAATACGCCCAGCAGGCACTGATGAAAATGACCAAAATTGTCATCAAGGATTTTGCGAAATAGGGGCACAAATGACTGAGCTACAGCGACTCGAGGCGGGCCAAAAGGCTCCGGATTTCACCCTGCCCGACCATGCGGGAAAGCCATTTTCACTAAGCAGCCTGGCCGGCCAGAAAGTGATTGTTTACTTCTACCCTGCGGCCAGCACACCTGCCTGCAGCAAGGAAGCCAACGACTTCAACGACCAGCTCAAAGCACTCAAGGCGGCTGGCTACGCAGTGGTTGGCATCAGCCCAGATGCGCCAAAGAAGCTGGCCAAGTTCAAAGAGAACCAGGGCCTAAAGTTCCCGCTGCTCTCCGATGAAGATCTGGCCGTGCACAAGTCCTACGGCGCCTACGGGGAGAAGAGTCTCTACGGCCGCCTCTACACCGGCGTGCTTCGCAGCACATTTGTAATCGACGAAGACGGCAATCTCATTGAGGCCCTCTACAACGTGAAGGCCACCGGCCACGTGGCCATGGTGCTCAAGCGCCTGGGGTTGGCTGCTTAGTTTCCGGACTCAATCTCGCCGCGTGAGGACTGAATCACTCGGCGAGAAAACACGTGCGCCAAAACAAAGACTGAACTTGCAATCAGAAGCACACCGATGACGTTGTTGGCGCCTCTGCCCGAGAAACTCTGGCTAGCAATGAACAGCTGGCAGGTCTGCCAAAACACTGCCGCGGAACGAGCCCAACGCTTGCCCTGACGAAGCGCCACACCGATGTAAGCCACCCAGACAGCCGCCGCAACATAGAGTGCCACGAGGGTTGCCTCGGCAGCAACAGATTTGGATTGACCGCTAACCAGACCCCAGAGCAGGAACGCTCCGAAGGCTCCAACCGCCGCGGCCTCGAGCCAAATGACCACTGCGGTTCGAGTCAGGGTAGCGGCGAGTTTGGCATCGGTGACCGACTGTTTACTTGGTTGCTGCTGGGTCATGCGAGCCTGTCTAGAAGGTAAATAGGGTATTGCCAAATGGCTAGTGTTATGAAACCATATTCAGGTTACCGAAAGCGCAATGGTGCCCAGGTTGGTAACAGTCTCTTGCACTTCAGACGCCTTCGGCGTCAGCTTCTCCTAACGGAGTGAGCACCACACACAAAGGAATAATCTGCATGAACATGCAATGGCTGAACGAAGCTCGATGCCTCACCGAGGATCCAGAACTCTTCTTCCCAGTGGGTAACACTGGACCAGCCGTTGAGCAGATTGAGCAGGCAAAGTCCATTTGCCGCGAGTGTGGAGTAACCAACTTCTGCCTCGAGTACGCCATCAAGGAAAACCAGGACACTGGCGTTTGGGGCGGGCTTTCCGAGGACGAGCGCAAGTCGCTCAAGCGCAAGTACGCTCGCGCCCGCCGCGCTTCCTAATTCAACGCTGCTTCGCCCGCGCGAATAAACCGCGTGGCTTGGCTTCGCCCGGCCGCATAAACTACATTGCTAGCCCGCTTCTCCCGGCCGCATAAACCAAGTTTCTAGAGCGGCAGAGCTACAACTGCCCTAGTTCCGCCATCGGTGGGCGAGAACCAGCGAATGGTGCCGCGAAGCTCACCCTCAACCAGGGTTCGCACAATCTGAGTACCCAGCCCGTTTCCAACGCCGCCGTCCTTTAGACCGCGTCCGTTGTCGGCAACCGTAATCTCAAGCTTCTTGGCGTTGCGTTCCACGTGCACGGCAACCAGTCCACTGCGCTCGGCCAAGCCGTGCTCAACCGCATTGGTAACCAGCTCGGTCAGCACCACCGCAAGCGTGGTAGCAATCTCGCTGCGCAGCGGTCCGAACTTGCCATCCTTCTGGGTCTTCACCGTGGTGCCGTGGCTGGCTGCCAACTCAGACGCCAGCATCAGAACCCGCTCAAACACCTCGTCAAAGTTCACGTCCTGACTCAAACCGGATGAAAGTGTGTCGTGAACCACTGCAATCGCGGCCACGCGGCGCATCGCCTGCTCCAGCGACTCCTTGGCTTCCTCGGTCTTAGAACGCCGAGCCTGCATGCGAAGTAGCGCAGCCACCGTCTGCAGGTTGTTCTTCACACGGTGGTGAATCTCGCGGATGGTGGCATCCTTGGTAATCAACTCGCGCTCTTGGCTGCGCAGCTCACTCACATCTCGGCACAGCAACAGGGCACCGATGCGCTCTCCGCGAGCCTTGAGCGGAATTGAACGCAGCGTGATGGTTGCCGACTTGGATTCCAGGTCAGCGCGCCAAGGAGCTTTGCCCTCGAGCACCAGTGGCAGAGACTCGTCGACGGTCTTGTTGGCGCCTCCGAGAATCAGAGGAGTAACCATGGCAGACAGGTGCTGCGCCTCTAGCTCCCTGGTGACACCAAACGCATTGAACACTGAGAGGCCGTTTGGGCTAGCAAATATGACCTCGCCGTCGGCGTCAAGCCGCAACAGGCCATCGTTTGCTCGCGGAGCGCCGCGCTTGGGACCGGTTGGGTTGCCAAAGTCTGGGAAAGTGCCCTCGCCAATCATTCGCAGCAGGTCACTTCCGGCGGTGTTGTAGTTGATCTGCACCTTGTTGGGTGTGCGGGTATCGGCCACATTAGTGTGCCGAGTAATAACACCGATGGGCTCGGCCTTCGCAGGCTCCTGATTGATGTTGTTACGTCGGCGAACCGGGAATGCTGTGAAGCGATTAGGAATGCCGTCGTAGGAACCTATTGCCAGCTGATCAATCGTCTCACCGGTCTCGAAGGCGTCGCGCACCTGCTGTGCCCAGAGTGCACGGACTGGCTCACCGGAAATATCGCGATAAAAGATGGTTGCCGCACCAGATGGGCGGGCATGGGCCGCAGCCACGAACTGTCCAGGCTCCTTGCCCGGTAGCCATAGCACCAGGTCTGAGATCAGGAGGTCGGCCACCAGCTGCCACTCATTGAGCAGCAGGTTCAGCCACTCTATGTCCGCACTGGACGCGCTCGAAAGCTGTTTGATTGGGCCGGACAATGATGCCATGGCTCAAGTGTATTCAAGCGGCTAACGCAGCCTGGCCGCCAGTTCGGTCAACGCAGTCGCGGCCTTGGACCTGCCACCCAGTTGTCGCAGCGGCAGACCGCGCTGTAACGCCTCGTCAAAGGCAGAATCCTCGGGTATAACCGTGGCGTTTGTGTAGTGGGTGCGTTCACGCAGAACCTGCTGCACCTGCCACTCCGGCCGCGCACCAAGCACCGATGCCCGAAGCCGGTTAACCACCAGGTGATTTGGAATTGATGCGGATGGGGAGACCCCGAGACCAGGCTGCGAGTCGAGAAAGCGGCCGAGGCTAACGGCATCTGCTTGCGTTACCTGCAGAATGCTGGTGGCGACTGCTGCGATTCTTGAAAGCATTTTGGATTGGATGCCTGCAGGCGCATCGATCACGATGGCGCCGAATCTCTCTGAAAAAGTCTTGATCAGTTGGCCTAGACCCGAGTAGTTGATGGCGTCGCGATTCAGATTCAGGCCGTAGCCGCTTAGGAAATCGATGGACACTCCCCTGGCTATCAAGCGGACGGAAAGCTCCTCAAATGCGTTGGCATCCAGCTTTTCTTGCTCGAAGAGCCGCAGAGCCGCCAGAACCGCTGCCTGCTGATTGGGAAGGCCGAACTGGCGATGAATCGAAGGCCAGTTCTCATCCAGGTCGATCAATAGCACCCGGGCTCCGCCCGCCGCCAACTCAAATGCAAGATTTGCGGCGATGGCACTTCGGCCGGCTCCCGCACAAACGCTTTGAACCGAGATTATTTTGGCCGGCGTATTTTGGGTCAACGTGTGCGAAGCCGCCGAGTGTCTCACTGCTCAGCCACCAAAAAGATTGGCGATTCAGATGCCATGGCTGCCAGAAGCGCTGGAGTCTGGGTTGGGTTTACCAACACCTCGACCTGTTGGTTCTGACTGCCAAACACAGCCGAACCCTTTATGACACGTGCCACGGTTGCATGCGCCACCAAGCGTTTGGGGACATCAAACTGATTGTTCTCCAGGCGTTTGGCACTCCAGATTGAAACTCGGGCTCCGGCATGAACACCGCTGCCAAGTTGAGTTTTGTTTGTCACCACGATGCGTTCGACCGTTGCCGGTGCCCAGGGAGAGATGCTGGTTTTGCTTACCAACTGACCGGCAGTTAGTGTGGTCTGCGCAAAACCCTTCGGAGCATGCGCGTTGCTTAGGTAAGAGCCCGCGATTTGACCTAGGTTGATGTGGATGAGTCGGAACTTCTCATTCGCGAGGTTTGCACCAACCGGAATTGAACGAGTGGGCACTAGATAGCCCTGCGAATCGAACCAGATGGCCTTTACGCCGAGGCCGATGATGCCCACGGCAATAGCCACCGAGAGCCATCGGCTGAGGGTCTTATTGATTCGAGCCACTCTTCCCAGACTGATTTGGACCATCACTAGCTCCCCACTCTCGCACCGTCAAGATCCCGCACCGCGGCAGCCACATCAATCACTTCTATTAGCGCCACGGACTCAACTGCAACAAGTCGTTCGGCCGTGCCATCGGTGGAGCGGCTGAGCACCAGCCAACTGCCTTGTATGTTTACCGGAGCCGCGGGAAGCGGCTCATCTTGACCAACCGGCCACACCCGTAACTCAACCGGCCCAAGCCCCTGCAGGTAGGCCCTGGCCTCGTCAGAAGTCTGACGCACCGGGGGTAGCCAGTGCGCGCCGAGGGAACTGAAGGTCACCGAAATTACCGAACGAGCCGGCACCAGGATCCAGGTCTTACGATCAACTCGAAGACCGGCGATGAAGTCGTCACCGAACACCACGTAAATGAGTGTTTCGGTGCGACCAGAGGCGCATTTGACCGAGGCGGCGTTTGCTCCATGCTCGAGTCTGAACCAGTCACCGGAAAGCGACTGCTCCTTAGGAATGAGGGGTACAGAGAGATCCATGAGACATTGATAGCCCGAAACAGCGTGCTGGCACTAAAAGTTATCCACAGCCCGTGAAAACCAATTTGCGGGAAAACCCTCACGTCGATAACTTTGTGATGTTGCCCCATTCCGCGGGCATATCTGGGGAGGAATCATGGCCGTACACCGTGCAGCCAAACTGTCGTTGATGCCGGGGCTTCAGCACACTTCAAAGCGCAAGATGCGCAACGTTGATCCTCTGCTTGACGACGACTACCGACTTACCGCGGAAGACGTAGCCCAGCTACCGGACCCAGCTCCCCTGCTGCCAGCCATAGCCACCATGGTCATCGAGGTTATTGCCGGCACCCGGTCTGTAGACCACATGGCAAACCTAGTTTCGGAGCAGGTTTACGACCGCCTTCGCTCCAAAATCCACCAGCGCAAGCTGGCCGACAGTAACGGTGGTCGCCCTCCACTAATGCCAAAGTTTGCCGTTGGCAAGATTCGCACCGATTCACCGAGCATCGGAGTAATTGAGTCTGTGGTGCTAATCAACACCCAGCAGCGCACACGCGCCGTTGCAATTCGGCTTGAGCCCATTCACAAGCGTTGGCGCGCCACCTCCGTGAGCGTGCTTTAGTTTTTGTGGCCGCACCCTCTGCAGCGGAAAAGCAGAAACCCCAGACCTTGGTCTGGGGTTTCTCTTATGCCTAGATGGGCCTCTGGTCTAGTTCTTGAAGAACGAGCTTCCCGGTGCCGACTTCTGGTTGTTTGCCGGATTGGCGCCTTGCTCCTCATGAGCCTCGCCGGTCTCGTCCGGCGCTGTGTAGGAGTACTGCGCACGGTTGTCTATTGGAGCCGACAGACCTGGAGCCGCAACCTCGGTGTGGTCATCGGCAACTTGCACCTGAACCTCGAGGTTGAACATGAAGCCAATGGTCTCCTCGCGGATGCTGCCCATCATCTGCTGGTACATGCCGTAACCCTCACGCTGGTACTCAACCAGTGGGTCGCGCTGAGCCATGGCACGAAGACCAATGCCCTCCTTGAGGTAGTCCATCTCGTAGAGGTGGTCGCGCCACTTGCGGTCGATGACGCTCAGCACGACGCGGCGCTCCAGCTCGCGCATAGCTTCCTCACCAATCTGGGCGGTGCGGTTCTGATAGGCAACGCGGGCATCGGAGACCAGCTCACGAGCCAGCCAAGCGGTGGTAAGACGGCTTCGGCTACCGGCCTCGGCTAGAACCTCTTCGATGCTCAGGCCAACCGGATAGATCTGACTGAGTTCGTTCCAAAGGCTCTCGAGGTCCCAGTCCTTAGCGGCGTTGTCACTGATGTGGCCACCCACGATCTCAGTGATGGCAACCTCAAGGAACTCATCGACGCGGTCCGCGATGTCGTCACCCTCAAGGATGTGACGGCGGTCGCTGTAGATAGCCTCGCGCTGGCGGTTGAGAACATCGTCATACTTGAGCACGTTCTTGCGGATCTCGGCGTTGCGAGCCTCAACCTGCGACTGGGCGCTCATGATGGAGCGGCTTACAATCTTCGATTCGATGGCCATGTCTTCTGGAATACCAGGACGGTTCATCAGGGCAGCGGCTGCACCACTCGAGAACAGGCGCATCAGGTCATCGGTGAGCGAAAGGTAGAAGCGGCTCTCACCCTTGTCACCCTGACGACCGGCACGGCCACGTAGCTGGTTGTCGATGCGACGCGACTCGTGACGCTCAGTTCCGAGGACATATAGACCACCGACGGCGAGAACCTTCTCGGCCTCAATGGCAACCTGGGCCTTGATCTCTTCGTAGGTCTTGCTCCAGGCGGCGTTGTATTCCTCCGGGTGCTCTTCGGCGTTGATGCCCTGCTGGTTGAGGGCGGCAACTGCCAGGAACTCCGCGTTTCCACCGAGCATGATGTCGGTACCGCGACCTGCCATGTTGGTGGCTACAGTCACCGAACCGAGGCGGCCGGCCTGGGCCACGATTGCAGCCTCACGGGCATGGTTCTTGGCGTTCAAGACTTCGTGGCGGACTCCGGCCTTGGCCAGCAGGCGGCTGAGGTATTCGCTCTTCTCAACCGAGGTGGTGCCAACCAGAACTGGCTGCCCGGCCTTGTGGCGCTCGGCGATGTCGAGAACAACCATGTCGAACTTGACCTGTTCGTTCTTGTAGATCAGGTCTGGCTGGTCGATGCGGACCATGGGCTTGTTGGTTGGGATTGGAACCACGCCGAGCTCGTAAGTGGCTACGAACTCAGCAGCCTCGGTCTCGGCGGTACCAGTGATACCGGCAAGCTTGTGATACATGCGGAAGTAGTTCTGCAGGGTTACGGTGGCCAGGGTCTGGTTCTCGGCCTTAACCTCAACGCCCTCCTTGGCCTCGATGGCCTGGTGAACACCCTCGTTGTAGCGACGTCCGGCCAGGATGCGACCGGTGTGCTCATCAACGATCATGACCTCACCATTCATGACCACGTAGTCCTTGTCGCGCTTGAACAGGGCCTTAGCCTTTAAAGCGTTGTTAAGGAACGAGATCAGCGGGGTGTTGGCGCTCTCGTAAAGGTTGTCAATGCCGAGGTAGTCCTCAACCTTTTCGATGCCGGGCTCGAGGATTCCAACGGTGCGCTTTTTCTCGTCTACCTCGTAGTCGATTACTGGCTGCAGGTCCTCAACGATCTTGGCGAACTGAGCGAACCAGCGGTTGGCCTCACCCGAGGCCGGGCCGGAAATGATGAGCGGAGTACGAGCCTCGTCGATGAGAATGGAGTCAACCTCGTCAACGATGGCAAAGAAGTGGCCGCGCTGAACGAGGTCGGCCTTGTCCCAGGCCATGTTGTCGCGCAGGTAGTCGAAGCCAAACTCATTGTTGGTTCCGTAGGTGATGTCGGCGAGGTACTGCTCGCGACGCTCGGCGGGCTCCTGACCACTGATGATGCAACCGGTGGTCATGCCCAGGGCTCGGAAGACTCGCCCCATTAGCTCACTCTGGTAACCCACTAGATAGTCATTAGTCGTAACCACGTGAACACCGCGGCCGGCAATGGCGTTGAGGTAGGCCGGCATGGTGGCGACCAGGGTCTTACCTTCACCGGTCTTCATTTCGGCGATGTTGCCGAGGTGCAGGGCTGCACCGCCCATGACCTGAACGTCGAAGTGGCGCATGCCGAGGGTTCGCTTGGAAGCCTCTCGAACAGCTGCAAATGCCTCGGGCAGCAGGTCGTCAAGGCTTTCACCAGCCGCGTAGCGGGAACGGAGCTGAGTGGTCTCATCGGCCAGTTCGGCATCGGTGAGCTTTACAAACTCTTCTTCCAGGGCGTTGACGGCCTCGGTGATGCTGCGCAGCTTGGCAAGAACGCGGCCTTCACCGGCGCGCAGAACCTTGTCGAGAATGTTTGCCAAAGGGTGCTCCAAACGGTATGGGTATACCCCTCAATCTTAGGCGAAAGCCCCAAACCAAAAGGCTTGGGGCTTCACGCTATGGGCGAACCTAACCGAGCGTAATTACGCCGTAGTGCCAACCCTTCCGGGCGTACACAACCGAAGGCTTACCGGTGGTTGAGTCTAGGAAAAGGTAGAACGGGTGGCCCACCAGTTCCATGTGGTACAGGGCATCGTCGACGGTCATAGGGACGGTTGGGAACTCTTTGCGGCGCACCTCCACCGGGCTGGTTCCGAGGTCAATTTCGGTGGCATCGGCTCCCGCTTCGGCGAGGGCGGCTCCCCCGAGTAGCAACGCGGCATCAACCGGAGTTACATCCAGCTCAGCGAAGTCGGATGCCGAGAGCTCCGAGGTGGAGTGCTGGCGGTGCTGGCCGCGGTGAACCTTGTTGCGGTCGCCCACCCGACGCAGGCGCTCGGAAAGCTTGCCCAACGCCATGTCGAAGGCGGCGAACTTGTCGCCCGCGTGAGCCTCGGCACGAATGATGTGTCCTGGTTCAACAACGGTGAGCTCAACCTGATCTTCAAGGCCGGTGGTCTTATGTTCGTGACGGGTCACCTTGATGGTGAGGGCTTGACTGCGGTTGGCTAGCTGTTCTACCTTGTGTGCTCGTTCCAGCACGTAGTCTCGGAAGCGATCCGATACTTGAAGGTTTCTGGCCGAAATGTTGATTTCCATGGTGACCTCCGTCTCGGGCTGCGTTGCCCGTGAAAGCAAGTTATACCCAAATGGAACTTCGCGTATGCGTTTTTACAAAGTTTCTGCGAAAGTCAGAAAAGTCTCAGGTTGGTAGCCCTCACTAACTAGTGCTGCGCTCATTCCCCGGAGGGTAGCTCCCGTGGTGACAATGTCATCCAGCAACACCAACTTCCAATCTTTCGGAACCTGCAAATCGGCTGGGTTGCAACGCACCTTGCCCACCAAATTCTGCTCGCGCTCGGCAGCCGTCAGCTGGCTTTGGTCCAGCACCGATGCGTGCAGCCCCAGGCAAGCCTGCACCCGTGCCTGAGTTCCGGCGGCCCTTAGGAAGCGAGCTACCTCCTTTGCCAGAAGTGTTGCCGGTTGGTAGCCGCGATTACGATTGGCTGCCTTCCGGCTAGGCGCGGGAATCAAAATCACCCCTGGTATCGGAGGCGCAGGACTGGCATCGGTGCGCCTGATAAGTGCTGCGGCCTGAAACTGCTCTGCCATCTGGCGCCCAAGCTCCTGGGCTAGACGATGCGAACCGGTGAGTTTGAATGCATGCACCAACTGCTGGCTGAAACCCGCGTAGTCGGTCACGGCAATGCCAGCCGGCAGGCCGGGGCGCGTCACCGCACGTGTTCTAAGAATCTGTCGCTGCCGACAGGATTCGCAAATGAGGTTGGGAGGTTGACCGCAGCCTACGCAGTCCTGGGGAAACCAGATATCGAGCATTGCACCAGATTGCCGAGGACTGTCACTGGCGCGAGCCGAGAAACCGGCATCGGTGGAAAACTAGCGCTAATTCACCATGTGAGCGGCTACAACCTGCTGGTCCAACTGCGACCAGGTGTAGCCGCGATATTGCATCAGTCGGTTCTGGTCGTCGAGTACGTAGATGTTGCTGCCATCATCACTGACCATCAGGTCTAGCGCGTGGTCAAGGGTTCCCACTTCTCTAGGGTCCCCTCCGAGGGTGAGAAGTGTGAGGTTGGACTGCACTCCTGAGACATCAGCCAGGACCAGAATGCCGCTGGTCCCAGACCACTCAATGGCGTTTGGCTTTCCAACGCCGTAGCTCAGTTCAATTGGCGCACCAAAGCCCGTGACAATTCCCAACTGATTGCGGTTCACCGAGGAGACCATGAGACGAAGCGTGCCGTCTTTGTCTGCCACAACAGCAGCGATGCGGGCGCCTTCCGGACTAAGGGCAACAGCGTCAAGAACGTGATTAGCCAGCCAAGGAACAGTGATCCACACCGACTTGCCAGTCTGCGGAACAATCTGCACCTTGCCGTCGGCGCCAATCAGCCAGAGCTGTCCGCGGCGGTCATAGCGCGGAGAAATTAGGTTCTTGCGGGTGTCAACCAACAGTGGCGGGGTTTCTGGCTGATCAAGTCGAGCAGTGTAGACACCCGCCTTGCCCACTAGAGCGATGCTGGTCTCGTCACTGGTCACAGCAAAGTCGCGCACGCCGAAGAGCTTGATCCAGGTCTGGGCATTGGCAAGACGAGAACCGCTCGGGCCAATCAGCTGCTGAAGCGAGCCAGCCGAAAGCACAACTGGTGCGAAAGCCCCCGAAGAGGTTGAGGCGGGAACGAAATCGCTTATCTTCTGAATGGCGGAGTCGATCTGAATCTGCACCGAACTTACGCCTCGCAGCTGAGTAAGGGTTGCCGTTAACTGTGCCTTGAAGCGCTGTTTTGCCAGTCGGGAGGCCTGCAGCGCCTGCGGGGTTAGGTTGACGACCGCGGTGGACTTGTCCACGGTCACCGAATCGATTGCCAGGGTGGTGTTGGCAGGAAGGATTGGCGCAACTGCTCCCTTGATTAGCGGACTCGGGCCGGCCAGCATGGCAGCCACCAGGCGGGTTGCGGTTGAGGCTCGGGCTGGGAACCAACGCAGGTCTGGAATCAGGTAGCTGTAGCTGTGGTCAAAGAAATAGACCTCATAGCTGTGGAAGATGACCTCAAACACCGGCCTAATCATGACCACTGCGTTTGGCGCCTCACTGATGCGCCACTGCCCGTTGACCTGAATCATCTTGAAGTGCAGCTTCACAGTCGAACCGGGGGCGCGAGTGGAATAGTGGCCCAGAGAGTCCACGACTGCGGACACTCCTATCGATACCGTGGCAACACCATCGGTGCCCAACGCGGTCTTCTGGCCGCCACGTTGGATGTAGACGAGCTGGTTGGGGCTCCAGGCTGTGCGGAAGCTTGGGGCTAGATACTGACGGGCCACTCCGTAGTCGTTCTGCGGCCCCGTGGAGGCGTTGAGGAAGCCAGCCAGGATGTCGGCCTGACTCTGTCCCTTCAAAGGCCCTGATGGCGAGTAGTAGAGGTAGTCGTTGGAGAGCAGGTTCTGAATATCAGGCCCCTGGTGCACCCCAGAGCTGCTTGGAATGGTGGCGCAGCCTGTGAGCACCGATGCTGCCAGCAACATTCCGGCCAGCGCCTTTTGCCAGCGTCTAGTCATGGTAGAAACCCTCCGGCAGATCCCAGAGCGGTTTGCTCGGCGGCATTGGCAGTGGTGATGAGGTGAAGACTCCCCCGCGAACTCGAGGCAGGGTGAGCCGGAAGCATGCCCCTTGGTTTGGTCGAGCCCAGACCTGAAGCCAGCCGTTGTGCAGGTTGGCGTCCTCCTGACTGATGGCAAGGCCGAGACCGGTTCCACCGGTAGTGCGCTGACGTGATGGGTCGGCACGCCAGAAGCGGTCGAAGACTCGGTCCAACTGGTCTTTACTCATTCCCACGCCGTAGTCAGTCACAGTGATGGCCACGGCCTTTTCATCCGCGCCAACGTGAATATCTACCGGTTTGCCATCGCCGTGCTCAAGAGCATTTGCAATCAGATTGCGCAGCAGGCGTTCGATGCGACGACTATCTAGGTCGAGTTCAATCAGCTCGTTGGGCAGGTCAACGTTGATGCGCATACCCTTGGCTCGAGCCAGCGGCTCCAGACCAGCAATTGCCATGCCAACCGGGTGTTGAATGTCTTGCAACTCCATGTGCGGGCGAACGCCACCGGCATCAAAGCGGCTTAGCTCCAGCAAGTCGCCCAGCAGCTTCTCGAAACGCACCAGCTGGTCGTTCAGCATCTCGGCATCCTTCTTCAAAGAAGGTGCGAGTTTGTCGCGGTTGCGGAAGATCATGTCGCCACTGATACGAATGGTGGTCAGTGGCGTGCGCAGTTCGTGGCTAACATCCGAGACGAAGCGCTGCTGCATGGTTGAGACGTTGGTCACCTTGTTGATCTGCTTCTGCAGACCATCGGCCATCTTGTTGAAGGACCGCGCCCAGACCGCAATCACGTCGGTGCCCTTCACCGGCAGGCGCTTGTTCAAATCCCCCGATGCAATCGACTCGGCTACTTCCGCGGCTGTGCGCAGCGGATTTACCAGCCAGCTGGTTACGAAGTAGGAGACCAGGCCGATCAGCAGCAGCGAGATGAGTCCACCAACCACCAGGGTGCGCTGCACGAAGTAGAGGGTTGCCTGCTCGTTCTGCAGATCAAAAATCAGGTAAAGCTCGTAGGCGCCAGCCACCGGTATCTGGATTGGTGCGCCTACTACTAGACCCGGGTGAGGGCCATCGGTGGATGGAATGGAAACCGACTGGTAGTCAAGGTGTGAACCCGCGGTGGAAACCTTGTCACGAAGTGATTTTGGGATGACCTTGAGATCAAGCGTTGAGGACATTGGCGACTGCAGGGAAAGCGCTCCCGCAGGTTGGCCAGCGGTGCGAAGCAGAGCCACCTTGCGCTCTTGGCTGCCGGAGTTAGATTCCAAAGATGGAACCACCGAGTTCATCAGAGTCTGTAGCGCAACCTCATCGGTGACATTTGAGGCACTGAAGGTGTTCTGAACCTGAATGACCGCTCGCTGAGACTCATTGAGGACCTGAGTCAGGCGGGTTTGGAAGAGACCGTTGCCAATTGAGAATGAGAGGAAACCGCCCAGAATAACCAGCGCGATGCCGGTGAGCGCAAGGGTGGAGACCACGGCGCGAACCTGAATGGAACGGCGCAGCAAGCCTATGCCGCTCCGGAACAGGCCGGGCCTTTTCACTTAGTTCTGGCCAGCCTTGTAGCCAACACCGCGAACAGTAACCACGATGGTTGGATTGTCCGGGTCGTCTTCAATCTTGGAGCGCAGGCGCTGAATGTGAACGTTTACCAGTCGGGTATCTGCCTGGTAGCCGTAGTCCCAAACATCCTTTAGCAGGTCCTCGCGGCTGAAAACCTTGTTGGGGGTTGCGGCCAGGGTGCCGAGGAGCTTGAACTCGAGCGGGGTCAGAGCCACTCGCTCACCGTTCTTGCGAACCTCGTGACCAACTACGTCGAGGGTCACCGAACCGATGCGGAGGAGGCCATCGCCTTCCTTTGGCTTGAGCGATTCGTTGGTGCGCTGCTGAATTCGCAGCGAATTCTTGATTCGGGCCAGAAGCTTGTCTAGGTCCCAGGGCAGCTTCTCAAAGTAGTCATCGGCACCAGCGGCAAATGCCTTCTCCATGGACTCAACTTCGCTCTGCGCAGTAACCATGATGATTGGCACTGCCGAGAACTCGCGAATGTCTGCAACGAGCTCTATTCCATTACGGTTGGGCAGCTGAATGTCCATGAGGATGACGTTTGGCTGCTCGGCCTTCACCAGGTCTACAACCTTGGCACCATCACCCTCGCTGATTACGTTGAACTCGGCTCGAGTCAGCGCGCTTTCCATCTGCGTGCGCAGTGCAACGTCGTCTTCGACGACCATGATCGTGTTAGTCACCCGTCAATCCTGCCTTTTAGTAACGGTAGAGGTCAAACTCTAGTAGCGGTAGTGGTCAACCTTGTATGGGCCGTGCTTGTCAATGCCGAGGTACTCGGCCTGCTCGTCCGACAGCTCCGTGAGCTTAACGCCGAGGGCATCCAGGTGGAGTCGGGCCACCTTTTCATCTAGGTGCTTTGGCAATACGAATACGCCCAGCTCGTAGTTATCGCGGTGGGCAAAGAGCTCGATCTGAGCCAAAACCTGGTTGGCAAACGAGTTGCTCATCACGAAAGATGGGTGGCCGGTTGCGTTACCCAGGTTCATCAGTCGGCCTTCGGAGAGGATCAGCACGCTGCGGCCGGTTGGCAGGCGCCACTCGTGCACCTGAGGCTTGATTTCGATCTTCTCAGCACCGGAAATCTTTGCGATACCGGCCATGTCGATCTCGTTGTCGAAGTGGCCAACGTTGGCCACGATGGCCTGGTGCTTCATCTTGAGCAGGTGGTCGGCGGTGATGATGCCGGTGTTGCCGGTGGCGGTCACAAAGATGTCGCAGTCACCGATGACGTCGTCGATGCGAGCCACCTGGAAACCATCCATAGCGGCCTGCAGGGCACAGATTGGGTCAATTTCGGAGACGATTACGCGAGCTCCCTGGCCACGCAGCGCCTCGGCGCTGCCCTTGCCTACGTCGCCGTAGCCGGCCACGAAGGCAACCTTTCCGCCCATGAGAACATCGGTGGCACGGTTGATGCCGTCTGGCAGCGAGTGGCGAATGCCGTACTTGTTGTCGAACTTGCTCTTGGTCACCGAGTCGTTGACGTTGATGGCCGGGAAGAGCAACTGACCAGTGCGGAAGAAGTCGTATAGGCGGTGCACGCCGGTGGTGGTTTCTTCGGTCACGCCCAGGATTTCGCCCGCAATCTTGGTGAAACGACCAGGCTCGGTGGCAATGGATTCTCTCAGCAGGTCGAGGATTACGGTCCACTCGTGACTGTCACCGGCTGCGGTGGCAGGAACGGCCTTTGCTAGCTCAAACTCGCGGCCCTTGTGCACCAGCAGGGTGGCGTCGCCACCGTCGTCGAGGATCATGTTTGGACCGATGTAGTCGGCGCCCGCTGCAGCCGCCTCTGCGGTCCAGTCGAAGATGCGGGAGGTGCACCACCAGTACTCCTCCAGGGACTCGCCCTTCCAGGCGAAGACCGGCACGCCGGCTGGGGCATCGGTGGTGCCGTTAGGGCCAACCACCACAGCTGCTGCGGCATCATCCTGGGTGCTGAAGATGTTGCAGGAGGCCCAGCGAACCTGCGCGCCGAGTGCAACTAGAGTCTCGATGAGAACCGCGGTCTGCACGGTCATATGGAGCGAGCCGGTGATGCGGGCACCCTTGAGCGGTTGCGAGGCTCCGAACTCGGCGCGAAGTGCCATCAGACCCGGCATTTCATGCTCGGCTAGACGGATCTGGTGGCGGCCGGCTTCGGCCAGGGCAAGATTGGCGACCTTGAATTCAAAGGGTGTGTTCACCCGTCAATTATCCCCGAAAAAGGCCCCCTGCAGCGGCCCAATTTCGGCTAGGCGCGGATAAGCGCCAAGACCTCGTCACGGATTGCGGCCATGACATTTTCGTTCTTGGCCTCAACGTTGAGGCGGAGCAGCGGCTCGGTGTTGCTGGCGCGAACGTTGAACCACCACCAGTCGCTTGCATCGGTGCCTGTGATGGTGATGCCATCCCATTCTTCGATGCTGGCGCGGTCGGCGAATGCTGCCTGGATGCGTTCCTTGGCGGCTGGCACATCACTGACGGTTGAGTTGATCTCGCCGGACATGAAGTACGGGTTGTACTGCTTGGCAAACTCGCTCAGCGGCTTGCCTTGGGCACCGAATTCGGCAAGGACGTGCATGGCTGCCAGCATGCCGTTGTCGGCACCCCAGAAGTCGGCAAAGTAGTAGTGGGCGCTGTGCTCGCCGCCGAAGATTGCCTGGGTGGCGGCCATCTGATCCTTGATCAGGGAGTGACCAACCTTGGTGCGGTGAGGCTTGGCTCCATCGGCAAGGATGGTCTCCGCAACGATGCGCGAGGTCAGTAGATTGTGAATCACGGTGATGTCGGCATCCGGGCGGGCAGCGCGGACCCGAGCAATCTCGCGTCGGGCCACGATGGCAGCCACGGCAGAAGGAGTCACTGGGTTTCCCAGCTCGTCAACCACAAAGCAGCGGTCGGCGTCGCCATCGAAGGCCAGACCGATGTCGGCGCCATGCTCCACAACTGCCTTCTGAAGGTCAACCAGGTTCTTTGGGTCGAGTGGGTTGGCCTCGTGGTTTGGGAAGGTGCCATCCAGCTCAAAGTAGAGTGGGACAATCTCGAGCGGCAGCGAGCCGAGGTCGGCTGCATTGCCCAGCACTGCCGGCACAGTCATTCCGCCCATGCCGTTTCCAGCGTCAACCACTACCTTGAGCGGGCGGATGGCGCTCAGGTCAACCAGCGAGCGCAGATAGCCCGCGTAGTCGCTGAGGATGTGAACGTCGCGGAAGGTTCCCGGCTGCTCAACTTCTTCGATGCCGTTGGTGAGGTAAGCGATAGCGCGGTCGCGAATGACCGCCAGCCCGGTGTCGAGACTGATGCCCTTGGCTCCGGCGCGCGAGAACTTGATGCCGTTGTAGCTAGCCGGGTTGTGGCTGGCGGTGAACATGGCTGCCGGGGCGTTCAGCGAACCAGAGGCGAAGTAGCTCTCATCCGTGCTGCAGAGGCCGATCGAGATTACGTTGGCGCCTCGCACCTGAGCGCCCTCGGCAAAGGCATCTGCAAACTCTGGCGACGAGTCACGCATGTCGTGGCCAACCACTACATCCTGACCTGCGGCGCCAAGCTCATCAACAAATCCGGCCGCGAGAGCGGTGACGATCTCCGGTGTGAGCTGCGAGCCCACCAGGCCTCGAACATCGTAGGTCTTAACAATTGCGTTCCAGTCGATGGTCATTTCTGGCCTTTCTCATATCCCGCCAAGAACTGATGGCGGATTAGCTGCCAGCCCTGAGGCGGCACAAACTTTCGTTGATGTTCTAAGCAGAGGTCAAAACAACCCGGCTCCGGGCGTGGGCTCAGAAGCCCAAGCACCGCAGTGGATTGCGGGTAGTCCAGACTCAGCGTGGCCACGGCCGGTTGGCTGCAGGCAGCCTTGGAGCAGTGGCGTTCGGTCATCGGTGCAATGGTACTAAACCACCCTCCAGATTTGCTTAGGATTGAGCTGTGCAGAGCCAGCGTAAGAGCCGGGGTGCCTACCGCGATAGGCACGGGCGGGGAATTCGCCGCCCGCTGTGGAGCCCGCGCTTTGAGCCGGGCGTGGCCAGGCAGGGCAACTTTGCCGACACCGTTCAAGACACAGCCGCCTACTTGCGCAGCAACTTCCCCGAAGAATTTGCAAAGCTAACCGTTATCGTTCGGGACCTGCCGCCTTTACATGCCGAGACCAAGAAGCTGCGCCGCTACGCGTTCCATTCCGAGACCAACACCGTATACATCTACCGAATCCCCATCAAGTACCTGGGCCGAGCCTTTGACCCGGTGGAAGAGATTATGCGGATAGATTCCTACGTGATTGAGGCGGCCGCCGAGATGATTGGTCGCGATCCCCGCGACTTCCTAAATCCGGAAGACCGCGACTAGGGTTTTGGCCATACCGAGTTGGCGGTGGGCTAGCGAACCAGCACACCTAGCTGCCCGCCGCTGTTCTTGAAATCCTGAAGCGGGATGGCAACAATTTGGCCGGCGAAGTCATCAATCATGGTTGCCGAAACCGGCTGGTCCGAAGTCAGTTGAATCACACCACCGGCTGGAACCGCCAAAACCGCACTACCCAGGTGCGAGACCTTTACGGTTTGTGCGCTGCCATCGGAGAGGTTTTTCACGGTGACAGTGGCGTTCTGGAGCGAGCCGTTCCCAATGGAAATTTTGCTAACTCCGGACTTTGGCGCGGTGGCAACTACCGGTCCGGTCACCGATGCAACCGCAGGCAACCACGCGAAATCGGTCAATGGAGTGGCACCCTTCTTGGTGCGGCTTAGTTTGACCGCGGCCTGAACTGGTTGATCGGAAATCACAAAGACCGAGTAGTCGCCGTCCTTTAGTCCCGTGATGTCTAGGCTGGCGGTTGAGCCGGCGCGAATCTGCTGCTGCAGCACGGTTCCGTTGGCCTTCGCGCTACTTCCAATCACCTGAACCGTGACGGTGGCATCCTTGGTACCCGGCACAAATACCTGAATTGCTGGGGTGAGGTCAGCGTAGTCACCATTTGCCGCAATCAGCGCGGTGGCGTCATTGGTGCCACGCTTTAGGAGGCCGGGAATGACGAGGCTGGTGCTGGCTGCAGTGGCGGGAGGAACCAGGTCTGCTCCCGCCGAAACGGTGCCGCGAACTGTGCGCTCCTGAATCCAGCTGGCAACAGCCGCACCGCGGGAAATTACGTGAACGGTGAGGCTGGTCTGGTCTGGTGCAAAACCGGCCAGTGGAAGAACCACGGTGCGGTTTGCCGAAACCGAAATGCCGTTCAGACCAGCGCCATCGATGATGCCGGATTCTCCAAAGAGTTGCAGGTCAACGGTGGCATCGGTTGCGGAAGGGTTGGCCAGGATGAGCAACGCCTCGCGGCCAATTGTGGTCACTCCGCCCACCAGCCAGGACTCCGGGCTAGGGCTTTGGCAGTTGGCACCGATGGCGCCGGTGATGCCATTTGAACTGGCAATTTCAAACGACTGTGCGCTGGCCAGTGCGCTGCCCTGCTGCGCCTTGCCTAGCTGGTCAACCACGGTGAGGCCAAGCGAACTGACCGCATTGACCGCCTGCACCTGGTTGCCGGTGTCGGACAGGCTGGCTCGGCTGGCTGCCGGTCCTGCTAGGGGGCGAGCCTTTAGCGTCACACCGGACGGCAGGTTGGTGGAGTAGTCAACCACCGATGAACCGATGCGCTTAAAGCTGGTTGTGCCCGCGCCCCCACTGCCCGCGGTGAACGCCGAACCAGGACAGACCAAAGTTAGGTCCTTGGCCTTCACCGTTCGGTTTTGGTAGACCTCGGCGTTGTTCAGATTCAGCGATATGGCGCCAGAGGGCAGCAGAATGCCACCGGCAACGAGCCCTGCGGTTGCCACTACGGATACCGCTGGGGCAACTATGCGCTTCCACATCAGAAGGCCTCGCTCTCGAAGCCGCCCTCAAAGGCGTCTAGCTCTTGCTCGTCGGAGCTGGAGACTCGTGCTCGGCGTCGGGTTGGAATGGCGAGCAGTGCGAAGAGCGCAAGCACTCCCACCTGAACCTGCTTGGTAACCGACCAGTCCCAGCTGCTTGCGGCGTGACTCAGCTGACTGGAGCGAACCCTCCACAGGCGACCGTACTGGGTAGTTCCAACCGGTTCCAGCTGCGCAACAGTGTCTAGGGCAGATCCGATGGCCACGGCGTCACCTCGACCCGGTAGCAGAACGTAGTCGACCGCAAACTTCTTGAGACCAGCGTCCAGATTGGCATCGTTGGCGGCAACCAGGTTGGCAACCACATCTCCAAGCTGGGTGTAGCGGGAATCGGTCTCCCGAAGCTTCACCACCGCTGCGTCGTAGGCAACGCTGTGGTCCTCGAGCGTCTGTCCAGCGCCAGTAACAAGGGTGGCGTCGATCAGTGTGGTGGCACCGGCGGTGACCGCAGAACGAATCACCAGCACTCTGGTATTTGGATTCTGGGCAGCCTGGGCGCGAACCAGTGCCGGCATCTGGGCTCCGTTTGTACAGGCCAGAGCAGACGACTGAAGCAAAAACTGGGCTGCCAGCACACTTGAAACCAATAGCGCCAGCGCGCCACCGATGCGCGACCAGCCAACCTTGGCCTGATCGAGCGCCATCACCAGCAAGACCGCCGCAATCAGACCCGCCAGACCCACCAGCGGTAGCGGTGTGCCCATGCTGTAGGCCACAGCCAGGCCATCGGTGGAAATGCCGCGAACCGGGAAAGAGATCTGATTGAAAACAAATGCACTAGCCACCGATGCCAGCAGCGCCAGCCAGAGCCACATGGCATTGAGCGAGCGCTTGCTGACGGTTGCCACCAGGCCGATCAGCAGCGGGATGGCCGGGGCATAGTTGACCCACTGAGCAAACAGCCCGGAGGTTGGGGTGCCCAGGAGCAGCTGGGGCAGCGAATACTCAATGGATGGGTTTGGATTGCCAGGTTCGGTGAACAGGAGCATTGGGTGAGCGAGACCAACGGCCAGATACCAACCGAGTGGAATCCACATTACGAGTAGCGGAATTGGCAGCCACATTAGGTAGCCAATGCGCTTGAAACGGTAGATGGCAAGCAGCAGGATGACCAGAGCAACCAGCGGAGTCAGGCTTGGAGCCCCGGCGGAAATAGCCGCTGCTAGGAGTGCACCAGTGCCCACCCAGGTCCAGGTCTGAACGCTTCGGCGCGGGCTGGCCCCAAACTGCAAGATTCGGGCCAGGGTGAAAAGGAATAGGGGAAGCAGAACCAGCGCCACCGCGGTGCCGATTCGACCCTCCGCCTGAGCTGCGGTTAGCGCCGGCCAGAAGGCGTAGGTCAAGGCTCCGGTGGTGAGCAGCCAGGGTCGGTTAGAGACCAGACTGAGCAGTCGCCAGGCAGCACCGAATGCCAACGGCTTGATCAGAAATACGAAGAGCGTGACACTCAGCGTTGGAGCCCAAAAGGTGATCAGTCCAAAGCCAAAAAGCACCCAGTTGAATGGGTCGCTGGGAGCGGCGACTCCAAACCCCAGCTGTTGCCACGATGCACCGGCACGACTGAACAGGTGGGCCAGGCTGTCGCCGAGCGGGGCCAAGCCGCCACCCGAAACCGCAACATCCTTGGGCCAGAACTGCCAGCTGAGTGCGGCCAGAGTCAGCATGATCCAATAGCCACCAGAGCGAGCGAAGCTCACCCGCTCGCTAACTGCCTCGAGGTTAGCCTCGGCTATGGCAGCCGGCTGTTCAATGCTGGACTGTGCCGCCCGGTGACGGTCCTCGCGGGTGGCGTAGAGAGCCTTGAGTGCGACCAGACCCGAGCGCTGGCCAGCCCCAATATTTGGCCGCTTGAACAAAAGTGCGATGCCGTTGAAAAACCACCAGAAGCCCGCGGTTAGTGTCACAAGGATGCGCTCAGGCCGCTTGGCTGTCAAGAAAAATAGCGCCGAAATTGCGGCCACAACCGGAGCCAGGAGCCCACCCAGCAGAGTGAAGACTGGATTGTGGTATCCCGAGTAAAGCTGGATCTGAGCCTGACTTTGCTGCAGTGGGGAGTAATCACCGAGGCGAACCGCCGTCTTGCCTGAAGCCTCAGGCACTGCTACCCGAGCAGTTGGAGCTGCCAACAGTCTGTTACCGGCGAGGCGCATGGCCACGGCTAGTCGGTATTGGTTGGTGAGCTCGTTTCCGTGCTGGTCGAATCCTCCGGCGGCAAGGAGGGCATCGGTGCGGAGCAGAGAACCAAAGAGGCTAGCTGCCAGCAGGTCCTCGCGGTGATCGTGCTGGCCCTGGTCTAGCTCATTTCCAACCGGGGAGATTGGCTGCCAAAAACGGTTGACCGTCCGGCCGAACTCTTCTAGTTCGCGCGCGCGGCCGGGACGAACCAGCTTTGGCGCCAACCACGCAGCCGAAGGAGAAGTTTCCGCGGCCCGGAGTAGGTTTGCTAGCGCGCCCGGCTGGGGAGTCATTCCGGCCGCGAGAATCCAGAGCCATTCGGCGGCACCGAATGCATTGGAAGTCAGGAGTTGCTGGGCTTGTGAAAGGTTTGCCGCCACAAAAACGCCACCGGTTGGCGTTAACTGTTCAGACAGCGCAGAGCTAGTCTGGGAAATTTGTGATTCGTCGGTGCCGACGATTAGTGCTGCGACGGCCATGCAGCTGGAACTCTGGTTAGGCGCGCTTCTTCAGCTTGCGGCGCTCGCGCTCCGACAAGCCACCCCAGATGCCAAAACGCTCATCGTTTTCCAGAGCGTACTCGAGGCACTGAGCCTTTACCTCGCAACCAGAGCAAATACGCTTGGCATCGCGAGTTGACCCGCCCTTCTCAGGGAAGAAAGCCTCTGGGTCGGTCTGGGCACAAAGTGCGTCACCCTGCCAAGCCAGTGGATCGTTCTCAGGATCGGAATAAGCCCCCGCAATGCCGAGAAGAACTGGATCAATGAACCAGTTTTCGGGTACTCGATTACGAGTTTCCATTTGTTCTCAGCCTTTCGTGCAACCATCGGGTTGCATGGATGTAATTACACCGTTGTTATTCCCGTGAAGTCAAGTTGAGAGTAGCCAATATCAGCCCTGTTTAGCAAGTCGTTGCCAAACCGTAATCGAGTGAATTGGCGCGTCGCGGCGGCCACCTGTGGCTAACCCTCGTTTATAACCCTTTGCACCGACCGGACCGGCCCGCGGGGCCTCGGCCCTAAAATTAAGCCATGAGTGTTTTGGTCACCGGCGGTGCCGGCTACATCGGTTCCCACGTCGTCCGCCTCCTCCAGCAACGCGGCGATCGTGTGATTGTTGTTGACAACCTAAGCTCTGGAATTCGCGAGCGCATCGGTGCCGCCGAACTGGTTCGCCTAGACCTTTCGGCCCCAGAGGCTGTGACCACATTGACCCAGGTCATGAAGGACGCTGGCGTTGAGAGCGTGGTGCACTTTGCGGCTCAAAAACAGGTTGGCGTCTCGGTAATTGAGCCGGAGTACTACTACCACCAGAACCTCGGCGGCATGACCAATCTGCTCACCGCAATGCGCGCAGTTGGCGTTGACCGTCTGGTTTTCTCATCGTCCGCCGCCACCTACGGCATGCCAGACGTTGACTTGGTCAACGAGGAGACTCCGTGCGCTCCGATCAACCCATACGGCGAGACCAAGCTGATTGGCGAGTGGATGAGCCGAGCGGCCTCGCGAGCCTGGGGTCTGCGCGCCGCCAACCTTCGCTACTTCAATGTGGCCGGAACCGGCTGGCCGGATCTGGCTGACACTGCGGTGATGAACTTGGTGCCCATCGTGTTTGCGGCGCTGCGCGAAAGCAAGAACCCAAAGGTCTTTGGCGACGACTACGCCACCACCGATGGCAGTTGCGTGCGCGACTACGTGCACGTGCTTGACCTAGCCGAGGCTCACCTGAGCGCCCTCGACTATCTGGATTCGGACGACCGCCCATACGACGTTTTCAACGTTGGAACCGGGGCGGGTTCGAGCGTATTCGAGGTGCTGGCCGAGATCCGCAAGGTTAGTGGCCTGGACTTTGAGATTGACATCGCCGAGCGTCGCGCCGGCGACCCTCCATACCTGGCTGCTGACGTCTCGCGCATCAATGAGACTCTGGGTTGGAAGGCCAAGAAAGGCCTACACGAGATTGTTGCCAGCGCCTGGGAAGCCCAGGCCTAGAGCCACTACGAGCGCAGCTTCCGACTAGCTGGTTGCCAGGAAAGCGGTTCCCGAACCGCTAAACGAGTAGAGCCTGGCGTCCGCCAAATAGGCAGCCTCACCCTGACGCAGCACCTGGCGCTCACCCTTGGAATCGCCAATGGCCACTTCGCCCGCTGTGCAAAGCACAATGGCCTCATTTGCCAGTTCAACATCGGCCAGCAGGTTTGCACCCGAAACCTCAACGCGGTAGAGCAGGTAGTCCTCGGCCTCAGAGGGGTAAAGCCAGAGGCCGGCACTCAGTTGCTTTGGCTCCAGAACGGCATTCTCCCCAAGCCCAAAATCAACCACGTTCATGAGTTCTGGAATGTCCACGTGTTTTGGCGTTAGGCCTCCGCGCAGCACATTGTCACTGTTGGCCATGATCTCCACCCCGAGGCCAGAGATGTAGGCGTGCACGTTACCGGCCGGAAGTTCGGCTGCCTGCATCGGTGCCAATTCAATTCGGTTCAACAGCTGCGAAACCAGAATGCCGGGATCACCCGGGTAAAGCTCCTCGAGCTGCGGCACCAAGCTTAGGTTGGCAGATTCAATGTTGTCTTCGGCAGCAGAGAGCTTGGCCAGCTGGCTGAGCTGCTGGGTCACCTCATCCAGGTTGCCGCGCTGCTCGAGCACGGCCTCAAAGACCGCCTTCACGCCGTGTGCTCGGAGCAGGTGCACCAACTGAGCCAGGCTGTCTTCCAGTAGTTCAAGGCCGTGCTGCTGCGCCTGAAGAATGAGGCGCTGGAAGCTGACCACTACATCTACTCGGGGTCGGAATCCAATCAGCGCGGTGAATGGTGTGAGAGCCACAATCATTTCCGGCTTGTGGTGGTTGTCCTTGTAGTTGCGGTTTGAGGCATCAATGGCCAGCCCGGCGGCATTCTCTCGCTCAAAGCCGGCGAGCGCCTGCTCCTTGGAGGGGTGGGCCTGGATGGAAAGCGGCTGCGCGGCCGCCAAAATCTTTAGCAGGAATGGCAGCTGGCTGCCTTCTCGCAGCTCGGTCAGGGTCTGTCCGCTTTCAACCACCGATGCTGGAGAGCCGGGGTGGGTTCCAAACCAGATTTCAGCCATGGGAGCTCCGGTGGCTTCGACCCCGAAATAGTCTGGAATCAACGAGGTTGAACCCCAGGCGTAATCGCGGGCTGTGTTTTGGATTTTGCGAATCAAATGACTTCCGTCTGCCGATGTTTGACAGTGTTTAGGGTAGCAAAGCCCTCTTCCGCTTTAGCCAATCACAAGACTCCGTGAATAAACTGAAGCGGTGGATTCCAGCCAGAGCAAGTCGATCGGTCGCACGCTGCTTGCGTATGCGGGTATTTTCATCATCTCGGCCGGTGACACCGTTCGCTACTCCATTGGCTTCTTCGCCTGGGGTGCGCTCTGCGTTGCGCTTGCCCTGGTTGCGCTCTTTTTCTTTATGCGTAGCAAGCCTCGCGCCACCCTGGCCCGCATGCCTTTCACTCTTATCGGCCTGCTCGGTTACATGTTGCTCAGCACGGCGTGGTCTTTCTATCGCCCCTACACTCTGCTTGGCTACGCGGGAACCCTGATTGCCACAATCTTTGCGCTCTTTCTTGTTTCCAACTACAGCTGGCGCGAACTGCTGGCCAAGTTTGCCCACGTCTTCTGGTTCATCCTGGCTGCATCTTTTGCCTTTGAGCTTTATGCGGCAGTAATCGTTCACGGCCCAATCGCACCGATCTTCAAGAACTACACGGGACCCGTACCACCCTCCGGTGCCTACTACTGGACTCAGGGTTGGCTTCTAAAGGGAGCGCGAATCCAGGGCATCGTTGGAAATGCCAACCTGCTGGCCTACGTTGCCATGCTGGGTTTCATCATGTTTGCCATTCGCTACACCGTTCGCTCGGGTACCCGCTTCGTAAACCTCACCGGTCTTCTCATGGCCACCGCTGCCTTCGCGCTAACCCGCTCTGCCGGAATTGGTTTTGCCATGGGTCTGGCCGCCGTGGTTGCACTGGTGGCACTAATTGTGGAGGGACGCGATCGCGAAACCAGGCATCGCTACTATCGGGTGGCCTGGACTGGTTTTGGCATCCTGGCTTTCTTCATATTGGTTTACCGAGGACAGCTATTTACGCTCATCGGTAAGAGCCCTGACATGACTGGTCGACTCGACATCTGGAAAGCCGTCTTGGGCCTGATTGGCCAGCGCCCACTGCAGGGTTGGGGTTGGATTTCATACTGGATGCCGGGTGTGAAGCCATACGAGGGACTCATTGTTCGAGACAACGTCACCTACTACCAGGCCCACAACTCCTACCTTGACGTCTGGCTGCAGCTGGGAATTGTTGGGTTCCTGCTGCTTGTGGCACTTTTGACCCTCACCTTCATCAAGCTCTGGCGCCTCGGAGTTCGCCACACCAGCCCGCTTTACCTCTGGCCGGTGCTCGTCTACGTGGCACTGCTGGCCCAGAACCTCACCGAGAGCCGCCTCATCGTGGAACTCGGCTGGGTGCTATTGGTGATCCTGGCAGTGAAGGTGAACGAACCCGCCGAGCTCTTAGAGCCGCGCGGTGACGAACCTAAACGCTTGCGCATGCGCATCTTCGGCCGCATCCTCGACCGAGTCTCGGAGTCAGGTTCCGTCTCGAACTAGCCGGCGTGGTCTTCCCGCCGGTGCTCGCTAAGGGCTTGGGATGATCAGGCGACGCCCCAACTGAACCACATCATTGGTCATGTTGTTGGCGATCTTGATTGCCTGATTGGTAACCCCAAAACGGTTGGCAATCTTGGTTAGCGTGTCACCCGCCACCACCGTGTAGTACTTCACCGATGCGCTCGCAGTCGGAGTTGGAGTCACCACGGGGGTCTTAGTGGGTGTGGGTGTGGCCGACTTTGTTGGGGTTGGGGTCGGGGAAATCGACTTGGTTGGGGTTGGAGTCGGGCTAGCACTCTTGGTTGGAGTCGGAGTGGGAACCGCCGAAATAGTGGGGCTCGGCGTAGTAGTTGGTCGCACGGTTACTGTCGGTGCCGGGGTCTGCTGAATCCCACCGTTGTCGTCTGGTGCCTCCAGCACAGTCCTGTAGTTGGAAGGCATCGGCTTGCCAACCGGGATGGCGCTGGCCAAGGTTGCGTCAATCTTGAATGCCGGCGGGGTGTTGCCGCGAATGGTCTCGTACTGCTTCTGCGAAACTAGGCGACGCTTTCCGTTGCTGAGCAAGTAAATGAGCTTGGCCGGTGAAATCACAAAGCGACCCAGCGCGGTTGTGCCCTTCTTGAGTGCCAGGCAGGTGCTGTTGTCAACCACCGAGGTGATACCTGGGTAGGCGGCCGCGTAGCTGTCATTGATTGGTTGCCAGGTGCCGTTGACGGCCAGGTACTGAACTCCCCCGCACAAGACCTTGATTGCCAGATCGCCTTCGCTGGTGTAACCAGCGAGATCGCTCTTGGTCACCTTCTCAGTCTTGCTGCCGAGGCCAAACTCAGCGGCCCAAGCCTGGTTTGGAATGGAGAAGTAGTCGGCCAATCCGTCGGTAAGCAGCAGGTGTCCGGCCGGATCCTGCAGCAGAGTAGCGGGACCAATCACAGGGTCACCCAGATCAATTGCCTCCACGGCAGACTTGGGCAGAACTCGAACCGTCAGTGTGCTCGCCATGCCGCTGAGCTTCACCTGCGAGCTAGCATTGACAACCGCGCGCCTGGTGTTTTGATCCACCCAGTAGGTGGTCCTACCGGCCGCCGCCTTAACCAAAAGCGGGGCAGCGACTGGAGCGCCCGAGTTTGGAATCAACTTCAAGAGCTCTGCCGGAATAGCCGGTGGGTCCTGCACTAAAGAGGTACCTACGGCAATTGGAGTCTTGCCGGTTGGCGTCAAAACATAGCCGTTGCCAGACTCATCGGTGACAATCGTCTTCACCGGCTGACCGGAGCGAATGGCATCAACGCCAACGTCGCTCAGGGTTCCGGTTGACCACGGAAGCCACTTTTTGAAGTCCAAATCCGCAGCAGTTGCGGCGTCAATCTCGTAGTACTTGCCACCAATCTCCACCGCGGGGTTGCCACTGCTTCGGTTGGTGAAGAGCAAGCCATTCTTGGCAATCGGAGCGCCCCAGGGCAGGTAACTAAATGCAGTGATCGGCACCGGTGCAACAGCTGGCAGGGTTATGCCGGCATCGCGCACCGATGCGGTGTCGAGGATCTCATGCTTCACACCACTGGTAACCAGATACTGAGGCCCACCTGGCTTTAGCGCGGAGTCTGGCACCAGCGCCGACATGGCGTCTCCGGTGGCCAGCGCATTCAACTGGAAGCCGGTGAGCTGAACTGCATCGGAGCAGTTAAGGCCAAAGCTGGCTACCTGGGTGCAGGAACTGAACGGATACTTGGCGCCGTTGTCCACGAAGTAGTACTGGTTGGTGGCCGACTTGATGATGCGCTTCATGCCACCGGCGAGCGGGAACGAATCAAGGTAATCCTGCGAGACCACTCCAACCGGACCGAGCGGTGCGAGCGCGGTGGCCAGCGACTTGTCAGGAATGTCGTACTTGGAGAATCCACCGGTGGAGTTTGGAACAATCAGGTAGACGTCACTGGTGGCACTCTGGAGCAGGAATCCACCACCGATGGGCGAGCCGAACCAGTCCCAGTAGTAACGCCAGAAATTGCGGTTTCCGTATGCGCTGCAGCGATCACCCGAGCCGTATAGGTTGTCGAGTGCGGCCTGGTTTGGGGTGTACGGCGTGTAGTAGTAGAGCGCGGCGGTGGCCTGACTCTTGAGCAGGAAGGTCTTGCTGCCGCAGCCGGAAACGTTGGCCACCTGATAGTTGATGGTCACGTTGCGGCCTACGTGCAGGTAGGTAAAGGAACCGCCCGGGTTGCCGTACCAGTGGAACTGGCTTGCCGCCTTATATACCTGGTAGAAGAATCCGAAGGTGCTGCAAGGGCCGGTGTCTGGGCAGTTGAAGCCCATGGCAATTTGGTAGCGGTAGTCGGCGGGCTTGGTGGTACTCGGCTGCCCATTGGTTCCTGGCCAGTAAGGATTGGTGCTGGTGACCAGGCCCTGCTCCTTCTGGAGTGTCACCAAAATCACTCGCGGATTGATGTTGCAGGCGCGGGCGATGATCTCAATCATCTTGGATGCGCGCACATCGGTGGTGGCATCAATCGCGTTGCAGCGACCGGCCGAGGCTGGCATGGCAGGAATGTCGGTTCGGTAGTAGCGGAGGCAGGTGAAGTCGCCCACGTTGACAGCCGGAGCCAGCTTGCATCGGGGCACCTGCTGGTCTAGGAAGGTCTGAATCTCAGGCGCATCCATGGTGCCAAAGTCATAGAAAACGCTGTCACCGATGATGAGACCCGGATCGAACATGGAACCCGAAAGCGCCTTGGCCGGAGGAGTTGCGATGGTTAGCCCGACAACGCTCGAGAGGGCCAACACCACCGTGGTGATGAAGGCCCAGACTCGCGAGGACCGGATTTTCATTATGGAATCGTGATTGCCTGACTCAGACTGCTACCCACGTAGCCGGCTGATTTGTAGGTAACCGTGACGGTGCCCGTGCCGCTGGTTAGTCCGGTCAGGCCGAGTTCCATTGGGAAGCACTGAGTGGTGTCAACATTGCTTTCGGCGCGCACGGTCTGCTGCTTGCTGGTGCTGCCGCTCACCACAGTGATGGTGCACGAGCCGCCGTCTTCGGAGACGTTGGTGATCTGAGCGATTACATCGATGACGCCGGCTGAGGCATCCACCTGCACCTGCATCAACTGAACCTTAGCGGCCTGAACCGGAACCGAACTCTGAGTTGGGCTAGCAGAGTTGGTGGGCGTTGGCACACTCGTGCTGGTGCTCGTAGGGCCGTCGGTTGGAAAGTCGGTGGCACCCCAGTGCGGGTAGAGCATGCTGCATGAGCTGAGGCTAAGGGTTAGCAGGGTTGCGGCTGCAACCACAAACCCGGACCTGACTTTGTTCATTTGCTTCGTCCTTCCGGAATGCTTAGCAACTATTTTCCGCTAGCAGCCTTGTGAATTGCCTGTTGAACCATGGCGTGGATAGCTGTGAAATTCGGGTGAACTACGTCCACTGTAGGAGGCACCAGCTCCAGCTTCTGGATTCCCAGCTTCTTGGCCTTCAGGGCTAGGTCGAGGTAGGTGGAAACCATTCCGTTTGGAATGTTTGTGGTGAGCAGCTGGCGGCCGGCGGCGGCAATGTCCTTGAAGTGTGAGAGCACGTTTGCCGGGTCCATCTGGGCGAGCATGGCATCCTCAACCTCGCGCTGACGCTTCATGCGGTCGTAGTCGCTGGTGCTGTGGCGAGAGCGGGCGTACCAAATGGCCGTTTTGCCGTCCATGTGCTGAACACCTGGCTCAATCCAACCCTGAACGTTGATTGGGGCCCCGGTGTACGAGTCCTGCTGGCCACCAATCGGTAGCCGCTCCTTCACATCGATTGTGATTCCGCCGAGTGCGTTGATGAGGGCCTTGAACCCGGCCATGTCTACCAGCACATAGGACTGAATGGTAAGGCCGGTGACGCCTTCGATGGCTTCCTTGGTTGCCTCGACGCCAGGGTTGGAGCCCTGTGCCGCGGCATTCGGGTAGAGGTCGGCGTGATTGTCGGTGACATCCTTGTAGATGGCATTAATGAGGCAGACATCGCCACAGTTGTAACCGTCTGGCCAGAGCGCCTGCATGGGTGAGCCCTTGGCAAATGGGGCGCGCTGCAGGTTGCGCGGAATACCAATGTTCACCACGGAACCGGTGACCGCATCGATGGTGAGCACCGACATGGAGTCTGGGCGGAGGCCGAGGCGGTCGCGGGCGGCGTCGCCACCCATGAGCAAGATGTTGTAGCGGCCATCAACCGGCTGAGTGAATCCTTGTTGGGTGAAGAGGCCGCCCATCAGGTTGGACTGGACACCAGCCAGATTGCCCGCGTAACCGATGGAACTGGTTCCCAGAATGCCAACAGCCAGGATGCCGCCCAGTGCAACCCAGCGTAGCTTGCCGGGGATGCGGTTGATGCGCAGCAGTCGCAGGGTGTCTAGGGCCAGTACCGCGAAGACCACGGCGTAGAGAATCAGAAAGGCCGCCAGTGCGCCGTCCAGGAACGGAGCCGTGACCATGAAAAAGAGCCAGGAGCGGTTGACCACAAACAGGACCGCGGCCACGATGAAAAGCGCCCAGTAAACGAATGTGGCAATCAAACCGATGCGGCCGATGCGGCGATTACCTGCAATCAGCTGAGCCGATCCAGGAATCAGAAGGGTCAGCAAGATGAGCCACCACGCGCGCTTGGCGATGTGTTCACCGCTCGCGCGGTCGATATTGCGGAAAGGACTGGTGGAACTCATAGGCGCTTAGAGCGAAGCCTTCAACTTGGCGTTCTTCTCGGCCACCTGGTCCTTGAGGTTTGCTGCAAAGGCATCCAGCTTGGCTGCCAGGGCTTCATCGTAGGCACCGATGATGCGGGCCGCGAGGATTCCGGCGTTCTTGGCGCCACCGATGGACACCGTTGCCACCGGGATTCCCGCAGGCATCTGAACGATTGAGAGCAGGGAGTCCATGCCATCTAGGCGGGCCAGTGGTACTGGGACGCCAACCACCGGGAGGGTGGTCACCGATGCGAGCATGCCCGGAAGGTGAGCTGCGCCACCGGCGCCGGCGATGATGACCTTGAGGCCACGGCCAGCGGCGGCCTTGCCCCACTCCACCATGCGCTCTGGGGTTCGGTGGGCGCTAAGCACCTCAACCTCGTACTCGATTCCGAATTCCTTGAGGATTGCGGCCGCCTCGGACATCACGTTCCAGTCCGAATCAGACCCCATGACCACGCCAACGATTGGGTTTGTCATTTGCACTCCTCCTCCAGGCGCGAAAACTCGCGCCGGTACAGGGAAATTTTATTCGCCGCGGAGGATTTTGGCGGTAGCCCGCGCCTCGGCGAGTGCCCATTCGGCATTTCCTGCCACCACGGTTACGTGGCCCATTTTGCGCCCAGCGCGAGCACCCTTGCCGTAGGTGTGGATCTTGGCCTCCGGGTGTGCGCTCATCGCGGCCTCATAGTGGGGCAGGAAGTCGTTGGAGTCGTCCACACCAAGAAGGTTCACCATGACCGCGTGGGCATCGGTGGCCTGAGTGGAACCGAGCGGCAGGTCTAGCACCGCGCGCAGGTGCTGTTCAAACTGACTGGTTACGCTGCCCTCAATGGAGAAGTGGCCGGAGTTGTGCGGGCGCATGGCCAGCTCGTTGATGAGCAGGCGGCCATCGGTGGTCTCAAACATCTCAACCGCAAGCACGCCCGTCACGCCAAGTCCGTCGGCAACTCCGCGGGCAATCTCGGCTGCGCGCTCCAGAGTCTCCTCCGATGCATCTGGCGCGGGAGCCAAGACCTCGGCGCAGACTCCGTTCTGTTGGGTGGTCTGGACCAGCGGCCAGGCGCGGAAGTCGCCGCTCGGCGTGCGGGCGCTCAGCTGTGCCAGTTCGCGGGTGAAGTTGACCTTCTCCTCGGCCAGCAGGTGACCGCCAACCTTGGCGAGGCCCTCAGGGCTCAACCAGTCGGCAGCATCGGAGGCACTGGAAACCACGCGCACACCCTTGCCGTCGTAGCCGCCAATTGGTGTCTTGAGAATGGCAACACCGCCGTGTGCCTCGATGAAGGAGTCGAGCGAGTCTGCATCGTGGATTTCAGCCCAGTCCGGCATTGGCAGGCCGAGCGCACCGAGACGCTCGCGCATCTTGAGCTTGTTTTGGGCGAAGGCCAGCGCCTTGCTGGGAGGCTGGACGCTCACTCCGTTGGCCTCGAGTGCCTCAAGAACACTGAGCGGCACGTGCTCGTGATCGAAGGTGATCACATCCACAGTCTTGGCAAACTCGGCCACCACGGCAAGCTGGTTGTAGTCGCCAACCTGCGAGGTAGCGAGGGCCGCGGAAGAGCCCTCTGCCTCGGCGAGGACGTTCAGCGTGATGCCCAGGTTGATGGCGGGCGGGGTCATCATGCGGGCCAGCTGGCCGCCACCGATGACGCCTACGCGAAGAGAGGACACTTGGGCTCCTTAGTTCTGTGGCATCGGCTTGAGCCGCGCCACCAGGTTGCTTAGTTCTTGGGAAACGAGTTTTGGTTTGGGTAGGCCGCGGATTTCGAGCGGCTCCTCGGTGGAGAGGTGCAGGCTCACCACTCCGGTTGCACATTCAACCCGCTGAACCTCGGCCAAACTAACCGAGCGGTAGTGCTGACCCCAGAGTCCGGAGCGGGCAACCACCCGGGCGGTGGTTATGTCGGTCCAGGCGGTCAGATAGCGAAGGGTTGGAATCACAAATCCGAAGAGGGCGATGGCTGCGCAGATTCCGAAGAGCAGGTAGCTCTGCCAGGCCTGAGTGGCATCTACTCGGGCGTAAAAGAACGCCAAGAGAAAGGCGGCGAGCGCCAGAAGCAGAGTGGGCAGAATGAGTCGCGAACCGCGAGCGCGGAAACGCCCCAGTAAAAATTCGGATTCAAAACTCACAAATCAATTGTGTCGCAAATGCACGATGTCACCGGCGGCTACCGGCCAAACCACGCCGTTGGCTTCCAGCACCAGGCGCCCCGAATCATCGATGGTGACCGCCTTGCCCAGCTGCTCGGTATCACCGGGAAGGATGGCGCGGACCGGCTGGCCCAGCGTGACGCAGTTTTCAATCACGGCTTGGCGCAAACCCGAAACCACGGCGCTCAGACGTGCATCGGTGAAGCGCTGATACCAGTAGGAGAGGCGCTCCAGATAACCGGAGAGCACCAGGTCAAAGCGCTCCTCCAGACTGAAAGGCAGCTCCGCGCCGGCCAGAGTCAATGAGGTGGCAGTTTCCACCGGCAGTTGCTCCGTGGTTTGGCTCAGGTTAATTCCGGCACCAATGACCACTCCCACCGATGCCCCGAAGCGATTCGCATCGCCGCTGCCATTGAGCGGAACAAGCTCACTGAGCACACCGCAAATCTTCTTGCCGGCCACCAAAACATCGTTGGGCCACTTCACGCCAGTTTGGTGGGCGAGAGATTGTGGGTCTTCGCCGAGCAGCTGCTGCACCGTCTGTGCCATGGCCAGTCCACCCAGCAGCGGCAACCAACCAAGTTTGGACAGATCCTCCTGGGAATCCTGTCTTGGGCGCAGCAAAACGCTGATGGCTAGTGCGGTGTTGGGGGCGGTCTCCCAGACCCGACCGGAGCGGCCACGACCCGCCTGCTGGTTGGCGGTGACGAGCACGGTGAAGTCTGGCAGCGGCTCAGCCTGAGCCAACTGAATAAGCTCCAGGTTGGTGCTTCCCGCGGCCTCGCGCCACTGCAGACTGGGCGTCAACTTGCTGCTTAGTGGAAGGTGCATGAGAGCAGACTAGTGCCTACCAATCGGGTAACAAACCAGCCCTCACGGGGTTACCAGCGGTAGTCTGTTTCTCAGTATCTAGGAGTGTTAATTGTCAGCTGAGAATCAGACCCCGGATTTGTCCACCACTGCCGGCAAGCTCGAGGACCTTCGTCGCCGCTACCACGAGGCAGTCACCGCGAGCGGTGAAGCGGCAATCGCCAAGCAGCACGCTAAGGGCAAGAAGACTGCTCGCGAGCGCATCGAATTGCTGCTCGACCCAGGTTCGTTCGAGGAACTTGACGAGTTCGTTCGCCACCGCTCCACCGCCTTCGGCATGGACAAGGCCCGCCCCTACGGTGACTCGGTGGTTACCGGTGTGGGAACTATTGCCGGGCGCCAGGTGGCAATCTTCAGCCAAGACTTCACCATCTTTGGTGGCTCGCTCGGTGAGGCCGCCGGTAACAAGATCATCAAGGTCATGGACCTGGCAATCGCCACCGGAGTGCCGCTCATCGGCATGCTCGACTCGGGAGGTGCTCGCATTCAGGAGGGTGTTATCGCCCTCGGCAAGTACGGCGAAATTTTCAAGCGCAACACCATGGCCTCCGGTGTCATACCGCAGATCTCAATCATCATGGGCCCGGCAGCCGGTGGCGCCGTTTACTCTCCAGCTCTCACCGACTTCGTGATCATGGTGGACAAGACCTCCAACATGTTTGTGACCGGTCCAGACGTTATCAAGACCGTGACCGGCGAAGACGTTGGCATGGAGGAACTTGGCGGCGCCCTAACGCACAACAAGACCTCCGGTGTTGCCCACTATCTGGCCTCCGATGAAGACGATGCCATCGACTACGCGCGTTCGCTGCTGAGCTACCTACCGGAGAACAACCTGGCCGAGACCGTGGCCTACGCCCCGGCTGGTGAACTGGCCGTCACCGATGCAGACCGCGAATTGGACACCCTGATTCCGGACTCGCCAAACCAGCCTTACGACATGCACGCCGTGATCGAGTCGATTGTTGACGAGGGCGAGTTCCTAGAGGTTCAGGCGCTCTACGCTCCAAACATCCTGATTGGTTTTGCTCGCATGGATGGTCGCTCGGTTGGAATCATTGCAAACCAACCACAGCAGATGGCCGGAACCCTCAACATCGAGGCCGGCGAAAAAGCCGCCCGCTTCGTTCGCTTCTGCGACGCCTTCAGCATTCCGATCATCACCCTGGTTGACGTACCTGGCTACCTGCCTGGCACCGACCAGGAGTGGGCTGGAGTAATCCGTCGCGGAGCCAAGCTGCTCTACGCCTACGCCGAGGCCACCGTTCCACTGGTTACCGTGATCACCCGCAAGGCCTACGGTGGCGCCTACATCGTGATGGGTTCCAAGCAGCTGGGTGCCGACATCAACCTGGCCTGGCCTACCGCCGAGATTGCCGTTATGGGTGGTCAGGGTGCCGTAAACATTCTCTTCCGCGACAAGATCAAGGAAGCCGAGGCATCCGGTGCCGACGTCAACGCGGTTCGCGCCAAGCTGGCCGCCGAGTACACCTACAACGTGGCAAGTCCATTCCTGGCTGCCGAGCGTGGGGAACTAGACGGCATCATTGAGCCTTCCGCAACCCGCATCTCCGTAATCAAGGCGCTGCGTGCCCTGCGCACCAAGCGCTCCTCCATGCCACCTAAGAAGCACGGAAACATCCCGCTTTAGGCCGGAAAATCATGTCTGAAAACCTGAGCAATCCCCACCTGAGGGTGGTGTCCGGAAACCCAACCGCAGAGGAGCTCGCGGTTGTGGTTGCTGTGCTTCAGGCTGCCGCCGCTCAACAGGCAGCAAACGCTGCCAATAACACCGCAAAGCGCTTGTCTAGCTGGCACCGCAACCCCGGAGTGCTTCGCGGGGCGGTAAACCCAGGTCATGGGCAGTGGGGTGCATCGGTGAGGCGTGGATTGCATTAGGCTCAAAGCCACCAATATCCACTAACCCCGGAAGGCACGCAATGTCGCGTAAACCAACCGCAATCGATCAAATCGCCGACTCCTACCTCGACTGGATGGTTGACGAGAGTCCGTCCTACGCCACCTATATTGGGCGACCTGGCGGCGAAGACAAGCTGGATGACGAGTCGCCGGCAGCAGCAGCTAAGAGTGCGTCGAAGGCGGCAGAAGTGCTGCGCCAACTGGCAGCCACCGATGCGGTGGATGACACCGACCGAGTGACCAAAGACGCCATGCAGCGTACGCTTCAGCTTGGCATCGACACCTACGATGCCGGACTCTGGCGCCGCAACCTGAACGTGATTGCCTCGCCAGCCCAGGGCATCCGCGAAATCTTCGATCTCTCCCCCACCGCCACCGAGCAGGACTGGGTCAACCTGGTTGGCCGCAGCAATGCTGTTGACGGAGCAATCAGCGGCTACATCGAGACTCTGCGCGAGGGCATTAAGGCCAACGACACCCCGGCTCGCCGTCAGGTTGTTGCGGTACTCGAGGAGACCAAGCAATGGGCTTCGGCCGAGGGCTTCTTCCACAAGTTTGCCGCCGGCGCCAAGACCGCCAGCGGTGAGTTGCCAGCCGCCCTCAAGGCTGATCTTGAGAAGGCCGCGCAGAACGCCTCCGATGCCTACGGCAAGTTGGCCGCATTCCTGGAGAACGAACTGCTTCCGGTTGCATCCACCGAGGATGCCATCGGTCGCGAGCGCTACGCGCTGCTGAGCCAGGCTTTTGTCGGAGCCAAACTGGACCTGGACGAGACCTACGAGTGGGGTCGCGAAGAACTGGCCCGCGTTGCAGCGGAGCAGGCTCGGGTTGCCAACGAGATCAAGCCCGGAGCATCGGTGCAGGAGGCCATTGAGCACCTGAACAATGACGCCAGCCGCAAACTGCACGGCACCGATGAACTGCAGCGCTGGATGCAGAAACTTAGCGACCGTGCCATCTCTGAACTGGGAAAGACCCACTTTGACATTGCCGAGCCGTTGCGCGCCCTGGAGTGCATGATTGCGCCATCCAACAGCGGTGCCATCTACTACACCGGCCCTAGCGATGACTTCAGCCGCCCTGGACGCATGTGGTGGAGTGTTCCCGAGGGCGTGACCGAGTTCGACACTTGGCGCGAGACCACCACGGTCTACCACGAGGGTGTTCCAGGCCACCACCTGCAGGTGGCTCAGGCCGTTTACAACCGCGAGGAGCTCAACTCTTGGCGCCGCCTGGCTTCCTGGACCTCTGGCCACGGTGAAGGCTGGGCACTCTACGCTGAGCGCCTCATGGAGCAGCTGGGCTACCTTGAAGACCCGGGTGACCGTTTGGGTATGCTCGACGGTCAGCGCATGCGCGCTGTTCGCGTGGTGCTCGACATTGGTGTTCACCTTGGTAAGCCACGCCTCGACGGCACCGGCAAGTGGGACTACGACTATGCCCTGCAGCAGATGACCGAGAACGTCAATATGAGCCCAGAGTTCCTAGCCTTCGAGACCAACCGCTACTTCGGCTGGCCCGGCCAGGCGCCTTCTTACAAGGTGGGTCAGCGCATCTGGGAGCAGTTGCGCGATGAGGCTGCGGCCAAGGCCGGGGCCAACTGGGACATCAAGGCTTGGCACAAGAAGGCACTCAACCTGGGCGGCATTCCGCTAGATACCCTGCGCTACGCCTTGAGCCTGTAGGCAACTGGGCATCTGCGACAAATGCGAAAAAAGGCACGGACCACTCGAGGTCCGTGCCTTTTTCAATGAGGCTTTATGGCAGCCGCAACCATAGATCTGGGCCGTTGGCCTCGGGGCGCTGAGCAACAATACTCACGCGATAGGTTTCTCCCGCAGGGGCGGCGATGTGGATTTTGCCAGACAGAGTAGCGTTTAGCGCCTGCACGATGCTGCCGCGGATGGATTTGGAATCCTCATCGGAGAGATTGTCCATGCCACCTTCATCGTTGAAAGATACTTCCACACCCCGTTTACGAGCTTCTCTGGTGGCAAGGCGAACACCGTCGTCCAGAAGGTTCTGTCCTTGGATTTCGTCTCGGAATCGAGACTCCAGGAGAATCGCCTCTGCTCTGTCGGCATCGGAGAGCTCACCGTGCTGGTCGCGAATGCGCTCCAGCAGCGGTAGACCCGTGTAGAGAACTGACTCAACCATGCGCTGGCCGGCTTCTCGTCTGGCCATGTTTTGGGCGGTTCGGGTCTGAAGCTCACCGGCTTGGCGGTGATACTCCTCCGATGCGGCCTCGGTGGAACGCAAACCACGCCCCACCGCCCAGGCCGTAAGCACCATTAGTAGAGCTCCGATGAGGCCCGTGGTGGTTATCAGTCCCGGACCACCCCAGGCGATGACCTCTATCCAAAGGATTGCGGTACCAACCCAGCCGAGGACTGGATATCCTCGTGCTGATGTGATGGCCAAAACTAGGCTCACCCCGCCCACAAACCAGGTCTGATAAGAGCCGCTGTGGTTATAGTGGGCAACTGGCAACTGGGTGAGAACCAGGTAGGGGACGAGTATTGCAACGGCCAGGTTGAAAAGCGCCTCAAACCTGGGTAGTCGCAACTTGGCGGTTCCATAGAGGCTCACCAGCAACGAAAGCACGTAGAGCGCGAAGGCCACCGCAACCGGCGCAATCTGTTGGTAGGTGGGCAGCCAGAGCATGCCTAAGACAAAGTGATTTAACCCCAAAGCCAACAGGAGGCCGAGGAAAAGGTGGCGAGCGCCCCTAGTCATTTGGGCTCCACTCCAGAATCACGGTTGTTCCCTCTCCCGGGCGAGAGATGACACGAGCCTGCCCCCCGAGATCCTCAACGCGCCGGTGAATGATCATACGGATACCGAGACGGTTTTTAGAGACCCGGTTTGGCCAGAAACCTCTGCCGTCATCTACGACCGAAATCTTCAGGATTCCCGCATGCACCTTCATGCCAACTCGCCGTGAAGTGACCTTGCCCCCAGCGTGAACAAGTGAGTTGTTTACCGCCTGCAGCGTTGCCTCGGTGAGCGCACCGGCAACTTCCAGCGGAATTTGAAGCTCACCCTCAACCGAACTGCTTATGGCCATGTCTGGAGATTGCTCCCGAATCAGGTTGGTGAGCGCCTCGAAGAATGCGTCAGCCGAAGCCGACTGGCCTACCTCCACTACGTCGCTCGAGTAGTTGCGCAGCCGAGTGATGGCGCTTTCAGCCAACTGTGCCGCGAGCGCCTGCTGCTCTGGAGAATAGGCGTTCACGGCAGCATTCAAGGCACTGAGAATTTGGTTGTGAACCACTGCTCCAACCCGAAGCCGCTCCGCATTCACCGCGTTTAGTGCGGCGCTGTTGGCAGCTGCCGCCGCAGCCAACTCCGATGCGATGTCCTGCTGTTGGGCACGCCAACGGAGAAACCAGACCATGCCGGTCATGACTGCGGAAATTAGGAAAGTGTAAATGCCATCCTGGAGCGCCATCGATGGCTCGGCGCTACCGCCAGCCGGTGAAATCTGCACGTAGGCAAAGAGCATGGGCAGGAACACCAAATAGGCGGGTGCGATGAAACGGTTGAAACCTAGGCCAGCACTTATGCCACCCCAGCCGAGACTCCACCAAATGAAAGGAGTGATCTGATCTGGAAGGCCTCCGGGGTGAACCACCACCCAAGGCCAATAGGCAACGCTGAAGGTGACCACGGTTGCGTGAAGTATGTACCAGCGCGAGTCATACTCGAAAAACCAGTTGCCCACGATGAGGCCAACCGTGGCGATTGTGTTTAGACCGAGGATGATCCAGAACCCAACTGGACTGAGGTATTTAGCCTGAGCAAAAGCGTTGGTGTAGATCTCAACGGAGGCAAAAATAAGTGCGAGCGAATAGAAGCGCCCAATGATTGCCTCGATGCGCCGAGCGGTGAAAGTTGCGGCCCGAACTGAGGCTAAGCGCTGCATTTGCGGAAGGCTACCCGCACCAGCCTCTGCCACAGTGCCTCCCAACTAACTGCCAAAAAGTTTCGCTCTAACCAATACTGCCAAGTGGTTCTGACATTTTTGGCTGGGTTACCAAATTATTCGGGGCAGGGGTTTACTTTCGCACCAGCGAAACCACGGTCTCCACGTGATGCGTGTGTGGGAACAGGTCAAAGGCACGCAGCGCCTTGAGTTCGTAGCCACCGGCAAGCAGCGTCTTGAGGTCTCGGGCCAGCGAAACCGGGTCGCAGGCCACATAAACAATGTGCTTGGGCGCAAGCTTGAGAAGTCCTCGGACCACCTTTTCGCCCGCTCCAGCGCGTGGTGGGTCAAGAATCACGGTTGCGGTGCTGTAGTCGATCTCACCCTTTTTTAGGGCACCAATCTGCTCATCCATGAAGCGCTCGGTCGGGGCGCACACGGCACGAACCGCAGGGAGGTCGGCCAGGTTTGCCTTGGCATCCTCGGTGGCCTGCTTGATGGCCTCAACGGTGGTGATCTTCAACCGGTTGGCAAAGCGCGCGGCCAGTGCACCCGCGAACAGCCCAACTCCGCCGTATAGATCAAGGTTTGGGGCGTTCAGGTCGATTCCCACCTCGGCGACCATGCCATTCACTGCATCGGTGAGGACGGTAGCTGCACCGCGGTGAACCTGCCAGAAACCACCGCTAGAAATGCGGAAGGTACGGCCACCGGCGCGCTCCACCAGCTTGGCGTCACCCTTGGCCTTCTTGTCCACCATGTACATGGTCTGGCCGGTGTTAGAAACCGCGATCTCAATCTTCTTCACCTGCGACCAGTTCTTGAGGTGCAGACCCAACTCGTTGATCTCGTCAACCGCCAACGGCAGGTTGCGAACCGAAATCACCTCGTGGCTGCGCTCTCGGTATGGTCCAGGCTCTCCCGATTCATCCACGTGCAGCTGCACGCGGGTTCGGTAGCCGAGACCGTTGGCCTCGTCATCGCCCTCAACGGCCTCCACCACCGGACGCAATTCGAGTCCGGCCATGCGCTGCAGGGCCTCCTCAATCACGTCGGCCTTAAGCTCGCGCTGACGGGACAGCTTGATGTGGCCAAACTCGGCGCCTCCCGCGCCACCAACGCCCAGAGCTTTTTCAGATCCGTAGGCCGAGGCTTCCTTCCAGAAGTGTGGAACGCGATCCTCTGAGGCCTCAAGAATGTGAATAGGCTCAGCGCGACAAAAGGAGCCACCGCGGTCTTCAAACACCACGGCCTTCACTAGTTCGCCCGGCAGAACGTGCGAAACAAAAACCACCCTGCCCTCGTGGCGAGCCACGAAAATGCCGCCGTGCGCCACCTTCTCAATGCGAAGTGTGAGCTGCTGTCCGGTCCAGTTGGTGGTTTTGTCCATCCTGCAAGTTTCCCACACCTCGGGCCAATAGCCCAGCCCAGCCCATATCCTTAAAGCCATGACTCGAGTAGTGCTCGCCTCCACCAGCCCGGCCCGCCTCATCCTGCTTCGCAACGGCGGCATTGAGCCCGTCACCATGGCTCCACTCGTGGATGAAGAGGAACTTACCGCGGTTGCAACCGCATCGGGGCTTATAAAAAACACCGATGATATGGTGCTGCTGCTGGCACGCGCCAAGGCGGAGGCGGTGGCCAAGCGCCCAGAGGCCGCCGGTGCCATTGTGATTGGCTGCGACTCTTCGCTTGAGTTCGAGGGTGAGTCCCTGGGTAAGCCACATTTGCCAGAGGTGGCCGAGGCCCGCTGGAAGGCCATGCGTGGCAAGTCTGGTCGCCTGTTTTCGGGCCACTGGGTGATTGACAACCGCAATGTAGACTCGGATGACGGCAGCGCTCCCGCGGTTGGTCGCGCCTCTCACGCCATCGTTCACTTCGCAAACCTCACCGATGCCGAAATCGCAGCCTACGTTGCCACCGGCGAACCGCTCAAGGTGGCCGGTGCGTTCACCATCGATGGTCTTGGGGGAGCATTCCTGCGAGGCATTGAAGGCGACCCGCACACCGTAGTTGGCCTCAGTCTCCCGGTGCTGCGAGAGCTGGTAATAGAGCTTGGAATTGAGTATCCGAGCCTCTGGAATCGTTGATTTTTTGTTATTCCCCAACGGCGCTGGCGTGCAAACCGCCAATAGGCTAGAAGCACTATGACTACTGCAAAGAAAATCACCAAGGTCCTGGTAGCTAACCGAGGCGAAATTGCGGTGCGAATCATTCGCGCTGCCAAGGACTCGGGAATCGGCAGCGTTGCAGTTTACGCAGACCAAGACCGCAACGCCATGCACGTCAAGCTGGCGGATGAGGCCTACGCGCTGAACGGCACCACCAGCGCCGAGACCTACCTGGTCATTGAAAAGATTCTTGCGGTTGCCGCTCAGTCTGGTGCCGATGCAGTTCACCCCGGCTACGGCTTCCTTGCCGAGAACGCCGACTTCGCCCGCGCCGTCATCGCCGCTGGTCTGATCTGGATTGGCCCAAGCCCGAAGGCAATTGAAATGCTTGGCGACAAGGTTTCGGCCCGCCACGTTGCCGAGAAGGTTGGCGCACCGCTGGCCGCCGGAACCCTGAACCCGGTACAGGGAGCAGACGAAGTTCTGGACTTTGTTGCCCAGCATGGTGTTCCAGTTGCCATCAAGGCCGCCTACGGTGGCGGTGGCCGCGGCATCAAGGTTGCCTACAAGAAGGAAGAGGTGGCCGAACTCTTTGAGAGTGCCACCCGTGAGGCCATCGCTGCCTTTGGTCGCGGCGAATGCTTCGTTGAGAAGTACCTCGAGAAGCCTCGCCACGTTGAGACCCAGTGCCTGGCAGATGCTTACGGAAACGTGGTTGTGGTTTCTACCCGCGACTGCTCGCTGCAGCGTCGCCACCAGAAGCTGGTTGAGGAGGCTCCTGCCCCATTCCTCACCGAAGAGCAGATCAAGCGTCTATACGAGTCATCTAAGGCCATCCTCAAGGAGGTTGGCTATCAGGGCGCCGGAACCTGTGAGTTCCTGGTTGCCCAGGACGGCACCATTTCGTTCCTTGAGGTCAACACCCGCCTTCAGGTTGAGCACCCGGTTTCCGAAGAGGTTACCGGACTCGACCTGGTGCGCGAGCAGTTCCGCCTGGCCGAGGGCGGCAAGCTGGACTACGCCGACCCAATCATCAAGGGCCACAGTTTTGAGTTCCGCATCAACGGCGAAGATGCCGGCCGCAACTTCATGCCTGCCCCTGGCCCGGTGACCCTTTTCAAGGCACCTAGCGGCCCCGGCGTTCGCGTTGACACCGGTGTTGAGTCTGGCGACGAGATTTCGGGTTCGTTCGACTCCATGGTTGCAAAGCTGATCGTCACCGGAGCCACCCGCGAGGAGGCGCTGGCTCGCAGCCGTCGCGCGCTGGCAGAGATGAAGGTGGAGGGCCTGCCAACCGTGCTGCCGTTCCACCAGAAGATTGTGAACGAGCCGGCATTCATCGGTGTTGATGGCAAGTTTGGCGTCTACACCCGCTGGATTGAGACAGAATGGAACAACGACATTCCTGCCTTTGTTGCCGAGGGCAGCGAGGGTGAAGAGGCCGGTCCACGTCAGAACGTAGTGGTTGAAGTTGGCGGCAAGCGCATTGAGGTTAGCCTGCCAGCAACCATGTTCTCGGCATCGGCTGCCCCTGCGGCAGGCGCCGCGGTTGCCAAGCGTAAGAAGTCGGCCGGCGCTGCTGGCACCGGAGGCAGTGGCAATTCCATCAAGGCTCCGATGCAGTCCACCGTGGTGAAGATTGCCGTGGAGGTTGGCCAGGAGGTTGCCGAGGGCGAGCAGGTTGTTGTGCTGGAGGCCATGAAGATGGAACAGCCACTCAACTCGCACAAGGCTGGCAAGATCAAGAGCATCGGTGTGAAGGTTGGCGAAACCGTTCCTGCCGGCACCGTGCTGATTGAGTTTGAGTAAACTCCGCGCCAGCGGAATTTTCCTAACATTTACCCCTTGGGGCAGAGGCATTAACTGACCCACCCTTGACTGTTTGCATGGACAACCTGCAGACCCTCTCGGCCCAGTTGGTGCGTCACCTCTGCGATTGTGAGGCTTGCCGCGACCCGCGAAACGGGCAGCGCCTTACCGCCATCGGCCAGTTGGACCCGGCCCTGGAAATCACTTCGGTTGAGCCAGGCGACGGCCAAGACACCTTCGTGCTCAGCGATGGCCACCGAGTTTCCGTCTCGCACGCGCGGATCGACCAGCACCTCGGCGGACTAAAGCCGCTGGACTACCGCAGTGAGTCGACCAAGGAAATGTGGCTGGCTGCCGATGTAACCACCGAACCACTGCACTGGCCGGAGATCGTGGCCCTGGACTCGATTCGCCTGCAGATGCTCGAGCAGCTTGTAGTCAACGGATTTGCCCGCCTCACCGATGTTCCGGCAGTGCCGGGAGCCGTGCTGGAGGTCATCGGTGCGTTTGGATACGTGCGCGAGACCAACTACGGCAAGATTTTTGAGGTGCGGGTGGAGAACGACCCAAATAATCTGGCATTCACCGGCCTGGCCATTCCGCCCCACACCGACAACCCGTACCGCGACCCGGTGCCAACCATTCAACTGCTTCACTGCCTCAAGTCCGAGGTGGCCGGCGGAGACTCCGGTCTGGTTGATGGCTTCTTGGCGGCGGCAAAGCTGCGTGAAATAAACCCCGATGCTTTCGACATTTTGTCTGGCACGCTGTTCCACTTTGAGTACCGCAGCGGAAGCGCCTACCTAAGCACTCTGGCGCCCATCATCGGTGTGAATGCCGAGGGTGAGATCAAAGAGATCCGCTGGAACGACCGCTCGATGCAGTCTCCCCTCTGGGCCGCCGAAGCCAACGAGTGCTTTTACGCCATGCGTGCCTTTGCCGAGCTGCTGAACGACCCGACCGCCGAGCTAACCTTCAAGCTCAACCCGGGCGACTGCATGGTCTTTGACAACACCCGCGTGCTGCACTCGCGCACCGCCTTCGATGCCGCCGGCAGCCGGCATCTGCAAGGTGCCTACGCCGACCTGGACAGCGCGATCAGTGAATTTGTAATTCTTTCCGAAAGGCTCAAGTAGATGTCGGTTTATCAAGAAGTAGTGGACCTGTTCGAATCGGCCAAGGCAGCCGAATACCTGGGTGAGGACATCACCCTGGTTGAGCACATGGTTCAGTGCGGAGACCTAGCGGTTGAAGACGGCGCGGACGAGTGGCTGGTGGTTGCGGCCCTGCTGCACGACATCGGTCACATCCTCATCTCCGATGCCCAGGAGGCACAGGACGCTGGCGAGGATCGCCACCACGACGAGGTTGGCGCCGCATGGATTGCCGAGCGCTTCCCGCAGGAGATTGTGGAGGCGGTACGCCTGCACGTTGACGCCAAGAAGTACCTTGTCTCGGCTGTTCCCGGTTACGTGGACCAGCTGTCCGAGGCCAGCCGCATCACCCTGAATATTCAGGGCGGCGGCTTCACCGAACAGGAGTGCGCGGACTTCTTGGAGCAGCCGTTCGCGCTCGAGGCAATTGACCTTCGCGTCTGGGATGACGCCGGCAAGGTTCGCGGTACCACCTCGACCGACCTGTCGCGCTTCCGCGAGGCGATTGAGGCTTGCGCGCTCTAGGTACAAAAGGCTAAATCTTTGACCTTTTTGACCTTGCTCAACTTGTGCCGAGGTTTATATCTTTAACACATGGATGACACGAAGCCAGCAGAGGTTCCGAACTCTACTGAGCGGGCCTTTGGTTCCATGAAAGATGTCCTCCCAGACATCCCCAACGAATTACTGCTTGCCCCGGAGCTTTGGGACGAGGACAGCTTCTAAACCGCGCCTCTTAGGCAGTTGGCAAGTGCAGATCCTGCGCGGCTTCCTGAATGGCGCCCGAGATCGACGGGTAGACGGTGAAGGTTGCGGCAACCTCGTCAACGGTCAGGCGGTTCTCAACGGCGATGGCGATCGGGTAGATCAGGTCGCTGGCCCGAGGCGCAACCACCACTCCACCAATCACAGTTCCGCCGGTTGAGCAGATCAGCTTGATGAAACCATCCTCGATGCCCTGCATCTTGGCGCGAGGGTTGCTTGAGAGGTCAACCTTCTGGACGAAGCCCTTGACGCGACCCTCCTGGATGTCGACCTCGGCCCAGCCAACGGTTGCAATCTCCGGAGCGGTGAACACGTTGGAGGCAACGTTGCGAAGGTTGGTTGGTGCCGAGACGTCTCCCATGGTGTGGAAAACTGCGGTGCGACCCTGCATGGAACTCACCGATGCCAGCGGCATGAAGGTGGTGCAGTCACCTACCGCATAGACGTTGGCGCGGGAGGTGCGGGCAACCTTGTTGACCTGGATGTGACCGCTCTCAGTGAGCACCACTCCGGCCTCTTCGAGCCCCAGACCCGCGGTGTTAGGAATGCCGCCAACCGCCATCAGACAGTGCGAACCCTTGACCACGGTTCCATTCGAGAGAGTTACTTCAACTCCGTCGCCGGTGTTGACCACTTTGTCCGCGCGGCTCTTGTTCAGAATGTTGATGCCGTTGCGCTTGAAGACGTCCTCGATCACGGCGGCAGCATCTGCATCGGAGCTTGGAAGCACGGTGTCACGGGAGGAGATGAGGGTGACCTGGGAGCCCAGCTGCGAATAGGCACTGGCGAACTCGGCACCGGTCACACCGGAACCAACCACAATCATGTGCTCGGGAAGTTCGGTGAGGTTGTAGAGCTGCTTCCAGGTGAAGATTCGCTCAGCGTCTGGCTTGGCATCTGGCAGCTCGCGCGGGGTGGCGCCAACCGCGACGATGATGGTCTTGGCTTCGAGGCGAACCGGCTTGCCGCTGCTTGGCGTGGCAATCACGTGGTGGTTGCCATCCAACTTGCCGGTGCCGTGAATGATGTTCACGCCGGCCTTAATCAACTCGGCAAGCATGTCGGAGCTCTGCTGCTCGGCTAAGTCTTTGAGGCGCTGGTTCACAACGCCAAGGTCAATCTCAACCTTTGGCTTCACCGGCTGTCCGGCAAAGGTCAGTTTCACACCTAGAGCGGTGGCGTGGGCCACGCGCTGAGCGGCTTCCGCGGCTGCAATCAGGGTCTTAGAAGGCACCACGTCGGTGAGCACCGCATTGCCACCGATGCCGGTAGCTTCGATGAGGGTGACGTCAGCGCCGAGCTGACGACCCGATAGGGCTGCTTCGTAGCCGCCAGGGCCACCGCCGATGATTACGATGTGATGCGGTTTCTGATCTAGGTCCACCCTCCTATTCTGCCCTCAACTAGACTCAAAAACATGGCCACCAGCGCAGATAGCCCAGCATTAAACCCAAAGTCACTCGCCATTCAGGCCGCGGAGCAGATTCGCGAAGCAACGGGCGTGGAGACTCACGACATTGCAATCACCCTGGGATCCGGTTGGGGCGGTGCCGCCAAGCATTTTGGGGAACCGCGCGCAGTTATTGACGCCGGCAATTTGGCCGGATTCCACCGCAGCGAGGTGGTGGGCCACAGCGGCACCCTCTCCTCCTACCAGCTGCCAAACGGCCGCAACATTCTCGTCCTTGGGGCTCGAGCCCACCTCTACCAGAACCTCGGCGTTGATGCCGTGGTTCACCCGGTTCGCGTTGCCGCCAACCTGGGCGTGAAGACCCTGGTGCTCACCAATGGCGCCGGCGGAATCAAGCCAACCTGGAAGCCTGGCCAGCCGGTAATCATCAGCGACCACATCAACCTCACCGCAACCACTCCTCTGCGTGGAGCAACTTTCATCGACATGTCCGAGGTCTATTCGCGTGAACTGCGCGAGGTTGCCCTCAGCGTTGACCCCACCCTCGATGATGGCGTTTACGTGCAGTTCCGCGGCCCGCAGTATGAGACCCCGGCCGAGGTTCGCATGGCCCGCGCCCTGGGTGGAGACATCGTGGGAATGAGCACGGCGCTCGAGGCCATTGCCGCCCGCGAGGCGGGACTCAAGGTGCTTGGCCTGAGCCTCATCACCAACCTGGCCGCCGGTATCAGCCCAACCCCGCTCAGCCACGCCGAGGTGCTGGAGGCCGGCCGCGAGGCGGAGGGGCGCCTGGCCGAACTGCTCTCCACCATCGTTAGCCGCCTGCCCTAGGCCATGCAATGAGCGCACTACCCACAGAGCTACTTCACCGCGTTGAGGCCTGGATCAATCAAGACCCCGATGCGGTTACTCGTGCCGAACTAGAGGGCCTGGTTGCCGCCGGCGATGAAGCTGGACTCCGCGACCGTTTCGATGCCCGAATCGGGTTTGGTACCGCCGGGCTCCGCGGCGAACTCGGCGCCGGACCAAACCGCATGAATCGTGTGCTAGTGGCTCAGGCAGCGGCCGGAATCGCCGCCTACCTAAAAACCGTTGGCGGCAGGAGCGTTGTCATCGGCTACGACGGCCGCATCAACTCGGACGTATTCGCTCTGGATTCGGCTCGCATCTTCGCCGGCGCGGGCTTGGCCGTCACCCTATTCGAAACCTACGCCCCCACCCCCATGCTGGCCTTCGCCACCAAGCGAGGACCAGTTGCCGGTGGCGCACCCTTCGACATCGGTGTGATGGTTACCGCCAGCCACAACCCGCCGCGCGACAACGGATATAAGGTCTACGCTGGCTCGCTGGGTGGCTCGCAGATCATTTCCCCGATGGACCGCGAGATTTCCGAGGCCATTGCATCGGTGGCTGCCACCATGAGCTTTGACCAGATTCCGGTTTCAGATGACTTTGTTACCGACGGAGCTGACCTACGCGCCGAGTACATAGCTCACACCGCCAAACTGGCACTTGACGGCCAGCGCGCGCCGCTGCGGATTACCTTCACCGCCATGCACGGAATTGGCTGGGCTACCACCCAGGAGGTCTTCCGAACCGCGGGTCTGCCTGCGCCGATGACCGTTCGTCAGCAGATTGAACCGGATGGGCATTTCCCCACGGTGGCATTTCCAAACCCGGAGGAACCGGGTGCGCTTGACCTGGCAATCGCAGAGGCAAGCGCGAACCAGAGCCAATTGATCCTGGCCGAGGACCCCGATGCCGACCGTCTGGCGGTAGCCGTGCCCGACCACCGCGATCCAACCGGCTGGCGCAAGCTTTCCGGAGACCAGATTGGCTTCCTGCTGGGCGCCGAGGCGGCCGAGCGAGCCGCAACTGCCGGGCAGACCGGCTCTCTGGCCTGCTCAATTGCGTCGTCAAAAGCGCTGGCCGCAGTGGCCCAACACTACGGACTTGGCTTTACCCAGACACTCACCGGTTTCAAGTGGATCAGCAAGGTTCCCGGCCTCATCTTTGGCTACGAGGAGGCTCTCGGTTACTGCTTTGACCCAGCCCACACTCCAGACAAAGACGGAATCAGTGCCGCGCTCGTGGTGGCCGACCTGGCCGGTCGCCTGGCCGCGCAGGGCAGCAGCATCGGTGAAGAGTTGGACCTGCTGTACGAGAAGTTTGGCCACTGGGCCACCAGCCAAATTACGCTGCGTTTTGACAATGTGGCCAAGGCCGCGGCCATTGTTGCGGGCCTGCGCGCTAACCCTCCGGCAGTGGTTTTGGGGCAGGCGCCGCAATACACGGACTTGGCAAATGGCACCGATGCGCTTCCACCCACCGATGGCCTGCGCTTTGTTCTGCCCGACGGCCGCCGAGCGCTGATTCGCCCGAGTGGAACCGAGCCAAAGCTCAAGTGCTACCTGGAGGCAAAAGGAACAACAGCCGCGGAGGCCAGCGCCGGCCTGGCCGAGCTTGAGGCGGAGTTCCGCGGGCTGCTGGCTTAGACCGGCAGCTATGCCTTGGGGTTGTTCAGGTACCTGACCACCGATGCCGGCAGCGGCAGGTTTGCCGAAGCCTCATCTGCCGGCTGAGGTTCGCCGGCAACAGTCATGAGCGGAATAACCCCGGCCCAAACCTGTTCGCCTTCGCCATCTGCGTAGCCGGTGGTGTCGCTGTCGGCGCCGTGAGCGCGGACCTTCACCGATGCCTCGGCTAATGAGAGCCGGAGCACCATTGTGGCCGCCCACTCCTTCTTGGTTGAAGGCCTGACTTCGGCAACCCGCCCCGGAACAAAGCCGTTGGAAATAATGTCGAGGGCCGCGGCCTGCGCCTCGCCGGTAACTTCTTCTGCCACTCCAAGAATTACAACCGAGCGGTAATTCATGGAACTGTCAAAGGTGGAACGCGCCAGCACCATTCCGTCCAGCTTGGTGACAGTCACGCAGACCGGAGCACCCGCAGCCATGGCTCGCATGAAGCGAGCGCCGGTGGAGCCGTGAATCAGGATTGAGTCGCCGTCGCGGGTATAGCCGTAAGGCAGAACGAAAGGTTGACCACCCTCAACGTAGCCAATGTGGCAGAGCACGGTGGAGTCGAGGATTTCGTACATTTCCGACCGGTCCGTGACGGAACGGTCGTTGAGCCGATGTCCCTGAGTGCGTTGAGTTGATCCTGGGTTAGGCAGCATTCCTAAAGCATAGCTTTGGAGAGCTTCTCCGAGATTTCACCGAGGTCGAACACGTGATCGATGGCGATTACCTCGCTTGGCAGGCCCTGAAGTTTGTCCACGATTTCAGGGGTGGCAAGCAATATCTGCGCGTCCCGCGAGGCGCGAGCGGTATCGATGTCGGCCGCCTCAACGGTGGCCTCCAGCCCGAGCGTGCGCAGGACCTTCTCGGCATTCATCTTCAGTAGAACTGAGGTGCCGATCCCTGCGCCACATACGGCAACGATCTTCATGCTTCTAGTCTCGCAAAGGGTTAGTTGAACAGGGAGCGAATTTCGCTCTCCGCTTGGCAACTTAATAGGGAATTAACAAATCCCGGTTGCGAGAACTTACCGGCGAATTCACTTAGCAGTTCCAGGTGACGGTCGTGATCCAACGCGGCCAAGCCAAATACCACGGTGACGGGGTCGTTCTTCTTGTGGCCGAAGACTACTGGCTCGCTAAGTGTCACCAGCGACATTCCGGTGTCAAGCACCGCCTCGCTCGGGCGGGCGTGCGGCATGGCAAGGCCGGGTGCAATCACAACGTACGGCCCCAACTCTTTGATGGTGGCCACCATGGCATCGGTGTAGGCGTTGGTGGTGCGGCCGCTTGAGACCAGCAGCTCACCGCAGACCTCCACAGCCTCTTGCCATGACCCCACCGACGCCCCGAGTCGAATGGAACCCGGCGCCAGAGCCCGATTGATGAGCGACATTAGCGGTTGGCTTTGCGAACCCGCTTGAAGCCTTCCGCAATCATTTCCATGAGTTCATCTCGCTCCTCGCGGTCGAGGAAGCTGGCCGAGGCAGCGTTCATCTGGAACTGCTCTAGGTCGCCGATGCCGTACTCGAAGGTGTCAACCAGCAGCTCCAGCTCGCGGGTGAGCGAGGTGCGACTCATCAGGCGGTTGTCGGTATTGACGGTCACCTTGAAGCCAAGCTGATAGAGAATGTCGAATGGGTGGTCTGCCATGGTCTCACCCCAGGCCTGAATGGCTCCGGTCTGGAGGTTGCTGCTGGGCGAAAGCTCAAGCGGAATCTCCCGGTCGAAAACCCAACGAGCAACCGGACCGAGAACCACGAAGTCTGCGTCGCCCTCCTCGGCGGTGAGCAGGATGTCCTCGGCGATGCGAACTCCGTGCCCCAGGCGCAGCGCGCGACCGGAAACGATGGCGTCCTTGATGCTTTCAACGCCGTCGGCCTCACCGGCGTGAACGGTCACCGGCATCATCTCCGATGCCAGGTAGTCGAAGGCTAGCTTGTGACGACTAGGTGGGAATCCGGCCTCTGCGCCGGCGATGTCAAAACCGACAACTCCGTTTTCGCGGTGGCGAACTGCCAGCTCGGCTATCTCGAGGCCGCGATCGTTGTGGCGCATGGCGGTTACCAGTTGGCCGGTGCTAATGAAGCCACCCTGCTGGGCAACTCGCTCGGCACCCTCCTCGAGGCCGTCCTGAACTGCCTCAACAACCTCGTCTAGGGTTAGGCCACCCTTGAGGTGCTGCTCCGGAGCCCAGCGAACCTCGCCGTAGATAACTCCGTCGTTGGCAAGGTCTAGCACGAACTCGCGAGCCACTCGACGCAGCCCCTCTCGGGTCTGCATCACGGCGATGGTGTGGTCAAAAGTCTCAAGGTAGCGTGGCAGCGACCCCGAGTTGGCGGCCTCATAGAACCACTCGGCCAGGTCCGCGGCGTTGTCGGCTGGCAGCTCGTGGCCAATCTCGGCGGCAAGATCGATGATGGTCTGTGGGCGAAGGCCGCCGTCGAGGTGATCGTGCAGCGAGATCTTTGGCAGCTGGCGGATGTTGAAGGTTGCCATGGCTAGAGCCTTTCGAGAATGATTCGACGCTCCTGAGGAGCCGAGTTACCGTATTCGATGCCACCGTCAAGAGCCTGCTCGGCGCGCTCGAAGCGCTCGGGTTCATCGGTGAACATTGTAAGCAGCGGTTGGCCTGCCACTACCCTATCGCCCTGCTGGGCGTGCAGCTGAATGCCAGCACCAAACTGCACGGCGTCTTCCTTGCGGGCTCGGCCGGCGCCAAGACGCCACGATGCGATTCCCACCGCCAGGGCATCTAGCTTTGTCAGGTGACCGGTCTCGGTGGCAACAATGATGTGGCTCTCACGGGCAACCGGAAGCTTGGCGTCCGGGTCGCCGCCCTGGGCCGAAATCATCTGCCGCCACTTGTCCATGGCGCGACCATCCCTGAGGGCTGCGGCTGGGTCGGCATCGGTGATGCCAGAAAGCTTGAGCATTTCACGCGCCAGTTCAACCGTGATTTCAACCACGTCTGCCGGGCCGCCACCGGCCAAGACCTCCAGACTCTCCTCCACCTCGAGGGCGTTGCCCATCTTGAGGCCGAGCGGAGTGGACATGTCGGTGAGCAGGGCCGAGGTCTTCACTCCGGAGTCGTTTCCGAGGTCAACCATTACCTGAGCCAGCTCGCGGGCGCGGTCCAGAGTCTTCATGAAGGCGCCGGAGCCAACCTTGACGTCTAACACAAGGCTGCCGGTGCCCTCGGCAATCTTCTTGCTCATGATGCTGGATGCAATCAGCGGAATAGCCTCCACGGTTCCAGTTACATCGCGCAGGGCGTAGAGCTTGCGGTCTGCCGGGGCCAGGCCCGAACCCGCTGCGCAGATGACCGCGCCAACTTCTTCGAGCTGTTTGTGCATCTCGGCATTGCTGATGGAGGCACGCCAGCCCGGGATGGACTCGAGCTTGTCTAGTGTGCCACCGGTGTGGCCTAGTCCGCGGCCCGAGAGCTGGGGAACCGCAACGCCAAAGCTGGCCACAAGCGGGGCCAGCGGCAGTGTGATCTTGTCTCCAACGCCGCCGGTGGAATGCTTGTCCGCGGTTGGTGCTGCTAGTGCCGAGAAGTCCAAGCGCTCCCCCGAGCGAATCATGGCGGCGGTGAGGTCACGAATCTCGCGCCGGTTCATTCCGTTGAGCAAAATCGCCATGGCCATGGCGGACATCTGCTCGTCGGCAACCACACCGGAGGTGTAGTTGGCAATCAACCAGTCGATGGCCTCGGTGGAGAGTTCGCCACGCTCGCGCTTGGCGATGATGAGTTCAACCGCGGAGAAGTCAGCCATTCTTGTGCTCCTCTAGTTGGGCGGGTCCGAAGGCGTCGGGAAGCACATCGGTGATGTCTTTGATGCCGGAAACGGTTAGCAGTTTCATGCCCGGTGCGGAGTGTTCAAAAAGCAGCTGGCGGCAGCGGCCGCAGGGCATGAGGGTGTTGCCGTTGCCGTCCACGCAGGCGAAATAGGCCAACTTGCCGCCACCTTGACGGAAGAGGTCACTAACCAACGAGCACTCGGCGCAGAGCGTCATGCCGTAGGAGGCGTTTTCAATGTTGCAGCCGGTGACTAGGCGGCCATCGGCGGTTAGGGCCGCGGCGCCAACCGGAAAACCCGAATAGCCGGAGTAGGAGTTGGCGCGGGCCGAAACTGCGGCTGCCTTGAGGGCATCCCAATCAACAGACATAGTGGTTCCTTATTTGAGATACGGTTTGCCGTCTGCCGCAGGAGCGACCACGCGGCCAACCAGACCGGCCACCGCAACCACGGTGAGAACGTATGGAAGCATCAGCAGGAACTCGCTCGGCACGCTGCTACCAATGATGGCAAGGCCGAATTGCAGGTTTTCACTGAAGCCAAAGAGCAGGGCGGCAACCGCGGCATAGATGGGGTTCCAGCGGCCAAAGATTAGGGCCGCCAGTGCGATGTAACCGGCACCGTTAGTCATCTCCTTACCGAAGGCACCAACCTGGCCAAGGGTGAAGAATGCCCCACCCAAACCAGCCAAGGCACCACCGATGATGACTGCCAGATAGCGAGTGCGGAACACCTTGATACCCACGGTGTCGGCGGCCTTAGGGTATTCACCAACGGCGCGCAGACGGAGGCCCCAACGGGTCTTGAACAGCGCGGTCCAGACCACGGCCACAGCCAAATACATGAGGTAGACGATTGGGGTCTGACTGAAGAGCACAGGACCCAGCACCGGAATCTGCGAGAGCAGCGGCACCGAGAAGGTGTCGAATCGCGGTGGTGAGTTGAAGGTGGCCAGATCGCTCATCAGGGTGCTGAACAGGAAGTTGGTGAGACCAACCACCAGCACATTGAGCACAACACCAACGATGATTTGGTCAACCACATATTTGATTGCGAACACGGCCAGGACCGCGGCAACCAGCGCACCAGATATGGCCGCAACAATGAGGCCAACCCACACCGAATTGGTGAGCGAGGCCACCAGCGCAGAGGTGAAGGCGCCGGCAAGCAGCTGCCCCTCGATTGCGATATTGACCACACCGGAACGCTCACTCAGCACACCCGCGAGGCTGCCGAAAATGAGCGGAACCGCTAGCGCCAGCGAACCGGCTAGCAGCGCGGTGAAGGTTAGGGTCTTGCCCGAGTACAGGAATACCAGGGTGCTAAGCAGGAAGGCCGCGCCAAACACCGGCACCAGCCAGCGCGGATCCTTGTTGTGACCGCGGTAGTTCAGGTAGGCGAGTACCAACAGTGCGATCTGAACCACGAGCGCAGACCAGCAGGCGATGCCAGATTGGACCGGGAAGTCCGGAATGGCAACTAGGTCGCTCTCTGCGTGTAGACGAATGTCGGTGACACCAGCCGGAGCCAGGAAGGCAAAAACTGCACCGATGATGCTCAGCACGCCAAGGATGCGCACATTCTTCAGGCTCGGCTTCATGCGGCCACCTCCTTACGCTCGGCGCGGATTCTGAATAGCCAGCGCACCAGCGGTGGGGCCGCGATGAACAGCACGATCATGGACTGAACCACCAGAACGATGTCGATTGGCACGCCCTGGCTGGCCTGCATGGTGCCGGCACCGGCGCGCAGTCCGCCGAACAGAATGCCGGCCGCCAGGACACCCAGCGGGTTGTTGCGACCAAGCAGGGCCACCGTGATGGCGTCGAATCCAAAGCTGGCTGCAACACCGGTGGTCAGCTGGCCCTCGGTTCCCAGAATCTGCGAGGTTCCGGCGAGACCGGCTAGGCCACCGGCAACCGCCATGACCAGAATGTAGGTGAGTCCGATGTTGATGCCGGCCACCTTGGCGGCCGAAGGGTTGTGTCCCAAAGCGCGGAACTGGAAGCCCAGGGTGCTGCGGTTGAGTAGCCACCAGACCAGCCAGACTGCCAGCAGCATGGCAAATATGCCGGCGTGCAGGCGGAACTGGTCACCGAATACCGGTGGGTACTTGGCGCTGTCGAGGATGGGCTTGGAGATTGGGTTGATGTTGTGCGGCGCCTGCAGGATTGGGGTCTTGAGCAGGTACTGCAGCAGCAGGCTGGCTATGTAGTTGAACATGATGGTCACGATGACCTCGTTGGCTCCGGTGGTTGCCTTGAGCACACCCACGATCGCTCCGAAGAACGCACCGCCTAGAACTCCAGCCAGTACCGCCAGCGGGAAGTGCAGTGCCCAGGGCAGGTCAACGTTGATACCAACCCAGCCGGCGAACATGGCACCGAACACAATCTGACCGGTTCCACCGATGTTGAACAGGCCGCTGCGGAATGAAACGGCCATGCCAAGTCCGGCCATGGTGATTGGGGTTGCAAAGGCCAGAGTCTCGGTGATCGGCTTGATCATGCCGGCAGGTGTTGCCGCCTGATAGTTGAAGATCGAACCGCGGAACAGTGCATCGTAGGCACCGAAGACGGCATTCCAGATTGCGTTCAGTTCATCGGTGGGGCGGCTCAAGAAGTAGGAGCCAGCCTGCTGGACACCCGGGTTGGAGACTGCAATCAGGATGCCGCCGACCACGAACGAAACCAGGACGGCAAGCACGCTGAGTGCCAGGTTGCCCCTCAAGAATTTGCCGATCATGCGCTGATTCCTGCCATCATCTTTCCGAGAACCGCGCGGTCTGTGTCCGGCGGAACAATGCCAACAATTCGGCCGCGGTACATCACGGCAATTCGGTCGCCCAGCTGGGTGGCTTCGTCGAGTTCGGTGGCCACGATTAGCACGGGAGTTCCGGCGTCGCGGGTGGCAACTATCTGTTCGTGGACAAACTCGATGGAGCCAACGTCAAGTCCTCGGGTTGGCTGTGAGGCCACCAGCAGCGAGAGGTTGCGGCTCAGCTCGCGAGCCAGCACCACCTTCTGCTGGTTTCCGCCGGAGAGCTGGCTGGCTCGAGACTCGATGCCCTGTGAGCGGACGTCGAACTGCTTGATCTTCTCAACCGCAAAGTCCTTGAGGAACTTCAGTTGCAGCACCCCGCGCTTGGCGAAGGGCTCGCGGTCACTACGGTTGAGCATGAGGTTTTCCGAAATTGTGAAGTCTGCCACTAGGCCGTCTTCGGTGCGGTCTTCTGGCACAAAGCCAAGTCCGGCGTCAAAGCGGTGCTTGACGCTCTTACCCACCAGCTCCTCGCCAGCCAAGCGAATGGAGCCCTGGAGTTTGCCCTGAGTTCCCAGAATCGCCTCGGTGAGCTCGGTCTGTCCGTTGCCCTGGACTCCGGCGATGACCAGAATCTCGCCGGCGTGAATCTGCAGCGAAACGTTGTCAACGGCCTTGTTGCCCGAGTGATCCCAAACCGTGAGGTCGCTGATCTGAAGCACTACGGGCCCTGGCTTTGCCGCGCTCTTGTTCACATCCAGGTCAACCGCGCGGCCAACCATGAGTGACGCCAATTCCTCTGCGGTGTCGGTTGGCTTGGCGGTTCCAACCACCTTGCCGAGTCGCATTACGGTGATGCGGTCTGCGGCCTCTCGTACCTCACGCAGCTTGTGGGTGATGAAGACAATGCCGCGGCCGCTGTCTCGAAGCTGCTTCATGATGGCCATCAGCTCGTCGGTTTCCTGCGGGGTGAGAACAGCGGTTGGCTCGTCAAAAACCAGAATCTGGGCATCGCTGATGAGCGCCTTGATGATCTCGACTCGCTGCTGCACGCCCACCGGAAGGTCGCCGACAATGGCATCCGGGTCAACGTCAAAGCCAAAGCGATCGGAGATTTCGCGCACCTTCTGGCGGGCGGCGGCTAGGTCTAGGAAGCCGAGCGTCTTGGTGGGTTCATGCCCGAGAACCACGTTCTCGGCAACGGTGAAAACTGGGATGAGCATAAAGTGCTGATGCACCATGCCAATGCCGGCGGCCATGGCCTCACCCGGGCCAGCAAATTTGACTGGCTTGTCATCAATGAGAATTTGCCCGCCGTCTGCCTGATAGAGCCCGTAGAGCACGTTCATCAGGGTTGATTTGCCGGCGCCATTTTCGCCGAGCAGGCAGTGAATCTGCCCTGGTTCAACCACCAGATTCACGTTGTCGTTGGCCACCAGCGCGCCAAAGCGCTTGGTAATGCCTTTTAGTTCAAGCTTCATTGCTTAGGTTCCAAACTGCACCGATGCGGTGCCATTTTCGCTTCCTTGCTGGCAAGTCTAGCCACTCACAGTGCCCAGAAATTAAGAGCGCAGCGGGATGCGAAACGGGGGCCGCCGAAGCGACCCCCGTTCCTGCGTTTATCTCTTTTGGGGAGACTACTTGCTGTAGATCGAGGTGACCTTGATCTTGCCTGCGATGATGTCGGCCTGGAGCTTGTCCAGCTCTGCCTGGATACCGTCTGGGTATGCAACATCGTGCTGTGGGGCAATCATCACACCACCGTTAGCAAGGGTGCCAACGTACTGGTTGGCGTCGCCGCCCATGAACTTGCCGTCAACGCCATCCTTGATAACCGACTCAACAGCGCCAGCCATCTTCTTCTCGATGGAGGTGAGGATGTTGGCCTTGTAGTCGGCGTGGGTTGGGATGCCGTACCAGTCGCTGTCAACACCGATAACCAGGGTGCCCTTGTGGTCAAGGGTGGCCTGGCCGGAGCCGATGCCCACTGGGCCAGCTACTGGAAGGATGATGTCAGCGCCCTGTGCGAAGAACTGCTCGGTGAGAGTCTTGCCCTTTGCCTGGTCGTTGAAGTCACCGGTGGCAGCCCACTTGCTGCTGTCTGCGCCCTGCGCACCCAGAACCTCAACCTTGGTGCCCTTGGCCTTGTTGTAGTACTCAACACCCTGCTTGAAACCGTCCATGAAGATGGTCACAGATGGGAAGAGCATTCCACCATAGGTGGCAACCTTGCCAGTCTTGGTGGTGGCGGCGGCCAGGTAACCGGCCAGGAATGCGGCCTGGGCGGTGTCGTACTGGATTGGCTTCACGTTGCTCAGGCTGAGTGGCGAGTAGTCGTCGTTGCTCAGAGCCGAGTCAATCAGTGCGTAGTCGATGGACTTATTGGCCTTAGCCGAGTCGCGGGTGGCGACAGCCAGGTTGAAGCCCACGTTTACGATGAGGTCACACTTGGCGTCAACCATGTTCTGAACACCCGAGGTGTAGTCAGTCTGGGTTGCGTTGTTTGGCGACTCAACGGTGCCCACCTGAACGCCAAGGTCCTTCTGGGCGTTAAGTAGACCGTTGTAGGCCTCCTCGTTGAACGAGGCGTCCTTGAATCCACCGGAGTCCGAGACCATGCAGGCCTTGTAGTTGACTGGGGCTGCGGTGGTTGCAGCTGGCGCCGATGCACAGCCTGCAAGCGCAAGGCTGGCGGCAGCAATGACGCCAAGAGTTGCGGTACTGCGAGTGATGAAGCTCACTATTAGTTCCTCCTGTTTTGAGCCAGACGCGGATTACGTCGACGGCTTCAGACTACTCCCAGAGAAGGACAACTAAATAAACAGAACCATTTTTTAACCTAGCCGTTACAAACGACTGCATCGGTGAGGTTTTTAGTAGATTGCTGGCGGCTCAACCACGTTGAGTTTCCCGGCCAAATAGTCCTCGCCGAGGCGCTTCAGGTCATCACCAACGCCCCTGAATGAGACCCCCGCCTCTTCTGTGAGGGCAGCGGAAATTACGGTCAGATCTGTGCGGCTCACGGTTGGATCTGGGGTGGCGGTCTGAAGGCCCATTCCCTGCGCCACCTCGTCAACCACTGCCTGCGCAAATGGCTTTGTCACCGATGCCAGGATCGCCGACTTCACGGTCGAGTAACGCGGCTGGGCGGCCCAGTCTGAATCGGAACCAATCACGAAGCCGCCGTTTTCGGCAGCCACCTGGGCTACCGCCAGACCGTTGACACCCATCGGGAAGAACACGTCGGCACCAGCAGACAACGCCTTGCGAGTGGCGCGCTTCACTGCGTCTGGGGTTGCATTCTGAGGCAGCAGGTTCCAGCTCTGCACCTCTGCTTGGGGCGCATTAACAATCTCAACGAGTTTGCCGGTGGCGGAGTTGTACTGGTGGATTCCCTGGCGGAAGTACCAGATGGCAGACCAATAGGCGGCCTTGCCGGAGGCGCCGATTACGGCGACCTTGCCGGTTTCCGATTTAGCTGCGGCAAGGTAACCCGCCTGCAGGTAGGCGACTCTGGAGTCGAATGCAACGTGGTTGAGGTTCTGATTTGGCGTGGGTTGAATCGTGCCGCTGGTTGCGGTGGGGTCAAGCTCCACGAATCGAATATCCGGGTTTCCGTTGGCAAGCGTTGCCAGCGAAGAATAGGTGTCCTGAACCGCAAAGATCAGCTTGCAGCCTCGACTCACTAGGCGCTTGGCTGCCCAGAGCGGGCGTGAGGCATCGGAGTCCGAGCGCAGCTGCACCACAGAGATTGCAGTTCCGAATTGTGCCTGCGCCTGTTGCAAACCAAAGAATGAAGTCTGGCTGGCGCCACCATCGGTGAAGCCACCGTTGTTAGAGACCATGCAGGCCTTGTAGTCCACCGGAGTTGGCGTGGCGGTCTCTATCTGCTCAGCGCAACCGGTCACGGAAAGCGCGGCGAATGTCAGCGCGGCGAGCGCCCCAATCAGCCGAATTTTCATGCTTTGAGCCTACCCGAGAGCCTTGGACCAGCCGAGGGTGGGACAACCCAAACCTAGAGCAGGTCTCCGTGTCCGGTTGCCTTCAGCGCATCCACCAGTTGCTTCACGCGCTGGGCGTGCTCCTTGGTGGTGACCAGCAGGGCATCGGGAGTGTCAACCACGATGATGTCTTCCACACCGATGAGTGCGATTAGGCGCTCGGTGTCGCTGACCAGAATTCCGGACGACGAATCGGCTAGCACCTTGGCGTCACCGAGCACCGCCAAGTTACCGCGGCGGCCATTGGACTGCAGTTCGGCAATTGCCGCAAAGTCACCCACGTCGTGCCAGGTGAATTTGCCGGGAATCACGGCGACCAGACCGGCCTCCGCAGCGGGCTCCGCAATCGAGTAGTCGATGGCAATCTTCTTGAGGTTTGGCCAGACGCGGTGCATTACAGACTCGCGGTACATGCCGTCCCAGGCATCGGCTAGTTCTAGCAGCTGCTTGTGAAGCTCGGGTTCACTCTTTGCCAGTTCGTCGAGCAGCAGTTGCGCCGGGGCAATGAACATGCCGGCATTCCATAGATAGTTGCCGCTCTCCACATACTTGCGGGCCGTAGCCATCTTTGGCTTCTCAATGAACTTGTCTACGGCACGGGCACTTGGGGCCCCGGCCACGCTCAGTGCGTCTCCGGTCTTGATGTAACCAAATGCCACCGATGGGCTAGTTGGCTCAATTCCGATGGTCACGATCTTGCCGGTGGCGGCAACTTCGATGGCCTCGCGAACGGCGGCCTGGAAGACATCACTTTCCTGGATCACGTGGTCTGCCGCGAACGAGCCGATGATCACGTCTGGCTCGCGCTTGGCCAGAATGGCGGCGGCCAAGATGATGGCAGCAGTGGAGTCCTTGGGGCTGAGTTCGAGCACCAGGTTCTTAAGGTCGAGGGCCTCAATCTGCTCAACCACGGCACCCTGATGGGCCGAACCGGTGACCACCATGATTCGGTCCTCACCAGATACTGGTGAGAGGCGGTCCCAGGTGTCCTGCAGCAGGGTCTGGCCTGAGCCGGTTAGGTCGTGGAGAAACTTTGGAGCCGAGGCGCGCGATAGCGGCCAGAGGCGCGACCCAACTCCGCCGGCGGGAATCACTACGTGGAAGCGCTCAATTGGTTTGCGCGGTGTGCTCATAAGACAAAACGATAGTTGAATAGCCTGAATTCTGGCTAAAGGCTCCAACAAACCGTTCTAGACTTTATAACGGACTGTGCCCAAGGCTGGGCAGCCCCGTTCTAGGAGGAATTCAGTGCCTAAGATGCCTGCTGGCACCCTGTACCGCGGAAAAGTTGGAATGTGGTCGTGGGTACTGCACCGTATTACCGGTGTAGCTATTTTCTTTTTCTTGCTCGTGCACGTGCTCGACACGTCGCTGGTCCGAGTTAGCCCAGAGGCTTACAACTCGGTCATGGCCAGCTACAAGACCCTAATCATGGGCCTCGGCGAGATGGGTCTGGTGGCAGCCATCCTGTTCCACGCCCTCAACGGTATTCGAATCATTCTGGTTGACTTCTGGCGCAAGGGCACCAAGTACGCCAACGCCATGTTCTGGATTGTCATCATTGTTGCTGTGGTTCTGTTCGCTGGTTACGCACCGGTTCAGATCATCCACATGCTGAAGTACTAAGGGGCGGGAGAAAAATCATGGAAATCGTAATCGAGACTCCAAACAGCCCTCGCAAGCGCAAGGTCGCCAACTGGGAAAAGTACGGCTGGATGTACATGCGCATCAGCGGTGCCCTGCTGGTTGCACTCATCTTCGGTCACCTTCTGGTGAACATGGTTCTACCAGAGGGTGGCGTAAAGGCCATTGACTTCGCATTCGTTGCAGGCAAGTGGGCCAACCCGTTCTGGCAGGCATATGACTGCCTCATGCTTTGGCTGGCACTAATCCACGGCACCAACGGCATGCGCACCATCGTGAACGACTATGCCGAGAAGGCTGCGGTTCGCAAGACCCTGCAGATTGTTCTGCTGGTCACCTGCGTAGCGCTCATCATCCTGGGCACCCTGACTCTCACCACCTTCGACCCATGCATCGATCCAGCAGCTCACACCTACCTGCCTTCGATTTGTAAGTAATAAGGAAAACGATTGAGCACCCCTAAGGTTCACACCCACCAGTACGACGTTGTAATCGTGGGAGCCGGAGGCGCAGGAATGCGCGCCGCCATTGAGGCTGGCCCGCATGCCAAGACCGCGGTTATCTCCAAGCTCTTCCCAACTCGCTCCCACACCGGTGCGGCTCAGGGTGGCATGGCTGCCGCTCTGGCCAACGTTGAGGAAGACAACTGGGAGTGGCACACCTTCGACACCGTCAAGGGTGGCGACTACCTGGTTGACCAGGACGCAGCCGAGATTCTGGCCAAAGAATCGGTGGATGCGGTTATTGACCTTGAGAACATGGGTCTTCCGTTCAACCGCACCCCAGAGGGCAAGATTGACCAGCGCCGCTTCGGTGGCCACACCCGTGACCACGGTAAGGCTCCAGTTCGCCGTGCCTGTTACGCCGCCGACCGCACTGGACACATGATTCTTCAGACTCTGTACCAAAACTGTGTCAAGTTGGGCATTGAGTTCTACAACGAGTTCTACGTGCTTGACCTGGTGATGGCCAAGGTTGACGGCAAGGAGCGCCCTTCGGCTGTTGTTGCCTACGACCTAGCAACCGGCGAACTTCACATCTTCCAGGCCAAGAGCATCATCTTTGCAACCGGCGGCTTCGGCAAGATCTTCAAGACCACCTCTAACGCCCACACCCTCACCGGTGACGGCGTTGGCATCATCTGGCGCAAGGGCCTGCCGCTGGAGGACATGGAGTTTTACCAGTTCCACCCAACCGGTTTGGCCGGCCTGGGCATCCTGCTGTCGGAGGCCGCTCGCGGCGAGGGTGGAATCCTTCGCAACGCCTCGGGTGAGCGCTTCATGGAGCGCTACGCCCCAACCATCAAGGACCTGGCTCCACGTGACATGGTGGCTCGCGCCATGGCCAACGAGGTGCGCGAGGGTCGCGGCGCTGGCCCTCACAAGGACTACGTTCTGCTCGACCTCACCCACTTGCCACCAGAGGTCATTGACGCCAAGCTTCCGGACATCACCGAGTTTGCCCGCACCTACCTCGGTGTTGAGCCTTACACCGAGCCGGTTCCGGTATTCCCAACCGCGCACTACGCCATGGGTGGTATCCCAACCAACATCAAGGCCGAGGTTCTCAGCGACAACGACACCGTAGTTCCAGGCCTCTATGCCGCCGGCGAGTGCGCCTGTGTTTCGGTTCACGGCGCAAACCGACTTGGCACCAACTCGCTCCTGGACATCAACGTGTTCGGTAAGCGTGCCGGTATCTACGCAGTTGAGTACAGCAAGACCGCAGACTTCGTTCCGGTTCCTGACGGCGCCATCGATGGCGTGGTTGAGCTGCTCAACCACGTGCGCAAGTCGCAGGGAACCGAGAAGGTGGCCGTGCTCCGCAAGGAATTGCAGGACACCATGGACAAGAACGCACAGGTTTACCGCACCGCCACCTCGCTGCAGGAGTCGCTGGACAAGATTGCCGAGCTGCGCAAGCGCTACCAGCACATCAGCATCCAAGACCAGGGCAACCGCTTCAACACCGACCTCCTCGAGGCAGTTGAGCTGGGCTTCCTGCTCGACCTAGCCGAGGTTTTGGCCTACACGGCGCTTGAGCGCAAGGAGAGCCGCGGCGGTCACTTCCGCGAAGACTTCCCGGAGCGTGACGACAAGAAGTTCATGCTGCACTCTATGGCTTACAAGAACGGCGACAAGATCAAGCTGGGCTGGAAGCCTGTTACCGTAACCAACTACCAGCCGATGGAGCGTAAGTACTAATGTCTGCTACCACCACCAGCGCGCCTTCCAACGCAATTGGCGAGGTACCTTCGTTCAACGTGACCATCATGGTTCGCCGCTACAACCCAGAGGTTGACGGCGAGGCCAAGTGGCAGGACTTCGACCTCACCATGTACGGCACCGACCGAGTGCTCGACGCCCTGCACAAGATCAAGTGGGAGCATGACGGCTCGCTGTCGTTCCGCCGCTCCTGCGCCCACGGTGTTTGTGGCTCGGACGCCATGCGCATCAACGGCCGCAATCGCCTAGCCTGCAAGACCCTGCTCAAGGACCTCGACCTGTCCCAGCCAATCTACGTGGAGCCCATCAAGGGCCTCGAGGTTGAAAAGGACCTGATCGTGGACATGAACCCGTTCTACCAGGCCTACCGCGACATCAAGCCGTTCCTTATTGCCTCCGATGCTCCTGACCGCGAGCGTCTGCAGAGCGCCGAGAACCGCGAGCGTTTCGATGACACCACCAAGTGCATCCTCTGCGCAGCCTGCACCACCAGCTGCCCAGTGTTCTGGACCGACGGTCAGTACTTTGGACCAGCCGCAATTGTGAACGCCCACCGCTTCATCTTCGACAGCCGTGACGAGGCAGCCCAGGTTCGCCTGGACATCCTCAACGACCGAGAGGGCGTCTGGCGCTGCCGCACCACCTTCAACTGCACCGAGGCCTGCCCTCGCGGCATTCAGGTGACCAAGGCAATCGCTGAGGTAAAAAACGCGCTGCTCCGCGGCCGCCCATAGCCAACCTCAACGTGAAAGTGCCGGCCTTCAGGCTGGCACTTTCGCTTTAACCCCACCTTGTAGCCGGGCTTATGCAACACACCGATGCCGCTACCGCGCATCGGTGAGGGTAAACCCTAACCTGAAGGAAACAGGTTTTTTCGGGGACAAAAATGCGCGACTTTTCTAAGGCCAACCAGCTGCTAATCAGCCAGCGCGAGAACGCAGGCGATGCCCTGACAACCGCTCACCGCCTGCAGCACTACTGTTACTTTGCCAACTCCTTCATGGCTCAGGCCGCCGATGACGCATTCCGCAAGGCCGGCTTTGACACTGTCTTGATGCGCGGAACCATGAAGAGCCAGGTGATGGTGATGCACTGGGGCAGGCTGGTGGAACCCGAGCTGAACGGCAGCTGCGATGACATTGCCCTGATTGTGGATCACTACGGCGGCGAGTATGCCGGTTGGGACAGTCCCTTTATAGCTGCCTAGCGAGCCGGGAAGTCTGCCTTATGGCTAGTACGCCAGCGCGGTAGCCAGCGGCGGAATTAGTGCCGGTGAGGCGCTCAGGCTGTTTGCGCCCATGCGAATGAAGATCTTGGCGCTTGCCGGGTCGGCCGCGGCTTCGCCACAAATGCCAACGTGTTTGCCTGCCTTGCGGCACTCCTGAATCACGCCATCGATGATGGTGAGCACCTTGTTATTGCGGGTCTCGCTCAACGCCATGTTTGACGAATAGCGGCTGCGGCCGAGCACGTACTGGGTGAGGTCGTTGGTTCCAATCGACACGAAGTCCACGAACTTGAGAATCTTGCGGAGCTTGCGCGGCTTGGCAATCTCCGGAACCTCAACCATGATTCCAACCTTCTTGAGGCCGGCCCTATGCGCCAGATCAACAAAGATCTTGGCCTCTTGAATATTCAGCACCATGGGTGCCATAACCCAGAGTTCGGTTCCAGGGTAATACTCCGATGCCATGGCAAGCGCCTCCAGCTGGGTCTCCAGAACAGCTCGGTTGGCGATGAGCACCTGAAGTCCACGGTTGCGGTAGCGACCAGTTCCGGCGCCCTGCAGGAAGCTCAGTGGCTTGTCAATATCGATGTCAAGCACGCGAACGATGACGCGTGAACCCTGGAACCCGGCCAGTAGCTTGGTGTACTCGAACACCTGCTCCTCACGGGTGGGCGGCTTCTTGTGCCCCAGGAACAGCAGCTCCGTGCGGAACAGGCCAACGCCCTGGGCCCCAGCCTTGATGGCAGTTGGAATCTCGAATGACGAACCCAGGTTCGCCATCAGGCGCACCGGAAGTTCCTCCGGGCTGGGCAAGGCCTGCATCAGAGTGGTGGTTGGGTAGGCTGCCGACTGGTACTGGCGCAGCTCCTCCTCGTTGGGCGCGACGAAAACCTGACCACTGGTGGCGTCAACCAGAATCTCTTCACCCTGCTCAATGCCGCAGCTTCCAACCACGCCCATGACGGTTGGCAGGTTGGCGCCGCGGGTGATGATGGCGGAGTGACTGGTGGCCGAGCCCTTCTCAGTGATCACGGCAACGACCTTGGTCTTGCGAAGTTCGGCTGCCAGGATTGGCGAAAGTTCGGTGGTGATGAGCACGAATGGCTCGTCCGGGAAGACTGCATCCTCGCCACGTCCGCTCAGGCGGTCAACCACCTTGTTGGCTAGGTCTTGCAGGTCGCTGCTGCGCTCGGCGAAGTAGCCGCCCAGGCGCTCCAGCTTGCGGGCAAAGCCGTTGAAGGCTCCCCGAACCGCACGCTCGGCACCCGAGCCGGAATTCAAAAAGTCTTGGATTGATTCGTGCAGGGCCGGGTCGCGCAGCATCGCGGCGAGCGCCAGCAAGACATCGCCACCATTGGTTGGGTTTCCGGTGACGGGATCCTTGGCCTTGGCGGTCAACTGGGCGGCCAGGGAATTGATGGCTGCCTCCACGGCCTCCATACCAAGCAGGTCCGGGTGAGCCGCATCGGTGGTGGCATCGGTGGAGTCTGGACCTAAAAGCACAAAAGCCGGAGCCTTGGCAATGCCCGAGCCTACGCCCGCCCCAACTAGTAACTGCTTTGCCACAAGTGAAGTTTACGGAAGTTTAAACTGGACTCATGGCTAACTCACCGCTCAAGGTTGTAACTCTAAATGTGAACGGCATTCGCGCCGCCTTCCGCAAGGGCATGGTGGAGTGGCTCCGTGAATCCAAGCCAGACATTCTGTGCCTGCAGGAGGTGCGCGCGGCAGATGAAGACATTGAGGGTCTGTTTGCCACCGTCACCGATGCCTCGCCTACCGGCGAATGGCACATCCTCCACGACATGGCAACGGCCAAGGGTCGCGCGGGTGTTGCCGTGGTTAGTTCGGTTCCCGCTGTGGCGCACTCAACAGTGCTTGGCCCAGACGATTTTGACAGCGCCGGCCGCTGGCTGGAGGCAGAGTTTGAGCTGAGCGGCGAGAACGCCGGCGAGCGCCTGACCGTGGTCTCCACCTACGTTCACTCCGGCGAGGTTGACACCCCAAAGCAGGTTGAGAAGTACAAGTTCCTTGAGGCCATGACCGCTCGCATGGCCGAGCTCCTTGCCACCCGTGCCTACGTGGTTGTGCTCGGTGACCTCAACGTTGGCCACACCGAGTTGGACATCAAGAACTGGAAGGGCAACCTCAAGAACGCGGGCTTCCTGCCACAGGAGCGCGCCTACTTTGACGGCTTCATGAAGCAGCAGGGCTGGCGCGACTTGGGCCGCGACTTCCACCCGGAAGAGCCAGGACCATACACCTGGTGGAGCCAGCGCGGCCAGGCATTCGATACCAACACCGGCTGGAGAATTGACTACCAGTTGGCCACGCCGAAACTGGCATCGGTGGCGAAGAGCTATGCGGTTCACCGTGCCGCCAGCTATGACACCCGCTGGACCGATCACTCCCCTGTTGTAGTGGAATACGCTTTATAGTTATGAACTCCAAGGCACCTGTTTACACCGCCGCTAACGGCAAACCAAACCTGCTCTCGGGCATGCAGCCATCGGCTGGCTCGCTGCACCTGGGCAACTATCTTGGAGCACTGGTCAACTGGACCACGATGCAGGACGACTACAACGCCTACTTCTGCGTAGTTGACCTGCACGCCATCACCGTGCCACAGGACCCAACCGAGCTGCGCGCCAACACCCGCCGCACCGCAGCGCAGTATCTGGCCGCCGGCGTTGACCACAACAAGAGCGCGCTGTTCATTCAGAGTCACGTGCCAGCGCACGCGCAGCTGGCCTGGGTGCTCAACACCATCACCGGCATGGGCGAGGCCGGTCGCATGACTCAGTTCAAGGACAAGACTCAGAAGAACGGCCAGGAGAGCGCATCGGTGGGTTTATTCACCTACCCCATTCTGCAGGCAGCCGACATTCTGCTGTACCAGCCAAAGGCCGTGCCGGTTGGTGAGGATCAGCGCCAGCACCTGGAGTTGACCCGCGACCTGGCCACACGCTTCAACAGCCGTTTTGGCGACACTTTTGTCATTCCCGAGGCCCACATTCTCAAGGAAACCGCAAAGATCTACGACCTGCAGGTTCCCGAGGCCAAGATGTCCAAGAGTGCGGCCGACCCCAAGGGTCTGATCAACCTCATGGACGAGAACAACGTGATCACCAAGAAGATCAAGAGCGCCGTGACCGACACCGAGGGTTCGGTGCGTTTCGACCGCGAGAACAAGCCGGGCGTGAGCAACCTGCTTGGCATCTTCAGCCTGATTTCGGGCGAGACCATTCCTGCGCTCGAGGCTCGCTTCGAGGGTCAGGGTTACGGCGCACTCAAGGGTGAACTGGCCGATGCCCTGGTGGCGCACATTGAGCCGATTCGCAACCGTGCCAACGAGCTGCTGACCGACCCTGCCGAGCTGGACCGTCTGCTTGCCGAAGGTGCCGACCGCGCCAACGAGCTGGCCGAGCAGACACTCGCGAAGGTTTACGAGCGGATTGGGTTCGTTAAGGCCGCTCGCTAGTTTTTGGCGTTATCCACAAGTTATTTGTGGGCTCTAGCAATTTTCGTTTTTTTCGAATACCGTTTCCGCATGGAAACTTTTACTGCATCAGTTGAAGCCGCACTCTGGCTTGAAGACGTCCTTGACAGCTTTGCCAAGGGCACCCCGCAGACGCCGCTTCTCATCGATGATGAGGGCAGCTCTCACGAGATTCCCGCCGAGCTTGTACCTATCTTCAAGCGTTTGGCGACCTACTTCAAGAATGGTAAGCCGGTGAGCATAATCACTCACGAGCAGATCATGACCACCCAGCAAGCTGCTGACTTCATTGGAGTTTCGAGACCCACATTGGTCATGCTCCTCGAGAAATACAAGATTCCACACCGCATCATTGGTTCGCACAGACGCATTGATTTCCTGGCAGTTCAAAGCCTGCAGGTGCAAATGAAGGATGCACAGCGAAAGGCGCTCACTCAAATAAGAAAAGAGGAGCAATTGGCAGGTATGTACGACGAGTACTTCTAGGTCGACGTGCCCACTCGCGTATTCGTCGACTCCGACGTTCTCTTCAAAGCCCCAATCCGTAACATTCTTTTTGAACTAGCATTCCGCCATTTAGTTGAACTTCGTTGGAGCAGGGAAGTTGAACGCGAGGTAATTCGCAACCTGGATATCGCTAATCCAAATTGGGCGGTGACCTTCAAGCGAACAGCCTCGTATGTGCACGCTGCGTTCCCCGGCACGATGGAAGAATCGGGCCTGAGCGGAGAACCCATATCTGGGGTTCATGAAAAGGACTGGCATGTAGCCGAAGCGGCGCTAAATTCCGCCAGCGCCATTTTGGTTACTGACAATGTCCGCCACTTCAATCGCGAAGCAGTCCAACGCCTTGGACTGCAGGTTTCGACAGCCGATGAACTCTTCATGAGTCTTGTGAAAGACAGTGAATCTGAGTTTTTAATTGCAGTCGCGATGCAAATCGTGGACTACAGCAACCCACCTATGCCACTGCAAGTATTCACAAACGCAGTACGCAAATGCAACTGCCCGCAAACAGCTGAATTCATTGAATCCAGCTCCAACCGAATAATAAGAGTAATTTTTGACACCTTCCACCAAGAGGGTCAAGACTCAGGTGAGTTTGACGCCGCACTTTGATGGCTAGTAAAAATCAATCTCCAGGCTGACGGGAACCTCGTCGCCGAGCTGCAGCTTCTCGGGTAGTCGTACCGCGTTCTTCACCGGCACCAGGTACACGCCATCGCGCGGGAAAAGCGAGGTGGTGAACTCGGTCCGGCCAATCACGCAGCGCACCGGAATCACTCCCCAACCGTACGAAGTCTGGCGCGCGGTCTCCTTGATGAGAGCGCTCTCCTCGGGTGGAATGGGCACGTAGTAGAACGGCGCTGGTCCGCGCCACTCAATCATCTGGTTGCTGAATTCAAGCTCCATGATGCCCTCCCCTAGTCAGCTAACAGTGCCGCCGCAGTGACTGAGTCGGTCACCAAAACATTTATCCAGCCACCAATGGCAGCCGCACGAATTGCCTCCACCTTGCGAGGACCACCCGCGAAACCGATTCGGCGCGGAACCGCGCGCAGCTGCTCCCCCGAAATTCCGATGGTGCGCTCCTCGAGCGAGGTGTCCACCGGCGCTCCGGCGGCATCGTAGAAGTGCAGGCAGACGTCACCAACCGCGCCTAGGGAGGCCAGGCGGGCCTGCTCTTCATCGGTGACAATGTTGCCCGACTGAGCCAGCAGTTGCGAGGGCTGAACCGCTCCGATGCCGAGCAACGCGACCTCGAGCGTTGGCCAGGCTCCCACCACCTGGGAGATGTACTGGTCCTGCAGCAGGCCGTCGCGCACCTCTCGGCTGGCAACTACTCCCGGTGCGCCAAGGAACCGAGCCTGGGCTCCGGTTAGACGCGCCAGGTAGTCGGTTAGGCGGGTGGCCTGCAGCTGGGCAACCGGGTTACCAACGCCGCCCTGAAGCTGAACGATCTGGCTGGCCTTGGCGGTGTTGTTTGCCATGGCGTCAACCACTGCGAGCAGGGTGGAAGACCAGGATGAGATGCCCACCGATTCGCCGGTGGTGAGAGTGGACTGCAGGTAGTTGGCTCCGGCTGCGCCAATGGCCGAAAGGGTTGCGTACTCATCGGCGGAGGCATCCGCACCAGACGCTTCAACATGGGCAACCACTACATCGCGCAGGCCAAAGCGCTCGCGAATGGCGTCTTCAAGATCCGAGTGAACGCCCTCCGGGCTGACCACCTGAATGCGCACAATGCCAACCTCTTGAGCCAGGGTGAGCAGGCGCGAAACCCGGGACTGAGACAGGCTCAGGCGTGCGGCAATCTCCGGCTGCTTGACACCCTGCTCGTGGTAGAGGCGTGCCACCTTGGTGAGCAAGGCAAGCTCATTGGCTGAATAGGTATTCGCGGTTTGCACCGTAAAAGACTATCGCTGAGCCGCGACTACCTGCCGAAAAGTGCGTCGCGAGCGATGCGGTTCGCGGTAACTGCATCGTGGCGGCTCTGAGCCTCCTGCAGCTTGGCGAAGTCCATGCGGTTCAGGCCGGCGTCAACCATCTTGAGGAACTCGATGGCCATCTTGGCAGCCTCAACGTGGTTCTCGCGGAACGGGAACTGGTCAAGCTGCCAGACACCCTCCCAGTTGTTCTTGCGCAGCACGTAGAAGAACTCGAAGAGCTCCATCGGGTGGACGGTTCCGGCAATCATGTCGTCATCCCAGCCGCGGAAGTTGTCGTTCACGTCCATGCCAAACAGGCGACCGTAGTCGATTGCCAGCTGGGCACTGTCCGCTGCCGACTCGCCGCCGAACAGGGCGTGACCAAAGTCCAGCAGGATGCCAACGTTTGGCAGGCCAATCTTTTCGATGCCCAGCAGGGTGCGCGAGACCGACTCGAAGGCCATCTTCACGCGAGGCTCGCGCGGCTTGTACTCGATCACGAACTTCACGTCTGGGTTCTCGGCGGCAAGCTGACCAACCCCCTCGTAGGCAAGCTTCCAGTGGTTGTGGTGGTCAACCTGGAACGGGTAGTCCCAGCCATCCTGACCCGGCCACAGCTTCACGTAGCTGGCACCAAAGTCCTTGACCACTGACACGGCCTGGGTCACCAGGTCGTGGGCCTCGCGGCGCACACCGGCATCGGGGTTGGTGAAGGCACCCTTGCCAAACTTCTGGGTGTAAATCTCTGGGGTGATGCCAATCACACCCAGCTTGTTCTGAGCCAGGCGAGCCTTGATCTGCTCGTGGCTGTACTGCGGGCTACTGAATGGCCAGGTGAGGTCAACCACCGAGAGGTCGCCAACCTTGCCGGCCATGTCAATGGCATCCAAAAGGTCAATCTGCGGACCGTAGCCATCGGTGGCGTAGCGGTCAATGTAGTTGGCGAAGTGCCAGATTCCAGCACCAAACTTGATATCACTCATTTTGCTTCCTTGCCTTTTGGTTTTACTTGCTGCTTGGGTTGAACCGGGCACGCGCCACTGCGGCGTCCCAGTTGGTCTTGCGGGCGTTGGCCATGGTGGCTTCAACCTTTGGTTGGTAGTTCTCATTGGCGGCCAAATTTAGCTCCGATGCCAGACCCGCCGCCCGAGCCGCGAAGACTGCGACACCCACGGCCGACAGCTCGGCGATTGCACTAACCGAGACTCGACGCTGGGATAGGTTTGCCATCAGCTGCATCAGCCAGTGGTTGGCGGTTGGGCCGCCGTCGAGATTGGCTACGGGAACCGGCTGACCCGTGACGGTTTCGACAGCGGCAAGCACGTCCTCAATCTGCAGGCAGATGGCCTCGAAGGCGGAAAGCGAGAGATCGGCTGCATCGGTGCCAAGGGTCATGCCCTCAACCAGTGCCTTGGCGTTGACGTCCCACCAGGGAGCGCCAAGACCGCCGAAGGCCGGAACGATGTTCACGGCTCCGCTGGAGACACCCTCTGGCGCACGGGATTCGGCGAGCGCCGCCAACTCGCCCGCGGACTTACCAAGCAGCTCACCCAGCCAGACCACGGTTGAACCCGAAGAGAGAATGTTGCCCTCCACGGCCTTCACCACGTGGCCCTCGGTGCCCCAGGCAACGGTGGAAACCAGCCCGGAGTCCTCGGCGGCAATCACGTTGGAGAGCGCCATCACCGACGAACCGGTGCCGAAGGTTGCTTTCACCGCAGAGCCACTGCTGGCGTAGTGGGCAAACAGTGCGGCGTGGGAGTCGGCAAGGACTCCCAGAATAGGAAGCCCCTTGAGCGCACCCTCGGCGCAGACCTCGGTCTGGTGGTCGCTGCCCACAACGGCAGGAAGTGCGATGGCCGGGATGTCAAAGAGTTCCAGTAGCTCCTCGCTCCAGTCGCCGGTTTCCAGGCTGAGAAGCTGGGTGCGGCTGGCGTTACCAACCTCAACCACGTGCTCACAGGTGAGCCGGTAGACCAACCAGGAGTCAACGGTGCCCAGGGCGATTTTCCCGGCCCTGGCTAGCGAGCGGTCAGGGTCAATCTGGTCCAGAATCCAGGCAAACTTTAGGGCCGAGAACATTGGGTCCAGCGGCAGCCCGGTGATCTCGCGAATCCGGTTGCGCTGGGCATCGGTGAATTCAGCGACCCGCTCAGCGGTGCGACGGTCCTGCCAACCCAGCATTGCCGAGAGCGGATTGCCGGTCTCCGGGTCCCAGGCCAGGGCGCTCTCGCGCTGATTGGTGATTGCCAGACCGGCAACCTCAACTCCGGGGTTTGCTTCCAGAAGCTGCCCGGCCGCGGCGAGCGCACTCTGGTAAATCTGCTCCGGGTCTTGCTGCACCCAACCGGCGTGCGGTGACTGCAGATCAACCGGCACTGATGCCACTCCGCGCACCACCGAGTCCAGACCAAAAAGCACACCCTTAGTTGAGGATGTGCCCTGGTCTAGAGCCAGGATGCAACGGGAACTAGCCACGTGCCAAAACCTCCAGAGCGCTGTGGGCAATACCCTCAGCGGTCAGTCCGAAGTGCTCCAGGAGACCGTCGGTGCTGTTGGTTGGCGCCCATGCCGACAATCCAACAATAGCCATTGGCTTGCGGGCCGCGGCCGGGAACTGAACCATCGCGCTGGCCACTGCGGCACCTAGCCCTCCGGCCACGTTCGCCTCTTCGGCGGTGACAATGGCACGAGAGTTGGTGGCTGCGGCGAGCAGGCTCTCCAGGTCTAGCGGGGCAATGAAGTTGGCATTCAGCACCGATGCGCTAACGCCCTTACCCTTGAGGATTTCCACGGCACCCAAGGCGCGCGAAACTTGGGTTCCGGTAGCCACGATGGTCACATCAACAGCCGCCGATGCCGAGCCAGTAACGCCAACACCGGTGAGCGAATCCCACTTGCCGAGGCTCCAGCCGTTGGCATCGGTGGTTACGTTTGGCACCTTGTGACGACCAACGCGCATGTACATTGGGCGCTTGGCCTCAGCCGCCCAGCGCACCGCCTTGCGGGTCTGCGGGTCGTCAACCGGAACCACAATGTCCAGGCCTGGTAGGGCACGCATCCAGGAGAAGTCCTCCACCGAGTGGTGGGTTGGACCTAGCTCGCCGTACGCCATGCCGGGGCTCATGCCACAGAGGATCACCGGCACGCTCGAGTAGGCAACATCCGCTTTTACCTGCTCAGTAGCGCGACCGGTGAGGAATGGGCCAGCCGCGCAAACGAACGGGATCATGCCGGCGTTGGCGAGGCCGGCGCCAACGCCAACTATGTTCTGCTCGGCGATGCCCACGTTGATGAGGCGGTCTGGGAAAAGTTCACGGAACTTGGTGAGGTTGCTCGAACCCACCGAGTCGTTGACCACGGCAACGATGCGCTCATCGTTGGTGGCGAGTTCAATGAGAGTCTCTGCGAAGGCAACTCGGTTGTCGAATACCGGAAGCTCCGCTCCACCGATGCTGTAAGAGTTTGCGGTTGGTGCGCTCACTTGAGTTCCTCCAATGCCAGTGCAACCTGCTCCGCGTTTGGCACCTTGTGGTGCCACTCAACGCGGTCTTCAATAAAAGAGACGCCCTTGCCCTTGATGGTGTTGGCAATGATGGCAACCGGCTTGCCGGTGGTGGAAGGCTGAAGCGCATCCCACAGCTGACCGTAGTCGTGGCCGTCAATCACGCGAACTTCAAAGCCAAATGACTCCAGCTTCTCGTCCAGCGGGTCGAGCCCTGCGGTGTCTTCGGTGCGAGCACCCTGCTGCAGACGGTTGCGGTCAACAATGGCGGTGAGGTTGTCCAGTTTGTGGTGGGCAGCGCTCATCAGCGCCTCCCAGTTGGAACCCTCCTGCATTTCGCCGTCGCCCATGATCACAAAGGTGCGGGCGCCGGTCTTAGCCAGCTTGGCACCGATGGCAGTGCCCACCGCGATTGGCAGGCCGTGACCCAGCGGGCCGGTGTTGGTCTCAACGCCCGGAACCTTGTTGCGGTTTGGGTGGCCGTTGAGCGCGGAGTTTGGCTGCATGAAGGTTGGCAGCTCCGCCTCGTTGAAGTAGCCGCAGCTGGCAAGCGTGCTGTACAGAGCCGCCGCACAGTGGCCCTTGCTCAGAATGAAGCGGTCGCGGTCTGCCTTGGTTGGGTTAGCTGGGTCGTGACGCAGCACGCCGTAGTAAATGGTGGTCATGGCGTCAATCACAGACAGGTCGCCACCGATGTGACCTTGGCCAGCTGCATCGATGGTGCGCACGATGGCGCGGCGGGCCCAGCGAGCCTGGTCACCAATCAGTTTGGCGCGAGTAGCGGCATCGGCGGAGTTGATAGCGGCGTGCTTTGCAGCCCAGCTTGCCACCGCCTCCGGGTGGGTCTGAAGCTTGTGTTCTGCCATTCTCGAATACCTATTCATGAGCGAATGTCTATTTGATACCAATGTATTGGGAATGGTTTGGCGTGTCAAGCGGTTCTATGAAACCATTGCAATAGCAACACGCAAGTTCTTCGGGGTCAGTGAAAATCTGAGCCGGCGGTTACAGTCCGCGACCCGGTGAGTGGCAACACTCAACGGTTGATCTGGTGAAACTCCAGAACCGACGGTTAAAGTCCGGATGGGAGAAGAACGGTGGTTGTCGTTTGCGCTCGCCTTTGGCGGGTTCAATTGGCGCCCGCCAGGCATTTCTTGCCATACCCCGATGCGCTTGTCCGCTGTAAACAAAAGTTTGCCAACAGCTAGGACCAGGAACCGGGATGACCGTAGACCACCGCTTTGACGCCGCCATGGAGCGCGCGCTCGAGCTCGCGCTGCTCGGCCCCGCCCACGGCGTGAACCCGCAGGTTGGCGCCGTGATTCTGGACGCCGCCCTCAACATCATTTCCGAGGGCTGGCACCTGGGCAGCGGAACCCCGCACGCCGAGGTTGCAGCCTTGGCCAAGCTGAATTTGGCGCAGTTGCCTGGCGGCAAACTCCCGGCCGGCGCCACCGCCGTCGTCACCCTCGAGCCATGCAACCACTTTGGCAAGACGGGCCCCTGCGCTCAGGCGCTGATCGCGGCCGGCGTATCGCGCGTGGTCTATGCTTCCAGCGACCCGGGTGATCAGTCATCCGGCGGTGCAGTAACCCTGCGAGCAGCGGGCGTGGAGGTAATCGGTGGAGTTATGAAGGAGCGCGCCGACCACCAGAACCGGGTTTGGCTGACCGCCACCAAGCAAGGCCGCCCCTTTGTGACCCTGAAGTGGGCCACCAGCCTTGATGGCCGAGCCGCCGCAACCGACGGCACCAGCCAGTGGATTTCCGGACCCGAGGGCCGAGCAGACTCGCACCGCCGCCGCGCCGAGGTGGACGCCATTCTGGTGGGCACCGGCACCGTGCTGGCCGACGACCCAACTCTGACCGCCCGCAAACCGGATGGCAGCCTCTACGAGCACCAACCGTTGCGAGTGGTGCTCGGCGAGCGTGAAATCCCCAAGACAGCCAAAGTCTTCAACTCCGATGCCGCCACCGTTGTGCTGGCCACTCGCGACCTCAACCAGGCTCTGCTGCAACTCAAGGACTTGGGCGTGAAGCACGTCTGGGTGGAGGGCGGCCCGCAGGTTGCCAGCCGCTTTGTGGCAGCCGGTCTGGTGAACGAATTTGTCATTTATCAGGCACCGATGCTCCTGGGAGGCGACCGCACAGCCCTGACGGACATCGGTGTGGCCAGCATGCCGCAGGCCAAACACCTGCAGATCAACTCGGTGGAGCAGCTGGGTCAAGACCTACTCATCATTGCCGCGCCAGCTACCCCGGCCGCCAAACCAGAGAACGGAATCAACTGATGTTTACCGGAATCATTGAGGAGCTCGGCCGCGTTGCCGCCATAGAGCAGCAGCCAGACGCAGTTCGAATCACCATTGAGGGGCCGCTGGTTGCCAGTGACCTGCATCGTGGCGACAGCATTGCGGTTAGCGGCACCTGCCTGACCGCGGTTGAGCACGACGCCAATGGCTTCACCGCCGACGTGATGCAGGAGACCCTAGACAAGACCAGCCTGGCCAGCCTAAAGGTGGGCAGCCCGGTGAACCTGGAGCGCGCCATGACTGCGGCCACTCGTTTTGGCGGGCACGTGGTGCAGGGACACGTTGACGGAGTTGGCCAAGTTATTAGCCGCGAACCGAGCGAGAACTGGGAGTGGGTGCGCGTAAGCGTGCCGGCGGAACTCATGAAGTACGTGGTACTCAAGGGCAGCATCACCCTAGACGGCGTGAGCCTCACCGTGAACGAGGTGGGCGAAGACTTTGTGGGCCTGAGCCTCATTCCCGAAACCCTGCGCCTAACCACCCTGGGCAGCAAGCAGCCGGGCGATCTGGTCAACGTTGAGGCCGACGTAATGGCCAAGCACATCGAAAGACTTTTGCAAGCGAGAGGCATCTAATGACAGAGCTAAAGCTCAACACCATCGAGGAGGCGCTGCAGGCACTCCGCGAGGGCAAGCCGGTACTGGTTGCCGACAATGAGGACCGCGAGAACGAGGGCGACGCCATCCTCGCAGCCGAGCTTGCCAGCCCGGAGTGGATTGCCTGGATCGTAAACAACACCACCGGCTTCCTCTGCGTGCCGATGGAGGAGTCGCGCGCAAACGCGCTTGATCTGCCGCTGATGTGGCGCAACAACCGCGACCCACACCTCACCAACTACACCATCACCGTGGATGCCACCAACCGCATCTCAACCGGTGTAAGCGCCGAAGACCGCGCCAATACCGCTCGCGTCCTGGCCGACCCAGCCAGCGGCCCAGCCAGCCTGATTCGCCCGGGACACATGCTGCCGCTGCGCGCCAAACCGGGAGGCGTTCTTGAGCGCGACGGCCACACCGAGGCCGCAGTTGATCTCCTAAAGTTGGCCGGTTTGACACCTGTTGGTGTGATTGGCGAAATGGTTCGTCGTGAAGATGGAAGCATGATGCGTCTTCCGGAGTTAGTAGAGGTAGGCAATCGAGAGGGACTACCAGTGGTAACTATTGAGCAGTTGAAGCAGTACATCATCGAGGAGCAGCCAGAGGTTATGGCCAGCCCAAACCACCCGCAGAACCGGGTGGAGTGCCAGGCCGAGGCTAATGTGCCAACCAGCCACGGCGAGCTTCGCATGCGCGGCTACTACGACCGTGCCACTGGCGCGGATCACGTGGCTCTGATTGCGGGCAACCCAACCGGTCAGAACGTTCTGGTTCGCCTGCACTCGGAGTGCATCACCGGCGAGGCCTTCGGCTCCCTCAAGTGCGAGTGCGGCCCTCAGCTGGACTACGCGCTCGACGCCATCAGCAACGACCCTGAGGGCGGCATTGTGCTGTACCTGCGCGGCCAGGAGGGTCGCGGCATCGGCCTGCTCAACAAGCTCAAGGCCTACGCACTTCAGGAGCAGGGCATGGACACTGTTGACGCCAACCTCGCCCTGGGTTTCCCAAGTGAGAACCGCGAGTACGGCGCAGCCGTTGCCATGCTGCAGGACCTGGGTGTGACCAGCGTGCGCCTCATGACCAACAATCCGGCCAAGGCAAAATTCCTCACCGATGCGGGAATCGCCATCACCGAGTCTGTGCCAGTGCTGGTTGGCATCGGTGCCTCTAACAGCGAATACCTCAAAGTAAAGCGTGACCGAATGGGTCACAACATCCCAGAAGGAACTATCTAATGAGTGGAACGGGAGCCCCAAAACTTTCCATCGATGCCAGCGGCCTGGCAGTAACCGTGATTGTCACCAGCTGGCACACCGAGATCACCGATGGCCTGTTGGCCGGAGCCGAGCGTTCGCTGCAGGCCGCCGGCAACGACATCTACACCGTGGTGCGCGTGCCAGGGGCCTTTGAGCTTCCGTTGGCAGCAAAGTGGGCGGCCGAGGATGGCGCCGACGCAGTTATTGCGCTTGGCGTTGTGATTCGCGGTGGAACCCCGCACTTTGAGTATGTCTGCCAAGCAGCAACCGAGGGATTGAATCGCGTTCAGCTGGATTACGGCGTGCCGGTTGGTTTTGGTTTGCTCACCGTGGACAACGAGGCTCAGGCGCTGGACCGTGCCGGCCTGCCAAACTCTCGCGAAGACAAGGGTGCCGAGGCCGTAGAGGCCGCCATCCTGATGGCTAGACTGAAGGCATAGCCTCACTTCAAGGAGTTTTGAATGGAACTGCTCAGCGGAATCCTAGTTATTTTGCACCTCATCGGCCTGGCATCGCTGCTGGGTGGCTTTCTGAGCCAGATGAAGGACCTCAAGACCGGTGGCCGCATTGTGCCTGGCATGCTGCACGGCGCCTGGTTGCTACTGATTACTGGTTTCGCGCTGGTTGGCATTGTTGAAGCCAGCGGTGACGAGCACGTGAACAACATTGTGCTTGCCGCCAAGTGCGTTGTGATTACTGCCATTTTCTTCTTGGCCTACGGCTACAGCAAGAAGGACCTTTCCACCAAGAAGTGGGTTGTTCCAACCATCGGCCTGCTGACCATTGTCAACATTGCACTCGCTGTGCTTGGGCCAATTGTTCAGAGCGGTGGGGCTCACGGGGCATAGCCCCTAGGTTTCATACAAGAAACCCATTACATTCGAAAACCCGGCCTCCGGTTGGTTTAGTCCAGCGGAGGCCGGGTTTTGCAATTCTGTAGGTGCCGAGTTACTGTGCCCTACCCCTACTTGGCCCTACTTGGCCGCCAGCATGTCGTGACGCACAATGATGGCGTCGCGGGCCGGGCCAACACCAATGGCACTGATGCGCGCACCGGAGAGCGACTCCAGCTTGGCAATGTAGTCTTGGGCGTTCTTTGGTAGGTCGGCCATGGTGCGCGCGGTTGAGATGTCCTCGGTCCAGCCTGGGAAGTATTCGTAGATTGGCTTTGCGTGGTGGAAGTGAGTCTGGCTCACTGGCATTTCGTCGTGGCGAACGCCGTCAACCTCGTAGGCCACGCAAACCGGGATGCTCTCCAGTCCGGTGAGCACATCTAGCTTGGTGAGTACGAAGTCGGTGACGCCGTTGATGCGGGCCGAGTAGCGGGCGATTGGGGCGTCGTACCAGCCGCAGCGGCGTGGGCGACCGGTGGTGGTGCCGTACTCGTGGCCGGTGGCGCGCAGGAATTCGCCGTTCTCGTCGAAGAGCTCGGTTGGGAATGGTCCGGAGCCAACGCGGGTGGTGTAGGCCTTCACAATTCCGATGACGGTCTTGAACTCGGCTGGGCCGATGCCCGAGCCGGTGCTGGCGCCACCTGCGGTTGCGTTGCTTGAGGTGACGAACGGGTAGGTTCCGTGGTCAACGTCGAGCATGGTGGCCTGGCCACCTTCGAAGAGAACTAGCTCGCCGCCAGCGATGGCGTTGTGCAGTTCTAGTGCGGTGTCGGCCACGTATGGGCGGAGGCGCTCGGCGTAGCTGAGGAGTTCGGCAACTACTTCGTCGGCGCGGATGGCGGCGCGATTGTAGACCTTGGTCAGCAGGTTGTTCTTGGAGACCAGTGCGGCCTCAACCTTCTGGCGCAGAATGCTCTCGTCAAATAGGTCCTGAACACGGATGCCCACGCGGTTGATCTTGTCGGCGTAGGTTGGGCCGATGCCGCGGCCGGTGGTGCCAATGGCGCGCTTGCCGAGGAAGCGCTCGGAGACTTTGTCTAGGGTGACGTTGTATGGCGCAATGACGTGGGCGTTGGCCGATACGCGCAGGCGGCTGGTGTCGATGCCGCGGGCGTTGAGTGCGTCAATCTCCTCGAACAGAACGTGTAGGTCGATGACCACACCGTTGGAGATGACTGGGGTTACGCCTGGGGTCAGGATGCCTGATGGCAGAAGGTGGAGGGCGTACTTTTCGTTGCCGATGACCACGGTGTGGCCGGCGTTGTTTCCGCCGTTGAACTTGACTACGTAGTCAATGTGCTCGGCCAGAAGGTCGGTTGCTTTACCCTTACCTTCATCGCCCCATTGTGCACCGATGATTACCACTGCAGGCATGCGTATTCCCCTTTTGCATTGCGGGATTGCCGCGTTCGCCGCGGCCCGGGCTGCGAGATGTCGCAACCTTTCAATTTTAGTGGGGATGGGGGCAGTGGGGCTAGCCTAAGCCCCTAGGCCTTCTTTTTATAACCGGCAGGACACTTAGGGGCACTGCCTGTTATCTTCTTGGTGACCTTACCCTTCACACACGTGATGGTGGTTTTTTTCACCGATGATCCATTAGATGAACCCTGGCTTTGGACTGGAGTTGGGGTAGGGCTTTCAGGCTGCGTAAGCGTGGCCTTGATTGTGGGGCTGCTGTAGGTAAACCCTCTGGCTGTCAATTTGAGCCAGCCATCCTTGTCGCTGACGATTGTTGTTGCAGCTTTCTCCTGCCCGTCAGCCGTCCAAACCGAAATGGAAGCCTGCACCGGGTCGTTTGAAAAACCATAAATGCAGCGGGCTACGTTGTCATCCAAAATCATCGTGTAAGAACCCTCATTTGGAGTCTTGCCATCTACCGCGAAGTGCGGCGACGCCACATGAAAATTCAAGGAACCGTCTTCGAGGGTTGGCATTCCGGCATCAAATACGGTGCCGTTCATAAAGACCATGCCCGCCACCCCTTGTGTGCGTGCAGCACATGAGCCAATTTTGCTGCTCGCAACTGCAGTTGCCACAGATGAAAATGACCAAACCTGTAATTCACTGGTAGTCGTATCATTTCCCAAAGGCAACACGGCGTTAAGCTCTCGCAATGCTTGCTGATGGTTGGATGGAATCAACCAATGGGTACTCTGTGCTATCTGGTCCGCGTTCCAGCCCGTTTTGAGCGCATCAGAAGCAGCTACTGTCATGTCGCCGCCGTATGACACGGTCGGAATCGTCACAGGCAATCCAGAAATTGTTACTGCACGACCCAAGGGGCCCAGAACTGAGCTCAACTTAGGGTCATCTAGGCGTGCGTTAAACCAGTTGGAACTCGACGGGGAGTCCCTGAACGATAACTCTGGTCGAAGCCCCTCCGGGAAGTTTGCCATCAAGCCACACTCACCATCGCCTTGCCAGATCACTCTTGTATCTGCAGTCGCGGGTAAGCAGTTGCCGCTCATCAGGGTGTAGAAAATCCAGGGCTTTCCATTCAACTCACTCCGATTGGGCTGATACTGAGGTGTGCGGGCCTCAGGTGCTAAGACTCCCTTGTAAGGCACTAAAACCGCTGTCGTATGCCACTGCTTCAGATAATTATTCTCAGAGCCTGGAAGGGTCATGAACTCTTCACGGACCTCAACGTAAAACCCGTCTATACCCTCGTCCTTCAGTGAGGCTGGGGCAGACCACAACTGGCCAGTTGAGCCGGACGGCAACCCCCTTTCCGGTAATGCCACGGAGGGAGTTTGATTAAATCCCCTGACCAAGTGACTTTCATATTCCGTCCCGTCAGCCAGGGTGAACTTAAGTCCTTGAATGCAGAATTTTGCATCCACCTCCGCGCACAGTGGCATTACGAGACTGGCTCGTTCGATGGTGTCTGGTTTGCAATTCGGGCCTGTCATGTCCGTACACCAATACTCACGAACACTGTCTGTTGGATCGCTCGATGGCTGAACAATCACAGAAGTGTCAAGAAGTGAAGGCTTATTCAAGGGCCCTTCGAACGGCATTTCCCAAGTCGATACCGACCAAGTTTGGCCATCCGCGACTGCCGAGATTGGGGAAATTGTCAGGCTAAGCAAGCCAGCCAAGAGCATTGCAACTATTGCCACGCGACGTTTTGACACCATACCCCCAGTTAGCACATGAATCTGTTTATGTTCTATTGCACCACCCCCAGAGGACTGGCGCTTAAACCACCCAGACTATTGACCGGTCATATCGAGAACCTTTTTAACGTTGCCTAAAGCCCGAGGGACATTTCGGGCTAAACCCTGTGACCTTTTTCACGGTTTTGCCCTTCACGCACGTAATGGTGGTTTTCTTCCCCGATGCTCCGCCCGACGAACTACCCCCAGAAGTGGAAGGCGTTGGCGTCACTACAGGAGTTGGATCTGGCTCCTGAGTCAGCTTGGCTGTGATTACCGGATTGCTAAAAGTGAATCCCTGCGCAGTTAACTTCAACCAGCCATCTCGATCCGAAACGTTGGTGTAGGCCACGTTTTCCTGGCCATCGGAGCTGGTTACCGCAACGGTTCCTTGCATCGGTGCGGTGCCAGTGAACCCGTAAAGACACTTTGCCACCGAGTCACGCATGATGAAGTTGTATGTGCCCTTGAACAGGTCGCCATTCGAGTCATAGTGAACGCCACCAACCTTGTAGGAAATTTCACCGCCGCTAAAGGTGGGCAGCGCAGGCTGGTAGACCATTGCGTTTGTAGTCAGGAGCCCCTGGAACGAGGTGTTGTCTGACATGCACTGGTTACTGGTGGTAAGGCGCTTGAACTCAAAAGTGGACGCATATCCGGTTGCTTTGTTGTTGAGGAACTTGCCAAGTGCCAGTAAAGGGTCAAGCCCCTGATAGGACGCCCAGCGGTACATGGTGAAACCACCAGTGCCCATATCCTGCTGAGCCCAGGTATCCCACATTGGGGTGTTGCCGCTCATCCTTTTGAGAATCGGCAGGGCGTCTGCCTTGTCCGCGTCAAACGGGTCAATTTCCAACGATGCAATAGGCACAGTGGACGGCTTTGCATCGAGAACAACCTTGTTGTCGTTGGCGTCAATTGGAGTGACCTGCACCTGCGGGTTCTCCAAGCGCCCCTGGTACCATCCGCCTAGCGATCGGTTGAGGCGTAGGGTTAGTCGCAATTCCAAATCCTTGGGGAACTGGGCTGCAAAACCCACCGATGACTGGTCTGTATAGGTGTTTGATCCGTCCGGTGCGTTGAAACCGACCACCGAATTGAAGTTACCCATTCCGCCAGATGCCATGCGCTGAATTCCATTGATGGCAGCCGCGGACTTAGTTGTGTCCACCACTGTCGGCTGAACCGTGAGGCTGAAATCAGCGACAGAGAGGTAGTCGAGTTTGCCCGATGACAGCTGCCCAAAGGCCATGAAGTAAGGGCTCAAAGTGTAGAGGTCGGAACCACCCGAGTTAACTGCCCCCGGAAGTTCAAATAGGTGCGGGCCAGTTGCCGAGCCTGGCAGTCCGGGGATGACGTTTGCTTTCCAGCCCATTCGCGACATTATGGAGACCACTGTCATGGAGTGATTGAACATGTCGGTGGCCTGTGTGATTTGCGCTGGGGTAGGAGATGGATCTGTAGTTCGCACGAACTTGGCGGGCGCCCAGTTACCTTCACCCACCTTGTATTCAAAGCCATCAATGCACGGGGCGCTCTGAGTATTGCTGCAAAGATCAAAGATTCCTGCGGCAGTAATTTGGGTGAAGCCTGGCCTTAGACAGTTCTGGATGTCATCACAGAACGCCATGTCCTTTGTGGTTTGGTTGGTGGCGGTGAAGTTTGGGAATGGTGCAAAGCCACCAAGTCCGCCGGTGAATGAGTACCCCAGGTGAAACTTGCCATCGGTGATTGGCTTACCAAAACTCGGAAACTCGGTTTGGCTCCAGGCCAGCTGGCGCGCGCCTGGCGCAATTGGGTTGTCATCTGCCGCTCTGGCACTGAGCGACCCAAGTCCCGAAACGGCGAGCGCAGCGACAACGATAAAAGCGAGCTTATTTAGTGACTTCGTCACGATTCCCCCCGGATGTGAACTAACTCAGTTTCATATGAGCACCTCAATTTACACATACCTAACTTAATCGCACACCCATACTTGACTAGTTTTTCTTTTTGAACCCAGCTGGGCACTTCGGGCTAACCGCAGTCACATTCCTAGTGGCTTTCCCCTTCACGCAGGTGATAGTCACTTTCTTCCCCGATGCCCCACCCGTGGGAGTCACCGCAGGGACAGGGGCGACAATCGGAGTAGACGTCGCTGTAGGTGTTGCAACTGGAGCGGGCTTCGCAGTTGGGGTTGGAGTAGGGTCAGGTGCCTGGGTTAGTTTTGCACTGATCACAGGGTTGCTGAAGGTAAATCCCTGAGCAGTCAACTTCAACCAACCGTCCCGGTCAGTCACATTGGTATACGCGACATTCTCTTGCCCATCGGAACTAGTCACATTGACGGTTCCCGAGATTGGCGCAGAGCCTTTGAATCCGTAGAGACACTTAGCAACGGAGTCTCTCATTATGAAGTAATAGTTTCCCTGAAATACTTTCCCGCTGCTGTCGTAGTGAAGGCCGGCAACCCTGTAGGTCAACTGTGAGTTTTCAAATGTTGGCAAGTTTGCTTGGTAAGTCATCGCATTTGTCACAAGTAAGCCCTGAAAAGAGCTGTTATCAGTCATGCACGGAGCTCCTACCTGCATTTTCCTGAAATCCCAGACTGAGCCGTAACCCTTGGATTTGTTCCCTAAAAGTTCGCTGAGTTGAGAGACAATTTCCGTTCCAAATGAAGTGTTCCAAACGGTGTACCTGGAATATTTCCAGCCATTTCCCGTCGCGTCTGCCTCAGAATAGTCTCTTAATGACTGCTCGCTGGACGGCAAGTGCAAGAAAGAAATGAACTTTTGCGAGGCTGGGTCACCTGCATCGAAACCCGCATACGTAGTTGGAACTAACGTAGGTTTAGCTGATATTTTCAGCACCACGTCATTCTCATTGAGGCTGGTTTGGGAAACATCTGGTTCAAGAACCCGCCCCTGGTACCAACCACCGATTGATTTGTCGATTCTTAAAGAAACTCTGAGTTCTAGATTGGTGGGAAACTGTGCGGCATAACCAACCGAATGTATGTCGTGATAAGCCATGTCATTGACCACCGCTAGGTTGACATGGTCTAGGCCGAATGGATCAGTTCTCTGGTCCACAATCATCTGACTACTCTTGGATGTGTTCTGGGATACTGGGGTTATCGCTACGTTGAAGTCGGATATGGATGGCTTGATTGTGCCCTGGGGATCCCCCACGAAAGTGAAGGCTGGCGCTAAAGAATACGTGTCTGTTCCAGCACTATTTATTGCTCCCGGCAATCGATAGATGTGTGGTCCCGAAGCACTATCGGGAATGCCAGGCGCACCGTGCCAGCCAAAATCCCTAAGCACTTTGGATGTTGGGCTAGATTTCATAAATTCATCGATGAATGCAGCGGTTGGGGACGGATCCGCAGTGAACAGATACTCTGCTGGCCGGAAAGGCTCCTCCCCTAGACGGTAATCTAGAGCCTCCACACAGGGAGAGGCCTTTGTTTTTTCGCAAAAATCAAGCACTCCATTTGCCATAAGAGTGCGAAAGTCTCCCGTAAGACACTGCAAATCCGTTTGGCAAAGATGGGATTGGAAAACCCACTGCCCTGATGATGACTGCGAACTTGAGGAAGCGGAGATAAATGGCAGGCCCGTCACTTGATTCCCGCCGCCGGTAAATACAATTCCCATCCATGCACGGTATGGATCAGGGGGAGGCAATTGACCACCCGGCCAACCAGGATCATCCAAAACAAATTGCCTTTTATCAACCGGAATTGGGTTCCCGTCATCAACTCCATGTGCCGGAGCTGCCGCAAGTGCAAACACAAAATTCAGGACAATGAGCAGGGCGGTTCCCGCTACTTGGCTTTTGGAAATGCGCATTTGTTCCCCCTATGGCGTAAATATCACCACGAGAAGCGCCTGGGAACTACAGGTTTTGGTCCTTATGGGCCAAGATTGCCCGGTCATATATGTCAATGCTCTTCTTGAAGAGCTCGCTCTGGAACATCTCGCCTCGCAGGTCAATGTGCTTGCCGTTGCCGGCCGCTAGGTCGGCGTAGGCCTGCGCAATCGTCTTCGCTAGCTCCGGAACCTCCTGGGTGGGTCCGCTGTTGGCTACGCGCCAGTAAGAGTCGGCCGGCAAGTCGTCGGCAATATTCCAGTCACACAGCACGGCCGGGGTGCCCACCACTCCCGCCTCGTAGACGGTCATTCCCTGGGTCTCAAACCCCACCGATGTCTGAATCAGCGCATCCGCCTGAGCCAGCTGCTTCAGCATCTCCTCGTGGGATACGCGACCCACGATATTGACGCGATCGGCCAGTCCGTTTTGGGTAATGAAGTCGCGAGCCTTGCCCTCGAGCGGGCCGTTGCCAAAGATCTTCACCTTGGCCGGAACATTTGCCTGACGGAAGGCCTGCAGGAACTCCATCATGCGCTTCTCATGGCTGAAGCGGCCACTCCAGGCGAAGGTCACGTCGTGACTTGTTGACTGTGGCACCCTCTTCAAATCCCCAAGAATTCCCTCGAGTGCCGCGTCATCAACGCCGGTAGGCACAACCTCTAGGTGGGCGGCCACCGACATCTCACGGGCCAAGCGGGCAAAGTGGCCGGATGGGGCAATAACGGCCGCGGACCGGCTGCTGATCTGGCGTAGGTACTTCCAGCCGTTGACCGAACCCTGCCACGGGCGGCCGTCAACCCAGCGACCAAAGCTCTCGCTGTGCAGCCAGAACAGGAAGCGCGCGCCAAAGATGCCAACCACCTTGCTGGCACCGATGATCAGGTTGGTGTGCAGGGTGTTCACCAGCGGCAGGTTCTCGCGCACGGCAAAGCCGGCACCAAGCAAGGCGCCCCACCAGTCGGCCTGGACGTGAACCACATCCACATGCTCACCGATGGCCTTGATTTCGTCCACAATCTGGCGATAGGCGGCGGTTAGGCGGGCGTTGGCGTTGTACTCGCGGTTGAGGGTGAGCGGAAAACTTGGGTAGATGATTTGACCCGGCTTTGAGCGCTTACCAAACTTGCTGGCTGGGGCCGCAATGGTCACGCGGTGACCGGCTCGCTCAAGGTATTTCTGCTGCAGCAAGACGCTGGCCTGAACTCCCCCCAGGGACGCAGGATTCTGGTCCAAAAAGATCAGGATGTGCATAGGAGCAACTTTATCGGCACACACTTAACCTGGGCGTTGTTCCAGTTTGCGAACGTTACTTTGTGAAAAATGTGTGAATTTTGAGGGATTTCCCTAATATTTCATTCAAAGCGGTGGATTTGTAGTGCTAACACCGCAAAACTTTGAATATGTTCGAATACGAATACATGGGGGAAGCCCTGCACACGCTACCTAAAAGCGCGCCTATCACGGAGACCGCGCCGAGCGACCTTGGCTTGACCGCTACCGGAGCCCATGGCATCAGCGCCGGTGCCGGAGCTGGAGCCGCCCACGCTGCTGCCGCATTCGGCGGCAAGGCATTTGTCACGCTTGCTGGCACGGCAACTCTGGCTTCCGGTGTTGCCTTTGGCGGAAATGTGGTTGCCCCTGCCCTCGGACACGTTGCTCAGACCGTGCAGGCGGCGGCTGCTGCGGAGCTGGTGCCAGAGGGCGGTTCCATCACCGCTGACGGCACCATCCTTGACGCCACCGGAACCGTGGTTGGTCAGGCGCCTACCGCGGCTCTAGACCCAATCAACCTGGTTGCTTCAGCCTTCCACAGTGCAGTTGCTGCTGTCGCGCCAGATTTGGCGGCTTCTTTATCGCCCAGCCCTAACGCCACCGATGCGCCCCTGACGCTGGCAACTGCCGAGCCAACGGCCAGTCCTTCAGGTTCCGCTTCGGCTGCGGCTGGCGCTAGCCCCACCAAGGATCCAGCCAAAGAGGCGGCAGGTGCCCTGTTGGCGCTGCCGGCTTTAGATTTTGGTAATACCTCAACCGCAACCACCGCTGCCTCGGGAAATGGTGGGGCGGGAGCGGGGGTTCACGGTGCTGCTGGTGCGGCTGCCAGTGCAGCGGCTGGAAGCACTTCCACTGCTACTACTGCTGCAGGAGCCCAATCAGGAACCGGATCTTCTGTCGGGGGCAAGGTTTCGGCTGGGGCATCAGCCGCAGCAGGGCATTCCGCCGGTTCCACCACTAACGCAACTCAAGCCGCTGGAGGTAGCGCAAGCGCTGGCAGTAGTTCAACCCAGCGAGCTTCTAGTGAGAGTGCCAAGCATGCCGCCGAACAGCAGCGTGAGCAGGCTCAGCACGCGGCAGAGCAGCAGCGTGAACACTCAGGCGAGCACGAGGGTGGGGACGACTAACCCACTAAATCCGCAACCGAGTTGAGAATCTCGGTTGGGCGGAACGGATAGCGCTCAATCTCAGCCTGGTCACTGATGCCGGTGAGTACCAGCACGGTGTGCAGGCCGGCTTCAATTCCTGCAATCACATCGGTGTCCATGCGGTCACCAATCATGCCGGTGCTTTCCGAGTGGGCCTTGATCTTGTTCATGGCGCTGCGGAACATCATTGGGTTTGGCTTTCCCACAATGTATGGGTCGCGGCCGGTGGCCTTGGTGATTAGCGCGGCAACGGATCCTGTTGCCGGTAGCACGCCTTCTAGCGATGGGCCGGTTGCGTCTGGGTTGGTGGCGATGAAGCGGGCACCATTCAGGATTAGTCGGATTGCCTTGGTGAGGTTGTCAAAGTTGAAGTTGCGGGTTTCGCCCAGCACCACGTAGTCGGGGTTCTGGTCGGTCATTATGTAACCAATTTCGTGCAGCGCGGTTGTCATGCCGGCTTCGCCAATTACGTATGCGGTGCCGTTTGGCTTTTGCTTCTTGAGGAAGGCGGCTGTGGCTAGGGCCGAAGTCCAGATGCGGTCCTCCGGCACGTTGAGTCCACCGGCTTGGAGGCGTGCGGCTAGGTCGCGAGGCGTGTAGATGCTGTTGTTGGTGAGCACCAAGAATGGGGTCTCGGTGTCAATCCACTTTTGAATCAGCTCAGATGCTCCTGGGATTGCGTGCCCCTCGTGAACGAGGACGCCGTCCATGTCGGTGAGCCATGCGGTGATGTTGCTTCTATCTGCCATAGGAACAAGCCTACCTAGCCAGCACTAAGCCTTCTTCTTGTATCCAGCTGGGCACTTTGGGTTAGCGCCGGAAACTTTCCGAACAACACTGCCTTTCACGCAGAGAATCGCCTTGAGTTTTGAGCCTGGCGAAGTAGTGGGAGTCGGACTGGAGGAAGGTTTAGCGGTTTGAGTTGGCGTAGGAGTTGGAGTCGGCTTGACTTCAGGCGCCTGGGTCAACTTGGCCGAAATGGTTGGATTTGAGAAAGTGAAACCCTGCGCGGTGAGTTTCAACCATCCATCTCGATCGGTGACATTCGTGTATGCGACCTGCTCTGCTCCATCCGAACTGGTCACAGACACAGTTCCAGAAATCGGTGCATCGCGGAAGCCGTAGAGGCAGCGGGCCACCGAGTCGCGCATGATAAATGAATAAGTTCCCTGGAACACGTTCCCAAATGCGTCGAGATGGAGTCCCGCGACTTTATAGGTCAACTGCCCGTCCGAATAGGTTGGCAGTTCAGGCTGGTAGGTCATTGCGTTAGTTGTCAGAACACCTTGCAGGGCTGAGCTGTCAGACATGCATCCATTCGCAATACCGTCTTTGAATCGGTTGAACCGCCATTCGGAGATGTATCCGCCGGCAGTCTGCCCGAGAGCGGAAGTCAAATCTACAAATGCCTCAGTCCCGAGTGAAGAATTCCACGCCCATCCGCCTCGGAGACCATACTGTCCGCTAGCTTGAGCCGCAGCCAGTTCATCATAATAGCCAGTCCGCTTAGCGCCTATCAGCTCCATGAAACTAGCAAACTTTGGATCAAGCGGGTAGAAGTCGGTCTGAGCTACCGGCACCGTAGTAGGCTTCGCCGTGATTACGACATCGTTGTCACCTGCAGCGTCTGCTGCGAAAGTAACGCTTGGGGAGTCAGCCCGCCCCTGCAACCAACCACCTATGTCTCTAGGTAACTTCATCTGAAGACGAATAGTCAAGTCCTTCGGGAATGAGGCCGCATAGCCGACAGAGCTCCTGTCGAGATATGCGATACCGTTTCCATCAAAGTTGGAGTCGAACTCATAACTAGTGCTCATTTGGTTCTTGCCGTTAGGCAGAGTCTCTTCAAAATTAATAACTGACCCGGACTTAGAGTTGTCGACGAAAACCGGCCTAATTGCCGTCTGGAAGTCCGTAAAACGCCCACCTACAACCTTGAGTTTGTTGAAAGTCCCTTCGAAAAAGTAATTGGCACTCAGCAAGTAAGTGTCTGAACCTGCCGCGTTGTCCACTCCCGGGAAGCGATATACCGACGGTCCTGTAGCCGCGGGAGGCAGTCCAGGAATCTCCGATGCACGCCAGCCCATGAAGTCCTGGACGTAAATCGGATTGATTCGCGAATCTCGTTTAAATTTGTCTATTTGCGACACGGTCGGTGCCGGGTTTACGGTGTATACCCTCTCTGCTGTTCTAAAGTCACCAGTTCCAACTTGGAATTCAAGGGATTTCACACACGGCGCTTGATGAAATTCAGAGCAATCTGGAAACTCACCCTGGGCAGTCACAAGACTGAACGGCTCGCGATCAAAACACATAAACGTCTTGTCGCAAAGCACGTTATTTGAAATTCTGCCTAGTATCTGGCTCGAAAATCCCGAATATTCCGCGCCACCGTTAAAGGACATACCAACCCAAACTTTGTTTTCGGAGTTCGGGTTCGGGTTTGATATCGTCCAGGAATGGGGGGATCCTTGGGTGAGCCAAACGGTTTGCTGGTTCTCAGGCGCCACCGGGTTCGCCAGAGGGTCTGCAACCGCAGTGCCTGCCAGCACGGAAACGGACACTAGTGAAATTAACACCGACAAAAGTGGCTTCTTCATAAATCCCCCCATGACCCACTTTTCAATATTAACCAAACACGTGGGTCATAACCCAGGAGTGCATTGCAATAGCCGCAGCAGCCGATGCATTGATACTGCGGGTAGAACCGAACTGGGTGATCTCCAAGACTGCTTCAGATGCGGCAATGGCGGCATCGGAGAGGCCGGGGCCTTCCTGTCCGAATAGCAGCACGCACTCTTCAGGCAGGGTGTAGCGCTCAATTTGTTGACAGCCAGGAACGTTGTCAATAGCGATGATAGGCAGACTCTCGCTGGATGCCCAGGCCACGAAATCCTCAACCGTTGGATGGTGTCGTACGTGCTGGTAGCGGTCGGTGACCATGGCGCCGCGACGGTTCCAGCGCTTGTTGCCTATGATATGAACCTCTGCCGCCAGGAAGGCATTGGCAGTGCGAACAATGGAGCCAATGTTTAGGTCGTGCTGCCAGTTTTCGATGGCGACGTGAAACTTGTGGCGCTTGAGGTCGAGGTCGGCGACAATCGCCTCCATCTTCCAATAACGATACTTATCCAGCACATTACGGGAGTCGCCGCCGGTCAAAAGCTCTGGATCAAGCACAGGGTCAAGGTTGCCGTCGGCACCGAGCGGCCACTCCCCCTGCCACGGCCCAACGCCCCAAGTGGTGAGCTCGGGTGATGGGTTTTCGGCGTTAGTCACCGGTTAAGCCTAGACGCGAACCTATGCCTTCGTCCTGTAGCCACCAGGGCATTTGGGGAGAAAGCCTGTGACCTTTTTAATAGTCTTGCCCCTCACGCAGGTGATTGTTATTTTCTTGGGTGGCGTTGGGGTAATCGTGGCCGCTGCGTCTGGAGATTGAGTTGGCTGGGCCGTGAGTGACGGACTGGCTGTCGGTAACGGCTCCGACGCGGGCTGTTGAGTTGGAAGAATTACTTTTACCGTCTTGTTGCTGAAGGTGAATCCTTCAGCGGCAAGCGACAAAATCCCATTTGACTCTTTGACAGTCTGTGTCGACACAACTTCCTGCGAGTCTGTATCGATTACTGACACAGTGGCAGAAATTGGGAGGCTCCCCAGATCGTTCATGCACCGAACGAAGTCTGCGTTCAAAGTTACTTCGTACCGACCTTTGGCCAAGGTGTGTCCGTCGGCCATGTAGTGGGTGCCTGAAACTGGAAAGTTAACCTCCGAGTTAGCAAAAGACGGCGGATTGAAGTCGTAAAACATAGAGTTTGTAGTCCCCCAACCGAGGAGCTGTGGCACCGGATTAACGCAGCGCGAATATGAGGTCTGTTGCGGATTCATAAGGTAAATCCTCCAGGCAGAATTTACCCCCATTGCCGCGTCATTCGAAACCTTTTTTGCATAGTCGACCTGGGGTTTGTTGACATTTTGCCACCCGCCGTCAAAGTCCGGGATGCTTCCAACTCCTGTGACAGTAGTCCCATCTGGAAGTACAGTTCCCAAAGGTGCAATGACACCAAGCCTAGGAACTATCTCGGCCTTGCCTGAAATGGTCAGGAGCCTTGTGCGATCAGAGCTAGGAGGCGACTGGGAAATGTTGGCATCGAGTAGGCGTCCCATATAGAACCCACCTAGGGTATCCGGAACCTTGATTGTCAAAGTCATGACTGACTCAGGTTCGAAGTCCATTTGCATGTAGCACGAAGTAGCTGAAATAACTAGACAGTCATTACTGCGCTGCTGTATTCGGTCAACACGTGCGACACCCGCCTCCAACTTATCCACGCTCGTGACTCCGTTTGCCCAGTGAAAGCCACTGTACGCACTCACGGCAAAGTACTGTTGCTGACCCTGGCTATCCGAATAAGACCAAATACTTGGAGTTCCACCTAGGAAATTGCCTTGGGGCAACTCCAAATTTATTGTTGTATCCAACTGGGAATCAACAAATTTCAGGTCACGCAGGATGCCTCCGGAGTCTTTTACCGATAGCCCCTCAACACAAAACAGCACATGTTCCGGTGAACATGTTGGGTAACTTATGAATCCATGCCCCACAGGTGCATCACGAACAGAACAGGTTTCCTTCTGGCACGCATCGTTGTTTGGTCGGAAAAAAGACGGGAAGGAGAAATAGTCGTCGAACATGTATCCGCCCATGTTTGAGCCAGGAGTGAAATGCCAACTGCCGTAAGCATTCGCCTGACTAGTCACACCAAAGAGACCAGTAAACAGTGTTAAGCAGATTGCGGCAGTAATAACTTTCTTTAACATTGGGATGATCCCTTGCGTGGATGGCGGAAATCTAAGCTGACGAGAAAGGGCGGAGCCTTGCGACTCCGCCCCATCGGTGGTTTGTTAGGCCTTCTTCTTGTAACCGCTAGGGCACTTAGGGTTTACCGCTGTGACCTTCTTGGTGACCTTGCCCTTCACACAGGTGATGGAGGCCTTCTTCGATACAGAACCAGCCGAGTTGCTTGAGCCGGTAGATGAACTGCTCGAGCTCGAGCCAGTGCTTGGCTTGTACTTAGGGTTCATGGCGATCTTGAAAGTTGGCTTCGAGTACTGGTAGCCGGTGCTCGAGATCAGGATGAAGCCGTTCTTCACAGCGATGCTCTTGACGGTGTTTACGTCGCCGCCGTTGGTGGCGTCGCTGGTCATGCTCACGGTCAGCGCGGTAGCTGCATCGTTGGGGTTAGTGAGACCCCAGAGCAGTTTGGCGTCAGCCACAGGAATCTTGGCCTGGTAGGCACCCTGGTTGATAGTGGTGCCGTCCTCAGCAAAGTGAGGGGCAGCAGCAACCCAGGTTAGGGTCTTGTTGGCCTCATCCCAGGTTGGGGTGGAGGCCGAGCAAATGCCGTTGGTCTCAACCATCATGTCGCCGGAGACGCCGTCAATTCCAAAGCCGGAGACGTCGTCGTTCACGGCAGCAACAAATACACCGATGCCGTTGTAGGTGTAGCCGGCTACGCCCTTCTCACCGGTGCAGTCGGCAGTTGCCTTGGCCATTGCCAGCGGGATCGCCTGAGCCTGAATGGTGATGGTGTTGGCGTTGCCGCTACCTGCGTGATCAACCGAAACGCCGTTGGCAAATGCCATAGTGACACCGGCCTGGAAGTTCTGTATGCGCAGCTTGACCTTGACGATGTCATCGAGGCTGAGGTTGGCAGGGTTCTTGGTGCCCTTCTTCAGCGCGAAGTTGGTCTTGTAGGTTGTGGCGTCAATCTTGCCCGGCTTCACCTGAACGTACAGGTGGTTGGAGAAGCTGTTTACAGCCTTGGCGTCGATGACCAGACCCGCGTAACCGAGAGTGCTGTGACCATCCTCAACCCAGGTTGGGTAGGTCCAAACTCCGGCGGCAACATCGCCAACATCGGTGGTGTCAACGTATGGGTCAACTGTTGGCACGTGGACGTCTGCGGTGCGAACGTCGGCGCTGCGGGTGTCGCCCGAAGCGGCGGCGGTAGGAGTTGGGGTTGGAACAACTGGTGCAACGCCGTATGCCTGGTAGGTAAGAGTCTGAGCAGTAGTGCCAGGAGTCTGCAGGGTGACCGACTCAACACAGTAGTCAGTTCGAGTTGCAGAACAGGCTGGGAAGCTGGTCTTTGGAACGGTGAGTGCATCGGCCGCGGTAGCTGCCTTGACGCTGGTTAGGCTCGCGGCAATCAGAATGACCGCGAAAATTGCGCTTTTGAATCGCATGTTTCCCCCTAGGAACTTGTGCCTTCAGTCTATGTGTTGCACGGACACTTTGAAAATATCCGCCACTGCATTGACCGGTCAAGGCAACTAAACTGACTGAAACAGGGGGATTTTGTGTTTCGCAAATTTGTCGTTTTTACCGCAGTTTTGGGATTGATTATTGGTGGGGCTTCCGCAGTTCAAGCCACCGATGCCGCACCCGGCGATGCCTATCAGGGCGAGAACTCTGCTGTGGACTCAAACAGCCAAGTCTTGGCGACAATCAGCGATGTTGTTGGCCAGGATTGGACTGGGCTGATGCGACAGATTCCGTTGGACCAACAAGGACCCAGCCGAGAGGGGTGGGCGAACTGCAGCGGGCTTGACGACCCATCATGCGATTTCCGAAACGAGCCTTCCGGCGTTTACCAAGGTCAAGTTGTTCTGCAGCCATGCACCCAGACCGAATCCAGTTACTGCGTTGAGTCACTAGAGCTGGCAGCCCCCGGCGGAGATTTCCAGCCGGCCACATTCATTCGCAAGGCAAAGCAAAAGGTCTGGACTATGGACAGTCGAGTGAACTTCCCAGGCGGTGGTGGCGCTCTCCTTTACGAAGCACCGAATGCCCCCACTGCTGGTGGATTCAAGACATACGCTCTTGACGTATCCCTAAAAGCAAGCTGGGAGGGGTCCTTGGGTCACTTCAACCTTCATGACATCACAGCCCAGGTCCTGCCTTACCGCGGCTATGAGAACGCCGGCATCCGTGGCATAGCTGGATGGGGCGACGAAGCAGGCACTGTTTGCTCCTGGAAGGAACCCGGCTACTGCGGTGTTGCCCAGGACTGGGTGGAGGGCACAAAGGTTCGCCTGAAATTCAAGATGCCGTCGGATATTGCTGGCTGGTTCAAAGGTCGAATTCAAAAACCCGAAATTCAAATCAATCCAGTGGATGCAAAGACAAACGAAGTAACAGTTGCGGCAGAACCAGTTGGCGTGGCTCAACTCGCGGTGGTAAGCCCAGCATCGGAGAAGGATGCGCTCCTAAACACTGGGTGGGACATGGGCTGGTGGGGCGGGCCGGGTTTCGTTGAAGTGGGTATGAGGGCAAGCGACCGGGACGTGGCAAAGTTCATTAATCGCTATCGCAAGCAGCTGGGTGACTCCTCGAGTGGTACCACAACTATGTGGAACTTCTCGACGGTGAATTCTGGAGGCGGCAGTGACTGCCTCCAAAGCACAAACAAGTTATTGGGTGTGGTGACTACCAATGCGATGGGATATGACGGAAGCGCTCCTTCGTTTGAGGACCAGACTCTGACGTACCACGTTTCGGGCATGCACTACCTAGCCGATGGAAAGACGCTAACCGAAGGCACTTATGACCTAGTCATGCGTTCAGATGTGGCTCGTTGTCTTTACGGCTTCACTAGTGCACCGATTTCGGCGACTGTCTCGGTGGTTGATGATTCAGGTCAGGCCAAAACTGCCGTGACGATGGTTAATGAGAAAGATGGCTGGCTGAAAATGGCGGCCTATGGTTTCACCTTCTCAAACCCAATCCTGAACGTGAAGATCAGCCAGGAAAAGGTAGTGGAGCCAGTGGTTTCTGGCGGCACTTCGGCCGGCTCCGAAAGCACCAATACTGGCAAAGTTGTTGCTAAGAAAACCACCATCACCTGCGTAAAGGGCAAGATCGCCAAGAAGGTGACGGCTGTAAAGCCGAAGTGCCCGGCTGGATATAAGAAGAAGGGGTAGCGTCTGACATGAAGAGGATTCGGAAAGGTGCAATCGTCCTGCTAGTTTCCGTCTTTGGCGTATTTGGTAGTGCAACGGCTCATGCGGATGGCGTCTCGCCAATATCGGCCGAAAATCGGCAGGTCATCACTAGCTATGACAACAACAGCGGTCCTTACGCATGGGACCCGTTCCCGAGAATATTTGACGCAATGACCTCGGGGCAAGTCTTCGGCATGAACTTTAATGGCGGCATCGACTTCAAAGGCTTCGGCGCGATGATCGGCTCACATACAACTACTCAGCCCCTCAAGACATACATTTGCGATAGCACCTTCGTTTCTTGCCTAAATCACGATGATATCGGCTGGGTAACAGCAGATGGGCTTATGCCTCTGTGCTCCGCATCCCATGCTGCACCTTGCATTGAGGGCTTGGAATATAGGGTCAAGGGTGGTTCATGGCAAGAGGCGACAGTCGCTGAACAAGTAGATCTAACACCACATGCTGAACAGTTGGCTAGAAGTAACGTCGGACCTTTAACTGCCGTGGTCAATCAGACCAAAATTGGTTGGCCAGCTGGACTTGGCTATGATTTGCCCGCAAGTGCGTCCGGGCCTATTATTTTCACCGCTTCTGGATTGAAGAACAAGGGGGGCACTGATACCTACGCTCTAACGCCTTCGTATTTCTTTGACTCTTCACCTGATGAGTTCAAAAAGAACACAGGGCATGTAAGTGATTTCCTAATGAACTTGCGGCCTGTGGTAATAGACCCAACTGTGAAGACTGGATTTGTCAACGGAGAGGTAGATGTTCCCGGATATCACGGGATTACTTCCTGGGGTTTGCAGGCCCAAGATGGAATTGTTTATTCTTCCCCTCAAGAGACTGGCTGGGCCGCAGGTTTTTCCGAAGGTAGCGAATTCAAACTTTCCTTTAGAATGCCGGCAACCTTGGGTGGTTGGTACCAGGGCAGATTGAGTAACCCAGATATTGCCCAATCTTCTATCGATGAGAAAACCAATCGCATAGTCTTGTCTGCTGCCCCAGCTGAAATCCCAACTATTGTTGCCGTGCGCAGCTATCAGGACCTAGTAAGTTCAGGGTCAATCAAGACGCTTGAGAACAGTTGGTACGCGGATGGCATTCCAGCAGCCAAAGCCGCAGCCGCGGAAAATAGGAAATACATTTTCGCCAACACCTGGAATCCATACCTGGGCGTAGACTTCCTAACTGCTTTAGCCGGAGATCAAAAGTCGGCCACAGGTGTGTCTACGGTCTGGACTGTGCGGAGCCTCTTCTCACCGACGCCTTGCATGGACGGAACGAGAGGCGCTCAAGGCTTGTTGGCTACCAATGCGACGGTTTACAACGCCGGATTGCCCCAATTCACAAACAACGAGCTCAGCTATCAGGTTGGCGGAGCCCACTATAAAGCCAATGGAGATTTGTTCCAAGGTGAGTATTACTTCATCATGAAGGATGAAGTTGCAAAATGCGTATACGGTTTCACCGGTAAAGCTCCAATCTCGGGAACCGTGTCGGTTACAAGCACGGACGGGAATGAGCAGGTCGCGTACACGAATGTCACCGACCGTGGCGGTTGGCTAAAACTCACGGCTCAGGGCTTTACTTTCAGCAATCCTAAAATCACTGCAAAACTAGTCCAGGAACCTGAGCCAACGCCAGTTGTTACGCCTTCACCAACGGCTTCACCAACCGCAGCCCCAGAACCCAACCCGACATTAGCACCAACACCAAGTGCTTCGCTGCCTACAAATGGAAGTTGGAAACCAGACCCCCCAAAAAAGACCACCATCACATGCGTGAAAGGCAAACTCATCAAAAAGGTGACGGCATTCAATCCAAAGTGCCCGGCTGGCTACAAGATCAAGTTGACCGGTAAGGCGAACGCCTAGACACGCATAAAAAGTTAGTTCCACAACCAAACGGTTGTGGAACTAACTTTTAGTCTTTTTTATCCCGCGACAACCCACAGGTTGTCCAAGGCGGCGGCCGCCAAACCCCTAGTTAGCCGGCGCAGTCACCTTAGGCTGTGGCAGACCAACCGAAACCGCATCAAGCGATTCCGCACGAAGCAGCTCAGGCAGCGGCGCAAGCGCGGTTAGCAGACCCTGTGCATCCTGGCGGAGCAGATAGCGGGCAACCGCGTGCACATTCTTAGACGCGGCACCACACAGAGATACATTCACCGGATAGACCGCACCGTAAGGAGCCGGAGCTACGTCGGAACCCTGCGGAGGGATTGGCTTGGCCGCGTAGTCCATGGCAACCGAAACCACGCTGGCGCCAGCCACCGATGCCTTCGAATACTTGAGCTGAGTTCCGGCAGAGCCAATTCCCTGCACATCTGGAACGGCGCTCACTGCAACACCCGACGCAGCATCCACGCCACCGGTGAGAATACCCGCAGCCAGCGGAATGGTCATTGCAGTGACGCCATAGACCGAGAACACGTCATAAGGCAGCAGGGCAACCGAGCCATCGGCCAAAGTGCCGAGGTCTGCCACCGTCAGCCCAGCCTTGGCCTTCAGCAGTGGCGCACTGAACGCCTTGCCGGTGAGCTGCTTGTACCAGGCGCCAAACGAAGCAAGAGCCAGCTTGTCGGTGGTGCCAAAAACCGAGATTGGCCCAGAACCAATGGCTACTCCACCGTTGTCCTTGGTGATGCGTGCGTCATCCCAAGTCTTGATGCTGCCGTCAAAGATTCCAGCAACGGTGGTCGGGCTAAAAGTAGCACCAGAAGCGGTGCTCAGAGTTGCGGCAATAACGCCGGCGTTCAGGGCGTACGGAGTGGTCACCGATGGCTTGCAGTCGGCTGCGGCAGGGGCATCGGTGCCAATGTAAAGGTCAGCTGGAGTGCCCGCTCCAACCAGGTTGAAGCTCATGCCGGCACAGTTGCCACTCATGGCCGAGGAAACGTTTGGGAGGTCGCCCGCCACGGTCTCAGGGGCCTGCAGGTTGGCGGTGCCGTCAATGCAGGTGTAAGTCTGCTCCAGGAGCGCGGCCTTCACCTCAGGGGGCATAGGTGGGGTGCAGGCGGTGAGAGCCACCGATGCAACGCCGACGATTGCAACCAGACGGGCGATCTTTGCAAACATGTTTTCCTCTGAGAGTTGAAGCGGGCAGAGCGGGTGAAGCCAGTGAAACTTTGGAACTTAACCAGTAAAACAGGGGTGGGGCGCAATCACTTGCACTCCACCCCTGCCTACTAAGGGTTTACTACTTGATCAGTAGTGCCAGGGCCTTTGCCTTGGTGGCCTGGCCACCGGCAAGAGCAACATAGCCAAGCTTGGCTGCGTTAGCTGGAACACAGGTGTTAAGGGTGTACTGGATGAATGCACGGGTGGCAGCGCCGTTCTTGGCAGCAGCACCGGTGTTTACAACCGCGTAGGTGATGAGCGAAGCGTTGTAGCCACCTGGAACTGGCTTAGCCCAGTCGATGGTTACGAAGCCGTTAGCACCAACAGGCTGGTTTGCAAGGAACTTGGCAGCGGCAGCAGCCGAAGGCAGTACGAACTGACCCGAAGCGTTCTTTACGGCTGCAACCTTGAGGCCACCCGAAACGGCGTCCTTCAGGTCTACGTAGCCGATGGAACCAACGGTGCTCTTCAGGCTCTGTACAACACCCGACGAGCTAGCGTTACCGGTACCTGCAGGAGTGGTGCTCTTGGTTGCGTTGGTCCAGGTCTGGTCGCCAACCCAGCCAGCAACCTTGTTCTTGGCAAGGTAGCCAGAGAAGTTACCGTTGGTACCCGACTTGTCGCTGCGGTACTCAGGGGTGATTGCGGTTGCAGGAAGCTTTGCGCCTGGGTTCAGGGCTGCAATAGCTGGGTCGTTCCAGGTCTTGATCTTGCCAAGGAAGATGTCACCGATGGTGGTTGCATCCAGGCGCAGGCTTGGAACAGCAGCCAGGTTGTAGGCGATGGCTACTGGGCCACCAACGATTGGGATGTAGCGGAAGTCGCTAGCGGCAGGCTGCTTCTCGGTTGCGCCGAAAGCACCGTCAGTGCCAGCGAAGTCGAAGGTGCCAGCCATGTAGTTGGTGCGGCCGGTGCCCGACGAGCTACCGGTGTAGGTAACCTTTGCATCGGTGTAGTTGGCGGCACAGGTGGTGAACATACCAGCGCTGAACGAAGAACCACCAGCGGTGATGGTTGGGGTGTCAGCGTGTGCAGGTGCGGCGATGAGGGCCGACGCTGCGATTGCAACTGCGGCGATGATGCCAGCGGTCTTGCGCATTGGGTTTCTCCTTGTATTAGGTTTTTGGACCTACGAATAGGTGCAATCTAAGTGTCAGTTTGCAAAGTTAACGGCGGATACCCAAGTTGGTGACCAAAAGGTGAACAAGCCGTTAACGCGCAGGCCGGACTTAAGGCAAGCGCCACGATCTAGCCGAAGTGGCCGTTCACGTAGTCGTTGGTGCGTGGGTCAATCGGCTGGTTGAATACCTGCTCAGTTGGGCCAAACTCAACAACGCGGCCTGGGTTGCCGTCTTCCGCCAGGAAGAATGCAGTCTGGTCACTGATGCGCTGAGCCTGCTGCATGTTGTGGGTAACGATGACGATGGTCATGGTTGGCGAGAGCTCCATGATGGTCTCTTCAACACGACGAGTCGAACCTGGGTCAAGAGCTGAGCAAGGCTCGTCCATGAGCAGAACCTCTGGGTTCATTGCCAGCGAGCGAGCGATGCAGAGACGCTGCTGCTGACCACCGGAGAGGCTGAGGGCTGGGTCGTTCAGACGGTCCTTAACCTCGGTCCAGATCGAAGCGCGACGAAGCGAAGTCTCCACCAGCTCCTCGGCATCCTTGGCCTTGCGACCCGAAAGGCGCAGACCGGAGAGAACGTTCTCCTTGATGCTCATGGTTGGGAATGGGTTTGGCTTCTGGAAAACCATGCCGATGTTGAGGCGAACCTGGGTTGGGTCCATCTCTGGTGCGTAGATGTCCTTGTTGTCCAGCAGGATCTCACCAGCGAAGCCGGCGGAAGGGATCAGCTCGTGCATGCGGTTGAGGGTGCGGAGGAAGGTGCTCTTACCGCAGCCCGAAGGGCCGATGAGAGCGGTCACCTGGTTGGCAGGGAAGGTCAGGTTGACGTCGCGCAGCACGTGACGCTCGCCAAACCAGACGTTTACGTCCTTGGCGCGCAGGTGTGGAGTCTCTACGGTCATCTTGGTTACTTTCTCTTGTCCGAAGCGGCCTTGGCCACCGCAGGCTTCTTGGCCTTCTTGGAGCTGCCGCTAACGATGCGGGCAGCGGTGAACAGAACTGCAACCAGCAGCAGCACCATCAGTGCCGCACCCCAGGCTCGCTGAACCGAGGTGTCGTACACGTAGCGCACGTACTGGAAAATGTAGGTTGGCAGGGCTGCCATCGGCTGGCTCATGTCAACGTTGGTGCCGTTGGCGTTGTTCACGGTGAGGATCAGCGGAGCGGTTTCACCGATAACGCGGGCGATACCCAGAATCATGGCGGTGATCAGACCCGACTTTGCGGCCGGCAGGGTTACCTGCAGGAACGCGCGGTAGGCCGGAGCACCAAGCGCCAGTGCACCGTTACGAAGCTCCTGAGGCACCAGACGCAGCGCCTCTTCGGCAACACGAGCAACGGTAGGAAGCATCAGTGGCAGCAGCGCCAGCGAACCAAGCCAGCCGCCGTAGCCAATGTGGAGTCCAACAATCAGAGCCGAGTAGATGAACAGACCAGCAACCACCGATGGCAGACCCGACATGGCCTGAACCAGGGTGCGAACGGTGTTGCGCATCGGGGAGCGAGTCTCGGTTAGGTACACGGCAACCAGCAGACCCAGTGGAACGGTGAGCAGGGTGGTGAGACCAACAATCATGATGGTTCCCAGAATGGCCGCACCAACGCCACCAAACTCCAGCGAAGTGGTTGGGGTGATGTAGGTGTTGTTTTGGCTCACGAACTGCCAGCTCATGGCGTGCAGACCCTGCACCACCACGCTCCAGATCACGCTAACCAGCAGCACGCCCACGAAGGCACTGAAGAAGATGGTGAAGAGCACCAGCATTGCGTCTGCCTGGCCCTTTTTGCCGTAAATGTTGCGGCCAACCCACACCGATGCAAAGATCTGCAGTGGCAGGAACACCAGAATCAGACCGATTGCTGGGTCAAGGTTCAAACCCAGGGTGATGGCGGCAGCGGCCAGCATTGGCGCCACCGATGCCAGCACCACCTTGGCGGTGCGGCGAGGGTTCTTGGCCTGCCAAGGTGCGGTTGCCGGGCGGGCTAGGCCTGGGCGGTTGCCCGGGTCCATTGATACGCGTACATCAGTCATTTAGCGCCTCCATGGCTGGGCCAGGTTGACAATCCAAGCGGCAATCCAGTTAACCAGCAGGGTGATGATGAACAGCACCAGACCGGCCGCCATAAGGCCACCAATCTCTTCGGTGGTTGCTTCACCAAACTTGGAAAGAATCACCGATGCAATGGAGCCACCGCGGTTCTCGAGAACGTCTGCCCAGTTGATGTCGAACGACAGGTTCAGCACGTAGTAGATTGCCACGGTCTCACCGAGGGCGCGACCCATACCAAGCAGAACACCACCGACGATACCGCCGGATGCGGTTGGCAGGATTACACGGAAGAACGAGGTTGCCTTGCTACCGCCGAGGGCGAGCGAGGCGTTGATGATGTCGCGGTCCATCTGAGAGAAGATTTCACGAGCAACCGAGGTGATGATTGGCACGATCATTACCGCCACGATCCAGCCGGCGATGAACGGGGTTCCCACGAAGTTCTTGGTGGAGCTTGCGAAGACTGGGAACCAGCCAAGGCCCTTGTTGAGGAGCTCTGCCCAGTGGGCTGCGGTTGGGGTGAATACTGCCAGGCCCCAGAGTCCGATCACGATGGATGGGATGGCTGCCAGGAGGTCAACGATAACGGTGGCCACCTTGGCGATGCGCTTGGATGCCATGAACTCGATGAAGTAGGCGGTGGCGATGCTCATAGGCACCGCGAGTAGAACACCGCAGAGTGCGATGAGGATGGAACCCCAGAGCATTGGGCCGATCTGGAGGATTGGTGGGTTGACCGAGCCGTTCCAGACGCTGCCGGTGACAAAGCTGATGCCCTGCTGCGCGAAGGTTGGTACCGAGCGCATGAGCAGGAAGACGAGGATGAGGCCAACCAGCACGATGGCGCCGTAGGCGGCGGCTCGGGCCAGCCCGTAGAAGACGCGGTCGGCTACGCTGTGCGGCTTGGTGGCCAGCTTGCGCTTTTCGGGCACACCGATGGGAGCTTCACTCATACTCTCAATCTTTTAGGGACTAGTTGAATTACCGCTGTTTCAAAAGTTAACGGAAGGTGAATTGCGGTGTGCGATCGCGCGCCGATCCGGGTAAGGGGAAAGCCCCCAGGTCTTGCGACCTGGGGGCTTCCGGAGTGTTATCTCCTAGTAACTAAAGTTACTTGGCGATCTTGTAGGACTGGCTGTCCAGGGTAACTCCGCCAACCTTGACGGATACCTTGTGGGTACCCTTCTTCAGGTTGAACGAGAAGCTGTCAGCAGCGTTGCTCGAAGCGGTGAAGCTCTTGATTGCAACGCCATCGCGAACGATGACAACCTTCTTGTTTGCAGCGAAGGACCAGTCAACAGTTACACGCTTCTTGTTCAGGGTGATGTTGGCGTCAGTTGCACCAGCAGTTACCTGAGCAGCGTCGGACTGTGCCGAGCCAGAGTTAGCTACTACCGAAGCAGCGCCGTTGTCGCCAGCACCGATGACGAGCTTCAGGACTACCTGTCCGTTGTCGTCGGTGGTGCCACCAGCGATGGCCAGGTAGCCAACACCGGTGCTAGTAGCGGAAACAACTGCACCCGATACTGGGTTGCCGTCGGCGTCAGTTGCGGTAGCAACAACGTCAACAACAGTTCCAGCCTGAGCGGTTGCAGGTACCTCAAGGGCGATTGCTGCAACGCTGTCGGTAGCGGTTGGGATTGCGTCCGGAGCAACAACCTGAACACCAGTGGCGTCCGAGGTGCTTGCAACGTTGCCAGCAGGGGTGCTGGTAGCAGTTACGTAAGCCCAGCCAAGCTCGTTCTCGTTAGCGTAAAGCTTCAGAGTTGCTTGACCATTGCTGTCGGTGGTGCCCGAGGACACGGTGAGGTAGCCAACACCAGTGCTGGTAGCCGATACCGACTTGCCCGACAGAGCGTTACCTGCTGGGTCAGTTACGGTTACGACTACGTCGGCGTTCTGACCTGCGGTGATGGTGTCTGGAAGGGTAACGGTTACGGTCGCCTTAGCCCAGTCAACGCGAACGGTGCCAGTGTAAAGACGGGCGTCGTTCGAGTAGGTGTAGGTGTAGGTAGTCGAACCAGCGGTGGTGCGTGCGTTGTTGGTGATGTTCAGGTAACCCTTTGCATCCAGCGCAGTGAAGTAGCTGCCGTCGTCGCCGCGAGCAGTCAGGCTAGCAGCGGTGAGCTGGTTGCCGAATACGTCGCGAGCAGAGAAGGTAACCAGACCCTCGTTGCCGACGAGGGCAACGTAGCTTGGCGATGCAGATACAACCGAAACGCCGGCGTACTGTCCAGGTGCGTCAACAGTCCAAGTGGTGGTCTGTGCGGCTGCGCTACCAATGGTGGCAGTTACCGAAGCAGTACCCGAGGTGTTGCTACGAACAGTTGCAGTGAAGTAACCGTCTACGTCAGCGGTAACAGTGGTGGTGCCAGCGTCGAAGCCGTCAGCGCTGTTCACGAAGAACAGGTTTGCACCAGTCAGGGTTACAACTGCGTAAGGTACGCCGCGGTCACCGGTGATTACAACGCGACCCATGACGCTCTGAGCAACCGCGGTCAGTGCCGACGCAGTTGCGCCTGCCAGTGCCTTGGTGTCAACCGATACTCGGGCAGCCGCGGTGCGGATACCAAGAGTTTCGGTGCTTCCCTGGATCTTGATGTAGCCAGCAACGAGGTCTGCGGCTGCACGGGTAACAATCAGAGCGGTCTTCGAAGCGATAACGCTGTCGTAGCTTCCGTCTGCAAGTACCTTGCGAGCCTGAACGGTGTAGCGGCTGCTTCCAGTGACGGTTCCATCAACGGTGATCGCAACAGTAGCTGCGCCGTTAGTGAATGCCGAGAAGGACTCGCTGGCCGAAGTTCCAGGACCGTCGTAGTACTTCACCTGTGCAACATAGTTACCGGTGGTAACGAGCTGACCGAACTGGTCCTTCAGGGTTGCAGCTACCGAAGCTGCCTTACCGAGAACGACAGCCTGGCTAGCTGGGGTGATTGCAAGTGCCGAAGCAGTAGCGTCAGTCTGCTGAACAGTCAGGTTTACAGTTCCCAGGTTGGCCGAGGTGGCGGTAAAGATGATGTTGGTAGCAGCTGGGTCGTTTGCCTTCATGCCCTCAACGGTTACGTTCAGAAGAGCGTTTCCGTTCGAGTCAGAAGTTACGGTCCAGGTAGCTGCACGGAAGTCAGCGCTGGTGCTGTAAGTTGCGCTGGCAACGCCAGTACCGCTTACGGTTACACGGATAGTTCCGGTGACCCACTGAGCCGACGAAGAGTCAACGCCGAACTTCACAGCCTGACCAGCCAGAGCACCAGCATCACCGCGAACGGTGGCGCTGATCTGGAATGCCGAGCTGGTGCGAACCGATGCGCTGTTATTGACGTCCTTGAGAGCAGCGTTAGCTCCCTTTACGGTGTCAATCGCGATGCTGGTTGCGTTGTTGTTTACCAGACCAGTGGTGGTCGAAACTGCCGAACCAATCTTGGTGTCAAGCCAGTAAGCCTGAGCAGTGAAGATTGCTCCCGAGTGCCATACGTTGATGTCAGCGGCAGAAACAGTGACACCCATAACGGTGGCAGGGTTGCCATCGCCGGCGTAGAAACGTGCGTCTCCCGAAACAAATACGCTTGCGCCACGTGCGGTGGTGCTTGCACTGCGTGCATCGTAAGTGCCTGAGCGAAGGTCGATCGAGATTGCAGCAGCGGCAACAGCGTTACCGGTGGCACCAACCGAGGCGAGCTTCATCTGGTCGTTGTTTACGTTAGTCAGCTCGGTACGAACATCAAGGCTCTTACGAGCGTCGTTGGTGTAGGTAGGAGACTTGACGAACGAAGTGACAGCGGTCAGGTCAGCTGCACCCAAGAAGGTTACAGTCTGGGTGGCCGAGTATTCACCAGTGTCAACAACGCCGTTGTCGTTGGCATCAAGCCAAGCGGTAACAACGAAGTGCTTAGTGGTTGCCGAAGTGCTACGCACCTCAATGGTCTGGTTGTTCGCGCTGTTGCGAACTTCCTGGGTGAAGATAACGCGTGCGTCAGAGGTTGCAAGAACCTTCTGGCTACGGCCATCTACGGTAACAATGGCGGCACCTGCGTCGCTACTTGCGACGGAGTATGCCAGCATGTTCCAGCTGGAGCTCGGGATGTCCGAGCTCGCGGTCTCGACGAGTTGGAACGGAGTTCCAGTCGGGACGCTCATTACCTGGCTGGTGGAGTTCGCAGCCAAGGTAATGCCAGCAGCAGCGTGCGCAGGGGCAGTTGCGAACAGCGAAGCTGCAATCGCGACTAGTGCGCCCCACGCAAGTCCCTTACGGGAAATGTTGTTGGACATTACTTTCCTTATCTTTTTCTTGGTTTTCTGTCCCCCGTCGGGGGCAGTTGCCAGCACATCAGGCCTCCAACCAAGCAGGGGGTCCAATATGCTTGCAATCTTATTAACGCCTACAAACAGTCGTTGTTACGGTAGGCGTGAAACTTTTTGTAGAAAAGTCGAAATGAATTAATTGATTCCGACTGTGAGAACAGCGGTCTGCATGCCGTTGAGAATCTGGCTTTGAGCGAACTCAAGGCGCACCGTTGCCCCCTGCAGTGCCGTATTACTCCATACTACCTGCTGGGCATCGATCAAGTCACTAAGAGTTCCCGTGACCACCAGCTTGTCTCCAACCTTGGTGACTGCAGGGTTCAATACATATGCGTTGAAGTCATAACCGTCAACCGTGAGGTTGAACTGGAAGTTCTGAACCCCAAACTTCGGGCTGTATGTGAACGAAGCCGCGCAACCGCGAGTCTCACAAGAAACCAGGAAGTTCTTAGGGCCGCCAACTGATGCAGTCTGGAGGCTGCCTGGCACAACCGCAACCTGTTGTGGAATGCCCTGGTTGAGGGAAGCGCGAAGTGCCGCCTCGTTTACCTCAACACCATCATTGGTGGCAGCCAAGGATGATAGATCGAAGTTTTCGGCGACGGCGGTGAAATTAGTGGTTGCCGCTGCCGGAGCCGCAACAACTGGAGAAACAGCAGCAGGCTTTGGAGTAGAGGGCGCTGGCTTAGCCGGCTGCTGAGCCACAACAGTAGGAGCGGCGTCAGATCCGTGGCCGGTAAAGGTGAAGTATGAGCCAACTGCCAAAACGAGAATGAAGAGCGAAACCAGCGCTCGGGTGCTCTGCTCTCGAAGCTCGGAACTGGCCTTGCGAGCTGCAACGGAGAGAATGGCCCCGGCAGACATACCTGCGGTGTCAACATCACCAATAAGTGCAACCTTGAAAGCGGCGCGGGCGCGGAACAGGAGCTGGCGGGTGGCGTTTTCGCTTAGGTCAACCTGGGCGGCAACCTCAGAGATGCTCTTCTCTTCATACATGGTGGCAAGCAGCACCTCGCGGTGACGAGGGTTTAGCTTGCTCAATGCAAGGCGAACTACCGCCGCGTCGTCTGCTGCCTCGAGCGCGGCACTGTGCTCTGGAAGGTTCGCGGCCATCTCGTGGTCATCGATGTTCTTCAATACGGCGCGGCCAGAGGCGCGAAGCACGTCCAGGCAAATAAGGCGGGTCTTCCACTTGAGGAAGCGAAGCACTCCCAGCTCGCTATCGAGCTCAGGAAGAGTGACCATGAGGTACAGGAATGCATCCTGAACGACCTCATCGATCTGCGAGGGGTTCTGGAGCCAGCGCTTGGCATAGCGTTCAAGGTGTGGGCGGAAGCGGGTATAGATAACCGCAAAGTCCTGCGTGGTCCAGTTCTTTAGGGTTGCGCCTGCTTCTTTTGGCTCCGAGGCAGCTGCTACAGCACCGAATTCGCTGTCGCCCATCTCGTCTAGAAGGCTCTCGAACGCGTCCTCGAATTCTGCCTCCGAAGGGTGCGCCAACATGTCTTCCACGGTGATTAGCTCATCGGCCCCAACCGCGCGAAGATTGCGCTTTTCCTCAGACAAAGACATCCCTTCAAGTTTGTCAGACATTACCTATATACGGAAGATGCGAGGATTTGTTACGGCCGTCTAGGAATTCACTTGATCTGGCGCAGGAATCGCATCATCTCGGAGTGAGTCAGACGCATAGTTTCAACTGCGGTTTGCACCTGCACTCCCTCGCTGGCCTGGAATGCCTCGATAGCATCCAAAACCGCCTGCACCGGCTGGTGGGCGCTGAGTGCCTGACCGCCCATGGCCGCCACCTGCCCAACTCCTCGTGAATCCTCGGCAATGAGAATGCTTCCCTTGCGCTGACTGACGGTAAAGATGTGGCTGTGCACACGGTAACCAATGTGGAAGTCCACTGTTTCCATGAATGACTCAAACTTTGGGAAGTTGCCCGCAAATTCAATCGGCCTGAAGCCGTGGATTAGGCCTCGCACCACCATTTGCCGATTCCAGCGCGAGTACTCGGCGGCCTTCTTGCTGTGAGTACTTGCATAACCAGCCTGAAAGCTCAAATAGCGCTTCGCCTTTGGAAAAGTTTTTGCGAGTTTGGCCAGTATGGCCGGCACCTGGGCCTGCGGAACCGCAGGCATTGTAAATACCACTACCCTGGGGTCGCCATTGAATTCGAAGTCAATGTCAAGCTTCTCTTCGTCATACCAGGCGGGACATCCCGTCATTGCTACGTTCTCAACACCATTCGCGCCTAGCATCCGCAGGGTTAGGTGATCGCGAGCGCTTGAAAACCTGGTCTTGTCTGCGTGAACTGACCGCACGAAGTCACCCGCAGCTTCGGCGAAATGGAAATCTTCTGGCTCCTGACCCAGTTTCCCCTTCCAGCCCAGGCCAAAAGGCACGACAGGAACGTCGATTCTGGATAGGTCAAGGTCATAGACGTTCGGGTAAATCTTCTCTTGATAGGCCGGCCCACCAGTTAGAAGTACTGCTCGGGAACTGTTGAAAAGCTCATAGTGGCTGTCTGTGACTTCACGACGGTTCACGTCGATCACTTCGGCTTCGACATGCCGACGAAGCAAAGCTCGAGCTCGATGACCAATGAGATAGTCACCAGCATTCTTAAAGGCCCCGGTAAGGGTCACAATCTTGTCCACGGGGCAAATTTACTAAACTGAGCAGAAGGAATAAGGGGTGCAGTGAGTTTGGGCAAGATTGCGGTGGTCATTCCCGCATACAAAGTGCTGAAGCACATCGATTCCGTGCTTGCCAACATTCCTCAAGCCGTCTCCTACATTTTTGTAGTGGACGATGCCTGCCCAGAAGAATCAGGCACCCACGTTCAAGCGACTAACTCAGACTCCCGGGTCACAGTTCTCTTCCACAAGGAAAACCAGGGTGTTGGCGGAGCCGTCATGACCGGTTACGAAGCGGCCCTGGCTACGGACGCGCAGGTCGTTGTCAAGGTTGACGGCGATGGACAGATGGACCTCACGCAGCTTCCGCGCTTGGTTTCCCCCATTCTGCAAGGCAAGGCCGACTACACGAAGGGGAATCGCTTCAATAGCGTGGAAGCTCTCGAGGCCATGCCGCGAATCCGAATTTTCGGGAACGCTGTTCTCTCGTTCATGAACAAATTCGCCACCGGCTATTGGAGGATCACTGATCCGACCAACGGCTACACGGCAATACACGCCCAGGTTCTGCGCGACCTGAAGTTCGTGAAGATCGCGAAGCGCTACTTTTTCGAGAGCGACCTACTTTTCCGCCTGTCTCTTCTCCGTGCGGTTGTTCATGACATCCCCATGAATGCTATTTACGCGGACGAAGAGAGCAACCTGAAGATTTCGCGGATTGTGGGCAAGTTCTTTTGGGGCAACATCAAGAACTTCGCCAAGCGCGTTTTCTATCAGTACTACCTGCGCGAGTGGAGCACCGCCTCGTTCGAATTGCCGCTGGGATTTGTGCTTTCACTCTTCGGTTTTGTGTCCGCTATCGTCACCTGGATTGATAGTTTCCATAGAACCACCCCCGCACCAGCGGGCACCGTAATGCTTTCGGCATTACCCTTGATCGTGGGTATACAGCTGTTGCTGGCATTCATCAACTCAGATGTGGAGAGCGAGCCCCGCTTCCCTCGCCACATCAACCCTTAGGAATCTCCGGAAGGAATCTCATGGCGTTCTTGCAGGACAGAATCATCAACCCGATTCGCAACAGCAAATCAGCTCAGGTATTGGCATATGGCGGACTCTCGCTATTCGTGATCTACGTATTACTTACCCGCGTTACTGGAAACCTTCCAGACGTCATGGGTGACGAGTTGGTATATGCCACCGCTGCACTGCACGCCCCGATGTCGACAGCGCAAATTCCTGACTACCTCTACTACTGGGTATACGGAAGCACAAATGTCTGTGGAATCGGCTTCTATGGCTGTTCCCAGGTACTGAACACCATCTTCAGCCTTGGCGCGGGCCTCTTGGTAATGGTGATTGCTCGACGATTCATTTCGCAATGGGCTTCAATCTTTATTGCACTCGTCTTCGTGCTCGGCCCTCTGAGCGCCAGCAACTCCTACTTCATGCCTGAGAGCATGTTCTACTTCTTCCTTGCTCTCCTGCTCTGGCACCTGACAAAGCAAGTTGAGCAGCGCTCGCCCGGATTCTGGATTCAGGCGGGCGTCTACCTAGCGCTACTCAGCTTGGTCAAGCCTCACGCACTCCTCCTCGGTGCGGGAATTGGCACCTATCTGCTTGCCACTCAGTGGGGAGAGCCCGCGGGTCGCTGGGTGCGCCTCATCAAGGAGGGTGGCTCGCTGATTCTGGCCACTATTTTCGTCAAGTTTGGGCTTGGCCTAATCTTTGCTGGGCCTAACGGCATCACGCTGTTCGGTGGATCATACTCTGGAACTCTGAATGGAACTCTGAATGGCTCGATAGCTTCAAATGCGCCGGCGGGTTCCCCCGCGGCAACCGTTGACCACTCAATGGGAGCCTCGCTTTCGTTCATCTTCAGTCAGATTGGGGTTGAAATCCTTGCGGTGGTGTTCCTGGGAGCTCTTCCGCTAGCCGCCGCAATTCGCTACCTGTGGCGGAGCCGCAAGTCGGTGGAGGCAAACAAGCCTCTGGCCGACTTCAGCTTCCTAATTGTCAACACCCTGGCCTGGATGGTCATCCTTATTGCAATCTTCAGCAACATGACTCGCCTAACCGGAGAAGACACCGCAAACCGAATCATGCTCCGATACTTTGAGTTCCTCATCCCGCTGCTGCTCATCACCTTGGTAGCTGCTGCGGAAAAGGGACTGACCGTCAAGCCGGCAACTCGTTGGTTGTTCGCTGGTGTGGGTGGCATTCTGACCATCGTCGCTTCCACCTTCATCACCCAGACTCCAACCGGTGCCGCGGGCCCGCGATACAACTTGCAGTTCGTTGACTCTCCAATGTTGAAGGTTTTGCTCGGCACCTTCAGCAACGACGCCGCCACCGGAGCTCCGGTTTACTGGATGTCGATTGTTGTTGTAGTCGTTACCGTGATCGCCCTAGTGCTTTGGGCCGCAAACCCAAAGTGGGGTGCTGTCACTTGGGTGGCTGCTATAACCCCGGTGCTTCTCTTGCTTAGCAATAACGCGATGGTCAGTAACTACGCTTGGCGCTCTAACTACACCATGGCATCTGACACTGCTGGAGAGTTTGTTCGCGATTCCATTCCTGCAGATGAGTTGAAGAATCTGATCATCATTGCTCCGAGCAACTCCAATAAGAGCGAACTTGTCACCAAGTTCCACGTGAATAATGCTGACGTTCAGACAACTGAAATCCCTGAAGGGGCTGCCTACACGGCCCCTACGGGTGACACCACAATCAAATGGGAGCTAGCGGTTGGAAACATCACCCTAAATGACCCAGGGTATACAGTCGCACAGGCTGGCGGAGTCCAGTTGTTGCGTCGTGATCTTGGAGATATCGCGATTCTAAATAACCACACCCATACTGGCAGTCTCCTGGGCGCCACCATGGGATTAGATGTTGCCAATGCGCAGGGCATGTGTGCAACTTCAACTGTGGTGACCTTGAACCTCAATAAACAAGTAATGTCGCCTGACAGCCTCCGCTTAGGCCTAACTGCTACCGGGACAGGTGGAGGCCAGCAGTACTCAGTCCGAATCGGAGAAACTACGCAAAACCTTAATCTCGGAAACTCACAAAGGCCTATTGACGCACTCATCAATGCGACAAATAATCAGGCCTCCAGCCAGATTTACCTGAATGTGCCGCAGGTTCAAGGCGCTGGCTTATGTATAAGTTATGTAGAGTACGTCGCCGGGCACTAATGCGACAGGAAATTACTAACGGGCTGGCGGAATGGCCAGCCCGTTAGTAATTAGATTAGTCGGAGAGTTGGTCTAGTTTGCTTTTCCTCAAGCTCGCCAGGGTTACATGCACTTTTTCAAGGAGTCTGAATAACCATCGGGTTAGAACAGGCCAGTGAGAAATCCTAACTCTCGAGGACTCCTGAAGGGACTTAGTAGCTTGACCCGCAGAAAGCGAGTCGCTATGCCACCGGTAGCGAGCAACTCTTGAATTCAGATGCTTGAGTTTCCCTATTTTGGCAAGCTTGATGAACATGTCCAAATCCATGGCAAACTTCAGGCCTTCATCTATTCCGCCAATCGCGTCAAGCGCGCTTCGTCGAACTAGCGAACCCGGCTGCGGTATGCGATTAGGGCCGACTCTCATAAGTGGCACTGCCCATGCGCCGCTTCTGTTGGTCCAAAACTGAACGCCGTTGGCATCCACGTAGTCAACGTCACCGAAGGTTGCGACTATGGATGCGTCGTTCTCGAGAGTTTCTAAGGAGAACGTCAACGTTTCCGGAACTAATTCATCGTCGTCACCTAACCAGGTGACGAATTCGATCCCAACTGGCATCGCTTCGATACCAAGATTGATTGCTCTAGACAGCCCAATCTTGGGGTCCCTGATCCATTTTGAGATAAGCGGCTCGACGTCCGGAATAGCATCTGGGGACACCAAGACTATGTAAGGTGCTCCAGCGGCCTTAATTGAAGCCAGGCAAGTCATCAAGTAATCGGGCCGGTCTCCAAGAGTGGGCACGACGAAACCAACTTTTTGATCTCTGTTTCTAGTTTCCGAATTCATTGCGCTCAATTCCATGGTCAGGATAACTGTAGATTGTTAAGAAGGTTGAACCAAGTCAGCGCAGGGGCGTTTTGAAGCAATACAAAGAGATCATTCAGCACATGTCGAATGCTGAAAAGCGGCTGATTTGGGGTTCGCTTTTTGTACGCACTGTACTGGTTGGGCTCGACATAGTCGGGCTCGGGCTTTTGGGCATTTCGGTATCTCTGGCCTCCGGGTCCACCTTTACAAAAGGCACAGTAACTGCCAAAGTCATAGACTTACTTAGCTTCATTGGCGGCCACAACTTCTACGCAATTGTCGCCGGCGTTAGTGTGTTGTTCTTCCTGGCAAAAGGGGCGGCGTCGCTCCTTCTGAACTTTTTTATTGCGGCCAAACTCGCCAGGTTTCAGGCTCAACGCGCATCAAAAACGCTGAACAAGATTATTCAATCGGACCTCGAACCCATTGAAAACTGGAGCCCTGTCGAGATCGCACATGGACTTGGCGGAGCGATGGACGACGCCTTTGGGCGACTAATAACTGCGGTAACAAACGCATATGGTGAGGTCGTGCTAATAATCGGTGTATCCACTTTTCTGATTTATACCTCACCCCTTCTATTCATGTTTCTCGCCATATTTTTTGCACTCGTGGGTGCGGTTCTGTTTCTAACGACCACAAAGAACACCCGGCGACTGTCTGCGGAAATATCTAGGACGACTGTCGCTAGTTCAACTTCGGTAGTCGAAACTCTTTCCAATTACAGGCAGATATTTACACTCGGCGTTAGCAGCTCAATCACTGAGTCATTCCTTGAGACCAGATTAAGAATGGCGAACAGCCAAGAGAAACTAACCACCTACTCGAACATGCCTCGCTACATAGTGGAAATGGCCATGATGGCAGGTGTTGGCCTTCTACTTGTGGAACGAACTACACCTCTGTCTCAGTCAATTCCCGCTTCTGTTATTGCAATGTTTATTGGTGGCGCACTCCGCGTCGCGGCATCACTCCTTCCTCTTCAAGGGGCATACGCAATGATTACTCACGCTACTTCTAGCGCGAAAATTTCACTTGAACTGCTTAAAACTTTCAAGACCGATAAAAATTCCCCCACGCCAGCTAGTTTTTTGACAAGCGAAGATCTCAGCCTTGAATTCGCGTCGGTGAGTTACCGTTATCCACAATCCGAGAATTTTGCTATTTCTGATGTTTCATTCACGTTGAAAAATGGGGACTTCCTTGCGGTAATTGGACCAAGTGGTGCGGGCAAGAGCACATTAGCGGACTTGGCCATTGGACTCCGGTGCCCCAGTGCTGGTGAAGTCCTGATTGGTGGCGTTGGAGCCCATGATTTCGTTTTGGGGCATCCTGGCGAAGTTGCCTACGTGCCTCAACGAACAAATTTGGTCAGTGGTACCGTTGCCCAAAATGTGGCCCTTGGATCCCCTGGTTCAAAACTTAACAGGGAAAAAATCTGGGATGCACTCGAAAAGGTACAGCTCAAAGATCTAGTCAGCGGCTTGCCAAATGGAATCGATACGGATCTTGGCAAGACAGGCTCAAGCTTGTCCGGTGGCCAAATACAAAGAATCGGATTGGCGCGGGCGCTTTACACCCAACCCAAAATCATGATCCTAGATGAAGCTACCAGCGCGTTGGATGATGCGACAGAGCAAGCAGTCCAAAACGCAGTGAATGACCTCACAGGGAAAACCATCCTAATTGTCATCGCTCATCGCCTTTCAACTCTAAAAAGAGCGAACAAAATCCTTAGCATCAGAAATGGCTCGCCAGAATGGCTCGAAAGCCTTGACGGCGGCGTGGGGATTGCCAACCTCTCGGAGTTTGATGTCACAGATTAGGGCTGCAGAACAACTTGCCCTTGATCTGAACGAAATAATGGATTGGCCTGTTTAGCAGTCGCAGAAGGAGTTGTTGCACACCGGTTGAGTTATTGCGAACACGAAGTAAGTAGCCTGGTTTCCTAACTTGCGTTTCAACTAGAGTCTGGAGATGGCTAGCCAAGAGACGTGCGTTTACACTCCAATCCCGATTTGCAAGCGCATAGGAGCGAATTTCGTCTCTCATCCCCTGTGATATTCCTTGATTTGCTGCGATGTCTAATTGAAGAGCCAATGAGTCCAGGTCTGGCTCCGCCATCGACCAATAGTAGCCATCGCTGCGCTTTTGATACCCGGTAACATCAACCAAAAGGGAATATGGAGCTTGCGCAAATTCCCGCATTGGTTCTTCATCGGTGGTTATGAGGCGCAGGCCGCTACTAAGGGCCTCGGCTAACGTCAGGCCAATTCCATCTAGCCTAGAGGGGTAAACATACACGTCGCCCAGGTGATAAAGACCCGGAGCAGGGATAGTTTCACTTCTGAGAATTAGGCGGTCGTCAAGGACAAGTTTCTCTAAGGTATCTCGGAGGTCCGGAAATAGATCATGCAAACTGGCCTGAGTGTGAATTACTAGCCTGCTAACATCGTTCGCAAGCGCATGTGAAGCGAAAGACCTGATCAGAAGATCCGTGCCTTTTCGTTCTGGACTCCAGCCAGCAGAATGGAAGAAAGTCAAGGGCCTACTGACAGGCTCTCTTGGAGAATAAAGTTTGGTGTCAGTTCCCCATGGAACATAAAAAGCGCCAGCGTGCCACGAGAACACTGAATAGTGCCGTTGGGTGTTGCAAACTAGCCCGCTATAAAGGGCAAAATCCGGCACCGTTTGCTCGGTGTAGTAGTCAATGTAAGAAACAGCGGGCACTTTCTCTAACAACGTCCAAATCACTGGTGCGAGTGAAATCTGTTCGTTAAAGAGGACCAAATCAAGCTTATTTTTACGAAGCCAGTTTAGATAGTCCGCCTTGTGGACTGCCTTAGGGAAAGGCGCACTTACCGGCTTACCTTCCCACACATGCTGCCCGCCCCACAAAGGCTGTTTGAAGTGCCTGTGCTCGCCACGTGCATAAATGTAAACCTCATGCCCCTCGGCCTCGAGGGAATCAGCGATCTGACGAGAGACGTATGCTGCGCCACGCTCAAACCACTCAGTTACGATTCCAACTCTCATTTTCTAAAGTAAAACTCACTTATTTCTTTGGCGATCAACTGGGCAGAGTTGCCATCTCCATATGGATTTTGACCAACCGTAAAATTATTGATCCTTGACAACTCAGACTCGACGGCTCCAAGTATGTTTCCGTCGGCTGGGTCGTAGAGTGTACCCAGTCCCGAAGATACAACTTCAGGGCGCTCTGTCGTGTCTCGTAATACTAAAACTCTCTTCCCCAGAGAGAGTGCCTCTTCCTGAACACCACCGGAGTCCGTAACGGCCAAATCCGCCACATTCAAAAGTCGTATGAACTCCCCGTGATTCAGAGGGTTGAGAATGTGCAGGTTTGTAAATTTTCCTCGTAGAGCTAGCATGGGCCCAGCCACGGCTGGGTTTGGATGGACTGGCAGCCAAACTCCGAGATTTGGGTGCCTTCGAGCAAGGCTCTCCAAAGTATTTACCACGTCGTTGACGCTGTCCTGGTTCTCCCTTCTGTGAAATGTCCACACAAGGTTAATACCATGACCCTTTGCTTCATCGAACTGCATTGAGCTAGGAGTCTCGGCCAACTTCTCTAGAGATGCCTTTAGTGAGTCGACAATCGTGTTTCCAACAAACTTGACCTTGTTTCCAGAAATCGCTTCGTTCAACAAATTTGCGCGCGCTTCCACCGTTGGCGCAAAGTGAAGCGAAGCTATTTGAGCTATAAGTTTGCGGTTAGCCTCCTCCGGGAACGGGGATCCCAAGTTCCATGTTCTCAACCCAGCCTCAACGTGGAAAACTGGGATTCCCCTGTAAAAAGCCGCCAACGCACCCGCTAATGCTGACGAAGTGTCACCTTGGACTACGACGCCTTCAATTGGCTCATTGGCTAAGACTTCGTCGAGCGAAGCGAGACACCGCGCGAAAAACCCAGTCAGTGACTGTGCATCCGACATTAAATTCAGATCTACATCAACCTTTAGCCCCTCCTCCTTCAGGGCGATGTCCTTAAGTGAAGAGTGCTGTCCAGTAGAAATGGAAAATGGTTTAAGGTTTTTGCTACTGTCTAGAGCCCTGACCACTGGGGCGAGTTTGATAATCTCGGGCCTGGTTCCGAATACAACTGCAATTAGACGCATGGATTACCACTTCTCTGGTAATAGATAGGCAAGCTCATCAACATGGGACCAAAGTGCCTCGGGATAGAGTTCTCTGGATTGTGCCCTGGACAATTCCACAATGGTGAAAGGCCTCTCAGGCTCGAACGGATAAGTTTTAGTAGCGACTGCGTTGGCCAGTAGCTCTTTATTGGCCAAGTGAGCGTAGTCCGCGTTGTGACCGTAAGCCTGCAGTTTACTTACCATCTCGTCTACTGTCAGCTGCCACGAGAAATGGCATCCTGCAACTTGGGGCCATTCATGGCCATAGTCCCTAAATTGAATCTTTTTCCGGCGCAGAAGCCCCACATGCCCAGCAACTGGGCCCTTGAATATAAGGTCCGACCACAAATAGTTAGGCCTATAGAAAAACTGCAACATGGCAAGCCTGAAAGCCTTCAAACGGAGTTTTCCCTTCGATAACTCAGGAATCACATTTGAAAAAACACTGCCGTAAATAATTTCGTCCGCGTCAACAGCGAAAACAATGTCACGCTTGTCGTATTCAGCAAAATCAAGAAAGCTGGATCGCATTGACCACTCGTTTTTATGCATTTCCGCAGACGTAGTCGCTTCTCGGCAAATGGTTTCACTTAGGTCGACCTTCAAGTAGCGCACCTTTGGAAATCGATTTTGCCAATCTCTTTCGAGGACCAGGGAATCAAAGTTGAATGGTTTCGGGAGACCGGTATGCGTGTAATTGTGCTCAACCACTACAATCTCGTCCACGTGAGGAGTGGCCTCAATAATCGAACTTTCTACAAAAGGTATCTCGTTTTTTGAAGCGACAATAATTCTCAGTGTCACTCTCGGGTTTTTAGCCAACCTAAACTAACCTTTCCGCTCGGTAGTAACCATTGCCGCCCGCAAGCAAAGATGCCCAAAACTGGTCTCCCTCGTTAGCCATTCTCTCTACCCATATTTTTGAATGCAATACTTCCCTGTTTTGGCCAAGGATGCTTGCCCAAATTGCAAAGGTACTTGGACTTGAGATTAAAGTTTCTGCTGAGCCGAGGAGTCTGAAATCGGTGGATAGGTCAGAATCTGACCTCATAATTTGCCGTATTTCTAGCCCTTGCGACAAGTTTTCACTAAATATTCGCGCAATTTCTGCCACGGATGGCTGAGCCAAGTCATCGGTCACTATAACTAATGGTGTGTCGAAATCTGTTCTGGACTGCATCGTAAGTTCAATGGCGTCACGGTAATAACTACTTGGCAAAATCGCCGCTGGATTCCAACTAGCAAAATCCCCACCTCTAATGTGAATCGCAATGTACGGATTGGGGGGTGCTACAACTTTTTGAGGTTTAAAGAGGGTTTTCGGATCCTCAAAGCACGTTTGATAGAAAAGCTCACCCAGAATTGGAGGCTTGAGTGCAATGTCTTCCTGTGAAGAAGACTTCTCTAGCATGAAGTTTTTGATTTCATTCTGCGAATAGCTTTGAAAGTCACTTGACGAGAGCGTCTGCAGCTTCTGGCTGCTTGCCCAGACCCAATGCGCTAAGAGCCCAGTAGTCTTTGACACAAACTGATGATCCTTTTTCCAAGGTATAGAGGTCTCACCATTTGCTAAACGGGCGAACTGCAGAAGAAAATGATACTGGAACAGGCGATTGCCCAATCCTCCGGTAGGCCTAGAAACAAAGCCCAGCATCAGGCCAGCTTCCGGTAAAGCACGCGGTGAGTGAGCCTCTTCAAAGCCCTTTGCACCCTGGCCTTCAACCCAAACGTATTCTTAAAGAAAGCTTTCATGGCTACTCTGGCTTCCGCAGATTCATCAACATTGTCTGGCCAAGAGATCTCCGCGAGGAAGTCAAGGGAGATGGAATACTCTCTTGCCAAGTGTCCCCCCTCATGGGTTCCGCTGCCATCCATACCCCCGTTCATCACAAGGCTTCTCTGTGGGAAAAGGCTTAGTTTGTCTTTCAGAAAACAGTCGCAATAAAAGGGAATAGCCCAAGAATCAATTTCGCCTGCGATTTGCTGCCTAAGCATTTTCGAATAAAAGTAAGTGCCATCAAAATCTAAGCTTTCAACCTTTTTTTGACTGACTAATTCTGCCCATGTTTTTGATGCATCCCATTCCACTTGCAGCCACCGATCCTTCCACGTGGCCCAGCCCCACGATCCTGCGCCCCTCAAGAAGTATGCTGCGTCGAACGTGAGGTCTAAGGGATATGAATAGCCTTGTATGGTGGCTACTTTGGGGGTACGTTTGTACCTTCCTAAAGCCAGCGTCATGAACGGCAAGAAATCTGGGCTGAGAACTAGATCATCCTCCAGAACGATAACTGAATCATGCGAAGCGAAAACTTGATCAATCCCACCGCGAACAGAGGTTGCAAGCCCTCGGTTTGCAACTTGGCTAACTAGCACCTTTGAAAGCCCGTGGCCCCAAGACTGCGCGATTGCCTGAACCTCATCAGTCAATTTTTTTTCCGCTGAGTTTCTGGGGCCATCGATGAAGAACCAAATTTCATGTTCATCAAGCCCGGGATTCAAAGAGAGGCTTCGGAGCATCCGATTTAGATGTTCTGGCCGGTTGAAAGCAAAAACAGCAATTGCCGGCTTTCGAGCCATCAGCCACCGCCTGAAAGCGAGATGAGATATTCCCCATATGGGGACTTAGAGTGCTTTTTTGCGAGGTCGCGAAACTGCAAATCTGAAATGTACCCCATTCGCCAGGCGATCTCTTCCGGGCACCCAATCAGGAAATTTTGATTCTTCTGCACGACCCTTACGAACTCGGACGCGGCAGCCAGAGACTCGAAAGTGCCCGTATCGAGCCACACTGTTCCCCTTTCCAGCTCCTGAACTTTGAGCTGGTTCCTGCCCATGTAGCGCAAGAGTAAATCCGTGATTTCAAGTTCTCCTCTTGACGATGGCATTAGTTCCTTTGCGAGCTTTGAAACTTGACTGTCAAAGAAATACAGCCCTGTAACGGCCAAATTGCTCCTTGGATGTGGCGGCTTTTCCTGGATGCTGACTGGGTGTCCCGCTGCATCAATCTCAACTACGCCGAATCGTTGAGGATCCATCACGTGCTGGCAAAAGACTTTTGCCCCCTCAAGGTCTGAAGCAACTAGCCTTAGAGACTCTCCAACTCCGGCCCCATAGAAAAGGTTGTCGCCGAGAATCAAAGCACAAGGTTGGTTTCCGATAAATTCCTCGCCGATGATGAATGCATCAGGTAGCCCTCTAGGTTCAGGCTGGGCTAAATAAGTTATGTGGATGCCGAAAGAACTTCCGTCTCCCAAGAGCCGCTCAAAACTCTCCAATTGATCAGGGGCTACAATCACTAAAATCTCGGTTATGCCTGCGAGCATGAGAGTTCCGAGTGGGTAATAAATCATCGGTTTGTCATAGACCGGTAGAAGCTGCTTAGACATCGCAGATGTGATTGGGTGAAGGCGCGTACCTGCACCGCCTGCCAGTATTATCCCGCGCATGACCACCTGTATCCTAGGCTTGTTTAGTCAAGTTTAGGAGATGCGGGCGATGAAAGTCTTGGTTACTGGAGGCGCTGGCTTTATCGGCTCGAACTTTGTCCTCAGAACTCTCAATACCTACCCAAACTACTCGGTCACAGTTCTCGATTCACTCACCTACGCAGGTAGCCTCGAGAACTTAAGCAAAGCAACTAGAGAATACGAGTTTGTGCAAGGTGACATCAGGGATAAGCAACTAGTAATGGATGCTGTCGCCGGACATGATTTGGTGGTTCATTTTGCCGCCGAAAGCCACAACGACAATTCCTTGTTGGACCCCGAGCCTTTTATTTCCACCAATATTTCAGGTACTGCGAACCTTATTTCTGCGGCTGTTACGCATGACATCAGATTTCATCACATTTCAACAGATGAAGTTTTCGGCGATTTACCTCTTGGCCGGCCAGAAAGGTTTACCGAAGATTCCCCATACAGGCCTTCCAGCCCTTACTCGGCTAGTAAGGCTGCCAGCGACCACCTTGTCCGTGCGTGGGTTCGGTCATTTGGCTTGAAGGCAACGATCACAAACTGTTCGAACAATTTTGGCCCTAATCAGCATTCAGAAAAACTAATTCCGAATACCATACTCAAAGTGCTTCGCGGTGAGAGACCAACTGTGTACGGTGCTGGGGCGAATGTCAGAGATTGGATTCATGTTGATGACCATACTGATGGGGTGTGGGCCGCCATCAACAGAGGGAAGCTCGGCGAGACCTATTTACTTGGCGCTAACAATGAAGTGGATAACCTTTCAGTTGTCAGATTGATTCTCCACGCTCTCGGCAAGAAGCCAGATTTCATAGAGTTCGTCTCAGATAGACCTGGCCACGATCTCAGGTATGCAATCGACCCCTCGAAAGCAAACTCCAAACTAGGTTGGTTTGCGAAACGAACCAATTTTGTGGAAGAGCTGAGGCTTTTGGCTACACACTACCAAAGCTGCGATGCCATCCAGGACTCGTAGTCACCTCTAGAGCGGAGGTAGTCGGCTTCGTCATACTGCATATCTGCCAGAACTACTAAGACCGCACTAGGGTCCGAGTATTTTTGGCTTGCCCATAGGCCGGCTGGTATGAACAGGGATCCAGATCCAGGGCTCAGGGTAAAAGTCCAATGTGAATTCCCATTATCAACACACACCTCGATTGAACCCACCGGGCAAGTCAGGAACTGCGCGCACTCTTTGTGCGCATGCTCCCCTCGAATCTGATCTGCGGGCACCCCTGACACAGTGAAAAGCCTCTTTGCATGAAAGTTTGGCAAGTTGGGGAATTCAGAAGCTAATAGATCTCCGGAAGAACTTGTGAATAAAGTTTGAAGTACAAGTCTTGGCTCAACCATTCAATCTAGCCAATCCTCTGGTAATCGCAGACACTTCATCGGAAGTTAAGTGCGGAAACAACGGCAATGAGAACACCCTTTGGCAAAAGTCAGACGTTTCTGACAGGCTGACGAGGCGCAATCCACTCAAGCCAACCTGATCAAAATCTGCCAATGGGTAATGCACCTCGGTAGCGATGCCCAAATCTGTAAACCAGGCACGCACCTTAGTGCGTTCCCCTAAAAGAGCCTTAAACGGAGCAAGGTGACCGTTGTAGCCAACTTCAAAATCAATAACACGCTCAAGCCAAGATGGTGCCGCTTCATCGAAGCTACGCATAATTTCAACTCGGCGGACGTTCCACTGGTCAAGCATCGGAAATTTAACTCTCAAAAACGCCGCCTGTATCTCATCTAGTCGAGAATTGAACCCCAAGGGTTCAGTGTTGTGATACTTCTGAGACCAGCCATACTGCTTCAAGGACTTCACCCTTCCAGCAAGGAAGTTGCTTTTAGTCACAACCGCACCCGCGTCGCCAAGGGCTCCCAGATTTTTTGTCGGGTAGAAACTTAGCGTTGCGATGTCAGACAAGGTCCCCGCAAGATGCTCGTCGACTTTTGCCCCTAATGCCTGAGCGCAGTCCTCGATGACTTTTATCCCGTGTTTTTCCGCCTCACGAACTATTGCGCCAACATCGGCCATTTGTCCGAAGAGGTGGGTGATAACCACTGCTTTTACGCTTTTGGAAGCACGCGCTGCCTCTGATACAAGTTCTACAAACGAATCCACGTTTGCCTGACCGTTTGGGCGAACATCAAACCACGCTGGAACTGCGCCTATGGACAAAGCCGCAACGGCAGAATACCCTCCAGCGTTGCCTGTCATTGCCACTAAGTCACCAGCCTCGAGACCGATGGCCAACATCGCCAACCTTAGCGCATCAGTACCGTTCGCTACGCCAATCGCATGTTCTATACCCAAGTATGCGGCTAGCTCACTCTCAAATTTTTCACAGTTTGAGCCGTTTACCATCCAGCCGGCAGCCATAAACGAGTTAAACGCGTTGTCTAGTTCTGGCTTCAGTTGTTCTATCTCGCGCGATAGGTCATTTAGTGGGATCATAGGAGGCCTCCCTAATGTAAATCGCACTTCCTGCACATAATCTCCGGACCACAAGGAGCAGTCCCAATCTACTTCCAAGCCAGGCACCGATCCCACGTCCGCGGACTAGTGGTTTGGACTGAGGCAATACGCGGCTGCTGGCCAAGGCAGAAGAAATCTGGTTCACATTCTGAAGATATGGTCTGTAAATGTGCCTACGACTTGTCATGTTCAATTTTGTTCCGTATGTCGACTCTGCAGTAACCCAAAACCGACCAAACTTCTTTACACCATGGAAGTGGAAAAACACTAGCGGTTCGGAGTCCACCGAAACTGCCCCCTCGTTTACAGACAAACTGCCGCGTGCAACATTCCAAGGAGCGAGGTTGAACTTGAGACTAGATATTACTTTGACGGTAGGAATGACCGTATCGAAATTGTCCAGGTAGCCTTGATCCGCGTATTTGCCATTACTCGGTTTATCAAAACACCATTCAAGGCATTCCGAATACCAATATTCTAGACATTGGTTGCCGAGTTCTGTATTTCTAAATGCAACCCATCCAACGTTATAAGTTCCGAACTTTGACAGCTTCTCTTGGTTTGACTTTGTGTAATTGTGAGGAATGACACCGACGTCATGATTTCCAAGCGCTTGGAGCACGAGCTCGGGGTCCTCAAAAAAGTAGAGGTCTGCGTCAAGGTAGATTGCGTGAGAAGCTTTTGTGTTCAAACTCAACACCTTGGACACAAGAATTGGCGTCAAAGTGAAGATGAACTCCATGCGAGTTCTTTGGCCCTCGATTTCCCTCAAGCGGGGTTCAAATGACATCAATTCGGACAATGTAATGACGGTTAGGTTATCAATCGGATTTGTCCTGAAATAATCGTCAACCTCACTGTCGAGAGCCAAGACTGCAAAGTTCGTTGACAGATCAAAGCGTCGCATTGAGTTTATTAGAGCTAAGCCGCGGGCAAGATACCTCGAGTCAAAGTACGTTGCATAAACAGGATTGCTCTGTTTTTTTTCAACTACCAATAGGTGCCCCGTTCCACAAGACGGAAACCGAAGGGTGGCTTCTCGAGAGGTGCTGTGAGCCAGTAGTGATTGGCTCGCGACATAATTTCAGGTCTGGATCTCCAGCGGTGTCCCAATATTCCGAACACTAGCTGCAACGCGCCGCCAACATAGATTGATGAAACCCCCATTTGACGAAGTTGCTGTTGAATAGGCATTCCATATGCTCCGGCAGCAACAAGTGCGACGTCTGGTTTGAATTCGATTACCATCGCCTTCAAATTAATTTGAAACTCCTCCAGCTGTTGTTCAAATCCGCGCTTCCAAAAAACAAGGCCATTTGTCGAAGGCGGGACTATAACTTTTGAATCAAACTGTGGAATAGCGCCGTCTGGGTGCAACTTGGTCAACTTATGCCTTTGCTCCTCGACGGATGAAGCCATGCTGTGAACAATCAGAACTTTTTTGCCGCGAAGTGATTTCGACCAAACTGTGTGAGACAAGCCAGAAGCGGCAAGCAACACTGGGTCAAGCGAACCCAACGCTAATTTTTTCGCATTTGGGGCATGCTCTTGAAGGAAACTAGCCTGGCCGGTTAACAGCTTTTCAGGCCAAACGGCCATGTATTCCGAGTTTCGAATCGCTGCAACGTAGCGATCCCGAAACCTGAGAAATTCGCTTCGAGACGGTGGCCATATCCCGGCATTGACCCAGCCCATTTTTCTATCTAGCAAGGTTAGGCTTTTACCAGCGTCCAACTTCTTGATTAGGTTAAACTCCACGGATCCCAATCGCCCGACTGTGAATAACGAGCCCGAGTCCAAAGCCTCTAGTATCAGCGCATTGCCGTCCGAAAGCGACTTATACTCAAGGCTTTTCGACACTTATCCCACATCTTTTCGGCAACACTCATACCTAATATAAAGAGTCAATCGCAAACAGCTGGAATCAAGGATTATGTCCGCACGCCAAATCAGAATAGACATACAGGTCTACAGAGCTATTGCAGTCTTGCTTGTGATCTTTTCGCACCTGCCAGAGCCATTGCAGCTCCGTGGTGGTTTCGTAGGCGTGGACATCTTTTTCGTCATATCTGGGTATGTTGTCACCCGCATAGTGAGAGAGATACCCGCGGATGTTACCTCGTATAGTCGATTTTTGACTCGAAGAATTTCTCGACTTTTTCCTGCCCTTTTACTTGTGAATGGAAGTGTCCTCGCGGGCATTCTTCTAATTACGCCTGCGAACGCGGCCAAAGATTTTTTCTTGGCGGGACTCTCAGGAAACTTTATGGCAGCGAATCTCTATTTCCTTAAATACTTCGGGGACTACTGGAACCCATTCGCGCGCTTCTCGCCATTTCTACATGAATGGTCATTAGGCGTTGAATTCCAGGTTTACCTACTGCTCCCTTTTTTAGTGTGGACAACCCGGAAAAATATCGCGACATGGCTTAGGTACTTGACGTTCCTCATCTCTTTTATCTTGTTCTGTGTCTTCATTTTGCTCGGGGTCGAGACCCTGTGGGGGGTCTCCGCATCAGGATTGGCATTCTTTTCTCCTATGTCGCGACTTTGGGAGTTTTTTTTGGGTGCTGCAGCTGCATCCACATGGATACCCAGTCGGTACCACCGGTGGCTGCTGTGGTCCGCGTTTCCAGCAATAGGTTTTGGCATTATTTCCGCACAAGTAATTGGCGGTCTCAACTTTGGGGTCCTCTCACTTGACCTTGGCTTTGCATTACTTCTCACGCAGAATTATTCCCCGAAGTTCAATGGCAAAGTGAGCACATTCCTGCAATGGTTGGGGGATAGATCATATAGCCTTTACCTTTGGCACTGGCCTTTGATCGTTTTTGCGGCAGAGCTTTCGCCTTACCCGCAACTTCCCCTCTCCCTGTTAGCTGTCGGTGTTTCTTTCGCGCTCGCCCATGCAACTTTTCTCAAGGTTGAGACTAAGTTCCGAAAAACCCTAAATGCCCCTTTTTGGAGATCAAACATACGTTGGGCTTCAATAGCTCTTATTCTCAGCCTCCTTTGCGGCTTACTGTTCTCTGCCGCGGATTCAAAAGCTATTCGAACACCAGCCTTTGCCCGAGGTAGTTCCGTAAACCTAACCGAAACCGTATCGGACCGAACTTTTCTCAAAGCAATGGACGCCTGTTCCTTTGAAGCGCAAGTTGCAACCTGTATGAATAGTAAAAGTGGGTCTTACGCCGTAGTACTTGGTGACTCCCTTGCATATAGGTCACTTCCAGCCGTCCAATACTTGGCAGAACACCGGTCTATCAACGTGAAACTGTTCTGGTCGTCTGGCTGCGGCTTCACATACGGGACCTGCAACTCGGAGGCATATCGATTCCTCTCTCGCCACAAGGTTGCCTTTGTTTTCACTGCAATGAACTTTGCACTCCCCGCAACAGTGGCTAATGGCGATGAATCAATGCAAAACCTGGCACCAGAATGTAGGAGCCCAAACGCGGGTAAATGCACCTCAAGAGAGCAGGCCCTCCGAGGGCTTTATTTTGCTGGGATTAGAGGCATAAACCAGCTCAACAGATATACGCAGCACATCATTATCTCGAGTTACTTTCCACAGCAATCTCCGAAAAGTTGGCGTTGCCTGAACCGGTCGTTTTTGGCTACAGCAGTGGGCGACCAAAAGCCGTGCCTACCTACAACTCGTGCGTGGGAAGAGGTTCGATCTCGAGGTCTAGACTCTGTCGTCAAGCGGCTAGAAACTCGCAAGGAACAGGTAAAGATTTTCTATCCTATGCAATCGCTTTGCACACAAAACTTTTGTCCCGCGGTTACCAGGTCAGGAGAAAGAATTTTTGACGACAGTGTGCACTGGACTTGGGCCGCGTCGAGGTTCTTTTTGCGAAATCTGGGAAATTTTGATTTCCGGGGCTGAGCTGCAACCTGTTCACGAGGCATGCTACTCACGAGCACTAGCTCTCGCATGATCTCGATATTTTCGATATCTAGGTCCTCTTATCCCACGGTCAATAGTGCAAACCCTAGACGCTGTGAGTGTTAGGCGCGAATTAGCGAATTCAATAGCTTCTGCCTGGTTTTTATGCAACTGGCACCGGACCAATACCTATTTACGGCGAAGGAAATTATCCAGATTGTGGCGAAAATAGGAATAATCAACCAAGTTCCCGAAAGCGCCGTATGGTCTTTCAAGGCATGGAGAACACTAACGCCTAAGACTTCGTGAATTAAGTAAAATTCATAACTCGAGTTCCCGAGTGCCACCAACGGCTTGATTTTTAGCAAAGTCAACGGTCTTCTTTTCGCAAAACCAAAAAATAACATGAAGATAGACGCATTGAAAAGGTATGCAAACACAGACCTCCAACCGTAGGTTATCTCTCCCAACGACAGAGAGCTCATTAGGAATGAGGCTGCGTAAATTACCCACAGGGACTTGGAAGCTCCGGTTTGCCTAATTTTGTGTACACATACCCCGGCTATAAACCACCAAAAGTAATTTCGTAGGCTCAACAAAGCTGATATCTGTGGCGGCATTGAGTAAACCGCGCCCATTACGTACAAGGCAGAATAGACGAACCCGAGAACTACCAAAGTTCGCAAGAAGTTTTTAGTCCTGAAATATAAAAAACCTGAAACTGCGTAGAACTGGATCTCTATCCACAAGGACCACAGCACACCTGAAACATTGCCAGTATTCAGAGGCCCGAGTACTGCTGGATCTACCAACGTGAAAGATTCAAGTAAAGCTAAAGGACTTTTGCTGGCCAGCGGTAGTGGGGCCGCCACCTGTAAAACTCCCCAGACGATTGGTAGGCAGACTAGAAGCGGTGGCCACAATCTCGAAAAACGCTTTACGAAGAACTCACGTGTACTAAAGCACTTTTCCAGCGTTAATGCGACAACAAACCCAGAGATGATGAAGAACAACTCAACACCCAGTCGCCCCTGCCTAAGAACTGTATGAACAGGTTCTGCAAAGTCTGCGAACGGATAAAAAGAGTGGCCTTTCGTCATCACCCCGTCCCACATGATAGTGAAATGGAATATCGCGACGATTGCAATCGCTAGGCCTCGCATGCCTTGAATTTCAAGAAGTTTCAAGTGGGTTCACCTCAGTCCAATACCTTGAAAGAAATGGTTGTGGGTAATGGCTTATACCTGAAGTAGCAGCGTCAGCTACCTCGTGTAGTTTTCTGTTGGTTCGCCCAATTGGCTAAGGTACCAAAGATAGGTTTGAGAAATTCCTACTTGAAGTGCTAGGCGCGGTGACCATCCAAGGCTCTTGAGCTTGGAGACGTCGAGCAGCTTGCGCGGCGTGCCGTTTGGCTTCTCGGTGTCCCAGAGTATTTCACCCTGGTAGCCAACCACGTCAGCGATAATCTCGGTCAACTCTCGGATGGTTATGTCTTCGCCCGTGCCAACGTTTAAAGCAACGTCACCGTCGTACTGCTCCAACATGAAGATGCAGGCACTGGCTAGGTCGTCGGCGTGTAAGAACTCTCGCATTGGAGAACCATCGCCCCAGCAGGTAACTGTTGGCGCTCCAGTCACCCTGGCCTCGTGGAAACGGCGAATCAGGGCCGGCAGGACGTGCGAGTTTTGAGGATCGAAGTTGTCCCCGGGGCCGTACATATTGGTTGGCATGGCAGAAATCCACTTGTGGTTGTATTCGCGGCGGTAACTTTCAACGAGTTTGAGACCAGAGATCTTGGCCAAGGCGTAGGCCTCGTTGGTCGGCTCCAGCGGACCAGTTAGCAGGTACTCTTCCTTGATTGGCTGGGGTGCAAGCTTCGGGTAGATGCAGGAGGAACCGAGGAACAGTACCCGCTCAACACCGGCCTTGTGACAGGCATCGATGAGGTTGGTTTCTATCTGAAGGTTTTCACTCAGGAACTCCACCGGGTAGGTGTTGTTGGCCATGATGCCACCGACCTTGGCTGCAGCGATGATGACTGCATCCGGCTTCTCTGCGACAACGAAGTCGAAGACAGCCTTCCGATCCAGGAGGTCTAACTCACTGCGGGTGCGGCCAAACCATTCGTGCTCGCCCGAAGCTTCAATGTTGCGGACAATAGCCGAGCCGACTAGCCCGCGGTGTCCAGCAACATAGATTCTCAATTGCTGACAGCCTTCTGCCAAACCGATCCACGAGGAACGTCGGCGACGTGACCGTTAAGTGCAGCAAGGTCGTGCTCCACCATGATGGCGGCTAGCTGCTCAGGACCAACCGAGGGCTCCCAATTGAGGGCATTTTTGGCCTTGCTGAAGTCGCCAACCAGGGTGTCAACCTCAGTTGGGCGAAGGTAGCGCTCATCGAAGCGAACATAGTCTTCCCAGTTGAGGTTGACGTGCTTGAACGAAAGCTCCACGAAGTCTTTCACCGAGAGGTCGGTGTTGGTTGCAACGACGAAGTCATCTCCCGCTGGCTGCTGCAGCATCTGCCACATCGCCACAACGTACTCAGGCGCGTAGCCCCAGTCACGGCGGGCATCCAGGTTGCCTAGGAATAGTTCCTTTTGCTGGCCCATGGCGATGCGAGCCACGGCGCGAGTGATCTTGCGGGTCACGAAGGTCTCACCACGGCGAGGGCTCTCGTGATTGAACAGGATGCCGTTGCTGGCGTGCATTCCGTACGCCTCGCGGTAATTCTTGGTGATCCAGTACGAGTAGACCTTTGCTACGCCGTAAGGAGAGCGTGGATAGAACTCTGTGTTCTCGTTCTGAGGCGGCTTTGCAGCACCGAACATCTCCGAGCTGGAAGCCTGGTAGAACTTAATCTCTGGGTTTACCTGGCGAATGGCCTCAAGAAGGCGAATGGTTCCAAGGCCAGTAGCCTCGCCGGTGTACTCGGGCTCGTCAAAAGAAACGCGAACGTGGCTCTGGGCGGCTAGGTTGTAGACCTCATCCGGCTGAACCTTGGCAAGCAGAGTTGCCATGCGCGAGCCATCGCTCAGGTCTCCGTAGTGCAAAAAGAGGCGGTTTTCTGGGTCGTGCGGGTCACGGTAGAGGTGATCGATGCGCTGGGTGTTGAAGGTGCTGGCGCGACGGATAAGGCCGTGAACCTCGTAGCCCTTGGCCAAAAGTAGTTCCGCCAGGTAGGAACCGTCTTGTCCCGTAATGCCGGTGACGAATGCTTTCTTCATGCAAAACCCCTTGAAATAACAGGGTTTCAGTCTACCTTTTGAGGGTTTGGAGCCGGTTTGAAAGTAGATTTGTATCCGTGAAAATACTTTTTGTGCACGAGGTCTCGTATCGCAAAAAAGTTATTTTCGAAATGCACGAATTCCCAGAGCTTTTGGCTGAACGTGGCCACGAAGTGACCTTCTTTGACTTCGATGAAGGCGCGCAGTTTTGGGACGGCGGGATCACTCCTAGAGAAGATGTGATCTCCGGCCGAGTGCACTTAAAGTCAAATTTGCGCGTGGTTCGACCCTTTCAGCTGGGCATTCCTGGTGTTGACCGGATTCTGGCGACTTTGACCTCGTGGTTTGCACTGAAAACGGTTATAGAAAAAAGTCACTTTGACACGATCGTGCTCCTGGCCGTTCCCACCTATGGGCTACAGACCCTGCACTGGGCAAGGAAATACGGGGTTCCAGTCACATTCAGAGCTCTGGACGTCTCGCACAAGATCCGAAACAACCTGCTGGGCTGGGCCATCAAACAAGTTGAGAAGCGAATCTACAATCGGGCAGATTTGGTTCTGGGCAACAATCCGGCGATGACCGCGTATTGCGAGCGCCTTGGCAAAAGAACAAAGCCTTCCAAGACTCTGCTGGCTCCAGTTGACCTCAGCCATTTCAAGAGCGTTACCCCGAGTGCCAAGCTGCGAGATGAACTGGGAATCGGTGCCGCCGACAAGGTGATTGCCTACATGGGATCGTTCTTCTACTTCAGCGGCTTGGATGAAATCATCAAGACTTTCGGCCAAGAAGTAGAGACAGGCAACGCGGTGGGCAGCAAGCTGTTGCTCATCGGCGGCGGCGAGCAGGATGCCGAACTACGCAAACACGTTGAGGATCTCAATCTTGAGGAAGTGGTGAAGTTCACAGGTTTCGTCAACTACGCCCACCTGCCTGAGTACCTTAGCCTGGCCACCGTGGCCATCAATCCACTAAAGAAGAGCCTGGTGACAGACACCGCGCTTCCACATAAGGTGCTGCAGTACCTAGCACTGGGGTTGCCGGTTGTCTCCACGCCTCTCGATGGGCTTAAGGCAGTTTTCGGCGACTCCGCGGGTATCCGCTGGGCAAATACTCCAGCCGAAATTCTCAAGGTAGCACTCGCATTTGCCACTGACGAGACAGGTCGTGCCGAGGCATCGAAGCTCGCCAAGAAGAGTGTTGCCGAAAGACTTTCACTTGATGGCGCAGTTGATCAACTTGAGCAGATTTTGCTGGAACTGAAAGGCACTAAATGACGAAAGTTCTGGTTCTGGGCGGCCGCGGCATGATTGGGGCCGGTGTGGTTGCCGCACTCGAGTCTGCGGGCGTGCAGGTTCTCAAGACCTCCCGCAACCCAACCTCGGCAACAACCTTGAAGTTTGAGGCAGGCAGCGATTCTCTGGATTCGCTCATGGCTTTTCTTCAGCCCGGAGACTACGTCTTCAACGGAATTGGGCTCATCAAGCAGCGCATCAAAGAGGATTCCATTGAGGACCGTCAGCGGGCAATCGCCTTCAACGCCGACTTCCCACATCGCCTTGCCAAGACTGCGGAGGCCAAGGGCATCCGCGTGCTTCAGGTGGCCACCGACTGCGTGTATGAAGGCACTTTGGGCAACTATGCCGAGAGTTCAAAGCACGATGCCAGCGATGTATACGGCAAGACCAAGAGCCTGGGTGAGGTTCCGTCCCCTGCCTTGATGCACCTGCGATGCAGCGTGATTGGGCCAGAGACCGGCGCGTCGCTGAGCCTCTTTGAGTGGGTGCGAAACCAGCCAGCCAACGCTCAGCTCACCGGATACACCGACCACCTCTGGAATGGCGTCACCTCTGCCGCCTTTGGCCGCATCATCGTTGGGATCGTCACAAACGACCACTTCACCCCGGGGCTGCAGCACCTAGTTACCGCATCGGTGGTATCTAAGGCCAACCTGGTGCGGGCCATTGCGGCGCGCTGTGGCCGGAACGACATTACCGTGACCGAAGCAAAGACCGCTAAACCGGTTGACCGCACCCTGCAAACCGAGCACCCGGACCGCAATGAGAGCCTTTGGAAGGCAGCCGGATATGCCGCCATTCCGAGCGTGGAGCAGCTGGTTGCAGAAATGCCCATTAACTAGACTTGCCTTATGACTCGCGCTATTGCTGGCTCCACCGTTACTATCACCGGCGGTACCGGATCTTTCGGTTCAACTATGGTTCGCCACCTGCTCGCCAACGATGTTGCCGAGGTGCGAATTCTCAGCCGCGATGAAGCCAAGCAAGATGCCATGCGCACCAGCCTCAAGGACAGCCGCGCTCGATTTTACATCGGTGACACCCGCGACTCACTGAGCGTCGAGACTGCGATAAAAGGCAGCGACTTTGTTTTTCACGCTGCTGCGCTGAAGCAGGTTCCCAGTGCGGAGTTCTTCCCGCTTGAGGCGGTCAAAACCAATATCGAGGGATCGGCCAATGTGCTGCGAGCAGCCATTGAGCACGAGGTTCAGAGTGTGGTTTGCCTGAGCACCGACAAGGCCGTCTACCCAATCAACGCCATGGGCATGAGCAAGGCCCTCATGGAGAAGACCGCCCAAGCCTTCGCCCGCAACAACCTTGACTCCAACACTCGCATCACCGTGACCCGCTACGGCAACGTCATGTACTCCCGCGGCTCGGTCATCCCGCTGTTTGTGAACCAGCTCAAGAGCGGCAAGCCAATCACGGTTACCGACCCAAACATGACCCGCTTCCTGATGAGCCTGGCCGAGAGTGTTGACCTGGTGCTGCACGCCTGGACCAACGGCGAGAGCGGAGACCTCTTTGTTCGCAAGGCTCCGGCGTCAACCGTTGAGGTTTTGGTGCTGGCTCTTGCCGACCTGTTTGGCGTCAAGAACCCAGAGATTCAGAACATCGGCACCCGCCACGGCGAGAAGCTCTACGAGAGCCTGCTGGGCGTTGAAGAGCGCGTGAACTCGCAGGACCAGGGTGGCTACTTCCGTGTGCCACTGGACGCCCGCGACCTGAACTACTCCATCTACTTTGAAGAAGGCCAGGAGGCCGCTGCGCCACTTGAGGCCTACCACTCACACAACACCGAGCGCCTCGACATCAAAGGCGTAAAGGCCAAGCTGCTTACCCTGCCCGAGATTCAAGCCGAGCTCGGCCTCTAAACCTAGGACTCTAATGACCACCAAGCCAACCATTGTCACCGTTGTGGGCACCCGCCCAGAAATCATCCGTCTCTCGCGCGTGATTGCCAAGCTAGACCAGGTTGCAAACCACATCTTCGTGCACACCGGTCAGAACTGGGACCCAAAGCTAAACGAGATCTTCTTCCAGGAGCTCAACGTTCGCCAGCCGGACTACTTCCTCAACGTTGAAGTTGGCTCGCTTGGTGCCGTCATGGGCGACACCCTGAAGAAAATCGAAGAGGTCTTCGTCAAGCACAAGCCAGACGGTGTAGCCATCCTGGGTGACACAAACAGTGCCATCGCAGCCGTGCTAGCCAAGCGCATGCACATTCCCGTGTACCACATGGAGGCTGGCAACCGCTCGTTCGATGAGAACGTGCCCGAGGAGAGCAACCGCCGCATGGTTGACCATGTGAGTGACTTCAACCTGCCTTACAACGAGTACTCCAAGCGCAACCTGCTTAACGAAGGTCTTCACCCACGCCGTCTGATGATGACCGGTTCTCCGATGCGCGAGATCATGCTCCACCACATTCGTGACATTGAGGCCAGCACCGTCCTGAAGGACATGGACCTCAAGCCTCAGGGCTACTTTTTGGTGAGCGCACACCGCCAGGAGAACGTAGACGTTCCGGCCCGCCTGCAGGAGCTGCTGGCAAGCCTGAAGGCCATTCACGAGGAGTGGAAGCTGCCGGTCCTTGTGAGCACCCACCCTCGCACCCGCAAGAAACTGGAACTGCTGCCGGGCTACGCCGAGATTCCGGGCGTTATCTTCCATGAGCCTTTCGGCTTCCTGGCCTACAACAAGCTGCAGATGAATGCCAAGGCTGTAATAAGCGACAGCGGAACCATCAGCGAAGAGTCCACCATTCTGGGCTTCCCGGCCATCACCATCCGTGACAGCATCGAGCGCCCAGAGGCAATCGATGTTGGCGCAATCGTCATGACTGGCCTCAAGGCCGACGAAGTCATCGGTGGCCTGCGCGAGGTCATTGCGAACCCACCGAAGGCAGACCGTGTGCTGCCTCAGGGCTACGAGGTGACCAACTTCTCGGAGCGCGTGGTGCGCTTCATTCTGAGCACCTACGGCCGCCACCACGAGTGGGCTGGCATCCGCCGTCTGGGCTAAGGCTCTGGGCTAACCGCTCAACTCCCCCAAACACCCAAAAAGCGACCGGCTCTGGTAAACCGGTCGCTTTTTGATTGTCCCAATGTCTGAGATCTATTTCGGCAGTTGTTACGAGCACCCGGTGAGTGTTGGGGAGGGAGACACCGGGTATCTGCTGGCAACAAAACAATCATGCGCCCCGCACTATTTGAAAGTTCTTAGAGTAGGTATGCGTTAGGTTGTTAAAAGCCTTGGAGGTGGGAGGCTTTAGATATGGCAAAGATCCTGGTGGTTGAGGATGAGGCGGGCATCCGTGAGGTGCTTAGCGACGCACTGCATATTGCCGGCTTTGACACCACAATTGCCCCCGATGGTTTTGACGCCATCAAGCGTCTGCGCGACGAGACCTTTGACCTGATCATTGCTGACATCAACATGCCGCGCATGGACGGCTACGAGATGCTGGAGCGCATGCGCGAGCTGGGCAACGAGACTCCGGCCCTTCTGCTGACGGCCCGCCACGACAACGAGGACGTGAACCGCGGCTTCCGCTTGGGCGCAGACGACTACGTGACCAAGCCCTTCCGCCTTGAGGAACTGATCCTGCGTGTGCAGGCAATCCTCCGTCGCACCACTCCAAAGAATGGCGAACAAGCCCTAACCCTTGGCCCGCTCACAATGCACGACGAGTCTCACTCCGTAACGCTCGCCGGCAATCCGGTGGAGCTCTCCCCCACCGAGTTCAAGTTGCTGCGCTACCTGCTGCAGCGCCCCAACAAGGCCGTGCGCAAAGAGGTGCTGCTCGACGCGGTTTGGGGCATGGGTTTTGCCACCAATGCCACCGTGGTTGATACCTACATCTTCTACCTGCGCAAGAAACTTCACACCGATGCCTGGCAGGGCATAAAGACAGTAAGAGGTATTGGTTTCTTAATCACCGATGAGGCTTCATGAGAACCCGTTCTAATCTCGTCCTCACAGCCACCGGAATTCTGGTGATTGCCTTCGCTGCCGTGGACATTATCTTCAACCTCTGGGGCTTCTTCATGCTCCAGCTTGCAATGGTCACCCTATTCACCGCGGCGTTTTGGATTTTTTCGGGCCAGTCACTGAACAGCGTGGAGCAGCTTGCTGTTCAAACCAATGAGGTTGTTGCCGGCCGGCGAGCTGCATACGCGCTCAAGGTCAAGAACTCCGATCAAAAGGAGCTCCTAGCTGGCATGGAGGAAATGCTCCTGCGCCTACAAGCGAGCAAGAAGGCCATGCACCAGTTTCTCGGTGACGCCAGCCACGAATTGCGCACTCCGCTAACGGTGATCAGTGCCTACCTGCAACTTCTGGAGCAACCTCAGACCCAGCAGAACCCAGAGTATTTGGCCAAGTCCTTGGCCAAGATGACCACAGAGGCCAACCGCATGCAGCGCCTCATTGATGACCTGCTGCAGCTGGCAGAGATTGGCGAGAACGCTCCGCTGGGCAAGAGCGAGCCGGTTGACCTAGCGCGCCTAGTCACATTTGAGGTGGAGAGCCTGGGTGACCTGCAGCCCGAAAGACCAATTACTTTCAACTCGGCTAATGCGATTTTTGTAAATGGCAATTCGGATCTGCTGACTCAGCTTTGTGCAAACCTGTTTGCCAACCTGCGCCGCCACACGGCGGCTACAGCGCCTGTGCAGGTTGATTTGGTTCAGGGTGCCACCTGGGTGTCTCTAACCGTGAGTGACGGCGGTCCTGGCCTCTCCGATGACGCGTACGCGGCCGGCGTCCAACACTTTCAACGCTACGACCAGTCACGCTCCCGCGAATCGGGGGGATCTGGCCTTGGCATGAGCATCATGGCAAGCATTGTGGAGCGCCACGGTGGCCAAATTAGCCTGAGCAAATCGGTGTTGGGCGGGCTCTGCACCCGCATCACATTGCCTGTTTAGTAGGGCTGTTCTAGGTATGGCTAGCTGTTGTCGGCCAGCCAGCCGTCAACCTGCTCCAGCGGCATGGCTCGCGAGTAGAGGAAGCCCTGCACTAGCGGAACGCCAAGCTCCACCAGCTTTGCCTCCACCTCGGGCGTCTCCACTCCCTCAACCACAACCACCAGATCCAGGCTCTTGGCAATCTTCAACATGTCGCTGATGAGGGCCTGATTCTTGGCGCTAATCTCGTTCTCGCCCAGGAACGAGCGGTCGATTTTGATTGCCGTAAGTGGTAGGTTGTGCACCTGACCCAGGTTGTTGTAACCAGAGCCAAAGTCGTCAAGGGCAATCTTCACACCGTAGCTGTGCAACTGGCGTATCTGCTCCAGAGCCAGATCATCATTGACCAGAGTTCCCTCGGTCACCTCAATGGCAAGGTGTTTTGCATCCATTTGGTTGCGCTGAATGGCTGCAATAACAAATTGGGCGAAGCCTTCGTCAGCCAACTGAATGGCATCAACGTTCACGGTCACGTATGGCGGCTCTCCAACCATGGTTTGCCGCTTGCTGAGAACGTCGCGCCAGCCAGCAACCGCGTTTTCCATGATCTGCCACCCCAGCTCAACCGCAATGCCGGCGCGGTGCACAATGGGCAGGAAGTCATTTGGATAAACCACTCCCAATCCCGGGCGCTCCCAGCGCACCAGAGCCTCAAAACCAATGGCTTTGCGTTCCGGAACGCGCATGATGGGCTGGTAGTAAACCTTAAACTCTCCGGAACGAAGCGCGTTACGAACCGCCAATTCCTCGTACCAGGTGTTGAGCATGGCACCATGCTGCTCCTGGTTGTAGATGACAAAACCGCCCAGGTCTCCCGGAGCCTTTGCCAGGTAGATGGCCATCGACGCCCAACGTGAGAGATCGGTTCTGACCTGCTCCTGCGCACTCAGAATTGCCAAGCCGGCGCTCGCGCTCACCTGGGCCTGGTGGCCGGCCAGCTTGGTGCTGAATGAAAGTTCCTGGCTGAAGAGCCTGGCTCGTTTCTCAACATCTCGGGCATTCTTGGCACTTAGCAGCACGCCAAACTCGTCTGCACTAAGACGCGCCACCTGCTCATGCCCCTGGGCAACTGCAGTGAGCCTGCGAGCAACCTGCATCAGGAGGTCGTCTCCCACCGCGTAGCCGAGCGAAGAGTTGACATCACGGAACCGGTCAATATCCAAAAGCAGGAGGCCAACTGCCCGCTGGCTCTTCTGACCAACGCGCACCGCGGCATCAACGGCACGCGTGAAGGCGGCACGGTTTGGCAGCTGGGTCAGTTGGTCGTAGTCACGCTGGTGATCCAGTAGCTTCAAATGCCCGTCTCGCGTGCTGAGCACCTGGAGCGCCTCTTGAATGCGGTTTACTGCCAGCGATGAATCCTCAGGCTGGGTGTGTTCTTGACCAACCACAAGCAGCGTCTCGCCCTCGTGATTGCTAATGAAATCGAGCGCCAATAGCGGCATGGTTTGGCGGACGTCGGCCTTAATTTGGGCCAGCACCTCCTGGGTTTTAGAACCGCTGCTAATTGCCTCCAGCCAATTGGCACTGTGTTGCTCCAGCTCGTGCAGCAACTTTAGGCGTCGCTCCGCAATCTCAAGGTCACTTCGCTGAGCCGCTAGGTCGTCCGAGGTTTTTCGGTAGTTGGCGATGATGTCGAAAGCCAGCCAGGCGGAGAGCGCCAGACCCAGTACGAGAATAAGCATCAGCACGCCGGCCTGGATTAGCTCGCTCTGCGCACGGGCATCGGTGACTGCCAAAATTTGGGCCCGCGACAGCTTGTTGAATTCGCTGTTCAAGGCAATAACGGCGCTGCGGAAATTACCTAGCGTGCTGTTGTAGGCGGCCAGGTATTTCTCCCGGGAGCCTGGGGCAACCGACGTCATGCCGCGAATGATCTTGTCGATGCCCGCTAGCTTCTCCTGATAGTTGGGGGAAGTCAGCTGATAGGTTTTGGCTCCCGAAGAGGTAATAACCTCGAGACGCTGCCCCAGGAGGGCTCTTGCAATCTGGACTTCGCGAGCCTCTTTGAGTCCGTCGGCCCAGTCGCGCATTGAAATGAGAGTGTTAAAGCTCTCACGCTGCACAAAGATCATGGCCGAGGCGTCGGACTCCTCGCTCATGATCTGCTTGCGCTCAAGGTTGTGAGCACCTAGCGAAGAGACCGAGACGTCGACGAGAACCATGATGCAGGCCAGCAGCAACCCTGCCAGCGTCACCTGCCCCCACTTTGGCCTGAGCAGGCCCTTGGTGTCTCGCCGAAGTCTCTTCACAGTTGGTCCCTAAGTGGTTGCCTACTTGCCGTCGGTTAGCTTGATGGTGCGCAGGCTCCAGTTCCAGGCGTCTAGATAGCTGAAGTATTTGGTGCCCTTGTTGAACACCAGTCGAATCGGTCCACCCTGATCCATTGGAATAGGTGCGCCATCGCGGGAAACGGCCAGAATGGCGTTGTTCTTTTCCAGGTTGGCCACAGAGTCTGCAAACTGGTACTCGTTAAGTGCAATGGTGTTCACTCGCTCGCCTACAGTGATTCCGGCTGCATCCAAGAGCGTCTTCAGTGGCACACCGGAGAAGGTCTGCTTTTTCTTCACGAATGGCTCAACAATGGTGATGCTCTCGGTGGCCATGCCCTCTAGCTCGGCCATGGTGTAGTCAACACTCTTTGCACCGGTCACGGTGAGCACAATGTCGGTGGCCTTTGGTGCGTCCACGGTAAAGCCTCCACCGTAAGGGTTGGTATCGCTGGCGCTTGGCGTTTGGGTTGGTGCAGCGGCAGTTGCGTTGCTGCAACCAGTCAAGGCCAGCATTAGGCTGGCTGCAGCTAATGCCGCGGTGACTGTCTTCTTTACATCGGTGTGTTTCTTCATTCGTTACCCCTTTTTTTCTGAACTATCACTCTTGAAACTTACAAACCCGAGTCCGGCCGCGCTAAACATCTCATAGTCCGGTTCTCCTTGCCAATCCAAGCAGTAAAAATCCATTTGGAGCGCGGCCGCCACGGCAACCAGCGCACGGAGGCTTCGCCTTGGCTGCCCGTGGTTGAAGAGCATTCCAAGCCTGTCGCCTTGCACGGTTAGGCCAACCGGCATGAGCACGTCTAGCAGGTTGAATGTGGTGGATGAAGCCCCGTTGCCCTCGAGCACCAAGCCAACTCTTGGATCCTCCGCCAGAGCTAGCATGCATTCACTGGGCTCGGCGCCAATTAAGCCCGTGTCAATTAGCGCCGAGAAAATCACATCGGAACGCTCAGCTATCAACAAGTCAAATAAGTCTGGAACCAGCTGGGCGTGGTTCCAAAAGTGGTTTGAGACTCGCAGCAACACCAGCTCTAGGCTATGGATTTGGGATTTTGCTATACAGTCCAAGATTGCATCGGCTAGATGGCGTGGCCCAATGGAGCGCAGCGGGCTGTCAACGTTTACCAGCAGGCCAACTATTGAACCGTCCTTGGCCGAACGCAGCGGCTGGGCCACGGCAGAGACAAGCGTTAGGTCAACTTGGTTTAGGGCCACATGTGTGATGCTGTCCTGGGGAGTGGAACCAGCAAGTTCCTCTACCGCCAGCGCTCCACCTGCCTGCTTTGCTTGGTACATCAAGGCATCGGCCACTCGCATGGCATCATCAAAGGCGTCCTCTGAGTCCCAAATGGCAACACCGATGCTGGTAGACACTGGCAACTGAAGCCCGGAATCACTCACAAAGGTTGAATTCACCGCATTGAGCACGCGCTTGCCCAGACTGTAAGCGGCCGCTGCGCTGCCAATGTTCTTTGCAAGTACCACAAACTCGTCGCCACCTAGGCGAACCACAGAGTCGGTTGGCCGCACCTGCTTGAGGATCTGCGCTGCCACATATTTGAGCAATTGGTCACCCACTGCGTGACCGTGGTTATCGTTTACCTGCTTGAAGTGGTCCAAATCCAGGTACATGATTGCGTGAGTTTGACTGGTGCGAGTGCCTGCGAGTGGAGCAACCACCTGATCTAAGCCACGGCGGTTGAGCAAGCCGGTAAGGGTGTCGTGGGTTGAGCGGTAGAGCAGCTCACCTCGAGCCTGCTCCTGGCGCAGAACTCTGGGAAGAAGTCTGGCACCGGTTTCCAGAGCGCTGATGACAGCAGGCTGCACCCGGATTCCCTCAGGAACAACAAACACGAGCCTCAGGGCCACAGACACCGCGCCGGCTACGTCAAGCACAAGGAGGTGCCGAACGCCGCTCTGGGCGATGTTGGATACACTTCCCAGCCAGGGCGCCGAGTCAAGGTCAATCAGGGTTGGAGTGGCAAACTCAACACCCTTGAAAGGAACTGGCACTGCACCCGACCTACTCCGGAGCCTGCCGAGCACCTCGGGCGCCACTGGGTCTAGAGTCCAGGGTTCCGGGTAGAGGTACTCGTCCTCGGCCCACCAAACCTGGGCGGCCCACCAGCCAGCGCGGCTGAGATTGTCAACCACAAACTCTTCAACAATGCTCCGGGAGTTGTCCACCAACCCACCCAGACTGCTCACATCGGTGAGGCTGGATTCGGAAAGTTCATCCACCGTTGCCACCGCGTGACCCGGAATGGCAAGCTGTTCGCCCGCCAGCTCAAGCGCTGCTCTCGTACTCTCCAGATGCTCCACAATCTTGCGGGCGGCGCGAGTCAGGGCCTCAACCTGCGTCATTGAGAAGTCTCGTGGCTTGGTGTCATACACAATCAGAGCACCGATTGCGGCGCCATTCGGAGCCTGAATTGGTACTCCCGCCACAGCGGCCACAGGCAGATCCACGGTGCCCGAGATCATGGTGGTAACAAGTGGGTCCGCCAACAAAAGGTCTGGGATGATCACAGTTCGTACCGGTTCAATCACATACTTGGCGGCAAAAGATTGAGTCCGCGGAATGGCGTTATATACCGTTGAGTTGGTGGCCTTAATCCAGGCGGTGTCTGCATCGAGGAAGGCAATCTTGGCGAACGCCGCCCCAAAAGATTCCACTAGGTGCTGCAAAATGGCGTCAAATCGAGGGTCTGGCGTGGAACCAACAATGCGGTAGGCCGCAAGGGTTGCCAAACGAAGCTCCTCGGCTTGGGTTTGATCTGCCATTCTTCACCTCTGTCACCAAAAGTCTAGATTCGTTTTTTTTGACATCTCTTTTAAAGTTCTTTGAACCTTCAGCCTGGCTGGTTCTAGGCTTTCGAGTGTTGTTGCATTGTTGTGGAGGCTTTGGTGTTGGGAAAGGGCGTTTTGACATGTTCTCGTCAGAGCAGTTGGTGACCATCGTCATTGACGTGCACCTTGAGCCCATCACCGATGTGGAACCCACGCTAGTTAGCGCACTGGTTGCCAGTAGCCTGCAAGAGGTGGTGCTCATCAGCCAGGACGAGCGACCCGAACTGGCCGAGCTGGCCGCCAATTACGGCGTGAAATATCAGACCGGCGGCCAGGCCATTGTGGCTTACCAGAAGAAAGCAACCCTGGTTCTAACACCTGGAATCATTAACGATCCCGCGTATCTGAGCCGGGTACTAAAGCGTGGCACACCCCGCGGAGCCTTCCTTCCACCCACCAGCACCAAGGGTGCCCTTGCCTCACTTAAGGCGTTGGGTTCTGCCATTGCCTCGCCATTTCGCAAGAAACGGGGCTATCATCGCGAGCTGGAACGCCAAAACGTTTCGATGAAGGCCTGGGTAGCCGGGGTTGAGGGCGCCTGCATTGACATACACCAGCGCGGTGGCGGTTTTCTGGTGCCCAAATCAAATGTTTCAGTTGGCCAAACCGTTCCGGTTGTGGTGGAGTGCCGCCTGGTTTCCGGCGACTTCTATAAGGCAGAGGGCATACTGACGGTCCGCAACATTAGGCCGGCAACCGCCAGCGGTGAAACCTGGCGCCTGGGTGGCCAACTCCAGTGGAACTCACCTCGTGATCTAGCCGCGGTCATCGAACAGGCCTTTGTGGTTTCGCGGTTTGTGCCGGAGAACTTCCACAGAAAAGAAACCCGCAGTCCGGTTTCAATCCCGGCCAGCATCGGTGGCGTTCCAGGAGTTTGCGTTGACCTGAGCCAAAACGGGGCCGCCTTCCAGATCTTTGGCCAAGCCCCAAACACCGATGCTCCGGTGGCCGTAGAACTACACCTGGCAAACGGACAAAAGGTGTTGGGCGAACTCCGAGTTAGAGGAACACATCAGAGCGGCAACTCCGCCCGCATCTCAGGCATTGTGTTCTGGGAGAATCGCAGCTGGCTGGTGGAAAACACCCACCTGATCTACGGTGCCAAGCCCGAACGGTAAATGGCGGAAATCTGCGTTGCCGTAAGAGTGGTGTTGGTGGCTCCTGCGAATCGCATCTGCCCCGAGAAGAATGCGCTCGCAGGCGCTCCCACGTAACCGGTGAGTACGTCGTTTCCAAATCGCCAGCTGCCACTAAAGGACTGTGCGGTGGTGGTTGCATTGCTGCCCACCAAGGCACCGTCGATGTACAGCTGCATGCCGATGGCGGAACTCTGCTGGGCCACCACAAAGTGCCAGTTGCCATCGTTGTATGAACTGCTAGACGCTGCGTACTGAGCACCGGCGGTTGGCTTCACATAGAAACGCACTTGCCCGGTGCTGGTGAGGTAAACCTGTCGATCGCGGTTTGTTGAGTTTCCATTGCTGCTATCCCCGTAACCGGCTATTTGCCCCTGAGCGGCACTCGTCTTGAACCACACCATGACAGCGTAAGTTGCTGGGGCCGCTGCGGCAGTTGTGTTGGCGATGTAGGCATTCGTTCCATTCAGGCTGTATGCAACGCTTGAGGCGTCGCGGGGGCAGCTCGTGGCTCCGGTAGATGTTCCGTGCGTTCCGCGGTAGCGATTGGCAACAGAGTTTCCAGAAAAATCAACCGCAGTGTTTGCGGCGGCTGCATCGGTGAGGGCATAGCCAAAGAGCAGGTTGGTTGGAGCCCAGAAAGAGTATGCGTTCTGGCAGGTGAACCAGGTGGCGCTGGCCGCGGTGTTGTTGCTGTTGGTTATTGCCGCGCTAAAGCCACTCATCGATGGTTGCAGGCTGTAGCTCAACACGGCACCAATGAAGACCACCCAGGCGCCGGCTAAAAACCTAAGCAGGCGCGTGTGCTGTTTCAGCATTTGCCACCTCCCGCTTGGCCTGTTGGCTGTGAATAATGCTAATCAGTAGCGGCACCGCCCCCAGCAGCGTGAGCAGCGCCAACTGCCAGCCATTGAGCGCCAGGTGCGCGCCAAGATCCACAAAGTTTGTGGCCGTGTTTACCTGAGCGTGAACCACACCCAGCTCGCCATCGCCAATGACAAAGCTCTGGCCGTTAAATGAGGTGAACTTCATGGGCATTAGCCCGGTGTTCACCACCGTGTAGTCAACTATGTTTTTACCCAACTCCGATGGGGTGGCCTGAACCACCTCGTAGTTTGAGAAGGGGCGAACCAGCACCACCGCCAGGGTGAGAACCATGGAAGATCCGAAGAGCCGAATTGACTTGCGGGCGTGCTTGTTTCCAACCGCTATTGAAAGTGCCCAAACCAGGAGCATGCCGCCGGCAACTATGGGAAGCAGCTTGAGCAACCAGCCAACGCCGGGAAGGGCAACAACAACGCGGCCAATTATTTCTTTGGGCTGCAGGTCCCAGCCGTCGGCAGCCCCGTTAATGTCGCCCTTGGTGGTGATTCCGTGCGGCCCAATGGCCACAATTCGGTGGGTGTAGGTCTGTTTGATGTTTGTTGGCGGGTTGAAGGAAATGATCTGGCCAACGTGCAGCTTGCTGGCCGCTATGGGCTGAGTGATGACCAGTGTGCCGCGAGGCGCAACCGAACCCATTGACGGGGTCTCAACCATAAACCAGCGCAGCCCCTGGCTGGCACCAATTCCCACAGCCGCAGCCAGCAGAAGTGCCACTCCGGCAACTACAAAATGCTGAATTCGCTTCACGGTTTCCCCAAACTGTGAGCCAGTTGGCTTGACTCCCGATAGGGCGGGAGTCAAGCCAAGCTTCGACTATTAGCTGTTGAAGGTGTAGGTGAGTGGCAGCGAGGCGGCCAGACCCTGGTAGGTGTTACCGGCAGTTGCATCCAGGGTCACCGTGTAGGTGAATGTGGAACTAGTGCTAGGCGCAAGGCTACCCAGCGAGAAGGCTGCGTGGTTAGCCAGGGTTGCAAGGGTTCCGGTGAATACCGTGGTGGTGCCCTGCTGGATGAGGATCTGCATCTTGGCGCAGAGGTCGGTTGCGGTACCGTTCACCGATCCATTGGCGCTCTGGGTGCAGGTGCCGGGGGTGAGCGTAAAGGTTGCGGCCGAAACCGTACCGGTGTTTCGGATGGTTGCGGTGGTAACCACGGCGGTTCCTGGAACCATGGTGGTGCTGCCACCAAACTTGTTTATGGTGGAGCAGGTGGCGCTGTTTGTGCCAATCACCGAGCCGGTGCCAGTGGTGCTAAGGCAGGTAACCGTAGCGCCAACGTTCTGCTCCTGCATCAGCAGGGTACCGCTGGCTGCGGTGTTGGTGTCGTTCTGAATGCTGGCGGTGAAACCCGAGGTGGTGCCGGAGATGCTGTAGGTGAGAGCCGCGGTACCAGCCACGCCTCCAACCAACATGACTGCAGGCATTGCAACCTTTACCGGCAGGGTTGCCAGGGTGCCACGAAGCGTGCTCTGAGGCGTTACCTTCAGTAGCTTGGCGATTTTGACGAGAATGCTGGTGTTCATTTTGTTGTTTCCCTCCCAGGTGACCCCCTCAAGCCACCATTTTTGCCCCTCGCCCCCAGAAGCTATTTAGTTCTTAATGGGAGTTAAGCACTTGTTCACCTTGGCAAATTAGAAATGCCAAGGTTTCAAATGGAGTTAAAAAGAACCCCAAAGTGGGTTGAAATGAAACCTGCTAAAAAACAGGGGTTAGCCCTTATAGGCTAATCTTTTTGCTTTTTGCCCTGCGGATTAGATACAGAGTCCTGATTCTTGCCAGAGTCCTGATTCTTTGTGCTTCCCTGCTGGGAACCGCCGGACTGGCCTGCGGTCTGAATTGGTGCCGGCACCGGAGGCATGGGCACAAAGGGCTTGGCCGGCACATCTGGCAGGGTCAGGAGCTGGCCGAGGGCGGTGTCTCGCTTGGAACTAGCGGCGGCAACGGCGGCGTTGAAAGTGCTGGTGGCTACGTTCTTGGCCTCGGCAGTGGTGGCGGCTTTTTGGGCTACGCGGAGGGCACGAGTGGCAAGCTGCACGTCTGTGGCAAAAGCCAGGCTGATTGCCTTGACCGCCTGAGTGCGGGCCTGATCTGCCTTGTTGTATGCCTTTTGGGCCGCCTGATAGCTGGCCTGAAGTCCCTTTACGGTGGCCCCCGCGGCCGAACGTGCGGTGTTGTAGGTGGCCACTGCCGAAGCGTATTCGGTGAGCGCCTGCTGGTAGTTGGTGGTGGCGTTTGCCAATGGAGCCGAGCTAACCGTTGGGGCAGGGGTGGCGTCTGCTGCGAAAGCCGAATTTGGTACCTGAAGCACTAGTGCGGTGGCGGCGATTATTGCAACCACCGCTGCCTTGTTTTGCTTCATTTTGTTCACCAAATCCTTCGTAACTATTTTGTATCCATTTGTTTGTGAAGATTTTGTGAAATGACGGGGGAGAATTACTTAACTGCTCGCGCTCTGATTGGCTTGGCTCATGGTTCAAATACTGGTTGTGGATGATGAAGTTGGCATTCGTAACATGCTCAGCGATGCGCTCCACATAGCCGGCTTTGACACCGTGACCGCGGTTGATGGTTTTGATGCTCTGAAGGCGTTGCGCGAGAACCAGGTTGACCTGATTATTGCCGACATCAACATGCCGCGCATGGACGGCTATGAGTTTCTAAACCGCATCCGCGAGCAGGGAAATCAAACGCCTGCGCTGATGCTCACGGCCAGGCACGACCGAGCCGATGTAACCCATGGACTCAAGCTGGGTGCCGACGATTATGTGACTAAGCCCTTTGGGCTGGAGGAGCTGATCCTTAGGGTGAACGCCATTCTGCGTCGCACTCGTGCCGGACGTGAAGATGCGGCTGGAATAACCGTTGGCCCGGTTGAAATGTTTGAGGACAGCCACGAGGTGCGCCTGAACGGCGAGCTGGTGGATTTGTCTCCCACCGAATACAAGTTGCTGCGTCACTTGATGCTGGCGCCGCGCAAGGTGCAGCGCAAGGAGCAGTTGCTTGACGCCATCTGGGGCCTCGGCTTTGCCACCGGTGCCACAGTGGTTGACACCTACATCTCGTATCTGCGCAAAAAGCTGCACACCGCGGAGTGGGAAGGCATAAAGACGGTTCGCGGAATCGGCTTCATGATTACGGATCAGTAGCACCTTGAAGCTTCAGCAGCGCCTAACCCTCACCGCCGCCGGGCTAATCACCGGCGTCTCGCTCATTGTTGGCAGTGCCAGCGTGATTGGTGGTTATGGGCGAGAGATTGCAAGTTTGAAGAGCCAGCTCTCTGGCGTTGCCGAGCAGATTACCGAGGCCACAGCTCAGGAGCTTTCCACCGCATTGCTTATTGGCCAACAGCAGAATCTGACCGTGGGTCTGCTGGACATCAACGGGCACTTCACCATTGTTCACGAGGGTTTGGTGCCAATGCGGGTGGCGCCACCGCTCTCGGTTCTAAAGTCCGCCTCCACCGATGCGGTTCAGCGCACCGGTTCTACTAGCAACCACTATGTCTTGCGTGCGGTTTCGCTGGCGAATAACGAGTGGATTGTGTTGGCTGTGACCTATCAGCCGCAGTTGCAGTCAATGACCCAGAATGCCTGGGCTCTGGTGCTCTACACGGCCCTAGCTGACTTGCTGGCCGTGGCACTGATTTCGGTTTTGATTAGACGCGACCTTCGTCAGATTAGAGATTTGATTGCCCAGGCTAGGCGCATTGCTGCTGGCCGGATTGGTGACTTCAAGACTCAAGCTGGTGATACCGAGGTGAATCAGTTGAGCGCGGCATTGGACAGCATGGTGCACCAGCTGACGGCTAGTCGCGATGAGATGCAGAGGTTTTTGGGCGATGCTAGCCACGAGCTTCGCACCCCGCTCACTGTGATTCGTGGCTATTTGGAGATGATTGGCGGGCTTGATTTGAGCGGCCATCGCGGCCAAGAGTTTGTTGCCACTGCGGTGCCCAAGTTGCAGGGTGAAGTGCTCCGCATGCAGACCCTGATTGAAGATCTGCTGCTGCTTGCCGAGCTCGGGGAGCCTGGCGAGGCCAGGCACTTGACCCAGTTGGATCTTTCGGTTGCCGTTGCCGATGCCGTTAGTTCGATGCGAGACCTTCAGCCCGGCCGACCGATAACCACAGACCTAGCCGAGCGAGTGGTGATCTCGGCGGATAGCCACCTGATTGGCCAACTCTTGGGCAATGTCTTTGGCAACATTCGCCGCCACACGGGGGCCGCAGTGCCGGTTGCTATTGCGCTTGCCACCGATGCCGCCTCGGCAGTCCCCTCTGCGGCAGCCAGTTCGGGCTGGGCCACTTTGACCATCGACGATGCGGGCCCGGGCCTCTCCCCAGAGGCCTATCAGCGCGGGGTTGGCTTCTTTGAGCGGTTTGACCCATCGCGCTCCCGAGAAAACGGCGGCAGCGGTCTGGGTATGAGCATCATGGCTGGTGTGGTTTCCAAGCACGGTGGTGAGATGCGCCTGGAGCCAAGCCCACTGGGCGGCTTGCGCAGCGTGATTCGCCTGCCGCTCGCCAGCTAACAGCTGCTAACCCGCTAACTGCCAGCCCACACACCTTCGGCTCAGTTAACTCAGCGCTAAGCCCCAAACACAGCCCTATTTTCGCCATTAGGCCCCAAACTGCTTCATACAACGATTGCCTGGGCCAGCGTTTAGGGCCAAATGTGGCGTTTCCCCCTCTGTTTGGGGCTTAACGCTGAGTTAAATAACTAAGTGAATGCACTCAAACCAAACCCTTAAAACGACCAAATTCAATCCGCCGTTTCGGTCTGGGAAGTTATTGGGATGGCCGATTTGGTTAGTGAGGTGCCTCAGCCACCACCGGTAGCTGAACCCGCGGGTTAGGACAGCAGGTTGCCGAACAGAATGGCGCGTTCGAATCCATGGAAGAGCGAGCCAGAATCAGATCGGCTATTCCGTCCACAAACTCCGGAGCCACCCCGGCTGTGCGCACTCTGGTGTACTCCAGGTTTAGGCCGGCAGCGGTCTCTGCCGCCTGGTTGTCCAGGTCCCAAATGACCTCAACGTGATCACTCACAAATCCAATTGGCACCACAATCACACCGCGGATGCCAGCCTCATGGTTGGCAGTTATGGCATCGTTGATGTCTGGCTCCAACCAAGGGGTGTGAGGCGAGCCAGAGCGGCTCTGGTAGACCAGCTCCCAGTCCGGCAGGTTTTCGCCCAACTGCTCAGCAACCATTTGCATGATCAATTTGGCTGCAACAATGTGCTGCTGGCTGTAAACGCCTTCGAATTCGGCGGCAGCCTCCCGCAGCTCCTCAGGTCCGGAGGTTTCGGCCATGGAGGTTGGGATGCTGTGGGTGGTGAACATGATGCGGATGGCATCGCTGGAGAGTTTGGCGCTCTGAGCGCGAATTGCGGCAGCAAGGTCAGCAGCCACCGGCTCCAAGAAACCAGGCATGTCGAAATACTGAGGAGACTTGTCAATTTCCAGCTGGCCGGTAAGACCAGCCTCAGCAAGCGCCCCGGCCAGATTCTCTCGGTACTGGCGGCAACCGGAATAAGACGAGTAGGCGCTGGTCACAAAGGCGAGCACGCGCTTGTGCCCGTCTGCGTGAATTTCCTTCAGCACGTCAGCAAAATAGGGTTCACTGTTTCGGTTGCCCCAGTAGATGGGCACGTCAATTCCGCGGCTTGGGAAGTGCTCGCGCATGGCGGCAAGCAGGGCGCGGTTCTGAGCGTTGATTGGACTGACACCACCCAGTTTGATGTAGTGCTGGCCCACTTCAAGCAGGCGCTCGGCTGGAATGCCTCTACCTGCCGTCACTCGCTCCAAGAAGGGAACCACCTCGTCCTGTGACTCGGGGCCACCAAATGAGGTTAGGAGAATGGCGTCGTATTTGAGCGGGGTTGCGTTTGAAGCTGAGTTACTCATGCGAAGTGCTCCACTAGGTTGTTGGTTGGAATAAGACGACCGGTAAAGAATGGGGTCTCTTCGCGAACGTGGCGGCGAGCCCCGGTAGCGCGGAGTTCCCGCATCATGTCAACAATCTCGTGAAGCTCATTGCTTTCGAGGGCGAGCATCCACTCGTAATCACCCAGTGCAAAGCTGGCAACGGTGTTGCTTAGAATGCCACCAAAATTACGTCCGGCCATTCCGTGCTCAACCAGCATGGCGCGGCGCTCTTCCTCAGGCAGCAGGTACCACTCGTAGCTGCGCACAAACGGGTAGATGCAGAGCCAGTCGCGCGGCTCAGCGCCACTCATGAAGGCGGGCACGTGACTCTTGTTGAACTCTGCCGGGCGGTGCAGGCCCATGCCGTTCCAGATCTGCTCGAAGGCGGCACCGAAGTCAGTCTTGTGGAAGCCGCGAAGTGCACTCTGGATTGCCTCGGCGGTTGGAGCGTGCAGCCAAAGCAGTAGGTCACTGCCGGCACGCAGCGCACTGATGTCGTAGGCGCCGCGAAGGGTCGTGTCGGTGGCGGCCAGGCCCTCCAGGTAGGAGTCTAGGCCGGCTTGGTCGGCCGGGGCACCAGTGCGCTTAAGGGCAATCCAGCAGGTGTAACGAATGGTGTCGTTGATGACTCGAGCGGGGACCCGCTGAGCTGGGGTTTCTATCTCGTGTGACATGCGTTCCTAGGGTTTGGGTGTTTCTTTGGTTATGGGTAGGCGGTTGACCTGAGCAAGAACTCCAGCGATGCCGTTTCCGCCGAGGCCGGCACCAACAACGTGCAGGTTGGGTAGTGATTCGAGTGCGGCTGTAACTTGCAGAACGTGCTTGGCGTGACCCGGGCGGGCCTGAACCAGGCTGCGCGGCCACTGCTGGGCCAAAGCTGCGGTGAAATCCTTTGGCTTGAGACCGTAGAGAACTGCGGCGTCTGCGCGGGCGGTCTGGAGCAGTTGCTCGGTAGCTTCTGGGGTGGAAGTGTTAGGAGCCTGTCCGTCACGACCGTAACTGAGGCGCAGCAGGTGGCCGTTTGACCCGGCGCGAGAAGCCAAATGTGCCCACTTGGCGCTGGCGTGCGTGCTGGCCTTGGCGGTGACGCTTGAGCCACCTGCTGCAACCAGCACTCCCGAACCGTGCGGAGCGGTGGCTGCGGTCTCCGACTTGGCGCTGAGGGCAACCACCGTGACGTCAACCGTGCGGATCTGAGCCAGCGGGGTTGCCACTGCCGGCAGCGAACCGAGTAGATTGGCAGCCACGTGCGGCGGCGTTGCAACCACGAGGATGTCGGCATCGAGCCGGTCATGCGTAGAGTTTTCGAGCAGGACCTGGTAGCCGGTTTCAGTGCGAAGCACCGAGTGGGCCGGCGTGGATAGGCGGAGAGTAACTCCAGCCTGGGTGGCCGCCTGCGCCAGGGCTGCGATGAGGCTGGTCATTCCGCCGGTTAGCGTTGCAACCGCGGCCCCTGGCCGGGCGGCGGAGGCGCGGATGGCGGCCGCGGCGGCCGACAGCGACCCCAGCTGGGCCGCGCGCGCATACAGACCAGGTGCCACTACATCGGCCTCGAGCAGGGATGGGTCGCTGGCATGGACGCCGGCAACCACCGGCGCCACCAGGGTGCGGAGCACCCTTTCACCCAGGCGGTCCCGAACGAGGTCGGCCATAGTTCCGCCGGCTGGCGTATTCCAAGGCAAAGCATCTAGCCGCTTTGCCTCGGCAACCGCCTCCGGCCCAATGGCCTCGAGCACCTCAGCCGAGTCCAGGTCACTCGGTGCCCCGAGCACGCCGTGCGGAATGTGTATAAACCGGCCGTCAACCAATATGCGTGCCGAATCTTGGGCGGGTTCAGCCAAAAACTCCTCAAGTCCCAGTTCGCGTACCAACTCCAACGCTTCGGGCCGGGCAACCGCAAAAGCCTCTGCGCCAATGTCAACGCGCACCCCGTCAAGCTCAACCGAGTGAATCAGCCCACCCAGGCGGTCTGTGGCCTCAAGCAGAGTGACAGAGTGGCCGCCCAAAGCCAGCCGGCGCGCAGCGGCCAACCCGGCAATGCCACCGCCAATCACAACCGCTCGCATGCCAGCCACGCCCACTCTAGACCTCAACCTCGTGTTCGTGAATGTGAGCAACCAGTCGGGTGAGCACGTGCGGGTTGGTTTCCGGCGGAACTCCGTGACCCAAATTCAGCACATGAGCGGGTGCGGCCATTCCGTCGGCAATAACGGCATCGGTGTGGGCGGCAAGTTCAGCCCAGGGCAGGCTCAGGAAGTCTGGGTTGATGTTGCCTTGCAGCGGAACGCCCGGTAGCACCGCGGCGGCATCCGCCAGCGAGGTCTCGTAGTCAACGCCCATGACGGTTGCACCGGTGGCGTACATCGCACCGAGCAAAGGCCCAGTGTGAACCCCAAAGTGCACGCGTGGAACCGGCAAGTCGGAAAGAGTCTCAAACACAGCGTGGGAGTGTGGCGCCGCAAACTGCTGGTAGTCGGCCAATCCCAGGCGGCCCGCCCAGGAGTCAAAGAGTTGCAGCGCGCTGGCGCCGGCCTCGACCTGCGCCCGAATGAATGCAGCCGTGATGCGAGCGCAGTAGGCGAGAATGTCGCGGAACAGCTCTGGCTCATGCGCCATCATGAGGCGGCAGGCTGGCAGTTCGCGACTCGGGCCTCCCTCAATCAAGTAGCTGGCAAGCGTGAAAGGCGCTCCACCAAAGCCAATCAGCGGAGTTTCCTCCAACTCGGCCACCGTGATCTGAACCGCACGGACAATGGGCTCTAGGGCATCGGGGTGTAGTTCTTGCAGCTCTTTTAGGGCCGCCCGGGTACGCACTGGCTTGGCCATGACCGGCCCAATTCCCGGCTCAATGGTTACGTCAACGCCTGCAAGCTTGAGCGGAACCACAATGTCAGAGAAGAAAATTGCAGCGTCAACTCCGTGACGGCGAACCGGCTGGAGCGTGATCTCGGCGGCCAGCTCGGGCATGAGACAGGAGTCGAGCATGGCGATGCCTTCTCGAGCCTTTAGGTATTCGGGTAGAGAGCGACCCGCTTGACGCATAAACCAGACTGGCAATCTGGACTGACGGTTCCCCCGGTACGCCTGAACCAAAAGCGAATTACTGGTGACGCCAGCGGTCAATGGGTGATTTGCAGCTAGAGGCACTAAAACATTATGAAGAAATCTTCAACAGTTTGCCCTGACGTAACTGTCAGTAACGGGAACGCCAACGGTGCCTACAATTTCAACGTGGTGTTCGTTCTTCTTGGTGCAAACTACAACGACATTCCGTTGGAGCAGTTGGAAAACCTGGAGCGTCACACGAGTGAAATTCGCCAGACCCTGCTGAGTCCTAAAAGCACCGATGCGCCTATCTCGGGCGGTGTGCTGATTGGAACCTGTAACCGCTTTGAGGTGTATCTAGACGCCCAAAACTTTTACGGCGGCGTAGACGAGACCATTCGTGTGGTCTCCCAAATCTCCGGCCTGGATGTTGATTATGTTTCCAAGGTGCTGCACGTCTCCGTTGGTTCATCGGTGGCGCAGCACCTCTATTCCGTTGCGTCCGGCCTAGAAAGCATGATTGTTGGCGAGGGCGAGATCTCGGGACAGGTGCGCCGCGCCCTGCAGGAAAGCCACGATGCCGGTACTGCCACCAGCGGCCTTGAGCAGCTCTTCCAGACTGCATCATCGGTGGCTAAACGCGTCTCCACCGAGACCGGTCTGGGTGCCGCTGGGCGTTCTATCATTGCCACTGGTTTGGAGCTATTTGAGGCTAGATTTGGGGCTCTCGCGGGCAAGCGAGTGCTGGTCTTTGGCACCGGAGCCTATGCCCGAGTGACGGTAGCCGCACTTCAGCGCCTAGGGGTTGGCGAGATCCTGATCTATTCGGAATCTGGGCGAGCTGAAGAATTTAGCTCCAACCGCGAGACCACCGCCGTTGAGCGCGGCGGACTGCGCAATGCACTTGCAGAGGTTGACGCCGTGGTTACCGCGAGCGGCAGCCGAAACTACTCCATCAGCCTGCACTTGGCGCAAGACGTGCTTGAACTGCAAGCAGCTACCGGTAGTGAACCGGGACTGAAAATCATTGATGTTTCGCTGGCACAGAGTGTTGCGCCACGAGCCTACGAGCTGCCAGGAGTAAACATTCTGGATTTGGAATATATTCACCGCAACGCCCCGGCCGAGCACGCAGAGGCAATATTGGCGGCCAACCAAATTGTGGTTGAAGCAGTAGCCGAATTTGAGGCCGAGCAGGCTGCACGCAGTGTTGACCCGATGATCTCAGCGCTGCGCTCACACATTGGCACCTGGGTGACCGAGGAGGTTGAGCGGGTGCGCAAGCGTGCCGGCGACCAAACCGCCCAGGAGGTTGCCCGCAGCCTCAACCGCGTGACCAACGCCATGCTGCACACCCCAACCGTGCAGGCCAAGGAATTGGCCAAAGCCGGCAACCAAAAGGACTACGCCAAGGCAGTCAAAACGCTGTTCGGCATAGACCTCGCTGCACTGAATCGCAAGGATAAGAATGACTAGCGCCTCATACTCGGCCAAGCCGCTGCGCCTCGGAACCCGCGGCAGTCTGCTGGCACGCACCCAGAGCGGCCATGTTGCTCAGGCTGTGGCAGACCTACTTGGCCTTCCTGTCACCGATGCAGTGACCGAGGTCATCATTCGCACCGAGGGTGACGACAGCACCGTGCCCCTAACCGAGAGCAAGACCCCTGGCCTCTTTGTTAACGCGCTCCGCGATGCCCTGCTGGCGGGTGAGGTTGACTTCATTGTTCACTCGTTCAAGGATCTGCCAAGTGCATCCGTGGATGGAATCACTCTGGCTGCGGTGCCTCAGCGGGAAGACCTGCACGACGTTCTGATTAGCCGAGACAACCTGACTCTGCATCAGCTGCCTGAGGGAGCTGTGGTTGGCACCTCTTCACCTCGACGCAGCGCGAAACTACTGTTTGTGCGCCCGGACCTGGTGATCAAACCGATACGCGGCAACATTGACACACGCATTGCCAAGGTGCGCTCCGGAGAATACGACGCAACGGTCGTGGCTGCGGCTGGCCTCAAGCGAATCGGTCGCTTTGAAGAAGCCACCGAGGTGCTGGGCCTAGACGTGCTACTACCCGCGCCAGCCCAGGGAGCTTTGGCGGTTGAATGCCGCACCGATGACACCAAGACACGGGAGCTTCTTCAGCAGCTAACACACCCGGCCAGCATGGTGCTTGCCGTGGCTGAGCGCGCGGTTCTGGCCGGCGTTGCCGCCACTTGTTCAACCGCCATTGGCGCGGTTGCCGAACTTGACAGTCGTAACCTGCTGACCGTTCACGCGGAACTGAGCCACCCCGTGCCAAGCGAGAATGGCATTGAGTTTGAGCGCTTTGAGATTTCTGCTCCGCTGAGCGATGCACCTGGATCCACCAACTCGCTGAGCGAAGCTCACCAGCTTGGCACATACGTTGCAACGCAGTTGATGGCGACCGAGCTCGGTGTCCGAGTGGCAGCCGAGATTGCCGACGAACGAGGTTCGATTGACTAGTTCCGTAGCGGCCAAGCCTGTGCTGTTAGTCCGTGCCTCCGGTAACGAGGCGGACGCAGCAGCCCTGGCCGAACTTGGCCTCACCAGCGTGGCTGATCCGTACCTGAGCATCACCGCGCTACACGGAACCGAGGGCTACGCCGCAGCCACAGCCCTGCTCGAGAACCTAACTTCGCTCGGAGAAGGCGACTGGGTGGTTGCCACCAGCGCCAACGGCTTAAGGTTTTGGGGCCAACTCTACGGAGTGGCCAATCTCAACACTGCTCTGGCGGCGGCGAAGGATCGTGGAGTTAAGTTTGCAGGCATCGGTGAAGCCAGCGCCCAGATGTATTCCAATTTTGGAATACACGAAGTATTCGTTCCCTCGACTCCATACGGCGAAGACTTGGCCGCGGAACTCATCGCGGCTGCGGGGCCCGGGCCACACCGAGCTTTGGTTCCGGCTGGAAATCTAGCAATGCCAACTCTCAACAATGCACTCACTGCTGCCAACTGGCAGGTGACCAGTGTTGAGGTTTATCAGACCAAGACGGTAGTTGAGCGGCCTGTTACCGCCGGTACCTTGGCTCGTGGAGATTTCTCAGCTGTGTTGCTGCGCAGTCCGAGTGCAGCGCGCGCCATAGTTGAGCACGCCAAGGCAGTTAGTGTTCCGGTGGTGTGCGGTGGAACCACCACCGCAGCCGCAGCCGCCGAGCTGGGTTTGACGGTTGCCGCTATCGCGTCCGGCACCAACCCAGCCCAGCTTGCTCAAACTATCTTTGATGTAGTCAGTTCAAACCAAGGAGCCAACTGATGTTCCCAGCCGAACGCCCTCGTCGCCTGCGCGCCACCGCGGCCCTCCGCAACCTAGTCGCAGAGAATCGGGTGCACCCTGAGCAGCTGATTCAACCGCTGTTTGTGAAGGAGGGCAACGATGCCCCTCGCGAAATCAAGGGTCTACCGGGAGTGCTGCAGCACAACCTGAGCACTCTGCCGGCTGCGGTTGACCAGGTTCTGGCGTCCGGAGTTGGCGGCATCATGCTCTTCGCTGTTCCAACCAAACGCGACGCCGATGGTAGCGAGGCCTGCAACCCAAGGGGAATCTTGAACGCGACGGTTCGCCAGGTTGCCGCCCAGGTTGGCAACAGAGCCGTGGTTATTGCGGATCTCTGCCTAGACGAATTCACCGACCACGGCCACTGTGGTGTTTTGGCAGAGGACGGCTCGGTTGACAACGATGCCACGCTAACCGCCTACGCCGCGATGGCGCTGGAGTTGGCACGTGCCGGCGCTCACATGCTTGGAGCCAGCGGCATGATGGACGGTCAGGTTGGCTTTGTTCGTGCAGCTCTGGACGAAGCGGGATTCAAGGACGTGAGCATTTTGGCCTACGCCGCAAAGTACGCCAGCGCCTTCTACGGACCATTCCGCGATGCGGTGGAGAGCGAGCTTCAGGGAGACCGCAAGACCTACCAGCAGGATCCGAGAAACCTGCGTGAGAGCCTACGCGAGATTCGCCTCGATGCAGAAGAAGGCGCAGACATCGTGATGGTCAAGCCGGCTCTCGCCTACCTAGACGTAATCCGCGAGGCCAAACTCTCGGTGGACATTCCGGTTGCGGCATATATCGTGAGCGGTGAAATGGCCATGCTTGAGGCGGCAGCCGCTGCCGGGCTGATTGAACGCGAGCGAGCCATTCTTGAGGTCCTGCACAGCGTGAAGCGTGCCGGCGCTGATGTGATTTGTACCTACTGGGCAGTCGAGGCTGCCGGTCTCTTAAGGAGCAACTAATGAATCAGAACATTCAGCAGTCCCTGGCCTGGCACCAGCGCGCGCATCAGGTTATCCCTGGTGGCGTGAGCAGCCCGGTTCGCGCCTTCAAGGGTGTGGGCGGTAACCCGCGCTACTTCGTGAAAGGCGTTGGCAGTCGCATCTGGGATGTAGACGACAACGAGTACGTTGATCTGGTTGGCTCCTGGGGTCCGATGATTCTTGGCCACGCCCATCCGGCTGTGGTTTCGGCCGTGCAAGAGGCCGCCGGCAAGAGCGCGTCTTTCGGTGCTCCAAGCCCAAACGAGGTTTTGCTGGCCGAACAGATTTTGGCTCGAGTTGGCGCCCCAGCGGAGCGGGTTCGCTTTGTCTCCAGCGGAACCGAGGCCGTAATGACCGCGGTTCGCTTGGCTCGTGCCGTTGCCAGTTCCCGGTCTGGCTCAACCCGCAACCTGGTTGTGAAGTTTGCCGGCTGCTACCACGGCCACTCCGATGCCCTGCTGGTGCACGCCGGTAGCGGCGTTGCCACCCTGGGTCTTCCAAACAGCCCGGGTGTAACCGAAGGTGCCGCCCAAGACACCGTGGTTATTGACTACAACGATGCGGCGGCACTGACCGAGCTCTTCAACCTGCGTGGTGCTGAGATTGCAGCCGTGATCACCGAGCCGACCCCTGCAAACATGGGTGTGGTGCCGCCTGCCGTGGCCGCCGATGGCAAGGACTTCAACCGGCTGATCCGTAGCCTCACCACCCAGCACGGCGCACTGATGATTCTGGATGAGGTCATGACCGGTTTCCGAATCAGCGCCGGCGGTTGGTACACCAAGTTCATCGCCCCACAGGGTTGGGCTCCAGACCTTTTCACCTACGGCAAGGTTATTGGCGGCGGCTATCCGGTTGCCGCGGTTGCCGGCCCGGCCAGCATCATGGATCATCTGGCCCCGGTTGGCTCTGTCTATCAGGCTGGAACGCTAAGCGGAAACCCGGTTGCCACCGCCGCCGGCCTGGCCACACTGCAGCTCTGCGATGAGGCTCTCTACGCAACCCTGGACGCTCGAGCCGCCCAGGTTGGTTCCGTCATCTCCGAGGCCCTGACCGCCGAGGGCGTTGCCCACAGCCTTCAGGCCGGTGGAAATCTCTTTAGCTTCTTCTTCAAGAACGAGTGGATCACCAACTTTGCCCAGGCTCAGACCCAGAATGTGGCCGCTTTCAACGCCTTCTTCCACACCATGCTGGAAAACGGTGTGAGTCTGCCGCCTAGCGCTTTTGAGGCCTGGTTTGTGTCCGGTGCCCTCACCGATGCCGACATCGAGCAGATTGCGTCGGCGGCCAAGCTGGCGGCTAAGGCTGCTGCCGCGGTCATGTAGGTATGCACTCTTATTGGCGCTCGACGAACAGAGCTAAATTAAGCGCCAAATTGCTGCCTCCAATTCATAAGTGGCGCTGAATTTTGGAGCCAGCCCGAAATGGTTGATCTACATTCAGCGCCAAATAGACACCAAAGCCTTATGCCGAGATTGCTTGGGGACCCATTTCAGGCTGGGATTGAAATAATCTCGCAGTACCCGGTCTACTTGGACCGTTGTTTCGACCGATATTTCGGGATTTAGAGCCATTTTTGGTGCGAATTGGAATCAGCAAGGACAACGAATGGCTCTTAGTTTGGCTCTGTTTGTCGAGTGGCAGCAAACTGAGGACACAGACACCGGCTGGCTGTTAACCTAGTTACCAACTTTCGGTAACGGGGCTTTACACCGCGGTTCAAGCCGAATTTACCCAGTAAAGTCACCCTAGAAACATGGCTAGGACTAAGTACCGTTCCTATGTGGCAATTGGAGATTCACTCTCCGAGGGTCTGGGCGACTTCACCTTTGATCTGAAGCGCGAGCACAATGGCTGGACCGACAGACTGGCGGCCCTGCTGAGCACCGAGGCCGCGGAGGCTGGCATCGTTGGTGCGGACTTCCAATACGCAAACCTGGCGCTTCGGGGTAGCAAGATGCGCAACATCATGGGAGCCCAGCTGGAGGCAGCCCTTCGTCTGCAGCCAGATCTGGTGACCGTGATGGCCGGCTCAAACGACTTTTCCACCCGGGATCTTGAGGGTCTGGAGCGCATCTTCCGCGACGGTCTGCAGCTGCTACTGGCGGCCGGCAGCGACGTAGTGGTGGCTAACACCATTCGCCCGGCTCACCTGAAGTTCTTCCGTAAGGTGCTCCCCCGCGCCTTCCGCATGAGTCAGATGATTGACCGTGTGGCAACCGAGCTGAACATTCCGGTTATCGACGTGCACGGCATCGAGGACTTCACCGATCTGGTCTACTGGGCAGAAGATATGGTGCACTTCTCCGGTCACGGGCATATTCGCGTGGCTAACGAGGCTGCACGCACGCTTGGTCTGGCCCATCGCATTCCGGAGGCTCAGCGCCACGAGATGACCGCGCCAAGCCGCAACCTGCTGGCCACCCTGCGCTGGTACAAGGAATACGTGCTGCCGTTCATTGAGCGTCGTCTGCGCGGAACTTCAAGCGGTGACGGTTTAACACCGAAGCACCTGACGCTCGTGCCTTACGTAAACGAGGAATTTAACCTAATTCGTGCCGCTTAGCCTTGCGGGCCTGCAGCCAGTGGCGCAGGAGCTCCAGCGGGAATGGCAGCGAAGACAGAATCACGATGGCCAGCACGGTCTGCTCCAGGTGATCGTGAATAAACGGCACCCCGCCTAGGAAGTATCCTGCACCCATGAACCCGGCAACCCAGATGGAACCGCCAATCAGGTTGTAGCGCCAAAACTTTGGACGCTCCAGGTACGAGATGCCGGCGAGCATTGGCACCAGTGCGCGAATGATTGGCACAAACCGTGCCAGCACAACCGCACGTGCACCGTAGCGCTCGAATAGGGCGTGACTGCGCTCAACCACCTTAGGGTTGAAGATCCAGTTGTGGTTGCGTTCGAAGAGGCGGTAACCAACTCGGGCGCCAACCTCATAGCCGGCCTGGCTACCACCGATGGCCGCAACTAGAACCAGCAGCAGTGCAACTGGGAAAGGCATGGCCGCGGTTGTGGAAGTGGCGAGAGTGATGCCAAGGATGAACAGCAGCGAGTCGCCTGGCAGGAACGACGTGAGAATGAATGCCGTCTCAAAGAAAATAAATACGGTAACCACCAGCACCGCGTATCCGCCAAAGGCGTTTACTACCTGCTGGGCATCAAGCCAATTCAAAAACAGATCCTGCCGCGCGAGCCTTCATGTCCATGGCTCTAACGTAGTGCTCTAGAAGGACGGCATTGTTAGCCTCCCAAGATTTCTTCAGCACACTCCTACGGGCATTTTCACCGATGCGTGCGCGAAGCGAATCATCCGCGACCAGCTGGCCAACCAGACCGTTGAAGCCGTGACGCTTGGTTGGGTGAGCCAGGTAGCCTGTCTCGCCGTGCTCCACCAGGAACATTGGCCCACCGCTGTTTGGAGCCACCAGCGGCAGACCGGTGGCCTGTGCCTCCTGGATGGTCTGACCGAAGGTCTCCTCGGTGCCAAAGTGCACAAAGACGTCAAAGGCCGCGTAGGCGGCTGCCAACCCTAGGCCGGTCAGCTTGCCGGCAAAGGTCACCGGCTTGCCCGAGAAGCGAGCCTCCAGGGCCTTGCGCTCCGGGCCCTCGCCCACAATCACAAAGCGAGTGTTTGGGGTGCCAAACAGCTCGCTGAAGCGCTCCACCTGCTTCTCGGCCGCCAGACGCCCCACGTAGCCAACAATCTTCTCGCCGTTTGGCGCCCACTTGGCCCGGAGGGCATCGGTGGCTGGCTCTGACTTGCGGTTTGGGTGGAACAGGTCTAGGTCAACACCGCGACCCCAGATGTCAACGCTGCGAATGCCCAGGCTATTTAGGTACTGGACGGTCTGCTTGGTTGGAGCCAGGTTCAGAGTTGCAGGCAGGTGAATGGTGGCAACCGCTTTGTCTAGCAGCGGCTTGGCGGCGCCTAGGTTGTATCGCTCCATGTAGCCGGAGAGCTCGGTCTGGTAGATGGCCACCGATGGGATGCCCAGGCGCTCGGCGGCGGCGATGGCCTGGCCGCCAAGGATGAATGGTGAGGCCACGTGCACAACATCGGGGTTGAAGTTGGAGATGGCGTTCTCGAGCCACAGGCCCGGCACTGCCACGTTGAACTGCTTGAGCGGGAAGCTGGCGGTGCGGATGACCTCAAAGCCCAGGTAGCGCGGGCTTGGCGCTGTTGGGGCGATGATTAGGGCCTCAATGCCGCGCTGCTTGAAGGTGTCGAGAACGCGAAGCACCGAGTTGGTTACGCCGTTCAGCGACGGCAGGAACGACTCGGTGACTAGAACAACCCGCTGGACCACGAGTTCAGGTTATGAACTGGGGCTTACCGCGCGGTTTGAATCAGTTGAATGGCGAGTGAGCGAAACCTAAACAGTAGGTTTCTAGCGCTGATACGTGATGAGGTAGCGCACATAACCCCAGTGGTTACGGCGCTGCGGACCGATGCCTCGAGTTACGGACGCACCCAGTGCCTTGCGAACCAGTCCATTTGCAACCTGCCGCAGACGGGCAACGGCCAGGCTGTGGGTTGGGTGGATGTCCTTGCGGCTGTTGATGGCCGTGAGGGTGACCTTGAGGTTGCTGGCACCCTTTAGTCCCGTGAGCACCTTGCGCAGCGCCACCTTGGATCGCTTGAGGGTGTTCTTGGTTCCCGGAACAAAGTAGACGATGCCGGTTTTCTGGAAGACAGTTGGCTTTAGTACCGGAGATTCACTCGGTGCCGGAGTTGCCGTGATGGTTGGCTTGGCCGTTGGCGAGGTACCGTTTGCCACAAGCGTCACAGGGACTTCACCCATCTGGATTTCACCCTTTGGCGAGTAGCCCATCACCTGCAGAGTGTGCAGCCCAAGCGGCAGCGAAGCTGGCACAGGCAGGTTGGCGTAGAAATCGCCGGAAGCATCGGTTTCGAGCATGCCGATGAGAGTTGGAGTGGAGAACACATAGATGTGAATGCTGGAGTTTGGCGCAAAGCCCGAACCAGTGAATTCAAAGGAGTGGTTGCGCTCAACCCGCAGGCTGCCGTCAGCGCCAAGCCCAACATCGCGCCCCTTGGTGTCTAGCGCGCCAATGCCAATTTGCCATCCGCTCATCAGCAGCTGCAGACCGGTTCGGTCTCCGTTGGGCCTAAGCACCGATGCCACACTCACGCCACCCACCACTGCCCGACCATTGGAGGGCACGACCTGAACCGGAATGGCACTCAATGGAAGCCAAGGAGTTTGGCCGTTGGTGTTGCTCTCCGGCTTGAGGCTGGAGTCTGCACTTGGAGATGGTGCTGGGGCCGAACGAGTTGGCTGTGGTTCCGGGGTTGGCGTTGGAGTAACAACTGGAGTGGGCGATGGTGTTGGCATCACGCTCGGAGTTGGTTGTGGAGCTGGAGTAGGTGCCGGAGGATCCACGGGCGGCGTAGGTGATGGGCTCTGCGTAGGCGAGGGAGTAGGTGCAATTGTTGGCACTACCGTGGGCAATACGGTGGGCGACGGGGTTGGCTTCACCAATGGGCGGTCGTCGTCGTGCTCGCCATCAAGGTCCTCGGTTTCGCGCGGCTCAGGCGACTGAGTTGCCCAGGTTGACGGATGCTCGTGCTTCTCGTTATCGGCCTGTGCGGGGGCGCTCAAAGTTGCCAAACCCAGGCACGCAATTAGCGCTACCGTGAGTGTTTTTGCACCCGCCTTAACCACGCGCCCTCCGTCCCCAAAACCAGTTCTAAAACCAGTTTGGGGCTCGAATTCGCCGCGTAAAGGGCTGCGTACAAAGTCAAAAAACTATATAAAAAATAAAGTTCGGTCAGCCCTATATAGACCGTGTCGCGGGTCGTTTCGAGGCTACGAAAGCAGCTCTCGCACGCGTGGAATCACCTGGGTGCCGTAAAGCTCAATGGTGTTCATGAGCAGGCTGTGAGGCATTGGGCCGGTGGAGTATTTGAGGTCAAAACGGCTTGCACCAACCGCGCGAATTGCGTAGGCAATCTTCTGCGCAACGGTCTCTGGAGAACCCACATAGAGCGAGCCGTGATAGACCTCGCTGAGGAAGTGTTCCTTGGTGGTCGGACCCCAGCCGCGCTCGCGACCAAGGCGGCCATACATCTCCTGGTAGTGCGGCCACATGGCATCGATGGCTTCTTCATCGGTGGCTGCAACCAAGCCAGGTGAGTGAATGCTGATTGGCAGCACCGGCTTGCCCAGCTTTTCAAGGTAGTCAAAGTAGAGCTTGGCAAAAGGGGCAAAGCGGGCTGGATCTCCACCGATGATGGCGAGCGCCATTGGAATGCCGTGAGTGGCCGCGCGGACCACCGATTCAGGGCTGCCACCAACACCTACGCGGATGCCCATGGCACCCTTCTCGGTCTTTGGGTAGACCTCCTGGTTGGTGAGCGAGGCACGGGTGGTTCCGCTCCAAGTGACTGGCTGCTCCTTCCAGAGCTGAACCAGCAGGTCGAGCTTCTCCTCGAAGAGAACCTCATAGTCCTGCAGCGAGTACCCGAATAGCGGGAACGACTCGATGAACGATCCCCGACCTGCGGTAATTTCGGCGCGGCCGTTGCTGAGTGCGTCCAGGGTGGCAAAGCGCTCATAGACGCGAACTGGGTCATCGGAGGACAGAACGGTCACTCCAGTGCCCAGGATGATGTTCTTGGTGACGGTGGCGATACCGGCCAGAACGGTGTCTGGAGCGGTGACCGCGAAGTCAACTCGGTGGTGCTCGCCCACATTGATGTTGTGGATGCCCAGCTGGTCCGCTAGGACAGCCTGATCAACAATGTTGCGGATGGTTTGGGCCTGGCTTGCAGGGGTTCCATCCTCGTTGTTGTTGCTGTCTCCAAAGGTGTCTAGACCGAACTGGAGCTGGTTTGCTGGGATCTGGGCAAAGTCACTCATGATGTTGTCAAGCCTACCTTTACTAAAACGTTTTGGCTAGGGCTGCAACCGGCGAACGGTCCACTCTTGGCTTGGTTCAACGCGAGAGTATTCGATTCGATCGTGCAGGCGGTTGGACCGGCCTTTCCAGAATTCGATTCGGGTTGGAACGATTCGGTAACCTCCCCAGAACTCTGGGCGAGGAATTTCGCCGGTTGCAAACTGCTCGCGACGCTCCTCGTATTGAGTCTCCAGAGCTTCCCGACTCCCGATCGGCTGGCTCTGGTTGCTGGCCCAGGCCGAAATCTGCGAATCGCGTGGGCGAGTGTTGAAGTAGGCGTCGCTCTCACCTGCCGGCACCTTCTCCACGTGCCCCTCAACCAACACCTGACGGAATTGTGGGTACCAGCCAAAGACCATGCTCACTCGCTGGTTCTCGGCAATGGCGTGACCCTTGCGGCTGGAGTAGTTGGTATAGAAGTAGAAGCCCGCGTCGTCCACGCCGCGAAGAAGAACGGTTCTGGCTGTTGGAGTGCCATCCGCATTCACGGTTCCAAGCACAAAGGCGTTTGGCTCAAAAATTCCTGCCTGCTCGGCATCCGCCAGCCAAAGCGAGAACTGTCGAATTGGATCACCAACCAGCTCGGCCTCTGTTAGGGCCTGTTGGCCGTAGTCATGGCGTTTGCCCAAGTAGTCCATGGTTTGCCTAGTCGGCCGCAGCAAGCTGGCCGCAAGCGCCGTCAATCTCTTTGCCGCGGGTATCGCGCAGCGTGGTTGGAATACCCTTTGCCTCTAGGCGGCGAACAAACTCATCAGTTACAAAACCGGTCGATGCCGTCCAGACCGAACCTGGCGTCGGGTTCAACGGAATTGGGTTCACGTGAACCCAACCCTTGCCGCGAGCATTGAGCTTCTCGGCCAGAAGATCTGCACGCCAAGCGTGGTCGTTCATGTCCTTGATAAGTGCATATTCGATTGATACACGACGGCCAGTGGCGTCGAAGTAGGCGCGGGCAGCGTCCAGAGCTTCGTCAACCTTCCAGCGACTGTTGACTGGAATCAGTTCGTCACGCAGCTCATCGTCTGGTGCGTGTAGGGACAGTGCGAAAGTCAGCGGTAGTTCTTCCGCAGCAAGTTTGGCAATGGCTGGAACCAGACCAACAGTGGAAACCGTAATGTTTCGGGCACTCATGCCTAGACCGTTTGGCTGAGGCTCCACCATGGTGCGAATGGCGGTCATCAAGCGGTTGTAGTTCGCCAGTGGCTCGCCCATTCCCATGAACACAATGTTGGAAACACGCTCGCCCTCGTGACCCTTCTGGTTTCCACCGAGCTCACCCTTGGCAATTGCAGCGTTGGCGGCAACGATCTGGGCAACAATCTCGGCGGCAGACATGTTACGAGTCAGACCCGCCTGGCCGGTAGCACAGAACGGACAGTTCATTCCACAACCCGCCTGGCTCGAAACACAGAGTGTGATTCGGCCTGGGTAGCGCATAAGAACCGACTCAACCAAGGCGCCGTCGAAGAGACGCCAGAGGAACTTGATGGTATCGCCCTTGTCGGTTCGAAGACGCTTTACCTCAGTAAGTAGAGGGGGAAGAACCTGAGCAACCAGTTCTTCGCGGCCAGCAGCCGGGAGGTCGGTCATGGCCGCGGCTTGGTCGTTGTAGTGGTTGAAGTAGTGGGTGCTAATCTGCTTTGCACGGAAGCCAGGCAAGCCCAGCTCTTTGACCTTGGCTACGCGCTCGTCAATCGACATGTCTGCCCAGTGGACGGGAGGCTGCTTGCGCTTTGGCTCCGCAAACTGGAGGCGAGGCTTGCCGCTCTCGTCCTTGGCCTGAGTCCAGCCCTCGGTGGTTGGGCGAACCTGTGGGCGTTGGGTCATGGTTCGGCTCCTCGGGCTTCATGCCGCAGATACGGCAACGCTCAATTTTACGTTCGATAGGCTTGAAATATGAATGCCTCTTCACGCCCAAAGCGCATTGTTTTGGTTGCAATGGTGGATAGCATTCACGTTGCTCGCTGGATCTCGCAGTTTCCAGCCTCTGAATACAAGTTCTTTGTATTCCCATCCACCCCAAACCGTCGAATTCATCCTGACATCAGTCGCATGAAGGCCGAACAGGGCAACATCGAGATTTACCCCTTTGGTGGTCGTCTCTCGCTTCCGCTTTGGGGCATGGACCTATTTCTAGGAAACCGAGTTCGATCTGCGTTTTTGCAAGTACTAATAAAGCGCGTCAAACCCGACTTCGTACACGCCTTGGAGTTCCAACACGGCGCCTACCTTGCTGACCAAGCACTGCGCGCGGGCAACCTTACAGAGACTTTCATCGCCACAAACTACGGCAGCGACATCTACTGGTTCCAGCAGTTCCCAAAGCACCTGACAAGTATCAAAAGCGTTCTAGAACGTGCCGACCGCTACTCAGCCGAGTGCGAACGAGATGTTCAACTGGCGCTGAGTTATGGCTTCAAGGGTGAGGTGCTCCCGGTCATTCCTAATGCCGGTGGCGTCCCTGAAAAGTATGCCCAGATGGAAGTCCTGCCTCCTAGCGAGCGCAAGCTAATCATGATCAAGGGCTACGACGGCTGGGTTGGTCGCGCCACTCTGGCGGTCAAGGCGTTGCCACTAATCAAGGACCAACTCACTGGTTACGACATTGTCTTCTACTCGTGCAACGGAAAGACCATTCGGGCCATTCAAAAGATGAGCAGCGAGTCGGGCATCGAGGTGACTGCGTACCCGAAGAAGAAGCTCTCCCACTCTCAGATGATGGAGATGTTCTCGAGAGCGCTTATCTATGTTGGGGTTTCGCTATCCGACGGAATCAGCACGTCCATGCTTGAGGCACTCGCGATGGGTGCACACCCGGTTCAGACCAGCACGGCTTGCACTAATGAATGGTTCACTGGGGGCCACCAGGGAACTGTAATAGGCAAGGTCGAACTAGCAACAGTCGTTGGTGCCATTAAGACTGGACTGTTTGCTGCGTCGACCCGCCCATACGAGGAAATGCTGAGTGAGGTTGCAGCGGTCCGCGAGCGCTCAAACCTTCACGCGATTGAGGCAGTTGCAACCACCTATTACAACTAGATTCAGAATTGGAAACGCCCGCAGGAACCAAGTCCTGCGGGCGTTTCGCTGTTAACTACCAACCAACCCTCACAACGGCAGTTGCCGAGTTACTGGCATCGGTGATAGTGGAGGAGATGCGACCCGAGATGCCTGCGGCACGGGCAGCAGCCTTGAAGGAGCAGATCTCAACCACTTCTTCTGGTGTTAGGTAACAGGTTCCCCTTAGGGCAGCACCTCTGGACTTGATCGCACTAATACCAAAGCGCACAGTTATCGAATCACATAAAGAGAGCCGCCACGCTGGCGATTGCGGCTGCGATTCCGGCAACTGCGGCAACCCAAGTTAGCCAAAAAAGCGTCCATTCCTTGCGGCCCCAAGAAGTGTTTAGCGCAATTTGACTAAGAACCCCAAAATGTGACTGGTCCATTTCCTTTAGGCCATCAACAATTACAGTTTGAACAGTTGGCGATGTAAGTTGAGTGTCCGCCAATTTGGGTTCCATCGACAGGATTTCCGCAAGCGGATTGCTAGAAAACTCTAGGTTTGGCTCCTCCACCTTTGGCAAAAAGACAGCGAACTTGGCATTCTGCTGAGCAACGCTATCGAGAAGATGCCTCATAGACTGCGTCATGGAACCAGCTATAACCCTCGCATAAATTTCCTTATGAGGTGCAAGGATTTGAGCGAACTTCTCGCTTTGCTTTTTGGCGAAGGAATCGAGTTTCCTCACTAACGCAATATCGAAATCGAATTGCCTTGAACCTCTACGCTCGTACTCAACAATTTGCGAAAGAGTCCACGACTCGTCAAGTTCACGCTGTTTGAGGACAGAGTAGAAGTCTTTACTTGACATGTCCTTGTACCGGGAAGTCTCAGCCATAGGACGAAAATACACCCGAACCGGACATCTTGTTTACCAGACTGAACCCGCAGTGCCGCACACCGAACCATTCTCATGAAACGCAATCGAAAAGGACCTAATGCAAAATCGGTAACCGATTTCGGGAAAACACCTCGGATCAAGTACTGCCCAACAAAGGAAGTGGGGTCAGCACCCTCAGGCGCTGACCCCACTTCAATTTGAATTACTAACCAACCCTCACAACACCAGTTGCCGAGTTACTGGCATCGGTGATGCTGAAGGAGATACGGCCCGAGATGCCTGCGGCACGGGCAGCAGCCTTAAAGGTGCGGATCTGCGAGACCACTGAAGCGTGGGCTGCGGCACCCTTGGCTGAGAAGGTGACCATGGCTGCGCGGCCGGCTGCCAGGGCTGCCTTTACGCGGTCCAGAACCGAAACACTACTGCCGGAGACGTTCACCGGGGTGGTGTCGGCAGCAACTACCAGCTGGTAGCTGTACGCCTTGGTGGCGCCATTCTGGGCTGTCACCGTCACGGTGAGCACGCTGGTGCCGTTGGCAAGGCCGGTGGCTCCAGCAACGCTGTAGGTGGCGTGGCTCTCGGTTGGGGTTACAGCAACGGCAACCTGGTTGGTGCCGAATGGCAGGTTGATGTGGTCACCATCGTTCACGGTGATGCCGGCCACGGTGATGGTGGCGGTGGCATCGGCCGAGAGTGGGGCAGCAACCGCAGCGGTGAAGCTGTAGGTCTTCTTGCTGCCGTCCTGAGCGGTTACGGTCACGGTCACGGTGTTGTTACCGGTCACCAGAGCGGTTGCGCCGGCCACAGTAGCGTTGGCGTGGCTCTCGGTAGGGGTAACGGTCACAGCAACGCTGGTGGTGCCTGCTGGCAGGTTGATCACGCCGCCTTCAGCCACTGCGGTGCCGTTGGCCTTGATGGCTGCGGTGGCATCGGAGGAGAGAACCGGGGTTGGAGGAACAACAATCGGTGGGGTTACAACCGGGGCGGAGATGTGCACGGTGATGTTGCTCTCCTGCACGGAGCCGTCCTCGGCGTAGACAAACACGGTAACAAGGTTGTTGCCCAGCGCAGGAACAGCTGGAACGCTCACGGTAGCGTTGGCGCGGTTGTCGGCCAGGTTCACCATAACACCGATGCTGGTTGGCACGCCAGTGATCTCAACGACGCTTCCATTGGCAGCAGGCTTTCCAGCAACCAGGAAGGAGGCCTTCTTGTTGGAGCTGAGCACGCGGTCTGGATCACAGGCGATTGCGCCGGTGTTGTAGGCGTGGGTGTTGGCTGCACAGGCAACCTCAGCCGCGGCACCTGCAAGGGCAACAAAGTGACCAACGCTGGCTGGGATACATGCGGTGGAGGCCGGGTTGGCCGCGAAGTAACCCGCGGCACAGAGGCTGGCTGCCAGGGAACCGGTGGTGGAAACGTATGAGCCGGCAGGGGCATCGGTACAGGTCCAGCTGTTGGTGACCGACGAGTATCCGCCGTGGCTAGCCGAGTAGGTACCGGCTGGGCAGAGCACGCCATCGCTAGGGATTGCGGTCCACTGAGCGTACAGCGTGGTGTCCGCGCTGGCGGTCACCGATGCGCCTACGGCATAGCTGGTACCCGAACCGTTGGCTGCGGTGTTCCAACCCGAGAAGAAGTTGTTGGCCTTGGTGAAGCCCACGGTGCTAGGCAGGGTCCAGCTGGTGCGGCTGGTGGCGTTGGCCATTGTGCCAGAGGCACCGGTGTTGCCGTTGAAGGTCAACACATATGGGTCGCGCAGCCACTGGGCGTAGAGAACGGTGTCTGCGGTCAGCGTGATGCTGGCGCCAGCCGCGTAGGCGGTTCCGTTGCCGTTCGCCAAGGTGTTCCAACCGGTGAAACTGTAGTTGGTGAGGCTGTAGCCGTTAGTGGCTGCGGCCCAACCGCTGGTTGCGCTCACCGATGCAGTGGTGCCGGTAGCCGAGCTGTTGTTCTTGTCGAATGACAGAACGTAGGTTGGCAGAACAACTGCATCACGCACGATGGTGAAGCTGTAGTTGGTGGTGGTGTTGTCGGCCGCGGTCACGGTAACAGTCACGGTGTTGTTTCCCAGCGCCAGGCTGCTAGCTCCGGAAACAATTCCCACGGTTGCACCAGCATCGGTGGCAGTTACAACCACAGTTGGCGCGGTCACGTTGTTGTTGACGTGAACGGTTCCACCGTTGCTAACCGATGCACCGTTGACGGTGATGGTTGCCGAGGAGTCGGATGATGGGCCGGTCACAACAGTGAAGTTGCGCCACTTGGCGATTGCCAAGTTAGAGAGACCACTGGTTGGGGTGTAGTACCAGTAGAGGTTCTGAGACGCATCGTAGGCAAAGGTGGAACTCGTGCCAAAACCACGAACAAACGTCATGGTGGCAACCTCACCGGTGGTGACTGCACCGGTGCTGAGGTCAATCTTGGCTGTTGCCACGCGGGTGTTGGCGGCGTTGATGCGCTGTACAAACAGGGTTCCGCTAACGGTCTGGGCTGCACCTGGAATAGTCAGGAGAGGGGTGGCTGAGAACGTGGCAGCCTGGTCATCGGTGAGAACCAAACGAGTTCCAAAGTCACCGGTTGCACCTAGGGTGCGAACGTCACCGCTGTTGGTCACCGCGTAGGCAGTTCCGTTGTTGTTGACGCTCAGAGCCATTTTAGTTTCGGATGCAGGGTTGGTGTTGGCAGACCAGCTAGAAGCGACTGGGCTCGTCGCCTGGGTTAGGTCATTCTTGAGTCGGAAGATGGTTCGGCTGGCAATGACCGCAGTAGCGGAGTTTGTCATGTAGTTCCAGCCGGTGGCGTTTGCATTTGCATAAACCAGGGTCAAGGCTACGTCACTCGCAGAAGCAGTTGGGTTCACCGAAGAAGCAGAAAGGATCTCGTCGTTGGTCGAGCCACCATTCTGAGTATTTAGAACTAGAGCCAGAGTTGTGGCGTTGGTGACGGTGAAGTAGAGGTCCACCTTGAGCCAGCGTGAATAGTTGTTGCCACACTCAACACGGTAAAGCGGAACACTGCTTGCCATGCTGATTGGAGTTACGGCGCCATAGTTGGTGAAGCTGGCGCCGGCATTGGTGGTGCAGAAGGATTCAAGAACCGAGCCTGCAACAGTCGTGGTGCTGGTGGTTGCTGAGCCGAAAGTGCCCGTGATGAATCCCATGCCGTATGTGGTAGCACCACTGGCATAGGTTACTGCCGCTGCCCACTTGTCGCGGTTGCCGTACCAAGCAGGTGCTGCTTGCAACAAGCCAGTTGCACCGGAGGCAATCTGAATGTAGTTACCAGTGCCAGCCTGAGTGGTGGTGAAGGTGCCACTTCCGGCAAAGCTGCTGTCAGCACCCGCGGTGGTCACGTGACCAATCTTGATCTGGGCGCCGCTAGTGAAATCGGTGCAATAGGAGGAGATGCAGTTGTTTTGCGCCTGGTAGCCGAGGTAGAGCATGCCCGAACCACCGTCGGAAGAGGTCAGGATACCCGAAGCAGCTGGGAGCGTGGCTGTATTTGCAGTGATGGAGGCCGCGCCTACTGTGCTTGCCCCGCTCAAAGTTGGATTGTATCCTGCGCCGCTGACGGTGACCGCATTGGAAATTCCACTCGTGCCAGTAAATGTCCAGTTCGCCTGTGTTAGCGCATTGTACGGCTGGAAATAGTAGCTAAGTGAACTGGTGGCCTTAGCTACATAAGTCACGCCATTGCGTGGGTTATAAACCGAGCAGGGCATGCCTCCACCCATGGCGTTTCCGGTACCTACTGCATTCGTAGTATCAGTCGAGAGGTAGATGCTACAGCCAGTGATTGACGAAGTAGAACTCACCTGAAGCGACTGATTTACGGTGTTGGATACCGAAAGTGTTGGAGTTGCAGGGGTTGAGTTACAGCTGCGCGAAACATCCACGCCGCCCTTGGTAACGGTGATGTCGAAGGTGTTGGTGGCGCCACTAGTTGCAGACAATGATGCGTTGCCGCCGGTACCAGCGAATGCGAGAGTTGAGCCCGCTGCGACCCAAGAAGCGCTTACGGTCTGAGTACTGCTCTGGTACGTTAGCGATGAACCGGTGGATCCATAGAAAATACTGGTGGAGTTTAGGTTTCCAGCGTCATCCGCACCATTGGAGACCATGTGAACTACCACGGTGTCGCCAGCCGATACCGCCGTAGTATCTACACAAACAACTCCCACACCAACCACGGAACTGTATGCCTGTGAGTTGGTCTGACTTGCTCCATCCACAACCCACTGCTCGGTCTTCTGCTGCATCTGAAGCCCGTTGGTGGTTCCGTCAATCGGGTAGTCAACGCCATCCTTCTGCACGCTAAGTGCAAAGGTGTATGTACCCGCCGGAATGTTGGCCTGCGTGGTGCCAGGCATGCCCATGTTGGTCTGCAGGGTTGGCATCAGGTTCATGTTCAATGAAGTGCTACCTACTGGCACTGCGTAACCAGTGGAGTCCGAGTAATTTCCACCTGGCCCGTTGCTAATGTTTATGCTGCCGTTAGCGTTTCCATAAACCGAGTTGTAAACATAGGCATCGGTGAGGCTACTGCCAGTGGTTGCAACCACGCCGTTTGGACCAGTCAGGGTGTAGGAAAGCTTCACGTTGTGCCCCGAAAAAGCTGCCACAGCGGTGCTTCCAAAATAGAGCGATATGTTTGTCTTTGCGGTTGTCACACCATTTGGAAGGGTGAAACTCATTCCAGAGCCTAGGTCAGCGGTGTAAAGCATCTTCACCGATGCGTGACCGCTACTTGAGTAGCTGCTGGCCGTGGCATGCGCCGGAACCGCACCCGCGAAGGCACTAAAAATTGTGGCAACAATTGCCACCGATGCGGCGAACTTGGACTTGATGTTGAGCAAGCGACTGAAACCCACTTGGGAATCCCCTTTTTGATACGCGGTATGCCGAGGTCTTTGAAAGACAATTCGGGCGATATTCAAAAAGACGCTACAGAAACAAAAAAAAATCGGATTTGAAATCAGCGCTAGGGCTCTGGTTTTTCCAATGGCAAACCCTCGAGTGGGTCGTTCGCACCCAAATATTGAGGGTTAGCCTCTGAAAGGTAGGTCTGCAATAAGGCTGGTGTGGCCATCAATCTGAGTGATGGTGTGGAACACCGAACACTCCTGTAAGTGTTGCGATCCGGCACCCACTCGAGCATTCTGACCGGCGCCGCTGGTTGAACCAATGAGGGTTGTGTCCCAGGGCTCACCATCGTTCGCAATCTCAACTCGCACGGTTGATTCATCGGTGAATGAAAGCGAAACCCAAACCGAGCGCGCTTGCCCGTGCCTAATTGCGTTAGACACTGCTTCGCGCACAATCTCTAGTGCGGTCTCAACCGCAATGGGGTCTTTCATCAGCTCAACCGCATCGGTGGGCGCCAGCTGCACCTCAATTTCACAGATGCCATCCCAGGTTTCCGAAATCTCGGTGAGCACTTCGGATGGGTTCAGGCCAAGTTCTGGGGCCTCAAACACTTGCTGTACTCGCTGCTCCAGGGTGGCCTGAAGCTCGGCGGTGCGGGTTGCGCTCGGCCTAGTTTTGGCCAATTCCTGATCCAGTCGGATGGCCATAGCCGCCACCTCGCTCTGCAACTCACCGTGAACGCGCCGGGCAAAATGCAGCTGCTGGTGCCAGCGGCGCGAGTTGACCTCGGCCACCTTCCAGTGAATGTGGTGAATGAACTGGTCGCGAATAAGGTACACGCGGTCCAGCTCGGCTAGGTAGGCAAACCAGACCGACGCCAAGAGGCCGGTGAGCATGGTGTAGATGCTGAACTGGATCCAGACCCACTGACCGCCCTTGAGGTGGGGGATGCTGAAAAGCGAATAAACCGCCGGAGCCGCGGTGAACAGATGCGCGAGGGGTATGGAAATTATGCGGGGCACCGGCAGCAGACGGTTGATCAGGGGCCCCAGGCTGAAGCGGGCGAGACCCAGTAGCAGTGGCCAAACCACCGCAAAGGCAATAAACGCCTGGGCTCCGTGGTGATAGCCGTAAAGCACCCACGCACCGGCAATAGCAGCCGGAGTTGCAGGAACAACCTGAATGAGTGGCTGGAAAGACCTGACTCCCGAGACATTGGACAGCACATTTTTCAGGCTGATTCGAACATCTGGTTGGGTCTCTGCCTGAGTGGAGACGGCCGTGCGCCTCAGCAACATACGGTCAACAGTTGGCCTAATCACGTCGTTGACCACCCTGGTGAGCTCACCTCTCACCGCGGCAGCATCTGACTTACCGGTCAATCGCAGGTTGGCCAGTAGGTAGGTTTTGAAAGCGTCAATCTCAATGTCGGTTGCACTGGAGACCTGACTGTCCACCTCGGTTTGCAGCTTTTCTAGGTAGATGCGCTCGGCCGCCAGCTTGGCTGATTGGCGACGCCACTCTGCCACCACACCGAATAGCACTGCCCAGAACCAGGCGGATAGTCCAATGGAGGTGATTCCCGAATAGATGCGGTACGGGTAGTTATCGGTGACAGTTAGCTGCAGTTCGCCCAGCAGAAACTGCAGGAGCGCTCCACGCATTGCTCCCGCCAGCAGAAACACCAACACAAACTCACGGCCGGTGAGTTTTCTCCTAAGGCGTTGATTGGCTTGGTAGGCAATGGCAATAGCCAGGCTAAACATGCCCTGAGCGGCAAACACGGCCAGAAGGTGCGACGACAGGTTCTCACGGTGAATGTCGTTAGACAGGGTGAGGCTGAGAATCAAACCCCAGATGAGGTTGGCAACAAAGAACGGATAGCCGGCAAGATGCTCGCCAACAGCCAACTGCAGCAAGCCCGGGAGTCGGTTTTGACTCCGAGCGCTGTTGGCTGAGGTTTTACTCTGCGGCTGGTTCAACATCCTCATCTCGGTTAGGAATGCCGGCGCTCTGAATGAAGATACGCACGGCCTCAATGCGAGGGTTTAGGTCTTTGCTGCCATCCAAGCCTAAGGCCCGGAACGTGGAGTTGAGCAGCTGCTCAACCGAGCTCACGGTCTTGCCGCGGCGCTTGGCAATCTCGGCATTGGTGTAGCCCTGCGCCAGCATTCGCAGAATGCCAACCTGGTTACTGGTTAGGCCGGCAAGCGGGCGATCTGGACGGCGATCGTGACGCACATCCTTGCGGTTTGATAGCACCGCCTCAATTGCGCTGATCAGGTATTCGCTGTCACCCACCAGCTCCTTGCGGAGGAAGCCTTGGGCGGTTGGGCCGCTCTTTTCACCGATGCCGGCACTGCGGACATCGGGGAATTTGGTTAGGAACAGAGTGGCGGTTCCAGCGTTTTTCTGCTGGATGATGTGCAGCAGGTCCATGCCGTTGGCGCCTGGGCCTAGGTCTAGATCTAGCAGGGCAACGTCTGGGTCAAGGGTCTTGAGCAGACGCACAGCCTCAACAGCATTGGCGGCACCAATGGCCTCGAATCCGGCAGACTCCAGGGTCTGAACCAGCAGGCTTCTAACCAGGGCTTCGTCTTCAACAACCAGAACTGTGCGTGTGATTTCGGTCATGATTACAGGCTAAGTTAACCCCTGTTGGGTGTTTTTGAGAAACAGTGGTAAACCCCTGCTGGCTTTGGCCTGGCGCGGGTTGCGACAACTGCAAAGTTGTGGCGAGGTGAAACATAAAGAAAAGAGAGTAAGACAACCATTCGGTTGTCTTACTCTCTTTCAGGCCTTCAAATCCCGGCCACAACTTTGCAGTTGTTTGGACTTAACGGCTAGCCACCAACCTTTGGCGGAAGCTGATAGCTGATGGTCACCTCAACTCGACGGGCTTTGGAGTTCTTCTGGGCTGCGCGACCCTTGCCGGTTGCCACAAACAGTCCCTTTAGACCGGCAGCCTTTAGCAGCGCAGCTACGTTCTTGGCTCGTGCGGTAGATACCTTCAGGTTGTTTGCAGCGGTGTCGTAAGGGTAGACAAAGCCCATGCTTCCAACATTCAGACTGGTGTAGCCCTTGGTCTTCAGAACCTTGGCAGCCAGTGCCTTGATGGCCTTAGCAGCCTTGGCCGAGATCTTGGCAGAATCAGGCGAGAAGTAGAACACTGCGTGCAGCACCTTGCCAACCGCAGGCTGGACCACGGCCGGAATACTTGCCGAACGGATGGTTCCCGCTGGCGAGTAGCCATCAACCTGAACAATGTGGTCTCCAACCTCAAGCCCAGCAGGAATTGGGAAGGCGGCGGTGAAGTTACCGTTGGCGTCTGTCATGGCGATACCCAACAGGATTGGCGTGGAGAACACGTACACGTGAACTTCGCTGTTTGGCAAGAAACCGGTACCACTGGTGTGCGCGTACTGGCCGTCCGAGAGTGTGACACGGCTCTTTGCGTCAAGAGGCGCTGCCACACCAGCGAGGTTTTGTACTGCCAGTTCAAGGTTCCAACCGCTCGAGATGATGTTCACCTTGGTGGCATCAGCGTTTGGTGCCGAAACTGCATCCACCGGCTTACCGGCAACACTTGTGATTGCGGTGCCTGGGTCTGGAACTGGAACTGGGATTGGCACAATCGGTGGCAACTTGCTTGGATCTGGACGCACGTCAGTTGATGGACGAGTGTCTTGAGTTGGGCGAGTGTCAACGGTTGGACGGGTATCAACTGTTGGACGCACATCAACGCTAGGGGTTGGAGGCGTAACCACAACTGCGCTCCACTGTGCGTAAAGCGACAGATCTGCGTTGAAGTCGTAGTTAGCTCCAGCTGCGTAGGACTGGCCCGAGCCATTAGCCGCAGTGTTCCAACCGGCAAAGTTCAGGCTGCCGTTGGTCCATGGGTTTGCGAGGATACTTCCGGCAGAGGTGCCAACCTGAGTTACGGTTGGGTCACCCGAAGGCAGATTACCGTGCAGGGTCAGAACGTGACCAAGGTTTCGCCAGATGGCGTACAGGGTCAAGTCCGAACCAAAGCCGTAGCTCGCGCCATCGGTGTAAACAACCGCACCGGTTGGGCTAGTTGACCAGCCAGAGAAGCTGTAACCGGCGGCGGCACCAAACGGAGTTGCTAGCAGGCCAGCGGTGTTGCTGCTCTGGCTGTAGGTGCCGTTGGTGCGACCGGTGCTGGCTGCATAGTTGCTGTAGAAGGTTACGGTGTGGTTGGCGGCCGCCGGGGTGGAGTTGTTCTGCCAGCGGGCGGTGAGAGTCACATCGGTGGCAGGTACGGTGAAGAACGCGCCTAGCGAGTAGTTCACGCCATTTGCCGACCAACCCAGAAGGGTGTAGCCAACTCGGGTGGCATCGGTGCTTCCAGGCAGTGCAATTGCGCTGTTGTAGTTCTGGCTTCCCGATGGGTCGGCTCCGGCAAACGCGCCTCCGTTGCTGTCGAAACGGACCATGACGGTGGCAGGTGCCGCCCAGATTGCGTACAGCACGGTGTCGGTTACCGGGCTGTAGCCACCGGTCAACGGGCTGGTTCCGCCTGAGGTTTCGCTCCAACCGGCAAAGTGGAAGCCGGCATTTGGCGCGGCAACAGTGCCCAGTTCGCTAGCGATTGGCAGGTGAACCGGGCTAGAAGTGCCAACGGTGAAGTTGGCATCCGCCGGCGTGCTGGTTGCGGTTCCACCATTCATGCGGAAGCTGACGGTGTAAGTGTTGCCAACCCAGCGGGCCTCAATGCTCACATCTCCAGCGCCAACGATGTAGCTAGCCCCACCATTCACGCTGGTGTTGCCTCCGATGAGCCAGCCGGCCAGGGTGTATCCGTTGCGGTGCACATCGGTGCTGGTTGGCAGGGTAACGGTGGTGTTGTATACCTGCGAACCGGAAGGGTTCGAACTGGTCCAACTGCCACTGTTGCTCGAGTAGCTGACGTTGTAGCTGTTGACGGAATAGCGGGCGGTCAGGGTGATGTCGTGCGCGTGCATTGCGAACGCGGTTGCATCTGCCACCTGAGCGGTGCCGCCATTCTCAGAGTAGAACCAGCCAGAGAAACTGTAGCCAACCTTGGTCACGCTGGCGCGGGCCTCAGTGGTGATGACATCTCCGTAGTGGAGGGTCTGGTTGGCAGGGGCGGATCCGGTGAAGGCACCTAGTCCGGCATCGTAACTGAGGTTGTAGCTCAACTGAGTCCACACTGCATTCAGTGTGATTGGTGCATTTGCAGTGTATGTGGCGCGGGCATCAAAGGTACTTGCTGGGTTAGTGGCGTCTGCCCAGTAGGCCAGGGCGTAACCGGTTGGCGCAGTAAAGCTGCCAGCCAGTGCCACCGATGCACCAGAGCCAACCTGAGTATTGGTGGTGTCGGTTGAGCCCGAACCCGCCGGGTAGTTGGACTGGTAGGTAATGGTGAACGAACCAGGGGCAACCCAGATTGCGTAGAGAACGGTATCTGCAGTTGGCTGGAACGCACTGGAGGAAACCGCACTGGTGGAGGTGCTGCTGGTTGCCCAACCGCCAAAGGTTGAGCTGCTTGCAGTGCTTGGTGCGGTGAAAGCGCGAACATCGAGAGAAAGACCGCTGGTGCCAACAGTGAACTGCTGACTTAGCGGAGCCTCAGCGGAAGTTCCGCCGTTCATATCGAACGATACGGTGTAAACGTCTGGAGTCCAGATCGGGGTGATGTTGGTGTTTCCGGCGCCCAGGGTGAAGCTGCTGCGGGCGGAGTAGGTAACACCATTGACCAGCCAACCACCAAGGGTGTATCCAGTGCGGCGAACATCGGTGGTGCCTGGCAGTGCTAACGCTGTCCCATAGGTGTAGCTACCCGATGGATCGGTGGTAACCCAGCTGCCGCCACCGAGGCCGTAGCTAACGGTGTAACTGTTGATTGCGTACTGTGCTACCAGAACAACGTCAGCTGCTGGCATGGTGAAGTTGGCCGCATCCAGTACCGTGCTGGAAACGCCAGCAACCGTGTAGCTCCAGTCCACAAAGTGGTAGCCGGTCTGGCTAACAATTCCACGCGCTTCGGTACTGACTGAAGCGTTGTAGGTGAGGCTCTGGTTCAGCGGTGTGGAACCCACGAATGCACCAGATCCAGCCGAGTAACTGAGGGTGTAGTTAGTTAGTGCCCAGACGGCAGTCAGGTTCAGGTTGGTGAAGCCCGAGTAGTTGTCAAGGTTGTTGTAATCAACCGAACCGGTGGTCCACTTCACAAAGTGGTAGCCGGTTGGAGCGGTGAAAGTGTGGTTTAGCTGCACGCTGCCTGGGGTGACGTTGTCAACAGCGGAGGCATCGTTGAGGCCTGAACCGGCAGGGTAAGCCGAGTTGTAGGTGATGCTGATTGCGGCCGACTGCCAACGGGCAGTGATGTTCACACCGGCGGCGCCAAGCGTGTAGCTGGTGCCAGGGTTGTAGTCAACACCACCGATGGTCCAACCCAGGAGGGTGTAACCGGTGTAGCGAACATCGGCGCTGGTAGGCAGAGTTAACACGCTGCCGTAGCCCTTGGCTCCACTTGGATCGCCACTCAGCCACGATCCGCCTCGGGCATCGAAGGTGACCTGGTACTGGTTGAGGCTGTACTGAGCAACCAGAACGGTGTTGGCGGCAGGCATGGTGTAGTTGACCAGCGCAGCGTAAGTGGCCGCTCCGTCATTCCAGCCGGTAAAGGTGTATCCGGTTGGCTCGGTAGGGCGGGCGGAGGTGGAGACCAAATCTCCGTAATGCAGTGTGGCAACCGCAGGTGCCGCTCCGCTCCAGGTGCCACCGCGAACGTCATAGCTCAGGGTGTAGCTCAGCTGGGTCCAAACCGCGTTCAGGTCGGTGTTTCCGGTGAAGTACACCGATGCACCAAGCGCGTAGGTGTTTGCCGAGTTGGTTGCATCCACCCAGTGGTCAATAGCCCAACCGGTGTAACTGAAAGTGCTGGCATCGCGCACTGTAAAGGTGCCGATGCTGCCCGACTGCGAAGCAGTTGAGTTGACTCCTGCTGGGTAGTTGGAGTGGTAGGTGATGGAGATAGAGCCCGGAGCTACCCAAACCGGGTAGAGGGTTAGGCTGCCGCCTGGTACATATGGGCTTGATACTGCGGAGCTGCCGCCAGGAGTTGTGGTCCAACCACCAAAGGTGTAACCGCTCATACCCGCAGGCGGCGTTAGGCCAGTACCGCTAGGTAGGGTTAGGCCGGTACCGCCAACTACGTAGTACTGAGTGGAAGGAGTGGTTCCTCCAGAGTTATTCAGGTTGAACTGAATCGAGTAGGTCATTGGAGTCCAGGTGGCAACCAATACCGAGTTTGCAGCTGGAACGGTGTAGTTCTGGAGCGCACCATAGGTACTTCCGCCAACCGACCAACCGGCAAAGTTGTATCCGCTGCGAACCACCTCGGTGGAGCTTGGGGTGGTGATGGTGGAACCGTTTCGCGCGGTAACGGTTGCAAGCTGTGTTCCCGAAGCCCAAGTTCCGGCACCTGCGTCAAAACCAACCTGGTAGTTGTTGGTGGTCCATTGGGCGTAGAGGTCAACGTCAAGCGAAGTGGTTAGGCTGCTGCCGTTTAGGTAGCTGGTTCCCGTGCCGTTGGCGTTGGTGGTCCAGTGGTCGAATGTTAGACCGGTGAAACTAAACGGATTGCTATTCAGGGTGACTGATCCAGCCACATTCTGAGTGCTGGTGTTATCCACTCCACCAACGACAATTGCCGGTGGGTTGCTGTGGAAGGTAATGACACTCTGAGTGGTAAAGCTCTGAACAGCACCGTAGGCAGTTGCTGGCGAACCACTTGCGAAGGTCACCTGGAACTGGAAGTAGTACTGGGTGCTACTGGATAGACCAGTGAGGCTGGTGCTGAATGGGAGACTTCCGTTTGCAGCTACAGAGAGCGAGCTGTTCCAGAGGTTGGTGCCACAGACCGGGGCAAAGCTCAGGGCTCCGGTGGCGTCTACAGCGCTCGAGAGTGAGTAGCAGAACTTGGCGCTGGTTACATCGGTGCCGGTAAGGCCGTTGGTGCCACCATTCAGAGTTCCGCTAACGGTTGCCCCACTTCCGGTGATTCCGGTGGCCGGGGTTGAAGTGGTTGCCGAAGGCGTAGTGAACGAAACCGTGCTTCCGCCGGTGGTGGATGCCATCTTGTGCGGGTGGAAGGCGAAGGTTCCCAGACCGTTGTTGTCATCAGCATCGGTGAGCACCTTGTAGTAGTAGGTGGTTCCTGGTGAGAGATTGCTGAGGGTGAGGGTGAACTGCTGGTCACCGGTGGTGCCGCCGTTCCACCAAACGCTCTGGGTGATGTCGCTGGTGCGGGTACAGTTTGCAACTGCCGTTGCATCGGTGCCCCAACAGAAGTAAACGCGGGTGAGCTTGTTGGCTTCCGGGTTTACCTTGCCTTGGATGGTGGCTTGGGTGGAAGCCACCGAGACAGGAGCCAAAGTGGTGGCAACAGGGTTGGCGTTGGTGGTGAAAGCGCGAGCGGTTGAGCTAATGCTGGTGCCGTTGGCGAAGTTGACCTTCAGCTGCTCGTAGTACGTGGTGTTTGCCGTGAGGTTACCCGCTACTTCGTTGAAGGTGAGGGTAGCGCCGGCGGCAAGGCTGGAGCTAGAGGTCCACTCGTTGCTAGAACAGCGCACGTTGCCGGTGAGAACGTTGCCCGCAGTAACTCCGTCTCCGCTGCAAAGGTAGATGGAGGAGACATCGCTGCTGCTAAGGGCAATTCCGTTGTAGAGCGATCCGCTGATGGTGGCGGTTCGAGTAGTGAGGGTGGTCACTGGGTTTGAGCGGGCACTAATGCTTAGTGCGCTGGCTGACCAAATTGCATAGAGCGAGAGGTCCGCGGTGAATCCATAGGATGCACCGTTTGTGTAACGAACAGTTGTTGTGGAAGCGGTAGTTCCCCAACCCTGGAAGGTGAAGCCCGGAATGGCGAAGGTGTTACTTCGGAGTGAAGTTGAGACACCTGCCACGGTTTGGGTTCGCGAATCAACCGAATTACCAACCGGGTAGTTTGAGTTAAAAGTGACAGTCTTAGCGCTAGCCGAGCCCCACTGGGCGTAAAGCACAACGTTGCTGGAGCCTAGAGTTAGCGTGGTGCCAGCGGCGTAGCTTGTTCCCGAGCCATCTGCTGCGGTGTTCCATGCCGGAACCAGAATCACCTTGCCGGATGGAGCGGTGAAGGTGCTGGAAGGAACGGCGTAGGTGTCACCCAAGTTGAGTGCACCCGATGCCGTCATGGTTCCGGTTCCACCATTGGAGTTGAGGCTGACGGTTCCGGTGACCACGGTGTCAAGTTCAATGGTGAAGCTCTGGACGCCCAGGTAGCTGGCGGTTAGCAAAGTGACAAAGTTGCCGTTAGCAGTTGGCGTTCCCGAAATAACGCCGGTTGAAGAGTTCAATGTGAGGCCGGCGGGCAGGCTTGAACCCGCAGCCACCGAATAGGTGAAGCCGCTGCTTGCTCCGGTTGCTGCAATGGTGATGCTGCTAATGGCAGTGCCGTTTGGGGCGGGAGTTGTAGCCAGCGTTGAAATAACTGCTGGAGTTTGATCGGTTCCGTAGGTACCACCGGAAACGTCCAGGTACATGATGTTGAGGAACACACGGACGCTAGCAGAGCCGTATTGGTTACTCACGCGCACGGTGTAAGTGGTGGCTGCGGAACCATTCCAGTTGACCACGCCAGAGAGCAAACCAGAGGTGGAATCAAAACTTAGTCCCTGAGTACCAACCGAGGTTAAGTCGTTTCCGTTGGCGTCAAAGAGGCTGTAAGTGGTGCGGGCATCGGGGGTACCGGTAAAGGTCAGCGAGTAGCGCTGGTTGGCGGCGATGCCGCTGTCCCAGATGTTCATCACAGCGCTGGTGCCAGTGACGCCGTTTGTACCGGTGACAGTCAGCGCAGGTGCTTGAGTAATGGTGACGGTGGTTGTACCAGTTGCTGGGTCGTAAATGTTGTCGCCGCTCACCGATGCGTTGAGCACACACGCGCCCATAGCGATTGCAGTCAGAACGCCGTTGGAGAGGGAACAAATTCCTGCCGAAGCTGGAGCCACCTGGAGGCCCACAACATAGCCGCTGCCTGCCGAAGAACTGGCGGTTACCGACATAGTGCGCGGAGCCAACAGGCTAGTTGAGGCCGGGGTGATGGTGATGATCTGCTGCTTCTTGGCAACCGTCAGGGTGAAGGTTGCGGTGGAGCATCCAGCTGCGTTACATGCCTTCACGCCGTAGGTCTGAGCAGATGCAGTGGTGGTTGGACGGCCCTCAAAAACGCCCCACTTGGTGTTGAAAGTCACACCAGGAGGAAGCGTTGTGGTGTACCTAGCATCCAATGTGAATACATCTGCAACGCCGTCAACGCCAAGGTCTCCGCCAGAGTTGGCAATTGTGTAAAGCGGCAACAGGTACTCGCCGGCCTGAACCACAGCCGAGGTGCTGGAGAGGCTGATGTTTGGTGGCAACAGGGCAAGTGCAACGTTGATGTTCTGGGTGACCGATGGTGCGGCAGCCCACGACTTTCCGTTACCAGCCTGGTCCGCGCGGATGGAACAGGTTCCAGCAGAAATGGCGGTAACTGTGCCATTCGCGTTGATCACACAGATGGCCGGGTTCAGGCTGGTGAAAGTAACCAGCAAGCCGCTATCGGCGCGGGCGCTCAGAGTGCGACTGTCGCCAGACACCATGCTCGCCAAGGTGTCAAACACCAGATTTTGAGTCAGCTGGGTAATTTTCAGGCGAACAGTGATGGTGTTGCTCCATTGCCCAGCCGAGTTCCTGCCACCGATTTGATAGGTGATGTAATCTTGGGCGCCTTCCGGCATTCCGCCAAATTGACCTGTGCTGGTGTCAAAAGACATTCCATCTGGCACGGCCAGGGCATCGCGGTTTCCGCTCGGATCAACGATGGTCCATACTGTCACCGCGCTATTTGAAGCAGTGATTGGGAACAGGTCGGTCTGGGTACTTAGCGCTGGGATGGTTGCCGACTGAGCTGCATTCAGGTTCAGAGTTGGCGCCAAGTTTGCAGCCAAGATGGTGATGGTCTGGCTTAGGTTATCTACCGATGCCGACGGGTAGTAGCGGGTATCTCCGGTCAGGAAGGCTTCCACCGTACAAGTGCCAGCACTTGCACCTGCAGCAAGCATCACCGTGCGATTATCGGTGCTCATCACACAGTTTGTTCCGCCGGAGGTGACACGGAACATCACAGTATTGCCGCTATCACTGGTGCCGCGGAGGCTCTGCGAAGTGGTTGCGCCAAGCTGCATAGTTCCCGGACTGCTGAAACTGGTTACCTTCTGGGTGCGCTTGATTACCGTGATGTAGAACTGCAACTTAGGACTACTAGTTGCACCATTTTGGGTTCCCGCTGGGTTGCCCAGCGTAAGAGTGACCAGAGTAGATGGGAGCTCAGAGTCAGCGATTCCTGAAAGCTCACAGTTTGTACCAATATCTAGCGTCAGGCCCGTTGGCAATGCGCGGGTAGTTGAGGTTGCGCTCTCGAGCACCGAGGTGTAGGCACAAGTGTTGAATGCCCAGTTGATTGGCGAGGTCGAGTTGGACGGAGTAGTTACACAGCTTGCGCTAGATCCAGTTCCGGTTTGGAGACAGAGGCTGTAGGGGTGGCTAACCGCATCTCCTACGTAGTAGGTGTAGCGCGGGGTGGTTGTTGTGGCACCACGGATCATAAAAGTAGGTGAAGTAGCCATTGCAGTGGCGTACGCGATGTACAACGTGACTGTTTTTGTTGTTGCCGACGAGTAGCTGGAGTTACCTGCTTGGGCGGCGTACAAAGTACAGGTGTCAGCCTGTGGGCTAGAGGTGTAATACCAAGCACCCGCATACACATATGTGCCGTCAGAAGAAAGGAAGCACTTTTCACCGTTGCTGTTCTTGTTTTTGGACTTTTGGGCAACGCTGGTGATTGAGCTCTGAGCAGTCGCAGCGGTTACTGCTGTTCCACCACTTGAAAGCGAGTAGGAGATTGGAAGTCCACTGGTGCTGTAGGCAGCCAGGCGAACTGTGTAGGTTCGAACAGTTCCCAGAGTGATTGAAGAAGTTGGAGCCGAGCCGGTACCAGTGGCATACATTGGCACGACGCCTGGCTGTGGGAAAGTAATGGTCTGCGACTGCTTGGCCAAGACTGTTATTGTCACGGTGATGCTGGCGCCATTGCTGCCGGTGATTGTTACCGTATATGTTCCAGAAGTAGTTGGGGTGCCAGAGAACTGACCGGTGGTGGTGTTGAAGGTCAAACCTGGAACGGTAGTGGATGCGCTGTAGCTCGTGTTGGCAGGCGACGCCGTGTAAGTCAAGAGGTTGCTGCCAATAGCGGTGTTGGCCTGGAAACTGAGCGCAGTTGGAGAAACCGCCAGTGTTGCCGCTGCGGGGCTATAAGGCTGTGAGTCTGCCGAACCCATGCTGTTGTAAGCGGTGACCGTAATCGTGTAGTAAACACCAACGGTGGTACCTGGGATACTTACGGTGAATGGACCGGCACCGGAGTTCGTGTAGCTCAGAACAATTGGCGCACCACCGTTGTTCGGACGAGCGGTGATTGTGTATTGGCTAACAGCTCCACCTGAGGTGGCCTTCGCAAACCGCAAGCTGATGGTGTTTGCAGTCCCATCACCAGTGGTGTTCACCGGATCAATGGTTGGGGCAGCTGGAGGAAGCGCACCCGAACCAATTGTGATGGTCAAGTTGGAGGTAGCGCTAAGTGGGAAGGCATCGTTGTCTGTTGCGGAGACCTGAACCACTTGTGCCGCTCCAGTTACACCCGTGGTGTCAATGCGGATGGTAGCGGTGGCTGGGTTCGTTCCCGATGTGAGCAGCGTTGCCCAGCTTGGCAAGGTGTTGGTGCTGAAGGTAACTGCTGTGTTGTTAGTGTCACGAGCTGAGACGGTAACGTACTGGATGCCGCTGTTTGAGCTGAATGAAACCGACTGGTCAGCACTTACGATCGGCGCAACGTTGGTGGTGCCCACGAACGAAAGCAGAACGTCGCGCGTCACGTACTGCCCGGTGGCATCGGTGGCCTTGGTCTTAAGGGCGTAGTAAATAGGAGTGGTAGCGGTTCCGCCCGAGAAGGCAGCCGAGTAGCTCTGCCCTGCAGTACAAAGGCTTGCGCTCACCTTGAATTCACCAGTAGTGGTATTGAGCGTGGAACATGGGATTGCCGTTGCTCCATAGCCACCAAGTGCGGATGCCGAGCTAGTGATCAACGAGTAGGTGACGCCCTTTCCAAACTCATCAAGCGCGTTGAGGTTGGTGGTGAATGTGTGGGTAGGGTCTGGGTCATAGGCCACGTTGGTCATGTAGCCGGTGTTGTAGATAGGAGTGGTGTGGCTGGCGTTCAGCTTTACGCGGCCCTCAAACTGAATCACCTGGTTGGTGGTGTTTTTAATGCCACCGATGCGGTTTGAGCCGGTCTGACCAAAGATGTAGTCAAGGTTTGGGTTAAAGCTTGGGCAGTTTACGTTGATGACGTAGACGGTGTTGAAGATGTTGTAGAGCGGCTGCGAGGTGTAATCAAAGCTCCAGCTGCTAGGTGTTGTGGCCTGGCTAGGACAAGGGCTAACAGTGGTCTGGGCACCGGTTGTTGGGTCAACTGCAGTGATGGTTGGGAATCCGAAGAAGGTACACAGGCCGCTGGTTGGCATAGGGTTGCCGGCAGCAGAAGACTGGTTAGAGGTTACGGTACAGGCGTCCTTGCGCTCCACCATTGTGGAGTTGACTGTAACGGTCTTGGCCGCCGCGTCGTACTTGACGAAGCCCACCGCACCGCGAAGGTGGGTGGCGTGAGCCGGAACGATGCCCGCGAATGTAATTGCCAGAGCCGCAACAATCGCAGCAAAACCGTGAACTTTTTTTATGCCGAAACGCAAAATAGACCAAACCTTGTATTGCACCAGAAGCAACCTGGCACCAGGGGCCCTACTTCCCCAATGTTCGGCTACCCCTATATTTTCGCGGAATGGTGCGGAAAACCGTATAAAAAGTTTCTAAAAGTTAAGGTTTTGATGCTTGTTTAAATGAAAACCGAGGGTTACCCTTTGGTTTTTGCGTGACTGGCGGTTTCTGAATTGGCCTAGGCCGCAGCCAACAGCAGTTGGCGCACTCGCGGGACCACATCGGTGGCGTAGTTCTCAATGTTGGCCAGCATGTGCTTCTGGGTCATTGGGCCAGCCGAGTACTTGAAGTCAAAGCGGTTGACCTTCAGGGCATCAACTGTGCGAGCAATCTTGGCGGCCACGGTTTGGGGGCTGCCAACGTAGAGCGCACCTTCGCGCACCTCTTTGACGAAGGCATCCTTGCCGGTAGCTGACTTGCCTCGTTCTCGGGATATCTTGCCGTAGCTGGCGTCATAGGCCGGCCAATAGGCGTCGATTGCTTCCTCATCGGTGGAGGCGATGTATCCAGGACCGTGAACCGAAACTTGCTTGAGCTGGTGGCCAAAGCGACGGAGTGCATCACGATAGCTCTGAACGTAGGCGGAGAAACGGATTGGGTCGCCCGAGATCACGCTGAGCGAAAGTTGTGCACCGAGTCTGGCCGCGCGAATTGCGCTCTCCGGCGAGCCACCAACTGCATAGCGGAAGGTGATTGGGGTTTCGGTCTGAGGGTAAACGCGCTGATTGGTGACCGGGCTTCGGGTCTCGCCGCTCCAGGTAACAGGCTGGTTTTCCAGCAGTTGGGCAAAGAGTTCAACCCGCTCATCAAAGAGGCGGAAGGCGTCGTTTGGGTCAAAGCCAAATAGGTGGAAACCCTCCAAATAGCTGCCGCGGCCAACCGTGATCTCGGCCCGCCCGCCGCTGAGCGCCTGGAGGGTGGCAAAGCGCTCGTAAACGCGCACCGGGTCATCGGTGGAAAGAATGGTGACGGCTGTGCCCAGGCGCAGTTTTCTGGTGACTGTGGCAATTCCAGCCAGCAGAGTGTCTGGCGCGGAAACCGCGAAGTCGTCGCGGTGGTGCTCGCCCAAGCTAAAGCCGTAGAGGCCGAGCTCGTCGGCGAGGCGGGCCTGTTCCACGATGTCTCGAATGGTTTGCGCCTGGCTGATTGGGCGGCCGGTGGCATCGGTGGCGGTATCGCCAAAGCTGTCTAGACCAAATACGAGTGGGTGAGGCACCCGTTTAGTCTAGGTGGGGTTGTGCATTTTAGTCAAGTAGGGGTTTACTTTTCTGCATCGAGTATCCAAGGGAGAGCGAGATCCAGCACTTTGGCGTCCGATGTAATCAGAATGAGGTTGTCTCCTGATGCCTGAGAAAGCAGGAGGCGGTCAAATGGATCGTGGCCGTCGAGCCATGGGAAACTTGTGACCTCATTGCTGTGGCGCGATAAATATCCGTACTCCTCTAAACCGAACTCCCTCAAATGATGTTGAAAAAAGATCGCCTAAAGCGATCTGGCCCTTGGTCTCTTTGATCCGTAGTTCAGCGAGTGAAATTGGCGAAAACACGACCTTGGCGGCTTTCCGAAGAATCTGCCGCGTTCGCTTTCCGATTCTTTGAGGATTTGAATCAAGCCACATCAAAACCTGGGTGTCAAGGAGATACATCAGGTTCTATTGGACTTTTGGGTCATGAGCCAATTGCAGGCTTTTAGCCTCCACAGGCGCGTAATCTGGCTTCTCTACGGCTTCCCAGTCGAGCACGATTATGGCTGGTTCGCCCACATTAAAGTTGCGTTCGAAAAGCCTCCGGCTCCTAAGTAAACCTGCGTTGTAAACGAAGTCACTCAGCTTATTTTTGATGACATTGATAGTGGTGATTTGAGTCATGGCCCAATGGTAGATATCCGCAGAGTGCCGCTCAAGAGCTAAAAGTACAAACTGTGGACAGATTTATAGTTTTCACAGGGCTGCCCGGCGCAGCCGAAGTGCGTTGAGCACCACGCTGATGCTTGAGAAAGCCATGGCGGTTCCGGCAAGCATTGGGTTGAGCAGGCCCGCAGCCGCAACCGGAATGAGAATCACGTTGTAGCCAAAAGCCCAACCAAGGTTCTGGCGAATATTGGTGTAGGTGCGGCGCCCAAGCTTGATGGAGAACGGAATGGCTCGAGGATCGTCATCCAGAATGGTGATTGCCGCAGCCGATTGTGTGGCGTGAGTGCCCGAACCCATGGCAATGCCAACGTCCGCGGCGGCTAGAGCCGCCACGTCGTTGAGGCCGTCGCCCACCATCGCCACCAGTTCTTTTTCGGCCATCGCCTTGGCGCGCAGTTCGGCCACCGCCTCCACCTTGCCCTCCGGTGAGACTCCCGCGAAAAACCTGTGGATGCCGATGGCCTTGGCAACCGCGTCCACTCGAGCCGGTTGATCGCCGGAGAGCAACACCGGCTCAATACCAAGGCGGTCCAATTCACTAATGGCGTCTGCCGCCTCGGCTCGAATACTGTCTTCCAGCCCAAGCACCAAAACCGCACGGTTTTCGATGGACACGATAGCCAGAGATCTTGCTCCCGCGGCAGCCACGGCGGCGGTTGCTTCATCGGGGTTGGCGAATGACTCTGCCGCTCTGCGCGAAACCTCAACCTGGAGACCGTCCACTATTCCGGTCACTCCGCTTCCGGCCGCCTCAGCAACTTCGGTAGCGGTGAGGCTGGCGTCTAGGGCGGCTATCGCTCTGGCCACCGGGTGCACAGATCCTCGCTCGAGCGCGGCCGCATAGGCAGTGGCAGTTTCGGCATCGGTGGCTGAACCAGCTACAGGAATACTGGCGGTTACCGCCAAAAGACCGTTGGTGACAGTGCCAGTTTTGTCCAGCACAACAGTCTTGATGTGGCCGAGCAGACTTAGGGTATCTGGGTGGCGAATGACAATTCCGCGGCGAGCGCCTAACGAGGTAGCCACGGCCAGACTCATCGGCACCGCGATTCCCAGCGCGCAGGGGCAGGCGATAACCAGCACGGCAATGGCGGCGGAGAGTGCGCGGGTGGCATCGTGGGCTATGAGCAGCCAGCCAAGGTAGGTAGCCGCGGCAACGCCAATCACCGATGGCACGAAAACGTTTGAAATGCGGTCAGTGAGGTTGGTGATTTTGGCCTTCTGCGATGCGGCCTCGCGAACGAGGTCTGCGATTTTGGCAATGCGGCTGTTGGCGCTGACAGCCGTGGCCTGAAGTACCAGGGTTGCGCCAAGGTTGATGGCGCCTGCTGCCACCGCTGTTCCCGCGCTGGCCTCCTCGGGCACCGACTCCCCCGTGATTAGCGAGTTGTCGATCAGCCCGCGACCCTCGAGAATGACGGCGTCAACCGGAATGGCCTGGCCGGTGGCAACCACCAAAGTGTCGCCAGTCTTCACCTGCGATGTTGGGATTTCCAGTTGCGCACCGTCACGTCTGACCGTGGCTTTGTCTGGAATGGCGGCTAGTAGCGCGCGCACGCTATCGGTGGCGGAGCGCCTGGTGCGCACCTCCAGATAGCGCCCAATCAGAACCACCGTTGGCACCACCGATGCCACCTCAAAGTAGCTCTCCATGCCGCCGGCGAGCAGCTGAGCGAGGCTATAGAGGTAGGCAATGGTCACACCAAGCGAGACCAACGTGTCCATGGTGCTAGTGCGCTGCTTGAGGTTTTTGATGGCTACGGAATGAAACGGCCAGGCCACCCAGGTGGCAACTGGCAGAGTGGCGACTGCGGCTATCAGAGGCCAGGTGGCTGGCATCAGGCCCGGCATCATGCCAATGACCGAAACCGGCAGTGAAATAAACGCACCGATGATGATGCGCCACTTGAGCAGGTCAGATTCTGGCCGGTGGCTGCCTACGTCATAGCCGGCATCGCGGACCACCTGAACCAGGTGATCTCGTGTGACGCTTGGCGCCATGGTGACGTGCGCTGTTTCGGTGGCAAAGTCAACGTAGGCGTGAACTCCCTCAACCTTGTTGAGGTTCTTTTCAATGCGCCTACTGCAGGCGGTGCAGGTCATTCCCTCGATGTCTAGGTCGAGGTTGATGAGCGCTTCGGCGGGTGCCGCCATTTGGGTTTTACCTAGCTAACGGAAACCAGTTTGTAACCGGCTTCGTCCACGGCCTCGGCAAGCTGCTCGTTGGAAGCATCGGTGGAGAGGTGCGCGCTGGCGCTGGCCAGGTCAACGGTTACGTTTGCGGCACCTGGCAGCTTCTGGAGTTCCTTGGTGACAGACATGACGCAGTGGTTGCAGGTCATTCCTTCAATTTTCAGTGTCTTTTCGCTTGCCATTTTGGTGCCTTTCGCTTGCTTCTAGTATCTCGCCGCAGAGGCAAAACCTAAAGTCTGGTTATGCCATGCCCAGATGTTCTAGCGAACGGATAGGTCGAATATCTGCGAGACCAGAGCGGCACGCTTCGGCTTGATGGCGCACGCGATGGCAGCCCTTACGCCGGCACGCTTGAGCAGCTTGCCAACCCGTTGGGCACGCAGCGCACAGAGGAACTTGGCTCGCGGGATGCTCACCTTGCCGCGGTAGTAGGTGGTGCCAAGCAGGTGAACGCCGGTCTTGCCCTTAAGGCTCTTGGCAAAGCTGGCAATTGCGGCCGCAATGCGCGGGGTAACGTGCGCGTTGGTGCTGGCAAACAGCACCCGCACCGATGCCGTAACCGGAGGTACCGGGATGGTTTGTGGCTTCTGCACCAGCATCGGTGCCTGTGCGGTTTGAACCTGCTGATTGCTGTTCAAACCCTGCAGAACCAGAGTGTGGTTACCCAGTTCGAGACCCGCAGGGAGTTTGATTTGAGTTGCAAAACTGCCATCGGCGCGCACCTGGACGGTGCCAATCAGCGTTGGCTCCGAGTAGACCCAGACCTGAACCACCGAGAGCGCCTGGAACTTATCGCCAGCCACGTCAACCGTGGAACCAACGTTCACAACCAAGGCAGTATTGGCAACCGTTGAGCCACCTGAGGTGGTGGTTGGCTGAGCGGTCTTGAGAGTAATCTGCCACTCAGGCGTGGTCATTGTGAGGCCAAGGTTGTCGCTAGTAACCACCGTGGTGACCGCGGTGGCAACACCATTTTGAACCGCAACCGGCACGGTTGCCTCTGAGAGGTTAACCACCTCAGGCACACCCCAGGTCTCCACGGCTGGAGGTACTATCGGCGCTGCGGTGAAGGTCACGGTCACTGCTGCAGAAGAAGCTGCGTTGAAGTTGTCATCACCGGCGCGGGTGGCAATCACGGTGCAGCTACCAGCCACCGATGCGGTCACGGCGTCTCCGGACAGTGCGCAGGCGGCACCGGCATCGGAGGAAATAGCGAAGCTGATTGCGCCGGTGCCCGAACCGCCGGCGGCGCCAAGCTTGATGGCCTTGCCTACGGTTGCCGTGCCACCGATGACGCTGAGCGCGGCCTGATCCGCCTTGGCAATCACGAAGGTGAAGGCTTGTCCGGCGCCCGAGTTGCCGGACGAGTCGGTTGCCGTGACGATCACGGTGAAGTTACCGGCCGCGGTGGCGGTACCCGTGATGGCGCCGGTGGCCGAGTTCAGGTTCACGCCGGCCGGCAGGCTGCCGCTGTATGAGTACGTGAAGTTTCCGCTACCGCCAGATGCAAACACCGATGCTGCAACAGGCGCGTTCAAGCGACCGGCGATGGAACCGCCAGGGCCGGCCACCACGATTGGGCTGACGGTTGGTGGCGCAACAGGGGCGGGTGCGGCGGCGAAGGTTACGGTGAAGGCTGCGGTGTCGGCGGTGGCGCCATTGGCATCGGTGACGCGCACTGAGATGCTGGCAGAGCCGGCCGCGGTTGCGCTACCGGAGATGAGGCCGGTTGCGGTGTTGAGGTTGATGCCGGCCGGCAGCGTGCCGGTAAGCAGCGAGAAGACGTGGTTGCCGGCGCCGCCTGCGTCGACCAGCAGCAGCGAGAAAGCGCTGCCGGCCTGGCCGCTGAGGCCTGTGGTTGGGGTGGCTAGGGTGATGGCTGGTGAGACGGTGAGGCTTTGAGTTACGCGGGTTGCAGCCGCGTAGCGGGCGTCGCCGGTCTGGTCGGCCGCGATGGTACAGGTGCCGGCGGCGGCAACCTGAACAATGCCTGCGCTGATGGTACAGACGCTCAGGGTGAGTGAGGTGAAGCTGGCGGTAAGGCCGCTGCTCGCAGTGGCGGATAGGGTGATTGGCGTGGCGTTGGAGTTACCCAGGGTCTGGTTTGGCAGGGAGCCGAAGCTGATGGTTTGGGCCGCGTGAGCGAAGGTCACGGTGGTGGCAACCGAGCTTGCCGAACCGTAGTTGGCATCGGCGGCACGAGTTGCGGTGACGCTACAGGTACCGGATGCGGCCGGGGTAAGCACGCCGTTGCTGAGGGTACAGGTGGTGGTTCCGGCGCTAACTGTGAAACTGTATGCGCCGGTGCCCGAGCCGCCGCTGGCGGCCAGAGTTAGGTCGGCGCCGTAGGTGCCCGAGGTGCTAGTGACTAGAACCGCGCTCTGACCGGCAACGGCGAAGGTCACGGTGGTGGCGTTCGAGGAGACCGCGAGGTAGTCGGCATCGGTGGCCTTGGTGGCGGTGACTGTACACGAACCCGCACCGGCAGCGGTTAGGTTGCCCGCGCTGATGGTACAGCTGGTGGTGCCGGCGGCAACGGTATAGCTAACCACACCGATGCCTGAACCGCCGCTGGTGGCCAGAGGGAGCGGGGTTCCGTAGGTGCCCGAAATACTGGTCACGGTGAGCGCGCCTTGGGCTGCCTTGGCGAACGTGACCGTAGTGGCACTGCTTGAAACGGCCGAGTAGTAGGCGTCGCCGGCCAGCGTAGCGGTGACGATACAGGTACCGGCACCGGAGGCGGTTACGCTGCCGTTGCTGATGGTACAGGTGGTGGTGCCGGCTGCCACCGAGTAGCTGGCAGGGGAGTTGACGCTTCCGCCAGTTGCCGCCAGGGTCACCGGTGAACCAAAGGTTCCGTTGGTGCTGGTTAGCGTGAGTGCAGTCTGAGCAATGGTGTTCACCACAATGCTGAAGCTGCCAGTGCTGGCGGTGGCGCCGTTGGCATCGGTGACAGAAATGGTGACGGTTCCGGTGCCCGAGACGCTTGGAACACCGGAGATCACACCGGTTGCGGTGTTGAGGGAAAGGCCGGCTGGCAGCGAACCCGAAGCAATGGCGAAGGTCTTAGTTCCCGCTCCGCCGGTGAGCGCCACGGCCAGCGAGTAGGACGAGTTGTAACTGCCGGTTAGACCGGTGGTTGGAGTAGTGAGAACCAGTGCCGGGGCAACTGTAAAGCTCTGGGTAACGCGGCTGGCGGCTGCGTAGCCGGTGTCGCCCGCTTGGTCAGCGGCGATGGTACAGGTGCCGGCAGCAACCAACGAGATCGCACCCGCGCTGATGGAACACACCGAGGAGGTGAGCGAGGAGAAGGTTACGGTCAGGCCGCTGGTTGCGGTAGCCGACGCCACATTGGCGGCAGCACCACCCGCGAGGGTCTGGTTGCTCAAACCTGCGAAAGTAATGCTCTGTGGCGCGTGGGCAAAGGTAACGGTGGTGGCCTGCGAGCTGACGGCGTTGTAGTTGGAGTCGGCCGCGCGAGTTGCGGTGACGCTACAGGTACCGGCCGCGCTCACGGTCAGCACGCCGTTGGTTAGGGTACAGCTGGCCGTGCCGTTGGCAACCGAGTAACTGACCGAGCCGGTGGAGCTGCCGCCCGAGGTAGTTAGGGTGAGGCCGGTGCCGTAGGTGCCCGAGGTGCTGCTAACCGAGAGTGCGCTCTGGTTGGCCATGGCGAAGGTCACGGTGGTGGCCGAAGAGCTCACGGCGTTGTAATTGGCATCGGCCGCGCGCGTTGCTGTGACAGTACAGGTTCCGGCACCAGCCACGGTCAGACTGCCAGCGTTTAGCGTGCAGGTTGTGGTGCCATCGGTGACCACGTATGAGACGGCACCGGTTGATGATCCGCCCGAAGTCAGCAGGGTGAGCGCCGTGCCATAGGTGCCGGCGGTGCTGGTGAGAGTTAGCGGGCTCTGGTTGGCCATGGCGAAAACAACCGATACCGCAGCGGAGGTTGCGGCCAGGTAGTCGGCATCGGTGGCCTTGGTGGCGGTAACGGTACATGAACCAGCGCCGGCGGCGATGAGGTAGCCGCCTGTGATGGTACAGCTTGTGCTGCCTGCAACCACCGAGTAGCTGACCAAACCGCTTCCCGAGCCGCCGCTGGTGGAAAGCAGCAAGTTGGTGCCGTAGGTGCCGGACAGGCTGGTGACCGAAAGTGCTGCCTGGGCGGCCTGCGCGAAGGTCACGGTGGTCTGGGAAGTGCTAACCGGGCTGTAGAGAGCGCTGCCAGCCATGGTTGCGGTAACCAAACAGGTGCCGGCTCCGGTTGCAGTGAGCACACCGGATGCGATGGTACAGGTGGTGCTGCCGTCAACAGTGGCGTAGCTGATTGCGCCATTGGTGGTACCACCAGTGACCGCCAGGGTCACGCCCGTGCCGTAGGTTCCGTTGGTGCTGGTGAGGGTCAGCGCGCTCTGGGCAATGGTGTTAATCACCAGGTTGAAGGCGCTGGTAGTAACAGTTGTGCCATTGGCATCGGTGACGGAAATTGCCACCGATGCGTTGGCCGAAGTGGTTGGAGTTCCGGAAATCACGCCGGTGGCGGTGTCGAGCGACAGTCCGGCTGGCAGGGTTCCCGAGGCAACAGCAAACGTGTTTGATCCAGCTCCACCGGTTGTGCTCATTGAGAGCGAGAAGGCGCTGTTGTAGGCACCGCTCAAGCCAGAGCTTGGGGTAGTGATAACGAGAGTTGGCGCGACGGTGAAGCTCTGGGAAACCTGTGCGGCAGCCAGAGTTCGGTAGTCGCCAGTCTGGTTGGCCGTGATGGTACAGGTGCCGGCGCTAAGCAAAGTCACCGTGGTACCGCTGACGGAACACACCGATGCGGTGGTGCTGGCCAGCGCAACCGTGAGACCCGAGCTGGCGGCTGCACTCAACGAGCTAGTTCCTGCGTTGAGAGTGACGTTGGTTGGTGCAGCAAAGCTGATGGTCTGGGTGGCCATTGGGGTCACCGATGCGGTTGCCGCACTGGCCTGGCTAGTACCAACCGAGTTGATGGCCTGAACGGTAAAGGTGTATGCCAAACCGTTGGTGAGGTTGTGGATGTCACAGGTGTTGGTTCCAACACCAACGGCGCAGGTGGCTCCGTTGCTGGCAGTTACCAAATAAGAGGTGATTGGCGATCCACCGGTGCTGGTTGGAGTGGTCCAGGTGACCGTGGCCACACCGTCAACTGCGGTTGCACTCGCACTTAGTGGCGCGCTTGGAACGCTGGCGGCAACAACTAGCTCCGGGTCATCGGTGATGTAAACCGTGACCGAACCATCAACGGTGGCGGTGCCAAGATACGTGGCTGTGCTGCCAATCAGAGAGTAAACCGCGGCTCCGGCCTTAATGTTTGGGTCGGTGATGGTGACCCTAACTTCCTTGCTAACGGCCGTGGTTGGCACAGTTCCGTCGCTGGCCAACCAGCTAACCACCAGGTTCACCAGGTAGCTCTTGGCCCCACCGATGAGCGAGGCAGCGCGGCTGGTGTCTGCCAGCAGGTAGACATCCAGTTGAGTTGCGGCAGGCAGTGCATCAGCCGGGACGTAGATGGCGGCGCTGTTGTTTGCACCGTAAGCGGTAAAGCCGGTGGCGATGCCAGAGGTTGTGTTGAAGCTTCCAATCCTGGTGGCGGCACCCATGCCGAAGAGCGAGTCCTGGGTCCAGTGTGCATAAAGAGTAGACGAACCGCTTGGGGTGTAGCTATCACCGGCGCCACCGATGCGGCTGCTCGTTCCCGCGGCTGGGTACCAGCCGTCGAAGTGGAAGTGCGCGCGGGTTGCATCGGGGAGGGTCTGGGCTGTGCCGTTGGCTACCGAATATGAGCCCGTTGCCACCGAACCGCCATTGGCGTTCATGGTTAGCGTATAGCTGCCCGCACCCCAGATTGCATACAGGGTGGTGTTGGCGGTTGGCACAAAGGTGCTTCCCAGCAGGCTGCCGCCGGCGGTGGTTGACCAACCGTTGAAGTTGTATCCATCTTTGACGTGGTCGGTGACCAAGGGCAAGGTGACCGAGCCGGTGCCAACGGTGAAGGAGTCAGCCGAGACCGCGGAGCCGTGACCGCCATTCCAGTCGTAGTTGACCGAGTAAACGTCCGGAGTCCAGCGAGCGGTCAGGGTCACATCGCTCGTGCCAACTGTGTAGCTGGCGCCAGCACCATAGGTGAGGCTACCGTCGTTCCAGCCGGCAAAACTGTAGCCGGTCTTGGTGATGGCGGAGCCAACGGTAAAGACGCCGCCGATGTTCTTGTCGGCCTGGGTTGGTGCGGTAGATCCGCCGTCGGCCACGTAGTTGACGTGGTAGTTGATTGCGGTCCACTGTGCGTAAAGAAGGTAGTGACCATCGGTCACGGTGTAGCTGCTGTTGGCGGCAACGCTCAAGTTGCTCTGGTCGGTCCATCCAGTGAAAGTGTAGCCAGCTCGGCTCGGGGCATTATTTGTAGTGATGGCGGTCAGATTCACACAGGTGCCATCCGTGCCAACACACTCGGTGTCTAGAGCACTCTCACCGGAGGCTGCGGTTCCACCGTTAAAGATGTAGCGAACCGCGTAGACCGGAACCCAAATTGCCGTGAAGCTCACAGGGGTGTCGCTCAATACATATGGAGAACCGGCAGCGTAAACCGAAGTTCCGTCGCTCCAACCCATGAAGTCATAGCGGGTGGAGTTTAGAGTCACGTTTGAGTCGATGCCATTACCAACTGTGATTGTGGTGGCGTAGTTTCCGTTTCCGTCAGCAGGGAACGAGATAAACGTGGCCGAGGCCATGGTTCCCTTGGAGTAGGTGATGGCTACGGTCTTGATGGTCCAGACCGCATAAAGCGTGACGTTGGCGGTTGTGGTGTAGGCAGCCGCGGTGCCGGAGGCAATGGCGCTTCCGCCAGCACTGGTAGACCAGCCACCAAAGTTGTATCCACGCTTGGCCATGGTGCCAACATCCGGCAGGGCAACGGTGGCGCCGGCCGTGGTGTAGCTGTCGGTAGTCACCGATGCCCCCGAGCGCGCAGCCGATCCGCTGGCGCCGTTGGCGTTGTATGTGATGGTGTAGGTGTTGGCGGTCCACTTTGCGTAGAGCGTGACACTTGTGGAACCAACGGTGAAGCGGTTGCCGGAGGCATAGGTGGCGCCCGCGCCATCGGCCTGGGTGTTCCAGCCCGCAAAGGTGTAGCCGGTGCGCACCAGGTTGGCGTTGGCCAGCACGGTGATGCTCTGGCCAATGTTGTAGCTGGTTGCATCGGTGGGTGCGGTGCCGCTGGTTGCGCCGTTGGCGCTATAGGTTACGCCGTAGTTGATGGCCTGCCAGATGGCATAGAGCGTAAGCCCGGTGGCCGGCACGGTCGCGCTCGCGCTCAGCGCGTAGTCGGTTCCGCTGCCATTGGCGGCAGTGTTCCACTTCAAGAGGGTGTAGCCAGTTCGCACCATAAGAGTGCCTGGGTCAAGGCTCACTGTTGCACCGGTTACAGTGCTCACAGATGCAATGCTGCCGGTGCCCGAGTTGGCGTTGTAGCTAATGGTTTGCGCATTAGCCGTCCACTGCGCGTAGATTGTGATGTTGCCGTAGCCACTAGGTGCGTAGGTTGCGCCCAGGGCAGAGCCGCCGCTGGCGGCCACAAACCAACCGGCGAAGCTGTAGCCGGCATATGTTGGGGCCGCGGGTAGCGTCACTGTGCCGGCGGTACTGTAGCTGCCCGACGCTACTGCAGAACCACCACCCGAGCTATAGGTAACGCTGTAGGAGTTAGCATTCCAGTCGGCGTAGAGGGTGATTCCACCGGCAGGCATGACGAGCGAGTTTCCAGCGCTGTATGCAGTGCCGCTCATATCTGCGGCGGTGTTCCAGCCCACCAGGGTGTAGCCACCGCGGCTAATGCCCGAGCCGTTGCCAACGGTAACGGTGGAAAGCGTGTTTCCGGTGGTGGCTGCGGCCGAACCGGATCCGCCGTTGGCATCGTAGGAAATGATGCTGGAGGCCACCGTCCATTTGGCGTAGATGGTGATTGCCGTGCTGGTGCCGTTAGGGCTGTAGCCTGCACCACCCAGGCCGATGAGGTTGGTGTAAACAGAGTCGTCGTACCAACCTGCGAAGCTGTATCCGGAGCGAGTTGGGGTTGGCAGGGTTATGGCCGAGCCGCCAGTTGTGAAGTTACCACTAGCGGTTGTATTGCCGCCCGTTGCCGAGTTGTAAGAATAGGTGACCACGTAGGTGTTGGCGGTCCAGATGGCGGTAAGCGTGACGTTCCTGGCACCCATTGTGTAGGTGGCGCCGGCGGCGTAGTCGGTTACTCCATTGCTCCAACCGCCAAAGCTGTATCCGGTCTTGGCCAGGCCAGTTCCGGCGGCCACGGTGAAGGTTGCTGCGGTTGCTGTGTTGGCCTGGGTTGGGGCGGTTCCGGTGGCACCAGTACCAACCACGTAGGTGACTGTCTGGCTGGTGGCGGTCCACTGGGCGTAGAGGGTGGCATCGGTGGTGAGAGTAACGCTCTGAGTGTTGGTGTAGCTGGTGCCGGTGCCGTCGGCGGCTGTGGTCCAACCAGCAAAGGTGTATCCGCTGTGGCTAAAGCCATTGGCCGTCAGCGCCTGGGAGCCTGCCGTGGTGATGGTCTGAGTGCTGGTGGTGGCTGTGCCGTAGTTGCTGTTGAAAGTTACGGCGATGGCACTCACGGTGAGGCTCTGAGGCACCGATGTGGCCGCGTTGTAGTTTGCGTTGCCGGCCTGGCTGGCGGTGAGGGTACAGGTGCCGGAGGCTAGGAAGGTGACCACCAATCCGCTCACGGTACAGATTGCGGTGTTGGTTGGAGTCAGCGTCACGGTCAGGCCGCTGCTGGCGCTCGGGCTCAGGGTGAGGGTGCCATCGTTGAGGCCGCGGTTGGCAATTGCGCCAAAGCTAATAGTCTGGCTGGCCTTGGCAATCACCAGCTGGAAGTCCGCTGTGGTAGCGGTGGCGGTATTGGCATCGGTGACGCGAACGCTGACGGTCTGGCTGCCTGCCGCCGTTGGTGTTCCGCTGATCACGCCGGTGGAGGTATTGAGCGAGAGGCCCGCTGGCAGTGTGCCGTTCACCAGAGCAAAGGTGTTGGTGCCCGCGCCGCCGCCAGTGCCAAGAGTGAGAGTGAAGGCGCTGTTGTAGGTGCCGGTCAGTCCGGAGCTTGGCGTGGTGATGGTCAACGCGCTGGCCACGGTGAAATCTTGAACCACCTGGGTGGCCACGTTCCAGTTGCCATCGCCAGCCTGATCGGCACGGATGCTACAGGTGCCAGCGGCAACCAGGGTCACCGTGCTACCGCTGACAGTACAAACGCCAAGGTTGGCAGAGGTGAAGCTCACGGAGTTTCCGCTGGAGGCAGTGGCGGAGACTGCAAAGGCGGCCTGGCCCATGGTCTTGTTGGCAAGCGCGCCAAAAGTAATGCTCTGGTTGGCCTTGGCCACAACGATGCTGAAACTCGATGTGGTGGCGGTGGCGCCGTTGTCGTCGGTGATGCGCACCTGAACGGCAAAGGTGCCGGCCGCAGTTGGGGTACCGGAGATCACGCCAGTGGCACCCGCGATAGCGAGGCCACCCGGCAGAGAGCCGATAACCGAGAAGGTCTTGCCAGTGGTGTTGGTGGAACCGGTGATGCTCAGCGAGTAGGAGTTGTTGTAGGTGGCGGAGAGGCCGGCGCTCGGGGTGGTGATGGTTGGGGCGCCAACCACGGTTAGGGTTGCCGCGCCGCTGGTCACCGATGCCTGCGATTGGTAGGTCTGGCCACTGTAAAGGGTGTTGGTCACGATGACGGTGTAGGAGCCGGCGTCACCCACCGCGAGCGATGCGATGTTGTAGCTTGCACCGGTGGCACCCGAAATGGCGGTGCCGTCCTTGTACCACTGGTAGCTGATGTTGCCGGCATCGGTGGTGGAGCCGGTGGTGGTGAAGGTGACGGACTGGCCGCTGGTTTTGGCGGCACCGGTTGGTGCGGTGGCGGTTGGCGTTGCCGCGGCCACGAGCCACTTGGCATAGATTGTTGCGCTCGCGGTTGGGCTGTAGCTGGCCCCGCCGGCACCGATGAATGTTGTGAAGATGCTGTCGTTGTACCAGCCGGCAAAGACGTATCCGGACTTGGTTGGAGTTGGCAGGGTGATTGCCGCTCCGCCGGTGGTGAAAGTGTCTGTGGCAGTGGCGTTGCCACCAGTTGCAGAGTTGTAGTTATAAGTGATGGTGAAACTGCCAGCTGCCCACTGTGCGTAAAGCGTGGTGTCGGCATTCAGGGTGACGCCTTGACCGTTGGTGTAGGTGGTGCCCGAACCATCGGCGTTGGTAGCCCAGCCAGCAAAGGTGTAACCAGTGCGGCTGAAAGTGTTGGTGGTTAGTGACTGGGCGCCCGCTGTGGTGATGCTTTGGGTGCTGGTTGTGGCTGTGCCGTAGTTGCTGTTGAAGGTAATAGTCAAGCCACTGATGGTGACGGTCTGAACCACAGATGTGGCCGCCAAATAGTTGCCGTCGCCTGCCTGGCTAGCGGTGAGGGTACAGGTGCCAGAGGTGAGGAAGGTCACTACCAAGCCGCTGACAGTACAGATAGCGGTGTTGGTTGGAGTCAGGGTTACCGTCAGGCCGCTGCTGGCCGTTGGAGCCAGGGTCAGGGTGCCTGCATTCAGGGTGCGAGCCGCGATGGTGTTGAAAGTGATGGTCTGTGCAGCCTTTGCAACGGTGATGGCAAAGCTACTCGTGGTTGCTGTGGCGCCGTTGGCATCGGTGGCGCGAACAGAAATGGTTTGAGTACCAACCGCGCTTGGCGTTCCAGAGATGACACCGGTAGTTGTGTTGAGGCTCAGGCCGGTTGGGAGTGTTCCGGTGGCAATCGCGAAAGTGAGCGGAGTTGCACCGCCGCTGGTGGCAACCGTGAGAGTGTATGCCGAGGTATAGGTGGCGCCCAGGCCGGTGCTCGGGGTGGTGATGGTCAGCGCGCTGGCGATGGTGAAGCTCTGAACCACCTGAGTTGCTGCTAGCCAGTTGGTGTCGCCTGCCTGATCGGCTCGGATGCTACAGGTGCCCACTGCCACCAGGGTTACGGTGGTGCCGGTAACCGAACAGTAGGTGTTGTTGGCGGTGCTAAAGCTAACTGTGCTGCCATTGCTTGAGGTTGCCGAAACGGTGAAGGTGCCGGTGCCCAGGGTCCTGTTGCCCAGCGCACCAAAGGTGATGGTCTGGCTGGCCTTGGCTACAACGATGCCGAACGCGCTAGTAGTTGCTGATACTCCGTAATCATCGGTGACGCGCACCTGCACGGTGAATGTGCCTGTGGCTGTGGGCGTGCCAGAGATTCGACCACTGGTGGTGTTGAAGGTCATGCCGGTTGGCACACTGCCAGATGCGAGCGCAAAGGTCTTACCCGGGGAGGTGACCGTAAAGGTGGGGTCCAGCGTGTAGGCCGAGTTGTAGGTGGCGTTTAGCGCAGTTCCACTCGGTGTGGTGATGGTTGGGGCGGCACCAACTGTGAGGGTGGCGGTTCCAGAAGTAGTTACGGACTGAGATTGGTAGGTCTGACCGCTATACAGAGTGTTGGTTACTCGGACCGAGAATGTGGCATTGTTATCGCCCGCCACCAAAGTTGGAGTGGTGTAGCTGGCGCTGGTGGCACCGGCAATATCTGTGCCGTTCTTGGCCCACTGGTAGGTGAGCGTTCCGCCATCGGTGGTGGAGGCAACGGTGTTAAAGGTTGCGGTTCCGCCAACCGAACGGGTAGTGCTGGTTGGGGTGCTGACAGTTGGAGCTACGGCCGCAGCGAGCCACTGGGCGTAGAGCGTTTGTCCGGTGCAACCTGCAACCGAGAAGCGGGCACAGGTTGCCTGGAAGTTGAGCCCAACTGTGGTGGCTGACAAACCCGCGTTGTATACCTGGAACGAACCGAGGCGGAAGTTGCCGTTTGCTCCAGAACCGATGTTGGTCCCGTCGGCTGCACCCAAGGCATAGTAAAGCGCAGCATTTGTGACAAGTCCTGAATTGGAGCGAGTAGTTGTATTACTGCCGATGTTGGCGCCATCGAGGTAGCCGGTAAGGGTGGTGCCGGCAAATGTGAATCCTACGTAGTGCCAGCCATTGGTAACCGTCGCCGTTGATGTGATGTTCGAGCCACCGTACATGCGCATGACCAACTTGCCACCCACGATTTCCATCTGACTGTCGTGCCAGTTGGTATTTGGCGTGGCTGTGCCCAGTTCGGAGAGAACAACGCCGTCGCCGTTGGCGTAAATCCAACCAAAGATGGATACGTCGTTTACCCCAACTCGGGTGTAGAGGTTTGGGGTTACAACATAGGCGCCACCTGAAAGGTTTAGGTATCCAGCTGAGCCTGGTGTGAATGTTGGTGAGCCAGAGACGGTACCGTTTAGACCCGCAGTTGGGCTCATATCTGTGACGGTTGATCCAAAGCCGTTATATGAAGAAGAGTCGTCGAAGTTGTAGCTGAGCTGGAGGTTGGTGGTGCTCCACGGCTTATAAGTGGCACCTGAGGAACCAACAATATTCGTGCCGGCGGCATCGGTGGACCAGCCCTTTAGAACATAGCCGGTGCGAACCGCGGTGGAAATTGTGACGCCGCCGTAGTACTGGAAAGTTGTGCTCGAGGTGTTACCCAACTGATCACTGAAGGTTATGTTGCCTGAGGTGTAGCTCCACTGGGCAGTAAGCGTGACCGAGCCAGAAGTTGGCATCGTGTAACTCGCACCGGGCAGATAAGTTGCTGTTCCGTCGTTCCAACCTGAAAGGAAGTAGCCGGCCTTGGTGAATGAGGCGGTGCTTGGCAGCGTATACGTGGAACCTGGGTAAGCGGAGGCTGCCGTCATGGTTCCGCTGGCTCCGGTGCCTGCGGCAAAGTTGACTGGCAACAGGTTATAAGGGGCTGCTTCCGCCGAGTACATAGCAGAAATCTGTGCGGCAGTGTAGGCACGGTGTGCCACAAATACGTGGCCAAGCGAACCGGTGAAACGGGCATCAACTGCACCCGCAGTCCAACCATTTAGGTTGTAGCCACCGATGCGCCAGTAACCCGCGTAAGTTGAGGAGGAACCTGCTGCTGCCAGGGCAGAACCAACCTGCGATCCGTTCACATACAGGCGCATGTTGGCACCGTCAAAGACACCCACCACAAACCGCCAGGTGCCGTCATTGACCGTGGATCCCGCGATTACGTTTGTGCCACAAGCGCTAGGAGAACACTGACCGTAATAGATCTTTCCGTCGGTTCCCACATAGAGATGACGGTCGTAACCGCCACCACCTGTTTCAGTTGAGCTTCCCTCGTAGCCGATAATCTTTCCAGAGGCTGTGGTCTTAAACCAAGCACCGAAAGTGTAAGGCGCAGTTGTGACCATCGTGGTCGCGGTTTCTGGGAATCCGGTGTTGATGAACTGCGCCGCACCGGTCACGGTTATGGAACTTGGGTAACTTCCAGTGGTTACTGAGCCTGTTCCAGTCTTAACCACATTGCTCACCGTTGCCGAGGAATCATTCCAGGTGCTTGTGCCGCTCTGATAGTCCTTAGCCCAAACGTCCCAGATCAAGCCTGTAATTGCAGCGGTACCAGTGGAGGCAGCTCCATAGCCGGCCCCTCCCGCGCGAATCGAAATTGTGTAGTTAGTGCCGTTGGTTAGGCCCGTTATTGTGATTGGGCTACTGGTCTGTCCGGCAACCAACCAGGTCGTTCCGCCATCGGTGCTGTACTGGTAACTGGATTGCGGGTGTGTGCTGTCGGTTACCTGTGTAAAGGTGACTACTGCTTTTGAATCTCCTGGTCTCACCGAAAGAGACGTAGGAGCATTAGGTGGATTCAAACTTGCCGTAGCTGATGTCAACGAGCCATCGGTAGCGGTCACATTGAGAGTGAAATTCTGCCCTGCTGTCAGACCTGTCACCGTCAGCGGCAGCGAAGAACCGTTGAGGGCACCGATGCTTACCGAACCGGACGTGATGGTGGCGGAGTAGGTGTAGTAAGGGTCATAGTTACTGACGTTTACCGTGAAGCCAGTGCCAGACCCTGTGATGACTGGGGTGTCAAAAGTTGGCTGAGCAATGCTCGAGACAGATGCACGAAGCACAACGATTCCCGAACCGCCGGAACCTGGGGTCCCGTTTGTAGTGTTGAAGCCAGAGCCTCCACCACCGCTACCAGTGTTGGCTACGGCACTTCCCGCGGTTCCGTCGCCAGATAATCCAGCACCAGCACTAGATGGGGAAATGCCAGTACAGTTGCCGGCATTACTAATAGCGTTGCTTCCGCCGTTTTGGGCACCACCGCCACCACCGGCGGCATAGCAAACTTTGGCTCCAGTAATTCCGTTTGCTAGGCCGGTGCCTCCGGCACCTCCCGTGTAGTTTGCGGCCGATACGCTGCCCGCTCCCGCGGCTCCACCACCACCACCACCAGTCCATGAAACGCTACTAGTTCCGGCTCCACCAGCGGACCCTTGGCCCGCATTACCTGCACCACCAGTCTGAACTGGCGAACAATGTGCCCCAGTCGCGCCTCCACCGGAACCGCCCGAAAAACCGGAATAGCCCCCAGAATAGCCCGCTTGGTAATTGGTATAAGTAGTGCTCGTGCATGATCCGCTCGTACCTGTGGCACCACCACCTCCACCGATAGCGGTTGCGGCGGTGAATGTAGATCCCGAAACCGAGACCAAGGAGGAATTTGTGCCGCTTACGCCATGTTGTATGCCAGTGTAGGCAAGCCCGCCGACACCAACCACAACATTCAAAACCGAACCAGAGCTCAGACTCAGACGCGAACTCGCAGCTCCTCCTACCGATGAGAGGTAACCTCCGGCACCTCCACCACCTCCGGAACGGTCACCACCGCCACCGCCACCTGCAACCACAAGGTAGTCGTAAGCGGCGGTACCTGGAACGATGAAGCCACCGGTCGCAGCCAGGAATGTGCGCGGGAAGCTGTAGATGCCCTTAACGCTGTCAATGGTTGGCACCGATGCAAAAGTTGGCGAGCCACTAGAGCTGAGTGAAACGCTGTTAGTGGCGTCATACGGAGTGACGCCGCTGCCTTCGTTAAAGCTCCATGAATCCCTGATGGTGCTGGCAATCTGGCCCGAACTGTCGGTATCTGCGAAGGCATTCATGCTGCGCTGAACCTGAGCCTGGCTCAGCGCGCTGCCCCACACCTTGACCTGGTCAATCTGACCCTTCCATGCAGCAGTGGTGTCTGTTGGGAGGGTTGAAAGCTCACCGATGTAAACACCTGCCGCCACTGTCGTCGAGCCCCAGCTGTACGCGCCTGTATAAATAAGCTGCCCATTTAGGTAAACGTTTAGGTTGGTGCCATCTAGGCTGGTGGCCACATGGCTCCACACATTGAGAGGGATCTTCGCGGTTGAAGTCCAAGGAGATGTTCCACCATCGTGAAATACCTGGATGTTGCCGTTGGCATCGGTGCGAAGCCAGAACCGGTTCGTGCCAGTACCTTGGCTGAAAATGGTGCCGTAGCTCAGGAATGATGTTGGCTTAACCCACGCCTCCACCGAGAATGCGCTCGTAGCCGGCACAGACTGGGCAGTGGTGTTTGAGTAGTAGTCGGCAGTTCCAGTTGCGTTGAGATTCACAGCCTGGTCATTTGTGCCAGCCCAAACCGCGTAGTAAGTGATGTCACCAGTGTTTGGAGTCTGGGCCTGGTCCGCTAAAACAACCTGACCAGAGGCCGAGGTTGCCCAGCCCTTGAAGACGTAGCCAGAGCGGGTAAAGGTGTTTGCAGGCAGGGTTGAGCCCAGTGCGAGAGTGGCGCTGGCCATCGTGCCGGTGCCGCCGTTGGCGTTGAAAGAAACTGTCTGACTTGTGTAGTACTGAACGATTACAGTTCCAGTACCGCCAGCCATACCCGCTCCACCACCACCACCGGTGTTTGCAGCACCAGTTGTTCCGCCATCAACAGAAGTGTTGTAGTTCACGGTTCCAACTGCTCGACCACCACCGCCGCTGGCTGAAGTGGTGTTACCCCATCCACCACCACCTCCAGCTAACGTAAAGGAAGCCAAAGGTGCCGGAAGGGTCTGGCCGGAGCCTCCCGAACCGGCAGACCCGTTGCTGCCGACTGACCCAGCACCTCCACCACCGGAAGAAGAACCAGTGCCACCGTTATTTGCGTACGAAGTCCAACCTGAAAGTGATTGCTTTACGGCTGCAGGTCCGGTGTAGGCAGTGTTTCCACCTCCACCTGACCCTCCATAGCTAGAGGTTGGGACAGTGTTTGGAGCATTAGTATTTCCGGCGCCGCCAAAACCACCGCCGGCGAAGTAGGTTCCAAACTGAGTTGAAACACCGCGGCTTCCACCCACGCCGGTCCATGAGCCACCGGAAGTTCCCCATCCACCGGCACCACCGGTACCAATGACAATTGAGTTGGCAGTGCCTGGAGTTGTAACGAGTGCCGGGTTGAACATGACTTCGCCACCGCCACCTCCGCCACCATTGTTGCCGAAGCCACCGCCACCGCCACCGCCGACGATTGCCACTGCCACGCGATATACTCCGTCAGGAACGGTCCAGGTGTTGCCGAGTTTGAACTGAATCAGGCAGCTAGTGGCACTTGAAGTTACAGAAACGGCACTCGCAGATGTGTCGCTAATACCCGTGTTGCAGTTGGCCCAGGTAACGGCGTGAACTTGCAGTGGGCTCATTAGGGCCAAAACCACCGATGCGGCTGTGCCGAGGTAGCGGAATTCCTTACGGAACACCTTCCTCAACATATTTTGGCTCCACACTTTAACAGACTTTTCCAATGTCAATTAAGCGGGTTTAAAAATTTGACCGGTCAATATCAACGGTTAACCCGTATGTGCGGTTACCACTACGTTTTCTAGAGTTGTCGCGCAGGTTGGTTTATTTCGACAGAATGAACCCATGCGCTTTGTTATCTACGTAATCGACGGGTCCAGCAACACCGCCACCGGCACCGAGATGCAGGACATCGACGCCTTCAACGACAAGCTGGAGGCCAACGGTCACTTCATCTTCGCGGCGGGCATCGGTGACAGGTCAACCGCCACCCTCATTGACAACCGCCTAGGTGCGGGCCTCTCCGATGCAGCATCGCTGCAGCCTGGGCCCGAGCACTACAGCGGTTTCTGGCTGATCAAGGCCGACAGTCTGGAGCAGGCCAAGGAGCTTGCCGCCGAGGGTTCACGTTGCTGCAACCGCCGGGTTGAACTGCGTCCATTCCTGGGGCAGTAGGTAAAAAGAAAGATAGAAAGCCCTCACCAATGCTGGCGAGGGCTTTCTACTTGGATCCTGCTAGTTGTTGAGCAGCTTCTTCTGGCTCTTGGACAGGCCCGCTAGCTGAGCCTTAGTCAAAGCGTGAACCTGGTCTCTGGTCAAGGCATCAAGTTGCGCGTTAGTTAGTTTCTTGAGTTCCTTTGCGGGGATGGCACCTACTACTTTGGTCTCTAGTCCAGAGATGGCGGTGGGATCAATTGCTCTAACCTGCGTCAAGTCCATCGCTTTGAATTGAGCCGTTGTCAAACCAGCTAGGGCATCAGCGGTCAGCGCGGCTACCTGGTCTGGAGATAGTGCCTTAACATCGGAGGCTAACGCGTGAAGTTGCTCAGAGGTGATTCCGGCTACGGCGGCAGGGTCAATCGCGGCTAGGGCATCGGTGCTCAGTGCCGTGAGAGCTTCAGGTGTGAGAGCCGCCACATCATGCTCATCAAATACTGCAACCTGGTCACCAGCCAACGACGCTGCCTGTTCAGGAGTCAACGCAGCAAGCGCATCTGTGGATAGTGCACCCACTTGTTCAGGACTCAATTCGGCCACTGCAGCAGTAGTGAGTGCCGCCATCTGGTCAGGCGACAACGTGGCTAACTGGTCCGGTGTGAGGGTCTGAAGGGCGGCCGAATCCAGAGCAGCAAGTGAGGCCGCTGGGATACTGGCAAAAAGTGCTGGGTCGATTGCGGAAATTGAAGCTAAAGGGATGTTTCCGATGGCCTCGGCAGAAAGAGCCGCCAGCTGATCTGCTGTAAGTGCAGCAGCCTGTGCGGCCGTGAAACCTTCGAATGCTGATGCCGGCATAGCGGCTAAATCAGCTGGAGTTAGCGCGGCAAGCTGGTCGGCGGTGAGTGCAGTCACCTGGTTTGAATCTAGATCGCGGGCATCAACGGTGTCTGTGGAAGAAAATAGGACTGGTGTCTCGTTGGGAGCTGGAGTTTCGGATGCACTGGGGGTTTCCGAAGTGCTTGCGGTTTCCGATGGCGAGCTGGCCTCGGAAATTGAGCCTGCAGTTGACTCTGGTGTTGCCGATGCCGTTGCACTCGGCTCGGGTGAGTGACCTTCGTTGGGGTTGGAATCCTCGGCAAAGGCTGGAAAAATTACGGTGACGGCTAGGACACCGCTAGCGAGTGTTGCGACAAGCTGTGAACCGATTCTCTTGGGCACTTTGGACTCCTTTTTCAGTGATGCGTGAAGGTTCCCCCAAGTCGTATTGTCCACCTAGCAACGGTTGCGAAACTTAAGTTTTCCCTCACTCGGTCCAGTTCTCCGAATGTTCATCTTTTGAATGAAGCTAATTGTTGGGGTTACCCAACAATCGACGACACCGGTCCGAGCAGTACTTAACCTGCTCCCAGTCTCGCTCCCATTTCTTGCGCCACTCAAAGGGCAAGCCGCAGCGCTCGCAGGTGCGCGGCGCGTGCCCGTTCTTGGTCTGAGCCACTCGAATTGGCTTAGGCATTGGGAACTACTCGCTCAATAAAGTTCCCAACCACGCGTGCCCAATCATCGGGGCGTTCCTCATGAGCCAGGTGCCCGGCATTGGGAACCAGATAAATTTTGTGACCCGGAATGCGTTCGGTCACCTTAAAGGTGTCCTCAACCTTCACTATCTTGTCGCTGTCGCCGGTGATCACAAACACAGGCGGCTTGAGGTTTCCCAGATTCTCGCGCACATCATTGGTCTGATCGGCGGTCATGAACCGCCAGAGTGAAGTGCGCCAGGTAGGTTGCTGCATCGGCGCGCGGTAGCCCTCCAGCACAAACGGGGTCAGATTGTGCGCATCAAAGAATGAGTCGGCCAGCATCTTGCTGCCAGCCTTGTCAAAAGACTTCAACATGCTGTCTCCAAAGCCCTCAATTTTGGGGCTGCGCAGCAGCTTAGCCACCGATGCCGGTACTGGCGCCTTCCTCCAGATTGCCGGCGAGGCAAGAATTAGACCCGCCAGGGCATCGGGGTATTTCAGGGCGAAGGCAGCTGCAACGAGACCGCCTGCGGAATGGCCAACCACAAAGACTGGGCGACCTTTCGACTCAGCATCAATAATCTTGCGCAACAGTTCAACCTGACCGGCAAGCGAGTATGGGTCAAGCCCTCCCGTGCGATCCACCAGGGGAGTGAAGCCAAAGCCGGGCCGGTCGTAGGCAACCACGTGACCCATGGTTGCCAACTGGCCGGTAACGGTTCGCCAACTAAAAGTGCTGGCACCAAAGCCGTGTAGCAAAACAATCAGGCGGTGGCCCTCGGGGTTTAATTCGGTCACCTCAACCGGGTAGCTCAGATAGCTGCGCTTCATATCTTTAGTAACCGCTCTAGGTCGCCAAAAACTTCCATGCAGGCGGCCTCGCCAGTGTCTTCAAACAGCACCTCGCCTGAGTGGGACAGGTGGCGCAGGTGAATGGTGGCCCGCATAGTTTCTTCAACCCTGCGATACATGGCGGTTCGCAGCGGTGCATGCAGCAGACCGCCGGCGGCACGCTCGGCCACGATCTCCAGGCGGCCATCGGGGCCATCAACAGTCCAACGCACGTGACTGTCGTCCACCTGAAGCAGCACCTCACGCGTCTTGTTGTAGGTGGTCCACTTGTGCAGCCTGCCGCCATGTTTGAGCCCAATGATGAAACCTCGGAAGGCTCCGCCCAGCCAGGGAATTATGGCCACCGATGCAATCACCGATGCCTCAACCTCGCTGGCAAAGTGGTTGCTCTGCATCCAGACATACCCTGATGGAAATGCGCGACCCCAGTCCTTTTCGATGTATCCGCGGCCAGTTTCGAAACTTACATCGGCGCCTTCAACAGTCAGGCTGCCGGCCAGACCATGCCCAAACGAGACGATTCCGTGAAAGCACTCCATAAACGGGACGAGGCCGTACCAACCCATGAATCCGGGTGAGGCAAGGGTTACTGGCCACGGGTCCATCGGTGAGGTGTAGTCGAGACGCCCCTTCAATTGGGGCAAATCAAGCGTGACGCCATCAGGTGAGAAATGGTTGTTGCCGACCCAGACGTCAAAGCCATTCTCGGCCGCGCGGAATGCGTCTAGCGGGTACTCGTGAAACCAGGAGCAACCGGTCTGGCCATCCAAGACCTGCACAAAGGCTATGTCTCCCGATTCCTTCCCGCGGAAGATTCCCGGAATCACAGCCCAGCGCTGCGAAGCATCGGAGGAAACCAGTTTGATGTACCAGCCCTCAAAGAAGTTGCTGCTCTTGCCGCGGCCATGAAAGGCCTCAGGGTGGAGCACACCCTGAACAAATGCAAGCGGTGACTGCATGTTTGAACTCTATGGCACAGGGGCCAGCCCCGATAGATTTGCTCCATGCAGATTAATCGGGGTGTGGCGGTTCTCAGGTGGCTGGCCTCTGCGGCCATATTTTCAAGTGTGGTCTGGCAGGTGACAGACCGGCTAGCTCACAACCTTTTTAGACCCGGCGAATACTTTGCGTATTTCAGCATTCAAGGCACATTGATTGCCGCCGTGATGCTGGGCTACACCGGATGGCTAAGTTGGACTGGCAAGCCAGAAACCCGCCAGGTCACTATTGCTCGAGTCTCGGCGACAACCTACGAAATTGTCATCGCGCTGGTCTACAACGCTTTGCTGCGCAATTCCCCAGGCGACATTCGAGATGCAGGCTACGCCTGGCCCGTGGTGCCAAATGAAATCATGCACGTCTGGGCAGCGGTCTTCATGCTTTTGGACTGGATTGTGATTGCTGGGTGGGTGGGCCTCAAGCTTAGGGCCTCGCTGTGGGTAGCAATTTTCCCGCTGGCTTGGCTGGCGTTTTCAGTGGCACGCGGAGCGGCCACTGGCTGGTGGGCCTACTGGTTCCTGAACCCTAACGAGAAGGCTGGCATCCCCGGGATGTTGACCTACATCGGGGGGATTACCGTCCTGATGATTGGCCTGGGGTTTTTGCTGCTGGCGGCACGGAAAGCTGTTTTTCGGCGGTCATAGACTGAGGCAATGCACAGGATCTACTCAATGGCTCTTGCCCGGGTCTACCCGCTCTACGTCACCAAGGTGGAGAAGAAGGGTCGCACCAAGGCCGAGCTTGACCAGGTGATCTGCTGGCTAACCGGTTTCTCAGCCCAAGAGTTGCAGTCGCAGATTGACTCCGGCAACACTTTTGAACAATTCTTCACCGATGCCACCCTGCACCCAAACGTGCACCTGATCACCGGTGTGATCTGCGGGGTTCGAATTGAGGAAATCGAAGAGCCGTTGATGAAGCAGATTCGCTATATGGACAAGCTGGTTGATGAACTTGCCAAGGGTCGCCCAATGGAAAAAATTCTGCGGGCCTAAAGTGCACTTAAAGAAAAAAGACCCAAACTCGTGAGAAGTTTTGGGTCTTTTCGTGCGCTTGGAGGGACTCGAACCCCCAACCTTCTGATCCGTAGTCAGATGCTCTATCCGTTGAGCTACAAGCGCGAGCTCTGTTGAAACTGGGTTTCAGCATGCGCTGGGTGGTGGCTGCTCCGAAGAGCAACCTGTTCAGTTTACCCAAGTTCAGCCGAGTTGTCCAACAGAGTTTTGGTCGGAACAGTTTTCAAATGGTGCCGGCGGCTAGACCATCCAAAACTTCACGAGCACGAACTCGCAGCTCGGGCAGATCCGTTAGCCGCTTCAGCCCCTGCAGTTGCTGCTGCATTCGGTGGTTCTTAGCGAACGCTTCTTGGTGCCTAGCAAGGAAGTCCCAGTAGAGAGTGGTGAACGGGCAAGCATTTTCGCCCACCCGCTGTTTTGGATCATAGGTGCAGCCCTTGCAGTGATTTGTCATGCGACTCAGGTAGGCGCCGCCGGCCGCGTAGGGCTTGGTCATGAGTTTGCCGCCATCGGCGTGAGTGGCCATACCAATCACATTCGGCACCATTACCCACTCGGAGGCATCGATGAATTGCTCCCGCATCCAATCCAGAAATACCTGGGGATTTGTGCCGGTAATGAGGGCAAGGTTACTCAGGACCATCAGCCGCGGAATGTGGTGAGTCCAGGCACGCGCCTCAACATCGGCAACCGCCTGCTGCACGCAGCGCATCTTTGTTTTAGTGGAATCGTTGAAGACCGGGAGGAGTGCACCATTGGCACTCAGCCCATTGCCTGCGCGGTAGTCCTCGCCCAGATACCAGTACATTCCGTTGATGTACTCGCGCCAGCCAATTACCTGACGCACAAATGCCTCCACCGATGCAATAGGCGCCTTGCCCTCCTCATAAGCGCGGATGACCGGTTGGATGACCTCCTCCGCATGAAGCAAGCCGTTGTTCAGGTAGGGGCTGAGCAGCGAGTGATGCAGCGACCAATCCTCGCTGGTTATGGCATCCTCGTAGGGTCCAAAACCTGCAAGGTTATGCTCCACAAAGTGATCCAACTGAGCCAGTGCACCCCCGCGAGTGGTAGCCCAAGTGCCATCCAGCCGGTAGCCAAACCGCTCGGCAACCTCGCGGTCTAGATCATCTTGCTGATGCACCAGTCGCTCTGGCCAGCTGTAATTCTTGGGTGGCGGAAGGCGGTTGTCGGCATCGTAGTTCCAACTTCCACCGGCTGGTTTTCCGTTTTCAACCAGGAGCCTCAACCGCACTCGCTGTGCCCGATAGAAGTTCTCCATTACAAATGTCTTCTGGGTTTCGGCCCACATTCCAAAGTGCCTGCGGCTAGTAAGGAAAAGGTCATTCTCAACCCAACTGACTCCGTATGCGCTCAGCTGCGCCAGCTGTTTATGAGACGAAGCCTCGGCTGCAACAACTGGGAGCGGCCCGAATTCGGTGCGGGCAGCATCTAGGCCTTCGGTGGTCGTTGGGGCCTGCAGATAGCGAACCGTGAAGCCTTTGGCCTCCAGCTCAACTGCAAAGTGCCGGGCCGAGGAAACTAGAAAGAATAGCCTGGCCGGATGCCAGTTGCGCCCCTCAATCATGCGCTGGCTTTCAACCAGCACAACGGCATCGGTGGCTGGGTTGGCAGTTTTTAGCGCACCGCGAGTGAGGTTCAGGTGGTCGTGAGCCACGTAAATAATTCGGTTGAACAAGATATCTAGAAGTCCGAACTGGCCAACACCTTGGCATCCGCTTCAATGCCAGCAACTATGGCCTGCGCCACGTGCTCGGCACTCATGCCAACTGGGAACGCAGGCGCCGTGCCAAACATTGGTCTGCTCGCCAATCCTGTTTCGGTGTGGCCGGGTCTGGCTTCCAAAAACTGAACACCGTCCTTTCGCCATTCCAAAGCCACCGATGCCAGCCAGCCCGCAAGAGCTTGCTTGCTTGCGCAGTAGGCGGCCATGCTCGGGAAAGACTTTTCGGCAACCACACCGGTGATTGCGGCAACTAGCGCAGGCTGCGACCGGGTGAGAAGCGGCTTAAGTTCGGCGACCAGCTGGGCCTGACCCAGATAGTTGATTCGGGTGATGCGAGCGGCATCGACGTGTGAGGTTTCCGAGGCGAGCCCAAAGCCAACTCGGCCGGCGGCGAGAATCACACCCTGGATGTTTTCCCCCTGAACCAAGTAGTCGGAGAGCACCCTTATGCTCGCGGGATTCTCTAGGTCAAGGAGAAGTCGAACTGCGGCTTCAGTTGGAATCCGGTTGGCCGACTCGTTGCTGGTAGCAGTTCCAAGAACGCGCGCACCTTTTGCGGTCAGCAGCCGCGTAATGGCCCCGCCAAGAACCCCCGATGCCCCAACTACCAGAAAGGTGTTGCCATAGATTTGCACCAACTAGCCTCGGTTTGAATTGAGGCCGTGGGCACGAAGGCGACGTGCCCGAATGGTGCCGCCAACCAGAGTGAGAATGCCAAAGCCAGCAAAACCCCAGAATGCCCAGATGTGCTCATTGGCCGACTGCTCGCAACTTCCAAAGGCGCCCTGTTTGAGGCCCTCGCAAACCGCAGGGTCGATGTAGCCAATTAGTGAAGCGAGGCCGAGTGCCAACGAGATTGTGGCAAGCATGGCCAGTGAGTTGTTCTTCATTTGTGCCTCCTGTTTTGGAGAACCAGAAATCCGGATAGTTCATTTCCCACAGGTGGGGAAATCTTTTAACCCTTTTCGGCGTATGCCTTTAGCTTGGCAAGGCCATCGGTGAAGTGCTTGGTCATCATCTGGTCCATGCGCATAACCTTCACCATGAGTGCCATGAAGAATTTGCGCTCACCGGTCATGATCCAGCTCATTTCGGTGCCTTCGCCGCTGCGAGTTACGCGCCACTCAACCTTGGCGGTTTCTGGGCTTGGAGCCATGAAGTTCATGTCCACCATGATTACCGAGTTGTCATATACGCCAGTGAAAAGCATGCTGCCCTTGCCCAGCTTCTTGCTCTCGTAGGTGTAGGTGGCGCCTTCGCCACCCGCAGGATTGCTGATCTCGTACTTGGTTGCAGGGTCCATCGCCAGGAACGGGTTCCAGTGTTCAAACTGGTTGAGGTCGTTCAGGATGCCGAAAACCTTGGAGATTGGTGCGTTGATCTGCTGCTTGACTTCGATCTTGTATGGGGTGGTCATGCCACCGAGTTTACAGACCTAGGAACTCCGCCAAAAGAGCGGGGCTGTCAATAGCGGCATCGGCGAGCGCCCACTCATCGGGGTTGCCGTAGCCCCAGGTAACCAGCGCCACTTCTATGCCGTGGTGTCTTGCACCTTCTATATCGTGAATGCGGTCACCAATCAATACCACTCGGCTCAAATCCGCACCGATGCCTCGCAGGCCATCCAACGCGTAGGTGATGACGTCGGTCTTCGATAGGCGATTTGCTGCCACATCGGCGGTGCCGAGGAAGTCAAAGTGGCGCAGGAAGTCGTAGTGCTCGCCAACCACAGTCACACCGGTGATGGCTTTGCTGGTAGCCAGCGAGTTCTTGATACCGGACGCCTTGGCTGCGGCAATCACCTCGACCACTCCGGGATACAGGTGAGCGTTTAGGGCGCCACCATCTAGATAGAAGTCGCGATAAACCTCTAGAGCGTGCTGGGTCTGCTCCGGAGTGAATCCCAGCATGTCCTTGAAAGTGTCACGCAGCGGTGGGCCAATGTAGGTGCGCAGTTCGGCATCGGTGGGCTGCGGGTGCCCTATGGCGTCAAATGTTTTGCGGAAGGAATCAAACACCCCTGGGCCGGAGTTAAGAATGGTGCCATCTAGGTCCCACAGGACGGTGGTGTATTTCATCTCTACTAGGGTAAATCACATGAGTATGCATGGCGGCGGCGGTGGCGGTCCTATGGGCGGCGGCGGGCCGATGGGCCGGTTCAACACCGATCCAGACAAGATCAAGGCCGCTATTGCTTCGGCTCCGAAAATCCCAAATTTGGTGCCGAGAATCTTTGGGCTGTTCAAGCCGCATCGGAGGCAACTAGCCCTAACTGTGGCCCTGGTTTTGGTGAGCGCGGTGCTCACCATTTTTCCGCCGCTGCTAATTCAGGAGGCCTTCAACAAGGGCCTGTTCCCGGCCACCGGGCACCCAAACTTTGGCATTCTCCTGAGCATGGTTGGCATGATGATTGGCATCTGGCTTATCACCGGCCTGCTCGGCGTTGGGCAAACCTACCTCACCTCTCGAGTGGGTAACCGCGTTATGGGTGAGCTACGCGTCAAGCTGTTCAGTCATCTGCAACGCATGGAGTTGGCGTTTTTCACGCGCACCAAGACGGGTGTGATTCAGAGCCGCCTGCAGAACGATGTTGGCGGAGTTGCCGGCGTACTTTCTAATACTGTGTCGACGGTTTTGGGTAACACGGTTACCGTATTGGCGGCCATCGTTGCCATGGTGCTGCTCAACTGGAAGCTCACCATCGTGGCCATGTTCATCTTGCCGCTGATGGTTTTGCTGCAGCGCAAAGTTGGTGCGGTTCGCGCCAAGATCGCCGGCAAGACCCAGGAGTCGCTGTCCCAGATGAGCGCCATCACCCAAGAGGCTCTGGGAGTCTCGGGCATTTTGCTGGCTAAGAGCTTTGGTCGCGAGCGCAGCGAGGTTGACCGCTACAAGGCCGAGAACCTCAACCAGATCTCGCTCCAAGTGCGCCAGACCATGAGTGGCCAGGGCTTCTTCACCATGGTGCAGATCTTCCTGTCATCGGTGCCAGCCATTATTTACGTGTGCGCCGGCTGGCTGATTGAACACCACGAGCCAATCTCGGTGGGAACCATCGTGGCCTTCACCACCGCGCAGGCCCGCCTGCTGTTCCCCATGATTGGCATCATGCAGATTGCCCTAGACCTGCAGACCTCTCAGGCACTTTTCGCTCGCATTTTTGAGTACCTAGATTTGAAGCCTGCAATCACCGATGCGCCACAGCCAACTCCGATGCCGGGTGTTGGCGCTGGGCCAGGCGGCGCCGGCCTTGGCGACGTGGCCTTTGAGAACGTGGTCTTCAAGTACCCGGGAGTTGATGACGGCGGCGAGCCGACCATCAAGGGATTGAGCTTTGAAGTCAAGGCTGGACAGTATGCGGCTTTCGTTGGACCTTCCGGTGCCGGCAAGACCACGGTGGCGTACCTGCTGCCGCGCTTCTATGACGTCTCTTCTGGATCGGTGCAGTTTGCGGGTGTTGATGTGCGCGACCTAGCCCATGAGGAACTGATTTCCAAGATTGGCATTGTCAACCAGGAGACCTATCTCTTCTATGACAGCATCCGTGAAAATATTGCGTACGCCCGCCCCGATGCCTCTTTTGAGGAGATTGAGGCAGCAGCCAAGGCGGCGAATATTCACGACACGATCATGAGCTTCCCCGACGGGTACGACACCATGGTTGGCGAGCGCGGCTACCGTCTGAGCGGCGGCGAGAAGCAGCGCATTGCAATTGCTCGAGTGTTACTGAAGGACCCGCCGGTGGTGATTCTGGATGAGGCCACCAGCGCGATGGATACCGTGAGCGAGCGCATTGTTCAAGCAACCTTGGATGCCGCCACCGCCAACCGAACCACCATCGCCATTGCGCACCGACTGTCCACCGTGGTGAACGCAGACGTGATCTTTGTGATGGAAAAGGGTGCAATTGTGGAGCGCGGAACTCACGCCGAGTTGCTGGCTTTGGGTGGGCTCTACGCGCGCCTGGTGGCAGAACAGGCCAGCCACCAGGTTAGTTAGCGGCCGACCCCTGCGGGTTGGCTTAGTTTTGCCGTGGCCTAGTAGCCAACGGTGAAGCGCTGGTTGTGGTGCTCCTTCTTCTCAATCTCGTCCACGAAGGCGATGGCGTAGTCTTCACCGCCGATGACCGACTTGCCTTCGGCATCGCTGACCAAAACGTTACCGCCGAGACGGTAGCTGCCGGTGCGGGTGCCTGGAGCAAAACTGCCATAGAGCGCTGCCGGGCTCACATAGAACCAGTCACCGACACTGCTTGCTTCCATGGCCAGCAGGGTTTCTAGTGCGGCGCTGGCCTCAGGCTTGTAGGCGTCTGGGAACTCTGGGGTGTCAATCAGGCGTGGGCCGCCCTCGGAAACGTAGAGGCTGCCTGCGCCACCAACGACGGCCAGACGAGTGCCTGCCGCCGCGGTTGCAGCCAGTAGGTCTGAGATCAAATCCACGATGCGTGGGCTGCTGTGGCGGAGGGCAAGAACTACAACATCGGAGCCGGCGATGTTGGCCTTGAAGTTTGCGAGGTCGCTGATGTCACCGCTGGTGGCGGTTGCACCCGGCAGGTTGAAGTCAGCGGTGTTGCGGGCAACGCCAGTCACCTCATGGCCGCGGGCGATAGCCTCCCGGGCAATGTTGCCGCCGGTGAATCCGGTGATTCCGTAAATGACTACCTTGGCCATGGTGACTCCTTAGTTTTGTGTTCGGGCCCACGCCCGAGGTGTCTAGGTGGACTTGACTTGCTCGCCTATGCCAACTCTAACCGCGGGTTTAGGGTTGGGTATTCCTCGGTTTGGTGATTGCTGGAATCAGTTAGGCAACAAGAAAGAAAATGACAAGCGCTAATGATGCAATGACAACGGTTATCTTGAGGTGTTTAAGCAGGGTTGGGTAAATTGCCCGACCAGTGCAGGCAACGACTAGAGCGACGGAAGTGACCATGCCGGCGACTAACAGCCCAAGGTGCCCGTAGTAATGAACTGACTCAGATGTGTCCTGTGCGCTTAGGAAAAGTGCCAACACCGCGCCGATAGCCAGGATTACCAGTGCATAAATGCCCACAGCGCGCTTTGTGCTAGTGCTTGGTTTGATCCACCAAGACTCGACGGGCCAGGCAATCAGAAACACCCCGCCCGTGCCAATGATCAGCATCCACCGGAATGCATTGAGGTCGCTGTGTTGGATGGGGAATCTGAAGCCGTGCGTTTGGTTGAAAACGTAGATGGTCCAAAGCACCAGCAGTGGAATAGCCGTCGCAGTCCAGCCCGTAATCAGCCGGATCCAGAAACTCGGCTGCTGATTAGTGTTTTGCACATCCCCCATGAGGCAAGTTTTGCACAGATTGCATCTGACGCTGACACAGGGTTACCAAGGCCGGGGGAGACTAACTCTGCATGGCAAATCGCGGACTGTTTTGCCGGGTTAACGAAAAACCCTCCGACTGGAATCGGAGGGAATTTTCGCTAACGCCTAGACGCGTAGTTTCCAACCACTAATTGGTCTAGAAGCACCATATCTAGGTTATGCATCGCATGGGTTTTTTGCAACCATGCGATTAGTGGTTGGGACTAGCCGCGCGGGTGCTTCAGGTGCTGGTTGGTGAGCGCCTCAAACTCGGCATCGGTGAGGTCATCAATGCTTTTGGCGGCCTTCTTGTCCTGGTGACCCCAGCGAATGAAGAGCAAAACAAGAATGGGGATGTCGGCGCCTTCGGCAATCATCCAGAGCAGGTTTCCCGAGAAGTGCTGATCGGCCAGCGGGGTTGGGAACCAGGCCGGCAGGTGACCAGCCACTCGACTGGCACCATCCAGCACGGTGTTGCTAATGCTGAGCACAACACCTGGAATGGCGTCCAGCATCAGTTCGGCGAATGCAAGCAAGAACTCGGCCACCATGAAGATTTCACTCCGATGCTCCTTCCGCTGCAGCATGGGGAAGAGCATGAGCTGACCCATTAGGAATGCGCCAACGGTGATTGCGTTCTGCCAAACGTGAGTGGTGCGCATCGTTGCGGAAAGCGGTGTGACGAAGAGCATGAAGAATGCCAGCGCAAACAGTGGGGCAAAGATGGCGTTTGAGACCAGGCGGATTGGCCAGGATTCTAGGAATTTGTCGAAGCGCGCTCGGCTGGCATCGGTGCGGGCGGCCCTTGCAAGCTCCAACGGGCGGCCGAGACTGAGCAGAAGGGGGACCGCATAAAGCAGTAGGGCGATGCGAGTGGTGAAGGCCCAGCGCAGTTCAAAACGGTAAGTGCCGAAAAAGCCGAACTCAACGAAGGCGTAAGCGCCTAAGCCAAGGATGAAGAACGCGAGGACGCGCCAGACGGGCCAGGATTGTCCACGCCTTTTTAGCAGGCCCAGCAGCATTAGGTAGGCGGCGCCGGTGGCGACGAGCACCAACAGCGAGACTAGGTCGAACGACCAGGTGGAGAAGAATTCGGCGAGGCTTGGCACAGGTGAAGATTAGCTCACCTGAATTAAGCCCATCATGCCCAGGTCCTCGTGATCCAAAATGTGGCAGTGGTAAACCGTGGTGCCCGCAAAGTCGGCAAAACGCAGGCGAACGGTGACACGCCCTTTCGCCGGAACGTTGACTACATCTTGGTAGCGCACGGGGCCAACATCGGTGCCGTTTTCGTTGATGATTTGCATAGGCCAAACATGCAGGTGGAATGGGTGAGCCATGGTGGACTGGTTGATGATGGTCCACTCTTCAACGTCGCCCTGTTTGGGGGTGGTGTCGATTCGGTTGGCATCGAATGCCTGACCGTTGATTGTGAACTGGCCCTGTAGGGCGGCACGCCCACCGCTCATCATGCCCATCATTCCGGCCATGCCAGGCATCTTCAGGACGAACTCGCGGTTGGCGGTTGGGGTGGAGTTGCGCAGGTCTTCAAGGCTTGACGCCTTCCCGATGTATGGGAATTCCGTAACGACCTGCTTCCCTGAATCCCTAAAGGTGGCGAGCGGATAGTTCTTGTAGGTGGTGGTGTTCATGCCCATGCCACCCATTCCCATTGAATCGGGGTGGGCCACCGTCGTGTAGTTCAGCGAAATGTCGCCGCCTTTGTTGGTCACTAGGACATCCACACGGTTTCCCGGTGAGAGGAACACGTCTTTTGCTGGTGCGTTTAGCTCAGGCGTTGCTAGGTCATGCCCGTCTCGGGCCAGCAGCGTGGCTTTCCCACCAGCTACTGTCAGGCTCAAGTTGCGTGAGGTACAGGCGTTGATGATGCGCCAACGCTCGGAGGTGCGGTCCATTGAGCCCCACGGCTGGGTGGCTCCGTTAACCATTAGAAAGTCGCCTTCGCGCCCCATCATGATGCTCATCAGGTTGGCTCCGGCAACGCTGCCATCGGTTGCAAAGGACGTATCCGAGATCACTAGGGTTCGGTCTGCGATTTCACCGACCGAAGCAACAACGAGCGCCCCATACAATCCGGCGTAAACCTGGTTGGCCACCTGGCCGTGGTGGTGCGGGTGGTACCAGAAAGTACCGGTCGGGTGGTCGGCGGGAATCTCGTATTCGTATTGGAAAGTCTCGCCATCGTGAATCATCACCATGGCGTTGTCGCTGTTGCCCTCCGGGCTCACGTGCAGACCGTGCGTGTGCAGGTTTGTGGTTTCACCCAGTTGATTCACAAACTTGATTCGCAGCTTGTCGCCCGGCTGCACCTGAATGGTTGGCCCCGGCACACTGCCGTTGTAGGCCATCATGCGCACGTTTTTGCCATCTACCGTGCGGTCCAGATAGCTGGCGGTCAGGGTCATTTCCAGCAGCCCGTTTTTGCTGCGGAGCATCGGTGGTTCTAAAAGTGTTGGCGTGTTTTGGCGCACCGATGCCTGTTCAAGCGTGATTGCGGTGGCGGTGGCGGCAACTGCGGCCGCTCCAATTCCGCCGGCAATGAGAAGATTTCTGCGCGAGATGGTCATGTCTTAAGGTTAGGCAGATTGGGGCCACCGTGGCGAATGTAGGCTGAAACTCTAGCGAAAGACTCAGCATGCGCCGCATCATCAAAATCCACCAGCCCAAGGCATCATGGAAAGAAATTGTGTTTGATCTGGTGGGCGGCGCCGTAGTGATTGGGGCGTTGGCTCTAATCACTGATGCCACTCAGATGCCACTACTCTGGGCGCCATTTGGCGGAACCGCGGTGATTGTTTTTGCGGCTCATAAGTCGCCGTTTGCACAGCCGATGAATGTGATGGGCGGGCACGTTTTGTCGGCGGCAATTAGCCTTCTGCTGGTTTGGCTGCTGCCCCACAACACGTGGTCGCTCATGCTGATAGTTGGCGTGGTTATTGCGGCCATGCGCTTTGCGCGTGTAACACATCCGCCTGCAGGAGCAAACCCTATTGTCATTTACCTAACCAAGGCCAGCTGGTTTGTGGTCTTACCGTCGTTGGCTTTGGGAGCGGCAGCGATTTTGGTTTTGGGCTGGCTGCTGCACAGGCTGACTCGCACGGAGTACCCAGTCAAGTAACTGGGCTTGGTCTCTACTAACAGGCCCGAAAGCTCTACTTCTGCACAGTTTGGGATTTGAATCTCAGGCCATCGTTGCCGTTGGGTGACGCTTGAAGAGCGGGTGACCCAAGTGCTTGGCCCGCAAAGCAAAAACCCCCAGGCCTAACTGGGGGAATCTGCTTACGTTGCGGTAAGGAACCGTGGATCAACGTAGTTGGTTCACGACAACAAACCCAGAGTAAACAGACCTCGCTGAAAATGCAAGCGATTTTTGTTTCTGGGTTTGTTCTTCACTTTCCACGATGCACTATTGATCGAAGGGGGATCGATGAGCCGTTGGTTCATTGAACTCATCATTCTGGTGGTCAAGGTAATCCTTGTGATTATCGAGGTCACCCTAATGATCAAGTAGAACGGTGGCCCCAAGGTTTTTCTTCTTGGGGCCATCCCCAAGAACCTGAGCCCGCCAGCTCGTAGAGACTTCTTGAATCGGGCGTGTTAGTTTTGAGCCAAACGTTTGGGGGACTCGTGAACAGTAAAAGCATCGGTGTTTTGGCACTCGGATTGGCCGCGGCTCTGGGTCTTTCCGCCTGTTCGCCTGTGCACGATGCAACCCCAGCTGGAACGGTTATTCGTTCAACCGAGGCGAATGTCACAGATGAGATTGCCTACGCAAAGGCTCACTACAAGAAACCCAACACCGCCAAATTTGGCGACTTACACGGCACTGATTGCGTGAACTTTGTGAGCCAAGCCCTGCTGGCTCGCGGTTGGAAGATGAATGGCGACTGGAGCGTGAGTTCGGACATACTCGGCATGCACTACACGCGACCTTGGATCTCATCCACGGGGTTCCATGACTACCTGGTCACTCATCCGGAGTTGGCAACCGCTCTCACCTGGGAGCAGCGCGACAAAGTTGCTGTAGGTGACGTGGTTCAGTTTGACTGGGATGCCAGCGGTGATCGCGATCACACCGCCATAGTCAGCGGCATCCTTGGCACAGGTGCTAACCGTGTGTTACTTCTCAGCTCTCACAGCCCGGCGGCCTTTGACTGGCCCATCACCGATGCCCTTGCCGAACATGGCTCCGCCACCCAGGTTTACTTCTGGCACCTGAACTAGAAGCTCTGCTCCCGCTTTGGGAAAGCCGGCGAAACCGCTAGGAACAAAACCAGCAGCACAACCTGCACCAGGAGGGCGTTGCGGAAGCCGACGTCGGCCTGGCCAACCAGCGAGTGCTTGAAGAAAACAGTTCCAAAGATGGCAACACCAACCGAGCTGAAGACAGACTGAACCGCCGACATGACGCCGCTGGCCGATCCGCTCTGACGACCCTCAACGCTGGCGAGGATGGTTCCAAAAAGCGGTGCCGCAATTAAACCGGTGCCAATACCGGAGATCACTAGGCCCGGCACAATCTGCCAAATGGTGAAGTTTTCAGTGCTTGGCATCGAGAGCCAGAGCACAACCACACCAACTAGTTGAACCGCGCCACCGAGCTGCAGCGTGATGCGGCCGCCAATCTTCTCGGCCAAGAATCCTCCACTGATGCCGCCACCGATGGCACTGCCAAGGGCGATTGGAATATTTGCCAAGCCGGCCTCGGCACTGGTGAAGTGCTGACCAAACTGAACAAACAGAGTCAGGATCAGGTAGACGCCGGTGAACCCCGCGAAGTAGAGCGCCAGACCGGATAGGCCCATTTTGTAGGCCCGCTTGGTGAAGATGCTGGGATCAATGAGTGTTGTGTGGCCACGCTTGGCAGCGGCACGCTCCATCAGCGAGAACAGGTAGAACACCACAAGGGAACCCGCCAACATGGCCCAGGTCCAGAGTGGCCAGCCGGCTTCTTGCCCCTTAATCAGTGGATAAACCAGCATGCCCGACGCAAGAATCACCATGAGCGCACCCCAGACATCAATCTTTAGTGACTTGTCGACGTGAGACTTAGGCACAAAGCGCCAAGCCAGAATCACTGCGGCAATGCCAATAGGCAGGTTCACTAGAAACACTGCTCGCCAGCCCAGGTCAAGGATATTGGCCTGAATTAGGAAGCCACCGATGATTGGGCCAAGGATTCCGCCTAGCCCGAAAGCAGGTCCGTAGGCGGCGAATGCCTTGCCAAATTCCTGCGGCGGGAAGGTCTCGCGAATCAAGCCAAAGCCCTGAGGCAGAAGCATCGCTCCCAGGAACCCCTGAATGAAGCGGAAGAGAATGAGCAGGCCAACGCTAGGGGCAACGGCGCAGAGCAACGATGCCAGGGTGAATCCAGCAAGGCCAAAGATGAACATGTTGCGTCCGCCAAAACGGTCACCTAGACGACCTCCCAGGATCAGACCGGAACCCAGCGCGAGCGCATAACCGCCAATGACCCACTGGAGGTCTGTGCTGGTGGCCTGAAGCTTCTCGGCCAGGGTTGGGCCGGCAACATTCACGATGGTGGAGTCCAGAAGGTCCATGATTTCGGCAATCAGAACCACCGTTAGCACGAGCCATCGGTGTTGGTAAGGGGCAGGCGCAGTTTCAGACATAACAACCCCAACCATTTGTGGCGTAAATGCTTCCCGAGAATACAGCCAGTTTGTAGTTGTAGGTTTGGAGCATGAGCAAAAAGCGCGTTGTCGTCACAGGTGCGAGTTCGGGTATTGGCCGTGCCACCGCCAAACTTTTTAGCCAGCACGGTTGGCAGGTTGTGGCTGTGGCGCGAAGGGCCGACCGGCTGGCTTCGCTCGCGTCCGAAACCGGCGCTGAGACGTTTGTGGCCGACGTCACGAATCAGGCCCACGTTGATGCACTCGGCGAGTACCTGGCCAAGACCGGACCGATCCACGCCCTGGTCAATAACGCCGGCGGTGCATTTGGTGTTAGTTCGGTTGAGGCGGCAGACCCTGCCGACTGGCAGAAGATGTTTGACGTGAACGTGCTCGGGCTTCAGCGCGTAACGGCCAAGTTGCTACCACTGCTGCGTAAAGGCGCCACCGATGCCGGTCACGCCGACATCATGACTGTCACCTCCACCGCCGGATTGATTGGTTACGAGGGCGGCGGCGGCTACAACGCCGCCAAGTTTGCGGCTCACGCCGTAGTTGGTGTCCTGCGCCTCGAGTTGGCCGGTGAGCCAATTCGCGTGATGGAAATTGCACCCGGAATGGTGAAGACCGAAGAGTTCACCCTGAACCGCGTTGGCGGAGACAGCGCCAAGTTCGATGCGGTGTACGAGGGGGTTGAGAAGCCGCTGTTGGCCGAGGACATCGCCCAGGCAATTGTGAGCGCCATTGAACTTCCCGGTCACGTTAACCTAGACCTGATCACCATTCGTCCGGTGGCACAGGCGGCAAACCACAAGCTGGTTCGTGGCCCCCTAAAGCCAAAGAGTGAGTAGCAAACCGCTTTCTGGTTAAGTCCGCAGGGCCTTCGTTAACGCCGCCCTAAAAACGGCGGCGCCAACAACCTTAAGCGCCCAGCCGACTAGCTTTTCGATCCATGCCGGCAGCGGAATGTCTTCCACCCAGGTGACCACAGTTCCGGCATCGGTTTTAGCTACCGCGAATGATGCGCTGCCCTTGACCAAACGGCCGCTCTTAGTGACCTCACAAACGCCTCGGGTGCCGGGTGCCTCAAACCGGGTCACGGTCATTACGTCATCAAAAGCCAAAACACCGATGCCGGTTCGGCCTATGAACTTGTCTCCGACTCCGGGCTGCTCGCCCTGCTTCAGGATGATCATCTTGGTCAGTGGAATCCATTGGCCGTGAGCCTGCCAGGTGGTGAGAGTGTTCCACGCGGCCTCAACTGAAAGTTGGGTTGGGATGTCGATTGAGATTCTCATGGCTCATTCCGCTTGGCTACAAATAGTAGAAGCGCATCCGGGCTGAAATGCTTCCCGGGCAAAACAAAACCCCAGCACGATGGCTGGGGTTTTGTTTGCTCGCGGAGACGAGAGGATTTGAACCGGAGCACGGATAGATCGCGACCGAGCGATTTATCCGCTGCGAGACTTCGATACAGATGAGTGTTCGATTTAGCCACCGGGGCATTAACACTCTCGCGAAGCACAAAGCAAAATCCCCGTACGCATGTACGGGGATTTATGTGCTTTGTGCGGAGACGAGAGGATTTGAACCTCCGAACCCATTTCTGGGTTACTTCATTAGCAGTGAAGCGCACTCGACCGGGCTATGCGACGTCTCCTAGTTGCCAGATAAGTTTAGCGGTTGCCTCGCGCTCTCGCCAACCCCAGGTAATGCTGGCGCAGGGCCTCGGGCTGTTTCTCAATGGCGTAGCGGAGCATGGTGCGCGGCATCACGTGTGCGGTCTGGTCCAGGTATTCTCGCAATACGTCATCTTCAACCTTGCCGATTTCGCGCAGCATCCAGCCCACCGCCTTGTGAATGAGGTCGTGTTCGTCGTGCAGCAGCATCCGTGCCTGACGTAGCGGAACATCAAACTGACCCTGCTTGATCATGCAGAACGTCAGAATGATTGCCATGCGGCGTTCCCACAACACCGATGACTTAGCCAGCGATTCCAGCAGCTTGTCATTCGGGTGTCGGATGAGCCAGTCGCCAAAAAGGTAAGCCGTGTCCACTAAGTCCCAGTTGTTCCATCGGCCCTCATAGGCCAGCTTTAGCCAAGACTCAAAGAGCTCACCGCGAACCTCATCGGTGCGAGCCTTCTTGTAGCGGTTCACCAGAATGAGGTCTGCCAGCAGGCGCTCTTCGTGAATTGGCGAGGCTGCCAGATCCTCAATCTCGTCCAGCGGCAGCGCCGCAAATTCACCAGCGATGATGCGAACCTCGGGCACCTTGGCACCGATGAACCTGTCGCCCTCGGCGTACTCTCCCGGACCGGTCTTGAAGAACCAGCCCAGATCGCGAGAGCGACCCGGGTTGGCATACCGCGCCAGCGCCTTTCCCGCCGCATCGGCGGTGAGAGTTACTCCTGCCAAGACGAAACCGTCAGACCCTGGCCGTCGCCAGCCAAGTCAACTTTCACAGAAGAGCCATCTGCTACTTCACCCGAAAGGATGAGGTTGGCCAACTGGTCGTCAATCTGCTGCTGCATCAGGCGACGAAGCGGGCGAGCGCCATAGATTGGGTCGTACCCGTTTTCGGCTAGCCAGCTGCGGGCGGCCGGAGTGACCGCAAGTTGCAGGCGACGCTCGGACAAGCGGCGGCTCAGACGCTCAATGTTGAGTTCAACAATCTGGCCGAGTTCGGCTATGGAAAGCGCACTAAACACCACGATGTCATCGAGGCGGTTCAGGAACTCCGGCTTGAAGGCCGAGCGCACGGTAGCCATTACCGCCGCCTGCTTGTCGGCATCGGTGAGGTCTGGATCAACCAGGAACTGGCTGCCCAGGTTGCTGGTGAGAATCAGAATCACGTTCTTGAAGTCAACTGTTCGGCCCTGGCCATCGGTGAGGCGACCGTCATCCAGAACCTGGAGAAGCACGTCAAAGACCTCGGGGTGAGCCTTCTCAACCTCGTCGAGCAGCACTACCGAATATGGGCGACGGCGAACCGCCTCGGTCAGCTGACCACCCTGCTCGTAACCGATGTATCCCGGAGGCGCACCAACCAGGCGCGATACCGAGTGCTTCTCGCCATACTCGCTCATGTCGATGCGAACCATGGCCTTCTCGTCGTCAAACAGGAACTCGGCCAGACTCTTCGCTAGCTCGGTCTTACCAACACCGGTTGGTCCCAGGAATAGGAAGCTGCCGGTTGGGCGGCCCGGGTCGGCAATGCCAGCCTTGGTGCGGCGAACTGCATCGGAGACGCTTTTCACGGCGCGCTTTTGGCCGATAAGGCGCTTGCCCAATTCAGTCTCCAGGTGCAGCAGTTTTTGTGATTCGCCGGCCAACAGACGCCCGGTGGGAATGCCGGTCCAAGCGGCAACCACGGCGGCAATGTCATCCTCGGTGACCTGCTCGCCAACCATACGCTCGGTGGCACCGGCCTCGGCACCCTCGGCTTGAGCCAACTGCTTTTCTAGCGCAGGTATCTCTGCGTAGAGCAGACGGCTGGCCTTCTCTAGGTTGCCCTCGCGCTGTGCGCGTTCGCTGTCTATGCGCAGCTGGTCAAGCTTGGTCTTCAATTCACCGATGCGGTTGAGCTCGCTCCGCTCCTTCTCCCAGCGGTCGGCCAACTCCTTGAGCGCGGCGGACTTTGCCTTTAGGTCTTCGCGCAGTTTCTCAAGGCGGTCCTTGCTCGCGGCATCTTTCTCCTTGGCCAGAGCCAGTTCCTCAAGCTTGAGCCGATCAACCGAGCGGCGAAGCTCGTCGATCTCAACCGGGGCGGAGTCAATCTCCATGCGGAGTCGGCTCGCAGCCTCGTCCACCAGGTCGATGGCCTTGTCAGGTAGCTGACGGCCGGTAATGTAGCGGTCGCTCAGGGTTGCGGCGGCAACCAGTGCGCTGTCTGCGATTGCCACCTTGTGGTGCGCCTCGTAACGTTCCTTGAGTCCGCGCAAGATTGCGACGGTGTCAACCACGGATGGCTCACCCACGTAGACCTGCTGGAAACGGCGCTCCAGCGCTGGGTCGCGCTCGATTCGCTCGCGATACTCGTCTAGAGTGGTGGCACCGATGAGCCTTAGCTCACCTCGGGCGAGCATAGGCTTGAGCATGTTGGAGGCATCCATGGACCCGTCGGCTGCACCGGCACCAACCAAGGTGTGAAGCTCGTCTACGAAGGTGATGACCTGGCCCTCGGCCGCGTTGATCTCGGCCAGCACGGCCTTGAGGCGCTCCTCGAATTCACCGCGGTACTTGGCACCGGCAACCATTGCAGCCAGGTCGAGCGAGATGAGCTGCTTGCCCTTGAGGCTCTCGGGTACGTCACCGGCCACGATGCGCTGCGCGAGACCTTCAACCACAGCTGTCTTACCAACGCCTGGCTCACCGATGAGCACGGGGTTGTTCTTGGTGCGGCGGCTTAGCACCTGGCTGACGCGGCGAATCTCGGCATCGCGGCCAATTACTGGGTCAAGTTTTCCGGCCTTGGCAACCTCGGTGAGGTTGATTCCGAATTGCTCCAGGGCAGACTTCTGCTCCTGCTGTTGGTTCTGGGGGTTGTTCATTTGGTGCTCCTAATTGCTGAGCTGATGTTTTGCTTTGGGCTTGGCGCGGCGCTAGTTTGCGCGCTGACGCCAAACCACAACGCTGTTGTTTTTGGCTGGGCGTTTGCCCTGGGCCAGGCTCACTACACCCTGGTCGCCGGCGGCAAAGACGCGGGCTCCCGGACGGTTCATGAGTTCGGTTGCGAGGGTTGACTCTAGGTCGCGCACTCGCTTCCGAAGGGTTGCGGTTTCGTTCTCAAGTTCAAGGATTCGCTTGATGCCGGTGAGGCTTACGCCATCGGCACTCAAGCGGGCAATCTCCTGAAGTTGAGCCACGTTTCGCATGGTGTACCTACGGCTGTTGCCAGCGGTTCGCACCGGGCAAACCAGACCCAGGTGGTCGTATTGACGCAGGGTCTGCGGGTGCATCTGCGCCAGCTCGGCGGCCACCGAAATCACAAATATTGGAGTGTCCTCGGTGATCTCTTCCATTAGAGCAAACCGGCTTTCTGGAGCAGTTCGGCACGTGGATCTTCATCGGGTAGCTCATCGGCAAAAGCTTTCAGAGCCTCGGCAGCCTTGTGGCTAAGGTGCGAGGGAACGGCAATCTCAACGGTTGCCAGCAAGTCTCCGGAGTGTTTCTCGGTGACCACTCCCTTGCCCTTCACGCGAAGGACTCGGCCGTTTGGAGTTCCAGGCGCCACCTTGAGCTTGACCGGTTCGCCACCCAGCGTTGGAACCTGGATTGTGGCACCGAGTGCGGCCTCAGCGAAGGTAACCGGCACGGTCACGCGCAGGTTGTCGCCATCGCGGGTGAACACCGGATGTGGCTTGATGGTCACGGTCACCAGCATGTCGCCGTTTGGGCCACCATTCATGGATGGCTGGCCACGGCCACGCAGCTTGATCTTGGCTCCGTCTTTGATGCCGGCCGGCACCTTGAACGAAACGTCTTCGCCATGCTGGAAACTCAGCTTGCGGGTAGTGCCCTTGACGCCGTCAATGAAGTCAACGGTCACCGACGCTGTTAGGTCAGCTCCCGGGGTTGGGCCGCCGAAGCCGCCACCACCGAACCCGCCAGGGAATCCAGCCCCGCCAAAGCCGCCTGGGAAACCGCCGCCGCGGCCGCTACCAAATAGGTTGGCGAAGACATCTTCAAACCCAGCGCCGCCCATGTTTGGACCTGCACCGGTGAAGCGGGCGCCGCCTCCCATTGCCTTGACGGCGTCGTACTCCTTACGCTGAGCAGGATCGCTCAGCACGGTGTATGCCTCGGAGATTTCCTTGAAGCGTGCCTCCGCCTTGGCATCACCCGGGTTTGAATCCGGATGATACTGGCGGGCTAGCTTGCGGTAAACCTTCTTGAGTTCGGCATCGGAGACATCTTTGCTCACGCCAAGGATCTTGTAGAAGTCCTTGTCAAACCAGTCTTGACTCGCCATCGCCGTCCTCTCTTTCTCTGGCTAAGTGGTTGTTTATTCGGCAGGAATCTGAACCGCTACCTTGGCGGCGCGAATCACGCGCTCACCAAGCTGGTAGCCGGGTTCAATAACATCACCGATGATCATCTCGGTAACCCCTGGGGTTGGCAGCTGAACCAGGGCGTCGTGCAACTCTGGGTTGAACGCTTCGCCCTTGGCGCCAAACTGCTTCAGACCAAACTTGTCGCCGGCCGCGCGCAGCTTGTTGGCTACTGCTGCGAATGGCGAACCCTCGAGGTCACCGTGAGCCTCGGCACGCGCCAGGTCATCCAGCGCTGGGAACAGCGCCTTCAGGACCTCGGCGATTGCATTGGTTCTGGCAACATCGCGGTCACGCTCAACGCGGGCCTTGTAGTTCACAAACTCCGCCTGGAGACGCTGAAGGTCTGCCAGCAGCTCTGCTTCCTTGGAGATTGGACCTAGGTCCTCCACCAAGTCGGCGAGTGCCTCGTCAATTGCGTCGGTCTCAGCCGGAGCCTGGTCGGCGGAGTTTGGCTCCGCCGACTCTGGGGTCTGGTCTTCCATTACTTCTTCTCGTCTTCGTCGTCTACAACCTCGGCGTCAACTACGTCTTCGCCGTTTGCCTCGGCACCCTCGGCTGGCTGCTCGGCTGCGGCAGCCGCGTAGATTGCCTCGCCCAGCTTCTGGGCGCTGGTGTTCAGCTTCTCGGTTGCTGCCTTTACTGCCTCGATGTCGTCGCCGGCGAGAGCGGTCTTGAGGGCATCAACGTCGGTCTGAACCTCGGTCTTTACGTCCTCAGGGAGCTTCTCGTCGTTCTCCTTGATGAGCTTCTCGGTCTGGTAGACAATCTGCTCTCCGGAGTTGCGAACGTCCTGGTCCTCGCGGCGCTTCTTGTCCTCGGCTGCGTGCTCCTCGGCGTCCTTAACCATGCGCTCGATGTCTTCCTTGCTCAGCGAGGAGCCACCGGTGATGGTCATGGACTGCTCCTTACCGGTGCCCTTGTCCTTGGCCGAAACGTGAACGATGCCGTTTGCGTCGATGTCGAAGGTGACCTCAACCTGTGGCACGCCACGTGGGGCTGGGGCGATGCCGGTCAGCTCGAAGTTACCCAGGCTCTTGTTGTCGCGAGTGAACTCGCGCTCACCCTGGTAAACCTGAATGCTCACCGATGGCTGGTTGTCTGCAGCGGTGGTGAAGGTCTCCGACCGCTTGGTTGGGATAGCGGTGTTGCGCTCGATCAGCTTGGTCATGATGCCACCCATGGTCTCGATTCCGAGGCTCAGTGGGGTTACGTCGATGAGCAGAACGTCCTTGCGCTCACCCTTTAGAACACCTGCCTGGATGGAGGCACCAACGGCTACAACCTCGTCAGGGTTTACACCCTTGTTTGGCTCCTTGCCGCCTGTGAGAGTCTTTACCAGCTCTGCCACTGCTGGCATACGGGTGGATCCACCAACCAGAACAACGTGGTCAATGTCGGCAAGCTTCACGCCGGCTTCCTTGATTACGTCGTTGAATGGCTTCTTGGTGCGCTCGAGCAGGTCGGCGGTGAGGTCCTGGAACTGGGCGCGAGTGATGGTCTCGTCGAGGTTGGCCGGGCCGTTCTCGGTGAGGCTCAGGTATGGCAGCTGAACGTTGGCCTGAGTTGCCTGCGAAAGCTCCTTCTTGGCCTGCTCGGCAGCCTCCTTCAGACGCTGCAGGGCAATCTTGTCGTTGCTTACGTCAACGCCGGTGGTCTCCTTAAAGCGCTTGATCAGGTGCTGAACTACGCGCTGGTCCCAGTCGTCTCCACCGAGGCGGTTGTCACCAGAGGTGGCCTTCACCTGAATGGTGCTGAAGCCGTCGTCCTTGCCAACCTCAAGCAGCGAGACATCGAAGGTACCACCACCCAGGTCGTAAACCAGGATGAGCTCGTCTTCCTTGCCCTTGTCCAGGCCGTATGCCAGAGCAGCTGCGGTTGGCTCGTTGATGATGCGGAGTACGTTAAGACCAGCGATCTCACCGGCCTCCTTGGTAGCCTGACGCTCGGCGTCGTTGAAGTAGGCAGGAACGGTGATTACTGCATCGGTGACAGCCTCACCCAGGTAAGTCTCTGCGTCACGCTTGAGCTTGGCCAAAATACGGGCCGAGATCTCCTGAGCGGTGTACTTCTTCTCGTCAACCGCAAACTTCCAGTCGGTGCCCATGTGGCGCTTCACCGATGCAATGGTGCGGTCAACGTTGGTGACGGCCTGGCGCTTGGCGGTCTCACCAACCAGCACCTCGCCGTCCTTGGTGAATGCAACCACCGATGGGGTGGTGCGGAATCCTTCTGCGTTAGCGATAACGGTTGGTTCGCCACCCTCGAGGACCGAGACGGCCGAGTTGGTGGTTCCGAGGTCGATGCCTACTGCACGTGCCATGTTGTTCTCCTATGTTTGTGACAGGCGTTTGACTCAGGGTTGAGCCATCTGGACTCAAGTTTGACATCCATAAAAAAAGTTGTCAAGCGAAAATCGCCAAAGTTGAGTCGTGTTGGCTCAACTCTGCCAAAAGCCGGGTTTCCAAATGGTACCTAGCCGGCTCCTTATGGGCGCCAGCAAGGGCATCGGTGCAAAACTAGCCACCGTGAAGCTAAACGAAATTCGCATGCGCGACCCTTTCATTGTTGAGTCCGCCCCGGGTGAGTACACCCTATTTGGCACCACGGACACTAATCTCTGGGGTGGGCCGGGCACCGGCTTTGACTGCTTCCAGAGTGCCGACTTTGAAAATTGGACCGGCCCGATTCCGGCCTTCCGACCACCAGTCAACTTCTGGGCCGACACCCAGTTCTGGGCCCCGGAGGTGCACGCCGTCAACGGCAGCTTCTACATGTTTGCCACCTTCGCCACCTCAGACCCGGCCTCCAAGGTGCGCGGCGTTGCCGTTTTGAGGTCCACCGATGTGGCCGGCCCATACCTACCCTGGAGCGATGGCCCAGTAACCCCGCGCCAGCTGCCCTGCCTTGACGGCACCCTTTACACCGATGCCGAAGGCGCGCACTGGTTGGTCTACAGCCGAGGCGCCGAGGGAAGCCCTACCGCCCCGGGAATTGCCGACGGCGAAATGTACGCGCTGCGACTATCAGTAGACCTCCGTGAGGCCGCAGGCGAGCCGGTCCTGCTCTTCTACTCCTCCGATGCGGCCTGGAGCAAGCCGCTCTGGTTCCCGCCCGGCGTGAACCCACCCGAGGAATTGGGTTTGGCCAAGGAACCGCTCTTCACCGATGGTGCCTTCTTGATTACCGCACCCAACGGGGGCCTTCACCTGATGTGGTCGGCCTTCGGTGAGGAGGGTTACGCCATCGGTGTGGCTCACTCTGCCAGTGGCAACATTCTCGGCCCGTGGGTGCAGGAGCAAACTCCGCTCTGGGCCAAAAACGGCGGCCACGGCATGGTGCTGCGCCGGAGCGACGGCCCAGACCTTCTGGTTTTCCACGCGCCAAACGACACCCCAAACGAGCGCGTGGTCTGCGTGCCCGTTGAGGTGTCGAATGAAGGTTTGAGGCTGTCTGAGGCTGCCCCCCAGTAACCTAAACCCATGAGCAACGTAGCCAGCACCACCCGCGCCAGCCGCCGTGCCACCTGGGCTTGGGCCCTCTGGGACTGGGCCGAGCAGCCTTACCCAACCATCATCCAGACCTTCATCTTTGCCACCTACATCACCAGCAGCTACTTCGGTGACAAGGATGCCAACACCTCCATGCTTTCGGTTGGCAACATGATTGCAGCGATTCTGGTTGCCGTGACCGCTCCAATTTTCGGCCGCCGTTCCGATGAAACCGGCAAGCGCAAGTTCTGGCTGCTGGTCAACTCAGGAGCCCTCATCGCCATCATGGCGGCCAGCTATTTCGTTGCCCCAACCCCGGCATTCCTGCTCTTTGGCGTGGCGCTCTACGCCATTGGCTCGGTGGTACAGGAGACCGCATTCATCAACTACTACGCCATGCTCAACCAGGTCACCACCAAGCAAAATGTTGGCAAGGTCTCCGGCTACGCCTGGGGCCTCGGTTACGTTGGCGGCATCCTGCTGTTGCTCATTTCGCTGGTTGGCTTCGTGCTTCCAGACAACCCTTGGTTTGGGGTTTCCACCGATGCCGCGCAGAACATTCGCATTCTGTTCCTATTCAGCGCGATTTGGATGGCGGTATTCACCGTTCCGCTCGCGCTGTTCGTTCCTGAGGTGGCCGCCAAGCCAAACCAGGTTAAGGAAAGCCTGGTTCAGAGCTACCGCAGTCTCTTTGCCCAGCTGGGTCGCCTGCGCAAGAACTCCCCCGATGCCCTCCGCTTCTTGATTGCTTCTGCCGTCTACCGTGATGGTCTGGCCGGTGTCTTCACCTATGGCGCAATCCTCGGAGCTGTGGCATTCGGTTTCACCACCACGCAGGTGATCTTTTACGGAATCGCGGCCAACATCGTGGCTGGCATCGGTGCCGCTCTTGGAGGCTGGCTGGACAGCCGCATTGGCACCAAGCGCACCATTGCCGGAAGCCTTGCCGGTCTGCTGCTTGCCGGCCTTGGCGTATTTGTCTTTGCGGGTGCCGGGCCTATTACCTACTGGATTGGCGGTCTGATTCTCTGCCTGTTCGTGGGTCCGGCCCAGGCCTCGAGCCGCACCTTTGTGGCTCGCTTCACCCCGGAGGGTCGCGAGGGCGAGATTTTTGGCATCTACCAAACCACCGGAAAGATCACCAGCTTCCTCAGCCCTACCTTCTGGCTGATCGCCACGGGCATCGCTGGAGCCATGGGCGTTGCTCACACCGCCATCTTCGGCATTCTGGGACTCATGGTGGTTCTGGGAGCCGGCCTATTCCTGCTGCTGCGGGTGCACCCAAACCCACTGCTGAACGAATAGCGATAAGAACAATTCGCCGAGTCTTCTACTTTTTGTAGAATTGCCTCATGACCACTCGCGGCCGCAATCAAGGTGAACTCGAATCTGCCATCCTTGATGTGCTCTGGGCTGCCCGCGATTCGGGACTAAGCCAGCTAACCAGCCAAGAGGTTGCCGAGCGCGTTGCTCCCGGTGGACAGCTAGCCATCACCACTGTGCTCACGGTGTTGAGTCGACTGGTGGACAAGGGGCTCGTGACCAGAACGCCGGGATCCGGGCGCTCATTGTTTTTCGAGGCCACGCAGACCAAGGCTCAGCATGATGCCGCCCTGCTCCTGCGCATCATCGACGACAACCCTAACCCACTGCTTGCTTTCTCACACTTCACCAGCGGGCTAACTCCCGAACAACTGGCAGCCCTCAAGCAGAGCCTGAACCGAGACTAGCCGTGGTCGATTACCTGGCATTGCTGGGTCTTTCCCTGGTCTGGTTTCTCGGCGTCGGCTTTGGCGGTCACCGACTACTTGCGCTAACCAACAGGCTCAGGCCTGGCCGGCAGGTTGCGCTATGGCTGATGTCGCTCTATAGCCTGGTAATGAGTCTGCTCACTGGTCTCGCAACATCCATAGTGCTGTCGGTTCTGGCCTGGCACTCGCTTCATGCCATTACACCCGGTCGTTCAAATCTTTGGTTTGTGGTTCTGGTGAGCATCCTGCCGTGGGTAACCCTTGGGGCGATCGCCGCCCTAGCAGGTACACTGCTGACTCGTCTTGATCCTGCAAGGCAAGCGGCTCGGGCAGTGGGTGAATTGCTCCATCAACGTCGGGCCACCACGAGCAGTTTCGAGGGTCTGGGCGTTCAGAAAGTGGAGACAGAGATTCCCTTAGCCCTAGTTGCCGATGGAGGTCGCAAGCCGATGCTCTTGATATCGACAGGCGCTGACGCAGTTCTCACCGAAGTGGAAATGAGCGCCGTGCTCTGGCACGAGTACGCACACGCCATTTACCAACACAATGGAATTAAACGAGTGGCGGCTACGGCCGCGGCGTTAGCACCCAAGCTGCCACTAGCGCGACTAATGCCAAATGCGATTCATGGGTTGTGTGAGTCCTGGGCGGATGAGTTTGCTTTGGCTCGGGTATCTGAGGAAGACCTCACCTGCGCTAGAACCAAAATGCACTTCTAGGCGAATAGACGGTCAGCGAGAATTTCTCCAGGACGCGGCATCGGTGCAATCACAAAGGTGGCACTTCCAACTGGGACTGTCCACAGGTTGAGGAGATCGAATTCCGCCAACTTCCGCTGAACCGGGAGGTACTGGTTGTTTAGGTCGCGTGCATAGGCAAGAAAAAGCAACCCCGCCTCCCCCTGGGGCTGGCTATGGCTTGGGGTAGCCGTGTAGTTGTACGGCCTCCGATAGAAACGCTGTTGGAAAGTGTCGCCTGCCGCACGTCGCACGTGCGCGTAATCGGGGATTGTGAGGAGGCCGCTCGGTAGTTTCGCATCAAGGTCTACCGGATCATTAAGGCGGGTTCTGCCTAAAGGTGCGCCGTTGGACAGCTTCCGTCCAATGGTGCTCTCCTTCTGGGGCGTGCTCAACGCGTCCCAGGTGTCAAGCTTCATTCGGATGCGCCGCACCACCAATTGAGTGCCACCGATGCACCACTCCGGACCTTCTTCAATCCAAACCAGATTTTCAAAGTCCTCGCTATCGAAGGCTGGATTGTCGGTACCGTCTACCTGCCCCATCAGGTTGCGATGAACTGGGACTCCCCGGTCAACAGTCGACTCCTGACTGAAGCCATCCTGCTGCCACTTGAGTTCGGCAAAGTCCGCACTGTCGCGAAGCAGGATCCGCACCATGTGAGCCAATTGCAGTGGAAGATTGCTTTGCACCTGAATCAAAACATCGCCACCGATGAACGGTTCTTCTAAACGATCGATCGCAAGGGGCGGAACCTGGGAAAAGCCGGTCGGGGCACGGTGTTCTAGTTTGAGTTTGGCAAACAGCTCGGGACCGAATCCAACCGCGATAGCGGGCTGACCTGCGCCAACTGCCAACTCCGGTTGGGGGTCACCGGTTGGAGCCTCTCCGCGGGTCAGACGCTGGATGTCATCGGTGAGCAACACCATCCACCGATGGACATCCGCTTTGGTGCTTCCCGGTAGCAGGTCCAGCGCAACTAGCGAAACATGGCGATGCAGCGGGAACTCTATGCCCAAACCGGCCCTAGGTACTGCGGCTCGGGTTTCCGCCGCCTGTTGCGACAAACGAAGGTCTTCTTCCCCTTGCGCTAATCCATTGGCATACGCAACAGCCGACCCTGCAACCCCGGCAATCGCCAGAGGTGCGGAAATCAGGACGTCTCTTCTGGAAACCAAGGCGCTAGTTTGTCGGCGCCGGTGAAGGGCTGTAGCTTTCGCCGCCGGCTACGACTGGCTTCGCAACTAGGTTGAAGGTCTGGGACTTAGCTCCCTTGAATGCGAAGGTGAACTTCACAATGTCACCCGCAACGATGGGCTTTTGCAAGTTCATGAGCATTACGTGGAGTCCACCAGGTTGCAGGGTCACAGTTGCACCCTTTGCAATCTTGATACCGCCATCTTTGTGGCTCATAACCCCATTAATAACTTGGTGAGTCTGAACCATAGGTGCAATCTTGGTCGAACCGCCAGTTAGAACCACTGTGTGGTTGGTGCGGTTTGTGATCTTGGCGAAGATGCCAGTCATGCCACCAATGTGGTCCGAATATTCCGAGCTGCGAATCCAGGCATCGGTGATTGTGACCCCGGCATTGGGTGCGGCCTGCGCTGGCAAAACGACCGCCGGTGTAAGTAGTGACAGCGCGACTGCGAGTGACACAAATCCGGCGGTGAATTTCTTTGACACGGATGCTCCTCTGATTGTTCTACGGTATGTAGAACAATCTTATTTCTACTTCTTGTAGAAATACAATTCAGGAACTTTTACGACTGCGCCAGCGGCTCGTTTCCCACATCGGTGATGTGGAAGTTAAGGTGCGAACGCGAGGCAGTTGGGCCGCGCTGACCCTGATAGCGGTTGAGGTACTTGGAGCTGCCGTATGGAGTTTCGGCAGGGGACGACAGCTGGAAGAAGCAGAGCTGGCCAACCTTCATGCCCGGCCAGAGCTTGATTGGCAGGTTGGAGACGTTGGCAAGCTCGAGCGTGACGTGACCGGTGAAGCCTGGGTCAACAAAGCCGGCGGTGGAGTGGGTCAGCAGACCAAGGCGGCCGAGCGAGCTCTTACCCTCGAGGCGAGCGGCGATGTCATCCGGAAGCGACACGAACTCAAAGGTGCTGCCCAGCACAAACTCACCAGGGTGCAGAATGAAGGCCTCGTCGGCGGCAACCTCAACCATGTGAGTCAGCTCAGCCTGATCTTCGCGAGGGTCGATGAAGGCGTACTTGTGGTTGTGGAATAGGCGGAAGAAGCGGTCCAGGCGAACGTCAATCGACGAAGGCTGGATCAGTTCCAGGTTGAGCGGTTCCAGACCAATTCGGCCGGCTTCTAGTTGGGCGCGAATATCGCGGTCAGACATGAGCATGCTTCAAGGATATACCTTTAGTGCTCTAGGCCAGCCTTTCGGAAAATGCGCTTGAGCCAGTTTGGTGACCACCAGTTGTACTCCCCGAATAGCCTCATCAGTGCCGGCACCAAAAGGGCGCGAACCACGGTGGCATCCAGCAGGATGGCGAAGGCAACACCAAGACCAAGCAGCTTGATGATGCTCACACTGCTCACCACCAGAACAAAGAACGAAACTGCGAGCACCAGGGCCGCGGTGGTGATGATGCGGCCGGATCGCTGAAGGCCGAAGCTCACTGAATCAATGGTGGACTGACCGGCGTCGTGTTGTTCCTTGATGCGGCTCAGTAGGAAGAGCTCGTAGTCCATGCTCAAACCGAATGCAATCACGGCAACCAGCACCATGGTTGAACTATCAACCGAACCAGTGGTCTGGAAATCACCGATGAGCCAAGTCAGGTGATGGTTCTGGAACACCCAGGTGAGGAAGCCCATGGTTGCGGCCAACGAAAGCAAGTTGAGGAGCACCGCCTTGATTGGAAGGATGACGGAGCCGGTGAAGAAGAAAAGCAAAACCAGGGTGGCGAGGGTCAGCCAGAGCAGGGCCCGCGGAAGGTTGGTAGAAATGCCGGCAAGGGCATCGGTGTAGTTGGCTGCAGCGCCACCAACGCGCACGTAGTGAATGTTGGTTTTAAGACCGCGAACCTGACTAATCAAGGCAACAGCGGCACTCGACCTCGGGTCTATGTCGGTGATGGCCTGCACGCGAGTGAGACCATCGGTGGTGTAGCTGGCGAAAGCCGGTGCGTAGCCCGTGTCAAGGACGCCGTTCTGCGTGATGCCGAGCGGGCTCTGCACGCGCACCATTCCGCTGATTTGGCTCAGCGCGTTGGTGTACGCGATTAGCTCGTTTTGCGATGGGTTGCCCAGAATCACCTCAACTGGCGTTGCCTCGCGGCCGGCAAATCGGGTGCGGGCCTGGTCGCTCGCGACCACCACCTTGGCATCGGCTGGGAGGATGCGGTCGTCAACGAGACCAAAGTTCACTCCCTGACCCAGAGAAACCAGGCCGGCCAGGGCGATAAGCGCAACGAAGAGCACACGCAAAGGGCGAAGCATTACGCCTCGGCTGATGCGCTCCCAGATGCCCTTATCCTTTGGGGCGAGGCTGCCCGGCAGCACCTTCCATTTGTTCACTCGGTCGCCTAGCAGGTGCAGCAAAGCCGGCAAAGCAACGAGTGCGCCAAGAACTGCAAAGACCACGATGCTCACACCCGCAACAGCAAAGGAGCGCAGGAAATACTGCGGGAAGAATCCGAGTGCCAACAGAACCACGGCAACCGTTAGGCCCGAGAAAAATACCGTTCTACCGGCCGTCAATATGGTTACCTCAACCGCCTCGGTAACGGGGCGGTGCTGTCGTTCCTCGCGATAGCGGTTGACCATCAGCAGGGCGTAGTCAATGCCAAGACCAAGCGAGAGACCCGTTATCAGGTTGACGCCAAACACCGATGTGTCGGCAATCTGAGCGGCAACCCAGAGTGCGAAAAGCGAACCGATGGCCGAGATTAGCGCCACCATGAATGGCAAGCCGGCGGCAACCACAGATCCAAAGACAAAAATCAGCAGCATGATCGTCACAGGCACGGCAACGCTCTCGGCGCCAGACATGTCCTTGGTGATGTGGCTGTTAATTTCTGCACCGATGGTGGTGCCGCCACCCACATAAACCCTGGCGCCGTGGAACCAACCGTCAAAGCCGTCCTGCAGTTTCAGTGCAGTGGCGGTTGGATCGGCGGTTTGGCTGTAGTAGACAAAGAAGTAGACCTCGTTGCCATCAAGCGACCTTAGGCTGGCCGGGGTTCCGAGCGAGTAGTAGCTGGTTACTCGGCTCACTCCGGCTGTGGCTTGAACCTCTTTAGCCAGTACTTCGGCGAGCGCCACGCTGTCAGTGGCGTCTGCGGAGTGTTGGAAGTCCACGTAGAGCACAGCATCTGGGATGGCCTGCTTGAACTGCTTGTCCAGGATGCGGGCAACCACACCGGACTGGGCACCCGGGTTGTCGTAGCCACCGGACTTGAGTTCACCGAAGGCTTGAAAACCCCAAACCGTGGAAAGCGCAATCAGAGCGATGAAGCCAAGAAGCACCCAGCGACTGTGCCGGGTGGTTAGCTTGGCTATTGCTTTCATGGTTGTTTCAGCCTATCCACTGCACAGGAATTAACTCACTAGGGCTTAGAAGTCGAAGAGTTCGCCCTCAAGCGGCTCACGTACACCGCTCATGAAGCGCAGCACGTTGGGGTCAACCATGATGTCGTTCATGCGAATGGCTCGGGTTAGGTACAGCCCCTCGAGTGATCGGACTCGGCTCAGTGCCACATAGGTTTGACCCGGGCTGAACGCACCGGAACCCATGTCAATCTGAACCTCGTCGTAGGTCTGACCCTGACTCTTGTGGACGGTTACCGCCCAGGCGAGGCGAAGCGGAATTTGGCGGAACTCGGCAACCGGAACGGCCACCAGTACTTCCTTTACTTTCCCAGTTGCCTCGTCGAATTCATCCTCAATTTCGTAGCGCACCTTCTCCCAGGTGCTCAAGCCAACTTCTAGCCGTTCGCCTTCAACCTCAACCACAACACCGCCACTTGATGGCAGTTCAACCACGCGACCAATGGTTCCGTTTACCCAGCGCTTTAAAACCGTGCCGTCTTTGGCGCGCTTGTTGCCGTCGTCGTTCTTGATGAACATGACCTGCGCGCCAACCTTGAGCTCAATCACGGGCTCGGCGGGAAGTGCGTTTCCGAAGGCGCGCTGGTCTCCCTCGCCGTAAATGGCATGGAAGGTCTTGGACTGAACATCGATGCGGGCGAGCCGGCTCTGGTTTACCGCATTCACCTGGTTGTTGATGGTGGCGAGGCGAATCACGTCATCGTGGCCGGGCCAACGATTGCCGGCAGTGTTAATCTCGTCTAGCATCCCCTGGGTGGCCTGGCCTACTCGGATGGCATTGAGGATGTGCTTGAAGTTTTCATCTTTCTGGCGGAAGATCTCGGTCAGCTCATAACGCTCGAGGAAGTCTTTACGCCAAACATGGGCGTCGAAGAACCAGTTGCTTTGGTAGTGCTCGGCCATGTAGGCGCGCGCCTCGTTGTCACCTGGCACCGGTGCCAACTGATATGGGTCACCAAACATAACCACCTGGGTGCCGCCAAACGGAAGCTTGGTGCGCCCCTTGGCGATGCCGAGTGCGGTATCTATGGCATCCATTAGGTCGGCGTTCACCATAGAGACCTCGTCGATCACCAGCATGTCGATAGCGCCTAACACCTCGCGGGTGCGACGGGACAGATGGCGGCGAATCTCCTGGGTACCCAGAATTCCGAGTGGGAAACCGAAGAGCGAGTGGATGGTGGCTCCACCAACGTTGAGCGCGGCCACTCCGGTTGGGGCACAGACCGCAACCTTCTTCTCGGTGTTCTCAATCAGGTGAGTGAGCAGGGTTGACTTACCGGTACCGGCTCGGCCGGTTACAAACACGTTGTTTTCGGTGCTCTCGATGTACTCGAACAGTCGCTGCTGTTCCTCGCTCAGGACAACTGGCTGCATCAGGCCTCCCTGTCCTCTCCAGTTTCGTAGTCACGTTCGGCGATTGCTGCGCGTCGAGCCACCTCGGCGTCACGCGCCTTCTCTGCTGCCGCACGCTTGGCGGCGTTGGCGGCAAGCATCTGATTGTAGGCCTCTAGGTCGGCTCCACCGGTGCGGTCGCTGGCTCGGTCCATTCGCTTGGCTTCGCGGGCATCGGAGCGGGCCCACTGAACCGACGTCATGAGAGTGAGTATTGCGGCTGGGAATTCACCGATGCCCCAGGCAATTGCGCCACCGGTTTGCTGATCCTGCAGTGGTGTCTGACCCCAGGTGCGGCCCATGGCGCCAAACCAGTCGGCCAGCAGCAGGCCATTGCCCATCATCAGCGATAGGCCGAAGAGCGCGTGGAATGTGAGGGTTCCCAGAAGAATCATGAGGCGAACCGGATAGTTAATCGGCTTGGGTCCGGGGTCAACTCCCACCAGCGACTGCACAAAGAGGTAGCCGGTGATTAGGAAGTGCACAATCATCCATTCGTGACCAACGTGCTCGCGGGTGGCCCAGCTGAAAAGCGGCGTGTAATAGAACACCACTAGCGAGGCGGCAAAGTTTGCGCCAGCAAAGTACGGGTTGGCCACAAACTGGGCGTAAGGCGTGTGCACGGCCCAGAGCACCCATTCGCGAACGCCCTCCGATGCATCGGTGCGCTTCTGTACCGCGCGACTGATGAGGGTGACCGGGGCGCCTGGAACCAAGAGGACGGGCACGGCCATGGTGAGCATCATGTGAGCGATCATGTGGACCGAAAACAGGTATTGCTCGTAGACGTTCATTGGGCCGCTGGTGATCCAGGCCAACAGCAGCATGCCTGACACCCAGCTGATGGTGCGAGCAGGAGACCAGGAGTCGCCGCGCTTGCGCAGGCGGTAGACGCCAACCAGATAGAGCACAATGCCCAGGGTGGCGATGAGCAGCCAGATTAGGTCGATGTTGAAGCTGGTGAACCAGCGTTCGGTGGTGAGTTCCGGCGGCAACTCTTGGCCGGTGAGAATCTGAGCCGGAGTTGGATTTGCCAAGTTCAGGTTGCTCTGCGGAGGGGCGGTGTGTGCCAGGGCGGTGGCCAATCCCATAGCTGCACCCATGAGCGCCAACTCGAGGCCAACCAGCCGCCAGAAGCCCTTGGCCAGGCCGGCCTGTGGCAGCAAGCGGCGACGGTAGTAGGCGCCCATCATGCCAACCACCAGCAGAATGGCGGCCTTGATGAGAATAAGTTGACCGTAAGGCGTGAAGAGTTGGACAGGGCTGGTGATTCGCACCGATGCGGCACCGATGCCCGAAACCGCGATAACCACAAAGGCAAAGAGCGCCAGGTTGCTGTAGCGGCGGGCCACCGTGAGGTTGGATTCTTGGTCTGCGGATCGCAGAGCCACGGCGGCAACTAGGCCGCCCACCCAAACCGAAACTGCCACCAAGTGTAAGCCGAGTGCGTTTACTGCCATGCCGTGCCCCTGGGTGCCGGCCGCGTGACCGCTGACGGCGAGCGGTAGGAGTCCGAGGAATGCCGCAGCGGTTGGGAGCAGGGCCGGCTTGAGTCGATTTACGCTAAAGCTAATGATTGCAACCACGGCACCAGCGAGCACGTTCAGCCCCAGCATCTGCCCCAACTGAATGTTGAGCACAAACATGAAGAATCCGTCGCCAAAGCTCTTGGCTGCAGATATGCCAACGCCTGCAATGGAGAGGTAGGTCATAACGGTGGTGACAATGCCCGCCAGGGCCCACACCGATGCCGCCGCACCGGCGAGGTCGAGCAACCGGCGCAGTTGCCAACTGCCGTTCGCGGTGGCGAAGAGTGCCAAGGTGAGCGAACCGACCGCAACCGCGGTGGCTAGATCGGTTAGGCCGCGAACCGCGGGTAGACCCCAGCGAACCACTGGACCGGGGTCGGCCAGGAGCATGGGTGCGGCGCCGCCAGAGAGCATTAGGCCCAGGAGTGTGCCAAGCACCAGGGCAGCCGCAACAACGCTGGCGCCAATGAGAACGGTGCGGGTTGAGGGGGGCTTTATTTGTGGCACCAATTAAGCCTAGTTAAACAAAAGTGCGGTGCCCGAAGGCACCGCACCCCTGTTAGTACTTTGAGACTACTTGACAGCGCCCTTGAGCTTGCTGCCTGCCGAAACCTTTACGGTTGCAGCAGCAGGAATCTGGATGGTAGCGCCGGTCTGAGGGTTGCGACCGGTGCGAGCTGCACGGTGGCCCTTCTCAACCGAAAGCCAACCTGGGATGCTGACCTTGCCGCCCTTGGCGACCTCAGCTGCGATGGTCTCGAACAGTGCGTCAACAACGCGGTTGACTGCAGCCTGGGACTCGCCGGTGTGCTTTGCAACGGCCTCTACGAGCTCACTCTTGTTAAGCGACATATTTGGTCCTCCTGAACCTTACGTGATTGACGGTTATGTCCTAATGAAAATAACACCGGTGTAACTCTAAAACACCTTTTATCTCGGTGTGTTGCAAGGAATTTGGGCTAATTTCCTTGATTTGACGCGGTTTTTACCGGTTAAAGCAAAACCGCCAGCCCTTTTCGGACTGGCGGTTTTGGGAAGTTTTGGTTACCAGGAAGACTTGGTAATGCCTGGGAGCTCACCACGGTGAGCCATGTCGCGGAAGCGAACACGGGATACACCGAACTTGCTGAGGACACCGCGTGGGCGGCCGTCGATGCTGTCGCGTCCGCGTACGCGAACTGGCGATGCATCTTTTGGCAGCTTCTGCAGACCGATGCGAGCGGCTTCAACCTGCTCGTCGGTGCTGTTTGGGTCGATCAGCTGCTTCTTCAGGGCGATGCGCTTCTCGTTGTAGCGCTCTACAACAATCTTGCGCTGCTCGTTACGAGCGATCTTGCTCTTCTTAGCCATTTTTAGCGCTCCTCGCGGAATTCAACGTGCTGACGTACAACTGGGTCGTACTTCTTCAGCACCAGACGGTCTGGGTCGTTGCGACGGTTCTTCTTGGTCACGTAGGTGAAACCAGTGCCGGCGGTCGACTTCAGCTTGATGATTGGACGGATGTCCTTGTCCTTCTTGGCCACTTGCGTGCTCCTTAGATCTTCTCGCCGCGGGCGATGAGCTCGGCAACAACTGCCTCAATGCCACGAACGTCAATGACCTTGATACCGCGAGCGCTGAGGCTCAGGGTTACGTTGCGCTTCATGGAAGGAACGAAGTAGGTCTTCTTCTGGATGTTTGGGTCAAAGCGACGCTTGGTCTTGTTCTGAGCGTGCGAAACGTGGTGACCGAACTGAGGTCCAGTCTGAGTTACCTGGCAATAGGCTGCCATTTCGTCTCCTTTTAGGGGGCAAGCCCCGGGAACCAACTGGAGAAAGACCAGGGTTAGAGGCTTGAAGTAGGTGGTTGCTTTAGAGCAACTTCTCAAGTTTAGGCGAGGGGAAGAGCCTTAAGCAAGTCCTTGCCAGAAACTATTGGGGTTAAATGGGCGTGTTTCGTGTGTCAATCCGTGCAGTTGGCACAAATTCCAAATAATTCGATGGTGTGAGTGGCGGGGGCGAAGCCGTGCTGCTTAGCCACCTGGTTGGCCCAGGTCTCAATCTCCGATGCCCCAATCTCCACGGCCATTCCGCATTTGGTGCAGATCAGGTGGTGGTGGTGCCCGGCCTCGCAGGCGCGGAACAGGGTCTCACCGGCGGTTGACTGCAGACTGTCCGCCTCGCCCAGCTGGGCGAGGTCGGCCAAGGCGCGATAAACGGTGGCCAGGCCAATGCTGCTGCCGTGGTTTCGAAGCACCAGGTGCAGATCCTGGGCGCTCACAAAACCGCTTGCCTCGCCCAGCGCGTGACGAACTGCATCTTTCTGCCAGGTGTTGCGCTTTGCACTCACTTGCGGAACCTCTCAATCAGACGGCAGACCAGGTAGATGAGGAACGAGATGGTGGTGACGTATGGGCTAATGGGAAGCCCGGCGCCAACCGCAAGGAGAATTCCACCGATGACAGAGATCATGGCGAACACCACCGATAGCACCGCAACGAGGCCTGGTACCTTGGTGACTCGCAAGGCGGCGGCGGCAGGCGTTACCAGGAGGCTGAGCACCAGCAGGGCGCCAACCACCTGAACACTCGCGGCAACCGCCAGACCGAGCAACAGCATGAATACAACCGAAAGCGCTCGAGTTGGCACGCCTCGAGCCATGGCGACCTCGGGGTCGAGACTGGCGAAGCTGAGTGGGCGCCAGACCACGGCTAGCACCACCAAGATGAACACGCTGATTCCGGCCAGCCAAGCTAGCTGCGGCACATCCACGGCCACAATCTGACCGGTCAGCAGGCCAAACTTATTGAGCGCTTGTCCCTGATAGAGCGAAATCGCCATGATGCCCAGACCAAGTCCGGCCGGCATCAGAACCGCCACAATCGAATTTCGCTCCCTGGCCTTGGCTCCCAGCACCCCGATTAGTCCCGCGGCAACCAGGGATCCCGCAATTGATCCGAGCACAACATCGGTGCCAGCCAGCAGCGCAAAGGAGGCGCCGGCAAAGCTGAGCTCACTGATGCCGTGAACCGCAAAGGACATGTCACGCGTGTTTACGAACACACCGATGAGGCCGCCCACCAGGGCAAGCAGTGCGCCAGCGATGAGTGAATTGGTGATGAGCGGGAGCAGAGCCCCGAAGTCTGTGAAGTTAAAAATCACGTGCCTATACCCATTCCTCGTCCGGGTGGTGATCGTGGTCATGGGTTCCAACCACCACGATGCGGCCCTGGTTGCGGACCACGTCCACCTGGGTGCCGTAGAGCTCGCTGAGAACCTCGGAACGCATGACCTCGTCCGGGGTGCCGATGCGGAAGTGACCGTTGGCCAGGTAGAGCACCCGGTCGACCATGCCGAGGATTGGGTTCACGTCGTGGGTGACAAAGATGACCGCGGCGTTGTGCTCGCGGCGCTCTTCGTCGAGCAGGTTGGCCACCGACTGCTGCTGGTGCAGGTCGAGGGCACTCAGCGGCTCGTCGGCCAAAATCAGGCTCGGGTTGCCGATCACGGCCTGACCCACGCGGAAGCGCTGCAACTGTCCACCGCTCAGGGTGCCAATGGCGGAGTCGGCCAGGTCGTGGCCATCGATGCAGTCGAGCACGTGGTTCACCCGAGCGCGCATCTTGCGAGTTGGCAGCGGCAGACCCCAGCGGTGGCCGTCGAATCCCAGGCGCAGCAGGTCGCGGGCTCGCATCGGGGTGGAGGTATCGGTGCTGCGGTGCTGCGGGATGTAGCCGATGCTTGCGCTGCCAGCGGATACCGGCTTGCCGGCCAAGGTGATGCGTCCGGAGGTGAGTGGTTCTTGGCCGAGGATGGCGCGAAGCAGCGAGGTCTTTCCGGAGCCGTTAGAGCCGATGACCGCGATGAACTCATGCGGCTGGACCTCCAGGCTGAGGTTGGACCAGAGGACCTTGTCACCATAGGCCAGGGTGGCGTCGGTGATTTCGAGGACGGACTTTGTCATTTGATCCCTTCGATCTGGGTGAGGTTTTGGCTCATCCACTCGAGGTAGGTGGTGTTGGTAGGGAGCAACTCGCTCCAGTTGAGCACTGGAACCTGACCCTTGCGAGCCCAAGTCACCAGCTGTTTGGTTTGGCTCGACGTGGTCTGGCGATTCACAATCAAAACCGAAATCTTGTGATTTGCCAGCAGGTCCTGCATCTGTTGCATCACCGCGGGAGATGCATCTTGCTCCTGTTCCACTGCGTTTCGGAAAGCGGCTGGTGTCAGATCGTCGATACCCAAGTCGGCCAGCATGTAGGCGGCAAAAGGCTCGGTGAGAAGAGCGGTTTTGCCTGGGTACGCGGCCCGAATATTCGCCTCACGCGACTGCAGGTCTTTGAGGGCGGCAATGAAGGCATCGGTGCGGTTTTGGATTTGGATGGCCTGGTCCTGGGACTGCATTGCGATGCGCTCCGCGTTGGAGATGCTCTGGGTGGCCCGAACGGTGTCGGCCAGGCTGTACCAGAAGTGCGGATTGGCGGTGCTTCTACGCATTTGCTGGGCAAGGTCCAGGTTCATGATCGCGTTGATGCTAGGCCGGTGGTTAACCAGTTTGGAAAAGAACGTGTCGTAGTCGGCGCCGTTGGCGATGGTGATGTCAGCTTGGTTTACCGCCAGCTGGTCACGCACCGATGCCTCGTAGCTGTGAGGATCGCGGTTTGGGCCGGCGATGATGGCGCTAGCGATAACCTCTGGACCGCCAATGGTCTGCGCGATGTTTGCCCAGACGGCAACTGAGCTCAGAACCTTGGCCTTGCCGGCGTGCGGCACGTATTCGGTCTCGCGCGGTGCAGGATTGGCGCAACCCGAGAGCAGGCCGCCTAGCAGAGCTAGGCCGGCTACCGACCCAAAGGCAGGGTAGAACTTTTTGATATTCCGGCGCACAGAGCAAGGCTATGCCTTGTTGATAATGATTGTCAATACGCTTTGACCTTAGCGTTTGACTTGGCTCGAGCCGAGAGCCCCGCTACGGAACTAGTCCAGCAGCAGTGCCGGTTCCTCAATCACCGATGCCACGTCCTGCACGAAGCGGCTGGCAACGTCACCGTCAACCACACGGTGGTCGAAGGTGGCGCCGATGGTGGTGACCTGGCGAACCTGGATCTCGTTGTTGACCACCCATGGCTTCGGGCGGATCGAACCGAGGGCAACAATGGCACACTCGCCTGGGTTCAGGATTGGGGTTCCGGTGTCTACACCAAATACACCGATGTTGGTGATGGTGATGGTTCCGTTTTGCATCTCGGCCGGCTGGGTCTTGCCCTCGCGAGCGGTGGTGGCCAGCTGCTCAATTGCCTTCGCCAACTCCAGCATGGACATCTGGTCGGCGTCCTTGATGTTCGGAACAATCAGACCGCGCGGAGTTGCGGCGGCAATTCCAAAGTTCACAAAGTTGTGCACGATGATCTCTTCATCGGTGAAGGTGGCGTTCACCATTGGATTGCGACGCACCGCCCACATCATGGCCTTGGCCATGATCAGCAGCGGAGTAACCTTCACGCCGGCAAAGTCGGTGGATGCCTTCAGGCGCTTGACGTATTCCATGGTGCGAGTGGCGTCAACGTCCACAAAAATGCTCACGTGCGGAGCCTGGAATGCGCTGGTCACCATGGCGTTGGCAATGGCCTTGCGCACACCCTTCACCGGAATGCGGGTTTCGCGCTCGCTCGGGGCATCGGGGGTGGTCAGGTTTCTAAACACCGATGCCTGCTGAGCCGCGTTGACCACGTCTTCGCGGGTTACCTCGCCGGCCAGGCCGGTTGGGGTGACCTTGGTGATGTCAACGTTGAGTTCTTTGGCAAGCGCGCGGGTTGGCGGCTTGGCAATCACGTTCTCTTCACCAAGACCAACCACGATGTTCTGCTGGGCAGCTGCGATTGGCAGAGCTGCGGTGGCTGCGGCTGGGGCGGGAATTCCGCCCGGAACGGTGCGGCCGCGGCGGCGGGTTCCGCCGGTGGAGTGCGATACGCCATAACCAACCAGGGCCGGAGGGGCCTTCTCCTCGGCCGCAGGTGCGGCTGGAGTGGAGGCTGCTGGAGCAGCGACGGGTGCTTGGGCTGGAGCAGCAACCGGCGCTGCCGCCTGAGCTGCCGCGGCGGTTTCAGCGTTGGTGGCAACCATGGTGTGAAGCTGCTGGGCTGGGGCACCAGGGGTGCTGGCACCAACCGCACCGTCGGCTACGGTCACGGCAATGATGGGCTTGCCCACCTCAACGGTGTCGCCCTCGTTGGCAAGCAGCTGGGTGATGGTTCCGGCGAAAGGACATGGCAGTTCCACCAGCGACTTCGCGGTTTCAATCTCGCAGATGATCTGGTTTACGCCAACGGTGTCACCGGGCTTAACCATCCATGTCACAATCTCGGCCTCGGTTAGGCCTTCGCCAACATCGGGGAGATTGAAGTACGCCAACTGACTCATCTTGGTGCCTTCCTAAAACAACAACTAGTACGCGAGAACGCGGTCAACAGCCTCGAGGATACGATCTGCGTCGGGCAGGAAGACCTCCTCCAGCTTGGCCGCAGGGTAAGGAATGTCAAAGCCGCCAACGCGGAGCACAGGTGCCTGCAGCTGGTAGAAAGCCTGCTCGGCCACTCGGGCAGCAACCTCCGATGCCACCGAAACAAAGTTTGGAGCCTCGCTGGCAACCACCAGGCGGCCGGTCTTCTTGACCGAGTTGACCACGGTGGTGAAGTCGATCGGGCTGATGGAGCGCAGGTCAACAACCTCGATGCTGATGCCCTCCTCGGCCGCAATCTGAGCGGCCTGCAGTGCCACGGTAACCATTGGTCCGTAGGTGGCGATGGTCACCTGGTTGCCCTCGTGCAGCACGCGCGCGCTGTGTAGCGGCAGCGGTGGCTGGTCTAGGTTAACCGGACCTTTTTGCCAGTAGCGACGCTTTGGTTCGAAGAATAGAACTGGGTCATCCGAATCGATGGCCTGCTGAATCATCCAGTAGGCATCGTTGGGGTTGCTCGGGCTAACCACGCGCAGACCGGGGGTGTGGGCGAAATATGCCTCTGGGCTCTCGGAGTGGTGCTCAACCGCACCGATGCCGCCACCGTAAGGAACGCGGATTACGACCGGCATGCGGTGGTAGCCCTCGGAGCGGTTGGTCATCTTGGCCAACTGAGTGGTGATCTGGTCGAAGCCGGGGAAAATAAAGCCGTCGAACTGAATCTCGCAGACCGGACGGTAGCCGCGCATGGCCAGGCCGATGGCGGTGCCGATGATGCCAGACTCGGCGATTGGCGAGTTGAAGACCTGAGCGTCGCCGAATTCCTTGTGCAGGCCCTCGGTTACGCGGAAAACGCCACCCAGCTGGGCTACGTCTTCACCAAACATGAGAACCTTGCGGTTCTCGGCAAGCTTGTTGCGCAGACCGGCGTTGATTGCGCGGGCGATGGCCATCTCTTGGAAATTAGTCATTGGATGCACCAGCAATTCCGCCGTAGTAGCTGCCCGAGTTTTCAACCGGCGCAACCTGGCCCGACTTGTCGGCGAGCGCCTCTTCGTTGATCACGTTGTGAAGCTGAGTGGAAGGGTGGGCCTCATCCTCGAAACTCGCCTCGTACTCGGTTAGCCATGCCAGCTGCTCTTCGATGAGCGGGTGTGGCTCGGAGTACACGTACTTGAACATGTTCTCGAATGGCGGGTTGGCCAGCGCGAAGGTCTTGGCGCGAATCTCCTCGGCAAGCTTGTCGCCGTCGGCGGCGCAGTCATCGAAGAAGGCCTGACCAACGCCCTGGTTACGCAGGAACTTCTCCAGGCGCATGATGGGGTCGCGCGCCTTCCAGCGCTCGGTCTCCTCGTTGCTGCGGTACTTGGTTGGGTCGTCGCTGGTGGTGTGTGCACCGATGCGGTAGGTCAGCGCCTCAATCAGCGATGGGCCGCGGCCGGCGCGAGCGTCATCCATGAGCTTGGCAGTAACCGCGTAGGAGGCAAGCACGTCATTGCCGTCGATGCGGATGCCCGGTACACCGAAGCCATCGCCGCGGCGATAGAGCGGAACGGTGGTCTGCGAAGAGGTTGGGCTGGAGATGGCCCACTGGTTGTTCTGAATGAAGAACACCTGCGGAGTGTTGTTCACTGCGGCAAACAGGAGGGCTTCACTTACGTCACCTTCGGCGGTGGCACCGTCACCGATGTAGGTGATGACGGCCTGGTCAACTTCTGGGTCGCCGGTGCCCATGTTTCCGTCAAACTTCACGCCCATGGCGTAGCCGGTGGCGTGGAGCGCCTGCGAACCGAGCACGATTGCGTAGAGGTGGAAGCGGGTGGCGTCCGGGTTCCAGCCACCGTGGTTCACTCCGCGGAGCATCTTCAGGATGCTCATCAGATCGATGCCGTGGGTGATGGCAACGCCGTGCTCGCGGTAGCTAGGGAAAATGTGGTCGTTGTGGCCAACTCCGTAGCCAGAACCTACCTGCGCGCCCTCCTGGCCGATGGCCGGAATCCAGAGGCCCAGCTGGCCCTGTCGCTGCAGTGCGGTGGCCTCGTTGTCGAAGCGGCGAATGCGTGCCATATCGCGGTAGAACTTGAGGTAGTCGGCCTCAGTTAGGCGCTTGAGGTACTCACCGTACTCGCCCCATTGGGATGGCACGGCGAACTCCCCCTCCGGGGAGAGAAACTGAACCATCGGAATATTGCCGGAGTCTTGCTCACTCATCAGAACCAATTTAGTTGGCAAACTGGCACAATCGAAACATGAAGCGTTTTGTAGTTGGAACTGTTATCAATGCCGCGGGCCTCTGGCTCACCACTCTCGTGGTGCCTGCCATCGTTATGCACCCGTACGGTGGTGACGGCACCTGGCAGACCATCGGATCGTTCCTGCTCATCGGTGCAATCTTTGGTCTGGTGAACGGGATCATTGCCCCGGTGATCAAGGTTCTTAGCTTTCCGCTCTACCTGCTCACCTTCGGCCTGATCTCGTTTGTGATCAATGGCGCCCTGCTGATTTTTGTTTCCTACCTGTCTGGCCTAATCCACGGCGGCGGGCTTATCATCAGTGGCTTCAGCAACGGCGGCCTCTCCTGGGAGGCCCTGGGATGGGCGGTTCTTGGCGCAATTGTCATGTCGATTGCCACCTTCCTTACCCGCTCCATTCTCAAAGCGGTGAAGTGGCTCTAGGCCTAAGCCCGAGCGCCTAAGAGTTGGCTCTAGCCGCAGGCGTCGCCTAACTTGCAACACGCACCGCCTCAAACCCAGTGCGCGCGGCGTAACCCGCGGAGTGGCCTCCGGTCAGCTTTGCCAACGCCTGATTCAAGCTTGCCTTTTCCTCGGGTGTCATCTGACTGAGGCTCACCTGATAGCTGTGCAGGAAATGGGTGTCCAGTCCAGAAGCGTTGAGCCGCACGGTGGTCCAGTTGGAATCGTTTTTGTGCTCGGCGAGGTCCAATTTGGGCACTGGGTCATCGGTGTGTTCTAGTGAAATCACCTTCGTGTCTGCTGGCAAGTGAGCCGCGCTGATTGGGCTGGCCACAGCAACAAGGCCGGCAACTCTGCCGCCAAGGTGGGTGACGGCACCCGAGGCAATCAGGTTGGCGCCAACGATGCCGCCTTCGGAGTATCCCACCAGAGTGAGCGCGTCACCCGGTTTGGTGCCAAAGCCCTTGGCGATTAGTGCCTGAACGGCTGCACGTTCCGGGGCCGAAACGCCTGGACGCGCAAATGCCGCCAGGTCCGAAGCCAGGTCAAATGCCTTAGTGCTGCCCACCGGCGCCCAACTCTGGGTACCGGGCAGGTAAATGGTGAACTGCCGCCCGGCAGGACCCGGGCTGTTTTCCACCACAATCTGCTGGCTAACGCTTGCCCGCTGCAGCCGACCCACCAGACCCGCGAGCGATGCCACCGAAGTCACCGATGCAGTTTCGACGGCGGTTGCCAATACTGGCGTCTCTCCGCCACCTAGCAACCTGTCGGCTAAGTAACCTGCGGCGGCAACGGCCCGCGCCAACTGGGGCTCGGTGTCTGCAAACTTATTCATGAACTCGGGAGTCAAAAGCGCCTCCGCGCTCTCGTAGTTTCCGGCCGATGCAAAGCAAGAATGTGCCAGCTGTTTGATGTCGTTGGCAATGGGCGTTAGCAGCGCTATTCCGAGCGCCATTGTTAGCGGCCGCCCGGCTCGAGCCAGGTGCGAGCCCTCGATTACTCCGATGCTGGTGAGCAGTAAAGTTCCAACAATGTGCAGTTTGAATGGATCAACCACAAACTTTGCCGGCGCGGCTATTTGAGTCACAGAAGCACCGCCACTGTCTCTGCGACAGTTTCGGTTATGTAGGCGAGGTCGAGCTGACCGGCCGCCTCCTCTAACCGGTGGAGGATCTCGTTGAGCCTTCGATCGAAGTCAGTCTTGGCAGGCCCCTCCCAGTCGGGCACCTCTTCTAGTGCGCGCATAAGGATTGATGCCACTTGGGTGAGGGCAAATTCGCGGATGTTGAAAGCAGACATAGACCAAAGTTTGGCCAGCCGAAGCCCGGCTTGGGCTAGCCCAGGGGCAAGCTGTGGAAAACTTGGCAAAATAGATGGGTGAGCAATCTTTCTGTGCAGCCCCTAAGCCCCCTCGACGGCCGCTACCGCGGCGCGGTAGCCGACCTCGGCATTCACCTCTCGGAGGCCGGTCTCAACCGAGCCCGCATCCACGTAGAGATTGAGTGGCTCATCTTCCTGGCCAACCAGGACGTTTTGGGTATCAACCGCCCGTTCACCGATGCCCAGATCGCACAACTGCGCGCAGTGGTCACCAACTTTGGCGACGCCGACGTAGCCGAGCTGGCCAAGACCGAGGCCGTCACCCAGCACGATGTAAAGGCAGTTGAGTACTTCGTCCGCGAGCGCCTCACCCAGATCGGTCGCAGCGACCTCCACGAGCTCACCCACTTTGCCTGCACCAGCGAAGACATCAACAACCTGTCCTATGCCATCACCGTTCGCGACGCAGTGGCTCAGGTTTGGCTACCGAAGGTGAGCGCACTGCTTGCCAAGCTGCGCGACATGAGCGGCAAGTATGCATCGGTGCCAATGATGAGCCGCACCCACGGCCAGCCTGCCACCCCAACCACCATGGGCAAGGAGCTGGCGGTGTTCATCTACCGCCTAGAGCGCCAGGTCAAGCGCGTGGAGGCTGCCGAGTACCTTGGCAAGTTCTCTGGCGCCACCGGTACCTTCAGCGCCCACGTGGTTGCCGCCCCACAGGTCAACTGGGTTGCCGTCAGCGAGCGTTTCGTGACCGGCCTGGGCCTCACCTGGAACCCGCTGACCACTCAAATTGAAAGCCACGACTGGCAGGCCGAGCTTTACGGTTCGGTTGCGCTGTTCAACCGCATTCTGCACAACCTCTGCACCGATGTCTGGACCTACATCAGCCTGAACTACTTCAAGCAGATTCCGGTTGCCGGCGCCACCGGTTCGTCCACCATGCCGCACAAGGTCAACCCGATTCGCTTCGAGAACGCGGAGAGCAACCTTGAGCTTTCAAGCGCCATCCTCGACTCGCTTTCGGCCACCCTGGTGACCAGCCGTCTGCAGCGCGACCTCACCGACTCGTCGTCGCAGCGCAACATAGGCCTTGGTTTTGGCCACTCGGTGCTGGCGCTCGACAACGTGGTGCGTGGCCTGGGTCAGCTTGAGCTGAACGAAGGCGTACTGCTGGCAGACCTGCTGGACAACTGGGAGGTGCTGGGTGAAGCCATCCAGACTCTCATCCGTGCCGAGGTTGCCGCCGGACGCAGCGACATCTCAAACCCTTACGAACTCTTGAAGGAACTCACCCGCGGCAAGCGCATCGGTGGGGATGACCTGATTACCTTTGTGAACGGCCTGAACTTGGAGCAAGACGCCAAAGATCGCCTGCTGTCGCTCAAGCCAAACACCTACGTTGGTGTGGCCGCGGCCCTGGCGGCTCGGGTTCAGTAGGCGCTTACCCGCGAGTGAATTGCAAAACCGCCCGAGTCAGGAAACTGACAGGGCGGTTTTTCTTTGCCGAGCCCGCTGAGGCTCTGGCTAGATCATGCCTACTTCAGGCGCGGCTCGTTTGGGTTGTGGTTGTCATCTTTTACGGTCAGGGCCAGAGTTGCAATGCCAACCAGCACCACGATGAAGGTGATGCCTCCCCAGATGAGGCCAGAGGCCAGCTGATCTGGCTTGTTGGCCCAGACCACTCCGCCAACCACGATTGCCGAAATGAACGAAAGCGTGAGGTAAACGCGCACGCCGATTTTGCTGTTTGGGTTGGTCATGTTTTAAGCCTAACTGGTGGTGCTGAATTAGTTTCGAGCGGTTCGATCGCTGGCCGCTGAGATGCCAAGGTGGACTGCGCAGATCATCATGTAGGCGCCAAAGAAGCCCACTGCATCAACCGCGCGTAGGTTGCCCACCAGGAACAGCACGCCAAGGATCAAACCGAGAACCGCGCTGACCAGGTTCTCCCTTCCACGCAGGCTCTTGAAACCGGAGCGGCGTGCCATAGCCACCTCAAAAAGCGCCGATGCCAGACCCCAGGCTGCCACCAGATAACGGAACCAGGGCAGGGCCTCCGCCGATGGAATCTGAGCGGCGATTAGGCCGATTGCCAAGGCAACGGCGGTGAGCGGAAGGGTGTCGTAGGCGTTGAGGCGCTTGCGCTGCAGCAGGGCAACGAAAACCGAAACCATGGCGTAGCCCACGCCAAAGCTGGTCAGCGATGCCAGACCAACGAGAGCGTTGTGGCTCTGCGAGAAGGTGATGGTTAGTCCAACTTCAAGGCAGATTGCGGTTCGGAGGATTAGTAGTAGGCGCACCAGTTAAGAATAAACGGAGCGCTAGTTCTTCAGGTTGGCGAAGCGGCTGTACATACCCTGGAATCCAACTGTCACAGTGCCGGTAGGTCCGTTACGCTGCTTGGCCAGGATCAGGTCTGCCTCACCATGGCGCGGGTGTTCCTTTTCTCCCATTCCCTCGCGGTGGAGCAGGATGATGACGTCGGCGTCCTGTTCGAGCGAGCCAGACTCACGAAGCTGCGAGATGTCAGGCTTTTTGTCCTTGGTATCTTCGCTCTTACGGTTGAGCTGCGAAATGGCGATTACTGGAACCTTGAGCTCCTTGGCCAGCAGCTTTAGAGCGCGAGAGAACTCGGAAACCTCTTGCTGACGGCTCTCAACCTTCTTGCCTGAGGTGAGCAACTGCAGGTAGTCGATCACGATGAGTTGCAGGCCGTACTGCTTGACTAGGCGTCTAGCCTTGGCGCGAATCTCGACCAGGGTTAGGTTAGGTGAATCGTCTATGTAGAGCGGAGCGTTATTGAGCTGGGCTCGCACGCCAACAATCTTGGTCCAGTCTGAGGCCTCAACGGTTCCCTTTCGCATGGACTGCATCGGGATGCTGGTTTCGGCAGAAAGCATGCGCATGGCAATCTCGGCTCGGTTCATTTCGAGCGAGAACAGAATGGCCGGCTTGTTGTAGCGGATGGCTGCATTGCGAACGAAGTCCACACAGAGGGTGGACTTACCCACGGCCGGGCGAGCGGCAACAATGATGAGCTGGCCCGGGTGAAGACCGTGGGTGAGCTGGTCTAACTCAGTGAAGCCGGTAGGCACGCCAACCATTTCGCCGCCGCGGTTGGCTGCAGCCTCAATCTCGTCGATTGCTGCCTGCATGGAGTCGCCCAGGGTACTGAACTCTTCACCCATGCCTGCCGATGCAACCGCGTAGACATCAGCCTGCGCCTGGTTGACCACTTCTTCAATTTCGCCCTCGTTTGAGTAACCCATCTGAGCGATGCGGGTTCCCACCTCAACCAGGCGGCGGAACACCGCCTTGTCTCGGACGATTTGCGCGTAGAACGCGGAACTGGCCGCGGTTGGCACGATGGAAGTGAGAGTGTGTAGGTATTCGGCACCACCGGCGCGAACCAGGTTGCCCTGCTTGGTTAGTTCGTCGGTGACGGTGATGACGTCTGTGGGTTCGCCCTTGCCGTAGAGCGTAACGATGGCATCAAAGATCAGCTCGTGCTTGGGCGCGTAGAAGTCAACGCCCTTAACAACTTCAAATACGTCGGCCACGGCCTCAGCCGATAAGAGCATGCCGCCAAGCGCGCTCTGTTCCGCCAGCATGTCGCTGGGGAGAGCCCTACCGGCGTACCCGGAATCCGGCGCCGGAACCGCAGCCAAACTCACAATTTCCTCCTGATGACCTGATGCATCCTGACTAGCATGGGACACCGACATTTAACCTTCAAGTCGGGCTGTGGATAACTATGTGGACAATTCCCCAAACACGCCGTTAATCGTGTGGAAAACGTGTGGATAACCCTGTGTAGCAATTGTGGAAATAGCCCTGAAACCCGCGTCAAATAAGGGCTTCAAGGTTGTTCACAAGTTTCTGGCAAAACCCTAAAGGTGGGGTTCAAGGTTGTGAATAACTTTGGTTTTCTCGAGGGAATTCCCCAGAATAATTGGGGAAACCTGAACCGCAGGTGAACTGATTTCGCTTCAGGCTTGTCAAGGTAAAAGGTGCCTCGGGCAAAGCAAAAGGCGGGTGACCCGTGAGGGTCACCCGCCTTTTAGAGCCTTACTTGGCGGCTACAACCTGGAGGTTGAGCTTGGCGCTGAGGTCAGCGGTGATCTTGACGGTAGCGGTGTGGTTTCCGGTGCTGCGGATAGGTGCAGCAAACTCAACCTTGCGCTTGTCAATCTCGCCCAGACCGGCAGCTGCAACAGCAGCAGCCACGGCCGAAGTCTTGACGGCACCGAACAGGCGTCCACCAACACCTGCCTTGATGGTCAGCTTGACGGTTGCTGCCTCGAGGGCAGCCTTGAGTGCATTTGCTTCCTCAACGGATGCAACGGCGCGTGCGTCGCGAGCGGCACGGATCTGTGCCACCTGCTTCTCGCCACCCTTGCTCCACAGAACAGCAAAACCGCGTGGCAGAAGGTAGTTACGGGCGTAGCCGTTCTTTACCTCTACAACGTCACCAGCAGATCCGAGGCCAGTTACCTCGGTAGTCAGAATGAGCTTAGACATTCAATTACTCCTTAGCGGCCGGCGCCAGCGTAAGGAAGCAGAGCTACCTCGCGAGCGTTCTTGATGGCACGGGCAATGAGGCGCTGCTCCTGAACAGAGACGCCGGTAATACGACGGGCGCGGATCTTGCCGCGGTCCGACAGGAACTTGCGAAGGGTTGCAACGTCCTTGTAGTCAATAACGCCAACCTTGATTGCCTTTACAGGGGCAAGCTTTGCGTTCTTGGCGTTGCGAGGCTTACGACGTGGGTCGCTCTTAGCAGCCATGTTGTTTTCTCCTATTGGTCTTTAAAAGATTTAGAACGGGGTGTCATCGCCACCGGCGGCGGTACCTGGGTTAGCCCAGGCGTCGTCGCTAGGTGCAGCGGTGCGTGCGGCAGGTGCGTCGCCCCAAGGGTTGTCGCTACGTCCACCTACGGCGCCGGCCTCACGAGCACGGTTGGTAACAACGGCGGTTGCACGAAGCAACGAAGCACCGATGTCCTCAATCTCGAGCTCAAGCGAAGCGCGAGCCTCGCCATTGGCGGCCTGGTAAGCCGATGGTGCCTTCAGACGGCCGGTGACAACAACGCGAGCACCCTTGTGCAGGGAGTTTGCGATGTTCTCGGCCAGCTCGCGCCATGCGGTGCAGCGAACCCATACGGTTTCGCCGTCTTCCCACTGGCTGGTCTGACGGTTGAAGGTACGTGGGGTGGAACCCACACGCAGCGAGGTGACGGCTACGCCACCCTGGGTGTAACGCAGCTCAGGATCAGCGGCAAGATTGCCAACGATCGTGACGTTTACTTCCCCGGCCATAGTCTTTTTCTCTCTTTGACTTACTTGGCAGCGCGAGCCGAAGGCTTGCGTGCTGGCTTGGTGTCGGCAATCTCTGCAGCGGTGATCTCAGGGACCTCAACTGGCTTGATGTTTACGATCGCCTGGTCTGCGCGCAGAACCTTGGTGCGAAGAACAGCCTCCGACAGCTTCAGCTGACGGTCAAGCTCGTCAACGTCGGCCGACTTGGCGACCAGGTTGATGACGGCGTAGATGGCTTCGGTCTTCTTGGCGATTTCGTAGGCAAGGCGACGACGTCCCCAGATGTCAACCTTCTCAATGGTGCCTTCACCATTGCGGATGACGTTGAGGAACTTGTCGAGGCTTGGTGCAACGGTACGCTCGTCGACGGTTGGGTCGAGGAGAACCATGACCTCGTAAGGATGCATAAGTAACCCACCTCCTTTGGACTAGAACGGCCATGGGCTTTCCATGGCAGGAGGGTAAATGCAATGTTGCGCAAAAGGCCAGGTAGGCCAAAATGGCGCAACCTTTCTAGACTACCTTGCGTTCCACCAGGCAAGCAAGCGTTTTTCCGCTTCTTCCGCACCGATGCTGCCCTCGTCCATCCTTAGTTCCATGAGGAACGAGTAGGCCTCGCCAACCTCGCGGCTTGGCTTGAGTCCCAGGATGCGCATGATGTCTTCGCCGTCCAGGTCTGGGCGAATCGCACCCAGCTCTTCCTGTTCGGCGAGCTCCGCAATGCGGCGCTCCAGGTCGTCGTAGGCGTGAGCGAGTCGATCTGCCTTGCGCTTGTTGCGGGTGGTGACATCCGCACGGGTTAGCGCGTGGAGGCGGGTGAGTAGGTCGCCGGCGTCACGCACGTAGCGGCGCACCGCGGAATCGGTCCAGGGATCATTCTCGCCGTAGCCAAAGAAGCGCAGGTGCAGTCGCACCAGTTCCTTCACGGCCTTGATGGTGGCGTTGTCGAACTTGAGTTCACGCATCCGGTTAGCGGCCAGCTTGGCTCCCACCAGGTCGTGCTGGTGGAAGCTAACGGCTCCGCCCGGCTCCTTGCGCTTGGTGGCTGGCTTGCCGATGTCGTGTAACAGCGCGGCGAAACGCAGCACGAAGTCTGGTCCGAGGCCGTAGTCCTTCTCGTAGGAGATGGCCTGCTCCACCACGGTCAGGGTGTGCTCGTAGACGTCCTTGTGGTGGTGGTGTTCGTCGCTTTCCAGACGCAGCGCAGGCAACTCTGGAAGCACCTTCGCGGCCAGACCGGAATCAACGAGAGCGGTCAGACCGGCACGCGGGTGCGCTCCAAGCATCAGCTTGGTGAGTTCAACCTGAATGCGCTCGGCACTCACAATCTCTAGCCGGTCGGTCATGCTCTGCATGGCCTCAAAGGTCTTCGGTTCAATCTCAAAGCCAAGCTGGCTGGCAAAGCGGGCGCCACGGAGCATGCGCAGCGGGTCATCAGAGAAAGATATCTCTGGCTCAATCGGCGTCTTCAGAATGCCATCGAGCAGGTCCTGCAGGCCATTGGTGGGGTCCACAAATACTTTTTCTGGTAGACGCAGGGCCATGGCGTTTACCGTGAAGTCGCGGCGGAAAAGATCGGCCTCCAGGCTCTTGCCAAACGCCACCAGCGGCTTGCGGCTGGTCTCGTCGTATTCGTCGGCCCGGTAGGTGGTGATCTCAACGGTGTCATCACCGATGCGGGCACCGATGGTGCCAAACTCTTTGCCAATGTCCCACCAGGCGTCCACGTTGCCCTTGAGGATCTTGATGGTCTCGTCCGGCAAGGCGGAGGTGGTGAAGTCAAGGTCTGGTGCCTTGCGGCCCAGGAACGCGTCGCGCACCGGCCCGCCAACCAGTGCCAGTTCGTGCCCAGCATCGGCAAAAATGCGACCCAAACGCAAAAAGAGCTCACCCGAGGTGAGTTCGTTTAGGTTTTCAAGGGCTTGGGCAACGCTATTCATTGCTTTCAGTTTCTCACAGGGCCGTGCGGGGGTGCCCGAGCGTTAGTCTTAAGGCATGAACGACCGGAAGTTTTCACGCCCTAGAAGGCGGGTTCTTGAGACTTCCGCCGGCGGGTTTGTTTTGGCCGCCGATGGCTCTAATCGCGTGGCACTTATCGGTCGACTTTCCCGCTCCGGGCGCATCGACTGGTGCGTGCCCAAGGGTCACCCAGAGGGCGAAGAAACCCTCGAACAGGCCGCGGTTCGCGAGGTATACGAGGAAACCGGCCTCGAGGTAGAAATTCTGCACCCGCTGGGTCAAATTCAGTACGAGTTTTCGGCCGGGCCAAAGCTAATCGCTAAAACCGTGCACCACTACCTTTTCCGTCAGACCGGTGGAGACCTCACCGTCGAGGGCGACCCAGACCAGGAGGCCGTCGAGGCCCGCTGGTTCGAGCTTGAGATTCTGCTCTCCTCGCTTGCGCACGAAAATGAGCGCAGAATCGCCCGCGGCGTCATCGAGTGGGTGGAGAACCAGGCGTGAGCCGGTTCTGGGCCGCGCTAGCAGCGCTGATTCTGGCCCTAGTGCCTTCGGCCAGCGCAAGTGCATCGGTGGCCCCCGGCGCAGCCGCATCGGTGTATTTCAGCAACCCGCTGCCGCCAACAGCCATCAAGATTGTGCCGGGCAGCACCATTCACCTGGTGAGCCGCAGCAGCAAGCTGCCGATCTCCATTCAGAACGACTTTCCCACCGAGATTCGCGTGCAGGTGCACGTGGCACCCACCAACTTGAGCGCGCTAATTCCGGCCGCCATTGAGGTGACGGTTCCGGCCAACACCACCTACGTGGCGCAGGTGCCTGTCACCGCAATTGCCGACGGCAACGTGGTGCTCCACGCCTGGCTCACCACTTTTTCAGGACTTTCACTGGGAGAGGCAGTAAATCTGAATCTCACCATTAACGCCGAGGTGGAAGACAGCCTCATCGGTGGATTTGCAGCTGCCGTGGTTGCCCTGCTGGTGGTTGGTGTGGTCCGCACGGTTCGCAAGCGCCGTCAAAAGGTTGCAGGTTAGGAATCCAGTGAGCGTAGCCCGGTCGAGTCTGATTATGGCCAGCGGCACCGTGGTCAGTCGCGTGCTCGGATTCATCCGTGCGGTGCTCCTAGCAGCCATGATTGGCGTGACCACCAATGCAGCGGATGCCTTCGGTGTGGCAAACCAGCTGCCCAACAATGTCTGGGCCATCATCGCCGGTGGCGTGCTCAATGCCATCCTGGTGCCGCAGCTGGTTAAGGCTCGCTCCCACACCGATGGCGGTGCCGGCTACATCAACCGCTTGCTGACCATGGCGATCGTGGTGTTTGGTGGCATAGCCCTGGTGGCAACCCTGGCCGCTCCTCTGCTGGTGAGCATCTACACCTCGGGCTGGAAGCCATCGCACCTGGCGCTGGCAACCGCCTTCGCTTACTGGTGCCTGCCGCAACTGTTCTTCTACGGGCTCTACTCCATGCTGGGCGAGGTGCTCAATGCGCGCAGCGCCTTCGGTCCATACATGTGGGCTCCGGTGCTCAACAACGTGGTTTCGCTACTTGGCATGGGCGCCTACATCGTCATCTTCGGCATGGACCCAACCGGCAAGAACTCGGTTGAACACTGGGGTGCTGGGCAGATCACCCTGCTCGCTGTCTCTGCCACCGCCGGTGTTGCCGCCCAGGCCATCATCCTGCTCTTCGCCTGGCGCCGCATCGGCCTGCACTTCAAACCAAACTTCCAGTGGCGCGGCTTCGGTCTCGGCCCAGCCCTCAAGGCCGGTGCCTGGACCCTGGCCATGGTGTTGGCAACCCAGATCGCCGGAATCTTCCAGTCCTCGGTGGCATCCTCCGCGGTGGAGGGTCGAGCCGGCGGCGATGTGGCATCGGTGGCGGCCTCTGGCATTGCCTGGCTGATCTTCATGCTGCCCCACAGCGTTGGCACGGTATCGCTGGCCACGGTCTACTTCACCCGCATTGCAACCCACGCCCATGAGGGCAAGATGGCCGATGTCAAGCAGGACCTGCGCGACGGCATGCGCATCGTTGGGTTAATCAGCGTGCTGGCCACGGCGGCGCTCATTGTGCTGGCCTACCCAATCAGCCGCGTCTTTGTTGGCGAATACGCCGGCACCATGGCGCTGGCCAAGGTTCTGGTTGCCTTCATGGTTGGCCTGCTGCCATTCAGTCTGGGCTTCTTTATGCAGAAGGCGTTCTATTCGCTGGAGGACACCAAGACCCCGTTCTACATCACCCTGTTGCAGTCCGCGCTCTACATCGTTGGCGCGCTCATCATTCAGGTGCAGGTTCCTGCGCTTCACCGCGTGCAGGCGCTGGCCTTCCTCACCAGCGGTACGGTCCTTATTTCCACGATGCTTTACTACTTCCTGCTCCGCCGCCGGATTGGAAGCTTCGGCACCGGTCTGGTTGGTTCGATCTTCCGGTTCGCCTTCGCGGCCCTGGTTGGCGGGTTACTGGGCAAACTAGTGCTTAGCCTGGCGGGCGGCACCAGCCTTGGTCACTTTGCCGTGCGCTCCATCCTGGATGCTGTGCTCACCTGCGGCGGCATCGGTGGGGTGATTTTGATTGGCTTTGTGGGCACGCTCTGGGCCATTCGAGCCCCCGAAATTAAGCTGCTGATAACCACCGTTGGCCCGCTTCTGGGCAGGGTTCGGGGAATGCTCAAGCGATAGAATTTGTTTGGGTCAAGGCGCAGCCATTCCGGCCCGCAACATCCAAGGAGCACGCCTTGCGCGACGTCATCATCGTAGGTTCCGGCCCAGCCGGCTGGACCGCTGCCATCTACACCGCCCGAGCCGGTTTGAAGCCGCTGCTCATTGCCTCGAGCGTTGAGGTTGGTGGCGAACTGGTGAAGACCACCGAGGTGGAGAACTACCCTGGCTTCCCGGAGGGCGTAATGGGCCCAGACCTGATGACCAACTTCCAGGCCCAGGCCGAGAAGTTTGGCACCGAGGTCATCTACGACGATGCCACCGAGCTTGATCTCACCGGAGACGTCAAGATAGTCAAGACCGGCATGGGCGACGTCTACGAGGCTAAGACCGTGATCCTGGCAACCGGAGCCCAGTACCGCGAGCTCGGTGTTCCACGTGAGAAGGAGCTCTCCGGCTACGGAGTCTCCTGGTGTGCCACCTGCGACGGCTTCTTCTTCCGCGACGTAAACATTGCCGTGGTTGGCGGTGGCGACAGCGCCATGGAGGAGGCAAACTTCCTCACCCGCTTTGCCAGCAAGGTTTACCTGATCCACCGCCGCGACAGCTTCAAGGCAAGCAAGATCATGGCCGACCGCGCCCTCAACAATCCAAAGATCGAAGTCATCTGGAACAGCGAAGTTGCGGAACTCCAGGGTTCGCCAAAACTGACCGGAGTGACCCTGCGCAATACCGTTGATGGCACCACAAGTCAGCTGGACGTTGAAGGCCTCTTCGTTGCCATCGGTAACGACCCTCGCACGGAGCTGGTGAAGGGCGTTGTAGACCTCAGCACCGAGGGCTTCATCAAGGTTGACGGCCGTTCTAGCCGCACCAACGTTCCGGGTGTCTTCGCCTGTGGCGACGTAATCGACCCAACCTACCGTCAGGCCATCACCGCGGCGGCCTCCGGTTGTGTAGCGGCGCTAGACGCCGAGCACTTCCTCAACGACCACTAGACGTTTTCAAACCCGCATCAAGCATCGGAGTTTCAAATGAGCATCAAGCACGTAACCACCGCCTCTTTCGCCACCGATGTGCTGCAGAGCACCAAGCCGGTAGTTGTTGACTTCTGGGCCGAGTGGTGTGGCCCTTGCCGTCAGGTTGCCCCAATCCTGGAGCAGCTCAACACGGAGAATGCAGACAAGATCGAGATCGTCAAGGTAAACGTTGACGAGGAGCCGCAGCTGGCCATGCAGTACGGCATTGTGAGCATCCCAACCATGCTGGTATTCAAGGACGGCGCATCGGTGCAGAGCATTGTTGGCGCCAAGCCAAAGGCCGCGCTCCTGAACGACCTCGCGGCGTACCTGGGCTAGCCAACAATCTTCCGATTCGGCTAGCTGAGGCGGCCGAATCTAGGTCTCCAACGCTTCCAATCGGGATAAGTCGCGCCAATCCGGCGCGCAAACCTCGCTGGCTCGCCTTCGCGGAGGGCATCGGGGTGAATGGAAAACCGTTTTTCACTAGGCTTAAGTGAATAACCGAATTTTGGAGACCTAAGAAATGAGCAACGAAACCCCGCGCGGTAACAATTTCGACCACTGGTTGGATAGTTACGCGGCGCGTGCGAACACCCTCTCGGTGTCCGAGGTTCGTGCGCTCTTCGCGGTGGTCTCCCGCCCCGAAGTTGTCTCCCTCGCCGGTGGAATGCCCTTCGTTTCGGCCCTGCCAAAGGAGTTGATGGAGGCCTCTTTCGACTCCATGATGACCGAGCGCGGCAACTTTGCCCTCCAGTACGGAGGCGGCCAGGGCGACCTGCGCCTACGCGACCAGATCCGCGAGGTAATGGCCCTCGAGGGAATCCACGCATCGGTGGAAGACATTGTGATTACCACCGGAAGCCAGCAGGGTCTTGACCTGCTCGGCGGCCTGTTCCTGGATGCCGGTGACGTTGTGCTGGCTGAATCGCCTTCCTACGTTGGTGCGCTGGGCATTTTCCGCCACTACGAGGCTCACGTTGAGCACCTGGTCACCGATGAGGCCGGCCTGGACCCAGACGACCTGGAGCGTTCAATCAAGGAGCTCAAGGCAGAGGGCCGCCGCATCAAGTTCCTCTACCTGGTGCCTAACTTTGGCAACCCTTCTGGTGTGACCCTCACCGAGGAGCGCCGCCACCGCATCGTGGAGATCTGCCGACGCGAGCACATTCTGATTCTGGAAGACAACCCTTACGGCCTTCTGTACTTTGGTGAGAAGCCGCCAGTAGCAATGCGTTCCTACGAGGAAGATTGCGTCATTTACCTCGGCTCGTTCTCCAAGATTCTGGCTCCGGGTCTGCGCGTTGGCTACGTTTTGGCTCCTCCGGCAATCCGCGACAAGCTGGTCTTGGCTAATGAGAGCGCGCTGCTGAGCCCGAGTACCTTCACCCAGATGCTCATCAGCGAGTATCTGGCCAAGAGTGACTGGCAGGGCCAGATTGACACCTTCCGCGGAATCTACCGCGAGCGTCGTGACGCAGCTCTAGACGCAATGGCCGAGTACCTGCCGCACCTGCACACCACCCGTCCGGACGGTGGCTTCTACCTGTGGGTAACGCTGCCGGAGGGCATCGACTCCAAGGCCATGCTGCCCCTGGCGGTCACCGAGCTGGTGGCTTACACACCGGGCACAGCGTTCTATGCAAATGGTGGCGGCAAGAGCAATCTGCGCATTAGTTTCTGTTATCCAACCCCAGATAACATCAACTTAGGTATCAAGCGACTGGCCACGGTAATCAACCGGCAGGCTGAGTTGCTAGACACCTTCGGCGCTCGCTAGCCCGGCTGTTTCACGTGAAACCTTCTAAGGAGGACGTCATGATTCCAGGTATGAACCAGGAAACCAACCTTCGAGTCTTGGTTTTGGCTGGCGGCATCTCGCATGAGCGTGATATCTCCCTAAAGAGCGGCCGTCGTGTTGCTGACGCCCTCACCGATGCCGGTGCCACCGTGGTAATCCGCGAGCCGGACGAGGACCTTTTCAAGCACATTGCCGCCGACAAGCCAGATGTGATCTGGCCGGTTCTTCACGGAGCCTCGGGCGAGGACGGTTCGCTGCGCGACATTCTGGCGCTCACCGGAGTTGCCTTTGTTGGCGCCAACTCTGCTGGCGCGCGCCTGGCCTGGGACAAATCGATCGCGAAGATTCTCGTGGAACGTGCCGGAATTCAGACTCCAGCATCGGTGACCCTGCCAAAAGAGACCTTCCGCGAGCTGAATGCCGAACTGGTTTTGGAGCAGGTAGCCAAGCACATGAGCTTCCCTGTAGTTGTGAAGCCCGCCCGCAGCGGTTCTGCGCAGGGTGTAACCGTGGTTACCGAGCCGGAACACCTCAACCGTGCGATGGTTGACGCATATGTGTACTGCGAGGTGGCCATCATTGAGCGCTTCGTGGCTGGAACTGAGCTTGCGATCTCTGTTATCAACGAGGGTGCCGGCCCAATTGCACTGCCAGCGGTTGAAATCGAGCCTACCCACGGCAAGTTTGGCTACGACGAGCGCGTGACCGCCGGCGACATCAACTACTACGTGCCTGCCCGCCTCGACCACCACATTTTGGAGAAGGCCGGCAAGCTTGCGGTTAAGGCTCACGAGGAGCTGGGGCTTCGTCACCTCTCCCGTATTGACTTGATCATTGACGAATCTGGAACACCTTGGTTCCTCGAAGCAAATGTTGCGCCTGGAATGACCGAGACTTCGCTTCTGCCGCAGGCAATTTTGGCAACCAATGTGAGCTTGGGCCAGGTGTACCTGGGTCTCGTCAACGCCGCCAAGGCTGGACGCGGGTAGTTCTCACAGCCCTCCATTTTGAGGGTTGTTTACTCCTATTTAATTGGGGTCGCCCTCCACTGGCTTACCTAAATGGAGCGCGGGATAGCAGATTTACTCCACTTTATTTTTTAGTGTGCTGAGCCCAATTCTGCGGCGTGATGTCGACAAGTCCGCGGCGAGTTTCTCGCCTTTCGCGCTAAAAGTGACCAAAAATTAGTCGCGCTGGTATCCAATGATGTCGAGAATGCGATTTAGGTCGGCGACGGTGGCAAAGTCCACGGTCAGCTGACCCTTTTTCTTGCCTAGCGAAATCTTTACACCGGTGTTCAACTGGTCTCCGAGGCGCTCCGCAATTTCAGAAAGCAGACTGAGACGATTTCCAGGACGCGGCTTCGCGGCTGTTCCGCCTCCAGTTCCATTGCCCTTGTCGAGCGAGACGCCCTCCTCGAGTGAACGCACCGAGAGACCCTCGTTGATGGTCTTGTTGGCCCAATAGATCATTCGGGCTTCGTCCACCGCACCAAGAATGGCTCGGGCGTGACCGGCGGTTAGCACACCGGCAGCCACCTTGCGCTGAACTTCTGCAGGCAGGTTTAGTAGACGCAGGGTGTTGGTGATGCGCGGACGGCTACGGCCGATGCGCTTGGCCAACTCGTCCTGAGTGATTCCAAAGTCTTCCAACAGCTGCTGGTAGGCACTTGCCTCTTCCAGCGGGTTCAGGTCGCTGCGGTGCAGGTTCTCAAGCAGCGCGTCGCGCAACATGTTCTCGTCTGCAGTGTCGCGAATAACAGCTGGAATCTTGTCGAGACCAACCTCCTTAGAGGCGCGGAGGCGACGCTCACCCATGATGAGCTCGTAGCGACGCTCGCCGTTCTCGTCAGGAAGCGGGCGAACCACGATTGGCTGCAGCACACCCAATTCGCGGATGGAATGAACCAGTTCGGCGAAGGCCTCCGGCTCAAAGACGCTACGAGGCTGCCAGGGGTTGGGAACGATCGTGCCTAGGTCTAGATGCCCGAAACGCGCTCCTGGGACCGCCACGAGGTCGCTGATGACCCCCTGACCGCCATCGGTGTTCTGGAAGAACACATCCATCGGGCGCTCGCCCGGGATTTCGCTGGTGGGGATCAAAGCACCGATGCCTCGGCCGAGGCCGCCCTTCTTGGTTGCCATTTATGCTCCTCGGTTTGCGAGTTCGATGGCGGCTTCCAGGTAGGAGAGCGAGCCGGCCGAACGCTGGTCATAGCTGATTACTGGCTGTCCGAAACTTGGTGCCTCGGATACTCGTACTGAACGCGGGATGACCGCGTTGAGGGTCTGAGCGCCAAAGTGCTTGCGAACCTCCTCCGCAACCTGCGCGGAGAGCGTGGTACGGGAGTCGTACATGGTGAGCAAGATGGTGCTGAACTTCAGCGAGCTGTTGAGGCCCTGCTGAATGCGCTTGATGTTCTCTTGAAGCTGGGAAAGGCCTTCGAGAGCGTAGTACTCGCACTGGATTGGCACCAGCACCTCGGTGGCCGCCGTGAAGGAGTTCACAGTCAGCACGCCCAGCGAAGGTGGACAGTCGATGAAGATGTAGTCCGGCTTGACTGGAGCCGCGCTTAGGAAGCCCTGGATGGCATCGCGCAGGCGGTTGCTGCGGCTCACGCTATCGGTGAAGTTCTCGATCATCTCTAGTTCTGCGGCGGCTAGGTTGATGCTGGCCGGTACGCAGTAGAGGTTGTTCATCACCGGGCTCTTGCGGATCTCCTTCACCAACGGGGTGCCCAGCGTTAATACCTCGTATATGCCGGTGACACCGCTGTGGTGCTCGATTCCCAGCGCAGTAGAAGCGTTTCCCTGTGGGTCTAGGTCAATGACCAGAACGTTCAAACCCTTTTGCGCCAGAGCGGCGGCCAGGTTTACAGAGGTGGTGGTCTTTCCCACACCACCCTTCTGGTTGGAAACGGTGAAGATGCGGGTGCTACTCGGCTTCTGCACCGATGCCGCCTGAATAGCGGCCAAACGGGCTGATGCTGTAGCTATTTCACGGGCCAGCGGGGTGTCATCGGCGCCCCCAAAACCAAATTGTTTCACGTGAAACCTTACTTTTCCGACGCCGCGGGGGTTTGAACCAGGGAAATGCTGGTCACGTTTGCATTGACCTGCGAAGCGGAGCCGTCGGCCAGAATACTGGAGGCGTGCCAACCGGTTGGGGTTGGCGAAACCTCGGCCCGTCCATTTGGGTAGCCAAGGCCGAGGACTACCGAAGGGGGAGTGGTTACTCCCTGCTCGGTAGGTAGCGAAGATAGGTTCGGCACGATACTCCTCGAGTGGATTAGTTAAGCCTAGCGATTGCCACCAGAGTGGGCTCCGCTAGGTGCTGAACACCTGTGTAAACCACGGAGAATTCCGCGATCTTGAGTTTCTTCTTGAGAGGTTCGGACTCAGCGATCTCGTCATTTACCCTGCTGCCCTTGAGGGCAAGCAGGCGGCCGCCACTGGATAACAGTGGAACGGTAAGGCGAAGCAGTTTGGGCAGGGCCGAAACGGCACGAGCAGTTACCACATTGAACTTGCGGTACCGTACCTCCTCCGCGCGGGCACGAAGCACAGTCACGTTATCTAGGCCCAACTCCTCGGCCTGCTCCATTAGCCAGTTGGCCCGTCTCTCCATAGGTTCGATTAGGGTGAATTCCACATCTGGACGAGCAATTGCCATGGGAATGCCCGGCAAACCCGCCCCAGAGCCAACGTCTGCAACCGAGTCCCCCGGCTCAAGTAGCTCGGAGACAACGGCTGAGTTGAGGATGTGGCGAGTCCACAGTTTTGGCATTTCGCGCGGGCCAAGCAGGCCCAGCAAGTCAGCGTCCAGCACCAGATTTGTTGCGTAGTCGCGGGCCTGTCCAATACCGGAGCCAAACACGAGCTCGGCACTTGCCGGTTCAACCTCTAGATCAAACTCTTCTGACATCACATTCCCAATGTTTCACGTGGAACAATTTTCTCCGAATAAACCAATCCCCCGCCGAATGTTTCACGTGAAACACTCGTTCGGGGGAGGCAGTGTAACTAAGCGTGCTTGATAACGATGTGGCGCTCTTTGCCTTCACCCTCGGACTCCGAAACGAGACCGGCAGCGGCAATGATGTCGTGTGCGAGCTTGCGCTCGTAGGAAGACATCGGCTTCAGGGCAACGTCGTCACCGGAATCCTTGGCACGAGCAATGGCCTTCTCCACAAACTTGGCCAGGCCGGCCGCCTTGGCATCGCGGGAACCGCCGATGTCCAGGATTAGGCGGCTGAAGTTGCTGGTCTTAGCCTGTACGGCAAGGCGCGCAAGCTCCTGCAAGGCCTCTACTGTGTCCGGGTGGGAGATTAGGCGCAGGTTGCTTTCGCCCTCCGAGCTAACGGCAAGGTAGGCACGACCCTGACGAACATCGATGTCGATATCGCCGTCGAGGTCATAGATGTCTAGGAGCTCCTCGATGTAGTCCGCCGCGATCTCGCCCTCCTCTTCCAACTGCTTTGCGCTGCTGGATTCGTTGGAGGTCTTTGGCTCGGTCTCCGGCTGGAGCTCGTCTTCTGGGTGCAGTTCAGTTTCAGTCATGGGAATCCCTCGGTTGAAATGGAGAAAAGTTACTTGGATTGCTTCTTGGCGCGGGTCTTAGAAACCGGCTGCTGACGCTGAGTGGTCTCAGGCTTTGCGTCCGATTCGGTTGCCTCAATCTCAATCACGGCAGGCTGGGTACCCTTGCCACGCTTGGCAAGACGGGCCTCGCGGGCAGCGTGTGCCTGGGAACCAGGGGTTGGCATGTTGCGGATAACCACAAACTGCTGTCCCATGGTCCAGAAGTTGGAAACAAGCCAGTAGGTCATTACACCTAGTGGGAAGGCCACACCAGAGATTGCGAAGATGATAGGGAAGACGTACATCATAATCTTCTGGGTCTGCATGTACTGGCTGGTCATAACCGCAGGGTTTTGGTTCTTAGCCAAGATCTGACGCTGGGTAATGAACTGCGAAGCGGTCATCAGGACGATCATCGTGGCTGCAACGATCTTCACCGACATCTCGGTGCTGTTCACAAAGGTAGCCTGCAGGGGAGCGCCAAACACGGAGGAATGGGCGAAGGAGCCAGCCAGGGCCTTGGTCATAAGTCCAACACCGGCTAGGTCCTTCTGAGCCTCGCTCAGAACGGAGTAGAGGCTGAAGAAGATAGGCATCTGAACCAGAAGTGGCAGACAGGAAGACAGCGGGTTAGCGCCAAACTTCTTGTAAAGCTCCATCTGCTCCTTGGCAAAAGCCTGACGTGACTCTGGGTCATTCTTGCCCTTGTACTTCTTCTGGAGTTTCTGAAGCTCAGGCTGAACCACCAGCATGTTGCGCTGGCTCGTGATTTGCTTCACAAAAAGCGGAATCATTGCCGCACGAACCACAACTACAAGGCCGGCTACGGACAAAACCCAGGTAACACCTGAGTCTGCACCCATGCCAACAGCGGTGAAGAGGTTGTGGAAACCCACGAGGATTAGCTCGATGAGCCACTTAATCGGCCAAAGCAGATCCATCTTTAGCTCGCCTTTCTTTCGTCAAGACTCTTAGGAACCACAAAGCCGAACTTTGTGATTCGGTAATTCCCGCTGCCGGGCATTACCTCGTCAACGCCGCCCCCGCTAAAGGGGTTGCATCTCAAAATGCGCCACACGGTGGCAATCGCTCCCAGCACAACGCCGTGCTGTTGAAACTGCTGCAAACCGTATGAAGAACAACTCGGGTAGTAGCGGCAGACATCTCCGTAAAGCGGTGAGATGACTTTGCGATACCCAATCAAAAACGCAATCACCAGGTTTCGTGGCAGCAACCACAACCAAACCACCAAGCTCATGCCTGTGATCCGCGGTCCAGAGCCCTGGAGAGAGCACCGTTGAAATCTATAGAAAGTTTATTCCAGTCATCGTTAGCGGCATCCGGTAGGGCTCGAACTACAACATTGCTGCCGCTTGGCACCAAATCAAGGCTCCGATGCGCCAATGCGCGCAATCTGCGCTTCACCAGGTTTCGAGTGATGGCGTTACCCACGGTCTTTGCCACCACAAAACCAAAGCGGGCCTGGGCAGTGCCCAAGTCCCGCTTTAGAAAGATGACTAGGTTGCCGGAGCTGAACTTGCGACCAGTTCTCATGGTCACGCGGAAATCATCTGCAGTCAGCAAACGATTTGCCTTAGCCAGCATCTGGCTTTGAGGGTATTAGGCCGACAGCTCGGTGCGGCCCTTGCGGCGACGAGCAGCAAGGATGGCGCGACCGGCACGGGTCTTCATGCGCAGACGGAAACCGTGGGTCTTCGAACGACGACGGTTGTTCGGCTGGAAAGTACGCTTCGACATGGGTGATCACTCCAAAAATCTGGTGAGGTTCAGGTCTGTGGTGGTTTCACCGAAATGCCTCGATTAGAAACCAAAAGGCGGGCTCAGCCAACCTCAGGGCAGAGCAACCTTTTAAAAATAGAACTTTTCTGGCTCCGGGTCAAGTTTTTCTTGCCCAGACGCACTGGAACTCAGAAGTATCGCACGAAGTAATGGCTACTTTCGGAAACGACACACCCACCAAATTTGATATCCACTCTGCATATCCGATTGAATGGCGTTCTTGGGGTACTGGCCTCGTTGGGGAGCGGGCTGGAACTAAGTTATCCACAAATTGTCCACGAATGTGGATAACTTGTCGCACCCTGTGGAAAACTACCCCTCGGGTGAGTAAACTCGCCTGTTGATAGTAGACATTCAGCAGTTGTCATCATCCAGTGAAAGAAGAAGTAATGAGTGAGGAAGAAGCCGTAACCGGGCTCTGGAACTCCTTGCTCGCCAAGCTTGGCTCCGATGCTCGCGTGACCGGACAGCTGATTGGATTTCTAAGCCTGGTTAAACCCGTTGCCGTCCTCGGTCCCAATATCTACGCGGATGTTCCTAACGAAATCACCAAGAGCATGATCGAGACCCGCATCATGCCGCTGATTGCAGAGTACCTAGAGAATGACAATTTCGATGGGGCAAGCAATCTTGTACTCCGCATCAATCCGGAACTTGAAGTTGCCCGCGTGGTCGACCTGGCACCTGCATCGGTGACACTAGCTGCCCCGGTAGCCCCGCAGTTTAGTTCTCCACAGGCTACAGAGATGCCGGGCTACCTTTCCCAAACCCAGCTGGATACGCGCTTCGCGGATACCAAGCTCAACCCGCGTTATACCTTTGACAGTTTTGTTATTGGTGGTAGCAACCGCTTTGCACACGCTGCTGCCTTTGCCGTTGCCGAGGATCCGGCCCGCGCATACAACCCGCTCTTTATTTACGGTGCCTCAGGGCTAGGAAAGACTCACCTTTTACACGCGATTGGTCACTACACAATTGCGCTGCACCCACGCCGCCGCGTTCGCTATGTTTCGAGCGAGGAATTCACCAACGAGTTCATTAACGCCATCGGTTCTAACCGAGCTGCTGAATTCCAGGCTAGCTACCGTGACGTTGACCTGCTTTTGATTGATGACATTCAGTTTTTGCAGCGAGCAGAACAGACCCAGGAAGCCTTCTTCCAGATCTTCAACACGTTGTACAACAACAACAAGCAGGTTGTGATCACCTCTGATCAACCGCCACGTGAGCTTGGTGGCTTTGAAGAACGAATGGTTTCTCGCTTCGCCTGGGGTTTGATGACAGACATTCAGTCGCCAGAACTTGAAACCCGTATTGCAATCCTTCGCAAAAAGGCGGACCGCGAAAACTTCAACGTCTCAGACGAGATCATCGACTACATGGCTCAGCGAGTGTCCTCGAATATTCGTGAGCTAGAGGGAACTCTGATTCGAGTCACTGCCTACGCAAACCTGAACCGCCAGCCGGTAAACATGCAGTTGGTTCAGACTGTTTTGCGCGACCTGGTCCCTCTAGGCGAGGACAAGACCACTACCAGCACCGCAATCATCAATGAAGTTGCTTCTTTCTATGGAATGACGGTTGATGATTTATGTGGCCAGAGCCGCAAATCTGGAATTGCCAAAGCCCGCCAGATTGCCATGTACATCTGCAGAGAGCAAACTGACCTGTCACTTCCCAAAATTGGTGAGCTTTTTGGAAGCCGCGATCACACAACTGTTTTGTATGCCTATAGAAAAGTTCGCGAGGACCTAAACCGTAAGCGTGAGACTTACACCCACATCACAGAAATTCTGAGTCGCATCAAAAATCGCTAGGTTTAGCGTGAAACTAAGTTCTTGGCCACCTTTACGGGTGGCTTTTTTCTTGTCATTTACCTTCAACCTTCAACTAGAGGTCAAAGTTTTACACCTGTGAATTAATCTGTGGATAACTGTGGATAACTGCCCAATTCCCTTGAATAAAGGCAACCAGGCTGGTGAGAGCCTTCTTAACCACTAACAAGGTATTGACTTATCCACAGATTCATCCACACCTGTTTATACAAGTTACAAAGCTGTAGTTCTTTACTGAAATAAGGGCTTGATTGAGTTTTCAACAATTCCACAGCCGGTTAATACTGTGTTTAAAAGAAATTTGATATTTGGAAATCACATAACTTTTGGCATTCCCCGAAAAGCCAATGTTGCCAGTTCAGCTCCAGAAAGAAGTCCCCGGTCTGTGGCAGACTGTAAGACCAATAACTCTTTCTAAGGAATCTGAGTGAAGTTCCAGGTAAACAAAGACGTTCTGTCAGAGGCAGTCTCTTTTGCCGTGCGCATTTTGCCCCAGAAGAACCGTCAACAGATCCTCAGTGGCATCCTCATTGAAGCTGACGCCAATGCACTCCGCTTTTCAGTATTCGACTATGAGGTATCTGCCCAGGCAGAAGTAGTAGCCAAGGTTGAAGAATCAGGTCGAATCTTGGTTTCTTCCAAGTTCCTTTCTGACATTGCCTCGCGTCTTCCAAATGCTCCAGTTGAATTCCACGCTGACGGAACCAAGCTTCAGTTGAGCTGTGGATCGTCTAAGTTCACCCTCCCACTCATGGAGGTTGAGCAGTACCCAACCCTTCCAGAACTTCCAGCGGTAAATGGCACCATCAGCGGAGATTCCTTCGGAGATGCAGTAGCTCAGGTTGCCATGGCTGCATCCAAGGAAGAAATTCCGGCCTGGATGACCGGTGTTCTCATTGAAGCATCTGCAAGTCAGATTGCGTTTACCGCAACCGATCGCTATCGCGTTGCCCTCAAGGAAATTGACTGGCAGTCCAGCTCAAAGGAAGACCTGAGTGCTTTGGTTCCGGCCAAGACCCTTCAGGAAATTGCAAAGACCTTCGCCAACCAGCCTGAAATCTCAATTGCAATCAAGAGTCAGGAAGATCGAGGAATGATTGCCTTCAAGGCAGGAAACCGCTCGGTTACCACGCAGCTCATCAAGGAAGCCGCACGTCCAGTACGCAGCTATTTCCCTACTGGAACAGATGACTACGCAATTGTTGCCACCCAGGATCTAATTGACTCAACGCGTCGTGTTTCCCTTGTTCTCGACAAGCAGCCAGCACTGAAGTACAGCTTTGGTGAGACCGCCGTCCAGCTCGAGGCAAATGAGTCGGCGCAGGCATCGGAGAGCGTAAGCGCCGAACTCACTGGTAAGCCAATCACCGTAATGCTCAAGCCACAGTTCTTGATTGATGCGCTTGGTGCATGCCACAGCGAATTTGTGAAGATCGCATTCACCAACAATGAGAACCCACACAAGCCAGGTCCAGTTTTGATCACCGGACACGGTGCCAAGGACAAGGCTGACTCGTTCAAGTACCTGCTGCAGCCAAACCTGTTGCGCTAGTGAAGTGCAACTCACACATCTAACCCTGGCCAACTTCCGGAATCACATTTCCACCGATGTGAAGCTGGGGGCAGGTGTCAATCTGTTCGCAGGGGACAATGGTCAGGGCAAGACCAACCTGGTTGAGGCCATTCATTATCTGGCCACTCTCACATCTCATAGAACCGCAGGATATTTGCCGCTTATTAAGTGGGACGAAGAGACCGCAGTGGTAAGGGCCAAGGTAAGTCACGCTGGTCGAGACGTCCTGCTGGACTTAGAGCTGTCGCGAACTACAAAAAATCGAGTCGCAATCAACAAGAGTCCAAGCAACCGCAGCCGAGACCTGTTGGGTTACGTTCAAACCGTCACTTTTGCTCCAGAGGATCTGGACATAGTAAAAAAAGAACCGAGTAACCGTCGCAAATTCATAGATGACTTGCTGGTCCAGTTAACGCCTCGCCTTTCCGGAACCTTTAGTGACTACGAGCGTGTGCTCAAGCAACGCAACACCTTGCTGAAGTCTGCCCGCAATAACTCAGTAAAGGGTTCGGCGCTTTCAACCCTCGATGCCTGGGATGCCCAGCTAATCGAATTGGGAACCCAAATCATTGCTGCCCGCGGAAATCTAATGTTGCGGTTAGAGCCACTGGTGACAGAGATGTACCAACAAATTGCTGTAACTCGAAACGTGCCGCAGTTGAAGCTGAAGTCGTCACTTCTGGGAATCACAATTCCTAGCGGTTTTGACGACGAGGAGCCTGAGGAGATGGAATACCTCGAGGACTTCGACCCAGCAAAACTACAAGAAATTTTTGTAACTCGCCTGGCAACACTTCGACCTAAGGAACTAGAACGCGGACTAACCCTCTGTGGTCCCCAACGTGACGATCTGATTCTGCTGCTAAACGGGATGCCAGCTAAAAATTACGCCAGCCATGGGGAGGGGTGGTCCTTTGCTTTGGCCTTGCGTTTGGCTGCACGCGAATTGTTGAGAGCCGAAGGTGGTTTCGGTGACCCAATCCTGATTCTGGATGATGTGTTTGCCGAGCTAGATGCCAAGCGACGCGAAAAACTCGCCGAACTGGTTTCTGACAACGAACAGGTGCTAATCACCGCGGCGGTTGCCGAGGATGTGCCATCGGTGCTGAAAGCCAACATGTTCCACGTGGAACAAGGGGTGGTGACCAGCGCGTGAGCGACATTGCCGTTGAGCTTTACCTGCGCATGAAGCAGGCCAGCACCGGGCGCATCAGCCGGGACGAAAAACGCCGCCAAGAGGCGAAGAGTCGCTCGAAGTCGAAACCATACGAGCAGGGTCGCGACCCGGTTTCTGCCGTGGAAACCCTGAACACCATTTTTAATCAGTTTGCCTGGGAGGGTGAACTCGCAAAAGCCGAACTTTTTGTAACTTGGCCAAAGCTTGTTGGCGAGCAGAATGCTCTCAATTCAACTCCGGAAGAACTACAAAACGGCCAGCTTTTGGTGCGCTGCAAGTCCACGGCTTGGGCTACCCAACTGAGGCTCATGCACAACTCCATTCTTGAGTTGGTGACGGCCCAATTCCCAGATCTCAAGGTTGAGTCAATTCGTTTTGTTGGCCCCGATGCCCCGAACTGGAAAAAGGGCAAATATACGGTGCCTGGCCGAGGCCCCAGAGACACTTACGGGTAGTCACACGATTGGGCTGCAACGGCCATAAATCCCAATAAATGTCTGACCTAAAGGTAGAATTTCAGGTAGTTAGACAACCCGAATGTAAGTCCCGTCACTGGATGGGCAGTTCACCGGTCCTAACCCACCTAACAAGGAGATTCAACTGAATATGGCCACGCCAGAAAACAATTACGACGCCGGAAATATCCAGATCCTCGAGGGCCTCGAGGCAGTCCGTAAGCGTCCGGGAATGTACATCGGTTCCACCGGTCCGCGTGGTCTGCACCACCTGGTCTACGAGATCGTGGACAACTCAGTTGACGAAGCCCTCGCCGGCTACTGCGACACCATCAATGTCACCATCACTAAGGATGGCTGGGTTCGCGTAAAGGACAACGGTCGAGGCATTCCGGTTGCGGTTCACCCAACCGAGGGCATCTCCACAGTTCAGGTGGTTCTCACAATTCTTCACGCCGGTGGTAAGTTCGGCGGTGGCGGCTACGCGGTTTCCGGTGGTCTGCACGGCGTGGGTGCATCGGTGGTTAACGCGCTGAGTACCCGCCTAAAGGTTGAGGTCGCCCGCGACGGCTACCTGTGGAACCAGAGTTACCAGATTGGTGTTCCAGACGCACCGCTGGCTCAGGGTGCCAAGGCCGACTACACCGGTACCACCACCGAGTTCCTGGCCGACCCAAACATCTTTGAGACCGTTGAGTACGACTACGAGACTCTCCGTCAGCGCTTCCAGCAGATGACCTTCCTAAACAAGGGCCTGCGCATCACTTTGTTTGATGAGCGCGATGGTCGAAATGACAACTTCTACTACGAGCATGGACTCAAGGACTACGTTGAGTACCTCAATGCGGCCAAGAAGGCCGACGTTGTTCACGAAGAGATCATCTCCTTCGAGTCTGAGACCAAGGAGAAGAACCTCAGTGTTGAGCTGGCCATGCAGTGGACCAATGCCTACACCGAGAGCGTTCACACCTACGCCAACACCATCAACACTCACGAGGGTGGAACTCACGAAGAGGGTTTCCGCGCCGCACTCACCAGTCTTGTCAACAAGTACGCTCGCGAGAAGAACCTGCTGAAGGAGAAGGACGAAAACCTCTCCGGAGACGACTGCCGCGAGGGTCTTACAGCAGTTATTTCGGTCAAGCTCTCCGAGCCTCAGTTTGAGGGACAGACCAAGACCAAGCTGGGTAACACCGAAGCCAAGGCATTTGTGCAGCGCGTGGTGAACGAGCAGCTGGGCGACTGGTTTGACCGCAACCCAAACGCCGCAAAGGAAATCATTCGCAAGGCTATCCAGGCAGCAACCGCTCGTCTGGCCGCCCGTAAGGCGCGCGAGGCAACTCGCCGCAAGGGTCTGCTGGAGAGCGTTGGCATGCCGGGCAAGCTCCGCGACTGCTCTAGCCGCGACCCAAAGGTCTCGGAAATCTTCATCGTTGAGGGTGACTCCGCGGGTGGTTCGGCCATGCGTGGTCGCAACCCTGAGACCCAGGCAATCCTTCCGCTGCGAGGCAAGATCCTCAACGTTGAAAAGGCCCGACTCGACCGCGCCCTCGGCAACACCGAGGTCCAGTCACTGATCACCGCCTTCGGAACCGGCATCGGTGAAGAATTTGACGTTGAGAAGATCCGCTACCACAAGTGCGTTTTGATGGCCGACGCCGATGTTGACGGCCAGCACATTCGTACCCTTCTGCTCACCCTGCTTTTCCGCTACATGCGGCCGTTGATTGAGCACGGCTACGTTTACCTGGCTCAGCCACCGCTGTACAAAATCAAGTGGAGCAACGCCGCGCACGAGTACGTTTACTCCGATGCAGAGCGCGACCAGAAGCTGGCCGATGGTGCAGCTGCCGGTCGCAAGATTCCTAAGGAAAACGCCATCCAGCGTTACAAGGGTCTGGGCGAGATGGACTACGACGAGCTTTGGGAAACCACAATGGACCCAGCCCGCCGCACCCTGCTCCAGGTAACCATGGAAGACGCGGCCATCGCTGACGGAATTTTCTCCACCCTGATGGGCGACGACGTGGAAGCACGCCGTACCTTCATCCAGCAGAACGCAAAGGATGTCCGCTTCCTAGACATCTAGGACGGACCCGAGCAGAGACTCTAGAGAGCAAAGATCATGGCTGAAGAAACTCAGAACCCAGAAGCACAGGAAAACCTCCCACACGACAACGTTGAGCAGGTAGAACTCAACACCGAGATGCAGCGCAGCTACCTCGACTACGCGATGTCGGTCATCGTTGGTCGAGCCCTGCCAGACGTTCGCGACGGCCTAAAGCCGGTGCACCGTCGCGTCATCTACGCAATGTTCGATGGCGGCTACCGTCCAGATAAGCAGTTCAGCAAGTGCTCGCGCGTTGTTGGTGACGTCATGGGTCAGTACCACCCGCACGGTGACTCGGCAATTTACGACACCTTGGTTCGACTGGTCCAGGACTGGAACCTCCGCTACCCGCTGGTCTCCGGTCAGGGTAACTTCGGCTCCCCAGGAAACGACCCAGCTGCTGCCCCTCGTTACACCGAGTGCCGCATGGCTCAGTTGGCCATGGAAATGGTTCGCGATATCGACGAAGACACCGTTGATTTCCAAGACAACTATGATGGCCGCACCCAGGAACCAACCATCCTGCCAAGCCGCTTCCCAAACCTGCTGGTGAACGGCTCCATTGGTATCGCCGTTGGTATGGCCACCAACATTCCACCGCACAACCTGCGTGAGGTTTCGGAAGCCGCCCTCTGGTACCTGGCCAACCCAGATGCCGACCGCGAAACCATGCTCGAAGAGTTCATGGCACGAGTTAAGGGTCCAGACTTCCCAACTGGTGCAACCATTCTTGGTCGCAAGGGCATCAATGATGCCTACCGCACTGGCCGTGGCTCCATCACGCAGCGTGCAGTTGTAAACGTTGAGGAACTTCAGGGCCGCGTCTGCTTGGTTGTTACCGAGCTGCCGTACCAGGTGAACCCTGACAACCTCGCCCTAAAAATTGCCGAGCTCGTCAAGGAAGGTCGCCTCACCGGCATCGCCGACATCCGTGACGAGACATCGGGTCGTACCGGTCAGCGTTTGGTGATTGTGCTCAAGCGCGACGCCGTTGCCCGCGTGGTTCTCAACAACCTTTACCGCCACACCCAGCTTCAGGAAAACTTCGGCGCCAACATGCTGGCCCTGGTTGACGGAGTGCCTCGCACCCTCAGCCTGGACGGCTTCATCACCAACTGGGTTTCGCACCAGATTGAAGTGATTGTTCGCCGTACCCAGTTCCGCCTGCGCAAGGCCGAGGAACGCGCCCACATTTTGCGCGGTTACCTCAAGGCACTTGACGCACTCGATGCCGTAATCGCCCTGATCCGCAAGAGCGCAAACGTGGACGAGGCTCGCGAGGGTCTGATGGAACTGCTGAGCATCGACGAGCTTCAGGCTCGTGCCATCCTAAACATGCAGCTTCGTCAGCTGGCCGCCCTCGAGCGTCAAAAAATCATCGATGAGGCAGCTGAGCTGGAGAGCCAGATCCTCGACTACAAGGCCATCATCGCCGACCCAGTTCGTCAGCGCACCATCATCAGTGAAGAACTCACTGAGATTGTTGCCAAGTTTGGCGACGACCGTCGCACTCAGATCGTTGCTGGCTTCGACGGAGACGTGTCCGAGGAAGACCTCATTCCTGAAGAGGAGATGGTTGTCACCGTTACTCGCGGTGGCTACATCAAGCGCACCAAGAGCGACAACTACCGCCAGCAGCACCGCGGCGGCAAGGGCGTGAAGGGTGCAAACCTCCGAGCCGATGACATCGTGGACCACTTCTTCGTGACCACCACCCACCACTGGTTGCTGTTCTTCACCAACAAGGGCAGGGTCTACCGGGCCAAGGCGTACGAAGTTTCGGAAGCCGGTCGTGACAGCAAGGGTCAGCACGTAGCCAACCTGCTGGCCATGCAGCCAGATGAGCAGATTGCACAAATTCTGGACATCAAGGACTACGAGCAGGCGCCATACCTGGTTCTGGCAACCAAGAGTGGTCTGGTCAAGAAGACCTCGCTCGATGCCTACGACACTGCTCGCTCCGGTGGAATCATCGCCATCAAGCTGCGCGAAGACGACGAACTCGTCTCGGCACTGCTGGTTGATGAGACCGACGACCTGCTGCTGGTTAGCCACAAGGGTATGAGCATCCGCTTCAGCGGTTCCGACGAGAGTCTGCGCCCAATGGGCCGAGACACCAGCGGAAACATCGGTATGCACTTCCGCGAGGAAGATTACCTGCTTTCGGCAACCGTGATCAAGGACGAGGGCTACGTATTCGTGGTCACCGAGGGTGGCTACGCTAAGCGCACAGGAGTTGACCAGTACCGTTTGCAGAACCGCGGTGGCATTGGAATCAAGGTTGCCAAGCTTGAAGAGAAGCGCGGCGACCTCGTGGGTGCAATCATCGTTGCCGAGGACGACGAAGTACTCGTGGTTCTGGAAAGCGGCAAGGTTGTTCGCAGCGCAGTTTCCGAGGTGCCTGCCAAGGGCCGCGACACCATGGGAGTTGTATTCGCAAAGTTTGCTGATGATGACCGCATTATTGGACTCGCACGCAACACAGAGCGTAATTTGGAATCTCAGGGAGCAGAAGGCGAAGCCGAAGCCGAAGCCTCCGAGGAGACCGAGGCCGTTGCCGAGGGCGAAGCCAACCAGAGTGTTGAGGAGTAGCAGTGAGCAACATCGTAGATAAGGTTCGCAAGAGCCGCCCAAGCTCGGGCAAGCAGGTAAAACTAAACCTGGTTCACATCGAGTTCTGGTCTGCAATCAAAGTTGGATTCACCATTCAGCTGGCCCTGGCCATCGCAAACCTCGTCGGATTCTTCATCCTGTGGCTCGTGGCCTCCAAGACCGGGCTGTTCTCAAGTCTCGGTGGAGTGCTTAATGCCGTTGTTGGAGGATCCAGCTCATCGGTGGCAAGCTCACTCAGCCTGCCTCGCGTGATGTCCTTCGCCGTGGCTCTCAGCGCCTTCAATATTGTGGTTGGCACCCTGTTGGCCGGCGTTATCGCACTGATTTTCAACCTGATTTCGCGCATAGTTGGCGGCATCGGTGTTGGTTTTACCAACAACCAGTAGAAGTGAGTTTGTGCCAACTCCGAAATTAGAGTAAAGTCATAAAGGCTCTAAGGGCCTATAGCTCAGGTGGTTAGAGCGCTTCACTGATAATGAAGAGGTCGGAGGTTCAAGTCCTCCTAGGCCCACAGTGACCGAGGAAACTTGGACACAAATGGGGACTTAGCTCAGTTGGTAGAGCACCTGCTTTGCAAGCAGGGGGTCAGGGGTTCGACCCCCCTAGTCTCCACGCAAATGAAATGCCCTCCTTCGGGAGGGCATTTCTTTATTTGCACGGATCCAGCGGGTGTATCTGGTTCCCAATCATCACATCGAATTCTCAAGTAACAGGCGGTCTCGCGCCTGCAAAGGCATAGCCGCCATTGCTGACCGGCGCTCCGGGTTCGACCCCCCCTAGTCTCCACAAAACCTTCGGTTAGCACCCTGTTTGGATGAACGAGAAGTGAGAACCATTAATCGGATACAGACAATATCCCAGGTTCAAACTACTTTTGAGACATGCGCGCTTCCTCGTGGATTAAGTCCCTTGCGGCCATTGGCCTAGTTTTAGCCTTGGTCTCCCAACCATTTGCAGCCAGGGCTGACGGCAACGAGAATGACAATTCGCAAGGCGCCGGGCAATCCAAAAGTCAGGGCGGTGGTCAGTCACACTCGTCGGCTGGAGATGCCGGTACCGAATGGAACGACGGCCAGCCGGCACCTGAGGTATTCAACGCACGGCCGGCAAATGCTTATGGAGCGGTTGGCGGTGCGGCCGGGCTAGCCCCCATCACGTTCCACGGTGGCCTCGCCCCATCGGGCGGAGGAACCGCAGTTGGTGTGACCACGGGTAAGCCAGTGATCTACCTAGTCTTTTACGGCTCCCAATGGGGAACCAAAACTACAACCTCCGGCATTGACTCATTCTCGGGCGACAACAAGGGCGTAGCGCCATATCTGCAGCGATTCATCGGCGGTCTGGGAACAGCGGGAGACAACTGGTCTGGGGTGGCCACCGAGTTCTGTGATCAGCTAGCGGTTGGCGCAACAGTATGTGGCGTCAACGACACCGCTAACCGCGTTGGCTACCCGACCGGTGGAATGCTCGCCGGCACCTGGTACGACAACAGCGTTGCCAGCCCAAACAACGCCACCCAGACCCAGTTGGCCAACGAGGCAATCGCGGCCGCCAAGCACTTCGGCAACCTCACGCAGTTGAGCAACCGTTCGGTTCAGTACGTGATCGTCTCGCCAACCGGAATGCACCCCAACGGTTTCAACACCCCAAGTGGTGGATTCTGCGCTTGGCATTCCTACGCCAACCTCACTAGTCCAGCTGTGGGTACCATCGCCTACACCAACCTGCCGTACATCCCAGACATGGGTGCTAGCTGTGGACAGAACTATGTCAACCCTGGAGCTGCGGGAACTCTCGACGGTGTTTCGATTGTGGAGGGTCACGAACTGTCTGAGACGCTCACAGATCAGTGGCCGGGAGCCACCGGAGGCTACTGGGATTCCAGTGGCTACGAAAACGGCGACAAGTGCTCCTGGACTAACACCGCAGACAGCCGAAACGGCGGCAACATCACAACCACCACCGGAACCTTCGCCATGCAGGGCACCTGGAGCAACCTGAATGCCTGGTGTTCCATGGGCTCTGCTCTGGCCGGCAGTACCTCCATAATGGCAATTCCGGCCGCAACTGTAACCACGCGCATCGCCACCGGAGGAGCATTCCCCTACTCTGTGGTTGCTAACACAGCCTTACCAAACGGCATGTTTATTGCCAATGATGGGCGCATCATAGGTGTGGCAGCGTCCGTGGGCAGTTACGCCTATGACTACACAATCACCGATGCCCTGGGCTCGGTCACTCAGGCGGTTGGAACTCTCAACGTAGTTGCAGCCACCCCAACCAGCACTATTTTGGTGGCCTCTGCCACGTCTGTAACTACAACAACCTCGGTCACACTAACCGCAACGGTTAGCCCAACTCTGGCTGGCGCAACTGTCACATTCCTAGATGGCGGTGTGAGTCTGGGAACTGCTGTGACGGCATCAACTGGTGTCGCCAGCATCAAAAAGACCTTCGCGGCTGGTGCTCATTCGGTCACGGCTAGCGTGGCGCCGCAGGGCAACTACGCCGGCTCTACCTCCGGGGTGGCTTTGATTACCGCAACCCAGGCCACAACCCTAACGCTCAAGGTCAACACAACAACAGCCCGAGTTAACACAGCCATCACCCTCACCGGAACCCTGTCGGCGAAGGTATCGGGTCTAACCATCACTTTTAGTGACGGCAGCGGTGTGCTGGGAAGCGGCATCACCAACAGCTCGGGAGTGGCCACGCTGAGCTACGCATGGGCAACGGCCGGCACGAAGTCGGTAAAGGCTTCCTTCGCCGGAGTTACCGGCTACGGAGCATCAACCTCAAGCTCTATTACGGTGACGGTTAAGTAGAACTACAAAAATCAGCGGGGCAACAACCGTAACCAGACCGCAGAGCAACATCGTTGGCCGGATTCCGGCGTGCTGGGCGTAGATTCCTAGCAGTGTTGATCCAACCGGCGTTCCGCCCATGAAAATCAAAAGGTAGATGCCCATCACCCGGCCGCGCAGACTGGCATCGGTGTGGGTTTGAACATATGAGTTGGCGCTGATTAGAGCTAGCAAAGCCAGCACACCGCAGAGCGGCAGCAGCAGCGCGAAGGCCAGGTAGCTGGGCGCGAATGACAAAAAACTGAGCGCAGCCCCAAAGACCGCCATGGTGAACATGATGTTTCGGGGTTGGCGATAGCGCTCCAACCGAGCCGAGATCAGCGCTCCAGATAGCGTGCCAATCGCCAGTGCAGTGCCGAGAATACCGAAGTCACCAGCCTGCTTGTGGAATTCCTTGGTGGCCATTAAGGCGGTGAAAATCTGGAAGTTCAGGCCAAAAGTAGCCGTGACGAAGACCGCCGCCATGAGCCAGAGCAGGTTTGGGCGACCCATGATGTACCAGAACGCCTCGCGAATCTGACTGCCCTTTGCCACCGGTGGAGTTACAAAAAGCTGGCTCTTGCGCATGCCCATGAGCGCGAAAATGAGGCCCAGATAGCTAACGGCGTTGATCATGAATGACGGGCCGGTTCCAAAGGCCTGAATCAGGAATCCGCTAACCGCCGGGCCAATCAAACGACCCATGTTGAAGTTGGCCGAATTGAGGCTGATTGCACTGCCCAGATCTGCGGCGCCAACCACCTCAGAGTTGAATGCTTGTCTGATTGGAGCATCAATCGCGGTGAAGATGCCAAGCACGAAGGCCAGCACATAGACGTGCCAGAGCTGAACTTGACCGGTGATAATCAGCCAACCGAGCAGACCGGAGGTGAGCCCGGCGCCCAAGTTTGTGTAAATGACAAGAATGCGCTTTGAGAAGCGATCTGCCAGGAGGCCGGCATATGTGCTGAGGAAAAGCGTGGGCAGAAACTGCAGAGCCGTAACGATGCCAAGATCCTGTGCGCTTTGGTGCGTTAGTTCGAGAACTAGCCAGTCTTGGGCAATGCGCTGCGCCCAACTCCCCACGTTGCTGATGGCGTTTGCCAGAAAAAGCAACCGGAAGTTGAGGTGACGCAGCGCCCGGAAGGCACCCTTCGAACTGACCGGCAGATCTATTGCGCCGGTGTCCGCGGGGATGCTCATGTGGTTAGTCTAAGCGCGCTTGTGGTTTGCGGCTCCAGCCACCAAAAGGGCAACAACCAAGAATCCGGCAATCACGTAGAACATGGGGAGCATGCCAAGGTGGTCGGCCAACAGGCCGAGCAGGGGTGGTCCGGCCAAGAACGCGCCGTAACCCCAGGTGGCCACAAACCCAACTCGCTTGGCCGAGTTCTCGCCCTCACCCGCGGCCGAAAGGAACAGCGGGAACCCGAGCGCAACACCGGCACCCCAGAGGGCAGCTCCAACCCAGCCAACAACCAGGTTTGGCGCACCGAAAATCACCATGAGCACACCGGCAACACCGATGGCCGCAAACAGCTGCAAGGCACGACCCTTGCCGATGCGGTCGGCGAAGGCGCCGCCGTAGAAACGCACCAGCACCATACCCACGAAGAATAGGGTGAAGCCAAAGCCAGCGTTAGCTGCGCTGGCGTGGTAGCCCTGAACGAATCCAAGAGCCATCCAGTCGCCGGCGCCACCCTCCGCCAAAGTGATGCCAAGAATTCCCAGGCCAAACAGCACAAGGACAAAGGCAAACCAGTGTGCCGGCTTGGCAGAACCATCGGTGTGGGCTTCACCTTTGGCCTCAACACCGATGCCCGCCGGCAGGTGACGCGACAGCAGGAACGGAAGAACCGCGGCAATCACTGCCAAGGGAAGGGTGGTCCAAAGCAGGCTGAAGTTGGCCGCTGCACATAGCGCGCCCCAGCCTGAGCCTGCCAGAGTTCCCACCGAATAGCCGGCGTGCATGCGTGGCATGAGTGTCTTGCCTACCGCCTTTTCGAGCGCGGTTCCATCCACGTTTACCGAGACATCGGTGATGCCCATAAGGCCACCCATGAAGAATGCCACAATCGTGAAGGCAGGAGTGGAGTGAGTCTGAATGAGCACCGAGTTGAGAATTACTACAACCGCCAAGGTTGGGTAGAAAGACATGATCCAGCGTTTGGTGCCCCATCGGGCAATAAGGCGGCCAACCAGGTTGAGGCCGATGATTGAACCGATGCCGGTGCCCAGCAGGATGAGACCTAGCTGACTGGCGGTGACGCCCAAGTCATGCTTAACCAGCGGCATTCGCGTGGCAAGGGCGGTCCAGGAGGCACCCATGAAAATGAAGAGCACCACGTTGCTGCGGTGCCAGTTCTTGATCTGGGCGGGGCTGAGGGCATCGGTGTTTGAACTCACTCATTCAGTCTAGGGAAGCGTGCCAGAGAAATGCCCTGTAAACCCTTACAACTGAACGGTTTTCAACCGTGTCGCCGGTAACCCTCGTGGCGTAGGCTATGGGGGTGAGTCAAAGGTTTGGACAGAACCCCCGCAGCGGTTCTAAGGCCGCGTTCATCCTGCTTGAGTTGGCGTCGTTTATCGGCATCCTCGGCGGTTCCATGGTGTTCATGCTGCTGCCCTGGACGGCCGTAAACCTGGCACATTCCTCGCTCACTGCAGGCATCATGATCTCGCTGAGCAACATTCCAGGTCTCCTGCTTTCTCCTCTTATGGGATCGGCAATCGACCGTTTTGGTCGCCGTCGCATGGCCATTGTCATGCAGTTTGTGGTGATTGCAAGTTCGCTGGCATTCCCGCTCACCGCAATGGCGGGATGGATGAGTGTGCCTGCCCTGATTCTCCTAGCCATGTTCCGTGGCATGGTGGGCAACGGTCCAATGTCGGCTCGCAAGGCGTTGCTACCCGATGTTGTTGCCGGCTCAAGCATTTCGCTCGAGAAGGCAAACGGCCTCCACGAGTCCATTGCCGCCGCTGGCTTCAGTATTGGCCCTGCCCTGGCATCGGTGCTTATTGGCTTGGTGGGAACCTTCAACACCTTCTACGTGGTTGCCGGTTTTGAACTACTGGCCGGACTCATTGCGATGGCCATTTTGGTTCATGAACACCACGAGGCTCAGGACTCTAGTGAGACCAAGGTGGGCATGATTGCCTACATCCTCGCCGGATTTAAGACCGTGAGCGGAGTCCCATCGGTGCTCATTCTGCTGCTCACCTTTGCGGTACTGGCCACCGTATACCTGCCAACCGAGATGGTGGTTCTTCCCAACTACTACTCCAGCATCCACGATGCCAAGAGCATGGGCTTCCTGCTGTTCGACATGGCCATCTTCACAATGGTTGGTTCGTTCTTGTTTGAGCGCATCGCTCGCCGCCTCTCCTACGCCGCCATCATGCGTTGGGCCATTCTGCTAGTTGCAGGTGCCATGATTCCAATGGCCTTCCTACCGCCAACCTGGGTGATGTTTACCTGTGGAGCGGTGCTCGGACTGGCATGGGGTCCGCTGCCTCCGCTGGTGAATGTTGTGGTTCAGCGCAAGATTCCAGCCAATCAGCGCGGCCGAGTCTTTAGCCTCGAGGCCACCATCTGGACCGGCGGTCCGATGATCAGTATGGGTCTGGTTGGCTGGGGAGTTGACGCCCTCGGCGTGCGCCTCATGTACCCGCTTATTGCGGGTCTAGTGTTGCTCGCTAGCCTCATCCTCTCTACTCGAAAGTCGGTAAAGGACCTAAACACGGCGGATTACAACGACGATGAACCGCCCACCGCGGGGATGTCATCGGTGCCAACAGAGGTTGGTTCCTGAGTGAGGGCTGACGCAGAATGCTAGTGACGCCTCAGCAACAGATGGTTTTCTTCACCCTGCTCTCGTTTCTGGCGCTGGGGGCGGGCTCTATTGCAATAAGTCTGCTCACCCTCTTTGGCCGCGGCAACCGCAGCTTTGCCTTCATCATGGCGGTGTCCACAGTGGCACTCGGCCTATTTATGTACTTCCAGTTGGACCAGGTGGGTTGGGTGCCAACCGCAATGGGCGCAGTAGCGCTTATTCTTGCTTTCTTCCCACCGATGAAGCGCGAACGCTACAACGAGGACGACGAACTAGACCGTCAGGGATACTTCTAGAGTTGGGCCCGGCCCTAGTCGATGTCCCGACGCAATGTGGTGGCGATGCTGATTGCAGCAAACACCAGGGCGTAGACGAGCAGCAGTCCGGCGGCTGGCAGCGGGTCCAGATAGTCGGCTGTGTTGATGCCGAAGCCGGTGGTCTTGTCCTTAACGTTCAGGTGCAATGTCATCATCGAGGTGATCAGGCCGGTTGGAAGGTATTTTCCAGCCTCGGTCCAAATCACCGCAAGGATTCGGTCAACAATCAGGAACCAAACCAGACCCACTGCCACTGCAGCGTTCTGGTTGCGAATCAGCGTGCCAATACCAACGCCAACCACGGCCAAAACCGCACCGATGAGAGCGGCCGCAAGCGGATAGTTGACGAAGATGTAGCCGTGCGGCGAACCCACATTTTTGAAGAGGGTTAGAGCGAAGGCACCAGACCCCATTCCAATCAGGGTGGCAATTAGGTTGAAGCCGGCACCCCAAATGGCCGCTGTAACAAGCTTTGCGGTGAGCACTCGGCTGCGCTTGGGTTCCACCAGGAATGTGGCGATTGCCGTGTGGTGGTGGAACTCGCTCGACATGATGACCACGCCCAGGATCAGAGTCAGAATGTATGCGCCAAGCGCCTTTGCGTAGATGCCGTCAATCACATCCGGGCTGCTCAACGCCATGGGCATTTCCTTAGCCAGCTTGTCGATGGCGTAGGGAGAAAAGGCCGTTGCCAGAACGGCCAAGAAGATAGCGGCAGCCAGCAAACCCCAGGTGCGACGCTGGTAGGCCAGCTTTAGGAACTCAGACTTCAACAGGTTCATTTGCTCACTCCTAGCAGGCGCATGAAGGCTTCTTCCAGACTCTGTCCCTGAGTGACTTCACCAATCGGCCCCGATGCAATCAGCTTGCCTCGGTTGATGATGATTACATCGTCAACGGTGTGCTGCATCTCCGCCAACTGATGCGATGAAACGAGTACCGTCTTGCCCTGAGCTGCCAGGTTGCGCAGGAAGTCACGCAGCCAAGCGATGCCGATGGGGTCGAGGCCGTTGGCGGGTTCGTCAAGAACCAAAATATCTGGGTCGCCGAGCAAGGCGGCGGCCAGCGAGAGGCGCTGCTTCATGCCCAGCGAATATCCCTTGGTTCGCTTGTTAGCCGCGTGGTCCAACTCAACCAGTTCAAGCAAGCCAGGTATGGCATCGGTGGAAATGCCGGCGGCCGCGCAGATAACCCGCAGGTTCTGTTTGGCGGTGAGGGCACCATTGAAGCCGGAGCTGTCGAGCACGGCGCCAACCCTGTTGAGCGGGTGCTCTAAGTGACTGTAAGGCTGACCTTCGATAAGGGCCTGGCCACTAGTGGGCGATGCCAGACCAAGCAGGCAACGCAGGGCAGTGGATTTTCCAGCCCCATTAGGCCCTAGGAAGCCGGTAATCCGACCTGACTCGATTGTGGCTGATAATCCGTCGACTGCGGTCACGTCTTTGTAGCGCTTGACGAGGTTTACAAACTGGATGCTGCTCATAACTTCTCCCTTGGCCTTAGCCTAACCCTCTGTCGTGCACGAGCGTCATGCGCGCCTCAAAAAGTAGTTCGCGCAGGTCTTCATCGTTTAGATTTTCGAGTTTGCAAAGCACGGCTGGGTAATTGCCAAAGTGCTGAGTCAAAAAATACTTCTCGGGTTCCATCTGCACATAGGCCCGCGCGGTTTCGGGGTCTGGGGTGTGCACCGCCAGAATGCTACCCGCGTATATTTCCGCACCGATGCTGGTTTCGCGCTTGATGTCTGCCTTGGTGTAGGGGCGCTCCCAGGCTAAGGTTTGGCCGGCGCAAACCACCTTGTTTTCGGCGGTGAGCTCGGTTCCGGGAAGTTCGCCGGCCAGCCGCGCAACGTCGGCCCAGCTTGCCATTAGTCACGACCCATGAAGACGAGGACGGCTGCCACAACCAGGGCGGCAACGCCGGCAATCATGAGAGGCACACTGCCGAGTCCGCCACCGATGGTCCACATCGCACCAGCCCATAGGCCGGCGGCCAGAACACCGAAGCCGGAGAAACCCTGCAGTAGTGACTGCGCCCACAGTTGGCGGGATTCCGGGGCCAGCTTGGAGACCCAGGACTTGCCAACGGTGTCGTTGGCTGCGGCGAATCCACCGTAGATGACTATGAGCAGCAGAGTGAGCGAGTGATCCTTGGTGAGGCTCATGCCACCGTAGGCGGCGGCGAAACAGACTAGACCCAGGGCGTAGATTCCGCTCGGGCTCAACTTGTCTGAGAGCCAACCGAAAGGGAAGTTCAGTGCGGCATAGGAGATGTTGTAGAGCAGGTAGGCGCCAACCACGGCACTGAGGCTGAAACCAACCTGGGAGACGTGGAGTAGTAGGAGCGCATCGGGGAAATTCATGAAGGCAAAGCCCGAGATGACGCCGAGCACAATCTTTAGGCGGCGCGATAGGGGTTCTGGCGCGGTGATTGGGTCGGCTGCGGCTGGGCTGGAGGCCGAGGCTGCCGAGGCATCGGTGGCTTTGACGCGCTTGACCCGGAGAACCCGCGGCTCGTGATCCTTTACGGCCAAAACTAGGAGGGTGGACATGGTGGCCGGAATGGCTGCAAACCAAAGCACCGGCCGGATGTCGTTGTTGAAGGCAGCCAGCAGGGAAAGCGCAAGGATGGGGCCGAGAACTGCACCGAGGGTATCGGCGGTGCGGTGGAAGCCAACCACCTTGCCGCGATGCGCCTTGTCCGAACCTAGTAGCAGCAGCGCATCGCGTGGGGCCGAGCGCATGCCCTTACCTACGCGGTCGGTTAAGCGCCCCATGAGTACAATCGGCCAAGCGCCGGCCGCCGCAATGATGACCTTGCCAACTCCGGCAAGTGCGTAGCCAATGAAGACTGCAACCTTGCGCGGTAGGAACTTGTTAATCCAAGCGCTGCCCAATTTCATGGTGGCGGCAACACCCTCAGCCAGGCCCTCAATCATGCCAACCACTGCGGCTGGCGCGTGAAGGACCGACGTCAAGAGCACCGGCATGATGGGGTAGAGCAGCTCGCTCGCGGCGTCCTGCAGGAAGCTGACCCAGGACAGGGTCCAGACGTTTCGATTGAGCCAAGTCTTCATGTGAAGAGCCTAACCGTGGGCTGTGAATAAGCCGTATTTCTCCACAGAGAAACCTTAAGAACGACTTTGCTGTCAGCCCTGATGCCTAACTTGGAAACAGAACCAAGAGCATCAAGGAGAAACCATGAACGCCATTCAGAACCTGCAGCACCAGCTGACCACACGCAAGTTTGCCACCATCGTTGGCCTAGCTGGTATCGCCGCCATCCACCTCATGGACCTGCCCGGCAAGTTCACCGAGACCCCTTACCTGGCCTGGGCCTACATGGGCATGATCGGCGCCGCCGCTGTGCTCATAGAGCGCATTATTCGCAACGCCAAGCCAATCGATTTCTTGGCTAGCGCCGGGCTGGGAGCATCGGTGCTAGTTGGGTTCATTGTGAACCGGAGCGTGGGCATGCCTGGCGCAATGGGTGACATAGGTAACTGGTTTGAGCCACTGGGATTCTTGAGCATGTTTGTTGAAGGCTTCACAATCTGGCAGGCGCTCGCCGCATTCGGCATTGCCAAGCAGAAAAGTGACCTGGCATTGGACGAAGAGCTATCCACAATGACTAGCTCAAAAGATTACTTGCTCAAGCTCTCCGAGTAACTACATCTCCGGCAAAGTCGGCCATAAACGCCACCGCGCTCTCTCCTTATCCCGCGGTGGCGTTTGGGCGTTAAATAGAAGATACTGGCGCGTGCAGGTCAAATAGGTTGGCTATCTCCAGCCAGCGATCTTGGTTGACCTGGTACCAGACCCAGGTGCCGCGTTTTTCACGAATGACCAGTCCAGCTTCAGCCAGAACTTTGAGGTGGTGGCTGACGGTTGGCTGGCTCAAACCTAGAGGCTCGGTGAGGTTGCAGGCGCAAGCTTCGGCGCCGGGGCTAGCGTTTAGGTAGGAGATGATCTGGATTCTGGCGGGATCGGCAATCGCCTTGAGTAGAGAGGCGAGCTGCTCCGCCTGCAATCTATTTACGGGTGCACTCAGTCCAGCAGGTGCACATGCGGAGATGTCGACCACGGAGAACTGTAAAGACATGGGTGAACCTCAACACATCTAGGTGAACATTCAATAAACATAGATAGCCATCAATCTTTTGTGCGGTAAAACATAGATAGACATCTATTTCCAATATAGAACTAGGACATTTCCCTATGGTCGAGAACGAATTTCATCAAGACCGCCTCAATCGTGTAGTTGATTCATTGGCCGATAAATATGCCGGCGTCTTTGCGAAAGAAACCATCGAGCGCGTCGTTTTCGAGTCATACGCCTCTTTGCTCAGGGCCGGGGCCAATCCAAACTTCGTCACTAACTTCGCAGAGAAATTTTCCCGCGACCGTCTGCGTGCACTGGCAACGGCTAAGGGCAGTTCGCCAAAGGAAAAGCCAGAAGTGCTGTTTGTTTGTGTGCAGAACGCGGGCCGCTCGCAAATGGCAATGGCTTTCCTTACCTCTATCTCGAAGGGTTCTATCAACGTGCGATCCGCTGGCTCAATGCCGGCGAGCGAAGTTTCGGACAAAACCATAGCTGTCATGCAAGAGGTTGGACTGGATCTGACCGAGGTGTTCCCGAAACCGCTTACCGACGACGTGGTCCAAGCCGCTGACGTAGTAATCACAATGGGCTGCGGAGATGCCTGCCCGCTGTACCCAGGTAAAACGTATTTAGACTGGGATCTAGAGGATCCAGCGCATTTGGATCTCGATGGTGTGCGTCGCGTCCGCGATGAAATCGAATCCAGAGTTCAAGCTTTGGTAGCCGAGTTGCTACCCGAATCAGGCAAGTAAAGGAAAACATGTCAGACCACAAGGCAACCGTACTTTTTGTTTGCGTCCACAACGCAGGCCGCTCGCAGATGGCCGCCGGCTACCTGCAGAGCCTCGCCGGTGACCGCGTCCAGGTGCTCTCGGCAGGCACCGAGCCGAAGAACGAAGTCAACCCATCAGCTGTGGCCGCCATGGCCGAAGAGGGAATCGACATCGCCAGCAACACCCCAAAGGTTCTCACCACCGAGGCTGTTCAGGAATCGGACTACGTGATCACCATGGGCTGCGGCGACACCTGCCCGTTCTTCCCAGGCAAGCAGTACCTGGACTGGCCACTAAACGACCCGGCCGGCAAGGGTGTTGAAGACGTTCGACCAATCCGCGACGAGATTCGCGCCAAGGTCGAGGCGCTCATCGCCGAGATCGACGCCAAGTTCTAGAGCGCTTTAGGAAACTGGTCGGCGCCTAATCGGCCGCGTCTGGAAGCTGCTTCATTCCGCGCAGCGGAGACATCAGCACAAACACGCTTGAACCTAGCACACCCGCACACCCAATCCACATGGTTGGAATCACGCCAATTCCCGCGGCAATCCAACCACCCAGTAGCGAGCCAATTGGCATCACGCCCCAGATGAAGAAGCGGATGCTGGCGTTCATGCGACCGAGCAACTCAGGTGGGCAGATTCGCTGACGAGCCGACACCTGCGTGATGTTGTACGCCAACACCAGAATGGAATTGCAGACCTCTGTTGCCATTAGGAATGGCAGCTGTGCGGAGTGAGGCAGCAATGATGCCGCCGGAATGCAGAGGGTGGTGAATCCGTAAAGAACTGCCGATGCAACGGTGACGTTACCCTCGCCAAAGCGTTTCATTAGTTTGCCAGCACTGGCCGCACCGATGAGCGCACCAACCGCACCCGCCGACATGATTAGGCCAAACTGGCCAGGGGTGAACCCAAGTTCCTTCAAAAAGTAGAGGGGGAAAAGCACCATTGCAACGTTTGAGAAGAAGTTTCCGGTACCGGTGGTGAGAGCGATGGTGCGAATGATCTCTTGCTTGCGCACGAATGCCAGGCCCTCGGCAATCTCGATACGCAGCGGGCGCCGCGCCTCAACCGGCTTCTTCAGCTCAGAGTCGCGAATGAATCCTAGGGTCAGCGCGCTAAAGGCATAGCTGACCGCATCAAAGAGAATCAGAACTGGAGCGCTGAGAATGCTGAGCAGGAATCCCACCAGCGACGGCCCGGCCACACCAGATACTCCGCCCGAAGTCTCGAGAGCAGAGTTGCCCGAACCAATCTGGTCTTTCGGCAACAGCACAGGAATGAAGCTCTGCGAGGCCACCCCAAAAAACACCGATGCCAGACCGATGATTCCACCAACCACGAACAGGTGCCAGATCTGAAGTTGGTGGTTTATCCAGAGCAGCGGAATGGAAAGCAAAGCGACGAATCGCACGAGGTCTGCAACCAGCATGACCTGGCGTTTGATTAGTCGGTCTACCCAGGCGCCTGCCACCAAACCAACCAGCAGCCAGCTGGCTGTAGAGGCCGCACCCAGGTACCCCATCTGCTGGCTGGTGGCCCCCAGGGTGGTTACCGCCAAAACGGGTAGGGCAAGGTTGGAGAACTGGTCGCCAAAGACGCTGACCGTTTGGCCAAGCCAAAGCCAGCGGAAGTGGCGGTTTCTAATCAGACTCGTCGTTGAGCTCATTCCGCCAGTCTAACCACGGAAAGGCTGCAGAGCGTTAGGAGGAATCTGGCCAAATCGGCCGTGACTGAAGTCTTCCATGGCCTGCAGCACGCCCTCCTTGGTGTTCATCACAAACGGTCCGTACTGGAAGACTTGCTCGCGGATTGGCTGCCCGCCAATTACGAAGATCTCCAAAGCCTCGGTGCGCGAGTCCTGCCTTGCATCGGCGGTGAATACCAGACGGTCACCAGCACCAAACACTGCGGTCTGGCTGGTCTTGATTGGCGCCGAACCGGCACCCTCACCTACCGAGCCGGTACCCGCGAGCACAAAGCCAAGGGCGTTGAACTCAGGGTTCCAGGGAACAGACACCGATGCGCCAGGGTAGAGGGTGATGTGCGCGATGGCCATGGGAGTCTGAGATTTGCCGGGGCCGGCGTGGCCATCAATCTCACCCGCCAGCACACGAATCAAACCTCCGCCATCCTGGCTTGCCAGCAGAGTAACGTCGTTGCCTTCCAGGTTTTGGTAGGCCGGCTCAATCATCTTCTTGGCACCTGGAAGGTTGATCCAGAGCTGAATGCCGTGGAACACACCACCGGCCATGACTAGCTCTGCAGGCGGTGTTTCGATGTGCAGAATACCTGCACCGGCGGTCATGTACTGAGTGGCGCCGTTTTCAATGGTTCCACCACCACCGTGGCTGTCCTGGTGCTGGAAGGTGCCGTCAACCATATAGGTGAAGGTTTCAAATCCACGATGTGGGTGCCATGAAGTGCCCTTCGGCTCCATAGGCGCGTACTCCACTTCACCCATCTGGTCCATGTGCACGAACGGATCGAGGTCTGCGTAGGGAACACCAGCAAAAGCGCGCGTAACCGGGAAGCCGTCACCCTCGTAGGCCTTTGGACCTTGGGTGACGCTCTTTATACTGCGCGACCGACCCACGGCTTGGTTAAGGCGAGGCAGGGTGAGGGTATCTGCGGTTACTGCTGGCATTTGGGACTCCTTTGAGGAACTAACACTATTGTAAAGCCCCCCTTGACAAGAATTATTCCTACCTGGCAGCCACCGTGCTCAAAATGGTGAAACCCCAGGCCGGAATGGTGAAGGAGACCTTCTTGCCGTTGCTTAGGGTCACCGACCTACCAGTGGCAAAGTTCACGTACTTGCCCGCCATAGATCCAGAAACCGGAAGCTTGGTGCCAATGGAGTTGGCGCCAAGATTGGCCAGGAAGATCACCTTGTTCTTGCCCTGTCCGCGCCAGACTTCAAGCAGATGGTCGTTGGAGTTGGCGATGAAGTTGAGGCTGCCGCCGGCCGATCCGCTCCAAAGTGCCGGGTTGTTGGCGCGGAGCTTTACCAGCTTGGAGTAGAAAGCAGTCCAGGTATTGGAGGCTGGGTCGCTGCCCCAAACGATCGGGTCCTTTTCAAAGAACTGGAGCTGGCGGTTCATGCCAATCTCCTGCCCGTTATAGATCAGTGGAATTCCGGGAGTGATGAACTCGATGGCGGCCGATTCCTTCACAGCATTACCTAGGCGCTGGAACTCGGTGCCGTTCCAGGAGTTCTCATCGTGGTTGGTGATGAAGTTCATGGCGAAGGTATTGCTCGGGTAGTTTGCAACCGAGCCAACCATGGCCTGGGAGATGCTGTCCTTGCCGCCAACGTGATTCAACGCATCCATCAGCTGCCAGTTGTAGTTGCTGCTGAACGCGGTGTTGAGCAGATCACCCGACGCCTGATCCTCAGCCAGCCACCAGAGCTGCTTGACCTTATTTACCTCGGTGGTGGCACTGTTCCAGAACTCGGTTGGCACCATTCCGGCCGCGTCACAGCGGTAACCATCGATATCAAACTTGGTGACCCAATACTTCATGGCATTTGTCATTGCGGCCTGCAGGCCGAGGCTGTTGTAGTTCAGATCGGCCACGTCGTTCCAGTCGGTTCCAGCGGGCCAAATAATCTTGCCGTTTGAGTCCTGGGTGTACCAGTCCGGGTGCGCGCTAATCCAGGGGTTGTCCCAGGCGGTGTGGTTTGCCACCCAGTCCAGAACCACCTTCATGCCCATGGAGTGGGCGGTGTCTACCAGATTCTTGAAGTCGGCATCGGTGCCAAAGTCTGGATTGACGGCGGTGTAGTTGGCCACGGAATAGGGCGAGCCGAGGGTTCCCTTAGCGTTTAGTTTGCCAACCGGGTAGATGGGCATGAGCCAGACCACATTTGTGCCTAGAGTCTTTATTCTTGGCAGGGCTGCGGTGACGCCGGCAAAGTTTCCAGCCGGGCTGAACTGGCGAACATTCACCTCATACACCGATGCGTTGCTGACCCAGTTAGGTAACACCTGACGTGCCGCCGTTGCGTGTACCACGGGCAGGGCCTGAGCTGCCTCGGTGGCAGCTACTGAAACTCCCGTGCTCAGAGCCAATAGGGCGGCAACGGTGAGGGAAATGGTCTTGCTTCGCATGAACCAACTCTATGGATAAGTAGGCTAATGCCGTGAACAATTTCGAGCACCACATATCCCAGCTGGAGGCCCTAGGGTTTCAGCTGGAACGCGGCATGCTCATCGGTGAAGGCAGCTTTGCGCTGGCCAACCAGATTGGTACCAGGTTTTCCACCGATGTGGTGCAGGTAGATACCTACACCCGCGAGGCATTCTTTGAAACCGACAAGGCACACCCGGTGCTTGGCGAATCACAAGAATTCACCGGACCGGACGGAAAGTACCTAGTAACCGAACTTCTGGCGGGCTAACCAAGCCTTCGCAGAGCCGAACGGCCACCACCCTCGTGCGAGAATATAGGCATGACTGCACACACTTCTGTAGCAACCCTGCACACTAACTACGGCGCCATCAAGGTAAACCTGTTTGGCCTTCACGCACCACTCACCGTCCAGAACTTTGAGGGCCTGGCAACCGGTGACAAGGAGTGGACCAACCCACGCACCGGCGAGAAGATGGTCAACACCCCTCTCTACAAGGGCGTAATCTTCCACCGCATCATCGAGAACTTCATGCTTCAGGGCGGAGACCCAACCGGCACCGGAATGGGCGGCCCTGGCTACCAGTTCAAGGACGAGTTCCACCCTGAGCTCAACTTCAACGAGCCTTTCGTAATGGCAATGGCAAACGCCGGCCCTGGCACCAACGGCAGCCAGTTCTTCATCACCACCGTTCCCACCACCTGGCTTCAGAACCGCCACACCATTTTCGGTGAGGTAGTTGACGAGGCAAGCCGAGCTGTAGTTCTCAAGATCGAGGGCGTGGCAAAGGGTCCACAGGACAAGCCACTCGAGGACGTAATCCTCGAGAGCGTAACCATCGAAAAGGTAGAGGCCTAGTCCTCACCGATCGCGAACCCACCGCGGCCTCATGAACTGTTACCGGCATCCGGAAAGGGAAGCGTACGTGCGCTGTCAGCGCTGCGAACGCTTCATCTGCCCGGCCTGCCAGACAGAGGCGGCGGTGGGTTTTCTATGTCCGGAAGACGCCGGGCAAGGCATCGGTGACCGCATGTTGAACCGTGCTCCAAGACGGGTGCGTACTTTGGCTGCCAGCGGAAAGCCGGTGGTCACCTACTCGTTGATAGCAATCTGCGCGGCAATCTGGGGTCTGCAGATGGTGTTGGGCGATAGCTTCACCAATCAGTGGATGTATTGGCCATTGGCAACCGTGGCCGAACCCTGGCGCATGATCACCTCCACTTTTCTGCACTCGCCAACCTCGTTCCTGCACATTCTGTTCAACATGTACACGCTCTGGATATTCGGCCGGGAGCTCGAGTACCTACTCGGTCGCGGACGGTTCCTCGCGCTTTATCTGATCTCCGGATTCGGTGGCTCGGTTGGTGTGCTCTGGCTTGGGGCTTTGAACGGGCCGGTACTAGGCGCATCGGGGGCGCTCTTTGGACTGATGGCCGCTTACTTTGTGATTGTTCGCAGCCTTGGCGGCAGTAGCGGCCAGATGGCGGGTCTCATCGCCATCAACCTGATCTCGGGATTCTTTGTTTCCGGCATTGCCTGGGAGGCTCACGTGGGTGGACTCATCACCGGCGCTGCAATCGCTCTGGTGTACTCGCGCACTCGTGCCGCCTCGGCTGCCGGTCGCCAGCGTGCGCTGCTTTGGGTGGTGGTTGCCGCTCTGGTTGGCCTCACCATTTTGCGTATCCTGCAGGTGGGCATCGGTGGCTACTAGCCGCCCCCGCTAACGCTCAGGTTAAAACTAACGGCACCCGGTCTTGCGACTGCGGGTGCCGTTTAAAGTTTGTGTGGTTACTTCCAGCGAGTAGACATGACGAAGCCCACCATCATCACGCCGAAGCCAATGAGGATGTTCCAGTTACCCAGGTTGAGTGCTGGCGCCACGTTGTTGAGGCCCGAACCCAGTGGGTACTGCGCGCCGGTCACGTAGAAGCAGATGATCCAGATTAGGCCGAGCAGCATGAATCCGAACATGACCGGGGCAAACCATGACGGGTTTGGCTCGGCTGCATCGGTGCGCTGGCTGGTTGCGTTGGCGGCCTCAGACGGCTTGACGCTCTTCTTCTTGCGGGTGCTTGATTCAGGCATGGGGAAATTCTATCGCAAAGCGTCTAATTAGCCGTTGGCGTTAGGCTTTAAGGGCTATGACCAAGATTCTCGTGCTGGACAACTACGACTCGTTTGTCTATACCCTCAACGGCTACCTGCAGCAGCTGGGAGCCCAGACTGAGGTGCTCCGCAACGATGTAGTCAGCGAAGCCGAGCTGCCGGAGCTGATGAGCAAGTACGACGCCATTCTGCTTTCGCCAGGTCCGGGAACCCCCGCTGATGCGGGTCTGTCGATTCCGGTGGTTCGTCAGGCACTAAAGACTGGACAGTCAGTATTTGGTGTTTGCCTTGGTCACCAGGCTATTGCCGAGGCCATGGGCGCAACCGTGACCTCAGCCGAGGAGCTAATGCACGGCAAGACCAGTCAGGTAAGCCACGATGGCTCGCTGGTTTACGGCAATGTGCCAGAGCCTTTCACCGCCACCCGTTACCACTCGCTAGCGGTGGTGGCTTCCACCGTGCCGGAGGATTTGGTTGTAACCAGCCGCACTATTGCTGGCGTTGCCACCGATGGCACCGAGACCCGGGGCGGAGTGATCATGGGTATCCAACATAAGACTCTGCCTATCTATGGCGTACAGTTCCACCCAGAGAGCGTGCTGACTCAGGGCGGCTACCAGATGCTTGGTAACTGGCTAGAGAGCGTTGGACTGAAGGGTGCGGCCGAGACCGCAAAGGGACTTAGCCCGCTGGTTCGCCTTTAGAACTAGTTACAGCCAACCGTCAGGATGATTGACGACCCCTGCGGGGCGAGTCCTGGCAGGATGCTCTGGCTAAGTACGGTTGTTCCGGTTCCACCACCAGGGCAAGGAGTGGCGGTCTGAACCGAAACCATTAGGGCAACATCCACTGCGGTGAGCTGCTTCTGCGCGGTTGCAACATCGAGATTGACCACGTTTGGAACCAGCACCTGTCCGTTAGATACGTTCAGGTTGATGCTGCTTCCGGCGGCAACGCTGGTTCCCGCAATCGGGTCACTCGATACAACCTTGCCCTGGGCAACGGTTGCGGAGTTCACTGGATTGATGCTTCCCAGTGCCAGCTTGGCATTGGTGAGTGCGGTGGTTGCGGCATCCTCGGTGAGCCCCGCTAGGTCTGGAACCTGAGCCTGCCCCTTACCCGACGAAACGTAGACGGTAACCAACTGGTTCTCGCCCACCTTGGTGCCGGCAGGAGGATCGGTTGAGATGATGGTGTCAACCGGGACGGTGTCCGACTGCTGGTAGGTCTTGGTGTCTAGCAGCTTGGCATCGGTGAGGGCCTTTTCGCCATCGGTGAAGGTCATGCCAACCACGTTTGGAACGGAGACTCCAGCGGTTGAGTTGGGGTTGATCACCAGGTTTGGTAGGTTGCCACCGATGGCGATGAACCAGACGATGAGCCCGATGATGATGACACCGAGGCCTGATCCAACACCCCAAAGCACGCGAGGCGAAGGGGTTGCGCTGCGGCGAACTCGAGAGCTGCCGGTTGCTGTGTCAATGGCCTGGCTGCTGGTGGTAACCGGCGGAACATCAAGGCCGAGGGCACTGAACGGGTTGGTGATGAGCGAGGTGTCCGCACGCTCGAGTTCTGCATTGGCGGGCGGAGCAGCCGGGGTGGCATTGGCGGGCGGAGCAACCGGGTTGCCGGAAACCGGGGTCGGCACAGGGCCGGTGTAGAGGTACTCTACCGGAGGCTGAGCGGCTGACTCGGCATCGGTGGCAGGGCCCTCGTTGGCTGCAACCGCTGGCTCATCGAATGGGCTATCCCCGCGAAGCAGGCGATCAAAGTCGCTGATAACCTCGGTAGGCTCGGCCGAACCGCCAAAGCTGGTGTCAACTGGAATCGGAGCCTCGGCTGAAGGCATTACGGTAGTGGCCGCACCGGCAGCTACGGTCTCCTCGAAGTCGGTGACAAGAGGGAGCGAGCCCGTGTGGTGCATGGCCGCGTTCTGCTGGGTGGCAATCATGGCTGCGGCTAGGTGTTCGCGGAATTCATCGGCGGTCTGGAAGCGCTCGTTGCGATCCTTGGCCATTGCCTGCAAAACAACTGCGTCTAGCTCAGGCGAAACCATTGGGTTGTGCACCGATGGAGGGGTTACTGCCTCGGACACGTGCTGGTAGGCAACCGAAACCGCGGTCTCGCCCTTGAATGGTGGGCGACCGGCGAGCATTTCGTAGAGCAAAACGCCGGTGGAGTAGAGGTCGGTGCGGGCGTCAACATTCTCGCCGCGAGCCTGCTCCGGGCTGAAGTACTGTGCGGTACCTACGATGCCAACCGAGTAGGCCTGGGTGTTGGCGGAGTCCGAAACGGCGCGGGCGATGCCAAAGTCCATCACCTTTACGGTCCCAGCCTCGGTGATCATGATGTTGGCGCTCTTGATGTCGCGGTGAATGATGCCGGCACTGTGCGAAACACTCAGCGCGGTGAGTACGCCATCGGTGTAGTCAACGGCTTCTTCAATGGTGAGGCGGCGCTGGTGCAGGAGGTCGCGCAGGACGGCGCCCTTTACGTACTCCATCACAATGTATGGGCGACGGATGGTGCTGCCATGAAGGTCTAGCGACTCTTCCTCACCGGCATCGTAGATACGAACGATGGTTGGGTGAGCCATGCGAGCCGAGGCCTGGGCTTCCTGACGGAAACGGGCCTCGAAGCTTGGGTCGTTGGCTAGGTCGCTCTTGAGCAGCTTGATTGCAACCACGCGGCCGAGGCGAGTGTCTTCACCCTCGTATACGTCGGCCATGCCGCCACGACCAATCAGGTTTCCCAGTTGGTAACGACCAGCGATGATCTTGCGGTTGTCGCTCAATGTTGCTCCGAACTTATTTCTTCACTCAGTTTAGTTTTGGTTACTGAACTGGAGTGGGGCTAGGACTACTGTTGTCGGTTTGTTGCACGTAGTAGGTGAGGGTAACCACTGTTCCCGGCTGCAAAGTGCCCAGCGGCGAGGCGAGATACACGGTCATCAGGCGCGGGTCGGTGGCATCAACCTGGGTGCCGGCGATGGTCTGGGGCTGTAGTCCCAGAGAGGCCAGATAACTGGTTGCCACATAGATGTCCTTACCAACCACATCGGTGGTTAGCAGGGTTACTGCGGTTGGGCTCACGCTCGGCGAGAGGCTTGGAACCGGCCCGGCCGAACCCCAGGTGCTCTGAGTTGGGCTGGAGCTGGTGCTCGGAGCCGGCTTGTTGGCGCCGAGAATCAGGGCGAAGACCAGGCTCAGGGCTGTGATGCTAAGCAGAATGACAACTGCAATCCAGGGCCAGACCACAGGCGGCTTTGGCACCTGAGCGGTCTTGGCATCTAGGAGAGTGGTGTCATCGGTGTAAGCGCGCACGTTTGGCAGCACAGCCGTGCCGGTTCCGCGGTGGCGCGGGTTTGACATAAGCGCTTCGGCTGCAATGGCCAGGCTGAGCGCGTTGTTTGGGCGCTCAAACGGCTTCTTCTGCAGGCACTTGAGAATCAAATCACCGATGCGTGGATCGACGGTGTCTGGCAGGGCCGGCGGCAGGTCGTTGATCTGCGCCAGGGCAATGTCCATCTGGCTCGCCCCGGTGAATGGACGGCGGCCAGCGATTGCCTCGTAGGCCACGATGCCCAACGAATAGATGTCGGTGAGTGGCGATGAACCCTTGCCGGTTGCCTGCTCGGGTGCAAGGTATTGAACGGTTCCCATGACCTGACCGGTGGCGGTCAGCGAAACTTGGTCGGCAACGCGGGCGATGCCAAAGTCGGTGATTTTCACCTGGTGGTCTGGGGTGATTAGCAGGTTGCCAGGTTTGATGTCGCGGTGAACCATGCCAGATTCGTGTGCGGCCTGCAGTGCGCGGGCAGTCTGGCTGATGATGTCTAGAACGCGCTCGCCAGAGAGGGTTTTCTCTCGCTCGAGAATCTTGGCAAGCGATTCACCAGGCACTAGCTCCATAACAAGGTAGGCCGAACCCGAGTCCTCACCGTAGTCAAAAACGTTGGCGATACCCTCATGGTTGACCATGGCGGCTAGACGAGCCTCGGTGCGGAAGCGCTCCAGGAAGCCCGGGTCGCTCATGTACTCCTGCTTGAGGATCTTGATGGCAACCGAACGAAGAATAATCTCGTCGTGCGCCTGCCAGACCTCACCCATGCCTCCGGTGGCAACCAGAGACTCCAGGCGGTAACGTCCCCCGTAAACCTTGCCTATCTCAGGCTTCATTTCTTCAACACCGCTTCCATGACTTTGCGTGCAACCGGTGCGGCCAGAAGGTTACCAAACCCGCTCTGCCCCATGCCGCCACCGTCTTCAACAACCACCGCTACCGCAACCTTTGGGTTGTTCGCCGGCGCGAAACCGGTGAACCAAAGGGTGTACGGCAGGTTGCCACCGTTTTGGGCGGTACCGGTTTTACCGGCCACCGAAACCCCAGAAATCTGTCCATTGGTGCTCACGCCGTGCGCTACGGCGTTCACCATCATGTCGCGCACCTTTCCGGCAACCCCGCTGCTGAGCGGTTGTCCAAGCACCGATGCCGAACCCTGCTCCAGGATGGAGAGAGTTGAAGACTGAACGTACGAAACCAGATACGGCTTCATCATGGTTCCACCGTTGGCCACCGCGGCCGAGACCATAGCCATCTGCAGCGGGGTGACGCGGTCGTCGAACTGACCAAAGGCACTCAGGCCGGTCTGGGCATCATCCATGTTCTGCGGATATGTGCTCGGGGTGACGGTCATAGGAATCTTGAGGCTCTTACCAAACCCGAAGAGCTCTGCCTGGGCGCGAATCTTGTCTTGACCCAGCGCAATGCCAAGCTGGGCAAACGGAATGTTGCACGACCACTTAAGGGCATCGGCGATGGATACCCGCGGCTTGCCACCGCACTTGCCCTCACCCGAGTTGTAGATGTAGGTGGACGTGCCCGGCAGCTGGAACTTGGCCGGGTTTGGGAAGGTGTCGGTTGGTTTGTAGCCGTTGTTGAGGGCGGCGCTCGCCACGATGATTTTGAAAACCGAACCGGGTGCGTAGAGCGAACCTGTGATGGCCTTGTTGATCAACGGGTTGGTCTTGTCGGCCAGGAGTTTGGCGTAGTTAGCGCTGGCCTCCTGGTTGTTGTGTACCGAGAGAAGGTTGGCGTCAAAACCGGGTTTGGACACCATGGCCAGAATCTTGCCGGTCTTAGGCTCAATGGCAACCACGGCACCCTTCAGGTTGCCAAGTGCAGTCCAGGCGGCCTTTTGCACCTTGGGGTCAATGGTCAATTCCACCGATGCACCGGATACCGGGTTTCCAGACAGGGTGGCGTTCAACTGCTCGAAGAACTGCGAGGAATTCTGTCCGCTGAGGTAGCTGTTGAGGGCACCCTCGAGACCGGCGGTTCCTTGAATATTGGAGTAGAAGCCGGTTACCGCAGAGTACATGGGGTCGGTGAACTTGCGCAGGTAGTGATAGGTGTCGCCGCTTGGAACCGAGTACGCGATTGGCTGTCCGGCAACCAGAATGGCGCCGCGCTTGGTCTTGTAGCTGTCGTAGAGCGTGCGCACGTTGCGTGGGTCGTTGTTGAGCTGGTCGGCAAAGCCAAACTGAATTGCCGTGGAAGCCACAAATAGGCAGGCGAACATGGCCATGATGACCAGGCCAATGCGTCTTAGTTCGCGGTTCACAGGGTCACCGTCCTCTGGTTGCCGCCGGCAGAATCACTGATGCGCAGCAGCAATCCAACGATGATCCAGTTGGCTAGCAGCGAGGAGCCTCCGGCCGCTAGGAAAGGAGTTGTCAGACCGGTCAGTGGAACCACTCTGGTCACACCGCCAACCACGATGAAAGTCTGGAGTGCCAACACGAACGAGAGCCCAGTGGCCAGCAGCTTGGAGAAGTCATCGTTGTGGGTGAAGCCAATTCGAAGGCCGCGAGAAACCAGCAGCAGGTAGGTGAGTAGAAGCACAAACACGCCGGCCAGGCCAAGTTCCTCGCCGAGGCTGGAGAAGATGAAGTCGCTCTCGGCTAGTGGCACCAGCTGAGGCAGGCCGCCACCGAGCCCGGAACCAAGCAACGATCCGTGAGCCAACCCGAAGTTGCCTTGAGCCAGCTGGTAGGAACCACCGAAGGCGTTGTAGTTGGCCGGGTTGAGCGGATCCAGCCAGGCATTGACTCGTCCCGAAACGTAGGACATGAAGCGGCCGGCCACCAGTGCGCCGGTGAGGAACATGCCTAGGCCGGTTGCCACGTAGATGGCGCGGCCGGTGGCCACATAGATCATTACCAAGAAGAGGCCAAAGTAGAGCAGGCTGGTGCCGAGGTCACGCTCAAAAACCAGAACGCCAAGGCTGGCCACCCAAACTACAAGAATTGGACCCAGTTCACGGGCTCGTGGGAGCTGCACTCCCAGGACTCTGCGGCCCACGATCGACAGACTCTCGCGGCGGCTAACCAGGTAGCCGGCGAAGAAGATGGTCAAGGCAATCTTGGCTAGCTCTCCCGGCTGGAAGGTGAAGCCACCGATGCCAATCCAGAGGCGAGCACCATTGATGGTCTTGCCGATGATTGGCAGAGCAGGCGAGAGCAGCAGGGCAACACCCAGCACCATGCTGATGTAGATGAAGCGCCGCAGGAACAGGTGGCTCTTCACGAAGTAGATCACCAGCATGGCGGCAGCCATCGCGATGCAGGTCCAGACCACCTGCTTACCCGCGAACAGGCTCGGGTTGGTTAGGTGTTCCTTGGCAAGGTCTAGGCGGTAGATCTCACTGATGCCAAGTCCGTTTAGGGCAACCGTCAGTGGCAGGAGCAGCGGGTCGGCCTCGCTGGCTCGAAGTCTAAGCAGTAGGTGAATGGCCAGGGCACCGATTGCGGGCGGCAGGAAGAACTGCCAGACATCGGAGCGCATTACCTGAATCACGCTGAGTTGAATCTGGATTAGTTCGTAGATGTTGAGGCCAAGCGCGAAAAGCAACAGCATGAGCTCGGTGTTGCGGCTGCGAGGCACGATGCGAACTATCTTGCCGATGGCATCAGTGGCACCAAACGTGACGGTGTTGGCCGCCTTTTCCGCGGCCTTCAGCGGGCGACGAAGTTTCTGCAGCGGGCGGCTGAGCTTGCTAAGCGGGTTGCTCACTAGTTACCTCCCGGGTGAAGGAGGGCTTCAATCTCGCGCTCGGCATCGGTGAGGCTGGTGGCGGGAATAGTCTGCAGCACCAGCGAGCGCTGATAACTAGGCAGCGATTCGAGCGGCACGTCGGTGAGGCGATACAGGTGGCTGAACTTGAGCGGGCCTAGGGACTCCCGGATGCCCTGGAAAATGGCAACCTGCCCATTGCGCTGACCAACGTAGTAGCGGGTCTGGGTGTAGGCGTAGCCCGCGCCTAATACAAGGGCACCGATGAGCACTAGCCCGGCCCAGGTGGCGGCCTGGCGCCGGCGATGCCACTTAATCTTCACGCGGGTCTGGCTCAGGATGTAGTCCAGGTATTCGTCTGATTCGGGCTTGAACTCGCTGGTTTCCTGGCTGCCACCGATGAGATCGGTAAGGGCGCGAGGGTTGAACAGACGGAGCAGTTTGGAGCCGCGGCGCTCGTCGATGATGATCTCGTTTGCGGCGGAACCCACGTAGGTGGCCTTCGGCACGAAGTCGGTGGCGGCGGTGCTCGGTACTACGTCAACCACAACCACTGTCACGTTGTCAGGGGCGCCGTATTCCAGGGTCTCCTGCACCAGCAGGTCGGCTGCCTCTTCGGCCGGAATTGGGCCGGAGAGAATCATGCCAATCAGGCCCTCGGGAACGTATCCGCAGAGTCCGTCGGAGCAGAGCAACCAGCGGTCACCCGGCTGAGTCTTGAGGTGGAAGGTGTCGATGTCTGGCTCGTCTTCCACATCGCCAAGCACGCGCATGAGCACGCTGCGGCGAGGGTGAACCAAAGCCTCTTCGGGGGTGATTCGACCAAGGTCAACTAGGCGCTGAACAAAGGTGTGGTCCTTGGTGATCTGCGTGGTGACGCCCTCGCGACAGAGGTAAACCCGGCTGTCTCCGATGTGGGCGATTGTCACGTCATCGCCGTTGACCATGATTCCGCTGAAGGTGGTGCCAAGCCCGGCCAGCTCGTGGTGGCTCTTCACGGTTTGGCTCAGGGATCGGTTGGCCTCCAGCAGTGCCGCCTTGATTGCTGCGGCAGCGGCATCGGGGTTTGGGAAAACCGCGTCAACCGGAGCCACCTTCTGGCTGACCATGGCGGAGGCTATGTCACCACCGGCGTGACCGCCCATGCCGTCTGCCACAAAGTGCAACTGGTAGCCCGAGTAGCCCGAGTCTTGGTTGCTGTGGCGAACCCGCCCGATATTGGACTGGGCGTGAGCGATGGTTTTGATGGACACTGGTTTGCCTAGGCCCGCAACTCGAAGACCGAGTTACCGATTTGCACCGGTACATTGGCCTTCACCGTCATTGGGGTGCCAACTCGCTTGCCGTTTACGAAGGTGCCGTTGGTGGAATTGAGGTCCTGAATCAGCCACTCGCCGTTCATTAGAACTAGCTTGGCGTGGTGGGTGGAGGCGAATTCGTCACGAATCACTAGGTCGGCGTTGTCGGCTCGACCTATGGTTACCTCGCGACGGTCGAGACGAAGCTCCTGCCCCTTGCGTGGGCCGGCTGTTAGAACCAGCTTCGAAGGAATGATCTGAAGATCGGCGGCATCCACAACCGGAAGCGCATCGGAGGTTTCAGGCATGTTGTTTAGCGGTGCGGCCGGGATAACCGGAGCCGAAACTACGACAGGTTGATTTGCCTCAGCAACGCGGCTAACAACCTTCTGGCCGAAGAGGTCTGCGCGAATCACGCTCAGTACGCTGAAGACGAAGATCCACAGCACCACCAGGAACCCGGTGCGAACGAGAAAAAGCGCGAGGTCACTCATTGGTTACCGACTTTGCGATTACGCGGAATGCGAAGTCACTGTGACCAGCCGAGATCACCGAGTCTGGCTTCATGCCAGACTCCTTGATTACGCGACCGTCCAGCTTGGTGCCGTTGGTGGAGTTTAGGTCGCGGACGCCGGCGTTCTTGCCGTCCCACAGGACCTCGAAGTGATTGCGGCTCATACCTTTGTCATCCACCTGAATGTCGGCCGAGGCGTCGCGGCCAATTATTGTTCGCGCCTTGGTTAGAAGGTATCTCTGCCCTGCGACATCTATTGCGGGAGTCCACTCCACGGCAACATTCTGGGTCTGGCTGGCAACCGCAATCTGGCCGATTGGCAGTGACGAGTCCTCGGCCAGAGTGATGATTAGGCCGGCGCCAAACTGGTACTTCTGCTTCTGGGCGTGACGAGTTGAGAGGTCAACCAGTTCGTCGATGAGCGGCTGCCCCAAAACTCGCATGCGAGCGAAGTCTGGAGATGACAGGCGAACCCGGAAAGCGTTTGGAGCAAGGATGCGTTCGCGGCTCAGAATGCTGCTAGCCGAGTCCATCTCATTCTTGATGGCCGCGGCGATTTCAACCGGCTGCAGCTCACTCTTGAAAGTCTTAGAAAAGGCTCCGGTGACAACTCGCTCCAGACCCTTCTCAAAGTTCTCTAGAAAACCCAAGACTCTCCTCGTTTCGGTATCCCTATGAGTTTATTTGGTTGCCCCACCGCAGGGGATGGCGGGACCCCTTTATATCTGCTAATCTTCTAAAGTTGCTCTGTTTTCAGGGCATCCGCGCGAGTGGCGAAATGGCAGACGCGCTAGCTTCAGGTGCTAGTGTCCGTAAGGACGTGCGGGTTCAAGTCCCGCCTCGCGCACAAAATCCCCGGTCCTTTGGACGCGGGGATTTTTTGCGCTCGGCGGTCTCACCTAGTGAATAGCGTGTGTGCGCTCCAGCTTGGCACCCTCTACATCCACATCCGGCAGAATCTTGTCCAGCCACTTTGGAATCCACCAGGCGCTCTTGCCCAGCAGGGTCATCAGGGCCGGCACCAGAATCATGCGCACCAGGAAGGCATCGGCGAGAACACCTACCGCTAGGCCAAGACCAATAGGTCGCACCTGGGTGAGGTGGCTGAAAGCGAAGCCGCCAAACACGAAGACCATGATGGAGGCCGCTGCAACAACAACCGCGCGACCCGAGCGGGCGCCGGCGATCACTGCGTCACGAGCGTTGAGCCCGTGAACGTAGGCTTCGCGCATGCCTGAAACCAGGAACAGCTGGTAGTCCATAGCCAGGCCAAACAGAATTCCAATCAGCATGGTTGGCAGGAACGAGAGCACCGGCGCAGGATCGTGCACATCGAAGATGTTGCCCAGGAATCCAAACTGGTAGACCGCAACAACCACACCCATGGTGGCGGCCACCGAGAGCAGGAAGCCCACCGATGCAATCAGCGGTACCAAGATGGAGCGGAACACCAGAATCAGCACGATTAGCGAGAGCACGAGCACGGTTCCCAGATAGAGCGGTAGCGCAGACGAAAGCTTGGCGCTCACGTCGATGTTGCTGGCAACCAGGCCGGTGATGCCCAATCCCTTATCGCCGGGCAGAGTGCCGTACGTGGCCGCCAGCTTCGGCGAAAGCGCACGCAGGTCGCGCACCAGGGTCTCGGTGTGAGCATTGGCGGGGCCGGTGGTTGGCAGGACCGTGAACAGAATCTTGGTCTTATCCTTTGACACCGATGCTGGAACAACAGCCGAAACACCCTTTACCGCAGCAATCTCTGTGGCCAGGTCGGCCTCGGTCTTGAGCTGCTGGTAGCCGGTGACCGGCTTCTCCAGCGATGCCACGGCCACAATCATTCCGTTGGAACCGGCACCGAAGGCCTTGGTGGCCAGGGTGTACGCCTTGTACTGGGTGGAGTCCAGCGGCTCGGATGAGCCGTCAGGTAGGCCGAGGCGCATTGAGGCAAGCGGAATGGCGGCCAACACGAGCACGGCGGTGGCGCCAACAATCGAAATCCAAGGGTGCTTTGAGGCGAAGTATGAAGGCTTCTTGGCGGACGCATCGGCCGCCGAAGCATCGGTGGCTGCGGTTGCTGCAGGCGCATCGGTGCTTTCAACACCAGCGGCAAGCGCCCTACGCTCTTTGCGCGACAGAACGCGCAGACCCATACGGCTGATGACCGCCGGGGTGAAGGTCACCGCCATAAGCACACCGATGAAGATGCTGAGGGCGGCGAAGTCACCCATCAGACCGAGGAATCCGATTCCGGTGAGGTTTAGCGCAACCAGCGCGATGATCACGGTTAGGCCGGCGAAGAACACGGCGTTGCCTGAGGTGCCGTTGGCCAACGCAATTGACTCGCGCAGCTCCATTCCGGCCTTCAGCTGGCGACGGTGACGGTTGAGGATGAATAGCGAATAGTCAATGCCAACCGCCAGGCCGAGCATCACACCCAGGGTTGGGGTGGTGCTGCCCATCTGAATCACCGATGCGAGGGTCATAGTGATGGAGGCACCGATGCCCACACCCAGGATGGCGGCGAGCACCGGCAGGCCGGCAGCGACGAAGGTACCGAGCATGAGGAACAGAACCACGGCGGCCACGAGCAGTCCAACAATCTCGCCAACGCCGAGGATGCCCTCCATGCTCTGGGTAAGGTCTTTGGAGAGCTCAACCTGAACGCCCGCTGGAACGTGTGCGGTGAGGTACGCGGCAACCGCCTTCTTGGTGGCGGCGTCTACCGAGTCGGTTGGCAAGTTGAAGACCACGTTTGCCTGAGCGATTGTGTTGTCTTTAGAAACGGTGCGGAAGTTTGTGGCGGCCGCAAGGATGCGCTCACCCTGGTACAACTTCTTCTCGGCGGCGGGTAGCTTGTCGGCAGCCTGGTTGAGGGCAATTTTGCCAGCGGTCAGCTGGGCCTGATTGTCGTCGATAGTCTGCTGCGCTGCCTTTAGCTGAGTGATTCCCGCGGTGGCCTGAGCGATTCCCGCGGAGGCGGCGTCAACGCCGGCCTGAGCCTGGGCGGCCCCGGCTTGAATCTGAGTAATCTGAGCCTGAATTGCCGCCAGCTGTTCGGCTGGGGCACCCGCGGCAGCAGCGGAATCGTAGGCGGCTTGAGCCTGCGCCTCGCCCATCTGGGCCTGGGTCAGCGCCGTATTCGCCTGAGTGTAACCCGCGGTGGCCTGGGCTAGTCCGGCACGCGCTTTAGCCAGGTTCTCGGTCACGGTCTTCTGGGCAGCGTCAAGTTTGGCTTGCCCTTCAACCAGCTGCTTCAGGCCATCGGCAATCTGGACCTTGCCGTTGGCCACCTTGCGGGCACCCGCCTTCAGGTTGGCGATTTGGTGGTCCTTGGTGGCCTGCACGGTGAACGGGTTCATGACTGAGTTGATGCCAGGCAGCTTGGCAACCTGACGAAGCTCGCTGCCAATGGCCGCGGTTTGGGCATCGGTGAATTTGCCACTGGTGGCGTGGAAAACCACCGATGCGTTGCCGTGGCTGGCGGCCGGGAAGGACTTCTTGAGATCATCAATGACCAGCTGGGCCTGGGTGCCGGGAATGGACATAGCGGTGGAGAGTTTGCCACCGGCGAGAGTCATTGAAGTCACGGTGGCCGCCAGTAGGAGTAGCCAGGCGGTGATTACCACCCAGGCGCGACGAGTGGCGAGCTTGCCAAGACGGTAGAGGAGTTCGGCCATTAGTAGTCCTTAGTTTGATGCCGGAGGGGGGAAGTTTGAGGAGTGTTTGCGGGTGGGTTAGTTGCTGCCAAAACCGGTGCGGAGCAAGTTGATTGACTGCGCGTGGATTTCGCGCCACAGTTTGAGCGCATCTTCGCGCTTTAGGCCAGCGCTCTGGCCCAACCAAATCTCGGCGGTAATGCGCACCGATGCCAGCAGGGTCTCCACCAGTAGGTTGCGGGTGACCTGCGGGAGGCCGGGTGCGCTCTCGGCAAGCAGATCGCGAATTTCGGCGGTGATTATGGAAAAGACCTCGGCGAACGAGTTGGCGTCCTCGGCGGTTTTCTGTTTGGGGTGTCCCAAGACCGAGTGCATCTTGGTGATGCTTGGGATGAAGTCAACCGACTGCAGACTGGCAGCCGCAGATTCGAAGAGCTGCGCGGCTGACTGGGGATGGCTGAACTGCGAATTCGAACGCAGGGCAGCAATCACGGCCTCGCTCGCCTCGAACAGAATGTCGCGCAGACCGGCACGAGTGGCCTCGTGGATGGAGCCGAAGTGGTTGAAGAAGGTTCGGCGGGAGACCTGGGCGCGTGTGGCAAGCTCCTCCACGGTGAAGTTGCCAACACCGCGCTCCTCAGCGAGAGCGAGCGCAGCCAACTTGATGGCGCGGTTGTTCTCTAGCTTCAGAGCCTGGTGTTTGTCCGGTGCGAAGTCATCGGGGGTCATGATTCAACTGTAAGTCATTGTTGCACAAAGTGCAACGTCGCACTCGGTGAACCTTCAGCAAACTTTAGTGATTCGGGATGCAGGCATTAGCGGAGGTGATACCCGCCAACGCCGTAGCGCTGTTAGTTTGGAGAGTATTAGTTTGGCCCGCGGCATTGTTTGCGGGTCAATCATTGCAAGGAGACACCGATGTCTAAGACTCAACGCCCCGAAGTGCCGGCCGACCTGGCCCGATCCTGGCTGCTTGTAAACGGCGCTCGCCAAGAACTCTTCGACCCATCCCGTGCCTCCCGCGCCGACCAGATCATCCTTGATATTGAAGATGCGGTTGACCCCAGCAACAAGCACGCCGCCCGCGAAAAGGTGGCCGAATGGCTAGAGGCCGGCAACAAGGCCTGGGTTCGAATCAACGACCGCAACACGGACTTCTGGGCGCACGATATTGAGCGTTTGCGCAAGATTGAAACTCTGCAGGGCATCATGCTGGCCAAGACGGAGAGTGCCTCGCACGTGGAGGACACCTATTTTGGAATGGGTCAGTCCAAGCCAATCATCGCCTTGGTCGAGTCAGCACTAGGCATTGAAGATGCGCGCTACATCGCCTGTGCTCGCGGTGTCTTCCGTTTGGCTTTTGGCTCCGGTGACTACCGTCGCGACACCGGAACCGCCGCCGACAACATGGCCATGGCGTATCCTCGCTCCCGCCTGGTAACCGCCAGCCGAGTTGGAAATCTGCCCGGCCCAATCGATGGCCCAACCGTTGGTGCCAGTCACCCAATCCTGCGCGAGCAGTCGGAACACTCGGTGGTTCTGGGTCTCACGGGCAAGCTTGCCTTGGAGATCGACCAGTGCGTGGTCATCAACGACACAATCTGCCCAACCAACTCGGACGTCATCTGGGCTCGAGAGTTCATGGCCGACTTTGAGGCCCGTGGTCGCGTGATTCGAGACGGCTCCGACCTGCCTCGCCTTGGCCGCGCTCAGAAGATTGACAAGCTGGCTACCGCGTTTGGAATCAACCCGCAGTAGGGGTGGCGCGAAAAGGCTGGCGCCTACTCGTCACCAAACTCTAGGAGTTCGGTAGCACGGCGCAGCATGCTGATCAGCCAGGGAATGGCTGGATCGGAAGACTTTGAAGGGTGCCAGTGCACGGCCTCGGTGAGGTTTGGCGCCTTAACTGGAGTCTCCACAATCTGCAGTCCAAGTGGCCCAACCATCTGTGCAGCCAGGCGTTCCTGAACCCAACCAATCAAATTGGTGCCCGCAACCATGTGCGGAATCATCAGCACTCCGCGAACCGAGATCGAGTAGTGCGGCGAGACGCCGTATTCGGCGTACATCTCATCGATGTGGTGGGTCTGGTTGTCACCGAAGGTCATGCGCACGTGACCAAGGTCGGCCAGCTGCTCGAGCGAGAGCTTGCCGTCTACCACGGCGGGATTGTTCTTGTCCGCGATGCAAACGAAGGACTCGATGAACAATGACTGCTTCTTACCGGGAATGCCGATGGCCGCACTCGCGATTGTTACGTCACGACGCAGCAGATCGATTACGTTCACCAGCTGGTCAAAGCCCAGGGTGCCGAACTCGATGTTTACGTGCGGGGCTTCTTTTTCCAAGACTCGCAGCAGCGGTCCGGTGATCTGCGAGAGCAGGTAGTCGGTGGCACCAATGTGGAAGGTGCGAGTGCTGGTAGCCGGATCGAACGATGGCAGCAGCTCGTAGGTTCGCCTAATCTCGAGCATCGCCTCGGCGACCAGCGGACGGAGACCCTCTGCCAGCGGGGTCAGCTCGAACTGTCTTCCCTTACGGATTAGCAGAGGGTCATCGAACTGCTGGCGAAGTCGAGCGAGCGCTCCACTAACGGCCGGCTGGGACATCCCAACTGCTTCGCCCGCACGCGTCAAGTTCATCTCGGCCAGGATTGCATCCAAAACCAGAATCAGGTTGACGTCGATGCGTCTGAGGTCAGTCATCGAGACTTATTTTAGGTTGCTTAGCGGTGACGCTGCTGCGCTCAAGAACGCGGCATCTGGTTTGCCACCACGGTGCGGGCGTTGGTGAACTCGCGCATGCCCTCAACCGAGAGCTCGCGGCCATAGCCAGAGAGCTTGACACCGCCGAAAGGCAGGCGAGGGTCGCTGGCGACCACGGTGTTCACAAACAGGGCGCCAGACTCAATGAGGCGCCCCAGCTCAATGCCCAACTCCATGTTTGAAGTCCACACCGATGCAGCCAAGCCGTACTGGGTGGTGTTGGCAAGCTCGAGCGCCTCATCGGTGTTGGCCGCCTTCACAAGCGCGAGCACCGGACCAAAGGTCTCCTGGTTGAAGACCGGCATGTTTGGGGTCACGTCAGCGAGCACGGTTGGGGCATAGAAGTTGCCCTCGCCCTCGATGCGGTGACCACCGGTGACCACGCGGGCGCCCATGGCAATAGATTCTTGTACCTGACGGTCGATGTCGTCCACGAACGAAGGCTTAGCCAGCGGGCCAATCTGAGTGGTTGGGTCCAGCGGGTCGCCAATCTTGAGGGCGGCAACCGCGGCGCCCAGGCGCTGCTCGAAGTCGTCGTGAACCTTTGCGTCAACCATGAATCGCTTGGCACAGAGGCAGCTCTGACCGGTGTTTACGAAGCGGGCTCTAACGGCCAGCGGAGTGATGGCCGCAACGTCGGCATCCTCAAGAATCACAAACGGGTCGGATCCACCAAGTTCGAGAACAGTCTTCTTCAAGGCGCGGCCGGCGGCCTCTGCCACCGATGCACCGGCACCCTCGCTACCGGTGAGGGTAACGGCGGCCACGCGGTTGTCGGCGATCAGTTCGTTGACCACGCTGTGCCGGTCGAGCACGAGCGTGGTGAACAGTCCCTTAGGGAAGCCGGCACGCTCAACCGCATCGGCGATGGCAAGCGCACCACCGGTCACGTTGCTGGCGTGCTTTAGCAGACCTCCGTTTCCGGCGGCCAAGGTTGGGGCTGCGAAGCGAATGACCTGCCAGTAGGGGAAGTTCCAAGGCATTACCGCAAGGACGATGCCGATTGGCTCGTAGGCCACAAAGCTAGTGGCGGCCTCGGTCTTGATCTCCTTGTGAGCCAGGTACTCGGCCAGGTTGTCGGCATAGTAGTCGCAGGTGGTGGCGCACTTGAGCACTTCACCGCGAGCCTCGGTGATTGGCTTACCCATCTCAGTGCTGATCAGCGTTGCGTGGTGGTCAACCTCGTCGCGGAGAATCTGGCCAAGCTTGCGCAGGGCGGCCACGCGGGTCTCCACCGATGACTTGCGCCATTCAGCCTGAACCGAAACGGCAGTGTCGAGAATCGCCTCGAGCTGGGCATCGGTGTGGGCGGTGTAATCCGCCAGCTTGGCACCGGTGGCTGGGTTTACGGTGGTGACGCTCACTAGTGTCCTTCGTTTGGAATGCGGGCTGCGCCCACGGTGTGGCCTGGGCTCACGGTTGGAACGATTGGGTTGTAGATGGTTCCCAAACCTTCGACGGTCATGGTCACGACATCGCCAGCCTGGAGTGGGGCCGGGTTCTCGCGCGAACCATTCTTGGCCCAGTGCTCGGCTAGAGAGCCGCCGTGTGCGGTACCCGATGCCAGCACATCTCCGGCACCAACGTAGGAGCCTCGGCTGGAGTGCGAGATGAGCTCCTCAAAACTCCAGGACATGTACTTCAAGTTGTAGGAACCCATCTCCTTGCCGTTGACCGATACCGACATCGGCAGGGCGTAGCGATCGTCCTCGCGGTACTTCTCCAGCTCGTCCGGGGTGGTGATCCATGGGCCGAGGGTGGTGGCAAAGTCCTTACCCTTGGATGGACCAAGGCCAACCGACATCTCGCGGCTCTGCAGGTCGCGAGCCGACCAGTCGTTGAGAATGCAGTAGCCACCGATCAGGTCTTTGGCCTCCTCAGGAGTTACATCTAACGCAGGCTTGCGCAGAATCACTGCAACCTCCAGCTCGTAGTCCATGGCCTTGGTCAGCGGTGGAACCGGAATTGCCTGACCCGAACCCTTTACGGTGTAAGGGTTAATCAGCAGCGAAACCGGGTTCTCAAACCAGGCTGGTGGAACCGAACCGTCACCCGGTTCGGCCTTCTTCATGCCCGAGATGTGACCGTGGAAGGTAACGAAGTCGCGCAGCACTTTCGGCTCAACCGGAGGCAGTAGCTTGACCTTGTCCAATGGGGCCTTGAAGTAGCGGCCGGCCTGGCCCTCCAGGCGGTCACGCTCCGGGCGAGGTAGGTTCAGCACCTCCAGCAGACTGAGTCGAGTTGGCAAATCCATGACCACGCCGTGGCCGAATACGCCCAGATGGGCAAATCCGTTTGACTCGTACCGAAGAATCTTCATGGAGACTACTTAGACGTCGAGGGTCTCGTAGAAGTCGCGCTGGCGAACCTCTAGTTCAGGAATGGCCATACCGAGGGCCCACTCCTTGAAGTGCTCGTACTCGGCGTGGGCCTTGAAGGCAGCCTCGTCCTTATAGACCTCAAAGATGCGGAAGGTGTTTGGGGCCGATGGGTCCTGGTAGGCCTGGTAGTAGATGTTGCCCTCTTCGGTGCGCGAGGCAGGGGAGAGGTGCTTGAGGGCCTCAGCCACAATGTGGGCGGAGCCTTCCTTTGCGGTCCAGGTTGCGCTGCATACGAATGCCATTTTGTGTTCCTTATTCTTTGGCTTTGATTACCGGTTGTGGTTTAGTGCGATCCGGGGTTGGCGTAACGAAGGCCGCTGTCTTGGAACTCGTCCGCAACGTTCCAGCCCTCAATGGTCTGCGAGTTTTCGTACTCGTTGGTTTGGATGATGCGTCTGGCGGCATCGATGGTGTACGAGAACGGCGTGGCCACCAAGCTGGCGACCAGCTGCTTCGCGGTGGCCAGATCAACGAAGTCGGCAGGAATGACTAGCACGTTGGCGTTGGCGTTAGCGCGCGCTGCTTGAACCTGGGCGGTGGTAAGCGCGGTGAAAGCGCGGGCACCGTTGACCTTGTTGGCCGCAATCACCTCGCCAGAACCGTCGCCACCCACCAGGATGCCGCGGGTTTCGAGTGCGTTGTCCTCGTCAACAATCACGGCGTGACTGACCAGAATGTCAAAGACGGTGTGGTCGTCGCCATTGTCCAACTCGGCCGCACCATGGTTGATCACTTCGTGACCCTCCGATGCCAGCCAGCTTTCCAACTGTCGGGCAAGGGCAAAACCCTTGTGGTCTGCTCCCAAATGAATGCGCATGACTAACCTCGCAAACTAGTAGGTGGTGGTTTACAGCGGTGGTGCCACGAACAGGCCGTGGTCAACATCGTTGAAGCTCTCGCGGGCAACAAACTCGCTCATCGGGTTAGCGGTACCCCACTGGTCTTGGGTGGATACCTCGCGGATGTTGAGCTTGTGTGGTTCCCAAGCGTCTTCGTCCTCGATGGTGGCCAGCTCAGTGGTGTACTCCACGGTGTTGCCGGCTGGGTCAATGAAGTAAGCGAAGGTGTTGTCACCGGCGTTGTGACGACCGAGACCCCAAACCATGCGAGTTCCGGCGCGGAGAATCTTGCCCGCGCCACGCATCCACTCTTCGATGCCACGCATCTCGAAGGACATGTGGTGCAGCGAGTGGTGTGGACCCTGCGCAACTGCGATGGAGTGGTGCGCCTTGTTGCAGCGCAGGAAGTGCATCATGTCGCCCATGTGGTCGCTCACCAGGCTGTCGCTGATGGAGAAGCCCAGAACGTCCAGCCACCACTGCGTGGTCTTGGCCAGGTTGCTGGTGTTGAAAACCACGTGGGAGAGCTTTACCGGAATGGCCTCGCGCTCCTTGACCGGACGCGAAGCCTGGCCCTTGTTCTCGGTGGAGATCTCCAGGGTGCGGCCGTCAACATCGAAGAAGCGGAAACCGTAGCCGCCATCGAACTGAGTCAGCGCCTGAGGTGGGTGAACCATCTGAACACCCTTGTCCAGCAGCTCCTGGTAGAAGGAGTCAACATCGGCGCGGTCCTTGGCGGCGAAGCCAACCAGGTCAATTCGCTTCTCGCCCTTGCGTAGGCGCACAACGTATGCCTCGTCCGAGCCGGCTGCAGCCAGGTAGCTGGTGTTTTCGTCGCCCTTGACCTCGATGAGGCCCCAGTGCTTGATGAAGAAGTCGCGCTCCTCCTCGAAGTTAGGCATAGCCAGGGCGAGGTAACGCAGGTGAGAGATCTTGCGCTCGGTCATCGGTGCTCCTTGTGTAGATGCAAAAACGGGACGACGAGCCAGCGGCAGCGCCGAACAGGATTTAGGCTAGGCGAAATGGTGGCGAGTCGCCTCCCCCAAGTCTGGATACCGTCTATTTGATAGCGTGATACCAGAGCCCAACCCTGGGAATATTCCCAAAGCAAGGATGCATTCATGATTGGACCAGGCCGCGACCTGAACCTACTGATTGCCCTGCGCGCCCTGCTGGAAGAGGCCAACGTCACCCGCGCCGGTGACCGTATCAACATGAGTCAGTCGTCTATGTCTTCTGCTCTGAGCCGTCTCCGCCTTCAGTTCAACGACGAGCTCTTGGTTCGCGTTGGCCGTGACTACGAGTTAACACCGATGGGTCAGCTGCTGCTGCCACAGTTGCAGCGCACCCTGCCTCTGATTGAGCGGGCGCTCCGCTCAGAGGGCGACTTCGACCCTGCCGCTAGCACCCGCACTTTCCGCCTGATGCTCACCGACTACTCGGCAACCGAACTGAAGCCAATCCTGGCTCTGGCACTCGAAGCCGCACCCGGAATCTCCTTTGACATTGTGGGTCTGCCATCGGAGCCAACCGACTCCGCCCGCGACCTGACCGTCAACGACTTTGTTGTGACAGTGCCGGGCGTTGGCATCATGGGCGACCACCACAAACTCTTCACCGATGACTACGTCTGTCTGGTTGACAAGAACAACAAGCATCTGGTGAACGGGGAACTCAGCTGGGAAGAATTCCAGGTGGCCGAGAAGGCCGTCTGCAAGTTTGGTCGCGCACACCTGCTGCCTCCGGAGCGCCGCCTCAACGAGATGGGCTACCAGCTCAAGCCGCACGTGGTGACCAACTCTTACCTGCCGCTGGGTCACGTGGTTGCCGGCACTGACTTGGTTGCCATCACCCCGCGCCGAGTAGCCAAGAGACTCCCGGCTGACTCGCCAGTAGTGGTAGTCGAGCCACCATTTGGGCACGTTGACGCTAACCTCACCCTTTGGTGGCATCAGTCACACAACTCGGATCCTGCCCACGTTTGGATCCGCGACTTCATCGTCGGCCACAGCGCGCTGCTGCAGCTGGCGGCCTAGGTATCTGTCTGCCGATACCGCCCATTGGGGGCAGTTATTTTTTGCCCCACGCAAAAATGAAATAGCGTTTGAGTCAGGGCACGGCTGTGCTCTTCTTTGAACGGAGTTTGGACTATGGCAGTCAAGAATGTTCTAGTAGTTGGCGGCGGCATCACTGGTTGCGTAGCCGCGGTTTCCCTGGCGCAGCGCGGCGTGAAGGTAACCCTGGTTGAGAAGGCTCACCAGTGGTTTGGCGTTGGACACGGAATTACCCTGCAGGGCAACGCTCTCAAGGTGTTCAAGCTGATTGGTGCCTATGACAAGATGGCCGAAAAGGGCCTGGGCTTCAACGAACTCGAATCTTTCACTGCCGATGGTCACCGCATTGCCCGTATGCCAATCGCTCGCGCGGGCGGCGAAGACCTTCCAGCCACCATGGGTGCGCTTCGAAGCGACATTCAGGATGTTCTCGTGGACATGATCCACGACCTGGGTGTTGAGGTTCGACTCGGCACCGAGCTCACTGGCTTCACCAACAATGCAAACGATGTCACAGCTCACTTGAGCAACGGTAGTGATGAAAACTTTGACCTAATCATCACCGCAGACGGCATCAACTCCACCGCTCGCAAGATGATTGGCATCACCCACGAGAAGAAGTCTTCGGGTCTTGGCATCTGGCGTGTTGTCACCCAGCGCAAGCCTGAGATGGACTGCTCGGGTCTGGCATTCGGCGGCCCAGAGTACAAGGCCGGCTACACCCCAATCAGCAAGGACCTCTGCTACGCCTTCGTTCTCACCAAGCCACAGCGTCCAGACAATGGCCTCTCCGATGCCGACGAGATGCGCCGCCTGCTTTCGGGTTACCACGGCCACTTCGACTTCATCCGCGACAACATCAAGGATGACGACTACATGAACTTCACCGAAATCGAGTGGCTCTGGGCCGTGGACGAGTCCTGGCACAACGGTCGCGTCATCGCCACCGGTGACGCAGTTCATGCCTGCCCTCCGCTGATTGCACAGGGCGGTGCCCAGTGCTCCGAGGACGCCTACCTGCTGGCCGAGTACGTGACCCGCGAGGGCGACCTGGACGACCTGCTCACCCAGTACGAGGAGCGCCGCAAGGCCCGCACCGACATTGTGGTACGCAACACCCTGGCCCTGGTTGACCTGGAGATCAAGGGCGGCCCTGAGGCCGGACCTGAGGCCGGCAAGATCATGGGCATGACCATGGGTGCCATGGCTCAGCCTTGGTAGCCGTAAGCCACTAAGCCACTCACTTTCTCGCTTCAAACTAAGGACTTCTGTCATGTTCATGTACTTCCCAACCAACTACGTCTGGAGCATGGCCGTTGTGGCAACGCTCAACAACGGCGGTTACATCGACGAGGTTGACCGCGCCTGCAAGCCGGTGCTTGAGGCTTCTAAGAACGGTGACGACTTCGGCACCGACCTGCTCTACAACTCTTGGGAGGCAGTGGCAAACCGCGTACTGGAGTCGGCCCAGGCCGACGAGACCGCGGGCCGCATCATCAGCGCCGGCGAGAAGTACTACCGCGCCAGCCTCTACACCTCGCAGGCCGAGCGCCTGCAGAGCCCAAAGTGGCCAGGTCGCAACGCCGCCTACCAAAAGAGCATCGACCTGCTGCTTAAGCACGTTGAGCTGGCCAACGTACCGCTCGAGCGTGTGAAAGTGCCTTACCAGGACACATCGCTGCCCGGCTACCTGTACCGCGCCACCCGCGAGGATGGCAAGCCAAGCCCCGTCATCATCCAGCTCAACGGTCTGGACTCCACCAAGGAGATGATGTACTACAGCCAGTTCCCTCAGATGCTGGCCGCCCGCGGCATCAGCACCCTCATGATCGACCACGGTGGTACCGGCGAGGCCCTGCGCCTTCGCGGCATTAAGGCACGCGTTGACACCGAGGCCTTTGTTTCCCCGATGATCGACTGGCTGGAGCAGCAGGATGGCATCGATGCTGACCGCATCGGTGTGGTTGGTTGGAGCCTTGGAGGCTACTACGCGCCACGCACCGCAGCCATGGAAAAGCGCATCAAGTTGGCCGTGGCCTGGGGTGCAAACCACAACTGGGCCGAGGTGCAGGTTGGCCGCCGCCAGCGAGAGGGTGAGAACCCGGTTCCTCACTACTGGGAGCACGTCTTCTGGGTTTGGGGCGTGGACAACATTGATGACTTCATGCACGTCACCGCTGGCATGCACCTCAAGGACGTGATTGGCAAGATTACCTGCCCGCTGCTGATCACCCACGGTGCCAACGATCGCCAGATCAACGTGAAGTACGCCCAGCAGTCTTACGACGAAGCAGTCAACAGCAGCAAACGCACGCTGCGACTGTTCGATGAGCCTGAGGGCGGCACGGAGCACATCAGCATCGACCACATGCCTTACGTTGCCGGCTACATTGCCGACTGGGTTCAGGAGACCTACGCCGAAATGGTCTAGCCTTTCTAAACCGCTTCGAAAGACCTTAGGAATTAGGGAAAACCCTATTCCCCTAAGGTCTTTTAGCTTCTTAGGGTTTACCCTAGTGCCGTGAGCACTTTGCAGAGACGCCTCCTGCTCGTGGAGGACGAGGCCCTAATGTCGGCACTCCTGGCATCTTCGTTGAAGAACGCCGGTTTTGAAGTGGCTTCAGCCAGCAACGCAGCCGATGCCCGCAAGGCCGTGGAGACCTTCGACCCAGACATCATGCTGATCGACATCTTTCTGGGCAGCGGACCCTCCGGAATACAGCTGGCAAACGCCGTATCACAGACCCACCCCGAGGTTGGTCTACTCCTTCTCACCAAGTTCAAGGACTCGCTGTCATCGATGCATGACCTAGGCGAGATTCCACCTAACTGTGGGTTCCTACGCAAGGATCTGGTTGCGGATACCGATCACCTAATTGCGGCTATTGAAGCTGTGCTCGGCGACCGTGCTGACGAGGCTCGGCAGGAGATGGCCGTGCACGGTGGCGTTGGTGACCTAAATAAGAAGCAACAGCAGGTGTTGCGTCTGCTGGCCGAGGGTCTGACGAACTCGGAGATTGCAAACCGAACCGACCTATCAGTGAAGTCTGTTGAACGCTACTTGGCACAGATTTTTGATGAGCTGGGGATCTCGGCGGAGAACGGCGTTAACCAGCGCGTTGAGGCTGCTCGCCGATACTACCTGACGGCTGGAATACCTGAGAGATGAAGCCAGGCCGGGTAGGGCTCCGGCTACTTGCGGAGTCTAGCTTCTCGGGACCGGGGGTTTACCTAACCACTCTGGTCTACACGCTGGCCCTGCACTTCACCGACACCACGGTGCGCACAGAGGTGCCCGTTCTCTTCCGCATTCTCTTTGTGCTGATCATTCACACCTCGGTCTACAGCTTCATAAAGTTTGGCCGCACCTGGTTGTTCCCAACCGATTCCGGTGGTTGGCAGCTTGGTAAAACCATTCTGGTACTGCTCTTCGCTGGCCTTGCGCGCGGCTATGTCATGCACTACCTAGCCGAAGGCATCGAGCTATATCGGACAGATGATCTGCTCTTCCGCGTCACAATCTCGTTGCAAAACATTCCGGTTGCCTTCGCATTTGCTGGTATTGGTGCCCAGGCTTATGAGGAGTGGCGCAGCCGAAGGCAGAAGCTGGCTAGCGACAACGCCCGCCTGGCTGAACTACTTACCAGCACCTCTGAGAAGGCAAAGGCCGAGCACCAGCGAATGATTGACTCGGTGACGGGTCAGCTGCTCCGCTTTGTACGCGAGATTGAAAAATCTAAGCCAACCGATGTGATTGAAAACCTTCGCAACGGAATTACAAGAATTGTGCGCCCGCTGACGGTGGAGGTACATGACCAACCTGTTATCCAACCGCTCCCTACCTCACACAATGTGAATTTCAGCATTCGGCAACTGCTTTCCAGCATTGTCTACGTTAGGCCGCTTGAGCCGATTTTCATGCCGCTGGCCGTGGTGTGGATTGGATTGCCCTACGTAATCAACAACTTTGGTTTTGCCACCATGCCAACCTTCATCGCTCTGACCGTATTGGTTGCCGTGGTGGTCTATGGAGTCTTTACCTTTCTACTCGAGAGAGCCAAGGCATCTGCCACACTCACCTGGGGCTTAATGTTGGCGTCGGCTATTTTCACAGCAATCGCCGAAACTCAGGCAATTTCTTTTGTGATCCACACCAGCGACAGAACCCCAAAACTCTTTGAGGTGCTGTTTTTCTTCAACATTCTGCTGGTACTTATGTTCGGCGCTACCGCATCGGTGATTCACATGCTCACCGAAGTGGAGACCGAGTTGTTATCCACGCAACGCCAACTGTCTTGGGCCGTGGCACGCGAGACCGAGGTTCAGCGACAACAGTCGCACAACCTTGCGGTTGCCCTGCACGGGCCGGTCCAGTCCACCGTGGGTGCCAGCATCATCCGCCTAGAGAACGCGGCGCTCAAGGGCCAGATTTCGCAAGATTTAATCGCAGAGGTCAGCCTCCTCATCTATGAGTCGCTCGAGCAGCTGCAAGAGTCCGGACCGCAGGTGAACTTCGGCCAGGTTTGCGAGGATCTAGCAACAACCTGGGCGGGAATCTGCGAATTTGAGTTGGATTGGACACCTCAGGCAATCGCGCGGCTTCAAAAGGACCCAATTACCTCCAAACTGGCCGGTGAAATTGTTCCTGAGCTCTGCTTTAACTCCATCAAGCATGGCTCCGCCACCAAAATTGCAATCAGGTTCGCGGCGCCTGCAACACGCACCTTTACCGTGCTTATTGACGACAACGGCACGGAGTTTCAGGAGGGTCCAAGCCGTGGCCTTGGTCTGCGCCACCTTTACGATTCGGCTCTTCAGGTAAAGCGCAGCTACAACGATGGTGTGAACCGCGTCTCCATCATTCTTCCGTTCGACCCATCTCCCCCCCCCCCCCGAGTTGGCGTCCGTTAACTCTTGATCTAGGCGGGCCGCTGGGCCAAGAGGGAAAACCCTAGATATCTTTTAGGCGTTTGCATGCCCGCAATAACCTGACAACGGAGCACCCTATGGGGGCTTCGGGGTCTGCCAGATACCCCAACTTTTGAAAACCTCACCCGCGGTGATTACCTCCCCTAAAGTCGCCGGTGAGGTTTTCTTTTGCCTGGATTTCAGACGGCTGTCAACCCGGTTACCTGAGCGTTCTTTGTGTAAATCGGCCAATTCCTGAAAGGCTCCTGAACGTGTTCTGGCAAGGCGCTAGCAATAGCCCTCGAGCATTCTGTGACAGCCGTTTTTACCGGGATTCGGCAAATAGCCTCGAAGTTGTCGGGATCGCAACCGCGGCCCCAGCGACAGAAAGGTAACCACCATGAACAAGAAGTCGGTTGTATTTAGCACCACCGCAGTCAGCCTTGGCCTGGCAACCGTTCTCACCCTGAGCGCGGTAGCTCCATCCATGGCTGCAACCAGCCACAAGACCACCAAGTCGGTCTCTTCCAGCACCAAGTCCACCAAGACTGGCGTAGCATTCAGCGCCACCCAGGACGCCCGCAAGTTCACCACCGTCAACTTTAAGATCAGCAACGTTCCAAGCACCATCACCGATGCAGCCACCGCAGCCAAGCTGTTGGTTGTCAAGGTAGTACCACTAGCCTCCGATGCAACCAGCGCACCGGCAACCGCACCGGTTCCAACCTTTGGCGGTAGCGGCGATGTTCGCGGCGGCGCTCCAGCTTTTGCTGGCGGCCACGCTCCAGACAACGACGGCGACGGCCCAGGCGCCAACGGTGCCGGCGGCTGGACCCCTGGTTCCACTTCGGATGCCCGTGCCACCGCACCTAACTTCAGCGGAACCGGTGACGCACGCGGAAACCACGCTCCTGACAACGACGGCGATGGCCCAGCTGCCGGCTTTGGCGGTCCACGCGGCGGCCACGGCCACGGTGGCCCACGCGGAGGCTTCGGCGGCCCACGCGGCATGCAGCTCAGCAATCTGGTTCTGAGCAACGGTGTTCTCACCGGCACCATTCAGATCCCAGGCGACGAGGTTGCCAACGTTCAGAAGTGGGGTGTCTACCTGAGCATCGCTGCAGATAGCGCCAACGGAATCACCGCCCAGTCGGCAACTCCGGTAATGGTCACCGTCACCACCGCCGCGGACCTGACCGCAACCGTAACCGCCACCAGTGGAGACATTGCTCTAGCAATTAAGTAACAACCTCAAACGAGTTGGGCCTCACCTTCGGGTGGGGCCCAACTCGTTTTGGCGAATCTTAGAACCCTAGGGACACCCCACCTTTGCCGCCACTAGGGATCTATCAACAAAAAACACTCGTTCTAACCCAGTCGGGAGCGAATAGATGAAACCATCTTGATTCTCGGGTGCCGTAAAGGTTGTTTTGATGGGCAGGCCGAGTATTGGTGTACTCGTTACTGTGCCCGACGAATAAGAGCAGACGACTTGGGAGAACGAAATTTCTCCATACAGACTTGTTATTTCAGGTGACTTGGGCGAGCGAATCAAGACATTTGCCACCTCTGCGTCTGCAACACGGATGAAGCAAAGCCACGCCAAGCAGACCGTGACCAAATAGATCGTTGTTTTTTTCACTGGTTCCCCCAAACGCAATTTCCCAGTGCTGCATACCAGACAGTAACATTAATGCTGTAAGACAGGGGAGCGCCATTGGGCGCTGAGAGTGCGGAAAGCCGCAGACCCTCGAACCTGAATCGGTTAGCACCGGCGTAGGAAGTCGAGCATCTCAGTAGGTGTAAACGCACCGCTCTCCCTTAAATCAAGGGAGCATGTAAATGTCACAAATCAAGAAAAACCCAAACCTCGCCTGGCGCGGAGTTGACCTAGTAACCACCGCAATCCTGGCTGCAGCTCTCGGAGTTGCTTTCTGGGGCTTCGACTCGTTCGTATACCCAATCACCAGCACAATCGGCAATATCTACCCGTCGCTCTCCGAGCTTCAACTCGGTGTTTGGATCATCCCCGCCGTGCTCGGTGGCGTTCTGGTTCGTAAGCCTGGAGCGGCCCTTTACGCCGAACTCATTGCGGCCAGCATTGAGCTGGTACTTGGCGGAAACCCATGGTCATACACCGTGCTGATTTCCGGCGCCTGCCAGGCAGTTGGCGTTGAGTTAGTTCTGCTACTCGTTGCCTATCGCGGCCTCACCCTGCCGCTCGCCGCTCTCGCCGGGGCGGTCTCCGCGGTGGCAGAAGTTATCTACGAGTACTTCAGTTGGGTTCCTACCTACTCCGTAATGCAGAAGGTCATCTACATGATTTGCGGAGTGCTTTCGGGCGCCATCATTGCGGGCGGAGCTGGCTGGGGGCTAGTGCGCCTACTCGGTCGTCTAGGTGTTTTGAATTCGTTTGCCGCAGGTCGCGAGGCCCGCATGGAAAGCAAACTTAGCTAGCCAGCCGACAAGTAGTAGCCAAATGTCGGTCGCGGTTGAGCAGCTGAGTGTCACCCCGGTGGGGTCGGCGCGGCCAGTGCTCAACCGCGTTTCATTTGAGGTTCAGCCCGGTGAGCGCGTTCTGCTGCTGGGTCCAAGCGGAGCCGGTAAGTCCACCCTCCTCCTTGCCCTCAGCGGTGTGCTGACGCAGCTTGAAACCGCGGAGCTATCGGGCAAAATTCAGGTGCCTGATTCGGGTCTACTGTTGCAAAACTACTCCGATGCCACCATCGCCGATTCCGTCCACCGAGACGTCGCCTTTGGGGCGGAGTCGGCAGGGGCATCGGTGGGCAGTATTGCCCAACTGGTTGACATTGCCCTTGCCGAGGTTGGCCTGGCCCACATTGGGCAGGAGCGAAACCCAGCGACTCTATCTGGCGGCGAACTGCAGCGAATGTGTCTGGCGGGGTTGCTGACGCTGCGCCCAGGAGTCCTGCTGTTGGATGAGCCCACCGCTCAGTTGGACGAGGTGTCCGCGGCCGAGGTCAGACGCGCCGTATCGGACTATCTAGACTCTTCGGGCGCCACCTTGATCCTGGCGGAACACCTGTTCAAACCCTGGCTACCACTCGTGAACCGAGTGCTGGTGCTGAGCCAGGCCGGGCAGCTGCTGGCGGACGGTAAACCAGCAGAGGTGTTCCATAACTTCGCTGAAGACCTGGATAACTGGGGTCTCTGGATTGGGGAATCAAACTTTGCGCCCAAGCTGGATGCGGCGACCGGGACCATAACCGCCCTGGTTGGCGCATCGGGTGCCGGCAAATCAACTCGACTTCGGGCTCAACTAGAGCAGTGGACCGGCTCGGCCGGCTGGCTCCCTCAGAATCCTGCACTGGCACTGACCGAGACCACTGTGTTTGCTTGCCTCACGCAACGCACCGATGAAGCCCGCGCCAAGGAGTTGCTGGCCTTGCTTGGAATGGCGGGCAAGGAGTTGGAAAGCCCGCACGAGATTTCCGGAGGTGAGCAGCGCCGCTTGGCGCTTGCGGTCGCTATCTCAGGTTCTCCACAGCGACTGTTTCTGGACGAGCCGACCGTTGGTTTGGATCGTCACAGCTGGCGCATGACCGCGGATCTCATTTTGGCCGAACGAGCCCGCGGCGCCGAGATCATGATTGCCACACACGATTCCGAACTATTGAAACTCGTGGATGCAGTGGAACGGGTGGAGCCGGTGCGTCAAGTGTCTGCGGCGCCTTCGGTTAAGGCCTCTCCCTTTAGCCCGCTTGGGCTTTTGGCTGCTGGTTTCACCACGCTGGTGGGAGCGTTGCAGTTTCAATCCGTCACCGGAGCGCTGGTAGCCCTGGGCCTAGAGGTGATTGCGCTGCTGACGCTGGCAACTAGCTATCCTCCGTTGCGCAAACCCCGTTTACTCCTGCCAATTTTGATTGGCGTGGCGTCGGTTGGGTTCAGCAACTGGTGGTTGAGTGACGCCCACAGCATCTCCACATCGGCGCTAGTTGCCATCCGCGTTGCCTTCTTCGGGTTACCGGGTCTGCTCTTCGCAGCTTCAGTATCACCCTCCGCACTGGGCGACCAACTGGGTCAGATGCTCCGTCTCCCCGCCCGCCCAGTTGTTGCGGCGATGGTTGGCCTCAATCGTATTTGGCAGCTACAGGCCAGCTGGGACAACCTGCGTTTGGTGCGCCGGGTGCATGGCGTGACCAAGCGAGGTGCTCGGGAATTCTTAGTCCTCACCGTGCACAGTCTCATTGCTGCTACCCGCTCAGCGGAGGTGGCCGCCATTGCAATGGAGTCGCGTGGTTTTTCTGCCACCGATGCCTCTGGCCGCTACCTGAAGCGAAGCTGGGCGGTTCCGGCACATTGGGGCCGAGGCGATCTCTGGCTACTTGTGGGTGCCGCGGCGATTACCGCGGTTGGCGTGCTGTACCGCTAGGCCGCGGGGTGCTAGGCGTCGATAGCCGAGCGCAGTGCGCGAACCGCTGCGGCTGGATCCGCTGCGCGACAAACCTCGCCGAGCACAACAATCATGGCACCGGGTAGGTTGCCCAGTGCCGCAGTTAGCTCGCCAGCGTTGGCGGCGGTGATGCCACCAATCAGAGCGCTGTGATATGGGTTGGCAATGGCGCGAGCCGCCGATTCTGCAACACCAATGGCTGCCCCGGCATCGGCCTTGCTTACCGTGGTCCAAACCGGTCCAATGCTCAGGTAGTCAACCGGGAAATCCTCGCCCAGGTGTTCGGCAATGAACGCGGGAGTGAACTGGCTCACACCAAGAATGGGGCCAGCACCAATCTCTTCGCGCGCGGTTTGAATGTCGCGGTATTTTTCACCGATGTGCACACCTGCGGCACCCAGACGCGGAACCAGGTGCGGGCGTTCACCCACCATGAACTTGGCATCGGTGCCGGAAATTGCCGCCATAACCTCACGGGCCAAAGCCGAGTACTGGGCATCGGTGGCGTCCTGATAGCGAAGCTGGATGAAGTTGGCACCCTCAGCCGCGGCGGAGCTTGCGGTGGAAACCGCGTCGCAAATGGCGGCGTCAACAATTACATAGAGCAGCATGTACGGTTCCAGCTGGCCCGCGGGCTAGCCAGCCAATTCTTGCTTGCGACCCCGGATGTGTGTGTCTTGGCAGGCCAGATTTTCTGGCTTGGCGGCGCAGTCCTCGCAGAGCAGGATTAGGTCGCGGCAGCCGAGGTCGGCGCAGTTGTAGAACTGGCTGGTTGGTGCCGAGCACTTCTCGCACTCGCCGATGGTCTTAGCCTTGTCGCTGAACTCCATGTTCATGCGCTTGTCAAAGACGTAGAGCGAACCTTCCCAGAGGCTGTCCTCGCCGTCTTTGAACTTCTCGCCGTAACGGACGATTCCACCCTTGATCTGGTAGATCTCCTTGAAGCCACGGTTCTTCATGATGGGGGTGAGGATCTCGCAGCGAATACCACCGGTGCAGTAGGTGACGATTGGCTTGTCCTTGAGGTGGTCGTAGCGCCCACTCTCGAGATCCGCGATGAAATCGTGGGTGGTGTGGGTGTTTGGCACGATGGCGTTCTTGAACTTGCCAATCTTGGCCTCGAAGGCGTTGCGACCATCGAAGAAGACCACTTCATCGCCGCGCTCAGCAACCAGCTGGTTGACCTCTTCAGGACGAAGGTGAATACCGCCGTTGACAACGCCAGCCTGATCTACCTTGAGCTCGTCCGGCGCACCAAAGGCCACAATCTCCTTGCGGGCCTTCACGCTCAGTCGAGGGAAGTCGTTTCCGGTGCCGTCGCTCCACTTAAAGTCGATGCCGCGGAAACCAGGGTATTCCTTGCTCTGGCGCACGTACTTCTTCAGCGCGCTCATGTCTCCACCAAGCGTGCCGTTGATGCCGTGCTTGCTGATCAAGATGCGCCCCTTGAGACCAAGCATCTCGCACAGGGTCTTCTGCCAGAGCTTCATAGCCTCCGGATCTTCGATCGGAGTGAAGCCGTAGTAAAGGATGATCTTCTGGAGTTCCACAGCTCAATTTTAGCCATTTAGGATGGTTTTATGACCGCCCAATATGGCATCGACGCCAGCGCCCAAGATAAGTCCGTCCGCCCTCAGGATGATTTCTACAGATTCATCAACGGAGGTTGGTTAAACACCACCGAGATTCCGGCGGATAAGCCGCTCTACGGTGCGTTTATTGAACTGCGCGACAAGTCTGAGCGCGAAGTGCACGACATCATCACCGAGGCGGCGTCTGACGCAAACGCCACCGGCATTGCCAAGAAATTGGGCGACCTATACGCCTCGTTTATGGATGAAGTCCGCGCCGATGAACTGGGGGTTGCCCCAATCGCCGCCGAACTGAAGCTCATCGAGACCATTCGTGGCATCGACGACGTGACTAAACTGCTCGGAGAGTTTGAGCGCTCCGGAATTTCGGGCCTCTTCGGAACCTACATCGAGAACGACATGAAGAACCCGGAGCGGTACATTCCAATGCTGTTCCAGGGAGGGCTCGGGCTGCCGGATGAGGCCTATTACCGTGAGCCTCAGCACGCTGAGACCCTAGCTGCGTACCAGCCGCACGTAGCACAGATGCTGCACCTTGCCGGTTGGAGCAATGAAGCCGCCGATGCAGCAGCCGCGCGAGTGGTTGCCTTCGAGACCGAGCTGGCCAAGCACCACATGGACGTGGTTGAATCCCGCAACTGGGACACCAACTACCAGCTCTATACCTTTGCCCAACTCCAGGAACTCACCCCAACCTTTGACTGGAACCTCTATCTGGCGGGAGCCGGGATTGATGCATCGGCGCTTGCGGAAGTTGTGGTCTTCATGCCAGATTTCCACAAGTCTTGGAACACGCTCTACACCAACGACAACCTTGAGTCTCTGAAGGCCTGGTTGGCCTGGCAGGTGGTATCGAGCATGGCTCCGTACCTGAGTTCCGACCTCGTGGCTCAGAACTTCGAGTTCTTCGGACGTCGCCTGAGCGGCACTCAAGAGAACCGACCACGCTGGAAGCGCGCGGTGAGCCTGATTGAGGGTTCGCTCGGCGAGGCGCTTGGCGAGGTTTACGTGCAGCGCCACTTCCCTGAGTCCTCCAAGCGCGACATGGAACAGCTTGTGGACAACTTGCTCAAGGCATACGAGATCTCCATCAAAGAGCTGGATTGGATGTCCGAGGCAACCCGGGCCAAGGCACTGGAGAAGCTCTCCAAGTTCACCCCAAAGATTGGCTACCCGAGCAAGTTCAAGGACTACAGCAGCCTGAACATTTCGGCCGATGACCTGGTTGGCAATGTTCGTCACGTGAGTGCCTGGGTTCTAGAAGACTCCATGGCCAAGCTCGGTAAGCCTATCGACCGCGATGAGTGGCACATGACGCCTCAAACCGTGAACGCCTACTACAACCCAACCATGAACGAGATTGTGTTCCCTGCAGCAATCTTGCAGTGGCCGTTCTATTCACCAGATTCGGACAAGGCCACCAACTATGGCGGCATCGGTGCAGTTATCGGTCACGAAATCGGCCACGGCTTTGATGACAAGGGCTCCACCTTCAACGGCGACGGCGCACTTGAGCAGTGGTGGACCGAGGAGGACCTGGCCAAGTTCAAGGAGCGTACCAAGGCGCTCATTGACCAGTACGAAGTTTTAGTCCCGAAGCAGCTGGGTGATAACTCCGAGCACCACGTGAACGGTGCTTTCACCATCGGTGAGAACATCGGCGACCTAGGAGGTGCCGGTATTGCCTACAAGGCATACAAGATTGCGCTCGACGGCAAGGAGGACGAGGTTATTGACGGCATGACCGGCGACCAGCGTTTCTTCGCTTCTTATGGGCAGATTTGGCGAAGCAAGGGTCGCGATGAGATCGTGATCCAGCGCCTGGCCACCGATCCTCACTCCCCGGGTGAGTTCCGTGCCAACCAGATTCTCAAGAACATCGACGCCTTCTACGAAGCATTCGACGTGAAGCCCGGTGATGGCATGTGGCTTGATCCGGCGGACCGAGTTCAGATTTGGTAGTTGTATTCCGATATCGGAATACATTCCACGAACGGAATAAATAGACATGAATCTCTGGCTTCGTTTGCTCTGGGCATTTGCCAGCTGGCGCTCGCGCAGCAAGCTCTCGGTCTGGGATGTGGGCATTCGGTCGTTCCGAGTTTGGCCTTCGGACCTCGACATCTTCAATCACATGAACAACGGCAAGTACGGCAGCCTGATGGACCTCGCGCGCCTTGACCTCATGCTGCGTTCGGGCACCTGGCAGAAACTGCGAGAGCTTAAGTGGTATCCGGTGGTCGTCGCGGAGACCATCACCTTCCGCAAGTCTTTGGCGCCGTGGCAGAAGTTTGAGATGGAGACCAAGGTGGTTGGCTGGGACGCCGAGGGATTCCTGGTGGACCAGCGATTCACAGTTGCCGGCGAAATCTACTGCCAGACCTGGGTGCGCCTGCGATTCCTAAAACGCCCTCGCGGCATTGTTACCCCAACCGAGCTCATGGACACTCTGGGTTGGCCGGAAGATAACCGAGAGGCTCCGGCAGAAATGCTGGATTGGGCCAAGGCAACCGCACTGCCCAAGGGCAAAGAACCAGCGCCTAGTGTCTGGAACTAGCTAACTCAAGCCGCGTCATCGGGTTTGGCGAACAGCGGAATCACACCATCGGTTCCCGAGATATCTCCATCGGGGAACACAGCAAGAAGCTGAACTTGGTTATTAGGGTTACGCAAGTTGTATTCGTTGAGTGTACGGATTGCGCGCGGCCCTTGGGCGAAGGCGGCGGTTGCCCAGACATCCGCCTGAACCAGATCAACCGCAATCACCGTGACCTGAGCCAGGCCGCGAGCCGGCTCCTTACCGGGAGCCTTAGGGTCCCAGATATGCTCACCGCGTTCGGCCGAGCCGCTAGTGCAAACCGCGCGGTACGAGGTGCCCTTGAGGTCCAAAACTGTCAGGACGCCGGCTGCTTCGGCGGCAATTGAGACCGGCTTGTGGATTGCCACTCGCCAGTCCAGGTCCACCGAAACCTGGTCCGAAACATATATGTCGCCACCGGCATTCATCGTGAAGTCAGTTATGCCGTTCTGCTCAATGTAGTTGGCTGCACCGCGCGCCGCCCAGGTTTTGACCAGACCAGACGGGTCGAAGGTGTGCTGCGGAGTGAAGGCGCTGAACCAGCCATCGGTGGTTTTCTCCCACGCCTCGCAGTCATCCCACACCTGAGAAACCACAGGCGGGCAGTCGGCCAGTGTGGTTTCACCTCGGGCCAAACGGCTCACCGGAGAGTTCGGCTTGTAGGTGGAAAAGACTCGGTCCGCCTCGTGAAGAATGTCGAAAGCTCGCTCACACCTGGCTCTGGTGGCCGCTTCATCAAACGGGGTTCGTCCCTTGAAGACAAACACGGTGCCCATGCACTCTTCGGCGTATGCAAACAGCCCGTCGCGGAAGTAATACTGGGTGCTGTTTGGCACCGAGCTGAGTGGCCGGTTTAGGTCTTCGTATTCCACCGATTCTCCGCTCTCTGACTGCTAGCCCAGACTAGCCCAACTTGGTCAAGGCTGAGTTCAGGGCCTGTTTGAAGGCATCGGTGGTGTAGGTGGCACCGCTGAGGTTATTGAAGTTGGTGCCCTGAGCCTGGATAGCGTACTGAACCAGATAGGGGAAGGCCTGCTCGCGACCGTTGGTGGCGGAGGAGTTGGAGTAGTCGATGGCTGTGATCTTGCCGTTGACCTTGGTCACCGAAACCTGAACCTGACCAAACTGGTACGGAATGGCATCGGAAGTGGCGGTGCCGCTCTTTCCGGCGGGAGCAGCTGAGGCTGAACTTGAGTTGCTGGCAGTATTGGCTGTTACAGCGGGCGAACTTGTGAAACTGGAGCCAGCGTCTGCGGTGTAGTGGTTAGTGAGAACCACGGCTCCGGCTAGTGCTGAAACGGCTATTACGCCGTTAGCCCAAATTTGACGTTTATTGCGTGACATCGGGTTCCTAGAACTTGGAGAGTGCGCTGGCCAGTGCCTGTTTGAAGGCATCGGTGGTGAAGGTGGCGCCGGTGAGGTTGCTGAAGTTGGTTCCCTGAGCCTGGATGGCGTATTGCACCAGGTAAGGGAAGGCCGCCTGTCGGCCACCGGTTGCGCCGGAGTTACCCACGTCGATGGCTGTGATCTTGCCGTCGGTCTTGGTTACCGAGATCTGAACCGTGCCGTAGCGGTATGGGAATGCGGCGCTTGTCTTGGTTACCGGGCTGGCAGCCGCAGTGGTGGAGCCACTCGAGGTAGAGCCAGAGCTGGTGCCGGAACTGCTTGAGCTACTCGAGCCGCTGGAGCTTGAAGTGGTACCGGATGAGCTGGTGCCAGACGAGCTGGTGCCGCCGCCCGAAGAGGCGGTGCCGCTACTGGTGTTGCCACTTGTGCTGGACGAAGTTCCAGAGGAAGAAGCGCTGCTGCCAGAGTTGGAGCTTGAAGCAGAGCTGGTTCCTGATGTCTTACCCGCGGAGCTTGAGCTGGCCGATGGGCTGGCAGCCGAGGAACTGCTGGTGGCCGGAGTTGAGCCAGTGCTCGCGGTTGAACCCGAGGCGGTCGTGCTGCCGCTGGTAGTTGTAGTGCCTCCAGCAGGCGCCGCAGTGCCTGAGCTGAAGCCGTTGCTGGTGGTTGCCGAGGCCGCACCAACCGCGTAGGAGACGCCCAGGACACCCAGGCTGGCAATGGTTACTACATTTCTAGTTACGTTTCTCACCAGGCAAACTCCTCTGCGTGAATTTGGTGCTCTGGAGTGCCGGCACGGAGCAGGCTCTTCTTGACCGAACGGGTCCAGGCGGCTGGACCGCAGATGAACACGTCGCTCTCGCTGATCCACGGTGCAATCACACTGATGCGGGCGTGGTCCGGAATGTTCTCAGGGTGGGCCGGCATCCAGGAGTTGGCGCCCCCGCGGCCACCCTCCAGCAGCGTTAGCTTGAAACCGCGACGCTGCGAGAGGTCAGTCAGCTCATCAACCAGAGCGGCATCGTCGGTCTGACGGGTGCGGTAGATGATGTTGATGTCACCGGGGCGAGCCGCCATTGACTCGGCCAGCGAGCGAATTGGTGGGGCACCGATGCCGGCGCAGATCAGAGTCACTTTCTCGCGACTGCGGCGAGCCTCGGTGAACACACCGTAAGGGCCTTCGAGGACGATGCGGGTGCCTGGCTTGATGGTCTGCAGCAGGGCGGTGTCGTCACCGCGGTTACCGATGGTGAAGCGCACGAAGCGAGAGTTTGGGGCTGCCGATACCGAGAACGGGTGGGCTCGCCACCACTGACCCTTTGTCAGTACTCGGACGATGAAGAACTGACCAGCTTCGTATCCCAGCTTTTCCAGGTTCTTTCCGGTGATGTAAACGGAGGTGGCATCGGAGGATTCACGAACGGTGGTCTCAACCTTGAGGCCAAGGCGCAGCGAGAGCACGATTGGCTCCAGGAAGCGGTACCAGACAATGTTGCCGGCAACAAAAAGGTAGAGGCTGATCCAGTAGAACATGGCAATTGGCTTGCCAGCAATGTCGCTTCCGGTGGAAATCTGGTGGGGAATAGCCAGGAACACCGATGCGTAGGACAGCAGGTGGATGAGCCACCAGGCCTCGTAACTTAGGCGCTTGCGGGCAATCTGAATGGAGCTGACCACAACTGCAATCATCAGAATGAGCGCGATGGTTGCCGTGAGCATGTCTGGCACGTTGAAGACCAGATTGGTGAGCTCGGCGAAAATCGCCTTCTGGTCGAGCATGGCGTAGTTGAACAGCGAGGCCAGGAAGTGCGCCACGATGAGGTAAAGGATTGGCTTACCCAGCTTCTTGTGGGCTTCGGTGGACTTGTCTAGTCCATACAGGCGGTCGATCCAAGGCACGCGGGCCACAAGCAACATGTGGATGAGCAGGAGGTCGGTGCCAACCAGAGCGGTCAGACGGCTCAGCGCGCCGAGGCCGGTGGTGAGGTCTGTGACCTGCTTCATACCGCCGTCGATTAGGAACATTGCCAGGACAGCAACCACGCTGGCCCAGGCTGCTACCTCAACCAGGTCCTGTCCGCGGCGAACGCGAACAATCTTGCGCTGACCCAGGCGCACCCTGGTGTTGGGCTGTGCGAAGCGAAAGTTTGCCGTCATGTCTTCCAGACTTCCCCATAACCTTGAGAGTTTGCTGATAGTCGGCTGGGAAAATCGACCAGATTTAGTGAATTCTTTTCACGCCGTTGAATCCTTGCCGAAACAATCCCGCAACAAGCGACACCTAATTTTTGGTCATGGGAGATTTATTCAGCGGATATCCGGTGGCGGGGCCGGTCAAGCGAGCAGATCGCAAGGCGGGCGTATATCCGCCGTTCGACGAGATGTTTGCCGGGCAGGCGAAGGTTCGCGGTAACTACAGGCAGATTCACCAAGCGTTGGCCTCTATGACCCAGGATGAACTGGTTGGGCGCACCGAGGCATTGGCGAGTTCCTACCTGGCCCAGGGCGTCACCTTTGATTTTGCCGGCGAAGAACGCCCTTTCCCCCTCGATGCTGTTCCCCGCGTAATAGACCGCGACGAATGGAGTTACCTCGAGGCCGGCATAAAGCAGCGCGTAAAGGTGCTGGAGGCATTCTTGGCCGATGTTTATGGCTCGGGGAATGCAGTCCGGGACGGCGTGGTGCCAGCCAGTTTGATTGCCACTAGTTCGCACTTCCACCGGGCGGCCGTGGGAATTGACCCTGCCAACGGAGTGCGCATCCAGGTCTCTGGCATCGACCTGATTCGCGACGAACTAGGCGATTGGCGTGTTCTGGAGGACAACGTGCGCGTTCCCTCAGGGGTTTCGTACGTTATCTCCAACCGGCGCGTAATGGCCCAGACGCTGCCAGAACTGTTTCAACAGATGCGGATCCAGCCGGTGGCGGAGTACCCTAATCGCCTGCTCGCGGCGCTTCGGGCTGCAGCACCCTCGGGCGTGACCGAACCCACGGTTGTGGTGCTCACCCCTGGTGTCTACAACAGTGCCTACTTTGAGCACACCCTGCTCGCTCGTCTAATGGGGCTCGAACTGGTGGAAGGCCGGGATCTTTACTGTTCTGGTGGCAAGGTCTACATGCGCACGACCAGTGGTCCACGCCGAGTAGACGTTATCTATCGTCGAGTGGACGACGAGTTCCTCGACCCGCTGAGCTTTCGGACCGACTCGGTACTCGGCCCTCCCGGGCTGCTAACGGCTGCCCGCCTGGGAAACGTGACCCTTGCCAATGCGGTGGGAAACGGCGTTGCCGACGACAAGCTGGTCTATACCTATTTGCCGGACCTGACCCGTTATTACCTCGGCCAAGAGCCAATCATCCCCAACGTCCAGACCTGGCGGCTTGAAGAACCAGAGAGCCTGGCAGAAGTCCTGGACCGACTCCCCGAACTGGTGGTCAAACCGGTAGACGGTTCCGGAGGCAAAGGACTAGTGGTTGGCCCGAGTGCTTCGAAGAAAGAGCTGGACGATTTGCGCAGACGGCTCTCCAAGGATCCGCGCGGCTACATCGCTCAACCGGTGGTCCAGTTCTCAACCATCCCAACGCTGGTTAGCGATGGGCTAAGACCGCGTCACGCCGACCTTAGGCCCTTCGCCGTAAACGACGGCAAGGACATCTGGGTCTTGCCGGGCGGTCTAACCCGGGTTGCACTTCCCGAGGGCGAGTTGGTGGTGAATTCATCTCAGGGCGGTGGGTCCAAGGACACCTGGGTGGTCGGATCTGACCGGGTCACCAGCCGTGAATACATGCCAACAAATTCACAGGTTTCGGCAATCGTTGCGGGCCAAACCTCCGCCAGTGCGGGGTTCCAGACCTCACCTTCGCAGTCCTTCAATCCATACCTCAATCAACAGCAGCAACAGCAACAGAGCAACCAAGACACCGTGGTCAAGGGGGAAGAAAATGCTTAGTCGAATTGCAGAGTCTCTGTTTTGGATTGGCCGTTACGTTGAGCGCGCCGATGGAACAGCTCGCCTGCTTGACGTTCACCTACAACTATTGCTGGAAGACCCTTGGGTAGATGAAGATACCGCTTGCCGATCTCTCCTCAAAGTGATTGGTTCCAGTACTGAATTCACGGGCACTCTGGATCGTCAGCGATTGATGGCCGCCCTCACCGTGGACCGTTCCGAACCATCCTCGATTGCCTCTTCGCTCGATAACGCACGCGAAAACGCCCGAAGAGTTCGCGAGATTGTCAGCACCGAACTTTGGGAGTGCCTCAACACCACCAGATCTCGCATGCCAAGAAAGGTGGCACTTGATCGAGCCCACGACTACTTCGGTTGGGTACGTGAACGAACCGCGCTATCGGTTGGAATAGTTGACTCCTCGACAAGTCGGGATGAAGCGTGGACGTTCTTCACCCTGGGCCGAAGCCTTGAGCGCGTGGACATGACTGCCCGCCTGCTCGCAACCAGCGAACTCACCTCGGCGAGTGGCCCTAGCTGGACCACCATTTTGCGTTCTTGCGGAGCGTATGAGGCCTACCTGCGCACCTACCGCGGAGTCCCTTCGGCAACCAATGCGGCAGAGTTCCTGCTACTAGATCGCATCTTCCCGCGATCCGTCATCTTCTCCATCAGCCGGGCGGAGTCCTGCATCGAAGATTTGATCTCGGATAAGTCCAGAGTTGGAATCGACGACACTTTGCGGCAACTTCGACAGCTCCGAAGCAACCTCGAATTCCGAAGCGCACCAGCCATCCTCGCAAACCTGACGGCCGAGATGATCTCGCTGCAGGACGGCATCAATCAAGTTTCTGAGTCGATTAGCGCGAGGTATTTTCCGGCCAATGCCTTGCCAAGCTGGGTGGGAGAAAACTCATGAGCAGATATCTGGTGAAGCACAAGACCGGATTCCGATACTCCGAACCGGTGGTGGCGTCGTACAACGAGGTGCGCATGCTGCCGGTTCGGGACAACTCACAGGTTGTCTTCTCGAGTCAGCTCGAAATCAACCCCAAGCCGGCAAGTCACGAGTACTCGGACTACTTCGGTACCAGGGTGGTTATGTTCGAGATCCTCGAGGAGCACACCGAGCTTGAAATCGTGAGCACCAACCTCGTGGAACTCAGGCCGGTGCCCCAGGCGGATCGTTCACTTGGTTGGGCCCAGCTGGCCGAGGCAATCGAACGCAGCCTGGAGTTGAAAGACGCGGCAACGCAGGGGGCAAGAACTCAGATTCCGGCCGACCTGACCAAGGCCGCCAAGCGTTTGGCCCAGGCCGCGGCCAGCCCCGTCGAAGCCGCCACCGCCATCTGCCGTTTCATCTACTCCAGCATGAAGTATCAGTTTGGGGTGACCGGTGTGCAGTCGAATGCATCGGAGGCGTGGCAGAAGAAGATTGGGGTCTGCCAAGACTTCACGCACTTGGCGATTGGCGCATTGCGTTCAGTGGGTATTCCCGCCAGATACGTAAGTGGCTACCTGCACCCTCAGGTGGAGCCGCGCATCGGTCAGCCGGTGGAGGGCGAATCTCACGCCTGGGTGGAGTGGTATGTGGGCGAGTGGGTTCCAAACGACCCAACCAACAACCTGCAATTCCCCGACCGGCACATAGTTGTGGCGCGTGGTCGCGATTACGATGACGTGCCCCCGCTGCGAGGGGTTTACGCCGGCGGGGCAAATTCTGAACTGTTCGTGAAGGTTGAAATCACCCAAGAGGCGTAGGGCATTTGCGCCTTAAACCGCAGTAATCTGTGGGCATGACCTCGCTTCCTATTGCGCGCAGTTTCACAGACACCTACGGCGTTGAAATCAAGTTTTTTGAGTGGCCGGTGCCGGACCCGAAGGCCATCATCCAACTGGTGCACGGCCTGGGCGAGCATGCCAACCGCTACGAGCACTTGATCAAAGACCTCAATCGCGCCGGCTATCACGTCTACGCAACCGACCACCGCGGCCACGGTCAAACCGGTGTTGCCATGCGCAAGGCTGGCGTCATTGAGCGTCAGGGTCAACTGGGCCCGGGTGGCATGAAGTCCGTTTTCACCGACGAACTGGAGCTCACCTCAATCATTGAGCGCGAGCAGCCCGACGAGATGATTGTGTTGATGGGACAGAGCTGGGGATCGCTGATCATTCAGCGTTTGCTAGACACCGATGCCGACCGCTACGCGGCCGTGGTGCTCACCGCCAGCACCCTGGCAATGCTGGGAACTCTGCCAACCGGCGGTAACGACGCCAAGTTCGTTGAAAAGGGCGACAAGCCGCTCGGTGGAGAGTGGCTGAGCCGCAAGCCAGGTGTGGCCGAGCGTTTCCGCACCGATCCACTCAACTTCCCGGAGACCGCCATGCAGGCCTTCGGTCTACCAAACTGCCTACGTTTGCTCGGCACCCCCAAGAAGGGAATCCCTAGCGACCTACCAATCCTGCAAATGGCGGGGTCGGAGGATCAGCTTGGGGGAGAGCGCGGCAACCAGCTGCTGCAGAAGGCGTTCATGAAGGCCGGAGTTGACGACGTTCAGGTGATCATCTACCACGGCGCTCGTCACGAAGTTTTCCACGAGACCAACTACGACGAGGTCCTCAGCGACCTGCTCGGTTGGTTGGACGGCGAGTTCGCCGACCCCGACGAAGCCGAATAGACGCGAAAGCGCTTTAGTTCCAGCCCAGGCGGTTGCGCACCACTCGGTATTTGTCGCGGTTATCCTCGGTGGGATCCATCTCTTCCACTAGTTCTAGAATGCCGCGAGCCGCCGATTCCACATCGTCGGCCAGTGCGGTGGCAATTCGTTCGGCTTGCTCCGGATAACGGCGCTCAAACCTACGGAAGCGGTTGAGGTTGTCCTCGGTGGCCTCGCTGCCAGGCATCGGTGAAGCCCAGTGGCTAGTTAGGGTTAGCAAGTTGCCCATGAGGTAGCTGCGAATCTGCTCACCGGCAATCAGCACCTCGCCTCGGCGATAGCGCCCAACCCCAATCAAAATGTGGCTCAGTAGTAGCTCTAGTTCACTCTTAAGGTTTGCCACAACTGTTGGTTTGCTGGCCTCGCGAAGCGCATCAACTCGGGCTGTCAACGCCGACTTGTCGGCCGCAACCGTGGCTGCATTCACCTTGGCCAGTTCAAGCTCGGAGTCGTTGAAGACAGCGAACTCAAGCACATGTCCAAAGTTGTAAACCACTTTTAAGCCGTGGGCGGTTTCCCGCACCGCCCAGGCAATCTCGCTCGCCAACGGCAGCCAAGAGAGGTCCTGCCTGAAGGCTTCGCCCTCGCCCTCTTGGGTAATCAGAAAGAAGTCATGGTCCGACCATTCATCCACCCGTGAGGTATCCGAAGTGGAACCAACCAACACCACCCCCAACAGCTTGGGGTTGGCAGCCACGTTAGCGGCCAGGTTGGCGCTGAACTCCAGGTACCAGTCCTTGGACCAGTAGCTACTGGCCATCCGGCTTCAACTCCAGGTTGTGCTTGGCGGCGAACTTGGCAGGGTTTGGCAAGCGGCAGGCTGCCACGGCGTCTTCAATTGGGTTGAGAAGAAGGTCGTGGGTCTCCGGGTGCTTCTCCATGTAGCGCACCACGTAAGAACACACCGGCACAACCTTGTCCTTGCCGGCTGCCCGCACCGATGCCAGCGACTCGCGAGTGAGGATGGCGGCAAGGTTCTTGCCCTGGTGGGCCGGGTCCACCTCGGTGTGAACGAAGTGGATCTCTCCTGGACGCACGCTGTAGTCGGCGTGGCCAACCTTTTCGTCTCCAAGCCAGATTTCGTAGCGGCGAAGCTCGCTGTTGTTAATGACTGTGGGTTCCATGCTGTTAATCTCTCTATGTGAGTGCGAATCAGAGCCAGCCAAATGCTCTCGGCCGGGTGTTCATAGGTAATAACCTTCCCGCCTTGAAGTCTATGCCCGACGGTTGCGCCCAACTTATTTACATCGACCCACCCTTCAACACCGGCCGGGTGCAGCAGCGCGGCACCTCGGTAACCACGCGCACCGATGCCGGTAACCGGGTTGGCTTCAAGGGCCAGCGCTATGAGATTGTTCGCGAGACCGTGCTCAGCTACGACGACGAGTTTGCCGACTACTGGGGTTTCTTGGAGCCGAGACTGGAGGAGGCCTGGCGCCTCCTCAGTGAAACCGGCACTCTCTATCTGCACCTGGACTACCGTGAGGCGCACTACGCCAAGGTGCTGCTGGACGCACTCTTTGGCCGCGACTGCTTCCTGAATGAGATCATCTGGGCCTACGACTACGGTGGCAAGGCCAAGAACCGCTGGCCGGCCAAGCACGACACCATTTTGGTTTACGTGAAAGATCCCAAGAAGTTTTATTTCAACTCCGATGCAGTTGACCGCGAGCCCTACATGGCGCCAGGCTTGGTAACCCCGGAAAAGGTTGCCAAAGGCAAGCTGCCAACCGATGTCTGGTGGCACACGATTGTGAGCCCGACCGGCAAGGAGAAGACCGGCTACCCAACCCAGAAACCGCTGGGCATTCTGCGTCGAATCATCCAGGCCTCGAGCGCTGAGGGCGACCTGGTCATGGACTTTTTCGGTGGCTCCGGCACCACGGGTGCCGCGGCCATCGAGCTGAACCGCCGCTTTGTGCTGATGGACCAGAACCCGGAGGCCATCGCCGTGATGCGGGAGCGCTTTGCGCAGGCATCGGTGGAATTCATTTACGGACCGAGCGCCTAGACCCGCCACAGAGAGCAACTCAGACATGACGAAAGCCCCATCCAAAACGGATGGGGCTTTCGCTTTGAAACTAGTTAGTGCATGTTGGCGGCCTGGGCTGCGCGAGCCTCGGCTGCTTCCTCAACACCACTCTTGGTGCGAAGGGCAACTTCCTTCACAAACCAGGTGAGCACGAAGGCGATGGCAACCACGATGGCGGCGGTACCGAATACGGTCACTGCCGACTCCGCGAAGGCCTGCTTGATTGGGTTACCGAGCTCGGGGCTGACGTGCTTCAGGAACGACGAGTCGGTGCTGATCATGTCGCCCAGGTTTTGACCGCTCTTGAATACAGCGTTCTCCGGCTTGGCCATGAGGGCAGGGTTCTTGTGGATGGCCGCTGCAATAGCCTTGCCCATCTCGGGAGCCTTGTCCTTCAGGGTGCTGAACAGAATGGAGATGAATACAGCAACACCAGCGGTTCCACCCATCTGGCGGAAGAAGGTTGCCGAGGAGGTGGCCACACCTATGTCGCGAGCCTCAACCGAGTTTTGAGCCACCAGGCTGAGAGTCTGCATCAACTGACCAAGGCCGGCACCTAGAACAACCATGCCAACCGCAACCTGCCAGATCGACCAGGTGTAGGTGAGGGTGCTGAGGTAGAAGTAAGACGCGGTCATGAATGCGGTACCCGAAATCATGAACCACTTGTAGCGACCGGTCTTGGAGGTGATGCGACCGCTCAGGATCGAGGCGGTCATCATTCCAAGCACCATCGGCAGCATAAGCAGACCGGACTCGGTTGCGGTTGCGCCGTAGACAATCTGCAGGATCAGCGGAATGGTCATCATTCCACCAAACATGCCCACACCAACAATCACACCGATGATGGTGCTGAAGCTGAAGGCATTGCTCTTGAACAGGCGCAGCGGCAGAAGTGCATCGGTGCCCATGGAGCGCTCAATGAAGATGAACGCCACGGTACCAACCGCACCGATGATGTAGCAGGTGAGGGACTCTGCCGAGCCCCAACCCCAGTCGCGACCGTTCTCGGCAACAACCAGCAGTGGAACCACCGCGATGATGATGGAAACTGCGCCCCACCAGTCGATGCGGCCCTTGACCTTGTGGTGAGGGATGTGCAGGAAGTTGACCACCATGAACAGGGCAACGATGCCGATTGGCAGGTTGATGAGGAACACCCAGCGCCAGCCGGTGATCCAGAGGATCTGGTCTGCTCCCGCGAAGAGACCGCCAACCAGCGGGCCGATAACCGAAGAGGTGCCGAAAACGGCCATGAACATACCCATGTAGCGAGCGCGATCGCGTGGAGGAACGATGTCGGCCATCACGGTGAGGGCCAGGGTGAACAGACCGCCGGCACCGATACCCTGAAAGGCTCGCCATGCGGCCAGCTCGTACATGGAGGTGCTGAACGAAGCGCCCACCGATGCCAAGACGAAGACGCCGATGGCAAAGATGAAGAGGCGGCGACGACCGAAGAGGTCACCGAGCTTGCCGTAGATAGGGGTGGTGATGGTGGAGGTGATCATATAGGCGGTGGTTACCCAGGCCTGAACATCCAGACCCTTTAGGTCATCGGCGATGGTGCGCATTGCGCTACCCACGATGCTCTGGTCTAGGGAGGAGAGGAACATTCCGGACATGAGTCCAAAGAGAACCATCATGATCTGACGGTGGGTCATTACACCGGTGCGAGCGGATTCCGCTGCGGCGGCTTTGCGTGCTTCACGTGACACTAGGAGGCACCTTTTCTTTGATTGTTTAGGCTTTGAATGTGTATAAGCCCGAATGGACAACTTTGCGACTAACGCTTCTTACAGCAACCATCGCCGTGAGCGTATTATTTCCCGCAACTTCGAGTATTGCACAGAATGCAACGTTTAAGTCAACCCCGGTTGCATCTCCAACGATATCCTCAGGTTCGAGCCCGAGCCCAACGCCAACAGTGACCCCACCGGTTTCTGCCACGGCTCGTCCCACTGCCACGCCAACTCCAGTGCCAACCTCTTCGCCTTCAGCCAGCCCTACTGCCTCGCCCGCGCCAACTGCGTCGGCTTCGCCCACAAGCACCGATGCGGCCGCCTCACTCTGGGTGGTTGTGAACAAGCGTCGGCCGCTGAATCCGCTCAACTACGTGCCTAAAAACTTGGTGACTCCAAAGTTTGAGGACGGGGCAGGTTCAAATGCGAACGGGTTCCAACTGGCCAAGCCGGCCGCCAAGGCGCTCAAACTGATGGCAACCGCAATGAAGACCGCTGGCTCCGGAACCTTATTTATGAGCAGTGCCTACCGCTCGTACCAAACCCAGGTTGCGGTGCACGCCAAAGATGTGGCCGCCTACGGGCTAAAGGTTGGCGAGAACCTAGCGGCTCGTCCGGGTTACAGCGAACACCAGACCGGCCTGGCGGTGGACCTCTCGGCACTGGGCCAGGGCTGCAATATTCGAGTGTGCTTTGCCACCACCAAGGCGGGCAAATGGCTGGCGGCCAACGCTTGGCAGTACGGTTTCATTCTGCGCTACCCCGATGGACAGACGCCAACCACGGGCTACCAGTTTGAGCCCTGGCACTTCCGCTATGTGGGAGTTGACCTCAGCACGGCCATGCACAACTCGGGCGTGACCGTACTGGAGAACTACTTCAAACTGCCGGCTGCGCCAAGTTACTAGTGAGCCGGGTCTAGCCAAGCACTCCGTCAACCAGGGCCTTGGCCTCAATCTGAACCTGCTTGAGGTGCTCGGCACCTAGGAACGACTCACCGTAGATCTTGTAGACGTTCTCGGTTCCCGAAGGGCGAGCGGCAAACCAGGCGTTCTCGGTGCTCACCTTGAGGCCGCCGAGAGCCGCACCGTTTCCGGCTGCGTGAGTCTCGATGTGGGTGATGCGCTCGCCGGCCAGGGAGTCGGCGCTAACTGCATCGGCGCTCAATTTGCCTAACTTGGACTTCTGTTCCAGAGTGGCTGGGGCGTCAATGCGCTCGTAGGCTGGAGCGCCAAACTTGGCTGTCAGATCACCGTAGTGCTCGCTCGGGGTCTTGCCGGTCACGGCGGTTATCTCGGCGGCCAGCAGGGCCAGAATCAGACCGTCCTTGTCGGTGCTCCAAGCGGTTCCATCTAGACGCAGGAACGAAGCCCCGGCAGACTCCTCACCACCAAAGCCAACCGAGCCATCGATGAGCCCAGGCACAAACCACTTGAATCCAACCGGAACCTCGATCAGCTTTCGGCCCAAGCCCGCGACCACGCGGTTGATGATGGACGACGAAACCATGGTCTTGCCAACGGCTGCGCTTCCCGACCAGTTTGGACGATTGCGGTAAAGGTAGTCGATGCTAACGGCCAGGAAGTGGTTTGGGTTCATCAGACCGTGGTCGCGGGTAACAATGCCGTGGCGGTCGGCATCGGCGTCGTTTCCGGTGGAGATGTCGAAGCGGCTCTTGCCTTCAATTAGGCTGGCCATGGCGTAAGGGCTGGAGCAGTCCATTCGGATCTTCTCATCCCAGTCCAGGGTCATGAACCCAAACTGGAAGTCCACGGTTGGGTTCACCACGGTCAGGTTAATGTCGTAGGTCTCGGCAATCTCGCCCCAGTACTCCACCGATGCGCCACCCATCGGGTCGGCACCAATCGAGACACCGCTGTGGCGGATGGCATCCATGTTTAGAACATCGCCGAGCTGCTTGATGTAGTTACGGCGGAAGTCGAAATGCCCCGGCTTGGCGTGACTGCGGCGCACCTCGCGCAGCCCGCCCGCAATGATCTCGTTGGCGCGGGCCGCAATCCAGTTAGTGGCATCTGAGTCGGCTGGGCCACCGTGAGGAGGGTTGTACTTGAAGCCACCATCGGTTGGTGGGTTGTGGCTCGGGGTAATCACCAGGCCGTCGGCCACCGATGCATCCCCAGCTGCCTTGCCCAAGTTGTGGTTGATGATGGCCACCGATACCGCTGGGGTAGGGGTGTAGCCGCCATTTGAATCAACCAGCGCGGTAACGCCGTTGCCGGCAAGCACCTCTAGGGCTGTCTCCTCGGCCGGGGTGCTGAGCGCGTGGGTGTCCTTGCCAACATAGATTGGGCCCTGAATGTTCTGGGCGGCGCGATACTCGACGATGGCCTGAGTGATGGCGGCAATGTGGTCTTCATTGAAAGATCCGTTGAGCGAGGTACCGCGGTGACCAGAGGTGCCGAAGACCACCTTCTGCTCCACGTTTGTCACGTCTGGGTGAATCTCGAAATAGTCTCGGACCAGGCTCTCAATGTTGATGAGGTCTGATTCTTGGGCCTTTAGTCCTGCACGCGCGTTCATTTTTCTATATTGACGGCTAGCCTTAACCTATGCCACAGCAAACAGGTAACTATTCGGATAAGAATGCCTCCGCAGCCCGGGGCTACGCCTTTCTCGGCCCGGTAGGCACCTTTACTGAACTGGCCCTGGCGCAGGTTCCAGAGGCCAAGGGTGCAACTTGGCACGCCATGAACACCGTTCCCGAGGCGCTCGCCGCAGTGCTTTCAGGCGCCGCCTATCGCGCGGTTGTGCCGGTGGAATCATCGGTGGAGGGCGGCGTAAGCGCCACCCTGGATGCGCTGGCAACCATCGGTGAATTGCGCATTTACGGCGAGTATTTGGTGCCGGTGAATTTCAACCTGGTTACCCGCCCAGGTACCAAGCTTTCTGACGTGAAGACGGTTGCCGCCCACCCCGTGGCCTACGCCCAGGTTCAGGCCTGGCTGCATGCCAACCTGCCAAACGCCGTGCACCTGCCGGCCACCAGCAATGCTGCCGCAGCAGCAGACCTATTAACCACCGATGCAGCCGACGCCGCAATTTCCACCACGCACATCACCGACCACTACGCGGTGGAGGTGCTGGCCAAAAACATTGCCGATAACCAGCACGCCCAGACCCGCTTCATTCAGGTTGGACTGCCGGACGTGCAGCCTGCACCAACCGGAGCCGACAAGACCTCCGTCATCGTGGAGCTGCCAACCGATCGTCCGGGTGCGTTGCTTGAGATGCTCGAGCAGTTTGCCGCTCGCGGTGTGAACCTGACTCGCATTGAGAGCCGCCCCATCGGCGATCGCCTCGGCCGCTACCGTTTTAACGTTGACGCCGAGGGCCACATTCAGGACTCTGGTCTCGGAGAGGCACTGTCTGGGTTGTATCGCTTCAGCCCGAAGGTGCTGTTCCTGGGTTCATACCCTCGCGCCGACAAACAGGAATCAAAGCCAAACGGCAACAACTCCAACGGCGAGTACAGCGAGGCTCAGGCCTGGCTGGATGCACTGCGCACCGGGCACTAGAGCCTGATCTTTAGCGCCTGCGGCATTACTTCAAACTTGGCTGAGGTGACTTTGCCGAAGGCGTCCCCATCCAACTGCAGCTCCACCGGATGGTGCGGCGTGGCCAGCACAGATTTGCCGGTCATGTTTCCCAGGGTTTTCACGTTGGCGGTGTAATCGGCCAGATCGCTGGCTCCAACCACCTTGCCGCGCAAGAAGTTGATCCAGGTGATGCGGTTAAAGAAGTCAATCCAGTTCCAGATGCGTCTTGGTCCCACCGATGCCACATCCAGCTGGCCGTCGTCCAGCAGTGCGTCTGGCATCAGGTTGATATTGCCGGGCAGAAAGCCGCAGTTGCCAATCAAAAGACTGTGAAGTTTTAATGTCTTGGCAGGGCGCCCGTTCACGCTCACATCGATGCGTTCGAATCGTGCCGGCAGGCTGCGAATGCCACCTTCCACATAGGCAACCCAACCAAGCACCTTCTTGCGCTCGGCATCGGTGTTCATGATGATTTTGGCGTCGAGTCCCAGGCCAGCCATAACTGCGAAGACGTGACTCTCCGCTGGGCGATCTCCCTCGAACTCCAAGGTCACGCGGCCTAGGTCGATGGCTCGTACCTCACCGACAGCGGCCTTGAGTGCGGCACGTCCGATGCTGGTCAGGGGAATGCCGAGATTGCGGGCGAGTACATTTCCGGTTCCCAGCGGAATGATGCCCACCTCGGCATCGGTGTAGGCAAGTTGTTCAACCGCACTGCGCAGGGTGCCGTCACCGCCGGCGATTAGGAAGAGCGAGTGGCCATCCGCCAGAGCTTGCTTGGCCTGACCGCCGCCGTTGTTGGCTTCAGTGGTGGGGTAGTAGACGGCCTTGCGGAGTCCGGCGCGAGCCAATGCACCATCCACAGCCGACTGAAGGCGGGTCTTATCCACCTTTTGCGGATTGTAAATAACTGCGGTGGTCCCCATGCGTTCAGACTAACAAGAACCCATCGGAGACATTCTCGAGGTTTTCCCCAGACTTCAATGTCCCAGTCAAAAGGTAGGCTTAAACGGTGATTGACCTGAACCTGCTGCGTGAAAACCCAGATGCCATCAAGGCCAGCCAGCGAGCCCGCGGTGCGAGTGAAGCACTGGTAGACCAGGCCGCTGCGGCTGATGTTGCCTACCGCGCTGCCCTGCGCGACTTCGAAGGCCTTCGCGCCGAGCAGAACGCCTTTGGCAAGACCGTTGCCACCGCTCCAAAGGAGCAGAAGCAGGCCTTGGTTGCTCAGGCGCAGGAGATGGCTGCCGGAGTTAAGGCCGCCGATGCTGCGGCTGGCGAGGCTGAGAAGGCACTCAACGAGCTCCTTTGGCAGATCGAAAACGTTGTCATCGAGGGCATCCCTGCCGGTGGCGAAGACGACTATGTGGTCCTCAAGCACGTTGGCAACAAGCCAGAGTTCAACTTCGAGGTCAAGGACCACCAGGTGCTAGGTGAGAGCCTAGACATCATCGACATTCAGCGCGGAGTAAAGATTTCCGGCTCGCGCTTCTACTTCCTGAAGGGCTGGGGTGCCCGCCTAGAGCTAGCGCTCATGAACTTGGCGCTCGACAAGGCGGCAGCTGCGGGCTTCACCGCGCTCATCACTCCCACCCTGGTCAAGCCAGAGATCATGGCCGGCACCGGCTTCCTCGGCGCGCACGCCGACGAAATCTACTACCTGCCAGCGGATGACCTGTACCTGACCGGCACGAGCGAGGTGGCCCTGGCTGGCTACCACCGCGACGAAATCATCGATGGTCTTGGCGAGGGAACCCACCGCTACGCCGGTTGGAGCACCTGCTACCGTCGCGAGGCCGGTTCTTACGGCAAGGACGTGGGCGGCATCCTTCGCGTTCACCAGTTCAACAAGCTGGAGATGTTTGTCTACACCCTGCCAGAGCTGGCAGAGGCGGAGCACGAGCGCCTGCTCGCCTGGCAGGAAGCCATGCTTCAGGCCTGTGAACTGCACTACCGCGTGATCGACACCGCCGCCGGAGACCTGGGCTCCAGCGCAGCCCGCAAGTTTGACGCCGAGGCCTGGGTGCCATCGCAGCAGACCTTCCGCGAGCTCACCTCAACTTCTAACTGCACCACGTTCCAGGCTCGTCGCCTGAACATCCGTTACCGCCGTGAGGATGGCAAGACCGCACCGGCGGCCACCCTTAACGGCACGTTGGCCACCACCCGTTGGTTGGTTGCCATCCTCGAGACTCACCAGCAGGCCGACGGTTCGGTCCGCATTCCAGAAGCCCTGCGCCCCTACCTTGGCGGCCAGGACTACATTCGACCGAAGGCCTAGGTCACTTCTTGAGCACACCCCAGTACGACAGTCGAGCAGCCGGCGACCAGCGTTGGCTGGTGGCGCTCGACATTGACGGCACCCTCGTGCACGATGACGGCTTCCTCTCCCCAGAGGTGGTTCGCGAGGTTCAGCGCGTGCGCGAACTGGGCCACGAGATCGTGGTGGCAACCGGCCGCTCGGCAGCCAACGCCATCCCGGTGGTGCGCGAGTTGGGCATCGATGCTGGCTATGTAGTTTGCTCCAACGGAGCAGTGACCGTGGTGGTTGACCACGAAGACCCGCAGGGTTTCCGCCCGCACGAGGTAATCACTTTTGATCCACGCGAGGTTCTGACCAAGCTGATCTCCACACTGCCAAACGCGCACTTTGCCGTTGAAGACGTGGATGGCTCCTACCGGTTCCACAAGCCCTTCCCCGCCTATGCACTGGGCGAGCAGAACTTCGAGACCCCGCTCGAGGAGCTCATGAGCCACCCGGTTAGTCGCGTGGTGGTGCTCTCTCCAGAGCACGACGTCGACGACTTCCTGGCGCTTATCTCGGGTATTGGCCTGCATTCGGTCACCTATGCCATCGGCTACACCGCTTGGCTAGACATCAGCCCCGAGGGAATCACCAAGGGAAGCGCTCTAGAAAAGCTGCGCGAGGTCCACGGAATTCCAACCCACCAGACCATCGCCGTAGGCGACGGCCGCAACGACATTGCCATGTTTGAGTGGGCTGCTGCCGGTGGCGGGCTCTCCTTCGCGATGGGCCAGGGGCCAGACGACGTCAAGGCAGCGGCACTGGAAGTCACCTCATCGGTGGAAGACGACGGCGTAGCCAGAGTTCTCTCAGGTTTTGAGGGCATACTCTTCACCAGAACCCTCGGGTAAACTGGTTCACGGAGGCCTGTCCGAGCGGCCGATGGAGCTGGTCTTGAAAACCAGTGAGCAGCAATGCTTCGTGGGTTCGAATCCCACGGCCTCCGCCATCTTTCCTAAGGAATCTCTTGAGCAACCTTGAGCCCCGCTACCGGCGAGCGAATCCGCGTCACGGTGTGCTGGTGGCTCGCTCAGGGAAGAGAAACCTGTTTAGCCTCGCCTGGCGGGGCCTCGCGGTAGTTCTCTCCGCAGTTCTCATTGTTGCAAGCTACTCCGTGGTCTCCATCGGCAGCCAGCTGGCCGGCACCGGCATTCAACTCACCGATGCCAACGGCCACGCCATCACCACGCCAAAAGACCTCAAAGGCCCAATCAACATGCTTTTGGTTGGTTCGGACACTCGCGCCGGTCAGGGCGGCGGTTTCGGAACCGGAATCACCAGCAACCTCGCCGATGTGATCATCCTGCTCCACGTCTCGGCCAACCGTAAGAACGCGGTGGCCATGAGTTTCCCGCGCGACCTAATGGTTCCCTGGCCAGCTTGCCCGAGCACCTCCGGTGGCTCCGGCTACCTGGCCCAGTCACTGGGGCAGATCAATGCCACCATCGCCAACGGTGGCCCGGGCTGCACCCTGCTTACTGTCGAATCAATCACAGGTTTGACCATCCCTTACCTGGCCATGATCAACTTCAAAGGCGTCATCGAGATGTCTAATGCCATCGGTGGCGTTACTGTCTGTGTGGCCAACCCAATCCACGACACCTACACCCACCTGGACCTCACCGCCGGAATGCACACCCTGCAGGGTCTTCAGGCCTTGCAGTTCCTGCGCACGCGCCACGGCATCGGTGATGGAAGCGACCTGAGCCGCATCAGTAACCAGCAGGTATTCATGAGCTCGCTCTTCCGCAAGGTTAAGAGCAACGGCGTGCTCACCAACCCGGTCTATCTGTACAGCCTGGCCAGCGCCGCGGCTCGCAACATGACCCTGAGTAGCAACCTGACAGACCTAAACGTTCTAGTGGGCATGGCAGGAGCATTCCGTCACGTCTCGCCCGACAACATGACCTTCCTGCAGGTTCCAACCATGGGCGGTCTACCAGCTCCAAACGAGGGCCGCGTTCAGCTGGTTCAGGATCAAGCCCAGGTTATTTTCGACAAGCTCAAGAATGACCAGCCGCTGATTCTGGCCAAGAGCAATCCCGAAGTTGGCGCCCAGACCTCCGCCTCGACGGCGCCTTCCGCTACCGCCAGCCCAAGCGCATCACCATCGGCAAGCCTGCTCCCAGACTGGGTTCGCGGAACCAAGGGTTCCAGCACCACCTGTTCCAACTAGCAGCTGTGTTGCCGGGGCCTCGATAGGCCAGCCGCAGGCATTAGGCTGGTAAAAACCAGTCAGGAGTTAGGTAATGGCACTCACTCAAAACCACTTCCACCCAAACTTTGCACGCGCCGCGGCACTCTTTGAGGAGTACGCCGCCGCCGAGGAAGAAGCCCAACTGGTTGTTTACGTGGGTGGCGAGCTGGTGCTTGACCTAGCCGCCAACGCAAGCCCCGATGCCCTCACCACCGTGTACTCGGTGAGCAAAGGGCTATCGGCAATCGCACTGGCCAAACTTGTGGAGCGCGGGCAACTAGACCTAGACCAGACCGTGGCACACTACTGGCCTGAGTTTGCCGCTCAGGGCAAGCAAGACGTGACAGTTCGTCAGCTGCTCAGCCACCAGGCTGGGCTGCCGGAGACCACGCCTGCCCTAACCACCGAGCAGTACCTGGACGATCACGCGGCAGCTGCTGCGCTAGCCGCCGAGAAGCCTTGGTGGCGTCCGGGAACCGGTCACGGCTACCACGGTCTGAGCATCGGCCCGCTCATGAGCGAGCTCTGCTTCCGCATCACTGGCCAGACCATCCAGCAGTTCTACAACGCCGAGGTTCGCACCCCGGCCATGGCCGACGCCTACCTCGGCCTACCAGAGGAACTAGAGCCCCGAGTTCTCGAACTCTTGCCGATGAAACCCCCCACCGACGAGCAGCTTCAGCAGTTTGCGCCGCAGCGCAACTGGCGCCAGGGCCCAATCGGTGCAGCCGTGTTTGCCAACGGTCTGGGCGACGCACACGTCACCAGTCCTGCCGGCCGTCGTTTCGGCCTAGCCTCGGCTGCAGGTGTGGCATCGGCGCGCGGACTGGCATCGGTGTTCCAATGGGCCACCGGCTACGGCAGTGCCAAAGGCGGAATTGCGCCCGAGGTTCTGCAGGAGTTCTCTCAGGTGCAGGCCTACGGTCTGGATCTGGTGATTGACAACCCAACCCGCGCCTACGGAGTGGTTTTCATGAAGCCGCATCCGCTGCACGCCTACGGTTCGCGTCGCGCCTTCGGCCACGATGGTGCTGCCGGCGCAATGGTGTTTGCCGACCCAGAAGGCGAAATCGTGCTGGGCTACACCATTCGCCGCAATTTCTTCCCCGGAGGAATGGACCAGCGCCTGTACCCGATCATTGAAGAGATTCGCAAAGTTGCCACAGCCTAGTCGGCCAGCTGCACCACAACCGGCACATGGTCGCTAGGGCCTTCGCCCTTGCGCTCCTCGCGCACAATCTCGGCCGCTGTCACACGCTCCGCAAGCGCCTCGCTGCCCAGAATGAAGTCAATCCGCATGCCCTCGTTGCGAGGGAATCGCAGCTGCTGGTAGTCCCAGTAGGTGTAACCGTCGGGAACAATGGGGCGCACCACATCGGTTATGCCAATCTGTTCAAAAACCTCAAAGGCTTCGCGCTCCGGGGCAGACACGTGGGTGGATCCAACGAAGTCGTTCATGTCCCAGACATCGGTGTCCAGCGGGGCGATGTTGAAGTCACCCATCAGAGCCAGCGGAAGGTCGGGGTCGTGCTCCAACCACTCGGCGCTGGCCGCGGCCAGGCGGTCAAGCCACTCAAGCTTGTAGGTATAGTGCGGGTCGTCAAGCGTGCGGCCGTTTGGAATGTAAAGGCTCCAGAGACGAACACCGTTAAAAGTGGCACCGATGGCTCGGGCCTCTTGCTCCACCGGCTTGCCAGGCTTGCCGAATCCAGGCATGTCGGCAAATCCAATCTCCACGTCTTCGGCGGGGATGCGGTGGGCGAAGGCAACGCCGTTCCACTGGTTTAGCCCGTGCAGGGTCACCTGGTAACCAAGCGCCTCAAACTCGGCCACCGGGAACTGCTCCGGCTTGCACTTGATTTCCTGCATGGCGAGCACGTCTAGATCTGCCGTGCGAAGGTAGTCGGTCACCCGCCCTACTCGGGTTCGAATGCTGTTGACGTTCCAGGTGGCGATGCGCATTCCTTAAACTTAAGCCATGACCTTTAACTCCCCTGCCAAGCCACGTCTGATCGAGCTAATCAAGGAACTGGCTGTGGTTCACGGCCGCGTCACCCTGTCGAGCGGCATGGAGGCCGACTACTACGTTGACCTTCGTCGCGCCACACTGCACCACGAGGCCGCACCGCTGATTGGCCAGGTAATGCTCGACCTACTGGACGCAAACGGAGTAACCGAGTTCGACGCCATCGGTGGTCTGACCATGGGAGCAGACCCGGTGGCAACCGCCGTGCTGCACCAGGCAGCCGCGCGCGGCCGCAGCATCGATGCCTTTGTGGTTCGCAAGCAGGCCAAGGCGCACGGAATGGGACGTCAGGTTGAGGGCCCAGACGTGAGGGGTCGTCGCGTTGTTGTGGTTGAGGACACCAGCACCACCGGTGGCTCTCCGCTAACCGCAGCAGAGGCGCTCGAGCAGGCCGGCGCAATCATCGTTGCGGTGGCCACCGTGGTGGACCGTTCCACAGGCGCGCAGCAGGTTATTGAGGCAAAGGGCTACAAGTACCTGAGTGCGGTTGGTCTGGGAGACCTGGGCCTGGCATAAACAGTGGTTTTACCTAGAAACGGGGTCGGAACCGACCCCGTTTTTGCGTTTCCAAGGTGAATAAATTACGAAATTATTTCGACACGCCGATTAAGTGGATATGGGCCCAAAACACTAGATATAGTGTTCTTACGAAGAAATAGACCTAGAACTAGGGATGTATGCTGTATTTCAGCTGAAATCCTCGGGTCCGGTTTGTTAGTGATGGCAAGCGTTGTCAGTGATGACAATCAAGCCAGCCAACACAGCAACGGAACCAAAACACTAGCGAGGGTTAGGGAACAAGAAAGATTGAAAATGACTGCAGAGAACACCGTGGTTTACACCCTTCCATCGTGCGTACAGTGCGACAGCACCAAGCGTTTGCTGAAGCGCGAGAACATCTCGTTCACCGAGGTTGACCTGAGCCAGGACGAAGAGGCTATGGCTATGGTTCGCTCGCTCGGTTACAGCGCCGCTCCGGTTGTCATCTCCGGTGACAAGCACTGGTCGGGCTTCAAGATGGACAACATCCTCTCGCTAGCTTCCTAGCTGCCAATAGACGATCCCGGGCCATCGTGTTTGAAATCGTCTATTTCTCCAGCACCTCAGAAAACACAAAAAGGTTTGTTGACAAGCTCGGTTTGGTTTCCCGGCGTATCCCGCTGCTAACCAAAGATGTGGAAGGTTTTCACATCTCCGCCCCGAGTGTGTTGGTTCTCCCCACCTATGGCGGCGGGGAGGACAAACGAGCGGTTCCAATTCAGGTAATCAAATTTCTGAATGACCCCGTCAACCGAAGCTTGATTGCCGGAGTAATAGCCACCGGTAACACCAACTTCGGAACTACCTACGCCGTGGCTGGTGATATCGTCTCCGCAAAGCTTCAGGTTCCGCTCATCTACCGGGTGGAAATCCTAGGCACCCCCAACGACATCTTCGAAGTAAAAGAAAGACTCCAGAAACTATGGGACCTACAGCAGAACTCGCACCAGAGTCCAGCATTCTCAAGCTAGACGACAACGCTCTTGAGAGCGCGATGAGCTACCACGAGCTCAACGCAATGATCAACCTGTGGTCTGCCGACGGCAAGATGCAGATTGAGAAGGACAAGCTGGCGGTACACAAGTACTTCCTGGACCACGTCAACCTCAACACCGTGTTCTTCCACTCGCTGCGCGAGCGCCTGAGCTACCTGGTTGAGCACCACTACTACGAGCAGCAGGTCCTGGACCAGTACTCGTTCAACTACATCGAGAAGCTGCACAACCTGGCTTATTCCAAGAAGTTCCGCTTCGAGACCTTCCTGGGTGCCTACAAGTTCTACACCTCCTACGCACTGAAGACTTTCGATGGCAGCCGCTACCTGGAGCGCTTCGAGGACCGCGTAGTTATGGTTGCGCTGACCCTGGCCAACGGTGACGAGCGCTTCGCAACCCACCTGATGGAAGAGATCATCTCCGGTCGCTTCCAGCCAGCCACCCCAACCTTCCTCAACTGTGGCAAGAAGCAGCGCGGCGAGCTCGTCTCCTGCTTCCTGCTCCGCATCGAGGACAACATGGAGTCCATCTCCCGCGCCATCAACTCCTCGCTGCAGCTTTCCAAGCGCGGCGGTGGCGTTGCCCTGAGCCTCAGCAACATCCGCGAGCACGGCGCGCCTATCAAGCAGATCGAGGGCCAGAGCTCGGGAATCATCCCGGTCATGAAGCTTCTGGAGGACTCCTTCAGCTACGCCAACCAGCTGGGTGCTCGCCAGGGTGCTGGTGCGGTTTACCTCAACGCTCACCACCCAGACATCATGCGCTTCCTCGACACCAAGCGTGAGAACGCCGACGAGAAGATCCGCATCAAGTCGCTGTCCATCGGTGTGGTAGTTCCAGACGTAACCCTGGAGCTTGCCCGCAACAACGAGGACATGTACCTCTTCTCCCCATACGATGTTGAGCGCGTCTACGGCATTCCATTTGGCGACATCTCGGTTACCGAGAAGTACCAGGAGATGGTGGACGACCCACGCATCAAGAAGACCAAGATCAAGGCTCGCGTGCTCTTCGAGCGCATCGCCGAGCTGCAGTTCGAGTCGGGCTACCCTTACGTCATGTACGAGGACACCGTGAACGCGGCCAACCCAATCAAGGGTCGCATCAACATGTCCAACCTCTGCTCCGAGATCCTCCAGGTGAACACTCCAACCACCTACAACGAGGACCTGAGCTACAACCACATCGGTAAGGACATCAGCTGCAACCTCGGTTCGCTGAACATTGCCCTCACCATGGATGGTGGAAACCTGGGACAGACCGTAGACATCGCCATCCGTGCTCTATCGGCCGTGAGCGAGATGAGCGACATCGAGTCGGTCCGCTCCATCTCGGACGGAAACCACAAGAGCCACGCCATCGGCCTGGGTCAGATGAACCTTCACGGCTACCTGGCCCGCGAGCACATCCACTACGGTTCCGAAGAAGGCATCGACTTCACGAACATCTACTTCTACACCGTGCTTTTCCACGCAATCAAGGCATCCAACCAGATTGCTATCGAGCGCAAGCAGACCTTCGACGGCTTCGAGGACTCTAAGTACGCCACCGGTGAGTTCTTCCAGAAGTACATCAAGCAGGTTTGGGCTCCGGAGACCACCAAGGTCAAGGAGATCTTCAAGAGCGCCAAGATTGCCATCCCAACTCAGCACGACTGGGAGAAGCTGGCCAAGTCGGTTGCCAAGCACGGTATCTACAACCAGAACCTGCAGGCGGTTCCGCCAACCGGTTCCATCTCGTACATCAACAACTCCACCTCGTCCATCCACCCTGTGGCCTCCAAGATTGAGATCCGCAAGGAAGGAAAGCTGGGTCGCGTTTACTACCCTGCTCCATTCCTGAGCGACGACACCAACGAGTACTACGAGGACGCCTACGAGGTTGGTCCAGAGAAGATCATCGACACCTACGCTGCTGCCACCCAGCACGTAGACCAGGGTCTGTCGCTGACCCTGTTCTTCAAGGACACCGCCACCACTCGCGATGTTAACCGCGCTCAGATCTACGCCTGGCGCAAGGGCATCAAGACCATTTACTACATCCGCATTCGTCAGCAGGCGCTGGCCGGCACCGAAGTTGACGCTTGCGTCAGCTGCATGCTGTAGTCACCGCATCGGTGAAGAGAGAAAACAAATGAGCACCAAGCAGAGTTTCATTGCCCGCCCAGTTAACTGGAACAAGATTGAGGACCCAATTGACCTCGATGTTTGGAACCGTCTAACTTCCAACTTCTGGCTGCCTGAAAAGGTGCCACTGTCGAACGACGTGCAGTCCTGGGGAACCCTAAAGCCGCACGAGCGCGTGCTAACCATGCGCGTGTTCACCGGCCTGACCCTGCTCGACACCATCCAGGGAACCGTTGGCGCCGCCAGCCTGCTCCCAGATGCCCGCACCCAGCACGAGGAGGCGGTAATCACCAACATCGCCTTCATGGAGTCGGTACACGCCAAGAGTTACTCGAGCGTATTCAGCACACTCTGCCTCACCAACGAGATCGAGGAGGCGTTCCGCTGGTCGGAGGAGAACCCTTACCTTCAGAAGAAGGCCGAGATCGTTCTCTCCTACTACAACGGCGAGGACCCACTGAAGCGTAAGGTCGCCTCCACTCTGCTGGAGTCGTTCCTGTTCTACTCGGGCTTCTACCTGCCTATGTACTGGTCTAGCCGCGCCAAGCTCACCAACACCGCTGACCTCATCCGCCTCATCATCCGTGACGAGGCCATCCACGGTTACTACATCGGATACAAGTTCCAGCAGGCCTTCAACGAGGAGTCCAAGGACCGCCAGGAAGACATTCGTGGTTACGCCTACGACCTCCTCCTGGAGCTCTACGAGAACGAGATCAAGTACACCGCTGACCTGTACGACGAGATCGGTCTGACCGAGGACGTTAAGAAGTTCCTGCACTACAACGCCAACAAGGCTCTGATGAACCTGGGCTTCGACGCACTGTTCCCTAAGGACGACTGCGACGTCAACCCCGCCATCTTGGCTGCGCTGTCGCCAAACGCCGACGAGAACCACGACTTCTTCTCGGGTTCCGGCTCCAGCTATGTCATTGGTAAGCACGAGGCCACCACCGATGACGACTGGGACTTCTAACCGAAGCCGCCTAAACCTCAAGGGCCTTTTTGGTCCGGCATTGGTTGCCGGGGTCGCGTACATCGACCCCGGCAACATCGCCACCAACCTCACCGCTGGTAGTCACTACGGCTACTTGCTCATCTGGGTGTTGGTGCTTGCCACAGTTTCGGCCGCGCTCTTTCAGTTCCTCTCAGCCAAGCTGGGTCTAGCCACCGGTAAGTCGCTTCCTGCGCTGCTGGGTGAGCGTCTCACCAACCGCAACGCCCGCCTCGGCTTCTGGCTGCAGGCCGAGTTGGTTGCCATTGCCACCGACGTTGCCGAGGTGCTCGGCGGCGCCATTGCCCTTAGCCTGCTCAGCGGCCTGCCACTGCTGGTCTCGGCCATCATCATTGCCCTGGTATCACTCGTCATCACGGCACTCAAGACCCGCGGGCGAGGCGAGTTCAACTCGGTTGTTATCGTGCTCATGCTCGTAACCACCACCGGTTTCGTCACCATCATGGCTCGTTCGCCCATCAACTGGGGTGGACTCGCCGGCGGTCTGGTACCTCATCTCGATGGGACCAACTCGCTTTTGCTGGCAACCTCCATCGTGGGTGCCACCATCATGCCGCACGCCATCTACGCGCACTCGGCGCTCAGTCGCGACACCTTTGGGTCCCAGGCGCGTTGGGGCAAGCTGCTCGGCCTACGTCTGGACGTAGCATTGGCGATGGTGCTAGCCGGCATGGGAAACATCGCGATCATGGTCTTTGCTGCCGCAAACCTTCAGGGTAAAGGCAACGACACCGGCCTCAACAGCGCACCGGGGTTGCTGGATGGTGCGCTCGGTCAGGGCATGGGACTGCTGTTCGTTATCTCGATGTTTGCTTCAGGCGTGGCCTCTAGCGCCGTGGGCAACTACGCCGCCGACGAGATCACCGTTGGCCTCCTGAAGCGTCGTATCCCACCGCTGTTCCGATGGCTATTGGCCCTGGTTCCGGCCTTGGGGCTCATTGCGCTCACCCCTAATGTCACCGATGTCCTCGTCTACAGCCAAGTTGTGCTCTGCTTCGGCCTCCCGTTCGCCCTCTTCCCACTGGTTCGCCTTACCGCCAACTCACATCTGATGGGCAACCTGGCCTCGGGACCCCGAATCAAGTGGCTCGGCTACGGGATTGCATCGGTGCTGACGCTGCTCAACCTTTCGCTTGTGAGTTCCCTGATATTTGGCCTTTAGGACGCGTGTCCAAAGGGTTTTCCCTAGTTCCTCTATTAGCGTGGAGGCATGTTCAGCACCTCCCGCGGTATCCGCGTAATCACAGCAGTTCTCGCGGTTAACCTGGTGGGCGGTTGCGCCGCGGTGGCAGTTACCAACAGCACCGATGGCGCCAAGCCAGTCACGAGCAGCACTCCCGCATCGGTGGTTGCACCGCTCACCGGTGTGGAATACCCGGCGGGCAGCAATACCTTCTTGGCCGCCCCGGTGGTCATGGGCAAGATTGATAACTCCCCGGAGGCGCGTCCGCAGCAAGGGCTGAACTCCACCGATGTGGTCTTTGACGAGATGGTGGAGGGCGGCCTGACTCGCTTCCTTGCGATCTGGCACTCCAAAATGCCAACCGAGTTTGGACCACTCCGTTCGGTCCGACCCATGGACCCAGACCTGGCCACCGCGTTCGGAGGCATCATCAGCTACTCCGGTGGCCAGCGTCCGTTTGTGAACGCCATGCGTGCCACAGGCCTATACAACGCCGATGAAACGAGCGAAGTGGGCAAGGGAACCATGGAGCGCGTCACCAATCGGGTGGCCCCACACAACCTCTTTGTGAAGGCGCAGGCGCTGCAGGCACTTCACCTGCCTCTCGGCGCACCAAAGCCATTCCTGCAGTTCGTAAGTGACGCCACCGATGCTAGCGTGGTTTCCGCCGCCGCAACGGGAACCCCGGTTTTGAGCGTCAAGGCCCAATTTCCCGCGGCCACCGCGCTCTGGACCTGGCAGAAGGGGCTATGGCACCGCACCCAGGATGGCAAAGCCCTCACCGATGCCGCCGACGGCAAGCAGATCACCGCGGTGAATGTGGTTGTGCTTCGAGTGGCCATCGACCGTTCGTTCCGCGACCCAAAGTACGGCTTCGTCCCAAAGACCCTGCTTGAGGGTACTGGCAAGGGCACCGTTTTTGATGGCGGCAAGGCACTCGATGTGACCTGGACCAAGACCAGCCAGGCTGGCTATGTTCAGCTCACCGACTCCAAGGGGCAAACCGTTAGCCTGCTGCCAGGCAACACCTGGTTTGAGCTGGTACCTAGCGATGTTGGCAAGGTTACGGTAGCTGCGGCTCCCGGCCAGGCCGGAACTCCCACGCCAAAGTCGTAATCTCGGCTGGGTCAACCAGCCCTGTGCCGGCTGCTGCATCGGTGGCAATAATTTCTAGGATGCGGGCAGCCGCCTTGCCCGGGTAAGGGCTCGCCGCGGCGCGGAGGCGAGCGATGGCCTCCGAATAGTCCGGAAGGCCTTCGGTGCGAATCTCATCCAGCAGGTTCTCCAAACCGGCAAACTCAGTGATGCGGATGTTAGCCGCCGCTGCCAGTTCACCCAGCGGCGAGAACTCCCAGTGATCCGGCTTCTCCAGGAACACGGTTGGTCTTCCGGTCACCAGCGGGTATTCGCCGAGGAATGAGATTCCATCTGTGACTAGCAGGTCGGTTGCCTTGAATAGGCTGGCGTAGTCGCCATCGGTGTGAATGGCGGTGTTGGGTAGGTCGTTCCAGTCCTCCAGCCAGTGGTCTAAGGCCTCTGCCGTCAGCAACCCGCGCTCAACCATGGTCCCAAAGAGGAACGGGTGAGGGCGCAGCACAAAGTCAATCTCCGAGTGGCGAAGCGCCAGCCCTAGCATCTGGGCGTGCGTCTCGGGGAACAATCCAAAGTTGAGCCAGCTCTCATCGTACGAGTGGTGCGGCGCCCAGACCAGGCGGAATCGACGGCCGGCTAAAGGTTGGTTTGGGCCAGGCAAAGCTGCCGGAATCGGCCAGTCGCCAACGCCCTCATTGGCAAGGCGCAGCAGGTGATCAATCTTGGGCGATCCGGTCAGATGTACGTACTTATTTCCGCGATCCGTGTGGGCGTAGGCGTCCATGGCTGAGGCATCCTGGGTGAAAACCAACGATGCAAGCTGGTGGGTGCGCTGCTCGTACAGGTGCCCGGCAACTCCGGTTTCGCCCGGCTCATTTACCAGCGGCAGCGAGTAGTAAGGCACGTAGGCCACCCGAGTGAATGCAGCCAGGTTCTCAGGCCGGAACGCGGGCGGGTAGTTGCGGCGCCAGGGGTAGTTCACAAAAACGTAGTCAGGCTCCCAAGCCTTGAACTCGGCCAGATCGCTGTCGGCATTCAGGTAGGTGAGTCTCCGATGCGGAACACCGTGGTGGTCCAAGAATGCGCTGGCCTTGTCCTCGCCGCCAAATCCTACGTCTCCGGTGAGGTGGCGAGGGATTGTGAAAACCTGCGTCTCGAAACGAGGGTCGGCGGCCATGATGCGCCAAACCTCATCGAGCGCGTCCCACGCCTCGAAGTAAAAGGTTAGAAAGGCAACCCGTATGGGCACGCTATCCCTGCACCGCGGCCGGGTCCATCCAGATGGCTTCCCAGATGTTGCCATTCAGGTCTTCAAAGCCCCACTGCAGCATGAAGCCGTGGTCAACCTGTTCCTTGTAGTTGCGTGCGCCAAGCGCGAATGCCTTCTCGCAGTGGGCGATGACTTCTTCGCGGGAGTCGAAGGTGAGGGAGACGATGGTGGTTACTGCCTTCTTTGGGTCGCCAACTGGCTTGTCCAGGAAGGTGTTGAGGAACTCAGGCTTGACCAGCATGGCAAAGATGGTGTCGCTGATCACCAGGCACAGCGCCTTGTCATCGGAGAACTGCTCGTTGAAGCTGTAGCCAAGGCCGGTGAAGAACGCGCGGGTGGCGTCAACGTCGTTGATTGGCAGGTTAACAAAGATCATCTTGGCCATGGCTGTTCCTAGAGGTTTGGCGTGAAGTCCTTCAGGAACTCACGCAGGTCGGCGCCGATGTCCTCGCGGTCTACGGCAATGCGCAGGGTGGCCTTGATGAAGTCGAGCTTGTCACCGGTGTCGTAGCGGCGTCCGCGGAAAATCACGCCCTTCACCCCGCCCGCAATCGACGGGTTTGCAACGGCTGCTGCCAGGGCATCGGTGAGCTGAATTTCGCCACCGCGACCCGGCTGAGTCTCCTCGAGAATGTCAAACATCTCGGCGCGCAGCACGTAGCGGCCAATCACGGCAAGGTTGCTTGGGGCGGTTCCAGGCTCCGGCTTCTCCACCAGCCCGGTAACGCGCACCACGTCTGGGTCATCGGTGGCCTCCACCGATGCGCAGCCGTACATGTGAATCATGTCGGCAGGGACCTCCATCAGGGCAATCACGTTGGAGCCGTCGGCTTCGTGCTCCGCAATCATCTTTGGCAGAACTTCGTCGCGCGAATCGATGACGTCGTCGCCAAGGAGCACCGCGAAGGAGTGATCCGCCACGTGGCTCTTGGCGCGCAGAACTGCGTGGCCCAGCCCGCGAGGGTCGCCCTGGCGGGTGTAGTGAATGTCAGCAAGCTGGCTGGAAGCCTGTACCTGCTCGAGCTTCTTGGTGTCGCCCTTACCGGCGAGCGTGTACTCAAGCTCGGCAACGCGGTCGAAGTGGTTTTCGAGGGTGTTCTTGTTGCGACCGGTGATCATCAGGATGTCGGCTAGGCCAGCGGAAACGGCCTCTTCAACCACAAACTGGATTACCGGCTTGTCCACAATCGGGAGCATCTCTTTGGGCATTGCCTTAGTGGCAGGCAGGAATCGAGTTCCAAGTCCGGCGACCGGAATCACGGCCTTGTCGACGGTAAAGCGAGCTTTTGCATCCCCGTAAGTCATGGTTCTAGCCTACCCGCCGCACCACTGCGGCCACCGATGCAAAGAGTGCGTCCATCACAATGCTCCAGAGACGCATCAGCACAGTTGCCACCAGGGCTTGCTCTGGGCTCATCACCAGCAGCAGCATGGTCAGCTGCACACCTTCGCGCACGCCAAGACCAGCTGGTGCAAACACCGCAAGCATGCTGAGTGCGCTGGCCAGGTTGCTGGCACCAATGATGAACACGATGTCGCCGGCAGCCAGGCCGGGGTCAACCGCGGCCGCCACAAAATAGAACGAAAGGCCGGAGAGCACGCTCGAAACTAAGAAGGCCACAATGCCGCGACCGATGGTGGCGCTGCTGGGCAAGTGCTCGCCATCGAGACTCTGCTTGCGCACCTTGGTGTAGCCAAACTGGATGACACGATTGAACACCGGCGGGTAGACCACAACCAGTCCCGCAATCGCAGCCGTGAGCAGCGCCCAGACCCAACCGCGACCCAGCTGCTGAACGTGCGGGTCGAATGCGAGCATCGCTGCAGCGGAAATCAGCACCACGATGATCTGCAGCGCACCCTCCAGGAAGCTGCTGATGCCAAGCTTGGCCTTGCTGATTCCCAGCTTGGTAGCAAAGTAGATCTTGCCCAGAATCCAGGTGGCGCCGCCCGGAATGTATCGGCCCAGCCAGCTCTTGGCGTAAACCAAAAACAGCTCGCGCTCCTGCCCGGCCAGGTTGGCGTTTAGGCTGCGCAGCAGGAACATCCAGATGCCGGCAAACCAGTAGCGCACGGCAAGTGAGGCAACAGTCGCGGCCGCCATCCACCACCAGTTGATTTGCACCGATGCCAGAGCAGCCCAGTTCAGACCCTTGAGGTAGAAGTAGGCGAAGACCGCCACCAGGGCGTAGAAGGCCCAGGGCACAATCTTGAGCAGTTTGCTCTTCACGCCTACTCGTCCACTCGGGGCTGATCGGCCTTGAGAGACTTGGCAACCTTGGTTGCCTTCGCAGCGGCCTCGGCCTTGTGCTCGTCGCCCTCAACATCGCTCGGCGCCAGCCCAGCTGCGGCAATGCCCGCAACGAAGTCCTGCTTGATCTGTCCACGCATCTTGGCGAGGGCGGCAAGCTGCTCTGCCTTCACCTTGTCGCTTTCAGACACCAACTGACCCACCAGGGCCGCCAGCTCGTCAACGATGCCAGGCTGCTGCATCACCTTGATGTCGCGGCTGAAGCGCTGCTGACCAATCTGCTCAAAGAACAGGCGACCCTTGTCCACGTAGTAGAGGCAGATTGCCGGAACGTTTGCCACGGTGGCCAGAATGGCCGAGTGCAGGCGGCTGGCAACAAAGAATTTGGCGTGACCAATCAGGGCCAGGTAATCGCTCGGGCTGATGTTGTCGCCGGCGATTACCGCCGTGCGCTCGCCGTGTTTCATGCGCGCCACCACCTGGCGGGCAAACTGAGGGTCGTCCTCGCCGCCACCAACGTGCATCGGGAAGAACACCAGGTTCACGTCGTGCTGCTCAACCACGCGGTCGGCCAGTGCGGCCAGATTGGTCAGGTAGGTGTCCAGCTCCGGCGAGTTAGAGGCATCGGTGCGAGCCCAGAAGCGGAACTTGGCCGGCAGCCAACCGGAGTGCGAGTAGTGAAACCAGCGGCGCAGGCCAAAGCCGGCAAAGTTGTGCAAGAAGTGGCTCTCCACGTCCTGGTCCGCAACGAAGCGGTCCCAGATTTCGGTGGTCATAGGCACCGCGGCGTCGAACACTGCCGGGTCAAAGGATGAGACCACCGGAATCTTTACGCCCCAAGACTCCAACTTGGCCTTGGACTCGGCGTCGCGCACCAGGAATGCCTTGCAACGGCTCACGGTGAAGGCAATCACGCGCTTGGAGATGTTTGCGCTGGTTGGGCCAATGCCCTGGAAGGCGCCGACAATGTTGGGGTTGGCCAGTGAGACCGCCCAGATTTTGAGCGCCCAATAGAACAGGCCCAGCTTGTTGGTGTAGTCCTTGAGGATCTCACCGCCACCCCAGAGGATGAGGTCGGCGTGGCGCGCGTGGCTCAGAAGCGCAAGGAAATCGCCTGGTTTTACCGAGTATGGAGACATGGGGTGAAAGTTGATTCCAAACCAGTCTTGGTCGCGGTCTTGGTACTGCGACAAACTCCAGATGTGGGCATCCGGGTAGACCTGACGGATCAGTTCGATGTTGCCGGCGAGGATGGCGCGGTCACCGCGATTCTTGGGAGAATCGCTGTTCAGAATGAGGACTCGCACGCCGTGGCCTTTCGGTAGCCGTTCGCTCCTAAAATTACCCTATGAAGCCAAAGTTGCTGGTGCTCGCCTCCACCTTTCCGGGCACCCCCGGCGATGGCACGCCCGCCTTTGTGCTTGACCTGGCCTGGCAGCAAGCCAAAGAGTTTGACGTCACCGTTCTGACACCGATGACCCCCGGTGCCGCGACCACCGAAACCTTGGCATCACCGGACGGCGCTACCGCCGTAAATGTGGTTCGCTACCGCTATTTCTTTAAGCGCTGGGAAGACCTGGCCCACGGTGCCATTCTCGACAACATCAAGGCCAAAAAGAGCCGCCTGATTCAGGTCCCGCTTCTTGCCCACTTCCTCTTCTACGGCACCCGCCGCCTAGTTCGCCAGCTCAAGCCGGCCGCCATCCACTCACACTGGGTCATCCCGCAGGGCATCCTGGCCACACTTGCCGCTCCAAGGGTTCCAATGTTGGTGACCACACACGGCGGTGACATCTACGCCTTAAATTCCGCACCGATGCTGGCGCTCAAGCGCTGGGTATTTGGCCGGGCCAGGGCAATCACCACGGTGAACTCACAAATGAAGGCCAGGCTCGTGGAGTGGGGTCAGCCGGCCGAGAAGATTTCACTTCTGCCCATGGGCGTTGACACGGCATCGGTGGGGGAGTTGGCCGCCAAGACCGCCAAGGTTGCTGGCCAGATGCTGGTGGTTGGCCGACTGGTGGAGAAGAAGGGCATCGAGTACCTGTTTGAGGCGCTGCGTTTGCTGCAGACCCGAGGAGTTACTTTAGGCAAGCTAGTGGTAATCGGTGACGGCCCGATTCGCGCCGAACTCGAAGCCAAGGCCGTTGGGCTAAACGTTGAGTTCCGCGGACAGCGAGGGCGCGCAGAGGTCCACCAGGCTATCGCCGAGAGTGAGGTCATGGTGATTCCTTCGGTGACCGCAGCCAACGGGGACCAAGAGGGACTTCCGGTTACCCTGCTGGAAGGCGGCGCCGGGCAGATTTGCGTGGTGGCTAGCGATCTACCAGGCATCGATGAGGTGATCACCACCGAAGAGAGCGGCCTGCTGATTCCACAGCGCGATGCCGATGCACTGGCGAATGCTCTCGAGCGCGTGCTGGCAGACGCCGAGCTCCGGGAAAAACTCGCCGCTGGCATCGCAGCGAGCGTCAAACGCTTCGACATCAAAGTGATTGGTGCCGGCTACAACCAGGTGCTCGAGGGCATCGCCTCAGAGGGGAACCGCGCATGATGGGCTTTGCCGAGTTTTGGGACCGATTCACCGCGGTTGAGGCCAAAAGCAAGGCGGTGAGTGCTCGTTTCTCCAGCGTTCAGCTCTACCCGCTGCTGCGCACCCGCATTTTCTATGCCGTTGCTCAGGAATTGGGGTTGTTTGACAACCCGCACCCAAACTTCTCCAAGCCGGAACTGGAGGAGGGCCTGCCCGCCCTGCCTGACCTCACCTCACTGGCAAAAGTTGACGCGGTGGTCATTCCATTCCGTCGCAGGGTTGGCGGGGGCGAGCCATACTCCGATGCCATCATTGAGCGCCTCAAGCGCGAGGGCAAGACCTACCGCGTTATCGACTTCGACTTCAATGCCGAGCAGTACGGCAGGGATGCATCGGTGCTTGATTTGGGCCGACTGCGGGCGGCCTACACCGAGCGTTTCACGGAGCAGGTCAACAAGAACCTGCGCATCACAAGTCGCGAGAACGCGGAGACCCGCTGGACCGAGATTGTGACCGCATTTGAGACCGGCTTTGAGATCAAGCTGGAGAAGTTTGAGAAGTACCCCAAGTACCTGGTGCGCCGAACCCTGATTGATCAGCTTGGATTTGGCGAGCTATTCAAGGACCTGGGCGCCAAGGAGCTCTACCTGGTTAATGCCTACAGCGAGCCGTCTCTGGTGCTGGCCGCGAAGAAAGCCGGGCTTACCGTTACCGAGATTCAGCACGGTTTCATCTCCAAGTTCCACCCCGCCTATTCGTACCCGCAGGAAGGCAAACTTGGTGGCCTCATCAAGAAGCGTCAGTTGGTGGAGAGCGTGGCCCAGCGGATTGCGGTCTGGGGCAGCTACTGGGGTAGCCCGGAGAGCGGCGTGACCCTGCCACTAGGAACCGAACCGCTGGTGACCGGGCCAACCCTGCCGTTTGCCGAGTATCGCGCCAAGGCGCTCGCAGAGAACCGCATTGTGGCAAAGCAGGTGCTGTTCACCAGTCAGGGTGCAATTGGTGGCGAACTATTCAAGGCGGCGGTTGCCACCGCCCGCGCGCTGGCCGACTACAAGGTCATCTACCGCCTTCACCCTAACGAGCTCCTCTCCGACTACGAGGCACTCGGTGCCGCACTTGCGGCCGACTACGGCACCGACCTGCCAAGCAACTTCTCGCTCAGCCACCGCGACCCGGTGTTCCTGGATTTGGTCAGCCGCAGCGAGTTCCTCATCGGTGCATTTAGCACCACCCTGTTTGAGGGGCTGGCACTGGGTTGCAAGGTTCTGGTGCTGCCGCTGAGCGGATACGAGAACGTGCTGCCAGCGATTGAGACCGGCGACCTCACCCTGATTAGTAATCTGGAAGCACTGCCGGAATACCTAGCCGCTGCCAAACCAGCCAAAGATCCATTCCGCTACTACGCCTAATGTGCGGGCAACCGCTGCGACAACCAAAGGGACACCGATGATCAACTTCCAGCTGAACGGCAAGACCTACGACTACCTGAACCCGTATGTGATTGCCGAGATTGGCGTGAACCACGAGGGGTCGCTGGAGCGCGCCAAGGAAATGATTGACCAGGTGGCTCGCGCCGGCGGCCACGCTGCCAAGTTCCAGACCTACAAGGCGGCGACCTTGGCCGCCAAGAGCACCAGCCCCGCCTACTGGGATCAGACCAAGGAGCCAACCTCCAGCCAGTACGAGCTGTTCCAGCGCTGGGACAACTTTGGTGAGGCCGAGTACGCAGAGCTGGCCGAGCACTGCCGCCTGCGTGGAATCCACTTCATGTCCACCCCCTTCAGCCTCGATGCAGTAGACATGCTCGCCCCGCTGCAGATTGCAACCAAGGTTGCCTCGGCAGACCTCACCAACATTCCTCTGCTGCGCAAGATCGCCAAGACCAACACCCCGGTAATCATGTCGGTCGGTGCCTCCAGCTACGAGGAGATCGAGACTTCGCTCAACGTTTTGGTTGAGGCGGGTGCGCCATCGGTGACCCTGCTGCATTGCATTCTCAACTACCCAACCCCCCAGGAAAACGCCAACATCGGGCAGATCAAGAAGCTGCAGCAGATGTTTGGTGAGCGCGTTGCCATTGGCTACAGCGACCACGTTCGTCCGGAAGATGACGGCACCGTTCCGGCGGTTGAGATGGCCGCTCTATTTGGTGCGGTTGTGATCGAGAAGCACTTCACCGACAACAAGCAGGGGGTTGGCAACGACCACTACCACGCGGTTGATGAGCGCGATCTGCGCGCCTTCATGGACAAGCTCGCCGTCTACCGCACCCTGTTTGGCAAGGATGAGCAAAATCTGGGCGTACAGCACCAGGCCATCAGCAATGCGCGTCGCCGCATCGTGGCAGCAACCGACCTACCGGTTGGTCACGTGATTTCCGAGGATGACCTCATTGCACTGCGTTCCAACGTTGGCATCGAGATTGCCAACTGGGACAAGGTGGTTGGCCGCACTGTTGCCTCAGCAATCACCGCCGAGCTTCCGCTCGAGTGGGATCAGCTGGGCTAGTTCCCGTCAGGCGCCCTAAAAGCCAATCTGCTTCATGATGCGCCGAACGATGCGGTCGTTGGTGCGGCCGGCGGTGGCCTGAAGGCCGCGTTCGTGCAGTTTGAAGCGAAGTTCGTCGTTGTTGGTTAGCTCAATTAGATGAGCGGCCAGGGTCTCCACAGAAACCAGACGACCCAGCCCCAGCATGAGAACGCCGTTCTGGGTTGCCACGTGGGTGTGGGTTAGTTCCTTTTCGTTCTGCGCCATGCAGACGGTTGGAATTCCCATCGATGCCAGTTCGGTGATGGTGCGGCCAGCGGATGAGAGCGCGATGTCGGCCTTCTCCATCACGGCGGGCATGTTCTTCACGTTGCTCAAGACCTTGATCTTGAGTTTGTAGCTTCGCGGGTCGATGAGGTCCGCGCCGAGCCCGCGAACCACTGTCACGCGGCCGCCGAACTCCATAAACTCAAGCGCTCGCAAGGCCTTGTCGGCGAGGTTGGAGGGGTCGGTGCCGCCGAACAGCACCAGCACCTCTTCAACCTGCTCCTTGAACTCAATCTGACGGTCAATCGATTCGAAGCTTGGCGCCAGGATGGAGTTCTCCATGCCCTTTAGCTGGCGTGCGTCCGGAACCTTAGGGTTTTCGTACATGTCGGCAATCAACATGTCGGCCACTTCGGCACCCTCGCCCAGGTCCTCGAAGGTAACCACCTTGCAGTGACCGCTTAGCAGAGTTACAAATTCGGCCGCGTTGTCTAGGCGATCCAAAATCACCAGGTCTGCCTTGTGTTTGCGGGCATAGTTGAGGAACGCAAGATCGTTCTCCACGGTGTCCACGGCAAACGGGTACTCGGCAAAGAATTCCTTGCCTAGAGGTTTGTCTGCGCTAAGCACGATGGTGAGGTCGTGACGGGCGAGCGAGTAGGCCAGCGCCAACGAGCGGTAGACGTGACCCATGCCGAGTTCCTTGGCGGCATCGGTGCGGATCAATACCCGCTTGCGGCTGGCAAGATGTTCGGCCACCGCCCAGTCGCTGAAGGTGTCAATGTCCAGGCTCTCGCCGTCCGGCACCTCAACCAGGTTGATGGGCTGCACAATGCGGGTTCCGGTACGCACAATGTCGGCAATGCGGGCACCGATGATGGCACCCGATTCCTTGAACTTAGGTGGCAGCTGCTGGCGGTTGACTCGAGCCGCGTAGTCAGGTTTTGGGTTTCCGGTTTCGTCTAGCACCCAGCCAAGGTGACGGTCGTCAACAACGGTGATTACCGAGCCGGCCCCGTTGGCAAAGCGCTCGAGAGCATCCTTGATGCGAGCCGGCTTGATGAAGGGGCAGGTTGGCTGCATGGTCAGCAGAATGTCACTGTCCACGGCACCGAGTTCGCGCAGGACCGGAATGGTGCGAACCATCACCTCGTCGAGGGTTGCCTTGCCCGTGGTCCTCTGCTCGCGAGTGACAACCGCGCCGTAGCGCTCCGAGATCTCGGCGATCTCATCGTCATCGGTGATAACCACGACGCGACCAGCATCGGTGCCTGAAAGGGCGGTTTGGATGGTGCGAGCGATTAGCGGTACGCCAGCCAGGAGACGCACATTCTTGCGCGGTACGCCGGTTGAACCGCCGCGTGCGGGAATGACTATCCAGGGCTTTTCCACCGAGAATTACCGCTCTCGGAATACCTTGGGTGGCACGCCAACGCTGAGCTCAACGTCACGTACTCGGTGCAGAGTCTTGGTGGTGAGCGAACGCACGCTCATGATGCTGTCGGCCACAATTCCGAAGAGCAAAACCTGAACCGCACTGATGACCAGAACTGCGCCAAGGATGATGGACTGCAGGTGACCGGTGTGATTTCCCGACGCAGCGGCAATCAGCCAAGGCAGCCAAGCCAAGCCGCCGAGCAGGAACAGCACGAGGCTGAGCGGAAGGAACAGGTGCATCGGGCGATACTGAACGTAGATGCGAATCATGGTCCAGGCGTTGCGACGAACGTACTTCCAGGTGCTGCCGAAGAGGCGGCTTGGGCGAACGCTGTTGTTGCGCTTCACGTGCACGTTGGTGAGGGCCAGCGAGGCATCGGAGACCTGAATCAGGCTCTCGATTGTGTAGGTGAACTTGGTCACCAGGTTGATTTGCAGGGCCGCATCACGGCTGAAGGCGCGGAATCCACTGGTGGCGTCCTGAACCGCGGTTCCGCTGAAGCGCTGAACCACGCTGGTGCCCACGCGCTGCAGGTAGCGCTTGAGGCTGGAGAACTCGTCCACCGAACCGGTGTCGCGGTCGCCAACTACAACATCGGCGGTGCCATCGACGATTGGCTTGATCAGCGCTGGAATTGCACTGGCGTCGTACTGGTTGTCGGCATCGGTGTTGACCACGATGTCGGCGCCAAGCTTGAGGGCCGCGTCAATTCCGGCCTGGAAGGCACTGGCAAGACCCTGGTTCTGGGTGAAGCGAACCACGTAGTCAACGCCGTTTGCGAGGGCTACCTCGGTGGTGTTGTCGCTGGATCCGTCGTCGATGACCAGCCACTTGACTTCGTCTACGCCCGGTAGTTCACGAGGTAGTTCGGCCAGGGTGGCGGGCAGAAACTCGGCCTCGTTGAGGCAGGGAATCTGGATGAAAACTTTCACTATTTGCTAAGCCTTTGCTTTTCTTCGGCGCCCCAAAGCTTGTTGTTCTGAACCAGACCAACCAGCGCTGTTACTAAGAAGATAGCAAAGGACTGCAGCCACATGCGGTTTAGACTGTCCGACCATCCGGTGCGACCCAGAGTTGGGTGGCCAAACTGGCCACCATCCACCATCTTGGCGATGAGTGAACCAAGCACCAGCGCGGTGGTGATGTAGATGAGGGTCTTGTGCTCCGGGGTGGCCAACTTTACCCAACCCAACAGTAGGCAGACCACCAGCGCCGGGAAGAACCAGCCCCAGCGGCCACTTCCACCAATGAGGTTGTCGTAGAGCGCCTGGTTGCCCTTGCGCAGCGCCGAGTGGAAGACTACTTCGGCACCGATGAACACGACGCCCATAGCGATCAGTGCGATTGGCATGATGCGGGTGCGGACCCAGTCGAAGATCTTGAGGGCAGGGAGCATGCCGAGGCTAACCATGATGGCCATAAACACAAACCACGGCAGGTGAGTGGCGTGGATGATGTAGGAGTGGAAGGTGGAGAGCCACATGGCCAGGCCAAAGGTTCCGCTGGAGATGATCCAGATGATCTCGCGGCGACGAATCCAAGGCTGAGCCAGCAGCGGCAACACAATGAGCGCGGAAAGCACTATTCCCTCCACGCGAGAGGTGGACGCCGTGAACACACCCAGACAGACCACCAGCAGTTGCTCCCGGGTCACGTGGTATTCGCGCACGGCAACCACCACGGCAATGGCGGCGGCAAGCATGCCAACCGCGGTGAGGGTGTGACCGTTCACGTAGAAGATTGCTCGCACCGGCATGACGGTGCTGAACGTGAGCGCCAGCAGGCCGGCCGAGACCCAGAGCACGCGCTTACGAGGCTGAGCCCCGACCAGCTCGCGCATGGCCCAGATGACCAGGCAGCCGAGGGCGCCAAAGATGAACGGGGTCATTCCGCTGAGGAACTGACCAGACGGACCAAGGGCCAACATCAGAGGGTACGAGAAACCGCGTTTGATTGCGGTGTGTCCATTGAGGAAGGCAATGTTGCCGTTGATGTCAAAGAGGTGCGCGAAGGAGAGAATCCAGAGCGAATCGCCGTGCGGGGTGCCCTGGAAGCCAAGGATGCGGGTGCTCACAACCGCCAGGATGGAGATTCCCGCGCCCAGCAGCAAGTTCTTGTATAGCCCGCGGCCGGCCTGCCAGGCCGAGACCACGAGGCCGAGGGCCAGAATGCCGAAGAAGCTAAAGGCGCCAATCCAGCGCTGGTGCACCATGTTCATCACCGCAAACAGCACGTCGCGAATCACTACGGCAATCATGAGGCCCGCCGGAACGCTAAGCCACATGTTGCGAATGCCCAGCTGCCAAGCGATGGCGATGCCACCCAGCGAGATGAGCAGGAGTACCGCGAACTCAGTTAGCATTCGGGTCTCCAATCAGGTTGCGGTACAGGTTGCTGTCTAGCAGCATGAAGGTCTTGACCTTGCGAGGAACGCGGTTCGGCTGGTCAAAGTCGCTCAACAACAGACTGTCGTCAACCTGCACACCGATGAAGGTGCGGTAAGGGGCGCTGTTTCCGCCGTCCCAGACAATCCAGAGGTTGCAGTACTTGCTGCTCTGGCCGCTGCAGTGTGTGGTGGTCTCGTAGCGACGGTAGTGGAGCAGGGTCTTTAGCGGAACCTTGCCCCGAATGTCGATTGGGTCTTGGCTGCGGTCAACCGAATGCACCTTGAAGATGCCAATCAGTTCGCTCTCAAAACCAAAGCCGTTCTTGAAACGGTCACCGATGTGGTTAACGCTAACCGTGCTGAAGTGGTTGGTGAGCACCACCGGGGCGCCTTCCACCCACTGCGAATGCTCAATGATGCGGTTGATGCCAAAGGTCTTGTTGTGCCCCATGAATGGAAGCGAGTGTGAAAGCACAAACATATTGGCGAAGGCGACCACCGCAATGGTGACGTTCATCACCCAGAAGCGCCATGACTTTAGGGTGTTCATTTCTTAAACTCCGCCGGTATTGAGGCGTCAAGTTGAGGCTCAAGGTGCTTGGCCCAGCTGGACGTGATGTGACTATTGTCTCGGTAAACCACGAGGTTTCCCTGAACCGGAGAGCAAGTCTTCAGGTTGCAGAAAGATTGGGTCAGGTTGATGACTCCAACGTGCGGCAGGCCTTGAACTGCATCTGGCAGAACGTCCGGTGGCGTGAGGCCGGTGGCCCGGCTCACCGCGCACTTCACCGATGCGTGCTGCATCCACATCTCGATGCAGGGAACGAAGTTAGGGTCTGGCTTAGGGCTGTCGTGGATCACCAAGAATTTGGTGTGACCGTTGGCGGTGAGTTTCTCCACCATCGACCTGTAGGCCGCCGCAACGTCGGCTCGGCCATCGGTGACCAGCGTGGAGTTGGAGTTGATGATTAGATCAAACGGCTGGGTCTGGTTGAGGTAGCTGAGCAGCTGCTCGTTCCAGCCCTTGCACGAGAAGTGCGTCATATTGGCCGGGAATAGCGCCGGGTCAACCAGGGTGCAGGCGCTCTTGCTGATTGCGGTCACGTTCCAGTGGTACTTGAACGCCAGGTCATCCAGAGGTACAAACCACTGGCGGGTGTGGCTGTCACCGATGAAGGCAACGCGCAAGTTACCGGCTGGGTCGCCCTTCTGACAGGTTTTGAAATCGGTGCCCTCGCGGCTTACCTTGCAGTCCCACTTCTCGCGAGCCTGAGTTCCGCCATTGGTGAGGTTGTTCAGCGGCGGGTCTAGCTTGAAGCTGCGGGTGATGCTCTTGAACTGGGCATCGGCGGCAGTGCTCAAACCGCTGCTTAGCCCGAGCAGTAGAAGCATCGCCAGCCCGGCACTCATCAGCTGACGCGGGTTCGGTAGGCGGCTCAGCGGTCCGAAGCGAACCGGATCCTCGATGAAACGCTTGCTCAGCCAGCCCAGCAGAATGCTTAGGGCAACGATGACCAGCTCATCGTTGAGGGTGGTGGCGTGACGCAGCACCCAAGGAGCCAGAATCAACACCGGCCAGTGCCAGAGGTAAAGCGAGTAAGAAATGTCACCGATGAACTGCACCGGCTTGAAGCCCAGCCACCAGCGAGGAATCAGGCGAGACCGGCTCTGACCGCCGTGCAGGGTGAGCACGGTTCCCAGTACTGGGATGCCCGCGTACCAGGAAGGGAAAGGGGTCTTCTCGGTGAAGGTAAATATGGCGTAGACCATCAGCGCCACGCCAGTCCAGAACCACAGTCCGCTGCGCTCGCTCTCAGCGGATTGGGTAGCGGCGGCATCGTTGCCGGCAGCTTTCTTGGGAGACATGCCCACGGCAAGAAGCGCACCAGCCGCGAATTCCCAGGCGCGAGTGAAGGTGTTGAAGTAGGCGTTCTGTGGCAACTGGTAGGTGAGCCAGATGCTGTAGCCCAGGCTGCCAACCAGAATCACGGTGAGAACGGTGAGCAGGAGCTTGCGGTTGTTGAGGCGCGGCAGCTTGCGCACGGCGTAGAGCGCCAGCCAGAGCACAATCGGCCAGAAGATGTAGTACTGCTCTTCAACCGAGAGGCTCCAGAAGTGCTGGAACGGGCTCTTGGTGCCGTCGTCGGTTAGGTAGTTGGTGACCTTGCCAATCAGAACCCAGTTTTGGGCATAAAAGGTTGCACCCAGCCCCTCGTTGGCAACCTTGAGGAACCACGACGGGGTGGTGAACCAGAAGGTGGCCAGAGTGGTCAGCGCGATGGCCAGCAGCGATGCCGGCAGTAGACGGCGGGCTCGGCGACTCCAGAAATCGGTGAAGTCCACCTTGCCGGTGCGCTGTTCCTGCCGCCAGAGTTGGCCGGTAATCAGGTAGCCGGAGATTACAAAGAAGATGTCAACGCCAACAAAACCGCCGGTTAGTTGCTGCGGCCAGACGTGAAAAATGAGCACCGATGCGATAGCCAGGGCGCGCAGGGCTTGAATATCGGCACGAACGCCGTGGTTCTGCCCGCTTTTGCTCACCCACCTAGTTTAATTGGGCATTGTTATGAGCTTTTATAAGGTAGCCAACTCTCCGGTGGGTCCGCGGCGGTACAACCGCAGCAAACGCCTCACTTTCCTGTTCGCTGCCCTGCGCACTCGTTCGCTAATTGCTCGAGACGAACTGGCGAACATTGCCACCGGTGGCGCCTGCGATGCCGAGCTGCTCTATTCAGTGGTTGGTGCATCGGTGCGGATTGTGAACCGCCGGGCACTGTTTGATCTGGCCTGGTTGCTTTCCAACCAGCCGGTGTTTGAGCACGACCTCACCAATGCCAAGCGCATCTACGACTACTGCCTCAAGACCTACGGCCTGGCTGGCATCCCTCAGATGCACAAGGTTAATTTCGCCATGGTGGCGCTGCGTGTGGGAGAGGTGGACCTTGCCCGTCGACTCGCGGCCAAGGTACCTGCAATCCTGCCTACGGTCTCCAAGTTCTATCCAAAGGTGCTCAATTCCTTCCGCATGCAGGTTCTGCAGGAAGGTACCAACAGCGCCTTCATGTTCAACCGCGACTACACGGTGAGCTCCGAGTTCCTGCGGATTGATATCGACAATCCGTTCCGCGGACTCTCGATGCACGATGCCCTGGTTGAGGCTGCAACTCCGGAGGCTCAGGGCTGGCTTGCTCGCCTGAACACCGAGATTTTCGGTCCAGGCGTTGCCCCGATTAGTTTTGCCGCCCGTCCCAAGGGCACACCACTCGACTCCATCGTGGTCAAGGCCGAGAATGCTCAGCCTGGAAGCTCCAAGCTGTCCGGGCCAAAAGTGACCGTGGTGATGAGCGCCTTCCAGCCGGACGAGCACATCTTCGCCGCGGTGCGCTCCACCCTGGCTCAGACTTACGCCAACATCGAGCTCATGGTTATCGACGACTGTAGCGGTGAGTACTACGACGACATCCTGGAGCAGGTTGCCGACATGGATCCGCGCATCCGTGTGCTGCGTCAGCCGGTGAACGGTGGAACCTACAAGATCCGCAACCGCGCCATGGACGAGGCCACCGGCGAGCTCATTACCTTCCAGGACTCCGATGACTGGATGCACCCGCAGCGCATCGAGCTGCAGGTGGCCAACCTGATTTACCACCCGGATGCCGTGGGCAACATCTCGCTGAGCACTCGCCTCACCGATCGACTGGAGGCGGTTGAGTCTGGCCGTCGCTTGCGCGTTGGCATCTGCGAGCCGGCCCTCATGTTCTGGCGTATCAAGGTTCGCGACAAGATCGGCTACTTCGACCACGTGCGTAAGAGCGGCGACAGCGAGTTCCGCAAGCGCATGAACAAGGCATTCGACGTGGACTGCCCGGTGGTTCACCCGTTCCGCATCCTCACCATTCAGCGTGCAGACAACGGGGGACTGACTCAGGGCGACCTGGGCTTCCGCTGGATTACCGAGTTCCGCACCCACTACCGCGACAGTTACCTGTACTGGCACGGCAAGCTAGGCAAGGCCTCAAACTGGCATGTGGCTCGCGATGGCGGCAACCAGTTCTATGCCCCACGCGGCGTGACCATGCTCAGCGCCGACGCACGTGCCACCCGTGAGTTCGACGTGGTACTGGGATGCAACCTCCGCGACAACGAGAACGTGCGGGCGGCTCTGGTGCGCTATCAGGAGATTCAGGCCACAGGGGCATCGGTGGCATTCCTGCAGCTCAACAACATTTACCCGCGCTCGCTCTCGCGCAGCATCGGTGCGCCAATTCTTGACCTGCTAAACAGCGGCAAGGCGGAGCTGGTTTACCCGCGCGATCACATTGTGACCAAGCGCCTCGAGGTTTTAGCTCCGAGCAGCTGGCTGATGAGCCACGACGGCACGGAGTTCAACTGGGAGGTTGAGGACCTGGCCATCGTTGATCTCGACCAGGCCCGCGAGCAGTTTGTCCCGGAGGGTCCAACCATCAAGGATGACCTGCGCCTGACGCTGCGCCGATCCTTTGGTCCCGATGTTGTTGGCGGGCACATCGAGCGCATCGGGGAGTAATTGCACTTTTGGTGCACCGCGCACCCATTCGCATTTAAGGTGCTAAGTGATAATCTGGCGCCATGTCAGTCTCACTTAGCAATCAATCCACCGATGGGCTCGGCCCAACCGGCTGGCCAATTGCTGGAATCGAGACTGCGGTTTGGGAGCCGGCGGAGGGCGGATTAGGCACTTCACCTCGTGGCGGGGCGACCGGAACTTTCAACCGCACAGTGCCGGCGACAATCGCAAACTTCCACTGGAAACTCGATTCAAAGCTGGTTGCTTTTTCTGAGGCCGCGGCTTTGGGCGCCACCAAATTTGATGCTCGGCTCGATTCCAGCTTTTGGAGCTACGACATCGTTTTGCTGCGTTCAGAGGCGGCGGCCTCCTCGCAAATCGAGAACCTTTCCGCGAGCCCAAGGGCCATACTTGAGGCGGAGCTGGGAAATAGATCTAGGGCCAATGCCAACGTGATTGCGGCCAATACTAAGGCGCTGAGTTCGGCACTCGGATCGGCTGGCCCAATTACGGTTGAAACCCTGTTGGCGGTGCACGCCACCCTCATGGAGGGGCAGACTTATCTGCAACCCGGGGCTCTGCGAACCGACGAGGTTTGGATCAGCGGCTCAAGCCCGGTGAATGCCAAGTTCGTTGGCCCCAGCGCCTCGGAACTCCGCGGTCACCTAGAAGATCTGGTCTCCTATTGCAACCGCACCGACGTGCCCGTCCTGATTCAGGCTGCAATCGCCCACGCCCAGTTTGAAACTATCCACCCATTTGAGGACGGCAACGGTCGAGTTGGCCGTGCCCTAATACACCTCATGTTGCGTAGCACCGATGTCACGGCCCAGGCGGTTCTTCCCCTTTCGGGCACCCTCCTGAAACGCAACCGCGACTATTACGACGCACTCGATGCCTATCGCGCCGGCCTACCGGAGCCGATAATCTCCTTGGTTGCGCACTCGGTAATGGAAGCCGTAGTCAACGGTCACCATCTCATGCAAGAAGTGGGGCAGGTTGAAAACGAGTGGACGCAGCGGGTTAACCTGCGGGCCGACTCAGGTGCTTGGCAGCTGCTCAAGTTTGCACTCCGGCAGCCAGTATTCACGGCCGACTCCGCCATCCAAGAGCTGGGAATGGCAAAGGTCAACTTCTATCGGAATGTGGCTGTGCTCACCGATGCCGGCATTCTGGTAAGGAGCACATTTGGCAAGGGGCAGGATTCGTGGCGCGCTCCAATGGTGCTTGATGCCATGCAAAACTTTGCCGATAGAGCAGGCTTTCGAAGCCCGGCCTAGTCGCCAGCAGTTCCTAGTCGCCAGTCTTTGGCTTGGCTCTAAACAGGAAGCCGGCGATGAAGCCTGCGCCCCAGCAGATGTGCATGGTTGGCAGCACTATTGAAACTGCAACGCGGCCGCCCGGTAAAACCTTGTTCCAGGCATAAATGCCTAGTAGCAGACAAGCCAGATAGTAATTCAGAGGTAAGAGAAGTGGCAGGTGCCAGCCCAGTGCGCCAGCCAAGAGTGAAAGCGCCAAAACCAAAACTAAAACCGGTGGTGCAAAGTAGCGCAGGTTTGCGGTGCTAACGCTGCGACGGGTGAGTTCCCCTCGCCAGATTCCGGTGTCGTAGAACTGTCGAGCCAGGCGACGCCACGAAGAACGCGGGTGGTATTCAACCTGCAGGCGAGGGTCAAACCAGACCACGCGACCGCTCTGGCGAATGCGCAGGTTGAGCTCCCAGTCCTGACCGCGAATAACCGCTGGGTCAAAGCCACCAAGTTCAACCAGTGCCGAGCGACGGAATACTCCAAGGTACACGCTGTCGGATGGGCCGGCCTCGCCACCAACGTGGAACGAGCCACCACCCAGGCCAAATGGGGTGTTGTAGGCCCAGGCCACGGCCGACTGGAAGGCGTGATGACCAACCGCCTTCATCACTCCGCCAACGTTGGCCGCTCCGGTTTCGTTGAGAATCTGCACGGCAAGAGTGGTGTAGCCAGGCATCAGCTTGGCGTGGGCATCAACGCGAACCACAACATCGTGCTTGGCGGCTGCAATAGCAACGTTCAGTCCGGCCGAAGTGGTGCCAGCGTGATTGCGAACCAGCACCACCGGATAAGCCAGTGCCAGATTCTCGGCAATGGCATCGGTGGCATCGGTGGAAGGACCGAGGGCCAGAATGACCTCAACCGGGCCGGCAAATTCCTGGGCCAAGATGCTCAGGACAGCGGTCTCCAGGTATTTCTCCTCATTGAGCACCGGCATCACATAAGACACCGATGCCAGCTTGCGCTCGCCCGCGGTCACCGGAGTCCTAGTCGTCTAGCGGGGCGCCCTGGGCGGCCGCGTAGGCTCGGCAAACTTCGTCGGCGGTGCCGTCCATCTTCACTATGCCCTTGTCCAGCCAAATGGCGCGGTTGCAGGTGTCGAGGATGGACTTCATGCTGTGGCTAACCAGGAAAACGCAACCGGCACCCGACGCCAGCTCGCGCATGCGAGCCTCGGAGCGGCGACGGAAGTCCTGGTCGCCAACGGCCAGCGCCTCATCGATGATGAGAATCTCGTGCTCACGGGCGGCCGCAATGGAGAACTTGAGGCGCTCGACCATTCCGCTGGAGTAGGTCTCCATCGGCAGGTCAATGAAGTCGCGAATGCCGGCGAAGTCCACGATGGAATCGAACTTTTCACGGATTTCGGCCTTGGTCATGCCAAGGGCTAGACCACCAAGAATCACGTTCTTTTCGCCGGACAGGGTCTTGATCATGGCGGCGCCAACACCCAGGAAGGATGGGCGTGAGGAGGCGTAGATGATTCCGGCATCGATGGGAAGGATGCCCGAGATGGCCTTCATGAGGGTGGACTTACCGGAACCGTTGGTTCCAATAACACCGATGCTGTCGCCCTCGTACGCAACCAATGAGACACCCTGCAGGGCGTGAACCTCACGCAGACGACCCTTGCGCATGACGCGCGAGTTGGTGCGGGTGACCTTCTTGCCCGAGGAGTAGACGCGGTACTTCAGGTGGATGTCATCAACCACAACTACGGGCGTGCGGTTTGCATCGGTGTGCACTGTTGGCTTGAGCTCTTCGTTGGCGCTAGACATTGCGACCGTACTTTTCTTCGGCCAGCCAGAAGAACACGGTTCCAAAGGCGAGGATGCCAATTGCCCAGGCGGTTGCCACCAACCAGTCGGTGGTGTCAACGGTGTAGCCGTCAATCATTCCGGCGCGGGCAATGGCCATGTAGAGGTGGATTGGGTTGTAGTGCAGCAGCACCTTGAGCCAGTGAATATGAATCATCTTGTCGATGTTCCAGAACACACCGCTGACGTAGAACAGGATGCGAACCACAAACGGCAGCAGCTGGTTTACGTCCTCTGTGTGGACCGTGAGGCGGGCGGCAATCATGGTGGCGCCGGCTGCAAACAGGGTCATGAGCACGAAGTCAGGAATGAGCCAGAGCCAGGTCCACTTTGGCAGGTCGCCAAAGGAGGCCACGCCAATCATCATCAGCACCAGCAGTGGCACAACGCGCATGACGTTGGAAATAACCACCGATGCCGGTAGCAGGATGCGCGGGAATTCGAGGGAGCGGACCAGCGCACCGTTAGAGGTGATGGAGCGAGCGCCCTCGGAGAAGCTGCCGGTCATGAACTGGAACAACACGATGCCAACCATGAGGTACGGCACAAAGTGTGGGGGGCGAATCGATGACAGAAGTACGCCAAAGATTACGCCGTAGACGCCAATCTGTAGAGCCGGAACCAGCACGTGCCAAGCCACACCCAGCGAGCTGCGAGCGGTCTGGGCCTGCAGGTTGTACTGAGCGAAAGCGATGGCAAATGTGCGGCGCTTGAAGAAGTCACGCAGGTACAGGCCAAGCTTGGGCCTGGTGCCAACCTTCTTCAGGTTGGCTGCGCTGGCTATCTGGGTGAGATTGGTCAAGGCTAGGCCTCTACGTTACGTCCCAGGGCAATGAGGCGGAAGCCGGCCTTCTGCCACTTGTCCACCTTGAGGGCGTTGCGGCCATCGATGATCAACTTGTTGGCAACCACTGGAGCGAGGTCTGCTGGAACGTGACCTTCGCGATAGTCGTTCCACTCGGTGGCCAAAACCAGAGCGTCAGCGCCGGTGGCGGCCTTGATCAGGTCCTGCTCGGCAACTAGTTCAGGTGCGGTGGCGCGAACGTGGTCGAGCGAGATTGGGTCGTGGATAACAACATTTGCGCCCTCGGCGAGGATCAACTTGGCAACCGCCATCGATGGAGAGTCGCGCAGGTCATCGGAGTTTGGCTTGAAGGCCGCACCGAGCACCAGGATGCGCTTGCCTGAGAGCGAGGCGCCCAGTTCACGCTTGAGCAGGTCTACCACGCGGGTGCGGCGACGTAGGTTGATGTGGTCGATGTCGTCGAGGAAGTCAACGGCCTTGCCAACACCCAGTTCTTCGGCGCGGGCCATGAAGGCGCGAATGTCCTTCGGCAGACAACCGCCACCAAAGCCGATGCCGTTGCGGAGGAACTTGTTGCCGATGCGCTCGTCGTAACCGATTGCCTCGGCCAGGGCCACGGCGTCGGCACCGGAAACCTCGGCGATTTCGGCCATGGCGTTGATGAAGGAGATCTTGGTGGCAAGGAAGCTGTTGGCGGCAACCTTCACCAGCTCGGCGGTTGGGATATCGGTCACCAGGAACGGGGTTCCGTGAACGGTGATTGGCTCGTAAACCTTGCGGAGCATTTCGGCGCTGCGCTCGTCGTTCACACCAATTACGATGCGGTCTGGACGGAGGCTGTCCTCGAGTGCGGTTCCCTCGCGCAGGAACTCAGGGTTCCAAGCTAGGTGAGGGGTGAAGCCTGCGGCCTCGGTCAAAACCTGGGTGAGGACTGCCGAGGTGCCAACCGGAACGGTGGACTTACCGGCAACCACGGCGTCTTCGCGCAGGTAAGGGGCAAGCGCCTTCACGGCCGAGTGGAGGTATTCGGTGTTGGCCGCGTAGGAGCCAGGCAGCTGCGGGGTGCCAACGCACAGGAAGTGGAGGTCGGCCTCGCGGCTCTCCTCGGTGTGGTCTTCCTGGAACTTGATGTTGCCCTTGGCCAGCACGTTTTGCAGTGCTTCATCGAGCCCCGGCTCGAAGAACGGAACGATGCCGTTCTGGAGGTCGGAGAGACGCTTTGGGTTTGCCTCGATACCAATTACCTCGTGGCCCAACTCCGCCATCGCAATTGCGTGGGTAGCGCCCAGATAACCGAGTCCGATAACCGTAATTTTCATGGCCATAGCGCCTAAGTTTACTGAACAACCCCATTCGGGACGGGTAGCCTTTCAGGTATGGCAAGCAAGTATCAGTATCGGAATAATCCGCACGCCGAACTGCGCAAGGAACGCGGTCCGGCCACTCGCGCCAACATTCACAAGGCCCGCGCCCAACAAGAGTCGGCGGTTCACAAGTTCAACGCCAAGCTTGGGCTCGCAATCACCAACCGAGTTGGCACCATGTGGGCCGCCTACCTATTCTTTGGCCTCACCCTGGTTAGCCTGCCCGGTGCCATCGCCAGCCGCAACACAATCGTCATCGTCAGCTGGATTGCCCAGACTTTCCTGCAGCTGGTTTTGCTGCCAATCATCATCGTTGGCCAGAACATTCAGGCCAAGTCCGCCGATGAGCGTGCCATCGCGACCTACAACGATGCCGACGCCATCCTGCACGACGCCAAGGAAATCCAGGAGCACTTGAACACTCAGGATGAGGCCATCGGTGACCTGCTGGACAAGGTGGCAAAGCTCGAGGCCAAGTTGCTGGCCGCGGAGGACAAGAAGTAAACCATGCGTCTCGTAATTGCCGACTGCTCGGTTGACTATGCCGGCCGACTCACCGCCCACCTACCCCGGGCCAAGCGCCTGCTGCTGCTCAAGAACGACGGCAGCATTCTGGTGCACTCCGATTCCGGTAGCTACAAGCCGTTGAACTGGATGAACCCACCCTGCACCATTGAGCGCAAGGAGGCAGGCCCGGAGGCTCGCGAACTCGGCGTGGTGGAGACCTGGCTGGTGCAGCAGGTTAAGAGTGCAGATATGTTGCAGATCAACATCTTTGAAATCCACGACGATCTGGAGCACCACCTAGGCGATGACCCTGGGCTGATCAAGGACGGAGTGGAGGCCCACCTTCAGGAACTGCTCGCCGAGCAGCTGGAACTGGCCGGAGAGGGGCTCGAGCTGATTCGCCGGGAATTCTTCACTGACATCGGCCCGGTAGACATTCTGGCCCGCGACCCCAATGGCGGCCACGTTGCAATCGAACTCAAGCGCCGTGGCGAGATCGACGGTGTAGAACAGTTGACCCGTTACCTGGAGCTGCTGAACCGCGACCCGGTGTTGGCTCCCGTTCGCGGAATCTTTGCAGCCCAAGAGATCAAGCCCCAGGCCAAGACGGTTGCTACCGACCGTGGCATCGAATGCTTGGTGCTCGATTATGACTCCATGCGCGGCATGAAGACCGAGACCCCAACTCTCTTTTAGGAGAAGGCTGACATGGCGGGACGCGGCAGGAAACACCTCAGAAACTTCGCCGGTCGGGGAGAACACCACCCCGTTCGCGGAAATATCCGCTCTGCCGGCTACTTCCACCGCCTAGGCCCAGGCATTGTTACAGGGGCCGCCGACGATGACCCATCTGGCATCGGCACCTACTCGCAGGCTGGTTCCCAGGTTGGCTACGGCATGCTCTGGGCCGCCCCACTGCTGCTTCCGCTGGCTTACGCAACTCAGGAGGCCTGCGCTCGCCTCGCCCTAGTTACTGGCAAGGGACTGGCTGCCATCATCAAGGCCACGCTCCCGCGCTGGGTGCTCATGCTCGCAGTTTTGCTGGTGGCGCTCGCCAACACAGTCAACATCGCGGCTGACCTTGCTTCTATGGCTGCAGCTCTGCGCCTCATTGCACCCGTCGATCAGACCATCGGTGTGATTCTGTTTGCACTGATTCTCGCTGTGAGCGAGATTGTTGTGCCGTATCACCGCTACTCCAAGGTGCTCCGTTGGCTCTGCCTCAGTTTGCTCGCCTACGTTGCGGTGATGTTTGTGGCCCAAGTGGATTGGGGAAGGGTGCTAAACAGCACCCTGTTGCCCAAGGTTGACTTCACTAAGGCAACCTTTGAACTTCTGATTGCGCTGGCCGGAACCACCATCAGCCCATACCTGTTCTTTTGGCAAGCCGCCGAAGAGGTTGAGGAGCGGGGCGAGCAGGGCCCCGAGGTTGACCTCACCCACGTGCAGGCCATGCGTGGCGATGTCTTCTCGGGCATGCTCACCGGAGTCTTCATCATGTTTGCCATCATGGTCACGGCCGCAGCCACCCTGCACGCCAACGGTATTCTGCAGATCAACTCAGCCGAGGATGCTGCCCAGGCCCTCACGCCAATCGCTGGTAGGTTCGCCGGCCTTCTGTTCTTACTGGGAATTTTGGGTGTCGGTCTCCTGTCGGTTCCGGTTCTGGCCGGTTCCACCGCTTATGCCGTGGCAGAGACCTTCGGCTGGCGCGAGTCGCTCGAGCTGGCTCCGCGCCAGGCTCGCGCCTTCTATTCGATCATCGTCGCATCCATGGGGGTGGCGTTAATCCTGAACTTCATCGGCATTCCACCGATGTACTTCCTGTTTCTGGCGGCGGTTCTAAACGGACTGTCCGCACCGGCACTGATGGCAATTGTCTGGTGGCTGGCTCGCAGCAAGAAGCTGCTGGGGGGTTGGGCCTCTGGACCAGTTAGCCAAGTGGTTCTCGGGGTGGCCACAGTTGCAATGGCCGTGTTGCCTGTGTTCTGGCTGCTGGCAAAGAATTAACCTTCTAACTCGGCCAAAGTAAACAAAAGGTAAACGAACTCGGCGAAAATTGGGGCATGACTACCAAGAAGCCAGTTGCCGCGAAGGCAACCACCACCGCAGCCAAGCCTGCTGCCAAGCCTGCCGCCGCCGCTAAGCCTGCTCCTAAGGCAGCTGCAAAGAAGCCGGCCGTTGCAAAGGCGGCAACCGCCAAGGCCCCAGCGGTTATTGCCGCCCCAGCCGCCACCGATGCCCCTCGCAAGCGCTACCGCATGCTCACCGGAATTGACGACTCAGAGTTTTGCCAGAAGGTTTCTGACGCTCTCAACGACGGTTACGAACTCTACGGTTCGCCAACCATGACCACCAAGGGCGCCAACGTCTATGTTGGCCAGGCAGTTGTGCTCAAGAAGCTACCTAAGAAGAACAAGAAGTAGCAGAATCTTTCGGCCGTAAGGCCAGGGCTAGTTGTGTTTACGGCTGGCTAGCAACGAACCAACGATCACCATCGGCACCCCAACGAGGAAGCCGGTGGTGATCGGTTCGTTTAAGAAGACAATTCCCATAATGATTGCCACCGTCAGGTTGGGATAGACAATCATGGTGGCACGGGCACTACCAACCTGGGCAATCAGCTCGAAGAACGAGGTAAAGGCTACGGCCGTGCACAGCACGCCGAGAGCGAGCAGGGCCAGCCAGGCGGAGATCGGCGCACCATGACCGTTTATGGTGCCAAATCCGATGGACCCTGGCACGGCATAGACCACTGCAACCATGGCCATGGAGAGTCCGGCCACGGCCATGGAGGATTCCTTACCAAGCTTCTGGTCGGCAATAGCGGGTGCAATCGCGTAGCCCAAGGCGGCCAGCAGCATCGCGCCAATCCAAATGGGGTTGACGGCGTGACTGAAGGCATCGATGCCCACCAGTGCGACCACGCCGCCAAAACCGAGGGCAAGACCTAGGATGGTGCGGCGATGGAAGATGCTCTTATCGCCCAGGAAATAGGCGAGTGGAACGCCAAAGAATGGCACCGTTCCGATGAGCAGTCCGGCGAGCGAGGATGATATGTGTTGCTCGGCAGTGGTCAGCAGAATCCAGGGGCCGGCCATCTCAACCAGCGCGAAGGCAAGAACGTATTTCCACTGCTCTAGTGCGCTGGCAAGAACTCCACGGCGGGCCGCCAGCGGAATGAGCACGATTGCGCCAACCACCACTCGGGCCAGCACAATGCTCGATGGGCTGAAGCCATTCAGGGCAATGCGAATCAGCCCGTATGGGATGCCCCAGAGAATGCTTGAAGTTACAAAGAGCCAAAATGCCTTGCGAGTCACGCCGCTAGCCTAACGCCGAGGTGAACCTTGGCTGAACCAAAAGGGGCCACTTGAGCAAACAGTAAAGGGGGGCTATACTAAAACCATGACCAATAAGACCGCTGTAACTTCCGCACCTATTCTTTCTGTCCTGGCCGAGCGCTGGTCGCCACGCGCCTACGACAAGTCGTACCAGCTCACTCAGAATGAGCTTGTTTCCATGCTTGAGGCTGGCCGCTGGGCTCCATCTGCCAACAACGCGCAGCCAACCCGCTACTTCGTGGTAACCCGCGAGGACAAGAACCACGCCGCAATCGCAGGTACTCTCGCAGGTTGGAACCAGGCCTGGGCTCCAGACGCCTCGGCAATCATCCTGGTTGGCGTAGAGTCCACCAACGCCGACGGCAACGTGAACCCGTTTGCCAACTACGATGCCGGTCAGGCCGTAGCGCACCTCTCGGTTCAGGCTCACGAGCTGGGTCTGCACGTTCACCAGATGGCCGGACTCGACATCGCCAAGGCCGCCGAGATCCTCGAGGTTCCAGAGAACATCCACCTGATTGTTTCAGCAGTGGTTGGCAAGATTGCTCCTGCGGATACCCTCGAGGGCCCACTTCACGAGCGCGAGGTTGCCCCTCGTACTCGCAAGGCTCTCGACGACATCGTTTTGTACGGTCGCCCATAGCAAACCGAAAAAACTTCTAGGCTTGAGGCATGCACTACGCACTAACCGCCTCAATCTCTGATCAAATCAGTAACTGGGCTCCCTCGTTGGGCCCAGTTCTGTTTTATCTGGTGGTTTGGGGATTGGTCTTCGCCGGCACCGGTCTGTTCATCGGTGCCTTTGTCCCATTCATCACCGGCGACTCCCTGGTCTTTGCCGCGGGTCTGGTTTCGGCCACCATGCCCAACGAGAATATTTGGCTCATGGCCATCGGTGTTGGAATTGCGGCCTGGCTGGGCGATCAGGTGGGTTATGCCCTGGGCCGCCACTTTGGTAGGCCATACCTCAGTAAACGCCAGGGTAAGTGGATTCAGATTGGCATAGCAAAGAGCGAGGCCTTCTATGGTCGCTGGGGCTGGTGGGCCATGGTCATCGGGCGCTTTATGCCTTGGGCCCGCGTCTTTGTTCCTGTGATTGCGGGCATTGCCCACATGAACTACTACAAGTTCTTCAGCGCAAACCTGGTGGGCGCGCTCGCCTGGGGTGTGGGCCTGACCGTCACAGGCTACTTTGCGGCATCCATTCCGGCTGTTAAGAATGCAAGCTACCTGATTGCCCTGGGGTTCATCATTGCGTCGGTGATTGCGGGCTTCCGCAATTGGCGGAGTAACCGCACCTAGTTAACGTTGGGCTTGGGGTTAGCCGTTGACGCTTGTAAAGTCAGCCAGTTCGGCCGAGCGTTCCCGTGCGTAAAACTCAAGTTCCTGCGCAGCCCAAATTGGCCACCATTGATCGTGGTCGTGTCCAGAGCGCTCAACCCACCGATGCTGCCGCACGGCTTCTTCGGCCTCCAGCCAGAGGGCAAAGTGTGCGAACTCTCGAGTGCTCTGGCTCAGGCTTCCGCAACCCTCAATAATCAGCGGAGTCCCGCCCTCAAACTCGCGCCACTGGTTGCGCTCGCCCAGAGCCCAGTCGTACTCCTGCCAGCCGGAAACCTTGCGCTGGGATAGCGGCTTGAGGATGCTTCGAACCAGGTAGTCATGACCGGCCTGAAGCCCATACCAACCGTCATAGAGGTCGTCCATGTGGATTACGCGCGGGGCAGTCTCGCCATCCTTGAAGAGTTTGTTCTGAAGCTGGGCCGCCAGCGTTGTCTTACCACTGGCGGACCGGCCATCGATGATCAGAACAGGGGTGCTGACGCCCGAGTCAATTAGGTCGAGGATGCGTCCAGAAAGGGCGTCTACAAGTGACTCGGCGGGCAGCGATTGGGGCACCGAAACAGGTTACCCGAGCTATGCCTCGATGAGCACGTCCGGGTGACGGTCGAAGCGGTACCCACCGCCACGCACCGTGCGGATGATGTCCTCGTAGCCTTCGATCTTGGAGCGCAGGCGACGAATGTGGACGTCGATGGTGCGGTCATTCGGGGCGTCGTCAGAGTCTTCACTCCAGATGGCGTCCACCAGTTCGCGACGAGTGATGGTCTCGCCCTCGTTCTGAATCAAGTAATTGAGGAGCTCGAATTCCTTGTAGGTGAACTCGGCGTTGGAGCCATCCACAAAGATCTTGTGGCGGGTGAGGTCAACCACAACGCCCTTGGCAGCTTGGTCTTCCTGGTTGGCTTCAACGAGGCGGTCTAGCGAGCGTGGGTCGTGCAGTGCGGTGCGAACCACATCGATGTTGCGGCCTCCGGTGCCAACTGGTGCGAGGGCCACTGCGGCGTAGGTTTCCTTGGCTGCATTTGGCACGAGTTCGGCCACGGTTGCGCGAAGTGCGGTAACAAGTTCGGCGAGGGTTACGCCAGCTGCCGCTGCAGTTGCTTCATCGATGCCCACATAGAGGGCGAAGCCGCGGGCTTCTGTCTGGACTGGTGCGGCGGTGCTTGCGGTGTTCTGGTTGAGAAGAGCGATTGACATTTTCTAAATCCTTAGGTTGTGGGTATGCGTTTCGAGCTGGGGTGCTGGTGCCGACGGGTAGTTATTTCGGGGTGCGAAAAACTAGCGGCACATTCGCATACAGGCGCACATCGCGGCGGTGCTGGCCATTGGGCTAGTCACCGAACCGGTTGATTTTTGCGCGTACAACTTCATGTTTAGAAGTATTACAAGGCATTCCCCCAAAGTCAAATCCGTTTATCCCTATGGGAGAACTAGGAAATACTTACTTGCTTAGTTTTTGCGCAAGTCGAACAGCCTCAAGCCTCTTGGTCACGCCTAGTTCCTGGAAGATCCGCTTTGCTTCCTGCTTCACCGTGGACTCGGAAATGAATAGCGCCTTTGCGATTTCGCGGTAGGTCAGGCGCTGTGACATGAGAACCAGGATGCGGGTCTGGCGTGGGCTGAGAACTGGAACCAGGCCAGTATTGGTTTCTTCAGAGCAATTCACGTACATCTTTAGGCTGGCCCGAAGGATTGGGAAAGTGAGTCTCACCTGCTCGATGGCGTCGGTGTCTAGCTCGCCTCGAAACGCCACAAACAGCCCGCCGGCACAGTCGCTAATTTGGGCGTGAACCCAAAAGCCGGAGCGGCACCGGCCATCGAAAAACGCCTCGAACTCGGGCTTGAGCCGATTCTCGAATCCGGAGAACAAAAGTTGGTGTCGCTCGTTGAGAACAGCTTTGAATTCCTGTTGAGCCAGCGCTATTGCACTGGAAAGGGCGCCTGGTTCGCTGAGCCAGCCTGCCGCTCCAACCGGTTCTAGACGACTGGCGCTGGATTGCCGAACCACCAGGGCCGCATTGGCGCCCCAGTAGGCAAAGAGTTGAGTTACCAGATATTCGCAAAATCCAGTGGCGCTTTCCGGTAGCCCACCAGCCTGCAGTTCAGCATTCATTGGAGCAGCTTCCAGTTCGGTTGGCCGCTCCCCCGAGCGGTGATGCAATGAACAGTAGTGGTGCCCGCAACCATGTTCTCGGATAGAAAAGTTCAAAAAAAGTGCAATTTTTAGGGGATTTTCCGAACATTCTCTTGCTTCAAACACTAGGGGTAAACCCCAGAATGGCTAGAGAGTTTTCCACAGGGTTAACCTTGGAGTGTGACTGCAATGAATACTCAGTGGGGAGCCGCCATGCGGGCAGCGCTTGCCATTCAGGCTGCCGAGTCGGCTCGCGGCGACGATGTGCCCGTTGGAGCCGTGCTACTAGATGCCGCCGGTCAGATCGTTGCCAGTGGTCACAACGAGAAGGAACGCCACTCGGATCCCACCGCACATGCCGAGATCGTGGCCATTCGTGCCGCCGCAGCGGCGCGCGGTGACTGGCGCCTAGACGACTTGACCCTCGTGGTTACCCTCGAGCCATGCGTCATGTGCGCTGCAGCAATCGTGGCCGCGAGAATCCCTCGGGTAGTCTTTGGCGCCTGGGACGAACGCGTCGGCGCTGCCGGCTCGCTCTACGACCTGCTTCGCGATCCACGCCTCGGAAAGCCAATCGAGGTCATCGGTGGTGTTCTAGAAGTGGACTGCTCGAGCGAACTCAAGGCCTTCTTTGCCGCCAAGCGCAACAACTAGGAGCGGAGAACGTCCGGCTCCAGATAGATGACGCGGGTAGCTGGAACCGCAGCGCGAATCCTCTCCTCCGCGGCATCGATAACAACCGAAATGGCTCCTGCGGTTGCGTTCGGGTCAACCGCAATCTTCGCGGCGAGCATGAGCTCGTCCGGTCCCAGGTACAGGGTCTTGGAGTGAATCACGCCCAGCACTCCCGGTGTTGCTGTCAGCGCACCCAAGATGCTGTCGTAGTCGCCTTGAGTTGCTCCCTCGCCAATGAGCAGGCTTCCGGTCTCCGCTCCCAGAATTACGGCCACGGCAACAAGCAAAGCACCGATGGCGAGTGTGCCCAGGGCATCGAAGAGGGCATTGTGAGTCACTGCGGTCAGGCCAACACCCACGAAAGCAAGCACCAGACCAACCAGTGCGGCAATGTCTTCGAGGACAACCACGGGAAGTTCCGGTGCCTTGGCGTGACGGATGTACTCGATCAAACTCAACTTGCCGCGGTCTTGCGCAATCTCACGCAGGGCGGTGCGCAGGCTGAAACTCTCCAGAACAATGCTCACGCCAAGCACAACCAGAGGCAGCCAGGCGGCCTCCAACTCGTGCGGGTGCTGCAACTTCTGCACGCCCTCATAGACGCTAAACATTCCACCGATGCTGAACAGCACGATGGAAACCATGAATGCATATATGTAGCGCTGGCGGCCATAACCAAACGGGTGGCTGGAGCTAGCCTCGCGCCGGGCCTTGCGTCCGCCAACGAGAAGGAGCACCTGATTTCCCGAATCGGCTACCGAATGGATGGCCTCGGCCAGCATCGAGCCCGATCCCGAAAAAGCGGCGGCTATGAACTTGGTAGTAGCGATTCCAAGGTTGGCGCCGAGGGCGGCAACGATTGCTTTGTTTGATCCAGATGCACTCACGCATCCAAGCGTAACCAATGCTTCAGCCAACTATCAGGGTGGCGAGGGCGGGGCAAAAGCAAGTAAACTATCCCACGGTGACGTGTCCGAGCGGCCGAAGGTACATGTCTCGAAAACATGTGTGGTTGAAAGACCACCGTGGGTTCAAATCCCACCGTCACCGCCACTTAAAACCCGCCAGCAGGCCTAATGCTCTGGCGGGTTTTTCACTAGCAATAAGGTTTCAACGCATGAAGGCAAAGCTCGCATCGGTGCTCTTGGTCACCGCACTCCTGGCTGCGCTGGCGCCAGCGGGTGCCGCCCAGGCCTACCAGCGTGGCATGTGCGCCGTTCCAACCAAGAACATTGGCTTCACCACTTGTGACAGCGGCTCTGCCCACCCCAGCTTCCGGGTTGCCATGATCGGTGATAGCCACACCAGAGAGTGGTTTGAGCCGGTTCGCATCTTGGCCGCCAAGTACAACTGGAATCTCACCGTTGTTAGCAAGAGCGCCTGCCCTCCGCTAGACCCAACCATGATGCCCACGGTGCTGCCAAGCAAGAGCTGCATCCCTTGGAATGAAAAGCTCCAGACCTACATCAAACAGCAAAAGCCGTTCGACCTAGTTATCAACTCAAGTTCGTCGTTCGTAACTAAGGGATACAAGAGCTTTGGCAAGGCATTTGCATCGGTGGTTTCTGAACTAACCGCCCGGGGCAGCAAAGTTCTTGTGATCAGGGACAACCCCAAGCCGCTGGCAACTTTTGACTCCTGCCTTGCCCAAAACGGCATGGCTCATGAGGCTGTCTGTGCCCGCCCGCGCAGCGATGCCCTCACCCCAGATGACCCGATGGTCAAGGCGGTAGCCGGCATGAAACACGTAAAGGTGGCCGACTTCACCAACAGTTTCTGTCGCCCTACCGTTTGTTACCCGGTGATCCAGGGCATCAAGGTCTACCGAGACCACAGCCACATTTCCAAGGACTGGGCCCTGCACCTCTTGTATCGAGTTGACTCAGCGATTCCGCCCGAGTTCAAGGCCGGCGCCCGCGGCTAGACTTTCCGCATGATTGGAATGTCCGCATGATCGGCATCGGAACCCTTGTCAACGTGGCAACAATCGTTGTCGGCTCAGCAATTGGCGTGCTCCTTGGCTCCCGCCTTCCAGAGAAAACCAACCGCTCAGTCACCGATGCCCTCGGACTGCTGACCCTGGTGCTCGGCGGCCTGAATCTGGCTTCGCTCGGTGACAACGCATTTGTGTCGTCCGCCGGGGTGGTTGGCACTTTCATGATCGTGATCTTTGCCATGCTGTTGGGCACCATCACCGGCTCGCTGGCCGGCATTGAAAGCAAGCTTGAGTCCTTCGGCGGTGTGCTGCAGCGGGTGCTCACTCGTGGCCGCACCACCGGCACCGATGCCAAGGCCCGCTTCATTACCGGCTACGTTGACGCCTCGCTCATATTCGCTATCGGCCCAATGGCCATTCTGGGTTCCATCACCGATGGCATCGGACACGGCCCTAACACCTTGATTATCAAGTCCATCCTCGACGGCTTCGCCTGCATCGCCTTTGCCGCCAGCCTCGGCTGGGGAGTTGCAGCGTCGTCCATCACGGTTGGCCTCTGGCAGGGATTCATCACCCTTGTGGCAGCCTTCGCCGGCGACTTCATTCCGGCATCGATGATTGCCGCAATCACTGCCACGGGTGGAGTGCTCATGCTGGCCATCAGTCTGCGCCTGCTTAATCTCCGGCAGGTGGCGGTGGCCGACATGCTTCCAGCGCTGGCGTTTGCGCCGCTGCTGACCTGGCTGGTTTCGGCCGTTTTGGTTTAGACGAAAAGCGATTCAATCAGCCTTGCTAAATGTCTGAGGCTCGCTTTACAATCTGTTGCATACGCGTTGCATACGGAGGTAATCATGGCAGCTAAGACTGTTGGCTTTGCTATAGCGGAGGAAGATCGAGCTCTCCTGGAAGAGCTGGTTGAGTATTTTGCGCCGGGAAATCGTTCTGAATTTCTGCGGTTGGCCATGGAACGCATGTCCCGTGAAAAGTTCACTGATCGCATGGTCAAACTGCAGGCCAAGGTTCGAGCCGATCTAGGTGGCCGAGTTCTAACTGAAGCCGAAGTGGCGTCGGCAGTTCGCGCCGTTAAAGGCAAATAGTGGAGGCACCCAAACTCAGGGTGGTTTTCGACATAAATGTATTAGTTGATGCATTTGTTGGGGAAGATTCCAGTTTCCCTCTCATCTCGGAGGTCCCGCCCGCAACCAGCAATAGCGCAGCCGATGCGTTCTCCCTGGCCTACGACGGAGTGAATTTCAGTCTCTATGTTTCACCCCATATTCTTCGCTATTCGAGACGCGTCTTAGAGAACTTAGGCCTCGGGCCGGACACAGTGAAGGAGATGCTCGAGGTCCTAGTGGAACTGGTTCACCTCTCAGGCGGATCGGTGGTAGATCCGGCACGATCGGTTTTCGACATCAAAGATTTCGAGGACAACCTGATTCTCGACCTGGTGAAGGCCATCGATGCGCAAGTTCTGGTCACATCCGATTGGGATCTGCTCGACCACAACCCATGGAATGGCCGGTTGATCCTTACCCCATTCAAGTTCGTCGAATACCTGATTCGCTTGAAAACGAGATACTGAGTAAATGCCAAAACTAGACATCAGTCCAACCAGGTTGGAGGTGCAGCTCAGCATCGGTGAAAAGATTGCCGCAATTCACGGCAGTTTTAGTGTGCCTGCGGCCGGCATCACCGGTGCGGAGGTTCTGCCCGCTAAATGGTGGATGAGCCTGGGGCTGCGAGTGCCCGGCACCGGCCTGCCAGGGTTGATCATCGCAGGCACTTACATTTGGCGTAAGGACCGCGCCTTTGTCTGCTGGAAGCGGGGCGAGCAGGCGCTTCAGATCAACCTAACCGGGCAGCGCTATACCCGCCTGGTCATCGGTGTTAAAGGTGCCGAAACCTGGGCCGAAACCATCAACGCCTACCTGGCTGGTTGCTAATAGCAGAAAAAGTCCAATTTGGGCTGCATTCGCAAAAGAATGTTTACAAACTAGCCAAAATCGTTATAGACTCGAGGTTTGCTCCCTTTTTTGCGCCCTCATATGGTGGTTGGCGCGAGCGTTGCATATAGAGGCAACGTAAAACGGGCGGCGATCTCCCATCCACTCACCCTTGAGTCACCCACCCTTGGAGGGATTTTCTTTGGCTGCGAAAGACGCTAAGACCATTAAGAATGACCGATTTGCCCAGCGCCCTTCCTTTGCGAAGGTAAAGGAGCCGATCTCGGTTCCAGACCTGCTGAGCCTGCAGACTGAAAGCTTCGAATGGCTGGTGGGCGCAGACGCCTGGCGCCAGATCGCTGGCCCAGATGCAAAGACCGGCCTTGAAGAGATCTTCGAAGAGATCTCGCCAATCACCGACTCCGCGAGCAACTCGCAGGACGCCAAGATGGAACTCACCTTCATGGAGCCATCGCTGGACGACCCTCAGTTCACTCCAGAGCAGTGCAAGGAGAAGGGCAAGAGCTACACCCGCCCGCTCTACATCAAGGCTGAGTTCATCAACATCCTCACCGGTGAAATCAAGAGCCAGACCGTCTTCATGGGTGATTTCCCTGTGATGACCGAGAAGGGCACCTTCATCATCAACGGAACCGAGCGCGTGGTTGTCTCGCAGCTGGTTCGTTCCCCTGGTGTTTACTTCTCCGTGTCCACCAACACCACCGGTAACCTCGACGTTCGTAACAACAAGGCTCAGATCATCCCGAGCCGCGGTTCTTACCTCGAGTTCCTGACCGAGTGGGTCAAGGACGAGCGCAAGCCGGTTGCCCGCTTCGGCCAGCCAATCGTTCAGGTCCAGGTAGACCGCAAGACCAAGGTTTCGGCAACCATCTTCCTCAAGGCCCTCGGCCTCACCGAGGAGCAGATCCGCGCCGAGTTCTCCGACATCAAGACCTCCGTCGAGGGCTCCAGCTACGGCTGGGAGTTCGACGTTGACCTGATCGAGAACACCCTTGCCTACGACAAGTCCAAGGTATTCGCCACCCCAATCGTGACCAAGGAAGACGCTCTTCGTGAGCTCTACCGTAAGGTACGAGGCGAGCAGGCCGGTGCCGAGGTTTCGGAGCAGTGGCTGCGCAGCACCTACTTCGACACCAAGCGCTACAACCTGGCCAAGGTGGGTCGCCACAAGCTCAACCGCAAGCTGGGCATCAGCGAGGCAGCTAACGCAACCACTCTGACCGTGAACGACATCGTCGCCACCCTCAAGTACCTGCTGATGTTTGACCTCTCCATCAAGAACAACGCTTCTACCAGCAACGTTCGCCTTGAGTTCGACCTGAACCTCGGCGGCGCCAAGAGCAGCATCGTTGTTTCCTCCGACGACATCGACGACTTCTCTAACCGTCGTATCCGTCCGGTTGGCGAGCTCATCCAGAACCAGATCCGTATCGGTCTTAGCCGTATGGAGCGTGTGGTTCGCGAGCGCATGTCCACCCAGGACATCGAGGCAATCACTCCTCAGACTCTGATCAACCTCCGTCCAGTGGTTTCGGCCATCAAGGAGTTCTTCGGAGCCAGCCAGCTCTCGCAGTTCATGGACCAGAACAACCCACTGGCAGGCCTCGCTCACAAGCGTCGCCTCTCGGCCCTGGGACCTGGTGGTATCGCTCGTGAGCGTGCCCAGATGGAGGTACGTGACGTACACCCATCGCACTACGGTCGCATGTGTCCGGTTGAGACCCCAGAAGGTCCAAACATCGGTCTGATCGGTTCGTTGACCGCGTACGCACGCATCAACACCTTCGGCTTCATCGAGACCCCATACCGTCGCGTTGTCAACGGCAAGGTCACCGACACCATCGACTACCTCGACGCAGCAGCCGAGGATGGCATGACCATCGCCGGTGCCGACGTTGCACTGAAGTCTGACAAGGCATTCGCCAACAAGCGTGTTATCGCTCGTTTCCGCGGTGACGTTGTTGAGGCAGCAGCCGAGGACGTTGACTACGTAGACATCTCGCCACGCCAGCTGGCATCGGTGAGCACCTCGCTTATTCCGTTCCTTGAGCACGACGACTCGTCGCGTGCACTTATGGGTGCCAACATGCAGCGTCAGGCAGTTCCACTGCTGCGCAGCTCGAGCCCATTCGTTGGAACCGGTATGGAGCGCGTTGCCGCAATCGACTCGGGCGCCGTTCTGGTGAACGAGGAGGCAGGTGTCATTGCCGACGTTTCCGCAGAGGTCATCACCGTTGCTCTCGACAAGGGTGGAGTAAAGCAGTACGTACTCCGCAAGTTCGAGCGCTCCAACCAGGGCACCGCGATCAACCAGCGAGCAATCGTTTCGGCTGGTCAGCGCGTTGAGGCCGGCGAGGTTCTCGCCGATGGCCCAGCCACCGAAAACGGTGAGCTTGCTCTCGGTAAGAACCTGCTCGTGGCATTCATGCCATGGGAGGGTCACAACTTCGAGGACGCCATCATCCTGAGCCAGAACCTGGTCAAGGAAGACACCCTGTCCTCCATCCACATCGAGGAGTACGAGGTTGACTCGCGCGACACCAAGCTTGGTGCCGAAGAGATCACCGCAGACCTTCCAAACGTTTCGCAGGAAGCCCTGGCTCAGCTGGACGAGAACGGAATTATCCGTATCGGTGCAGAGGTTCGCCCTGGCGACATCCTGGTGGGTAAGGTCACTCCTAAGGGTGAGACCGAGCTCTCGGCCGAGGAGCGTCTGCTCCGCGCCATCTTCAACGAGAAGAGCCGCGAAGTTCGCGACACCTCGCTGAAGGTTCCACACGGCGAGCAGGGTACCGTCATCGGTGTAAAGGTCTTCTCCTCCGACGAGGGTGACGAACTTGGTGCCGGCGTTAACAAGCGCGTGGTTGTCCACATCGCTCAGAAGCGCAAGATTACCGAGGGTGACAAGCTTGCTGGTCGCCACGGTAACAAGGGTGTTATTTCCAAGATCCTTCCAGTTGAGGACATGCCGTTCCTCGAGGATGGAACTCCGGTTGACGTGGTTCTGAACCCACTGGGTATTCCTGGTCGTATGAACTTCGGTCAGGTCCTCGAGACCCACCTGGGTTGGATCGCCAGCCAGGGTTGGAAGATCGACAACGCGGCCGCTTGGGCCAAGGACCTTGTAGAGGAAATGTACGAGGGTGCTCCTGGAACCAAGGTTGCAACCCCAATCTTCGACGGCGCCAGCAAGGATGAGGTTGTGGGTCTGCTCGGCAGCACCCTGCCAAACCGCGACGGCGTTCGCCTGGTTTCCGAAAAGGGTAAGGCTCACCTGTTTGATGGTCGCTCCGGCGAGCCATTCCCAGAGGCCATCTCGGTTGGTTACATGTACGTGCTCAAGCTGCACCACCTGGTTGACGACAAGATCCACGCTCGTTCCACCGGTCCTTACAGCATGATCACCCAGCAGCCACTCGGTGGTAAGGCTCAGTTCGGTGGACAGCGCTTCGGTGAGATGGAAGTTTGGGCCCTTCAGGCCTACGGTGCCGCTCACACCCTGCAGGAGCTGCTCACCATCAAGTCCGACGACATCACCGGTCGTGTCAAGACCTACGAGGCAATCGTCAAGGGCGAGAACATCCAGGCTCCTGGTATTCCAGAGTCGTTCCGCGTTCTTGCCAAGGAAATGCAGTCGCTTGCACTGAACGTCGAGGTTCTCGACGCAGCAGGCAACGTGGTTGCACTCCGCGAGGAAGACCGCGACGAGGGTGACCGCGCTGCCGAGGAGCTGGGCATCAACCTGTCCCGCAACGAGAACAGCGCCATTGACAACGAGTACCTGGACCTTAACTAGTCCGGACCATACAGAGAATTAGGAATTAAGGAAAAAACATGGAAGTTGAAAACTTCGACGCACTCCGCGTTGGCCTTGCAACCGCCGACGACATCCGCTCTTGGTCCCACGGCGAGGTAAAGAAGCCAGAGACCATCAACTACCGCACTCTGAAGCCAGAGAAGGACGGCCTGTTCTGCGAGAAGATCTTCGGTCCTACCAAGGACTGGGAATGTTCCTGTGGAAAGTACAAGCGCGTTCGCTTCAAGGGCATCGTTTGTGAGCGCTGTGGTGTTGAGGTAACCAAGTCGAGCGTGCGCCGTGAGCGCATGGGCCACATTGAGCTGGCCGCTCCGGTTACCCACATCTGGTACTTCAAGGGTGTTCCTAGCCGCCTGGGCTACCTGCTCAACATGGCTCCAAAGGACCTCGAGAAGATCATCTACTTCGCCGCCTATCGCGTTATGGGTGTAAACACCGATGACAAGGCAGCCGACTACCTGATGGTCAAGGAAGAGTACCTGGACCGCATCAAGGCAATCTTGGACGAGCGTGACGCTCAGCTCCAGGAGCTGGCCGCCGATGAGATCGCCGCGCTGAACGCACACGGTCTGGTGCTGCAGAACGCCGACAAGCTGTGGGAAGCTCCACAGTGGGTTGACGCTCAGTTCACCAAGTCCATCGAGCAGCTGGTTGCCGCGCACGAGAAGAGCCCAGAGAGCTACTGGAGCGGCAAGCGCGCCGCTGCAGCTGCCGCCGAGGCCGCCGAGGGCGACGCACCAGTAGTTCGCGATGCAGCTAACCTCAAGGAAATCGAGCGTCTCTTCAAGGAATTCAAGAAGAAGACCGAGAAGGTTATCCGCGAGTACGGCCGCCGCGAGCGTCGCGAGAGCCTTTTCCGCGAGCAGCACGCCTGGCACATGTTCCTCACCGTTGAAGAGGGCAAGCTCATCCAGAACGATGACCTGTTCGACGCCTTCGCTTACCAGTACGGTGACTACTTCGACCTGTCGATTGGTGCCGAGGCTGTAAAGCGCGTTCTGGTTGACTTCGACCTGAACGAAGAGGCCCGCAAGCTCCGCGAGGAAATTGCCGGCAACAAGGGTGCCAAGCAGACCCAGGCAATCAAGCGCCTCAAGGTGGTGCAGTCGTTCATCAACAGCGACACCGCACCTCACTCGATGGTTCTCGATGTTCTGCCAGTTCTTCCACCAGAGATCCGTCCGATGGTTCAGCTGGACGGTGGCCGCTTCGCGACCTCCGACCTAAACGACCTCTACCGTCGTGTGATCAACCGCAACAACCGTCTGAAGCGCTTCATCGACCTCGGTGCAGTACCTCAGACCATTCTGAACAACGAGAAGCGCATGCTTCAGGAGGCCGTGGACGCACTGTTCGACAACGGTCGCCGTGGTCGTGCCGTTACCGGTACCGGTAACCGTGCCCTCAAGTCCCTGAGCGACCTGCTCAAGGGTAAGCAGGGTCGTTTCCGTCAGAACCTGCTGGGTAAGCGTGTTGACTACTCGGGTCGTTCGGTTATTGTTGTGGGTCCTCAGCTCAAGCTGCACCAGTGTGGTCTGCCAAAGCTGATGGCTCTCGAGCTCTTCAAGCCATTCGTTATGAAGCGTCTCGTTGACCAGGGCTTTGCTCAGAACATCAAGAGCGCCAAGCGTATGGTTGAGCGCAGCCGTCCACAGGTTTGGGACGTACTCGAGGAAGTTATTCGCGAGCGTCCGGTTCTGCTGAACCGTGCACCAACCCTGCACCGTTTGGGTATCCAGGCCTTCGAGCCACAGCTGGTTGAGGGTAAGGCTATTCAGCTGCACCCACTGGTTTGTGCTGCCTTCAACGCCGACTTCGACGGTGACCAGATGGCTGTTCACGTACCTCTGTCGGTTGAGGCCCAGGCCGAGGCTCGCATCCTGATGCTTGCTTCGAACAACATCCTCAAGCCTTCGGACGGTCGTCCAGTGGCAGTTCCTTCGCAGGACATGATCATTGGTCTGTTCCACATGACCGAGAAGCTGGAAGGCGCCACCGGCGCAGGCCGCGTCTTCGGTAGCGTGGCAGAGGCTCAGATGGCCTTCGACCGAAACATGCTCGACCTTCGCGCTCCAATCAGCATCCGTGTCAACGGCGAGCTTCGCCACGACACCACTCTTGGACGCGTCCTGTTCCGCGACACCCTTCCTGAGGGCTTCGTCTGGGCAGAGGAGCAGGTCGGCAAGAAGCAGATCACTTCCATCATCACCAAGATGGTTGAAGACTTCCCTCGCACCGAGGTAGCTCAGTCGCTTGACCGCATCAAGGATGCCGGCTTCAAGTGGGCAACTCGTTCGGGTGTTTCCATGTCCATCTCTGACGCCAACTTCGACTCCGGTGAGTTCGAGGCAAAGCGTGCAACCGCGATCCTCGCATCGGAGAAGGAGCACACCAAGATTCAGGAGGCATACGAGGACGGTCTGATTTCCGACCTCGAGCGTCGTGACAAGCTTGGCCAGCTCTGGTTCGAGCAGACCAACGCAATCCAGAAGACCCTGCAGGAGTCCATCCCGGCAGACAACGCCATCTTCAAGATGGTTACCTCTGGTGCTCGCGGTAACTGGCTGCAGATCCGTTCCATCATCGGCATGCGTGGTCCAGTAACCACCTCGTCCGGTGACTTCGCCCCGATGCCTGTGAAGGGTAACTACCTGCTTGGCCTTACCGCCAACGAGTACTTCATCAACGCCACCGGTGCCCGTAAGGGTAACGCTGACACCGCGATGAAGACCGCAGCCGCCGGTTACCTAACCCGTCGTCTGGTTGACGTTGCTCAGGATGTCATCATCCGCATCGACGACTGTGGCACCAACAAGGGTCTTGAGAAGGACCTGCTGGATGACGACACCGTAGAGCTGTCGATCCTGCACCGTAACCTGCTTCAGGACGCGGTTGTTGGCAAGAAGGTTGTAGCCAAGGCTGGCGCTGCCATCGACCAGAAGCTGGTTGATGCAATGCGTGCCGAGGGCGTCGAGTCGGTATTCGTTCGCTCGGTTCTTACCTGTGACGCCGAAGACGGCATCTGCGCCGCCTGCTACGGCACCTCGCTGGCCACCGGCGACAAGGTTGAGCTCGGTGAGGCCATCGGTATCATCGCTGCTCAGTCCATCGGTGAGCCTGGAACCCAGCTGACCATGCGTACCTTCCACACTGGTGGTGCCGCATCCAACGCTAAGAAGCAGACCATTCTGAAGTCCATCGGTGGTCAGAAGGTTCGTGTAGAACGTCTGATCTCGTACGACATCACCCAGGGTCTGAACGGTGTTACCGACCTCCTCGAGGCTCGTGTTGGTTGGCGCCAGGCAGGCAAGGTTGGAGTAATGGCATTCTGGGGCGGTACCGTCGACATCGTCGAGGTAACCGGTTCGGGAAGCTCTTCCAAGTTCGACGTCTACGTTCGCCCTAACGGCGAGCAGGCCGAGAAGGAAGCCACCGAGCTTGCTCAGCGCTACTCGTTCAGCCGTACCACCAGCAAGACCTTCAAGAAGCTCTCGCCATTCGCTCCAATCACCTCGGTGAACAGCATGGACGACCTTCTGGTTGAAAAGGGTGAGGTTGTAGAGGCTGGAGACCAGCTGGTTGACGGTACTCCAATCCCGCACGAGGTTCTGATGATCAAGGGTGCCCGTGAGGCAGCCGCCGAGATCATCCGCGGTGTACAGGCAATCTACGGTTCGCAGGGTGTTCCACTGCACGACAAGCACCTCGAGGTTATTGTCCGTCAGATGCTCGGTAAGGTTACCGTCATCGAGTCGGGCGACACCGAGATGCTGCCTGGTGAGATCATCGACCGCGTCAAGTTCACCAAGATCAACCGCGGAGCAGTCGAGCAGGGCAAGAAGCCTGCATCGGCACGTCAGGAAGTTATGGGTATGACCCGTGCCTCGCTGGCCGCTCAGTCGTGGTTGTCGGCCGCTTCGTTCCAGGAGACCACCCGAGTTCTTACTCAGGCAGCCCTGGACCGCAAGTCCGACAAGCTGGTTGGCCTCAAGGAGAACGTCATCATCGGAAAGCTCATCCCTGCCGGTACTGGTCTGTCCAAGTACCGCAACATCAAGGTTGAGGCCACCGAAGAGGCGAAGAACGAGAAGTATCCAAACCGAATCTGGGCTGCACCTAGCGCGGATGACAGTTTCGACTACGACAACGTATTCAGCCACACCGACCTCAGCTTCACCTCGATCGAGTCCTACGCAGGCGACTCGGCCGAGGCCCCAGCAGAGGACAACTAAAAACATTTGACCCGTCGGAGCGTGTTGCGATACGCTTATCTGAGCGTGTGCTAGGGCACACAGGACGTACCGCGATCGCGTTTATCGCTCCGGCGGGTCACCCAAAGAAAATTTGGTTGTATTTCGTTTCGCTCTGAAACCAAATACACCGATGCTTGCAAGCAAGAAATAGTCTCCGGGCCAGTATGGCTCGGGCTCTAACAAGGAGAAGTAGTGCCAACAATTCAGCAGTTGGTCCGCAAGGGACGCACGGCTAAGGTCAGCAAGACCAAGACCCCTGCGCTTAAGGCCAGCCCACAGCGCCGCGGTGTTTGCACCCGTGTGTACACCACCACCCCAAAGAAGCCAAACTCGGCTCTGCGTAAGGTGGCTCGTGTCAAGCTCAGCAACGGCATCGAGGTAACCGCGTACATTCCGGGCGAGGGTCACAACCTGCAGGAGCACTCGATGGTGCTCGTTCGCGGTGGTCGTGTTAAGGACCTCCCTGGTGTTCGCTACAAGATCGTCCGCGGTGCTCTAGACACCCAGGCAGTTAAGAACCGTAAGCAGGCTCGCAGCCAGTACGGTGCAAAGAAGGGTAAGTAATGCCTCGCAAAGGTCCAGTAACTAAGCGTCCAGTTGTAGCCGACCCGGTATACAGCTCGCCAGTCGTATCCCAGCTCGTAAACAAGATCCTGCTCGACGGCAAGAAGTCGCTCGCTCAGCAGATCGTTTACGGGGCACTTGACGGCGCTGCCACCAAGTCGGGCGCCGAGGCAGTTGTTCTGCTCAAGAAGGCTCTTGACAACATCCGTCCAACCGTAGAGGTTCGCAGCCGCCGCGTTGGTGGATCCACCTACCAGGTGCCAGTTGAGGTTAAGGCGCACCGCGCCAACACCCTGGCCATGCGTTGGTTGGTTTCCTACGCCAAGGCTCGCCGCGAGAAGACCATGACCGACCGCCTCATGAACGAGATCCTCGACGCCAGCAATGGCCTCGGCGCCGCTGTAAAGCGTCGTGAGGACACTCACAAGATGGCCGAGTCCAACAAGGCATTCGCTCACTACCGCTGGTAACAACTTAGGCATCCGCCTGTTAACTTCACGTTCAACAGGCGGATGTATCTATTTCTTTTAGACACTTTCTTAACACAACGGAGGAACCGTGGCACAAGACGTGCTCACCGACCTGAACAAGGTTCGCAACATCGGCATCATGGCGCACATTGACGCCGGTAAGACCACCACCACCGAGCGAATCCTGTTCTACACCGGTATTACTCACAAGATCGGTGAGGTGCACGATGGTGCAGCCACCATGGACTGGATGGAGCAGGAGCAGGAGCGCGGTATCACCATTACCTCGGCTGCTACCACCTGTTTCTGGAACAAGAACCAGATCAACATCATTGACACCCCGGGACACGTGGACTTCACCGTTGAGGTAGAGCGTTCGCTTCGTGTTCTCGACGGTGCAGTTGCCGTTTTCGACGGCAAGGAAGGTGTTGAGCCACAGTCTGAGACCGTTTGGCGCCAGGCCGACAAGTATGTTGTTCCACGTATCTGCTTCGTCAACAAGATGGACAAGCTGGGTGCAGACTTCTACTTCACCGTAGACACCATCATCAAGCGCCTCGGCGCTCGCCCACTGGTTATCCAGCTCCCAATCGGTGCTGAGAGCACTTTCGAGGGTGTTGTTGACCTGATCGAGATGCGCGCGCTGACCTGGCGTGGAGACGTTGAGATGGGTGCCAAGTACAACGTTGAAGAGATCCCAGCCGACCTCAAGGACAAAGCTGACGAGTACCGTCAGGCTCTGCTTGAGACCGTTGCTGAGTCGGACGACGCACTCATGGAGAAGTTCTTCGCTGGCGAGGACCTTTCGGTTGCTGAAATCAAGGGCGCCATCCGCAAGATGACCATCGCATCGGAGATCTACCCAGTTCTTTGTGGCTCTGCCTTCAAGAACAAGGGTGTTCAGCCAATGCTCGACGCCGTTATCGACTTCCTGCCTTCGCCTCTCGATGTTCCATCGGTTGAGGGTGGAGACCCACGCGACGAAGAGAAGCGTCTTACCCGTGAGGCCAAGGCTGATGCACCATTCAGCGCCCTGGCATTCAAGGTTATGACCCACCCATTCTTCGGTCGTCTGACCTACATCCGCGTTTACTCCGGTAGCGCCAACCAGGGTGACCAGGTTGCTAACTCCACCAAGGGTAAGAAGGAGCGCATCGGAAAGCTGTTCCAGATGCACGCCAACAAGGAAAACCCTGTTGAGTCAGTCACTGCTGGACACATCTACGCTGCCATCGGTCTGAAGGACACCACAACTGGTGACACCCTCTGCGACCTAGACAACCAGATCGTTCTGGAGTCGATGACCTTCCCTGAGCCTGTTATCTCGGTTGCTATCGAACCAAAGACTAAGGGTGACCAGGAGAAGCTGGGTCTGGCTATCCAGAAGCTGGCTGAAGAGGACCCTACCTTCCGCGTTGAGCACGACCACGAGACCGGCCAGACCGTTATCTCGGGCATGGGCGAGCTTCACCTCGACATTCTCGTTGACCGTATGCGTCGCGAGTTCAAGGTTGAGGCCAACGTTGGTAAGCCAATGGTTGCCTACCGCGAGACCCTGCGTCGCGCGGTTGACAAGCACGACTACACCCACAAGAAGCAGACCGGTGGTTCGGGTCAGTTCGCTAAGGTACAGATCAAGCTCGAGCCTATGGAGGTCGAGGGCGACAAGACTTACGAGTTCGTAAACGCCGTAACCGGTGGTCGCGTTCCTCGTGAGTACATCCCAAGCGTTGACGCTGGTATCCAGGACGCAATGGCTGTTGGTACCCTCGCGGGCTACCCAGTAGTTGGCGTAAAGGCTACCCTTCTTGACGGTGCCTACCACGACGTTGACTCGTCGGAAATGGCATTCAAGATTGCTGGTTCGATGGCCTACAAGGAGGCCTCGCGCATGGCAAACCCAGTTCTGCTCGAGCCGCTGATGGCCGTCGAGGTACGTACCCCTGAGGAATACATGGGTGACGTCATCGGTGACCTGAACTCGCGTCGCGGTCAGATCCAGTCGATGGACGACGCTTCCGGCGTCAAGGTCGTTCGCGCCCTAGTTCCACTGTCTGAAATGTTTGGTTACGTTGGAGACCTACGCTCGAAGACTTCGGGTCGTGCGGTCTACTCCATGACCTTCGAGACCTACTCTGAGGTCCCTAAGGCTGTTGCCGAGGAGATCATCCAGAAGAACAAGGGCGAGTAGCAGTTTCCTGCTAAGCGCGAAACCAAGTAAAATAAAAAAATCCCACAATCTCTTCGGGTAGAACACTGCCCGATGATTTATGACGAGTCCTGAGGAGGACACAAAATGGCAAAGGCGAAATTCGAGCGCACTAAGCCGCACGTCAACATTGGTACCATCGGTCACGTTGACCACGGTAAGACCACTCTGACTGCTGCTATCACCAAGGTGCTTCACGACAAGTACCCAAACCTGAACGCAAGCTACGCTTTCGATCAGATCGACAACTCCCCAGAGGAGAAGCAGCGCGGTATTACCATCAACATCTCGCACGTTGAGTACCAGACCGAGAAGCGCCACTACGCACACGTAGACGCTCCAGGTCACGCTGACTACATCAAGAACATGATCACCGGTGCTGCTCAGATGGACGGCGCAATCCTCGTGGTTGCCGCTACTGACGGCCCTATGCCTCAGACCCGCGAGCACGTTCTGCTTGCTCGTCAGGTAGGCGTTCCTTACATCGTTGTCGCACTGAACAAGTCCGACATGGTTGACGACGAGGAAATCCTCGAGCTCGTTGAGGTTGAGGTCCGCGACCTTCTCAGCAGCCAGGAGTTCCCAGGCGACGACGCTCCAGTAGTTCGCGTTTCGGCTCTTAAGGCTCTTGAGGGTGACGCAACTTGGGGCGAGAGCGTCCTGAAGCTGATGGAAGCCTGTGACACCTTCGTTCCAGAGCCTCAGCGCGACACCGACAAGCCATTCCTTATGCCTGTCGAGGACGTATTCACCATCACCGGTCGTGGAACCGTAGTGACCGGTAAGGTCGAGCGCGGCACCATCAAGGTGAACGACGAAATCGAGATCGTTGGTATCCGCGACAAGCAGAAGACCACCGTTACCGGTATCGAGATGTTCCGCAAGCTGCTCGACTACGCAGAGGCCGGAGAGAACGTTGGTCTCCTCCTCCGCGGTACCAAGCGCGAGGACGTTGAGCGTGGTCAGGTTCTGGTTAAGCCAGGTTCGATCACCCCTCACACCAACTTCGACGCAAACGTCTACATCCTTTCCAAGGATGAGGGTGGCCGTCACAACCCGTTCTACGCAAACTACCGTCCACAGTTCTACTTCCGTACCACTGACGTAACTGGTGTTATCACCCTGCCAGCCGGTACCGAGATGGTTATGCCTGGCGACACCACTGAGATGACCGTTGAGCTCATCCAGCCAATCGCTATGGAAGAGGGTCTGCGTTTCGCAATCCGTGAGGGTGGCCGCACTGTTGGTGCCGGTACCGTCACCAAGATCAACAAGTAAGTAACCCTTACTCGAATCGAGAATCCCCTGGGCCGCAAGGCTCGGGGGATTCCCGTTTAACCGGGCAGCTGCCTGATAACGGCATATAGCCCAACTATTCGCTACGCCAATGGTTGCATCAAAACACTGATGCCACCTGCGATTGCATCGGTGCTAGCCTGACTGAGAGCCAAGCATCGTGGACCTCACCTAGGTTGCGGTAGTTTCCAACGGAACCCGCCACTAATACGCGATGGGCTGAACAGGGCCACCACCATGTCCACCACCTCATTCACCGATGCCTCACGCTTCTTTCAAGATCTCGAGTCTGCCCGCACCCAACCTGGACTTACGTTCGATCAAAACCTGGGCTGGGTGGTTTCGCGCCATGCCGATGTTGTTGAGGCACTGAGTCGGCCGGACATCTTTTCGAACAAGCCTCTCGAAATCCCATTCCCGCCTGAACTCGAAAACTTCCGTTCTCAAGTTCCGGACAAGGGAACTCTGCTTGGGCATGACAATCCGGATCATGACCGACTACGCGCTGCAGTAAATACCTTCTTCATGCCTAAAAACTTGGAGCGTTACAGAGCCTGGATTGAAGCAACAGCCCACCAGATAGCTGACGAAATCTATGAACTGGGCTCGGGTGACCTTCGCGAGCTGCTGAGTTCGCCGCTCCCAATGCGTGTGATTTGCCACATTGTTGGTGTTGATCCCAATCAATGGCAAAGGTATCACCATGCTCTTCGAGCCTTTACCCAAATGGATCCGGACACATTCCACCTCGTGCTTGAGTTCCACGATGAACTTCGAGCAGTAATGGAAGAACGGCGTAAAACCCGGCGTGATGACCTGATCAGTCACGTCTGGAACCTAAGGGACTCGGGCGAGGTGGAAATAAGCGATTTCGAGATGCTCTCGCTGTTCCCTGGACTCATGCTGGCCGGTCACGAGACATCTTCAAACCTCATCATCACAGCGCTGAACCACCTGCTTGCAATCCCGGGTCTATATCAGCGAGTCCAGCAGAGTGACGAGATGCGCGCCAAGGCGGTAGAGGAAGCTATTCGCTATGAGGCACCCATAGCGGGCATGCCCCGCCTTGCAATGCGGGACTACGAATTGGGCGGGACTTTAGTCAAGGCCGGTGATCGCCTATTCCTGGCTTACAGTTCTGCCAACCGCGATGCCTGCAAGTACGTCGATGCCGCCTCCTTCGATCCGGATCGTGAGCTCACCGCTAACGCACACGTTGGCTTCGCTCAGGGAATACACGCTTGCCTAGGAGCCCCGCTGGCACGGTTGCTGCTGGGTATAGAACTGCGCGTAATCGGTGACCGATTCCCAGGTTTGCGTGCAGCGAAGGCATATGAGGAACGCACATACCTTCCTCTTGGACCAGTACGCGCCTTGATTGACGCCAACTTCAATTGGGAAGTTGACGCCGAACATTTGGCTAAAAAGGGCACACACACGCCACCATCCACCGATGCCGATTCCCGTTGGCTTTCCGCAAACCTAACAAAGAAGCAGCTTGTGGCTAACGGAGTAATGGAGTTGACCTTCCAACCAGAGGAGTCCATTTCTTGGCAGGCCGGAGCTCACATTGATGTGGAGTTGACCCCTGGTCTGATTCGCCAGTACTCACTCTGCGGTGATTTGACCGCTGACGGGATAACCCCCAAATCCATCACCATTGCGGTTGGCGGGGGTGAGCAGATGGGGCCGGGTGCTACGGCGGCGCATCAAATGCTGCAGCTGGGTCAAAGCATTCGAATTGGCAGGCCGCGAAACAATTTTCGCCTTCGACCAACAGGCAAGCCGGTGCTCCTGGTGGCTGCAGGCATCGGTGTCACACCGCTGCTACCTATGGCTAGGCAGGCCATAAGCGCAGGCGTGCCAGTGCAATTCATCTTTGTGGGGCGATGTCGCACAGCCATGGCTTATCTATCTAGCCTTGAAGCGCTGCTCGGCCCCAGGCTCACGACGTGGGAGACCGGCGCCCAGGGAAGGCCAGACTTCGGACGGTTACTGGAAGCCAAGCTGGCCGAGTCCCCTGAAGTCTATGCCTGCGGACCGGAAAGTTTTTTGGATGACCTTGAACTTGCTTGCCAAGTGCTTGGTTTGAGTTTCCATGCGGAGCGCTTCGTTCCAACTTCGAAGACACAAAGCGAGCCCAAGGCATTCCAAGTTGAGCTGGCCAAATCTGGCAAGACCATCTCGGTTTCCGCGGCCGAGAGTCTGCTGTCGGCCCTCAACCGTTCAGGTGTGGCTGTGCCGTCGACATGCACCAGGGGGACCTGCGGCACCTGTGAAGTCAGGGTGGTCTCAGGGCAAATTGACCACCGCGATGTTGTTCTCTCCCGCGCCGACCGGTTGGCCGGCGACACCATGATCTCGTGCGTCTCGCGATGCATCGGTGACAAACTAATCCTGGATTTGGGGTAGACCCATGCCAGTCACTCCAAAGAAGGAAACCAAATAATGCCTAAGTACCCTGCCGCCCTGGACATTCAATACCCGGTTCTGCCCGGCTTTTATCCGGACCCGAGCGTGGTGCGCGTGGGGGACACCTACTACGTTGCCAACTCCACCTTCGAGTACGGGCCAGGTGTGCCAATTCACTCGTCCAAAGATCTGCTGAACTGGACCTTTGAGGGTCACTCCCTGCCAACCAGGGAGCACTCCAACGTTGAGGGCATGCTGGACAGCATGGGCATTTTTGCCCCCACCATTCGCCACCACGATGGCAAGTTCTACATGATTACCACCCTCACCGATAACAAGTGGCAGGTGCTAGTAACTGCCGATCATGCCGCCGGACCTTGGAGCGCACCGGTTCGTATTGACCTGTTCGGCATAGATCCAGACCTTGCTTGGGACGACGAAGGTCGCTGCTTCATGACCTATGCATCGCTGCCACTGCAAGGCATCGGGCAGGTGCAGATCAACACCGACACTGGAGAGTACCTCGGTGAGCCCAAGCTCCTTTGGCAGGGCACTGGTGGAAAGTTCCCGGAGGGGCCGCACCTGTACCGCATCGGTGACTGGTGGTACCTCTTGATTGCCGAGGGTGGTACCGAACGCGGACATGCAGTTGCGTTCGCCCGAAGTCGCAACATCGACGGCCCATTCGAGGCCGATCCGATGGGTGTGATGCTCACCAATCGCGGAACCGACCTCAAAATTCAGAACACCGGCCACGCCGACCTCGTGCAGCGCCCTGATGGCACCTGGGCCATGATGTTCCACGGAACCCGCCCGCGCGGTAACTCGCCGGAGTGGCACGTGCTTGGCCGCGAGACCTGTGCCGTGAACATCAACTGGGTTGATGGCTGGCCGCGCATCGGTGAGCCGATTCAGCCTGCAGCACCTGCCGCTGTCGAAGAGCGGCTAACCGCAACCTCCGATGCCCCAGCCGAGTGGATTTCTCCGGGGGCCTGGCCTGCGGAACTGTTCTCCAAGACCGAGAGTGGACTAACTTTGCAGGGCTACGCGGCTCGCCGCCAGACCACCGTTAACTTTGACGTTCGTGCCAAGTTGGATGGACCAGCGCTGCACGGCATCGGTGTTGGAATTGACAGCAAGCACCACTTCAGCGCTCTGCGTGACGGTGATGTGGTGACGGCCATGTGGAAGATTGGTGATCACTACTTTGAGGTAGGCCGCACCGAGTTAGGCGGACGTGAATTCGAATTCCGCCTCCAGAGCGTGCCAATCAAGGGCGAGGGGTTCTTCGTTGGCGGGCCAGACAGGCTCATCGCATCGGTGGTGTTTGATGATGGCACAGAGCACGAACTTGCGAGCATTGACGGGCGATACGTGAGCACGGAGGTAGCAGGTGGCATGACCGGACGTGTGACGGGCATCTTGGCTACCGCGCCAACAGTTATCCACCGCTGGGAATACAAGGGGGCGTAGGTTCGAAATGAACTCTTCAATCAAAATTGAAAAGCACGCGAAAGGCTCATCCCTTCTGATTGATGGGATTCCGCGCGCGTTATTTGGCGGCCAGGTGCACAACTCGTCCACGTCGAGTATCGAATCCATAAAAGCTACTTTCAGCAAAGCCAAGAAGCTGAACTACAACTTTGTGATTGGTTCGCTGAACTGGGACCAGTTTGAACGAACCGAGGGCGAGTTTGATTCGACGCTCATCACTCAGATGATTGAAACCGCAAGTGAACTGGGCTTGAAGCTAGTAGTTCTTTGGTTTGGAGCATTCAAAAACGCTGCGTCAACATATGCCCCAACTTGGGTGCGTTCGGATTCGAAACGGTTTCCTCGGGCGGTGGTTTCAAAGGCGGATGGGTCTGTGAGCTGGGGCCATGGGCCGGTGTTGAGCGTATTTTCACCCGAGCTGCTCGAGGCAGATAAGCGCGCTTTCGGACACGCCATGGAAACCATCGCCAACTTGGACCAAAACCAGACAGTCGTGATGGTTCAGGTGGAGAACGAGGTGGGACTTTTGGGTTCTAGCCGAGACTACTGCGAACTGGCCGAGGAGCAGTGGTCTGGTGCGGTGCCAGAGGCAATTCTTCAGGCTTTTACTAGTGGCATCGGGGTGGATGACCACTCGCGCAGCGCATGGGTAGCCGCTGGGTCAAAACCTTCTGGAACTTGGGTGGATGTTGTGGGAGATACCTGGCAGGGACATGAAATATTCATGGCCTGGTACTTCGCGCAGTACGTAAATGGCGTTGCCGATTCCGGCAAAGAACATCTAGACATTCCGATGTATGCCAACGCCTGGCTTGGCCCTCAAGAGGGGCAGGAAAGTGCAGGTCAGTGGCCAAGTGGTGGTCCAGCAAGTACGGTCCTAGATATCTGGAAACTCGGTGCACCGTCGCTAAGCTTCCTCTCTCCAGATATCTACGTGCAGGACGCGCGTGCTCAAATGGACATCTACCATCGACCAGATAACCCTCTTTTCATTCCTGAGGCTCGTCACGTAACTGGAAACATGTTTTGGGCTATTGGGCACCACTCAAGCATCGGCTATTCAATGTTTGGGGCAGAGGATGGCCGAGTTGGCAATCAAATGTCTCAGGCCTATGCTCACCTAGCTCAAGCCGACTCTGTCGTGGCCAAAGCCCAGGCTGAAGGGCGCATTGCGGCAATCCTTTTGGAGGGTGGCCAGCCTTTAGAGGTGCGGTTTGGAACCTTACGGATCAAGATAAGCGATTCGTTTGCCGGGCTTTCAAAGTTTGTGGAGGTTGCAGGCGTTGATCTTGAACTTCACCCTTTCGAAAGCACATCTGAACTTGAAGAATTACCGAGCTCCATCCCTTCAAAATCTGACGCCCGACCCTTTGGCCTGATTATCCAGGAGTCGGAATTGGAGTTTCTGCTTATCGCCAAGGGTGTCAGCCTAGATTTTTCAAGTGAGGGATATGCCATTGAAGTAGACCGCGTGCAGGAGGGTCGTTTTGTAAATCAGGAATGGGTTCCCGCTAGAGAGTTGAACGGAGACGAGCGCCTAGCGTGGGTTCCGATGCACGAAATAGGTGCCTGCAAGGTCCGACTGCTGGCATATAAATAAACGACACACTTTTGCAGAAAACCTGCGAAAGTTGCTAGACTCCAACTAATCAACGCGATTACCGTTTTGGCAGGTTGCCGTATCCAGAGAGGGAATACCGTGGCCACTTTCGCGCCTAACATCGAACTTCTTTACACCGAGCACGCCTCGTTTGCCGATCGCATCCGTGCCGCAGCAGCCGATGGCTTCGACGCTGTGGAGATGTGGATGACCTCTATGCACAATCTGGACGACCTAGCCGCTGCTGCCAAGGAGTCGGGAGTGCGAATCACCTCCACCCTGGCCGAGCCACGCTTCAGCTTCACCATGCCGGGTGTTGACCTGAACGTATTCTTCGAGGGTCTCGCCGGCAGCATTGAGCGCGCTCAGAAACTGGGTTGCCCACGAGTGGTGCTTGGCTCGGGAATGGGATTCCCGGGCAAGAAGCGTCAGGCTCAGCTCGACGAACTGGTAACCGTGTTCCGTCAGGCAGCCGCTATGGCCACCGATGCCGACATTCAGCTGGTGCTCGAGCCGGTTAACACGCGAGTTGACCACCCGGGCGCTTTGCTAGACCGCACCGCCGAGGCGGCTTACATTGCCCGCCAGGTTGCATCGCCAAACTTCAAGATTCTCTACGACATCTATCATTCGGTGGTTGAGGGTGAAGACCCAGCCCAGCAATTGAAAGACAACTCCGATGTCATCGGTTACATCCAGCTGGCAGACGCACCTGGTCGAGGCGAGCCCGGCTCGGGCAAGATCGACTGGAAGCCAGTCCTGGCAGCCGTTGACGCCAGTGGTTACAGCGAAGTTGTTGGTCTGGAGTACTACCCAACCAAGCAGACCACCGACTCGCTAACCTACCTGCGCTCGCTCTAAAACTCGATTCAGTTCAGCCCCAAAACCAAGGAATCCCAATGGCACCGCACGTCATCATTGTTGGAAGTGGCCCTAACGGAGCCACCTATGCCCGCGAAATTCTGGAGAACCACCCAACCGCCACGGTCACAATGTTGGAGCTGGGTCCTCAGCTTACGGAGCGCCCAGGCGCATCGGTGAAGAACATCATGGACGATGACGAGCGAGCCACTGCCCGAGCCATGTCTCAGGGGCCACAGGCCGACGAGGCAACGCGCGCCAAACTGGGTCTGCCTTACCTTCAGGAGGGAACCCTGACTGCGCGTCAGGGAACTCACCTGATTGATTTTGGCGGACCTGGTTCTGGTCACGCCAAGAGCATGCCGATGGCGGCGGTTTCTACAAACGTTGGCGGCCAAGGGGCTCACTGGACCTGTGCGGTTCCACGGCCAGCCGACAGCGAGAAGATTGGCTTCATTCCGGAGGCGGAGTGGGAAGAGGCCATCTCCCGAGCCGAGGTTCTCATTGGCGCCAACTTCAACCCGTTCACCAAGTCCAAGGTGGGCGCTGCCATTCGCGACGTTCTCAGGGACGAGTTCAAGGACGATTTCCACGACGGGGTCGAGCCGCTGCTGCTTCCGGTCTCGGGTCGCGAACTAGCCGACGGCCGCATGATCTGGGGCGGAACTGATTTCGTCTTTGGCCCGCTGATTGAGGAGGGCAACCCCCTGGCTGCTCGCTTCACCCTACGGCCACTGACCCTGGCCCGTAAGGTGCTTACCGAAGGCGGAAAGGCCATCGGTGTTTTGCTGGAAGACGCAGTCACGGGTGAACAGAGCGAACTGCACGCCGATGCTGTTGTGGTGGCCGCCGATGCCATGCGTACGCCACAGCTGCTGTGGGCCAGCGGCATCCGACCAACCGCCCTGGGGCACTACCTGACAGAGCATCCGGTGATCTTCAGCGTGGTGGCTCTGGACGGTAACAAGCTGGGCAAGTACGCTCAGCCGGGCGACCTCGAGAATGAGCGGGCGCTCGCCGCTCTTAGCCCTGCCGACCCAGTCAGTGGCGTAACCCGCGTTCCATTCCAAGACCCACAGCACCCGTTCTCGGCTCAAATCATGTACGTGACCAAGACCCCGTTCCCGATGGCCGATGACAACCCATTCAAGGACAACGAGTGGGGCTACGCCATGGCCGGCTGGGGCTTGCGCAAGGAGCCTCGCTTTGAGGATGCCGTCACCTTTGATGACAACGAACTCGACTACCGCGGTTTCCCAAACATCACCATCAACTACGACATCACAGAGCGCGAACTAGCCGAGGCCGAGGAAGCCAAGAAGTATCAGGCTCGCGCCGCAAATGCGCTCGGTCAGTTTATCCCCGGCGCAGGCGAACCTAAGCTCATGCCCAAGGGAACCAGCCTTCACTACATGGGCACCTTCCGCATTGGCCCAAGCGATGATGGCACCTCGGTTTGCGACAGCCACTCTCGCGTGTGGGGCATCGGTGGTTTATGGCTGGCCGGAAACGGAGCCATCCCAAGTGCCAACGCAGTGAACCCAACACTGACCTCGATGGCGATTGCCGTGCGCGGAGCCCGCGCGCTGGCTTCCGAGCTAGCAAACTAGTTTCAAACCAAGGAGATAACTTGACCGAGCGAGAAACACCACCGGGATTCCTGCGACTCTTCATCGCGGTGGCGCTCGTCAACCTACTTGGAGCTATGGACATTTCCATCGTGGCCACAGCGCTACCGGTGGTGGTCGGGGAGTTTCACCAGACCCAAAATATGAGCTGGGTGATCGTTGGTTACTCGCTGGCGGTTGCGCTGCTGGTTCCCGTTTACGGCAAGCTGGCCGACAAGTATGGCGCCAGTCGGCTCTTCGCCTGGGCCATCGGCGTATTTCTGGCCGCCTCAATGGCCTGCGGTCTGGCAACTAACTTCTGGATGCTCACAGTGGCACGCATCATCCAGGGCTTCGGTGGCGGTGGGCTTGGCTTACTGCCGCTCGCGATCATCTCCGAGATTCTTCCCGAACGGCTGCGACCAAAGTACCTGGCTCCGCTTGCCGCCGTCTGGACCATAGCGGGTATCGGCGGCCCAGTCCTAGGCGGAATTCTCACCGACACCGTTGGTTGGCGCTGGATCTTCTTCATCAATGTGCCGCTGGGAATCCTGGCTCTGATTCTGGCGGCCGGCGCCTTGCCAAAACACCCTCAGCGTCACAAGGACAAGCTGTTCGACTTTGAGACTTATTTCTTCTTCGCGGTTGCCGCTGTGCTCATCGTTCTGGCGATGCACGGCTACGCAACCAGCATCGGTACCGGTGTTGACCAGTCAACCCTGGTGCTCGCGCTAGGTGCATCGGTGGCCCTCGGCCTTTTCGTTTGGCGAACCCTAAAAGCCGACAATCCGGTCATCCCACTGCGCATTCTGGCGAACCGCGGTGCCATAACAATGTTGGCCCTTGGAACCATCGCGGCCGTAAACCTCTTTGCCATCACAGGTTTTGTGCCGAGCGTGCTGCAGATGGGATTCAACGTCAACGCCTCATTGGCAGGCCTTGGCCTAATGCCAATGGTGCTGACCATGGTGGCCACCTCCATTTGGAGCGGCCGCCGCATCAGCAAGACCGGTCACTGGCGCCACCTGCCCATAATTGGTTCGGTCATTTGCCTGGCAGGCATGCTGCTGGCATATTTCTTCACCGATGCCTGGGGCGGCTGGTTAATAGTCTTGGCATTGGCTCTGGCCGCGGTTGGACTTGGCCTCATGGGTCAGTTGACCCTCACCTTGGTTCAGGCCTTTTCCAAGGCGAAGGTCTTCGGTGCTGTCACCGCCAGCGTCAACGTCTCGCGCGACTTGACTGGTACCGTCGTCTCAACTCTGGCGGGTGGCTTCTTTGGCATCCGGGTGGTGGAGGCGCTGACCAAGATCAGTTTGCCGGCTGGAGTATCACCGCAAGCAGTCAAGCCAGCTGAGCTGTCTGCCATGGATGCGGTCACGCATCTGGCGGTGAACCATGCCTACATAGAGGCGTTCCGGCCAACGTTCCTGAATTCCGCCGTCGCCTATGGCCTAGTTCTGATTCTTGCCTTTACCCTTCCTAAGCTGGACCTCAAAGTCACTCACTCATAGGGTTTCTGCATTTTCACAACATAACGAATGTATAAATCCGCAAGACTTTTGTAGTTTCTGGACATAAGTCTGTTATCTTGAAACTAGACCTACATCTGTAGTTCTTTGCCTTTTGGTTTACCAGAGGTCAGACAAAGAAGTCATGAAAGGGAATTCCATGAACAAGAAGAGTGGCGTACGCGTTCTCGGCGCCGCCGCCGTGGCTCTCGTAGCCTCCGCAGGCCTTGTTGGTGTCAACACCACCGCTGCACGGGCAGCCGCCAACAACACCGTAGTCCTTCACGTGCCAACCGTTCTTCCGGCTGGTACTCCTTCGCCTTGGCAAGCCGTAGTTGACGGCTTTGAGAAGGCCAACCCTCAGTACAACGTCAAAGTTGTGTATCTCGGCGCTACCGGAAACTACCAGACCGAACTTGCAACCGAACTGCAGGCCGGCAACGGTGCAGATGTATTCAAGGTTTCCCCAGGACAGGGTCAGGGTGACTCCGTCATCAACCTTGCAAAGGCAGGCTTCCTAATGGACCTGGCCTCAACCAAGGCACCTAAGGCCAACCCGGCAGGATCGCTGGCAGTAATGGGCATCAAGGGCAAGACCTACGCTCTCGGCACCGGTGTAACTCCTGGTGTTGTCGTAGCCAACTACTCGCTGCTCTACAAGGACGGCCTAAGCTGGCCAACCACCTTCGGTGCGCTGCTAGCGGACTGCAAGGTTGCCGTAGCTAACGGAAAGACCTTCTTCGGCCTGGCCGGTGGCATGGTTCCAAACGACCAGCTCCTTGCCGAGTCTGTGCTTCAGACCGTTTACAAGGACAAGAATTGGGCCGCAAACCGTCTAGCCAAGAAGGTCAGCTTTGCCAAGGACAAGAACTGGGCAACCGCTCTGAACCAGATTGTTCAGATGAAGAACGCCGGATGCTTCCAGGCCGGTGCTGAGGCCGGCGGCTTCGCCGATGCGATCGACCAGAACTTCTTTGGCCAGAAGGTATACGCCGTATTCGTGCCAGGTACCACCGCTGTTCCTTTCGGAAAGTACGTTCCACCACTGAGCGGCCAGAACATCCAGGCCACCTTCATTCCTGCTGTGAAGGCAGCCGACACCATGATTCCAGCCAGCGTAAACACTGCAGTTGCTATCAACGCCAAGACCAAGGCATCGGCCGCAGCCAAGGCATTTGTCAACTACTTTGCAAGCACCGCCGGCCAGGCTGCCTACCAGGCAATCACTGGTGACACCCCGATGAACGGTTCGGACAGCCGCCCGCAGTTCGCTCCAATCGCCGGTCTGCTTGACGCACACAAGACCTTTGAGGCTCCGCTAAATACCTTCACCAACAGCGCCGTGAGCGACGCTCTGGGTAAGGGAGTGCAGGGTCTGCTCACCGGTCAGGCAACTGTTGCCCAGATCCTGGCATCCATGGATGCAGCCTGGTAACAGCACACATCTAGCAAACTAGTTTCAAAGCAATAAAAAGGAAGTAATGTCTCAGTCACGCGAACCGCGGCACCCAGCTACCGCAGCCCTAGTGATTGGGACTGGGAAGGGGTCCGGACGAAGGTCCGGGCCCCGCATCCCAAACAGTCGGCTGGTAAAGCATGGCTACTGGTGGTGGGCGCTTCCCGCCCTCACCGCAATTTTCTCGGTCCACTATGTAGCAACCCTGATTGGTGCATTCTTTTCCTTCACCGATTACCAGGGCTACGGCACCTTCAATATGGTGGGCTTCGACAACTACGCCAGGATCCCACTCGACCCAGAGGTCATGGCCTCCGTTGGAAACACTCTGTTCCTGGCCATCGGCGCATTGGTTATTAGCAACGGCGTTGGTCTGCTGCTGGCGCTAGCGCTGAACCGAACCCTAAAGACTCGTTACGTTCTGCGCACACTGCTCTTCTTGCCGGTGATTCTCAGCCCACTTGCCGTTTCCTACATCTTCCGGTTCATCTTTGCCATCGACGGCCCAATGAACCAACTACTCAAAGTCTTCGGCTACAGCGGTACCCCAATCGTCTGGCTGGCCAACGCCAAGCTCTCAATCTGGGTGATTTTGCTCGTGGTCTCGTGGCAGATGATTGGCGTCTCCATGGTGATCTTCCTAGCGGGTCTGGCAACCGTGCCTCACGAGATTGAGGAAGCGGCAGCCATCGACGGAGCAGGCACCTTCACCCGATTCTTCCGCATCACCGTTCCGCTGATTCAGCCGGCACTCGCCATATCCACGACGCTCGGCTTGATTCAGGGGCTTAAGATCTTTGACCAGGTGTTGGCGATGACCGGTGGTGGGCCATTCGGCGCCACCGAGACCCTCTCGCTCGTGGTCTACAACGACACCTTCACCAACATGCGATTTGGCTACGGTGCATCAATCGCCATGGTTCTCACCGTGATTATTCTGATTGCCTCAGGGCTTCAGCTGTGGCTTACCCGCGACCGAGCAGGAGTGCACAACTAATGTTCAAATACACCAAGTGGGCCCTGCTCCGCGAAATCCTAATCTGGGTCGTGGCGATTGTTATGCTCTCGCCGCTCTACATCCTGGTAAATGTGGCTTTGAAAGGCCCAAACGAGATCCACGGCAGTGCAGGCTTTGAAATCGTTAAGCATCCAACCTTGGAGGCATTCCGTTTGGTGCTCAGCCAAGAGGTGGGAAAGCTACTCGCCGGAGGTTTGCTCACTAGCCTCTTGATCACAGCAATTGCCGTGTTTGGTCTGGTTGCCTTCGGCTCTGTCACCGCCTATATGCTGGTTCGTCGAACTGGTCGACTCAGCAAGGCTGCCTTCTACGGAGTGCTCACTGGCATCGTGGTGCCAACTCAGCTGGGTCTGGTCCCGCTCTACATCGGTGCAAAAAATCTTGGACTTCTGGGTAGTCCCTGGGGCCTGGCAATCATTTACATCGCCATGCTGATGCCGCTTTCGGTTTTCCTTTACTCTGGCTTTGTTCGATCGCTTTCAACCGATTACGAAGAGGCCGCCTACATCGACGGCTCCGGGCGCTTGCGAACCTTCGTGCAGATTGTGTTCCCGCTGCTGGCGCCTGCCACGGGAACCGTGGCAATCATGTGTGGCATCATCACCTGGAACGACTTCTTCAATCCACTGATCTTCCTGGCGGGTTCTGATACCCCAACCTTGGCTCTGGTCATTTACCACTTCGTGGGTGGCTTCCAGACCGAGTGGAATCAGGTATTCGCCATCCTCATCATCGCCATGCTGCCGATGACTATCCTCTTCCTCATCTTCCAGAAGAAGTTCATCCAAGGCTTCTCAGGCGGAATCAAGAGCTAGCCAAACCCGCTAATGAGAAAGCCCCCGAACTCTTCGGGGGCTTTCTCATTAGGCTTTCTAGTTGACCGCTTCCGACTTCTCGCGCAGGCGGCGCTCAATCCACTCGTTCATGTGGGCACGGGTGAAGGTCTCAATTTGGGCCAGGGCCGCGCCGCCGGCCAGGCCCTCCTCGTGCTTCGGGTCGCTGGCAATAACCCTAAGGTCTCTTGTGGCCAGCGGAAGTGCGCGACGGTAAATGCTCTGGCGAACCGCGGCGAGGAAGACGTCTCCGGTGGAAGCGATAGAACCACCAACCACAATCAGGCTTGGGTTGAAGAAGTTGACGAGCCCAGCCAGAGTTTCACCAACGATGCGACCGGACTTTGAAACTAGCTCTAGGCAAAAGGCATCGCCCGCCAAGGCTCCCGCACGAATGTCCATGTGGCCCAGGAAGCCGTTCTTAGTCATCACGTCTTGAAGGAAGGGGGAACGGCCATCTTTAGCGGCTTGTTCGCCCTGAAGAGCCAAACCCCAGCCACCGGCAACCGCACTCAGGCAACCCAGCTGCCCGCAACGACAAAGCACGGACTCGTTTTCGTGAGCCTGAATGTGTCCAATGTCACCCGCGGTTCCGTTGGCGCCGCGGTGTACCTTGCCCGCCGAAATGATGCCGGCACCAACCCCAATGCCCACATCAACGAAGAGCATGTTGTCGATGGCCCCGCCCTCTTGGTTGGAGTTTAGGAGCATCGAGTACTCACCAAGACCAATCAGGTTTACGTCGTTGTCTACCAACGATGGCGCATTGAAGGCCTGAGTCATGAATCCGCGGATGTCATAGCCATTCCAGCCAGCCAGCATTGATGCCTGCATCTTGCCGGTGGAGTATTCGACCGGACCTGGAACGCCAACCACGGTAGCCCAAACCGGAGCAAACTTGTGCGCAGCATCCAGCTTCTTGAACAGCTCTGGGATGCGCTTCAGGGCCAGCTCCGGCCCTTCCGAGTAGTCCCAGTCAATTCGCTCAAGCGCCAAGCTGCGCCCCGAAAGATCGGTAACCGACATGACCATGGTTGGGGTGTCAAACATCACGGTCACGAAGGTGCCAATCTCGTGGCGGAAGCGCAGAGTGCGCGGGATGCGGCCACCGCTGCTAACGCCAAACTCAGCCTCTTCCACCATGCCGAGTGCGATCGAGTCATCAACCCTCTGGGAGACGATGCTGCGGCCGAGTCCAGAGATGCGCCCCAGGTCTGAGCGGGTGTTGGCGCGACCACTTCTAATGAGCTCGGTAATGACAAAAAGGGCATCGTGCTGTTCGATGGTCATCTCGTCGACGCTGACAATCGCCTGCTTTGTTGCCATTTGATAACTCCTTGCCCCAACTTTTGACTTTTGCAGAAAATCTGCAATAGAGTGAATGCATCCGCCAAAAGGCGGTGCTAGTTTCGACTTTAGTTTATTTGTTTCGGGCATTTCATCAACCAAAGCCCCGAAAGATGGGAATCAAAGAGGATGACCAAGGTAGTTGTAGTGGGCTCTGGGCCAATCGGCTCGGCATTTGCGCTCACTTTGCACAACCTTGACGCCACTGCCGACATAACAATGTTTGAGGTTGGCCCAGCAGCCACCCAGCCACTCGGCCGACACGTCCGCACCTTGGATTCCACAGAAGAACTCGAAGAAGCCCAACTGCTCTGCCAGGGCCCTAAGCGAAACGTCAAAGAAGACCCTCGCAAGATGCACACCGGAGTTGTGCTCGCCCGCCCAGGCACTTTCCTGGTTGAAGACGGCAAGGCCAACTCCGAGATGCCGGCCACGGCCATGTCTGCCAACGTTGGTGGCATGGGCGCCCACTGGACGGCAGCCTGCCCACGACTCGGCGAGGGTGAGATTCCAACATTCATCGACCGCGCCGAGTTCGAGAAGGACTTCGACGAAGCCTGGCGCATCCTCAAGGTGACGCAGTCGGCCTTCGCAACCTTCCCTCTTGGGGATCAACTACGGGATCGTCTGGGCGCCAAGTACAACGATGGTCGCGCCGCCGGCCGTGAGGTGCAGCCAATGCCGCTGGCGGTACAGGTCAAAGACAATCGCACCTGGTGGACCGGCACCGATGTAATCATCGAGTCGATCCTGCCATCGGAGCGATTCCACCTGATTCCAGACACCCTGGTCACCGAGGTACTGACCGATGGCAAGCGTGCCACCGGGGTTCGCATCAAGAACCAGAACACCGGAACCGAGTCCACCGTGGACGCCGACATTGTCTTCGTAGCTGGTGACTCCATCCGGACCCCGCAGCTGCTATTCAAGTCGGGCATTCGCCCTAAGGCGCTTGGTCACTACCTAAACGATCACGGTCAGGTGCTGGGTCTAGCAGAGCTACCAGAGGACCTAATCGCAACCACCGAGAAGCCTAACCGCGTCGGAGCCCTTGCTCCTCACAGTGGAATCAGCTGGATTCCCTACGACCGCGAGACCTTCCCGGTTCACGCCCAAATCATGCAGATGGATGCCTCGCCCATTCCGCTGCACGACATGAAAGAACCTCGCCCAGGTGCCTTCGTGGGCGTTGGACTATTCGTTCCCAAGGATGTTCAGGAAGCCGACCGAGTCGAGTTCAGTGAGACCGAGACCGACTTCTACGGCATGCCAAAGCCGAGCCTTCACTACAAGTGGACCGCAGAGGATGATCGCCGCTTCGCTCAGGCCAAGGAATTGCTCACCGGCGTCATGGAGACCATTGGCACTCCGCTCGGCAACGGGGCGATCACAATGCCTCCCGGCAGCTCACTCCACTACATGGGCACAGTGCGCATGGGTGCCACCGACGACGGCACCAGCGTCTGCGACCCAACCTCCAAGGTCTGGGGCTTCGAGAACCTATACGTTGGCGGCAACGGCGTGATCCCAACTGAGACAGCTGCCAACCCAACCCCAACTTCTATCGCGTTCGCCATCAAGGCTGCGCGAACCATCGCCCAGACCATCAGCAAAGGAAACTAACCAAAATGATGCGTGACAACATAATCGAGCCGGGGAGCCTGCGCCTAAACGGCAACACTCTCTCGGTAAAAGTGCACATGCCCTGGTACCGCGCCCTGCCACTGTCATCGGTGTGCGACCTCGTGTTGGACATTGACGGTCACGCAGTGGCCCCGGAGTCGGTGCACTGGCTTATCAACGGCACCAACTTTGCGGCCAGTGAGCTGCCTCCACTGCACGACCAGTGGTGGTTTGTCACCGATGCCGCTGTGCTGTCCGGAACCCTGAGCGACGAAGCCGTTGCATCGTTGGATCTGGCGGCGGACCACGCGGTTCACGTGGGCCTGGGTATCTACATTCCTTACATCGATGCCGGTGCCGGCACCCTGCTGGTTCACGAAGGTGACCGCAAGACCCTGAAGATTGAAAAGAGCGCCGCGTAATGACCGAGCTAAAGCCAGGACACCTGCAGGGCACCACCCTGTACAGCTACACCCGCATGTTCCACGAGGGCAAGGCCAGCATGGAGGAGCTAATCCGCGAGGTTGCCCGCCGTGGTCAGGGCCCAGGTCTGGAGGTCATTGGCTTCCAGAGCATTCGCAACTGGCCAAACCCAGGTGCCGACTTCATCAAGGGATTCCGCTCCATCATGGATGAGACCGGCCTGATTCCAACCTCTATGGCCGTTAACGCCGACATCGGGCTTCGCCGTGACCGCAATCTCACCCACGATGAGATGATCGACTACATGGCGGCCCAGATCAACATGGCCTCCACCCTCGGCTTCCCGCTGGCACGAGTGCAGATCTCCATGACTCCAGATGTGATGGAGGCGCTACTTCCGGTTGCTGAGAAGGCAAACGTCAAGCTTGGCCTCGAGATTCACTCGCACCATTCGCCTCGTCACCCAGAGATGGTGGCGCACCGCGAGCGCTACGAGAAGTTGAACTCCGGCTTCCTCGGCTTTGTGCCAGACTTTGGCACCACCTGCGTTGGCATGCCGCCTTCGCTGATTGAGAAGTACCGTAAGACCGGCGTTCCAGAAGAGATGATCACCGAGCTCAAGGCGCTCTGGCAGGTGCACCACTCAGAAGGTGCCCCGCACGACGGCCCAACCCAGGGCAAGCGCATGGGTGCGGTTGCTGGCATCGCCGCCAAGTATGGATTCGGCGAGACCGCCATCGACTACGCCATCAACCACTGCGGGCTATTCGGTCACGCCGACCCAAGTGAGTGGGCCGACATCATGCACCTGGTTTGGCACACTCACGGCAAGTTCTTTGGCATGCACGATGGCGTTGAACCAACCACTCCGCTGCCGGCCATCATGAAGGTCTACGCCGACGCTGGCTACACCGGCTCTATCTCTTCTGAGTATGAGGGCTTCCACTGGGACAACTGGAGCAATCCGTTCGACCAGGTTGACGCACACCAGAAGTACATCCGCGAAATCATGGAGGGCTACGGCTACCAGGTAAGGACAAAGGCATAATGGCAACTCACGACACAGTACTCAACAGCAAGAGCCTCGAGGTTATCCCTGACGGCTTGAGCCTGGCACTGACTGTGCCCTGGTACCGCAGCCTCTGGGTTTCATCGGTGAGCAGCATCGCAGTGACTCTTGATGGTCAGGAAATTCCTCAGGACAAGATGAGCTTCCGCATCAACGGCAAGCGCTTCACTCTTGACGAGGTTCCAAACCAGTGGGAAGAGCTCTGGTTCATGCAGGACCGCGCCTACCTCGACATGCACCTGGGTGCAGCTGGAGTGGTTGGCAGCGAGCACACCATCGTTTTCCACATTGAAATGCGTCTGCCATATATGCAGATCAAGCCGGGCTTCTACCTACCAAACATCGTCCACCAGACCGTGACTCTGAAAGTGCAGGGCTAATCATGACTGAAGCAAACAAGGCCAAGTTCAAGCTTGGCGTTACGCTCTACTCGTTCAGTGCCGAATGGGCTGCTGGCCAGTACACCTTAGACAGCATGCTGGCCCGAGTCGACGAAATGGGAATTGGTCCTGGCGTTGAGATCATGGCGTCCCAGACCGTTCGTACCTATCCAGAAACGCCGGATTCTTTTGTGAAGGAGTGGCTGGGCTACTGCGACAAGTACAACTTTGAGCCTTCGGCCTACGGCACCAACCTTGACATGGGTCGCAACCGTGCCAAGGAGATGAGTCTGGACGAGGAGTACGAGTTCGTGCTCAAGCAGATTGAGTCCGGCGCCAAGATGCGCTTCCCGGTAATCAAGATCCAGAGTGCAACCAGCGCACTGCTCACCAAGCTGTTGCCGCACGCGGAGCGCCTGAACGTGAAGCTGGGCTACGAGATCCACGCTCCCGAAGGCCCAAACACCGACAAGATCATGAAGATTCGCGACACTTACGCCAAGTTCGACTCGCCGCTGCTTGGCTTCGTTCCCGACTTCTCTTCCACCATGCACAGCATGGGACGCACCATGCTGCAGGCATTCCGCGACAAGGGTCTCGACGAGGCAGCCATCGCCAAGGTGCAGGAAGTCTGGAAGAAGGACACCCCGGTTTTCGAGCGCATCGGTGAATTTGTGGCGTACCTGGAAGGGCGTGGTCTTGACCCAAACATGCTTGGACCATTTGGCCGCATGGCGTTCAATATGAACGGCCACATCAACCCGTTGGAGTGGAACGACATCATGCACCAGATTGTGCACGTCCACGCCAAGTTCTTTGACATGAACCCAGACGGTCAGGTTGACGCCATTGACTACCCGCTGCACACCAAGATTCTGGTGGACGGCGGCTACGACGGCTACATTTCCAGCGAGTGGGAGGGTCACGCCTTCGCCGACCTGGGCGTGATGGATCCGTTCGTTGTGGTCAAGCAGCAGCAAGACCTCATGAAGAAGTACATGTAGGCAACGAGCCGTACAGAGCAAACCCCGTAGGGCCTTCACTGGCCTTGCGGGGTTGTTCTATTTGAGTTTGGATACTACCTAGAGAGAGCCTTATGGTAACAAAACCGTAATTCTGAAACGATTCACCCAATCTGGGGCATACATTTTTGGGTATGCCCGCGATCTCCGCGGGGAAAAAATGTTTGCGCAATGCCGCGCAACTTAAAGGAGATCCCATGAACCACAAGACACTACGGGGTGGCATAGCGGCAGTGGCTTCGGCAGCCCTGATTGCTGCACTAGCCGTTAGCACTCCAGCTCACGCTCAGACCAAGGCCATCGTGATTGGCCTCAGCTCTGACCCAGCTCCAACCACCTATGACCCAATCCGCTACTCCGGTGGACAGCGTCTTTTCTACGAGTCGCTCTACGACTCCCTGTTCCTGCCAGACGGCAAGAACGGCGCACTGCCTGGCCTGGCAGTTTCGTCGAGCCTCGCTTCCGACAAGACCACCTTCAAGTTGACTCTTCGCAGCGGCGTCAAGTTCCAGGACGGATCGGCCCTTACCGGTGACGTAGTGGTTGCCAACTTGATGCGCGCGGTTAAGGCTGGTGCCAACGACAACTATGCCTCCTACCAGACCTTTGAAAAGGGTGGCTCGAGCGAAATCACCTCTGTGACCGCCGACGGCCTCGACGTGACCATCAAGTTTGCCAAGGCCCAGGGAGATGCGGCTGCTCTGTTTGTTGGACAGCCAGGAATGATTGTCTCCGCAGCGGCGGCAGCAAACCCAGACCTGATGAAGGCTAAGCCAATGGGCTCCGGTCCATTCCAGCTCGCGGCAGCCGGAACCGTAAAGGCAAACACCTATAAGGAGACTAAGTTTGCAGCCAACTGGCGTGCCAACCAGTTCTCTCAGGTGGGCATGACCTACCGCGTATTCCAGAACCCTCAGGCGCAGGCCAACGCTCTGGCCACTGGCCAGATCGACATCCTGGACCAGGTAAACAGCGCCTCGGTTGACTTCCTCAAGAGCCGCAAGATCGGCATGGTCCAGATGGGTGGACACATCTTCTGGATGAATTTCTGGAACGGCGGTCAGAACCCTCCGGGCCACGCTGTAGTTGGCGACAAGAACGTCCGCCTGGCCCTCAGCTACGCAACTGACCGTGCAGCCCTGGTCAAGCAGCTCTTCAAGGGTGACCGTCCAACCGCAAACATGGTGCCATTCGGCAAGGATGGCTTTGACATCGGCCTAGACAACACCTACATCTACAGCCCAAGCAAGGCTAAGCAGCTTCTAGCCGATGCAGGCGTGAAGAACCTGGTTCTGAACATCATCATCGGCCCTGGAGACGTGGCATACGCATCCGCGATCGCAGCTCAGTGGGCCAAGGTTGGCGTCACCCTGAATGCGAAGGTATTTACCACTCTTGATGAGTACTTCGGCGCAGTTGGTTCGGAGCCATTCGGATTCTTCGACACCACCATGGCCAACCTGCCTGGATTCTCTGCGGGTGTACTGGTTTACGGTTTCGGTAACTTCATGGGGGTCAAGAATGCGGCTGTAAACGGCTCGCTTGGCGCAGCCCTTGGCAACCCAAACGCAGCAACCATCAAGGCGCTCAACGATGCTTTGGTCAACGAAGCCTGGGTAGTGCCACTGCGTGAGGGCTTTGCTTACACCGGTTACAACACCAAGAACATCCTGAAGCCAGCTGTAGGCGTTGACGGAACTGTCGTTCCTATGCTCGCCGACATCAAGCAGAAGTAGTTACACCTAGCAAGTTTGGGGGTGCGCAGTAATGCGCACCCCCAAACTTTCAGAACAGAGATTCACAATGGTTTTACGTTTGATTGGCAAACGCCTAATACTGGGTGTGCTCACCCTCATGGTGGCCTCACTCATTACGTTTGCGCTGGTTCACCTTCAGAAGGGCAGCCCGGGGGCAATCATCAGCGGAATGGGAGCCACAAAGTCCCAGATCTGGAAGGTTGACGAGCAGCTTGGCTGGCACCAACCACTCTGGCAACAGTTTTCAAACTGGTTAGTAAGCCTTATCCACGGCGACTTGGGCCACTCGTTCATCGACGGGCGAGACCTAAGTCAAGAAATCTTTACTCGCATTAGTGTCACTGCGGCCCTGGCACTGGGGGCAGTAATAGCGCTCGCCCTGATTGGAGTCTCCGTCGGAATCGTCGGTGCCGTGCGCGGAGGATGGGTTGACCGCATGCTCAACTCCTGGAATGCCCTCATCTTCGCTCTGCCGCCATACTGGCTAGCGGTGCTCTTGGTCCTGGTCTTCGCGGTGCTTAACCCGTGGCTTCCAGCCACTGGCTTTGTGGCGTTCGCCGACAGTCCTACCGGCTGGGCTCAGTCGCTCATTCTTCCAGTCATGGCCATGGCCATTCCCGGCGCTGCAGGTCTAGCCCGTGCCACGCGCGCAGCCATTCTCGAGGCTTTCGCCCAGGAGCACATGCGCACGCTGCGAGCCATGGGCGTTCCACGTTGGCGCATCATTTACAAACACTCCCTGCGATTTGCCAGCGTGCCGGTGGTCTCCATGATTGGTCTCCACTTCGTGTTTCTCTTTGGAGGCACCGTGACCATCGAGCAGCTCTTTGTGCTACCAGGCCTCGGTCAAGGCGCAACCGCCGCAATTGGCCAGCATGACATTCCGCAGATTCAAGCCACTGTGATCATCACCACGCTCGTGGTTGTTGTCACCAACCTCATTACCGAAATCGCTTCGGCCTACCTAGACCCGAAGGTGCGTGTTCGATGAAAAAGCTTCCTCACTACCTTCGTCGACCAGGCGCTCTACTCTCCCTCGGTTGGCTAGTTCTGCTGGTAGTTGCATCGGTGACCTCGCCACTCTGGGAACCATACAACCCGCTTACTCAGTCGGTGACTGACAGTCTTCAAATGCCAAGCTTCAAGCATCTGCTTGGCACCGATGAATTGGGACGCGATCTTTTCAGTCGACTCATGACTTCCAGTTCATTCAGCCTCTATTCATCCATGTATACGGTTGTGGTGGCATTTGGAATCGGTCTACCACTTGCACTTTGGGCTGCGGAAAAGCGAGGCCGAGTTGAGTCGGTGGTGAGCCGTGCAGTTGACACCTTCTTCGCGCTGCCGTCCACAGTCATGCTGCTTGCTTTGATCGGAACCATCGGTACCGCATCGGAGCCGGTCATGATCTTCTTCGGAATCTTGATGGCGCCGGCCCTGTACCGCGTGATGCTGGGCACCACAATTTCAGTCCGGCAGCGTCTTTACGTTGATGCAGCGCGGCTAAACGGTCTGGGTTCCTTCAAGATCAACCTGCGCCACGTTCTCCCAGCTCTCACCCGGTTCCTCGCGGTGCAGCTGTCTATTATGTTCAGCGTTTCTCTGCTGATGCAGGCTGCCCTGTCCTTCCTGGGGCTTGGCCCACAGGAACCGCAGCCAAGCTGGGGTGGCATGATCGGCAACGCCACCATGCACATATATGACTTCCCATGGTTGATGGTGCCACCCGGACTCATTCTTATTCTCACGGTGCTAGCGGCAAACGAACTTGCAGACGTCATCGGCGCCGGAGACCCGGCCTTGGCAAAGCCTAGAACGGTGCTACTCAAGTCGGTCTATCAGGCGGTCAAGAATGTCAAGCCTTCGCCTTCCGTTCCAACCGGATCGGCGGTGCTTGAGGTTAAGGACCTCAGAGTCGCGGTTGCCAATGGTCCTGAGCTGGTTACTGGAGTCTCGTTTAGCCTAAATGGTGGTCAGGTCCTCAGCCTGGTTGGCGAGTCGGGCTGCGGCAAGACCATGACCTCTTTGGCGATCATGGGACTCCTGCCTACCGGTGTTAGCCTCACTCAGGGCTCGGTGTATTTCGAGGGCAAAGACATTGCCGGTTACACCGAGAAGCAGTTGAACGAAATTCGCGGCAGCGGCATGGCGTACATTTCGCAAGAGCCGATGGTTGCGCTCGACCCAATGTTCACTGTGGAGGCGCAACTCCTTGAACCCCTGCGTAGACTGCGCAAAGTTACTAAGCGAGAGGCCAAGGCAATCGCGTTGAGCCTGTTGCAGCAGGTGGGCATTCCAATGCCAGAGCGCGTGCTCAAGTCTTACCCTCATCAGCTTTCAGGAGGAATGGCGCAGCGCGTTGCCATTGCGTTGGCTCTAACCGGAAAGCCAAAGCTGCTGATCGCCGATGAGCCAACCACCGCGCTGGACGTTACCATCCAGGCCGAGATCCTGGAACTGCTGCGAGGTCTGGTGAAGGACCTAAACATGGCTCTGGTGATTGTGACTCACAACCTGGGCGTTGTAGCGGATATAGCCGATGAAGTAGCGGTTATGTATGCCGGAGAAGTGGTTGAATCTGGACGTGTGTCCGAGGTGCTGAACCACCCGGCACACCCCTACACAGCTGCGCTGCTGGGGGCAGACCCGCACGTGCCTGCCACCGCGAAACGACCAGAGCGTATGGCATCGATTCCCGGTTCAGTGCCGGCTCCTGCCAGTTGGACCAGCTCCTGCCGTTTCGCAGATCGTTGCGATTTTGCCACCGAACTCTGTAAGTCGGAGCTGGTTTCTTCGCCGGCCCACGGAGGCGGAACCGTGGCATGCCTAAGAGCTTCGGAGCTGACCCTGGAGGTGGCGCACTAGTCATGAGCAAAGAACCATTGCTGCAAGTAAACGACCTTTCGGTTAGGTACGGCACTGGCCGTAAGGCATTCACCGCTGTTTCCGACATTGCTTTCGAGATAGCACCTGGAGAAACGCTTGGCCTGGTTGGAGAGTCTGGCTCCGGTAAGTCAACTATCGGTAAGGCAATCCTCGGCTTGGAGAGGGTACACACCGGATCGGTTCGATTCATGGGTCGGGACATTACAGGCCACTCACTGAAGCAGCGCAAGGACAGCGCCGAGGGGTTGCGGGTGGTTTTCCAAGACCCATACTCCTCACTCAATCCCGATTTGAGCATCGGTGAAACCCTGATTGAACCACTGCGCATAAAAGGCGTTGCCAAAGACAAGGCGATGCAGCTGGCCCGTGAGGTCTTGGTGAAGGTGGGGCTGCCCGCTGAGTCGGTAGACCGCATGCCACGCAACTTCTCGGGAGGGCAGCGGCAACGCATCGCAATTGCGCGCGCGTTGATTGTTGACCCAAGTCTCATTGTGCTTGACGAGCCGGTATCCGCACTCGACCTATCCACTCAGGCTCAGGTTCTAAATCTGTTGGCCGATCTGGCAAAGAGTGAGGACGTTGGGTTCCTCTTCATCGCCCACGACCTCGATGTGGTTCGCTTCCTGAGCGATCGCGTGGTTGTACTTTACAAGGGGCGCATCATGGAGATGGGGCCGGCAGATGAGGTTGTAACTAATCCTCGTCACCCCTACACCCAGGGTTTGATTGCTGCTGCACCGGTTCCTCGTCCTGCCGAGCAGGCTGAGCGCCGCCGCCAGTGGTTGCAGTTGCAGGAGCGCAAGGTGGCGGCTACAGGTGTGTTCAACATGCAGGCACCCGCGTTGAGCGGAGGTTGCCCGTACTACAACCGCTGTGCCATTTCCACTGAACTCTGCGCCAGCACCATGCCGGAACTCCGAGAAATCGACCAGGTCAAAGTGGCCTGCCACCACGCTAGGTAATAATGACCACAACTCCACCAGCAGACGCAGCACCCGAGACCGCTGCGAGGGTGGTTGCCCTCGGGCTGGGAGGCGGCCCGCGCCTGCACCCAACACAGGCTAAGCCCGCGTTGGCGCTCGCTTTGGCAGACCGCGTCTATTTGGTGGACTGCGGCCTAGAAACCGTTCATCAGTTGAGCAAGGCCAACCTAAAACTTGGCCAACTCGGCGGCCTGTTTATTACCCACAATCACCTGGACCACACCTCTGGGATTGGTCCGCTCTTCATTCACGGCTGGACTAACTTGGGGGATCAGTTGAATCCAGGTGTTGGCATCTGGGGTCCGAGCCCAGTTGCCCGCATCGGTGAACTATTCGGTGCCGCTTACGGACCCGACATTGAGAACTATCTGGCGGGCGGTGGATTTGGCCCATTCCCTTACCCTCACCTAAACGAAGTGGTTTCCACCGAGGGTACGTTTGCCGTCATGGAAGACGATCTAGTGCGAGTGACTGCAACGAGGGTCTTTCACGGGCCGGAAATTGCCAATGCCTTCGCCTACCGTTTTGACATCAAGGCAACTGGCCAGTCGGTTGTATTTTCTGGCGACACTGCAGCACCGGACCAGAACCTTATTGGCCTGGCGCAGGGTTGCGACGTTCTGGTACACGAGACTCAGGACAACGACCGGGTTGAAGAACTTGCCGCGAGGATCCCAGAACCGTTCGGAAGCCAACTCAAGAAGCACCTTTTTGAGTCTCACTCCAGCGTTACCGAACTGCCAGAGGTGGCCAAGCTGGCTGGTGCCAGGAAGCTTGTCATGAGCCACTACACGCCCATCCCTCAGCCGGCACAGGTCTTTTTGGAGAAGGCGCTCGCCGCGGCCGAGCCGGTTGGCTACCTGGGAGAAATCATTGCCCCTGTTGAGCTTGACGTCATCCCTCTCTAAAACACAGCAATACTTCCTATCCCCGATGCGAGTTGCGCGACTCGGCTCTGAAACGCTTCAATATCCTTAGCGTCAAAACGCCCGCCAGCCCCAACGAAGAGGTACCCGTGCCAACTTGGATCCGCGTCGCAGAAGAGTCAGTACCACCGGTGGGTCAGCGTCCCGTCTATCTGGTGCGTCGCGAATTCAGCATGAGTGCGGTGCCTGCCAGCGCCAGCCTGCGGATTAGCGCGCATGGCGTTTACACCGCGTACCTAAACGGCCGCCGCATTGGCAACGAAGAGTTCACCCCCGGCTACACCGACTACAACCGTCGCACCCAGTTCCAGACCTATCAGGTGGGTGACCTCCTGGAGCCCGGCAACAACGTGCTTGCGGTTGAACTCTCGGACGGCTGGTACCGCGGAGCCGTGGGCATCATGCAGCACGGAGACCAGTACGGAACCGGCGTTGAACTTTGGGCCGAGATCACCGATGACACCACTGCATACTCCAACGGGGCCGGTGTCACCATTATTGCCACCGATGCCACCTGGCGCAGCGGCCCAACCCACATTCTGAGTGCAGACATGTTCCAGGGTCAAAACGAAGACCTGCGTCTGCGAAACCAAAACAGTTACCTCCATGGGTTTGATGACTCCGGTTGGACTCCGATGCTGGAGACCAGCTATTCGGGTGAGATGTTTGCTCAGGTGAGCGAACCTAACCGCGTTGTGGAGTATGTGCGTCCACGCTCTATACGTCGGCTTGGCCCAACAACTCAGGTGGTGGACTTTGGCCAAAACCTCAACGGCTGGGTGCGCCTGAGCAAACTTGGACCAGCGGGGACCGAGATCACCCTGACTCACGGGGAGTGGACCGACGCCAACGGCGACGTGACCACCAAGCACCTCGACGTAAACTTCCCAATCTTCCCAAACCCAATCGAGTGTCATCAGGTGGATACCGTGATTTCGGACGGACTGCCGCACTCGGTCTTTGAGCCGCGATTCACCACCCATGGATTCCAGTTCGTGCGCGTGGAAGGCCTGGCCGAGGACCTGACCACCGAGGACATCTCGTCCGCGGCCGTTCACGCCGACCTTCGCCGCATCGGCCGATTCAAGAGTTCCGACGAGCGCCTCAACTGGCTGCACGATGCATCGGTGTGGAGTTTCAGGGGCAACGCCCTTGACCTGCCTACCGACTGCCCAACCCGCGAGCGAAGCGGCTGGACCGGCGACTGGCAGCTCTACGCCGAGACCGCGGCATTCCTGTATGACGTGCGAGAGTTCAACCGCAAGTTCCTGGCCGACGTGCGTCTCATTCAAGAGCCGGGCGGCAAGGTCCTGAACATAGCGCCGTTTGAGCGCAGTTCCACCGAAGGTTTCCCCGGCAACGCTAATGGCTCGGCCGGCTGGGGTGACGTGGTGGTGCAGGCACCTCTGATGATGTACCGCGAGTACGGTGACGTTAGTCAGCTTGAAGAAAACTTCGAGGCTATGACTCGATGGATTCAGTTCGCACTCGACGCCTCGGCGTCGGGCAGACACAAGAGTCGCGAGGACAAGCCCAGGAAGCCTCACGAAGACTACCTTTGGGACGTCGGCTTCCACTGGGGGGAGTGGCTAGAGCCAAGCAACCCGGAGGCTGACTTCGGCGCATTCCTCGCCGCCGACAAGGCAATCGTGTCCAACGCGTACCTATATAGAAGTGCCCGAGACACCGCGGCGATAGCCCGCGTGCTGGGGAAACCCGCCGAGTTGATTGCGCGGAACGAAGACGTCGCCATAAAGGCGCTCGCCGCCTGGCGCGACGAGTACCTGCTGCCAGACGGATCACTGACCGCTCCAACCCAGGCCAACTATGTGAGGGCCCTTCACTTCGGCATGATCCCGGAGTCGCTGGTGGCGGCATCGGTGGCAAAACTGGTTGAGCTGGTGGTGGCAAACGGCTACCGCCTAGACACTGGCTTCCTAGCCACACCGATGCTTCTACCCACGCTGGCCGACCACGGTCACGCCGACTTGGCTTACCGACTGCTGTTCCAGGAGCAGCAGCCCTCCTGGCTGGTCATGCGCAACCGCGGCGCCAGCACCATTTGGGAGCAGTGGGGAGGCGTTGACGCGGACGGCAACCCGCACGAGAGCCTAAACCACTACTCCAAGGGAGCCGTAATCAGCTTCCTGCACCAGTACACTGCCGGTCTCAAGCCCTTGGCACCTGGTTACAGTCGCTTCGCCGTCGCACCGATGCCCACGGCCGAGGTGGAGTGGATCGAGCTGTCGTTGGAGTCGCCGGTTGGCCTCATTGAGGTGGAGTGGCGTCAGCGCGGGGGAGTGTTCACCCTCGAGGTGCTGGTTCCGAGTGGTTCCGAAGCCGAGGTGACACTTCCTAACGGGCAAAAGGCAGTGGTCGGTGCTGGAGAGCACGTTTTCGAGGCTTAAGGCGCGAGACGGGCATCGGTGCCGAAAATAATACGCCCGATGCACCTAAAAAGATTTGCAATGACACGCCACGATGTGGCAGACTAGACAGGTTCGCAAGATTTGCGCGCCATCTGCGCGCTCACTGCAGGCAGTGTGCACCACCAGTTTTAGGTGGGGCCGGCCGCAGCAAGAACAAAAATGTAACTACCTTCGTTTGGTTGTGCGAGTCGTCATTAAGACGACACGCCCGACAGCGTGGGTGGGTGAAGCAGTACCCCACCGGGTTCATGATTTGCCAGCAATGGCAAGGCATTCCGGCGGATTTGACAGATAAACAGTGGTGCAACAGAAGTAGTGCTACTTAGCGTCCGGCGGCCTCAGGCCAAAGGTGTGAAACGAAAGAGAGTCAAGATGGCGGCCCAGAAAATCCGCATTCGACTTAAGTCGTATGACCACGAGGTCATCGACACTTCGGCTCGCAAGATTGTCGACACGGTTACCCGTGCCGGCGCGACCGTTGTAGGCCCAGTGCCTCTGCCAACTGAGAAGAACGTGGTTTGTGTAATCCGTTCCCCTCACAAGTACAAGGACAGCCGCGAGCACTTCGAGATGCGCACCCACAAGCGTGTTATCGACATCATCGACCCAACTCCTAAGGCAGTTGACTCGCTGATGCGTCTCGACCTCCCGGCAGACGTCAACATCGAGATCAAGCTCTAAGGATCAGAATGTCTATCGAAAACAAGACTGTAAAGGGCCTGCTGGGCAAGAAGCTCGGCATGACCCAGGTATGGGACGAGAACAACCACCTCATCCCCGTCACCGTCATTGAGGCTGGCTCTAACATCGTTACCCAGATCAAGACCGTTGACACCGATGGCTACAACGCCGTCCAGGTTGCTTACGGTGCCGTATCTCCTAAGCACGTAAACCAGCCAGCCGCTGGTCACTTCGCTAAGGCCGGCATCAACCCTCGCCGTCACCTCACCGAGATCCGCACCGCAGATGCCGCAACTTACGCAGTTGGTCAGGAACTGGGTGTTGAGCACCTCGAGGTTGGCGCCAAGATCGACGTAGTCGGCACCAGCAAGGGTAAGGGCTTCGCAGGTCACATGAAGCGCCACGGCTTCTCCGGTGTTGCAGCATCGCACGGTGCTCACCGCAACCACCGCAAGCCTGGTTCGATTGGTGCAACCACCACCCCGGGACGCGTTTTCAAGGGTATGCGCATGGCTGGCCGTATGGGCTCGGACCGCGTTACCACTCTCAACCTCACCCTGCACGCAGTTGACGCCGAGCGCGGTCTGCTGCTGGTCAAGGGTGCTGTTCCAGGTCCAAAGGGATCGCTCGTATTCGTCCGCAACGCAGTGAAGGGAGCGTAACCCTAATGGCTAACACTTCGGTTGACGTTCTCGACGTACAGGGCAAGAAGGCCGGCACTGCCGAGCTTCCTGCAGACCTGTTTGACGTCCAGACCAACGTTCCACTTATCCACCAGGTAGTAGTAGCCCAGCTGGCTGCTGCTCGCCAGGGCACCCAGAGCACCAAGCGTCACGCTGAGGTATCGGGTACCGGTAAGAAGCCTTTCAAGCAAAAGGGAACCGGTCGCGCCCGTCAGGGTTCGCTCCGTGCGCCTCAGATGCGCGGCGGTTGGGTCTCCCACGGTCCAACTCCTCGTACCTACGAGCAGCGCACCCCTAAGAAGATGATTGCAGCGGCCCTCAAGGGTGCCCTGTCGGACCGCGCTCGCGCTGGTCGTCTGCACGTGGTTGCAGAGTTCGCCATTGGTGCAACTCCTTCCACCAAGGCAGCAGCTTCTTACATTGCTAACCTGACCGCTCGTCCAAACGTGCTTATCGTTCTGGACCGCAGCGACCTCGTTAGCTACCTGAGCCTCCGCAACCTCCTGGGCGTTCACGTCCTGCCGGTTGACCAGCTCAACGCATACGATGTCCTGCTGGCCGACGACGTGGTTTTCACCAAGTCTGCTCTGGACGCTTTCATCGCCGGCCCAGCCAAGGGCGCATCGGTTAAGGCCGTTGCCACCTCGGCAGAAGCCAACTAGGAGGATCCACCGTGGTTGCAATCAACAAAGACCCACGCGACGTCATCATCGCTCCGGTTGTCTCTGAGAAGAGCTACAACCTGATTGACTCGGGCAAGTACACCTTTGAGGTAGACCCACGCTCGAACAAGACTGAGATCAAGCAGGCCATCGAGCACATCTTCAAGGTCGAGGTTGCTAGCGTCAACACCCTGAACCGCGTGGGCAAGACCCGTCGCACCAAGTTCGGTATTGGCAAGCGCAAGGACACCAAGCGCGCAATCGTCACCCTGAAGTCCGGCTCCATCGACATCTTCACCAACGTCGGTTAAGGCCTGAGGCAAAGAGGAATTCAGAAAAATGGCAATTCGTAATTACAAGCCAACGACCCCAGGTCGTCGTGGCTCCTCGGTCTCGGACTTCGCTGAGATCACCCGCTCCACCCCTGAGAAGTCGCTCCTGAAGCCACTTTCGAAGACCGGTGGCCGTAACAGCGCTGGCCGCGTGACCACCCGCCACATCGGTGGAGGACACAAGCGTCAGTACCGTGTTATCGACTTCAAGCGCGCTGACAAAGATGGCGTACCAGCAACCGTTGCACACATCGAGTACGACCCAAACCGTACCGCTCGCATCGCTCTGCTGCACTTCATCGACGGCACCAAGCGCTACATCATTGCACCTAACAAGCTGAAGCAGGGCGACCGCATTGAGCAGGGTCCAGCAGCAGACATCAAGCCAGGTAACAACCTGCCACTGAAGAACATCCCAGTAGGTACCGTTGTTCACGCAATCGAGCTCAAGCCAGGTGCTGGTGCCAAGCTCGGTCGCTCGGCCGGTGCATCAATCCGTCTGGTAGCCAAGGATGGCGCTTACGCCCAGCTGCGTCTGCCATCAGGTGAAGTACGTAACGTCGACGCTCGCTGCCGCGCCACCATCGGTGAAGTTGGTAACGCCGAGCAGAGCAACATCAACTGGGGTAAGGCCGGCCGTATGCGCTGGAAGGGCGTTCGCCCAACCGTTCGTGGTGTTGCTATGAACCCTGTTGATCACCCACACGGTGGTGGTGAAGGTCGTACCTCTGGTGGCCGTCACCCAGTAACCCCATGGGGTCAGGCTGAGGGTCGTACTCGCAAGCCAAACCTGCCAAGCGACAAGCTGATTGTTCGTCGTCGTCCAAACGGCAAGAACCGTTAATAGGAGTCTGAGAAGAAATGCCACGCAGTCTTAAGAAGGGCCCATTCGTCGACAACCACCTGCTTCAGAAGGTTGTTAAGCAGAACGAGGCCAACACCAAGAACGTGATCAAGACCTGGTCGCGCCGCTCGATGATCATCCCAGCGATGATCGGTCACACCATTGCGGTTCACGACGGTCGCAAGCACATCCCTGTATTCATCACTGAGACCCTGATCGGTCACAAGCTTGGTGAATTCGCCCCAACCCGCACCTTCCGTGGACACGTGAAGGACGACAAGAAGGGTCGCCGCAAGTAAGCGGCGTCTCTTAGACGAGAAAGGAAAGGAAATCATGGAAGCTGTCGCAAAAGTGCGCCACATCCGCGTGACTCCACAGAAGGCTCGCCGCGTCGTCGATCTGATTCGCGGTAAGCAGGCTGTTGAGGCCATGGCAATCCTGAAGTTCGCACCTCAGGCTGCAAGTGAGCCAATTTTCAAGTTGGTTCAGGCTGCTGTTGCCAACGCAAAGGTTAAGGCAGACGCTGCTAACTCGTACTTCGACGAGGCAGATCTGGTTGTATCTAAGGCATTCGTTGACGAGGGCACTACCCTCAAGCGCTTCATGCCACGTGCTCAGGGTCGTGCATTCCAGATCCTCAAGCGCACCAGCCACATCACTGTTGTGGTTGCTACCCCAGATGAGCTCGCCAAGGCGGGCGCTCAGAAGGCGAGGAAGAACTAATGGGCCAGAAAGTCAACCCATACGGTTTCCGACTTGGTGTAACCACCGACCACAAGTCGCGTTGGTTCGCTGACTCCACTAAGAAGGGTCAGCGCTACCAGGACTACGTGACCGAGGACATCAAGATTCGCGCGCTGCTCACCAGCCGCCTCGACCGTGCCGGCGTTAGCCGTATCGAGATCGAGCGCACCCGTGACCGCGTTCGCGTTGACATCCACACCGCACGTCCAGGTCTGGTTATCGGTCGCCGTGGCGCCGAGGCCGAGGCCATCCGTGCCGACCTGGAGAAGCTCACCAGCAAGCAGATTCAGCTGAACATCCTCGAGGTTAAGAACCCTGACATGGATGCACAGCTGGTTGCTCAGGGCATCGCCGAGCAGCTCAACGCACGTGTGGCTTTCCGCCGCGCAATGCGTAAGGGTATGCAGGGTGCACTGCGTCAGGGCGCAAAGGGCATCCGTGTCCAGTGTTCCGGCCGTCTGGGTGGCGCTGAAATGAGCCGCACCGAGTTCTACCGCGAAGGTCGCGTTCCACTGCACACCCTCCGTGCCAACATCGACTACGGCTTCTACGAGGCCAAGACCGTTTTCGGTCGCATCGGTGTAAAGGTTTGGATCTACAAGGGTGACATCACCAACAAGGAGCTCGCTCGCGAGCAGGCCAACATGAAGCCTGTACGCGGCGACCGCAACGAGCGTCCACGCCGTAACGCCCCAGCAGCTGCACCTGCAGCCGCCGAGGCCGCACCGGTTGCTCAGGAAGCACAGGCATAACCATGTTGATTCCACGTCGTGTAAAGCACCGCAAGCAGCACCACCCGAGCCGTTCGGGCGCAGCCAGCGGTGGCACCAAGGTCAGCTTTGGTGAGTTCGGCATCCAGGCACTTACCCCTGCTTACGTGACCAACCGTCAGATCGAGTCCGCTCGTATCGCGATGACCCGTCACATCAAGCGTGGTGGAAAGGTTTGGATCAACATCTACCCAGACCGTCCGCTTACCAAGAAGCCTGCCGAAACCCGCATGGGTTCCGGTAAGGGTCACGTTGAGTGGTGGGTCGCTAACGTCAAGCCAGGCCGCGTACTGTTCGAGGTTTCTGGTGTTAGCGAAGAGCTGGCCCGCGAGGCAATGCGCCGCGCAATCCACAAGCTGCCTCTCAAGGCACGCATCATCAAGCGCGAAGAAGGTGACGCATAATGGCGATCGGTTCGACGAACCTCACCCCAGCTGAGCTGGACAAGATCGAGGACTCCGTACTCCTCGAGGAGCTGAAGAAGGCCAAGGAAGAGCTGTTCAACCTGCGCTTCCAGAGCGCCACCGGTCAGCTCGAGAGCCACGGACGCCTGCGTGCTGTAAAGCGCGACATCGCCCGTATCTACACCATCATCCGTGAGCGCGAGCTCGGCATTCGTGCAGTTGCAGTTGCAGCTGCCGCGCCAAAGGCCAAGAAGGCAGCAGCCGACAAGGCTGAAGCCACCAAGGAGGCATAAGCATGGCTGAGAAGCAGGCTGCAGCTGCAGTAGTAGCACCAGAGGCAGAGGCTCGCGGTTACCGCAAGACTCGTCGTGGCTACGTTGTCAGCGACAAGATGAACAAGACCATCGTGGTTGAGGTTGAGGACCGCGTAAAGCACCCGCTTTACGGCAAGGTTATCCGCCGCTCCACCAAGGTAAAGGCTCACGACGAGCAGAACAGCGCCGGCATCGGTGACCTGGTTCTGATCGCCGAGACCCGTCCACTATCTGCCACCAAGAACTGGCGCCTCGTCGAGATTCTCGAGAAGGCTAAGTAGCAAACCCCCGGGGATCCTCAATCGAGGTTCATCCCCTTACTAAGGAGTAAAAAGTGCTTCAACAGGAATCACGCCTCTCGGTAGCCGACAACACCGGCGCCAAGGAGCTGCTGGTTATCCGTGTACTCGGAGGATCGCGCCGCCGCTACGCCGGTCTTGGCGACATCATCGTGTGCTCGGTTAAGGACGCAATCCCAGGTGGAAACGCCAAGAAGGGTGACGTAGTCAAGGCCGTAGTGGTTCGTACCGCTAAGGAGACCCGTCGTCCAGACGGCTCGTACATCAAGTTCGACGAGAACGCCGCAGTAATCATCAAGAACGACGGAGAGCCTAAGGGCACTCGCATCTTCGGCCCAGTTGGCCGTGAGCTGCGTGACAAGAAGTTCATGAAGATCATCTCGCTGGCACCGGAGGTTATCTAATCATGGCAAGCATCAAGAAGGGCGACCTCGTAGTCGTCATCACTGGTGGCAAGGCCGAGCGTGGCGGCGACAAGGGTAAGACCGGTCGCGTTCTCTCGGTAAACGGTGACCGCGTCATCGTTGAGGGCATCAACCTCGTCACCAAGCACAAGAAGGTTGCTCAGACCGACCGTGGCACCAAGACTGGTGGCATCGAGACCGCTGAGGCCGCCATCCACATCTCCAACGTTGCTCTGGTAGACCCAGAGACCAAGAAGGCCACCCGCCTGGGTGTTCGTCTGGAGACCGTCACCAAGAACGGCGTCGCAAAGATCAACCGTATCCGCGTGGCAAAGAAGTCGGGTAAGGACATCTAATGACTGACGTAGCTACCAAGATTCAGCCACGCCTGAAGGAAAAGTACAAGGCCGAGATCATCGCTCAGCTCACCAGCGAGTTTGGTTTCACCAACCCGCACCAGGTTCCAACTCTCACCAAGATTGTTGTGAACATGGGTGTTGGCGAGGCTGCCAAGGACGGCAAGCTCATCGAGCACGCCATCAAGGACCTCACCGCCATCACCGGCCAGAAGCCACAGGTTAACAAGGCACGCAAGTCCATCGCTCAGTTCAAGCTGCGCGAGGGTCAGGCCATCGGTGCTCACGTAACCCTTCGCGGCGACCGCATGTGGGAGTTCCTGGACCGCCTGCTCAACCTGAGCCTGCCACGTATCCGCGACTTCCGCGGCCTCAACGGCAACCAGTTTGACGGTAACGGAAACTACACCTTCGGCCTCAACGAGCAAACCATGTTCCACGAGATCAACCAGGATTCCATCGACCGCCCACGCGGTATGGACATCACTGTTGTGACCACCGCAAAGAACAACGACGAGGGCAAGGCGCTTCTTCTGGCGCTTGGCTTCCCATTCAAGACCAACTAACAATCATCGAGAAGGTCCCTTCGCTTGTAAAGCGTCTGGAAACCACCCGAGGAAGGTACAAACAACAATGACAATGACAGACCCGGTTGCAGATTTTCTGACCCGACTGCGCAATGCCAACTCTGCGTACCACGAGACCATCAACTTGCCTCACAGCAAGCTGAAGGGCAACATCGCAGAGATCCTCAAGTCTGAGGGTTATATCGCTGGCTTCGAGGTCAAGGACGCAGAGGTTGGTAAGACCCTGTCCGTTGAGCTCAAGTTCGGTCCAAACCGTGAGCGTGCCATCGCCGGCATCAAGCGTGTTAGCAAGCCTGGTCTTCGCGTTTACGCGAAGGCTAACGAGCTTCCTCGCGTTCTCGGCGGCCTCGGCATCGCCATCCTGTCCACTTCGAGCGGTCTGCTGACCGATCGCCAGGCAGCCAAGAAGGGAGTAGGCGGCGAAGTCGTTGCCTACGTTTGGTAATCAAAGATGTCCCGTATTGGAAAGCTCCCGATCCCGGTTCCAGCCGGCGTCGAAGTAAAGATTGATGGCAGCGTTGTGTCGGTCAAGGGCCCTAAGGGTTCGCTGAGCCACACCGTTGTTGCACCTATCACCGTTGCAGTTGAGGACAACACTGTTGTCGTTAGCCGCCCAGACGACGAGCGTCTCTCCAAGTCGCTCCACGGTCTGACCCGTACCCTGATCTCCAACCTGGTTACCGGCGTTACCGCTGGCTACACCAAGGGCATCGAGATCGTCGGTACCGGTTACCGCGTAACCGCGAAGGGCTCGGACATCGAGTTCGCCCTTGGTTACTCGCACCCTATCTACGTGAAGGCCCCAGAGGGCATCACTTTCACCGTTGAAGGCAACACCAAGCTGACTGTGTCGGGTATCGACAAGCAGCAGGTTGGTGAGGTTGCCGCCAACCTTCGCAAGCTGCGCAAGCCAGAGCCTTACAAGGGCAAGGGTGTTCGCTACGCTGGCGAGGTTGTACGTCGCAAGGCCGGAAAGGCTGGTAAGAAGTAATGGGTCTCACCACTAAGACTCGCGGCAAGACTAAGTCTGCCGCCCGTACCCGTCGCCACGACCGTCTTCGCAAGAAGATCGTTGGCTCGGCAGAGCGTCCACGTCTGGTCGTAACCCGTTCGGCACGCCACGTATTCGTTCAGGTAGTAGACGACGCCAAGGGCATCACCGTGGCTTCGGCAAGCACCATGGAGAAGGAATTCCGCGCCTCGGCCGACAACAAGACCGACAAGTCCAAGCTGATTGGCCAGCTCGTTGCAAAGCGTGCCCAGGCTGCCGGCGTTACCGAGGTTGTATTCGACCGCGGTGGAAACAAGTACGCAGGTCGCGTGGCAGCAGTTGCTGACGGCGCCCGCGAGGCAGGACTGGTTCTCTAATGACCGACATCAAGGAGACTGAAGTGACTACCACTGAGGCAACTGAGGCAGCAGCAACCGCTGGCGCTGAAGGCACCGAGCGCGAAGCCCGTCGCGGCAGCCGCGAGCGTGGCCCACGCAACGACCGTCGTGAGCGCGAAGAGAAGAAGAGCGAGTTCCTAGAGCGCGTCGTCACCATCAACCGCGTTTCGAAGGTTGTTAAGGGTGGTCGTCGTTTCTCGTTCACCGCACTTGTAGTTGTCGGCGACGGCAAGGGCCTGGTTGGCGTTGGTTACGGTAAGAGCCGCGAGGTTCCTGCTGCAATCGCCAAGGGTGTAGAAGACGCAAAGAAGAACTTCTTCCGCGTACCACGTACCGGCAGCACCATTCCTCACCCAGTACAGGGCGAGGCAGCTGCAGGTGTTGTACTTCTTCGCCCAGCCGCAGCTGGTACCGGTGTTATCGCCGGTGGTCCAGTTCGCGCAGTACTCGAGTGTGCAGGAATCCACGACGTGCTCAGCAAGTCGCTCGGTTCCAGCAACACCCTGAACATCGTCCACGCCACCGTGGAGGCACTCAAGGGCTTGGAAGAGCCTCGTGCAGTTGCCGCCCGCCGTGGCCTGAGCCTGGACGAGGTAGCGCCTGCGCGTCTACTTCGTGCCGAAGCTAAGGTAGGTGCCTAATGGCTGCACGTCTGAAGGTAACCCAGATCAAGAGTGAAATCGGTGGCAAGCCGAACCAGCGCGAGACCCTTCGCACCCTGGGCCTGAAGCGCATTGGCGACATCGTCGTCAAGGACGACAGCCTGGTTGTACGCGGTCTAGTTCGCACGGTTGCACACCTCATCAAGGTTGAGGAGATCGACTAATGGCAGAAGAGAAGAAGGCAGCCGCCCCAAAGGCCGCTGCTGAGAAGAAGCCTGCAGCCGCCAAGGCTGCAGCACCAAAGGCTGCCGCCGAGAAGAAGGCTGCCGCTCCTAAGGCTGCCGCTCCTAAGGCTGCCGCTCCTAAGGCTGCTGCTCCTAAGGCTGCTGCTGCTCCTAAGGCAGAGAAGCCAGCCGCAGAGGCTAAGGCTCCAGCTGCTAAGGCTCCTGCAAAGGCTGCACCTAAGGCTGCTGCCAAGAAGGCAGAGGCCGAGGAGAAGGTTTCGGTTCTGAAGCTGCACCACCTCCGTCCAGCACCGGGCTCCAAGAAGGAGCGCACCCGTGTTGGTCGTGGTGAGGCATCGAAGGGTAAGACCGCGGGTCGCGGTACCAAGGGTACTAAGGCTCGTTACCAGGTTCGCCCAGGCTTCGAGGGTGGTGGCGTTCGTCTTGTTATGCGTACTCCAAAGCTCCGTGGCTTCAAGAACCCATTCCGCGTTGAGTACCAGGTTGTAAACCTGGAGAAGCTCGAGGCACTCTACCCACAGGGCGGCAGCGTAACCGTTGCTGATCTGGTTGCAAAGGGCGCAGTTCGCAAGAACGAACTGGTTAAGGTCCTCGGCAACGGTGACCTGTCGGTTAAACTGAACGTCAACGTCGACAAGGTCTCGCGCTCTGCAGCCGAGAAGATTGTCGCCGCCGGCGGTTCGGTTTCCGAGTAGCCCCACTCAGTTTCAAACAAAGCCTGGAGGCCTAAGTTGCTAAGCGCCGTCGCTCGCGTATTCCGTACCCCGGACCTACGCAATAAACTCGCTTTCACCTTGTTCATTGTTGCGATTTATCGCCTTGGATCGTTCATCCCTTCACCACTGGTGAACTACCCGAACGTTCAGCAATGTATCGCTCAGAACCAGTCCACTAGTGGCCTGTATGAGTTGGTGAACCTGTTTAGCGGCGGCGCTTTGCTGCAGCTCAGCATTTTTGCGCTGGGTATCATGCCTTACATCACCTCCAGCATCATCGTGCAGCTTCTACGCGTTGTAATTCCGCGCTTTGAGACTCTGCACAAGGAGGGCCAGTCCGGTCAGGCAACCCTCACCCAGTACACCCGTTACCTCACCATTGCGCTGGCTGTTCTGCAGTCCACCACTCTGGTTGCAGTAGCAAACCAGGGTGCGCTGTTCGGCCAGAACTGTGTTCTGCCTGTTATCAAGGACAACACCTGGGTGGGAATCACCCTCATGGTTCTGACCATGACTGCTGGTACCGGACTCATCATGTGGCTCGGCGAGCTCATCACTGAGCGCGGCGTTGGCAACGGCATGTCCCTGCTTATCTTCACCTCTATTGCCTCGCGCTTCCCAGCTTCGCTGGGTCAGATCGCACAGCAGAAGAGCATCGAGACCCTCATCGGAGTTATCGCCATCGGTGTTGTAACCGTTGGACTGGTAATCCTGGTTGAGCAGTCTCAGCGCCGCATTCCTGTCCAGTACGCAAAGCGTATGGTTGGACGTCGCGAATACGGTGGCCAGAGCACCTACATCCCAATCAAGGTCAACATGGCCGGCGTGGTTCCAGTCATCTTCGCCTCCAGCCTGCTGTACCTACCTGCGCTGATTGCTCAGTTCAACCAGCCAGACGCCAAGGGCAACGTGGCACCATGGGTTACTTGGGTTTCCAACTACCTGACCCGAGGTGACCACCCGCTGTACATGGCACTGTACTTCGCGCTGATCTTTGGTTTCACTTACTTCTATGTGGCAATCACCTTCAACCCTGAAGAGGTTGCCGACGACATGAAGCGCTACGGCGGCTTTATCCCAGGCATCCGTGCCGGTCGTCCAACCATGGAGTTCCTGGACTACGTTCTCAGCCGCATCACTTTCCCAGGCGCAATCTACCTTGGTCTGATTGCACTCATTCCGCTGATCGCATTCGGTCTGCTCGGCACCAGTCAGAACTTCCCGTTCGGTGGTACTTCCATCCTCATCATCGTTGGTGTTGGTCTGGAAACCGTCAAGCAGATTAGCGCCCAGATGGAGCAGCGCAACTACGAAGGCCTGCTGAAGTGACCCGCCTACTCTTGATTGGCGCCCCGGGTGCCGGCAAGGGTACTCAGGCGGTAAAGCTAGCTGAAACCTTTGGCATCCCTGCAATCTCAACCGGAGACATCTTCCGCTACAACGTGAAGAATGAGACCGAGCTGGGCAAGCTGGCAAAGAGCTACATGGACCGCGGCGAGTACGTGCCGGACAGCGTCACAAACGACCTCGTTCGCGACCGCCTCACCCAGGCCGACGCCCAGCCAGGCTTCCTACTTGACGGCTACCCACGCACCGCAGATCAGGTCGTTGAACTAGATGGCATGCTCACCGATGCCGGTACCGCGCTAGACGCAGTCGTTCTTCTCACTGCAGACACCGACGAGGTTGTCCGTCGCCTCCTAAATCGAGCAATCGAGCAGGGCCGCGCCGATGACACCGAGGACGTAATTCGTCGCCGTCTCGAAGTTTACGAAGAGCAGACCGCTCCGCTGGTAAACACTTACTCGGCTCGCAACCTAGTGGTTACCGTTGATGGCCTCGGTGCCGTTGACGAGGTAACCGGGCGGATCCTCGCTGCTCTTGAGCAGCGCGGCATCAGCGCCTAGTAGCCGAAACTCTCATCTACATGTCCCGCGAAGACTTCGAGCTCAAGTCCAACGAGCAAATCCTGCTGATGCGCCGTGCCGGTCTAATCACCGCCGCAGCGCTCAAGGCTGTACGTGAGGCAGTAAAGCCTGGCGTCAGCACCCTCGAGCTCGATCGAATCGCAAACGCCACCATAGAATCGCTCGGCGGTAAGAGCAACTTCCAACTTGTCCCCGGCTACCACCACACCATCTGCGCCTCCATCAACGATGAAGTGGTTCACGGCATTCCAAGCGCTGACCGCATTCTGCAGCCGGGCGACCTGATCAGCATCGACGCGGGTGCAATCATCGATGGCTGGAATGGCGATGCCGCCATCACTGTTTTGGTTCCAGGCGGAGACCCGGCAGCCGCGGCCAAGCGCGAGCGCGTTTCCCGGGTAACTGAGGCCAGCCTCTGGCACGGCATCGCGGCTCTGGCAAAGGGGAAGCGCCTCAACGACGTTGGCGTAGCCATCGAGAAGTACGTGAACTCGCAGGGCCGCTTCGGCATCCTGGAGCAGTATGTTGGCCACGGCATTGGGCGCAGCATGCACGAGGATCCACCCGTGTTTAACTACGGCGTTCGCGGCCTAACCCCAAAGATTCAGCCAGGTCTGGTGGTTGCTATTGAACCAATGGTCACCAACGGAACTGAGCACACCAAGGTTCTAGACGATGAGTGGACCGTTTCCACCATGGATGGCTCCGATGCCAGCCACTGGGAACACTCGGTTGCCGTCCACGAAGGTGGAATCTGGGTGCTTACCGCTGAAGACGGTGGAGCAGCAGAACTGGCAAAGCTTGGCGTGCAGGTTGCGCCACTAGGCGACTAAAGGCTCGGCAGAATATCCGCCTAGCGCAGTGGCTTCTAACCAGCTTCGCCAGGCCAAATGCCAGGCGGAAATATCCGCCTAGCATTTCTTCGCCGATTCGGCTAGGATTGAACCTCGGTGTTTCTACACGTTTAACCCCTTACGCGAGTTTGGGTTTTTTGCGTGCGTTGAGGTCATTAGATCAAGACGAAAGTGCCACAACAAAGTAAGTGAGTGTATGGCAAACAAAGACGGTGTAATCGAGATTGAAGGCTCGGTTGTGGAGGCTCTCCCAAACGCGATGTTCCGCGTGGAGCTGACCAACGGCCACAAGGTCTTGGCACACATCTCTGGCAAGATGCGCCAGCACTACATCCGCATCCTCCCAGAGGACCGCGTCATTGTTGAGCTGAGCACCTACGACCTAACTCGTGGCCGCATCATCTACAGGTACAAATAGCAGTTTCTATTCTGCGGTTCCTAGAACCGGAGAGGGATTCCTAGAAATCCAACACCAAAGGTTTTCGGCCTAATAGACCGAAGAAATGTAAACCGGGTTTGCAAAAACCCCCAGAAGAAGTAAGAGACATGAAGGTAAACCCAAGCGTCAAGAAGATTTGCGACAAGTGCAAGGTCATCCGTCGCCACGGTCGAGTCATGGTCATCTGCGAGAACCCACGTCACAAGCAGCGCCAGGGCTAAACCCATTTCTTTCAGCGGTGGAAACACCGATGAGAACTACAACTAAATAAAAAACACAAGGCAACGCTCGATGCCACACCAAGTTTCTCTGGTGCGGCAGGCACCCTCCGATGAAGGCGGAGGCTCGGAAGCCATTCCGGGAAAAGCGCTGCTGCAGACCTTCATGAAAAACAGGAGAAATCCAACATGGCACGTATTGCCGGCGTTGACATTCCACGCGAGAAGCGCGTTGAAATCGCCCTCACTTATGTATTCGGTATCGGTCGCACCCGCTCGGTCAAGATCCTTGCTGATACCAAGATCGACAAGAACATCCGCGTCAAGGACCTCAGCGACGACCAGCTCGTTGCCATCCGTGACTACATTGAAGGCAACTTCAAGGTTGAGGGTGACCTCCGCCGCGACGTAGCAGCAGACATCCGCCGCAAGGTTGAGATTGGCTCGTACGAGGGTCTCCGTCACCGTAAGGGTCTTCCAGTTCGCGGTCAGCGCACCAAGACCAACGCCCGTACTCGCAAGGGTCCAAAGCGCACCGTAGCCGGCAAGAAGAAGGCGGCACGCTAGTAGCCAGTAGGCACTAGTAGCCCCAATCAGGATTTAGGAGAAACCAAATGGCAGCACCAAAGAAGCAGGTAGCCGCAGGCACCCGCAAGCCTCGCCGCAAGGAAAAGAAGAACATCACCGTTGGACAGGCTCACATCAAGAGCACCTTCAACAACACCATCGTTTCCATCACCGATGCCACTGGCGCCGTGATTTCGTGGTCGTCGTCGGGTGACGTGGGCTACAAGGGTTCGCGTAAGAGCACCCCGTTCGCAGCTCAGCTGGCAGCCGAGTCGGCAGCCCGCAAGGCTCAGGAGCACGGCCTAAAGAAGGTTGACGTCTTCGTGAAGGGTCCAGGTTCGGGCCGCGAGACCGCAATCCGTTCGCTTCAGGCCGCTGGCCTCGAGGTTGGCACCATCTCCGACGTGACCCCACAGGCTCACAACGGATGCCGCCCTCCAAAGCGTCGCCGCGTCTAGTTCAATTGCGCTGCTTCGCCCGCGCGTTTGTAACGCGTGGGCGAGGTAGCACCAACTTGAGCAGTTTCGCTTCGCGAAAACTCAAGCGCATCGGTGAGGTCACTCACAGCCCATAACTTCATAAATTTGCCGCGTAGTGGCCACTGCGCGGAAGCCAAAATAGGCGTCATATAGCGGACGCCTAGTGAAAGGAAACAACGTGCTCATTGCACAGCGTCCAGAGCTAACTGAAGAAGTACTAGCCCCAAACCGCTCGCGGTTCACCATCAACCCGCTGGAGCCAGGTTTCGGTTACACCCTAGGTAACTCGCTCCGCCGCACCCTGCTTTCGTCTATCCCAGGCGCAGCCGTAACCAACATTCGTATCGAGGGTGTTCTGCACGCTTTCACCACCATCCCAGGTGTGAAGGAAGATGCAACCGAGATCATCCTGAACGTGAAGGACCTCGTGGTTTCGTCGGAGAACGACGAGCCAGTAGTCGCTCACATCAGCAAGGTAGGCGCCGGTCCTGTTACCGCCGCAGACATCGTTGTTCCTGCAGGCGTAGAGATCCTCAACAAGGACCTCGTAATCTGCCACCTGAACGACAAGGCAAAGTTTGAGATGCAGCTCGCCATCGAGCGCGGTCGCGGCTACGTCCAGGACGTTCAGAACCGTAACCCACAGGCTGACCCAGGTGTTATCCCAGTTGACAGCATCTACTCGCCAGTCCTGAAGGTTGCTTACCGCGTTGAGGCAACTCGTGCCGGTGAGTTCACCAACTTCGACAAGCTCATCGTTGACGTTGAGACCAAGTCGAGCATCAGCCCTAAGGACGCCTTCGCTTCGGCAGGTAAGACCCTCGTTGAGATCTTCAGCCTGGCTCGCGACCTGAACGTTGACGCAGAGGGTATCGAGATCGGCCCAGCCCCAACCGAGGTTGGCCTGGCTCCTGAGCTCGCAACCCCAATCGAAGACCTCGACCTGACCGTTCGCAGCTACAACTGCCTGAAGCGTGAAGGAATCAACACCGTGAGCGAGCTCATCGGTTTGACCGAAGACCAGCTGATGAACATCCGCAACTTCGGAAGCAAGTCGGTTGACGAGGTACGCGACAAGCTCGCATCCATGGGTCTGAAGTTCAAGGACGCAGTTCCTGGCTTCGACGCCGCTTACTTCTCGGCCTACGACGGCGACGACCAGGCCTAAGTCTTAGAAAGTTAATAGGAGAAAATCATGCCTGCACCAACTAAGGGCCCACGTCTGGGCGGCGGTCCAGCACACGAGCGCCTGCTTCTGAACAACCTTGCTGCACAGCTCTTTGAGCACAAGCGCATCACCACCACCGAGACCAAGGCAAAGCGCCTGCGTCCAGTGGCTGAGCGCCTGGTTAGCTTCGCAAAGCGCGGCGACCTCGCTGCTCGCCGTCGCGTGCTCCAGCAGATCACCAACAAGGGCGTAGTCCACGAGCTGTTCACCAACATTGCTCCACAGGTTGCTGACCGCAACGGTGGCTACACCCGCATCACCAAGCTTGGCTACCGCAAGGGCGACAACGCCCCGATGGCAGTCATCGAGCTGGTTCTTGACCCAGTAGTAGCAAAGCCTGCAGCCAACAAGGCAAAGCTTGCTAACGCAATCAAGGCCACCGCCGTTGAGGCTCCAGTTGTTGAGGCACCTGAGGTTATCGAGGCTCCAGCAGAGGCCGTAGAGGCAGCTGTTGAGGCTACCGAAGCAGCAGCAGAGTAGTCCTCAGCACAAGCTAAAGCTATGAACGAGCCCGTTGACACTGTCAGCGGGCTCGTTCGCTTTAAGGTTGACTTCGCCTACGACGGCACCAACTTCAACGGTTGGGCCAAACAACCAAAACTCCGCACGGTAGAGGGTTGCTTCCTGGCCGCTCTAGAGCAGGTATTTGAGGTTGATTCGGAGTTTTACGGTCTAACCGTTGCTGGTCGCACCGATGCCGGGGTGCACGCCCGCCACCAGGTGCTGCACATCGACCTGTCGCCAACCCAGATCAAGCGCCTAGGGCGCTTTGCAGGGGCGGCCATCATCGAAGGAGCGATTCGCGACCGACTGAACTCGCTGCTTGACGATGACATTCGAGTCTTCTCGGTTGAGTTTGCACCAGAGGGCTTCGACGCACGCTTCGCCGCAACCCACCGCCGCTACCGCTATCGGATTGCCGACGGCCTGGCCGTGAAGGACCCCATCGAGGCTCGCAGCACCCTCTGGACCCGCAAGCCGCTTGATCTGGATGCGATGCAGGCAGCGGCGCTAAAGCTCTACGGACTCCATGACTTTGCGTCTTTCTGTCGCCCGCGTCCGTTCAGCACCACCATTCGCGAGGTGCGAGAGATCAGGGTCGCCCGTCGCACCGATGAGAATGCGGTGGTTGAGATTCACCTGTTGGCCGACGCCTTCTGCCACAACATGGTTCGATCAATCGTTGGAGCACTAATCGCAGTGGGCGAAGGTAGGGCATCGGTGGCCGATATTGACACCCGCCTCAAGGCCGCGGACCGCACGTCAAGCTACAAGGTGGTTGCCGCCAAGGGGTTGACCCTCATGGAAATTGGCTACCCACCGGCGGAGCAAATGGCCGCTCAAGTGGCCCGCACCAAGGACACTCGCACCCTTAACGAAGAGGACTAGTCCAGTGGTTTGGCGGTCAGCGAGGAGCAATATGAAATCCGGGTTTGACCAGCGCGCCTCCATGCGAGTAAACTAGACCCTTGGTATTGGCTAACTTTTGTGGTTGCCAATGTGAAAACTTGGATCCCCAGAAGACCTCTTCTTCAGGCGAGGATTCATTTCAATCCGACCTAGAACGAAAAGGCAATTTAGCGTGCGTACTTACTCACCAAAGGCTCACGAGCTGTCCAACGAGTGGCTTGTCATTGACGCCACCGATGTTGTGCTCGGCCGTCTGGCCTCCCACGCCGCTGCGCTTCTGCGCGGCAAGCACAAGCCAACCTTTGCTCCACACATGGACAACGGCGACTTCGTAATCATCATCAACGCCGACAAGGTTGCCCTCACCGGTGCCAAGCTGGCTCAGAAGAAGGCTTACCGTCACTCCGGTTACCCAGGTGGCCTCACCGCTACCACCTACGCCGAGTTCCTGGACAAGAACCCAGAGAAGGCTGTAGAGAAGGCAATCCGCGGCATGCTGCCAAAGAACACCCTCGGCCGCGACCAGCTGTCGAAGCTGAAGGTCTACGCAGGTCCTTCGCACCCACACGCTGCACAGCAGCCAAAGCCCTTCATCATCGACCAGGTAGCCCAGTAGTAACTGGCTCACTAAAACAAGGACATTTTCGTGGCTAAGAACGAAGCAGCAGTAGAGGTAGCTCCAGAGAGCTACACCACCGAGACCCCAGCGGCTAAGGCTCCTGCCAAGGCAGCTCGCCCAGCACTTGCCGTTCCTGGCGCCGGCACTGGCCGTCGCAAGGAGGCAGTTGCCCGTGTTCGCCTGGTTCCAGGCACCGGTGCAATCAAGGTAAACGGCCGCACCCTTGAGGACTACTTCCCAAACAAGCTGCACCAGCAGCTCATCACCGACCCATTCAAGGTTCTTGAGCTCGGTGGCTCGTACGACGTAATCGCCCGCATTGCCGGTGGTGGCGTTGCAGGTCAGGCTGGCGCACTTCGCCTCGGCATTGCCCGCGCTCTGAACGAGATCGACCGCGACAACAACCGTCCAGCTCTGAAGAAGGCTGGCTTCCTGAGCCGCGACGCTCGCGTCATCGAGCGCAAGAAGGCCGGTCTCAAGAAGGCACGTAAGGCTTCGCAGTACAGCAAGCGCTAAACCGCTGCTTTACAGCTGGCTTCAAGCATGGCTCGCCTATTCGGCACCGATGGTGTGCGTGGACTCGCCAACCGTGATCTAACGGTTGAGACCTCGCTCCTGCTGGCTCAGTCAGCAGCCATCGTGCTGGGCGAAGCCGCCCGCCAGGCGGGAAACAAGCCAAAGGCCGTAATTGGCCGCGACCCCCGAATCTCGGGCGAGTTCATCAGTGCAGCAGTAGCTGCCGGACTCGCGAGTTCGGGGGTTGACGTTTTTGACGCCGGAGTGCTTCCAACCCCGGCCACCGCGTTCCTCACCGCCGACCTAGACGCCGACTTCGGCGTGATGATCTCCGCTAGCCACAACCCGGCGGCCGATAACGGCATCAAGTTCTTCGCTCGAGGCGGCCACAAGCTGCCAGACGCAGTGGAGGACAGGATCGAGGCCGGCATGGCCGCCGAGAAGCTTGCACCTTTGGGTGGCGAGGTTGGTCACATTCACCGGTTCGCCGATGCAGAGGACCGCTACCTGGTTCACCTGCTGAAGTCGCTCCCAAACCGCCTCGACGGCATTCATGTGGTGCTCGACTGCGCGCACGGAGCCGCAAGTGCGGTTTCCCCAGAGGTATTCCGCGATGCCGGCGCCACCGTGACCGTCATCGGTGCTGAGCCGGACGGCGTAAACATTAATCTCGGCGTTGGTTCCACCCACCTGAGCTCGCTTCAGGCCAAGGTGCTTGAACTGGGCGCCGATGTTGGAATTGCCCACGACGGCGACGCCGACCGTTGCCTGGCTGTTGACCACACCGGAGCCATCATCGACGGTGACCAGATCATGGCCATTCTCGCCCTCAGCGCCAAGAGTCGCGGCCAACTTGCCCGCAACACTCTGGTGGCAACCGTCATGAGCAACCTTGGTCTAAAGGTGGCGATGCGCGAGGCGGGCATCGAAGTTTTGGAGACCAAGGTGGGCGACCGCTATGTTCTCGAGGAAATGCGCGCCGGTGGCTACAGCCTCGGTGGTGAGCAGTCCGGCCACATCATCTTCAGCAAGTACGCCACCACCGGTGACGGCGTGCTAACCGGTCTGCAACTGCTTGCCGAAATGAAGCGCACCGGTAAGAGCCTGCGCGAGCTGGCATCGGTGATGCAGATTTTCCCTCAGCTTTTGGTAAACGTGCCGGGCGTGGACAAGACCCGCGTGCACGATGAAGAGATCCAGGCGCTGGTTGCTCAGGCAGAGGCCGAGCTTGCCGGAACCGGTCGAGTGCTGCTGCGTGCTTCGGGAACCGAGCCGCTAGTGCGCGTGATGGTTGAAGCTGCCGATGAAGGTACAGCGCAGAGCTGGGCCAACCGCATCGCGGTGCTGGTTGAACAGCGGCTAGGCCTCTAAATCTTCCGCAGCAAGACCGAGTCAACTCGGTGCTTGGCGCCCTTTTTCAAAACCAGAGTGGCCCGCGAACGGGTGGGCAGAATGTTGTCCACCAGGTTGGGCAGGTTGATGGTGTCCCAGATCTCGTTGGCGCGAGCCAGCGCCACCTCGTAGGCAACCTGCGAGTAGCGATGGAAGTAGCTGGCAGGGTTGGTGAAGGCAGATTCGCGCAGCTTCTCAAAGCGTGCCAGGAACCATTCCTTCACATTGCCGGTCTCGGCATCCACGTAAATCTTGAAGTCAAAGTAGTCGCTCAGCGCAACGGTCTGACCCGGCCCAGGCTGCTGCAGCACGTTGAGCCCCTCAACAATCAAAACATCGGGGGAGTTCACCACCGCGCGCTCACCGGGGACAATGTCGTAGGAGAGGTGGCTGTAGACCGGTGCCGAAACCTCGGCCTGACCGCTCTTCACATCGGCAACAAATTTAAGCAGTGCCTGGCGGTCATAGCTTTCCGGGAAGCCCTTGCGGTGCATGATGCCGCGAGCCTCCAACTCAGCGTTTGGAAACAGGAATCCATCGGTGGTGATGAGAGACACGTTTGGGGTGCCCTCCCAGCGCTTCAGCATCTCAAGCAGCAGGCGGCTCACGGTGCTCTTGCCAACCGCAACCGAACCGGCCACACCGATGATGAATGGCGTGCGGCCAGCGCGCTCACCCAGGAACTGGCTGGTGGCTGAGTGCAGCTTCTGGTGCTCGGCAACGTAGAGGTTCAGCAGGCGGCTGAGGGGCAGGTAAACCTCGCGCACCTCGTCCAAATCCAGAAAGTCTCCCAGGCCTCGGATCTGGGAAATCTCGCTGTCGGTGAGCGGGGCCTCCGATGCATTTCCGAGAGCTGCCCAGTCGGAGCGGGAGATTTCTATGAAGGGGCTAATAACCCCACCGCTGCCTATGCTCATAAGCAGTAATTCTGCCGTAAATTAGTCCTTATGTGCGGCATCGTTGGCTATGTAGGCCCAAAGGAAACCCTGGACGTCCTACTCGGAGGCCTAAAGCGCCTCGAATATCGTGGTTACGACTCCGCGGGCGTCTCGGTCATCAGTGAGCTGGGCCTCGAGACCCGCAAGAAGGCCGGCAAGTTAACCAACCTCGTCAATGAGATTGCCGAGCACCCAATGCGCCCAAGTCACATTGGCATTGGCCACACTCGCTGGGCCACTCACGGAGCGCCAACCGACGGCAACGCCCACCCGCACCTGGGTGGACCAACCCAAAAGCTTTCTCTCATCCACAACGGAATCATCGAGAACTTTGCCGAGCTCAAGGCCGAGCTCCTGGCCGAAGGCACCAAGTTTGCCTCCGAGACCGACTCCGAGGTGGCAGCCCACCTGATTGCGCGCGAGTATGCATCGGTGGGAGACCTACCAACCGCGTTCGCCAACGTGGTGAACCGCCTGCACGGCGCCTTCACCCTTTTGGTGGTTCACGTCGACCAGCCAGACGTTGTCATGGCCGCCCGCCGCAACGCTCCGCTGGTGATTGGCCTGGGCGACGGCGAGAACTTCCTGGGTTCCGATGTTGCGGCGTTCGTGGAGCACACCAAGCGCGCCATCAGCGTTGGCCAGGACCAGATTGTGATTCTCCGGGCCAACTCGGTTGAGGTGCGCGGCTTTGACGGCACTCCCGCCACCCCGGAGGAGTTCACCGTGGACTGGGATGCCAGCGCCGCCAGCAAGGGTGGCTGGCCTTCGTTCATGGACAAGGAAATTCACGACCAGCCTCAGGCGGTGGGTGACACCCTCATGGGCCGCATTGATGCCGATGGCGTGGTTCAGCTTTCCGAGGTTGCGAGCCTTGGCGTTGACTGGGTGAACAACATTGACCGTCTGGTGTTTGTGGCCTGCGGTACCGCCAGCTACGCCGGCGACGTTGCAAAGTACGCGGTTGAGAAGTGGTCGCGCATCCCAACTTCAGTTGAGCTGAGCCATGAGTTCCGCTACCGCGACCCAATCATCACCGACCGCACGCTCGTGGTTGCCATCAGTCAGAGCGGCGAGACCATGGACACCCTCATGGCCACCCGATACGCCAAGGAGGCCGGCGCCAAGGTGCTGGCAATCTGCAACACTCAGGGAGCCACTCTGGCCCGAGAGTCGGACGCGGTGATTTACACTCACGCCGGTCCAGAAGTAGCCGTGGCATCCACCAAGGCGCTCACAGCTCAGATCACCGCCGGTTACTTGCTCGGTCTGCTTTTGGCTCAGCTGCGCAACAGCCTGCCGCTCGCAGACCGCCAGGCGCTAGGTCAGGAATTGCTTAAGATGCCGGCCCGCGTGCAGCAGGTCATTGACGGTTTGGCTCGCCCGCGTCAGCTTGGTAAAGACTTCGCCGATGCCAAGAGCGTGTTGTTCCTGGGACGCAATGTTGGCTTCCCTATCGCCATGGAAGGCGCACTCAAGCTCAAGGAGCTGGCCTACATCCACGCCGAAGGCTTTGCCGCCGGCGAGCTAAAGCACGGTCCAATCGCCCTCATCGACGAAGGCCAGCCGGTAATTGTCATTGTGCCTAGCCCGCGCGAGGCAGATACCCTGCACCCTAAGGTGATCAGCAACATTCAGGAGATTCGCGCTCGCGGAGCCAAGGTTATTGCGGTTGCCGAGGAGGGTGACGCTCTGGTTGGCGACTACGCCGAGCACGTGATCTTCACCCCGCAGTGCCAGAGCATCTTCAGCCCAATCCTCTCGGTGATTCCACTTCAGGCATTCGCCATGGAACTGGCAACCGCCAAGGGTCTCGACGTTGACCAGCCACGCAACCTGGCCAAGTCCGTAACAGTCGAGTAGCCATGATCCTGGGCATCGGAGTTGATCTGGTGGACCTAGCGCGCTTCGAACAGCACATTCTGGAAAACCCGCGCCTGGCCGAGCGCCTGTTTCACGCTGTGGAGCAGCACTACGAGATGCGCCAGCTGGCCGGCAGCTTTGCCGCCAAGGAGGCGCTGGTCAAGGCCCTCGGTGGTCCGGACGGACTCAGCTGGGTTGAGATCAAGGTCACGCGCGACAATGCCGGTAAGCCATGGCTGGATGCCGAGGGGGCAAGCGCCGAGCGCCTGCGCGGAGCCGGGGTGGATAAACTTCACCTGAGCATCAGCCACGATGGCGGAATGCTCACGGCCTACGTAATTGCCGAGAGCCTAGAAGCGAAGGGAGGCACCGATGCGTGAACTCATCATTGACTTAGACGCCATCGCTGCCAACCTCAACCGAATGCGCCAGGTTGCACCAAATGCCAAGATTTGCGGAGTGGTCAAGGCCAATGCCTACGGCCACGGCATGATTCCGGTGGCCAAGCGCCTCGAGGCCGAAGGCGTTGACTATCTTGGCGTTGCCGATATCGATGAGGCGCTCCAACTCCGCTCCGCTGGAATTCAGGCTCCCATCTTGGCCTGGCTGCATTCCTGGACCGAAGACTTCCACGAGGCAGTATCCGCCGATATCGAACTGGGAATCAGCACCCTCGGACAGTTGGAGCGAGTGATCGCGGCGGCCAGAGCGGCCGGCAAGCGGGCATCGGTGCATCTCAAGGTGGACACTGGCCTAAGCCGCAACGGAGTAACCGCCGCCCAATTGCCTGACCTGCTAGATCGAGCCGTCAGCGCGCAGGATGCAGCCGAAATCCAGGTGGTGGGCATGTTCAGCCACCTCTCGTTAACCAGCCGAGAAGATGACCACGCGCAGATTGCTCGCTTTGAGGCGGCGCTCGCCGAGGCGGCGCATCGGGGCGTTCACCCTGCGCTGCGCCACCTGACCGCATCCGACGGCACCCTCAGCTACCCGCAGGCCCACTACGACATGGTGCGGGTTGGCGTTGCCCTGTATGGCCTGAGCCCTTACTCCGATCACGCGTCCAAGGACTATGGTCTCACCCCGGCCATGACCGCTACCGCCAAGGTGGTTCAGGTCAAGCAGGTGCCGGCCGACGAGGGTGTGAGCTACGGCTACCTCTACCGTACGAAGTCGCCAACCAACCTGGCCCTAGTTCCGGTTGGTTACGCCGAGGGCCTTCCAAGAGTTGCGTCCGGAGCCGCAAAGGTCTGGGTCAACGGAAGCGCGTACACCATCGAATCCCGCATCGCCATGGACCAGTTTGTGATTGATGTGGGCGAAGCATCGGTTGCTCCGGGTGACACCGTTGTGCTATTTGGCGACCCCGCCAAAGGCTACCCTTCGGCCGACGAACTTGGCGCGGCCGCGGACACCATCAACTACGAGATTGTGACCCGCATGGGTGGCCGTTTCGCTCGCAGTTACCTTCAGGGTGGAGCAAAACTGACCGAAGCCGAGGCCGGCGCGTGAGCCGCCTGCTCATAAACCAAGAAATCCCTGACTCAGACGCAATGCATCAGCTGGGGGTTGACCTCGCCGCACAGTTGAAGGCCGGGGACGTGGTTGTTTTGACCGGTCCCCTTGGGGCGGGAAAGACCACGCTTAGTCGCGGCATCGGTGAGGGTTTAAATGTGGTGGGAACAGTATCTAGCCCCACCTTTGTGATCGCCCGCACCCACAAACGCACCGATGGCGGACCCGAGCTGGTTCACGTTGATGCATATCGACTTGGGTCGCCTGCCGAGCTGGATGACCTGGACATTGATTTCAAGAATTCCATCACCCTGATTGAGTGGGGCCGTGGCTTTACCGACGGCCTGAGTGACTCCTGGCTCGACATCGAGATTGAACGTGACCACACCGGAGCCAGCGAGGTTCGTAACATTCGCGTGGTTGGCGAAGGTCCGCGTTGGGAGGCATCATGAGCTACCTGCTAGCCATTGACACCACCGCCGGAACCGGCGTTGCCCTGCTGAAAGACGGCATGGTTATCGCCGAGGTTCAGCAGGACCTAGGCGTGAAACACGCCGAGCAGATTGGCGATTCGCTCGCTCAGATTTTTACCCAGACCGGCCTGCGGCCGCAGGCGATTGACCTGGTTGCGGTTGGTCGCGGACCGGCTCTCTTCACCGGGCTTCGCGTTGGCATTGCTGCCGGCATCATGTTTGCCGAAGCGGCCGGAGCCCAGCTCTGCGGAGTGGTGAGCCACGATGCAATCGCGCTCAGTCTCTACACCTCTGACGGCAACCTGCCGGAGCATCCGCTTTTCATTCACACCGATGCCCGCCGCGGCGAGGTCTATTGGGCGCTCTACGGAGGCCTGGATTCCAACCACCTGCCTATCGTCTTGGCCGGCCCATCGGTGGGTAAGTATGAAGACGTTGTTGCCGCGTTGACCACCGAACACGGTGACCTCACCGACCGAACCGGCGGAGCGACGGCTGCCTGGGTGGCCCGTCTTGCCGAGCTGCAGTTGGCTGCCGGCGCAACCAGCCCAGACGTGAGCGCCCTGTACCTGCGCGCACCGGACGCAACCCCACCCAAGCCAAACCAGCAGTTTGGAAAGCGGGTGAGCGGCTAATGCCTCAGTTCACCATTCGCAAGGCTGGCCTGGCAGACCTTACGGCCATCATGCAACTTGAGCGGGCTTCATTCCCCACCGATGCCTGGAGCGAAGCCTCGATGCGGGACGAACTCTCCTCACCGCACACCGAGTATGTGGTGCTGGTGCACCTGACCCCCGGCAGTGCCGGGTACGAGGTGCTTGGTTATGCCGGCCTGAGCAAGCTCTCCGGCAGCGAGCAGAGCGACATCCAAACCATTGCCATTGCCAACGCGGTTCGGGGCAAGGGTTACGGCCGCCGCCTCATGGAGCACCTGATCCAGTTGGCTCGGCGCAAGCAAGCCCGCCAGTTGTTCCTGGAGGTTCGTGCCGACAATCCGGTTGCTCACGGACTGTATCTCTCGCTCGGTTTCACAGAGATTGACCGCCGCAAGGGCTACTACCAACCGGACAACGTGGACGCAATCATCATGTGTCTCGAGCTGCCGTCCGAGGCACTCCCTGAGCCGATCGTCCTCGGCATTGAGTCTTCGTGTGACGAGACCGGAGTTGGCATTGTGCGCGGCGGCACTCTTCTGGCCAATGTGATTTCTTCGTCGATGGATCTTCACGCCCGCTTCGGTGGCGTGGTTCCCGAAGTGGCCGCCCGCGCCCACCTGGAGGCACTGCAGCCAACGCTGCACCAGGCACTGGCCGAGGCTGGTATCACCCTCGACGAAGTTGATGCCATCGCAGTTGCGAACGGCCCAGGTCTGGCCGGTGCGCTGATGGTTGGTGTTGGTGCCGCCAAGGCATTGGCGGTAGGCCTTGGCAAGCCCATCTACGCGGTGAACCACCTGGTTGGTCACGTGGGTGCAGACGTGCTGGAACGCGGGCAGGTTGAGGTTCCAACCATCGCGCTTCTGGTTTCCGGCGGTCACACCTCACTGCTGCTGGTGCGCGACCTCCTCGACGATGTCGAACTTCTCGGTGAGACCATCGATGACGCAGCCGGCGAAGCCTTTGACAAGGTGGCTCGCGTGCTCGGGCTCAAGTATCCGGGTGGACCTGAGATCGACAGGGCTGCATCGGAGGGCGACCCGAGTGCCATTCGTTTCCCACGCGCATTGACCCTGCCAAAGGACATGGAGAAGCACCGCTACGACTTCTCGTTCTCCGGGCTGAAGACCGCAGTTGCCCGCTGGGTTGAGGTCAAGGTGGACGCCGAGGAAGAGTTTTCGATTCCGGACGTGGCCGCCAGCTTCCGCGAGGCCGTGGTTGATGTTCTGGTGACCAAGGCGGTCAACGCTTGCCTCGACCACAAGGTGCCACGCCTACTGCTGGGCGGGGGAGTGGTGGCCAACCGCCGCTTGCGCGAGGTGGCGGTCGAGCGCTGCGCCAAGCACGGCATTGAACTGCGTATCCCGGCCTTCAGTCTCTGCACCGACAACGGCGCCATGATTGCCGCCCTAGGTGCCCAACTGGTTATGGCCGGCCGTGCGCCGAGCGATCTGGGCTTTGGCGCGGACAGCACTCTTCCGGTGACTACGGTTCAGACGCTTTAAGTTCGAGCAAGCACTCTCAACAAACTCCCAGTTTTCACACAGGTGAAACTCAGCGCCACCTGATTTTCTATAACTAGCCAAAAACCACAAACGGCTAGGAGCAATCAAATGGCAAAGACCGAAGTGCTAGACACCACCGATGCAGCAACCCCTGCAGAAGTGCCAGCGGCTGCAACCGCTAAGTACGACTTCACCAAGCTCAACACCCTGGCCGTGGTTTCCCTGGCTGCAGCCATCTCTTGGGTTGGTGCGGTTGCTGGTGTGATCACCGGCCACATCGCTCTGGCTCAGATCAAGCGCAGCGGGGAGAAGGGTCGCGGCCTGGCCATCACCGGCCTGGTCCTCGGCTACCTGTACATCGCAGGCTCAATCTTCTTTGGCCTCCTCATGCTGCTGTTCCGCCTCCGCGGCTGGATTGGCGCCGACGACTTTGGCACCCGCCAGTACGGCACCTACGGCCCAGGCATGATGGGCCAGTGGCGCAACTAACAACCCGCTAAAACTTAAAGTCTTTTCCTTCCCTTTCAGGCATTTTCTCTCCTTTTTGTGTCTTGAAACTGCGAAACCCCGCGAGATTTGTGCCCTCGCGGGGTTCGTGGTTTAAGGGCATTTGCCGGCTACGCGGAAAGCGGCTCACAAATCAACACTCGGTGGGCCTCGCCAACTCGGGTGACAATCAAAGTGGCTTTGCCGGCACCTTTGGGGTCAAGCTCCTTGCGCAGTTGCTCCGGCACAATGTCGGCCCCGCGCTTCTTAATTTCCAAAACACCGATGCCCGCCTCGCGCAACCTAGCCTTGAGTTTCTTTCGGTCAAAAGCCATTTCCTCGATGACTCGGTATCCCTTGAGCCATGGCGAGGTGATTTCCTGAGCCCCCGTCAGGTAGGCGATGCCCGCGCTGAATCCATGCAGGCCAAGCTGCTCCGCCAGCAGACCAATCAGGTGCGAGCGCACCACTGAGTTGTCTGGCTCGTAGACAAACTCTGCCAACTCGCCCAGCGGTGCGTGATTGCCATCGGTGCTGTCGGTGGAGAGTTCGTGGGTGCCGGCATCGGTGATCAGCAGTGCGCTGCGGGCAATTCCGGGGCGAGCGGCGGCTCCAAACCAGAGACCAAGTTCAACCAGGTCGCCGTTGACCGAGACCCACTGGGCCTCCGCTTCATCTGGAATTCCCTCGTGCGGGTGTCCGGGGCCCAGCTTGATGCCGGCGGCTTTGACGGCTGCGTCGGTGCACCGCTCCACCACCCAGTCGAAGTTGGGCGAGAACTCGGATGGGTCAAACTTGCGGCTGGCGACTGCCCGCCTTGGCCCATTTAGCTCGCGCCGAGCCGGATCGAAAAACAGCGCCTCAGCTGGCTGACCTGCCGCGTACTCTAAGCCGGTCACATCGGCCAGTTCAACGCTCGCATTCTCAAATGGCAACAGGTTGAAGGTGGCGCAGGCGGCGGTTACCTCGTCAAGTTCATAGGCGCGCACCGTGAGCCCCAGCGATGCCATGGCGAGAGATTCGGCACCGATGCCGCAACCCAGGTCGGCGACCGATGCCACCCCGGCCTTCCGGAAGCGACCGGCATGGAGGGCGGCAACCCGGAGGCGGCTCGCTTGCTCAAGGCCAGCCTCGGTGAAGAGCATGGAGGCGGCGAAATCGCCGAACTTGCTCTCGGCTCGACGGCGAAGTTTGGCCTGGGTCAGTACCGCCGCAACCAAGCTGGGGGAGTGACCAGCGGCGCGCAGCTGGCTGACCAGCTTCACCACATCGGTCTTGGAGTTGTAGTCCACTTCGGAGAGTAACTTGCGGCCCTCCGTTGATAGCAGATCAACCAGCTCCTGACGTTCCATAAGGAAAAGGTTAGCGGGAGCGTTGCGTGCCACGGCGGCCAAAGCATCGGTGAAAGTGTGAACTAGCACTCTGGGGTGGCGAGTGCTAATATTTGTGCTGTATCCCCGTTATTTAGACATAAAGAGGTAAATCGTGTCGGTACAGATTAAGCCACTTGAGGACCGCATCGTCGTTCGTCCAATGCCAGCTGAGCAGGTAACCGCTTCGGGCCTGGTCATCCCTGACACTGCCACCAAGGAGAAGCCACAGGAGGCCGAGGTTATTGCCGTAGGCCCAGGTCGCTTCGACGACAACGGCAACCGCATCCCACTGGATGTAGCCGTGGGCGACAAGGTTCTTTTCAGCAAGTACGGCGGCACCGAGATCAAGTTCGGTGGCGACGAGTACCTGGTACTCAGCGCTCGCGACGTGCTCGCAATTGTGGTTCGCTAACCACAACCCACTTTTACGCAAAACCCCGATGCCAGGTGCATCGGGGTTTTGCCTTACCCGATTTTGTGATGTCCGGCGGGGATAGGCTTGCCCTGTGAGCCAGACACCGCAGTCCAATCAGACCCCTCCCAAGAACACTCGTAAGGGCCTGCTTTTCGCGTTTGGCGCGTACGCCATTTGGGGTTCGTTCCCGCTAATCATCCACTCGCTGGACTTTGCCAGTCCATACGAAGTGGTGGCCTGGCGCATTGTGTTTGGCATGGCTCTCGCCCTACTGATGCTCACTTTTGCAAAGGCCTGGGGTCCGCTCTGGCAAGTGGTGCGCAACCGCAAACTGCTCACGCTTCTAGTAATCTCGAGCGCTCTCATATACGTAAACTGGCTCGTTTATGTGCTGGGGGTATCCAGCGGGCACATCGTTGAGTCGTCGCTCGGTTACTTCATCAACCCGCTTGTCACCGTGGTTCTGGCGGTATTCTTCCAGCGCGAGAAGCTCACTCGCATTCAATGGGTGGCGGTCACCCTCGGTGCCCTTGCGGTTACCGTGCTCACCATCGACTACGGACACCTGCCGCTGATCGCACTCTCGCTAGCGCTTTCATTCGGCTTCTATGGCTTAGTCAAAGCGCGCACCGGCGGCACCATCACTCCCCTCATCGGTTACTCGGTTGAGACCGCAATGCTGGTTCCGCTGGCCATCATTCAGTTGATTGTGGTGGGTTCCAGCATCGGTGTGAAATTTGGCACCGATGGCTTCTACAGCTGGTTTGGGTTGGCGCTGTTTGGTTTCCTGACTGCCATTCCGCTCATTCTTTTTGGCTCCGCAGCCAAGCACCTCCCGCTGGCCTGGGTGGGTTTCATGCAGTACCTAACCCCGAGCATTCAGTTTGTATTGGCCCTAACTGTGTTCCACGAACCAATGCCAGCTGCCCGCTGGATTGGGTTTGGAATCGTGTGGCTGGGACTGGTGGTTTTAATGTCACCGATGCTGCTGAAGCGCAGAAAATAGGGTTTTCCTGCCGATTCTTCGCTCCCAAACGAGGATTGTTAATCCTTTGTTACATTACGAGGCAGCCGCTAGGAATTAGAACATTCTTTGGCTCTAAACTTAATTTGCTAACGAGAAGCACCCGTTTCTCACAACCAACATAGGAGTTGTATTCATGAGCACTCGCATCACCCGCCGCAAGGCACTCGGTGCTGTTGCTGCAGTAGCAGCCGCAAGCCTGGCAATCGGCGTAGCCATGCCAGCAAGCGCAGCTGGCGCAGCCGACAAGACCCTCAAGATCACCAGCATTCTTCCGCTGACTGGTGCACTTGCATTCCTTTACCCACCAATGGAGGCCGGCGCCTCGCTCGCAGTTGACGACATCAACGCAGCCGGTGGCGTACTTGGCAACAAGGTAACCATCAACTGGAAGGACTCGGGCGACGGCACCAACCTTGCTGTTTCCACCCAGTCGGCTACCGCAGCAATCGCTGACGGCACTGACGTTGTTCTTGGTGCAGCTGCTTCTGGTGTTACCCGTAACATCATCAACCAGATCACCGGCGCCAAGATCGTTGAGATCTCGCCTTCGAACACCGCTCCTGACCTGAGCACCTGGAACGACGGCGGCTACTACTTCCGCACCGCTCCAAGCGACATGCTTCAGGGCCGCATCGCTGCCAACCAGATCCTTCAGGATGGCGCTCAGAACGTTGCAGTAATGTACGCAAACAACTCGTACGGCACCGGTCTGATGAACGTTGCAAAGAGCCAGCTTTCGGCTGGTGGCGCAACCGTCAAGACCTTCTCGTTCCCAGAGGCTGAGACCAACTTCGACTCGATCGTTTCGCAGGTTACCGCCTCGAACCCAGACGCAGTTCTGATCATCTCCTACGACGAGACCAAGAAGGCTCTGCCAGCTCTCAAGGCTGCAGGCTTCCCTGGTGGAAACATCTACCTCGTTGACGGAAACACCATCGACTACAGCAAGGACTCGTTCGCTTCTTACCTCGCTGGTGCCCAGGGAACCATCCCTGGTGGAGCAACCACCGATGCATTCAAGAACCGTCTGAAGGCAAAGTACGCCAAGCTGCACCCAGGTAAGACCCTTTCGGACTTCACCTACGCAGCCGAGTCGTACGACGCTATCGTTCTCGCAGCTCTCGCAGCTCAGAGCGCTGGCAAGGCAACTGGTGTCGCCATCAAGGGTCAGCTGACCAACGTCTCGCTGGCTGGTGCTGGCAAGGTAACCGTAACCTCCTTCGCAGCTGGCCTCAAGGCCATCAAGGCTGGCAAGAAGGTTAACTACGACGGCTTCAGCGGCCCAGTAGAGTTCGACAAGAACGGTGACCCAACCGGTGCATTCATCGGCATCTACCGCTACACCTCGAAGGGTACCAACGTACTCGTCAAGACCGTAGCTGGTAACAAGTAAGTCTGATTCCTAGGAATCAAACCCACTGAGAAAATCCCTCGGGCCTTAGGGTCCGGGGGATTTTCCTTTGCCCTGTGAAATGCGAGCTGTGCGCCTAGATACTCGGGCAAGAAACTCACTCAGCTCTAAGCCCCAAACTCGGCCCTATTCGCCTGCGGGCAGCACCATTTGGGTGGTTTTTACCGCCGGAAGGCATTGGTTTAGCCCTAAATGGGTTTGTTTAGCCCCCTATTTGGGGCTTAGCGCTGAGTCATTAAATAAAAGAGTCCGCCGACCTCCTCGCGGAGAGCGGCGGACTCTATTGGCTTTGGCGGTTACAGCTCGGCCAGGTTACCCAGGTAGAGCTCAACCATCTTCGGGTCGTTCAGCAACTCGCGACCGGTGCCGGTGTGGGCATCGGTGCCCTGGTCAAGCACATAGGCGCGGTCACAGATCTGCAGGCAGCGGCGAGCGTTCTGCTCCACCATGACCACGGTCACGCCGGCCTGGTTTACCTGCTTGACGCGGAGGAAGGCCTCGTCCTGGCGAACAGGGGAGAGGCCAGCCGAAGGCTCATCTAGCAGCAGCACCGATGGGTTGACCATCAGCGCGCGTCCCATGGCAACCATCTGACGCTCACCACCGGAAAGCGATCCGGCCTTCTGGGCGCGACGCTTACCGAGGTCAGGGAAGATGTTGGTGACAAACTCGAAGCGCTCGCCAAAGTCCTTCGGGTTCTGGAAAACACCCATCTCCAGGTTCTCCTGGATGGTGAGGCTAGGGAAGACGTTGTTGGTCTGTGGAACAAACGCAACCTTCTTGGCAACCAATTTGTTGGCCTTGAGGTTGGTAATGTCCTCGCCCTTCAACCAGATCTTGCCAGAGCGCACATTCACCAAGCCGAAGATTGCCTTTAGCAGGGTGGACTTACCGGCACCGTTAGGGCCGATGATTCCAATCAGCTCGCCCTCGTGGGCGGTGAGTGAACAACCGTTCAGAATGTTGATTCCAGGAAGGTAACCGGCGTCCACGTTGTCCACGAAGACAACAGCATCGGTGCGCGCCACTGCGGCGCTCATCAGGTTCTCCGACATTAGTTGCCCTCCTTGACGGTGTCGATGGACACGGTTCCCAGGTCATCGTTTGCGTGGGCGCCAAGGTAGGCGTCAATCACGGCAGGGTTCTTCATAACGTCTCCAGGAGGACCCTCGGCAACAATCTTGCCCTCAGCCATTACAACCACCCAGTCGCTGATGTGGCGCACCATGTGCATGTCGTGCTCAACGAAGAGTACGGTGGTGCCGGTCTCCTTGAGGCCCTTGATGTGGTCGAGCAGGCTCTGAGTCAGGGCGGGGTTTACACCGGCCATTGGCTCGTCAAGCATGACCAACTTTGGGTCGCTCATCAGGGCGCGAGCCATCTCGAGCAACTTGCGCTGACCGCCCGAAAGGGCAGCTGCGTAGTCCTCGCGTTTGGCATCGAGCTTGAAGCGCTTGAGCAGCACGTCGGCACGCTCGGTGATCTCCTGCTCCTTCTTGGCCCAGAGCGGACGTACGAAGGACTTGAAGAAACTCTCGCCGGGGTTGTCCTGGGCACCGAGACGCATGTTGTCAATCACAGTGAGCAGGCTGAGTGCCTTGGTGAGCTGGAAGGTGCGCACCATGCCCCAGCGGGCAACGCGGTGCGGCGCAATGCCCGCCAACTGCTTGCCTTCGAAGGTCCAGGTGCCGGTGTTTGGTTTGTCAAAACCGGTCAGCAGGTTGAACAGCGTGGTCTTGCCGGCTCCGTTAGGCCCGATAAGAGCGGTGATCTTGCCGCGTGGAATCTCCAGGTGGGCCACGTCCACTGCCTTGTTTCCACCGAAACTGCGGGAAACGTTGTCGGCAACGAGGATTGGGTCTACCTTGGCGCAACCTGGTTCGATTGCACCCTTGGCGATCTGGTCAGAAGTATTAGCCATTGAACTGCATCTCCTTCTTGTTTCCGAAGAAGCCCTGAGGACGGAATATCACCAGCAGCATTAGGAACAGACCAACCAGAAGGTAGCGGATCTGACCCACCTGAGCGATGCTCAGGAATGGAAGTGCACCGATGTTTACCAGGCCCTCTAGGACGGTCTGGGTGAGCATCAGGAACATGAAGAACACGGCCGAACCCACGATTGGCCCCAGGATGGTGGCTGCACCTCCGAGGAGCAGCACGGTCCAGGTCATGAAGGTGAAGTTGGAAACCCAGGTGCTTGCCTGGTTGGTCTGCGACGACAGAACGAAGATCATTCCACCGAGCGAACCAATCACGCCACCGAGAACTAGCGACTGCATCTTGTAGACGAAGACGTTCTTTCCGAGGGAACGAACGGCGTCCTCATCTTCACGGATGCCCTTGAGGGTGCGACCCCATGGGCTGCGGGTTAGAACCACAAGCAGAACTGCCACGATGGCAACGAGGCCCCAGGCCACGATTCGAACCCAGATTTCCTTCTCGCTCAGAGTCACAATTCCAAGGTTGTAGCGACCTTCAGGGATTGGGTTGTAAGAGTAGAAGTCGGTACCGAACTGGCTTAGACCGTTGCTACCACCGGTGGCCCACGCAAACTGCGAGGTGCCGAAGGCGTAGTAGAGGGCCTGAGCCGCAGCGATGGTGACGATCGCCAGGTAGTCGGCGCGAAGACGCAGGGTTGGAATACCCATGATCAGCGCGAAGACAGCCGAGCAGAAAACACCGAACGCGAACGAACCCCACATGTTCCAGTGCAGGTTCAGGGTGGCGAAGGCGTAACCGTAGGCACCGAGAGCGGCGAAAGCTGCCTGGCCAAAGTTCAGCAGACCGGTGTAACCGAAGTGCATCGCCAGACCCAGCGCACAGAGTGCGTAGGCCGCGGTGAAGACACCGAATAGCTCACCAGCGGTGAGGCTAAAGATTTGTGCGAAATCCATTTCTATCCTCCTTAACCCAGTCGCTGCTTCTTGCCGAGAACACCCTGTGGGCGCACGATCAGAATCACAATCAGGATCACCAGCGCGGCTGCGTAGCGAAGTTCGTTTGGAATGAAGAGGTTGGAAACTTCAACCACCATTCCGATGATGAGAGCACCAACGGTGGCACCGAAAGCGGTTCCCAGACCACCCAGAGTCACTGCCGCGAACAGCAGGAGCAGAAGGTCGAATCCGGTGAGCCAGTTTGCCTGGAACTCGAGACCGTAGAGCACGCCGGCTAGACCGGTGAGGGCCGCGGCTGCAATCCACACGATGCGGATAATGCGCTCGACGTCGATACCGGTGGCCGATGCCAGCGGAGCGTTGTCGCTCACGGCACGGGTTGCCTTACCGATGCGGGTGCGGGTAAGGAACAGGGCCACGCCAACCAGAGCAACCGCTGCGATGCCCATGCCCCAGAGGGTGATGTTAGTGGTGTCGATGCTGCCGAGCTTTACGGTAGTGGCACCACCCGCGATGTCCTTGGTGTCGCCGTTGAACAGCAGCAGGTAGACGTAGCGCATCACGATGCTGAAACCGATGGAGACGATCATCATCTGGTTTAGGCCCATGCGACGCTTGCGCAGTGGCTTCCAGAGCCAGGCGTCCTGCGCCCAACCGAAGGCCGAGGTGATCAGGATTGCGGCAACAGCCGCGAGAATGATTGGCCATCCCATGCTGGCGTGCAGTAGCCACATCATCAGTGCACCGATGGTCACCATCTCGCCGTGAGCGAAGTTGCTGAGGCCGGTGGTTCCGAAGATGAGCGAGATGCCGATTGCGGCCAGGGCCAGTAGGAGACCAAAGTTCAGTCCCGAGAAGACACGGCTGATCAGCTGGCTGCCAAAACTCTCGGTCTGGATAACCTGACCGCCGAACTTGAACAGCACTGGAGCAAACGAGAACTGGGTGAGGTCTGCGGTCATGGTTGGGTTCACCACCGCGTAACCCTTAGGCAAAGTGCTCTGGTCAATGGTGACCGTGTACTTGCCGGCATCCGGCACCGCGATGTTCCAGCGGCCGGTGGCATCGGAGGTTCCCTTGGCGCTGAATGAGCCGAGAGTTGCGGTGATGGTTACACCGGCAACTGGCTTGCCATTGAGCTTGAGGGCGCCTGCGATGCTGTAAGCCCAGGTGCTGGGGTCGCTTGCGGCTGAGATTTGGTGGTTGTGGACTGCTGCGGCAGTGTGGGCGGGCGCAACGGCATTAGCCGGTGCTGAAACGGTGAGCAGCGAAGCTGCCAACGCGAGTACCGCCAACATGAATGCCCAGCCACGACCCAGTGGGGTGGTAGGACGGCTCAATGTGACCTCCAGATAGGGCAAAGGTCCTTTTGAGCGCCTTTGCGAGCTGAAATACGTATTGAAGTCCTTTTTGTTTGGACTTCATTAACCTGAAAAAGCATACTCCTGTTGTACTGGCTGGAGGGGCTTCGTTATCAAGCCGAAACGGTAGACTTAACACACTTTTAACACGCCACAAGCGAGGCTCTTTTCATGACCGAAAACAACCCATTTGGTTTCATTGGACTCACCTACGATGACGTCCTTCTCCTGCCGGGCGAATCCAACGTAGTTCCAAGCGGTGTTAACACCAAGACTCAGCTCACCAAGCGCATCAGCATTAGCATTCCGCTGCTGTCTTCAGCCATGGACACGGTCACCGAATCTCGCATGGCAATCGCCATGGCTCGCCAGGGCGGCATCGGTGTTTTGCACCGCAACCTTTCTATTGAAGCCCAGGCCGCCGAAGTTGACCGCGTGAAGCGTTCCGAGGCGGGCATGATCAGCCACCCGGTCACCACCACACCGCTGAGCACCATTCAGGAAGTGGACGAGCTCTGCCACCGTTACCGAGTTTCGGGACTCCCAGTTGTGGACGAGGACGACATTCTGGTTGGTATCGTCACCAACCGTGACATGCGATTCGTTCTAGACGTTCAGCGCACCACCACCCTGGTTAAAGATGTAATGACGCCGATGCCGCTGGTCACCGCACCGGTCGGCATCAACCCGGATGATGCAATCGCAATCTTCGCTCAGCACCGCATCGAGAAGCTCCCTTTGGTTGACGCAGAGGGCAAGCTGCGTGGCCTCATCACCATCAAGGACTTCGACAAGAGTGAGAAGTACCCGCTGGCGTCCAAGGATGCTCAGGGCCGTCTGCTGGTTGCTGCCGCGGTTGGCGTTGGCCAGGACGCCTGGGAGCGTTCGATGGCGCTGGTTGACGCAGGTGTAGACATTCTGGTGGTAGACACCGCTCACGGACACAACAACGCAGTTCTTGAGATGGTTGCAAAGCTAAAGGCTGAGCCATTTGCCCGCAACGTTGACATCATCGGCGGAAACGTAGCAACCCGCGAAGGCGCTGCCGCACTGGTTGCTGCTGGCGCTGACGGTGTGAAGGTTGGTGTTGGTCCAGGTTCCATTTGCACCACTCGCGTGGTTGCCGGTGTTGGTGTTCCTCAGGTGACCGCGGTTTACGAGGCTTCGCTTGCTGCCAAGCCAGCCGGTGTCCCGGTTATTGCCGATGGCGGCCTGCAGTACTCGGGCGACATTGCAAAGGCGCTGGTAGCTGGAGCTAACGCCGTAATGCTTGGCTCGCTCCTTGCCGGAACCGAAGAGGCTCCCGGCGACGTGGTTTACGTAAACGGTAAGCAGTACAAGAGCTACCGCGGCATGGGATCCCTAGGCGCAATGCAGGGTCGTGGCCAGGCCCAGAGCTACAGCAAGGACCGTTACTTCCAGGACGACGTGCTCCGCGAGGACAAGCTGGTTCCAGAAGGCATCGAGGGACGAGTACCGCTGCGCGGTTCGGTCCAGTCCGTAACTCACCAGCTAGTTGGCGGCCTCCGTGCCTCTATGGGCTACGTTGGTGGCGAAACCATCCCTGAGTTGCAGGCCAAGGGTAAGTTCGTCCGCATCACCGCGGCCGGCCTCAAGGAAAGCCACCCACACGACGTTCAGGGCATCATCGAGGCCCCGAACTACCAGGCTCGCTAAGGCAGCTGATTAGGGGATATGACCATGTCTGACATTCAGATTGGCGTTGGCAAGCGCGGTTCTCGCGCCTGGGCCTTCGATGACGTAGCTATCGTTCCGAGCCGTCGCACCCGCGACCCACAGGACGTGGACACCACCTGGAGCATCGACGCCTTCAGCTTCAAGCTGCCGGTGATGACCGCACCGATGGACTCCGTCGTCTCGCCGGCAACCGCCATTCAGATTGGCAAGCTCGGCGGCCTTGGCGTGCTCGACCTCGAGGGTCTCTGGACCCGTTACGAGGACCCAGAGGCTCAGCTCCGCGAGATTGCTTCGCTTCCTGATGGCAAGGTTGTCGCTCGCCTGCGCGAAATCTACTCGGCGCCAATCCAGTCTTCGCTCATCCGTGACCGTCTGGCAGAGATTCGCGCCGCCGGCGTAACCGTGGCCGGTGCCCTCACCCCTCAGTCCACCGCCGAGTTCAGCGAGACCGTGATTAAGGCAGGCGTTGACCTGTTCGTGATCCGCGGCACCACAGTGAGCGCAGAGCACGTCTCTAAGCAGCAGACCCCGCTCAACCTCAAGGACTTCATCTACCGCCTCGACGTTCCAGTCATCGTCGGTGGTGCAGCAACCTACAAGAGTGCACTTCACCTGATGCGCACCGGCGCCGCCGGCGTGCTGGTTGGCTTCGGTGGCGGTGCGGCCAGCACCACCCGCAAGGTATTGGGAATCCACGCACCGATGGCAAGCGCTGTGGCAGATGTGGCCGGCGCTCGCCGCGACTACATGGACGAGTCGGGCGGACGTTACGTGCACGTCATTGCCGATGGCGGTCTGGGTACCTCCGGTGACGTGGTCAAGGCCATCGCAATGGGCGCCGATGCAGTAATGCTCGGCAGCGTTTTGGCTCAGGCCACCGAGGCACCGGGCCTCGGTTACCACTGGGGTCAGGAGGCCTGGCACGAGGAGCTGCCTCGCGGCATCCGCGCCAAGGTTGGCCAGCAGCACAGCCTCGAGGAAATCCTCCTTGGCCCTGCCTCCGACGCCGAGGGAACCGTAAACCTCATCGGTGCTCTGCGCCGAGCCATGGCAACTACCGGATACTCCGACCTCAAGGAGTTCCAGCGCGCCGACGTGGTGGTTGCTCCTTACCAGCCTCGCTAAACTCCCAAGCTGTATAGAAGGCACGAATTGCAGCGGTCGCCATCCTGGTTCGCGGTAGCGCGGAGACCAAAGTGGATTGGCGGACTCTTTCTGGCCATGGCAATTGCGGTGGTTTGCGCATTGTTTGCCCAGTGGCAGGCTGGTCGTAGCGTTGAGGCTCCTTTAAAGGACGCCGAAGCCAACGCTGTTACCCTGGCTAGGGCTCCAATGTTGGACACCGTAATCAAACCCGGCCGCACTCCGCGCACCTCCGCGGTTGGCACCCTGGTCCGCACCTCGGCAACCCTCAACACCGATCACTTCTGGGTTGTGGCAAACCGCATCCAAGAAAATGGCACCCGCGGCTACTGGGTGATTGGCACCTACAGCGACCAGGCCGGTAACAAGTTTGTGGCCCCTTTGGGGTTCACCTCTGACCGTACCAACGCCCTAGCCGTTGCCAAGCGTATGACCGGTTTAGTCGTTGACCAGATGCTTGCGCCGATGCACGGGCGGCTGAGTCCCGGTGAGGGTCCGCAGGCCATAGCGCCGGTGCTCCAGTCGCTCTCGCTAGGGCAGCTCGCAAACTTGCTCCCCTCCGATGCCGGTAAGCGCGTTTACCCGCTGTTCCTGCTGGTGACCAATCAGGCCGCCGAAGGTTTGGATCGCATCACTGTGACTAGCCTCAACCAAACGCAAATCAACTGGTTGAGCGCCTTCTACGCGGCCGAGTGGACCGCGTTCTGTGGCTTCAGTTTCTTCATGTGGTGGCGCCTAGTCCGCGACCAGCAGCAACGCGAAAGAGGGCAACTTTGATTGCACGCAATTTCCAGGTGGTAGACCAGCACGGCCTGCACGCGGTTCCCGCGCAGATGCTGGCCAAACTGGTGAAGAGTGTTGACTTCACCGTTTTCGCTGAAGACCCGGTTGCTGGCCGTTTCCCGGCCGACAATCTGCTCATGTTGATGAGCCTCAAGGTGCACAAGGGCGAGCACATTCGCATCATCGTTGACACCCCTGATGCCGGGGAAGCCGAAATCTTCTTTGAGGAAGTCCAGAACATCCTGCTACCCAAGCAGTTGCAGTAGTTCCCCGATTTCTAGAGGCTCAGTCGCAAGGTAAAATTGACCAATGGCATCCCAAACTAACCCAGTCGCCCGTGCGCTCTCGCTCTATCGCGTTGCTTCGCTCATCACGGGAACTCTGCTGGTTGCCATCTCCATCCTGTTTGCACTGCGACTCAGTGCATCGGAGGAATTGTGGCTAGCTGGCCCACACGGCCTGCTCAGCCTTGAGCACTTCACCACCGATGCCATGGGCGAGCGCCAGGGCCTGCCAAAGGTTGGTTTCGACCTGACCGTTGCGGTGCTGATTGTGCACGGTTGGTTCTACATGCTTTACCTTTACTCCGACTACAAGCTGTGGAGTCTGATGCGCTGGAGCTTTATGCGCTTCCTCATCATCGCTGCCGGCGGTGTGGTTCCGCTGCTCTCGTTCTTCACCGAGCGGCACTTCCACAAGATTGCGCTTGCCCAGGCATCCACCGATGCCTCCCAGACTTCAACCCCAAGTGAGGCCTAATGAACCAGCCAGTTCTAGTTGTTGACTTTGGTGCGCAATACGCGCAGCTGATTGCCCGCCGTGTGCGCGAGGCTAACGTCTACTCCGAGATTGTTCACCACAACGTCACCGCTGCCGAGGTGAAGGCCAAGAACCCTGCGGCCATCATTCTCTCGGGCGGTCCTTCATCGGTGTATGAAGAGGGCGCTCCAAAGCTTGACCCAGCCATCCTTGAGCTGGGTATTCCAGTGCTGGGTATTTGCTACGGCTTCCAGACCATTGCCAACACTCTTGGTGGCCGGGTTGACGCCACCGGTAAGAAGGAATACGGCGCCACCGAGCTTTCGGTTACCGGCGCAGGCGAGATTTTGGCGGGTCAGCCTGCAGATCAGATCTGCTGGATGAGCCACGGCGACCAGGTGGTTGAGGCCCCAGCTGGCTTTGAGGTTTTGGCTAGCACCGAGACCACTCCGGTTGCGGCATTTGCCAACCGCGAGCGCAAGATTTATGGCGTGCAGTGGCACCCAGAGGTAAAGCACAGCCAGTTTGGTCAGAACGTTCTGGTGAACTTCCTGCACAACGCCGCCGGCATCGCGCCAACCTGGAACTCGGGCAACGTGATTGCCGAGCAGGTTGAGAAGATTCGCGCCCAGGTTGGCGACGCCCGAGTTATCTGTGGACTATCTGGTGGAGTTGACTCGGCTGTTGCTGCAGCCATCGTGCACAAGGCAGTTGGCGACCAGTTGGTTTGTGTATTCGTGAACCACGGCCTGCTGCGTCAGGACGAGGCCACTCAGGTGGAGCGTGACTACGTTGCGGCTACCGGTATTCGTCTGGTCACCGTTGACGCCGAGGCCAAGTTCCTCGAGGCGCTCGCTGGAGTTTCCGACCCGGAAACGAAGCGCAAGATCATCGGCCGCGAGTTCATTCGCACCTTCGAAGAGGCAGAGCGTGCTCTGGTTGCCGAGGCTGCGGCAGATAACCGTCCAATCAAGTTCCTGGTTCAGGGCACCCTCTACCCAGACGTGGTTGAGAGTGGTGGCGGTGCAACCGCCGGCATCAAGAGCCACCACAACGTTGGTGGGCTCCCTGACGACCTGCAGTTTGAGCTGGTTGAACCACTGCGCACCCTCTTCAAGGACGAGGTCCGCGCTATTGGTGCCGAGCTTGGCCTGCCACACGAGATTGTTCAGCGACAGCCATTCCCAGGCCCTGGCCTCGGCATTCGCATCGTTGGTGAGGTTACCAAGGAGCGCCTAGACCTGCTCCGCAAGGCCGATGCCATTGTTCGTGCCGAGCTGACCGCAGCCGGCCTTGATGGCGAGATCTGGCAGTGCCCAGTTGTGCTGCTGGCCGACGTTCGCTCGGTTGGCGTTCAGGGTGATGGCCGCACCTACGGTCACCCTATTGTGCTTCGTCCGGTTTCATCCGAGGACGCAATGACCGCCGACTGGAGCCGCCTGCCCTACGACCTGCTGGCTCGCATCTCCAACCGCATCACCAATGAGGTGGCCGGTGTCAACCGCGTAGTGCTGGACGTCACCAGCAAGCCACCCGGCACTATCGAATGGGAATAACGCGAAAAATCGCGTTATTCAGGCGCGCGCGGTAGCCAGCGCCCAGCAAGGCCTAGTTGCGCGGGAAGATCTGCTCCAGCGCCTGCTTCTGCACGGGCTGGAGTTTGATCACTGGGCGGATTAGTTTTGCCTTGGTGGCCGCGTCTTCTACATCGGTGGCTTGACCTAGTTCAAGGAGCACGCCTGCGGCTACAGTGCCGGTGCGCCCCTGACCCATGCCGCAGTGGAAGTAAACCTTCTTGCCGGCTAGGTAGGCGCCAACCACTTCATCAATCGCCTGGCGGTAGAGCTTGCCTTCAGCGGTTGGTGTGTTGTCTCCGAGCGGAATCTTGACCCAGCTGAAAGTGTCTCCTTCAGCCTCGGGTCGCATCGCCTCGGCTCGCAGGTCCACAATCACATCGATGCCCTCGGAGTCCACTGCATCCTGGGTGTCGGCCGCCGACCCCATAAAGATTCTGCCGTCGATTAGCTGGTGGTATCCGTGCGACATTTTGTCCTCCCGTGTGCGTCAGTTAACTTTCTCACAGGGCGCGCCTGACAGACTGGACTGGTGAAACTCCCGCTCGTTTTTGGCCACCGCGGCGCCAGCGCCTACCGCCCGGAAAACACCCTTGAGGCTTTTGAGTTGGCATTTGAAATGGGCTCCGATGCAGTTGAGCTAGACCTAGTTCCAACCAAGGACGGGCACCTGATCATCCGTCATGAGAACGAACTTTCCGGCACCACCGATGTGGCCGACCACCCGGAGTTTGCGTCACGCAAACGCACCCAGCTTTTTTACGGTCAGTGGGAAGTCACGGGTTGGTTCAGCGAGGACTTCACGCTGGACGAGATTGCCACGCTTAAGGCCCGCGAGCGTCTGCCAGAGATAAGGCCAGGCAGCGCCAAGTTTGACGGGATGTTTTCGATTCCGACCATTCAGGACTTGTTAGCCGCCTCGTTTGCGGACGGCAAGACGCTCATCTTGGAAGTCAAACACGGCTCGCACTTCAGGGCTTTGGGCTTTGATGCGGTGGAACTGTTGGCCCAGGCGGTTGAGGCAAGCGATTGGAAATCGCGCGGCATCTCGCTGGTGTTTGAGAGCTTTGATTACTCAATCATTAAGGCGCTCAAGGCGCGCATCGGTGGCGATAGCAAGTTTGTTTTTCTGGTGGAGAGTTGGGGCATGCCTAAGCCGGATGGTTTGGCCAGCTGGCTGGATGATGTGGCCGCCAACGTGGACGGCATCAGTTTTGATGTGAATCTACTTTTCACCCAGATTGCGCACGATGGTTTTGGAGTGCAGTTTGGTGAGCCAAATGACCTGGTTGCTCAGGCTCACTCCCGAGGGCTTTCAGTGTTCACCTGGACCGCTCGCGCGGAGGAAGCCAAGTACTCGGTTGATGAGTATTACCACCACTATGTTGAGCTGGGCACCGATGGCGTATTCGCCGACCACCCGGATCTTTTCAGCGGGTTCCTGGACGGCCTGAGATAGATGTCCCACCCGCCGATTAAGATTGACGGGTTATGACCGAGCTCTTCTCCCTAGATGATTTTGCCCAGCCTGAGGGCAAGGTTGCCAACCATTTTGTTGATGCAGCCTCCCAGTTGGTTGAGGGGTTAAACCCGCAGCAGCGCGCAGCCGTGGAGCACCGTGGTCCGGCTTTGCTGATTGTTGCGGGTGCTGGCTCGGGTAAGACCCGCGTGCTAACGCACCGCATTGCGCATTTCCTGGCCAAGAAGGAACTCTGGCCAAGCCAGATTCTTGCCATCACCTTTACCAACAAGGCCGCCGCTGAGATGCGCGAGCGCGTCCGTCACCTGCTGGGAGAAGACGCCAGCGGCATGTGGATCAAGACCTTCCACTCGGCCTGCGTGCTCATTCTTCGCCGCGAGGCAGAACGCCTAGGGCACGATGCCAACTTCACCATCTATGACTCCGGCGATAGCCGCGCAATCTTCAAGCGTCTCATCAAAGACCTTGGCGCCGACATTCACAAGCTCACCCCGGCCGCGGTTGCCGCGGTAATCTCCAAGGCCAAGAACGAGCTAGCGGATTCCGCCTCGTTTGCCCGCGCTGGTGACATGAGCGATCCCGTGCACCGCATGATCGTTGAGATCTTCGAGCGCTACGAGCGTGAGCTTCGTCGCAACAACGCCTTCGATTTCGATGACCTCATTGCCGAGACCGTTCACCTCTTCCGCAACTTCCCTGAGGTGGCGGCCGCCTACCAGCGCAAGTTCCGTCACATTCTGGTTGACGAGTACCAGGACACCAACCACGCGCAGTACTCGCTCATCCGTGAGCTGACCCGCCCGCTCGACGCCGAACACGCCAACGTGGATGACCGCACCGGTTTGATCATGTCGCCGGCGGCACTCACCGTGGTGGGTGACTCAGACCAGTCCATCTATGCCTTCCGAGGCGCGGATATTCGCAACATTGTGGAGTTCGAGAAGGACTTCCCAGGCGCCAAGACAATCCTGCTTGAACAGAACTACCGCTCCACCCAGAACATCCTCTCCGCGGCCAACGCCGTGATTGGCAACAACTTTGACCGCCCAGCTAAGAACCTATGGACCGCCAGTGGCGATGGCGAAAAGATCGTGGGCTACACCGGCTATTCGGGCCACGACGAAGCCCAGTTTGTTGCCGATGAAATCAACCGTCTGCACCGCGAGGGCATGAACTATCGCGACATCGCGGTCATTTACCGCACCAACTCGCAGACCCGTGCCCTTGAAGAAATCTTCGTGCGTTCGGCTCTGCCGTACCGCGTGATTGGCGGCACCAAGTTCTACGAGCGCCAAGAAATCAAGGATGCCTTCGGCTACCTGGTGGCAGTTGCCAACGGCAAGGATGACCTAGCCACTCGTCGCATCCTGAATGTGCCTAAGCGCGGCATCGGTGATGCCACCGAAACCCAGCTGGCCAAGTTTGCCGAGCACCAGGGTTTGAGCGTGCGCGAGGTGCTGGACCACTCCGATGAGTTTGGTTTTGGCCCAAAGATCACCAACGCCATAAAGGACCTGGGCAACCTGCTGCACCACCTCGAGAGCATGATCGAGACTGCATCCGTAGACAGCATTCTGCGCGAGGCGCTAGATCGTTCGGGATACCTCACTGCTCTTAAAGCCAGCCGCGATCCACAGGACGAAGCCCGCGTTGAGAACCTCGAGGAACTCGTGAACGTGGCTCGCGAATTCCAGCGCAACAATCCGGACGGCAAACTACCGGACTTCCTTAACGAGGTTGCTCTGGTTGCCGCCGCCGACGACCTGGACGACGCCTCCGGAACCGTCAGCCTGATGACCCTGCACACCGCCAAGGGTCTGGAGTATGAGGCCGTGTTCCTCACCGGCATCGAAGAGGGCCTGCTCCCGCACCGTATGGCGTTCATCGAGCCGGGTGGCCTGTCTGAAGAGCGTCGCCTCTTCTATGTGGGCATCACCCGCGCCAAGAAGCTGCTCCACCTCTCGCTGGCCATGAGCCGCAGCACTTTTGGTGAGACCGATGCCGCCACCCCGAGCCGCTTCCTAAATGAGATTCCTGCCGACCTAATCCGCTGGAAGGAATCCGGAGCCAATCGCACCGCATATCGCCCATCCATTGCAGACGGCCAGAGTTACAGCATCGGCAGCGGCGGTGGAGTATCTAGCGTTCGCGAGAAGCCACGCACTCAGTACCCGGGAGCAATCAGCAGCGTTCGCGACAACGGAGACATGGTTTTGGCCGCTGGCGACATGGTTGAGCACGCCGACTTTGGCAAGGGCAAGGTGATTGCCGTGAGTGGAAATCCACCGCGTCAAACCGCCGAGATTCACTTTGGCTCCGGAGGCATCAAGCGCCTGCTCGTGAAGGTTGCTCCAATTTCCCGTATTTAATTCATAAGGACCTGCTCCGCCCTGCCATTTGCCCGGCCGCAGAATTCCGCGGTGAACCCGCGGTGAACTGCCTTCCGCAAAGCGGAAGTTGGCCCGAATTTCCAAAGTTACGAAGACTAAACTTTAAAAGGCTTTTTGACGCCGATATCCCTACTGAATGGATAACTAGTGGATTTATTTGAGTACCAGGCACGCGACCTGTTCGAAGCCTACGGAGTCCCTGTTCTTCAGGGTCTAATCGCAGACACCCCAGACGAAGCAGCAGCTGCAGCAGCCAAGATTGGCGGCACCGTAGTTGTGAAGGCTCAGGTCCAGGTTGGTGGCCGCGGCAAGGCTGGCGGTGTGAAGGTAGTTCACAACGCAGAAGAGGCCCGCGAGAAGGCAAACGACATTCTCGGCCTCGACATCAAGGGTCACGTCGTAAAGCGCGTGATGATCGCCCAGGGTGCAGCAATTGACAAGGAGTTCTACTTCTCGGTTCTGCTCGACCGGTCCAACCGCACCTTCCTCTCGCTGTGCAGCGTTGAGGGTGGCATGGAGATTGAGCAGCTGGCGGTTGAGCGCCCAGAGGCACTCGCCAAGATCGCTGTTGACGCACTAGAGGGCATCACCGATGCCAAGGCGCTCGAGATTGCCAAGGCCGGTGGCTTCAGCGACGAGCTGGCAGCCAAGGTTGCCCCAGTATTCGTAAAGCTCTGGAACGTATTCAAGAACGAAGACGCCACCCTGGTTGAGGTCAACCCACTGGTGCTCACCAAGGACGGCGACATCGTAGCTCTCGACGGCAAGGTCTCGCTCGACGAGAACGCCGAGTTCCGTCACACCGACCGCGAGGAAGTCTCCATCGCCAAGGTTGACCCACTGGAGGCTAAGGCCAAGGCCCTCAACCTCAACTACGTAAAGCTTGACGGCTCGGTCGGTGTAATCGGAAACGGTGCCGGTCTGGTTATGTCCACCCTCGACGTGGTTGCCTACGCCGGCGAGAAGCACGGCGGCGCCAAGCCAGCCAACTTCCTCGACATTGGTGGCGGTGCCTCGGCTGAGGTAATGGCCAACGGTCTGGACGTCATCCTCAACGACCCACAGGTCAAGAGCGTTTTCGTAAACGTCTTCGGTGGAATCACCGCCTGTGACGCCGTTGCAAACGGAATCGTCGGCGCGCTGAACACTCTGGGTGACTCGGCCTCCAAGCCACTCGTGGTTCGCCTCGACGGTAACAACGTTGCCGAGGGTCGCCGCATCCTTGCCGAGTACGCTCACCCACTGGTGACCGTTGTAGAGACCATGGACGAGGCAGCCGACAAGGCCGCCGAGCTGGCTAACCGCTAAGCGCGAGAGAGACTTACAAAAATGGCTATCTTCCTCAACGAGAACTCCAAGATCATCGTCCAGGGCATGACCGGTGCCGAAGGCATGAAGCACACTCAGCGCATGCTTGCCGGTGGCTCCAACATCGTCGGTGGCGTGAACCCACGCAAGGCCGGCGAGACCGTAACCGTGGAGGGCAAGGACCTCCCAGTATTCGGTACCGTTGCCGACGCAATGAAGGCAACCGGAGCCAACGTTTCGGTCATCTTCGTTCCACCAGCCTTCGCTAAGGCCGCAATCATCGAGGCCATCGACGCCGAGATCGAGCTGGCCGTTGCAATCACCGAGGGCATCCCAGTACACGACACCGCAGAGGCTTGGGCCTACAACGTTGCGAAGGGTCTGAAGACCCGCCTCATCGGCCCAAACTGCCCAGGCATCATTAGCCCGGGAAAGTCCAACGCGGGCATCACCCCATCCAACATCACTGGCGCGGGACCAATCGGCTTGGTTTCCAAGTCGGGTACCCTCACCTACCAGATGATGTACGAGCTGCGTGACATCGGTATGTCCACCGCAATCGGCATTGGTGGAGACCCAATCATCGGCACCACTCACATCGATGCACTGGCAGCCTTCCAGGCCGACCCAGAGACCAAGGCCATCGTGCTTATTGGTGAGATCGGTGGAGATTCCGAGGAGAAGGCGGCTGCCTACATTGCGGCCAACGTCACCAAGCCAGTTGTTGCTTACGTAGCCGGCTTCACCGCTCCAGAAGGCAAGACCATGGGTCACGCCGGTGCAATCGTTTCTGGTTCTGCCGGAACCGCTCAGGCCAAGAAGGAGGCCTTCGAGGCCGTTGGCGTGAAGGTTGGCAAGACCCCGAGCGAGACCGCTGCGCTGATGCGCGAGGTCTACGCCAACCTGGCTAAGTAACCTACAAACCACCTGCAGCGACCCTCGGAAATCCGAGGGTCGCTTGCTTTCTACAGATAGGTTTTAAAGGTGTTTAGCCGCAGAACCACCTTCTTCACCACGCTCCTAGAAGCGGCCCTTGCGGTTGCCGTGAGCCTGGGTGTTCTGCTGGTTCCGCTCACAGTTTTGTGGGTTGCCGAAAACAACTCCACCCTCGACTGGATGGCCTCCTACCGTGCCTCGGCCGACATCTGGCTGGCTGCTCACGGTGTGCCAATCGCCATTACTGAGCAGACCATCGCGGGCGTTGCCGCCCCGGCCTTCGTGCTCCAAATTCTTCCGCTCGGCTTCACCGCAATCATCGTTGGCCTTGCCTTCCGCATGGGTCAGCGCCTGGCCACCAGCGCAGTGCTCTGGCCGGGGTGGGTCGCGGGCATCGGAGTTTATGGGGCAGCCAGCCTCATGCTTACCACCAGCTCCAAGCACGCTCTTGCGGCCGCCGATGCCAACATCGGTGTATTCCTGCCGCCGGTCTTGTTTGGTGCGGTTCTCATTTTGTCCTCACTCTTCGCCAAGCCCGCTGACCTGGGGGTCACCAATCTGCCTACCGCGCGCGAGCGCATGCAAGTCCAGAACTGGCTGCGCGAACGCTGGGAGGGCCTGGGCTGGTGGGCCAATGTGGTTGCCCCACCGGCACTTCGCGCGGGTACCGCAGTCGTGGTCATGTTGCTCGGATTTGCCGCGCTAACTCTGGCGTTACTGCTCGGCTTCAACTGGATTGAAGTCATTCGCCTCTACGAGAGCATGCAGCTCACTCTGCTTGGCGGCATTCTGCTTACCGTTGGTCAGCTTGCCTTCCTGCCCAACTTTGTGGTCTTCACCGCAGACTGGTTCACGGGCGTTGGCTTCGCAATCGGCACCGGATCTTCCGTTAGCCCACTCGGCTCCAATCTTGGCCCCCTGCCCTCGCTCCCAATCTTCGCGGCGCTTCCTACTCATAGCCTGAGCGCGGGAATCCTCGCCGTGCTGGTTCCAGTCGTGGCAGCAATCGTTGCAACGCTCAGCGTAAAGAACCACGCCGCCGACCTGCGCTTTGAGTTTGCGAGCCCACTCAGTGCGGCGCTATCGCTGGGCGTTCCGGTTGCACTGGTTGCCGCCCTGGAGTTTCTTTTCGTCAATTTGCTAGCCCGTGGCGCACTCGGCCCGGGCCGCCTTGCCGACGTGGGTGGCAATCCGCTCACCAACGCGGCTGCCCTGTTCGCTGAGGTTGCCGTGGTTGCCACAATCGCTGCGTTCTATAGCGCCAGCCCCGATGCACCCGACGGCCACCTTCTAGAGCGCGCCAAGGCATCGGTGGCATCGGTGAAGAATATTGCCAAGCCGGCCGCCAAGACCAAGGCCGAGAGCACCGATGTCTACGACACTGCGTCTACTGCCTCTGCGTCTGCTGTGCCAGCGGCGCCCACTGCACCTAGTGCGAGCGGTTTCGAGCCCGAAAGCTGAGAACCGTCACAAGATAAACTTGTTAGGTGCTGAAGGCTGTAGTTCTAATCAGCGGTGGCGGATCCAATCTGAAGGCAATCCTCGAGGCCACCGAGAATCCCGAGTACCCGGTTTCGGTGCTTGCGGTTGGCGCCGACAACGACTGCGATGGCCTGGCTCACGCCGACAAATACGGCGTTCCAAGTTTTGTGGTTAGCCCAGGCAACTTTGAAAATCGCGCCGCTTGGGCCGAAGAACTGCTCTCCCAAATTCAGGGCTTCCAGCCGGACATTGTGATTCTGGCCGGTTTCATGCGCATTTTGCCACCGGCATTCGTGCGCGCGCTTAGCCCAAACTTGATCAATACTCACCCCTCGCTGCTCCCGTTGTACCCGGGTGCCCACGGCGTTCACGACGCCATGGTTGCTGGAGCCAAGGAGACCGGGGTCACCATTCACATTGTTGACGAAGGCGTTGACACCGGACCTCACTTGGCTCAGGCCAAGGTTGAGATCCTCCCAGAAGACACCGAGGAGTCGCTCCACGAGCGCATCAAGGTGGTGGAGCGTCAGCTGCTGGTTCAGGTGGTTGCCCACATCGCTACTGGCAAGCTTCAGCTGTCCGTCAACTAAACAACTGCCCGAAACCTAACGAAGGATAACCGTGGCCGCACACAACCCATACACCGCCGCCGACTACCGTCACTTTGACCGCATTCCGGTGCGCCGTGCCCTCATCTCGGTGAGCGACAAGACCGGCCTACTTGACCTTGCCAAGGCACTGCACGAGGCCGGCGTTCAGATGATCTCCACCGGTTCCACCGCAAAGACCATCGCCGATGCCGGTTACACCGTCACCGAGGTTTCGCAGGTGACCGGATTCCCTGAGAGCCTGGATGGTCGAGTCAAGACCCTGCACCCAAAGGTGCACGCCGGTCTTTTGGCCGACCTTCGTCTGGTTCAGCACGAACAGCAGCTGGCCGAGCTTGACATTGAGGCATTCCAGCTTGTTGTCGTTAACCTGTACCCATTCGTTCAGACCGTGGCCAGTGGCGCCAAGGGTGATGCTGTCGTAGAGCAGATCGACATCGGTGGCCCGGCCATGGTTCGCGCCAGCGCCAAGAACCACGCCAACGTTGCCATCGTGGTTGACCCGGGTCGCTACGGCGAGATCATCGGTGCCCTTGCCGAGGGTGGCACCACCCTGAACCAGCGCCGAGAACTTGCCTACGCTGCTTTCAGCCACACCGCTCAGTACGACACCGCTGTTGCCAACTGGTTTGCTGAAGAACTCAACAACGCCTGGAAGTCCAAGGCCGGTGCCGCCGATGAACAGGTTGGCGCAAACCCAGGATTTGCAACCGAGTTCACCGTCGCCGGCAAGCTCAGTAATGTTCTTCGCTACGGCGAGAACAGCCACCAGGCCGCGGCCCTCTACAAGACCAGCGGCGAGGGGGCGGTTCAAGGCATTGCCCAGGCCCGTCAGCTCAACGGCAAAGAGATGTCCTACAACAACTTTGTTGACGCTGATGCTGCACTGCGCGCGGCCTATGACTTCGTTGAGCCGGCCGTCGCAATCATCAAGCACGCCAACCCTTGCGGAATCGCAATTGCCGCCGATGGGGCAGCCGACCCAATCTTTGACGCCTACGTGAAGGCACACCTTTGCGACTCGATGAGCGCCTTTGGTGGTGTGATTGCCGCAAACCGCGTTGTGTCCAAGGCAATGGCCGAGGAGATGAGCAAGACCTTCACCGAGGTGATTGTGGCCCCTGGTTTTGAACCAGCCGCACTAGAGATTCTCCTCGCAAAGAAGAACCTCCGAGTCCTGCAGCTGCCTCAGAACTACAGCCGAGAGGCCCTCGAGGTTCGCCAGATTTCCGGCGGTCTTCTGGTTCAGCAGCCAGACACCTTCGTTGCTTTCAACACCAACGATTGGAAGTTGGTTGCTGGCCCTAAGGCCGACGCCGCCACCTTCGAGGAGCTCAAGTTCGCCTGGCGCGCCAGCCGCAGCGTGAAGTCCAACGGCATCCTGATTGCCAAGGACGGCGCTTCGGTGGGCATTGGCATGGGCCAGGTAAACCGCGTTGACAGCTGCAAGCTGGCAGTTGAGCGTTCCACCTCGCGTTCCCGCGGTGCCGTTGCAGCCTCCGATGCCTTCTTCCCATTCGCCGACGGCCTGCAGATCCTGATTGACGGTGGCGTTCGCGCCGTGGTTCAGCCTGGTGGCTCGGTTCGCGACGAAGAGGTTATTGCAGCTGCCGAGGCAGCTGGTGTGACCATGTACTTTACCGGTGAGCGTCACTTCTTCCACTAAGCCTTAGGGGGCAGACCTTAAGTTCCTTTGAATTTCATTTGCGCTCGACCATTTTCTAGGAGTACTTTGTTTGCTACTGGTCAAGGGGGCCAGTGCAAAGGAGCACTGAATGACAAAGGTTACTGAGGTTACTTACTACGAGACTCCAGCGGGCGGCTTAGACCTTGAATGGTTGTCGTCGCTCGGTCCTGTTTTCAAAAGGCTTTGGAACGCGGGCTGGTCTTACGGTGAAGTAAGCGTTGGCGTTCATGCGGGAACCGTTTACGGCTCGCTCGAGTTTGAGAGCTTTGCGGATTACGCCCGCCTGCAAGACACCTGGATGAACAACCAGGAATGGCTCGCATTCCTGAACGCTAACGCTCACAAAATGAGCAAAGTTGTTGGCCGAGATCTAGTCACGGTTCAAAGCTAGAGATTAGTTTCAAAAAATGCCCGTTCCGAAAGGGGCGGGCATTTTTGCGTGTTAGCCTGAAAAGCTGACCGATGATGGGTGTTGAACTGACGCTGGAATAATCGGTTGGCAGATTTAGGTTTGATTCAAAGATGAAACAACGCGGTACCGCGGCCACACTGCTGCGCATTTTCCCTTACGCCAAAGAGGCGCTCCCGAGAACCATTTGGGGCACCATTGCTGCCCTAGGCTCCTATGCCGCCGCCCTGGCCATGCCTCAGGTTTTGCGCAGCCTAATCAACATTCTGCAGCAGCACGGAACTCAGCAGACCCTCATCGGGCTGGCCATCGCAGTATTGGTCATCGGTGTTACTGAAGCCGCTCTGCTGTTCCTGCGCCGTTGGCTGGTGCTTGCTCCGGGAACTCACGTTGAGGCGGGGCTCCGTCGCGCGCTCTACTCCAAGCTTCAGGATCTGCCCGTATCTTTTCATGATCGTTGGCCATCGGGCCAGCTGCTCTCGCGAGCTACCGGTGACCTATCGCTGATTCGCCGCTGGCTCTCTTTCGGATTGGTGATGCTCACCGCCAACGTTTTCATCATTATCATCGGCATGGGAATGCTGTTCAGCTTCAACTGGATTCTGGGCCTGATCTTCTTGGTCTTCTCCATTCCAATCTGGTTCAAGGGTTACAAGTTTGAGAGCCAGTACCACACCATGGCCCGCCTCAGCCAGGACCAGGGCGGAGACCTCGCCACCAGCATCGAGCAGGCCATTCACGGTATTCGCGTGCTCAAAGCCTTTGGTCGCGGCGAGCACATGCTGAGCAAGTTTGCCAAAGACTCCGATGAGCTGCGCGGCACCGAGGTGAAGAAGGCCAAGCTGATTGCCGGTATCTGGATTTACCTGATTCTGGTTCCGGAGTTTGCAGCTGGCTTTGCCCTTCTCGCCGGAGTTTGGCTGGTCGCCACCCACCAGATTTCGGTGGGAACCCTGGTGGCATTCTTCGCCACCGCCACTGTGATCCGCTGGCCAACCGAATCGGTGGGCTTCATGCTCTCCATGACGCTGGATGCCAAGACCGCCATCGAGCGCTTCTTTGAGGTTCTTGATGCACCCGTGGAAATCACTGACCCAGAGAATGTGCAGACCATCGCAAACCCTCAGGGGCGCCTCGAATTCAAGGACGTACACTTCAGATTCGCAGACACTCGAGATGACGAACCGGACCTGCTCCGCGGTGTGAATCTGACCATCGAACCGGGGGAGTCAGTTGCACTCATCGGTGTGACCGGTTGCGGCAAGAGCACGCTGACCGCACTAACCACGCGCCTCTATGACGTGACATCCGGCCAGATTTTGGTGGACGGCGTGGACATCCGCAACCTCACCCGCGAAGACCTTCGCAGCCACATCGCCATGGCCTTTGAAGATGCCACCTTGTTCAGCGCCACCGTGCGCGAGAACGTGCTTCTGGGTGCTCCAAATGCCACCGATGCGGATCTCGCCCAAGCCCTCGAGATTGCGCAGGCTCAGTTTGCCTACGACCTTCCGGATGGCCTGGAGACCAAGATTGGCGAAGAGGGCATGAGCCTCAGCGGAGGCCAACGCCAGCGCCTGGCGCTGGCTCGTGCGGTTGCCGCCAAGCCCGAGATTCTGGTACTTGATGACCCACTCAGTGCCCTAGACGTTGACACCGAAAAAATGGTGGAGGACGCACTGCGAACGGTGCTCACCACCACCTCGGCGCTGATTGTGGCTCACCGCCCGAGCACGGTTCAGCTGGCCGACAAGGTGGCGCTGCTGGAAGACGGCCGCATCACAGCTTTTGGAACGCACTCCCAGCTGCTGGCCGAGAGCGCGCACTACCGTCACGTGATTTCTAGCCTGGACGAGGAGGTGGCCCGATGAGCATGCACGGAACCAATAATGAGGAAAAGTCTGACCTCTCCAAGGCCGAATCCAAGGCCATTCGCCGCCGCTCGCTGCGTCTGCTGAACGAACTGGTTCGCCCGCTCACCGGCCGCCTAGTTGTTGGCTTAGTCACAGTAACCATAGCCACCCTGATGCGAGTCCTAGGCCCTGCCCTGATTGCAATTGGAATCGACCAGGCCCTGCCGGCCGCACTCAAGCACAACTGGACTCCGCTGTTTTGGACCGCAGGGGGTTACATCGGTGCGGCTGCAATTGCCGCTGGTGGCATGGCCGTGTTCATTTCTTACGCGGCGGTCACCAACCAGGCCATCATCTACGAGATGCGTCAGCGCCTGTTCCGCCACATCCAGCGCCTGAGTATTGACTTCCACGAGAAGTACACCTCGGGTCGTTTCATCAGCCGCATGACCAACGACATGAACTCCATTCGGGAGCTGCTGGACACCGGTGGCAACGAAATGGTGGCCGGCCTTTTGACCATGGTATTCACCGCGGTTGCCATCCTGTTCCTAGACCCAATCACCTTCGTGGTCATGATGGTTGCCATGATTCCGCAGGCGTTCCTGGCCAACTGGTTTGCCAACAACACCAAGAAGGCATATCGCATTTCATCGGTGGCAAGCGCCCGCCTCATTGTGCACTTTGTGGAGACCATGACCGGTATCCGTGCAGTGAAGGCCTTCCGCAAGGAGAAGGCCAACCAGGAGAAGTACGACGAGCTGGTGGAGGACTACCGCGCCATCAACACCAAGACCATCCTGCTGTTTGGCATCTATCACCCGAGCGAGATCCTAATTGCGGACTTCGCTGTGACGGCTGTGCTGATTTTTGGTGGGCTGCGCGTGCTAGACGGCCATCTCGGCGTCGGCGTGCTTACAGCGGCCGTGCTTTATGCGCGTAGGTTCTTTGACCCGATGGAATCCATCGCCATGTTCTACAACTCCTACCAGTCGGCGTCCAGCGCGCTGGAAAAGATCAGTGGAGTGATGGAGGAGGAGCCATCGGTGCCGGAGCCGGCTCACCCGGTTTCAATCGCCGATGCCACCGGCCATCTTGCCTTTAATGACGTGGAGTTCCACTACGCCAACGGCAAGACCGTGCTTCCACCGTTCAATCTGGACATCCCAGCCGGTCAGACCATTGCCATGGTTGGCACCACCGGAGCGGGCAAGAGCACCCTGGCAAAGTTGGTTTCGCGCTTCTATGACCCAACCCACGGTTCGGTCACGCTTGACGGCATTGACCTGCGTCAAATCTCTGATGTTGACCTGCGTCAAGCGGTGGTGATGGTGACCCAGGAGGCCTACCTATTCGGTGGCACTGTGGCATCAAACATCGCCCTCGGTAAGCCGGGCGCCACTGGCGAAGAGATTGAGGCAGCCGCCAAAGCAGTTGGTGCTCATGAATTCATCATGGCCCTGCCAGACGGCTACAACACCGATGTCAACAAGCGCGGTGGCCGAGTTAGCGCCGGACAGCGCCAGTTGATTTCCTTCGCGCGAGCCTTCCTGGCCAACCCCGCGGTACTGATTCTGGATGAGGCCACTTCGAGCCTGGACATCCCTAGCGAACGTCTGGTTCAGCACGGACTCCAGACCCTGCTGGCAGGTCGAACAGCAATCATCATCGCCCACCGCCTCAGCACCGTGAGCATCGCCGACCGCGTGCTCGTGCTTGAGCACGGCCGCATCATCGAAGACGACGCCCCGGCGGCGCTGATTGCGGGAACCGGCAAGTTCTCCAAGATGCACAAGGCGTATCGCGACAGCCTGGTTTAGGTACTGGCTCGCCTAGCGCCAACCCAGACAGAGTAAATGGCCAGCCCTTAGGGGCTGGCCATTTACCCTAACTGCTACTTCAGCTTGTTGGTGGCGTCCAGAGCAATAGCGGTCATTGCCGGAATGGCAACCTTGGCGCTGCCATCGGCGGCCACGGTAACCGTGGTTCCCAGGCACTTGCCCTTGGCAATGGCCTTGGCTCCACCCGAGATCACGTCACAGTACACGCCCTTTGGCAGGCCGGTGGCAACGGTGGTCTTGGCGGTGATCTTGCTCATCTGCTGGTTGCCGTTGAGGGCAAAGAAGCCGCTGCCGCGAGTGAAACTCAGCAGCTGCTGACCGTAGTTCACGTTGGTCATTGGGTTGGTGCCAACCTCGTGGTGCCACTGGATCATGCCCTTCATGGCGGTCCAGCGCTCCATGCAAACAAAGCTGCCAACCTTGTACTTCTTCTGTGGGGTGGCGCTCTTGCTGCCGGTTGGGCAAACCGCAGGGGCAATCACATCGGCCTTGGAAACCGCAGGTCCGGCATCCATGTCATTGATGTCAAAGGCGTATCCGGTGTATAGCATCGGCTTACCCAGGCTGTCGGCCAGCAGGAACGCGCTTGCGGTCAAATACTTCTGCGGGTCCATGTAGGTGATGGCGCTCGGGCCGTGGTGTTCGGTGTCGTGGTTGCTCACCATAATCACGGTGCTATTCGCGTCTCCGATGAGGGCGGCGCGGGCATCGGTGGGACGACCATAGCCAGTCTGACCGCTGAACATGTTGGCGAACTGCGCCTGGTAATCCCAGGCGAATACGTCACCGTTGGCGGTCCAAGGCTTGTTGTACTCGGCCGAGCCGATGGACTCCTGCAGGAAGTAAGGGGTCTTGCCGTTGACTGGCTTCAGCAGCGCGTGGATTGCGCTGAGGTCGGTCAGGCCAATGTGCTTGGCGGCATCGATTCGGAAGCCCGAAACACCCAGGTCAATCAGGTGGTTGAGGTAGGCAGCAATGGTCTGACGCGTGCTGTCCCGCTCGGTGGTCAGGTCAGGCAGGCCACCCAGCTCACAGTGGGTGGTCTCGAAGGGGTCTTCGTAGTTCTGAATGGAGCCGGCGCAGGCATTTGGATCGCTTGGTGCCAGCGAGTTGTGGAATTCCGAAGGGTCATAGAGGCCCGGGTAGTTGTACTTGCTGAAGCCCGTGCCCGCAAAACCAGTGCCGCTCGAGTTGGCCATGTGGTTGATGACGGCGTCAACAATTACCTGCACGCCCGCCTGGTTGCAGGCGGAGACCATGTCGGTGAACTGCTGCTCGGTGCCCAACTGGCTGGTGAGCTTGTACGAAACCGGCTGGTAGTGGGTCCACCATTGAGTGCCGTGAATGTCTTCCTGCGGAGGTGAAACCAGAATCCAGTCCACACCCTCTGGGCCAAGCACCTTGGAACACTCGGTCTTGAGCGAAACCCAAGGCCAGGTGAACATCTGAATCCCCACACTCTGAGTGGTGATGGTTTTGGCCGGCTGCGGCACAACGGTGCTAGCAGCTGGTGCTGCCAACGATGGCTGAACTGCGGTGCTAATTGCAATTGCTGCGGCACCGATGAGGGTGGCTACTCGGATTGCGTTCTTACGCGAAATGAAAGACATGGTTTCATCCTACGTATCGCAAGCGATTACAGGCGAAATGGTTTTACTTCGACGCTAGATGATTGGCCTCAAGGCCTTCGAGGAGCAGGCGCACACCTATTTCCGCAGTGTCCGAATTTGATGGCGAGGCTGCTGCCTTCAATGCACCGTCGGTCCATATTTCGGCATCGGGGGCGGTGAGTCCAAGGCTGGCCGCCTGCATGCGCTGCTGCTGGTGCCAAGCCTGTCCGAGCACCAAAAACAGGATGGAATCGGCTGCAACTCGGCATAGTGATTGGTCTTTGAATGCTGGACTGAGGGCCGCTGCGATGCGCTCCAGTGCCTCGCCGGCGCCAAGCCCCAGAGCCAGGGTGCTACTGACCACCTCTGCGCCATCGCGGAAGGCAAGCAGGGCATCGCGCACAGCAATAGCTTGAGCCAGTGTTGCGGATTTCCAGTCCAGATCGGCGGTTTCAACCACTGGGCCGCGGCTGATGATTTGGTCAGATACCAGGGCGAGCAGGGTCTGCTTGTTAGCCACGTGCCAGTAGAGCGCACTTGGCTGAATATCCATTTCTTGAGCGAGGCGGCGCATGGAGAGATCCTGCAAGCCGAGCTCGTCCAATAGGCGCAGCGCGGTCTCAACCACATCGGCGCGGGTGTACCGAACCGGCTTAGGTGTGTCAGCGAATTTGCTCATTGTGCTGAAAGTCTACTACTCTCTTGAACAGTGTTCAGGTTTCGTGAACACTGTTCAGGAAACTAGGAGTCCCCATGAAGTTCAAGGTCACCCTGCGCGACATCGCGCGCATCGCAATCTTTGCCGCAGTTCTCGCTCTGCTCGGTCTGCCAGGCGCAATCAACCTTCCCGGCGGAGTGCCAATCACCGCTCAGACCCTAGGTGTGATGCTGGCCGGAGCCATCCTCGGCAGCTGGCGCGGAGCCCTCTCCGTGCTGCTATTTGAGATTCTGGTTGCCCTCGGTTTCCCACTGCTATCGGGCGGCCACGGTGGCCTCGCCGTCTTTGCTGGCCCAACCGCCGGCTACCTCTACGGCTGGATTGTTGGCGCTTGGGTCATCGGTGCAGTTGTGAACGCCGCCAAGGCCAAGCCAGGTGTGCTCCGTTTGGTTCTTGGTCTGGTGCTCGGTGGCATCGTTGTGGTCTATGCACTTGGCATTCCGGTTTTGGCAGCAACCTATGGCATGAGCCTTGGAGCCGCAGCCGCCAGCAACCTCATCTTCCTCATCGGTGACTCCATTAAGGTTGCTGTAGCAGCAATCCTGGTGCTGGCCCTGTACCGTGCATACCCAAAGGCGTTCGCAAACTAATGCGCATTTCTCTAGATTCAGTCTCGGTTGAGTGGAGCGGCAACGCTGCACTCAACCGGGTTTCTCTGGACCTAGAGCAAAAGTGCATCGCGGTAATCGGCGCCAACGGCTCCGGCAAGTCCACCTTCGCAAGGTTGCTAAACGGCCTGGTCAAGCCCACCTCGGGCAAGGTGTTAGTTGGCGGCATCGATGTTCAGGCCGACCCCAAAACCGCGCAGCGTCAGGCTGGATTCATTTTTTCCAATCCTGACCTGCAGATCATCATGCCGACGGTTATCGAAGACGTTGAGTTCTCGCTCAAACCGCTAAAGCTTGCCGCGGCCGAGACCCGCACGAGGGCACTGGCGGCGCTCGACCAGTTTGGTATTTCTGATCTTGCTGAACGCCGCGCGCACGAACTCTCCAGCGGCCAGAAGCAGTTGCTTGCACTGGCGGCGGTTTCGGTCACCAACCCCAAGCTGATCATCGCCGACGAACCAACCGCTCTGCTAGACCTGCGAAACACCCAGCAGGTTGCCGAGGCGCTCTTTGGTTTGGCCGATCAACAGGTGGTACTGGTCACTCACGACCTCTCGCTGGCAGAGCGCTGCGATGTGGCGGTTAGATTCGAGAGCGGCAGGCTCCTGGAAGTTGGCGAGCCAACCGACGTAATCGCCCGCTACTGCCGGGACTACCTGTGATTGGTCTCTACCGCTCCGGAACCAGCCCGCTCCACAAAATAGGGCCGGGAACAAAGTTGCTTGCCGTGGTGCTGTGGATAACCACCCTGTCTATTTGGGGCAATAACCCGGCGATCTGGTCGGTTGCGCTTGTCGGCGTCTTCGCTCTTTTCCTAGTGGCTTTTGGCTCCGTAAGGTTCTTTCTGAAGAACCTGTGGACCCTGCGCTATCTGGTGCTGATCGGCCTGATCCCGCAGCTGATCTTCGAGGGCGTAGGCCCGGCCATCAACAATACGGCCCGCCTAATAGCCGGCATCATGGTTGCCATTCTCTTCACCCTCACCACCCCACAGTCTCGAATCATCGATGCCGTGGAGCGGGCGGCAACCCCGTTGGCCCGTATCGGCATTTGGCCGTCCACTATCGGCCTGAGCATCTCGCTGGCCCTCAGGGCAATTCCCATGCTCATGCAGTTTTCCGCCGGAATCATGGAGTCTCAGCGAGCCCGAGGTAACAAGCCATCTGCCCTCACCGCCACTGTTCCACTGCTGGTTGCGGCCCTCAAATACGCCGACGACATGAGCGAGGCGCTTGCCGCACGCGGCGTGGAAGTTTGAGCCATAAAACCAATAAACTAAACATCCATTAGGTTTTCGTGCTGGGGTCAGAACCGGCGCCAATCAGACGAGGATGTCATGACTGCTCCATTCGCCAAGCACGAGGCTCGCGCCAAGGAGATCCTGGCCGCCATGTCCATCGAGGACAAGGTGGGACAGATGTTCCACTCCATGGCATTTGTGAGCGATCCAACCGGCCCAAACGGATTCCTCGACAGCCTCACAGTTGAGCAGCAGATTCGCGAGAAGCGCCTCAGTCACTTCAACGCCATCGGTGGTGCCGGCACCCCCGAGGAAATGGCCAAGTGGCAGAACCAGATCCAGGCCATCGCCACCGATGCCGGACTGCCCGTGCCTGTCACCATCAGCACCGACCCACGCAATCACTTCACCAACAACCCCGGCGCGGCCATGATGGCCGGCCCGTTCTCGCAGTGGCCGGAAACCCTGGGACTGGCGGCCATCGGTGACGCCGAACTGGTTCGCCAGTTTGCCGACATCGCACGTCAGGAATACCTGTCAGTTGGCATCCGTGCAGCCCTGCACCCGCAGATTGACCTGGCAACCGAGCCACGCTGGAGCCGCGCAGCCGGCACCTTTGGCGAGAGTGCCGAGCTCACTGCCAAGATGGCCGTGCCTTACATCCAGGGCTTCCAGGGTGGAGATGCGCTCAACGAGGCATCGGTGTCTACCATGACCAAGCACTTCCCCGGTGGTGGTCCGCAGAAGGACGGCGAGGACCCACACTTCGCCTACGGCCGCGAGCAGGTTTACCCTGGCGGCCAGTTTGAGTACCACCTGGAGCCGTTCAAGGCCGCCATTGCCGCCGGCACCGCTCAGATGATGCCCTACTACGGCATGCCAATCGGCCTGCCAGGAATTGAAGAGGTGGCCTTCGGTTTCAACAAGGAGATCCTCACCGATCTGCTGCGCGAAAAGCTTGGCTTTGAGGGTGTCATCTGCACCGACTGGGGCATTCTCACCGATGCCGCCATCATGGGTCAGATGTGGCCAGCCCGGGCCTGGGGCGTTGAGCACCTCACTCCGAAGGAGCGCATGGTCAAGGCCATCAACGCCGGAGTTGACCAGTTTGGCGGGGAATACTGCACTGACATCATGCTCGAGGCAGTTGCCGAAGGGCTCATCTCAGAAGAGCGCATCGACCAGAGCGTACTACGCCTGATTGCTCAGAAGCTGACCCTTGGCCTGTTTGAGAACGCCGTGGTTGATGCCGACAAGGCAAATGCCATCGCCGGTAACGCCGAGTTCCGCGCGGCTGGCATGGTAGCCCAGGCTCGCTCGCTCACCGTGCTCAAGAATGAGGTACTGCCGCTGGCCAAGGGCGTAAAGGTTTACCTTGAGGGCGTTGCGCCAGAGGCGCTCGCCGGTTACGCAACCGTGGTTGCCACACCTGAAGAGGCAGACTTCGCACTGGTTCGTGCCGTGGCCCCATTCGAGGTTCGCGGAGAGGGCTTTGAGGCCTTCTTCCACGCCGGCTCGTTGGACTTCTCACAGGAAAAGGTGGAGCACTTCAACTCGTTATCAGCCAAGGTGCAAACCGTGCTGGGTATCTACCTGGACCGTCCAGCCATCCTGACTCCAATCGTGGACGGTTTGGCATCGGTGGTTGCAGACTACGGCTGCGCCGACAGCGCCTGGGTTTCGGTTCTGTTTGGCGAGGCCAAAGCCGAGGGCAAGCTGCCTTTTGACCTGCCGCGCTCCATGGCCGCGGTTGAGGCCAGCCGCGAGGACGTGCCTTTTGACACCGAAAACCCGCTTTTCAAGTTTGGGCACGGGCTGAGTTTCTAGGACCGGAACTTCAACGGGAAGTGATTCAAGCCGAGTAGGGTTTGAATCACCATGACACAGTCGTTGACAGCTGACCTTCCGCTGCTGCATTCCACCGATGGGTCACCCGCGCTCTGTCTAGTCACCGGGGCCACGGGGTACATCGGTGGGCGACTCATTGTCGAGCTCCTCCGCCACGGCTACCGGGTGCGCATTTTGGCTCGTAATCCCGAACGATTGAAGGACCACCCCTGGATTGACCAGGTTGAGGTGGTTAGTGGCGATGCTCAAGACGCTGGTGCGCTGGATCAGGCCCTCGCCGCGGTTGACGTTGCGTACTACCTACTGCACGCGCTGATGGTGAAGGGCGACTTCGAAACCCTGGAGCGCAGCATGGCAACCCAGTTTGGTGCCGCCGCCAAAAGCGCTGGAGTGCGCCGCCTGGTTTACCTCGGCGGAATCATCAGCCCGGGACAAGAGGCATCGCCTCACCTGCAGGCTCGTGCCGATACCGGAACCCTACTCGCAGATTCCGGAGTGCCAACCATCGAACTTCGGGCAGGCGTTGTGATTGGTTCTGGCTCGGCATCCTTTGAGATGCTGCGTTACCTGACCGAACGCCTGCCGGTGATGACCACCCCCAAGTGGGTTAAGAACAAAATCCAGCCAATTGCGGTTCGCGATGTGCTCCGCTACCTGGTTGGAGCGGCAGCACTCCCCGAGTCGGTGTCTGGCGTGTTTGACATCGGCGGCCCGGAGGTATTTACCTATGCCGACATGATGCAGGGTTACGCCAAGGCCGCTGGGCTGCGAAAGCGCTGGATCATTCCCGTGCCGGTGCTTACGCCAAGACTGTCCAGTGGCTGGGTTGGCTTGGTGACTCCGGTTCCATATACTCTGGCTAGCCGGCTGGTGGAGAGTCTGAAGAACGAGGTGGTGGCCCAGCCGTCCGAGATTCGCAACCTGATTCCGGATCCACCGGGTGGTCTGACACCACTTGACCGGGCGGTAAAGCTGGCCCTGGTAAAGATCAAGGATGCCAGAGTGGAGACGCGTTGGTCGGATGCCTCGGTGCCGGGCACTCCTTCTGAGCCACTGCCCACCGACCCGGACTGGGCCGGCGGCTCGCTCTATAAAGACGTGCGCGTGGTGCGCGGTTTAGACCCGGTTGAAACAGTCTGGGCGCGAGTAGAGGCCATCGGTGGTGACAATGGCTACTCAACCGCTTCTTGGGCTTGGGAGTTGCGGGGTTTGGCCGACCGCCTGGTTGGAGGGGTGGGGCTGAGGCGAGGCCGACGTGACCCCAACCTGCTCCAGGTTGGCGATGCCGTGGACTTCTGGCGCGTTGAACAACTGGAGCGCCCCAAGCTGCTGCGCCTGCGGGCAGAGATGAAGATGCCCGGCTTGGCCTGGCTTGAGTTTGCGGTTGAGCCAGATGCCGAAACCGGCGGAACCATCCTCACTCAGGTGGCAATCTATGCTCCGCGCGGACTGCTGGGACACCTCTACTGGTGGCTGGTTTGGCCGATGCACGGCCTGGTATTCCCGTCCATGGCCAAGACCGCGGTGGGCAAGCGGTTCTTCGAAAAGGGCTAGCTGTCTGAGCGCAAGTTCTTGCGCCAGGCCACGGCAAACCAACCGGCTAGTGCCACCAGGGCAAGCCCGGAACACAGCCACATCAATCCGCTCCAGCCCAGGGTGGGCCAGAGCAGGGAAGTCAGCGCCGAGCCAATGGCCCCGGCAATGAAGTTGGTGGTCACGTAGGTGGCGTTGATGCGGCTTCGGGCTTCGGCAAAGGTGGTGAGCAGGCGGGTCTGGTTTACAACACCGATGCCCTGAGCGCCAAAGTCCATAACTACCAGCATGATTGCCACGAACCAGATGGACTGATCGGCCAGGGTGCCGATTGCCAGCGAGATTGCCGCGATGCTCCAGGCGCTGGCAGAGATGATGCGCGAGTAACCCTTGTCTAGGAGTGGCCCAACCACGCGGGCACCAAATGCACCAGCTGCGCCAACCAGACCCCAAAGCCCAATCTGGGCTGAGGTCCAGTGGTACGGGGCATCGGTGAAATAGAAGGTGATGCCGGTCCAGACCACGCTGAAAATGAAAAGCGCGCAGGCGCTGACCAGCATGAGGCCAAAGCCGCGCGGGTTTTTCCAGAGCAGTTTTGGTGCGCCACTAAGCAGTACAAAGTAGTTCTGCTTTGGGCGAGCAGGCAGCACCGGAATGGCATTGCGCATCAGCAGCATCAGACCCAGGTTTAGGCAGCCCACGATGACTAGGGCTAGGTGCCAACCCAGCAGCCCGGTTAGTGACCCACTCACTGTGCGCGCCAACAAGATTCCCAGAATCATTCCGGACACAACCTTGGCGGAATTCTTGCCTCGGGTCTCGTCATCGGAGAGTTCGTTGGTGAGTGGCACCAGCAGTTGCCCGGAGATAGTGGTGACGCCCAGTGCAGCCATTGAAAGCAGCAGGGTGAGGTAGCTGGTGGAAAGGCCAGCCGCCACCAGACTGAGACCGGCAATGGTGAGCAGGATTGGCGCCATCTTGCGGCGGTCAACTAGGTCTCCCAGCGGAAGCACCAGGGCGATACCAACGGCGTATCCCAGCTGAACTGCGGTAACCAGCCAGCCGTTCTGGGCTGTGGTGGTGTGAAGGTCCTTGGTCAGCTCACCGAGTAGTGGCTGAATGAGATACAGGTTGCCCACGGCAACGCCACTTGCAACAGTAAATAGGTTGAGCAGGCTTTTCTTCACGCCGTCAGTTTATGAGGCAAAAGCGCATCGGTGAATGGTTTTGACAGGCACTATCAGTGCCACCGATGCCCGAACTGTGACTGGCTGAAGATGCCGCGTTAGCTGAAAATAATGGTGCGGTGGCCGTCTAGCAGCACGCGGCGCTCGGCAAACCAGCGAACCGCCTGCGTGAGGGTCTTGCTCTCTACGTCCTGGCCGATGGAGACCAGCTCCTGCTTGGATGAGTTGTGGGTCACGCGCAGCACGTTCTGCTCGATGATTGGACCCTCGTCAAGGTCCTCGGTTACGAAGTGAGCGGTAGCACCAATCTGCTTCACGCCGCGGGCGTGTGCCTGACCGTATGGGTTGGCACCCTTGAAGCCCGGCAGGAATGAGTGGTGAATGTTGATGATCTTGCCAGCGAACTCCGCGCAGAACTCCGGCGACAGAATCTGCATGTAGCGGGCAAGCACAATTAGCTCGATGCCGGCGGTGGTGATGTAGTCGCGCAGCATGTGCTCGAAAGCGGCCTTGTCGGCTTCGCTCTTGATGGCGTGAGTCTCAAAAGGAATGCCGTAGAACTCGGCCATGGATGCCAGATCTGAGTGGTTGCCGAATACGGCAGGAACCTCAATAGGCAGCTGGCCGGAACGCTGACGGAAGAGCATGTCGTTGAGGCAGTGGGCGCTTTTGGAAACCAAAACCAGGGTTCGCATCTTTCGGCCAACCTGGTCCAGCTGCCACTCCATCTCATAGCGGGCGGCAACAGGGGCCAGTTGGCGCTCCACGTGCTCACGCGGCGCCGCACTCTCAATTTGCAGGCGCATGAAGAAGCGGCCGGTGTCCTCGGAGGCAAACTGCTGGCTCTCGGTGATATTTCCGTTAGCTGCCACAATGGCGCCAGAAATGGCGTGGACAATGCCGGGCATGTCCTTGCAGACCAGGGTCAAAACCCAGTGGGTGGCGGCAGCCGCATCGGTGGTGTTGGCAACAGTGCTCATAGGGGTCAAGTTTACCTTCAGGCCACCTCAAACCCTTAGAATTAGCCTGTCGCAACTGGCGCTAAAGATGGGCATCCATCGGGGAGCGATGGCAAGTTTTTGGTCGTGCGCCTGGGCCAAGCCAACAGTTCCAGACACCGATGCCCGGCTACGCGCCGACACAAATAGGAGCCAACATGAGCAACCTGCCAACCACTTTCAACGCACCTCTCAGCGAGGTTGACCCAGAGATCGCAGCGGTTCTCACCGCCGAGCTCAACCGCCAGCGCAACTACCTCGAGATGATTGCATCCGAGAACTTCGTTTCGCGTGGTGTGCTCGAGGCTCAGGGCTCGGTTCTGACCAACAAGTACGCGGAGGGTTACCCGGGCAAGCGCTACTACGGCGGTTGCGAGGCTGTTGACGTTGCCGAGGAGCTGGCACGCGACCGCGCCAAGGCTCTGTTCGGTGCCGACCACGCCAACGTTCAGCCACACTCGGGTGCATCGGCCAACGCGGCCGTGCTCATGGCTCTGGCCAACCCTGGCGACAGCATCCTCGGCCTCGAGCTGGCCCACGGTGGTCACCTGACCCACGGCATGCGCCTCAACTTCTCGGGCAAGATGTACCAGGCCAACGCCTACGAGCTCAACCCAGACACTCACCTGGTTGATATGGATATCGTCCGCCAGCGCGCCCTCGAGACCAAGCCAGCCGTGATCATCGCAGGTTGGTCGGCTTACAGCCGTCACCTCGACTTCGCCGCCTTCCGCAGCATCGCCGACGAGGTTGGCGCAAAGCTTTGGGTTGACATGGCTCACTTCGCTGGTCTGGTGGCAGCCGGTCTGCACCCATCGCCGGTTCCTTACGCAGACGTGGTTTCCACCACCGTTCACAAAACCCTCGCTGGCCCTCGCTCCGGCCTCATCCTTGCCAAGGACGAGTACGCCAAGAAGATCGACTCGGCCGTGTTCCCCGGTCAGCAGGGTGGTCCACTGATGCACGTTATTGCCGCCAAGGCAGTTGCCTTCAAGGCCGCAGCCACCGATGAGTTCAAGGACCGCCAGGCCCGCACCATCGAGGGTGCCCGCATCATCGCCGACCGCCTGACCGCAGCAGATGTTGCAGCCAACGGCGTCCAGATCCTGACCGGTGGCACCGATGTGCACTTGGTTCTAGTTGACCTGCGCAACTCGCCAATCGACGGCAAGATGGCCGAGAACCTGTTGCACGAGGTTGGCATCACCGTAAACCGCAACTCGGTTCCTAACGACCCACGTCCACCTTTGGTTACCTCGGGTGTTCGCATCGGTACTCCAGCTCTTGCCACCCGTGGCTTTGGCGCTGAGCAGTTCACCGAGGTTGCCGACGTCATTGCATCGGTGCTCATGCCAAACCCAGATATTGAGGCTCTGGCTGCCCGCATCGCCAAGCTGGCTGCGGACTTCCCGCTGTACAGCGGCCTCGAGAACTGGTAGTCATGACCGCCATTCGCTTGGACGGTCTGGCAACCGCCAAGGCCATCAAGGCCGAGCTGGCCGAGCGCGTAGTCAAGCTCAAGCAGCAGGGCGTTCACGCCGGTCTCGGCACCCTGTTGGTTGGCGACGATCCTGGCTCGCACTCATACGTTTCGGGTAAGCACCGCGACTGCGCCGAGGTTGGCGTGGAGAGTATCCGCATTGACCTCCCGCAGACTGCTTCGGCCGCCGATGTTCGTGCCGCAATTCGCGAGCTGAATGCAGCCAAGGAGTGCACGGGCTACATCGTTCAGCTGCCGCTACCTTTCGGCATCGACACCAACGAGATGCTCGAGTTGATTGATCCTGCCAAGGATGCCGACGGACTACACCCAACCAACCTGGGTCGACTGGTCCTCGGCGTTTCGGGTGAGCTAAATAGCCCACTGCCTTGCACCCCGGCCGGAATCGTTGAGCTCCTTACTCGCTACGGCGTTGCCACCAAGGGCGCCGAGGTTGCCGTGATTGGTCGTGGCGTTACTGTTGGTCGCCCGCTCGGTCTGTTGATGACTCGCAAGGGAATCGACAGCACCGTTACGCTGCTGCACTCGGCCTCGCGCGACCTCGAGCAGGCCGTGAAGCGTGCCGACATCGTGGTTGCAGCACTTGGAGTTGCGCACTTTGTTCAACCCGAGTGGATCAAGCCTGGAGCGGCAGTTTTGGACGTGGGCATCACCCGCGTTCAGGATGCCGAAGGCAAGTTCAAGTTGGTTGGCGATGTTGCTCCTGGTGTTGAGGAGATTGCCGGTTGGCTCTCGCCCAACCCTGGCGGAGTTGGTCCAATGACTCGCGCCATGCTGGTGAAGAACGTGGTTGATACCGCGGAGCGCAACGCTCGCTAAAACTGACTGCAAACGGCAAGGTATTCCACAGATACCGTGACGGCAGAAAGTGAGTGCATTCGCTCAGGCTAAAGTCGAGCAATGGCTTCCAAATGGGCGTTTGTAGATGAGTCAAAATCCAACGGCTACCACTTGGTTGCCGTTGTGGTTCACGCTCATGAGGCTCCAAGTGCTAGGAGACTACTCAGGGAATTGACTCTGAGAGGCCAAAGAAGAATTCACTTCCGTACCGAGTCAAGCAGCCGACGTAACCAGATTATTGCCAAAGTCGGAAAACTGGACTTTGAAGTAGTAGGGGTGATTTCCCGGAGGAAGAGTGAAGTCGCTGCGCGTCGCGAGTGTTTGCTCCGCATGCTGGAGGAGCTCGCTGTCTTTGGCGTCAGTCAGGTTTCTCTTGAACAAGATCTATCGATGTTGTCGCACGACAAGCAAACGTTGCATCTCTACAGAGACTCGTTTAGGTTCACTCAAATCAACGAGATAAGAATTTTGGAGCCGCATCTAGAGCCACTTCTCTGGTTGGCAGATATCGCCGCCTGGACAACTGCTAAGGGGGATATGTCCTTGAAGGCTGCAACCCTTATTGAGGTTGATTAAACGCGAAACCTGGCTCAACAACCGTCCGGATGTCTGCCAGGTTCACTTTGCGCCACTCGTGTAACGCACAGGTCCAGACTACCTAGCCGCGTGCCTCGGGTCAATAAGTTGGAACACCCTTGTGGATAACTAGAACTGGCTGCGAATAGCCCACAGGTCGGCAAAGACCGGACGGAACAGGGTGCTGCTCAGGTAGCCAACTCCGCTGGATCCGCCACTGCCCATCTTGTGACCGATGGTTCTTTCAACCATCTTCACGTGACGGTAGCGCCACTCCTGCAGACCCTCGTCCAAGTCCATCAGAGCCTCGCCAATCGACTCGGCCTCAGGATCATTCTTGTGGGCCTCAACCAAGGCAGCTTGTACGCGCTCGTCGGCTAGATACTGAACCGAGACATCTCGGGTGAGCACATCGGTGGGCATTGAAAAGCCACGACCGTCAAAGTAGCGCAGGGCGCTGTCCCAGAGGCTGGCGCGACTCATGGCAGCCTCAACCCGAGCTCGTGCCGGTGAACCCTCAATCAGGTGCTCGGCCATTCCCATTCCACTGGATTTATCGGCGTTGGCGCCGGCCTGGTCGCGGCGACCGAGCACAGCCTCAAACTCGCGGAACTGAGCGCTCTGGAATCCGCTGCTGGCTCGCAAGCGAGCACGGAATGAGTTGAACTGCAGCGGGGTCATGGTCTCCAGAATGTCCACCTGGCTCACCAGGGTCTTCATGATGGTGCGCACTCGGCGCAGCAGTGCCAAACTCCGATGCGTGTTGCCCGCCTCGAGCGCCGGCTGCAGTGCGGCAATTTCGTGCAGCATCTGCTTGAACCAGAGTTCGTAGGTCTGGTGAATGACAATGAACAGCAGCTCGTCGTGCTCTGGGCCATCGCTGAGCGGCTCCTGGAGTTCCAGGAGTTCGTCCACCTTGAGGTAGGTGATGTAGCTGACGTGCTTCTCGGTCTGAGTGTTCTCTGGCATTAGGTGACGCGGCTTCCGTTGTCTTGCAGGTTCAGGTATTCGCGGCTCTCAACTAGGTCGCGCAGGCGGGCAAAACCGTCATAGACCTCGGTGAAGCTGGTTGGAAGCGGCGCAATGGCCAAGCGGATTCCGCTAGGGGTGCGGAAGTCTGGCACCACATTCTTCATGGTGCGCAGGGCCGCAGCAATCTTCTTGGCATCGGTGTGAACAATGCTGATGTGCCCGCCGCGCTTGTCTGGATTGCGCGGAGTAATGAGGCTGAAGCCAAGTGGCACCAGCCAGGAATCAAAGAGTGCAAGCATGAGTTCGGTTCCCAGCTGCGCCTTGGCAGCAATGGCACCGATGCCCGCCTCCTCGATCATGCGCAGGCTGGACTGCACCATGCGAATGCCGATGATGGATGGACTGGCGATCTGGAAGCGGCGCATCTCGGTGGTGGTTGGTTCAAAGAACGGCCCCATCTCAAACTGCTTGTCCTGGGCAAACCAACCCTGGATTGGAACACCGATTTTTGCCTGCAGCGCCTTGCGCACATAGATCCAGGCGGGGGCGCCTGGTCCGGCGTTTAGGTACTTGTAGGTGCAGCCAACCGCCAGGTCAACGCCCCACTCGTCAAAGCGCAGGTCAACCGAGCCAACCGCGTGGCTGGCATCCCAAACCACGAGTGTTCCGTTGGCGCGGCAGAGATCGGTTATGGCCTTCACGTTGGGCTGCGCACCCGAGCGGTAGTGAATCACCTGCAGGGTAACCAGAGCAACGTCGTCGTTCAGGAACGGAGCTAGCAGCTCTGGCGTGACCAGCTCGTCCTCGGTGGCAATATCAATGGCACCCGGGCCGCCGGTTCCGTCGTTGTTCAGGGTGATCAGGTTGAGCCCAAGCTGCTCTGCAATTCCTTGCACAATGAAGCGGTCGGTTGGGAAGTTGGCGGCATCAATGATGACGGTCTTGCGGCCGGGGTTTGCCTTGATGGCGGCCATGCAGGCCTGGTAAAAATTCACCGATGTGGTGTCCTGCACCAAGGTCTGACCGGCGGCTGCGCCAAGGCAGACTTTGCCAAGCAGATCGCCGGCATCGGTGGCCTGGTCAATCCAGTGGGCCCAGCCGTCCACCAGTTGGGTGCCCCACTCATCGCTGAGGAAGGAGTTGACGCTGGCCACGGTTGCCTTGGGCAGGCGACCGAGCGAATTGCCGTCCAGGTAGCAGGTGTCGGCGTCGGCAATCATGAATTGATCGCGGAAGCGCGCAAGTGGGTCGGCGGCGTCCAGAGCCTGCGCGGTGGCGCGGTCTAGCGGGTTGCCGAAGGCGGCGAGTTTTTGGGCCACATCGTTGGGGGTCATGCTGCCAGCCTAGCGATTTTGCCCATTCGTTCGTCAGCGAAAGGTTGGAGAAAAGTGTCTGGCTGGTCAGACTTGGGTCTAAGGCGAGTCGTGTAAATGTGCCTGTGAATTGTCTTGACACGTTGCTTTGGAGGATTGCTAGCGTGGGTGAATGGGCGATATCCGAGCCTACGTGGACGAGTGTAAAGGCTCGAAATACTTAATGGCCCTAGTGATTTGTGACTCTTACGAAGCGCCAGGTTTCCGCCGAAAGTTAGAGGCATTGCGCATGCCGAGACAGCGTCGCATTCACATGAGAAAGGAGGGGGCAAGAAGGCAGGCGGAGATTCGCAAGAAGGTCGAAGCCATGTCCCTGAATTCATTTATCGTCACTTCAGACCAAAAATCCCAACCGATGGCTCGACGCGAATGTCTAACTGAGGTGGCTCGCATATGTCAGGCGAACAATGTCATTGAACTGATAATCGAGGCAGACGCGAGTTATGAGTCAGACGACAACAAGACTCTCGCACGGCTTATCCGCGATGGAGCTATAGATTTTCAGTTCCGCCACTCTATCCCGCAAACAGAGCCGATGTTGTGGGCTGCGGACGTACTTGCCTGGATTGCTAACAAAACATCTCGTTAAAGCGCGAAACCCAGTACAACGGCCGTCCGACAGTTTTCTGGGTTCACTTCACACCGCTAATGCAGTGCGCAACTAAATAGTAAAAAAGTTGCTTTATAAATACAAGCGCAAAAAGAACAATTGTTGAAAACTGAAACTAAACCAGCAGCTGGTGCTTGGCTAGTTCTTTGTAGAGCGGTACGGTCTTGACCAGTTCGCTGTGAGTGCCGGCACCAATCACTGTGCCGTTCTCCATAACGATGATCTGATCGCTGTCCACCACGGTGGAGAGGCGGTGGGCGATCACAATCAAGGTTCGGTTCTTGGCAACCGCGTCGATGGCTTCGCGCATGCGCTGCTCGTTCAGGCCATCAAGCGAAGAGGTGCTCTCGTCAAGCAGCAGAATCGGGGGAGCAGCCAACAGGGTGCGGGCAATAGCCAGGCGCTGACGCTCGCCACCGGAGAGCATGATTCCCTGCTCGCCAACCTCGGCATCTAGGCCGCGCTCATTGCGGTCCAGCACATCCGTGAGGTTCACCTCGGCCAACACTGCGCGCAGGTCGGCATCGGTGGCATCTGGTTTGCCAATCAAGAGGTTGGCACGAATGGAACCGGCCAGCACCGGTGCGTCCTGCTCCACATAGCCCAGCTGAGCGCGGAGCACCGAGCGGTCGAGCTCTGCAACCGGCTGACCGTCCAGCAGAATGCGTCCACCGGTTGGCTCGTAGAAACGCTCAATGAGACTCAGTGTGGTGCTCTTGCCGGCACCCGATGGACCAACGATGGCGACACGAGTGCCACGCTCAATCTTGAAGTTCACGCCGCGAAGAACTGGCTTGGCCTCGGCCGGTGCGGCGGGCTCGGCGCCTTCTGCTTCAGGCTCAACCGCTGCCGGTGCGTAGGCAAAGTCAACGTTCTCAAACTCAATGGCCACGCTGCTAACCGGCGTAGCCACCGATGCCTGTGGCGCGTTGGAGAGTTCGGCCTCGGTGACGATGTCCAGCACCTCTTGGATGCGAGCGAGTGCTCCAAGACCGGTCTGCACCGATGAGTAGGCGCCGAAGGCCTGGCCGATTGGGCGAATCATTAGGAACAGCAGCAGCACGAACGAAACCAGGTTGGCAACCGTGGTGGCTCCCGAGGCAACGCGGAATCCACCAACACCGAGCACCACGATGAATGCGCCGTTCATGGCGATTCCTGCGATAGGCGATATGGCGGAAGAGATGCGGGCAATCTTCACGCCCTGGTCATAGGCCTGCTTGGCATCGGTGACAATCTCCTCCGCTTCACGGGCTTCGGCGCGAGCCGCCCGAATCGTGCGAACCGCGCTAAGGGCACGTTCAACCGCGGCCGACATGGCGCCAACGCGTTCCTGCGCCTTGGTGGTGGCGTGGCGAATCTGGCGGGCAACCACAACAATGGCGCCCATAGCAACCAGAATCACCAGGAGCGTGCAGCCGAGGAGGACCGGGTCGATAACGGCCATTGCGATGACCGAGCCAACGAAGACGAGCAGGCCGCCAACCGCGTCAACCAGACCCTGGGTCAGCACGTTGCGAAGCAGAGTGGTGTCACCCGAGACGCGCGAGACCAGGTCGCCCGTGCGACGTAGGTCATACTCCTTAATAGGAAGACGCAGTAGGCGCTCGGCGAGGTGGCGTCGAGCCGATAGGACCACGCCTTCGCCGGTGCGAGTAAGAACGTAGTACATCCAGCCGCCGCTGAAGCCAGAGACCACAACCAAGGCAACCAGCAGGGCAACCGGGCCCACCACGGCCTGGTGCTTCTGAACCGCGTTGATGACCTGACCGGTGAGGAGTGGCTGTGCCAGCGAGAGCACCGCGCCAATCAGCGAGAGTACAGCGGCCAGAACCAGCGAACCCTTGTGTTGGGCGAGGTAAGGCCAAAGCTGCTTGAAGGTTGCCTTCGGTGCGTTCTTGTCCGGGCGTCCAGCGCCACCTCGGCGGCCGCGGCCGCCACCCATCATGCTCATGCTTTTCTAAACCTCTTCCACCAGGTGACTGTTCCCGGTGATTGCCTCGTTGAGTAGGTAGTTAATCTCACTCAGACTCAGCGCCTCAGTGTATGCGGTTTGCCTGAAAAACCGCCCGAAGTCCACGGTCTGCAGCGCGCGGAGGGCATCGGGGTGATTCAGCTTCAAAAACATTTGGGTGGTGTTTGGCTTGCGCTCAAAGCTGGTCTTTACCGTGCCGCAGTTGTAGCCAAAAACAGTGAGGCTCACGTCGGCCTCGGCTGGCTTCACCTTGGAAACCAACCCCAGGTCCTCAACCGAATAGTGCGGGCGCAACTCAGCCCGCCGCTCCCAAATCTGGAAGCAGGTGTTGAGGCGGCGCTTCACCATCAGGCGCTCGCCGTCGGCATCCACGTAGTCGATCTGCAGGTCTTCGTCGCTCACCAAATGAAAGTTGCGGTCCAGCCGGTTGATGACCGTCCACTTGCGCCAGCTGCGCGGCACGATGAACGCAATAAAGTCCGAGTGCGGAGCCGCATGGTTGAAGAACGGAATGCTCAGCGCATTGTTGCGGCCAAACGGCGGGTTGCCCAGCGTGACTGCGCCTAACACAGGCCCAAGCTGCTGCTCCAAAAAGTCGCCCCCAACCACCGATGCGTGCAGCGGTTCAATGTCAAAGGAGAGAACCCGCTCGGCTCCCGCGGCGTGGGCGGCATCGATGAATGCTCCAGTACCGCCTGCCGGTTCCAAAATGGTGCGGGCGGCGAATGTGGCATCGGTGTGGTTTACCAACCCAACTAGGTGGGCGGTGAGCTCCTGGGCCAAAGCGGGAGGCGTGTAGTACTGCTCTTTGCCGGTGACGCGGGTATTGCCCAACTTGACTCGCCCAACGCCTTCGGCGGCGATGGTCGTGCGCTTGCGAATGGCAGGCACGCGATAAGTCATGACTCAAGGATATCCAATTAGAAAAAACTTGTAATAGGCTGAAATGCTACCCCGATGGGTGGCCCTTGGTAATGAGGCCTCAACCGCAGCCGCCGCGGAAATATCGGGTGGCAAGCACAGCTCAGATTGGCTTTTCTTTTGTCTGATAAATCACAAGAAATCGTGCTCTCCGCCAAGGGTCTCAAGAAGATTTACGGCGACTTTGCCGCCGTTGATGGCATTGACTTTGAGGTTCGCCGCGGCGAATCGTTTGGCATTCTCGGGCCAAACGGTGCCGGCAAGTCCACCACCATGAAGATGATCTCCGCGGTGTCCAAGCGCACTGGTGGAGACCTCAGCATTCTGGGCAAAGACCCGAACCAGAAGGGGCCGGAGATTCGCGCCCACCTGGGTGTGGTTCCTCAGAAGGACTTGCTCGACCGCGAATTGAAGGCTTGGGAAAACCTCTTTGTCTACGGCCGCTACTTTGGCCTGCCTCGCAAGTGGCTCAAGACCAAGGTTGACGAGCTGCTGGCTTTTGCCCAGCTGGAAGACAAGCGCAACTCAAAGGTTGACGAGATGTCCGGCGGTATGCAGCGTCGTCTCGCCATTGCTCGCGGCCTGGTGAACGAGCCAGAGATTCTGCTGCTAGATGAGCCAACCACCGGCTTGGACCCGCAGGCCCGCCACGTGCTCTGGGACAGACTGTTCCGCCTGCGCGAGAACGGTGTGACCATCGTTCTCACCACCCACTACATGGACGAGGCCGAGCAACTCTGCGACCGCCTGGTTGTTATGGACAAGGGCAAGATCATGGCCGAGGGTTCGCCTGCCGAGCTGATCAAGATTCACGCCTCCAAGGAAGTTCTTGAACTACGCTTTGGTACCGACCGAAACGAGGAGACCGCTCCTCAGGTGGCCAAGTTTGGTGACCGAGTGGAGATTCTGCCTGACCGCGTTCTGCTCTACACCGAAGATGGCGAAGCCGCCATGGAAGCCGTAGTTGCCTCCGGCCTCAAGCCCATTACATCGCTGGTTCGCCGCGCCTCGCTCGAAGATGTCTTCCTGCGCCTCACCGGCCGCAGCCTGGTGGACTAAGGCAGGGTTCGCAGATGTCTGATTTGAGATTTACGCCGGGGCAGGTGGTGGATGTCCCTCGCGCCATCCGCGGCGGCGCCTGGCGCGTGGCCGAATACCGGCTTCGCAACATGCTCCACTGGTGGGCAGCCATCGTTTCGTTCGGCCTCGGCAACCCAGTGCTCTACCTGGTTTCGGTGGGTATCGGCATCGGTGGGCTGATCAACAACGCCAACGGCGGCCACCTTCTAGGTGGTGTGCCATACCTTCAGTTCGTGGCCCCCGCTCTGCTCGCCAGCGCTGCCATCCAAGGCGTGATGGACGAGGTGACCTTCCCAGTCATGGAGGGTTTCACCTGGGAGAAGTACTTCTTCGCCATCAACGCCACCAGCATCGGTGCTCGGCAGATTGCCGACGGAGTGTTGCTTGCCGCAATCATTCGTGGAGTCTGGACCGTTGTTATGTACGGTGTGATCCTGCTCGCTTTTGGCGCCATTCCGGTTGGTAGCCTGCTGCCACTCATGGCTTCTTCGCTCATCGCGGGCATTGCCTGGTCGGCTGCCATCATGGCAGTTTCCGCCAATCTCAAAAACGATGACGGAGTATTCGCCATCATCGGCCGCTTTGTGATTGCACCGATGTTTCTGTTCTCCGGTACTTTCTACCCGGCCGAATTGATGCCAATTTACGTGCGCTGGATTGCCTGGATTTCGCCACTGTGGCACTCCACTCAGCTTGGCCGTCAGTACACCATCGGATTGGTTGAGCCGGTATGGCTGACCGCCTTGCACTACCTGTACTTTGCAGTCATGTTCGTGGTGAGCATGGCCATTGTCTATCGCGCATTTGTAAGGAGGTTGGGCGAGTGATCACTCAAATGGCAACCTCGCTTGCCGTAGAAATCGCGGAGCGCAAGGCCAACCGCGCCGGCTCCAGCATCTACACCGGTCGCGCTTGGCGCCTGGTTGAGCGCAACCTCTTTGCGGTTCGTAGCACCAACTGGATGGTCTTCATCTCGGGTTTTGTCGAGCCGGTCTTCTACCTGCTCTCGTTTGGCCTGGGCATCGGAACTCTGGTTGGCAACATGACCGACGGCTCCGGCCACCCGGTTTCCTATGCCGCCTACATTGCCCCGGCTCTGCTGGCCACAAGTTCGATGAACGGCGCAATCTACGACAGCACCTGGAACGTGTTCTTCAAGATGCACTTCGGCAAGCTCTACCAAGCCTGGTTGGCTACCTCGGTTGGCACTCTCGACGTGGCGCTCGGTGAGATCCTCTGGGCTCTCATCCGCGGCTTCGCCTACGCGGTTGGGTTCCTGGTTGTCATGGCATTCATGGGAGTGGTTCCGAGCTGGTGGGCTGTGCTCGCACTGCCTGGAGCAGTGCTCATTGCCTTCGGTTTTGCATCGGTGGGAATGGGCCTAACTAGCTACCTGACCAACTTTCACCAGATGAACTGGCTCAACTTCTTCATGCTGCCGATGTTCTTGTTCTCGGGCACCTTCTACCCAATCTCGGTGTTCCCGGTTTGGCTGCAGTGGATCATTCAGGCCCTGCCGCTGAATCAAGCTGTGGAACTCCAGCGCGGTCTAATGCTGGGCAACCTCACCTGGGCCACCGCCGGCCACGCGCTCTACTTTGTGGTGATGATTGTCCTTGGCCTGGTGTTCACCACCAAGCGCCTAGCGGCGTTGTTCCAGCGCTAAGGCGCCGGAGTCATAGCCGGTCTCAGCGGTAAGCCAGCTGGGTTAAGGACAAAACCACAGCTGTAACCGGGATCTGTTTGCAGCCCGGAAAGTCTGGACGAAGTGCCGGTCACGTGAGTGACCGGCACTTTCCAATTTCAGAAAATCACCCTGACTCTCCCAAAAATCCAGCAATATAAACAACCGATTGCCAAGTCAAAAACCCTTATAAATCAGGCACTCTAGCCCCGTTATCAAACCGTTATTGCCAAATAACGGCAATCGGTTGCCAAAATACCAAAAAAAGCCGTACTGTTCTTACTGCGGTGGAAAGCCACCAAAACGCAACACCCCCAAACCCAATCCGAATGGAATAAACATGAAGCTCAACAAGCGAGTAGCTGCAGCGGTAACCGCTCTTGCAGTCACCCTCGGTGTGCTCACCGGAGGCCAGGTGGCATCCGCCGCCAACCAGACCACCCTCACCATCGGCTCCATCATTGAGCCAAAATCTTGGGACCCAGCCCAGGCTGACCTCGGCCACATGGCTCCGCTTTACCAGGCTGTCTACGACAACCTGATCACCCGCAAGCCAGACGGCACCTTCGCTCCAAACCTGGCCACGAGCTTCACCTGGCAGAACGGCAACACCTCACTCGTTCTCACCCTGAAGAAGGGTGTCAAGTTTTCGGACGGCGCCGACTTCAATGCATCGGTGGCGAAGCAGAACCTGGACGCGTTTGTGAAGGGCAATGGCCCATACTCGGCAAGCCTCAAGGGTGCCAACGTCTTTGTGATTGACCCATACACAATCCGCATTGACCTCACCCTGCCAAACCCAGACCTCATGTACTACCTATCCACCACCGACAGTTACATGGCCAGCCCAAATGCGCTCGGCACCGCTGGTCTCAAGACCAAGCCGGTTGGCTCCGGCCCATACCTGCTAGACGCATCCAGCCTGCCTGGATCGCAGTTGGTGTTCACCGCCAACCCTAAGTACTGGGATAAGAAGAAGATCAAATTCCAGCGCATCGTCTTCAAGACCATGGCAGACACCACCGCCCGTCTCAACGCGCTGCTCTCGGGTCAGATCGACGCCACCATCCTCGATGCCAAGACTGCGGCAACCGCCAAGGGTCGCGGCATGACCGAGTACGACAACAACGTTGACTGGCAGGGTCTGATGATCCTCGACCGCGACGGTTCGGTTGACAAGGACCTCGCAGATGTTCGAGTTCGTCAGGCCATCGGTTTCTCGCTTGACCGCGCAGCTCTGCTGAAGGCAGTTCAGAACGGCTACGGCACCGTAACCCAGCAGCCATTCGGCAAGATCTCTGGCGCCAACGACCCAGCCCTGGACAAGACCTACACGGTTGACAATGCCAAGGCCAAGCAGCTGCTCGCCGCAGCCGGTCACCCAGACGGTCTCACCATCGACATGCCATCCTGGCCAGACCCAACCATGCGTGCCCTGCTGAGCGACCAGCTCTCCAAGAGCGGCATCACCATCAACTGGGTATCGGTTCCACTGGCTGACTACCGCAACCAGCTGAAGGCCAAGAAGTGGGCCATCGGCGTGTACCAGCTTGGTCTGGCCGCCGCCACCCCGTGGGTAACCATCAACTTCGTTGCCGCGCCTAACGCTTCTTGGAACGTGTTTGGAAGCAAGAACTCGGTTGTTGCCGCGGCCCTCGACAGCATCAACAAGGATCAGAGCGCAAAGAACGTAACCGCTCAGGCTAAGAAGATCAACGCTGAGTTGGTTGCCCAGGCCTGGTTCCTGCCGTTCTACCAGCTGCCACAGATGTTCTTCACTAACAGTCACGTGAAGACCATCAACCAGCCGGCAAACGCCGTTCCTTACCTTTACAACTACGCACCAACCGGCAAGTAACAGCCGCCCAAACCGCCTAAAAGGCACCGATGCAGGTGGGGCCCCAACCTCAACCCAGGGTAAGGCCTCACCTACATCACAAACTTCAACCCAAGGATCATCATGTTGCGTTTTATCGCGAAGCGACTCGGCTCAGGTGCCCTGCTGCTTCTGGTAATCAGCACCCTCACCTACTTCATGCTGTTCTTCTCCTCCTCATCGGTGGCGCAGAACCTGCTGGGTGACAGTGCCACCCCGGCCCAGGTTGCCGCCAAGACTCACGAGCTTGGCCTAGACCGTCCAATCCTCGGACGCTATCTAGAGTGGCTGGGCAACGCGCTGCACGGCGACCTCGGCGTTAGTTGGTTCAGCAACCAGCCAATCTTTGAGGCCCTCGCCACCCGCCTGCCGGTCACCATGACCATCGTGCTGGTGTCCATTGGCACCGCCGCTCTGCTGGCAACCGTGCTGGGCATGGCCGCCGCCGTCAAGGGTGGTGCAATCGACCGCCTGGTTCAGTTCTTGGCCATCGCCGGCTTTGCGGTCCCAAACTTTGTGGTGGCAATTGCCATCGTCACACTCTTCGCCATCAACCTGGCACTGCTCCCGGCAACCGGCTGGGTCAACCTGGCCGACGACCCCTCGGGTTGGGCCAAGTCGCTCATCCTTCCTGTGACTGCACTAGTCATCAACACCGTGGCATCGGCGGCACAGCAGATTCGCTCGGCCTTCAAAGATGTACTGAGCCGCGACTGGGTTCGCACTCTGCGCAGCCGCGGCGTCCCCAACCGCGAGATCCTCTTCAAGCACGTGCTCCGCTCGGCAGCGCCCGCCGGCCTCACAGTGCTCAGCCTCCAGTTCGTGGGCATGCTCGGTGGTTCGGTCATCATCGAGTCCATTTTCGCCCTCCCCGGAATTGGCCACCTGGTGGTTGACTCCACCACCCAGGGCGACACCCCGGTTGTCATGGGAGTGGTCGTCTTCACCGTCATCGTCGTAATCCTCGTCAACCTGGCAGTAGACCTGCTCAACGGCTGGCTCAACCCAAAGGTGCGTGTCTAATGAGCACAAATACCGCCGCCCTAACCCATTCGGTTGCAATCGTTCGCAGCAGCCTGGCCAAGCGCCTGATGCGCAACCCTATCGGCCTCATCAGCTCGGTCATCATTCTGCTGGCAATCGGTCTGGCGCTCGCCGCCAACCTCATTGCCCCATTTGATCCAAACCACACCGATGCCATGAACCTAATGGCAACCCCCAACGCCACCCACCTGTTAGGCACCGATGCCGCCGGCCGCGACATTCTTTCTCGAATCCTGTTCGGTACCCGCGGCACTCTGCTGTCTGCCGCCCTGGTGGTTATCACCAGCATCGCCATCGGTGTTCCGGCTGGTCTGATTGCGGGCTACTACGGCAAGTTGTTTGACTCAGTTGCCTCGTGGATTGCCAACATGCTGATGAGCCTGCCGGCCATGATTGTGCTGCTCGCGGTTCGAGCAGCGGCTGGGCCGAGCATCTTGATGAGCATGATCGTTTTCGGCATCCTGATTGCGCCAGGCTTCTTCCGCCTAACCCGCACCGCCGTGATGGGCGTCCGCAATGAGCTCTACGTCGATGCCGCTCGCGTCAGCGGTCTGAGCGATTCCCGCATCATCGCCCGACACATTCTCACCGTGGTTCGCGCGCCAATCATCATTCAGAGCGCCATGATTTCGGGTATCGCAATTTCCATCCAGAGCGGTCTGGAGTTCCTGGGTCTCGGTGACCCAACCATGGTCAGCTGGGGTTCCATGCTTCTGGAAGGCTTCCAAAACATCTTCGTCAACCCGCTGTTGGTGGTTTGGCCGGGAATCATCATCACCCTCACCATCGGTTCGTTCGCGCTGCTCGGTAACGCCTTGCGCGATGCGCTCGAGGATGCGCAAAAGGTGAAGCAGTCTCGCCGCCAGGCAAAGGCTACCCTGGCAAAGGCCATGGCCGAGGTTGCGGCGCAGCAGAGCGCATCGGTGGAAAAGCACGCCGACGGAGACCACCTGCTGAGTGTTGACCACCTCAGCGTTGGCTACCCGCAAGCTAACGGCAGCCTGAAATACGTAGTTCAGGACGTGTCGCTTTTTGTGGACAAGGGTGAGGTGCTTGGCATCGTTGGTGAGTCAGGTTCTGGCAAGACTCAGACCGCATTCAGCATCCTTGGGCTGCTGCCGGAGAACGCCAAGATTGCCGCCGGCCACATTGTTTTTGACGGTTCCGACCTGGTGGCCCCAAACGGCGGCATCATCTCTCAGAAGGACATGGCGCGCTTCCGTGGCAAGCGCATTGCCTACATTCCACAGGAGCCGATGAGCAACCTGGACCCAGCCTTCAAGATTGGCTACCAGCTGGTTCGCCCAATGACCCAGGTGCTTGGAATCAGCAAGGCCGAGGCTAAAGCCAAGGCGCTGCAGCTGCTGGAGACAGTGGGCATTAACAATCCTGAGCGCGTGTTCAATAGCTACCCGCATGAGATCTCGGGCGGAATGGCACAGCGAGTGCTGATTGCAGGAGCCGTGAGCTGCAACCCAGATCTACTGATTGCCGACGAGCCAACCACCGCACTAGACGTGACGGTTCAGGCCGAGGTGCTGGACCTGCTGCGCGATCTGCAGAAGCGCTTTGGCATGGGCATGGTTCTGGTTACCCACAACTTTGGAGTTGTCGCCGACCTAGCCGATCGCGTGGTTGTAATGCAGTATGGCCGCGTGGTTGAGACCGGCGATGTGCGCTCCATTCTGCGCAACCCGCAGGAGGAGTACACCAGGGTGCTGCTGTCTTCCATGCTGGAAGGCAAGACACCGATGACCATGCTCACCGCCGCCGGTGCAGCCGGCGCCGCAAATGCGGCCGCCAAGGCAACTCAGAAGGGGGCCAACTAATGTCGCTGCTTCAGGTTTCAAACCTAGACGTCACCTACCCGGCAAAGGGTTTTGGCAAGGAGGGCTTCAAGGCGCTCCACTCGGTCTCCATCGAGGTTGGTCAGGGTGAGACCCTGGGTCTGGTGGGGGAGAGTGGCTCAGGCAAGACCACGCTCGGCCGAGCAATCCTCGGACTGGCTCCGGTCACCGCCGGAACCATCACCTTCGAGGGTCGAGACATCTCTCACGCCTCTCGCAAAGAGCGCAGAGTCTTGAGCCGAGACCTTCAGGTGGTTTTCCAGGACCCGTACACCAGCCTCAACCCATCGATGGAGGTTGGCCAGATTCTGGCAGAACCGCTACAGATTCAGGGCATGGAGGGTTCGGCCGCACAGGCGCGAATCGCAGAGCTCCTTGACCAGGTTGGCCTACCCCAGGATGCTGCCAACCGTATGCCGCGCGAGTTCAGCGGTGGCCAGCGCCAGCGAGTGGCAATCGCCCGCGCGCTGGCACTCTCGCCAAAGTTGATTGTCTGCGACGAGCCGGTTTCGGCCCTGGACCTAACCACTCAGGCCCGCATCCTTGATCTGTTCCTTCAGATCCAGCGCGACACCGGAGTGAGCTATTTGTTTGTCTCGCACGACCTAGACGTGGTGCGTCACATCAGCCACCGGGTTGCCGTGATGTACAAGGGTGAGATTGTGGAGCAGGGGCCTTCGCAGGAGGTAACCGTGACGCCAAGCCATCCGTACACCCAGCGCCTGCTAATGGCATCTCCGGTGCCAGACCCAGACCGCCAGGCGGCCCGCCGGGAGCAGCGAAAGCTGCTGGTCACGGCTTAGTCCACCCGCCGCAATGCGAGGCGCAATCCCCATAGACTGGGCTTGTTGCCAAAAGTTGCCAAAGTTTCCAAACCAACGAAAGTGAATGTCATGAGCAGCCCAGAAGAGCAGACCAACGGTTCTGCCGCCAAGCGCAAGCCTGGCCCCAACGGCGCTGCCACCATCTATGACATCGCCAAGTTGGCCGGTGTAAACCCAAGCACGGTTTCGCGCGCACTAACCACCCCGGGGCGCATTAACGAGCGCACCGAGGCCAAGATTCGCGCCGCGGCAGCCGAGCTCAACTATCGCGTCAACCCATTCGCTCGCGCCCTACCAACAGGTCGCACCAAGATGATTGCCCTCCTTGTTGCTGACATCACCAACCCAATGTTCTTCGACGTGGTTCGTGGAGCGGAAGAGGCGGCATCGGAGGCTGGCTACACCCTGGTTATTGCCGAGTCACAGGAGTCTGGCGAGCGCGAGGCCGCGGCGGCCGAACGCATTCTGCCGATGGTTGATGGCGTGGTGCTAGTGAGCACTCGTCTGCCGGACGAAGGCATTTCGCGCCTGCACGCCGAGAAGCCAGTTGTCATTATGAACCGCGCGGTTGAAGGCGTTGCCAGCGTGGTGCCAAACGTTGCCCCCGGCATTCAGCAGGCGGTAAAGCACCTGGCGGTCTTGGGCCATAAGTCGATTGCCTACCTGGCCGGCCCCGCGCAGTCCTGGATGAGCAAGCACCGATGGGAGATCCTCCTGGATGCAGCCGTTCAGAGCGACATGAACATCGTTGAGATTGGGCCAAATGACCCAACCATGGATGGCGGCCGAGCGCTGCTCCAGCGAGTTCGCGCCTCTGGTGTGACCGCCGTGGTTGCCTACAACGACCTAATGGCCATCGGCCTGCTGCAGGAGGCATCGGCTCAGGGCGTAAAGGTTCCCTACGAGCTTTCCATCATCGGCTTTGACGATATCTTTGGCACCGAGTTCACCACTCCGGGTACCAGCACCATCAAGACTCCGCTTCGCGAGCTTGGCCGCATTGCGGTTCAGCGAGTGCTGGTTGAGGTTGAAGACCCAGAGTCGGTTGCGCCAAACGTTGACACCGAGTTGACCACCAGCCTGGTCTCGCGCGGCTCAACCGGAGCCCCAAAGGCCGGCGCCTAAATCATGAAACCAACCTACTTATCCACAGCCATACAAACTATTTATGGCAACCGATTGACAAACTTCGAAATTGAGAGTGTGATTTAGATATGACGAATGAGTCAGCGCTGAACCCTAACCGGCTGTTCCCAGCCGAGCCAAGCGTTCGCGAGGTGGCCCGACAGCTCTTCGACCTGGTGAAGGACCTGCCTATCATCAGCCCGCACGGCCATGTTGACCCCGCCCTCTTACTTGAGAACCAGCCTTTCGCCAACCCAACCGAGCTCTTCCTCTACTACGACCACTACGTTTTCCGCCTCCTGCACGCCAACGGTTATGGGCTTGAATTCCTCAAACGTGGCGGTACCGATGCCCAGGCTCGCGAGGCCTGGCGTCTGCTCTGCAGCAACTGGCACCTGCTCTCCGGAACATCAAGCGGCTACTGGCTAAATCACGAATTTGCCACCCTTTTTGGAATCGCTGAATTACCAAGTGCGGCCAACGCCGACGGGCTCTACGACCTGATTGCGGCTCAGTTGCGTACGCCCGAGTTCCTGCCTCGCGCCCTGTTTGAGCGCTTCAACATTGCCGTTCTCGCCACCACCGATGACCCGTGCGATGACTTGGCCGCCCACGCAGCCCTAGCTGCCGACCCCAGTTTCAGCGGTCGTGTGACCCCAACCTTCCGCCCCGATGCCTACCTGGATCCACGTGTTTCCGGCTGGAAGGTAAACGTTGAGCGACTGCTGTCGGTTGCCGGTTTTGACCCAGCCGGCACCGTCAGCTACTCAAACTTTGTGGAGGCTCTGCGCATCCGCCGCACCTACTTCATTGAGCACGGAGCCTTCAGCGCCGACCACGGAGTTTTTGAGCCTTACACGGCAGATCTTGACGAGGGCACGGCATCGGTGCTTTTTGAAAAGGCCATGGCGGGAACCATTAGTGTGGCCGAGGCCCGCGAATTTGCCGGGCACATGCTTACCGTGAGCGCCGGCCAGAGCGCCGCCGACGGTCTGGTGATGACCCTACACGCCGGTGTGGTGCGCAACCACAGCAGCCAGACGCTTGCGAATGTTGGGCCGGACACCGGGCACGATATTCCCGTGGCCTGCGAGTTCACGCAGAACCTGCGTCCGCTCCTGCAGCGCTACGGCCTGCACCCAAACCTGCACCTGGTGCTGTTCAGCCTGGATGAAACCACCTGGAGCCGCGAGGTTGCGCCGCTGGCTGGCTTCTATCCGAGCGTGTTCATCGGCGCCCCCTGGTGGTTCCTGGATGCACCGGATTCCATCCTGCGTTTCCGTGCGGCAACCACTGAGACGGCTGGTTTCTACCGCGGCAGCGGCTTCATCGATGACACCCGAGCCTTCCTATCGATTCCGGCCCGCCACGATATGGCACGCCGAGTCGACTCGGTGTTCCTTGCGCGCTTGGTCACCGAGGGGCGCATCTCGTTTGGTGAAGCCGAGCGCATCGCGGTGGACCTGGTGACCACCATTCCACGCAAGGCGTTCAAGCTGTGAGCGATGTAACTGGGTGCGCCCGCCCTGAGCGTATCGTCCACTTAGGCGTTGGCGCCTTCTTCCGCGCTCACCAAGCCTGGTACACCCAGCACGCCACCGATGCCGCCGAGTGGGGCATCGTTGGTTACACCGGACGAAGTGCGACTGTGGCTGATGAACTTCGCCCGCAGGGCTGCAAGTACCACCTGATCACCCGCGGTGAGACCGGCGACCAGATCGACCTGATTGAGTCGCTGGTGCGAGTTGAGAGCGGCGCAAACGTTGCCGACCTAGTTGCTACCGTGGCTCGAGAGCAGACCGCCATTGTCACCCTGACCATCACCGAGGCGGGCTATCGGGTCACGCCGGACTTTGCCCTGGACGCTCGCGACCCCGAGGTTGCAGCCGATCTGTTGATTTTGGCTGGGAGTGAGGACGGTGCGCCAACCACGGCAATGGGCCGATTGGCGCTGGCCCTAAACGCTCGCAGGCTGGCCGGCGGGGGAGCCATTGCAATTGTTCCGTGTGACAACATGCCCGCCAACGGCAAGGTTGCCAAGGCCGCGCTAACCGGTTTTGGGGCAGCGCTCGGCGTTGATTTCGTGCGCTACCTAAACTCGCAGGTCAGTTTCGTCACCACCAGCATTGACCGCATCACTCCCAAAACCACCGATGCAGAGAAGCAGCTGGTTGCGGAATTTTCCGGCTGGGCCGACGCCTCGCCGGTGGTGACCGAGCCATTCAGTGACTGGGTATTGGAGGGGGATTTCCCCGCCGGCCGACTAAATTGGGAGAGTGCCGGAGCGCGCTTTGTTTCCGAGATTGAGCCATTCGAAAACCGCAAACTGTGGCTACTTAATGGTGCACACTCGCTGCTGGCCTACGCCGGCCTGAATCGCTGTCACCAAACGGTGGCCGAGGCCATCGGTGACCCTGCATTGTTGGCGCGCGTTGAGGAATTTTGGGATGCAGCCTGCGGGGTCTTGGGCAATTACCCGGCGGCAGCCGAACTAGATCTGCCCGCCTACCGGGCTGCCCTACTGGAACGTTTCCGCAACGGACGGATCCGCCACAACCTGGCGCAGATTGCCAACGATGGGGTAACCAAGCTACGGGTTCGAATCGCCCCAACGGCTAGCGTGAGCCCGAGTGCGGGAGCCTTCGCAATCGGCAGCTGGGCCAAGTGGATTCTCGCGGACACAAGCTACGTTGACTCGCGCGCGGCTGAGATTGAGGCGGCCAAGCTGGCGTCAGATCCAACCAAGGCGCTAGTTGCAATCATCGGTGCTAATTTGGCCGAAAACCAGGCATTCATGGACCAGGTGAGAGCGGTTCAATAATTTTTTATCACATTTTGGCAACCGATTGCCAAAATACCCAAAACTGTGATTTACTAAACCCAAGAACAAGAAAGGCACCCCATGCTGAAACCACAGGCCACCGCAACTCGCGAGCTCCTTAACCTCGATGGCATCTGGGATTTCAAGGTTGACTTTGCCGACGAGGGCTTTGCGCAGAACTGGGCGAGCAGCAAGTTGAACACCAACCTAGACATCGCGGTGCCTTCCAGCTACAACGACCTCCTCACTGATGCCGCGATTCGCGAGCACGTTGGTTATGTCTGGTACCAGCGCACCGTCCGCGTGCCACGCGGCTGGGCCGGAGAGCGCATCATGGTTCGCGTCGATGCCGCCACCCACGAGGGCGTTGTGTTTGTAAACGGCAAGCAAGTTTCCAGCCACGTTGGCGGTTACATGCCTTTCGCAGCTGACATCACCGAGCACGCGGCAGCCGGCAGCGAGATCCTGCTCACCGTGGCAGTCAACAACGTGCTTACCAACGAGACCATTCCACCGGGCCGAGTAGCTACCCTGAGCAACGGCAAGAAGCAGCAGACCTACCTGCACGACTTCTACAACTACGCCGGTCTGGCTCGCAGTGTCTGGCTCTACTCGGTGCCTGCAACTCACATCACCGATGTCACCGTAAACACCAGCTACGCCGGCACCACCGGCAAGGTTTCATACTCGGTTGAACTCGAAGGCGGGGCCGATGTAGCGGTTGTCCTCAAGGATGAATCCGGCACTGTGGTTGCCACCGGCAGCGGGGCATCGGGGGAATTGAGCATTGAAAACGTGCAGCTATGGCAGCCTGGAGCAGCCTACCTGTACCGCCTAACCGTGCAGGCGCACAGCGGCGGAAACGTGATTGACGAATACGGAGTGAACGTTGGCGTGCGAACCGTGCGCGTGGCCGGCAACCAGTTCCTCATCAACGAACAGCCGTTCTACTTCACTGGCTTTGGCATGCACGAAGACCACGTGGTCAAGGGCAAGGGGCACGACAACGCGTTCCTGGTGAACGACTTCCAGCTGCTGAAGTGGGTTGGCGCAAACAGCTTTAGAACCAGCCACTACCCATACGCCGAGGAGGTCATGGACTATGCCGACCGTCACGGAATTGTCATCATCGACGAGACCGCGGCCGTTGGTTTGAACCAGAGCTTCTCCTCTATGTTTGGTGGCCCAAAGCTGCCAACCTTTGGTCCAGAAACCGCAAACGAGAAAACCCAGGCCAACCTGCTTCAGGCGGTTCGCGAACTCATCGCTCGCGACAAGAACCACCCATCGGTGGTCATGTGGAGCATCACCAATGAGGCCGAGACCGGCAGCCAAGAGGCCGTTGAATTCTTCAAGCCGGCCATCGAGCTGGCCCGGGAATTGGACAGCCGCCCGGTTACCTACATCAACGTGATGACCGAGCCGTTTGGCAAGTGCTTGGTGGCTCCGCTGGTTGATGTGATTTGCCTCAACCGTTACTGGGGTTGGTACGAGGACCACGCCGACCTGGACAACGCCAAGATCCACCTGGAGGCAGAGCTCAAGGGTTGGACCGACAAGTACAACGTTCCAATCATCATCACCGAGTACGGTGCCGACACCGTTGCCGGTGCGCATTCCATCCACGGTCTGCCTTGGAGCGAGGAGTACCAGACCGCCTTCCTTGACGCCAGCCACGAGATCTTTGACAAGTTCCCAGGCGTAGTAGGAGAGCACGTTTGGAACTTCGCAGACTTCCAAACCAAGCCGGGAATCTTCCGCGTGCTTGGTAACAAGAAGGGCGTGTTCACCCGTGACCGTCAGCCTAAGGCCGCGGCTCACAACCTGCGCGCTCGCTGGACTCAGCTGAACAACCGAAAGGCAAAGTAATGATTATCGAAAAGGCAGAAGTCTTCGTACATTCGCCTGGACGCAACTTTGTGACCCTGAAGGTCACCACCAAGAGCGGCCTGGTTGGCTACGGCGACGCCACCGTGAACGGTCGCGAACTGGCGGTTGCCGCCTACCTGCGCGACCACCTGGCACCGATGCTGATTGGCCGCGATGCCCACAACATTGAGGACACCTGGCAATACTTCTACCGCGGTTCTTACTGGCGCAGAGGCCCAATCACCATGACCGCCATTGCCGCCATCGACATGGCTCTCTGGGACATCAAGGCCAAAGCTGCCAACATGCCGCTGTACCAGCTGCTCGGTGGAAAGAGCCGCGAAGGTTGCCTGGCTTATGGTCACGCCTCCGGTCGCGATGTGAGCGAGATCTTCGATTCGATTCGCGCTCACCAGGAGAAGGGCTACCGCGCCATCCGCGTGCAGACCGCAATCCCTGGCCTGAACTCTGTCTATGGTGTGGCGGCTTCGGCCAACGCATCGGCCGGTGCTGGTTCGGGCAAGGGCGCAAGCTCGGCTCGCTACGACTATGAGCCTGCTCGCCGCAGCACCGTTCCAGTAGAGGAGGAGTGGGACACTCGCGCCTACCTCAACTACATCCCATCGGTGTTTGAGGCAGTGCGAAACGAGTTTGGTCCTGACTTGCCGCTGCTGCACGACGGCCACCACCGCCTCACCCCTATCCAGGCCGCCCGCCTCGGTAAGAGCCTCGAGCCGTATGACCTGTTCTGGCTTGAAGACCTAACTCCGGCAGAAAACACCGATGCCTTCCGACTGATCCGTCAGCACACCACCACCCCGCTCGCGGTCGGTGAAATCTTCAACACCATCTTTGACTACAAGGATCTGTTTGAAGAGCAGCTAATTGACTACGTTCGCAGTCCGGTCAGCCACGGTGGAGGCATCACTCCGCTGAAGAAGATCTTTGACTACGCGGCGGTCTACCAGATCAAGAGCGGCGTGCACGGTCCAACCGATGTTTCGCCGATTGGTCACGCCGCCAGCCTGCACCTGGGAATGGCCATCCACAACTACGGCATCAGTGAGTACATGCAGCATTCGCCTGACACCAACGATGTATTCCAGCCGGAGTATACGTTCAGCGACGGTCTCATTCGCCCCGGCGATAGTCCTGGTCTTGGCGTTAGCTACGACGAGAAACTGGCCAGCCAGTTTGAATACGAGCCCGCTTACCTGCCGGTCAACCGCCTCAAGGTTGACGGCACCATGCACGACTGGTAAATCGAAAGCTGTGGGCGGTTGGTTGTGCTGGCATCCGATCCTCATCTTGTTCATCGAAAGGATTCTGAGGTTACTATGACGATTATGCGGATGGTCGTTATGGGCGTCTCGGGATGCGGAAAGTCGAGTGTTGGCGAGGCAATCGCCCGCCTGACTTCCGCGCAATTTGTCGACGGAGATGACCTGCACCCTGAGGCCAATAAAGCCAAGATGGGTGCGGGCATCCCGCTCGATGACAACGATCGCTGGCCCTGGCTAGACCTGGTTGGCGAGGTATTGGCTAATCCTGAGGGCGCCGTTGTTGCCTGCAGCGCGCTTAAGCGCGCATACCGAGATCGCATTCGCTCGGTGGCTCCAGACACGGTATTTGTGCACCTAATCGGCCCGCGCGAATTGCTCTGGGAGCGCATGACCGCCCGCAAAAATCACTTCATGCCGGCATCCTTGCTGGATTCTCAGCTGGCCATTTTGGAACCGCTCGGCGCCGATGAAAACGGCGTCACTTTGCCGATTACCGCATCGGTGAAGGCTTTGGCTATGGCTGCTTTAGCGGCCGCTGGGTAGAACTTTCCACAGGGTGAAAGTCCTGGGTTTTCCACAAAACATCCCACAGCCCATGTAGTAGAGCGTCGCTCGCGGCAGAGTCTATGTGCCGGCAGTTCAACAAACCGCTGTGCGGCCTAGCTAAAAACTAAACCCCCGATTCGCGGTCGGGGGTGCAGTTTGAGGCTCTAGTGAGCGCTCGTCCAGACCAGAAACTGGCTGTGATAAACAACCACTAGCAGTCTAAGCACAAGTGTTGTCTTTTGTAAACACTTCTGTGGTCTGGACGTCGCTCCCTGGTTTGTTCAAGAGGGAACGGAGGAGGACATGCGTTCGAGGCCTCGGCCACTCGGGAGAGTCGTCGAGGCCTCCTTAATTTCGGACGTTACTTACTGGATTTGGTGGCTACTGGGGCAGGCGAGTAAACGCCGAACTGACCCTTCACGTTGGCGGCATCAAGCACGCCGCTGCAAACCTGCTCAACGGTGGCCGCGGTGTTGTCCAGGGTGCTGAAGCTGGTGGCGATGGCGTCCTGAGTCTGGGTGTCTAGCTGCAAACGGGCGAGCGCCAGCTGCTTAAGGCCCTTGCCAACGGTGCCGTTAACATCGGTGACCAGCTTGAAGCCGCCGTTGTAACCCTTCACCAGTTCGTCCGCGTAAGCGCGAACCGCGGTCTCCACCTTTGGAGTGTGATCCTTGGCGGTCTCTTCCTTCACGAAGGCGGCCTTGGCCTTCTGGTAACCCACCAGGAAAACCTTGCAGGCGGCAACATCGTTGGCCTTGTTCTGTGCCGGCAGGGTTACCGTGCCGTAGAAAATAACTCCACCAAGGCCAAGCACGAAAACGGCTGCAATGGCAATGATTGCGCGAACAAAGTTTCTGTTGCCGCGCTTGTTGGCGGCATCGGTGGCTGCAGAAGTCATTGTTATAGGTTACAGGGCGGTGCTTGGGGAATGCACCGATGCGGAACTCTAAAACCGTTGCAACTAGACCCCGGGCACCACGCGATACGGCCGCACCAGATCTAGCTCTACCCGACTGGTACCCCCCGCTACGGCAATGTGAATGTTTGCGTTTACGCGGGCCATTCCACGATGCTGCATGAGGAAGTTGTAGAGGCTCTCGGTCTCAAACTGAGGTATGTAGCCGAGCACCACGCCACCCGCGGTAACCGCCACCGCGAAAGGGCTGTCCGGGTTGGCCGGCTCACAGACCAGAGCTGCCTGGAGTTCCAGCATGGTGTTATCGGCCACGCCGGCGTACTCGCGCAGGTCTTCAAAGTTGTGGCCAAAGTTGCTCTCGCCAAACACGCGCTGCGCGTACTCGTTGTTGCCTTCCAGGGCTACCGCGGTGGTGGTGGCTAGGCCAAGTTCGGTTGGCAGCTTGCCATCAAAGGGTTTGGCGTTTAGCTGCTTGCGGGTGTAGACGCGGCTCTTATTTTGGTACCAGGTGAGACCTGTCCAGACCGCTCCGGCGAAACCACCCACCGATGCGCTTGCCCAAATTGGAACGTTGAAGTAGCCGCCTGCCACTATAAAGAGCGCCAGCACGCCAAGGAACTTCAACCAGCCACTCGCCATTATTCACCGATAGGGCAAATTTACCCGTGGGTGTGGACAATTAGGCTTAAGCGCCCAGCCAGCCTGTTAGTAACTTAATTTCCCTTGCGGGCCTGACTGAGAAAATAACTGGCCAGGTTCGCGGTAACTACCGAGAGCATTGCGATGCCGCCGAGCATTAGAACCACGGCAATGGCTCGCCCCTCCCAAGTGATAGGGAAGTAGTCGCCGTAGCCAACCGAAAGCACTGTCACGCAAGCCCACCAGAAGGCATTGGCAAAGTTGGTGATGTTGGCTCCGGCCGCGGCATGCTCGGCCTCATAAACGCCCAGTGCGCCAGAGAAGGTGAGCAGCGGTAAGACGATTGCAATGTAGATGTTGACTCTGCCCTGCAGGCTCTGCACAACCCGGGCCAAGATGCCAACTGCCATAAGAACGCGAAGCACACGCAGGAATCGGAAAGCCGGAACAGCTATAGCGAGAATCTCAATAACGTTGGACTTCAGGAACTGCTTCTTGTTGGTGTGGAAGTAAAAACGGAAGCCAAAGTCCACGATGAACGCACCCCAGATGAGCAGAATGGCACCCTCAACCAGATCCCACTCCCACGGGTTTAGCTCGGCCAAAACCTGCAGTGCCCATAGTCCCAGAAATGCCACAGCCAGAATGGCCAAAGGCACCGCCGATGCCTTCTCCCAGCGCTCCACGGCTAGCTCGCGACGCTCGAGTTCGTTGTCTGAAGGGTGAATTATGCTCACAGCAATAAGGCTACCGTTTTGGCATACGTGCGGTTTTAATTGATGGGTTATGGCAAAGCGAAGTGCACCTAATCCCGGCTCGGGAGATTTCAACCAGGACGTCGATGAGGCAATCGACTCCTGGGGTGCTGCCGCGCTCGGGCTAGATCCGCTGCTGGCCAGTTTTACTTCGGTTGCCTACGCGCCGGTTCGCCCGCACGTGCCGTTCTATCGCTTCCTGCACTATCCAGACATTCTGGATCTGCGTAAGAACGGCTTTGAGCTGGACGAGTTTGTGCCTACCTTTGACCTGCTGGAAGACGCCAAGTATTCGCAGGCGCTCGAGGTGCACGCCATGCTGCACCTGCGCGGTGAAGGCGGGCCTGGTCTGGGCGGTTCAGGCACCAACCCTATTTGGAACCCCAAGCGCGCCCGCCAGATTGAGTTTCAGGTGCGTGCCGCACTTCACCGATTCGGTTCCGGTGAGGTGCCAACACTGCTGCGCCGCATCATCGGCCGCGCCTTCCCAGGTGAGTCAATCAGCCATTTGAGCATCGATCTCATTCACGTGTTTTTCTGGGCGGCGCTCGCCGAAGCCGCTCGCAAATACGCCTGGCGAGATGAGCGCCTTGCATACTGGGCCGACTACCTGGCCTACCCGGTGAAGGTGGTTGGCTTCACCCGCTGGAGCAAAGCCGAGGTTGTTGGTGGTTCCGGCACCGATGGGGCTGCCGCGGCTTAGAGAATGCCTTCGCTGCTGCCTTCTTCGGCCGTTTCCCGGGACGCCTCTAGCTCTTTCCACCGCGGATCAAACTGACCCAAAAGTGTTAGTTCATGAGTTATTTGCATACCGACAACGTTTGCGTAGGCTCTCAGGGTTGACAGCTTTGGGTCTGAACCTGTGCGTTCCACCTTTGCGACTGCTTGCTGTGAGACGCCCATAATCCGCGCCAAGTCACGCTGTGAAAGCCCAGCAAAGACCCTGGCATCTTTGAGTCTATAGATCGTGTTGCGGTCGTTTCGTTCCTGAAAAGTCTCAAGTGCGTAGGCCAGCATGACCGGGTCGGGGAGTGGTTTTAGTGGTTCTTCTAGGTTTGGATCCGCCTTGTGCGCTCGCAGAGCCTCGTAGTACTCGATCAGCGGTTGATCAAAATAGATGTCTGACAACAGAATCTTGTCGAAGGTCTTATCTTCCCAGCGCATGGCTGCCTTTCGGTTTCTGCGTGGTCAACCACAACTTCAAAGCTGTCGCAGGGTTTTGAAATGCGATTCGCGAGTAAGACAACCGAACGGGTGTCTAACTCAACTTGAACTTTTTTATCCCCCGCGACAACATTCGAGTTGTGTCCCCGTCGCTTCATGAGGTGACTGTGGAGGCAATCCCAGAAAAGCAGAAACCCTCGGCCCGAAAACTCGGACCGAGGGTTTCTGTGAATAAGTCGTGACTCTGCGGGCTGTGAATGCCGCAGGAATCAACTAGCCAAACAGCTCAGGCAGAGTCGCCTTCCAGCTATTGCGCAGCTCGTCTAGCGAGAAGTCGGCAACATCCTTGATGGCCACAACTGCATCGGAGCCAGCCAGGTCAGTAACACCGATGCGCAGCACCGAAACGCCGCGAGCCTCGCAGAGGCCAACAAACTTCACATCGTCCTCGCGCCCAACCGAAACCAGAACACGGGCGGTGGACTCGCTGAACAGAGCCGCGGTCAGGTCAACGCCATCGCGCTCCATCAGCTCGCCCAGCCAAACGCGAGCACCAACACCAAAGCGCAGCGAGCTCTCAACCACTGCCTGAGCCAGACCACCGTCTGCCAGGTCGTGAGCCGAAGCCACCAGACCCTGCAGCGAAGCGCCGTGCAGCAGATCAGCAAGCGCCTTCTCGCCAACCAGGTCAACCACCGGAGGCTTACCGCCCAGGTGGTTGTGGATTACGCCAGCCCAAGCCGAACCATCCAGCTCATCGCGGGTAACGCCAAGCAGGTAAATGTTGTTGCCGGAATCCTGCCAGCCGGAAGGAATGCGGCGAGCCACATCATCAATGACACCGAGCACACCAACAACCGGGGTTGGGTGGATTGCTACATCGCCGGTCTGGTTGTAGAACGAAACGTTTCCACCAGTAACCGGAATGCCAAGCTCCAGACAGCCGTCGGCCAGGCCAGCAGTGGCCTGCTGGAACTGCCACATAACCTCAGGGTTCTCAGGCGAACCAAAGTTCAGACAGTTGGTAACCGCCATTGGCGAAGCACCCGAAGCGGCCACGTTGCGGTAGGCCTCGGCCAGTGCAAGCTTGGCACCGTTGTAAGGGTCAAGCTGGCAGAAGCGGCCGTTGGCATCGGTGGCGATAGCCACACCAAGACCGGTCTCTTCCGAAACACGAACCATGCCCGAGTCATCAGGCTGCGCCAGCGCGGTGTTGCCACCAACGTAGTGGTCGTACTGGTCGGTGATCCAAGACTTGTCGGCCTGGTTAGGGCTGGAAACAACCTCAACCAACTGGGCGGCAATCTCGGTGGCGTTGTCGTTGGCGCGGGCCAGGCCGGCAGCCAAAACGGTGTCGGCGTTCAGGGCATCAATCCAAGCCGGGTACGCAACTGGACGGTGGTAAACCGGGCCATCGTGCGCAACGGTGCGAGGAGGAACGTTCACAATCTCCTGGCCGTGCCAGTTGATGTAGAGGCGGTCCTCGTTGATTACCTCACCGAGGATGGAGTACTCAACCTCCCACTTCTCAACCAGCGCAACAAAGGCCTTGAGGTCCTTCTTTGGCACAATGCCCATCATGCGCTCCTGCGATTCCGACATCAGAATCTCTTCAGGAGTGAGGCTCTCGTCACGCTTCAGCACCTTCTCCAGGTCAACGCGCATGCCGGCGCCACCGTTGGAGGCAAGCTCGCTGGTGGCACAGCTAATGCCGGCACCACCTAGGTCCTGAATACCGGCAACTACGCCAGCGTGGTAAAGCTCCAGGCAGCACTCAATGAGAACCTTCTCGGCAAATGGGTCGCCAACCTGCACCGCTGGGCGCTTGGTCGGGCCGGTGCTGTCAAAAGTCTCCGATGCCAGAACCGAAACACCACCGATGCCGTCAGCGCCGGTGCGAGCACCGAACAGGATGACGAGGTCGCCAGGGTTGGAGGCCTTGGCAAGCTTGAGGTCCTCGTGGCGCAGGGCACCAACCGAAAGAGCGTTGACCAGCGGGTTGCCCTGGTAAACCTTGTCGAATACGGTCTCGCCACCAATGTTTGGCAGGCCGAGGCAGTTTCCGTAGAAGCTAATGCCGGCGGTCACGCCGTGCACCACGCGTGCGGTGTCAGGGTTCTCAACCGCACCAAAGCGCAGCTGGTCCATCACGGCGATGGGGCGTGCACCCATGGTGAGGATGTCGCGAACGATTCCACCAACACCGGTAGCGGCACCCTGGAAAGGCTCAATGTAGGAAGGGTGGTTGTGGCTCTCCACCTTGAAAGTGACGGCCCAGCCCTCACCAATGTCAACCACACCGGCGTTCTCGCCCATGCCCACCATCAGGTGCTTCTTCATCTCATCGGTGACCTTCTCACCAAACTGACGAAGGTAAATCTTGGAACTCTTGTAGGAGCAGTGCTCACTCCACATGACCGAGTACATGGCCAGCTCGCTGCTGGTTGGACGACGGCCCAATATCTCGCGAATGCTCTGGTACTCGTCCTCCTTGAGGCCGAGCTCCTTCCAAGGCTGGTGCTTCTCAGGAGTGGTGGCGGCAAGAGCCACGGTGTCCAGGTTGGAAACTGGATTAACTACTTCGCTCATGCGCTTACTACCTGCTTCAGTACAGACTCAAAGAACTTCAAACCATCGATGCCGGAACGCATGGTTCCAGCCTTGTCGGGGCCGAAACCGGCCTCGACAGCGTGCTCAGGGTGAGGCATCAGACCAACCACGTTGCCGCGCTCGTTGCGCAGACCGGCAATGTCGTTCATCGAGCCGTTAGGGTTCACGTCCAGGTAGCGGAATGCCACCAGACCCTCGCCCTCGAGGCGCTTCAGCGTCTCGGCATCGGCGATGTAACCACCCTCACCGTTCTTCAACGGGATGATGATTTCCTGGTTCAGTTCAAACTGGTTGGTCCAGGCGGTGTCCACGTTCTCAACGCGCAGCTTCTGGTCGCGGCAGATGAAGTGCTGGTTCTCATTGCGAATCAGACCGCCAGGCAGCAGGTGGCTCTCCACCAGAACCTGGAAACCGTTGCAGATACCCAGAACCGGAAGACCGCCTTCGGCGGCCTTGACGATTGCCTGAGTTACCGGGGCCTGGGCGGCAATGGCGCCACAGCGCAGGTAGTCGCCGTAGCTGAATCCACCTGGAAGAACAACTGCGTCAACCTTGTGCAGGTTGGCGTCTGCGTGCCACAGCGGCACAACTTCGGCACCGGCGATGCGTACAGCGCGGGCTGCGTCGCGGTCGTCCAGGGTACCTGGGAAAGTTACTACACCAATCTTCATGGGATTAGTCCTCAACGTGGATGTTGACCACGTCTTCAATCACGCCATTCGACAGGAAGCTGTCGGCAATCTCGCGTGCGCCTTCCAGATCCTCGGCCGAAGGTGCATCGGTGAGGTGAATCTCAATGCGCTTGCCAATGCGAACGTTCTGAATCTTGCCGTAGCCCTGGCGGTGCAGTGCATTCAGCACGGCCTTGCCCTGAGGGTCTAGCAGGTCAGCCTTTGGCATGATCTCGACGATGATTTTTGGCACGGTTTGCTCCTGGAGTTTCGGCCTGATTTGGCGATGATGAGCGCCCTAGCAACGTTGGCGGACTACTACAAGTTTAGCGGTGTCAGGCCTCTGGCGGGGTTGGTACTTACCGTGAGCGAAGCTCCACATTGGGCAGTTCCGGTGCGGGAATCCAGCCGCCCACGTGGTCTGGGAATACGGCACCAAAACGCTCATGGCTAGCCTCTGCCTCGGCCGGAACCTCCGACCCGCGCGCGTTCCAAAGCTGGCGCATTTCAACCACTTCGCGGTGGCTGCGACCTATGAAGTTCCACCACATCACCAGCTGCTCATCAAAGGGGGCACCACCAATAATCAGCGCCTCGGTGTGCTGGCGGTGAGCTTTCACCGTCACTCCTGAGTCGCCGGCGGGCAGGAAGATCAACTGGCCAGCCTCAACGTGGCGGCCATCAACCTCCAGGCTGCCGTTCAGTGGAATGATTCCGTGCTCAAAGTCCTTTCGCAGCGGCAAGATTGCGCCTTCAATTCCATCGATGCCAAACTGCGCACCAACCAGTGGCCAATACATTGTGGCTGGGCTTGTTACCCCGTGGAATTCACCCGCAAACACTTGGGCGTGGAATCCTCGGCCAACAACTCTAGGCAGGTTGGCGTGGTGCTCAAAGCTTGGCTCGATATGGCGGTGCTCGTCGGGCAGGGCAATCCACAGTTGAACCGCGTGCATGGTTTGCCTGACCGCATCGGACTGCAAGCCAAGCTCAGAGTGCGCAATGCCGCGACCCGCGGTCATGAGATTGAACTCACCGGGAACTAAGGTCTGCACGCTGCCGATGGAGTCGCGGTGCTCAACCGCACCCTCCAGCAGCCAGGTTGCCGTCTGCAGGCCGGTGTGAGGGTGGGCGGCAACCACCATGGCATCTTCGGCGATGGTTGGGCCAAAGTGATCCAAGAAGCACCAGGCGCTGATTTTGCGGAAGCCGGCCTGTGGAAACAGGCGATGCACCTCAACCCCAGTTCTGGTGGTCAGTTTGACCGCCCTTGGGGAGATGATCCTTGCCTCTGGGTGCTCCATGAATCTAGTTAACCCCTGCGGTCGGGGTGAAGATTCCATTCGCGGTAGGTGAGCCACAAAATGAACACGTCAAAGGCCGTGAGAAGCGCGATGCCCCAGGTGAAACCGGTGACCATTTGCCAGGTCTGAGTGGCAATAAACGCAATGAGGGCAACCAGCATCCAGGGGTAGGCCCAGCGCTTGTCGCGCAGCAGCGCCCAAACCAGAAGCACCTTCACAAGGCCGTGAATGGCGAGGTAAGCGGCAACGTAGTGGGTCTGAGAAAGATTCACCGATGTGCCCAGATGCAGGATGAACTGTGCGATTACCGCGTTGGGGTCTTCCTGAATTTCCTTGGCGGTCAGCCAGGTTGCAAAGGCGTGAATCTGGGCTGGCGAAATCACAAAGGAAAGCACCGCGCCAATTAATTCGATGGCGCCAAACAGACCCTTGGCTCCTATGCCAAGCACAAAGGTGCGGTGAAGAAGTTGGGTCTCTCCGCGCACCTTTTTCACTGCTACGCCACTTCGGTGGTTAGGCGCTCAACCAGTTCGCCGTAAATGGCGGCGGTCTGGCTGACCACCTCATCTGGCAGGCGAGGAGCAGTTCCAGTCTGGTCCCAGTTCTCAGCCAGCCAGTTTCGCACCTGCTGCTTGTCAAAGGAGTCCTTGCGCTCGCCACGGTCCCAGGCGGCCTTGCTCCAGTAGCGGCTGCTGTCCGGAGTTAGCACCTCATCGCCAAGCGTGATTACGCCGGTGGCTGGGTCAACGCCGAACTCAAACTTGGTGTCGGCAAGAATCAGGCCCGCGTGCTCCGCCAACTCCGATGCCCGCTTGAAGACCGCCAACGATAGGTCGCGCAGGGCAGCGGCGTTTTCCGCTCCAACCAACTCAACACACTTTTCGTAGGTGATGTTTTCGTCATGCTCGCCCATCGGTGCCTTGTAGGCGGGGGTGAAGATTGGCTCTGGCAGCTTGCCGCCAAAGTGCAAGCCCTCCGGAAGTGCAATGCCGCAGACGGTGCCGCTGGCCTGATATTCCTTCCAGCCGCTGCCCGAGATATAACCGCGAACCACGCACTCTATTGGGAACATCTCAAGCTTCTTGCAGATGGTGCCGCGACCAGCAACCTCGGCCGGAACCGCAATCTCGTGAGAGACGTGATTTGGCACATCCAGGCGATCAAACCACCAATTTGTGAGGGTGGTGAGGTACTTGCCCTTGTTTGGGATGGCCGGGTCAAGCACGGTGTCAAAGGCTGAAACGCGGTCGCTGGCCACCACCAAAATCAGGTGACCGAGCGCGGCATCGGTGCTCTCGTAGAGGTCGCGGACCTTGCCCGAATAAACGTGCTTCCAGCCCGGAATAACCACGGCCGCGCCAGTCTCGGCCGCCATTAGTTGGCCACCTTCTTGGCGATGTCCTTGCGGTAGTGCGAACCCTCAAGCTTGATGTGCTCGATGGCCTCGTAGGCGTGCTTGCGGGCGTGCTCAAAGGTCTTGCCCACGGCAACGACGCTAAGCACGCGGCCGCCGGTGGAAACCAGGTGATCGCCATCCTGGGCAGTGGCCGCATGGCAAATCTCAACGCCCTCAACGGCGGCCGCGTGGTGCAGGCCGTGAATTGGGCGGTTTGGGGCGGCCTTATCGGGGTACCCCTCCGATGCCAGCACTACGGTGATGGCGACATCGCTGGTAAAAGTTGGTTCTGGCGCGGTCTCTAGGTTGCCGGTGGCTGCTGCACGAAGTAGGCCGGCCAGCGGGGTGATAAGGCGGCGAAGCACCACCTGAGTCTCTGGGTCGCCAAAGCGGGCGTTGAACTCAATCACGCGGATGCCGCGCGAGGTGACAATCAGACCGCAGTAGAGAAGTCCAACGAATGGCTCGCCCAGGCGGGCAAGCTCGTCGATGGTTGGCTGCGCAACCGTGCGCTGAACTTCTTCAACAAAGCCTTCGGGCAGCCACGGCAGCGGACTGTAGGCGCCCATACCGCCGGTGTTTGGGCCCTCGTCGTGGTCGTAGGCGCGCTTGAAGTCTTGGGCCGGGGTGAGTGGCATTACGTTCTTGCCGTCGGCTAGGAAGAACAGAGATACCTCTTGGCCGTCCAAGAATTCCTCAACCAGAATTCCCATGTCAATGAACCTGGCGGCGTGCTCCAGCGCGGCCTTGCGGTCGCTGGTGACGATAACACCCTTGCCTGCGGCTAGGCCGTCGGCCTTCACAACGTATGGAGCGCCAAAGTCGTCGAGGGCGGCCTCAACCTCTTCCATGGTGGTGCACTCGTGAGCCATGCCAGTTGGCACATCGGCTGCGGCCATGATCTCCTTGGCAAAGCTCTTGGAACCCTCTAGGGCGGCGGCCTTCTGGGAGGGGCCGAACACCGGAATTCCGGCGGCTCTGAGGGCATCGGAGACGCCTGCAACCAGCGGAGCCTCTGGGCCAATGATGCAGAGCTCAAACTTTTCTACGGTGGCGTAGGTGGTGACCGCGGCTGGGTCGTTGGCGTTCAACGGAACGCAGGTCACGTCCTGGGCGATGCCGGCGTTGCCGGGGGCACAAACAATCTGCGCGGCAGGAGTGCCGGTGCGGATGAGTGCTTTAACAATTGCGTGCTCGCGTGCGCCTGAGCCAAGGACAAGAATCTTCACCCCTCAAGTTTAAAGGGGCTCAGCCTAGGCCGATATCGGCAAAGTTAGGCGGAACACCGCTCCGCCGGAAGGCGAGGCATTTTCGAGGCAGACCAACTTGCCGCCGTGAGCCTCTGCAAGGGCGCGTGAGATCGCCAATCCAAGTCCTGAGCCTCCACGCGAACGATCCCGCGCGGTGTCTAGACGAACGAAGCGGCCAAATATGGTTTCGCGGTATTCGGCGGGAACGCCTGGGCCGTCATCGGTTACGGTGACCATCCAGTTCTTTCCGCTCCGCGAAGTCTTGAGGGCAATAGAGTTTTCGGTCCAACGACTGGCATTGCTGAGCAGGTTGGTGAGAATCTGCTGGATGCGCTCGGGGTCGGCCTGCACCCAGGTCTCGCCGGCCTTGTCCTCCAGGCTCACAACGTAGTCGCTGCCGATGGCAAAGCTGTCTACTGCCCCTTCGAGCAGGCGGCTCACGTCAACTCGTTGTTTCATAACCTCTCGCTCGGCTAACTCGGCCACATCCAACTGGGCGGCCAGAGTCAAATCACCAACGATGCGCCCAGCACGCCTTCCGTCACGCACCACGGCCATCGCGGTTTCTTCGGCGAGGGTGCGGGTTGCGGCTGCAGTGGGCTTACCCAGGCTCACCTCGCGCATCAGATTGTCGGCGGCGGCCACCATAGAGCTAACCGGGCTCCGCAGTTCGTGAGCCACATCCGCGCAGAGTTGGCGCAGACGCTCCTCCGCCAGTCGGGCTCGGTGCAACGAGGTCTCTAAGGCATCCAACATCTTGTCAAATGCAACGGCGGTCTTGCCCAGTTCGGTGTTGGGATCCTCCACCTCTAGGCGCTCGCCGAAGGAACCATCGGTGATTTTCATGGCCAAGCTGGTCATGTCATTGAGCGGGCGAAGCGCAACCCCGGTTACCCACCGAAGTGCGAATACCAAAACAATGAGAGCCACGATGATGGTTGGCACGCCGATGGCCAAAATTTGCCCGTAAATGTCAAAGGTGCTGATGTTTAGCGCCGCCACCGTGACTGTGGCTCCAGTTTTTGGCAGAGTCTCGCTCACAGAGTAGTAGTTGCTGTCGTTGTCGATTGTCTTGACCGCAACCGTCGCATTGCTGGAAGGGTAGTCGTTTCCGTCCTGGGTCACCACAACGCTGAAGCCTGGTTCGCTGAGGCGATCCGCTAGGCGTGCCGGAGAAACCCTGTCTTCCAGGGCCACGGCGCGATCCAGAATGATTCGTGCTTGAACCTCTTGGTTGTGTTCCGAAACCGGCCCCAAGGCAATAGCGATTGACAGCGTGACTAGCAGCGATGTGACCGCAACCGAAATGACAGCGGTTAGTGCAACACGCGAACGCAGTGACCTGAACACAGTCTGAGGTTACTTGATGAGGTAACCGATGCCACGCTTGGTGGTGATTAGCTCCGGCAGGTCAACGGCATTTAGCTTTTTGCGCAGGCTGGACATGTGTACCTCAACCAGATTTGGCTCATAGGCGTCGTATCCCCAGACTTGAGTCAGCAAAAAGTTCTTGGTTAGCACACGGCCGCGGGCATTGGCTAACTCGGCGAGTAGTCGGAACTCGGTCTTGGTTAGCCCCAGGTCCCGACCCGCATTTGTGGCGCGATACTCGTCCTCAACCAACTCCAGGTCGCCCACCTGCAGCGGCAAAGCGATGGCCCCGGTTCGGCGAAGGACTGCGCGAACGCGCAGCAGCAGTTCGCCAATCAAGATGGGTTTGGTCACGTAGTCGTCGGCCCCGAGGTTAAGGCCTTCAACCTTGTTTTCAAGGCTGTCCAGAGCAGTCATGAAGATGACCGGCACGTTGTAATCGTTCACTGCCTTGCGGCCAATGGTTACCCCGTCCATGCCCGGAAGCATGATGTCCAACAACACCAACTCGGGTCGAGTAGCCTCAATCATCTTTAGTGCCGCGATTCCATCCGTCTCAACGCGAGTGCTGTAGCCGGCGGCCCGAAGGGCAACGGAAATCTCGGTGGCTAGGCCAACTTCATCGTCAACGACGAGGATGCGCGGCTTTGGCTTGCTTGAACCGTTAGGCATTCAGGTATCCCTTCTAGGCCTTGATCTGATCGCGCTTGCTGATTGCAAGGTAACTGACGCTGGCAAGAATGGCTACCAAGAAAATGACTGAGGTGCCGGTGGTGCCAACTCCCAGGCCGCCGTCCTTCGGTGCCTGAGCCAGCAGGTCACCGATGCTCGCACCCAGCGGGCGAGTGAGTATGTAGGCAATCCAGAACGCGGTGATTTCCGAGACCAGTCCGCGCTTCCAGAGCAAGGCAACTAGGGCAATGGCACCTGCGAAAAGCAGGGCGGAGACTGCGAACCCAAGTGATAGGGCATCGGCGAGGTAATCACCGGTAGCCGTACCCATGGCAAAGGTGAGCAGAATAGCCAGCCAGTAGAACAGCTCTCGCTCCCGTGTCTTGATGCTCTTCATTGCAAGCGAACCCTCCTTGCGGTACCAAACCACGAAGGTGATTGCCAGCAGCACGCCAAAGATGATCATGCTGTACAAGAGTGGGAAGCCCAGGCCATCGGTGAGGTTGTCGGTGATGAGAGTTCCCGTGATAGAGACCACCACGATGTTTAGCCAGTAGAGCCACGGGCGGTAGGTGCGTGAAGAAATCTGCGCGGCCAATAATGCAACCAAAACAACACTCATCACAATGGTGGTGTTGATGAGGCCAAAACCCAGCGTGGTGTTAATCCAGTCACTGAAGGTCTCGCCAACGGTAGTGGCCAAAACCTTGATGACCCAGAAGAATGCAGTAACTGCCGGAACCTTTACGGCCAGCTGCTTAGTTAGAAAACTCATGAGGGCAATTTCATGAGAGTTTCCTGAGCGAAACCTTAAGACAATAGTTGGTTCGAGGGCACTCACAGGTAAGTCACAATTAGCGGGTGGCAAAGCGCAGAATTCCAATCACCGATGGCCTGGCCGCGGTTGAAAAGCTGCGTACCGGTGCCGATAGAGCGGGTGCTAACGCTATCGCGAACCCCCACCTCACAACAGCGGTTCGCTTCCTGTTGGAAGACTTGGCCGCCCGCATCCCAGGCAACTCCGTGGAGGTTCGGGTTCCACTATTTGGCGCGGTGCAGTGCGTTCCTGGCCCAGACCACCGGCGCGGAACCCCGCCAAACGTGGTTGAGATGGATGCACAGACCTGGTTGGCCCTGTCCCTGGGCGAAGAAACGGTGGAGCAGGCGCTCGCCGCAGGCAAACTCCGTGCCTCCGGAACCCGAGCACTCGAGTTCGCATCGGTGCTGCCGCTAGTGCGTTAATTGACTCATGGCCCAAAGCGAAAAAGTAGAAATCCGCAGAGCACCAAAGTTCCTTCCGTTCTTGCTAACCGGCGGCGCCGTTGGACTTTTCCTGGCTCTAATCCTGTTCTTTGGTACTGGGCAATTCGCTAATCAAGACTGGGCATCGGTGCTCGGGGTGCTGGTGGCATTTATGTGTGGCATCGGTGCATTTGGCGGTCTGTACCTTGCGGTTATCTTTGACCGCATAAGTAAGGCCAAGGCCAAGCAGACAACGGCCACTAAACTTGAAGAGTAAAGCCCAACCAACCGTTTTCGGTGCCCGTAATTTCCGGGTGAGCTCCAAAAGATTGGGGATGTCGTGCTGCGTGGCGATGGACTTCTAAATCACGATCTGCTACCCGACGAAAAGGGTCCCCAGGACCAGTGCGGTGTCTTTGGAGTTTGGGCTCCAGGCGAAGAAGTGGCCAAGCTGGCATTCTTCGGTCTCTACTCGCTTCAGCACCGCGGTCAAGAGTCCGCAGGTATCGCCACCTCCGACGGCGAAAAGATTCTGGTTTACAAGGACATGGGTCTGGTCTCGCAGGTGTTCAGTGAGAGCGCCCTCGAGAGCATGCAGGGCCACATTGCCATTGGCCACAACCGTTACTCCACCACCGGAGCCTCTTCTTGGCGCAACGCTCAGCCAACTCTGGGCCGCACCTCTTCTGGAACCGTGGCTTTGGCCCACAACGGTAACCTCACTAACACAGCCGACCTGCTTGACCTTTTGAAGGCCCGCTACCCAGACCAGAGCTCCAACGAGATCACCGGTGGAAACACCACCGATACCGCCGTGCTCACCGCGCTGATGGCCGGCGACCTGGACCACACCCTCGAGGCAACCGCCCTCGAACTGCTTCCTCGCGTCAAGGGTGCCTTCTGTCTGGCGTTCATGGACGAGACCACTCTCTACGCGGCACGCGACCCTCAGGGTGTTCGCCCGCTGGTGCTCGGTCGCTTGGAGCGCGGCTGGGTGGTTGCATCGGAGACCGCAGCTCTTGACATTGTTGGCGCAAGTTTTGTGCGCGAGGTTGAGCCTGGCGAACTGATTGCCATTGACGAGAACGGCCTGCGCAGTACCCGTTTTGCCGAGACCAAGCGTGCCGGTTGCGTCTTTGAGTACGTTTACCTGGCCCGCCCAGACACCACCATCAACGGCCGCGTGGTCTATGACTCCCGCGTTGAGATGGGTCGCCAGTTGGCTCGCGAGTATGCGGTTGAGGCAGACCTCGTGATTCCAACCCCGGAGTCCGGCACCCCGGCCGCCATTGGCTACAGCCAGGAGAGTGGCATTCCATTCGGCCACGGCCTGGTGAAGAACGCCTATGTTGGCCGCACCTTCATTCAGCCTTCGCAGACCATCCGTCAGCGCGGTATCCGCCTCAAGCTCAACCCGCTGAAGGAAGTTATCCGGGGCAAGCGCATCGTTGTGGTTGACGACAGCATTGTGCGCGGCAACACCCAGCGCGCCTTGGTGCAGATGCTGCGCGAGGCCGGCGCCGCCGAGATCCACATTCGCATCTCGTCGCCACCAATCACCTGGCCTTGCTTCTACGGCATTGACTTTGCAACCCGCGCCGAGCTGGTTGCCACCGGTCTGGCAGTTGAAGACGTGTGCAAGAGCATCGGTGCCGACAGCCTTGGCTACATTTCCAAGGATGGCATGATTGCCGCCACCCACCAGAAGGAGAGCGAGCTCTGCACCGCCTGCTTCACCGGTGTGTACCCAATTGAGCTTCCAACCGCAGACCGCCTAGGCAAGAACTTGCTTGAGCGCACCGATGCCGAGGCCTGCAACCCTGGCCCAGACAGCGAAACCGACGCACTGGTTCGCGCCCAGCAGGAGACCCTGAATGACTAACGCCTACGCGGCTTCCGGTGTTGACACCGAGGCCGGCGACCTTGCCGTTGAACTGATGAAGAAGGCCGTCTCAGCCACTCACAACTCTCTTGTTGTTGGTGGACTGGGTGGCTTTGCCGGCATGATGGACGTCTCGTTCCTGAAGGAATATGAGCGTCCGCTGCTTGCCACTTCCACCGATGGCGTTGGCACCAAGGTTGCCATCGCGCAGGCCATCGACAAGCACGACACCATTGGCCAGGACCTGGTTGGCATGGTGGTTGACGACATCGTGGTTACCGGTGCCCGCTCGCTTTTCATGACCGACTACATTGCCTGTGGCAAGGTTGTGCCGCAGCGTATCGCCGACATTGTTCGTGGCATTGCCGAGGCTTGCTCCGCGGTTGACGTTGCCCTGGTTGGTGGCGAGACCGCCGAGCACCCGGGCCTGCTGCACCCAGACGAGTACGACGTTGCGGGTGCCGCCACCGGTGTGGTTGATGCCTCCAAGTTGCTTTCGTCCGACCGGGTCCAGACCGGTGACATTGTGCTTGGCCTTCAGGCCTCCGGCTTCCACAGCAACGGCTACTCGCTGGTTCGCAAGATTGTTGCCGACAGCAAGCTGGACTACAACAAAACGGTTGCCGAGTTTGGTTCGCAGTCACTGGGCGAGGTTCTGCTGACCCCAACCCGCCTGTATACCCGCGTGCTCAACCAGCTGCTGGAGAGCGAGCTGGGCAGCAAGGTTCACGCCATGAGCCACATCACCGGTGGCGGCATTGCGGCCAACCTTTCGCGCATTCTTCCGGAGTCCGTCACCCTGGACGTTGACCGTTCCACCTGGAACCCGCACGACATGTTCCGCGTCCTTGCCGGCTGGGGCGGGTACGACCTCAAGGACCTGGAGAGCACCTGGAACCTGGGTCTTGGCTTTGCCGTTGTTGTTCGCGGTTCCGCCGCCGATGCGGTTTCCGCGCAGATCAATGCCGCAGGAATCAAGACCTGGCAGCTGGGCATCATTGAGTCAACCGCCTGCGACCTGGACGCCATGGGTTACACCTATGAGGCCAAGGGTGTTCGCGGTGGTGGCGTGCGCCTGGTTGGCAACTACGCCAGTTAGTTATATCGCGCTCACAACTCAAACGTTGTCGCGTTGTTTAAAAACCTTCAGCGCGAGTAAGACAACCATTCAGTTGTCTTACTCAACTCGCGAGATTTTATTTCCGGAAACAACTCAGGAGTTGTTGGCGCTCAGGCTCTAAACACCCATGAACTTGAGCATGTTGCTCAAGGTGTTGCGGGCACCCGCTACCTCGGCAGGGTTCTTGTTCAGGTGTCCGTGAGGCACTCCAAGCTCGGTGTACTGGGTCACGCTAACGCCCGCGCGAGCCAGGTCCAGCGCGTAACGCTCTCCGCTAGGGGCCAGGTCGTCGTACTCGCAGTTGATCACCAGGTGCGGTGGCAGGTTGCCAAAAAATTCTGCATCACCTGGGAAGTCGTGTCCGGTTGCTTGGTCAAGCGGCTTGCCCATGACGCCCTCGTTTAGGCCCTTGCGCCATTCATCGGGGAATCCAATAACTGGTGGAAGCTCCGCCAGGCGTTCTTTCTGCCAGTCGCTGAATTCCCAAACACCAGCGTGCGCCACTGGGTAAATCAAGAGCGCACCGGCAACCTGCTCCATGCCGCGGTCGCGCAGAATCTGAACGGTTGAACCGGTGAGGCAGGCTCCCGCGCTGGCGCCACCGGCATAAATCTCGCCACCGATGCCAAGCTCCGCCTTATTTGCCTGCACCCAGCAGATGGCCGCAGTGGCGTCATCCTGCGGAGCCGGGAAAGTCACGCCTTCGTTGCAGAGGCGATAGTCAACCGTGATCACGGTCATCTTGCCAAGGTGTGCCAGCTCGCTACTAACAAAGTGGCTCTCACCCATGTCCAGGTCGCCTCCCTTGAATGCGCCACCGTGGAACCAAACCAGAGCAGGTGCATCGGGGGCGGCTCCGCCGGCTGGGCGATAAACCCGAACCGGAATTTGAACGTCGCACGAAACCTCGGTGTGCCAAATGTATACATCGCGTCCCGTGTAAGGCGCATCGTCGGCAAAGAATGGCGCGAGGGCCATCCAGTCGCCGGCCGGGGCATCGGCAATGGTGTGAAGCTTCTTGCGGTAGATCTCTTCGAGTGGCATCGGTGCTCCTGAAGTTAGCGAGGGAGGGGAGGTTAGGCGTTCACTGCGTTGCTGCGGGCGATTTTCTCGTAAACAAACGAGCTTGGCTTGCGGGTGCGCTCCAGGTTGTTGGCGCGGTCGATGTGCACCAAACCAAACACCGGCTCGTAGCCGAAGATCCACTCGAAGTTGTCCAGCAGGCTCCAGTGGCAGTAGCCAAGCACCCGAACTCCGTCGGCGATGGCGGCGGCAACATCGGTGAGTGCGGCCGGAATCAAGTCTGCTCGCACACTGTCATCGGTGGTGCTCACGCCGTGCTCGGTGATGAGGATTGGAATGTTTGTCTGGGCGTAGGTCCAGCGCACGCAGCCCGCCAGCGAAGGCGCGTAGACCTCGGTGTGCATCTGGTTCTGCGGAAGGTTTGGGTCGTTCGGCGCCTTGGTGCCGTCGGCCAACCAGATGTTGCGGCTGTAATTCTGTACACCGATGAAGTCATCGTGGTCCTTCACCAGACGAATCCAGCGGCCATACAGGCGCTCGCAAACCGCGTCGCGGGCAGCCTCGCCACCGGGTGCCGCCTGCTCGTCCATGATGGCAATCGAGACACCAATCTTGAGCTCCGGGCGAATGGCCTTCATCGCGTCACGGGCCGCGGTGTGGCCGGCCGCCATTCCAATCTCAACCTCTTGCGCCTCATCGGAGCGCACCACATTGGCCAAGCGATAACGCTCAACGCCGGCCGCGGCGGAGCAGGCATCGATGGTCTTGCGGGTCAGGTCCTCAACAAAGTCAGGCAAGCCAATGGCGCCAAGCAGGGTTGGCAGGTTTGGCTCGTTCAGGGTCACAATGTAGTTCAGTTTGTGACCGATGCGCTCAATGACGAACGCGCAGAATCGGGCAAAGAGGCGGGCTGAGTCTGGGTTGAGCCAGCCGGCCTTGGCGGCAAACCAACTCGGGGTGGTGAAGTGGCTCATGGTCACGATTGGCTCGAGCCCCTGCTCGTGGCAGCGGTCAACAATCTCCTCGTAGTGGGCCAGCGCGGCCTCGTCCCAGGTGCCTTCAACCGGCTCGATGCGCGACCACTCCAGCGAGAAGCGATAGGCGTTCAGGCCCATGGCCTTCACCAGGTCAACGTCCTCGGCCCAGCGGTTGTAGCTGTCGGTCGCAATGCCCGAAGGCTCCTTGAAAACCGTTGGGGTTACGTTCTCTGCAAACCAGCAGTCGTTGTTGGTGTTGTTGCCCTCAACCTGGTGGGAGGCAACCGAGGTGCCCCAAATAAAGCCCTGTGGGAAAGTTGTCATGCTTAGAGTCTGCCCGTCATTTCGGCCATAAAAGCGAAAAGAGGTATCGGCAATTCGATACCTCCTAACGCTGAAATCAGCTTGCGGCTAAAGCGTCTGCGAACGACACAACTACTGCTTCGCCACCGGCGCCAAACGCTCCAGAATCTTCACGTGATCCGGGGTCAGCTCAGCCAGCGAGTTCACGCCAAGCAGCTTCATGGTGCGAACAATCTCGCCGCGCAGAATCTCGATGGTCCGGTCAACGCCTTCGCGTCCGCCGGCCATTAGCCCGTAGAGGTAGGCGCGGCCAATCAGGGTAAAGGTGGCACCCTTGGCAATGCAGGCCACGATGTCCTGGCCGTGCATGATTCCGGTATCAACCCAGACCTCTGCATCCTTGCCAACCTGCTTGACGGTCTCCGGTAGCAGGTGGAACGGAATTGGCGCGCGGTCAAGCTGGCGGCCACCGTGGTTGGAGAGCAGCACTGCATCGGCGCCGGATTTAACCGCACGCTTGGCGTCGGCAACATTCTGAATGCCCTTGACCACCAGCTTGCCCTTCCACTGCTCGCGAATCCACTCCAGGTCGTTGAAGTCAACGGTTGGGTCAAACATGCTGTCCAGTAGTTCACCAACGGTTCCCTTCCACTGGCCCAGCGAGGCAAACTTCAGCGGGTCGGTGGTGAGGAAGTTGATCCACCACTCCGGGCGAGGAAGCGCATCAACTACGGTGCCCAGGGTCAGGGCAGGCGGAATGGTCATGCCGTTGCGCTTATCGCGCAGGCGGGCTCCGGCAACCGGCACATCAACGGTCAGCTGCAGGGTGTCAAAACCCGCCTTCCAGGCACGGTCAACCAGCTCCATGGAGCGGTCGCGGTCCTTCCACATGTACAGCTGGAACATGTTGCGTCCGTTTGGTGCCGCCGCGGCAACCTCTTCAATGGAGCGGGTTCCCATGGTGGAGAGCGAGAACGGAATGCCGGCAGCCTCGGCAGCCTGCGAACCGGCAATCTCGCCCTCGCTGTGCATCATGCGGGTGAAGCCGGTTGGGGCAATTCCAAACGGCATCGCCGAACGCTTGCCGAGCACCTCAATCGAGGTATCGGCGTCTGCCACGTTGCGCAGAATCGACGGGTTCCACTCGATGTCCTCAAACGCCTGACGGGCGCGAGCCAACGAGATCTCCTGGTCGGCGGAGCCATCGGTGTAATCAAATGGCGCGGTGGGGGTGCGCTTCTTAGCTAGGTCGCGCAGCTCATAGATGTTGTAGGCCTGCTTCAGGCGAGCCTCTCGACCCACCTGCGGGGTCTTGAAGACCATCAGCTCCGCGAGGTCCTTGGGGTTTGGAAAACGACGTTTTAGGTTGCCCATGTTTTCTCCTTTAGCGCGAGATGAGCGGGTTGTTGAGCAAGAAGGTGTGAGTGCCGGCAGCAAGCACGTGGCCGCGCTCCACCGATGCCGCATTCACGATGAGTGCCGAGTTGGCGCTGCCGGCCAGGTCAAAGGTTGCCTCTACGCCGAATGGCACGGTGAGCTCACCAACCAGGTTGCCGTCGCGGATCTCCCACTCCAGGGCAATGAGGCCGTAGCCGGTGTCGATGGACGACTTGCAGGAGGTGAGCAACTCCTGCGGACGCGGCGCGATGGTCACGCTCTGGTAGCCCGGAGCGGTTGGCACAATGCCACCGACGTTGCGGTAGATCCAGTCCACAACCGCACCGTAGGCGTAGTGGTTGAAGCTGATCATGCCCTCGCCGCTGCCCTCGGCACCGCCCTCGAGGCCACCCTGGTTGATGTTGCCGTCCGGCAGAATGCCGTTCCAGCGCTCCCAGATGGTGGTTGCTCCCTTGGTAATCGGGTAGAGCCAAGATGGCATCTCCTGGCGCAGCAGCATCAGGAATGCCTCCTCCAGGTGGCCGTTGCGGCTCATGGCATCCAAGATGATTGGGGTGCCCAGGAAGCCGGTGGCAATTCGTCCGCCCGTGTTGCGCACACCTTCGGCTAGCTGGTCGGCAATACGCTGGCGCTCCGATGCCGGTGCCAGGTCGAATTCCAGCAGGGTTGCCGCACCGGTTGGGGTGGCCCCAGCCGCCTCGCCAAGTTCGCTCCAAATCAGGTCGCGGAGCTGGTCGGCATAGGCGTTTAGGCGAGTGGATTCATCGGTGGAGCCAACTAGGGCCTCAACCTGAGCCATGATGCGCAGGCTCTGGTAGTGGTAGGCGTTGGACATGAACTGGCCGCTGACCTTGGCGGCCCAAGGCTGACCCTCTGGGGCGTCTGGGTCGAGCCAGTCGCCAAGCTGCATGCGAGGGCCAATGAGAATTCCCTCGTGATCTGCGGTGTTGTGAGCAACCCAGGTGCGCATGCTCTCAAGCTGGTCGCGCAGAATCTGCTCGTCACCAAAGCGCTGGTACATGCTCCAAGGAATCACGGTGGCGGCGTCGCTCCAACCGGCCTCGCCGTTGGCGGCGAAGAACGGGTGGTCTTCGGTCATGCTTGGGCTCAGCAAGTCTGGGATGACCATAGGCACCTTGCCGCCAAGTTTCTTCTGCTCAATCTCAAGGTCGTGCAGCCAGGTGCGGAAGAACTCATCGCCGTTCACCAAAGTGTGTGCCGCGTAGATGAAGGCCTGTGCGTCGCCGGTCCAGCCCAGGCGCTCGTCGCGCTGCGGGCAGTCGGTAGGGATCGAAACAAAGTTGTCTCGCAGGCTCCAGAAGGTGTTGCTCACCAGCTTGTTCAGAATCGGCAGGTTGGTCTCTATCGAGCCGCGGGCCGCAATGTCGCTCGAGATGGCAACGCCGGTGACCTCGAGGATCTCAACCGAACCCTCAACGATTAGGTCTGCGTACTGGAAGCCGTGGAAGGTCTGCTTTGGCTCGAGTTCGTATTCGCCGTCCTTGGCAAAGATCCAGCTGTCGGTGGCACGGGCAAACCGCAGGGCCTTGGTGTGAATGTCGCCGTTTGGCTCCAGCACCTCGGCATGACGCGCGGTCAGCTTGCTGCCGGCGGTTGCCTTCACCTTGATCTTCAGCCAGCCGGCAATGTTCTGATCCAGGGTCACGCGAGTGTTTCCGGCGTGCTGAGTTAGTGCGCCAGGCCACTCGGCAATCACGCGAACCGGGGCCGAGTAGCGCGGCTCCAGGCTGCTCTTCAGCAGCGGGTGAACGGTTACCGGCTTCCAATTCCCCGATGCATTTGCCGCGGTGTCAAACCCTGGTTTGCACCAGGCTGGCTGCACAAAGTTGAAGTCAAAGTCGGTGCCGTCATAGATGGAGGCGAATCGCGGGCCTCCCTGACCGGTCATCCAGTCTGGGCCGGTAACTACCTTCTGCTTGGTGCCATCGGTGAAGAAAATTTCTAGCTGACCAATGAAGGCGGTCTGCTGACCGTAGTTTCCGGTCTGCGCGGTGAAGCCAAACTTGCCGCGGAACCAGCCGTCGGCCAACAGCACGCCCCAGGCGTTGGAGCCCTGCTGCAGGAGAGTGGTCACGTCGTGGGTGACCACCAAAAGGCGCTCGTGGTAAGGGGTCCATCCCGGAGCCAGAACCTCGTCGCCCACGCGCTGGCCGTTGATCATCAGGTCAAAGGTTCCGTGTGCGGTGGCATAGAGACGAGCGCTCGCAATTTGCTTCTCAACGGTGAATTCGGTGCGCAGCAGGGCAGGAGTATCGGTTGGCTTGGAGACGTCACCAATGGCCTGGGCGGCAAACATGTCCAGGCCTCCCAGCAGGCCAACCTCGTGACGAATCACATTTGACCAGGCGCTCCAGCCGGCATCTCCGTTGGCTGCAGAAGTGCGGATGCGGGCGCGGTAGTACCGCACCTCTCGGCTCACCATCACCCCACCTGGCGCCTGCACAAACTGGCTGGCAGCTCCGGCAACGCTCTTGCTTCCAAGCACCGATGCAAAAGCCGCATCGCTCGAGGCCTGAATCTCGGCGGCCAGCTGGGAACTGCCGGCAGGCGCGTTCGAGACAGACCAGCTCAACAGGGGAGCGCGGCCAGGTAGGCCAATGAGGTCGGCCGGGAATTCACTGACTAGAACAACGTTGGTCATGAGCTACTTTTCTGCTGGGGTTTGGCTTGGTTGGTAGGTTATTGGCTTGAAGATCTGGCTGATGAAGGCGCGCTGTTCGGTGAGTTTGGTTGGGCCTGCTCCATGGGCTCCAGCCTGACACATCAGGTTGCCTAGAGCGGTGGCTTCAACCGGGCCTGCCACCACCGGAATGCCGGTGGTCTTGGCTGTCAACTGGCAGAGCAGCGAATTCTGACTGCCGCCACCAACCACGTTCAGGCGCTCAATCTTGCTTCCGGTCACCTGCTCAAAGCCGTGGACGGCGTCGGCGTAGGCATCGGCGAGAGAGTCCATGATCACGCGCACAATGCCAGCCGGAGTGGTTGGTGGTTCAAATCCGTGACGCTTCAGGTGGGTGCGAATCTTGCCCGGCATATCTCCAGGGGCCACGAATTCTGCGTCGTTCACGTCAACGCGCGCCGGTGACTCGATCTTGGCTGCGGCCGCCAGAAGCGTGAGCAGGTCATGCTCCTCGTGTGCGGCCTTGAAGTCGGCCAGACTCTGCTGAAGCAGCCAGAGGCCGGAAAGGTTCTTCAAGAAACGAATCTTGTTCTCTACTCCAAGTTCGTTCGTGAAGTTCTGTTGCTTGGCCTGCGGAGTGAGCACGGGTGCATCTAACTCCAAACCAAGAAGGCTCCAGGTGCCGCTGCTCAGGTAGGCAGCACCCTTGGTAATTGGTGCACCTGCAACCGCCGATGCGGTGTCGTGCGTGCCAACCGCAGTGACCACGGCCCCGGCCAGCGCGGGGTGTGAAACCTGGCTTTCGAGCAACGGACCAACCACCTCGCCGGCCGAAACCAGGCGGGTGAAGATGCGGCGAGGGAAGCCCAGCTTGTCAATGAGATCCCAGTCCCACTCGTGAGTCTTGGCATTTAGCAGCCCGGTGGTTGAAGCATTGGTGCGCTCGGTCACAGCAACACCGGTGAGCCAGTGGGCAATGAGGTCGGGCATCAGTAGCATGGCGCGGGCCGCGGTGAAGTCCTCGGGCTGCTGCATGGTGTTTGCCGCCAGCTGGTAGAGGGTGTTGAACGGCAGGAACTGCAGACCGTTGCGCGCGTACTGCTCGGCCGCGTCTATCTCGCGATCAACCAGGGCAACGCCCAGGTGGTTGCGTTCGTCGCGGTAGTGGCGCGGCTGCGCGAGCAGCTTGCCGTCTGCGTCAAGCAGGCCGTAGTCAACCGCCCAGGTGTCCACACCAATGGAGGCCACCGTCATTCCGCGTTCCGCCGCCCAGACTCCAAGCGAGTTCAACCCATAGGCAATCTCACGCTGCAGCGCCTGGTAGTCCCAGTAGAAGCCGTCGGTCAGCATCACCGGTTCATTGGCAAAACGGTGAACCTCGTGCATCTCAAAAGAAGCCGCGCCGGAGGCATCGGTGCCAATGACGCCAGCAATCACTCGGCCCGATGAGGCGCCGAGGTCGATGGCTCCGAAAAGCTGCTTCAAGGTTGGTCCTAGGTGAATCTAAACGACTAGCGCAGGAAGGCCGCGGCCACTCCGGCGTCAACCGGAATGTGCAGGCCGGTGGTGTGGGTGAGGTCGCCTCCGGTGATGGCAATCACCGCGTTGGCAACGTGCTCGGGGAGAACCTCGCGCTTCAGCAGGGTGCGCTGGGCGTAGTACTTGCCCAGGTCGTCCTCGGCAACGCCGTAGACCTTGGCCCGCGATGCACCCCAGCCGCCGGCGAAGATGCCCGAGCCGCGAACCACACCATCGGGGTTAATGCCGTTGACGCGAATCTGGTGCTCGCCCAGCTCTGCTGCCAGCAGGCGAACCTGGTGGGCCTGGTCTGCCTTGGTGGCGCTGTAAGCGATGTTGTTTGGGCCAGCAAAGACCGAGTTCTTGGACGCGATGTAGATGATGTCGCCGCCCATGGCCTGCTCAATCATCATGCGGGCCGCCTCGCGGGCAACCAGGAACGAGCCGCGAGCCATCACGTTGTGCTGCAGATCCCAGTCTGCCTGGGTGGTCTCCAGCAGCGGCTTGCTGAGGCTGAGGCCGGCGTTGTTGACGATGAGGTCAACTCCACCGAATGCCAGAACTGCGGCCTTGAGGGCGGCGGTAATCTCGGCCTCTTCGGTCACGTTGATCTTCACGGCAATGGCGTGGTCCGGGCCACCCAGCTCGGTGGCAACCGCCTGCGCGTTCTCCAGGTTGAGGTCGGCAATCACTGCGCAACCACCCTCGGCAACAATTCGAGTGGCGATGGCCTTGCCAATGCCGCTTCCGGCGCCGGTCACGAATGCCACGCGGGAAGCCAGCGGCTTTGGCTTTGGCATGCGCTGCAGCTTTGCCTCTTCCAGCGCCCAGTACTCGATGTTGAACTTCTCGGCGTCGGAGATTGGGGCGTACTTGCTGATGGTCTCTGCGCCGCGCATCACGTTAATGGCGTTGATGTAGAACTCGCCGGCAACGCGCGCGGTCTGCTTGTTGGCACCAAAGCTGAACATGCCAACGCCAGGGACCAAAACAATCAGCGGGTCGGCCCCACGAATCGCAGGGGAGTCGCTCTTGGCGTGAGCGTCGTAGTAGGCCTGGTAGTCGGCGCGGTATGCCTCGTGCAGTTCCTGCAGGCGAGCCTTGATGGTCTCCAGCTCGGCGTCAGCCGGCAGGTCTAGTACCATCGGCTTCACCTTGGTGCGCAGGAAGTGGTCCGGGCAGCTGGTGCCAAGGGCGGCCAGCTCGGCCAGCTTGGCGCGGCTCAAGAAGTCCAGCACCTCGGGCGCATCGGAGTAGTGGCCAACCATTGGCTTATCCACCGATGCCAGTCCGCGAATCAGCGGAGCCAGTGCTGCGGCGCGCTCGTGGCGCTCGGCCTCCGGAAGGGCACCGAAGCCGGCCACGGTTGCACCGAATGCGTGCTCGCTGGTCTTGGTTGCGGCGGCATCGATGTAGGCCTGAGCGGTCTCAATTATCCAGAGCGAGTTCTGCTCGCTCTCGGCGCTGGTGGCGCCCCAGGCGGTGATACCGTGGCCACCGAGGATGCAGCCAATGGCCTGTGGGTTGGCTGCCTTGATGGCCTCGATGTCTAGGCCAAGCTGGAAGCCGGGGCGACGCCATGGAACCCAAACCACCTTGTCGCCAAAAATCTCACCGGTCAGGCGCTCGCCGTCCACCGATGTGGCAATCGCGATTCCGCTGTCTGGGTGCAGGTGGTCGATGTGGGCCGCGTCAACGAGGGCGTGCATTGCGGTGTCGATGCTCGGGGCGGCTCCGCCACGGCCGTGCAGGCAGTAGTCGAAGGCGGCAACCATATCGTCTTCGGTGTCAACGCCCTGGTACACGTTCTTCAGAGCGCGAACGCGGTCGAGCTGAAGAACGGCAAGGCCGGCTTCCTTCAGGGTGCCCAGGTCTCCGCCGGAGCCCTTCACCCAAACCAGCTCGATGTCCTGGCCGGTAGCCGGGTCAAAACCAATACCCTTGGCGCTGGTGTTGCCACCCGCGTAGTTGGTGTTCTTTGGGTTTGCGCCCAGGCGGTTGCTGCGAGCAATCAGGTCGGCAACTGCCGGGTTAGTGGTCTTCGGGTTGGTCATTATGCGCCCCATCCTGCCTGTACGCCGCCCACGCGGTCGGTGGCAATCTTGCTCAGGTATCCGCTCTCGGCAAAGGCCTTGATTGGGTTGTTTGGTAGGCCCTTGCCCTCGCGCCACTCGGCAACTAGGCCGCGCACATCGGTGTAGAAGGCATCCATGAGAATGTCGTTGGCGCCAAGTACGTCGCCGGCGCGCTGGGCTGCGTCGAGCGCAACGCGGTCAACCAGTAGGGCGCGAGCGGTCATTGCCTGCACGTTTAGAACGCTGCGGATCTGACCGGGGATCTTGTCCTCGATGTTGTGGCACTGGTCGAGCATGAAGGCAACCGGGCTCTGTGGGCCGTAGCCGCCACCGCGGATTACCTCGTACATGATGCGGAATAGCTGGAATGGATCCGCTGCTCCAACAATCAGGTCGTCGTCGGCGTAGAAGCGGCTGTTGAAGTCAAACGAACCAAGCTTGCCTAGGCGCAGCAACTGCATCACGATGAACTCGATGTTGGTGCCCGGTGCGTGGTGACCGGTGTCGAGGCAGACCATGGCCTTATCGCCGAGTGCGGCCACCTGCGCGTAGCTGGTGCCCCAGTCTGGAACATCGGTGTGATAGAAAGCTGGCTCAAAGAACTTGTACTCAAGCACCAGACGCTGGTTGTCGCCGAGGGCTGCGTAGATCTGCTGCAGGCTGTCGGCTAGGCGGTCCTGGCGGCCGCGGATGTCGTCCTGGCCGGGGTAGTTGCTGCCGTCTGCCAGCCAAATCTTGAGGTCCTGCGAGCCGGTCTGGTGCATGATCTCGATGCACTCCAGGTGGTGGTCAATGGCCTTCTGGCGGATCTTCGGGTTGCTGTGGGTCACTGAGCCAAGCTTGTAGTCCTCGTCCTGGAAGGTGTTGGAGTTGATGGTGCCCAGCTTGATGCCAAGACCCTCGGCGTGCTTGCGCAGCTCGCTGTAGTCGCACTTGTCCCAGGGAATGTGCAGAGCCACCGATGGCGCAATGCCGGTGTACTTGTGCACCTGGGCGGCATCGCTCAGCTTCTCAAATGGGTCGCGCGGAGCGCCGGCCGAGCCGAAGACGCGGAAGCGGGTTCCGGAGTTGCCGAATGCCCAAGACGGAAGCTCGATGGCCTGGTGGTCAAGCTGGGCGAAGAGTGCAGATTTGGCGTCGGCGGTGACGGTCATTTGGGTTCCTCTGAGTGTTCACATTGAAGCGTTTCAATAATCTAAGCACTGCGGAGTCAAATTTGCAATTCACCAGGGTAAATCCCGTCATACAAACCGCGCATGGCAGGCATCGGTGGGAATGTTGCAACCGGCAGTGGCATTTAGGTGTCTAGGATTGAAACATTCAAATCATTTCAAAATGATTTCAAAAACTAGGAGCGGCGCGTGTCTGTAACGGCAAGACCCAGCATTCAAGATGTGGCACGGCTAGCGGGGGTATCGCTTGGTACCGTCTCTAACGTTCTAAACAACCCGGACATGGTGCGCCCGCAGACCGCTGAGAAGGTCCAGCGGGCCATTGAGCAGCTTGGTTTTGTGCGCAACGATGCCGCTCGGCAGCTGAAGGCGGGTAAGAGCCTCACCCTTGGCATGGTGGTTTACGACACCGGCAACCCGTTCTTTGCCGAGATCACCCGCGCGGCCGAAAACGCCGCCGCCGAACGCAACTACAACGTGCTGCTTGGCAATAGCGACCACAAATTAGAGCGCGAGCGCAACTACCTGCAGCTCTTTGACCAGCAGCGTGTAGCCGGAGTTTTAGTTTCGCCAACCAGCGATATCTATGAACAGGTGGATGACCTGCGCGCCCACGGCACCCAGACCGTGGTTCTAGACCGCAAGGCTGACGCCGCTCGCTGCTGCTCGGTCTCGGTTGATGACTTTGCCGGTGGCCGCATCGCGGTGGAGCACCTGCTCTCCATCGGTCGCCGCCGCATTGGCTTTGTGGGAACCCTAGCCATGCAGCAGGTTAGTGACCGTTTGGCCGGAGCCATGGCCGCCATCAAGGATTTTGGACCTGAGGCCCAACTGATCATGCTGGAGAGCGATGACATGAGCGTGATTGCCGGCAGAAACGTTGGTGACAAGATTCGTGAGGCCTCGGCTTCAGACCGCCCCGATGCCATCTTCGCCTCCAACGACCTTCTGGCAATGGGTCTAGTTCAGGCGTTCATTCTGAACGGAGATATCTCCATTCCGGGTGACATCGCCATCATTGGCTACGACGACATCACCTGGGCCGAAGCCGCAGTTGTGCCACTGTCCTCCATTCGCCAGCCGTCCCGCCTAATTGGCGAAACCGCCATCGACCTCGTCTTGGATGAGATCAACGGCGGTTCCGAACACAAGCACCAGCAGGTAACCTTCCAGCCTGAGCTGGTGGTTAGGGCTAGTACGCGGGTTTAGAGGTATTGCACGACTGCGGGTTTGGTCAAGCGAATCTGGTGCGTTCCGTGTGCAAGTAAATCGCCATTGGCCACTTCACTTCCGTTGCAGAATATCTTGCTTTCGGTTGTCACTGGAAGGCATAGTCGGGCTTGGCTTCCAAATGGGATTTCAAGCCGAGCAGCAAGCTCCCCTTGGGAGTTTAACTCCCAGTTAAGGGCTGCCTTGCCAAATCCTGTTTCAATTGAGGTCGACGCAAACGCGAGTCCTTCAGCTGGTATTGGTGCCACCGAAATTAGGCGATAACCCGGGCTCTCATTTACTGGCGCCAGCCCACCTACGTTCCGGTACATCCAGTCCACAACCGCACCATAGGCGTAGTGGTTGAAGCTGATCATCGAGGCGTCTTCTTGGCCCTCGGGGTTAGTGTCCATGTCGCCCGAGTGAATTGAACCATCTTCACGAATTGCATCCCAGCGCTCCCACATGGTGGTGGCTCCCTTGTCTACGGCGTAAAGCCAAGAGCGGAAATCGCGGCGCATCAACATTTTGTAGGCTGAGCTAGCGTGGCCATTCTTTGAGAGCGCGTGCAAGATAAGAGGAGTACCCAAGAAACCAGTTGTGATTTTTCCGTCATCGGCAATCACCATGTCGGATAGGTGCGCGGCCAGGCTCATACGCTCCTCATCGGGAACAATTCCAAACTCCAGGGCCATGGCGCAGCCGGCCGTGGTCGTCCTCGCTTCGGCGCCCATGTGATTCCAAATATCCAGCTTCAGCTGGCCCGCCATCGCACCGTACTTTGCCGCATTTTCTGTAGTTCCAACTAGAGATTCAGCTTGGGCCATCAAGTCGGCAGTGTGCGCAAAGAAGGCATTGGCGACAAAGTCGGCTGAAACCTTGGACTCCCAGGGGCGGTCGCCAGGCGCATCAGGGTCGCACCAGTCTCCAAACTGGAATTCGGTAGGTAAGAACTTTTCACCTTTACGTCGGTTGTGCAGCGCATCGGTCCAGCGTCGCATCGAGTTCAACTGTGCAGAGAGCACCGACTTGTCAGCAAAGTACTCATAGAGCGACATTGGAACAATGGTCGCCGCGTCGGCCCAACCGGCGCGTCCTTCGAGAATCCAGTCGCCGATCTCGCCGTTTGGGTCCAGCTTTAGAAGGTCGGGCACTACTGCACCAACATCGCCATTTTCATACTGATCTAGTTCCAAGTCGATGAGCCAACTGCGCCAGAATGCCTGCGTGTTTAGCAGCGTGTTGCTAGCAGCGGCAAATGCTTGTGCATCGCCCGTCCAGCCAAGGCGTTCGTCGCGCTGGGGGCAGTCGGTTGGGAGCGAGACAAAATTGTCATACTGAGACCACAAGACGTTGTCATGAAGGCGGTTTAAGCGAGTGTCTGACGTGACCAAGTGACCGCGACGCTCGTTGTCTGAGCTGATTGCAATTGCCTCGGCGGAAATCACGACAGCGTCTGTAACCACGTCGGCATATTGGAAGCCGTGGAAAGTGAATCTAGGTTCGAGAACCTGGCGACCATCTCGGCCTAGAACATATACGTCTGTGGCTTTCGCAGTGCGAAGGGCCTTTGTGTGCAACTTGTCGCCAGGTTCAAGGACTTCGGCATGCCGAACCGTGACGCGCTGACCCTTCTGGCCGTCAACAGTGAGGCGAACCCAGCCTGAAATATTCTGGGAACTGCGCAAAAGAGTTCGATCCTCTTGCGGTTCGATTCCCATCGGGAACTGCGCAATCACACGGACTGGAGCTGTGGTTCGAGGTTTCAAAACGGACTTAGCTTGTGGTTTCACCGATGCCGCCGCCCAGGATGAATCATCGAATCCTGGCAAGCGCCAACCGATGTGCTCCTTTGTTTGGTCAACAGTTGATCCGTCATAGATGGAACTCGCAAGAATCTCTCCGGTATCAACCTTCCAGGCATCGTTGCTGGCAATCGTGACCAAAGATCCGTCCGCCATAACCAATTCCAACTGGGCAATTAGACCAATTTCGGTGCCGTAGTTTTCTGAGCGATTCTTGAATCCAAAGCGACCGCGCCACCAGCCGTCGGAAAGCTCTGCCGAAATTGCGTTAGGTCCAGCCACGATCAGGCTAGTGACGTCGTGGGTATCAACAAGCAGACGCTCCTGATAAACAGTCCAGCCGGGATTCAGAAGACCGTCGCTAACCTCAAGGCCGTTAATCTGCACCTCATTCAAGCCCATGGAACTGACGTAGAGTCGTGCAGAAGTTGGTTTCTCCGGTAGTTCGAACTCGTAGCGCAAAGTTGGCGAGGGAGACCCAACTCGGCCTTCGTCACCGATGAAATCGCCAACCCAATCTTCTTCAGAAAGTAGACCAGCCTCTGCGGAGATAGGTGACGACCAAGCCGACCAGCCGAATTCTGTTTGAACTCTTACCCGGTAATGGCGTCGTTCTCGCGAACTAAAGGTGCCGCCTGGGGCTATAACCCCAACCTGCTCGGCACTTAGGTTAACTCCGGAATCCGATACGTCTGCTGAGAAGTCAGGGCTTGGTGACATTTGGATCTGATATCCGATTTGGCTGGCAGCGACACGAGTAGTGGCAATCTGCCAGCTGAGTTCCAGCGGATCGCCGATGGTGCCTATCAAGTCGCCGTGCTGGCTCTTAAGGATTAGGACTCGCGTTAATTCGTCGGAGATCTGTGCTGGGTTGCTCATTTAGATTCCTAAAGGGTTGTGGCTGCATACAAGGTGAAGGCAATGTTGAAACGCTTCAACATTTTTTCGATTATTCCATGGTTTTTTGTGCATTGTTATACGAAGAATTGCACAAATATAACCAATTCACCTGCAATACAAGCCTAGAAGCCTTATAAATAAAGACATAAATCAAAGTGCTGCATTTCTGTGCGTTACAAAATCGTTACTCTCACAAGTTGCAATCGGGAAAATCTGTGGCTAATTTGAGACTTGTCCTTGAAACGATTCAAGGTTTTATCCAGTTTTTGACTGGTGTTCAAATTACGGAAATGAGGAAGTATGCGAATCAGTGGACTGAAGCGCAGTGGCTTGGTTCTGGCCGCTACCGCATCTGTATGCGCAGTTGCATTCAGTGGCGTAGCCCCAGCTCAAGCTGCAACCACCACCATCACCTGGCTGACTGACAACAGCCCGGCTGCTGTAAAGGTGGCAAACGCCACCGTAAAGGCATTCCAGAAGGCCAACCCTGACATAAAGGTTGAGGTCCACACTCGCGGTGGTGGTACTGATGCCGACAACCTGGTTAAGACCAAGCTTGCAACCGGCAACATGGAAGACGTCTTTAACTACAACTCGGGTGCGCTGCTGGCGGCAATCAACCCTGCAAAGACTCTTGTAGACGTCACCAAGGCTGCTTTCCAGAAGAACGTTTACGACTCCTTTAAACCAGCGGTTACCGTCAACGGTAAGGTCTACGGCTCGCCATGGGGCAGCGCAATGGGTGGCGGTATTTACTACAACATCCCAGCATTCAAGGCTGCCGGTATCACCACTACGCCTAAGACTTGGGCTGAACTTATCGCCGATGCAAAGAAGATTAAGGCCACCGGCGTAGATGCAATTTGTGGCACCTTTGGTGACTCCTGGACCGCACAGTTGTTCGTCCTCGCGGACTTCTACAATGTCCACGCTGAAGATCCAAGCTTTGCCGCTGACTACACCAACAACAAGGCTAAGTACGCGTACCTACCTGCCGCACTGAAGAGCTTCCAGCGTCTAGAGGACACCTTCAAGGCCGGCGTTTACAACTCCGATGCAGCGACCGCGAAGTATAACGACGGCGTGGCTCGCGTCACCGACGGCAAGTGTGCAATGTACCCAATGCTCACCTTTGCAACCCAGGGCATGGCCGCGAGTGCAGCAAAGGACGTAGGCTTCTTCGCCCAGCCAGGCGACAACGCCAAGAACTATGGCCTCACCACCTGGATGCCATCGGGAATGTACGTGCCTAAGAACACCAAGCACCTGGCTGCTGCGCTGAAGTTCCAGGCATTTGTTGCCAGCAAGAAGGGCACTGATGCACGTGTGGCCTCCGAGGGATACGTTGGCCCGTTCGTAACCAAGGATCAGAGTGCTGCTCCAGCTGGTGTGCCACAGGCCACCGCTGACTTTGCGGCTCTGATGAAGACCGGTAAGACCTACCCAGCACTTGAGTTCATCTCGGCAATCAAAGGTCCAAACCTGCCAGGAATTTGTGTGCAGGTGGCTACTGGCCAGGTAACCGCCAAGCAGGGTGCTGCCCTGTACGACCAGGATGTTGTTGCTCAGGCACAGCAGCTTGGCCTCAAGGGCTGGTAACCCAAAACTGAATGGGGGGCCTGAGCGATAGCTCAGGCCCCTCTCTTCAAATACGGAAATAGATTTATAAACATGGGCAAAACAACAAAACTGATGCGCAGCAGGCTTCGGACCTACCCGGCTTGGTTCACGATTCCACTGGCAGTCATATTCTTGACGCTTTTCGTTGCGCCAACTCTCACTTCGTTTTACTACGCACTCCAACGCTGGACATTGTTTGACACCACTTTCATTGGCTTGGATAACTTCAAGTTGTTCTTCCAGGACCCATTCCTCCTTGGTGGTGTGGTCCACACGTTCATTTACGCGTTCCTAACCTCGGGGCTCAAGGTCTTGCTTGGTATGTTTTTCGGTGTTGTGCTGATGAGCAACATTAAGTTCCGCGCATTGCTTCGCAACATTGTTTTCTTCCCTGTTCTGGTTTCAACAATTGGTGTCGGCATCACTTTCTCACAATTGTTGAAGCCAAACGTAGGGCTTTTAGATCAAGCGTTGAAGGTCTTCGGTCTGCCTGCAGAAGGTGCCCTGGGAAACGTGAACACCGCGCTTTACGCCGTTGTGGCAGTTGATGTTTGGAAAGGCGTTGGTCTTGCCACAGTGATTTTTATAGCCGGAATGGCCGCCATTCCTCAGGAGTACTACGAGGCAGCAAAAGTGGACGGTGTATCCGCGTTTCAAAATTTTAGACACATTATTTTGCCACTTCTGCGCCCAGCAACAAACACCGTGATAGTTCTTTCTCTCATCGGTGGTCTGAGAACGTTCGATCTCATTTGGGCAATGACCGGGGGAGGGCCTGGTTTTGCCTCAGATGTCTTGGCCTCTTTGGTTTACAAGAAATACCAAGCCGGTTTTTACGGGCTTTCAACGGCCGGCAACGTGATTATGTTCTTCTTGATCTTGGCTCTTGTCGTCCCATTGCAGCGTTATCTGCAGAAGAAGGAAAGAGAGATCCAGTAATGAAGCGACAAAAAACTCTGAACTGGGTTTGGGGCGTTGTTGCTCTTGCAATCGCCGCAGTGGTGTTTCTACTTCCATTCGCCTTTATCTTCCTGACCGCATCAAAATCCGCGTCTGAAGCCATGGCTTTGAAGTTCAGTTGGCCAACTGAATGGCATCTCTGGGACAACATCGTGCAAGTATTCCAGGACAACAACTACATGCTGGTTAGAGCTTTCAACAATTCCATATGGCTGACGATCTTCTCTGTTGCTGTCATGGTTGTTTTGTGCTCGACCACGGCATACATCATTGACCGGCGCCCGGGAAAGATTTCGAAAATCGCAAACTTCTTGGTGCTTGCTGGGTTGACCATCCCACCTGCTGTGGTCCCGACGATTTTTATCCTGCAGTTCTTCCATATCTATGGAACCTTTTTCAGCATGGTGCTAATTGAGGTGGCTTACAGCACAAGCTTCACAGTGATGATCTTCAGGGCGTTTATCTCGAGTATCCCTCGAGAACTTGACGAGGCGGCCGTTATCGATGGTGCAGGTCCTCTGCGACTATTCTTTAGCGTTATTTTCCCGCTACTGAAGTCAGTTACCGTGACGGCCATCATTTTGAACTCAGTGTTTATCTTTAATGACTTCACCAACCCGCTTTACTTCATGAACGGTGCGGGAAGCGAGACAGTTCAGTTGACTTTGTTCAACTTCAACAGCCAATACCTTTCTAACTACAACCTGCTCTTTGCGGACATTCTTCTAATCACTGTGCCCATGGTGATTATGTTTGCAATCTTCAACAGAAGGATTGTGGCTGGAATGACAGCTGGCTCCGTTAAGGGGTAACGGTAGTCCGGAAAGGGAATGCCTGCGGATCTAAAATCCGCAGGCATTTTCCTATACCAAGGTTTTCTAGATATGCGAACCGCTAGAACCTCTGGTTACCAGTTTTGGTGTAATCGTGAGTTGATTCGCGGAATCGCGACCATCTTCGATTCTTTCCAGGAGGAGATCGACGGCCTTGCGACCCATTTGGGCGCCGAACTGTCGAATGGTGGTCAAGCCAATCAACGGGTGCGCGGCTAAATCAATGTCGTCGTAACCGATAAGGGCGATTTCACCCGGACGGTGTCCCGACTCCATGATTGCTTGTAGGACGCCTATGGCTATGTCGTCATGGCCGGCGAAAATCGCGGTGGGTAAGTCCTCGCTGGCCATTAACACCATTGTGGCCCTATGAGCGCCAGATTCATCTGGCTCACAAATCACAACTCGGGGCTCGAGGTCATGGTCTTGCATGAATTTAATGTACGTGGCTTTGCGGATTGTGTGTGGCTGTCTGGCGTCAGGGAGGTCTAGCGGTGGGATAAGCGTGACGTGTGCAATCTTGGTGTGACCAAGTGAAACTAGGTGCTCAAGCGCAAGTATTGTGCCAGTTACGTCATCCCCAACCACGGTGTCGTAGTCGCCGGTTATGTCATGACGTCCAAGCAGGACAAACGGCGTGTATCGGGCAATCCGGCTGAGTTCCTTCGGCGGAACGTCCGGGGCAATTGCCAAAATGCCATCTACCTGGTGATCGACAAGGGCATGAAGCGAGTCGACAGACGAATCACTTTGATTCATCGGAACCACGACCAACTGGTAGCCCGTGTTGAAAAGTCGTTCTTGGGCGCCGCTAATAATTTGGGTGAAAAACTCGTTGCCAAGTTGAGGAATTTCCACGCCAATCAACTTGCTTTGCCCGCGCATTGCGCGGGCGCCTGTGCGGGGGCGATACCCGAGCCTCTTGATCGCGTCTTCAACCTTGGCACGCATCAACGGACTCACGCCGTAGGCGTCCCGCATCACCTTGGAAACGGCAGAGGCCGATACCCCTGCGAGGTTTGCAACATCGGTGATAGAGGGGCGCTTGGTTGGCTCTGGCTTTGCTTTAGCCATGCAGATGTCACGCCCTTTCAAGAGTTGCGAGTAGTAGAACTAGCCTACTTTTATCCAGTTAACTGGCCGCAACCAAGCCGTAATCGGTGCCAGCCAGTGCCTGGTGGCCAAAGGCGGCCTTCGTTCGGCGGCTCTCCTGCACCCAGGCCCAGGCCTCATCGGTGAGAATCCTTGCAAAAAAGGCCTCGTGGTGAGCCACCATGTCAATGCTTCGGTCAAGTAGCCATTGCACCTGCAGGCCATCGGAGAGGGCTGTCATGTGCACGGCCAGCTCAAACGGAGTTTGGGCATCGGGGCGAAGATGCCCGTCCGCGAGCATGCCGCGGAAGTTTGCTTCCACAAACTCTTGAACGGTCTTGTAACGCTCCTGGAAGTATTGGTGTGCCGGGTGTGAAACCGAGGTGGCTTCGCCCGAAATGATGGTGTAAAGCTCCACGATGCCAGGGTGCGCGATGTTGTAGTCGAGCAGCAGCATCCAGTCGGCAATGAAGGCCAAAGAGTTGTTGATGGTGTCGTTGAACCACTCGTTTGAAAGATCGTCACGGTGTTCCAAAACCGCTAGCAGCAACTCGCTCTTGGTCTTGAAGTGGTGCAGGATTCCTGCCTCGGTTATTCCAACAACTTCGGCAACCTGCTTGAGGCTGGAACCGTTGTAACCACTGGCGCCAAAGATCTGCAGGGCAGCATCCAGAATGGCCTGGCGGCGCGCGGCAGTTACCGCGTAGTTGCCTCTAGGTCTGGCCATCGGTGTTCTCTCTTATAGTTCTGGCTTTTCTGGAAAATCTTGTTAATTGCCTGTGTATTGCAACAATACCCCCGAAAAATCAAGGTCATTTGTTGTCAAAGAAAACTTTTATAACAAATCTGCATCGTTTCAAAAAAACTAAACACTCGTTAGGTTTTTGACTATAACTTAGGTTTCAACATCTTTCTAATGACGGGTGTTAACCCCTTTCCGTGAATCCAAGTAACACCCCAACAACAGGAGCACAAATGTCAAAGATCAAGTCTTTGGTTGCAGTGACCGCTGCTGCTGGTCTGGTTCTGGCCGGTAGCGTAAGCGCTTCGCAGGCAGCCACCAAGACCCTCACCGTCGGCCTCATTGCAGACATCCAGAGCTGGGCAGCTGCTAGCAGCCAGTTCGGTAACCTCAACCTGCCTTACCAGGCTGTTTACGACACCCTGCTGACCGCAACCCCAACCGGTGCACTCAAGCCAAACGTTGCCACCAAGTACGTTTACGACAAGGCCGGCACCACCCTGACCCTCACCATCAAGCAGGGCATCAAGTACACCGATGGCACCGCGCTTGACGCCGCCAACGTTGTCAAGAACCTCAACGCCTTCAAGGCTGGCGACAGCCCAGACGCAAGCAACGTTGCTTCCATGGTCTCGGCTACCGCCAAGGGCAAGGACACCGTAATCATCAAGCTCAAGGACGTTGACCCAGCATTCGTTAACTACCTGGCTCGCAACGCAGGTCTGCTGGAGTCCTCCAAGGAGATCGGCGCTAAGGATGCAAAGACCAACCCAGTTGGTTCCGGTCCATACGTACTGAACAAGCTGAAGAGCAAGACCGGTTCGATCTACGTTCTGAACCGCAACGCTAACTACTGGAACAAGTCGGCTTACCCATACGACACCCTGATCATCAAGCCAATCGCAGACCCAACCGCGATGGTTAACGCTCTCGAGTCGGGCCAGGTTGACGCAGCTAACCTTGCCAACAACAACCCAATCGCAGAGCTCATGTCCAACGGCATCAAGCTGGAGACCCACTTCCTCGACTGGACCGGTTTCTCGATGGTTGACCGTACCGGCAAGCTCGGTAGCCCACTGAACAACGTGAAGGTTCGCCAGGCAATCAACTACGCAATCGACCGCAAGGCAATGGTTAAGGCCATTGGAAACGGCTACGGCAAGGTTGTTGAGCAGGTCTTCTCGCCAGACAGCCCAGGATACGTTCCTTCGCTGAACAACACCTACCCATACGACGTAGCCAAGGCTAAGCAGCTCATGGCTGACGCTGGCTACGCCAACGGTTTCACCATTGCAATGCCATCGCTGGTTGCATTCCTTGGCGAGGCCCCATTCACCCTGATGTCCGACTCGCTCAAGGCAATCGGCATCACCGTGAAGTACACCGAGGAGCCATTCAGCACCTTCTTCCCACACATCCTGACCCCGGTTTACCCGATGTACTGGATGTCGCTGGAGCAGTCGCCTAACAGCTGGCAGTTCATCAACTTCCTGCTGGCCCGCACCGCTGTATGGAACCCAGACCACTACGGTGACGCCACCTCGGACGCTCTGCTGACCAAGATCCAGCACAGCACCGGCGCCACCCAGGCTGGTCTGCTGAAGCAGCTGAACACCTACATCGTTCAGCAGGCCTGGTTCGCTCCGTTCTACCTGAACCAGGGAACCTTCGCTCACGCAGCATCGGTGAAGGTAACTCTTCAGGCCGGAAACGCAGTTCCTTACCTGACCGGCTTCAAGCCAGCCAAGTAACAAAGCAGTAAGCGGGGAGGCCCGGATCGAAACCGGTTCGGGCCTCTTCGCCTTCTTTCTCCACCAGCAGTACCGCGTCCAACCAACAAGGACTCAAATGTTAACCTTCATCCTGAAGCGAATCGGCTCGGGCATCGTGATGCTCTTCGCCGTAACCTTCGTCGCATACTTCCTCCTCCACCTAGGTTCCGGCGACGTAGCTCGTGCCATCCTCGGTGTGAACGCCACCCAAGAGCAGGTGGCACAGCTCAATGAGCAGCTGGGAATCAACCGCCCATTCATCGTTCAGTACGGCGAGTGGCTCGGACGCCTGGTCCACTTCGACCTGGGCGAGTCCTGGAGCTTCCCAGACACCGTGACCGAAGAGGTCACCAACCGTCTGCATGTGACCCTCACTATCGTCACCCTGACCACTCTGGTCTCCGCTATTTTCTCCACCGTGCTCGGTGTGCTCGCCGCTGTATACGGTGGCTGGATCGACCGCTTCGTGCAGTTCATCGGCCTAGTCGGCTTTGCCATCCCAGGCTTCCTGGTGGCATTCCTACTGGTCTACGAATTCGCCATTCAGAACAAGATCTTCAACGCCGTTGGTTGGATTGAATTCACCGATGACCCTGCCGGCTGGGCCAAGTCCATCACCCTGCCGATCATGGCTCTTTCGCTCGGTGCCATTGCCGGCACCGCGCAGCAGGTACGTGGCTCTGTGAAGGACGCCCTGAACATGGACTACGTTCGCACTCTGCGTGCCCGTGGTCTCAGCTTCGGTCGCGTGGTCTACAAGCACATCCTGCGCAACGCAGGTGGCCCAGCACTGACCACCCTCGGCATGCAGTTCGTGGGAATGATGGGTGGAGCCGTCATCGTGGAGGCAATCTTCGCCATCCCGGGCCTTGGCCCATTCGCAACCATGGCCACCAAGGCCAGCGACATCCCGGCAACCATGGGTCTGGTCGTTGTGACCGCCATCATCGTGATTGTCGTCAACCTCGTTATCGATCTGCTGACCGCAGCCCTGAACCCTAAGGTGCGCCTGTCATGACCACAACCACTATCGTCACGATGCCTCTTGCCAAGCAGGAGCCACTCTGGAAGAAAGTGGCAAAAAACCCAATGGGCGCCATCTCCGCCGGCTGGGTTCTGCTGGTCATTCTCGGTGGCGTACTCGCGCCGCTGATCACCAAGTGGGATCCAAACGGATCCGATATCTACGCCCTGCTTCAAGACCCAAGTGCCAAGCACATCATGGGTACTGACAGCGCCGGCCGCGATGTGTTTTCCCGCATCCTTTACGGAACTCAGACTTCGCTTGAGACGGCCGCCTGGGCTATTGTGCTGGCAACCCTCATCGGTGTTATCGCCGGTCTGATTGCCGGTTACTTTGGCGGCTGGTTTGACACCGTTTCCAACTGGATTACGGCACTTGTCATGGCGCTGCCAGGCATCGTGGTTCTGCTTGCTGCAGCAACCGTGGTTGGTAACTCGCTCTGGATTGGAATGTCAATCTTTGGTGTGCTGCTTTCGCCGGCCTACTTCCGCCTGGTCTACACCACCGTGCAGAGCGTAAAGAACGAGCTGTTCGTTGACGCCGCTCGCGTTTCGGGTCTAGGCGACATGCGCATTATCGGTCGTCACATCCTCGGAGCCATCCGCGCGCCAATCGTGATTCAGACTGGCATTCTGATGTCCATTGCTATCGCCATCCAGTCGGGACTGTTGTTCCTAGGTCTGGGCGACGCCCGCCAGCCAAGCTGGGGTGCCTCGTTGGCCGATGGCTTCCACCTGATGTACCAGCACCCAACCCTGCTGGCCTTCCCAAGCGTTGTTATCTCGCTCACCACCGTGGCCTTTGCCGTGCTGGCAAACACCATTCGTGACGAGCTGGAGCGCACCGGTCCAAAGAAGACCAAGGTCCGCAAGGGTGCCGAAAAGTCGGCCGCTCAGAAGGCAGCCGACTCGTCGGCAGCCGCCACCATCATGCACGCGGCACCTGGTCGTGAAAACGGCGAGCAGATCATCAAGGTCTCCAACGTTGCCATCGGATACCCAGACGGCGTCGGCGGGATTCGCCAGGTGGTTCACGGTGTGAATCTGGACATCAACAAGGGTGAGGTCGTTGGCCTCATCGGTGAGAGTGGTTCGGGTAAAACCCAGACCGCCTTCTCCATCCTTGGTCTGCTGCCAGCCGGCGGACGCATTGTTTCCGGCTCCATCCTCTTTGAGGGCGAAGAGCTGGTGAGCGCATCCAAGAAGAAGTACGACAGTGTTCGCGGTGGCCGCATCTCCTACATTCCGCAGGAGCCGATGAGCAACCTTGACCCTTCGTTCACCATTGGTAGCCAGCTGGTGGAGCCAATCCGCCAGGTGGTTGGCCTCAGCAAGAAGGACGCAACCGCCAAGGCGATTGCCCTGCTGACCCGCGTGGGAATTCCAAACCCAACCGCAACCATGAAGAAGTACCCGCACGAGATTTCTGGTGGTCAGGCGCAGCGCGTTCTGATTGCTGGTGCTGTGTCCTGTGATCCAGACCTGATCATCGCCGACGAGCCAACCACGGCTCTCGACGTAACCGTTCAGGCCGAGGTGCTTGACCTGCTGCGCGAGCTTCAGAAGGAAACCAACACCGCACTCCTGCTGGTTACCCACAACTTCGGTGTGGTTGCCGACCTCTGTGACTATATCAACGTCATGCAGTACGGCCGAATCATCGAGGCTGGACCGGTGCGCGATATCTTCGAGCACGCCCAGCACCCATACACCCAGTCGCTGCTTGACTCCATCCTCGAGGGTGGCCCAGCTCGTGGCGCCTACGTAGCACCGAAAGGCAACTAATCATGACTGAGTTGCTCAAGATCGACAACGTCGAAGTTACCTACAAGGGCAAGGGCCTGAAAAAGGACTTCAAGGCTCTGAAAGGCGTATCGCTCGACATCCGTGCCGGTGAGTGCGTTGGCCTCGTGGGTGAATCTGGCTCCGGCAAGACCACCCTCGGTCGCGCAGTGCTGGGCCTGGCTCCGGTGACTGGCGGTTCAATTACCCTCAACGGGCACGAGATTGCTCACGCACCTCGCTCCGAGCGCAAGGAACTGGCCAAGGACATTCAGGTTGTTTTCCAGGACCCATACTCCTCACTCAACCCGTCCATGAGCATCGAGCAGATTCTCACTGAGCCGCTGCTGGTTCGCGATGTATCAAAGGCTGCCGCCAGCCAGCGCGTTCGCGAACTGCTTGACTCGGTAGGTTTGCCCTCCGATGCAGCCAGCCGCCGCCCGCGCGAATTCTCGGGTGGACAGCGTCAGCGCATCGCGATTGCTCGCGCCTTGGCCCTAGACCCAAAGCTGATTGTCTGTGACGAGCCAGTTTCGGCACTTGACCTCACCACTCAGGCTCGCGTGCTGGACCTGTTCCTAGAGATTCAGGAGCGCACCGGAGTTGCCTACCTTTTCATCAGTCACGACCTGGCCGTGGTTCGCCACCTGAGCCACCGCGTTGCAGTGATGTATCAAGGCGAAATTGTGGAGTGGGGTGAGGGCGAGCAGGTGACCACTAACCCGCAGCACCCTTACACCAAGCGCCTCATGATGGCCGCCCCGGTTCCTAACCCGGTGGAGCAGGCTGAGCGTCGCGAAAAGCGCCGCCAGATGATGTCCGCAGGCCTGATCTAAACAGCACGAATTTGCATGGTTTGGCCCGCCCAAAGCGGGTGGGTCAAACCGAGCACAACCTCTTCAACAAGAAAGCACCAGATAATGACCAACTTCCAATCCAAGGCCGTTGAACTAACCGCCAAGCTATCGCTCGAGCGCAAGGTTCAGTTGCTCACCGGACGCGACTTCTGGAACACCTGGGCAATCGAGGAGATTGGCCTGCGCAACCTGCTGCTCTCCGACGGCCCTGCTGGTGTGCGAGGCGAGTTCTGGGACGAGCGCGACAATTCGCTCAACCTGCCATCCGGTAGCGCACTCGGTTCCACCTGGAACCGGGCCATCGCTCAGGAGTACGGCGTGGTCATGGGTGCCGAAGCGGCTCGCAAGGGCGTTGACGTTGTGCTTGGCCCAACCATCAACCTGCACCGCTCGCCTCTGGGTGGCCGCCACTTCGAGTGCCTCTCCGAGGACGCAATGCTCACCGGTGTGATGGCTGCCAACTACGTGCACGGGCTGCAGTCCACCGGCAAGGGCGCCTGCCCTAAGCACTACATCGCCAACGACTTTGAGACCAACCGCTTCACCGTAAACGTGAAGGTGGGCGAGCGCGCGCTGCGCGAGCTCTACCTGCGTCCGTTCGAGGATGCAGTCAAGGCCGGCGCCTGGAGCATCATGTCCAGCTACAACTCCATCAACGGAGCAACCGCAACCGAGAACGAGCTGCTGGAGAAACCGCTCAAGACCGAGTGGGGCTTTGACGGTGTTGTCATCAGCGACTGGACAGCGGTTCGTTCGCTGGAGAGCGCCAAGTTTGAGCAGGACCTCGTCATGCCTGGCCCACAGGGTCCATGGGGTGAGGCACTCGTTGCCGCAGTTCAGAACGGTGAGATTGCCCAAGAGGTAATCGACCGCAAGATCGTTCGCATTCTCACCATGGCGTTGCGCGTTGGCGCCATCGGTGAAAACGGTCAGGTGCCAGCGGCTCCTCACCGCCACAACGACATAGCCGCCTCGGGTTCCGCCTTCGCCAAGAAGGTTGCCATCGACGGCACCGTTCTGTTGCAGAACGACGGCATCCTGCCACTCGACCTCAAGGCTAAGAAGAAGGTGGCCCTCATCGGTCACAACGCTCTGGCCGCCCGCACCCAGGGTGGCGGTAGCGCATCGGTGCACCCACTTACCGTTAGCACCCCTTACTCTGCTCTCACCGAAGCCCTTGGCGACAAGCTCAGCTACAGCCTCGGTGCGGTAGTTCAGCCCGGCATCGGTGGCCTGGACCGCGACAAGATCACCAACCCTGGAACCGGCAAGCCGGGTGTGCGCGTTGAGTTCTTTGACGAGGCCAACAACAGCATCTTTGTTGATGACCGCCTGATCACCGACATCGTCTGGATTGGCTCCGATGTGCCGCTGCCGGTGACCCACCGCATGACCTTCGCAACCACCTACACCCCTGACGTAACCGAGGTGCGCGACCTGGGCTTCACCGGCCTGCAGCACACCAAGATGACCGTAGATGGCAAGGAACTGCTCAACCTCAAGATGGAGCCGCTCTCGGGCGACCCATTTGAGGCATTGATGCAGCCGCCGCACATCTCGGTTCCGGTTGAACTGACCGCTGGCGTGCCAATCGAGATCGTTTACGACATCGACATGACCGGCCGCTCGGGTCTGTTCATCGGTGCATTCATGTTCCGCTTTGGCTTTGAGGAGAAGGGCGCCAACGCCGATGCCCTCATCGCTGAGGCAGTGGCAAACGCCAAGGACGCCGAGGTTGCGATTGTTGTAGTTGGAACCAACGCCGTGGTTGAGTCTGAGGGTTACGACCGCAAGGACCTCAAGCTGCCTGGTCGCCAGGACGAGCTGGTTGCCGCGGTTATCGCCGCCAACCCAAACACCATCGTCGTGGTCAACTCCGGTTCTCCGGTGGAGCTTCCATGGGTTGCTGGCGCTCGCGCCGTGCTGCTCCCTTACTTTGGTGGCCAGGAGATGGGCCACGCGCTGGTTGACATGCTCACCGGCGCGGCCGAGCCTGGCGGTCGCCTACCTACCACCTGGGCCAAGGTTGCCTCCGACCTTCCGGTCATCAACTGCACCCCAGACGCCAACAACGAGGTGGAGTACACCGAGGGGATCCACATTGGCTACAAGGCCTGGCTCAAGGCAGGCACCCAGCCGCTGTATGCCTTCGGTCACGGTCTGGGTTACACCAGCTTCTCGCTCAGCAACCTGTCGGGTGCTGCATCGGTGGCTGGCGGCAGCGACTACAGCCTGACCGTTGACGTGACCAACACTGGTTCGCGCTCCGGCAAGTTTGTGGCGCAGGCCTACGCCTCCCGCAGCAACAGCGCCATCGAACGTCCGGTCAAGTGGCTGGCTGGTTTTGAGTCCGTGGAGGTTGCCGCAGGCACCACCGTGACCGTTACCATTCCGGTTGCCGCCCGCGAGTTTGCCAACTGGGACGGCGCCTGGAACTACGAGCAGGGCGAGTTCACCATCGAGGTGGGAGTGGCCGTTGACAACCTGTCCCTGAGCCACACCGTAAGCGTCAAGTAACACCCCAACAGAAGTTAGAAGTAGCCAGCATGACAATCTCACCGATGCCAAACCCGCTGATCCCGGGATTCAACCCAGACCCTTCGGTCCTGCGCGTTGGTGACGATTTCTATCTGGCTACTTCTAGCTTTGAGTACCTGCCGGGCGTGCCCATCTACCACTCCCGCGACCTCATCAACTGGACCCTGATCAGTCACGTGGCTACCCGCCCCGGACAGTTTCAGCTGGATGGAGTGCCAACCGGCGGAAGCGCCTGGGCCCCAACCATTCGCCACCATGACGGCGTTTTCTACGTTGCCATCACCGATGCCATGGGCCGCGGCACCCTGATATTCACCGCTACAGACCCGGCTGGTGAGTGGAGCGATGGAACGGTTACCAACGTTGACGGCATTGACCCGGACCTGGTCTGGGACGAGCAGGGCAACTGCTTCATCACATTCAGTGGTCTGATCATGAGTGGGCCAGACTTTGGCAAGCACCTGGGAATTCAGCAGGCGCGCATTGACCTAACCACCGGCCAGCTTCTGGAGGAGCCTCGTTCGCTCTGGAGCGGAACCGGCGGCATGTTCCCAGAGGCCCCACACGTCTACCACATCGGCGACTGGTGGTACCTGATGATTGCCGAAGGTGGTACCGAGCGCGGACACAGCGAGTCCATCGCTCGCTCCAAGAGCCCTGAGGGCCCATGGGAGGGCTGCCCTTCCAACCCGATCCTCACTGCTCGCGGAACCGCCCGCCCAATCCAGAACACCGGTCACGGCGATTTGGTTCTGGGTCCGGACAACCAGTGGTACATGATCATGCTCGGCATGCGCACCCGTGGAATGACCCGAGCATTCTCATCGCACGGTCGAGAAACCTTCATAACCACCGTTGACTGGGTTGACGGCTGGCCGGTGGTTGCCCCGGTTCACGTGGACGAGACCAACTCGCACTTCGATTTTGTAGCCGACTTCCACAAGGTGAAGGCCGGCAAGTTTCCAGCAGACTTCTCCAAGGAGTTCATCTCCATCCGCCGCGCCCCAGCTCAGGTGCTCACCCCGGTTGCCGGAGGTCTGCAGCTGAACGGCAACGGCCTGGGCATGGATGACCCAGCCCCATCCTTCGTTGGTCGCCGTCAGCGCCGCTTCGATAGTCGAGTTGAGCTGGTCGCCGAGGTTGAAGGCATCGGTGGTTTGACCCTGCGCTATGACGAGCAGAGCCATTACGACATTGAGGTCACGCCCTACGACATTGTGGTGCGCGCCCGCCTATATGAGATGACCAAGGAAAGCCGTCACGCCCTGCCGGAAAACCTGAAGAGCATATTCATTCAGTGTGTTGACCCCAAGGGCGGCTGGGAGGCCATGGCCACCAGCGACTTAGTTCAACTGGGCTTTGTCAACGAGATTGGCGAGAGTGCTATTCTGGCAACCTTCGACGGCCGATACCTTTCGGCCGAAGTAACCACATCTTTTACCGGTCGTGTTTACGGTGTCTACTGCACTCAGGGATCGGTGACGATCCAGAAGTTCAGCGAGACCACCAGCAATGAGTAACGACCACCCATCGATGGCAAATCTGACCAACACAGATTCCATTCGCGTAGCCAAGGGCAAGTTGCCGCGCAAGGCTTCGCTGATTCTCTGGATTCTGCTTGCCGCCAACTTTGTGGTCTCGCTCAACGAGACCGTGCTTGGTGTTGCGCTGCCGGTGGTCATGAAGGACCTACACATCACCGCGGCAACCGGACAGTGGCTCACCACCGCGTTCCTCTTGACCATGTCGGTGGTTATTCCAATCACCGGCTATCTGCAGAGCCGCTACTCAACCCGCATGTTGTTCTTTGCAGCCATGGGAATCTTCACGCTCGGAACCGTGCTTGGCGCGCTTTCCATCGACTTCGGCGTGCTGCTACTCGGACGCGTGTTCCAAGCTGCCGGCACCGCCCTCCTGTTCCCCATGTTCATGACCACCATGATGGTGATCGTGCCGGAGAACATGCGCGGCCGACTGATGGGTCGCATCTCACTGGTGTTCGCAGTTGCTCCGGCCCTCGGCCCTGCCACCTCGGGAATCATCGTCCAGGCCTTCGGCTGGCACGCCCTGTTCTGGCTGGTGCTTCCGGTTGCTGTCGCCGCTATCCTCATCGGTGGCAAGTGGCTGCACCTGGAGCACGAGCCGGGACCAATTCGTCTTGACTTCTTCTCGCTTCTGCTGAGCGCGGTTGGTTTCAGCGCGCTCATCTATGGCCTCTCCGATGTTGGTAGCGCCGTCCGCGCCAGCGAGTCCGGCACCGGTGGCGTGGTCAACCCGCTGTTCATCATCGTTCCCGGTGCCCTGGTTGTGACTTGGTTTGTCTGGCGTCAGATTCGACTTGCTCCGCAGAACGCGGCACTGTTGGACTTTGCACCGTTCAAGATTCCGGCCTTCCGTAACTCGATGATTGTCATGAACCTCATGATGATCACGCTGTTTGGAACCCTGATTATTGTGCCTATCTACGTTCAGAGCGTGCTCCACTTCAATGCGCTTACCACCGGCCTGATGATGATGCCTGGTGGCCTGATGCAGGGTCTGCTGGGTGTACCGGCCGGCCGCCTAATGGACAAGTATTCGGCCCGTCGCGTTTTGGTTCCAGCCCTTGGCGGCGTTGCGGTTGCCATCGGCCTAATGGCTGGATTTGGCATTGACACCCCCATTTGGCTGGTCTTTGTTTCGTACACCCTGCTCTCGTCTTCGCTGGCGTTCGTGTTCCCGGTGGTCATGGGCGCATCCATGTCATCGGTCGGCCCGGAGCATTACTCGCATGCCTCTGCAATTGTTGGCGTGACCCAGCAGGTATTTGGTGCGGCGGGTACCGCCGGTTTCGTAGCGGTTCTCACCATGCTCTCCGGTGGGGCAACAGCAGCCACCGATGCGGTTGCTCTCAACGACGGAACTCACGGTGCGTTTGTCATCGGTGCGGTTCTGGCTCTGGTGACCGTGGCCTTCTCTTTCACTATCCGCAAGGCACCAGTGCCGCAGTTGCCGATTGGCGAAATGCCTGGCGGCGCGGCCGCAACTCGCGCCGACGGCCCAGCCGCCGACCCACAAGCATCCGCACCAAGTAACTAACAACTAGGAGCAAATATGTCCGTATGGCCAGTGGAATCGGTTGGTAAGCGCGTTCGCGTCATTATCGACAACGACTTCTCGGGTGACCCAGACGGTTTGGTGCAGCTTGCTCACCACCTGCTGAGTCCAACCGTTGACGTGCGTGCCGTGATTGGCACCCATCTTCGTCCGGGAGATGCCTGGAACGGCCCAGATGATGTTGGCGATGCAGTAAAGATCACCAAGGAGATCGTCGAGCTGGTTGGTCAGACCGGCCAGTACCCTGTTCTCGCGGGTGCCCGCGGCTACCTCAGCGACCCAACCACCGTGGTTGAGTCCGAAGGAATCGACTTCATCATCAAGGAGGCCATGCGCGACGACACCGACCTGCCGCTGTACATGGTGTGTGGTGCATCGCTGACCGAGATTGCGGCCGCCTGGAAGAAGGAGCCTCGCATCGGTGAGCGCCTGACTCTGGTTTGGATTGGTGGCCACGAGCACGAGGGCTTGGCCGAGGTTGCCCCTGGCGCACCAGACCTGGAGTACAACCTGCACCAGGACGTGGTTGCCGGTCAGATCATCTTCAATGAGAGCAACATTAGGCTCTGGCAGGTTCCACGCGACAGCTACCGCAGCTGCCTCTACAGCCGCGCCGAGTTGCTCACTGAGCTGATGGATGCTGGGCCACTGGGCGAGTACCTGGCCAAGGCTCTTGGCAAGGTAGCCGAAATGGTTGCTAAGTGGGGAATGAGTGCCGGCGAGGCCTACGCCCTGGGTGATAGCCCATTGGTTCTGCTGACTGCGCTGCAGAGCGCATTTGAGCCAGACACCGCCAGCAGCAGCTGGACCAATGTTCCGTGCCCAACTCTGCTCTCGTCTGGCCTTTACGAGGCAAACCCTAACGGCCGCAACATTCGCGTGTACGGCCTCTTGGACAACCGCCTGATGTTTGGTGACATGATTGCCAAGTTCAAGCTCCACGCCAAGGGCCAGCGCTAAACCGACTTTCCAAGCACCCAAAGCTTCACCGAAAACTCCTCGCCTAGCTGGCGGGGAGTTTTCGTTTAGCTCAGCGCTAAGCCCCAAACATGGCCCTATTCGGGCCGTTTAGCCCCAAATCAGACTTCGCCCACGTCGCCTTAGCATCAGTTTGGCCCCAAATTAGCCATTTAGCCCTCTGTTTGGGGCTTAGCGCTGAGTTAACTGCGGCAGGGGGCGCCGCAGCCCAGAGCGCAACTCCAATCGGCACTTGCCGGCTTGGAGCATCCCAGCTGTCCTTCGGCGGCCTTTCCTGGGTTGGCATCAGTTGCCTCACCGATGCGCCGAACGATGAGGTCTATGAGTTGCTGGGCAGGTGGCTGGTCCGGTGCCAATAGCGGCTGTGCCACCAGGTGGGCGCCGGAGCGGCGGGCCAGCCCATCGAAGAATCCGGGAGCCAACAGGTAGTTGGCAACCACCACTCGCTTGCGCGGGTTCTGGAACTTGATTTTTGGGACCAAGTCCTTGAGCTTGGGTTCCACGGCGCTCAGAAACGCCAGCTCAACCACCGCGTTTGGGTACTGGCTCTGAATGGCATCGCGCAGGATGGCGTGCACCAGACGGCACTCGTCCACCGCGGCCTCGTCGCTAGAGCCGGCAACGGCCAGCACGGCAATGTCTTCTGGAGTCCAGCCGGTTTCGCGAAGGCGCAGGTAGAGCAGGTCAATCAGCTCCGATGACGGACCGAGCGCCGGAGTAACGGCAATCGCCGCGGGAGAGTTGGCCTTGGCGGCCAGAACCGCATCGGTGATGTCTTGGCGCACATGGTAGCCGGTACTGAGAAGCAGCGGGACAATGGTGAATGTCGCGCCGGGCTCTGCAGCCTCGCCGGCCGCTACTGCGCGGGGGAGCACATCGGTGATCTGCGGGTGCTGAACATCCACAAAAGTCTCGTGAATCTGCACCTCTGGGAGGGTGGCCGCCACCGCGGTAACCAGGGCGTGAATCAGCCCAGCGCCGATTGGGTCATCGGTGCCGTGGGAGGCTAAAATTGCATGGTTACTTGGGGGCTGTGACATCAACTAAACCCTACCAAAACGGTAGGTTTTCTCATTTCCCCAAACCGCCTAAATCCCTGCAATGACGCGGATTTAAAGGGTTACGCATTGTTTCGCAACCAGTTGGGGAATCCACCCTTATTAGCGACAATTTTTAGACCGCCAGTTTTGCCACATCGGCGACGCATTTTTAGGGAAACAGAGGGAGCCGCCATGACTGAGAAGCCAGAGCGCCCGGCCGCATCGGGGGAGCGCCCATTGCGTGCTGCCGCCCCGGCCCGAGAGGCACGCCCCAACGGCCAGTGGAAGGTTGACGGCAAGGAGCCGCTAAACGCCAACGAGCAGTGGAAGCAGGCCGACCCAGGTCTCAACGTTCGCGCCCGCGTGGAGAACTACTACTCCAAGCACGGCTTCGACAGCATCTTCCCAACCGACAAAAACGGCCGCCTGCGCTGGTGGGGTCTCTACACCCAGCGTCGCGAGGGCATCGATGGCGGTAAGACCGCACTCCTCGAGGACGAGGACCTGGAAGACAAGTACTTCATGATGCGAGTGCGCGTGGATGGCGGCCGCCTCACCACCCACCAGCTGCGCGTAATCGCCGACATCTCAATCAAGAACGGCCGCAACACCGCCGACATCTCGGACCGCCAGAACATCCAGTACCACTGGATTGACATCAAGGATGTGCCAGAGATTTGGCGCCGTCTCGAGGAAATCAACCTCGGCAGCGAAGAAGCCTGCGGTGATGTTCCTCGAATCATCCTTGGCTCTCCAGTTGCGGGTGTTGCCAAGGACGAGCTCATCGACGTGAGCCCGATCATCGCCGACATCAAGGAACGCTTCATCGGCGACCCTGAGCTGGCCAACCTGCCCCGCAAGTTCAAGACCGCAATCACCGGCCACCCCAGCCAGGACGTGGTTCACGAGATCAACGACGTTTCGTTCGTTGCCGTTGAGCACCCCGAATTTGGCGTTGGCTTTGACCTCTGGGTTGGCGGCGGCCTGAGCACCAACCCGCACCTGGCCGAGCGCCTGGGCGTCTGGGTTGCACCGGAGCGCGTTGCCGAAACTTGGCACGGCGTCTGCCAAATCTTCCGCGACTACGGCTACCGCCGCGTTCGCAACAAGGCCCGCCTCAAGTTCCTGGTCATGGACTGGGGCGTGGAGAAGTTCCGCCAGGTCCTCGAGACCGAGTACCTGAGCACACCGCTGCCAGACGGCCCGGCAGCACCGGCTCCAAAGACTCCGGGTGACCATATTGGTGTTCACGAACAGAAGGACGGCAAGTTCTACATCGGTGCCGCACCTACCGTAGGCCGCGTCAACGGCGAGCTGCTGCTTGCCCTGGCCAACCTGCTGGAGGCCAACGGCTCCCAGCGCCTGAGCCTGACCGCGCACCAGAAGCTGGTTGTGCTGGACATTGCGGCCGACAAGGTTGACGCAGTGGTTGCCGGACTTGAGGCCCTGGGCCTTCAGGTGCAGCCGGGCAACTTCCGCCGCAACACCATGGCCTGCACCGGCATCGAGTACTGCAAGCTGGCCATCGTGGAGACCAAGGGTTTGGCGCACAAGTCCATTCCAATCCTGGACAAGGCAACCGCCGACCTAAACCTGGACCAGCCAATCAAGCTGAACATCAACGGCTGCCCAAACAGCTGTGCCCGAATCCAGACCGCAGACATTGGTCTCAAGGGTCAGCTGCTGCCGGACGGCAACGGCGGCCAGGAGCCAGGCTTCCAGGTTCACCTTGGTGGCGGACTTGCCAGTCAGAACCGCGACGAGGCCGGACTCGGCCGTACCGTTCGAGGACTAAAAGTGACCGCCGCGAACTTAACTGAGTATGTGGAGCGAGTGGTTCGCACCTACAGCTCTAACAAGACCGACGGCGAAACCTTCGCCGAATGGGCCCACCGCGCAGATGAGGAGCTACTAAAGTGACCATCGCCATCGCTGCTAAGCGCAGCACCGAAGAACTGAAGGCCCTGGCCGAGGCTGGCAACGCCGAGCTTAACTCGGCCTATGGCCCAGCCGGTTACGCCCAGCCAAACCCTGGCGCACCGGAGGCAACCGCCGAAGAGGTAATCGCCTGGGTGGCTCGCCACTTTGCGGTGGACGCCGCCGCCGTTGCCTGCTCCATGGCCGATGCCGTGCTGCCTGCCATCGTTGCAAAGCAGCTGCCAGACGTTGAGGTGCTCTTCATTGACACCGGCTACCACTTTGTGGAGACCCACTCCACCCGCGATGAGGTGGCCCGCGTGCTGCCGGTGCGCATCCTTGATGTGAAGCCCAAGCTGACCGTTGAAGAGCAGAACGCCAAGTACGGCGAGAAGCTCTACGAGCGCGACCCAAACCTGTGCTGCGCCATGCGTAAGGTTGAGCCGCTGACCAACCAGCTCAAGGAGTTTGAGGTTTGGTTCACCGGTGTGCGCCGCGACGAGGCAGACACCCGCGCCAACACCCCGCTGGTCACCTGGGACGACAAGAACGGCCTGGTCAAGATCAACCCGCTGGCCGCCTGGACCTTCGACGAACTTATCGACTACGCAAACGAACACAAGGTGCCAACCAACCTGCTGCTGCAGCACGGCTACCCTTCCATCGGTTGCGAACCTTGCACCAAGCCGGTTGCACCCGGCGAAGACCCACGATCCGGCCGCTGGGCCGGCACCGGAAAAGTTGAGTGTGGCCTCCACCTATGAGTAACAAGCTAAGCCTTCTGGACACCCTGGAGTCCGAGTCCATCCACATCATCCGCGAGGTGGTGGCCGAGTTCGAGCGCCCAGTGCTGCTGTTCTCGGGCGGCAAGGACTCCGTGGTTGTGCTGCACCTGGCTGCCAAGGCATTCTTCCCTGGCAAGGTGCCATTCCCGGTTTTGCACGTTGACACCGGCCACAACTTCCCTGAGGTAATCGAGTTCCGCGACCGCACTGTGGAGCGCCTCGGCCTCAAGCTGGTGGTTGCCAGCGTTCAGGACTACATTGACCGCGGCATTCTCTTCGAACGCCCAGACGGAACTCGCAACCCGCTGCAGACCCTGCCGCTGCTTGACGCCATCACCGAGGGCAAGTACGACGCCGTCTTCGGTGGTGCCCGCCGCGACGAGGACAAGGCCCGTGCCAAGGAGCGCATCATTTCGCTTCGCGACGAGTTCGGCCAGTGGGATCCACGCAACCAACGTCCGGAACTTTGGAACCTCTACAACGGCAAGCACCTGCCGGGTCAGCACGTTCGCGCCTTCCCAATCTCCAACTGGACCGAGCTAGACATCTGGCGCTACATCGAGCGCGAGGGCATCGAGCTGCCTCCGCTGTACCTGGCACACGAGCGCGAGGTTTACAGTCGCGACGGAATGTGGCGCGCGGTTGGCCCGGTGTCTATGCCTGAGCCGCACGAAACCGTTGAGACCCGCCTGGTTCGCTACCGCACCGTGGGCGACATGAGCTGCACCGGTGCCGTTGAGTCCAAGGCGGTCTCCATCTCCGATGTTGTGATTGAGGTAGCAGCCTCCACCCTCACCGAACGTGGCGCCACCCGAGCCGATGACCGCATCAGTGAGGCTGCCATGGAAGACCGCAAGAAGGAGGGCTACTTCTAATGAGCACTGCAACCCTAGAAGCCGCCAACGGCCTGTTCCGCTTCGCTACCGCCGGCTCGGTTGACGACGGCAAGAGCACCCTGGTTGGTCGCCTGCTGCACGACAGCAAGAGCATTTTGGTAGACCAGCTGGAGTCGGTTGCCCGCACTTCTGCGGAGCGCGGCTTCGGCGGCGACGCCGGCGGACTCGACCTGGCCCTCCTCACCGATGGCCTGCGCGCCGAGCGCGAGCAGGGAATCACCATCGATGTGGCCTACCGCTACTTCTCCACCGCCCTGCGCAGCTTCATCCTGGCCGACTGCCCGGGTCACGTTCAGTACACCCGCAACATGGTCACCGGAGCTGCTACCGCCGATGCAGTGATCGTGCTCATCGATGCGCGTAACGGCGTGCTGGAGCAGACCCGCCGCCACCTCTCGGTGGTTCAGTTGCTGCGCGTGCCAAACGTGATTGTGGCAGTGAACAAGATTGACCTGGTTGGCTACTCGCAGGACGTCTTCAACGATGTATTGACCCAGCTTGCCAAGATCACCGATGAGCTGAACCTGGCCGGCGTCCACGCCATTCCGGTGTCCGCTCTGGTTGGCGACAACGTGGTTGAGCGTTCGGCTCAGACCGATTGGTACGAGGGCCCAACCCTGCTCGAACTGCTGGAGACCCTGCCGGCCATAGATGACCTACAGGCCAACGACGACCCGTTCCGCCTCCCGGTCCAGTACGTGCTTCGTCCGCAGGGTGCGCTCGCGCCATCGGTGGCAAACAAGGCCGAGGAACTGCGCGACTACCGAGGCTACCTGGGTCAGATTTCCTCAGGTTCGGTCTCGGTTGGAGACGCCGTTGAGCTGTACCCGGGCGGATTCAAGACCACCGTGAAGAGTATCGCTATTGCCGCCAAGCAGGTTGCGACCGCCTTCGCTCCACAGTCTGTTGCGCTCGAACTTGCCGACCAGTTTGATCTAGCCCGCGGTGCAGTAATTGCAGCCTCCGGCACTCTCGCTGAGCCAACCAACAACCTGAGCGGCGAGCTTTTCTGGCTCGACCCGCGTCCGCTGGTTGCCGGTCAGCGCCTGCTGCTCAAGACCGGTACCGTGACCACCCAGGTGATGGTCTCGGCTATTGAGGGTCGCCGCAACCTCGACACTCTGGCAATCGACCCGGCCGACAAGTTGGAGATCAATGACATTGGTCACGCCAGCCTTCGCCTGGCCACCTCGGTGCCGATTGATGACTACGCCCAGAACCGTCGCTCCGGTGCCTTCCTGCTGATTCACCCTCAGGACGGCGCAACCATGGCCGCCGGTATCCACACCGCTCAGAATGACTTTGCAATTTAGGCTTCGCCTACGCACCTAGGACTCCAATGACCATCTACCCACTGGGCCTCCGCCTCGCCGGCAAGCGCGTGCTTGTCGTCGGTGGTGGCGCCGTGGGTACCCGTCGGGTCAAGGGTCTGGTGGCCGCAGAGGCAGATGTAGTGGTCATTTCACCCATGGCCTCCGCTGAAATTGCGGACCTGGCTTTGGCCGGTTTGCTCACCTGGCACCGCCGCGAATTCGCCGCTGGCGACACCGCGGGTGCTTGGCTGGTGCACACCGCAACCGGAGTGCTTGCGGTTGATGCCGCAGTCACCGATGAGTGTGACGCCGCCCGAATCCTGTGCGTGAATGCCGCCGAGGCCGAGGCCTCTTCGGCTTGGGTTCCGGCCGTTACTCGCCACGACGGATTGACCGTCGCCAGCTTCGGCGGGGGAGACCCGCGCCGCTCGATGGCGTTGCGCGATGCGATTGCCGCACTGCTTGAGTCCGGCGAATTGGCAGCCCCACCCTCGCGTGATTCCGCGCTTGCGGTCACTCCGGCCTCTCAAATCATCGGTGCGCCTCAGGCACCAGGAACCGTTGCGCTGGTTGGTGGTGGCCCCGGCCACATTGGCCTAATCTCCGCACGCGGGCTCGCTCTGCTCAAGGCAGCCGACGTTGTGGTTGCCGACCGCCTGGGTCCAACCAACCTGCTGGATGACCTGGCCCCAGACGCACTGGTCATCAACGTTGGCAAGTTGCCGGATCACCACCCGGTTCCACAGGACGAAATCAACCGAATCCTGGTGGAGCAGGCCAAGGCCGGCAAGAGAGTAGTTCGCCTCAAGGGCGGTGATCCGTACGTGCTCGGTCGCGGTGGCGAGGAGCTGGATTTCTGCGTTGAGCACGGCATCGAGGTTGAGGTCCTTCCGGGCATTACCAGTGCCATTTCGGTTCCTGCGGCCGCCGGAATTCCGGTGACTCACCGCGGCATTGCAACCGGATTTACGGTCATCACTGGGCACGAAGGCGTGGCATCGGTGGGTGGTGGGCGTGACCACACCGTGGTCATCCTCATGGGAGTGAGCAAGTTGGCCGAGAGCGCGGCCGCTCTGGCGGCAGGGGAGCGCGGGCTGGATTGCCCTGTCGCCATCATCGAGGACGGCTACGGCCCCAACCAGCGGGTAAGTTTTGGAACTCTCGGCAGCATCGCATCGGTGGCTGTTGAAAAAGGCGTGAAGTCACCGGCTGTGATTGTGGTGGGTGACGTTGTATTGCGCAGTCATTTGGCAGATGGCCAGTTTGCTGCTGAAATTGGATTCTCGAATCCTCTAGGAAACTAAGGAACAAAACTCAATGAGCAAAGCCATTCGTGTGGCCATTTTTGGCGCGGGTCCTGCCGGTATCTACGCGGGAAACATTCTCGCCAACTCCTACCCAAACGTCACCATTGACCTCTTTGACCTGCTGCCTGCACCGTACGGCCTGATTCGATACGGAGTGGCTCCTGACCACCCGCGCATCAAGGGCATTGTGAACAGCTTGCACGAGATGCTGGACGCCGGCACCATTCGCTTCTTTGGAAACGTTGAGTTTGGCAAGGACCTAACTCTGGAGGACGTCAAGCGTCACTACCACGCTGTCATTTTCGCAACCGGTGCCATCAAGGATGCCCAGCTGAGCATCCCGGGCATCGACCTGGACGGCTCGTTCGGTGCCGCCGACTTCGTGAGCTGGTACGACGGTCACCCAGATGTGCCTCGCACCTGGCCGCTTACCGCAGAGAAGGTAGCGGTGTTGGGTAATGGCAACGTGGCCCTGGACGTTGCCCGCATGCTGGCCAAGCTGCCGGATGACCTGCTCACCACCGACATTCCAGCCAACGTATACGAGGGCCTCAAGGCTTCGCCGGTCACCGACGTTCACGTCTTTGGTCGTCGAGGTCCTGCCTCCATCAAGTTCTCGCCAATCGAGTTGCGCGAACTTGGCGAGGTTAAGGATGTTGACCTTGTGGTTTACCCGGAGGACTTCCCTGAGGGCTGGTTCAACGAGGACGCCGAGGGCGTAACCAACCAGCACCGCGTCATGGCGCGCGTTCTCAACAGCTGGTTGGAGCGCGAGCAGACCGGCGCCAAGCGTCGCCTGCACCTGCACTTCTGGAGCAAGCCGGTGGCCATCACCGGCACCGATGGCAAGGTAAGCGGCATGCAGTTTGAGCGCACCAAGCCGGCCGAAGGTGCCGCGGGTGAGGGCTTCAACGGCAAGGTGGTTGGCACCGGAGAGATCCGCGACTACGACCTGCAGGCGGTCTACCGCGCAATCGGTTACTGGGGCAGCGTCCTGCCTGAGGTTCCTTTCAACCACGAGTACGGCGTCATTCGCAACATCGGTGGCCGTGTGGTTGACGGAGACGACAACCAGGTTGCTGGCCTCTACGCCACCGGTTGGATCAAGCGCGGTCCAGTTGGTCTGATTGGCCACACCAAGAGTGATGCCATGGAGACCATTGAGAACCTGGTGGCAGACGTTGACAGTCTGGTTGATCCGGTTTCGCCAGACACCGATGAGCTACTCTCGGCTCTAGATGCTCGCGGCGTGGAGTACGTCACCTGGCAGGGTTGGCAGGGTCTGAATGCCCACGAGCTTTCGCTCGGTGAGGCCTACGGTGAGGTCCCAAGCCGTCCGCACAACGCCGAGGGAACCGTGATGGTTCCGCGTGAGCGCGTGAAGGTGGTTGACCGGGCTGAGCAGGTTCGAATCAGCCGCGCTGCTCAGTAGCTCGCAGATAGATTAGCCCGCTTCTTTTTTGACTCGACAAACAGAGCTAAATTAAGCGCTATTCGTAGGCTGAGCCCTCGAAAATAGATCGAAATTCAGGGCGAAAATACCAAAAATGGTGCGATTATCAGAGCGACACCCACATTCCACGAATTTGAGGCTTAGATCCGATGGCTTATTTGGCGGCTGCATTCGGAATGACTGCGCCGGCGCGTCCCATTTTGGTCAGAGTAACCTAAAGTTTGGTGTCAAAAACGGGTTCGCGGAGACAAATTTGGCGCGAATTAATTGATTAAAAGCCCAAATTGGCTCTTAATTTCACTCTGTTTGTCGAGTGGCGCGCAGCGAGCCTTCCAAACCCCACAGGCTACCTACCGGACCAGGCCGCGGTTGCGCAGAGTGCGCTGTCGCAGCGGAGCAAACACCAGGCGCTCCACCAGAACGCCAACCACGAGGATCACAATGATGGCGCCAATCACGCCAGGCATGTCGCCCAGCTGACGGGCATTGTCCAGCATCTGACCGAGGCCAGCACCCAGCGCGGGGTTGATGGCGATGAGCTCTGCGGCCATCAGCGAGCGCCAGGCGAACGCCCAACCCTGCTCCAGTCCGGCCAAGAAGCCAGGCCAGGAAGCCGGAAGCAGAATGTCGCGAATGTAAACCAGCCCGCGCGCTCCAAGCACCTTTCCGGCTCGCAGGTACAGAGTTGGAATCTGGTCGATTCCGCTGATAAGGCCGTTGGCAATCGACGGGGTTGCACCCAGCAGCACCACAGCGAAGATGGTGGCATCGGAGAGACCAAACCAGATGATGGCCGCCGGAACCCAGGCCACCGATGGCAGCTGCTGCAGGCCGGTGAGGATTGGGCGCACAATGAGGCGGAGCCACTTGTTGAGGCCCAGTGCCACGCCTAGCGGCAGGCCGATGGCCAGAGCAATGAGGAAGCCCTCAACGCCCTTGCGCAGGCTGTTGCCAGCTGAGAGCCAGAGGTTGAGGTTTGGGTTTGGGTTGGTGGCGCGGTCAACCAGGGCCAGCCAAACGTCACTCGGGCTTGGGATTACCCACGATGGCTGCACCTGCGCCCAGACCACAATCTGCCAAATCAAGAGGAGCAAAACAACCGCGGAGAGCGGAGCGAAGCCCTGCAGGATGCGCCAGCCGCGGCCGGTGCCGGCCTCGTCCTTGGCGGTGTCGAGTGCGTCTAGACCGGCGGCAAGCTCGCCTATCTCGTTGAAGTTGTGCTCGGTGTGAACTGGGTGTTCGGCGTGCGCGCCGCCCAAAGTCTGTTCGTTAGCCATGGCGCTTGATCTCCTTGCGTAGTTCCTCGGTGATCAGCACCGACATCTCGCCCACCAGTGGCGACTCAATTCTTCGTGGCTCATCGCCGGCAATTTGCCACTCGTTGATGATTCGGCCTGGCCGCGAGGACATCAGGATTACCCGCTGCCCGAGGCGAACAGCCTCTCGCACGTTGTGGGTAACGAAGAGCACGGTCAGCCCGGTCTCCTCCCAGATGCGAATCAGTTCCTCATGCAAAAGGTCGCGGGTAATGGCATCGAGTGCCGCGAACGGCTCGTCCATAAGCAAGATCTTGCGACCCTGAGCCAAGGCGCGAGCGATGGCCACGCGCTGGCGCATGCCACCGGATAGCTCGTGTGGACGCAGGTCGTAGGCGTGGGGGAGGTGTACCAGCTCCAGCAGCTCCTGGGCGCGCGCCTTGCGCTCGGCGCGAGGAACTCCCACCAGACGCAGCGCAAGCTCAACATTCTTGCCGGCGGTCAACCAAGGCAGCAGCGCGTGCTCCTGGAAGAGCAGAGCGGGTGCCGAGCCCAGCGAAACGTCGCCGCTCGAGGCTTTGTCCAGACCGGTAAGAATGTTGAGCAGCGTGCTCTTGCCGCAGCCGCTGGCTCCAACCAGTGCCACAAACTCGCCCGCCTGCACCTCCAGGTTTAGGTTGTCAATGACAACTGGGCCGGTGGCGCTAAAGCGCTTGGAAAGGTTGCGAATACTGATGGAGCTCAAAGAACTGCCTTACTTGACTTCGGATGGAACAGAGATGGCCGGTGAACCCTGGGCAACCAGTAGTGCATTCAGTAGCTTCAGGTTAAACAGGCCCTTAAGTTGGCTAACTTTGGAGCCGGTTGGCAACAGTTTCAGGTAAACAGCGCTCTCAAAGCTGCTCACCGCACTAGAAGCAATCGGGTCGGCGCTGAACTGCACGTTGTCAAAGGCTGCACCGATGCCCGCATCGGTGAGCTTCTTGCCGGTGCCGGCCAGAAGTTCATCCTGAATCTGGTTGATGGCATCGGTGCGGTTGGCCTTGTTGCTCAGGAACTTGATGGCGTCAAGGTTAGCCTTGAGGACCGCCTGAACACTGCCAGGATATTGACTGAGGAACTGCTTGCGGGCCACCACAACGGTGGTTGGGAACTGGCCGTTCTTCCATAGGCTGGCTTCGTTCAAAAAGACCTTGGCGCCACCTTCCTGAACCAGACGAGTGGCCCATGGCTCTGGAACCCACGCGCCGTCAATCTTGCCCAGCTTGAACTGGGTTAGTGTGTCGGCGTTGGCCAGTGGAATTATGTTTGCCTTAGGGGTGCCATTTGGGTAGAGGCCATTGTCCAGCAGATACTTTCGCAGGGCAACGTCCTGAGTTCCACCCAGTCCGGGGTCCGCTAGGTTCTTGCCCGCCAGAGCTGCGATCTCAGCCTTTGTTGGCGAGCCCTCCTTTGAAATCAGGCCAGGCTTAACAACGAATACGGCTCCACCGGTGGTGGCTCCTGAAACGATGTTCAGCAGCTGGCCGCGGGTGGTGGTGTAGCCGCTGATGGCTGGGCTCGGTCCAACGAAACCGATGTCGATTGCGCCACCCTTGAGGGCCTCTATCTCTGCGGTTCCAACGGTGAAGTAGGTGTACTGAACATTCACGCCGGCACCAAGGTACTTCTCAAACAGCTTCTGCTGGCGAGCGATGGCTGCGGTGCCGTGCGTCAGGTTGGCAAAGTAGCCGATGCGGATGGTCTTGGAACTGGCAAGACCAGCGGCGTTGGCGGATGAAGGAGCCATGATTGTAGCCGCTACCAGGGCGGCGATTCCGGCTCCGATGGTTAGCTTTTGCAGCTTCATGATTGTCTCCTTGAGGTTATTTCTACTATTTCTACAGATTTAGTAGGAATTGAATCTTAACTCTACGCCTAAGGGGCAATCTCTGCAAATCCGGTAGGGAAACAAAAACGTATTATTTCGTCAAATAACACACCGATGCACCCCAACTTGCCTCGGCATCGGTGGCGCTGCTTGAATGAACACATGCAGATTTCCGCCAAGGTCGATTACGGCATTCGTGCCCTTTTGGTGCTGGCCGCAGCCTACGATGGCCCGGACACTCGCCTGATCAAAAGCGAAGAGATTGCCACCGGCCAGGAGATCCCATTCAAGTTTCTAGAGGCCATCCTCACCGAACTCCGTCACGCCGGATTTGTGATCAGCCAGCGTGGTGCTGTTGGCGGCTACCGCCTGAGCCGTGGCCCAAAGTCCATTGCCCTGGCCGACATCATGCGCGTTCTGGATGGCCCTCTGGCTGCAGTTCGTGGACTCCGCCCGGAGGCTGTTAGCTACAAGGGTTCGGCCGAGAACCTCAACGACGTCTGGCTTGCTGTGCGCGTTGCGCTGCGCAACGTGCTCGAGTCCATGACTCTTGACGACATCCTCACCGGTCAATACCCGGAGGCCGTCTCCAGCCTGCTGAACGCTCCGGATGCCAACATCTCGCGTCCGATGTTCGTTACTGAATAGGACCATCGGCAAAGAAAAAGACCGCCCTCGGGCGGTCTTTTCAGTTCTTCGAGAAACCTACTTTGCGGCGTCCTCATCCGAGTCATCGCCGTCTTCGTCGTCCTCGCCGTACATGTCGGCCCACTTGTCTTCGTAGTCAGGCTCGCCAGCGGCGTTAGGGTCCTCGTGACCCAGCTCGCGCTGAAGCGCATCGAGGTCAGTGTTAGGACTGAAGTACTTGAGTTCGCGAGCTACCTTGGTGTGCTTCGCTTTTTGACGGCCACGGCCCATGCCTAAGACCCCATCTTTTTGTCTCGTCCGCGCAAGAGCGGATCCCATAAGAAATCTGCGCCTATTTTAGCAGGAATGCGCCTAAAAAGATTCCGAGCAGTGCGCAGGCCACTGGGATCACCAGGTTGAGCAGGAGGTTAGCCATGCCGGCGCGCTTGTGTCCCTGCGAGAAAAAGTGCACGGTCTGAGCCGCCCAGCTGCTGAAGGTGGAGAGACCGCCGGCAAATCCGGTAGCTAGCAGTCCGGCCCAGAGCGGGTCCCAACCGTTGCCGTGCTGAGACAGCACAAAGGCGTATCCAACCACCACCGATGCCGCCGAGTTGCCAACCAGGATTCCCCAGGGCAGACGTCCATGCCAGTGCGAGAGCATGAGGCGGATGCCCGAGCCCAAGCCACCAAGCAGTGCAATGCCGATGAGTCCAAGCCAGGCAGAGCCACTCAGGGCAGGCAACGCGCTGCTAGCCAACATTCGGCCACGCTCCTCTTCCAATCCGGAATGCCAGCGCGTAGGCCAACAGGCCGGCGGCAAACTGAATGAGTACGTAGACCAGGGAGGCAATCACGCCGGAGTTTGCCGTGAACATCACGAAGGCCAGCGCGAGTCCACTCATCGTGGTGAAGCCACCGCAGAAGCCAGCACCCCAGAACCACTTGGCTGCGGCCGAGTGGAAGCGTGGTTTCTCTCGGCCAGAAACACCGTTGATGTAGCCAAGGAATGCCGCACCAAGCAGGTTAACAATCAGCAGAGTGACGGGGGTCTCGAAGCCGAGGCCAATCAAAGCACGCAACAGGGTTCCCGCTGCGCCGCCGGCAAAGGCCAGCGCGATGGCGCGAGGCGGGGGATTAAGAGCCAAGCTCTGCCTATTCCTCGTGCTCGTCTGGGTTGCGAGTGGTCTGGAAGCGCGAAACCATGTTGCGGCCGCGCTCGTGACGACGACGAGCCGGACGAACGGTGTCACCGCGACGGGCGTCACCAGGGAGCGGACGGCGCTCGAACAGGTTCACCTTGTCGGCACTCTCCAGACGCCAAGGCACCAGGGTAACCATCACTCCACGCACGTACATCAGCTGCTTGCGGATGCGGTTGGCGCGGTGGTTGTGGAAAATGTGCTCCCACCAGTGACCAACCACAAACTTTGGCAGGTAAACACTGATTCGCTCGGAACCGTTGTTTTCGCGGTGGTTGGTGAGGTATTCAATCAGCGGAGCCGCGAACTCGCGGTAAGGGCTTTCAATGATGCGAAGCGGCACCTCAATGCCCATCGCCTTCCACTCGGCCTCAAATTCCTTGGCGCGTTCCGGATCAACCGCAATGTGCACGGCTTCCATTTCGGTGTGACGCGAAGAAAGAGCGTAGTCCAGAGCCTTGAGCTGTGGCTTGTTGAGCTTATCCATCATCACCACGGCGTAGTCGCCCTTGGAGCCGAAGACGGTCTTCTCGTCGAGCGCGATTTCCTTGTTGACCTCGGCGTAGTAGCGCTTGGTGTTGTACATAACCCAGTAGAGGACCGGCATGATGATGAACACCAGCCATGCTCCGTGAGCAAATTTGGTGATGGTCACAATCACCAGAACAATGCTGGTCAGGGTTGCACCAAGGCCGTTGATGAAGAGACCGCTGTTGGCACTCTTGGCACTGATACTGCCGTCGGCCTTGCCTCGTCGCCAGTGCTTGAGCATGCCCATCTGGCCAACGGTAAAGCTGGTAAACACACCGATGATGTACAGCTGAATAAGTCCGGTCACCGATGCCTGGTAGACGACCATAAGCACCAGGGCCGCACCCATGAGCGAGAACATTCCATTGGAGTACACCAGACGGTCACCACGGGTGAGCAGCGCCTTAGGGGCAAAGCCATCCTTAGCCAGCACCGATGAGAGCAGCGGGAAGCCGTTAAATGCAGTGTTTGCAGCCAGCAGCAGAACCGCAGCGGTTCCGGCCTGAATGACGTAGAACATGAAGCTGTTGTTACCAAAGACGGCGTAAGCAATCTGCGCCATGACTGTAAGCTGCGGGCCGTTGCCGTGCCAGCCCACAAGACCTTGCGCCGGGTCTTCGGAGTAGTGAACGTTGGAGTAGATTGCCAGCGCGGTTACGCCGATGAACATGACGATGGCTGTGGCTCCCATCAGCACCATGGTCACCTGTGCGTTTCGAATCTTTGGAACGCGGAAGGCTGGAACACCGTTAGCGATGGCTTCGATTCCGGTCAGTGCGGAACAGCCGGAGGCGAAGGCGCGTAGCAACAGCAGAATGAATGCGGCCTGGGTGGCGTTCTGGAGGTCGGCAGTGTAGACGTGCACTTGGAAGTGCGCCGAAGGCGAGACCAGCTGGTGTCCCATTGCGAGGCGAACCACTCCGGTGCCAATCATTAGCAGAACGGATCCAATGAAGAGATAGGTGGGGATCGCAAATGCCACACCGGATTCCTTGACTCCGCGAAGGTTAACAGCGGTCAAGAGAAGAATGAAGGCAACGGCAATTTCCACTCGGAAGTTGGCCAACTGCGGGAAGGCCGAGATTAGGTTGTCTGTGCCGGACGCAACCGATACCGCCACGGTCATGACGTAGTCGAGCAGCAGGGCGCTAGCCACGATGAGCGCGGCCCGGTCACCCAGGTTGACCTTTGCCACCTCGTAGTCACCACCGCCACCCGGGTAGGCTTCGACAATCTTGCGGTAGCTGAGCACAATCACGGTCAGCAGCAGCACAACTACGGCGGCGATTCCCGGCGCAAATGCCAGGAAGGAGACGCCACCTAGGGTGAGGATCATGAGGAGCTCCTGTGGACCATAGGCCACGGAGCTCAGCGGGTCACTGGAGAAGACCGGGAGTGCGATGAACTTGGGAAGAAGCTGACCTTCCAAGTTCTCATTGGATAGCTTCTTACCGAGCAGGAACCGCTTAGGGATGAGCGAATCATTCACAAGGAGAAACTTTACTCCTGAGAAAACTTTGTTAATTCAGGTTTATTGCAGTTGGCGGCGCTTTTGCTTGGGGTTCAACTGGCGTTAGCGTTATTCAATGACTTCCGCAGAACTGGAAAACAACCCATACGGCTACGAGGCTGAGCAGCGCTGGCCCGACACTTTTGCCGAGAGCCAACAGCGTATGGCCAAGCTCAGTCTTGCCGAACAGCGTGAAATCTTTGCCCAGCACGGACTGATTGCCGTTGCTCTGACGCAGCTGATGCTTGAGGGCAAGGAACCGCACTCCGCCGAGGTGCAGGCCGAGATTGCCAACCACTACCGCTGGATCTGCAACTTCTGGACCCCAGACATCACCGCCTACATCGCGCTGGGGCAGATGTATGTAGATGACGAGCGCTTCAAGGCAACCTACGAAAGCTTTGGCGAAGGCCTAGCCGAATTTATTCGGCGTGGGATCCTTCACTATGCAGCTTCGAACCTAGCCTGAGGGTGCTCAGCAGACCGATAAACAGGAAGATTGCTGCTGACAATGCTGCCCAGCGGGCGCCCTCGCTGAATGCGGTTCCGGCGGCCAGCTGAATTTGTTCGGCGGTGCTTGCCGGCAGCATGCCGTGCGACTGCGCAATCAGACCCGACTTCAAACCTGGAATGGCGCCACCGGCGGAATCTACCACCGCGTTGCTGATGCCCTGCTTGGCATCGGCGCTAAAGAAACGCGAATCTAGATTTAGGGCGTCCAGTTTTCCGCGCAGAATCACATCGGTGCTGGTGAACAAAGTGGTGCCAATGACCGCGATGCCCATTGCCGAACCAACCTGGCGAGCGGTGGACTGCGAGCCTGAGGCTTGACCTGCCTGATCCGGCTTTACGTCAATCATGATCACACCGGTCAGCTGCGCGGTGGCGAAACCAACGCCAACGCCGTAGACGAAGAGGCCTGGTGCAACCCAACCCCAGCCGGCGTCTGCGCCGATGGCAAAGGCGGTGGCAATCACACCCACCAACTCGAGCAGAACGCCAAATCGAACCGCGGTGGCAGGAGCAACCTTGCCGCTCATCGAACCCGCTGCACCCGAAGCCACGAATGCTCCACCGGCCAGCCAGAGGATGACCATTCCGGAGCTAACCGCGTTCAAGCCCTCAACGTTCTGCAGCCAAAGCGGCAGGGCAAAGATAACACCGAACTCACCCATCGAGATGATGAGCGCGGCGATGGATCCGTTGCGGAAGCTGGCCAGCTTGAAGAGGTTCAGGTCGAGCAGAACCGACTTGCCGCGCTTGCCACGGGCACTCTCCCAGAGCACGAACAGAACACCGGTGACAATGCTGGTGGCCAGGGCAACCGGAATCACACTGATGCCATCGGTGGCCCATTTGAAGTCACCGAGGATGAACTGCTTGTTTACATTCCACCAGCCGTAGGTGCGACCCTCAATCAGGCCGAACACCAGCGAGCCAAACATGATGAAGGAGATGATTGCGCCCACGATGTCTATGCCGTCGTGCTTGTTGTCACCCTTTGACTCGTGCACAGAAAGGAGCACACCGACCACGATGATCAGTCCGATAGGTGCGTTCACGTTGAAGGCCAAGCGCCAGCCATCGGTGAACGCGGTAGCCAACCAGCCACCGATAACCGGGCCAATTGCCACCATTCCACCGATGGTGGAGCCCCACACGGCAAAGGCAATGCCGCGCTCGCGACCCTGGAAGTTGGCGTTCACGAGCGAGAGGGTGGTTGGCAGCACCATGGAACCGCCGATGCCCTGCACGATGCGGGCGAGGATCATGGCGTTGGCGTCTTGCGAGTAGCCGGCCCAGACCGAGGCGGCAATGAAGGTGAGTACACCCAGAATGAGCAGCAGGCGGCGACCGTAGCGATCTGCTAGCGAGCCCCAGATGAGTAGGAGAGAGGCAAACACCAGCACGTAGGACTCCTGAACCCACTGGACCTCGGTAGAGGTCAGGTTCAGCGCCTTAATGACGGTTGGGAAGATGGTGTTGACGATGGTGCCGTCGATGATGACGAGCGAGATGCCCATGGAGATGAAAACGAGTCCAACCCAGCGGTTGAAGAGCAGCTTTGCCATTGATTCTCCTTGTTAAAGTCTTGGTTCCTTGGGTTTGCCCGCGCCGGCTAGAAAGCTAGTAGCACACTCGCCCCCAGGGCTAGCGCAATGCCAACACCCTGATTGATTGCCAATCGTTCCTTAAGAACAATGCGAGCCAGCAGGATTGTTCCCAGCGGATAGAGCGACGTCAAAACGCTCACCACGGTGAGGCTACCCAGGCCCGAGGCATAGACAAAAAGCAGGTTGGCTCCGGCATCCAGAATGCCGGTTGCAAAAATAGTCAACCACATCCTGACACTAATGTCAGCAAAATCTGACAGCCCTGTCCGCTTTCTTAAGGTTTGGGCCAGCAGCACCGCGCCAAGGATGCTCGCGTTCACCAAACGCATAAGGGTTATGGCGGCCACTCCATCGGTGGCTGGGGCCAGGTGCAAAACCACCAAAACCCCACCGATGCCCACTCCGGCACCAGTTCCATAGAGCAGCCCGCGAGTGGTTGGGCGCGGAGCCGAGTGGCCCTCCGGGCGGTAGGCCACTAGGACGATGGCAACTAAGACCAGCGCGATAGCAACCCAAGAGCTGGAGCCGAAACGTTCGCCCAGGATGAGGGCGCCGAACGCGGCCGGAACCACAGCGCCGGTGACCGCTGCCAGAGGCGAGAGGATGCTGATGGGGCCGATGGCCAGTGCCTGATAGAGGCAGGCCAGGCCAAATGCCGAGAACACTCCGCCCAGCAGGCCGTATTGGATTGAGGCGGGTGAGTAGTTGGCGTGGAAGAGGCCGGTGGCCGTGCAAAGCAGCAGGCCGAGGAGTCCAACCCAACCGGCGAGACCGGCCACCAGAACCGGGCGGTGGCGGCGGGAGGCAATCGCGCCAAAGAAGTCTGCGAAGCCGTAAACCAGGGCGGTGGTTATTCCCAGAGCAACGGCGAGCATGAAGCCAGCCTATCCGCAGCGCTTAAAGCAAAAACCCGACACATCGTGGAGGATGTATCGAGTCTTCGTGGCCCCGACCGGCGTCGATCCGGTGACCTAACGATTTTCAGTCGTTCGCTCTACCAACTGAGCTACAGGGCCTTGTGGACTAATCCACAAGGCGAACCGATTACTCGATTCGCTTCGCGATCCTGACGGGACTTGAACCCGCGACCTCCGCCGTGACAGGGCGGCGCGCTAACCAACTGCGCTACAGGACCATTAAGTGTTTGCAACCTGCTTTTTAGAGTGACCCCAACGGGATTCGAACCCGTGCTACCGCCGTGAAAGGGCGGCGTCCTAGGCCTCTAAACGATGGGGCCTAAAAAGCAGGAGCTTAATAGCACCAAGAGAAAAGCCTAGTGGCTTCGGCGAGGTTACGCAACCTCGCATGCTCACCAGTTAGCCTTGTAGGGATAGGCGCTTTGGAGGTGCAGTTTGGCTTTTCGCGCTCGGGTACTAATTGGTGCGGCAGCAGCCCTCGGTCTGTTGTTCACTTCGCTTGCGGTTGCGCCGGCTCAGGCTGCCCCAACTTACCCATCGTGGGCCGACATCCAGAACGCCAAGAAAAAGGTTGCCGCCAAGAAGGCGATGATTGCCAAACTCCAGGCTGTGTTGGCCGAAGAGAACGCTCGGGCCGCAGCTCTCGGCAAGATTGCCCTCATCAAGGGCGAGGCTTTCAACCAGGCTCAAGGCGCGGTAGACGCGGTTGCCGCCAAGGTCAAGACTCTGCAGAGCCAGGTTGACGAAGCCACTAAGCAGGCAAACACCGCCAAGAATGAGCTTGGTCAGATTGCCGCCCAGATGTACCGCGATGGTTCCGGCGGAACCACACTCAACCTCATGCTCAACCCCGGCAAGGCCAGTAGCCTGCTCTACAAGTTGGGTGCGCAGGACAAAGTTGCCCAGCAGAACGACACCATCTATCAGCGCGCAGTTGAGAAGGCGCAGTACGCCAAGAGCCTCACCGACCAGCTGAAGGTGGCCAAGAATGAATTGGCTGTCAAAGCCGCAGACGCAAAGGCTAAGTTCGCCGATGCCAGTGCTGCCGCCAACGTAGTGCAGACACAGGCCAACAAAGACGCCGCGCTCAATAAGACTTTTTACGCTCAACTGGCATCGTTGCAGAACACCACTGCAGATCTTGAGCGCCAGCGAGCCGAAGGCCTAGCCGCCGAGGCCCGCCAGAATGCCGGCACCTCAGAGCCGGATGCCCCGGAGCTCTACTCGGTGGGTGCCCCAAACGTGAACCTCGTTAACACCGCCATCGCCTTCGCTAAGGAACAACTCGGCGAGGCCTATGTACTCGGAGGCATGGGTCCATCGGTGTGGGACTGTTCCGGAATCACCAAGGCCGCCTACGCCGCCGCCGGTGTTTACATTGGAACTCACTCGGCCACCAACCAGTTCCTCACCATGGCAATGGCCCGCAAGCTGGTGCCAGTGAAGGAAGCTCAACCAGGAGACCTAATGTGGTACACCCTGGCCGGAACCCCGTTTGATGGCGACAAGTACCACGTGGTCATTTACCTGGGCGGCGGCATGATGCTGGAGGCTCCAAACCCAGCCCGCACCGTGCGGATTGTGCCGCTGCGCTACGGCGAGCTCTTCCCGTACGCCGGTCGCCCAACTGCCTAGGCGCCCAACTGCCTAGGCACCCAACCGCCTAGGCGCCCGATTTAACTCAGCTTTAAGCCCCAAACAGAGGGCTAAACGGCCTGTTTGGGGCTAAACCGACAAAATAGGGCTCTGTTTGGGGCTTAACGCTGAGTACGAAAAAACCCACCAGGCTCTAAAGCCGGTGGGTTTTTTTCAATAAGCCGTTTAGTGGCCTTCACTCTTGAAGCGCTCCTGTGCCTCGGCAATCAGCTTCTCGGCTGCATCCTTGCCGGCCCAGTCGCCAACCTTTACCCACTTGCCTGGCTCAAGGTCCTTGTAGCGGCTGAAGAAGTGAACCAGCTCATCGCGGGTCTGCTGAGGCACATCGGTGATGTCCTGGATGTGATCCCAGCGACGGTCCTTGGCAGGAACGCAGACAACCTTCTCGTCGATGCCGCCGTCGTCTTCCATGCTCAGGTAGCCAACCGGACGAACCTTTACGCCAACGCCTGGGTAAACCGGGAACTCGAGCAGAACCAGCGCGTCTAGCGGGTCGCCATCGCCACCGAGGGTGTTGTCAAAGTAGCCGTAGTCCAGCGGGTAGACAAACGGGGTGAAGAGAACGCGGTCCAGCCAGACGCGACCAGTCTCGTGGTCAATCTCGTACTTGTTGCGGCTGCCCTTTGGGATTTCAATAATGGCGTCGTAAGGCATGGGTGCTCCTATTTAGGCTTGTGGAAGAGAAAAACTCTTGAAACTAGGTTACCCAATGCCAGAACGCCCCCGCCTAACCCCACCGATGGCCGACGTGCGCCGTGCGGTGCGCGAAGCGCTGGCCCAGGCCGATGTAGTTGCCGGAGATTTGGTTCTGGTTGCCTGCAGTGGTGGAGCAGATTCACTGGCGCTCGCCGCGGCCACCGGTTTTGAGGGACCACGTGCCGGCATTCGGGTGGGTGCGCTCATTGTTGAGCATGGCCTGCAAGAAATTACCAAGCAGGTTGCCAGCAACACCGATGCCCGCTTGCGCGGCCTGGGTCTGGACCCAGTTCTGGTTTTGCCGGTGACCGTAGGCACCGATGGCGGGACAGAAGCCGCCGCCCGGAGCGCTCGATACGAAGCTCTGGATACCACCGCTCGGCGGCTTGGCGCCAAGGCGGTTCTGCTCGGGCACACCCTCAACGATCAGGCAGAGACCGTCTTGCTCGGCCTTACCCGCGGCTCGGGACTGCGCTCGATCGCAGGAATGGCATCGGTGACGCCTGCCGACAAACCCGGTCTGGTTTGGTTGCGGCCGCTACTGGATATCACCCGGGAGCAGACTGAGGCCTTCTGCAATGATTCGGGCCTTGAGTTTTGGGTTGACCCGCACAACTCTGATTCTTCGTTCACTCGAGTTCGGGTGCGTTCCGAGGTCCTCCCGCTTCTCGAGAGCCAGATGGGCCCTGGAGTGGCCGAAGCGCTGGCTCGAACCGCGAGCTTGGTGCAGGACGACCTAGCCTTTTTGGATGCCGAGGGGGATCGGGCATTCAAGGAGTTGGCAAAGACCTCGGCAACCGGAATCACAATTTCTGTGACCGCCCTAGCCAAGCTAAATTCCGCCATCGCGTCGCGGGTGGTGCATCGGTGTTTGGGTGTATTTGGGGATACCCCTAGCAAGACCCACGTTGACCAAGTCTTAGAGTTGGTGCGGAATTGGCACGGGCAGAAAGAACTCACCCTGCCAGGCGTTAGAGTGGTAAGACAAAGTGACGACCTCACGTTTAAATCCTCCAAAACGCTCAGACCAGGAGCCTGCTAAGTGAATTTCGAATCGGCCAAATCACAACTCACCAAGGTGCTAGTAACCGAGGAACAGATCCAGAGTCGTGTCGCCGAAATGGCAGCCGAAATTGATGCCAAGTACGAGGGCAAAGAGGTCCTGCTGGTTGGCGTTCTCAAGGGCGCAATCATGTTCATGGCCGATCTCTCTCGCGCTTTGAACATCTCCACTTCGATGGACTGGATGGCGCTCTCGAGCTATGGTTCGGGCACCGTTTCTTCCGGAGTAATCCGAATCCTCAAGGACCTAGACGCCGAGATCCACGGCAAGCACGTGATCATCGTCGAGGACATCATCGACAGTGGCCTGACCCTCTCTTGGCTGCAGACCACCCTGACCGCGCGCGGTGCGGCATCGGTGGATGTGGTTGCCTTCCTGCGCAAGCCGGCGGCTGCCAAGGTTGAGGTGCCGGTCTGGCTGGTTGGCTATGACATTCCAAACGAGTTCGTGGTTGGTTACGGCTTGGACTACAACGAGCGCTACCGCAGCCTGAACTGCGTTGCAGTTCTGGACCCTAAGGTCTACAGCTAAAAACATTCGGGTGGCCATTCACCTGTGAACGAACAGCCGGTTAGTTGTCACAGGCCGGCTGTAACCTTATCTTTAGCGTTTTCTGCGTAAAGAAAGTAAGTTGCGCCACATGAATTTCAAGAAACTCCTGAGCGGTCCATTCGTTTGGATTCTCCTGGCTCTGCTGGTTCTAATTGCCGGAACTCAGATGCTGGCCGGCGGCGGATACCGCACCGTCAGCACCGCAACCGGTCTGCACCTCATTGAGTCGGGCCAGGCAACCCACGTAACCGTCTACGACGGCGAACAGCGCGTTGATGTTGAACTTGCCAAGCAGAGCAAGACCCTGGGCAAGCTGGTGCAGTTCTACTACGTTGGCCCACGCGGCAAGCAGGTTGTAGACGCCATCGCAAACGCCAAGATTTCCAAGGGCTACAACGACGAAGTACCAAACACTCCTTGGTACGTCAGCCTGCTCGGCAGCCTAATTCCGTTCGTGCTGATCGGTGTGATCTTCTGGTTCCTGATGGGTTCAATGGGTGGCGGAAACAACCGCGTCATGAACTTTGGCAAGAGCCGCGCCAAGTTGGTCAATAAGGACATGCCTAAGGTGACCTTCGCCGATGTTGCGGGTGCCGACGAAGCAATCGAGGAACTACAAGAAATCAAGGAGTTCCTCAAGGAGCCGCAGAAATTCCAGGCAGTTGGCGCCAAGATTCCTCGCGGCGTACTGCTTTACGGTCCTCCGGGAACCGGTAAGACCCTGGTAGCCAAGGCAGTTGCCGGTGAAGCCGGAGTCCCTTTCTTCACCATCTCGGGCTCCGACTTCGTGGAGATGTTTGTTGGTGTTGGTGCCAGCCGCGTCCGCGACCTCTTCGACCAGGCTAAGCAGTCCGCTCCGGCCATCATCTTCGTTGACGAGATCGACGCTGTTGGTCGTCATCGCGGCGCTGGCATCGGTGGCGGAAACGACGAGCGCGAGCAGACCCTCAACCAGCTGCTTGTTGAGATGGACGGCTTTGACTCCAAGACCAACGTCATTTTGATTGCTGCCACCAACCGCCCAGACATTCTCGACCCAGCGCTGCTGCGTCCGGGCCGCTTCGACCGTCAGATTGGCGTCACCGCGCCAGACCTCATTGGCCGCGAGCAGATCCTCAAAGTGCACGCCAAGGGCAAGCCAATCGGCGACGACGTAGACCTGGGCATTGTTGCCCGCCGCACCCCCGGCTTCACCGGTGCAGACCTCGCCAACGTTCTGAACGAGGCAGCCCTGCTCACCGCTCGCGGTAACAAGAAGGTCATCGATGCCCCAACTCTCGACGAGGCAATTGACCGCGTCATCGGTGGACCGCAGAAGAAGAGCCGCCTCATGCAGGATCAGGAGCGCCTGAACACCGCGTACCACGAGGCTGGCCACGCTTTGGTTGCGGCGTCGCTAAACCACAGTGACCCGGTTACCAAGATCACCATCCTCCCTCGCGGTCGTGCCCTGGGTTACACCATGGTCGTGCCAATCGAGGACCGCTACTCGGTGTCGCGCAACCAGTTGCTCGACCAGATGGCCTGGGCCATGGGTGGCCGAGTGGCTGAGGAAGTTGTATTCCACGACCCAACCACCGGTGCCTCGAATGACTTCGAGAAGGCAACCAACATTGCCCGCACCATGATCACCCAGTACGGCTTCAGCAATGCCATCGGTGCGGTTTCTTACGGCAACGGCGGCGAGGTATTCATTGGCCGCGACATGGCTCAGCAGCGCGACTACTCGGAGGCAACCGCCCAGGTGATTGATTCCGAGGTTCGCACCCTAGTTGAGAACGCGCACGAGGAGGCCTACAAGGCCATCACCCTCAACCGTGCCGTGCTCGATGAGTTGGCTCGCCAGCTCATGATCAAGGAGACCCTCCAGGCCGACGAAGTTGCCAAGATCTTTGAGAGCGTGAAAAAGCTTCCGCTGCGCAAGACCTGGCTATCCTCGGCCAAGCGTCCGGTTTCCACCCAGCCTCCAATCGAGATTCCTGCGAAGGCATCCACGGTTGAGGCTGAGGCCAAGCCTGCCAAGAAGCCAGCCGCGCGCAAGCCGCGCGCGCCTAAGGCTCCAGCAGCCGAATAGTAGGAAGTTTGCACAAGCCAGTGATTGACGCAGGGCGAATCCAGAAAGCCGTAACCGAGTTGCTCTCGGCTATCGGCGAAGACCCCTCGCGTCCAGAGTTGGCCGCCACGCCGGTGAAGGTTGCCGAGGCATACCAGGGGTTCTTCGCCGGCATTGGACAAGACCCGCTCAGTGTGCTTGCCGAGACCTTTGAGGCCGAGCACAACGACGTGGTGATTCTCAAGGACATCGAGTTCATCTCAATCTGTGAACATCACCTGCTGCCATTCACTGGTGTCGCCCACATTGCGTACCTTCCGGACAACCGCGTGGTTGGTTTGGGGCGTCTGCCAAAGCTGGTTGAGGTTCTTGCCTGCCGCCCGCAGCTGCAGGAGAACTTGACCGCTCAGATAGCAGACTCCCTTGAGGCCGGCCTGGGCTCCAAGGGCGTTGTGGTTGTTATCGAGGCCCGCCACCAGTGCGTTGCCTCTCGCGGTGCTCGTCAACCAGAGGTCCAGACCGTAACCATGGCCACCCGCGGTTGTTACTCGGAACCTGCGGCTCGTGCCGAGGTAATGGGCCTAATCAGCAAGTGATGATCTAGCCATGCCATTTCAGCGGCCGCAGGTTATGGGTGTTGTAAATGTCACTCCAGATTCCTTCAGCGACGGCGGCAAATACACCGATGCCAAGATTGCCATCGACCACGCTCGCCAGCTTTTTGCCGAAGGCGCAGCCATCCTCGACATCGGGGGTGAGTCAACTCGCCCAGGCGCTGAGCGCGTTTCGGTGGCCGAAGAGACTGCCCGCGTGGTGCCTGTGATTTCGGGCATCCGCTCGAGCGACTGGTATCTCGAGGCCGCCGTTGCCGGCACCGCCCCGATGCTCTCCATCGACACCATGAACCACGAGACCGCGCTGGCCGCGGTCGAAGCTGGCGCCGACATCGTCAACGACGTTTCGGGTGGCTTGGCCGACCCCAAGATGTTTTCCGCCATTGCCGCCACCAGTACGCAGCTGATCATCAGCCACTGGCGCGGGCACAGCAGCGAGATGGACAAACTCAACCAGTACGAAGACATTGCCACCGACGTGGTTGCCGAGATTTCAGAGCAGGTGGCAGTCGCAGTTGCAAACGGTGTAGCCCGAGACCGAATCATCGTTGACCCTGGCCTTGGTTTTGCCAAGGATCTCAAGCAAAACTGGGAGCTGGTGGCACGCCTTGACCGCCTGGAGCAGCTTGGTCTTCCGGTTCTGATTGGCGCCAGCCGCAAGAGGTTCCTGGCTGGTGTGCTCGATCAAGCAGACCCTGCATCGGTGGGAAATGACCGCCGAGACTTGGCCACAGCAGTTCTCACCGCACTGCTGCTGCAGCGCAAACTCTGGGGCGTGCGAGTGCACAACGTTCAGGCAACGGTTGATGCCATCAAGCTGGTTGAAGCCCTTCGGGTTGCGGGCGAGTAGAAAGCCAGTCAGAGTTAAACCATGTTGCACAAAATTGAGTTGACCGGCCTAAAGGTTTGGGGCTACCACGGGGTCTTCGACCACGAGCGCGCCTACGGTCAAGACTTTGTGATTGACGCTTCGGTTTGGGTGGATGCCTCAATGGCCGCGCTCACCGACAACCTAGGCCACACCGTCAACTATGGAACTCTGGCACGAGTTCTGGCGGAAGACGCCAAAAAAGACCCGGTGGATCTCCTCGAGACCCTCGCCGAGCGACTGCTCAGTAAAGTCATGGAAATAGGCGGGGGCTCCATTTCCAAGGCACGCGTCACGGTTCACAAGCCGCAGGCGCCCATCGGTTACGAGTTCACCGATGTCTCGGTGACCGTTGAGGCGGAACGTGGCTAAAACCCGTGCCGTCATTGCACTCGGAAGCAACCTGGGGGACAGAGGCGAACACATTCAATCTGCCGCTGAGCAGATAAGTGCCATCGAAGGCGTGAAGCTGGTGAAGCTCTCGGGCATTGTGGAATCTTTCGCCATCACCCCCGCTGGTGTGGACGAGTCCAAACCCAAGTATCTGAACGCAGTTGCGCTGGTTGACACCTCACTGAAGGCTAAGGAACTCCTAGCCGGCCTGCAGCACATTGAAAACCAACACGGTCGGGTGCGCCTCGAAAAATGGGGTTCGCGCACCCTCGACCTAGACATCATCGACTTTGGTGGTCAGATCAAGGCGGGCAAGGAAGTCACCCTCCCGCATCCCCGCGCCTACCAGCGTGCCTTCGTAATGGTTCCGTGGGCTCAGCTCGATCCAGAAGCAATCCTCCCAGGCCACGGCTCGGTTGCCGAGCTTGCCGCCGACCTGGCGGAAGACCCAAAGCAGAGGGTGTGGTTCCTGTGAAAACCACCTCGCCAATCCTCTTGATTCTCGGCGGAGTAGTTGCCACCGCTGCCGGGGCTTTCTACGGCACCTTCCAGGTGAGCCACGGCCACCCGCTGCCAGTCTCGCACCCAAGTTCGCTTCTCACCATGCCGGTCATCGCACTCATTTTGGTGCTGCTGGCGCTGCCCATTTTCCGCTACCGCAAGGCTCTGCTTGAGCTAGCCAAGTCTGGCACCGATGCCGCGAGCGCTGCCCGAGTCGGAGTTCGGCCACCAGCTAGGCCAAAGCGACTTGACCCGTTTTATGCCGTGCGAGTATTGCTGCTCGCCAAGTCCACCAGCGTTGCCTCAGCCGTGATTGCTGGCTTCCAGCTGGGCCTAGTTCTGCTTCAGCTAGCCACACCTGTGATTGCAGTCAGCATTTGGCTCAATGTCTTAGGTGTGGTTGGCGCAGTGCTCTCGCTCGTGGTTGCACTGCTGGTTGAGCGTGCCTGCAAGATTCCAAACGGCGGAGCCGACGCGGCTGCCACCGGCGACCCGGGCGGAGTAGCGGTTTGAACCACGGCAAGACAGAATCGCGACTCCGCGTTGGAGTGATTGGTGCTGGTCCGGTTGGAATCATATTGGCCCAAGCGCTCGCCGGAGCCGGTCACCTAATAAGTGGCATTCACGCGGCATCAGCTAGCAGTCTTGAAAACATCGATGCCATGCTGCCGCAGGTTTCGGTGCTCGAAATTCCGGAGCTTTTGAAGGCCAGCGATCTGGTGCTGCTGGCAATTCCGGCCGACCAGATTCAGGCATCGGTGGAGGGCTGGGCAAAGCTCAACCTTTTCACTCCGGGGCAGTTGCTGATCCACACTGCAGCCGAGCACGGCATCGGTGTTTTGGCGGCAGCCGCCGCTAGCGGAGTGATTCCGCTCGCTATTCACCCGGCCATGCGCTTTACGGGAACCAGCCTCGACCTGGCGCGGATTCGAGAGAGCTTCTTTGCCGTCACTGCACCCGCAGTGGCCGTTCCAATCGGGCAGGCGCTGGTTATTGAGATGGGTGCGGAGCCAGTTGTAATCTCCGATGCCGACCGCCCGAAGTATGCCGAGGCAGTTGCTGTGGCCAGCGGCTTCAGTGCCTTGATTGTGAATCAGGCCATCGGCCTGCTCAATGAGATTGATGTGGTTTCGGCCCGCGAACTGCTTGGCCCACTGGTGCGCTCCAGCGTTGAGGTTGCCCTGGCCGACGGCTTTCAAGACATTCAACCCGAAGACCTAGAGGGATAAAGTGCAGCTAGTTCACACCGCCACAGAACTCGACGTGGCCCTAGCCGAGGCGCGCGCCGCCGGACAAAAGATTGGCTTTGTACCAACCATGGGTGCCCTCCACGCCGGCCACCTATCGCTAGTTGATTTGGCTCACTCCTACGCCGATGTGGTTGTGGTGAGCATCTTTGTGAACCCAAAGCAGTTTGGTGCTGGCGAGGACTTTGACCGTTATCCGCGCACCCTTGACGCCGATTGCGCGTTGCTCGAGGGAAGTGCAGATGTGGTCTTCGCTCCGGCAGTGGAAGACGTGTACCCGGCAGATCTGGAAGTGGCCGCCAAGCAGGCCGGTCCGGTTGGTTCGCTCTTTGAAGGCGCTGCCCGCCCAGGGCACTTTGACGGAATGCTAACCGTGGTTGCCCGCCTGTTCGATCTGGTTCGCCCCGATTTTGCCGTCTTTGGAGAAAAGGATGCCCAGCAGCTATTCCTGGTTAAGGCCATGGTTGCCGCCGAATATCCGGGGCTCAAGATCATCGGTGCCGAGATTGTTCGCGAACCGAGCGGTCTCGCACTCAGCAGTCGCAACCGATTCCTCAACGGCGAACAAAGCGACATCGCCGAGATCCTCGCTATCTCTCTCGCCACGGTCAGCCAGCTGATTCACGACGGCATGGAGATTGAGGCGGCTCTTGGCATCGGTGAAGAAATGATTGCCGGAGAGCCCGAGACTAAACTTGATTACCTAGCCCTTGTTGACCCTGGCACCTTTGCGCGGGTGGGCAACGGATACACCGGAGACGGGCTGCTGATTGTGGCGGCCGTGGTTGGCGGGGTCCGTTTGATTGACAACCATCAGTTTCAGATTTAGGAACCCATGAGCGACGAGCAGACCGTTATTGAAGCCGAAGGCGAAGACCTTCCGGAGCAGATCGCTATTCGTCTCGCCAAGCGCGACAAGCTCAACGAGCTGAACGATGCCTACCCGGTTGCGGTTCCGGTAACTCACACCATCGAGGGTGTTCGCGCCGCCTACCCTGAGCTGCCAATTGACCACGCCACCGGCGACACCGTGGCCCTGGCTGGCCGCGTCATGTTCCAGCGCAACACCGGAAAGCTCTGCTTCGCAACCCTGCAGGCCGGCTCCGGCGAGCGCATCCAGGCCATGCTCTCGCTCGACAAGGTTGGCGAGGAGCAGCTCGAGCTCTACAAGGAGCTGGTTGATTTAGGCGACCACGTGTTTGTTGCCGGAGAGGTTATTACCTCCAAGCGCGGCGAGCTTTCGGTCATGGTGACCGAGTGGAAGATGGCTGCAAAGACCATCCGCCCGATGCCAAACCTTCACAACGAGCTGGGCGAAGAGTTCCGCGTTCGTCACCGCTACCTAGACCTCATCGTGCGCGACCGCGCCCGCGAGGTAGTTCAGATCCGCGCCAAGGTCATGCAGAGCCTGCGCAAGACCTTCGCGGAGCAGAACTTCATTGAAGTTGAAACTCCGATGCTTCAGACCATCCACGGTGGTGCATCGGCGCGTCCTTTCAAGACTCACTCCAACGCCTTCGACACCGAGCTGTTCCTTCGCATTGCGCCGGAGCTCTTCCTCAAGCGCGCAGTGGTTGGCGGCATCGACCGCGTCTTCGAGATCAACCGCAACTTCCGCAACGAGGGTGCCGACCGCACCCACTCACCGGAGTTTGCCATGCTCGAGAGCTACCAGGCCTACGGCGACTACAACTCGATTGCCGACCTCACCCAGGCCCTGATCCAAAACGCCGCCATGGATGTTTTTGGCACCCACCAGGTGGAGCTGGAAGACGGCACCATCAACGACCTGGGCGGTCAGTGGCCGCGCATCTCAATGTTCGAGAGCCTCTCGGAGGCTTGCGGCCAGGAGATCACCCCAGGCACCCCGATTGAGACTCTGAAGAAGATCGCCGATGCCGAAGGCATTGAGATTGACCACCCGCTGCACGGCAAGTACGTTGAAGAACTTTGGGAGCACTTTGTTAAGGGCGACCTGGTTAACCCAACCTTCGTGATGGACTTTCCAGTTGACACCAGTCCGCTCACCCGAAACCACCGCAGCAAGCCTGGCGTGGTTGAGAAGTGGGACCTCTACATTCGTGGCTACGAGCAGGCCACCGGCTACTCGGAGCTGGTTGACCCAGTGATTCAGCGCGAGCGCTTTGTTGAGCAAATGCTGCTGGCCGCCGCCGGCGACCCAGAGGCAATGAAGCTCGACGAGGAGTTCCTGAAGGCTCTCGAGTTTGGCATGCCACCATCGGGTGGAATGGGTATGGGCATCGACCGTCTGCTCATGAGCCTCACCGGCCTAGGCATCCGCGAGACCATCATGTTCCCGCTGGTTAAATAAGCTGGCTCGTCTCCGACAAGCCCCATAAAGCACAACTCACGTAAGGCTCAAAATGGATGCGCAGTTTCAGAAGGACCTGATTGCCACCCTGTTGGGAATCATCCCACCGGGCCTAGTTGGGCTGGTCTTCTATATCGTCATGCGCAGCATTCTGCGAGCCGACTCCAAGGAGCGCAAGGTCTGGAATCAGATTGAGGCCGAGGAGCGACTGAAGGCTGGCCTGCCGGCTAAGAAAGATTCAGCAGAGTAGAAATAACTTTTCACCCGTGTGTGCAAAATGTAAATAATGCACATTTTCGGCATGAACACTGTTGCTGCAACTTACGCCCGTCAAAACTGGGCTGAAACTATGGAGCTGGCCAAGCTCGAGCCAATCACTATTACCGACCACTCTCGTCCAGCAGTGGTCATGATGAATCCCAAACTTGCAGCCAAGGCTCTTCAGGCACTCGAAGATGCGATTGATGTTGCAGCAGCCATAAAGGCTATGGCCAGCATTGACGCAGGTGCTCCAACCGTGGCCCTCGAGGCTCTGGCCAAGGAGCTAGGGATCGCCCTCGAGTAACACCACTCAACTAGGTTCACCCCAAAGCGAACAAGCCTATTTCTAGGTCCTCTCTCGCCTTACCATTCCATTAGATAACCTGCCAGTTTTGGCCATTCTCGGCCACTGCGAGCAGGCGCATCGAAGGAGTAAAAGTGTTTGAAAAGTTCACCGACAAAGCCCGTCGCGTGGTTGTACTTGCCCAGGAAGAGGCCAAGCTCCTCAACCACAACTACATCGGCACCGAGCACATCCTGCTCGGCCTCATCCACGAGGGCGAAGGCGTTGCCGCCAAGGCACTCGAGTCGCTGGGCATTTCGCTCGAGTCGGTGCGCGAGCAGGTTCAGGAGATCATCGGTCAGGGCCAGCAGGCTCCAACCGGTCACATTCCATTCACCCCACGCGCCAAGAAGGTGCTTGAGCTTTCGCTCCGCGAAGCACTTCAGCTGGGCCACTCCTACATCGGCACCGAGCACCTCCTGCTGGGTCTGATTCGCGAGGGCGAGGGTGTTGCCGCTCAGGTTCTCACCAAGCTTGGTGCAGACACCAACCGAGTTCGCCAACAGGTCATCCAGCTGCTCTCGGGTTTCCAGGGCAAGGAGACCGTCGGCGTTGGTGCCAACAACAACGAGGCCCCTCAGAAGGGCTCCCAGATTCTCGACCAGTTCGGTCGCAACCTCACCCAAGCGGCAGCCGACGGCAAGCTCGACCCAGTGATTGGTCGCGAGCGCGAGATCGAGCGCGTGATGCAGATCCTCTCCCGCCGCAGCAAGAACAACCCAGTGCTCATCGGTGAGCCTGGTGTTGGTAAGACCGCTGTGGTTGAGGGGCTGGCCCAGGCCATTGTCTCGGGCAACGTTCCCGAGACCCTCAAGGGCAAGCAGCTTTACACTCTGGATCTCGGTGCACTCATCGCCGGTAGCCGCTACCGCGGTGACTTCGAGGAGCGCCTGAAGAAGGTCACCAAGGAGATCCGCACCCGCGGCGACATCATTACGTTCATCGACGAGATTCACTCGCTGGTTGGTGCCGGTGCCGCTGAGGGCGCCATCGATGCAGCCTCAATCCTGAAGCCACTGCTGGCGCGAGGCGAGCTGCAGACCATCGGTGCCACCACCCTGGACGAGTTCCGCAAGTACTTCGAGAAGGATGCTGCGCTCGAGCGTCGCTTCCAGTCGGTTCTGGTGAACGAGCCAAGCATCCCTCACGCCATCAACATCCTCAAGGGTCTGCGCGACCGCTATGAGGCACACCACAAGGTTTCCATCACCGATGGCGCACTCGTCGCCGCGGTGAATCTGGCCGATCGTTACATTCAGGACCGCCACCTGCCAGACAAGGCAATCGACTTGATTGACGAGGCCGGTGCCCGCGTTCGCCTTTCCATCCTCTCTTCGCCTCCAGAGCTTCGTGCCATCGAGGAAAAGATTGTTGCCGTCCGCGTGGACAAGGAAAAGGCAATTGAGAACCAGGACTTCGAACTAGCGGCTGCCAAGCGCGACGAGGAGAAGACCCTCAACGGTGAGCGTGCTCAGCTGGAGAAGGAGCTCCGCAAGGGCAACTCCCGCGAGCAGGGCATCGTTGACGAAGGCCTGATTGCCGAAGTTCTGGCCCAGGCCACCGGCATCCCAGTGTTCAAGCTCACCGAAGAGGAGCAGGCTCGCCTGATCTTCATGGAGCAGGAACTTCACCGCCGCGTAATCGGTCAGGAAGACGCAATCGCAGCGCTATCCAAGACCATCCGCCGTCAGCGCGCCGGCCTGAAGGATCCAAAGCGTCCATCCGGTTCGTTTATCTTCGCCGGTCCTACCGGTGTTGGTAAGACCGAGCTCGCCAAGGCGCTCGCCGAGTTCCTGTTTGACGACGAAGGCGCTCTCATCAGCCTCGACATGAGCGAGTACAGCGAGAAGCACACCGTCAGCCGTCTGTTCGGTGCACCTCCGGGATTCGTTGGCTTCGAAGAGGGCGGGCAACTCACCGAGAAGGTTCGCCGCAAGCCATTCAGCGTGGTTCTGTTCGACGAGATCGAGAAGGCCCACCCGGACATCTTCAACTCGCTGCTGCAGATCCTTGAAGAGGGCCGCCTCACCGATGGCCAGGGTCGCGTTGTTGACTTCAAGAACACCGTGATCATCATGACCACCAACCTTGGTACTCGTGACATCGCTCGCGGCGCGCTCGGCTTCTCGCTCGAGGGCAACAGCCAGAACGACTACGACCTCATGCGAGGCAAGGTGAACGAGGAGCTGAAGCGCCACTTCAAGCCTGAGTTCCTCAACCGAGTTGACGACACCATCGTCTTCCCACAGCTGAACAAGGAAGAGCTGCGTCAGATTGTTGACCTGTTCATCAAGAAGCTCGCAGAGCGCCTTGAGGACCGCGACATGACCATCGAGCTCACCGATGCAGCCAAGGAGAAGCTGATTGAGATTGGCTTTGACCCAGCCCTTGGTGCCCGACCTCTGCGTCGTGCAGTTCAGCGCGAGATCGAAGACAAGCTGTCGGAGAAGATCCTCCACGGTGAACTCGCCTCCGCTACCCACGTCTACGTTGACCTGGTTGCCGGTGAGTTTGTCTTCACCGCTAACCCTCGCGTTCACGAAAGTGTTGGCGCGTAGGCTTCAAGCTCTACCTGACGGAGGTCATCGGCATTGCCGGTGGCCTCCGTTAGCATTTACCTATGACTTCCGCTGGCATCCACATTCGCCCGGCCCACACCGATGACGTGCGGGCCATTGCGGCAATTCGCCAGCCACTCGAAGACGACAACGGAGGAGCCAAGAAGCTGCTCCACCATGACCTCGTGGGTCTCTTCGAGAAAGTTCAGGAGTTCCTAGTTGCCGAGGATTCCGAGGGCAACGTGGTTGGCGCCGGCGCGCTTCACGTGATGTGGGAGGACCTAGCCGAGGTTCGCTCTCTGGTTGTGGCCGAGGCCGCTCGCGGCAAGGGAGTGGGTCACGGCATCGTGGCAGCTCTTCTGGAGAAGGCGGCGGCATTGGGCATCAAGCGCGTATTCTGTCTGACCTTTGAGGTTGACTTCTTCAAGAAGCACGGTTTTGAGCCAATCTCGGATGTGCCGGTTGATGAGGCAACCTACGCCGAGATGGTGCGCTCCACCGATGACGGTGTTGCTGAGTTCCTCGACCTTGCCCGCGTGAAGCAAAACACCTTGGGCAACACACGCATGCTCCGAGTGCTGTAGTTACCCAGCGTTCCGGCTCACGCTAGTTAGATTTGAAACATGCCAGCACCACATCAGCCATCGCAACGTACCTTCTGGATCCGAAGAGTAATCGTGCTCGCCATTTTGGCGGGAATCATCTGGGGCCTGGTGGCCGTGATCTCGAGTGCTGTTGGCCTTGTTTCCGGCTGGTTTGGTGGCAGCAAGCCCGCTGCTAGTGCCACTTCAACAACTGGTGCCAAGACTGCCACCGATGCCAATGGCAAGGCCTACACCACCTGTATGCCGGTTGGCATTTCGGTTTCAGCCGTGGTTGGCGATGGCAGCAAGCCGCTGAGCACCTTCCCTGCTGCTAGTAACCCGCGATTCTGGTTCACCGTGACTAACACCAGCCAGAAGCCTTGCTACTTCAATGTGGGTACCGCCGCTCAGAACTTCCAGGTCACCAGTGGTTCAGAGGTCATCTGGACCAATACCCAGTGCACCGCGGCAACCAGCAACTACCGCATGCTGCTTCAGCCAGGCGTTGCCACCAATGCCAACCCGATTGTTTGGGAGCGAGTGCGCTCCAGCGCAAGCGGCTGTGACGCGGCCTCGGGCCAGGCCAAGGCCACCGGCGCTGGCGCCAGCTATCATTTGCAGGTCACGCTAAACGGCGTGAAGTCGCAGGACGTTCAGTTCATCCTGAACTAACGGCCGACTTGCCGACCCGCCGGGCGGAGCAGGCGAATTTAACTGCCTACCAATTCAGTCCCAAGGCCAAAGCAGCCTTTAGGTCTCCAACCTCTGCGTCAACCGATCGAATGAATCCAAGGCGACTGGCCTCGGTTGAGCGCTGTTTGGAACTGCTCACCTTGCGCACCTCGCCTGCGAGCGAAATCTCGCCGTAGGCAACCAGGTTGTGAGCGATTGGCTTGTCCTGAATGGCTGAGGCCACCGCTAGGGCAATCGCTAGGTCTGCTGCCGGCTCAGTGATCTTGACTCCACCGACCGTGGAAACATAAACATCGTGTTCGCCGAGGCGAAGCCCTGCCCGGCGCTCCAATACCGCTAAAAGCATGTTGACGCGACTGTTGTCCAGCCCGTTGGTCACGCGCCTTGGCTGGGGTGCCCCGGTCTTAACCACTAGGGCCTGAATCTCAACAATTAGCGGGCGCTTGCCCTCCATGGTCACGGTCACGCAGGTGCCGGACACCGGCAAATCTCCGCGGCTCAGGAACAGACCCGAGGGGTCGGTCACTTCGGCAATGCCATCACCGGTCATCTCAAAGCAACCCACTTCATCGGTGGGGCCAAAGCGGTTCTTGAGGCTACGCACAAAACGAAGCGAAGTCTGCCGGTCACCTTCAAAGTGGCAGACCACATCAACCAGATGCTCCAGCACCCGAGGCCCGGCGATTGAGCCATCCTTGGTAACGTGACCAACCAGAATGGTTGGAATGCTGCGTTCCTTGGCAACCGAAATTAGGCTGGCGGCAACCTCGCGAATCTGGCTTGGCATGCCGGCGGCACCGTCAATCTCGGCCGAGGCTATGGTCTGAACCGAGTCCACAAGAATAAGACCGGGTTGCACGGCATCTATCTGCCCCAGAACCGAGGAGAGGTCATTCTCCGTTGCCAAGTAGAGCAAGTCTGCGAGTGCACCCGTGCGCTCGGCTCGCAGGCGAATCTGCCCAACCGATTCCTCGCCGCTGACGTACAAAACTCGAACACCACTGCGCGCCGCGCGAGCCGCCACTTCGAGCAGAAGCGTGCTCTTGCCAACGCCAGGCTCGCCACTCAAGAGCACCACGGCACCAGCCACCAGCCCACCGCCGAGCACACGGTCAAACTCGCCAACACCGGTTGGGGTGGCAGAGGCTGTACCGGTTGAAACCTGGGTGATGGGCCTAGCAACCGCGGTTTCCAGAATGACCGCCGGCTTAGCCTTCTTCACAATTCCGCTCGATGCACCAACCTCTTGAACCGTGCCCCAGGCCTGGCATTCGCCGCAGCGACCCACCCATTTGACGGCAGTCCACCCGCACTCGGTGCAGGCGTAATCGTTCTTGCTCTTGGTAGATGCCATGCAATAAACCTACCCGCCGGCTCGGACATCTATGGCGCCAAACACCGCACCTTAAACTTGCAGTGTGGACATTCAAAAGATTGCAATCCTCGGCTCCGGCTCAATGGGCACAGCCATTCTCAGCGGCCTCCTAAAAGCGGGCTTCGATGCCTCCAACGTGGCCGTCAGCACCAAATCGGTGGCCACTGCGAGTCGTCTAGCTGAGCAGTTTGGCGTCACCGGCCACCCAACCGAGGCAAACCCGGAAGCCAACGCCAATGCGGTCATCGGTGCAGATGTGGTCTTGGTTGCTGTGAAACCCGCCTACGTTGCAGAGGTGTTGCGCGAAGTCAGCGCCAACCTCCGCGAGGACGCTCTCGTAATCTCAGTCGCCGCTGGCGTCACCACCGCCACCATGGAGGCCGCGGTACCGGCATCGGTGGGTGTTATTAGAAGCATGCCAAATACCCCGGCCATTGTTGGCCGCGCGGTTACTGGCGTTGCCCGCGGTAGCCGTGCCACCGATGCCCAACTCACCAAGGCCGTGAGCCTATTTGAGACCGTGGGTAAGGTCGTAGTGCTGCCAGAGAACCAGATTGACGAGCTGGGAACCGTGAGTGGGTCTGGGCCGGCCTACGTGTTTTTCCTGATCGAGAAGTTCACCGCGGCCGCCATGGACCTTGGCTTTGACGCCGAAACCGCCCACCTTTTGGTGACCGAGACCTTCCTTGGCGCGAGCGAGCTCCTAGCGGCTGTGGACAAGACGCCAGCCGAGCTGCGCCGCCAGGTGACCAGCCCCAACGGCACCACCGAGCGCGCCATCGCCCAACTGGAGACGGGTGACTTGGAGGAACTGTTTGGCCGCGCCACCAAGGCCGCTCTGGCTCGCTCCAAAGAATTGGCTGCCGGCAAGTAACCCAATTCGGTTACTCTGTAGGCATGAGCGACATCTTCACTGTTCTTTCTGACGCTACTCGACGCGCACTCCTGCAGGCACTGGCCGTTGGACCGCGCACCGTGAGCGACCTCGTGGCTCTCACCGGCGAGGGTCAGCCAACTGTCTCAAAACACCTCAAGACCCTGCGCGATGCCGGCTTGGTGACCGCTCAGGCCGCGGGTCAGGCTAGGGTCTACAGCATCGACCGTGGTCCGCTGGCAGAGATCGAGGCATTCCTCGCGGAGGTTGCTCCCGGAATGGGTGGAACCGGTGCCGGTGCATCGGGTTCCCGTACTACCGGTGACAAGGCCCCGGCAAATGATGTTGAGAAAGTGCTCACCGATGCCGCCGTCACACTCAGTGGCTGGCTCACCGAGGGCGCCAACTGGCTAGGTGCCAAGGTGCAGGAGAAGGTAGCCGACGCCAACATTGATCCGCAGGCCGTTGGTCGTGATGTGGGCCGCAAGCTGGCGGATGCCAAGCTGCAGGCCGCAGACACAGCCGCCGATGCTCAGGCCGCACTGCGGGCCGAACTGGGCGATCTGTCGAGCCGACTTGGTGTTAGCGCAGCCGAACTGCGCACCACGGTTGAAGACCTGTTGGCGAAAGCAAGGAGGCCTAAGGCTACTTCCGCTGAGAGTGACTCGGACCAGTAAATAGCCCACCCGCTGCGCTTAGCGCGGCCTTAGCCCAGTCTTCGTCGCAGACCGGGTCGCTGTCCAACTCTGCAACCGCGCGCCCGAGCAAGAGCCCAAGAACCACCATTGCCGCTGCGCGCGGATTCAGGTGCGACTTGAGCATGTTGCGCTCGGCGGCAATCTGCATTACTTCCGTGGCACTCTCATTCAGCTGATGCTGAACCTTTGATAGTTCCGCCTGCATCAGGGGACGCCCGGCCGAGGTTCCCACAATTGCGGCGCGTTCCAGCGCACTCTGATTCTTGAAGTGCTCTGTCACAAACTCCAGCATCTCGTCGTAGCGGCTCGAAAGCTCGTTGGTGCTGGCGATGCTGGTCATGAAGTTCTTCACGGCTGGAATATCGGCCTCAACTACGCGAGCGTAGTTGTGTGCCAGGGTGGCACGGATGAGCCCGTCGCGGTCCTTGAAGTGGTGGTAAATGGAACCAATCGAGATTCCGGTGCCGGCGCTGATGTCCTGCACGCGCACCGCAGATTCGCCACCCTCGCGGAGGGCGGCATCGGTGGCTGCAATGAGGCGCTGAACAGTGTCTTTGGCGCGAGCTTGCTTTGGGCTGGGAAGTGAATTCTTAGGCATTTCTAGAAAATCATAAGCAGGTTTTCTATAAAAAATCCCCGCCATCTTCTAGAAATGGCGGGGATTTGTGCTTTTTACGACTGAAAAACTACTTTTTCGACTTCTTCTTGGCTGCAACCGGGGTCACAAACATGAGCGCCAGCATGGCAATCAGAACACCCGCGACCTCGGCCAGAATCCAGTAGAAGCCCTGCTCAACTCCAACCGCAGGGTTGCCGCCAACAAACATGCGGGCGATGGTCACTGCTGGGTTAGCCGATGCGCCAGAGTTGGTGAAGTTGGCTGCGGAGAAGACCCAGAGGCCAACTACGAGCGGGATGATGTTGCCGCGGTCACGCGAAGCAAGGTAGCCAATCAGCCAGACCAGGCCGGTGGTGGCAACGATCTCGCTGAGTACCTGACCGTTCTGGATGCTGATGTTGTTCACGTGCCAGACGTTGCCACCATGGATCAGGCCGCCGAGCTGGCCTCCAACAATTCCACCCAGGATCTGGGCGATGATGTAGACCACTGCGTCGCCCCAGGAGATTGCCTTCTTGGCGGCAAAGAACAGGGTTACGGCTGGGTTCAGGTGGCCGCCGGAGGTCTCGCCAGTGAGCAGAACCATGAGGCCAAGTGCGGTTGCCAGAACGGCGGTTGCAAGTACGGTTGGGGTGGTTGCAAAGTTCACGCCAACGATGGCGGTGAGGAAAACGCCGGTTCCAATGAACTCGGCAAGGGCTTTACGAAGCAGTGCGGGCATGATGAGAGTCCTTTCGGTTTCGCTTGAACTCTACTAGCCGCGCGTTAACACGCGAAATAAGGCACGCGATAGCAGTTATTTAGCGGGCTCGAAGGCCGCCACAACCTCGTTGCGACGCAGGAAGAACGGAGTGAAAGGAGAGTTGTAACGGGCCACGTAAGGCTCTCCCACCATCTGCCCCTGCAGGTCGCCATTGCGAATGGCCTCCTCAACAGCTTCTTCCATGAGCTCGCCCTGCTGCAAAAAGCGGTCGTAGCTCCAGAAGCCGGTGAATCGGCGCGCCACTGCCTGGTGACCGGCCACCTCAACCAGATGCACCTTGGCATCGGTGGGCACTGGTGCGTTTTCAAATTTCACCGATGCTGGTAGCGCGAAACTCACCACATGGTGGTCTGGCTCCACCGATGACTGGAACACCGGCGCAGTCATGGCCAGCTGAGCCTTGTTGGCGTTGGATCCCGTGATATAACGAAGCAGGGGATTGAAGGCGGAGTTGCCAGCTGTAATGAAGTCGCCGCGAATTTGAACCTGGGCCAAAACGTAGTTGGGGTATTCGCGCAGCTCGAAACCTTCGAATTGCTTGATGGTGCGGTATGGGAGCTGTTCGGTCACGATTAGAGCGTATGCCCAAACTGGGCTAGAATGGAACAACTGTCCGGCTGACTTAAGTATTTCAGCCAAATCAATCTTTGTGAGGTCTTCGTGGGTTCTATTATCAAGAAGCGTCGCAAGCGTATGTCTAAGAAGAAGCACCGCAAGCTTCTTCGTAAGACTCGCCACCAGCGTCGCAATAAGAAGTAAATCTTCGGATTTCTTCAAGCGCAAACGCCCGTCCCTTTTAGGGGCGGGTTTTTTGCGTTAGGCCTTGTTCTTGGCCTTCTTGACCTTCAGGGCAGCGCGATATTCGGCATCCTTGTTGGCCTTCAGTTCGCGCTTCTTGAAATCTAGGATGGGCCAGCCTGCAGCGCGAGCGTGAACCGCCAGCACCTTGTCTGGATTCACGGCTACCGCGTTACCAACCAAGGTCAGCATCGGTAAGTCGTTCTGACTGTCGCTGTAGGCGTAGGAGCGCTTCAGGCTGATGTTGCGCTCCTTGGCCAACTTGTTGATGGCCTTGCGCTTGTACTTGCCATGCAGCGCGTGACCCTCAATCTTGCCGGTGAGCACGCCCTTGTGGCGCTCAATCTTGGTGCCAATCCCGCCGGTGAGGCCGAGGCGCTGAGCCAGCACGTCGGCAATCTCCTGCGGTGTGGCGGTAACCAGCCAAACCTCGCGGCCGGCTGCAATGTGATCCTTAGCCAACTTCACCGTCTGAGGCCACAGCTTAGGCTTCAGGTGCAGCTCATAGACCTCGTCGGAAAGTGCGGTGAGGTCCTCGGCCCGATGGCCGGCAATGAGGGCCATGGCCTTGTCCTTGATATCGGTGACCATATGCTGGGTCTCACCGATGGCAATGAAGCGGAACTGGTGCCAGGCGAATCGCCAGACGTCGGTGCGGTTAAAGAAGCCAGCCTGAAACGCCGCCTTGCCAAAAAGGAATGACGAAGAACCGCGAATGATTGTGTTGTCCACGTCAAAAAACGCGGCTTCAATCTTGGGTTGCTTGGTGGCTGGGGGCACTGAAAAAGTTTATTGCCATGGCGGGTGCCGTAGTCTGAAAACATGGCTAAAGGCATTGAAATCACCCTGATTGGCAAACCCGGTTGCCACCTCTGTGATGACGCGCGTGCTGCTCTTGCATCGGTGGTTTCTCAATTCACCGATGCAGTTCCAGGCGCTGATGTGACTGTGACCGAGCGGAGCATTCTGGACGATGCCCAGTTGGCGGCCAAGCACTCGGAGGAGATTCCGGTGGTGCTGGTGAACGGGCAGATGCATTCGTATTGGCGGGTTGATGCGCCAAGGCTTTTGGCAAAGTTGACTGAGGTTGCAAATGGGTAGGCTGATTGTCCAGATTTTGAAGAAGTTCTGGTTCCCCATTTTGCTGATTGTCTTGCGTCTGCTGGGCCGCAAGCACGACTGGGCTGCCAAGACTCACACCGTGCTGAAAAAAGCGCGCTAAACGCTGTACTTTTCTTGCACTTTTAGCTGTTCCCTAATGTCCTAGGGGCATGCCTTCTGAGCAACCTATATTGTTGCATTATTGCTATATAGTATTTATGCTATTAGCATGAGTCGAAAACCAAAGCACGAAGAAGAACGGGTTGCAAACCGAATCGAGTTGCTGAGAACTCAAGCTGGTCTAAGTCGGCAAGAGCTTGCCGACCAGGTTGGCGTTCACTATCAAACCATCGGCTACCTAGAGCGAGGCGAATACAGCCCAAGCCTCGTGCTTGCGCTGAAAATCGCGTCCGCGCTAGACAGTTCGGTGGACTCAGTGTTCTCACTTGAAAGCGGGGATTGAAGTGTCTACTTCATTTGAAGGAAGCAGCAGTCGTAAACAACAGAAAATCGACAAAATTATGCGAGATACCTTGTGGGACATAGTACGCACGCCAGGCGCACAGCGCTGGCTAGTACGGCTCGTGCTGATTGCCCCTGCAATGTTGGCCATAGGTTATCTCACCTACTTTGGTGGCACTTTTTTTCTCCCCCTTGGCCTAGCAGTCACCGCAGTAATGACTGTTAGCGGCCTCCTACTTCAAAAGTCGGTGAGAAAAATAACTATTTTGCCAGACGAGTATTTAGACGAACGTCAGATTTCTTTGCGGAACCACGCGTATCGTATTGCCTACCGCCGACTTTCCCAGGTGGGCTTTGGGCTCTGGATCGCGGCCTTCGTTGTAGGAGTCTGTATCAGGCTGGGAGCTATTCGCGCCCTTCAACATTGGGCAATTGCAAATTCTGGGACTCTGCACTCGGATGGCCATTTGACCCAGAACTTTGGCCAATGGGTTACTAACTGGGCCTGGTTCCAATTAGAACGGTCGATTTCAAGTCCATGGGGTATTTATCTCTTGGTCTCGCTCGTCGTGTGGTTGGTATCGGTAGCTCCCCTTGCGGTGATTGCTTGGAACGAGGCCAAGCGCGGTGGTGGAGTCAAGGGAGACTAAACGCAGTCAAAAATCCAAAAAGCCGGTACCTCAACTCGAGGCACCGGCTTTTTCATTTAAGTCCTATGGAATCAGGCGAGTTGGGCCACGGAAAAGGTAGGTGACCTCGCGGATGTTTGGCTGGTGCAGCAGCAACATGAGCACTCGGGCCAGACCCATTCCAAAACCGCCGTGGGTTGGGGCACCGTACTCGAAGAAGTCCAGGTAGGTCTCCTTCAGGCCCTCAGGGTGCAGACCCTTCTCTTTGGCCTGGGCAACCAGCTTCTCAATGCGGTGCTCGCGCTGAGCTCCGGTGGTGATCTCGGTGCCGCGCCAGATGAGGTCGTAGCTCTTGGTGAGCTTTGGGTCGTCCTCGTGACGCATGTGATAGAACGGGCGAACCGAAATTGGGTAGTCGGTTACAAACACAAACTCGTGGCCAAACTTCTCGGCGACGTGAGCGGCAATCTGGCGCTCGCCCTCAGGGTCCAAGTCACCACCACGCTCGATCACGTGACCGCGCTCGGCGATGATCTGGTAGGCATCGGTGATGGAAACGCGTGGGAACGGAACCGTTGGAACCACGATGTCAACGTCAAACAGAGCCTTGATCTCTTCGCCGTGGGCATCCTTGACGGCCTGCAGGCCGCGAGCCAGGAGTTGCTCCTGAATGCTCATGATGTCCTCGTGGCTGGAGATGTGGCTAACCTCCATGTCGATCGAGGTGAACTCGGTGGCGTGACGCGAGGTGAACGAAGGGTCGGCGCGGAAGGCAGGGCCAATCTCAAAGATGCGACCAAGGCCTGACATCATTGCCATCTGCTTGTAGAACTGCGGGCTCTGCGCCAGGTAGGCCTTGCCGAGCTCGAAGTACTCCATCTCGAACAACTCGGCGTTTGACTCCGATGGGGAACCCATCAGCTTCGGAGTGTGCAGCTCGATGAAGTCGTTCTCGTACCAGTACTGGCGCCAGGCGCGCTCCAGGGTGGTCTGAACGCGGAAGACCAGGTTCATCTCTGGGCGACGGTGGTCCAGGAAGCGCCAGTCGAGGCGCTGGTCAATGGAGGTGTCTTCGGCAATCGGCAGCTGAGGCTCGGCCAGGGTGACAACCTCAAGCTCGTGCAGCTGAATCTCGATACCGCCGAGCTTTACGCGCTCGTCGTGCACCAGGTTGCCCGAAACCTTCACGAACGAACCGGTGGTGAGGCTGGAGATGAGGTCTGCCTTGGCGTCAACTTCTTCACGCTTGTAGGTGACCTGAACTGAGCCAGACTCATCGCGCAGAATCACAAACTGAATGCGCTTCTGGTCGCGCAGGGTCTCAACCCAACCGCTGAGCTGAACTGGACCATCGGCCGAGGCGGCCAGGTTCTTGATGAGGGAACGGTTAGACATTCAAGTGCTTTCTGTGCGGCATTACCTGGGGCAATTTGCGGGCCATAGGTAGCTGTTAAACAGGCCTTCTTCAGGCTTTATACAGCCAATCTGGCGGTTAGAAACCAGTTTAGCGGAGGGTAAACTTGATCCCATGGTCGCCGATCGCATTCACCTTGTTAGACACGGCGAGGTACATAACCCGGAGGGCGTACTCTACGGTCGCCTCCCCAACTTTGGGCTCTCCGAACTTGGGCACAAAATGGCCGCCGCAGCCGCCGAAGAAATCAAGAGCCAGGGCCGCCGCATCACCGCCCTTTACTGCTCGCCACTGCAGCGCACTCGCGAATCGGCCCGCCCGTTCACCAAGATTTTCGGTCTGGATCCCATCGCCGATGAGCGCTTCATCGAGCCAACCAATGTTTTCCAGGGCAAGGTGCTCAGCGCCGGCCGTCTGATGCTGCAACCGCATCGGTGGATTCACTTCCGCAACCCAAACCGCCCATCCTGGGGTGAGCCATACACCGATGTGGTGGACCGCATGATGGCCGGTGTGCTGGAAGCTGCCAATTCGGTGCAGTCCGGCGACGTGGTGATTGTGAGCCACCAGCTGCCAATCTGGATGATGCATTCCGCGGTGAACGGAAAGAAGCTGCCGCACAATCCAACCCAGCGCCGATGCACCCTCAGCAGCATCACCTCGTTCGAGATTGTGGACGGTCAGCTGGTTGAGGTTGACTACCGCGAGCCTGCCAAGGGTCTAACTAAGACCGCAATCGATGTTGGAGCCGTCTAGGAAATGATGAATCACAAGAATTCGCTCCGCGTGACTGCACGACTAACCGCGGCCATCGCCGCCGTCGGCCTGCTGCTGCTCACCGCCGGTTGCTCCACCTCCACCGCGGATGGGCTTGCCAGCCAGTTCAAGAGCGGAAACAACAAGAACTACATTTCGGGCGACGGAACCGCACTTGAGATCGCCCAGGCAGACCGTGGCAAGCCCGTGGTTTGGAAAGGCGTCACCGATGCCGGATCCGTGCTGTCCTCCGCCAACCTGAGTGGCGTGGTCACGGTAATCAACTTCTGGTACGCCGGTTGTGCCCCCTGCCGCGCCGAGGCACCTGACCTGGAGGCTCTTTACAAAGAGTTTCTGCCCAACAAGGTTCAGTTTGTTGGCGTAAACGTGCGTGACACCGCCGGCACCGCCCAGGCCTTCGACCGCACCTTCGGCATGACCTATCCGAGCATCCTGGATAACACCACAGGTTCGGTTGTGCTGGCCTTCACCGACGTGGTTAGCCCTCAGGCCGTACCAACTACCCTCGTGGTTGACCGCAAGGGTCGGGTCGCCGCTCGCATCCTCGGCCGCATCGAAAAGGGCACCTTGAAGGCCATGATTCAAAAGGTCGTGGCCGAGAAATAATGAACCCAGCCGACGTCATTCTGAACGGATCGCTCCTCGCGGCCGTTCCTTTGGCGCTACTCGCTGGCCTCATCTCGTTCCTCTCGCCCTGCGTGCTCCCGCTGGTTCCGGGTTACCTCGGCTACGTGTCTGGCATGGCCGGCGCCGGCAATGCTTTAAATGGCACCGATGCCTCGCAGCCCAACCGCAACCGAATCGCCCTGGGCACCCTGCTCTTCGTTCTGGGATTCAGCGCCGTCTTCGTATCGTTCGGCTCCATCTTTGGCTCGCTTGGCCACTTCTTCTACGGACGCAGCGGTCAGATCATCCAGCAGGTTCTGGGCGTGGTCATCATTGTCCTGGGCCTAGTAATGATGGGCAATTTCGGCTGGTTGCAGCGCACCGCCAAGCTCAACCTCAGGCCGCGAGTCGGACTCATCGGGGCTCCGCTTTTGGGAATCGCCTTCGCTCTCGGCTGGACCCCGTGCATCGGCCCAACCCTCGGCGCAGTGCTAAGCCTGGCCACCCAGACAGGGTCCGGCGCTCGCGGTTCTCTGCTTGCCCTGGCCTACTCTCTCGGCCTCGGACTTCCGTTCCTGGCAATCGCCGCCGGCTTTGGTTGGGCCACCAAGTCGGTGACCTTCGTTCGCCGCAACATTCGCGTCTTCAACCTAATCGGTGGTGGGCTTCTCATTTTGCTGGGAGCCCTCATGGCAACCGGCGTCTGGAACCTCATCATCGCTTCAATTCAGGAGGGCCTAGTTGGCTACCTACCAGCGCTATAACCCGGGCCAAACCCCCGACGAACCAACCCAGCCTAAGCTGAGTTTGGTTGGTTGGCTGCGCTGGATTTGGCGTCAGCTCACCTCGATGCGCACGGCTCTGCTTCTTCTTTTAATGCTCGCCGCCGCGGCTATTCCAGGTTCGCTCTACCCGCAGCGCTCGGCCGACCCAAACGGCGTCACCACCTTCTTCCAGCAGAACCAGAGCTTGGCTCAGGTGCTAGATAAGTTCCAGCTTTTCGACGTATACTCCTCGGCCTGGTTCAGCGCCATCTACATCCTGCTTTTCGTTTCTCTGATTGGTTGTGTGGTGCCCCGCATCGGTGTGCACTGGAAGGCGCTTTTTACGCCGCCCGCCGCCACCCCAACCAATCTCTCTCGCATGCCGGCTTTCAGGTTTGTGAAGGCAGGCGCCAAGAAGCAGGCATCGGTGCTTGCCAATGCGCATGTTTTACTCAAGAAGCAGGGTTACCGGGTGGCTTCCACCGATGCCTCTGTGGCGGCCGAGCGAGGCTACTGGCGCGAGACCGGAAACCTGATTTTCCACGTTGCCCTGGTGGGTTTGCTGATTGCGGTGGGCTTTGGCGGCGCCTATTCGTATAGCGGTCAGCGCGTGCTGGTTGAGGGCGACACTTTTGTGAACAACCTGGCCGGCTACGACTCGTTCAACCCGGGCATTGCCTTCAACGAGAAGATGCTGCCCGCGTTCAGCATGACTCTGAACAAGTTCGATGTTCGCTACGACATCACTAACCGCACAAACTCCGGAACTCCGCTGTGGTTCAAGGCCGATGTGAGCATTCGGGAGCGCGGTGCTGCAACTGCGATCAAGAAGACTATCCTGGTGAACGAGCCCGCTGAGATTCCTGGTGCCAAGGTCTTCCTCAGCGGTAACGGCTACGCTCCGGTAATCACCATTCGCGACCCTCAGGGCAAGATCAACTTCAGCGGTCCGGTGGTTTACCTGCCGCAGGACGCCAACATGACCTCGCTCGGCGTCATCAAGGTTCCAGACGCCAAGAAGCAGTTTGGCGTGCTCTCGTTCTTCTACCCAACCGCGGGCAAGCTGAAGACCGGTGCCTTCACCTCGGTGTTCCCTGCCAACGCCAACCCGCTGCTCACCATGAACATCTACCAGGGCAACCTGGGGCTCGACTCGGGCATTCCTTCCAACGTGTTTTCGCTAGCCGTCCACGGTCTCAAGCAGCTCACCGGTGGCAAGACCGGAGTGGAGAGCATCCAACTCAAGCTGGGCCAAACCCAGACCCTGCCCAACAATCTGGGCACGGTTTCCTTCGATTCCCTTCGCCGCTACGCATCACTTGATGTTGACTACAACCCTGGCCAGGGCTGGGTACTGTTCTTCGCACTACTGGCGCTTGTTGGCCTGATTATGTCGCTGGTGATTCCGCGCCGCCGAGTATGGGTGAAGATTGTTGATGGGGGATTTGAGGTTGCTGCTCTGGCACGTGGAGATGATCCAATGCTGGAACGTGTGGTTACGGGCTTGGGCTCGCAACTTAAACCAAAGTCGAGCAAAAAATCCAAGGCTGAGGAAGAGAACTAATGAACCCGGTTCAACTGAACGAAAACCTCTCGCGCTTTACCGAGCTGGGCATCTACGGAGCCATGCTGCTTTACGCGGCCGCATTCGTGGTGCTCTCCATGAATCTGGCGCGTGCGGCCAGCACCAAGGCCAAGATTCGTGCCACCGCGGGCGGAATGGAGACCGCTGGTGTCTGGCTCATCGTCGGTGCGGTTGTGCTGCAGGGCATCGGTGTGGTTGGGCGCGGCGTTGCAGTTCAGCGTGTGCCCTGGGCAAACATGTACGAGTTCACCATCACCTCCACCTTTGTGGCCGTGCTGATCTACGCAATCATCCAGTTCTTCCGCAAAGATATTCGCTTCATCGGTCTTCTGATTTCAGGCTTCGTCACCCTGGCCCTCGGCCTGGCTACCACCCTCTGGTACGTGCAGGTGAAGACCCTAATGCCGGCGCTGCAGAGCTACTGGCTGCTGATTCACGTGACTGTGGCAATCCTTGGAACCGCGTTCTTCAACATCGCCGCGGCGCTCTCGATCGCCTACCTGTTCAAGACCGCCAAGTGGGTGCAGCAGCCTTCCAAGAAGCTGGGCAAGAACAAGCTGTTCAAGACCTTCAAGCGCGCTCTCGAGCTCTTCCCAACCGAGGAAAAGCTGGAGCAGACCTCATACCGCTTCAACATCATTGGATTCATCCTGTGGACCTTCACCCTCATTGCGGGTGCAATCTGGGCGGAGCGCGCCTGGCACCGCTACTGGGGTTGGGACACCAAGGAGGTCTGGACCTTCATCATCTGGACCATATACGCCGGCTACCTGCACGCCAATGCCACCCGCGGCTGGCACGGCAAGCGTTCGGCCTGGTTGGTTGTGGTTGGCTTTGCGGCAATCCTGTTCAACTTCACCATCGTGAACTTGTTCTTCAAGGGATTGCACGTTTACTCGGGTTTGAAATAAACCGCTCTAGTTAGGTAGCAGCGCGAGGCAGCGGTCTAACCTCTCCAGCCACCACATAGTGCGCTCGGGGCTGGCGGCCAATCGGGCCATCTTCTCCGCGCTCGGCACTGCCCTGCGCACGGGAAGGTAGCCGTCAACCGGCATCAGTGGTTCGTCGCACACGTCCTCGGTGAACAGGGCAACCGTCCCCAGACCGCAGTCGTATTCCAAATTTGGAATACTTCCGGCCAGGTGAAGGCCCATGCCAATCCCCACCGATGTCTCCAGCGCGCTGGAGACTACCGCAGGCAGGCCAGCCTCACCGATGACCTCAAGCGCACGGTTAATTCCGCCAAGTGGCGCAGCCTTGATGACCAATAGGTCTGCTGCTCCGGCGCGAGCCACCGCCAGCGGGTCCTCGGCCTTGCGCACGCTCTCGTCGGCGGCCACCAGAATTCCTTTAGGGTTCAGGCTGGCTTTCAGTTTGGCGAGGTCGCCTAGCTCTCGAACCGGCTGCTCAAAGTAGTCAAGGTGGATGCCGGCATGTGCCAGACGGTAACCCAGTTGCATTGCAGCTGCCTCGGTGAAACCGCCATTGGCATCGAGGCGTATTCGGGCGTGAGGGAAGAGTTCGCGCACCTTGCGGATTCGGGCCAGGTCATCGGCCATCTTCTGTCCGGCCTCGGCAACCTTGATCTTCACGGTGCGGAAGGCGCCAAAAGGAGCCAGGGCATCGGCAACAGCTTCGGGCGCAACGGCAGGAAGAGTGGCATTGATGCCAATCCGATCGCGAATCAGCGGGGGAGTTGGGCTGCCCGCGTAGTCCAGCGCTGCGGCCAGCCAGACGGCTGCCTCGGCATCGGGGTATTCAACAAACGGAGCCCACTCGGCCCAGCCCTGTGGCCCCTCAAACAGCAGAGTCTCACGCACACTAACTCCGCGGAAGCCAACCCGCATGGGCAGGGCCACAACTCGAGCGGTGGCTCGGGCGGCCTGGGCCAGGTTAGCGTCAAGTGGCATAACAGTTAGTCTAGAAGCATGACCCAGCAGGTATCCGAGCTGTTTGACGCGGCCATTTGGCGCGAGGTGCAAGGTTTTGAGAATCTCACCGACATCACCTACCACCGCCACATTGATGTGGGCATCGTGCGGGTTGCTTTCAACCGTCCCGAAGTGCGCAATGCGTTCCGACCCAAGACCGTTGACGAGCTGGTTGGCGTGCTTACTCACGCAGCCGAGGACTCCAAGGTAGGTGTGGTTTTACTCACCGGTAACGGGCCCTCTGCAAAGGATGGCGGCTGGGCGTTTTCCAGTGGTGGCGACCAGCGGGTCCGTGGCAAGGATGGCTACAAATACTCCGATGACGAGTCGGCCGCCGGTGTTGACCCGGCCAGGGCAGGCCGCCTCCACATTCTTGAAGTTCAGCGCATCATTCGCTTCATGCCCAAGGTTGTCATCGCACTGATTCCGGGTTGGGCAGCCGGTGGTGGTCACTCGCTAAACGTGATTGCAGACCTCAGCATCGCCAGCGCGGAACACGCAATGTTCAAGCAGACCGACGCCGACGTTGGCTCCTTCGATGCCGGTTACGGCAGCGCCTACCTGGCCAAGCAGGTTGGCCAGAAGTTTGCCCGCGAAATCTTCTTCCTCGCCGAGACCTACGACGCCCAGAGAGCCTATGAGCTTGGCGTTGTGAACCGTGTGGTTCCGCACGCGCAGCTTGAGGCCGAGGGAGTGGCCTGGGGTAAGACCATTCTGGGCAAGAGCCCAACCGCCATTCGCATGCTCAAGTACGCCATGAACGCCACCGATGACGGCATGGTTGGCCAGCAGCTTTTCGCCGGTGAGGCCACCCGACTTGCCTACGGAACCGCCGAGGCGGTCGAGGGCCGTGACTCGTTCCTGCAGCGACGCGAACCAGACTGGTCGCCATTCCCCTGGCACTTCTAGGTTTCCAATCCCACCTGACAACTCCGGCAGAAACCCGCGCACTAAGCAAATGACAATTCCGCTCAAGATTGTGGCCGCCAACGACACCGTCGGAGCCCTGCTCGCGCTGGCCGATGCCCTGGCTGGTCGCCAAGCGGTCTTTGTCACGGGGCCCGAGGTAAACGGCAAGATGCCCGAAACCCATGGCCTACCAAACGAGGTTGACGACAACCTGGCCCTGATCGTGGAGTCGTCCGGATCCACCGGAGCCCCAAAGCGCATTCGTCTGAGCCGCCAGGCTTTGCTCGCCAGCGCGCAGGCTGCAGACTCGGTCCTAGGCGGCCCTGGTCAGTGGCTGCTCGCGCTGCCCATCAACTACATCGCCGGCAGCAACGTGCTCATTCGTTCCTTGGTTGCGGAGCAACAACCAGTGCTGATGAACACCCAGTTGCCATTTACCCCCGATGCCTTCGCCCGAGCCGCGAGCCTCATGAAGGGGGAGCGCCGCTACGTCTCGCTGGTACCGGTTCAGCTGCAGCGCCTCATTGCAGCCGCCACTTTTGACGAATACCTGCTCGCGCGGCTCCGCAGATTCGATGCAATTCTGGTTGGGGGTCAGGCGGTGGATGCATCGGTGGTTGAAAAGGCACGCGACCTGGGCCTGAAGATAGTACGCTCCTACGGCTCAGCTGAGACCGCCGGCGGTTGCGTCTATGACGGCCTGCCGCTGCCGGGAGTTGCTTTGCAGATTGACCAGGGCGGGCACGTGCAAATCTCAGGCCCAACTCTTGCCGAGGGCATGGCCGACGAGGCAGGTTGGTACACCACAAACGACTTTGGGCACCTGGATCCAACTAGCGGGCGCCTAACCGTCACAGGTCGCTCCAACCGAGTCATCATCTCTGGCGGACTCAAGGTTTCGCTCGACCGCATCGAGGAAGCCGTGCGCGGCATCGGTGGGGTGGTTGAAGCCGCGGCAATTGCCGTGCGTGACAAAGAATGGGGTGAGCGCGCCGCAGTGGTTTACGTTGGTAGCCCAGAGGTGGCCGACTACATTGCGGCCGATGCCCTGAGCCGGCTTGGCTTTGCCGCAAAGCCGGTTCGGGTAATCCGCGTTGACTCCCTGCCGCGACTGAGCTCCGGCAAGACCGACTACATGACCCTGGCTGGTCAGTTCAACGAGAACGCAAAGTAGCCTTTAAGCATGTCCAAAAAGAGCAAGCAGAACAAGTCACGCAAGCGCGCCAAGCTTTGGATTGCCGGGGCCAGACTGCGTACCTTGCCGCTGGCTATTGCACCGGTTCTGCTAGGTAGCTGCATGCCGCTTGCCACCCAGACCTACTCGGTGGTGCTCTTTGCCTTGGCCATGATGGTTGCCATCATGCTGCAAGTTGGCGTGAACTACGCCAACGACTACTCCGATGGCATTCGCGGCACCGATGCCCACCGAGTTGGTCCGGTTCGCCTGGTTGGTTCCGGTTCCATCAAGCCTGCCGAGGTAAAGCGCGCCGCGTTCATCGCGTTCGGTGCGGCCGCGGTGGCGGGTCTGGGCATCGTTGTGATTACCCAGCTCTGGTGGCTGATTGCGGTTGGCGTGGCAGCTTTTTTGGCGGCCTGGTTCTACACCGGTGGTAAGCGTCCGTACGGATACGCCGGCCTGGGTGACGTCATGGTTTTCATTTTCTTCGGCCTGGTGGCAACCGTTGGCACCAGCTTCATTCAGCAGCGCTACCTGGATCAGACCTCGGTGCTGTTGGGTGCGGCCGCCGGTTTCTTTGCCTGCGCAGTGCTCATGGTCAATAACCTGCGCGACCGAGTCACCGATCAGCACGTGGGTAAGAAGACCCTTTCGGTTCGCGTTGGCGAAACCTGGAGCAAGGTCATTTTCCTGCTCGACCTGTGGCTACCGTTTGCAATCATCAGCCTGATTGGCTCGGTTTATCACACGGCCTTGTTTGGCTGGGCGGCGGTGTTCCTTACGGCACCAGCGACCATCATTTTCCTGGCGGCCAAGACGCCAAAGGAACTAATCCTGGTGCTCAAGCTCACCAGTTACGCCGCGCTGCTATTTGCGGCTATTGAGTTCCTAGTTCTTTGATTGGCTGCGCCTAGCGCAAGCTACTCTTTGCCGTCCAGCAGGTCGTTCTCAACGTCTTTGGTCTCGGAAGCAGCCGCACCACTGCGGCGGCGCTGCCCGCGCTCGTAAATGTAGGTGGACATTGCATCGCGCTGCTTACGCAGTAGCAGGACGGAAAGCGCAAAAGAAATGACCGCGGCAAAGATTGCGGCGAGGATCCACTGGTCGGCTGGGAACAGCATCAGCAGGATGGCGAGCGCCACTGCAAACAAGGCAATTCGGAGCAAAAAGTAGGCCAGCACAGGGTTTTTCATACCTTCAATCCTAAGTAGGCTTGAAGAATGCGCTACACGCTAATCCTCATTTCCATGGTGGTGATTTTCACCGTCTTCACCACTGTCTTTGCCGCTAGTGCGCCCAAGAGTGAGGTCCGCGTGCTGCCAAAGTTGGCCTGGGTTGTCCTCTGCCTGCTCACCACCCCGGTAGGTGGAATTCTTTACCTTGTCTTTGGTCGTCCAATCGCAAAGCCGGCCACCGGCAACGGCACGGGAACAACCCTGGCGCCCGATGACGACCCAACCTTCCTCCGCAACCTAGCCCGCAAACTTCGCGAGGAGGGCGAGGGTAAGTGACAGATTCGCCAGCGCAGGCATTCGCGGCCCATCTGCTAGCCCAGTTGGTGGCCAACGGAGTTGACCACATCTTCCTAGCTCCTGGCGCCCGTTCGCAGTCATTGGCAATCGCCGCGGGTCAGCTGGCCGATGCTGGACACGTGCAACTTCACGTTCGTCTCGACGAGCGATCGCTGGCGTTTCAAGCCCTCGGCGTTGGACTGGTGAGCGGTTTCCCGGCTGTGGTGATCACCACCTCTGGCACCGCGGTGGCAAACCTGCACCCCGCCGTTCTGGAGGCGCATCACGCCGGCATCCCAATGATTCTGCTCACCGCCGACCGCCCAGCCGAACTTCGCGGGGTTGGCGCCAACCAGACCACCAACCAGCTGGGAATCTTCGCCGATGCGGTTCGCTCTTGCGTTGACGTACCAACCCCCACCGATGCGGAGCTCGGCGAGACCCTTAGCTCGCGCGCAGCAACCCTCGCGATCAATGCCATCACTCAGTCTGTTGAAGAGACCGGGCCGGTTCAGCTCAACCTAGGTTTCCGGGAGCCGCTCAGTGGCACCAACCCAAACGCCAACGACATTTTCAATCTGGTGGCGGCGCAGCAGCTTGAGGCCGAGATGACCGGCAGCCTATCCCTAGTCCAGGCCGAGCAAGCGGCGGAGGCCTCCAGCCTGGCTGGCTGTACCGACGAGAACTGCGGCCACGACCACTCGGCCGAGATTGCCGCGGCCTCGGAGCGCGAACCTGACAGCGTGATTGACCTCAGCCTCAAGACCGTTGTGGTGGCCGGTGATGCCGGTTACCTGGCGCGCTGGTACTGCACCGGGCTGCCACTCTTGGCCGAGCCGTCTTCGGGAGTTCGCCACCTGCCGGAGTCCATCCAGGGCTATCTCTGGGTGCTACGCGAGGACGAGGTCTTGGTTGATCAGGTTCAGCAGGTGCTGGTTTTTGGCAAGCCAACCCTGAGCCGTCAGGTGCAGGCACTGCTTAAGAAGCCAGGGATTCGAGTCTTTAGCGACCCGGGCCGCCACGGCGTTTTTAACCCCGCGCATAATGCCCACGTGTTGGGTGACGATGTTGAATTCCTGGGAGAACCAGACCCGGCTTGGATCTCCGCCTGGCGAGATTCCGCCAAGCGTCTCTTGGCCACCAAGCCAGACTCAACCAAGGAAGGTTTCCTTTCGCGTCGTGCCCTGGTAGAAACAGTTTGGAAGGGGGCTGGCAAGCGCAACCCGCTGGTGTTGGGTGCTTCTCGTCTCATTCGCGAAGCCGACTACTGGGTTCCAAATAAGGAGCGATTGGTATTCGCCAACCGCGGCCTCGCCGGCATCGATGGAACGGTGGCAACCGCCACCGGAATTGCCCTCACCCATCCCGGCTTCAAGGTGCGAGTTCTCCTGGGCGACCTCACTCTGCTGCACGACGCCGGCTCGCTTGCTGTGGATGATCGGGACGGCCTCCTAAACATCCAACTGATTGTTGGTAACGACAACGGTGGCACTATTTTTGAGGGCCTCGAGGTTGCCAAAAACCTTGGGTCGGCAGAGTTTGAGCGCCTGTTCAAGACTCCGCAGCAGGTTGACCTACCCCAGTTGGCGGCCGCCTACGGTTGGCAGCACGTGAAAGTCACCGATGCTGAACAGCTGCGCGCCGCCATGAAGCTTGAGGGACGCGTGCTGATTGAAGTGCCGCTGGCCTAGTCCGGCAAAGAATGAGCCGCCAGGCTGCTAGCTAAGCGCGTGGCGAATCGGCTGGAACTTGAGTTCGGTCTCGGCCAACTCGGCATCGGGTTTGGAGCCAATCACGATGCCGCAACCGGCGTGAGCCGTAACCTTGTTGCCTTCCAGTACAGCTCCGCGCAGCGCAATCACCCATTCGCCGTCACCGTCCGCACCAATCCAACCGATCGGCCCAGCATAGCTGCCGCGGTCAAAGGGCTCCAGCTCGCCAATTAGTTCTAGAGCAACCTCACGGGGAGTTCCGGCAACCGCGGCGGTTGGGTGCAGTGCGGCAGCCAAATCCAACACCGACGAGTCCTCGGCCAGTATGCCCTGAACATCGCTGGCCAGGTGCCACACGTTTGGCAGGGCCAAACTGAACGGAGCACTGTCTGCCACAATTTCGGTGCAGTAAGGCTCAAGCGCATCCACCAGTGATTCAACCGCGATGCGGTGTTCCACCGCATTCTTGGCAGAGGTGGTCAATGCACCTGCGATGGCGCGATCCACCTCTGGGTCTGTTCCACGGCCGGCAGTTCCAGCCAAAACTCGTGCCGAGAAACGGCCGTGGTCAACGCGAACCAGGAGTTCGGGCGAGGCTCCAAAGCGATTGTTGATCCAGTAGGTCCAGCAGCTTGGGTAGCGGCGGCTGAGTCGGCCAATCGCAGGCCTAGGGTCAAAATCGTCAGGCACCGAGGCCACCACATCACGCGCCAAAACCACCTTGGTCAGCTGCTTGTCGTGCAGCTTTTCTAAGGCAGTCTCAACGCGGGCTTCAAAGCCTTCTTCGTCCAAGGCTCCGGCAACTAGGTGCAGCGGTGACTGGGCTGGCCAGGTCTCAATCCACTCGTCGGCATCCCAAACCGGCTCGGCAACTTCTCCCACACCGATGCTGGTCAGCCAGGCCCGCCCGCTCTTGAAGCCCAGAATCTGCTGCGGAACAATCAGGGTGCTCAGCCATTCACTCGAATCGGCGAACGCCATAGAACCGAATGCCACCAGTCCGCGGCCACTGCCGGGGGTCTGGTCGGCAACCTGAGCCAGAGAGCAAAGCTGACGCCACTGCTCTTCCAGGGCCGCGATGCGACCCGGCCCGAAAGCATTCAGGCGCATCACTTCGCCGCGGGCAACCATTCCCTCGCCATCCTTAATGAAGGCAATTCCGTCGCGGGTAAGGGCATCGGTGATTTTGAAATCTGCGGGGAGACTGAGGCTAACCGTGCGCACACTGAGTGCGGGGAAATGGTGCTGGTTGGACTGCTTGGACTTGGCCACAGCACCGCACCTTTCAAGGAGTTAAAGCCGAACCCGAAAATTCTAGTCCGAACCCGCGAAGGTAGGATTGACAAGTGACTAAAGCCGACCTGCAGAAAAAGCCCTCCGAGGTTGCTGCCATGTTTGACGAGGTCGCCGAGACCTACGATCGGACCAATGATCTGCTCTCGTTTGGCCAGGACCGAGCCTGGCGCAAGAAGGTATTGGCCGCGGTTGCCCCAACCACCGGTCAGGCCATTCTCGACTTAGCCGCAGGTACCGGTTCTTCATCAGTGGTTTTCTGTAAGCCAGGCGTTCGCGTGGTTGCCGGCGACTTCTCGCAGGGCATGCTGGCCGTGGGTCGCAAGCGCCACCCGGAGATCGAGTTTGTGTTTGCTGATGCCACTGCTCTGCCGTTTGAAAAGAACGAATTCGACGCTGTAACCATTAGCTTTGGACTGCGCAATGTGGTTGACACCTCCAAGGCTCTGCGCGAAATGCTGCGCGTCACCAAGCCCGGTGGTCGTCTGGTGATTTGCGAGTTCAGCGAGGTCTCCAACCCGCTGCTGCGCGGTCTCTACAACTTCTATCTGCGCAACGTGCTGCCGGTATTCAGTCGCCTAGCCGCAAAGAACATGCCCGCCTACAGCTACCTGAGCGAAAGCATCCAAGCCTGGCCCAAGCAGGAGGCGCTGGCAGCTCTAATCGCCGATGCCGGCTGGGAGCGCGTCAGCTACCAGAATCTGACCTTTGGAGTGGTTGCACTTCACGTTGCCTACAAGGCTCAGCCAGCTACCCCCGGCAGCAAGGCGGCCAAGTAATGTCTTCGCTTCCCAAGCAGCTGCGCAAGGTCACCGACAAGGCGCTACTCCGCCAACTCGAGAAGGGTTTGGCGGAGGTTGAGAAGGCACTCGACGTTGCCGTCTCTCACACCGACCCAATCGCCAAGGTAACTGCTCGTCACCTGTCATCGGCCGGCGGCAAGCGCGTGCGCCCAACTCTGGTTTTGCTCACGGCACAGTTTGGCTCAGCTCCGGTCTCGCAGCAGATCATCGATGCAAGTGTTGTGGTTGAACTCACCCACCTGGCCACGCTTTATCATGATGACGTCATGGACAACGCGCCGATGCGCCGCGGAGTTCCGTCGGCTCACGAGATTTGGGGCAATAGTGTTGCCATCCTCACCGGAGATCTGCTCTTTGCTCGAGCATCTCAAGTGGTAAGCCGCATCGGTGAGCGCGCACTTACCCTGCAGGCCGACACTTTTGAGCGACTTTGCCTTGGGCAGTTGCACGAGACCGTTGGCCCTCAGGATGGCGACAACCGGGTTGATCATTACATTCAGGTTTTGGCCGATAAGACCGGTTCGCTCATTGCGGCTGCTGCCGAGATGGGCATCATGTTCAGCGGCGCCAACCAAGACTTCCGAGAGCCGGTGCGCCAGTATGGCGAAAAGATTGGCGTTGCCTTCCAGTTGATTGACGACGTAATTGATCTGCAGTCCGACAGCGCAACTAGCGGCAAGACTCCGGGCACTGACCTATTGGCTGGGGTTCCAACGCTTCCAACCCTCTACCTGCGAGAGGACGCCCGCATCGATGCGCCTTCGGCTGCCTTGGCCGCCCGCATCGACGCGGTGGACGAGGCCAGCTTGGCATCGGTGGTAGCTGAACTTGCCAAGCACCCCGCAACCAACCGCGCCTACGAAGAAGCCAAGCGCTGGGCAGCCGATGCGGTTGCTGCACTTGCTCCGCTGCCGGAGAGCGCCGCCAAGCAGGCCATGATTGCCTTCGCCGAAGCGGTAGTAGAGCGCCAAAACTAGCCAGGCTTAAAAGGTGAGCTTCACAGCAATCCTGTGCTCTTATGTTCGCTTTGTCAGCGGGCCAATGCACTCCTAGAATTTGCTCATGAGCGAGCAGCTGTTCCACATTTCCCGCGCCGGTGTTTCGGTTCTAATCGAGACCACCACCGGAACCCCAAACGTCTTCTATTGGGGTGAGCAGCTAGGTGCCGGCGTTGATCCGCAGCAGTATCTGGTGGCCATCAGCGAGCCAGTTCCTCACGGCTACTATGACTTCGCACACCGCGGAGGCGCCTGGCGCGAAAACGCCCGCGGCTTCTGGGGGCGTCCCGCCCTGCTAGGTCACCGCGACGGTCGCGACTGGAGTCAGCTCTTCACCCTGGTGGGCTCCGTCAAGCGTGAGTTCGGTGTGAGCTTTGTCTCCCGCGACACCGACCTAGGTGTTGAGGTGGAGATCTCATATGATCTTGCCGACAGTGGCCTCGTGCTCATCAACCACCGTGTCACCAACCTGGCCGAGGGCACCTTCTTCTTGGAAAACTCCACCGCGTTCATGCCGGTGCCAGACCACGCCAGCGACCTGCTGGACTTCACCGGTCGCTGGCTCAAGGAGCGTCAGCCGCAGCGCACCAAGATTCAGACCGGAATCTGGCAGCGTGAGGGCCGAGAGGGTCGCAGCGGACACGACTACACCATTGTGCAGTTTGCAATGACCGCCGATGCCAACTTTGGTCGAGGCGAAGTCTGGGGAATGAGCCTGGCCTGGAGTGGTCAGGGCAGTCACATTGTGGAGCGTCAGAGTGTTGGCCGCACCCAGATTGGTGCAGGAGAGCTGCTGATGCCAGGCGAGGTCACCCTGGCCAAGGGCGAGACTTACCAGGCTCCAACCGCAATCGCGGTATACGCGAATGACGGCATCGATGGTGCCAGCCACCGCTTCCACCGGTGGGTTCGCGCCCGCGCTAGCCACCCAACCAATTTGCGCCCGCGTCCGGTGACCCTGAACGTTTGGGAAGCCGTCTACATGGACCAGAAGCTGGACAAGCTGGCGGCGCTCGCTGAGGTTGCCGGCGAAATTGGCGTGGAGCGATTTGTGCTTGACGATGGTTGGTTTGGCGCTCGCCGCGATGACCACGCCGGTCTTGGTGACTGGACCGTTGCCCCTGAGGTTTGGCCAAACGGCCTACAGCCGCTGGTTGATGCAGTGCACAATGCGGGACTCGAGTTTGGTCTCTGGTTTGAGGGCGAGATGATCAACGCCGACAGTGACCTCTACCGAGCCCACCCCGACTGGATTCTGCACACAGCTAACCGCGTGCCAATCGAGGCTCGCTTCCAGCAGGTGCTCGACCTCAGCCACCCTGGAGCCTTCGAGCACGTGCTCGGTCAGGTTGACGCAATCCTCAGCGAATACGACATCGCCTACATTAAGTGGGACCACAACCGCACCCTCACCGATGCAGCGCATTACGGCAAAGCCACAATGCGCAACCAGACCTTGGCTATTTACCGCCTGTTCGATGAGCTCAAGTTGCGCCACCCGGGTCTCGAGATTGAGTCCTGTGCCTCCGGTGGTGGTCGCATCGACCTGGGCATGATTGACCACGCCGACCGCTTCTGGACCAGCGACTGCAACGATGCCCTCGAGCGTCAGACCATTCAGCGCTACACCTCCATTGCCATTCCGCCCGAGATGCTAGGCACCCACATTGGGCCATCGCCGGCGCACTCCACCCACCGCACCCACTCGGTTGCCTTCCGCGCCGTTACCGCCCTGTTCGGTCACGCCGGCCTGGAGTGGGACCTAACCCTCACAAGTGCGGATGAGCGCGAGCAACTGAAGCGTTGGATCAACTACTACAAGACCAACCGAGGCCTGCTGCACTCCGGTCGCGTGGTTCGCATCGACTCGGTTGATGGTGATGCCTGGAGCCACGGAGTCATGGCTCAGGACGGCAACCGCGGAATCTTTGCCTACGTAGCCATGAAGCAGAGTCAGTATGTTCTGCCACCGGCGCTGCGCCTGGGCGGTCTAGATGCCTCGGCTCGTTACAACGTGAAGGTCGTCACGCCTGCCGGCGGTTTCGATGCGGTTGGCAAGCAGCTTCCCGAGTGGTTGGATGGCGTGACCGTGGATGGTGCGTTCCTGATGAATCAGGGTCTGCGCGCTCCAATCCTCATGCCGGAGCAGGCATTCCTGCTTGAGGTAACCCGAGTCTCTTAATCTTGCGAAGGTAGGCTAGTCCGCATGGGAACCCTCACCACCGCAATGCTGTCCACCTCCAGGACGCGCAAGGCGATGGTGGGAATCATCGGTGCCTTCTTCATCCAGGGGTTCTTGGCGGTAACCTGGCTTCCGCGCATTCCGGAGATCATCGACAACCTTGGTGTGCCCTTTGGTGTCTGGGGTTTGACCGTTGCCATTTCAGGTCTCGGTGGCCTGCTCCCACTACTTTTTGCCAACAAACTAATTAATCGCTTCGGTAGCCGTCCGCTGCTTCAGATCTCGTTCCTGACCGCTTGCATGTCGGTGGCAACCTTTGGATTCATTCATAATCCAGCCGTATTCTTTGTGGCACTTTTTGCCCAAAACTTCTCATACGGTGTCTACAACATCGTGGTCAACTCTCACTCGGTGGTATTTCAGAACCGAATCGGCCGAATCATCCTCGGTCGCTTCCACGCCGCCTGGAGCATCGGTGCTGCCAGCTCTTCACTGCTCACCGGCCTCTTTGCGGTAATTGTGCCGCTGCACCTCTGGCTCACCATTGTGGCTGGCATCTGCGCCGTGGTTGGCACCATCGCAATCGCTCAGATGCTCAGTCCAAAGGAAGACGGGCACGAGCAGGAGCAGAAGCGCGCCGCATCGGTGCCACTGTTCAAGACCCCCAAGTATGTGCTTGTCATGGGCCTCTGCCTGTTCTTTGGCGTGATGCCAGAGGTGGTCATGATGGACTGGAGCGCGGTCTTCGCCAAGACCACAATGCACCTGGCAACCGATCTGCAGGGCATGCCTTACACGCTGTTTGTGGTGGCCATGATCGTCGGCCGCCTGGCAGTTGGCAAGCTGTCGCGCCGCCGCCACCTCAGCCGCATCGCCCAGATTGGCGCCACCGGTTCCGCCATCGCTATCTCGGCCGCGGTAATCATCGGCACGCTCACCTCTCAGATTTCACCGATGTTCGCACTGGCCGCGACAGCCATTTTCTGGATCATCGCGGGGCTTGGCAACGGCCCGCAAGTGCCAGCCACCTTCAGTAATGTGTCCACGGTTGACAGCATGACCACCGCGCAGGCCATGAGCCGGATGAGTCTGATGAACTCGCTGATTATCATGGTTGGCAAGGTACTGCTCGGCGCTATTGCTCAGGGCATCGGTGTGGAGTTTGTCTATATGGTTTCGGTGGTGAGCCTGGCTGGTGCCGCTCTGATTCACCGCTACCTGGTGGCCCGCGCCAAGCGAATGCCTGTTCCGGCCGGATTCGACGACCAGCCGGTTGACGCCTTCCCAATTACCTCGCCGCTTGCCGTAATTAGCGAGACCGAGATCCCTAAGCAGTAGGCGTGGTCAGCCGCGGCATGCAAAAGGGCCACCCAATTGGGTGGCCCTTTTGCTTTAAGTTTTAGCGGAAGTTCACAAACTGGAGGTCAATCTCCAGGTCTGCGCTCTTCAACAGAGCGATGGTCTCCTGTAGATCATCGCGGCTCTTGGAGACAACTCGAAGTTCGTCTCCCTGAATGTTGGCCTTGACCGACTTTGGACCTTCTTCGCGGATTAGCTTGGAGACCTTCTTGGCCTGGTCCTGCTCAATTCCCTGCTTGAGGCTGGCCTCAATGCGGTACTCCTTGCCGGAGGCGAAAGGCTTGCCGGCGTCGAGGCTCTTGAGCGAGATGCCGCGCTTGACCAGCTTGCTCTGGAACACGTCGAGAACTGCTGTTACACGCTCCTCGGAAGATGCCTTCATGAGCACCTTCTCGCCAGACCACTCGATTGATGCGCCTACGCCCTTGAAGTCGTAGCGCTGCTCGATCTCTTTTTCAGCCTGGTTTAGGGCGTTAGCAGCTTCCTGCTTGTCTACCTTGGAAACAATGTCAAACGATGAATCAGCCATGTAGGCAGTTTACCGTTTGCGCGCTTGGCGGGCCTAGCGAGAGCCGGCGGCAGGGCGAGCGGTGGAGGAGCGGATCAGCAGCTCTACATTCCACTCGGTGCTCTGCTCGAGGTTGGTTGGAACCTCGTCGTCCTTGGCCTCTAGTACCGAGAGCAGAGTCTCGGCGGCGTGACGGCCCTGACCGCGTACATCTTGGTTGATAGTACTCAGGCCAAAGAACTCGCTCATGTCGTGGTTGTCCATGCCAATGACGCTGACGTCTTCCGGTACCCGAAGGCCCAGGTCCTTGGCGGCCATGATGGCACCAAAGCCCATCTCATCGGAGGCGCAAACAATGGCAGTGGGGGAGTTGCGTGGATCACCCAGCACCTGCTTTGCCGCGTGGTACGCGCCGCTGATGGTGAAGTCAGCAGGGACAAACCAGGTTGGGCGCACCTGCAGGCCGGCGTCTTGCAGCGCCTGCTCGTAACCCTCGTGGCGCAGGCTTGGCTGCATGAAGTGCATCTCGGTTGGTGGCAAACCACCGATGTTGGCAATGCGGGTGTGACCCAAGCCAATCAGGTGCTCGGTGGCCAGATAGGCCGCGTTGTAGTCGTTGATGGCAAGAGTGCGAATTCCCTTGATTGGACCACCGATGCCCACCACCGGCTTGCCGGTGCGGTTCAGGGCTTCTAGTTCAGCTTCCAGCGGCTTCACGGCGATGCAGAGTACGCCGTCAACGCGCTTGCGCAACAGGAAGTCGTTGAAGATCTTGGAGCGCTGGCCCTCGGAGTCACCCAGGTTGTAGAGAGTTAGGTCGTAGCCGCGCTCGATCAGGACGGTCTCAACTGCCTCAAGGGCCACAGAGAAGAACCAGCGGTCAACAAACGGCAGAACCACACCGATGTTGCGGTGGCGTCCGGTAGCCAATGTGTAGGCGGAGGAGGAGGCAACGTAGCCAAGTTCGGCGGCCGCGCGCTTTACCTTGTCGCGAGCGCGCTCGGATACGTGGTCCTTGCCGCTGAGTGCACGACTAACAGTCGCTGTAGATACCCCTGCAAGTCTTGCAACGTCTTCAATTCCAACCATAGTTTTTCCTGTAAAACACTCTGCAAAAACTGAAACTTTCTTACAAAGTTAGCTTGCAAGCGGTTTAGATACAGGCCAGAGACGACAATTGAAAGCAAGTTGTGATAATCGATGCCATCCTGTCTTGTCGGCTGCTCCGAGGCGATTTCCAAAACAACAGGGTTTCGGGTATCCTTGTTCAGTTGCCCTGTGCAGCATTCGGCTAGTTACCCAAGCGGCCAAAGGGATCTGACTGTAAATCAGCCGGCTCAGCCTTCGGGGGTTCGAATCCCTCACTAGCCACAAAATAAAAAGTGCACCCCGAATGGGGTGCACTTTTTATTTTGTGGGTTTTTGGTGGGCGGGATTCGAAAGAAGACGTCACTAGAAATCTCGCAAGCTATGCGAGATTTGGAGCCCGCGTAGCTGGGCGACTTAGGTATACGAATTTTGTCGCGTGCGCAGCACCGCGACCGGCGGGAAGTAAGGTTGAGGCGGCAAGGTCACACGTGACTTATTTGCCTCTAGGCTCAAGCCATGGCAAACATCATTCTTGTTGCGGGCACTCACCACGGCGGTTGGTACTGGGAAGGCATCGCAGCCGAGTTGCGCCTTGCGGGCCACAAAGTATTCGCGCCATCGCTCACTGGCCTGGATCCCGAGGTAAAGCTACCCGCGCACGCGAATCTAGACACCCACATCGATGACGTTCTGCAACTCATTACCGCCAACCATCTCGATGAGATTGTGCTGATAGGTCACAGCTATGGCGGAATGGTTATCACGGGAGTTGCTGACCGCACGAGTGCCAAAATCAAGAGCCTGGTTTACCTTGACGCGGCACTGCCCAGGTCAGGGCAATCAGAGTGGGACCTAAACAGCAGTTGGCTTCGCGAACGTTATTTGTCAACAATCACCGATGGATTCAATATCGATGTTCCGCAAGAGTGGCTCGGCTTTCAGCCCCTGCTAATGCCGCATCCGTTCGCTACCAAGATTCAGCCTCTGCACTTTTCTCAGGTCAAACTGGATGCCGTCTCCAAGGTTTATGTTCACGCGCTGCGCGGCTTTGGTCCTGGCATAAAACATTTCTTCAGTGCAGGTTATGAGCGGAGCCTGTTGGAACCTAGCTGGACCACCTACTCCTTGGATGCCGGACACGACTTGCCAGGCGAGGTTCCAGGTGAAGTCCTTGCAATTATCCGACGTGCAGCCTCTCCAGGGCTGGGCTGAGGGCGCGGGAGGAACTAGGCCCAGCGGGTAGTCTTAATGGGTTAGTTTCTAACTCTCAGAACCGGAGAATTACGCGTCGTGAACGATTCGACCATTTTTTACACCTACACCGATGAAGCCCCAGCTCTTGCTACCGCTTCGCTGCTTCCGATTGTCCAGGCTTACGCCGCCGCGGCACACGTAAACATTGAGACCCGCGACATCTCGCTGGCCGGCCGCATCCTTGCGGTATTTGCAGACCTGCTGCCTGCTGAGCAGCGCGTAGGAGACGCTCTTGGTGAGCTTGGCGAACTGGCCAAGACTCCAGAAGCCAACATCATCAAGCTTCCAAACATCTCGGCTTCCATCCCGCAGCTGAAGGCCGCCATCGCGGAGCTTCAGGCTCTCGGCTTTGCCGTTCCTGACTACGCGGACGAGCCAACCACCGATGCCGAGCGCGACGCACGCAAGCGTTACGACAAGGTCAAGGGAAGCGCCGTAAACCCAGTTCTCCGCGAAGGCAACTCGGACCGCCGCGCACCACTCTCGGTCAAGGCCTACGCCCGCAAGCACCCACACTTGAACAAGCCATTTGCTGCCGGTTCCAAGACCCGCGTTGCCACCATGGGCCACGACGATTTCTTCTCCAACGAGAAGTCGGTTGTCCTGGGTGCAGACGATGTTTTGAGCATCCGTCACACCGCAGCCGACGGCACCGCCACCGAGCTCAAAAAGGGCCTCAAGGTCCTGGCCGGCGAGATCGTAGACGCCACCTTCATGAACGTTGCCGAGCTGGACAAGTTCCTGGCCGCTACCCTGGAGCAGGCCAAGGCCGATGACGTTCTCTACTCGGTGCACCTCAAGGCCACCATGATGAAGGTCTCCGACCCAATCTTGTTCGGACACGTTGTGAAGGCATTCTTCGCAGGAGTATTCGCCAAGTACGGCAGCGACCTGGCGGCAGCTGGTCTCAGCGCCAACGACGGTCTGGGAGCAATCCTCGGCGGTCTTGCATCGGTGGCTAACGGCACCGAAATTGCCGCAGCTTTTGATGCAGCACTGGCCCAGGGTCCACGCGTTAGTTACGTTAACAGCGACAAGGGCATCACCAACCTGCACGTTCCTTCGGACGTAATTGTTGACGCATCGATGCCTGCCCTCGTGCGCAACGGTGGCAAGCTCTGGGGAGTTGACGGATCTGAGTCCGACACCCTGGCCGTCATCCCAGACTCGTCTTACGCCGGTGTCTACCAGGCCACCATCGAGGACGTAATCGAGCACGGTCCGCTGAACCCAGCGACCATCGGCTCGGTTCCAAACGTTGGCCTCATGGCCCAGGCCGCAGAGGAATACGGCAGCCACGACAAGACCTTCGAGATCAAGTCGGCCGGTGTGGTTGAGGTTGTCAACGCCGCCGGTCAGGTTCTGCTTTCGCACCAGGTTGGCGAGGGCGACATCTGGCGCGCCACCCAGACCAAGGACGTTGCAGTTCGCGACTGGGTAAAGCTGGCCGTGACCCGTGCTCGCGCCACCAACGTTCCGGCCGTCTTCTGGCTGGACGCAAACCGCGCCCACGATGCATCGGTGATTGCCAAGGTGAAGCAGTACCTGCCTGAGCACGACACCAACGGCCTGACCATCGAGATCATGGAGCCGGCAGCAGCCACCAAGTACTCGCTGGGTCGCATCCGTGAGGGTCTCGACACCATCTCGGTTACTGGTAACGTTCTCCGCGATTACCTGACCGACCTGTTCCCAATCCTCGAGGTTGGCACCAGTGCCAAGATGCTCTCCATCGTTCCACTGCTCAACGGCGGTGGTCTGTTTGAGACCGGTGCCGGCGGTTCGGCTCCAAAGCACGTTCAGCAGTTCCTCGAGGAGAACTACCTGCGCTGGGATTCGCTCGGTGAGTTCTTCGCGCTGGCGGCATCGCTGGAGCACCTGGCGGTCACCACCGGTAACGCCAAGGCACAGGTTCTGGCAGACACCCTGGACCGCGCCACAGGAACCTTCCTCGAGGAAGACCGTTCGCCAGGTCGCAAGATTGGAACCATCGACAACCGCGGCAGCCACTTCTACCTGGGACTCTACTGGGCTCAGGAGCTGGCGGGCCAGTCGGTTGACCCAGAGCTTGCAGCCAAGTTCACCGTTTTGGCTAAGACCCTCACCGATGCAGAAGCCACCATTGTGGCCGAGCTGGTTGCGGTCCAGGGCAAGGCCGTTGAGATCGGCGGCTACTACCGTCCGAACGCCGACCTGGTGGAGAAGGCGATGCGCCCTTCGGCAACCCTGAACCAGGCGCTGGCTTCGCTGTAAAGAGTTAAGTGAAAAAGCCCCGACTTGAGTCGGGGCTTTTTCTATTTAACTAGCGCTTCTGCCCTGCGCTTCAGCAGCCCAGACACCTTCACGTTGAGGTGTCTGGGGAATGGAAGAGCACCGTCCAGAATCTCACCTGGAAGTGCGCTGAGGGCGCCTAACAGTTGATCAATCACCTTGTTGGCAACCACCGATGGAAGTCCAAGGGTTTCCGCCACTTTCAATAAGGTGCCGCGACGCCAGCCGCTGTCTAGGCCATCCGCCGTGAGGGCCATGGTCCTGTCGTCATAGAAAATGGTGGATACCAAATCGTAGGAGGGGGAGATTCGCCATTCGCCATCGGTGGTTTGCAGAACCGATAGGTTCTTGGTGTGAACATCACCATTTCCAGTGAGCCAGGCGAACACCACTTGCTTGAACAGCGCGAGGGCGCCCGGGCCCACAGCTGGGCAAAGGTCTAGTAGAGCTGAGGCAGCAGTCTCAAATGAGACATCGTATTTGCTGGCGGGGTAAAGGTTGAGCACCTGGCAGGCATCTTCAGCGGCCAGCCGCTTTTTAAGGCCGTCCTTAACCGGCCTGTCCCACCTCTCAAGCAGTAGGGCGTTTACCCCGTTTGCATCGGTGAGCAATTGGTAGGTGGCGGTGCCAAGCCCACATTCTTGGGCCTTGGCCATGAAAAAGGCCTCATTCTCAACAACAAACGGTGCGTCAACAGGGTTCAGCTTCAGAATGTAGTCGCGGTCGCGAAACTTGGCAGGTGCATTCAACATTCGGCTAGAGACCTTGTCCTGGTAGCCGGCAAGCCCCGATGCGCGGGACCCCGCATATTCTCCTCGGATGGCATTGAAATCTAGTCCGACTGCATCTTTGGGAATTTCTAGCGCATCACTTTGCGTGTTCGGTTGAACGCCAAGTGCCAAAACTTGCACGTCGCCAATTGGATCACCGCCAACCTCCAAAAGAAGCGCCAATTCATTGTCCTGCGAAGTCTTGATTCGTCTGGCCAGAGCGTTAAGGCGAAGCCCCTCGGGGAGAAGTCCCGCGAAGAAAGCGGGTGTGGCTCCGCCATTCAGCGTGATTGGAGTGGAGGTTACAGGCAGAGTGGTTGCCACCGCGGGAAGTCTTGCTCCGGCATAGTCGGGTAGGTACTCAAAGTGACTGACGCCATCAGTGCTGGTTAGAGTGGCCGCTGGAATACCAGCTTTGAATACGACTGTCGAGGTTTCAGACACTTAGGCCAACCTCTAGAGTCAGAACAATACCAAGGCACTTGGTAACCGCCAAGACCTTGTCCATGGCAACAGTTGGTTTGCCGCGTTCTAGGTCGTAAACGAAGCGGGCGGATACGCCAGCGAGGTCTGCCAAGTCGGACTGGTTCAGCCCGAAGTCCTTGCGGCGGACTCGAACTAGTTCGGCTAGAGCGCCGGGAGTCGCCAGATTAGCCAACGTGCCTACTTTCGTGTGTTCGTGCGAATTAAGGCAAATCTAGTGAGTGCTCTACCTAAAAGTCAAGAATTTTCGCGCGTAAGCACGAAAAACGGGTAATTATTGGCCGCTGTATTCGCTCAACATCTTGAGCGCATACTCAAACGCCGGCTTCATGTCGAAGTCTTCATCCAGCAGCCACTGGGTCTGCAGACCATCCCAAATGGCAATCGCCAGTTGTGCTTTGATGGCGTCCTCGGCGTTTGGCTTGGCGCGGTTGTGCTCCGCCGCCTCGAGGCTTGAGTTGATTTCACGCAGGCCGCGGTAGCGTGCCTTGAAGTAGTCGTGGGCGGGGTGGGCTGGGTCCATGGCCTCGCCAACCAGGTTTGCCCAGAGGCGAGTGAGCGCCTCGTTCTGCTCGTTCAGGAGAACCTGGGCCATAGATCCCGCACGTCTTGCCTCGGGGCTGTTGGCCGCATCCGGGGCATCGGGGTGAACAGTTTCGCGGTATTCAACGATGGCCAACAGGATTGCTTCCTTGCTGGCAAAGTGGTGCAGCAGGCCGGCCTGGGAGAGGCCGCAGGCGGTTGCAATCTCGCGCATGGAGGTGCCGTGGTAGCCGGTCTTGCCAAAAGCCTCGATTGCGCGTTCGATGATTTCTTCGCGCTTTGCGGTGCCCTTTGCGTAGGGTCCGCGGGTCTTTTTGGCTTCGGTAGTCACGCCCCCAACTTTACCGAAACAACGTCTTGATAACGGGTTCATTGAAAACTTGTCATTTGAATGGTATTTGAGATACGTTTATCCCAAGCCAACCATTTGAAAGGTTTTCAATGTCTGCTCCAAAGCCATCTGTGCAGCTCTACACCCTGCGTGACTTCATTGCCCAAGATCTGCCAGGCACCATTGCCCGCGTTGCTCAACTGGGCTTCACCCAGGTTGAGCCTTACGACTTCGTAGCCCGCGCCGATGAGTTTGCCGCCGCACTTGCCGCCAACAATCTCACAGCGCCAACCGCTCACGCGATGATGATTGGCACCGATGCCAAGCCCGTGCTTGAGGCTGCCAAGATGCTGGGCATCACCACCGTGATTGACCCGTTCAGCAACCCTGAGGAGTGGGGCAACAAGGACGCCGTTGCCGGGTTTGCCGCCGAGATCAACCGCATCAGCGAAGAGGCCAAGGCTTACGGCATCACCATCGGTTACCACAACCACTTCTGGGAGCTCTCCAACCAGATCGACGGCCAGATTGCGTTTGACTACTTTATCGGCCTGCTCAACCCAGACGTGGTTCTCGAGGTTGACACATACTGGACCGAGGTTGGCGGCGTGAACGCAGCCGACTACCTGCGCAAGCACGCAGACCGCATCGTTGCCATCCACGTCAAGGACGGCAAGCTTGGCCTGGAGTTACCGGAGATCGTTGAGCACCAGGTTCCAGCCGGCACCGGAGACGTGCCAGTGGCCGCCATCCTGGCTGCCGCACCTCAGGCAATCCCAGTGGTTGAGTTCGACAAGTTCAACGGCGGAGACCTCTTCGCGGCTGTTGCCCAGAGCCTCGCCTTCATCAACGGAAACCGCGCATGAGCCCGGCAGTAGCATCCAACGGAAAGACCGGCCCGGTAGGAGTTGGCTTCATCGGTGTTGGCAATATCTCCGATGCGTACCTGACCAACCTCACCAAATTCCCCGATGTAAAGGTGCTGTTCCTCTCCGACATTGACACCGCCCGCGCAGCCGCCCAGGCCGAGAAGTGGGGAGTGCCTCAGAGCGGAACCGTTGAGGAACTGCTGGCTCACCCCGATGTTGAGATTGTGGTGAACCTCACCATCCCTGCGGCTCACGCCGAAGTTGACCTGCGAATCATCGCGGCGGGCAAGCATGTATGGAGCGAGAAGCCATACGCGGTTACCCGCGAGAGCGCACAGGCGGTGAAGGCGGCGGCAGAGGCTGCCGGAGTGCTGGTTTGTGTTGCCCCAGACACCATCCTCGGTGGTGGAATTCAGACCGGTCTCCGCGCCATCAAGGCTGGAAAGATTGGCAAGCCGCTCACGGCGGTAACCATGTTCCAGGTTGGCGGCCCGGAGGCCTGGCACCCTAGCCCGGAGTTCCTGTTCGCAACCGGCGGCGGCCCACTGATGGACATGGGCCCGTATTACATCAGCACGCTGGTCTCCATCTTCGGTGCCGCCAGCCGAGTGATGGCCATTGGCTCCAAGGCGCGCGAGACTCGCGTGATTGCCACCGGCCCAAAGGCTGGCACCGAGTTCCCGGTTGAGGAACCAACCCACGTCTCTGCGCTGGTGGAGTTTGCGGGCGGCGGTAGCGCACAGATGACCTACAGCTTTGAGTCCAAGTTCTTCCGCATGGGCTTTGTTGAGATCAATGGTTCGGAGAACTCCATCGTGCTGCCGGACCCAAACATGTTTGATGGCGAGAGCAAGCTGCTCACCGGATACGACATGGAGAAGGGCCTTCAGTCCGAGACTCTTGAGGTCACCGGCACCACCTATGGTCGCGGCACAGGAGTTCTCGAGATGGCTCAGGCCATCCGCGAGGGACGACCAGTTCGCATCCCAGGAGACATCGCCTTCCACGTTCTAGACATCATGCTCGCTATCCGCGAGTCCATCGCTTCGGGCCAGTGGGTCGTGGTGGATTCATCGTTGCCAGAAATTAATGCGCTACCTGTTGCTTGGGACCCAATGGATGCTACGCTCTGAATAAACAAACTTTTGCAGAAAAGGAACAAAAGTGGCATTTGACGGCATTCGGGTAGGAATCATCGGTGGCGGCTTCATGGGCCGCGTGCACACTCAGGCGGCCCGCAGTGCCGGCGCCACCATCGTGGGCATCGCATCATCCAGTGCAGAGAGCGCGGAGAAGGCGGCCAAGCAGCTGGGCATCTCAAAGTGGTACGCCAGCGCCGAGGATCTCATCAATGACCCAACCATTGATGTTGTCCACATCCTCACCCCTAACTCCAGCCACGCGCTACTTTCGCTGGCGGCAATGAACGCCGGCAAGCACGTGATCTGTGAGAAGCCGCTGGCGGTTTCAAGTGAAGAGGCCCAGACCCTCACCGATGCCGCTGCCGCGAATGGATTGGTAGCCACCCTGCCCTTCGTCTATCGTTTCCACCCGTTGGTGCGCGAGGCTCGTGACCGAGTTGCCACCGGCAAGGTTGGCCGAGTCTTCAGCGTGCGCGGCAGCTACCTGCAGGACTGGCTGATTGCCGACACCGACTGGAATTGGAGAGTAGACCCGGCTGCAAGCGGCCCATCGCGCGTATTCGGCGACATCGGCAGCCACCTGGTAGACCTCATGGAGTTCATCACGGGTGACCGCATCGTTGCGTTGCACGCGGTGACCAGCATTGTGCACCCGGAGCGCAACGGCGTGAAGGTGGTTACCGAAGACGAGGCTGTGCTGCTGTTCAAGAGCGCCAGGGGCGTGATTGGAACCCTCATGGTTTCGCAGGTTGCGGCCGGACGCAAGAACCGCCTGCTGCTCGACATTTCCGGTGAGAACGAGAGCATCGAGTTCAACCAGGAGCACCCGGAGACCATCTGGATTGGCAAGCGCGAAGGCTCCATTCTGCTTCCTCGAGAGGAAAGCCAGAACTCGGCTGCCGCCAACCGCTACTCCATGGTGCCTTCCGGCCACCCTCAGGGCTATGTTGATGCCTTCGCCGCCTTCGTGCGCGACAGCTACGAAGCCATTCAAAACAACGCTCACGGCGGAGCCGCATCGGTGGACGGATTGCCAACCTTTGCCGACGGCCTGCGCAGCGCCAAGGTCATTGAGGCAGTACTGGAATCCGCCAAAACCGGCCAATGGGTCAACCTCTAAAACGAACCGAAACTACAAGAAACGAGATAACGATGTCTAAGTCTTCGCACCCAGTAACTCTGTTCACCGGCCAGTGGGCCGACCTTCCATTTGAAGAGGTAGCGCGCTTGGCTGCCGGTTGGGGTTACGACGGACTCGAGGTTGCCACCAGTGGTGACCATCTAGACCTGGCTCGTGCCGACGAGGACGACGCCTACGTTCAGAGCCGCCTGGACATTCTGAAGAAGTACAACCTTCAGTTGTTTGCAATCTCCAACCACCTGGGCGGTCAGGCTATCTGTGATGACCCAATCGACTTCCGTCACGAGGCCATCCTGCGTCCGTACATTTGGGGCGACGGCGACGCCGAGGGTGTGCGCCAGCGCGCAGCCGAAGAAATGAAGCGCGCGGCTCGCGTTGCCCGCAAGCTGGGCATCGACACCGTGGTTGGCTTCACCGGCAGCAGCATCTGGCAGTACGTTGCCATGTTCCCACCGGTGCCGGCCAGCCGCATCGAGCAGGGCTACGAGGACTTTGCCAACCGCTGGAACCCAATCCTCGATGTCTTCGACAGCGAGGGCGTTCGATTTGCTCACGAGGTTCACCCTGGCGAGATTGCCTACGACTACTACTCGAGCGTCCGCAGCCTGGAGGCAGTGAACCATCGCGAGGCCTTCGGCTTCAACTGGGACCCATCACACATGATGTGGCAGGGCTTGGACCCGGTTGGCTTCATCGTTGAGTTTGCCGACCGCATTTACCACGTGGACTGCAAGGACACTCGCATGAAGATGGGCAACGGTCGGGCCGGCATCATGGGCTCGCACCTGCCATGGGGAGACCCGCGCCGCGGATGGGACTTCGTCTCCACCGGCCACGGCGACGTACCCTGGGAGGACTCGTTCCGCGCCCTCTCGTCCATTGGCTACAAGGGCCCAATCTCGGTGGAGTGGGAAGACGCCGGCATGGACCGCCTGCATGGAGCCAAGGAAGCCGTTGGTTTTGTTCGCTCGCTACTTTGGGATCTGCCAACCGCTTCGTTCGACGCAGCGTTCAGCACCAAGTAGAAGAACCACTAAAGCGTTAGTTGAGGCGCCGGGGGAGACCCCGGCGTTTCGGCTTTAAAGCCCGCTGACCAGTTTTCCAACCGACATGATTGGTGCAAAAGTCTGTGACTCAACTGGCTTGTGCTTGAACTGGTCTGGAATCACCGAGTCAAGCTCGGGAAGCATGGTCTTGGCAAAGCTCGAAGAGATGTGGCTGAAGTCGCGATAAACCTGCACGCCGTTGATCACGGCCGGGCACAAGTTTGGGCAGAAGGTGCTGCGGAAGTTTGCAACCTTTACCTGAGGCAGAGTGCTCACAGCCGCTGGAAGGACATCGGCCGGCACCATGGCCTTGGCGTAGGGCAGAGCGCAAACCTTTTGAGCATTCTTGCCGTTCTTGGCAATGCAGTTTTGGAAATCAAGCGAAGGCTTTGGGTTGTCGCTGATTACCAGCCACTGGGTACCGCGCGAAACCTGGCTCTCCACAGTGGCCTTGAATGCGGCCGCCATGGCTGGGTCTCCGTTGGAGACGAAAGCCGAGTTGGAGTTGATAACAAGGTCAAACTGCGGGTTGTTGGTGAAGTAGTCGGCCAGCTTGTGGTTCCAGTCCCAGCAGCTTGGCTCGGCGCGGTTGTGCGGGAAAAGCTGCCAGTCGGCCACGGTGCAGGCACTCTTAGAAATGTAGGTGACCTGCCAGTGGTAGTGCTTGGCCAGAATGTCTAGCGGCGCAAAATACTGGCGCATGTGGCTGTCGCCAATCAGGCCAACTCGCCAGTAACCCTTAGGGTCTCCCTTGGCACATGCCCTAAAGCCCCAGCCGTCTTTGACAACCAGGCAGTTACCGCTCTCAACAGTGCTCCAGTCAATGGAGTTTGGATCGGCCAAACTCGGCGTGGAACTCTTAGAGTGGCTCGCCGGGTGCGAGTGAGCGGCGGCAAGCGCAAACGGAACTGGCTCGGCTGCAGAAGTTGCTGCCTCGGCGGCATCGGTGACCGGGGTAAGACCAACCAGCATCAATAGGGCTACAAACCCCACCGATGCTGCGTTTCTCAGCCCTTTGATTCCCATTCCACCTTTAGCCATACGGTCTGATCCGCGGCCAGAGGGTGTCCCGTTTTCATGCCGTGCAGGCTGCTTGCAATGATTTCTCCCGCAGGCAACTCCACTGGCTGATGGCCGAAGTTATGGATTACCAAAATTTTACCGTTCTGGTAGCCCAAAATCGACGGACCAACGTAGTCATTCAGCCAATTGAAAGAACCCTCGCCAAGCTTGTGTTCCTTGCGAAGCTGCAGCGCGTGCTTGTACATCTCCAGGGTTGAGCCCTCCACGCCCACCTGACGGTCGCGCGAATACTCGGCGTAGATATCAGGCTGGGGTAGCCAAGCGGCACCCGTGGCGTTGAAACCATTGGCGGCACCGATGCCTGACTCCCACGGCAATGGCACTCGACAGCCGTCGCGACCAACGCGCTTTCCGCCGGTGCGGAAGAAGGTTGGGTCTTGACGGAACTCAGGGGCCAAGGTGGTGTGTTCGGGGAGTCCAAGCTCCTCGCCCTGGTAGATATAGGCGGAACCGGCCAGGCCGAGCATGAAGAGGGTGGCTCCGCGGGCGCGACGCAGACCGAGTTCGCGATCCGGCTGCGGGTCGTTTGGTCCAACCCCGTCGGAGTCGGTCGGCTTGATCTTCAGGCCGCCAAAACGACTGGCGTGACGAAGCACGTCGTGGTTGTTCAAAACCCAGGTGCTAGGTGCGCCAACCGAGTCGAACGCCTCAAAACTCTCGTTGATGTTCTCGAACAGGGTCTTGGCATTCCACTCGCTGTTCAAGAAGCGGAAGTTGAAGGTCTGCTGGAATTCATCGGAGCGAACCCAAAGCGCCATGAAGCTGAGCGGAAGCACATAGGCTTCACCACACATCGCGCGGTCGCCCGGGTAGGAATCCAGAATTGCGCGCCAGCGACGGAAGATCGGGTGCACTTCCTCCTGGAACCACATTGGGGGGGACGCCTCGCCCTCGATGAAGCCGGCGCCGGCTCGTTCCACATCGGGGTGGTCTGGAAGCCCGGCTGCTTTGGCCATGGCGTGCGGCTGGTCAACGCGGAAGCCATCAACACCGCGGTCTAGCCAGAAGTGCAGGATGTCTTCGAAGGCACTCTGTACTGCAGGGTTGGCCCAGTTGAGGTCAGGTTGGCTGGAGTCAAAGAGGTGCAGGTACCACTGACCCGGGGTGCCGTCCTCGTGAACTGTTCGAGTCCAGGCCGGTCCGCCAAACAGGCTCAACCAGTTGTTTGGCGGAATCTCGCCGTTAGCGCCGCGACCATCCTTGAAGTGATAGAAATCGCGCTCGGGTGATCCTGCTGGGCTGTTCAGCGCAGCCTGGAACCAGGCGTGCTTGTCGGACGAGTGGTTTGGAACCAGGTCAATCAGGACGCGCAGGCCCAGCTCATGTGCTCGAGCCAGCATGACGTCGAAGTCGTCCAGGGTTCCAAAAAGAGGGTCAACGTCACAGTAGTCAGCAACGTCGTAACCGGCATCCTTCTGCGGGGAGCGGTAAAACGGGCTAAGCCAAACCGCATCGATGCCCAGCTCGCGCAGGCTCTCCAGGCGGCTTGTGATGCCCGGCAGGTCACCCATGCCGTCACCATTGGCATCGGCGAAGGAGCGAGGGTAGATCTGATAGATGACGCCACTGCGCCACCACTCGGCTCCGGCCTTAGCTTCGTGCGCGGCTCCCGCGCCCCAAACCAGCTCACCTGCGGTCATAGCTAACTCCTAGAGTTTGATCCAAACGGTCTGGTCGTGTTCCAGCTCACCCTCAATTGTGAGGTCATGCTGAGTGGTCACCAAAACCTCTCCGGCAGGAAGCACAACTGCATCTGGGCCAAAGTTGCTCAGCACCAACACGCCGTTGTTCACGTAGGCCAGGGTGTTCTTGTCCTGGAACTCCTCGGCCCAGCGGAACTCGCCCGCACCCATGCCAAATTCCTTGCGCTCCTTGAGCAGACGCTTGTAGAGCTCCAGGGTGGAACCAACCACGCCCTCCTGCTTGTCGCGGGCCAAAACCTTGTAGCTGCCGGGCTGCGGCAGCCAAGAGGCGCCGTTTGCGCTAAAGCCATTTGACTCCGATGCGCCACCCTCCCAAGGAATTGGCACGCGGCAGCCGTCGCGGCCAACGCGCTCGCCGTTGGTGCGGAAGAAGGTTGGGTCCTGACGGTACTTGCCCTCGAGGGTGGTGTGCTCTGGGAGGCCAAGCTCCTCACCTTGATATATGTAAGAAGAGCCAGGAAGGCCGAGCATGAAGGCGCTCGCCGCACGTGCCTTGCGGAGACCCATGGCCTCGTCCGGCTGCAGGTAGTTGGGGCCAATGCCGTCGCCAGGCTTAGGGATTGCTCCCTCGTAGCCGTATCGGGTGGCGTGACGAACCTGGTCGTGGTTGCTCAGCACCCAGGTGCTGCTGGCGCCAACCTTGCCGTACTCCACGATGCTGGCGGTGACGATCTTCTTAAGGGCAACCGGCTCAAATGGAGTTGCCATGTAGTCAAAGTTGAACGACTGGTGGTACTCGTCTGGGCGCACCCACATTGCCAGGCGCGAAAGCGGGCTCATCGATGCCTCGGCGCAGAAGGCGCGGTCATCGAACTCGTCTAAGACGCGACGGAAGCGGCGAATGAAGTCGTGAACTCCAGGCTGGCCCCAGTAGGGAACTCGCTCCTCAGCCTCGGCCAGGGTGAACGAGTCGATAGGAATTTCCTTGCCGTCGGCATCGTGCGAGCGGGCATCGGGGTAACCGGCGCGCTTCACCATTCCGTGCGCAACGTCAACCCGGAAACCGTCAACTCCCTTTGCCAGCCAGAAGCGCAGGATCTCATCAAACTCGGCGGCTACGGCAGGGTTGGCCCAGTTGAGGTCCGGCTGGGTGGAGTCAAATAGGTGCAGGAACCAGTCGCCGGCGCTGCCGTCGGCGTTGGTGGTGCGGGTCCAGGCTGGGCCACCAAAGATGCTCATCCAGTTGTTAGGCGGCAGCTCGCCGTTTTTACCCTTGCCAGGGAGGAAGTGGTAGTAGTCGCGCTCGGCCGAACCCGGAGCTGCAGTCAGGGCTGCCTGGAACCAGACGTGCTGGTCGGAGGTGTGGTTGGGAACAATGTCCACAATGATCTTGATGCCCAGTCGCTTGGCCTCGGCCAGCAGCGCGTCAAAGTCTTCGTTGGTACCAAACAGCGGGTCAATCTTGCGGTAGTCACTGATGTCGTAGCCGGCGTCCTTCTGCGGGCTGGCAAAGAATGGCGAGAACCAAATTGCGTCAATGCCCAGGCTGGCCAGCGCTGGCAGGCGGTTGGTCACGCCTACCAAGTCTCCGATGCCGTCCCCGTTGGCGTCCGCGAATGAGCGTGGGTAGATCTGATAGATAACTGCGGTGCGCCACCACTCGGCGTTGGCGCGGGCGCTGTGAAGTACTGGGGAAAGCGACATGGAAACCACTTTAAGTTAGTTTTTGCCCACCGATGGGGAATCGTTCGTATATAAACGCTTGCATTTTTGATTAACATTTGGTCACGAAACTGTAAGCGTTTACATTCCGTGGATTGAAACGATTTTCTAGGAAACCGCATAAATTAGGGGTTTTCAGCCCGAAAACAGATGTAATCGAACCGTTATCAAAATTACGGCTCTGTAATTTGACGCAAGCGTTTACAGAGGAGTTTGCTATTTACAGACTTGTTACAAGTCTTTCCGAATGGAAATTCACGAAAGGTATCCAATGAAGAATCTGAAGCGTGGAGTAGCTGCTCTTGCAGTTGCTGCTGTAGCGGCAGGCTCGTTTGCACTGGCCGCTCCGGCACAGGCTGCAAGCAGCACCGTAACCATCTGGGGCGACCAGAACACTCACGACGCAGTCTTCCCATCACTTTCCAAGTGGGGCAAGACCAACAAGGTAACCATCAACTGGGTAGTCAAGGACTTCGCTCAGCTGCGTGGCCAGTCGATCACCGCTATTCCAACCGGCTCGGGCCCAGACATCATTGCTGGTGCACACGACTGGACCGGTAAGCTCCTCGGCGCTGGTGTTATTGCCCCAGTAAGCCTCGGTGCAAACGCTAAGAGCTTCAGCGCTGCTGCGCTTTCGGGCTTCCAGGTATACGGCAAGCAGTACGGTATCCCAGGTTGGACCGAGAACATCGCCCTGGTTTACAACAAGACCAAGGCTGCAACCCCAGTCAAGACTGGTGCAGAGTTCGCTCAGGCTATTGCTGACGGCAAGGTTGAGGTTGGCTTCGGTGCTACCAGCGGTGACCCATACCACTTCGCAGCATTCGACACCTCGTTCGGCATCAGCCAGTACAAGCGCCTCAACGGCACTTGGACCACTCAGATTGGTGAGGGCGGCCCTAACGGTGCCAAGTTCGCTAACTGGCTGGCAGACGCAAACGGCGGTAAGGCACTTAACTCGGGTAACTCCGGCGACTGGTCGACCCTCGTTGGTCAGCTCCAGGACCCAAACAGCAAGGTTGCTTACTGGGTTACCGGTCCATGGGCTATCAACGCTCTTGAGCAGGACGGCGCTTACGGCAAGCCTGCAGTTAAGACCACTGGCCTGAAGAAGGACCAGATCGGTGTAACCGCATTCCCAAGCATCGGTGGCAGCACCGTTCACCAGTTCTCTGGTGTTCGCGGTTACTGGGAGTCTGTAAAGGTTCCTGGCACTGCCAAGGCCCTCGTTGTAGGTAAGGTTCTGTCGCAGCTGGCTAGCCCAGAGCTTCAGGGCGCTGTCTACGACCTCAAGCAGCTCATCCCTGCAAACCAGAAGGCTCTGGCCAAGGTTAAGGATCCAATCCTCCTCGGCTTCGGCAAGGCTGGCGTAAACGCCTACCCAATGGCCTCCTTCGTATTCCAGGACAACACCTGGAGCACCCTGGGCAAGGCTGAGGCTGCAATCATCGCTGGAAACACCAACGGCAAGAGCGCCGCTGACTTCTGGCAGGCAGCCATTGACACCCTGCAGTCGACCATCGACAACAGCTAGTCAAATCTAGATTGAGGGAGGGTCAGAATCTTCGGATTCTGGCCCTTCCCCATCTAGTAATCAAATTGGAAGCCCTTACAACGGCTCAATAACTTAAGACCAGGCACTTCAGCCCTCGACGGTCGCTAGATTTACATTGCACAAACCCCAAGGAGCACCACCCATGGCAAAAGACGCACAGCAGCCAACCATGAGCCCAGAGCAAAAAGCTAGGCTCAAGGCGCGAGCAAAGCAGGCAAGACAGCTGGAGGGTGGGCACCCAAGCCTCCGCGGCATCCTGATCAAAATCGCGCTGCTGGCAATTGTTGACGCCGGAGCGATGTTTGCGGCGCTGCTGCTGATTGCTCAGCACCAGTGGCTGTACTTCAGCGTTGAGCTGATTGCCACGGTTCTCCTCAACTACCTGTACTTGCGTAAGGGTCACCTGCCTGCAAAGTACCTGGCACCGGGCGTTGTTCTTCTCATCCTGTTCCAGATCTCCGTGGTCTTCTTCTCCGGATTCATCGCCTTCACCAACTACGGTGCGCTCCACAACGGAAGCAAGGAAGACGCGATGGCTTCCATCAAGCTTTCGTCCATGGTGACCGACACCAACGCTCCATTTATGTACGCCAGCATCGTCACCGATGCCAAGCACAACAACTCGGTTGAGTTCCTTGCCACCGACGTCACAAACCCAAACAAGCCTGTCTACTACATCGGTGGCGCTGACTGGGCAACTCAGCCGTGGCACCAGCTGACCGCTGCAGAGCAGGCAACCATCAAGCAGGGCGATGCAAGCGACGGCACCAAGATTGCCATCACCATCGCTGGAACCAAGGCGCTCAGCCTGGACCAGATCATTGCCCAGCAGGCATCGCTGTCGGCTTTGAAGGTGCCTCTAGGAAGCAACATCGACAAGGCCGGCTTCATGGCCCTCGACCCATCGGCAACCGGCGTGCAGCGCACCTACTATGACGCGGTGTACAGCGCCAAGAATGACACCTTCACTCGCGTGAGCGATGGCAAGGTCTTCTACGCCGACGAAAGCATCGGATTCTTCAACGCTAAGCCTGGCGATGCACACTCCGAGCGCATCTCGGACACCGGATGGCGCGTCAACATCGGATTCGGTAACTTCGAGCGCATCTTCGGCGACAAGTCGCTGCAGAAGCCGCTGCTGGGAATCTTCTCCTGGACCGTAATCTTCGCCCTGGCATCGGTGATTTCAACCTTTGTGGTTGGACTGGCCCTGGCGCTGCTGTTCAACGATGACCGCATCAAGGGTAAGAAGATCTACCGTTCGGTGATGATCCTCCCTTACGCCTTCCCGGCATTCCTCTCCGCCTATGTGTGGAAGGGTATGTTCAACACCAACAACGGATTCATCAACACCACCATCCTCAACCTGCCCAAGGATCACATGATCCCTTGGCTAACTGAGCAGGGGCCGGCGCGTTGGGCAGTTCTGCTCTGCAACCTTTGGCTGGGCTTCCCTTACATGTTCCTCATCACCACCGGTGCGCTCCAGGCGATTCCGGGTGAGTTGAGCGAGTCTGCCATGATTGATGGCGCCACTCCTTGGCAGCAGTTCCGACTGATCAAGCTGCCTCTGCTGCTGATCTCGCTGGCTCCGCTGCTGATCTCGTCGTTCGCCTTCAACTTCAACAACTTCACCATCATCTACCTGATAACCGGCGGTGGGCCGAGTGGTGACCCGTCACTCAGGGTTGACGCGGGTGGAACCGACATTCTGATCTCGTTCGTTTACAAGATCGCGTTCTCCACCGGTGTGGGAGCTGACTACGGTCTGGCCTCCGCATTCTCCATCCTCATCTTCTTCATCGTCGGTGGAATCTCGTTCTTCTCGTTCCGTCGCACTCAGTTCCTGGAGGACCTCGCATAATGAGCAACCCAACTCACACCCAAGTACTGACCACTGCCGGATCCGAGCCACGAAAGATCCGCCAGCCACGCATGTCGTTTGGCAAGTGGGCTCGCCAGCTGGGCTGGAAGCACGCAGTTGGCCTGGTGGTATGCCTCTACGCCATCTTCCCAATCCTCTACATCACCAGCACCGCGCTCTCCAAGGGCGGAACCGTTACCTCTGGTGTGCTCTTCAGCGAGTTCTACTTCGGTAACTTCACTGCGCTGTTCGACCCAGCCAACCAGCACGACCGACCATTTACGCAGTGGGTAATCAACACCATCGCCATCGCGTCAATCAACGCCTTCTGTTCGGTGTTCATCTCGGCGCTGGCCGCATACGCTTTCTCGCGCATGCGTTTTGCTGGCCGTCGCGGTGGTCTGATGACCCTGATCCTGGTTCAGATGTTCCCCTCCATCTTGGGCCTGGTTGCCATCTACGGCATCCTCTCCGAGGTAACCAAGTACTTCCCGCCTCTAGGCCTGGGATCGCTCGGTGGTCTGATCATGATCTACCTGGGTGGCTCGCTCGGTGGTGGAACCTACTTGATGTACGGCTTCTTCAACACCGTGCCAAAGGAGCTCGACGAGGCCGCCAAGATCGACGGCGCAACCCACACCCAGATTTACTTCGGCATTATCCTGCGTCTGGTGGCACCAGTGCTCGCGGTTCAGGCGTTGCTTTCCTTCATCGGAACCGCCAGCGACTACATTTTGCCTTCCATCGTGTTCAACAAGCCTGAGCAGTACACTCTGGCGGTTGGTCTGCAGTTCTTCATTGACCAGCCATACTCCCAGAACTGGGCAATGTTCTGTGCCGGTGCATTGATCACCGCAACCCCAGTTGTTGCTCTGTTCTTGTTCCTCCAGCGCTTCATCACCTCCGGTCTTACCGGTGGTGCAGTAAAGGGATAGTCAATGACCAACCTGGCAAAGCTTCCGCTAGGCCTTCGTCCGCACCACGACGGATCTTCGCTCTACGTCTCCAACCCGGCCCCAAAGCTGTTGGAGAAGGTGAAGATCCGGGTGCGGATCCACGAGGCCATCGGTGGCGTTGCCCAGGTTATGGTTCGCTTCAGTGAGAGCGGCGAGGCCTTCCCAACTCCACCGGCCAAGGTAGTCAAGACCGATGGCGGCTGGAGCTGGTACGAGGCAACCATCGTCATGCACAACCCGGCGGTCAACTACCGCTTTGTCATTGTTCGCACCGATGGCAGTCAGCTCACCTATAACGCAATTGGCCTGTTCGACCTCGAGCAGCCGGACATCAACGATTTCCGCATCAACACCTTCTCGAGCGCTCCAAAATGGGGCCCTAGTTCGGTGATGTACCAGATCTTCCCTGACCGCTGGGCTCGTTCGGCTCAGGCCGACAAACACAGGGCTCCGGAATGGGCAATCCCAGCTGCCTGGGGCGATGCCGTTATTGGCCAGGGGCCTGGTACCTCGGAGCAGTTCTTCGGCGGTGACCTGTGGGGAGTAATCGACCACCTCGATCACCTCAAGAAGCTAGGTGTAAACCTGCTTTACCTAACGCCAATCTTCCCTGGGCGTTCCAACCACCGCTATGACGCGTCCTCCTTCGCTGAGGTGGACCCGCTGCTCGGCGGAAACAAGGCGCTCTCCGCGCTGATTGAAGCGTCGCACAAGAACGGCTTCAAGATCATCGGTGATCTGACCAGCAACCACAGTGGCGACGCCCACGAGTGGTTCAAGGCGAGTTACAAGAATCCTGGTGCTCCGGAAAGCGAGTTCTACTACTTCACCGAGAACAACACCAAGTACGACAGTTGGTTTGGAGTTCCGAGCCTGCCTAAGTTCAACTGGAAGTCTTCCGAGCTGCGCAAGCGCTTCATCGAGGGCAAGACCTCAGTGGTTGCCAAGTGGCTCAAGGCTCCGTTCGGTTTTGACGGCTGGCGCATCGATGTGGCCAACATGACCGGTCGTATTCGCGATGAGGACATGTACGCCGAGGTTGCCAATATTGTTCGCAAGACCATGGTTGAGGTAAACCCAGACACCATCATGCTTGGTGAATACACCGGCGATGCCGCCTACGAGGTGCAGGGTGACGGCTGGCAGGGCGCAATGACCTACGCGAACTTCACTCGTCCGCTGTGGCGTTGGATGTTCGACCTCTCCGCCCAGGACCGTTACCTCCAAAACATGGGTTACATCGGTCGCGCGGAGAAGGCATCGGAGTTTGTGGCAAGCCACACCAAGTTTGCCGCGGCCTTCCCGTGGCACGTGCGCCTAAACAACATGAACGCGCTCAATACCCACGACACCCCGCGCTTCAAGACCTACACTCTCACCGGAGCCCAGAAGGTTGCCGCCGGTATGCAGTTCACTTTCCCTGGAATTCCAGTAGTTTGGGCCGGCGATGAGTTTGGCCTCGACGGCTTCAACGGCGAGAACTCGCGCACTCCAATTCCTTGGAACGACGAACGTCCGAGCGACCGCAGCATGATTGGCGTGTACGCGAGCTTGGCCGCACTGCGTAAGAAGCATTCCGCACTGGTGGATGGTTCGCTTCGCTTTGTGTATGCCGACGACGAGACCATGATTTACACCCGCGAGAACAAGCGCGAGACCATGGTGATACTGGCAACGCGCGGTAAGACGAAGGGCGTTGAAATTTCTGTGAATGCCATCCCTGGCCTCAAGAACGCCAAGTTGGTGCTGGGCGAAGCCAAGCTGAGCGCCGGCAAAAAGACCGCGGAATTCTCCGCTCACAAGATGAGTTTTGCCGTCTGGCATTTGCCAGCAAATACCAAATAGTGCTAATCTCTACAGGTTGCCTTTTTAGGTATACGCCCTGATAGCTCAGTGGTAGAGCACTTCCATGGTAAGGAAGGGGTCGCGAGTTCAATCCTCGCTCGGGGCTCGGAGAGTCAAGAAATTGGCTAACCAGCACTAAATTTGTGTTCGGGCCAGACTCCGGTTTGGCTGGGTAGCTCAGGTGGTTAGAGCACACGACTCATAATCGTGGGGTCGCGGGTTCGAGTCCCGCCTCAGCTACAAAAAACCCTCAGCAGTTTTGCTGAGGGCATTTTTGTTTTTGGAACCAGATTTGTTTAACGGCCAGCGGATCAGGGGTGGCCTCTGCCAGGTGGGCTAGAAGGCTCCAGTTCCATACGGGGTGCCCCAGCCGGTTGGGCCGTCATAGCCGGTTCCCGCTGTGCAATAGATCTTGGTTTGGCACCGCCCATTGGCTCCAGCCTCAACGTCGTGAAGCGCGGCGCGATTTCCCCAAAGGTAGGCTCCAGCCGATTCTCCATAGTTGTTCTTCATTCCAAATAGTGCAGCGATAATTGGGGCCGCTGCGCTAGTTCCGCCAAACGAATACCATTGTCCGTCGTAGGTCACGGCCACCCCGGTTGCTGGGTCTGCAACAGCTGCCACATCAACCACCGATTTGCCAGCGCAGTCTGTGACATTGGTGTCCTGCCAGAGGGCAGGCGGGTTGAGCATGCTGCAGCCGGAGCCTCCCTTAAGCCAAGCCTGCTCTTGATTCCAGCGCATTGCCGGACTCAGGTAGAGCACCGTTCCACCCACACCGATGACGGTGCTGAAGCTGGCCGGGGCACTTACTCCGTAGCCGCTGTCGCCGGATGAAGCCACAACCGCGATGCCCTGAGCCGCGGCTGCCGAGTATGCGGGCTGCTTGCTCTCGTTCACGTCTGGCCCGCCGTAGGAGTTGCTGATGGCGGTCACGCCTTTAAAGGCAGCCGCGGTTGACACAGCGGCGTTTAAGTCACCGAAAGAACTGGAATTGGCCTCAACCAGCAGAATGCTGCAGTGCGGACAAATGGCGCTAGCCATCTCGATGTCCAAGGCAATCTCTTGAGCCCAGCCCTGGTCGGTTGTGGTGGGGGACTGGTCCACATTGCCGTCTTGGTTCAGCTGTACAAAGCAACTGTCCTTGCCAGCGGGCAATTCGGTGAGGGCCTCACCATCGGTGCCGCAGTTGGCTATGTCTTGAATGCCGTACATCCTGCGATAGGCCGTTAGGTCGGTATAGGCGGTGCCGGAATGCTCGGCGTCCACGATGGCAATCACCTTAGAACGAATGCCCTGAGCGCTGATGCCATAGGCCTTACGTAGCGCCGGGGCTCCGAAGGTTGTTCCGGTCATTGGTGTGAGCGCGTGCTGACGAATTCCGTTGACAAAAACAGTTCGCCGAATGGCCAGGTAACTCACATGGCCCACTCTGGCGTTGGCGCAGGTTGAGGTGTCTTTATAAGCCACCCGGGATGAGGCACTTGCGGCCGAAGGGGCTAAAAGCGCGAGCGAAAGTGTGCCCAGCAAAGCCAGGCCGGTAATGAGGGTTTTGATTGATTTCATGCCTCAATCCAGCCAGCCAGAGCAACCTGCATCGGTGGCTTGAATTCAAACTGTGGATAAATGCGTCAAACTAGTCCTGTGGTAAATCCAAACGTTCAGGGCAAGCAGTATCCGGCCACCGCCCCATACCTCGTTGGCCGCGAGAAAATCCGCGAGTTCGCCCACGCGGTCAAGTCCAACTCACCGGTCAACCTCGACCTGTTTGCGGCTCAGGCAGCGGGCTACACCGACCTGGTTGCCCCGCCAACTTTCGCCGTTGTCATCCAGGAGCGAAGCCTGGCAACCGTGCTGGCCGACCCGGAAGCAGACATCGACTTCTCCCGAGTGGTCCACGGCGACCAGCGCTTCATTTACGTGCGCCCAATTGTGGCCGGCGACGAGCTCACCAGCGTGCTCACCGTTGCATCGGTGAAGACCCTTGGGGCCCACAGCATGGTGACCTTTGAAACCAAGATTTTCGACATTGCCCAGGAACTGGTTTGCACCGCAATCAGCACCCTGGTGGTTCGAGGTGACGAGTAATGACCATCAAGTTTGATTCCCTCGAGGTTGGCCAGGAAATTGGCAAGCTCGAGTTCCTGCTCACCCGTGACTCGCTGGTTCGCTACGCCGGTGCCAGCGGCGACTTCAATTCCATTCACTACCGTGACGACGTGGCTGCATCGGTGGGGTTGCCAGGAGTGCTGGCACACGGCATGCTCACCATGGGTGCCGCAGTGCAGGTTGCCGTGAATTGGATTGGCGACTCCGGCCGCATTCTTGACTACCAGGTGCGCTTCACCAAACCGGTTGTGGTTGACCCGGTTGAGGGTGCCGTGCTGGTGGTTACCGGCAAGATTGGCGCGCTTGATGCCGAGACCAGCACCGCCCGAATTGACCTGAGCGCCGTTTGCGCTGACCTTGCCGTTTTGGGCAAGGCTCAGGCCGTAGTTCGCATCTAGTTTCAAAACACCGATGACCGAACCGCTCGCGCTATCCGACCTCACCACTATTGGTGTGGGTGGCGTGCCCGAGCGCTTTCGGATTGCACTCACCCGCGATGAAATCATCTCCGAGGCGCTAGAGATGTGGGGCGAGGCCGACGAATGGTTGGTGCTGGGTGGCGGAAGCAACCTGGTGGTTGCCGACCAAATCCCAAACCTCCAGGTGCTGCAGATTTCGGCTCAGGGCGCGAACTGGGTTGCCACTGGGCCAACGGTGACCGTTCAGGCCGCGGCTGGAACCAACTGGGACGTGCTCGTCAACTTCGCCGTTGAGCAGGGATTCGCCGGCATTGAGGCTCTCAGCGGCATTCCGGGCTCGGTTGGAGCCGCTCCGGTCCAGAACATCGGCGCGTATGGCGCTGAACTGGCATCGGTGCTCACCAAGGTGGAGTTTTTGGATTACTTGACGGGTGAGGTGGTCACTTTGCCGGCCAGTGAACTTGGGCTGGCATACCGCGACAGCATCTTCAAGCGTGGCCGCCAGGGCATCATCACCATGGTTGAGCTGCAGCTGCAAAAACTCGGCGGTCTGAGCGCGCCAATCGCCTTCCCGCAGCTGGCCAATGCACTTGGCGTTGAGCTGGGTGCGCAGTTGCCTCTGGCTCAGGTGCGTTCCGCCGTTCTGGCTCTGCGCAACAGCAAAGGCATGGTTTACAACCCCACCGATGCAGATACCCGCGGCTGCGGTAGTTTCTTTACCAACCCGATTGTGAGCGACCGTTTGGCTCGAACCCTGCCCGCCGATGCGCCGCGCTGGGAAGTGGATGAGGACGGGCTCAAGGTAAAGCTGAGCGCCGCCTGGTTGATTGAACGCGCCGGCATTCCCAAGGGCTTTGCGCTTCCGGGATCTGGTGCGGGCCTAAGTGGCAAGCACACCCTTGCAATCACAAACCGTGGCGGAGCCACAGCAGAAGACGTGCTGCAGTTGGCCGAGTTCATCCAGTTGTGCGTGGCCAACCAGTTTGGGGTAAACCTACAGCCCGAGCCAAACCTGATTGGCTTTTAGCCTCAATTTGGCAAATAACAAAAAACCCCGCCGAAGCGGGGTTTTCGTTTGCCAAGGCTTAGGCGAAGAGTTTCTGCAGGCGCTGGATCCCCTCGAGCAACTGGGCATCGCCAAGCGCGTAGCTGAGGCGCACGTATCCAGACGGGCCGAAGGCCTCACCTGGAACCAGAGCAACCTCGGCCGCATCGAGCATGTAGTCGCAGAGCTCTAGCGAAGTGTTGATTTGCTTGCCGCCCCACTCGCGGCCGAGCAGGCCGGAGACGTCTGAGTAAACGTAGAAGGCGCCCTGCGGCATCGGTGCCACCCAGCCCTCAATCTTGTTCAACTCGGCAACAGCCAGCTTGCGGCGACGGTCGAATGCGTCACGCATGGCGAGCACCTCATCCTGTGGGCCGGTGAGAGCCGCAATGGCGGCGCGCTGCGAGATGTTAGAAACGTTGGAGCTCAGGTGGCTCTGCAGGTTTCCCGCGGCCTTCATGGCGTCGGCAGGGCCGGCCATCCAGCCCAGGCGCCAACCAGTCATGGCGTAGGTCTTAGCAACGCCGTTCACCAAGATGGTGCGGTCGATCATCTCTGGGACAACCTCGGTAACCGAGTAGGCTTTCAGGCCGTCATACGTGAGGTTCTGGTAGATCTCATCGGTGATGATCCAGAGGCCGTTCTCGTAGGCCCACTTGCCAATAGCCTCAACCTGCTCGCGGCTGTAAACCGAGCCGGTTGGGTTGGAAGGCGAAACGAACAGGAGGACCTTGGTCTTAGGGGTGCGGGCAGCCTCCAGCTGGTCCACGGTGACCAGGTAGTTCTGGTCGGCACCTGCGAAAACCTCAACTGGCACGCCACCGGCAAGGCGAATGGCCTCTGGGTAGGTGGTCCAGTAAGGCGTAGGCATCAAAACCTCGTCGCCGGCATCAACGATGGTGGCGAAGGCCTGGTAAACCGCCTGCTTGCCGCCGTTGGTGACAACGATCTGGCTGGCTGGGATTGGGGTGCCCGAGTCAATCAGGGTCTTGTGGGCAATGGCTTCGCGCAGGTCAGGCAGGCCAATTGCCGGGGTGTAGCGGTGGTTCTTAGGATCCTTCACCGCAGCCAGAGCTGCCTCAACAATGTGCGCAGGGGTGGCAAAGTCAGGCTCACCAGCCGCGTAGGAGATGACTGGGCGACCAGCAGCCTGCAGGCTCTTGGCCTTGGCATCTACCTTGAGGGTCGCTGACTCGGCGATGGCTGCGATTCGCTTGGAAATACGTGGGAACTCTGGCATAGGTTTAAGCCTACCGAAATGGGGGATGCCTCGGCATCGGTGGTGGCGGCGTCGGTGGCATCGGTGTTTTAAGGCAGCAAGATGGGGCTTTGCGCTTTGCCAACCCTTGCCGTAGTATTGGTAGAAGGTAATTGACAACCTGCTCAGCCTAATCTGGCAAATTCACACTAAAACTTGCAGTCTAGAAGTGTGCCTTTCGCCAGAGTCCAGTGAGCAGCAACAGGTTGTCAACCTCCCGTAAAGGGCGGTGGCTCAATTGGTAGAGCAACGGTCTCCAAAACCGTCGGTTGCAGGTTCGAGTCCTGTCCGCCCTGCAAAAGGTAAAAACCGAAGGAATGACGATGTCAGACGTTTACGAGGCTTCATCTGAGGATGTAGTTGAGCAGGCAAAGGCCGACAAGGCTGCCAAGCGCAATGTTTTCGCTCGCATCGTTTTGTTCTTTAACCAGGTAATCGGTGAGCTCAAGAAGGTCACCCGCCCTACCTGGAAAGAACTGGTCAACTACACCGGCGTTGTGCTGGCATTCGTGGCCATCGTGATGGTCATCATCACCCTTCTGGACTTCGCCTTCGGCTGGGCCGTCAAGTTCGCTTTCGCGGGCAACTAACCCAACCACCTGTAGCTTTTGCCCAAACGGGCATTGTTTGAATCGTTAGGACGTAGCAAGTGACTGACCTGGAGCGCAACGAAATCGAGGCCTTGGCCCAGATTGAGGACGCCGAGGCTGACGCCGTTATCGCAGAGGCCGATGCCGACATGGCCGACCTCGCAATTGACGTCGCTGCTGAACTTGAGCAGGACCTCGAGCTGGTTGAGGCCATCGAAGAGGCTCAGCAGGAGGCTGCAGCCGAGTCTGACATGACCGAAGAAGGCGCCGCGGACGTTGACCCATACCGCGCTTTCAAGGAAGACCTGCGCAAGCAGCCTGGCAAGTGGTACGTAATCCACTCCTACGCCGGCTACGAGAAGCGCGTAAAGCAGAACATCGAGATCCGCAAGCAGTCCATCGAGGGCGGCGACCAGATCTACCAGATCGAAGTTCCAATGGAAGACACCGTTGAGATCAAGAACGGTCAGCGCAAGCTGGTTACCAAGGTTCGCATCCCTGGTTACGTTCTGGTCCGCATGGACATGACCGCCGAGTCATGGGAACTCGTTCGCCACACCCCAGCCGTCACCGGCTTCGTAGGTAACTCGCAGGACCCAGCTCCGCTGCGTCCATCGGAGGCCTTCGAGATGCTGAAGACCACCTACGAGCTGCCAGAAGAGGCCGAGGCCAAGGCTGCAGTCAAGGGTGTTGCCGTAAAGGGCAAGAGCCGCAGCGTTCCTATCGTCACCAACTACAAGGTTGGCGAGAGCATCATGATCAAGGACGGTTCGTTCGCTGGTCTGCCAGGAACCATCAGCGAGATCAAGCCAGAGCAGGGCAAGCTCACCGTTCTGGTTTCGCTCTTCGAGCGCGAGACTCCAGTGGAGCTCGGCTTCGACCAGGTTGGCGCGCTGGCCTAGCCACCAACCCCACATAGATTTCCACCCAACTAAAGGAAAAACAAGAAATGGCACCTAAGAAGAAGATCACCGGCATGATCAAGCTGCAGATCAACGCAGGCGCTGCTAACCCAGCTCCTCCGATTGGTCCTGCTCTCGGTCAGCACGGTGTCAACATCATGGAGTTCTGCAAGGCCTACAACGACGCCACTGCCGACCAGAAGGGCAACGTTGTACCTGTAGAAATCACTGTTTACGAAGACCGTTCGTTCACCTTCGTACTCAAGACCCCACCAGCCGCCGAGCTCATCAAGAAGGCTGCTGGCGTCCAGAAGGGTTCGGCAACCCCGCACACTGTGAAGGTAGCGAAGCTTACCCAGGAGCAGGTGCGCAAGATCGCCGAGACCAAGATGGCTGACCTCAATGCAAACGACATCGAAGGCGCTGCGCTAATCATCGCCGGAACTGCTCGCAGCATGGGAATCACCGTCGAGGGCTAGTACCACAGCAATACCCGGCCCGTCTCCGACAGGCCAACTACCAAAAAGTCGTGGGAGAACCCCGCAGGTTCGACGACCACAACTGTGACCAAAAGGCCGCAAGGCCACTAACAAAGGAATAGCAGCATGGCAAAGCGCAGCAAGGCTTATGAAGAAGCCGCAGCAAAGATCCAGGAGGGTAAGTTTTACACTCCTGCCGAGGCAGTAACTCTCGTTCGCGAAACTGGCTCGAAGAAGTTTGACTCGACCATTGAGGTTGCGTTGAAGTTGGGTGTAGACCCTCGCAAGGCCGACCAGATGATCCGTGGCACCGTATCGCTGCCAAACGGAACTGGTAAGACCGCCCGCGTAATCGTTTTCGCAACCGGAGCCGCAGCTGACGCTGCAAAGGCTGCCGGTGCTGACGAGGTTGGTGGAGACGAGCTGATCGAGAAGGTTGCAGCCGGTTGGGTTGACTTCGACTCCGCAGTATCCACCCCAGAGCTCATGGGTAAGGTTGGTCGTCTAGGTAAGGTACTGGGTCCTCGTAACCTGATGCCAAACCCTAAGACCGGTACCGTAACCCCAGACGTAGCTAAGGCAGTTACCGACATCAAGGGTGGAAAGATCGACTTCCGCGTTGACAAGCAGGCTAACCTGCACTTCATCATCGGTAAGGCATCGTTCACCAAGGAGCAGCTGGGCGAGAACCTGGCAGCAGCTCTGGACGAAGTTCTGCGTCTGAAGCCAGCCTCGAGCAAGGGCAAGTACCTGCAGAAGGCTTCTGTAGCAACCACCTTCGGCCCTGGTATCCCACTGGACACCAGCGTCACCAAGGTTGAGTTCTAAAAACTCTTACTGGAGGGGGCTGGGTCGAAAGGCCCGGCCCCTTTTCCTTTGGTTTGAGAAGCATTAACCTCAGACCAATACCATTTCACTCACGTTTGGAAGGTTGGGATATTGTCACAGCACGCTTTTGGCGCAGCAACTCTGCTTGATCCAAAGGACCCTATGGGGCTCCGGGCCGATGCACCGCTACTAGACGGTTGGCTCAGAGACATGGAGACCGACCGCAGTCCGTTCCAGATTCCTGGACACAAAGGCCGCACCGATCTCACCGGAGCCGTCGTTGACGGCGACATCCCAGTGCTGCCAGGCAATCATCCCCGCCGTATTTCCCCGAGCCTCATTCTCGAAGCCGAGCGCATCGCCGCCGACCTATGGGGAGCGGACCTCTGCCGCTTTGGCGTAAACGGCTCTAGCGGATCCAACCACTCGGCCGTCATGGCTGTAGCCGGCCCCGGCGATAAGGTCATCGTCAGTAGAACCCTGCACAAGTCAGTGCTGGTTGGTCTGGTCTACGCCGGAGTAACCCCGGTCTGGGTTCGCCCAGAGATCAACCCCGCCACCGGCCTGCCCGAGTACCTCCCAAGTCACAAACTTGCAGAGGTGCTTGCCGCAAACCCAGATGCCAAAGCCGTCCTCATCGGCGAGCCATCCTACGTTGGCACAATGAGCAACATCCCGCGTCTGGCCACAGTGACCCACGAGTACGGCATCCCACTGGTGGTTGATGCTGCCTGGGCTGCTCACTACGGCTTCCACCCCGAGTTACCACAGCATCCGCTTGCCGAAGGCGCAGACATTGTGGTCACCAGCGCCCACAAGACCCTGCCTTCTTACTCGCAGGCCTCGTTTGTGCTGGTCAAGGGTGACTACGTAGACCTGCCACGTTTCAACAAGATGTTTGACTCCACCCAGACCACGTCAATGTCTGGCCGCATCCTGGCTTCCATCGATGCCGCCCGCGCGCTCCTGGCCCGACACGGTGAGGAGCTGATTGGCCCGGTAATCGAGGCCACCGAACGCGGTCGCGCGGCTCTACGAGCAGCCAACATCGGTGTTATTGATGGCGAGTACATTGACCCTCTCAAGATGGTTATCCTCCTGGCCGAGACCGGTGCCGATGGCAACGTAATCGAGGCCGATCTACTAGCCGCCAATATCGACGTTGAGATGGCCAACCGCGACATGATCATCCCCATGATCACCTTCGCTGACACCCCGGACCGTATCGAAGATCTGATCAACCGCATCATCGCGTCGGTGAATGCCAACCGCGGTGAACCGCGCGCGGTTTCGGTGGCTGCATCATTCAGCATTGAGCCAGAGGTTGTAGTCACACCTCGAGAGGCTTTCTTCTCCAGCTATGAGGTAGTTGACTCCGCCGATGCGGTTGGTCGCGTTAGTGCTGAAATGATCTGCCCATACCCACCGGGCGTGCCGGTTTTGTCCCCCGGCGAGCGAATCACTCAGGCGGCACTTGACGCGCTGTTTACCGCTCGTGATGTGGGTACCCGCATCGCATTTGTGGCCGATCCAACTCTGAAGACCCTGAAAGTTCTTCCGCTTTAGAGCTTGAGAAAGCGGGCCAACACCGCCCAACCTAGCGAAACCGTTTGTCTTACGAGGCAAACGGTTTTTCGCTTTTGTACGGCTGACACGCCCAAAAGATGGGTCGATGCGAAGAAATTTGTGGTGTTGACCGCACATATTTTGAAATTTGGTCATTAGGGTTAACCCCCGAGTTGCAGAATGAATACACGAACTTCGGGGGAAGGCAGCCTCCTTGGTTCTCAAGGGGAGAAGAAAATGTACCGCAGACATGTGGTTGTTGTAGAGAACGAATCTCTACTGCGCGACCTGATTGCACAAACCCTGGAGGCTCACAACTTCCAGGTGACCACCGCCGCCAACGTGGCAGACGCAAAGCGCGCCTGCTCGGCCGTTGACCCAGACGCCGTAGTCGTGGACATCGAGCTTGGACCGGGACCAAACGGCTTTGATTTCGCCGACTACATGCAGCGAAACGCTGCCGATGTTGGCATTGTGTTCCTCACCAACATCCCGGATCCGCGCTTCGTGGGTAAGGACCGCAAGGTGGTTCCCAACAACGCGGCGTACCTGCGCAAGTCGCAGCTCGTCAACTCCACTGAGCTGGTGGATGCGCTCGACGCGGTTTTGCGCGACCGGGCATCGGTGAAGTACCGTCACGACCTGGACAGCACCCGCCCGCTTGCCTCGCTCTCTAAGAAGCAACTGGGTGTGCTTTCGCTGGTTTCGCAGGGATTGAGCAACTCGCAGATCGCCGATATGCGTGGAACCACGATTCGCGCCGTAGAGGGTATGGTTAGTCGCGTCTTTGAGGCGCTGGCAATCAGCACTTCCGCCGATGGAAATGCTCGAGTCGAAGCGGCGCGAACCTTCCTTAAGGCAACCGGAAACATCGCCGGAGAATAGCAATGACTCTGCTCGGACGCCTAGAGCTGCCGAGTCTCAAACCCGTAGGCACATTCCTGAGGCTCGGAGCCGACTACAGTTTCTCGTGGTGGGTTATCTTGCTGTTCGCGCTGCCTTCCTACTCCACCAACCTCTTCTACGACTCTGAGCGCCTGGGCGGCTCCTTCGTGGAGTGGATTCCGGTGGCGTTAATCGCCTACGGCGCATCGGTGATTGCTTTTGTGATTGCCAAATTCATCAAGTTTGTTTGGGCACCCAAGGCTGGAATCGTATATGCACTCGGCATTTACTTGCTGATTGGTTGGGTGCGCGGCCTGGTCTCCTACTTCATGGCGCTTTACCTGGGCCTTGGGGCGGAGAGTGATCTCCTTTTCCGCCTAGTCTCGCCACCGGTATTCACGCTCATCTGCATGTCGGTTTCGGCCGCCGTGGTGACCACCATCTCGCTCCAGCAGGAGGCGCTCGAACAGCTGGCGAAAGAGCGCTCGGTGCTCAAGAGCGCCATTACCAACTTCAGGCGGATGCACGAAGGGCTCCAATCGGAGCTGATGGGGCGCGTGAACGGAATCATCACGCCGGCGATTTCCGAACTCCGCGCCAAGCTCGACGAAGCTACCCGAAAGCATGAGCTAGACCCAGCGCTAAAGGTGCTCCAGGTCACCGTTGACGACGTGATTCGTCCGCTGAGCCATGAGATCGCCAACGAAGAACTCTCACTCGCGCTCGACACCACCGGCCCGATTCGAGTGGTGCGTACCGGCCTCCTGCCCGCCAGAATTCGAATCGATCTGCTGCCTGCCTGGGGTGCAATCCTAAGCATTGCAGCTGAAATGGCGCCGCAGGCGGTCACCCGAAATGCGGTAGACGCCATGATGGTTGCCACCCTAGTTGGCTTCACTCTATTTGTGAGTCTGAAGGTGCTTGAGGGATTCTTCGGCGGACGCGAATACTCGCCGGTTCCGGCATTCTTTGCCTTTGTGGGTTCTTATTTTGTTGCCGGTTTGGCCGCCCCGCTCTATTGGATGCGCACCCCCTGGCACCTGCACGTCACCGAACGCCTCACCTTCGTGCTCATCGTTACCATCATTGGAATTGCACTCTTTGTGGTTGAAATGGCCAACTCCTATCGCCGTCAGAGCATCAGCGATCTCGAGCTAGTGAATGAGGACATGGCACTACTCACCAGCCAACTCCGGCAGCAGGTTTGGCTGGATCGCAAGCGCGTGGCCATGGTGTTGCACGGCTCGGTTCAAGGTGCGCTCTATTCTGCAGCCATCCGCCTCAGTCGTGATTCGCAGCCCACACCAGAGGCTGTTGCTTCGGTGCAAAAAGACATCACCGATGCCCTCGGGCAGCTGGCTGGAGCCAAGACCGAAGAGTTTGATTTTGAGGATGTACTCGACAACATCACCGCGCTCTGGGAAGACTCAATTGACTTCAAAATTCACCTCGAGCCCGGTGCCCTAAGCACTTTGAATCGCAACCACGATAGTGCCGAATGTGCCATCGAAGTGCTTCGCGAGGCTATCAACAACTCGGTGAAGCATGGAGCCGCCGAGTCAGTCAAGATAGACATTGCTCAGGATGACCGAGGATTGATTCGACTCTCGGTTGAGAACGATGGAAAGCCGCTGCCGAAGGACTCGGAGCAGGGGTACGGATCTTCACTGCTCGACGAACTAACTCACCGCTGGAGGCTTCAGAACTTTGGCGGGGGAGTGCAGCTCCAGGCCGAGATTGTCGCCTAAAAGCAGGCGTGTTCTAGAGCTGGGCCAGGACCTCGTTTAGGTCGTTCAGGGTTGGTGGTTCAGCACCGGCACGCTCGCAGGTGATGCTGGCGGCCACGCCGGCAACTCGCACAAACTCAACTAGCGCATCGTCGCTCAGATTGTTCAGTCGGTCGAAGGCATCGGTGCCAAGGGCGCCAACATCACTCAGTTGACCCAACAGGTTGGCGCAGAAGGTGTCTCCGGCGCCAACGGTGTCAACCACGTTGATCTTGCGGCTAGGAACGTCTAGGCGCACTCCGCTCGGGCGGTAGATGCTCACGCCGTCGGCGCCTCGGGTCACGAAGACGTGACGTCCGCTGGTGCCAATCCAACCGCGCACAATCACGTCGATTCGGGTTTGGAAGTTGGGCGCGTTCTCGTCCAGTTGGTAGAGCCACTGAATGTCCTCGTCGGATGCCTTGATGATGTGGCTCACGTCGTTGACGCGCTCAACGCGGGCGCGTTCCTTTTCAGGGTCAAAGCCCAAAGCCGGACGCATGTTGATATCGTGACTCAGCGAGACCGAGTTTTGGGCGTAGTGACTCTTGACCCAGTCCTCTATAACCAAGTTGCCCGGCTCCATAGCCATGGTTAGGCAGCCGTATTGAATGGCGGTGGCGTGCAGGTTCTCCAAGGCAACGTCGCTTGGTAGTTCCTGTGGAGTCCAACCCCAGTCGGCGGTGCCGTTCACATAGAAGGAGTAGGAAGGAACGCCGTGGGAGTCGATGGCAACAACCACCAGTGTGCTCAGGGCATCGGTGGTGACAATGTGGTCAAGACCAACATGGTTGGCTTCGAGCTTTTCACGGATTATCTTGCCAAAGCGGTCTGTGCTCAGACGAGCCAGGAACTGCTGCTTGGTGCCGCGGCGAGCCAACGCGATGGAAACGTTGGCATTAGCTCCACCAACGATGGCGTTATAAGAACCCGGCTGGTAGCGGTTTTCAATGAGGTCTATAAGGGCTTCACCAATGACGAGAATCATGCGTTCATAGTAGCCTGAAGCCATGAGCAATGGTTTGGTTCAACGAATCGGCCGGGGGCGCGTGGCTCTGGCCCTGCCGCTCCTGGGTCTAGTTGGAATGTGGGCTGTCTTTCTTGGTGCCCAAATCTCGGATCTTTACCTTCAGAACGGTTCAAATTACGGCAACTGGAATGCCCAGCAAAACGAGTTCCACCTCTCCACCTACCTATTCCTAATTGGTGTGGCAATCCTGGGGCTTACCTCCGTGACCGCTCGTCGAATGGCTCGCCAGTTAAACACCACCGCCTTGGAGCGCGCGGTAAGGGGTTTCTCGCTCGTGGCAGTGTTTGTGGCGCTGATCATCGGTGCGGTATTTG